>Ga0209960_1000005_pt1 | contig 1277587 bp, 1111 predicted proteins | sample ThiBiot_500_plan_2_FD_183947 | JGI IMG/M metagenome (GOLD analysis project Ga0209960, IMG submission 183947) | Wastewater bioreactor microbial communities from Cape Town, South Africa - Thiocy_expt_500_plan (SPAdes) | ecosystem: Engineered > Bioreactor > Thiocyanate-remediating >... | reverse complement strand
CGATGTCGACTCATCGCATCCTGGGGCTGAAGAAGGTCCCAAGGGTTTGGCTGTTCGCCAATTAAAGCGGTACGCGAGTTGGGTTCAAAACGTCGTGAGACAGTTTGGTCCCTATCTGTTGTGGGCGCAGGATACTTGAGAGGAGTTGCTTCTAGTACGAGAGGACCGAAGTGAACGAACCAATGGTGTACCGGTTGTACTGCCAAGTGCATAGCCGGGTAGCTAAGTTCGGAAAGGATAAGCGTTGAAAGCATCTAAACGCCAAGCCTCCCTCAAGATAAGGTATCCCAATTAGACACCACGAAGACTACGTGGTAGATAGGTTGGATGTGTAAGCGTAGTAATACGTTGAGCTAACCAATACTAATAAGTCGATTGGCTTGACCAACTTTCTTTATCGAGACAAGTTGGGTCAAAGTAACAAAAAAGACTACAAGCTGACGCATGAAAAAGCCAAGGTAAGACTTGAAATTCAAGCGTCGATTTATGTAAGTGAAAGCGAAGCGCTAGATACAGATTTTAAAAGCAATCATTTGCCAGCTTTAAACAAGCATTCAAGTTTGCTTGGTGGCAATAGAGAGAGGGAAATACCTGATCCCATACCGAACTCAGAAGTCAAGCCTCTCATCGCCGATGGTACTACACGCAAGAGTGTGGGAGAGTAGGTCGCCGCCAAGCTTTTTTTTTGTCTCCTTTTTTCAATCATTTCGTATCTTTTTTACTGTTGTATTAACTAATCACTTAAGTATAACCATAAGAAGATCACACGCGGATTTAATATAGCTTTAAACAAGCATTCAAGTTTTGCTTGGTGGCAATAGAGAGAGGGAAATACCTGAAACCATACCGAACTCAGAAGTCAAGCCTCTCATCGCCGATGGTACTACACGCAAGAGTGTGGGAGAGTAGGTCGCCGCCAAGCTTTTTTTTATTCTCACATGTAGTCCTTATTTGTCTATAAAAGGAAAATCCAACACACTTTAATGATATAGTCGTTTTTGTAAGAAAAAACCTTTTTGTAGTGATATCATAAGATCTCTTTTGAGGACAGCTGTAGAGAGTCCATAGATATTTATTTAATTGTTATTTTTCTAATTTTACATTACATTTAGACGAATGAATTTGATAACAAATCTTTTTTAAGAGGAACAATGGGCATTAGTAAAATTGATTATGTGATGTGGGAAATGAATAGGATTTACAACGGAATGGAAACGCGGGAAGTTAAAGTACACCGGATTTTTCACTTACTAAAAGAGAATGAGAGCTTGGTGCGGGAGACTAGGAGTGTGTTTCATAATATTCAACTTGAAAATATGTATGAAGGTTTTGTTCACCAACGTTTAGGCGAATATAATGAGCGCTTAGCCTTCAAGATGAAAGTGCTTTCACAGAAACTTTCCCATTGTATGCAGGTAATTAACCATTCTATTTTTAACGATGCGGTGACTTTCGATTATGAGCCTTATGAGCTAGATCCATTTAGCATCTAGAATTCTACTGATAAATAGTTGAGTCTTGCACCATCCAACTTGCTACTTACGACGTACGAGTTGGATTTGCCATTGTATCAGACTTTTCCTTATCTGAGGAAATTCGAACTGTCACTAATATTAAACGTTTTCATGTGAAAACTATGAAATATTGAGATCTTGTAGGGATTGATAAATCTTAATGGATCCATGTTTAGGATTTATCTATAATCTGAATACAGTGAAGGGGCTTCTGACTCATAAATGTATCACCACTAACTGTAATCTCCCACCCATGATAAGGATCTCTTAAACGAACCTTGTCCAAATCTTCAGAAATATTATCAACGACCACAACGTGTCCACCTAAATCAGAATCGATAGTGACAATGGCTGACCCATTTGTTTGTATAAGTTTTTGTAATGTTTCAAGTTTATCGTCTAAATCTGTAACAATAGAATTTAAGCCAGCCTCACGAATCCATTGGGGTATCTCAACCTTTGATTCCGCTAGATTTGTGTTAAGAATCCTATGCGTATCAACCGGCCCACCTCTTTCAAGAATGAGCATAGCAGTAGCTGCAGCTGTGCAGCCACGAGTTGCTTGTTGTTGGATGATGGGTTTGTTATATATTGTAAAATACACATCTATATTATCTTTTACATCGATTTTAAATAATTTATTTGTAACCCTAATGGCTTCTCGATCCTCTTCATTATAAGTTAAATGTGAGGATTGAATGATTTCTTCTTTTTCTAAGATTTGATCATCTCTAAAGAGGATGCCTTGCCCATGAGGACTTTTATATGGTTCGCCTGGCTTGTGAATAAAGGTATTATTCTGGCCTACATGTGGGTATTTCCGGGTCTGAACGATAGACTTTTGAGGATTTAAAGTACGGCTGTTGGTTTGATCACAAGATTCTTTAAGATTTAAAGATCGATTTTTGTTGGGTTTAGTTTTTTTTATCTCTATAGATAATTCTTTATCGTTTTTTTTAATATAAACGATCTTGATCTCTTTTCCAGTCATCACTCTCTTAAAAATGTTAGATATATCTCTTTTATGTAAAGCGATAGGAACTATTGTTATGCTTGCAAGAATTCCCAGAACACAATTGCCAATTCTCCATAACAGTCCATGAGATCTTTGATATGTAATTTTTTTATACTCGACCCCTGCTAACTTTTCTGATCTGACATCTATTAATTTGAATTTATTTTTATAGGGATCTTGATCTGTTGAATTAAGGTATAAGGGTGAAAACATATAAATTTTAATCCTATTTATATATATATTATATTATGGCATATTAAATAATTCATAGAGATTAAATTAATTTTACACGAAGAGGCTGCATAGGCAATCAATTACCGTTTTGACTATTGGTTATCCAAAGTTTGGGACTCTGCTTTACATATTGATGTTTTTCCGCATATATTTGATCACCAAGGTCTTGCAAAAATCTGTACATCAGTGGTTTTTGGGATTTTTTTTCAGTTGTTTAAGACTTTTAATAGTAGAAATACTTAAACAATTTGAATACAGTAAGAGGGATTTTGGTTCTTAAAGGACTCTCCACTGACAGTGATTTCCCATCCATGAAAGGGGTCGCGTAGACGTACTTGATTTAGATCCGCAGAAACTTCATCGACTAGCACAACATGTGGACCTATCTGTGAGGTGAGTGAGACAATGGCAGAGCCATCTTCTTCCACACATTTTTTTAATTTTTCTAAGTTGTTATCTATGTCGGTAATCGCAGGATTTAAACCAGCTTGTTTGATCCACGCGGTGATGTCGGATTTAGTGTTGAGGGATTCAGGATAGAGCATCTGGTGTGTTTGGATAAATCCTCCTTGTTCTAAAATTAGCATCGCTGCTGCAGCCATTGTGGCATCACGTGAATTTTGCTGTTGAATGATGGGCTTATTATGGGTGGTATATAATACCTCCAGTTTTTCATTGAGCACATGGGGGTGGGATCGATTGGCCTCTTTAATTCTTTTTAAATCTTTCTTTTCATAGTTAAGGTGTTGAGATCTAATGATATCTTCTTTTTCAAGGATTTCTTGATCTTCAAATAGAACACTTTTTCTTTTATCGCTTTCTTCTGTAGGGTTTAAGGATTTTAAATCATTTAGACCTATAGGAGGGGTTCTTCTTATTTGGGTGCTAGTGTGACTAGGCAAGAGAGTGCGGTTTTTAATCTGCTCTAGCTTTTTTATCTCACTAGATACGTTTTTATCCTTTTTTTTAATATAAACGACTTTGATTTCTTCACCAGTTTTGACTCTCTTGAAAATTTCGAATACATCATTTTTTTTGACGGCAATAGGAACTATGGTCATACTGGCTAAAATTCCCAGAATGCATTGACCGATCCTCCAAAGAAGACCATGGTGTTTTTGATAGGTAATTTTTTTATACTTAATTCCCGCTAATGTTTCTGTATCAACATCTTTGATTTTGAACTTATTTTTATATGGGTCTTGATCGGAAGAATGGATACGTAAAGGTGAAAACATATAAAGATACACCCCTTTTACATTCAAATAAGAGAAGAAATGAATGTTTTTATTATTATTATAATTTTTAATTTATTAACTCGTCAATTAAGAGTTTTTATATTAAAAGTCATTTTACATATTGATTTGATCACACCTATATAGCAATCTCATATCCAAAACTTTGAGAAATTTTCTTAAATATAATCGTTTAAACTGAAATATGTATTCATTGTTACAAACGGAAATACAAACATTTAGCCCACATTTTATAAATAAAGTTGAATAATTTTTGATTTCCTGAGACTTGTTGCTTTAAAATGCTAAAATCTTCAAACTATGAAAAATTCTCTATTATCATGAAAAAAATTAGACACGATCCGGATCGCACGTATTTTACGTCAGACACCCACTATAATCATGCCTCGATTGTATTAGGTGCAACCCAGTGGACAGAAATTCCCTATATCTATGAAAAATGGCCATCGGAAGAGCTTAGGCATAAGTTTTCAATGGAGAAAGGATTGAGGGATTTTGCATCCGTCGAGGAAATGAACGAGACTCTAGTTAATGGGATCAATCAAGTGGTGGGAGCAGAGGATACTTTATTTTGCCTCGGGGATTGGTCATTTGGAGGAATTGAGAGTATAAAATGTTTTCGTGACAAAATTATTTGTAAAAACATTCATCTTGTCTTGGGAAATCACGATCATCATATTGAAGATTCAGAGAAAGGTTTACAGAAACTATTTGCGTCCGTTTCCTCTTATAAAGAAATACGTGTGGCAAAACAGCGCATTGTATTATCGCATTACGCGCATAGAATGTGGAATGGCTCACACTTTGGGGCTTGGCATCTCTACGGACACTCCCATTCAAATCTTGAAGTAAGGCCACATGGTAAGTCTATGGATGTAGGTGTCGATAATGCTTATAAATTGTTAGGGGAGTATAGGCCTTTCTCCTTTAGAGAAATTTTTTCTTTTCTGGATCTACGAGAAATTCTTTATTTAGATCATCATAGAGAAGATAGATATTAAAGAGTTTTTGATTTTTTTAGGTTAATCTTCTTCTTGTTTTCCTATCTTCTGTTGGTGAGATTGCGCAGTATAATTATGTGGCATAAAATTACCCATCCAATCTATATGTCATCATTATAAAACTAAGCCTTTAGGAGGGGTATGCCTAACTCTATAACGACCTGGATTTTAGTTGCTAATAGTTCGCATGCCAAGGTCTTTCGACTAACCAAATTTCCAAAAATTGAAGAATTAACGACCTTCGATCATCCAGAAAGTCGCATGCATAACCAAGATCTTGAAGGCCGTAAACCAGGACGAAATTTTCAAAGTGGTGGCACGACACGACATGCCTATCAGTCGGAGACAGAACCCAAAGATGTGGAAATAGAGAAATTCGCGAAAATGATTAGTGATTATATCTGTTCCGCCCACTACCAAGGCAACTTTGGAAGATTATATTTAATGGCTAGCCCTGCTTTTTTAGGACTTCTACGCCAACGTATGAATAGCCATACACAAAAATCTATAGTTGCAGAAGTGGCAAAAGATATGACTGAATGTTCAAATTCTGAGATTGAAAAACATTTAGAATCTTTATAAAAAAACGCCATCTCGAGGATTTTGAATTGTCCTCGAAATGGCAATTAATTATTTAGCTAATAAAGCTTTGCGGCTTAATTTTAATTGGCCACGTTCATTGATATCTAGGACTTTCACTGTAATGACGTCACCCTGCTTGACATGTGTTGCAAGGTTTTCTATGCGAGCGTGTTCAAACTCGGAAATGTGGCATAAACCTTCTTTTCCTGGTAGGATCTCAACAAAGACTCCAAATGCAACGACGGAGGTGACTTTACCTGTATAAGTTCTGCCGATCTCAACTTCTGAAGTCAAACCATGTATGATAGCCTTAGCTTTTTCAATCCCTTCAAGGTTTGAAGATGCAATACTAATTAAGCCATCATCATTGATATCGATTTCCACACCTGTTTGTTCGATAATCGCACGGATTTGTTTTCCACCTGGACCGATGACTGTGGCAATTTTACTTGGTTTAATTTGGACCGTCTCAATGCGAGGGGCATAGATGGACATTTGGGTTTTAAATGTAGGACAGACTTCTAACATTTTATTGAGGATGTGTATTCTTCCCTCTTTAGCTTGTGCTAGAGCTGCACGCATAATCTCGTGTGTAATGCCTTCAACTTTAATATCCATCTGGAAGGCTGTAATTCCTGTTTGATCTCCCGTAATTTTAAAGTCCATATCCCCAAGAGCATCTTCGATTCCTAGAATATCGGATAAAATTAGGAAGCGATCGCTTTCCATAATGAGTCCCATAGCAATCCCAGCAATCGGGCGCTTTATTGGAACACCAGCGTCCATCATGGCTAAACAGCAGGCGCATACAGTCGCCATGGAGGATGACCCATTAGACTCAGTGATATTAGACTCTAACCGGATGGTATAAGGGAAGACATCTCTTGCAGGTAGAACGGCTTGCAGACCGCGTTCTGCCAATTTTCCATGACCCACTTCACGACGACCGGGAGATCCAATGCGCCCCACTTCGCCCACTGAAAATGGGGGGAAAAAGTATTGTAGATAGAATCTTCGGCTACTCTCACCATCCAGATCTTCATATCGTTGCGCCATGGCCTCGCCGCCTAAAGTACAAACCCCCACTGCCTGTGTTTCACCACGTGTAAATAAAGAACTTCCGTGTGTTCGCGGGAGAAGGCCTTGTTCAATATCAATTTGACGAATTTGCTTGCTATTACGCCCATCACTACGAATATTTTCATCAAGAATCATCTTTCGCATATACTGTGAAGAAATGGTTTTGAGAGCCGCATCAACATCGTTTGCAGGATATTTGTGCTCACCACCTTCTGGAAGGAGGACGTCAACGACAGCTTTTCTTGCCGCGTTTAAAGCTTCTTCACGAGCAATTTTCTCTTTAGTGCGTAACGCAGATTCAAGTTGTGGTTTCGCCAAGCGATCCACTTCGTCTAATAAATCTTTGGACAATGTCTTAATGGTTGAAAGATTTTTTGTTTTTCCAATTTCTTTTTGCCAATTTAATAAAGCGTGACAGATCGTTTTGATTCCTTCATGGCCAAATTCGATTGCTTCAATGACCTGTTCTTCAGTCAAGAAGTCGCAGTGTCCTTCGATCATGAGAACTGCATCCTCAGTACCCGCTAACATTAAATCAAGCTTCGATTTGCTCATTTGCTCTTGATTAGGGTTAAGGATAAATTTTCCTTCCACCAGGCCTACTCTGACGCCTGCGACAGGTTTCAGTAGAGGAATGTCTGAAATGACAAGGGCAGCAGATGCTCCGCAGATAGCTAAAGGTTCTGTAAGATTGATTGAATCATAAGACCATACATAGGAAAGAACTTGTACTTCATTGAAATATCCCTCAGGAAACATTGGACGTAGCGGACGGTCAATAAGACGTGAAACTAAAGTTTCTCTTTCTGTTGGACGTCCTTCTCTTTTAATGAACCCACTGATTGTTTTTCCCACAGCAGAGAATTTTTCTTGATAGTCAACTTTTAGTGGAAAAAAATCTGCATCAGCGGCAGCCGTGGGTGTTGCACACGCCGTGTTGAAAAGCATTGTGTCGCCTACTCTAACTAGGACTGAACCGTTTGCCTGTTTTCCAATTTTTCCTGTCTCGAAGACGATCTCTTGTTCGCCTACTTTTACCTTCATGATGTGTCGTTGCATAATGTACTCCTAAATGTACTATAATTTTTTTGTCTAAGGAGGTGTGATGTTATTAAGAGAAAATTAATATTCCATGGAATGCTTTTTATGGCAAGTAGAGAGGAGTATATAAGATTCTCAATTTCACTTCCTATGCGAACGCACTAAGATATCACGTCACATGATACTTTTGTATATGTCGAAGAAGATTATAAGAGGTTGAAGGATAGAATTCAGAAAGCGAGCTTTAAGGCCTTTTACCTTACATACTTAAAATTCGATTTCTGATTTCTATAATACCCCTAACCTTCTAGGAATCTTAATGCTCGCTAATTTTTTTTATGTAGACCTAAACAACAAGGGCAGCTGGATGATCCAGCTGCCCTTGTTTGTTTAGGCTTTTTGAATTACCTTCTTAAGTTTAGTTTCTTGATGAGCGATTGGTATCGCTTTGTGTCCGTTGAGTTTAAATAGTCTAATAGTCGTCTTCTTTGGCCGACGAGCTTCAGCAGAGCTAGCCGGGAAGCGTGGTCTTTGGGAGAACGCTTAAGGTGCTCTGTTAATTCAGCAATACGCTCTGTTAAAATAGCGATTTGGACGTCAGCGGAGCCTGTGTCTTTCTCATGAAGCTGAAATTTTTTTGTAATTTCTTCTTTCGTTCCTTTGTCTAGAGACATTCAGAAAATCCCCCGTTTAAGTTTAAAGCTCTCATCTTGGAGCTTGAATTATTATAAAAATAAAACTCTATTTTTGTCGCTCTTCTTATAATTTTACCAATATAGACATTAAAAATCAAGGGAATAATGTTAAGATTTGATGAAAATAGAGCCTTAGTTGGGAGCTCCATAGCGGGGCTATAGAGAGAAGAAAGCGATAAAAAAGCGAATGGAAATAAAACCTCAACAGGTATCCTAACAATATGTCCAAGTATTAAATTTTGCAGAAAAGTCACTTAGAGATAAAGCTGATGCGGCTAAGAATAAAAATAACGCTACAACACTTGCGAGAGACCTATTTTCTGTGCAATCTTTTGCAGAATTTAGTAGTCCGGCATATGAAAGTTTACGTGAATGAAATCCTTAGGTGAAGGGTGAGCAGGCAGACTATGGATGATTTCTGCCTTGTTCTGGGCGGTCAAATCCTATTTGATACCGAAACGAAAGGACACAGCTTGAGGAAACTCGTCAAAGGGTCTAACTCCGAACTGGGAAAGTTGAATGGGATAGTTTGCTGCCGCATAGCCTTTTAAAATTTCTTTAATACAGTCGTTTGAGAGAACCTCAAGTTCAACTCTTTCACTTTTTATGTAAAAGGATTCAAAAACATTTTTTTTGTTATCCATACCTGAGATATTAAAGACTCTTTGACTTTTAAAGAACATAAAGTGATGTGAATCGAAAGATTCTTCTGCGTAACTGTTCGGTACATACACGATTCTGAACGTTTCATTATCCACTGTTTTTTTATCCCTTAAATAGTCTTTTAAGTTTTGATCAAAAAGTGAGAGAACTCTTCTGAGGGCTTTTAGATCACTTGGGGTGCAATGGTTGATTTGTTCTGTGAAGTTAACTTTAGTCTCATACGTAATAGCATTATGGTTAAGATAATTTAAAAAATCTACTTTAGTAGGCTCGCTAGATAGAGATGTGGCTGGAGAAAGCGACTGGGGTTGTTTGGAGGTATCTTGCGTCATATGAGCGGAGTCTTGCGGTTGCAGTGTGTTTGAAACTGGAACCTGGGGCTTTGTCATGGAAGGGGTTGAGGTATTTGTGGTAGGGTTGACTTCTAGATGCAGTCCTAATACATTTCCTCTGATATCTTTGCGCATAGAAAGCGGAATAGACTTTTCTTTACTTTTTAAAAGAATAAGACTTTGGAAGATATCGAGGATTTGATTGGTGTCTAGCGTTTTAAAGTGATGCTCCACCCCAAGGGAGGTAAACGAAAAACCGTTATGTGTTCCATCTGGGTGTTGATTTAACTTGCCGAATAGAGCGACCCCGTAACTTTTTTTAGGGCCTGTCTCTTGTATATAAAAATAATCTTTGATTGAGGGGGTAAAATCCTTAAAGAATGTTTCAAAAGTGGAGCTAACTGATTCGCTGAAATGGTTTAAGGCCTGTTGATCTTCTTGGGGGAGGTTTTTTAGGGTGTCCACCAGCTGCGAGCTGTTGAGGTTCGCCTGTTCTAGAGCAGCAACTAGCAAATTCACAATTCCACTTGCTGGGTTTTTTGTTAAGGTCCCTTCCCCTGGTTTCGCTGCATGGGAGCTTCCTCTTTGAGGTCTAAAATTAGAATAAGTTGTTGCTACCTTAGATGTGAGTGGATCGTTAGGATTTTTAGTCGCTTTTATACGGAGGTTTTTTATGTAGAAAAAACTTCCGGCCAAAAGCGTTAAAGCCACAAACGCTAGGGTTCCCACAACTTTTTCCCAGGCCTTTAGAGGTTTAGAAAGATGATCAGGATTTTTAGAATAGTAAAGGGGATAATTAATACATTCTTTAAATCTAATTTTATCCATATTATTCCTTAAGTTTTTTTTAAATTATAATATGTTTTTTAATACAAAGCAAGGGAAAGGGGGGCTAATTGCAGGTTTGATTTATGAAAATAAGGCCTATAGAGACAATGTCAAGAGAAATTATTAGGCAGAAATAGAACAGCTTAAGTTAAATCTAAAAGAAAAGTGAGGTTTCATCTTTAAACCACTTATAGTCCTTAATCAAACTTTAGTATCAAGGATCACTTCAATACAGGGAGGATAGAGGCCCTCAATATCACGTCTTAGGGTGACTTTAAAAGGGATTGTAATACGTCCATTATACTTTTCCATCTGAAGTTCATCCCAGATTTTTTTCTTTAACTCTTCATTTACAGTTTCGTCTTTATACTTGAGGAGGATTTGATTAATATAAGCTTGTTGATTGTCACGAATGATCTCTTGATCATAAAAGGGATGGGCCTGTTCATGGTAACTAGACATTGACTTCACCTTTGTATTTATTGAAAACCCTTTGATTTTTCTTGCTTAACTTAAGCTTTTCTTATAATTTTTATGGTGAATAAAAAACAACTCAAGGAAATACTTTACTATGTTAAAAGACGCAACCTATAAAGAAAAATATTCTATGCTTAAATTTTGGATGCCTCAAGTCATCGAAAATGTAAAAAAAGATCTTAAAAATGAGCATCTTAAGAATGACTTTAAATTTGCCAAGAAGCATCTGACAGGAAAAAATATTAATAAACTGACGACAGAAGATTTTATTAATGTCTACATGACGGCGTTAGAGCAAGAAGAGAATGCAGAAGAAATTGGGGAATTTATTACGAATCGATGGCTCTTAAAAAATAGTGAGCTTTACGATTATTTTGAGAGAGCACTTTCTCAAATTACTGCAGATTTTACCCAATTGACTGAGATTGAGCCTAGTCGCGCTCAAGGGATTGTTGATGGCGCTGTTGCGCAATTTGGAGCCCCACGTACTTACATTTTTTCTGTCATGAATTCCGTGGTATTTCCTAAGGATGTCTATGAAAAACTAGATACACTGGCGCGTGAAGATCAGAAAAAGTTTGAAAATGCCAAGGTGATGGCGCAGGAGCAATTGGCTCACGAGACATTAAAAGACCATTATGAGCAAAAAATTGCACGCTTAGTGGACAAATATGAAAAAAAACTACAGGGCTTACAGAAAAAATATCTTCAAGATACGGAATCATTGAGAAAACAACTAACTGTTTTACAGAAAAAATTGAACGCTTAATATGCATTTTCCTTTTACAATTAATCCTCAGTCTGAAGATGAAAAATATATGCTGGAAGCCTTAAAAGAGGCTTGGAAAGCTTTTAATAGAGATGAGGTTCCTGTTGGGGCTGTACTGGTCCACGCAGGCAGGATTATTTCAAGGGGTTATAATCAGGTTGAGATGTTAAAGGATGCTACTGCTCATGCTGAGATGCTATGCATCACAGCAGGAGAGGTGGCTCTTGAAAACTGGCGCCTGATCGATACGACGCTTTATGTCACAATTGAGCCCTGTTGTATGTGTGCAGGTGCTATGTTTTTAGCTCGTGTGCCTACACTAGTTTGGGGGGCTCCGGATCTGCGTCATGGAGCCAACGGTAGCTGGATTAATGTATTTGAAAAAACACACCCTACTCATACGATGAGTATTCGCAGTGGCGTATTGCATGAATATGCAGCGATAATGATGAGAGATTTTTTTCAAAAAAGACGACAACAAAAGAAGGCTTTAGAAAATGCGGAAGAATGAGCTAGACGTGTTGTCTATAGAGGTTTTATTAGAGGAAATGATCCAGCAGCAAAAAAAGGTCATGCTCAGATGTGCTAAGCGCATTTTACCTCAAGTGATAGCTGATGATCTTTTGCAGCCCAATGATTTCCCAGAAATTGAAGGGAATCCTATCTTTCGTTACGAAGAGGGGGTTTTAGCAGGAATTCAGTCTGTACAAATGGCATTAAGAGCGATTTTAAAAGAGCGTTGAATCTTCTATTGCTCAAAATTTGCTGATGAATCTGCCAAAAGTCATTAATTTTTCCGATCAAGGCGAGTTTTGAAAGAAGTCTAGTGCGTTTTAATAAATTTCATTCATTTTCTTCTTGAAGCTTTGAATAAGCACATGAAGTTTATCATTCAACTCCAAGATAGCTTCATTAAAAAGTTTCTCAATTACTTGCTTCTCTAAACCTGGAGTGTAGCTAATTTGTTCTAGTAAGGCATAAGTGATTTTTTTGCTTTCTCGTATTTTATCCAAGGTATCATGATAGGCTTGGCGGGCGAGAATGTACTTTTTGAAATTTTGGCTAAAAGAGCAAAGATTTTTTGTCCCATGCTCTGCCCGTTTATAAGCAAGTATACTTCGGATTTTACTCTGGGCGCGTTGGACGATTTGATTAGTGGCTTCTTTCTCTGTTTTTATGGTTGAGGCTATCACAAATGCTATCACAGCTAACAGTGAGGTGAATGCACATAAGGTAAACTTCGTGGCTGTATAATTTACAAAAAAAAGTGTTCCGGACCAATTCATGGATTGGGTGTACATAAAAACAGAAAGAAAGACAAATAAAAAGCTGATTCCTAAAAATGTCGATCGGTAGAATATAGCTTTTTTGCGGCCTGCTTGATAGGGTTGATGATGTGGCCCAATTCTCTGTTCTTCAATCTTTTGTCTAAACTGATTAAGTTCAACATACTTTTTTGGAGGGAATTCAAGACTCGTAACGGAGGGGATCGTCGTTTGTTGATACTGATAGAGACTTACCAGTAAATTTTTGGGATTAAATGGTTGGAGTAAATCCTTATTAGTCATTATATATCCTTTATATAATAAATAAAGGAAATATTATACCTTTTTAACTAAATTAATGTCAAATTTGGCTTGTTTTAGTTTGATTTTATTGTTTGTAATAACTTATTTTTTCATTTTATTCTCGGAGATCTTACGCATGCGATCTCTTTCTTGCCAAGTTAGAGATTTCTCCCCGTAGCGAGAAATTTTAGCTAACATTTCATCGATGAAGGCTTCATCATCCAGAATAGCTTGGCCTGTTTTAATATCTACAATTTTATTTTCTCTTTTTTCTTTGGAAAACCAGCGCTGGTATCTAGCTTTTATTTTTCGGCCCAGAACGATAAAGAAATCATCTGTTTTTTCTAAAAACTCAAAAGGTGTTTGTTGCTGCCAAACTAAAGTGCTATAGAGGTATCCTATAGAAATTCCTGAAAAATAATAAATAAATTTTATAAAATCTAACTCTGAAAGAGGAATAAGAGTAGCTAACAAACAGACAGCGGCTAAAAGCCATTTAGCTTTGATGGGAATCAGAAAAAAAATTAGCATGGGAGTGTCTCTATGGAGAATCGCCCAGGCCACAAATGTTGCAAGGAGGGAAGGGGCGACCCCTGCGATAACCAATCCCGTGTTTCCATACAAAAAATAGGCTGTGTAAACCGCCAGTAGGCTCCCTATAATACCACTTGTAAAATACAAGCGTAGGAAAGAAGTGGCTCCATAGGACTCCACTAAATGTCCTCCGAAAAGCCAGATCATATACATGTTAAATGTCAAAGAGAGGAGAAAGAAAAAGTTGAGGCCTGCGGAGTCGTTTTGTATAAAAAGACAGGTTAATGGCTGCCACAAATAATAATTAGATAATCCATACACAGATAAACCAAAAAAATCTAGAGGCCCACTCATCTTAAATATGTAAATGAAAAGAGGATTCAAGGCTGCGCAGCAAACTGTAGATAGCGCTGTAATAAAAATGAGAATGCCAATACATCTAGGGGTGTTCAGGCTGGAGGGAGAGTAGGATTGATACGACATAATAGAGTTATGATTTTGGTTTTTCGATAGATTTTATAGATTTTTAAAAATAAAGACAATCATTCAATCTTTATTTTTAAATCATTGAGTGCGCAATCTTGTTTAAATTCTGGGGGCAATAAAGCTGCACTCCTTTGTCTAAATCAAAAGATGGATTGCAGAGATGTTGTAAGAAATTCATAAGCGTTCTATGCAAACGCCCGAAGGAAGACTGTATCGAAGTCATTTCTGGGGAATAAACGAACGCAAACCATGACATCCCTTAGGAAAATCTATGCAAAGAAAATGCTTGTCTTTTTTTTCTAAAGGGTCTATTGTATTCACTTCTTGAGAACGCATATTATTTGTTGCAAGAGTAGACTTTGATCCTAGGAGTGCTGCAGGTTTGTAAGAAAAAACCTTATGATAGGATAAAAACTTATCAATCGATACAGATTTTGTTGAGTTTTAACTCTAATGATATAGCGTAAACAAATTTAATACTGTAACCCCTTTGGAGCTTATTCCGATGAAAAAAGATATTCATCCTAAATATCAAAAAATTTTATTTGTAGACTCCTCAACAGGACATCGCTTTGTATGTGGATCTACACTTCAATCTAGTCAGACTGAGAAGTTTGAAGGTGTAGAATATCCTGTTTATGTTCTTTCAACATCCTCCTCCTCACATCCTTTCTTCACAGGCAGCAAAGCCTTGGTTGATGCTGAAGGTCGTGTGGATAAATTCAAAAAGCGTTATTCTGCTGCGCAAAACAAAGTGAATAACGAAGTGCCTTCAGAAGAAAAGAAAGAAGAAGCAAAGAAAGATTCGAAAAAGAAAAAGAAGTAATTCTTCAAAGACGTCAGCGTAGGAAAGGCTTAGATAAGCCCTACGCTGATGAAGCACACCTATGATTGAAAATAAAGTCCGACAACTCCTCATGCGCTTATCAGAAGTGGAATCCACTCTAGGCCATCCAGATATTTTTAACGATCAGAAAAAATATCGACAACTCACGCAAGAACACTCTTATTTGTCTGAAGTTAAGGCTACCTGGGATTCATTGAAACGCTCAGAAAAAGATTTTGAAGACAACAGAGAGCTTTTAAAGGTCGAAAAAGATCCTGAGTTTTCGCAAATTCTACAAGAAGATATTCAAAAACTTGAAGATCAAATTCCCTTGTTGCAAAAGCAGCTTGAAACTCTTTTAGTTCCCCCTGATCCTAACGATAGCCGTAATACGATTATTGAAATACGCGCAGGCACTGGGGGCGATGAAGCGGCTTTATTTGTTGGCGATTGTGTACGTATGTATAAAATGTACGCAGATCAAAAAGGGTGGAATTACGAATTGTTATCGTGTACTCCTTCCGATCTAGGTGGATACAAGGAGTATGTGATGGTTCTTTCTGGTCCTAATGTTTACCGATGCTTACGGTATGAAGGTGGAACGCATCGCGTGCAGCGAGTTCCAGAAACTGAAGCGCAGGGACGCGTACATACATCTGCTATCACCGTGGCGGTTCTTTTAGAGCCGGGCGAAGAATCAGATGTGCGTGTGGACGAAAAAGATTTACGTGTCGATACTTATAGATCTTCGGGAGCTGGGGGCCAGCACGTGAATACGACAGATAGTGCCGTCCGCTTAACGCACCTTCCTACAGGAATTGTCGTCTATTGCCAAGAAGAGCGTAGTCAGCATAAGAATAAAGAAAAAGCGATGCGTTTGCTTAAAGCCAAAATTACTGAAGTGGAACAACAAAAAAAAGCGCAAGAATTAGCTTCGAATCGCGCAGCTCAAGTGGGGAGTGGTGATCGTTCTGAGCGAATTAGAACATACAATTTTCCTCAGAATAGATTGACTGACCATCGGATAAATCTCACAAAATATAATCTTGATCAGATTATGGAAGGGGATTTAGATGATGTGACTTCAGCTCTTGTGGCGCATTATTATAAAGAAATGTTTCAGGCGTAAAAGACTTTTAACCGTGATTGCGTCCTAATCTGTGATGAAATCGTAAAATTGTTCCGTGTTTCTGATGATCCTCAATAAATAATATCCGCAGCGGAAGCCATGACCTTTGCTTGGTATCTGCACTACAGGATCAAGCTAACTATTGCATCAATCGTCTGGTTTTCATGTCCTTCAGATATTTCCCAAGCATTCTTAGCTATAGTTTCTTAGTTAGACATATCCATGCCACCTCAGAAAATATGGAGTGGATGATTTTTTATGGCCCCATCCAGTCATTTTTTTTTATGAGCCTCTTCTAAAGTTTCTAGTGTAGCCCAAGAATCATCCATAATGTAATTCATAAAACTCGCCAAAACAAATGAGTGTGTTCTGAAATGGTCGAATAGTTTGAAAGCTGATGGAATAACGAAGGCGTTTCCAAAGTTACCGGCTGTCCTAATCCCTACAAAATTAAGCAGAAAATTGAAAATATACATGCCAGGAAAATCTGTAATGTAGTCATTTTTAACAGAAATATGGGTGATATATTTTTTTGCTTCCATTAATTTATTTTTCCCTAAGACCTTTTGCAAACCCACTCCCAGCGGAATAGAATTAAAACAGTACGCCTGTTGTTTTTCAGATAGAGCAACAAACGAGGCGATAGAGCCTCCAAAACACTGTCCTGTTAATGTCAGTTTTTTGCCCATGAAATAAGGAGTTTCTCTTAGAGCTTTAAAAATTTCTAAAGCTTTAAAGTATATTTTAGGAGTTGTACCTAGAATATTTTTTATAGCAGTCGCATAGATTTTATTATTGATTTTTTTAACGACTTGAGCATCTTTAACTTCTGAACTGCATGAACGCAGCGCCCCAAATCCCACGACGATTTCGTCGCTCTTTTCCATTAATACGATTTTTAGACCACTTTCTGCATCAAAGTAGCAGTTATCGCGCGCTTGAATGCATAGATCTTTTTCTCTCATTGAAACCTTTTGAGGCTTTAATAAAGTGTATACGGATTTAATAAATCTATCGTCACACGCATGACAAACTGTGGCTGCTGCGGCATACTTAACGATTGCAGAGGCTTCTTGCTTTGATAGCTGGCGCTCGGGTCTATAATGATAGAATGAGGTTTTAAAGAGCGCTTCTTGAGGATGCGCATGTATTCTTTTAAAAATAGACCCTGGAACGCGATCAATCTTGCTAGATATAGACACCCTGATGAACTCCAGGCTTCGCATGCATCCATAGACCCAACTGTTTATCATGCTTTTGATGAATAGGACTATTTTTTCAACCGTGGGCGAGAGAAGTCTTCCCTGGAAATTAAAATGTAATAAACATGCAGGGCTAGGCTTGGCGTTGTGTATTTTAGATGGCATAATCGTTTTTTTTCAAATGCATTATGCAGCAATAATCTTTAAGTTCAATTTGTTTTTGTTTATCGTGACCCCGTTTGTAGTTTATCTTATGCAGGAAAATATTTATTGCATCTCTTCGCTTTATCGACTAGAATTAGCGGAAAACTAAATAAATTGAATGGAATGAAAACCATTTTAGACGTGTTGAATTTGTGTAAGGGTTTCCTCCATCAAAAAGGAATCAAGAACTCTCAGCTGCAAGCCGAATATTTAATTGGTGATGCTCTAGGGTTGTCTCGTGTGCAACTTTATCAACATTTTGACCGCCCCCTAGTCGAAAAGGAATTGGAAATTTGCAGACATCGACTCGGTCGCCGTGTGAAAGGTGAGCCTCTACAATATATTCATGGAGAAGTAGATTTTTATGATTGCAAGATCTCAGTCAATTCTCATGTCTTGATTCCTAGGCAGGAAACGGAAATCTTAGTAGATATCATTGTCGGTCAGCTTAAGTCTGAAGATCTAAAAGATAAATTTTTGTGGGATCTTTGCTGCGGATCTGGATGTATAGGGATAGCGATAAAGAAAAAGCTTCCAGATTTAAATGTCATCCTGTCAGATGTCTGCCCTGCAGCTTTAGCTGTGGCGAGGAAAAATGCACAATTAAATCAAGTCGATGTTGAATTTTTACAAGGGGATTTGTTGGACCCTTTTGTGGGTAGAAAAGCGCATTTTGTCGTTTGTAATCCACCTTATATTGCTGAACGTGAGTATGAGGAGCTTGATCGAGAAGTGAGGGACTTTGAGCCAAGAAAAGCTTTAATTTCTGGCTCATCTGGTCTGGAATTCTATACACGCTTATCTTTGCAATTAAAGGATTTTTTGTATCCTGCTGGCAAGGCTTGGTTTGAGATAGGTAGGGGCCAAGGTCCTGCCGTGTGCGAGCTCTTTTTTAAAGGGGGCTGGTCTATTTGTAAAGCAGAGAAAGACTGGGCGGGTCATGATCGATTCTTTTTCCTTGAAAATGAATAAATTTTCAAGTATCTTATGGGCTTAATTTTTTAAGGATTTACATGCTGGGTGCTCTAACTGATAAAATGCGCGGCCTAATGTCTAAGATGGCCGGAACAAAAAAGCTTACTGATGAGAATATTTCTGAGGCTGTGAGTGAAGTACGTTTGGCATTGCTTGAGGCTGATGTCAACTATGGCGTGGCTAAAACTCTGGTTAAAAGAGTGAAGGATAAGGCACTCGGGGATGAAGTGATCAAGTCAGTGACTCCAGGTCAACAATTCATTAAAATTGTTCATGATGAGCTAGTTGCTCTAATGGGGGGCGGTGAATCTGATTTGAAATTAGAGGGTAATCCCTCTGTTATTATGCTGTGTGGTCTTCAGGGGTCGGGGAAAACTACTCACAGTGTTAAATTAGCACGTTATTTAAAAAAGAAAGGTTTGAGTAAAAACCCCCTCTTGGCAGCCTGCGATTTACAGAGGCCAGCGGCCATTGAGCAGTTAGTGACTTTAGGTCGACAGATTGAAGTGCCTGTATTTACGATTCCTGGTGAGCAGGATCCTGTGAAAGTAGCTCGACAAGCGCTTGAAAAGGCTAAAAAAGAAGGGTTTGATGTTTTAATTGTTGATACAGCAGGACGTCTCCACGTAGATGAAGAGTTAATGGAGCAGTTAGAGCAGGTTAAGAAAGTTTTACAACCTGCTGAAATTATATTTGTCGCAAACGCTACAACAGGACAAGATGCTGTAAATAGTGCCGCTGAATTTAATAAACGAATGAGTATTACAGGATCAATCCTCACCATGCTCGATGGAAATGCGCGTGGTGGAGCTGCTATATCGATTCGGGAAGTAACAGGCAAGCCCTTGAAGTTTGAAGGGATTGGCGAAAAAGTAGACGACATTCAGATTTTTAATCCAGCCTCTATGGCCCATCGAATCTTAGGGATGGGCGATACGATTAATTTAGTTAAAAAAGCTCAAGAGCATATTAGCGAAGAAGATGCAAAGAATTTAGAGCAAAAAATACGCTCAGCAACGTTTAGCTACGGTGATTATCTGAAGCAAATACAAGCTGTAAAAAAGATGGGATCGATTAAAAGCTTGCTTGGGATGCTGCCGGGGATGAACGCTCTAAAGTCCTTAGAAATTGATGAAAAAGAATTTTTTAAGATAGAAGCGATTATATTGTCCATGAATCCCGATGAGAGATCAGAGAAAGTTGAGCTCTCAGTACCTAGACGTAAAAGAATAGCGAAGGGAAGTGGAACAAGTATGGAAGATATAAATAAGCTTGTCAAATCATTTAAACAAGCAAAGCAGTTCTTCAAGAACATGCCAAATATGAAAAATTTAGAAAAAATGATGGGAGGATCCCTATGGCGTTAAAAATAAGATTGCGGCAACAAGGCCGTAACAACCGTCCTTTCTACCGTTTGGTAGTGGCAGATGGCCGCTCACCACGTGATGGAAAGTACGTCGAAGCGATTGGTTGGTACAATCCATTTGCTTCCAAAGCAGAGCAAGAGTTTTCTTTTGATGCAGAACGTGCACAGCATTGGCTGAACCAAGGAGCAATTTTGACAGAATCTGCACAGGCATTGATTCAAAAAACAGCTCCAAGTATTGTCAAAGAATTGACACAAAAAAAAGTAGCTTCGAGAGCTAAGGCAGCTGCAAAGCGTAAAGCTCGTAAGAAAACAGCGGCCTAGATAAGTTCAGATGCGGATTGATATCTTATCTCTTTTCCCCAACTACTTCAAAGGACCATTTGATGAAAGCATCATTATGCAGGCGAGGAAGAAGGGATTATTAGATATCAATCTCATCGATATAAGAGAATTTGCAGATAATCGATATCGCAAAGTCGATGATCGGCCTTATGGGGGAGGACCTGGCATGGTGATGATGCCGCAGCCCACACTAAGTGCCATCCGGAGTGTTAAGCAGTTGGGTTCTAAAGTGGTTTATATGTCACCGCAGGGACAGCCGTTAACATCTCAAAAATGCAAGCAATTAGCGCAACTTGAACACCTCATCTTGTTGTGTGGACATTACGAAGGCATCGATGAAAGAATTCTAAAAGAGGTGGATGAAGAAATTAGCATCGGCGATTATGTGCTGACCAACGGCTGTTTGAGCGCCATAGTTTTAGTCGATGCGATGGTAAGGTTTGTGCCGGGTGTATTAGGGCATGAATGTGCGGCTTGTGAAGATTCGTTTGAAAATGGGTTGTTAGATTGTCCGCACTATACCCGACCAGAAATTTATGAAAATGAACAGGTCCCTGAAATTTTGTTGAGCGGAGACCATAAAAAAATCGCCGAGTGGCGTCGTAAAAAGGCGTTAGAGAATACCCAACGTAAACGACCTGACTTATGGCAAAAGTTAAAAAAAAATCTTGAGGAGTAGAAAATGAGAAAACATGCTGTGATCGCAAAGCTCGAAAGTGAGCAGCTTAAAAAAGATATTCCCAATTTTAGAATTGGTGATACAATTCGTGTGCACACACGCATTATCGAGGGAGAAAAAGAGCGTATTCAGATATTTACAGGCACTGTTATAGCACGCAAAGGTTCAGGCCTTTCTGAAACTTTTTCCCTTTACAGAGTCGCATACGGCGAAGGCATGGAGCGTGTATTTCCATTACACAGCCCACGTATTGCAAAATTAGAAATTGTCAAAGAAGGTCAAGTTCGCCGCGCTAAGTTATATTACTTACGAGGCACCTCAGGTAAAGCTTCCAAAGTTAAAGGCCGTGTAGGAAATCGCTCTAAGGCTGCGCCAGCAGTGCAAGAAGTGGCTGCAGAAGCGGTAGAAGTCTCTGAAGCATCCAGCGAAAATTAAAATAACTGTGACTTCAGTCAAAAAAATTGGCAAGCGTGAAACCAAGCGCTTGCTAAAGTTAAATTCTTATGAAGATGAAGCAAGATCCCAAGGATACCAGCTAATCGCTGGTGTTGATGAGGCTGGAAGAGGACCTTTGGCAGGCCCTGTTGTGGCAGCTGCTTGTATCATTCCTCAGGGAATTTTAATACCAGGAGTCAATGATAGTAAACAGCTTAATGCTGGAGAACGTGCCGAGCTTTTTCAGCTCATTATCTCTGATGACAGAATTGTTTATGGTGTGGGAATTGTAGATCCTCAAACCATTGATAAAGTCAACATTTATCAAGCCACGATCTTAGCTATGCTCGAAGCGATTTCCAAACTCCCTATTTCTCCGCATTTTCTTCTTGTCGATGGAATGAAACTCCCTCATCCCTCTATTCCTGCACAAAAAATTATTGATGGAGATGCTAAGTCTCAATCGATTGCAGCAGCTTCTATCATTGCTAAAGAGACACGAGATCAGCTGATGGTACAATACCATGAAAGATGGCCAGAGTATGGATTCAATCAGCATAAGGGATATGGAACGGAAAAGCATCTAAAAGCTCTTCAAGCATATGGAATTTGCCCCCTCCATCGCCTCAGCTTTGAACCTGTGAAGGCTCTTTTAAAAATCGAAGATCCCCAATTACAATTTTCTTTATAACCTAAGTTTTTTTTAGTCTTTAGGGGAAAACTTCAGGTCAGCCAAGGGGATGAATTCTATCGAAACTCTATTAGATCGTTAAAATCGCGACTTTTGGTATCTTTATTGTCAAATTTTTTAGCCATGTGAACATATGTTCTCAACACTTGCGCATGAACCTGCTCTAAAGTCATCAATTTACAACCAAGCCAGTTTGGAAAGAAGTCTACTATAATAACTCAGCTTTTGCTTCATTATTGAAGGCTTAGGCCTTAATTTTAAGAGAATATATTTCATTTGGCATGGAGATTGCTTCGTTAAGTTCAGGTGTAATTAGATAGATTATTAACAAATCTTAACAATTTTTTTAATAATTAAAAATATTTGATTCGTATATTTTGGATATGATAAATTAATTAGTAAACAACGGTGAGTATATGAGCATAAATAAACTGTCTACGCAGATGGGGTTGGACAATCATTATAAGACCCCATTGACTTTCAAGAAGCCTCCTTCGAGCCCCCTTATTTCTCCACAACGTTTAATGGAAGAACTTCAAATTCTTAAACTCTATGAAGTGACCACGGTAGGGAATGATTTTTTATTGAAACGTATCCGTATAACCACCGTAGACACCGATCGATTAGAGAAAATTCACCATTTAATCCGTCAACTTCATGAAGGTAAAGTTTGGCTCAAAACAGGCAAAAAACATGACAAGGTTTATGCGGCTCAAGGGTTGGATTTAGAAAAAATTGGAAAAATTTTTGTAGAAAGACGTAATAAGTATGATCCTAGCGAGCCTGGACGGATCGATGAGATTGAATCTGAACGTGTGAGAGAAATGTCGTCCGAAGACGTGGCTTTGTTAGAAAATATTGCGGGGGCGCTAGAATCTGTTTTTGGAAATGAGTTGCAGATCAAGGAGGATAAACTCCTTACGAGTGAAAAGAAACAGCCAATCCCTAAAAAACAGGTGAAGAAAGCATCTTCAAAAAAAGTTGTAAAAGAACCAAAAACTTCTACAACAAGATCTTCCACAAAAAATATGAAGAAAGATCTTGTTCAGGCTGAGCGATTAGCTGTAGAGGATCATCGCACCAAGCAGAGAAAAAACGAGAAACTTTCCAAGGAACTTGATGAAAAATTTTCTCAAAGATTGAGAAAGGATATTAAGCTGGAAAACAGACATCAAGAAATTGCTAGGAATGATCATTTAAAAGAAGAAATATCTTCAGAATAACCTATGAATTTTTGAAGGGGGGTTTTGGACGCCAAAATCCTCCACTTTAATGCAGAAAGTAGGGCTCATTTAGACTGTTTGCCTCTTGACAGTTTATCTTACTCTTTAATCTTTGCGGAGATATCTCCCTAAAATGTTTGAAATACTATTATCTGAATGTTCGATTATAAATTAAGATGAGTGAAATCATGGTAAAAATAACCAAGAAAAATGCGTCCTTTGACTATCCCGAATATAAGGAGGCTAGAGTCAAAGAATCTCCACCAGAATCCCTATTTGCTCAGAATAGCTTGCTAAAACGTTTGGCACCCTCCAATAAACATTCAAAATTCTCGGACGCCCTTCATCATCTGGTAAAGAAAATTTTCGCCTATATCATTCCCAAAACCCCAAGCCGTTTTCAATCCTACTTGATACGTCGGATTCAAAAACAGGGGGGAATATCAAGTGAGCAAACCTCAGGACATTATAGAAAGTGGTTGGAAGCCGATAAAAGCTTTGCTAAAACCAAACCTGCTCTGCATCAACATGAGCAGTACGAAAAAAAACTTGCCGCTCTGCATCAAATGCGCGATCCCAAAGTACAGAGCAAAGCTTTAGCCCGCCTTAAATCCGATCTAGAAAAAGATTTAGGAAAGCTTAAGGAAGGAGAATCGAGAGTTTTTGCAATAGACCGTACTCTACATGGGAGCACCTGGCATACCGATCTCTTTTGCATCCTGACTAAAAATAAAGAAAACTATTCTCTTGTGTTTACGGGCTCAGGATCCAAGATGGCCCACTTAGGAGGGCAAGAGCTGCAAGTCGGTGAAAAAGCCAAGGTCTTAAAAGAAATTAAATTTACAGGCATCCCCCTAGAGGTGATTAAAAGTGCCCACTGGCTAAAGGTTTTTACACGTGAGGAAAATATTAAACCTACAGAGGAACAAGCTAAGGCTAAGGAATCTGTTAATGAGGTAGAATCCCCCGCGCTTGCATGGGAGGAGGCCCTAAAATCTATTCAAAATTATGCTGTTAAGCAAGATCAATACGAAAACTTCACTAAAAAGACAGATGTATCCTCCAAAATCTTTTGGAATGTAGTGCAGAGCCTTTCTAAAGAAAGATCATTGGAATCCCCAGAACTTGTCCATCTAGATGTGAAACAAATGCGTCTAAGAACACACGTGGTTCAGCTCTTTGAACTTTATCAGAGAACTCGTTACCTGCTGAGACCTCATTCCAAAGACTATCAGCATCTGCGCTTAACCTTTGAAAATGTATCGCGTGAAGCCTCTAAAGCTCTTGAAAAAGGAATTATTTCCCCAGAGGATATGCAGATCTTATCCAAAGAACTAAAGATCATTGAAGAGGCCTTATTAAAAGCCAAAAAACAAAACAAGAAGACTTTTTCCGCGCAAGCGCCAAAGCAAAAGTTTTTACTATTAGGAGTGCAAAAAGAGGAGTTCAAAACCAGCTCGCTTTCCGCAAAAAGTATTGAAGGCAAGTCTCTTGAAAATCAAAAAAATGCCAGTCGATCGCTAGCACCTCTTAGTTCTCAGAAACTTGAAATACCAGCCCCTTTAGCCCTTCTCCCTGGCCAGCTCATGCAGACAAAGGCAGAAGTGTGGAACACGTTGAAAGCTCTTAGGGAAGAGTGGGTGCATCGTCCCGAGAAACGCGAGATTGTCCATGAAAAATTTCTACAACTTTTTTATGAACTTAACCTTCAGTTTTTTGATGATAAAGGAAAAAAAATAGGGTTGTGGTGGGATTTTACACTGCAAGAGCAGCATGAAGTCTCTGACTGGATCGAAGAGTGGGTCGATGCAATTACCCAAGATTCCCGCTTTAGAGACCATCCCAAACAAACCTATTTTGAAGCCTTAGCTAAGATCCAAGTTGTACACTATCTATGGGAGGCGGAAGAAAAGAAGTATCGGACACCTATATTTGATCGATTGTATGATAGTTTTAGCTTATATAACTCTAGGGTTGCCCCTTTACAATGGTCGACACAACATAAAAAATATAAATATAATTCTACAGGGATTTATGAGCATTTTCAATGGATGCCCTATCTAAACGCCGACAAAATCCTTCATAGACACCACAAATTACAGGGCATCATTGGTCGCCTAAGTTACAACTTTCGCGATTATTTTGGAGTTCATCTCTTATCTTCTTACACCAGACCCGTGAATCAACCTTTTCTGAATTCTCTCGTGCAGAATGCAACAACAAGTATTGCATTTAACTACCAAGAAGAGAATGAAAAAAACAAACTGGATTCAGCTACGACCCATGAAGCTTTTCAAACTGAGCCTGAAGGTGTTTTTAGTTATTTTTTAGACCATCTTTACCAACAGTTGGAAGATTTGCAAAAAGTGGGGGAGAACGCTGTCATTCCACAAACTGTTGATCAGCCCTTCACCGTTGAGGAGCAAAAAAGGATCTTGCATTTGTTAAAAGGGAACAATCCTTACAGTGAAGTGATGGCATTTATGGAGGATTATTCCTATCTCATACCAAACCCGGATATCCGCAATTTTATACAAATCATCCTATTCGGGAAAGCTTTACGGTATTCTTATAAAGATAAGACATTCTCCCTTCAAGTTTTTGAGGCCTATTTACAGAAAAAGATAGGTACAGAAAAAGAAAAGCTTCTCAAGGCCCTGAAAGAGCAACCAGAAGAGCATAAGCTCATTAGGGGACGTTTTGAAGTCTTAGCTTTTTTAGCAGAAACATATAAAAAGAGCAAAGGATCTGAAGCCACTGCTGAAGTGGGAGCTGTTTTTAATGAGCTCCTGCAACTGACCGAAGCACATCCTTATCTTAAAGACGAAAAAGGCTACATTGCCCAGCTTATTTTAGCTAATGCCCTTTTGCCTGAAACTGTGCAGCCTGAAGCTGTAAAGAATTTAGACCTTTTGCAGCTCTACACCTATGCCTTTGCGACTGAAATTCCTGCTTATCAAAAAGATCCTTTGCTGGAGCAAGATTTAACTAACGCCTGGCAACGCTTACTAGAGGCTGCAAAAAACAAATCTGACATTTTTAAGACCGAGAATATGGCGGGGCTATTAGACCGGTTAGTGGTCAGTAAAAAATTGAATTTAGATGACAGCGCGTGGGAGTATTTGGGAGAGAATATTTATCAAAACGGTACCTATACCGTAGATATCAGTCGCTTTCAAGTCAGGTTAAGAGAATTAACTGGTGACCTAGAACTCATTCCAGAACAAATTTTAAACGATAAAACATTCCATCAGCTTTTTCCAAAAATGGAGAAGAAGCCCTTTGCTGTGCAAGTGCTCAAGGATGGAGGAGCGACCCATTATCGCTTTAAGACACCCGAGGGACTGCCTGTTTTAATCAAAAGTGAGAAGGGCCAGCTCTTTTATTTTCAGCAAAATCAGGCAGGCGAATGGTTGCAATATCTTTCTCCTGGACTATTCTCTCCGAAGACCGCGGATGCAGTCCTTAAACAGAGACAGAAGAAAGGGCGTGGGCAAATCGGGCTCTTGATGGATTTTTTAAAACTCATGAACAAAAAAGAAGCCAATCCGCCCCATTTCTTAGCCAAAGGCCTTTTTGTAGATCCTAAAGATCCGTTGAAGGCCCAAGTGCTGGATGCTCAAGGCAAGTGTTTATATAAAATCCAGTTTAAGCAGCAATGGCAAGGTTTAGAGATTGACAAAATCGAAGATTTACGTCAGGGCGAAAAAGGAACCTACCAGCTTAATTTAGGTGGCGATTTATCGACGTCTGAGCTTAAAGCTTTAAGTAGCATTGAACATGTCAACAACATGTTTTTATGGAGTCAAAAGGGACGTTTAAAAAAGGTAGAACTGCCTCGTTATGGACTCATCTTTGAAGTCCAAGGGAAACAACTCGTGGTCAGCGAAGGCCCCTTAAAAGGCTATAAACTGAAACTTAATCCTTCTGCAGAAGATAAAAGAAAGTTACTAAGTGGTTTAGTGCTCGAGCCCACCGATCCTAAAAAACCCACTAAGCTTCTGCTACCTCCCAGTCGGACTTTAGAAAGTTCGGAATATGAAATCAAGACCAAGGCCAAAGGGTTAGGAAAACTCTTCTACTTTTTCCAAAAGATACGTCAGTTCATTGAACTCATCAAAACAGGAAAAATCCCGGAGATCTTTTCAGAAACTAAGATCCAACCCGATCCTAATCTAGAAAAGCTGAGTTATACAACAGTAGATTTACGCCCCTTTACCCAAGAACTTGTGCTCAGTAAGCAAACTCCTGTAGAAGTTTTACTAGAGGTGGCAGAACACTATGCGGTGGCAGAACAACCCGCTGAAATGCAAAGAATTTTGCAGCTCATCCCCTTAGATAGTCCTAAAATGGATAGTGCTAAACTGCAGAAAATCTTTAACTTTTTAGACCATAGTCCCCGTAATCTCCCTCATCAGGGGGCTGCTACCATTAAGCTTAAATTTGCCTTTAACTTAAAAAACAGTTTAAAAAAGAATGCGGTCGAGAAAAAGTTTATTCAAGCTGTCAATAAAGCGATTGTTTCCTTAGGTCAAACAGCATTAGAAGAAGGCCCCTCTTTAACACCCGATGTGGCCTTAAGTAAACGGGAAAAAGTCGAGCTTGCGAAACTGGCGGAAAAACTCAACGCTCCCTATTTAAACACGCATGTGGCCCCTCTGGTGGCGGAAAAAGGGACCGCATGGTCGCTGGATGAAGACTTTCCGGAACAGAAGAAAGTTTTAGAAGAGGCCGTGAAATCCATTAAAGATCAGCGACCTCCCCGCGATTGGAGTCAGTCGATTCAAACGCTTGAAAAAAATATTCATCCTGAGGACCAGCTTAAAGAAGCAGATCTTCAATACACCGTTAAACGCCTCCCTGAAGATCAAGTCTTTTATCGCCTCTTCCAACCCAAGGAAGTGGCAGGCCTTTTCCGCGAAGAAGAAGTCGTTCTCCCTGCGATTGATCTAAAGTCGGATAGAAGCCAACTGGAAGAATGTGAAAAGTATTCGTTAGAAACTTTGGAAAAAGATCTAGAAAATTACAGAAAAGCCGAAGATCACAAGAAAATCTATGTCCTTTCAGCCTCCCCTGGAAAAATCAAACAATTTCTCCAGCAGAAGGTGCTGCCTAAAATCGCACAAAGTGAGAAAAAAATTGAAAACAATCGTCTGAAGATCGAAGAAAAGCTGCGCTTTTCTTCGCAACCTGAAGAGCAGTTAGCCATCTTTGCAGGACAGCAGCCCAGCGCCTCCTTTGATGAAGTGAAACTCGCCTTTATGAAAGGACAATTAGAAGAATTAAAAGCGCAAAAAAGACTCCCTAGCACGTTAGACGTTGAGGCCTTAAAAAAAGATCTCATCGATTATTTTGAAACCCAAGTCCAACGCAACGCGTTAGAATCTGCTGCTAATCTTTTACAAGAAGCCTTAACTTCCCGTAAGTATACCAATCCCGAGCAAAGAAAAATTCTTTCGCAAGCCCTGCATCATCTCCTGACGACACGTTGTCAGTATGATGCTAAAGAAGACCCCCGTTTTCTCGTCTTTGAAGCCCAACAATTTTTACAGTTTAAACATTTGGATGCTGGCCTTGAACAGTTACAACTCCTAGAGGCGCTTCTCAATGACCCCCACGCCATCGTCCAAGCCCCTACAGGTTCGGGAAAAACAGCTGTCTTCTCTGTATTACGCTCCTTACTCAAAGCCAATGGAAAAAATTTGGTGATCCAAAAAGTTTTACCTCCTCTTTTCCAACAAACCTACGATAAGTACAAGGAAGTTCTAGGAGATCTTTACGGCACTTCTGTCTATGCCTTGCGCTTTAATTTGAAGATGCGTCTGGTGGAGTCGGAGTTTGTTAAAGAAGCCAACAAGGAAGGACAAGTCGTTGAGAATAAGAAAGAAGCCTCCATTTTTAAACGCATGTACCATGACCTTTTAACGACGATAGAAACTAAAGGGTGTGTATTGACCGATTATAAGTCTTTACCCTTACTGGAAGAACGTTTCTGGAAATTAGCCCAAGACCTTTCAGAAGCTAGGGACTTAGGACAAGAAATTGAACCCATTCAACTAGAACACTTTGCATATCTACGCAAGATTTTGATCCTCATCCAGAATAAAGCCGATGAAAATATGGACGAGTTTGATCAGCCTAACCGTCCCATTCATAAAATTCAGATCGATCTAGGAGTCGGGGCTCAACCCGTTTCGCCTGCCTTAATCGATACCGCCCTCGATATTTATGATTATCTTTTAGCAGATCCAGAACTAAAGTTAAGAAAAAATGTCACCGCCGATTACAAAGAAGAGATGAGGGAAGCCTGCATCCAAAGAGCGGCTAAAAAGATGGCCAAAGAGCTATCTCACGGTGATTCCTCTCTGGAACTTAAACTCTATGAGTATTTTTCGAATCAAAATGAAGACGTGCTCGCTCTCATAGAATCCCGTGAAGGCACCTTTAAAGATCGCGTGGCACTCTGCAAAGACCAGTTTGCCATCTTCTTACCCTTAACCTTACGAGGAAAAGAGGGCGGACGTTATGCCAGAAGTGATGATGGGCTACGTACCCTTCCCTGCCAAAATGGAGAGAAGCATGACGCTAAACCCGGCACCCTTTTAGAGCAGCTCAACTACACCATTCAGGACTACTACCAAGCAGGCATCACGCCCGTCGACCTAATCCATTGGTTTAACATCCTGAAAAAAGCAGCAGACTCCACGGAAGATGCCCAACGCCACAAACAACTCACCGCGCAATTACAGGAAGTCTTCCCCGATCTCACCCTTTTGGATTTAGGGGATATTCTCGATCACCCTGAAAAACAAGCTCCCTTAGTGGCCAAGGTCAATGAAGACGCTCAGCTCATCAAACATTTCTTAAAGTATCGCCTATCGGAAATTAAGACCAGTGGGGCTGTGGTTTCCATGGATCCCCAGCAGATCATCGATATGAGTGCCGCAGTTTCTGGCATTTCAGCCACCATGGGTGCAGCTGATTCCCTCCATCCTCAATTTCATGTCAAACACGACATGATAGGAAAGATTCGTGCCCAGATGACCTACCGTATTGTCGGCCGAGCCCTTGAAAAAGCGCCCGTGCTACATTATGATCCTGAAAATCCACAGGAAGTTTTAAAACAAATCAAAACGCCGGTACAAGCTATCATCGATGGCGCTGGAGCTTTCCGTAATGGGCAAGAAGGCGCTCAAACTGTACTAAAAAACAATCAAAACCTCTTGCAAGTCGGTTACCATCAAACCAGTGAAAATATTGTCTTTGAAGGCACCCCCACAGGCGATAAAACTAAAACCGGCTTTTTCTTTAGTCAACCCTATACAAGAGGAACAGATATCCCTCTACCTAAAGATGTGAAAGCCTTGCTCACGCTTAATGAAAAAGACGGCCTTCGTGATTATTTTCAGAAAGAAGGGCGTTTAAGGCTGCCCGGTCAAAAGTATCAACTAGCCGTCTCTAGCTACCGAAAAGACGTAAATAATCTCGAGACAGCCGTCATTCAAGCAGCGACTCAAGATGCTAAGGTAGATGCCCAAGACATTTTTAAAGCCACCGCACAACGTCTGCAAGCTATTCTCCGTCATGAGGCTAAAAAGGCGCTTCTAAAAAAAGAAAATCCCCAGGAATTTTTAGATCTCTTTAAACAAAAAGAGATGAGAAGTCTCTTCATCAGTGAAGCCCAGGCAAGCTACCAAAATCCAGGAGAGTATTTTGAAAAAAATAAACTCTTACGCAAAGTCGATAAAAAGCCGGATGAGGCCTTAAACGACTATAAAGCTAAACTGATGCATACAGCCGAAAAACTAGGTCTTGAGACAGCCTCTGAAGCCTTAAAAAACTATGCATTTTCCACGGATTTACTCCGCCAAATGCCGACCCAGGTTTCCCCCATTGTGAAAGACCAAGATTTGGAAATGGAACTCCAAGTTGAGCAAGAAGAAGATGTCGAAGCCGAAGAAGAGCTAGAAGTGAGCCTGGAACGGGGAGTTGAAAATGAAAAAGCTTACGTGAAAGCGCCCCTCGGTGTGTATCCCTTAAGAAAAGCAAACAAAATGGATCATTCCGTCAAAGGGCGTATTCATCCTGCCTATAACGAAAAACTCTTTGTTTCAGATTCTTTCCTACCCCTATCCCGCGAAAACACCTCTTCCCTACGCAAGCGACAAGCCTTTGATGCTGCGACCTATCGGGTAGGAACGGTTTGTATTACTATAAAATTAAAGAATTTATTCGGGAAAAAATATGAAGTACGCAACACGGAAGATCGTTTAAAACTCACAGGCGTATATATCGAAGATCCTTTGGGAGAGGAAGATCGCCTCCAGGATAGAGGGTCTTCCTCCCAAATTTCAACAGATAATGAGCTCCATTATTTTGATCGGTCCTTTTGGTGGGATGTACGCACTAGACAAATCACTAGCAAGGGGTTGTTTTACTTTCATGATGATGAGCGAGAAGAATGTTTAGAGAAAATTTTTGCCAGCGAGGAATTCAATACACTCATCTCTCAAGTTAAGTTTTTAGATGGACAGACGAGCGGCTACACTGAACTCGAGTTATTAGCTTTAATGAAGTGGTTGAAAGAACAAGGGCCAGAAAAAATGCGCGATCATCTGTTGAATAAAGTCCTACAGTATCGATCTGTTCAAGAAAAAAAGGACTTTGTAGGAAGTCAGATCGATGAGCTCTTTAAAAAACTGACAGAAGCTCCCTGATTTTTGCATTCTAACGACAGGAATTCTGCCTCTAAAAGGGGCAGGATTTTCATTTGGACGTCATCGATTGTTTTTCACCTATATTTTTTTATCTTTTTATGCTATAAATACCCTTATTAACTAAAAATCCAATGATTGACTATGCTTAAAAGTATGACGGCTTATGGCCGCAGTTCACAAGAGACGTCTCTGGGACATTTTACAGCCGAGATACAGTCCGTTAATCGAAAATTTTTAGAGATTAACGTTTTTTTACCACGCGAACTGAGCCGTTTTGACTCTGAAGTAAAAAAATGGGTCTCTGCTCAGGTGGATCGTGGGCAAATCACCATTAAATTTTCGGCGGTTTTTTCTAAAGGAACTCCGGTTTCTGTGCTAGCTAATATTCCGCTAGCCTTACAAATACAGCAAGCTGCCCACCATTTAACAAAAGCCCTCGGAATTGCAGATAAAGACGAATTAACCTTACGCCTTTTAGCTAAAGAACCGAGTGTCTTACTCTTTAATGAGCAAATGGAAGATGAAGCTTTATATTTGGAGAGTCTTAGGAATGTTTTTGAGGGAGCCTTAGAACAATTTTTAGAGATGAAAACGCAAGAAGGAAGAGCTGTCTACATTGATATAGCCCATCGTCTGGAGTTTTTAGAGAAAGAAATTCAACAAATCGCTTTCTATGCACCTCAAGCAACAAAGCGCTACCGGGACAGGTTAAGCGAACGCTTAAAAGAGTTTACTCTCGGATCGACGGAAAACGAAGAACGTATCCTAAAGGAGATTGGCATTTATGCCGAAAGAATTGATATTTCAGAAGAGATTACTCTCTTTGAAGCCCATCTAAAGCAATTTTCTGAAACTCTCTTATCAAAAAATGCGTCGGTGGCCAAAACATTAGAGTTTATCATTCAGGAGATGAATCGAGAGGTTAATACAATCGGATCTAAATCCTCAGAAATAGAAGTCTCAAGGCGAGTTGTGGAAATGAAAAGCGCCATCGAGAAAATCCGCGAGATCATCCAAAATGTTGAATAAAATGGAAAAAGGTTTGCTATTCATAGTGAGTGCGCCAGCGGGTACGGGTAAGACGACCTTGGTGAAGAAATTGACTCAAGAATTTCCACATGTAATCTCAAGTCTTTCTTTTACAACGCGAGAACCCCGCAACGGGGAGGCGGATGGAATAGATTATAATTTTATTTCAAAAACTGATTTTGAAGAGAGAGTAAAAAGAGGCGACTTGTTAGAGTTTGTGGAATTGTATGGACACTATTATGGCACTTCGAAAAAATGGGTAGAAAACCAGCAGGCTCAAGGAAACCATATTGTGTTAGTGATCGATACCCAAGGAGGCCTGCTTCTTAAGAAAAAAAATGTTCCTGCTGTATTTATTTTTATAGAACCTCCTTCCTTAGAAGAGCTTAAAAGAAGATTACTGGCTCGCAAGACAGAGTCCTTGACCGTTATAGAAGAACGTCTCTCTTGCGTGGTAAGAGAATTACAGCAAGGGGCAGAGTACGATTACAGAATTATTAATGATCAACTCGATGTGGCTTATCAGGTATTAAAGAGCATTTTTATTGCTGAAATGCATCGCATCAGAAAACCTTAAATTTAATGGAGAAACTAAATGGCTTATAAATTTATCACCAATGAAACGTTAAAAAAGAAGTTTCAAAATCAGTTCGAACTTGTTAGCTATGCAATTTCCCTAGCAGAGAATATGATTGTGACTGGGCGCGATCCAAGAGTTAAAACCGATACGCAAAATCGTGCGATGCAAGTTTTAGAAGAAATTGTGGCTGGAAAAGATCAATTTGAACCCGTGATCCCTGAAAAAAAACAGGAAGAGCGTTCTCAGCATCATTCGCATGAAAATGACGGAAGCTCACACAAAAGTGCGCCGGAGAGAAAACGTGCACGTAAGATTCTTGTAGATTAATAGGTAGGGGAGTCTTGGAGAATTTTCAAAATGCAAATTACATTTATGTAATTTATTTATCTTTGTCAATTCTGCTTGCTCTCGTGGTGACATTCGTCAGCTATATCATTGGATATAGGCTTTTAAATCAGCCTGCAAGTATAAGTCCTTATGGTAGAATGCCCTTAAGAAGGGCTTCAGACTTGTCTTATGACAGTAAAGAACGTGTGTTGCGCTATCTTTTTGAGATGCACCAATATGACAATCCTATGTTTGACATGGAAAAAGCTGCTTTTTGCCGCGAAACAGGGCGAGTTTTTTCTCATGCCTTGACTTGGTATGGGATTATTAAGGTGGACTGGTCGTTTTTGCAGAAAAGGTATCCGGGAATTTATGTGTCATGGGGGAGTCTTTCGGATGATCAAAAAGAAATGATACGTTCTTCGCATCATTCTTTGGACGGTTATCAGACAGAATATTCTAGTCCTGAGCCAGCACCGAGTCGAATTGAACCTTTTTATTCAATGGCATCGCCAGGACCTTTATACGTGGATTTAAATACGAGGATTCTTTTGGGTTGGAAAAGGGTTCCTCTTTCAGATCTAGAGGTATTGGTCGTACAAAAACCTAAGGGGCTCTTTGAGCTACCGCAATCATTACAATAATAGGGCTTAGGATTCTATGAAAAATAAAATACTGATTACTTCCGCTCTTCCCTACGCAAATGGTCCGCTTCATTTTGGTCATATAGCTGGCGCTTACTTGCCAGGGGATGTCTATGCTCGTTTTCAACGTTTAATGCAAAATGACGTCCTTTACGTGTGTGGTTCAGACGAATATGGAATTGCAATTACTATAAGTGCAGAAAAAGCCGGCAGAACACCCCAGGAACATGTAAATATTTTTCATGAAGTCAACAAAGATTTTTTCCAGAAACTGAATATGTCCTTTGATAACTATTCTCGTACGACGTGGGAAGGACACCCACCTCTAGTCCATCAATACTTTACAGACTTATTGAATAATGGCTATATTGAAGAAAAGGTGACAGAGCAGCTTTATTCCGAAGCGGATCGAAGGTTTTTAGCAGATCGATACGTGGTGGGAACCTGTCCGAAATGCGGATTTGCCTCTGCTCGAGGAGATGAATGTCCGCAATGTGGAGCAAGTTATGAGGCTACAGATTTAATTAATCCTCGTTCTAAATTGTCGGACGCTCCTTTAGTGCTTAAGCCTACTAAGCATTGGTTTTTACTTCTCGATAAGTTTAAAGACAAGCTGCTGGGTTGGCTGGAAACAAAAAATTGGAAGCCTAATGTAGTCAATTTTATCAAAAGTTATATTGAAGATTTAAGACCTCGCGCGATCACAAGGGATATGACCTGGGGTGTTTCGATTCCTTTACCAGATGCTGGAGAAAAAGTTTTGTATGTCTGGTTTGATGCGCCTATTGGCTACATCTCCGCAAGTGTAGAGTGGGCTCTTAAAGAAGGGAGTCCGGATCTGTGGAAATCCTACTGGTGCGATCCACAAACCAAACTTGTCCATTTTTTGGGAAAAGATAATATTCCTTTTCACGCAGCTATTTTTCCTGCGATGACCATGGGACAAAATCAGCCTTACAAGCTGGTGGACGAATTGCCTGCTAATGAATTTTTCAACCTTGAAGGACGTCAATTTAGTAAGTCGGATGGATGGTACATTGACTTAGAGGATTTTTTTAAAAACTACAGCACCGATCAGATTCGCTATACGATCGCAGCTAATGCGCCCGAGACTTCGGATTCAGAATTTACATGGAAAGATTTCCAAACTAGATGTAACACAGAGCTCTTAGGTAAGTACGGCAATTTGGTGAACCGCGTCCTTGTGTTCGCTAGAAACAATTGTGCTGGACGTGTGCCTTCTTTGCAGGATTTGCAGCCGATTGATGAAGATTTCTTGAAATCCATTAAACAGTTAGTCCGCGAAGCAGCTATTTGTTATGAGACTTTCAAAGTACGGCGAGCAAGCCAAATTATCATGGAGCTGGCGCAGCTCGGTAACGTCTATTTTGATGCTAAAAAGCCTTGGAAAGACGCGAAAGATCCCGATACAAAACATAGTATGGAAACCACTATTGCCTGTTGTTTGGAGTGTTTAAAGGCTTTAGCGTTAATTTCTCAGCCCATCATCCCTGAATCGGCAGATAAGGTTTGGAAAATGTTAGGCTACGTCTCCCAGCTTGAACATGGTAACTGGCCTCAGATTGTAGAAACTCCCATTCCGGCACATCAACATCTGAAAGACCCTTCCATTCTCTTCAAGAAAGTAGAAGATGAACAGATCTCTTTAGAGTTAACTAAACTTAAGGAAATGTCTAAGAAGGCTGAACTTCCTCAGACCAAATCTATTCCTGATTATGCCCCTCTTAAGGAAATGGTGGATATTGAGGATGTGCGCAAGCTGGATTTACGCGTGGGAGTCATAAAAAGCGCCAAAAATCTTCCTAAAAGTAAAAAACTACTCCTAGTAGAAGTAGATCTTGGATTTGAAGTTCGCACAGTCATTGCAGGGATTAGTCAACATTACCAACCTGAAAACTTAATGGGCAAAAAAGTCATTATCGTTGCCAATCTAAAACCAGCAACCCTGATGGGGCATACAAGTCATGGCATGCTTTTGGCAGCTTCGGAAGGAGATCATTTGGAGTTGATTTCTGTTGAGGAAATTCTCCCTGGCGCCCAAGTGAGTTAATAGACTTCGTTTGAAACCCCATTTGGTTGTTAAATCGCGACTTTTGGCACCTTCATTAGCAAATTTTGCGACCCTATGCGAACATATGCTCTCAAAATTTGCTGATGAATCTATTCTAATGTCATCAATCTTTCCAATCCAAGCGAGTTTAGAACGAAGTCTAATTTATTTTTTGACTTCAAATATAACAAGGTGATATCAAAATGCTGATTAGGCCAACGCTAAGGTGCCTAAAGAATCATGTTAAAGAATCGATTGTCATGTGCTTTGGGTTGTTTAGGAATGGCAAACTTAGATGGCAATTTATCAAAAAGAGAAAAAAACAATTTTACCGCATTTTAAGGTAGGGGTGGTGTATGAGAAATTTTTTAGTCTCCTTTATATCCATTCTTTTATTCATGGTGGTTATTGATGCATTTTGGCTGACTACCATGTATAAGCGTTTTTATTTGCCACAAATCGGGCATTTACTCAATGATTCTCCAAAGTTAATCCCTGCGGTAATTTTTTATTTAATCTTTGCTTCATGTCTGTCTCTATTGGTTATTTTACCTGCTTTTAATGATCAAGTTTCTTATCAAGAGGTGATCATAAAAGGTATCTTATTCGGGTTAGTCACATATGCAACCTACGATTTAACTAATCAAGCCACTCTTCGTCAATGGCCAACCCTAGTCACTGTGGTGGATTTAGTCTGGGGAGGTTTTTTGACAGGTGTTGTCAGTTTTCTTTCATATTGCGTACTCAAATACTTTAATCCTTAAACTGAATTGCGCAAGAACAGGGGCCCGTGTGGGTGTAAACCTATGAAAATACAAGTATGCTTGCTGCTGTTGTTTACTTTTCTGCTTACCAGTTTTTTGCCTGCCCAAGAACAAGATACAGAGTATTGGGAATTCATCACCTGGGATGCTTGGAAATCACAAAAGTTTCGATATTACGTTATCCAGGAGACTCGCTTTGAAAATAACATGTCTGATTATTCCCGTTTTAGACTTTCTCTGAATTTAGCTTACCGAACGCGCTGTAATCTAGATTTAGAGGCACATTTGACAGTGATTTACGCTAAACCTATAGATGCTAGACATTTTATTAGTTATCCACGTCTTGAGCTAGAGTTTAACCCTTATATAGCTTTTGACAATGGGACCCTCGTGACTTTTCGTAATCGTTTAGAACTGGAGCACAGACCTAATATCAAGTATGTTTTCTTTGTTTTTCGTCATCGCAGTATGGTTTCGTTTCCTTTAAAAAATTGTGGAAAGCTTGTGGGGATAAATATCTACGATGAATTCTTTTATCATTTTGATAGTGATCAGGTGACCCAAAATCGATTTTACCCCTTAGAGATGGCTTTTGCATTGAATGAAAAAGTCAATTTAAACCTTTTTGTGATGATTCGAGAAGTGCTAAGAAATAATGAATGGCATAGAAGTTTTGTTTTGGGTTCAAATCTGTGGTTTTGAGTTTTTAGTCCGATAATGAAGAAACTAAAAAATCCAAACGCAAGTGATTAACTTCTTTCAAAAAACTTTAGGACGTGAGAATAGATGATTGAGCTCAGAGCTTATGTTTCAAATTTAGATGCCGTTAGGAATACACTTTTAGAATTGGGAAGTGTTGCAAAGGGGGAGTATGCCTTTCAAGATTATATCTATACTTCTCTTCAACATGAGGGTGATTATAATTTAAATAAGGAATTTATCAGAATTAGAGTCTATTCCGAAACACAATGGAATCAAAAAAATGTTGAGTTAATGCATAAGATTAAATCTTTTCAAGGTCTTTCTGGGATGGCAAAAATAAAAGAAGAGTTTGATAAATTTGAAGAAGCTGCCAAGACTTTAGATGGGTGTGCTAAGTTACTTTTTTCTTATAAAAGAACTGGTTGTGAATATGCGTTAGAGGGGGCTAGAATTTTTGTAGAAAATGTAGATTATCTACCTCCTTCCGTAGAAATAGTGGCCTCTTCTCAGAAAGAAGTCGACACTATATTTGAACAAGTTAGAATAGAAAAGATTGTCTATGATTCTGTACCGAAACTAGTGGAACAAAGCCTTGAGATTAATACCAAAATAAACTCTAAGTGATATCTAATGGGAGTTTAGAGGAGCGATGATTATCACATTTTGTTTTATATATTAAATTAACTCGAAAGCTAAAAAAAGTCTTCATAGGAGAGTCATGGAAATACCTTTACATACACGTTTAGACATGCGGAAGAATCCAAATGAAATTCCTATTCTCTATCAGGAGTGGAGGGATCTGCTTTTCTTGCATTGGGAGTATCCCATCGATCTTATCCAAAATTCTTTGCCACCCGGTTTATTTGTGGATACGTACCAAGGTAAAGCGTATGTGGGTGTAATCCCTTTTCTTATGGATCGAGTGTCTTTGCCTGGATTGCCCTCTATACCGGGTTTAAGCCATTTTCTAGAAGTGAATTTGCGTACCTATGTTTATGATAGGCATGGGATGCCCGGTGTATGGTTTTACTCTTTAGATATCAATAGTTTTTTAGCGACCTGGGCGGCTCGTCAATTTTTTAAATTGCCTTATTATCAAGCCAATTTAAGAGTATCTAAGGATCCTGCGGGTAAAATCGACTATAGCGGGAGCCGTGCCTCTGAGCCTAATTCTACGATGCATTTCATTTATCAGCCCCACTTAGCGAACACCTTTCTGGCGGAGCCTGAATCTTTGGAGTTCTTTTTAGTCGAACGATACGTGCTATTCACTTATGAGAAAAATCAGTTATTTTTTGAAAAGGTCCATCATGCTCCTTATCCTCTATTAAAAGTGGGGCTAGAAAAGATAGAAAATCGTCTATTTGAGATGAATGGATTGGAGCAACCGCAAAGGGTAGCTGATCATCAAATCTTTTCTCCTGGTGTTAATGTAGATATATTTAGCCGTAAGCTATTGAAAAATCAGAAATAATCTAAAGAAAATGAGGGGAGCAGAAAGGACAGAGTCCTTCTGCTATAAGTTGTAAACCGTAGATAGGGTTCTTAGACTGTTAAACCTTGTGCTCTTAAACGTCTAACAATAGTGCCAATCCCTACTTTGTCAATCGTACGGAGGGCGTTTGTTGATAAGCGTAGTGTAACAAAACGGTTTTCATCACTGAACCACAGACGTTTTGTCACGAGGTTTGGTTGGAAACGTCTTTTGGTTTTTCCAGTAACTTTAAGACCAATCCCTTTTTTCTTCTTGGCAATCCCTCTGATGGTATATTTGTATCCACGAGCAGGTCTTTTTCCTGTAACTGTACAGACTTTTGACATAGCTATAACTCCGATGAAGCGTAATTATTTGAAATGAAGATATTAGCATTTATGAACGCTTTCAATCAAGGGAAATTCGTCGTTTCTCCCTCATGATCAAAAAAAAATATTTTAGCACTACGTGGCAAGATCACTATTGCGGAAGGATTAGAGATTTTATCATGGTAACAATGAGCGACTTACTCGTGGAGCTCAACCCGAGATTTTAATCGATTGGGAGCCATCTTTCCTGAATATTAAAGCGTTTGTTAGGCTGCTTTTCTCTCTCTTTTTGGATCAATTCTTCATTACTGATTTCTTTAATCGTTTTTGCATAAGCTTTCTTATAAGCTTCGATTTTGTCTTTTAATTTTAAAACACTCTTCCATTCTTCTTCGGAGAGTTTGAGAGGGTGTTCTAGCAATTTTTTTAAATTAGCGATATTAACACCTAACTTGTTGTAAATGCGCTCGTCTCCTTTATGTAGACGTTTGATTTCAGAAATGAGATAAATGGCTATTTTTCTCCTGTTCAGGCGGAATTCTTCTTCTTTTTCTTTTTCTGATTTTTTACTATCAGTTGAATCTACAATTTTTTTTATGGCTAACCTATCAATGCCCTTTTTAAGAGAATCTTCGACTTTAGTATAGTTAGTTTTTGCCATAAAAAAACGACCTTTTTTAAGAAAACGCTAATAGCGTACAGACCCTAATCCTTTATTACTTTCAACTATTATTTTACCACTAAAAGTTATATTTGACAAACAGAGAGGTTTCCTATATCTCTCAAGGATTGAAAGTTTGGATGAACGAGAGACGCAGTACAGACAATAGAGGAAACGAAACTATGGAAGAATTAACGGTCGATTTAGTCGTCATTGGAGCTGGACCGGCGGGCCAAAAAGCTGCTATTCAAGCAGCAAAATTCGGAAAAAAAGTGATTGTAGTCGATAAACTTCCAGAGCCTGGGGGAAATTGCTTATACACTGGAACTATTCCTTCAAAATCCCTAAGGGAAGCCATCATAGATTTAACGCGTTTTTATGAGCGTGGATTTAACAGTGGGGAATTTGCCTTTCAAGAAGTCAGTATTCCCCAATTAAATAAGCGACTGCACAAAGTAATCGAAGAAGAAAGAAGTACGGTCTATCGTCAGTTGAAAAAAAATGGCATTCGAATTCTAAACGGGACTGCACGTTTTGAGAATCCTCACATGCTGATTATTGTGGATGAGGATTACCGTTTGCTTTATCAAATTAAAACTGATTTTACCATAATTGCAACAGGTTCAAAACCGCGTAACCCTAATAATGTCCCCTTTGATAGCGATGTAATTTTAGATTCTACCCGGTTATTGAATATCGAGAGGATTCCTAAGTCCTTAATTGTTTTAGGAGGGGGAATTATTGGTTCAGAGTATGCAAGCTTTTTTTCTGCATTGGGAACGGAAGTGACTGTTGTGGATAAAAAAGACCATATATTGCCTCTGCTAGATCCTGAGATTGGGATTGTTTTGCAGACAGCTTTAACAGATTTGGGATTGCATTTTATAGGAAATAAAGAGCCTATTGAAATCGCGCGTAAAGATAATCAAGCTTATGTGAAGTGTAAGGATGGAACGGAATTAACTGCTGATGCTCTATTATACGCCCTAGGCCGCTCCGCCTATGTAGATGGACTTCACATTGAAAATGCGGGGTTGAGTGTCAATGATAAAGGTTACATTCCGGTAAATGCCTTATTTCAAACGGATCGGTCTAATATTTATGCCGTAGGAGATGTGATAGGAGGCCCGTGTCTCGCATCTACTAGCATGGAACAGGGGAGGTTAGCGGCTCGTCATGCTTTTGGCGCACACCATAGTCTTTTTCCTGCTTTATATCCAATTGGTATTTATACTATTCCGGAAATATCTAGTTGCGGGTATAATGAAGATGACCTTCGTGAAATGGGATTCCGCTATGAGGTAGGACGCGCCTACTACTATGAAATCGGACGTAGTCACATTGTGGGTAGTAACACAGGGATGTTTAAAATCCTCTTTCATGCAGAAACTTTAGAAATATTGGGAATCCATATCATTGGTCGAAGTGCCACAGAGGTGATCCACATTGGTCAGGTTGCCATGAGTTTTGGTGCTAAGGTTGATTATTTTATCGATCAAGTCTTCAATTATCCTACCTACGCAGAAGGATATCGAATTGCAGCTTTGAATGGATTTAATAAAATTAAATATAAGAAGTAAGAAGATGCCTGATTATAAGCCCCCTCATTCTAACGATGAACCGGAAATAGTGGATCCCTATGAACATCAAACAGAAAGAAAGATTCCCGAGTTTGTTTTTGTAGATCACGGGCCCAGAGACGAAAAAGAGAAAATAGGGGCCACTCCCCACGAAGATACTAAACAAATGTTTAGTTCCATTCAGACAATCGCAAAAGGCAAGCAACCTTTTCACTTGCGTATTCTTGCCTTTTTAGGCACATTTGTGATGCTTTTGGGGTGTGCGATTATCTTGTTTTTCACTTTAATTTTCGCACTCTTCTCTCTTATTTTTCTTCGACAATCGCGTTATATGAATGAACAAGTGTCTATCGCTTGGAGAATTTTTAAAAAAGCCGTTGTGTTTACCTTAGGGTGTTTTGTTTGTGTATTTAACTTAAGTTTTGGAATGGGCATTATCCTGATGTACTTTATGCTATCAGGAGAGTCGATTAATCAACGATTTATGCAAGAATTTATGCGGAAGTGATGGTTCCTTAGCTTGTTTTAGTGTTATCCAAATTAATTTTGTCGCGCACATCTAGCAAATCAAATCACTATTATCAGAAAGTTTCTAACTATTTTTTTTGAAAACTTCTTGTTTATTTAAGATGAAATAAAAGATTAATTAATATATAATAATTAATTAATTAGTTAATGGTTTTATTATGACGTGGAATCCAAGGTTACAAAAGGAATCGAATTCATTACAGTTTAATGTCTATCTAAAAGATAAGGATTGTTTAAAATACAATGAAAATTCAGGCGAAGATGTTTTGGGTATTATCTCTAAGAGTATTAATCAACCGTATGCAGTAAGTAGAAAACGCCTCTATAATTTTAAAGGCAATGTCAAAGTTTTAAAAGAACGTGCACAGCCCTATTTTACGGTCTACGAAGCTGAGAGAGGTGACCCGACCGTTGGACCTCTAGAAAAATGCAGAATAGAACGCGAAGATGGAATGACAAGAGTCGAATATATAAATGGCATTGTTGAAGAAATGATCCATTCTAGACATCATGAGTTCGAAGGTAGACGTAGATTTCCTAGTGGAGTAGAGGAAGTAGGGATCTTTTGCGATTATACTTTGGAGCTCAATGAAGGAAAGCGTATTGAAAATATGCGCACTGTTTATGTTCGTGGTGTCAAAACGCTGCATGAGTTGTTTATAGAGGGAAATTGTAATTTGTTATTTGGCCTGGTTAACGAGGAGCTGCAAAAGAAAGTTTATGTTTTTGAAGAAATCGGGACTAACGAATTTGTGATGTACACCGATCAAAGGCCAGAATTTGCAGCTTCCTTGCTGCTAAAAATGGTATTGTCTGATGACAAAATGCGTCCTTATAGTTATAGAACGATTCTTGAGTCTTTAGAAGACCCACGTGCTTTTATCTTATCACTTTTAGAATCGATTCAGCCCCAGAACACGTTGCCTATTTTTTCCCTAGACAGTGATCTTTTCTTCTCTACTTTAAAAAAAGCCCAAGAATTAAGTATTGAAATAGATTTGATAACGCCAGATAGCGCAACGGGCAGCAATTTATTTCATAAACATCTAAAAAGTAGAAACTCTGAGCTCAACTCTCTCATGATAGAAAGCGATCCTAGAGTTCTTTCAAGGCGCTTAAGTCATGAAAAAACGCCTCTTACCTCTGCTTTTCTAGATGGAAATAAAGAAAAAGCCAAAGTCTATTTAGAAGCCATGGAGAAGCATCATCTTCAACTTTCGCTTCAGGAAGTTTGGCTGAAACGGGTTTTTGAAAATGATCTTGATTTTACAGATGATGAATTTAAACAGTTAGCCCCCGCCACGCAAAAACGCGCCTACCGTGTGGCGCATGCGTTTAATTGTATCGCATGGGTCGAGCGGTTGAATAGATTGGGGATGGCTGTACCAAAACTTCAAAGGGATGAGACGCGTTTATTTTCCATCGATATGGATGCCGTAGAGTTAAATCAAAGTTTACAAGCCTACTTGTATAAATTACGCGCTGCTCAGAGAATTTTAACACAGGATGAATTTGACGATTGGAATAAGAAAAACCAACAGATGGGGATTTCTAAAGATTATGCGGGGACAACAAGAACCCATGCTTGGATTAAAAAAGGCAGAGGCATAGACCGGTTGATTGGGCGAGATCGCATTGAATCTGCGATCCACCAGTTGGGGGTGAAATCTGTTAAAGTTCCTTCAAAAATTGCTGTTATCCCTTCCTCGGAACATTTGACCATGCTTCTACATGTGGAGATGGATCAAACCTACAACCTTGATGTCTTTGCGCAAGATGTAGAAGTTTATGCCCAAGAAATCAAGAGGTCGTCGCGAAAAATTTCTAGGAAAGAGATGGTAGAATTGATTGCTGTGATGCAAATGGTTCAGTATGGAGATATTCACGATTTTAATTTTGTGGTGGCAGAGGATGGAGTTTACTTTATTGATACAGAAAGCAAGTCTTTTTATGGCACGTTATGGGAAAAAGTAGTACGTCTTATCACTCTTTTAGATTTTCAAGATCATCTATGGTTTAGAGAGTTAGTACAAAAAAATCAAGACTTGCAGTCAGCCTCCCGACAGACAGTGAACCCATCAAGTTCTGCCAAAGATCCAAGAAAAAAAATCGCAAAATTTGCCGGCTTTAACTCCCAAACTAAAAAAGAATATCAGATCAATTTACGCTAAATAGAGACATCACATAATAGGCGTTTAATCACCCGAGCTTTGACTTTTGGAGGCTTTGACACAATCCAAAGAGCTCAATAGTTTAAAACTCAGGTGAATACTACTTAGCCACTATTTAACCTTTTTCTTTTCATGCTTTAGTCGAAAATGGATTTTGTTATTCTCCATGTGTAATTCAATCTGGCTTTCAGAAGGAATTTTTCCTTCGAGAAGAGCTTTGGATAGCATGTTTGTGACTTCGTTTTGAATATACCGTTTGAGGGGTCTCGCGCCAAAGACTGGGTCATATCCTTCTTTTGCTAGATGGGCAAGGACCTCTGGCGTCCAGGACAATGTGATGTGACGATCCCACAAACGTTTAGCTAACAAGTGCAGCTGGATCACAACGATTTTTTCCATATCTTTTTCTTTTAAAGGCAAGAAGGGAAGGATGTCATCCAAGCGATTGATGAACTCTGGGCGGAAATAGGTTTTGATGACCGGCTGTATCAGGTCTAAAATTTCTTCTTTAGATAAACTACTCTTACTTTTTTCTAATTTATCGAGTAGCAGATCCGACCCAATGTTGGAGGTCATGATAAAAATTGCATTCTTGCAGTTGACGGTACGACCTTTACTATCTGTGATGCGTCCTTCATCAAAGATTTGCAAAAGAATATTAAATACGTCAGGATTGGCTTTCTCAATTTCGTCGAAGAGCACGACGGCATAAGGTCTTCTACGAAGAGCTTCAGTTAATTGACCACCTTCTTCATACCCAACATACCCTGGAGGGGATCCGATCATTTTGGAAACACTATGTTTTTCCATGTATTCTGACATATCAAGACGGATGATCGCATCCTCCTGGTCAAAAAGCTGCTCTGCAAGAGCTTTTGCGAGTTCTGTTTTCCCTACACCGGTAGGACCTAAAAACAGAAAAGCCCCCACAGGTCGATTAGGATCACTAAGGCCGGAACGAGAACGTCTAATGGCTTCACTGACTGATTGAACCGCCAATTCTTGACCGACGACGCGCTTTTCTAAAACCTCTTCTAATTTAAGTAATTTCTCGGCTTCACCTTCCATCATCTTGCTGACAGGAATGCCAGTCCATTTAGAAACAATATGAGCGATGAGATTTTCATCAACTTCCTCTTGGAGAAGACGATTGGATTTTGAGTTGAGCTTATTTTGAATTTCGCTGATTTCTTTTTCTAATTTAGGCATGCTATTATAGCGAATCTCTGCCACTTTATTATAATCAGCTTTGCGTTCTAGCTCTTCGGCATGAAAACGCATCTGTTCGAGTTCATTTTTCTTTTTTTGTACTTCTTCAATCAGCTTCTTTTCTTGATCCCATTGTTGACGTAAGACAGCCAATTCTTCTTTAATTTGCGCGATTTTTGCTTCAAGCTTCTCTATTTCAGTTTTTGCTGAAGGGCTGTTTTCTCTTCTTAAAGCCTCTTGTTCTACTATTAGGCTACTAAGTTCTCTTTCTTTACGGTCGATGGGTAGGGGGCGGCTTCCAATTTGCATGCGTATCAAGCTGGCCGCTTCATCAATAAGATCGATAGCTTTATCCGGGAGGCGTCTATCAGTAATATAGCGATAAGAAAGGAATACCGCGGCATGAATAGCAGATTCTGTAATGCGCACGCCGTGGAAAATCTCAAAGCGTTCTCTTAAGCCTCTTAGGATGGCAATGGAGTCTTCTAGAGAAGGCTCTTCGACCATGACTGGTTGAAAACGTCTTTCTAAAGCAGCATCTTTCTCAATATACTTTTGATACTCATTAAGAGTTGTGGCTCCAATACAATGTAATGTTCCTCTGGCTAGGGCTGGTTTAAGTAAATTCGCAGCATCCATAGAGCCTTCGGTTGCGCCAGCACCTACTAGAGTATGGACTTCATCAATAAAAAGGATAATACGCCCTTCATTGCTTTCGATGTCGGTTAAAATCCCTTTTAAACGTTCTTCAAACTCTCCTCGATACTTTGTTCCCGCGATTAAACTTCCCATATCAAGGGCTAAAAGTTGTTTATCTTTCAATGACTCTGGAACATCTTCTGATACGATTCGCTGGGCAAGACCCTCTGCGATGGCCGTTTTTCCGACCCCTGGTTCACCAATAAGCATGGGATTGTTCTTGGTACGACGACTTAAGACCTGCATGGTACGGCGGATTTCCTCGTCTCTACCGATCACAGGGTCTAATTTCCCTTGGCGTGCTAAATTTGTGAGGTTTTTGCAGTATTTATCGAGGGTTTGTAAGCTTGATTCTGCGTTGGGTGAGTCCATATGGCGAGTTCCACGTATTTTCTTGATTTGTTCTTCTACTGTTTTAAGAGCAATTCCGGTTGCTTGCTTCCATGAGACGAAAGGCTCTCCTCCATTTTTCCAGTAAGATAGGAGGAAATGATCACTACTCGTGTAACTATCATTCATCTTTTGAGCAAGACCTTGGGCATCCGCAATGCGCATTTGCAAGTTTCTAGATGTTTGAGGCGGCTGCGGTGAACCACTAAACGTGGGTTGTTTATTGACCGCACGTTGAACATCTTCTTGAAGGGATCGAGGGTCTGTATTCAAATTAGAAAGAATAGAATAAAAATATCCTTGAGGATCGTCTAAAAAAGCTTTTAATAGATCATTTTCGGTAACTTCAGTGCTGTTGCGCTGCTGTGCTGCACTAAAGGCTTCTTGGAGGGCATTGGTCACTGCTTCAGTAAAATTTTGAGGCATAACACTCACCAGAGTAGAGTTAATTCAAAATTAAGATACCTCGATAGAGAGGAGTCGTCAAGTGAAAAATTCTTGAAATTTGTTTAATCTAGATAGAATAGCACTACTTGCAAATATTGATAATGTTCGTTAGAATTAACGACTTGAGTTTTATTGTTCGAAGCTTTTTCAGAGTCTCTGTTGCAGCAGAGTTTGTTACGTGAGCTAAATAAGTAAAAACGAAACGTATATTAATGGGTTTAGACACCTTATAATTTAAAGAGAAGCTTTCCTATGAAATACTGTGAATCTACTTCCCACATTATTAGAAGACCTACCCGTGAGGTAATGGTGGGTAAAGTAGGGGTGGGAGGAAATAACCCTATTCGCGTCCAGTCAATGACTACCTCAAGTACAAGAGATCCCGAGGCGACGATCCAGCAGATTATGCGTTTAGCCGATAATGGATGTGAAATTGCCAGGGTCACTGTGCAGGGAATGAAAGAAGCAGACACATGTGAAGCCATTAAAAATGGCTTAATTCAAAGGGGGTATGAAATCCCTATTGTTGCAGATATTCATTTTTTTCCTCCAGCTGCTATGCGGGTGGTGGATTTTGTAGATAAAGTCAGGATTAATCCGGGAAATTTTGTTGATAAAAGAGCGTCTTTTAAAGTCATTGAGTACGATGATAAGTCTTATGCTCAAGAAATCGAAAAGATTGAAGAAAAGTTTACCCCCTTAGTCCAAAAATGTAAAAAATTAAAACGCGCAATGCGCATAGGAACCAACCATGGGTCTCTTTCAGATCGGATTTTAAATCGTTATGGGGATACACCTGCTGGGATGGTTGAATCAGCTTTAGAGTTTGCTAGGATTTGTCGTCAAAATGACTACCACGATTTTATATTTTCCATGAAATCCTCCAATCCTCAAGTGATGATTTTGGCTTATCGTCTATTAGTTTCTGAGATGTACAAACTAGGTTGGGATTATCCTGTACATCTGGGCGTAACAGAAGCTGGAGAAGGGGAAGATGGAAGAATTAAATCCGCCATGGGGATAGGCGCTTTGCTTTTAGATGGAATTGGGGATACAATTCGCGTTTCGCTAACGGAAGATCCTTGGTATGAAATAGATCCATGTAGTCGCCTGATTCGATTTGCTGATCACTATGCAAAAATGTCTTCTCTCAGCTTTGAGGAAAAGCATCGTCACTTTGATCAAATAACTAGAAGAGAGGTTTCTTATCCTCGGCAAATAGGGATGCATAAAAATGGTTCTGTATGGGTTTCTGCACCAAAAAAAGAACAAGAACATCCACTTTTTTATCAAAGATTAGGCTGTGAAGTGCAGTTAGGACGTCCTAAGCCCAAAATATCCTCTGTGGATGGTGTTGTTTTTAATGAAGGAAGTCATTCGACGCAAATCTTGCAAAGTTTGCATGGGGCAGGGATCGGTCTGTTTACTTTAAAACCCTTGCCGGATGCTCTGCACTTATTGACACTGGCTGAGACACGCTTATCTATGAAGCAGAATCGTTTTCTATTGAATAACAAGTCTCCTGTGGCCCTCATCATTGGGGACGAATCTATAGATGAGTGGAAAGAAATTCTTTCCCTACAACCTGCTTTATTGGTTTTTCGTCCCTCGGGTCCCCGAATCTTTAAAGCCAGACAATTTTTTGATTGGTTGAAAGCAAACGATGTGACTGTTCCTGTCATTCTTAATTTTAGTTACGATTGTTCCCCTGAAGATCTTGTCATTCAAGCCTCTTCAGAATGCGGTTCTCTATTTTGCGATGGTTTAGGAGAGGGGATTTGGCTTGAAGGACCCTATGATATGGATTATCTACGTAATCTTAGCTTTAGTATCTTGCAGGCAGCCCGTATGCGTATTTTTAAGACAGATTTTATATCCTGCCCAAGCTGTGGGCGCACTTTATTCGATCTCCAAGACGTGACCCGAAAGATTCGCGATCGCACAGTGCATCTCCCGGGGGTAAAAATAGCTATCATGGGTTGCATTGTCAATGGGCCAGGTGAGATGGCTGATGCTGACTTTGGATATGTAGGTTCAAAACCTGGAATGATTGATCTATATGTAGGAAAAGCTTGTGTACAAAAGGATATCCCATTTTCCGAAGCGGTGGATAAACTTGTTGAATTGATCAAAGAACATGGTAAATGGCTGGAACCTGAAGCTATCTTATAGACCTTAGTCTCTGGATTCATTTCTGTAGACTGCTTCGAAACTTATTGGGTCGTTTAAATAGCGACTTTTGGCACCTTCATCAGCAAATTTTTTGACTATTCGCTCTCAAAATTTGCTGATGAATCTGCTCTAAAGTCATCAATTTTTCCAACCTAAGCAAGTTTTGAAAAAATTCTTCTTTTTCTAATGATTCGATTGGTGCATATGCATGACCCAAAGTGTTTCAGGTTGTGCACAAAGATGATTGACGTAACGTGAGCACACAAAAAGATAGTCTGACAGTCGATTTAAGTATATAGTCACGTTTTTAGACACATCTGCATTTTTGCTTATGGGGATGACTTCTCTTTCAGCACGTCGACAAATGCTTCTGGCTAGGTGGAGAAAAGCTCCAGCTTGATGTCCTCCAGGAAGAATAAAGGTGCGGAGTTCAGGGAGCGTCTGTTCCATCTCATCGATCCAATTTTCTAATTGTTCGATCCCTTCGTGGTCGAAACGTGTCCGTTCAATCTTATTAGCTCCAGCTCTCGTCCTGGGTGTAGCAAGAGCTGCCCCTAAATCAAAAAGCGTATGTTGGATGATCTCTAATTGATCGCAGGTGGATTTTAATGAGGGGACTGAGCGCATAAAGGAAACCGCCGTTCCAATAGCCGAATTACATTCATCGACTGAACCCAATGCGATGATAAAAGGATCATCTTTAGAGACTCGTTGTCCAGAGTAGAGTGTTGTTTCTCCGCTGTCCCCAGTTTTCGTATAGATTTTCATTTTTCCCATCGTTTCCATCCTTAGAATTATTTTAAGTCAATTTCCTTCGATAAGGTGACTTTGTGTTGCTGTTGCATGGCCTCTTTTACTTGTTCACGGTATTTATTTACAAGGAGTTCTAGTTGATCCTTAGAGAGAGGATGAGAGAAAATAAGTTGTTTAACTAAAATCTGAAGTTTGCCCAGAAATTCATGGATTTGACTCGATGCAAAAACAATGTGCAAATGCCAATGAGGAACTGTTTGACCTGCGTACTCTCCTGTTTTATGAAAGATATAAGCGACTGGAAATCCCTTTTTTTCGTAGTACCCCAAGAGGTTTACAGTCATTTCTTGAGATTCTAAATACTCCTCTAACGTAATTTCTGGAAAACCTCGACGATGTTCTTTGGGAATAATAAGAAAATGAATTTTTTCATCACCCACACCAATAGGAGCATAGTTATAAAGAATGTCCATCCTTTTGCCAGAATAAAGAATTTGCGATTGAATCACTTCAGGACGACAAAATGGGTCTGTGGCATGACAAGAAGTTTCTGGGGGAATGGGTTGATAGGGCTGTCCAAAAAAATTAAGATAACGATGATATTTTTGTTGAATCTGTCTGCGCTCTTCTTTTGATAAGCAGAAGTTGTTAAAAATTAAATGCCAGACCACTTTAAAGAGCTCTATTCGGTTGAATCTGTTTTGAGAGAAGGGCATAATTTCCCAAAAAAAGTTATCACTTTGCATGCGGGGAGGAATTGTACCCATGATCATAAAGTCTTCTATGGATTCATTTTCTCTCCATAGGGCAGCAGTGTTTTGGAGCAAATGGTAGGCGGCTCCATGTTGTCTTTGTGTCCATAGTGAGAGAGTATTTTTATTAAAAAGAGACTCGACGCTCAATGAGCCCTCCTTCAAAGGGCATGAAGACACTCGGATTTCAACCGTATCTTCCCGATAAATAACATCCTGAGGTACATTGACAATATGTTCATTATGTAGATGATAGATGAAAAATGTAGTGATACTCACTACAGCAAAAACAGAAATGTAGATTGTTTTTTTTAATGTCATAGGATCAACTATTATTCGGGGCTTAAAAAAGCTAATTCTCTTCTCAATTCTTTAAGAGCCGTAGGGTAGTGATCACGTGCGTGGACTATTTTTTCAGCCACCCTCAGATGTTCCCAGGCTTTATTGTAATGCATTCGTTCCGCATATAAGGTAGATAAGTAATAGTTTGTCGTGGGGTCGGAAGGATCGATCTCATGACACTGTTCTAGGATTTCTAATGCTTCGCCTTCTCGATGCAGTTGGAGCCATGTAGTGGCTAACGCAAAAATACCAGCACGAAATTCAGGATAATTTTTAAGACACGTACATAAAGCTTCCTTTTTTTTAAGAATGGAATCTCTTTTTTCATCTACATGCATGAAAATGGCTTGAATGCCATGAGCATCCACTTTTCCTGCGAGGTAGTCTTCGACCATGCTATCCTTAGTGATAGAAAAATCAGGTATATCATCTTTGATTTCCAATAATAATTTTTGGCCTTTTTCCATTTCCCCTATAAATATATAATTAAACCCCAAAAGCTCTTTTAATAAACTGTCATGGGGTAGGTAGGGGAGGGCTTTTAAATAGCAATTTAAAGATTTTTCATATTTCTTTTCCTGTAAAAAAACGGAAGCTTGGTTTACATGAGCAAACCCGATGACTTCTCCTAAATGCCTTTGTTGTAATTTGCAGGTATCGATACTCAGATATTCTTCATTATCAATATGAATGCCTCTCGCAGTTGTTTCAATATTTATAATCTTATCCCCTTCGTGATACCTTATGTAAATATGTCCAGGCGGGGTAATCATTTCTAAGGGCAGCTCCAAACGTTGTGCTAGGCAGAGATAAAGGATAGAAACACCTAAACAAACCCCTTTTCTAGAGTCGAGAACAGAAGGCAGAAAAGTGTAAATGTCGATGTCCTTTGCATATAAAGAGTGAGGAGGAAAACGAAAGCCCATTTCAATAAATACAAATTGATTGATCGCTTTGATCATTTGCTCAGGCGTAGCTTTCTGGGGCAGCTGAGTGAGGATTTGAAGAGCCATTAAATCAATCATCGCCTCGTATGAATTGATTTGATTGATTGTTGAAGGACTATCTCCTAGCTGGGATAAAAATAAGCCGCGTGCCAGATCAATTTCTTCTGGTTTCAAACCCATGACTTGCCTCTCCGAGGAAGCTTTGTAGCCTTTTAATTTTCGATTTCCTAAGTGGGCGCAGAGTTGATCCACGAGTTGTAGGTCTGTCAAAGAGAGCAAAGGTGTTTCTTCATTAGGTTCCTTGTTCACCATGGTCACTAGGGAAGAAAAGGCTGTTTGAATATTGGGAAGCTCTGAGAAACGTACCGTACTTCTATATCCTGTTTTATTTAACAGTTTCCAGGCATCTTCTAAAGCTAATTTTCCTTCTTTAGTGTGGGGGTATAATTGAGAAAAAGCAAGATGTTCGGAAATAGAGGATGGGTTTAGGCTATTGTATAGCATTTTAATTTTGGCTGGAGAAGTCTCTCTAGCACTTAACGGCAGGAAAAGCATCCAGCCACATAAAATTGAAATAAATAGGGAAGACTTCATTTTACAAAAGATTTCATCAGATGTTCAAGTTGTGTGTTTTGCGCGATTTCTTCAAAATTCATACGAAATCGATACGTCCAGTTTTTATTGTCTTTTGAAGAAGGATCATTGATGCGTTCATCTTCTAATAGAGGCCATGTCATTGCAGGGATTAAATGCAAATATTCGTTTAAGAGATTAATATGAAAAATGCTATTGGAACGATGACTATCCTTTAAAATGCTGATATTTTGTTCAGGTGAGAGTTGTGGAGCGTAATCCCATCCTTTCGATTGCGCATACTCCTGCGCTTCTATAGGTTCGTTTTGCCACCACTGATGGAGAGTTTCAGAATCATGGGTAGAAACAGTAGTCATACTTTCTGATGGATAATCTTGGATAGGAATGTAGCTTTTATCCCCTTCCCAGTAACGTTCCCAGCGCATGACTTTAGTGCCGCAAATTCCTAATTTTTTTAAACATTCTCTGACTTCTGGAGGAACGGTGCCTAGATCCTCACCTATAGGCAGCATGTGACATCCTTGAAGCATTAGGAGTAGATTTTTTTTACCATGATCAATCCAACATCTCTCATCTTCAGGGATGTAATGTCCTTCTACCCCTTTTTTACCGGGGGGAATAGCCCATATGCGGAAAAAGCCCACCACATGATCTATACGGAAAATATCATAAAGATGACTGGCGACACTTAAACGCAACTTCCACCATAAATAATGCTTTTTTTCCATTTCAGCCCAATTATAAATGGGAAATTCCCAATTCTGTCCTTCTAAACTATACATGTCTGGAGGGGCTCCTGCAGAAAATGCAAGAACGAAGAGATTACGATTACTCCAAACATCCACGCTTTCACGACTGATAAGGATAGGAATATCACCTTTCAAAAATACTTTTTTTACTTTTGCGTACTTTTTAACTTCTGCAAACTGTTTAAAACAGAGGTATTGAAGAAAAATATGATAGGAAACTTGCGTGGAATACTCATTTTGTAATTGTTCCAATTCAGCGGGACTCGGGTCTTTAAGTTCTTGAGGCCATTGACTCCAAGGTTGCCAGTCTCTAATAATTTTTAATGTTTTAAATAGTGCAAAGGCGTGAACCCAGTCATTATGTTTTACAAATTGAATATAGTCTTCCGAATGGCTTTCTTTAGGGTAAGTGTATTGATAGTATAAGTGTAAAAATACATCTCTTTTTTTATGCAATAGGGGGTAATTTAAGCGCTGCGTATAGTTAAGTTCTTGTAGGTCAGCCAGTAGCACTTGTAGATCATCATATTGATCCAAGCCAGGTAGCGCATGTAAGCTGATGTGTAAGGGATTTAAGGCAAAAGCTGAGATGGCACTATAAGGACTGGGTTCTGGACCTGTATCATTGATGGGTAGAATTTGCAAAACATCATATCCGATCTTATGGCACCAATCGATCACGTGTTTGAGGTCAAAAAACTCACCGATTCCACCACTATTCAGAGTACGTAGGGAAAATAGAGGAAGATTGATTCCATGATGATGTTTAACCCCTATATGTTTCCACGCTGGAGCTGAAATAGAACTTAACAGCAAATCTTGGGTTAAGGGGGGTATCATATTCATAGTGTGAAGAATAAACTATAAATAAATATAAGGAAAAATAAAAAACTCCAGGGAGTAATAAATCGTTGTAAATCTCTTATTTGTTAAGGTCTTATGCCGAAAATTCCCCCGCCTGAACGTGCCTGGGAGGATGGGTCGATCATGGGAGTGTTGCCACGATTTAAGGCTTCTTTCCATAGGCTGACCTTTTCGGATAGAAGTTGCATAATACTAAAAACCTGGTCTGCAGAGATGTCGCTAAAGGGAAGCATCTCAAAAAGAATGAGCTTTTGCTCTTTTTTACTAAAGGCAAATACACCTGCATGGAGTTGATTTAATGCATTAAATTTAAGAGCTTCTCTCAGTAGGTTTTCCCTATAACGTCCAATAGGGATTTCGGCAATTTCAAACGAAATGATCAAGAAGGGCTGTTTCGAATCTTTTTGAAGAACGACTTCATTATCTTTAAGCTTTAAAGATATATTATTGTTAGAGGATGATTCGAGTGGTAATTGAATTTTTTCACTTAGTTCGCGCAACAATGATTCAAATGTATGAGCAGGCATTTAGTGACCTCACATATCTTTAGGTTTAATGTGGAGTTGTTCTTCTTCTTCTTGGCGCATGAGCTCTTCCTCGTATAAATCTTCAAGGTCGCTCAGAGTTTCTAAGATGGCACTAAACATTTCATCTCGATGTTGGACGGATCGAAAGATATGTAAGATAGAAACTTGGCGGATTGCATCGCGCATCTGACTAATTAATTTTATCTTTTCCTCGATGGTGACAGCACCTGCCTTGGCTGCAGCAGCCATGATTTTATCAGGAGAGAGAAAGCGTTCTGCTGTTAAATACATAAACTGTCTAGCAATGTCGTGTGCATCGAATTTTTTCATAATGAACAATAGATCTTCACATACAGTTTTGAATGATTATTTTTTGAGCCCTCTTGATGATGTTTGTTCAGCCCTTGGGTTTCTACCTTCAAAATATTTGTCTACAAATAGGATCGCCTGTAGTTTTTTCAAGAGGAGCATGGCATTTTTGATATGGGCGATGTCTTCTTTATCTTCCAACTTTTTTAATTCGTTAATTTGAGCTCCACAGTTTTTCATCAAAAACAGCTCAATTTTTTTGAGGTTTTTTCCTCCCTCTTTACTGCCATAAGCATCATCGAGCAATTTAAATAAACTAGGCGCATCTACTGTGGGGGTGGCCATCAGATGTTCTAAAAGTTTTCTAGGATCCCCCCCGCCTTGTACTAGCCTTAAAGCCACTTCATTGGCTTCCAGAGCAGCTTGTGTGGCTTCGGCCTCTACTTTAGCAGCGACCTCTTTTTCCCTTTTATCAATGATTTCCTGATTTAAGTCCACTTGAACTGTCTGAATCATATTTTTGTAATCATCGACTGCTACAGACATTAAAAATTCTAAGGCTAAACCAGCTTCAAAAGAATTGGGATACTCCTCATGCACGAGTTTTAAAATTTCTTCTTTTGACATTCCATCCTTAAGCTTGTCGGCCAAACCTTTTAATTTATCTGAATTAAGTTGAGGATAGCGACGTCCGAATTCTTGAGCCGCGTCTTTGATCTTTTCTTCGGAAAGAAGATTTTTTTTGGTCGCTTCTTTGCTTTCCTTATTTTCTTCAACTTTTTTGACGCGCGCTTTTGTGACAGGCTTGTTTTGTTTTTTTAGAGCAGCAGCTAAAGGATTAGCGGTAGTTTCTTGTTCTTCTAGATTGTTTTTTTGTTCAGATAGACGGATGGCAGATTCGTTGGCTCTATCTGCTTCCTGATTTTCTATCATCCCTTTCAAAACTTGAGCCAACCCTTCGGGTTGATTCATTGGACCTACATCTATAGACATTGTCTACCTCCTTAGAGAGTTTAGACTAAAGCCTTTTTAGATTAAAAGGCTGATTAAATTATCCTATCTGTATTCTTCCCAGCGGTTGTATGCGGATATCTGATACGATTTCTTGGTAGGAGACCACTGAGATATCAGAAAACTCCATCTCTACAAGTTTACGCACAAAACGTCTCACATCAATGGCTGTCAAAATCACAGGGGGCTGTCCTCCGGGAGGAGGAGGAGCTACCGTATTTCTTATCCCTTGCAGGATGAGTTGAACAGAGTCTGGATCTAAGGCTAGGTATGAACCTGCAGAGGTTTGTTTAATTGCGCCACGGACCATATCTTCAATCTCAGGGTCCAAGATATAAACTGAAAGGACGGACTGACCTTGAGAGTATTTAAAACTTATATACCGCTTTAGAGAAGAGCGCACATACTCTGTTAATAAAACTGTATCCTTTTCTGTTTGGGCCCACTCACTCAAAGATTCCAAGATTGTGCGTAAATCTTTGATAGAGACCTGTTCTTGAATGAGCCTTTTAAAAATATCTGTCATCTTTTGAAGAGGGATCAAACGTGTCACTTCTTTCACAAGATCGGGAAAGGATTTTTCCACAAATTCTATCATGGACTTCACTTCTTGTATTCCTACAAATTCGTTTGCATAATGTCTAAAAAAGTAAGATACATGTAAAATCATTACCTCGAGGGAATTCCAGTATTTTATACCAGCTTTGTCCAAGAGTTCCTTATTTTTAAAGTCGACCCATAGAGAAGGCATGCCGAGCGAGTTTTTGTAAGAAAGATAACCCAGATTATAACGTCTCAAATTTTCTTCGCTTTCATTCGTGAGGACATGATTTTCTAGGACCTTTCCTCGGATGATGGGGACCTCATTTAAATGAATAGAGTATTCGTCAGGTTCTAGAATAGGGGAGTCCGTACGGACGTGTACCCCAGGAAAACGTACGCCCAAATCTGCATACAGAGCTTGACGCATTTTGGGGATCATTTGATCTACAAAGCTTTGTCCCTTCTGTGCTTTTTGGATTTCTCCACTTAAGTTTTTTCCGCATTCCAGGATAACTGGTAAAGTTAAGGCGTAGTTATCAATTCCGCCCCCAGAGATCACTTTATGTCCAGATACAGACGTATCTATACTGGGTCCCGCGGCGGAAGAGATGGTTCCTCCTCCCGCTGTTGCAGTTCCCCCGCCAGACTCCATTCTTTTTTTAGCCCCGGCCATCAGAGCATAACCAATTAAACCTAGACCTGAAGATAAAATTAAGAATGGAGCTGTGGGAAAACCTGGCATGATGGCCATGGCCATCAAGAAGCCTGCAGAGAGTAGCAACGCTTTAGGTTGCTTTAAGATTTGACCTGAAATTTCAGATCCTAAATTAGATTCACTTGTTTCATTTGAGACGCGGGTCGTGACTAGACCAGCCGTGATCGTAATCAAGAGAGAGGGAATTTGGGAGACCAAGCCATCCCCAATAGAGAGGATTGAATAGGTTTGAGCTGCTTCAGCCATCGTCATTCCATTCATGGTATTACCAATGATGATACCCCCAATGATGTTAATCAAAGTGATCACGATACTGGCAATGGCGTCTCCCTTCACGAACTTCATCGCACCATCCATCGCTCCATATAATTGGCTCTCTTTTTGGATGGCTAAACGCTTTTCTCGGGCTTGATTTTGATCTAAAATACCGGCTCGCATGTCCGCATCAATACTCATCTGCTTACCAGGCATCGCGTCCAACGTAAAACGAGCGGCCACTTCAGCCACACGCTCAGCACCTTTCGTAATGACTATAAACTGTACCAAGGTGATGATTAAGAATATCACACCCCCTACAACGAAATTACCACCCACGACAAAGTTTCCGAATCCATAGATGATATCTCCGGCATTTGCATTTAATAAAATCTGGCGTGTTGAGGCAATATTCAACCCTAAACGATAAAGAGTGGTGATTAAAAGAAGGGAGGGGAAGATCGATAAGTGGACCGCGCTTGGAATGTACATCCCTACCATCAATAAAGCCACCGATATAGTTAAGTTAATGGCTATTAGGTAGTCAATCACATGAGGGGGGATTTGGATGATGATCATCATGATGATTCCGATGATCAAAACAGCTAGAAAAATATCACTAACCCGAGAAATATTTTCTAAAGATCTATCACCGCCTAGTCGTGCTGTAATTCCATCCAGTATGCGTCTAATAAAATCCATTCTTACTTATCCCCTGTGTATTCATATTGAGTTTCAGTGTTTAAGGAATTAACCCAGCGTAATATTTCTGCTAAGGCCTCGTAGGTATCCTCTGGTATATATTGATAAATTTCTCCAGATTCCCATAAGCGGTGAGCAAGCCTTATATTTCTCACAACCGGAACATCATATTCATCAGCTAGTTTAATAATTCTTTCCGCCATTAAATCTTTTCCCATGACTAAAACATAAGGAGCGGCGTCTACTTCGCGTTCGTAGCCTATAGCAATCGCAAGGTGAGTAGGGTTTGTAACTACCGCCTTAGCTCTTTTTACTCCCGCAGCCGGACCATCAGAATAAGCAATCTCTTGTGCGATTTGTTTTCTTTTACCTTTAATTTGCGGATCGCCCTCTGTGTTTTTATATTCTTGCTTAACTTCGAATTTTTCCATACGCATTTCTTTAGCAAAATTCTTCTTTTGATAAATAAAATCGGCTACAGCAATGATAATAAAAAATAGGCCCACTTTTAATACAACTTCCATAAGAAATGCGTTAAATACCATGAGAGCAGACAGCATAGGAAGGGACACAGTGTGTGTAAGTACAGGTAAACTGCTCATCATTACTTGGTAAATGATATAACCCGCAATGATCAATTTTAGTGTAGATTTTATAAGTTCCACCAAAGTGGCCATCTTAAATTTAGATTTCAAGTTTTGCACGGGATCAAATTTTTTGGGGTCAAACTTGAATACTTCTAATGCAAAAACCGGGCCAACTGTTAAAAAAGTCACCAAAACCCCTATAATTGTCACAATGGCCATTAGGGGAATACTAGCAATAAAAATAACAATAGCAGACTGATAATAGAGTTGAGGAATCACCACATCCAAGTTGGTATTAGCAATCATTTTAAATGTGCTAACAGTAAAATCTCCCATTTGGTGATAAAGCATTTCACTTAAGGCAATTGTGGCGTAAACAGAGACGATAAAAGTAAAAGCAGATGGCAGATCTTGAGATTTAGCCACCTGTCCCTTTTTTTTAGCATCCCTTAACTTTTTTGGGGTTGCTTCTTCGGTTTTTTCACCCATGGCCGTAGCCTCCAATTAGGAATAAAAGGGCAAAAATAGAGGAATTTGAGTCAAATTTCACTATAAATCTTTGAATACTTATCTCGAGTTGTTTAAGTCGCAATTTCCACTACTTCTCAAGTATAGTATAAGTCCTTTTTCCCCACATTGTCAAGGGATTTCCAGACGCCTAGTCTTGTATAGAGAGCAGGCTCTGCAAGCGTAGATTTGTCTTTTTCAGCAACTTACAAGATTTTGCATCTGAAGGAAATGAGCCGTTTTTAGTCAAGAGCCTGTCTGTCCTATAAACTTGTATTGTTTTTTTAAGACTTATATTTTATCCTATTTCTACTAATAAAGAGGTTATTATGGCAGCTGGTCGTCTATCTTGTGGCATCGTAGGGCTCCCCAATGTGGGTAAATCTACACTTTTTAATGCATTAACGTCTAATCAAGCTCCTGCGTCGAACTATCCTTTCTGTACAATAGATCCCAACGTAGGAGTCGTGGAAGTTTTTGATCCACGTTTACCTGTTCTTTCTGAGATGTCAAACAGTCAAAAAATTATTTATGCGACTATGGAATTTGTGGATATTGCAGGATTAGTCGCTGGAGCTTCTCAAGGAGAAGGACTAGGAAATAAATTTCTTGCCAATATTCGAGAGACCGACGCTATTGTTCATGTGGTCCGTTGTTTTGACTCTTCGGATATTGTTCATGTGGCGGGGCAGATCGATCCGATCAGTGATATAGAAGTGATTAACCTCGAACTTTGTCTAGCAGATTTGCAAATGATTGAAAATGTGATTCCCAGGTTGGAAAAGCAGTTAAAAGGTAAGAAAGAATTGGGTCCTACATTAGCTGTATTGAACCGAGTTAAAGAGCATTTAAATGCGAGTCGCCCTGTACGTTCACTGGATCTCTCGGCTGAGGAGTTAGAAATATTAAAACCTTATCCGCTTCTTACGATGAAAAAAGTCATTTACGCCACCAACGTATCCGAAGACGATCTTCCCTCAATGGAGAATGCTCACGTAAAGCGTGTGAGAGAATATGCTGCAGCAGAAGGAAATTTTGTGATTCCTATATGCGCGCGGATTGAAGAAGAAATTGCACAACTCAATCATGAAGAAGGAAAGGAATTCCTAGAGAGTTTAGGTTTAAATGAATCGGGCTTACAACGTTTGATAAGAGCTTCTTATGAAATGCTTGGGTTGATTAGCTATATCACAACCGGGGAAATTGAAACACGGGCTTGGACTATCGACAAAGGAACCTCTGCCGCGGAAGCTGCAGGCAAAATTCATAGTGATATTCAAAAAGGTTTCATTCGTGCTGAGGTGGTCTCCTTTGACGATATGGTGACCTATAAAGGTCGAGTGGGAGCGCGTGAAGCGGGTAAAGCACGTTCTGAAGGAAGAGAATATATTGTAAAGGATGGCGATGTCATTCTATTTATGCATAACTAAGAGAGTGTAACGTGCAAGATGAAATTAATCATTTGTTTATCACCTGTGGCGAAGGTTTAGAACCCCTATTAATACAGGAACTAGCAGAGCTGGGGTTTAATAATGTCCGTGAGGGGTTTCGTGGTGTATACGTTTTTGATAAAAGTTTTAATGCCATTTTTCGTATCAACTACTGTTCCAGACTTGCGGGTAGAGTCTTGCTGCCGCTAACTCAATTTCGTTGTTTTGATCAAAAAGGCTTATACAGAGGAACTTCTCAAGTCGATTGGTTAAAATATATTCCTAAAGGAAAGAATTTTGCCATAGATGCTAATGTTTCGCATCGTCAGTTGAGAAACAGTCTATTCGCTGCACAGGTAGTAAAAGATGCTATCTGTGACCAATTTCGCGAGAAAACTGGCAATCGACCGAGTATCAACGTACAAAAGCCTGATGTGCAATTAAATCTCTTTATTCATAACGATCAAGCGGTGATTAGTGTGGATACGTCGGGTATACCCCTGCATAAGCGCGGCTATAGGCAAGACGCCGGTGAAGCTCCTTTACAAGAGTCTTTAGCAGCTGCTCTTTTACGTTTAGCTAAATACACTGCTGACGATATTTTACTTGATCCCTGTTGCGGGTCAGGCACTCTTTTAATTGAGGCTGCCTTGATAGCGTCTCGTACAGCCCCAGGTTACCTACGCCAGAAATGGGCTTTCATGTTACTTCCCCAATTTTCGTTTGATGAGTGGGTAAAAGTCAAATCTGAAGTCGATGATCTACGTCAGCCGATTCCTAAAAATCATCTTTTTGGATTAGAGATCAATAAAAACACAGCCAGGATTTGCCAGGGGAATTTACGTGCTGCAGGATTTTTGAAAGACGTTCTTGTCAAACAAGCCGATTTTCGCGAATTTAAGCCCGAAATTCTTCCCAATGTGATTATTACCAATCCTCCCCATGGTAAACGATTAGATAGTGTCGAAGGGTTAATTCCTCTTTATAGATCGCTTGGTGATTTTATGAAACATGAGGTAGCAAAACCCGCGAGGGGATTTGTCTTTACTGCTAATACACCTTTAGTTAAAGAAATCGGTTTATCGGCCAATAGACGACATGTCCTAAGTAATAGTGGAGTAGATAGCCGCTTACTCGAATTCGATCTTTATTGATTAATTATCTAGCATCTATAGGAAGAGATATGTGTAGAATTTCTGCTCTGCCCAGTATGTTTGTTCAAGTAGATCGTTGTATGGAACGGATTCCTTTTGCCAGCACTCTTTCCAGCTTGGTAAAGATTTTTATTCGAACTGTTTGTTGTTGTGTGAACCCCATCCACTATAATAAAAACCGCTATTTTTCTTACGTGAATAAACAGCAGGGCTGTAGAGTTTTTACTCTATTATTTCCCTTCGCGGGGAACTTTTGTGTGTGGTTGGTGGATTTTACTTCAATCGAGGAGCCTTCCTCCAAAGGTTCATTGATTCCTAAGACTCCTTCAACTCCACTTCCTCAGACGTCTATGCTATTTCCTAAGCGATACACAGCCGAGGAGTATTATGAAGAGGCAAGAAAGGCGGCTAAAGATAAAAACTATCAAAAAGCAGTAGAGCTCTATATAAAAGCTTCGGAAAATGACCACGTGATGGCGCATTATCGTTTGGCCAAATGTTATGAAAAAAATAAAGGTGTGAAAAAATCTGAAACGAATGAATGGTTAAGCAGATCTTACTATAAAAAAGCTGCAGAACATCATCATGAAGAGTCCGCTTTGATTTTAGCCCAGCAAGCTCTAAAAAATCGTGAGATCGACAAATTTAAAAAGTGGTTAGATTATGCGGACACGCATAAACGAAAGATAGGGGGAATGTTTGATACTTGCCAATCTACCCAACAGCCTCTTGTACACCTTGAGCGGGCGATAGAATTCTGTATTTCTTCAGAAAGACATACCAGGAAAATGGCCTGTGTAATTGCAGGGAAGCATATTAAAAATAGTTCTGAGATCAGTTCTTTAGTCAAACATCCCTAGATTCTTTAGAGCTTTCAGACAATACTTAGAATCCACAAAATCACATAAGTGATGACTTCTCGCTTTAACGCGCTAATGGCTTCATGCTTAGAAGATAGGCACCCAAGGGATCTTAAGACCTCTTGGGTACACATTCTTTACGATTTAGACTTCCTCATACTGATCTTTGAGCGTTTGTTCAAGATCTGGAAAAGCAATTCTAAATACCTCATCGTAGTGTTCGACAAAATGGATATTTAGACCTTTTTTAATGTAATCAGGCAGTTCATCATAGTCCCTCACATTATCTTTGGGGAATATCAAGGTTTTTAATCCAGAACGCCTTGCTGCCACTAATTTTTCTTTGACACCGCCTATCGGTAAGATACGGCCGGTTAAGGTTAGCTCTCCTGTCATTCCTAGATTATCTAGAACAGGCGTATCCGTTAATAAAGATAATAAGGCTGTGACCATAGTAATTCCAGCTGAGGGACCATCCTTAGGCGTAGCTCCTTCAGGGATATGGATGTGAACCTGACCTTTCTCGAAGAAACTATAGCTCGGAGCGTATTTATGAAGAGCGCTATGTAGGTAACTCCAAGCAATTTCCGAAGATTCCTTCATGACTTGGCCTGCTTGGCCTGTTAGCTTCATTTCAGTTTTTTCGCCTGCCACTTTGATAGCTTCAATATATAATGTGGCTCCTCCCATGGACGTCCAAGCGAGACCTGTGCAGACACCAACAGGTGTTCTTTCATAAAAGCGGTCCGATGTAAAAATGGGCTTTCCTAAATATTCGGGTAAACTTGAAGGTGTGATATTGTAATGCGGTGTTCTTACCGGTGAAGTTTTTGCTTTTCTTCCCTTTTTGCTTTTTTGTTCTTCGATAGCAGACTCTTCACGGACAATACGAAGTGCTATTTTACGCATGATTTTTTTGATGTTATTTTCAAGACTCCTAACACCTGCTTCTCTAGCATATCCATTAATTGTGGTTCTCAAACCTTCTGTTGTAAAGGTCACATCTTTAGCTTTAAGTCCCATGAGCTTTCGATTGCGTGGAATCAAATATTTTTTTGCAATTTCAATCTTTTCCTGCATGATATAACCTGACAGGCGCATGATGTCCATGCGGTCTTTGAGAGGCTCAGGAATAGTATCAAGGACATTGGCAGTCACGATGAAGAGTACATTAGATAAGTCACAACGCACATCCAAATAATGGTCTAAAAACTCGCAGTTTTGTTCAGGGTCCAGAACCTCTAGAAGGGCAGAGGCCGGATCGCCTTGATAACTACTCCCCATTTTATCCACTTCATCTAACATAATGACAGGATTCATGGTTTGACAGTATTTTAAAGCCTGAATCAGTTTTCCTGGCATCGCACCTATGTACGTGCGGCGATGGCCCTTAATTTCGGCTTCATCTCGCATCCCACCCACAGAAAAACGATAAAATTTTCTATTTAAAGCTCTGGCTATACTTTTACCTATGCTTGTTTTTCCTACACCTGGAGGGCCGACTAAGCAAAGAATACTGCCTTTGACCCCACCCACAAGTTTTCCAACACCAATAAATTCCAAAATGCGCTGCTTAATATCTTCTAATCCGTAGTGATCATGAGCAAGAATCTTTTCTGCATTTGCAATATCATGTCCCTCTTCGCTATTGATCCCCCAGGGAATAATTGTAAGCCAATCTAAATAGCCTCTACACACAGCGTATTCTGCAGACTGCGGCTCGAGTACTGCTAGCTTTTCCATTTCATCTTTGATCACTTTGAGTACATCTGGGGGCACTTTACGTTCTTTTATTCTTGAATCAAACTTTTCCCTGTCTAAAGACTTATCATCTTTCTCTATTCCCAATTCTTTCTTAATCGTTTTCAGCTGTTCTCTTAGGAAAAAGTCTTTTTGACTTTTAGAGATAGTCGATTCAATTTTTTGATTAATGCTATTCTGTAGCTGACTGATATCCAACTCTTTTTTCAATAATATCAAGGCTTTATCAATTCGCTTTTGGATATCATATGTTTCAAGAACATCTTGCAATTCATCTCTCGATGCAGTTGTCAAGGCTACAGCAAAATCCGCCAACTTGCCAGGCTCCGTAAAATCCGAGTGACTTAAAAATATTTGAAGTTCTTCTTTAAAAAGAGGATTGAGTTTTAGAAGTTCTTTGATAGTAGAAATAATACTGATTGCATAAGCTTTCAGTTCTGGGGTAAGAGCGGGGACGTCTTCATAATAGGAGACTTTAGCTTTTAGGACTTTAGCGTCAACAATAGGTCTTAGAATGCGTAAACGTTTTTCCATATTAAGGATGACCTGCGCTCCGCCTTGTTCTAGAGGGATAATGCGCAATAGCCTCGCCATCACACCGACGGGATACAAATCATCAAAGGAAGCTTTGTATATATCTATATCTTCACTTCGGGTTAATACTAAACCTATAGACTTGTGATCAGATTTAGCCACTTGTTTCAGTGTATCGTAAAAGGGACCAGGCTCTATGACTATAGGTGCTGCCATGCCTGGAAAAAATGGGCGTCTAACTAGTGGAAATATGTAAAGCTCGTTAGGAGATTGGGCATTTTTTTCAGCCTTTTGTTGTTCCTCGAGAGTTTTAAGAACAGCAGTTTCTAGTTGCTGTGCGTAAGAGCTGTTTTCGATGTCTTCTGGATTCAAAACTTTACCCCTAAGATTTAAGTTTTTAATGTGACGATATTATGAAGGATAGGGAATAATCGATAAAGAACAAAATGCGATCTATCACCAAACAATCGGCCCCGCTTATACCGGACTTTTTGCTCAGTACCCCATCTTTAATTTTTTACAATCCGGGTAGTGTAAAAAACTCCTGATGTTAGGGGACTTGAGCTTCTGTGACTCAGATGAGGCAAGACATCTACAAGATCCTTGTTTTATATCGAATTTTTTACTATGATCATTTTATAAAATATAAGTCTACACAGAAATGGCCTTAAAGTTTTGTAGTTGTTGCTCTTTCTAATTAAAAAAATAAATATATCACTATAATGAAAACTAGCGAAGCTTCTCTTTCGAATTATCGACAAATTGCTATCGAGCGAGAAAAGTCTACCTTGCAAGCCAGCGCAGCTTTCTCTGAGAACCATTCACGCTTTCAGGGAGCTGAAGATGACCATAGGCTTCCTTATAAACGTGATGTGGATCGAATCATTCACTCAAAAGCCTATGCGCGATACGCGGATAAGACGCAGGTGGTCTATTTGGTGGATAATGATCATATCACACATCGTAGTCTACACGTACAGCTGGTGAGTAGTTTTGCTAGGGGCATAGCAGAAATTTTACGTTTAAATCTAGATCTTGTAGAAGCGATAGCTTTAGGGCATGATGTAGGTCATCCTCCGTTTGGACATGAAGGGGAGAATTACCTTTCTAAAATTTCTGAAGCTCATGGCCATGGGGTGTTTGCTCATCCTTGGCAATCCTGCCGTCTCTTTACAGATATCGAGCCCTTAAATTTGGGACTAGCTGTCTATGATGGGTTTCTTTGCCATGATGGGGGAATGAATAGTACAATATTGCGACCCCGTATAGGAAAAACGTGGGCTGATCATTTTGAGGATAAAAAAATTAAACTACAAGATCCTGATTACAATTTAATTCCAGCTACTCTTGAGGGCTGTTTGGTTAAACTCTGCGATACCATGAGCTACGTGGGGAAAGATATTGAAGATGCAATCAATCTGGGGATTCTTTCTAGGGATCAAATTCCAGAGACAATGCTGGGAAAGACCAATCGTGAAATTTTGAGAGTCTTAGCTAGTGATATTATTACGCAAAGTTATGAGCAAGACTACATTTCAATCTCAGAAGAAGCCTTTGCTTCTTTAAAGATTCTTCGCGACTTTAATTTTAAACACATCTACACGCACCCTCGTCTAAAGGTGGAATCAAGCAAAATAAAAAAGAGTTATGAAATTTTGTTTGAAATGCTGTTGGAAGATTTAGAACAAAGACAGGAAGAGAGTTTTGTTTGGAAAAATTATGTATCAAGCAAAAGCGATTCCTATAAAGATCAAACCCAACCTATACAGATGGTGATCGATTACATCTCAGGGATGACTGATAGTTTTTTTGTAAGAACCTTTGAAAAGCTTTTGGTACCTAAAAGGATAGAACTCATCTAATGCGATCACTGATTATTGATACAAGTACCGAAAGAGGGTGCGCAGCTTTTTTTGAGGATCAGAAAAAACGCTTTGCATGCGAACTCCCTCATGGACTTAATAACTCAAAGTATCTTTTACCTGAGATTCATCGCGCACTTAAGTCCTTAAACTGGGGTTTGCAGGATGTAGATTTTATTGCTGTTGGAGTGGGCCCAGGTTCTTACACCGGAATTAGAGTGGGTGTGATGGTGGCAAAATCGATGGCTTTTGCTTTGAAAAAACCTCTTGTATCTTTTTGCAGTTTAGAAGGTTTTTTACCCAGTCAAGATGGACCGTTTGCCGCCATTATAGATGCTCGCATCGGAGGGGCTTATCTGCTCAAAGGGGTTGCTTTAAAGGGGTGCGGCACATTTGAAGGAAAAGCCCAGATTGTAGAATTAAATCAGCTAGAACACCTTCTAAAAGATGTAAAATATTTAGTGACTCCTCAAGCGTTATTAATCAAAAAAAAATTGAATGAATTATATCCTGAAAGAGAATGGATCTGGGAAGAGAAAGATCCTAACCTCTTCTATTTAAATAACCTTGCTACATCCAGATATGTAAAGGGAGAGTTTGGAGATGGTAGACATGTCGAATTGCTTTATCTGCGAAAAACTCAAGCAGAATTGGAGAAAGAAAAGCAAAAAACGTAATCGTTATTGATAAATTTCCCAGATATAGTGTATGATACTCATATCTTTATTAAACTGGCGAATGATCGCCAAATTACAAATCATGAAAAGTAGGAATTGAGCGAAATGTCATTAGTTAAAGTTCGTATTGGCGAGCCCATTGATAAGCCCCTTCGTGCATTAAAGAAAAAATTGGATAAAGAGGGTGTCATGAAGTCTGTGAAGGCCCATCGGTTTTACTCAAAGCCTTCAGTGAAGATGCGTGCTAAGTCAAAAGCTGCTCTAAAATATAAAAGGCAACGCTAAACCTTTTTAGAAATAGCCTTAAGCTGTTTTTAAAAACATCTCCCTATTTATTATATAAATTATTGGTAATTAACAAAACGTTTTGCCTAAATAATTTTGAATCTCTATCAAGTGCCTTACAAGTTATTCTGTAAGGCACTTCAATATCGATGTGATTACTATGGCTGATTATTACGAAATTTTAGAAATTCCTCGCACTGCAACTGCAGACGAAATCAAAAAAGCTTATCGCAAGAAAGCTGTTCAGTTCCATCCCGATAAAAATCCTGGGGATGCTGATGCTGAAAAGCGTTTCAAAGAAATCTCAGAAGCCTATGAAGTTCTTAGCGACGAAAAGAAACGTCAAACTTATGATCGCTATGGAAAAGATGCTCTTGGTGCTGGTATGGGCGCTGGAGCTGGCGGTTTTTCAGGATTTTCTTCTATGGACGAAGCGTTACGTACGTTTATGGGGGCTTTCGGCGGCATGGGTGGCGATTCTATCTTTGAAAGCTATTTCGGAGGCAATGACTTCAGTGGTGGTTCAGCGCAGATGCGTCGTCAAGGGGCCAGTAAACGTGCCAATATCACTATTTCATTCCTTGAGGCTGCAAAAGGCGTCGATAAAGAGTTGGTGATTAATAATTACGTGGCTTGCAAAACCTGCCATGGTAAAGGGACACCTTCTTCTCAAGGTAAGAAGAAATGTACGCGTTGCGGGGGAGCTGGGCAAGTTTATGAGCAAAGAGGTTTCTTCAGTATGTCCATGCCCTGTCCTCAATGTCATGGAGAGGGAGAAATCATTACCGATCCTTGTAAAGATTGTCATGGTCAAGGGCTGATCAAAGAAAAACAGCATGTAAAAATTCATATTCCTGCTGGTGTAGACAATGGCATGCGCTTAAAGATGAGTGGATACGGTGATGCTGGCCATGGTGGCGGTCCAGCTGGAGATCTCTACGTATTTATCAATGTGGAGGCACATGAAATCTTTGAGCGTGACGGAAACGACGTACTCCTGGATCTTCCCATAAGCTTTACAGAAGCTGCTTTAGGATGTAAGAAAGATGTTCCTGGTCTTCACTCTCACTCCTGTCGGATTACCATTCCTGAGGGCACTCAAAACGGTAAAGTCTTCCGTCTTAAGAACGAAGGTTTTCCGAATGTCCATGGACAAGGTAAAGGTGATCTTCTTGTAAAAATCTTTGTTGAAACTCCTACTAAACTGACAGAACGTCAAAAAGAGCTCCTCAAAGAATTTGCCGAACTGCAAGGTCCTGCTAACCTACCTAAGGGTAAATCTTTTCTGGATAAAATTAAGGATATCTTTAAATAAATGTATCTTAGACCTAACAAGAGGCTCTGTTCAACCCTTTTGTTAGGTTATTCAAATCAAGCCTCTACAAGTAGCCTCTCGCTAAACAACGTCTAGTCAGTTCTTGCATCAATTCTTTTTGATAATTTTTAAATCTTATGTTTAAATCGCATACAGGTGTAAAAATGAGCTTTTATCACCCAACGCCAGTGAAACAACTCATAGAATTTCTTTCAATTAGGAGCTTCCATGGTCTTTACTACATCGTTTAATCTTCGTGCAGATAAAACCCAAGTTCAAAGGGAGTTTAATTTAGAATTTGTAAAGGCAGGGAGATGTCTAGACCAGCACTGCGCAGACGCCGGAGAAAAAGAGACCACTCATGCTTCAATAAGTGTTTCCCTCCATTTTACAGATCTAGCTGAGAAAACTCATGCTCATGTCTTTACCTACCTAAGTGATGTTGATTTAAGAAATATTTCTCAAGTTAATCGGGCGTGTCATCAGTTAGCAGGCAGGGCTACAGTTGATTGGATCAATCAACGAAAGAAACCCCTTGCTAAGCTCATGAAGCCCCTTCAGCTTGAAAATTTATTAAAGTTGCATGGAGAAAGACTTCAATACTGTGACTGCACGGGCATGCCCATTTCAGCAAATAAGGAAATACTGTATCGTATAATTGCTCTTTGTCCAAATATCACACATCTCCACTTAAAGGAATGTGGCTTAAGTGATCAGGACATGGACATCATAATCAAACACCCGAATGTTAAAGTTCTCAATGTATCTTCTAATGGCTTGACTTCTAAAGGCATTGAAAAACTCGTGCAATCGACCTTCTTTTTACAATTGACGCAACTCAATCTTTCTCAAAATTTTATAGGTGACGATCTTGGTAGCTTGATGTTTAAACAAGACGGGGAATTAGAAGTTTTGAATATCAGTCATGATCTTTCCTCCAAAAAAATTGGAAAAAAAACAGTAACTAGCATTGTGGAAAAGATGCGTTTAAAAAAACTCAGAATTTTACATTTAGATCATAATCATTTGGATGATGAGTGTATAGATTTGCTCTTCTCGAAGAAATCGCCATCCATCCAGCTTTATACAATTTCTGGGAATCCTGCTAAAGAGATGATGATGATGGAAATACCCTTTTAGCTGAAGAATAGTCATGTTTTCCTTAGTCTCAAAACAATTTTATTAGGGCTGTAGTATGGTTTTCCTCACATCTTTTGATCTTACAGATAAAGTTATTGAAGCGAAAAACATTCTTAATGAAGCTGGAGCGTCGGCCTGTGCGCTAGACGTAATTCTTGAAAATATCATTAAAAATATCGTTTTTGAAAAAGTTGATAATGTTCAAATGTCCTCCTTGTATGAATTAGAAGCCATTGTATTTGACAAATGTATCCAAGATTCTACCTGGAAAGGCACCGCATTAAAATTAAATGCGATCCTGCCGTTTGAATTTTCTCGTGTTTTAAACGAACATAAACCCCTTATATTTTCTTATTTTGATCCCCCCGCATTAAGAAATATGTCTCAGGTGAATAAAGAATTTAATCATCTAGCAGGTGAAGCCAAAATTTTTTGGATCAATACGCATCGACAGCCTCTTTATAAAATTATGCAATATAACCGTCTGCGTCACTTATTAAAGTTGCAGGGAAGTCGCCTCAAATATTTTGAATTCTCCTCAATAAAAATTCCTTATAATCGAGAGATGTTTTTTGAGTGGATTTCCTATTGCCCCCATATCACTCATTTAATTTTGAAAGACTGTATGTTGTCTGATGAAGATATCGATCCACTATTAAAACTATCTAAGGTAACTGTGCTCAACTTAAGTCATAATTCACTAACGCCGTTGGGAATAGCTAAGTTAGTCCAATCCTCCTTTTTTGCAGGGCTGGTTGACTTAGATCTATCCCATAATCAGATTGGTGACGAACTGGCCAGTCAAATCATAGAGAAAGGGGAAAATTTAGAGACACTTAATCTCAATGAAGATCTTATACCCTCTGGTAAAATTGGGAAAAAAACAGCAATTAGTGTGGCTGAATGCGTGCAATTAAAAAAACTCACCCATCTATCCTTGGAGAATAACCACATAGATAATGAAGGCGTAAATCGAATCATCAACTCAAGCAAGCTGGGTTCTTTAAGATCCCTATCCTTTTCTAGCAATCCTATTACACACGAAAATCTCAGGATTGATATAGCGTTTACCACTCCTGATTATGTGTATTATGAATTAAAAAATTCTTATCAAAATTGGATTCGTATGCGTTTTAATCACCCTGTGCATTAAATCCTATAAATTTTATTACCTAATTTTCAAGAAATGAAAGATTTAACCCCTCAAGTGTGTCGAAGTAACCACGAGCTAATATGATCAATTCAGCATCAAAAGCAATGATGGAGCAACAAAAAATACTACTATCTTAATTAGATACATAAAGTGTTGAAGCATAGAATATTATATAAGGCAATTTCATGCATTTTGGGCATGAAATGTGAACGCGATTTGACAGAGGAGACCTTTAGGATTATAATAAAAGTGGGAGACGCTTGTGAGTATCTCATAAAGGAGGTTTTTATGAGGATTGTACATGTGTTAGCCTTTGTATTCCTTGCTATCTGGTTAGTTCTAACAGGATTAGTAGGTTTAGCAGGAATTTCATTTTCGCCTGTCTTAGCTGTTATTATGAATGTTCTAGCTTTAGTAGCAGGGATATTCTTTTTATTATCCGTAGGAAAGTGCTGTGGAGAATGCGACCATTGTCATAAAGATGTAGATAAGAAATTTTAGCACGACCTATCTGAAGGCGTTGCAGTAATTGACTGTTTTTAATAATCTGCGCTTAAAGGCAGGTTATGATGGCAAAGATTACGACGCTCTTTCTTGATATTGGTGGTGTCTTAATGACCAATGGTTGGGATAGATATATGCGAGAAAACGCAGCCCAAGCCTTTGATCTAGACCTTGTGGATTTTGAGAAAAGGCACCGCCAATTTTATGACTCCTATGAACAAGGTTTAACAACATTTGATGATTATTTAAACAAGACCCTCTTTTGGACTGAGCGAAACTTTTCCAAAGAAAAATTTAAGAATTACGTGCTGGGTCAATCTAAGCCATTCCCTGATATGATTGCCTTCTTTGTACAATTGAAAAAAGACTTCGGGTTACGTGTAGCGGCTATAAGCAATGAAGGACGTGATCTAATAGAGCACAGAATTAAAGTTGCCAACTTGAAAAGTTTTATTGATGATTTCTTTATCTCTTCGTTTGTGGGATTTCAAAAGCCGGATCGGCGCATTTATCATATAGCCCTTGATGTAACTCAAACCCTTCCCCGACAATCTATCTTCATTGATGATCGAATAGAAAATGTGAATGCAGCAAAAGAGCTTGGCATTAAAGGCATTCATCAGACCTCATTATCCGCAACGCGTAAAGCCTTATTCTCTTATTTAAACCCCTAAATTTTGATCGTTGAGTCAGTAGCAAAGGGCCGAAAAGTAAATGTCTTACTAAGATTGTCGTGTTCGGACATTCCAGATTAACCCATCTCGATCACAATTTTTCCAATAGTCTTACCGGTTTCTAACAGTTGGTGGCCTTGTATAACATTCTCTATATTAAAGCCTGTAAGAATTTGAATAGGGGGAACCCGGATACTACGTCGATCAACGAGATGAGCGACTTTGGATAGAATTTCTCCCTGCTTTTCCATTTCGATTTGATAGAGAGAACGCGTAAACATAAATTCCCAGGCAAAAGAAGCACTCTTATTTTTCAAGACTTCCAGATTGAAAGGTAAAGTCGACTCAACGATGCATACAATTTTACCAAAGGGAGCAATAAGATTTGTCATGGGATAAAAATAAATATCAGTGCTTTGAGTACAAAATATATAATTAAAGCGTGAAATTAATTGAGGGTTTGAAATTTTTAAAGGATGATCGATGACTTCATCCGCCCCGGACTCTATACAAGCTTTTTGACTAGAAGGGCGAGAGGCGGAGGCGACAATCTTTAGAGAGGGAATCAGGCGCGCCAGCTGAATCACCATAGAGCCAACTCCGCCAGCCCCACCAATCACAAGGAGGAACTCATGGGATGATTGCGAATTCAAGGCTAAATGATTGTATAGACCTTCATAGGCTGTAAGACTTGTTAGGGGGAGTGCTGCTGCTTCTGTAAAACTTAAAAGACTTGGTTTAAGAGCGACTAAACGTTCATCCACCACTTGATATTCTGCATTACACCCTTGTCGATGAATATCCCCAGAATAATAGACTTCATCTCCTATTGAAAAGCGTGAAACCTTTTTTCCAATAGCCTTTACTATTCCACTCGCATCCCATCCTAAAATTTTAGGTTGAGCAGGTGAGTGTTGTTGCTTTCTTACTTTTGTGTCGACAGGATTTAGACCGATAGCCTTAACTTCGATTAAAAGGTCTAGCTCAAAGAGTTCTGGCAGAGGAAGATCTAACTCTTCTAATTGATCGCCCGTTTTTACTGCTATAGCTTTCATCTTATCCTCCATATATCCTGGGTCATTTCGAGATCGATTTAGGCTTAACGTAGAGACTTAATGAATAGATGAGTTTAAGGGGTCGGAATTGTTTCTCATAGAGTTAATCGAGGCTTTCCGGTCAAGAATAGGCCTAAAGACCCATAGGGCGTGGAAGGGGTTTATTTTCCTCCTCTTCATCATCGATTTCTTTCCCATTTTTATCTTTTTTCTTCTCTTTATCTTGCTTAAAATCTTTCTTTGTTTTCTCACCTTTTTGAGTGGCGTTGATGTTAAAAGGCTTAGGAGGAGCTGCTTGGGGATTATCACTCACATGAATATTAGGATCTTGATAAAGGTGTTTAAAATTATTATCAATAGGACCAGCCATTTGCCCTCCTTTAAGCCAGAGTTTATGATAATCTCGTTGGCATAATTTTAAGAAAAATTCTTCACATGATTTATCTCTATTATAAGGTTTTAAAATTATAATTACAACCTAGAGGAGGTAGATCAATTTAATTACTTAGGATCTGGTTTAGACAAAAAGTATAGGGATTTGAAGTGAAGTTTTGTATGCAGTCAATTAACTAAGGCCAGAGGGAGTTAGGGAAGCCCGAGGCGCTTCTATCCGTTGGCAGAAGGGATGTGGTGTTTAAAAGACTTTTGCCCTTTAAGACAAAAGTCTTTTAAACATGATGATCCAAATCAAGCCAAATCACTGTATTTTTCAATCCTTGCTTGATTTTCTAAGACAGCTTAGGCTTAGGAGAAGGTGAGGGATATGTTCACCAGACTTATCATGTGGGGCTGTGTGTGCGTTTTCGGACTCATCAAGACTCATTAAATGTCCTTCTCCATCACGTAAATATTTTTTATGTGGCACCACCTAGACAGGCACTGTTGTGGTGTTTTAATTTTCCATTTGTGCAGCAATCTGCTTCCACATGCCTTTTTTTTCCGGGGTATTATTAACAAGTTCTACTAACTTCTCGGATTCTTGTTGGCTCCATTTTAGTCCATTTTTTGCCTTAGAATTTATCCATACCCATTTTTTGGAAGGTAAAATCTTAGGTTTTTTCTTTTGGTTCTGATCTACTTCTTTCATTTGTAAAAGACGAATGACGGCTACATCTTCTTCTTGTTCATGTGTAGGTTGTCTACTGTTTTCCAATCGTATTTCCATGGATACACTGAAAGTGGTCATTAAGGGGGGATTAGGATTTGGACCAGAGATATTATTCATAAAAAACTCCATTATTAATTTTTAGAAGAGTGAAATCTTGTCTTTTAATTTTTTTTAGTAAATAATTATTGTTTTAAATGATTTTTTTTAACGTTTAATTTTAATTTGAGTTCAATCTTTAAGAGATAAGAAGAAGGAGGGGCATACTTACATAGTGATGAAGAGGCGCGTAGTACAATCTGATGGCTGGTGATGTAAATGTACTCAGCTTGAGCCGAATCTTACTCATCGAGAGGGTGTTGAGAGGCAGGGACAAATCTTAAGAAATCGTCCCCGCTAGGATTAGAGAAAAATTGAAGATGAAAGCAAAAATTTTTTAAAATTTTTGCTCACTATCCTCCACTAAAATTTTGGTTAGACTGCAAGGAGTCCTCAGAGTTGGTCACTTGGATTAGGGAGTTTAAGAATCCTTTCAAGCTCTGGTTTTAGTGTGCCTCTCGTTAACGACCGAAAGATTTCCCGACACATTTGGTTGGTGCGATTGGTACCCAACTGTTTTGCAATCTTTTTCCAGGGAGTTTTTTTTAATTCGTAAGCTTTGGCAAGTTCGTGAAGGTTTTTATATTCCTCATCCGTCCAGGGGTCTCTATTGATCCTAGGATCGAGCATGAGTTCATATCTCTTACAACAACTATCTCTGGTAACTCCTGGTCTTATAAGCCTAACCTTTTCAGCTATCTCGACCCAAGAAATGCCGTCTTTACACTCCTCTACGGCCTTTTTCAAAGCTTCATCTTCAACTTCTGTCCAGTATTGCTTGGGTTTTCTTTTTTTGTGGGTACGCTCCTCCTGGGCTGAGGCCGTTGAGGAGTCCGTCTCTACGTTTATGACAGGGGAGTAAGGTTTCTCAGGGCTTGTTTTTTGTCGTTTTTGGGGTACATATAATTCTTCTACAGATTTTCTCTTGAGCGAGCTCCATTCATCTCCTTGAGGGAGCTGATTTTCAGTACATAAAAGATTTTTAATAGCGACTTTTTTCACGGAATTTTCCTCAGGAGGTGCAGGTGGAGGGGGTAAAAGGATTCCGCTTGTCATTTGAAGAGAAAAACTGAGTGTTGCGCTGTAATTCATAAAAAACCTTAAATATTATAAAAGTTAATATTATGTTTGTTAATCTTTTATCAATCCATGTTGATTTTATTTTTTAAATATTAAAACAATATGTTTGGAATTTAATAAAGAAGATGTTTATAAAATATTAAGAAATTTTTTCAAGTCTTAAAATTCTGTGCCTTGTGAATTTTACCTTCTTAAAAGGAGAAAAAAGTAGAATGACCTAAATTTTAGTGCTTTCTTTAGAATGTTTCATCAGACTAATCTCAAAGTTTTATCTATTAAAGCTCTAAAATTTAGGGTATATTTTTTTCAAAAGTCTCAGATCCTAAAAAAGCCTATCGATCGTTTTTTTTGTAAAATCATATAGTTATTTTTTATGTAATCCCATCTAGACATACACTGTTGTTGTGTTTTATTTCCCATCTGTGAAGAGACGACTTTCCACATTCCTTTTTTGTTTTTGATGTTCTTCACCAGTTCTACTAATCTGGCAGTTTCTTCTTTCGTCCATATTTTTCCTTCAGGTGGTTCTTGATTTGCCCATACCCATTTTGTGGATGATAATTTTTGGCGTTTTGAAGGTTTCTCTATAGAATTTACATCTTTTGTCTTTTCTGAGAAATTTTGAGCCGCGTGCTGTGCAGCTGCGGGAGGGGTTGCGAGGAGATGCGGCTCCATCATCTGCATCAGACCCTGTATTGCTTCTGCCTCATCATCTTTTGTTTCTTTATCTAAAATATGTTTATATTTGACGCGGCAAGTTAGTGGTGTAACATCCGGTCTTACAGCTTTCACCTCTTGAGCCACTTTTTTCCATAACTTTTGTCCTGTTAAGCCCTCAAGCGCGAATCTATTTTTTGCTGCTTTTAAGATGGCTTTCTGTGGTCTTGTCCAGCGCTTGGCTGCATAGTCCTGGTTCGTGTCGCCTGGGTCATTGAGCTCCTCTGAGGAGGTCAATGCGTGAGAGCTATTTTTTGTCTCTGGGTTGATTTGGATTTGAACCGAGAAACTTAAAGAAGGGGAAGGATGTTAGAACATAAGTAAGCAATATTCATAAAACTCCGGTTTTTTAAAGAGGTAATTTATTAATTAATGTATTAAAGTAAAGTTTGTTGATGTGTATGTTTTTTTTATTTTTAATTTTTATAAAATGAAAAATTGAAATAATGAATCAAGTTTGGTACTGCGGAGGTTTTAAAGCTAACTTTGTTTACAAAATTTTTTCATCACTGCTCACATTTAGAGATTGCCTCATCTTGCAATTTTGTATCCCCCACAGGATTAACCTGCATGAGTCTATAATATTTTTTTTTACAAATTTGGGCTGTAGCGCTAGGGCGTATAGATCTAACTTGATCAGCCACTTTTTCCCATAGTTTTTCCCCTCGCATCTCTTGGTAATATTTCATTTTAGCATCAACTAAAACCTCGAGGTGCTTGCTAGACCAGGGAGTTTTTACATAAACCTCCCCTGACTTTAGGAGATTTGTTGCTGCAAGATTTGAACTGGAGACTACAGAATGACTTGAAGATTCCGCAATTACTCCTGTATTTTGAATTTGCAAGGACACACTAATCGTAGCACTGGATCCTAACGGACCTAAATAAGATATATTCATAAAAAAAAAATGTGATTTTGAAATTAATACTATATAAATTTATATTTACTATTTTTTATTAATATTTTTATAAATAATGAATGTTAACACAAAAAATGTGGAATAGATTCATTTTAATACTTGGAATTCGTTATTAATTTTTTTCAATATATGCTTGGAGCAGATGAGTGATGATTATCTATATTCTTCGGCACGTCACTCGCACCTGTGGAGCTTTAATGAACTCAGAATTAAGAGTAATGCTCACTCAACCAAAACAGGGTTAAAAGAAATTATTTTTTTTAGTACTTGCCATTTATTTTCGCATTGAAGCGGTGTTTTATCGCCCATATTTTCAGAGATTTCTGTCCAACGCCCTTTCTTATGACTTTCGGTCTGATTCACAAGTTCGATTAATTTTGAATTCTCATCAGGAGTCCATCTCGTCCATTTTTTTGAAGATATTTTTTGTCGTTTAGATGGGGAACTATTATTGATCAAGCTCTCAGATCTTCTTTTTAATGTTGTGTTTGAATCAATTGTTAATGACTCATTAACAATTGATTGTGCATCTTTAAGTTGCATAAGGCCTAGCATGGCCGCTGTTCCATCTTTATTTTCAAAAGTTTTATTGATCAACCTTTCATATTTGGTTCGACAAGACTTAGGTGTAGCTTCGGGTCGTACTTTTTTTACTTTCTCAGCAACTTCCTTCCATTTTTCCTCACGTATTTTTAAACACTGGTTGTGAGCTTCTAATAAAACTTTAACTTGTTTATCCGTCCAACGAGAAGACCTGGAACTTCTTTTTTCTACATTTGATGTAGTGTCAGCCCAGTTGTTTTGAGATGAATCAAAAACCCAGGCGTTATTTTGAGACTCATTGTCTAAATCTGAAGGTTGATTAATTAGCATTGAAATACTAATAGTAGTAGAAATTTGACTATAGGGACCTGAATAAATCATAGGACAATAAATCCAATTCGAATGAATAAAATGCAAATTATGTATAAATACTATCTGTTGTTAAATTTTTAAAAATTTTAAAGTTTTAATATTTTATATCCTTCGTTTTTATAAGTGAAGTTTTTTTATTAAAAAATTTCATTCAAATTAATTGTTTTAATGTAGTTTAATTGAATATTTTATAAATTTTAATGAGACATAAAGCAAAAAATGATGGAAATCTTGAATTGATAAGGAATGTCGAACGACCTCAGCAGAAATGTTAACCTTAGCTAGTGTTTCGACTTGTTTTTTTGGAAATTTTACTAAGACAGGACTGATGCGGACTATGTTCGCTATTTACAATCCAGATAAAAATTGGGACTATTTTCAGAAAAATACATGCGGTCTAGAATTTTCTTCTTAAGTATGTTGTTTTGGAACAAACTCAATGAGACAACCGATCTGACTCATCTAATGCCTCGCCAAGGAAGAAAAACCCATGATTTCGCCATCCCAGTTGTGCCGTTTTAATTCATTGAATTTGTGCTGGATTTAGGGAGCAAGTTAGATTTTAATGTCTAAAAGAAGAGACACATTTTAAAGTATCTCTTCTTTTCTATAGAAAACTTGATTAAAACTTCTGTCAGTGAAAGATAAATTCTTTCGTTTTTTTTGATAAATATTTTATGTTTAACAGTTTTTGATTTCTAAAGGTAAACTCAAACAAAAAATATTAAACACAATTATACCGATTATTTTATTAACTAAGCGTTATTGATGAAGTCGTTGATTTAGATGAAGTTTCAGTTTCTAGAGATTTTTTTATTGATTGCCATTTAACTCTACATTGTTTAGGCGTTTTATTTCCCATATTTTGAGAAACTTCTATCCAGCGTTCTTTACCAACTTTATTAGTCTTTACAACAATTTCCTTTAATTTCTTTGCATCTTCATGAGTCCACATTTCTCTTGAAGTTACGGGTGTTTTTTGCCGTTTTAATGGAGTTTCATTGGAATTATTAATAGCAGACATTTTCTCAATTTTTCTTTTTAAGGTCTGCTTTGTTGTTTCGTTGGTTTGATCTTGCGATAACAATTCTGTCTCTTGGATGTGGGAATTTTTTAGCAATGTGAGACCCAAAATGGCAGTTTCTTCCTCTTGCATCACTTTTTTATTTGTTTCACGCTGGTCTTTTGTAATTCGATTGTATTTGATACGGCAAGTTTGCGGCGTAGCGTCAGGCCTAACGACTTTCACTTTAAGGGCAACATTTTCCCAAAGTTCTGCACCTCTAAGATTTGCAAATTGTGCTTTTGCCTCTAACAAGACCTGTATTTGTTCTTTGCTCCATTGAGGAGACATGTATTTCCATTGTACTTTTGGTGAATTTTTAGTCTCTTGAGTTGGTTCAGTTGAATCAACCCCAGTGATAGAGTTATTTTGAGATTCAGAGGTTAAATCTATGTAATTATCATAAGTTAAACGTCTGGGATCATTCGTGATCTGCATAGAAAAACTAACCGAAAATTGAGGAATGGGAAAGATTGGATTCATGAAAAAAAAACTCCACTTATAATTTAAAAGAAAATGAATTATATACAAAAATTAATATAAGTAAAGTATGATTTTTTTTGTTTTATATATTAAATTTATTATTTTTTGTTTTTATAATATTTTTTTATAAATTAATTTATTTTAAATCTTCGCTCCAGGGGAGCGTGATATGTAGGATTCAAAGTTTTTTGTTGATAAGTAAATCCATGAAGATTCTCAACTACCGATAAAATCTATAAAAAATTTGAGGAATTACTGGTTAATTCCCAGAAGCTTAGGTTAGTGATGATTGCTAAATATAATACTTTTCTATTATACTATTTTTTTTCTGCGGGAGAAAACATATGAAAAAATTACTCACGACCTTAGTGGTTAGTTTAGCTCTTTTTACTTTTTCTATTGAGTGCGTTGTTATTAAAACAGACGATATACAGGTGATTAAGAAAGAGGTATCGATTGATACTTTGCTTTTACTGAATATCGCTGAAGTTTTGATGGATACAGAAATCAGTCTGGGAACTCAGGCTTGGAGAAAGTACATAAGAAAACGTTTAGATACAAAAACCCATGATGAGCTCTCGTTGTATGTCTTTAAAAATGTGCCACCCAAGGTCCCAGACTCTTCGACGCCTAGCCTTATAAAAGAGATGCAGGCACTAGGCGTGCCAGTTTTTGCATTTACATCTAGAGGGCGGCATGAGTGGTATAGCACACAGGCACCTGATATAGATATAATGACTGAAAAATTGCTTAACACTTTGCATATAGACTTTTCAAAAACACAACTACCTAAAGAACTTGATGATATAGAGCAGCATTTTGCAGAGTACTTTCATGAAGGGATTTTCTATACGACAAACAACTTGGATAAGGGACAGTTATTGACACACGTTTTTGAAAAAATGAACTATAAGCCCCAAAAAATTGTATTTGTAGATGATAAAGAAGAATCTTTGAGGAATGTGGAAGAGGAGATGGATCGTTTGGGGATAGAGTTTGTAGGTTTTGCCTATAATTGTACTGCCAAGCAGCATGCAGCTTTTGATCCTATGATTGCGCACATCCAGTTAGAGACTTTGCTAGACAAAGCAATAATCATCAATGATCAAGAGGCGTCTGAAATTTGGCAAGAAAGGGATAAGCCCATTGATCCAGAGCAGTATTTCCTAAAAATCATAGAGAAGTGGAATCAATTATATCCAAGATAACGAGCGAAAAAATAGGGGAATACTCTTCCACATGCCTTGATTTTAGTAGATCTGTATCTTACTCCGGCATACTTTGGATTTTATTCCCGATGTGATCAAGGGTGCCATTTTGTTAAAGATAAAAATTTGGCTCGTCGAATTTGTCGCTAATTTTTTTTGCGACTTCTTCCCATTCAACTCTCCTTGCATTCCTATCGACAAGCCTGAGAGGTTGGGTATATTTCTCCATTTCTAAAGAAGCACTACAGCTCTATTTTTATGGTGGGGATTTTTATACTATATATTCAAATTATTAATTTGGTTATATTTATGCTTACAAAGTAAATGTGTGTGATTTTTTATCTATATTATTCGACACGTCACGTGCATCTTTAAAGCGAAGCGAGATTTGTATGTGCGTATTGAATTTTCAAGGTATAGAGGTGAAATCAAGAAAAAATCTTAAGGACAATAAAAATGACTTTTTTATTTACAACGTAAGTATCGTAAAAGTCTTAGATAAGTTTTATTTTTTAGAGATCTTTCTTAACAAATACCATTTAGACTTACATTGCTCCGGTGTTTTATTTCCCATTTTTTGAGAGATTTCTACCCAACGTTCAGGACCTATCTTGTCCGTCTTATTCACAATTTCTTCAAATTTTTTTGCGTCTTCCGGATTCCATTTTTCTCTTGTGACTAGAGATGTTTTTGGCCGCTTTGGCGGCGGAGCGGTGTTGTTCGATGTGTTCTCGCTTTTTCTTTTTAAGGATATTCGGGGGGGGGTATCGACCTGATCTAACAAAAAGGAAGTGGACAAGGGCTGCGGACTTTTTAACTGCGTAAGACCGACCATTGCAATGATCTCGTCTTGTGTCGTTTTTTCATCTGCCGCCAAGCGATCTCTCATGAGTCGATTATACTTTAAGCGGCATGTTAGCGCCGTTGCGCTAGGCCTAATTGCTATCACTTCGTTTGCAATATTTTTCCATAGTTCGTGGATATCAAGCTTATGTTCCTCTTTGCTGATCTTTGACCATTTCTCATGTGCTTCTAGCAAAACTTTTATTTGTTCTTGACTCCATTGAGGGGATTTATATTTCCATTCTTCTTCCGATGAGGGGGTAATGAAAGAGTTGTTTTTAGGCTCAGAGGTTAAATGCGTGGGATGATGTATAATGTGCACTGAAAAACTGAGGCTTGCATAGAGATGAGGAGGCTGACCGGTATAGACTGGATTCATCATTAAACTCCATATAATATCAAATTGAAAAAATATATTATTAAAAAATTTTTAAGTAAAGTTTTTTTAATTATTTATTTTTTATTATAAAATCAGATCTAAAAAACTAACATTCATCTTAACAGTTTAGGGATGGATAGATATCTATGAACTTCAATGAAGCTTTGATAAGAGGTTTTGGGCCATCAGATTTTTGTCTGGGCTGAATGTGCTTACTTCAGAGAGTTAAGAATCCTATCCCCAATGGGTTTTAAAGTGCCTGATGTTAGAGATAAATGAGTTTGTCGACACATTTGGCTGGTCCGATTTGTTAGCAATTTTTTAGCAACTTGTGTCCAGGAAACTGTCTTATTAAACTCTCTCACTATAATAATGAGCTCTTTGTACTCATTCTCAGTCCAAGGGCTTTTATTGATGCTAGGATCGAGATTAAGTTCATATCTCTTTCTGCAAGCATTCGCTTTTACCCTCGGTCTCACAGCTTTAACCTCTGCAGCGACATTACCCCATAAGATTTTATTCATATTTGCATAAGGTTTTATAGCATTTAATAAAACTCGATCTTCTTCAATAGTCCAAAATTGATTAGGTTGTTTTCTCCATTGACGGCGACGCACACTCTTCTTCGTGTCAATCTCATCAACAGTATTATCAAGTGTATCTGCATCCATCTCATCCTCGGTGATGTCACTCTCATCTGAGATAGATTCTTCGACTTTTTGACGTTTTTGTGGGATATAAACCTGTTCAATTGATTTTCTTTTAAGAGTGCTGCTGTGAGGAGGGGTTTCTAAATTAGCAAGGTTTTCTATGACAAGTTTTTCTGTGGGTGTTAGGTGTTTAATATTTTCCCGATGATTATTTTCTTCTAGACGAACAGGCTTTTCCGGTATTGAAAACCTGTAAGGTGTGCAAAATGTCATAATAAACCTGATATTTAAATAATTATGAGATATTGTATTTATCTTCATTATATAAATCAATGTGGATTTTAGTCGTTTTTGTTAACAATTTATTGTTTGGTGCAATATAACCTAAACCTAAGGTTATCCAGAGCTATAAAAGCTGTTTCATTGAAAAGAAGCTAAAACACAATCATTTTTTCCAAGGTGATTAGTCTTTGCGTTAGCCAAAGAACTTTCTAAAAACACCTCGGCCAAGTTCATAACTTGACCTTCGGCACTTATCCTTTCACTTGGCAAGTTCGGCGATGTTCATGCGTGATTCAGGGGACAAATTAGATTTAAAGTATTTACAGATTGAAACAAATGGAAAAACTGATTAAAAAATAAATAAGATTAAGATAAAGCTCTAAGATCATATGTGTATAAATGAAGGATGTTATGGAAAATTACCATAAGCTTGATTCACAAGAAGAAAACGTTATCGTAAGAAAAGGCACTGAGCGTCCCGGAACGGGCAAATTTTATCAATTCTCTGAGCCGGGAGTTTACTTATGTCGTCGTTGTGATGCTCCACTTTACCTTTCTTCAGATAAGTTTGCTTCTCAATGTGGTTGGCCAAGTTTTGATGATGAAATTAAAGGAGCTGTAAAACGAGAGTTAGATGCAGATGGGGAACGTACAGAAATCCTTTGCAATCGTTGTGGAGCTCATCTAGGTCATGTATTTATGGGAGAGAGGCTGACAGCAAAAAATCAACGTCATTGTGTGAATTCTATTTCTATGGCTTTTACTCCTGCCTTTACAAAAGAGGGCTATGAAAGGGCAATTTTTGCGGCTGGTTGCTTCTGGGGAGTGGAACATTTAATTAAAAATATTCCAGGTGTGATTAGAACGAGTGTGGGTTACACGGGAGGAACTACCGTTCATCCTCGTTATGAAGAAGTTTGTTCTGGTAAAACAGGACATGCGGAAGCCCTAGAGGTGATTTTCGATCCAGAAGTGATTTCTTATCAAAATCTAGCAAAAATGTTTTTTGAAATCCATGACCCTACCCAAAAAAACCGTCAGGGTCCCGATGTGGGAGAACAGTACCGCTCGGCCATCTTCTATTTGTCAGAAGCACAAAGAAAAAGTGCAGAAAAGCTTGTCATTCAACTTAAAGAAAAAGGCTTAGCAGTGGTTACTCAGATTCAACCAGCGAGTTTTTTCTATCCTGCCGAAGAGTATCATCAAGACTATTATGGCAAAACTGGTAAAACTCCTTACTGTCATGTGTGGACAAAACGCTTCTAACCTTGAGGTGAATTTCTTTACGAGATTTTTAAGTTTTTACCAGTAACCCAAAAGACTCCACCATAGGGAGCCTATTCCCACCCAAATGCCAATAAAAACTAAACTCATGATAAAACCCATGCGCCACCAGGTTTTTAGATTCACATACTCGGAGCCAAACAAGATAGGGGCGCACCCAGTGCCATAATGTGTTAAGCAGGCGAATAAACTACTGCAAAACATTAAAGAAAAAGCAATTAAGTAAGGGGGAACCATTAAACCAATCCCGACCGTTAAAAAGGCTGCGAACATCGAGGTGACATGAGCAGTGTTACTGGCAAAAAGATAGTGACTATAAAAGTAAGAAAGCACAAGGATGGGCCAGGCGAGCCACCATACTGTACCTTCCATGTAGTTTCGTATATGTTCGCTTAACCAAGTCATTAAACCGAATGTATTTAAGAAAGTGGCAATCATCATTAATGTAGAAAACCAGATGAGTGTATCCCAGGCTTCGTGTTCCATTTTTATGTCTTCCCACGTGAGAACCCCGGTAATTAAAAAAATGCTGACGCCGATAAGAGCGACGGTGGTGCTCTCCATCCCAAAAAACTGTTCCCCATAGATCCATAGAGTCACTAGTAAAATAAAAACCCCCAAAGTGATCCATTCGTATCTAGATAAGGGGCCCATTTCCTCCAAGTGTTTATTGGCTAGTATCTTTGCTTCTGGAGTTTTTTTAATCTCAGGTGGATATAAGAGATAAACTAACCATGGAATTATAATGAGACTTAATAAGCCTGGAACACTGGCGGCCAAGGCCCATTGTCCCCAGGTTAAAGGAATTTCATTATCTAGCAAGATCGCCAAAATTAAAGGATTAGCAGCCATAGCAGTGATAAACATCGCGCTGGTGATCAAATTACAATAATAAGCGGTGAGGATAAGATAACTTCCCATGAGACGTTGGGAGTGGCGCTCAGGAGAACTTCCAAAACTGATAGCCAAAGCTCTTACTATAGGAAAAATAATTCCTCCTGCTCGAGCTGTATTACTGGGTATTGCAGGTGCTAAAAGAAGTTCTGTAGCTGCGACCCCATAACCGAGACCGAGAGTTTTTTTACCTAGTAATGCGACAAAAAGATAAGCCAAGCGCATGCCTAACTTGGTTTTTATAAAACTTTTAGAAATTAGAAATGCTGCTACAACCAGCCAAATGATTGGATTTGAAAAACCGCTGAAGGCTTCTTTTAAAGTCAGCGTATGCGTCACAATAAGAGTTGTGAGGGCTAAAAAGGACATCCCTCCCATAGGTAGAGCTTTTCCAATTAAGCCTACAATTAAACCTGCAAATACGGCTAACAATTTCCATGCTTTAGCCTCTATTCCTGCAGGAAGAGGCGCAAACCAGATACATAAAGAGACTGAGATTGCAATAAAAAGAGGAAGAAGGTTTGCCCCTTTAAAGACAGTTTTTAACGGTTGAACATGAGACATACGTAAATGCTCCGCATATAGATGGACGATGGATAATAATTGTTAGAAGAATTTTCACAAAATCATTTGTACGGCAAGTTATAATTATCCTGATCAATCTGATATCGCGACTCTACATATTTGCAATAGCTTTCAAGGATTTGTAGAAATTGTGTCGCAGGAACGAGAGGATGAGGACACTTGGTTGAATGATCTTTAGCCATGAAAAGTTTTAGTTTTTTTTAATAAACTCATGAGTGATATATTGAAATTTAGCAAGAGCTTTGAGAAAATATATCGAAAATCTTCCTTGCTAAGATGAGGGAAATGATGCCATAATGTCACCCTATCCAATAAACCCAAGAGGAACAAAGTCATGATTACTGATATTGAATCATTAAAATTTTTAGATTTAGATCAATTTGCTGCAGATATTGAAGAGTTAAAAAAAGAAATCCAAAGTGAAGAAATTGAAAGCGAAGACGAAGTCATTTTGGAAGTCATTAACGTCATACAAGAAGAAGTGGCAAAAAGAAAAGCTTCTAAAAAAACAGATTTAAAAGCTGATGTGAAGTTTTTAGCCTATATGAATCTATTCAACTCTATTATGGAAGGTGCTTTCGAAGAAGAAGAGTTTGAATACGAAGAATTTGAAGAGGGTGAAGAAGAAGAAGAAAACGAAAAATAATCTTTTCCTTCTATTGACTAGATAAGCGGTTGGGGTAACGATAAGTTTCTTCTAAGCCGCTTGTCCTTCCATTCTTAAATCTAATTTTATTATGAATTTACTTCTTAAAGATTCTTCTGGCTGTCCCTTTCTTCTATTAGCGCCCATGGAAGGGGTGGGTGATCGCTGTTTTCGACGAGCCATGGCGACAATTGGTGGCTTTAATGAAGCAGTTACAGACTTTATTCGCGTTCCAAGCAATGCCCACGTAGAAAGTTTAGCGCGTGTTTATGATAATCAAGAGACGACTCCAATTCCTTTAGCAGCTCAATTGATGGGGTCCCATTCAGATTTAATGGCTGCCATGGCGGTTGAAATTGAAAAGAGGGGAGCTCCTCGTATTGATTTAAACTGTGGATGTCCTTCAAATACGGTTACAGGTCGAGGCGCTGGATCCAGCTTATTAAAGGAGCCTAATCATTTATATGAGGTCGCTAAGGCACTTGTGAAAGCGGTATCAATTCCTGTTACTATTAAGATGCGTTCTGGATATGAAGATACCACACTTTTTAAAGAAAACTTACTGGCGGCCCAAGAAAGTGGCGCTTCTTATATCACATTGCATCCCCGCACAAAGGTGGATGGGTATGGACCTCCTGCACGTTGGGATTTGATTGCTGAAGCAAAATCTATTTTAAAAATTCCTGTGGTAGGTAACGGGGATATTTTAAATACACAAGATGCTCTAAAAATGCTTTCCGAGACGAATTGCGACGCTTTGATGATCGGCAGGGGAAGTGTGATTAACCCTTTCCTATTTCACCAAATTCGTGGGCATTTTTCCAAAAATACTCCTAAGTTTTCTTGGCAGCATTTAGAAGTGTATTTTAAGACCTATCTTTCTGAAATTCGCGTGGAAAGCCCCACACGCAACAAAATCAGCAAGATGAAACAATTGTTAGGATTCTTCTACAAGGCCAATCCCTTATTGCTTGAAAAAAGGCAAGAGATGTTAACTTCTCAGTTCGTTTGTTTAGATTCCTTTATGAATTATGCTTTCCGTCATCTTCAAGAGTTGTATATTTCCTGAAAATACTAGACGTCTTCCTTCTTTCATTTTTTCTTTGAAAGCCATCTTTTAATGCGTTATGGTGAATTTAACTTTCTAAAAGTTGTATTTTACACATTTCGCGCAGGAATATAAGCGCTTAAAGGTAAGATTTTAGTGAGTAAAGAAATTTCATAGATAGTGGATAAATATGACATCATTGAAAACAAAGTTTACAGAACAAGCCAAAGTCGAATACCCCATTATTTGTGGAGCGATGTATCCTTGTAGCAATCCGGAGTTAGTGGCAGCGGTAAGTGAAGCGGGTGGGTTAGGAATCGTTCAGCCTCTTTCGTTGGTGTACGTCCATGGTTATGATTTTAAGGAAGGCTTAAATTATATCCGGCACTTAACGGCTAAACCCTTTGGAATGAATATTATTGTTGAGAAGTCTTCTAAGATTTATGAGAAAAGAATGCAAGAATGGGTAGATATAGCTCTCTCCCAGGGGTGTCGATTTTTTATCACTGCTCTTGGAAACCCACGTTGGGTGGTAGACAAAGTAAAATCTTCGGGAGGGATTGTTTATCATGATGTTACAGAACGCAAGTGGGCGCTAAAAGCCTTAGATCAGCATGTTGATGGTCTTATTTGTGTAAATAACAGAGCCGGTGGGCATGCAGGCAGACTAACACCAGAGGAACTTTGGAAGGATTTACATGATCTAGGTGTACCTTTGATTTGTGCAGGTGGAATTGGTGAGGCCGCAGACTTTAAAAAAGCCCTGGATTTGGGTTACGCGGGTGTTCAGATGGGAACGCGTTTTATTGCTACATATGAATGCGCGGAAAAAGAGAATTACAAACAAGCCATCGTGCAAGCAGAAGAAAAAGACATTATTTTAACAGAAAGGGTGACAGGCATTCCACTTTCTGTCATTAAAACCCCTTACGTAGAATCGATTGGAACAAAAGTCGGTCCAATTTCTCGTTGGCTTTTGCAGAATCGTTGGACAAAATCCTGGATGCGGATGTGGTATGCGTTAACTTCTGGCAGGCGTTTTAAGCATATTACCCTTGAAGGTGGCTCTTCGAAAGATTATTGGCAGGCTGGAAAGAGTGTAAGAGGGATCAGCTCAATAAAACATGCAAAGGATGTCATCAAGCAATTCGTTGATTATGCCACTACCACAAACGATTTTAAATGATAAATATGGATCTAGTCTACAAAGGAGAGGGAGATGGATACAAAATTAAATCGTGAAATTCTTCTTGCGGCTAGACCCCAAGGAATGGTTGAGCTTTCAAATTTTAAGTTAGTCCATACAAGAGTTTCCAACCTTGAAGAGGGAGAGGTGTTGGTCAAGACACGGTATCTTACTGTGGATCCTTATATGCGGGGTCGGATGAATGACAGACCTTCCTATATTGAACCTTTTGAAGTCGATAAAGCTATCACAGGTGAAATAGTGGGAGAGATTGTAGAAAGTAAGAATGCCCATTTTCATCCTGGAGATTTAGTCATCGGTTTTATGAATTGGGCGGATTTTAATATTTCCGATGGAAATAATTTAAGAGCTTTAGATCCTCAGATTACCTCCCCTTCCACCGCTCTAGGTGTTTTAGGTATGCCAGGCTTGACAGCCTATTTTGGGTTATTAAAAATAGGTAAACCTAAAAAAGGAGAGACTATGGTGGTCTCAGGGGCAGCTGGAGCAGTGGGTAGCGTTGTCGGACAAATAGGAAAAATTCATGGATGCAGAGTTGTAGGGATTGCTGGCAGCGAAGATAAGATTCGGTATATAGAGCAAGAGTTGGGGTTTGATGCAGGTATTAATTATAAGTCAGATTCTTTTCTAAAAGATTTAACGAAAGCCTGTTCTAATGGCGTCGATATATATTTCGACAATGTCGGTGGAGAAATTTCTGATGCTGTCATCATGCGCATAAATTCCCACGCGCGGGTGGTTTTGTGTGGACAAATTTCCATGTATAATACGGAAAAAATCGAAACAGGCCCACGATTGAACTGGATTTTATTAACCAAGAGCGCTCTAATGCAGGGTTTTATTGTCACAGACTTTGCAGCGCACTATGGAGAGGGAATTCAGCAGCTTAACCAATGGGTCAATGAGGGGAAAATTAAATATCGTGAAAGCTTTATCGAAGGTTTAGAGAATGCCCCCAAGGCTTTCTTAGGTTTGTTTAAAGGAGAAAATATTGGAAAACAGCTTGTTAGAGCTTCTAGTTAAACCTTTTGTGAGAAGACCTTTCATAAGTTGAATCGTAAGCGTACGGTTTACAAAAGTAACAGTTCTCTTGCTCATTGATTAGATTTTAATTTACAGAGGATCATCTATATCTTTAATAGGTCTTGTAATGAGCCGAATGCGTCTTTGGTTTCGAAAATATAAATAAAACCAGTCCAGCATGACAATGAGGCGATTGGCAAAGCTAATCAAATAAATGACATGTATAAAGCACCACGTCAGCCAAGCAAAAAATCCTGAAATTTTCAATTTTCCTATTTTCGCTACTGCTTTAGCTCTTCCGATGGTAGCCATCATGCCTTTGTCAAAATAAGTAAAAGAAGGATGGTCGACACTACCTTGTACTTTTTTGGAGATAAGCTTCGCTACATAGCGGCTTTGTTGAATGGCTACTGGGGCAATCCCTGGTAAAGGTTGGCCATTCTTATCTAAAAACAACGCTGCATCCCCAATGACAAAAATGTTTGGATAGTCAGGTATGGTTAAATCAGGATTGACTTTGACTCTTCCAGCGCGGTCTAAAGGAACATCTAAGGTTTTCAGCAAGGGGGAGGCTTGATTGCCCGCAGCCCAAATGACATTCGAACAATCGATAAATGCATCTCCAATATACACTCCGTTGGATGTAATACCTGTGACTTGTGTATTGAGAATGACTTCGACGCCTAGTTTTTCTAAGTCGCGTTTTGCTTTTATAGCTAAATCTTTTGGGTAACTTGGGAGGACTTGATCGGCACCCTCAATGAGATAAACTTGAGTTTGTTCGGGCTGTATATTTCTAAAGTTATCTATTAAGGATTTATGTGCAATTTCTGCTATTGCACCTGCCATTTCCACGCCTGTGGGGCCTGCACCTACAACAACAAAGCGTAAAAAACGGGTGGCTTCTTGAGGGTTTGAACAACGCTCAGCTCTTTCAAAGCTCAGTAAAATTCTTTCTCTAATTCGTAGTGCATCGTTAAGTGTTTTTAGGCCTGGAGCTAGCTCTTCCCAATCTGTATGACCAAAATAGGCATGACTTGCGCCAGGAGCAAGAATAAGAAAGTCAAAGGCAAACTCTTCTCCATTTTCCGCAATAACCACATTTCTTTTTTTGTCTATGCTCACAATATTGGCCATTAAAACAGAGGTATTTGCCTGTTCTGCTAATACATTTCTGATGGGTGCTGCAATATTTCCAGGAGAAAGAGCTGCAGTGGCCACTTGGTAGAGAAGGGGTTGAAAGAGGTGATGGTTAGTTTTATCAATTAATAAGATATCAACAGAGGCTTTTTTTAAGCTTTTTGCGGCATTTAATCCTCCAAAGCCTCCGCCAATAATCACTACTTTAGGCCGATTCATTTTTTTTCCTCTTTAAAAACCGATTGATATTAAAATGTCATGTTGGGGCTTGAGGTCCATGTCAAAGCTCAGGTTTTAAATATCCTTTTATTGGAGTCTGGGATGATTGTCAAGAAGCGGTTTTTGTGAGGAAAGGATCTTGATTGGATAACTTGGAAAACTTCAGTTTTGTTGCACTCAAACATTCCCAAAAAATGCCTCCAGCTAGGAGGTGATAGTGGAGTTAGACATGATCAAGGGAAAAAAGATAAATCCTCTTGCAATTTGCTCCACTAAATACTATGGATATTTCTCTTGTGAGAATTACACGTGTGAAGAAACGATCAGATTTTTCGGAAAAAAATAATCAATCCATAGATGCAGGAAAGGAAAGTATGTATAGAAATAAATTTCTTCTTAAAATTTTCGTCTGCTTGAGCGCATATACACATTTAATGGCTGCAGATTCACTAAACCAAACAGATGCGCTAAGCCCTGTTCTTTCTGGTGATTCGCTCCCCTTTAAAATTGTCATCCAACAGGCCCATTTTGAACTTCCTGTAGGGATTCATTCGGGAGCAAGCGCTTGTCATGAAGGATTGTGGGTCTTTATTGCGGGGCGTATCAATGGGTTGCATGGATTCAACGATCCTCAAAATTTTCCGCCAGACTCTCAAAATTACAGCGTATATGTCGTGGATCCAAAATCAGGAATAACGGCATCACGCCCCTTAAACGATCCCACCTCCGGCCTGACTCAGCAGCAAATTGATTGGTTATCTGTTACTAGTCCTCAGTCTTATCAAGCGGGGCAAAAACTTTATATGACTGGGGGATATGGGGTGGATTCTGATACGGGAAATTACTCCACAAAACCTATTTTAAGTGTGATAAACATTCCCGGTATTATCGCATGGGTGTTAAATCCGCAAGGAACGGGTCAAACCGCTGCTCAAAATATTCGTCAGCTTTATCATCCCATTTTTCAAGTGACTGGTGGAGCTATGTTCAAGAGCGGAGATTTGACATTGCTTATTTTTGGGCAAGATTTTGAAGGAAGCTATACAACCAATTCAAACGGAAATTACACAGAAAAGGTCAGACGATTTTACATCCTGGATGAAGGGAAGAGATTGTCTGTAAAGCCTTTGAAACCCTTACCAAAAGTAGCAGACCCTTCTTATAGACGTCGTGATTTAAACATTGTTTCTGTTATCGATCCGACTAGTAACTGTTTTAGAACCCAATGGATCGCCTTCGGGGGAGTTTTTACTCTCGCCGGAGGGGTTTGGACGGTACCGGTAGAAATAAATAAGAAAGGGGTGTCGTTCATGAAAAACCCCCAGCTAGAAAAAACTTTTAAGCAGGCTATGAGTCAATATGTATGTGCAAATGTGGGCCTGTACTCAAAAAAACATCAAGCCATGTACTCAACTTTTTTTGGTGGAATTTCCTTAGGTTTTTTTGAAAATGGTGTATTTGAAACAGATTCCGAAATTCCTTTTATTAACCAGGTAACCACAATAAAATGGGATCATAAAGGACAATTTTCTCAATATCTCATGGAGGGCGAGTATCCTTATATCCCTTCCTCACAATCGACACCTTTATTGTTTGGCGCTGGCGCTTACTTCTTCAACGCTCAAGTACCCGCTTACAAAAATGGAGTGATTAAACTAGATAAGATTCATCATCCAATTCTTTTAGGATATATTGTGGGAGGGATTCAGAGCGCGAAGGCTAATACCGATTCTTCCTCTCAATCAGCAGCCTCACCGTATGTCTTTACTGTCACCCTAATTCCTCAAGATGATCATCGATAAAGGAGGACCATGTACGAAATTGCGTTCTATCCTATTCTTTATCATTCGTTTCTGGACTGATAGAGACGTTTTTTCTCGAATGCTCTCAATAATAGATATCATGTAATCCGCGCTTCCTTAAGCAGGGGGGCGCGATCACATGATGTCTATTATTCGGGGAATTTTTTCGGCTCTTTAATATGCTTCCAACCTTCACCACTTAAAGCCTTTAAAAAGCTAATGAGGGCTTTTTTCTCTTCAGGTTTTAGGTGCAGAGGTTGCATCAGAGGATGTAAATTTTTATTAGGAATGCCCCCTCTATCATAATAATCGATGACTTCTTCTAAAGTTTTTAAGCTTCCGTCATGCATGTAAGGATGTCTGTTAGCGACTTCTCTTAGAATGGGTGTCTTGAAGGCTCCCCAGTCCTTTTCATTATGAGTAATCATATAACGTCCAAGATCTGGGTTAGGGACGTCCATTCCTACGCCAATATTTTCAAAGGCCCCATTGCTAAAGCTGGTTCCATGATGGCAGTCCATGCAACCCTTGCTACTAAATAACTGATAGCCGTGAACTTCTTCGGGTGTCATCGCTGTGACGTCGCCTTTAATATATCGATCGTAAGGAGAATTTCCTGATAGAACTGTTCTTTCAAAAGTAGCGATAGCTTGTGCGATTTCATCGATAGAACAAATATCATTTCCGAAAACTTGTTTAAAGAGCTTACGGTATCCTGGGATGTTTTTGACACGTTCGTGACAATGCCAGTGGGCTTCATGGGGATCATTAAACAAAGTCATTTCTTTGGGGTTGGATAAGGGGCCCTTACACTGTTCTTCGAGGGTTTTAGCTCTTCCATCCCAGAATAGTATGGGTTGATAAGCAGAGTTGATAATCGTCATCGAATGTCTAGATCCCACTTGCCCTTTGATGCCTATGGACAAAGGACGCCGATCTGAAAATACTTCAGAGGGAGCATGACAGCTTGCACACGAAATAGTCCCATCTGTTGAAAGACGGGTGTCGAAGTAAAGAAGTCTACCCAGTTCTGCTTTTTCTGGTGTGTATGGGTTATCTGCTGGCCAGGGAATAGGCGGGAGCCCATAAGGAATAAAAAGATCGCGATGTTGGGATTTGGTCAGTAAAGGAGGTTCTTCTAATCCTGCCGTTTCACTTCTAAGGCCCAAAGGTAAAGATATACAGAAGACCAAGAAATAAACTAACTTCATAGGTGTATTTTCCTAATATAGATTATAGAAATTCCGTCTTTTGCCGTATAAGCGTTTGACTTCTTTAAACCGCCTGTTGGGTTTTTTTGTATTTTTTTGACTTAGCTCATGCGTGCTTAAAATTGATCAAAAAACTCAAAAAAATGCTTTTTATCCCACCTAAGCGAGTTTAAGAAGACGCCTATTTTATTGCGCATTTTGCATTTTGTCATGCAATTGTGCAAGCCTATTTGTATGGGGCTCTTCTTTGATTTGTAAAGAGTTGATAGGGTGTAATTTAAATATATATACACGTGAGAGTTTTGACTAAAATCTGTGATTGCGCCCTAATGCTTGAGCCCTCATCTGATAGCTGAATGTCATCTTTTGTCTTGGCAATGTAGGGAACATTTCCTTCGACAACAGCTAAGAGCCCTCCATCTAAAGCGATTGATCAAGGATTTGGGCGCAATCACGCATTTTAAAGATAAATTTAGGTTTTGTTTTCTACAACAATATTATTAACAACATTGTTGTCGCCTGCGATATCTTTTGCTACTGATTCCACATCTGCTTTGGTATCTGAATCGCTCACTGATCCACTTAGAGTGACTTTTCCTTGTTCTGTTTTTATATCTACCCTAGAGGCATCTTTTGCAAAATCTTTATCGCTTTGAATTTCATTCTGTATGGCTTTTGTAATCTCTTGGTCACTTTTTTGTTTTGTCACATCTGCTTGCGTGGTTGTCTTTAATCCTTCACTCCATATAAAAGAAGTGGGGGAAGCCGTCGTTAAAAAGAGACTGGCTGTGATCAATAGTAATAGTTTCAAACGAGTCATAAAGCACTCCTTGTCAAAACTTAGGTTCAAGACTAGGAGCTCCTAGTTTATATAAATCCTTGCATGTAACAAATTTCAGCTTGATTCCGAAGAATCAAGTCTGCAGTAAGTGGGGCTAAATTTAGAATTTAGTCTAACTTTTAGTTAACGTCCTTGTTCCATCTGTTGAACTTCATTCCAGTAAAGAGCATTTGATTCTGTTGAGTCAGGAAAAACTTGGCTATTAGGAGCGACAGGGCTCGAATAACCATAAACTGGCACAACAGGTTCTACAGGTGCTGCTTGATAGTAGGGATTGTAATTTCTATTGTTTTCTACTCCATTGTACATTCGATTCGATTGACCATAGGTATTATCTGTAGGGTTGCCGCTGTACATGCGGTTAGAATCAGCGCGATTGCTATCAGTCGCATTCCCACTATACATGCGATTAGAATCAGCACGTGTGCTATCATAGGCATTCCCACTATACATACGATTAGAGTCCATGTTACCTTGATCAAATCTGTTACCACTATACATTTCATTAGAGTGGCCATACCCACCACCTCCTCTTGCAGCAATCATATTTTCTGACGCTGAGAGTGGAAGGGCAACTAAAATAAAACCGACGAAGAGAGGGACCATTAGATGATGAGGCGAATACATAAAAACCCCCTGGTTACAATTTTCATTATAAACGTATTAAGAATTATTTGAATAACTGTAACTGGATTGGTATCACTAAGTGTCTAATAATTAGAATGATGAATCTTATACAGAATCGTCTTGAACACGCAGAAAGATCAAAATGACCTTTCTGCTTGAGAATTTATTGATTAGGCGACAGTCACATCCTTACAAAGATAAACATCTTGGATCGCATGAAAAATTTCTACCCCTTTTTTTAGCGGACATTGAAAGGTTTTTCTTCCACTGATAAGACCCATGCCACCCGCACGTTTATTAATCACCGCTGTGCGTACTGCCTCCTCCAAATCGTTTTTTCCAGTAGAGGCTCCTCCCGAATTAATTAAGCCTACACGACCATTAAATCCATTCAAAACCTGATAACGGCATAGATCTATAGGATTTTCACTGGAAAGGTTTTCGTACATTTTTGGAGAATACTTGCCATAACTTCCTTTATGCTCTTTATTTAATGCTTCATAACCCCCGTTATTGATTGGAAGCTTTTGTTTGACGATGTCAGCTCCTATGGTTGCACCCAGATGATTGGCTTGTCCTGTTAAATCTGCACTTTCATGATAATCTATCCCGTTGACTTTAAACGCAGAATTGCGCAAGTAACACCAGAGGATCGTGGCCATGCCAAGCTCATGGGCGTGAGAGAAGGCCTCTGAGATTTCTTGAATTTGCCGATCACTTTCTTCAGAACCAAAATAGACTGTGGCGCCTACAGCAACAGCTCCCATATCCCAGGCTTGTTTCACATTTCCAAATAAAATTTGGTCATAATGGTTAGGATAGGTGAGTAGTTCGTTATGGTTGATTTTTAATATAAAGGGTATCTTATGCGCATATTTCCGCGCCATCAAACCTAGAACTCCTAAAGTAGAAGCGACAGCGTTACATCCTCCCTCCAAAGCAAGCCGTATAATATTTTCAGGATCAAAATAGTCTGGATTGGGCGCAAAAGAGGCCCCTGCAGAGTGTTCAATCCCTTGATCGACCGGTAAGATAGATAGATAGCCGGTGTTAGATAATCGACCCTGATTAAAGAGTGCTTGAAGACTAGAGAGGACTCTTACAGGTCTATCGCTATTCAAATGAATGCGATCTAACCAATCCGGTCCAGGAAGGTGTAGTGCTTCTTTTTTGACTTTTTCACATTTGTGTGTAAGTAAACTTTCTGCGTCAGGCCCAAGAATTTTTTCGATGGCTTGTAAATTTGTCATGCATAACCCCTTAAGTTGTTAGTTTTGAGATTAGCAGCAATTTCATGATCGAGCAAGTGGATTTTTTATCAAGGAAAGGTTCGTAGTTCACCTGTTTCTTGAGTGGGGTACACTTAAAAAAAACAGGTGAGGAGAGGGGTCTGATCAACTTTAGCCTAATAAACGCTTTTAAGACGAGCGTGCCTGTGCTAAAGTCTTAATTTTTTTTCTTAGTTTCTCTAAAGAGCTTTTTATCATAGTGGGGATGTCTTCAGCTAAGGAATAGACGATAGGAACTATAATTAGTGTAAGTAGCATTGAGCTGATCAGTCCTCCAATAATTGCCATGGCCATGGGGGCTCTTGATTCCGATCCAGAGCCATTACCAAATGCAATAGGCATCATGCCAAACACCATAGCCAGTGTGGTCATTAAGATAGGACGTAGACGTGTGGGGCCTGCAGTTAAAATGGCCTCATCTTTATTCAACCCCTCTCTGATTCTCAAAGTATTGATGTAATCCACTAGTAAAATCGCATTTTTAGTCACTAAGCCTAGTAACATAATGATACCAATGATGGTGAAAATACTCATTGTCATATCTGTTAACACAAGAATTCCTAGGGCCCCAATAATAGAAAAGGGGAGTGAAAGCATAATAATCAGGGGTTGTAGAAAACTTTCAAATTGTGAAGCTAAGACCATATAAACGATAATAACAGCTAGAAATAATGCAAATAGCATATTTTGAAAGGATTCTTTCATGGATTCTGCTCCCCCCGTAAAGCTAGTTTTATAGTTGGCAGGGAGGCTCAGTTGGTCCGTAAATTTTGTAATTTCGTTGATCGCTTCTCCCAACACCTTCTTTCCTTCCTGGAGGTTGCTGAAAATCGAGATGATACGATATCGGTTATATCGATCGATCTGCACAGGTCCTTGCTTTTCATGGAGTTCTGTAACGGTATTGAGTTTAATCAAATGGCCATAGTCATTTCTTACAGATAGTGTAAGAATATCATTGGCTTTGTTCCTATACTGTTCATCCAGACGTAAACTGATATTAAAGCGGTCTCCTTGCGAACGAAATTTATTAATATCAGCTCCGCCAATTAGGGCTTTAATTTCTTGAGCGATAAGTGAAGGGGAAATACCAAAAGCAGCCGCCTCTTTTCTCTTGATGCTGATTTCAAGTTCAGGTTTGCCTTTTTCATAAGAACTATCCACATCGACATAGCCAGGAATGGATTTCAGATGATCGATGATCTGGTTTGCAATTTGATCAATTTTTGTTAGTTCAACTCCCTGTACATCCAATTGTACAGTGGCATTTCTTCGTCCCCCTCCTGATATTGTTGGCACGGGTTCGATACTCGTTTTAATCTGTGTGAGGTAAGCAAGATTCTCTCGGGTGCTTTTCATCGCTTCTTTTTGACTGATGCTACGTTGATCTTTAGGTGTCATTTTAACATAAATAGCACCTTCATTCACTTTGTTAAAACTATCACTCCCTACCGTTGAAAAAGTATATTTTACCCAGGGCTCCTTGGAAACGTTGGCAATAATTTGTTGAATAGCTTGATCTGTAACTCCAAGAGAAGCTCCTAAAGGCATTTTTACTTTTATAAAAAACTCGCTGCGATCTTCCAAAGGAATAAATTCTGAGCGGATGAATTTTCCTAAAAATAACGTCGCTACAAGGAGTATCAGAGCTCCGGAAAGGGTCAGTAACCGATGATTGAGGCTTTTAGATAAAATTTTCGTGTAAAAATGATCGATGCGACTGAGAATTTTTTCAATCCAAAGGGAAATTTTTCCCTGATGATGGTGCATTTTCAAAAAGCGTGCAGCTAGCATGGGCGTCAATGTAAAAGCTACAAAAAGACTGATGAGTACTGCAAATGTTACTGTCATTCCAAATTGGTAAAAGAAACGACCAATCATGCCTTTCATAAAGGCAACAGGTAAAAATACGGCTATGATGGACATTGTAATCGCAAAAGCAGCAAGACCAATCTCTTGCGTGCCAAAAGAAGCTGCTTCTTGAGAGTCTTTGCCTTCTTTAAAATGACGATAAATATTTTCAACGACCACAATTGCATCATCAATGAGGATTCCAATAGAAAGAGATAGCGCTAGCATGGTCATGTTGTTTAAAGTGAATCCCATTGCACGTAAGAGAATGAAAGTAGCAATTACACTAATGGGAATAGCTAAAGCACTAATCATTGTAATTCGAAAATCCCTTAGAAAGAGAAAAACGATAATCACAGCTAAAAGGCCGCCAAAGACAAGGTGAAACTCGATTTCTTCCATAGAATGTTCAATAAATACTGCCATATCCTGGGCAATCTCGATTTGTATGCCTTCTGGTGCTAAGTCTTTTTGAATTGTTTCTAGAGCTTGCTTGACATTGTTTGCCACATTCACAGTATTAGTACCTGATTGTCTTCTGACAAGCAAGGCCACAGCTTGTTGATTATTTAATCGAGCAAGCGTACGTTGCTCTTCTAGACCATCCTCTATCCGCCCTATGTCTGCTATCGTCAAGGGATATCCGTTTTGATGGGCAACCACAATATCTTTTAGATCAGCCGCATTTTCCATTTCAGCTTTTGTTTTTACTGAAATTTCATTTGACGAAGAGGAGATTCTGCCTCCAGGGAATTCGATATGCTGCGTATTGAGCGCGCGTGCGATATCTTGTGCAGTGATTGAGAGACCTGCCATTTTATAAGGATCTAGATAAACCCAAATATTTCTTTCCTGTTTTCCAATGACTTTAATTTGGCCCACACCCGTGACTTGCTGTAAGCGATCTTTAACACTTTTATCCGCTATGCGAGAGAGCTGTTGAATAGGTAAATCGCCTGAGACAATGACTGCCATAATCGGCGCTGAATCAATGTCGAATTTCTCGACAACAATTTCTTTAAGATCGCTTGGCAGTTCTCTTTTGATGGTTCCTAATTTAGCTTGAATCTCTTGGTAGGCGACATCGACGTTCTTTTCTAGATCAAATTCGACAACGACTTGTGAGATTCCTTCAGCACTTATAGAACGAAGATGTTTGATAGAATTGATGGTAGAAACAGCTTCTTCAATCACTTCTGATACAGTTTTTTCCATGGTTTCCGGATCCGCACCAGGTAAAGTGGAAACGATAGAGATCACGGGAAAATCTATTTTTGGGAATAAATCAACACCCAGTTCTTTGAAGGCAATAACGCCAAAAATGGTCAAGGCAAACATGATCATGCAAATAAAAATGGGACGCTTTACTGAGAGATCTGAAAGAAACACAGTGTTTTCCTATGGGTTAGAAGCTTGATCATTGATGATAATTTTTACTTTAGCCAACGAACCGGGACGAATCTTTAGATCCGAGTTATCTATGATTGCGCGACAGCGTAAAGAGCGAGTCTGTTCGTCGAGAGCAGGATAAAACAAATGAATCTTAGCTTCTGAATTATTTGCCTCCACACCCTCAATTTCATAAGAAACAGTAGTATTCTCTTTGAGGACTCCGCAATAATTCTGAGGAAGATTGAATTCTAAATACAGGGGCTGAAGAGTTTGGACTTCTAGGATATTTGTCACAGGCTGCGCCGTGACAGACTCTCCAACTTCAACATTTTTTTTAGTAATAATCCCTTCAATAGGACATTTTATCGTGGTCTCTTTTAAATTAAGCTCTGCCTTATTTAAATTTTCTTGAGCTTCTTTGACAAGAATTAAAGCTCTTTCATATTTAATTTTAGCTTCTTCATAGCGCTTTAAGGGGATAGAAGGCGCTTCTCCTTCGGGTTTTTCCCACAATTTTTGCATGCGTAAAAAGTTTATTTTTGCATCTTCTAACTCAATTTTTGCTGCATCTAATGACGCTAATCTTAAAGCTTTTTCGATCTCAAAAGAACGACTATCAAGTTGTACAAGTGGTTGGTCTTTTTTGACACATTGACCTAAGTCGACGTAAATTCTTTCGATCTTTCCTGTCACTTGCGTATTTATCGTAGAACGCGAGGAGGGATAAATACTCCCCGTTGTACAGAATTCATTGTCAAGGGCCGTCAAAGAATTTTGTGTGCAAAAAAGCATTAAAAGTAAAAGCAGTTTATTCTTCATTATTTTTACATCCTCGCGAATAAATGGAAACTCCAGCGGTAAAGACTAAATCCGCCTTTGCTTGATGATATTGATACAGGGATTGATAGTAATTATAGCGCGCTCGGATAAGCTTCTCTTGATCGGTAATCACCTCTACATTTGTGATTAACCCCTCCGCAAAATGTTCTTGTGTATTTGTTAAATTGCGCTCAGCTAATCCAACGCTTTTTAAAGCCACAGGAATTTTATGAATGGTATTCTCTAAAGTAAGATAAGCCGTTCTTATACTCAATTCTATGTTTTTTTCCTCTGCCACGTAGCGTTGTTCAATCTCCGAGACTTCTTTTTTCAAACGTCGCAGTTTTGCCCATGTTGTTCCTCCATCATATAGAGAAAGTTGCATGCCAATGCCTGCGTCTAATCCATGCCGGTACGGAAGAGCATAATCATTAGTGGTACTGTAATTAGTATAACCATAAATGGCTGGATATAATTTGCCTTTTTCTGCCTCATAAGTAAAACGAGCGGCTTCGATTTGCGCTTGTAGAGATCTTAGCAAGGGATGATTGTTTTTTGCATGGAAGATTAAAGTGCGCAGATCTTGATGATTTTCGAGACGTTCATAGATATCCTCGAGCTCAAGCGGGAGATCCATTTCTCTTCCGATCAGTCGATTGAGTTTTATTGTGGCCACGGCGACTCGATTTTGCGCCTCAAGTAATTCTTGTTGAATGAGAGATAACTCGACATCGATGAGTAAAAGTTCGTTTTGATGCACAAGTCCCTGATCCATAAAATCTTGAGTGACCTTCATTTGTCGATTCAGTCTTTCCGCTGATTCTTTAAGGATCATTGCAATTTTTTGTACTTCGAGTAGCTGATAGTAGGCTTGATGAGTCGCATATAGCACTTTCTGCTGGGTTGTTTCCACATCGAAACTCGCGGACTCTTGCCGTTTTTCCTGAGCGTAAATTGCATTACTGGCTCCCCCAAAATTATAAATTGGAAAAACTAATGATACCTTGGCATTTTTAGTTCGATTGTGATGATGGATATCCTTTGCATCTCCTCGTGTGATAAAATCTGCACTTGCAGAAAGTTGCGGGAGTGCGTAACCCCATATCTCTCGTGTGCGATCTTCTTCGATCAAAGCCCTTATATCTGCTGAAGAGAGGGTCTCGCTATTTGCTAAGGCGAGGCGATAGCAATCCTCTATATTTAAGGCTTGAGCGTATGTTGTTAACCCCCATAAAATGAGGTAAATCCATTTAAATCTAAACTGCATAATCTTGTTATATTTTAAAAATGAGTTTTTAATTTTAAGAGCATTAGAGGATAAAGAACAAGCAAAAACGAAGGGTTGTATGATTATATGTGATCATCGATAAAGGTTATTTGAATAATTTCATGATTTTTACGTTTCGCATCGATTATGTTCTAAACGGCTAACAAAATTAATAATCGGGGTAGAAATAGGATAGCAGGTAGGGAAACTTTTAAGAGGGGTGATTAGAGTTCAAACCAAATAGAACAAAAGTCGTATTTGGTTTGAACCGAAATTATAAGTTAAGCACGTTTAGCGCGTTTAAAATGTGGCTTGAACGGTCTTTTAGGGTTAAATGGAGGTTTTCCTGGCTTGGATTTTGGTTCCATGCCGGCAATCACAGAAGGTGTAATTGAGTAACCTGTAAACTTTTCAATTTGTTTCACAAGACTCATATCCTTGTAAGCTGCAAATGAAAGGGCGATCCCTTTCGCTCCCGCTCTTCCTGTGCGTCCAATACGGTGTACATAATCTTCTGCATTATTGGGTAAGTCAAAATTAATGACATGACTAATGGTGTGTACATCAATACCACGTGCTGCTACATCTGTAGCTACTAGGACCCGAATTTCTCCCCGACGTAAACGCTCTAAAGTTCTTGAACGTTGACGTTGATTCATATCGCCGTGAAGAGCGGCTGCGTGATGACCATTTTTGTATAAAATTTCTACAAGCTGATCTGCAAAACGTTTAGTCCCCGTAAAAATGATCGCTTGATTAACGAGCGGATCGCTCAGTAGATGATCAAGCAAGCGGTTTTTGTGATTGACGTCGTCTACCAAATGTAAGCGTTGTTCAATATTCTCATGTCTAGAGTTTTCGCTTATGACAGAGATTTCAATAGGATTATTCATCAGACGGTTCGATAAGTTTAATACGCTTCCTTTTAATGTAGCTGAGAATAAAAGAGTTTGACGGTCTTTGGGTGTGGCCGCTGCAATTTTTTCTACGGGCTCGATGAATCCCATATCTAACATACGGTCTGCTTCATCCAAAATGAACATTTCAACGTTGGATAGGTTAATACGTCCGCGATCTAAATGATCAATCAATCTTCCGGGAGTGGCCACTAATATTTCATAGGGGCGGGAGAGTTCTCTATTTTGTTTAGGATAGGGGGCGCCTCCATAGATGCAAACGGTTTTCACGCGAGATAACCCACGACTGAATCCTTCCGCTTCTTCGGCGACTTGCATAGCTAATTCTCTTGTAGGAACTAATATTAATATACGAGGTCCTCGCCAGGGGGCATTTAATGGAGCGGAAATTCGGTTGAGTGCAGGGAGAATGAATGCCGCTGTTTTTCCTGTGCCTGTTTGAGCAGATGCTCGTAAATCAAAACCCGCCATTACCTTAGGAATGGCTTTTGATTGGATCGGTGTGGGATGAGTAAATCCTTTCTTCTCAAGAGTTTTTAAGAGGATAGGATGTAAATTTAATTCACTGAAAGTCATGTATTACTACTTTGTTTATGGTGTAAACTAAATACAATAGCAGGTTTGATAAATAAAAGATATGATATTCTAAGGATTTTTATAAAAATAAAATTTTATTAGTATCAAGGGTTTAAATAATTAGCGATTATTCCCACGTAGTCGTGGGGTTTTTCGATCATAGGGGAGTGACCCACGCGATGAAATTCCACAAATTTTGCATCATCGATGTGGCTAGCTAGACGTTCTGAATCTAAGGGACATAAAATATCTTCATCTGAGCCAATAATGAGGGCAGGCCCTTGAATTTCCTGAAACCAGGAGGTGGAATTGAATTTAAACAGTGCTTCAAGTTGTGTTTTAAATCCGTTGAAAGTTTGGGGGTGCGGATAGTTGAGCTGTAACCGCACCAGCTCGTCTATTATTATTCCATTTTCAAGGTAAGCGCTTGAAAAAATCCATGGAACCTTCGCTTCTATGAGGGTTTTTCGAGAAACATTTTCTCGTATTAAGTGTAACATGAAATTTTCAAAATAAATAGCTGTATTGCGCAGTTTAATGCAGGAGTTGCTTATGATAATTTTGCCCAACTTATCGCGATCGTATCTTGCCATTTCTTGTAAAATACACCCCCCCCATTGAATGGCCCAAAACATGAGGTTTGTGAAGTTCTAATTTTGCGATCAGATTCCATGTATCTAAAGCCATATCTGATATTGTGTAGGGTTGACTTGGAGAACTACTTCTACCTACACCTCGATTATCAAAAATGATGATTTTAAAGTGTCGTTTAAGCAGATCCAGAATGGGGTCCCATATTGACATATCACAACCTAATCCAGCAATAAGCACCAGAGGATAACCTTCTCCATGAATTTCATAATATATTTCAATTTCATTGCAGGTAAACTTCGGCATAAAAACCCTTTCCTTAGAGATTTTATAAATTTTCTTTTGTAAAGTCTTGAAAATTAAATTTGGAGATATAGCTTTTTGAAATAAACCAAACAATATTTTTTAATCTTTCGAAAGAAAGTTTTAATGGATCGCCTACATATTGTTAATAAATCAAATTCTAGAAAGCTAACAGTTCCTTAGCCTTTATTGGTTGACAATCAATGTATTATAATTATTTTTTAAAACATTAACATAAATTATTGTTGGATAATAAGATATAAAAAAATATTTGGATTATTAAAAAAAATATTTACACAAATATAGAAAATTATCAAAGTGAGGTTTGATGTAACATTAATCGCACAGGCTGCAGGGTGCAGTTTGAGCGAAGATTCATCAAACACTGCAGGATAACAGATCCTGTTAGTGTCAACTTTAAACACTGTCTGGAGGAATGTTATATGAAAAAGCTTTTTCTTGCAGGTCTGTTAATGTGTAGTCTTTTTGTGGCACAACACAGCTTTGCACAAGATTCTGCATCTGGTGCTGATTATGCACAGAATGCAATGGCTCAAGATTCAAGCTCTGAAGGTAGCGAGCACTACTGGAGCCAAGATGGACGTCGTTGGGCTCCTGGTGCATGCTCTTTAGAAGGCTGCGATACTCCAAGAGCTGATGCTCCTTGCGGCGACCAAGCAACTGGCGAATGCTGGTGCAAATATGTTCACTATGAACCATGCTACTATTACACAAAACGTTGTGTAACAGAGAACAAATATTGCACAAAAAAATGCACTAGACAAGTTCCAAGATACTACCAAGTTACAAAATGCAGATATGTACCTCAGTACTATACTGAAACAGCTTGCAAGATGGAAACAGAGTGCTATGATGTTCAAGAGTGCATCCCTTGCAAAAAATGGGTTTGCGATCGTCACTGCAAATATGTTCCAAGATACTACTACAAACATGTTTGTGGACAACCAAATTGCCCAACTCCATGCCCATCTAACTAAGATTAGTTCGTGATTCTTTTCGTAACTGTCATCAGATTTATCTGGTGACAGTTTTTTTTTATAAAATTGCGGCATGAAATTTGAGCCTTTTATAGCATAAAAGCTAGTAGACCATTCTTAGCGTTCTTATTTGAAACAATGGATAAAGTAAATTCTATCAAGTCAATTTCTGGAGGAGTATGACCCTGAAACCCAAAATTTTAGCGTTTGCGGGAAGTTTAAGAAAGGATTCATTAAATAAAAAGTTAGTAAAAATTGCAGCTAAAGGAGCTGAAGAAGCTGGCGCAGAAGTGACGCTGATTGATTTAAAAAACTATCCTTTACCTATTTACGATCAAGACATTGAAGAGGCGCACGGACTACCCGCGCATGCTTTAGAACTCAAAGAATTGATGTTAAATCATGATGGATTTCTTATTTCATCTCCTGAGTATAATAGTTCTATGTCGGCTGTCCTTAAAAATGTGATTGATTGGACATCTAGAAAAGCCAAACAAGACGAAGTGTACCTATGCTGTTTCATAGAAAAACCTATCGCCTTACTAAGTGCATCTCCCGGTCAACTAGGGGGATTGAGAGGCTTAGTGCATGTAAGAGCAATGTTTAGTAACTTATTCAGTCATGTGCTCCCTGTACAAAAATCAGTTCCTCAAGCAGATCAAGTTTTTGATGCAGATGGTAAAATGAAGGATCCTAAAATGCAAGCTGAAGTCGAAAAAATTGGTAAGAACTTAGTAGACTTTATCGTTAAATTCAAAAAAAATTAAAAGCATGAGTAAACTGAGCGTCGATAAAGCCATTAAAGTACGAGAGCTAAGTCATTATTATAACTCTCATCCCGCCGTAGATCATATCTCATTTGATGTGGAAAAAGGATTAGTTTTCGGATTGTTAGGACCTAACGGCGCTGGAAAGAGCACGACCATCAAAATGCTTACAACTCTGCTACCCCCAACTTCAGGTCAAGTGGAGATCATGGGACACGACATTGTAAAAGAATCATCAAAAATACGCGAGGTGATAGGTTATGTGCCACAGCTTTTGTCAGCCGACGGGGAATTAACAGGCTATGAAAATCTCTTGCTTTCTACCAAGTTGTATGGCGTGCCTCGTGTAGAACGTGATGAGAAGATTAATCAAATTTTGCTGTTTATGGGTTTGCAGGATTATGCAGATATCCTGGTCAATCAGTATTCAGGCGGAATGATTCGCAGGTTAGAAATTGCTCAAGCTTTAGTGCATAATCCCTCTGTCCTATTTCTTGATGAACCCACTGTGGGCTTAGATCCAGCAGCAAGAAAAATGCTTTGGAAAGTCATTCAAGCCTGGAAACAGGAGTTTGGAATTACCATCTTACTCACTACCCATGATATGGACGAGGCAGATCGTTTATGTGATCGTGTGGCTTTTATGTATCAGGGAACCTTAGTAGCTCTGGATTCCCCCTATAATTTAAAAAAGCAAATTGGTGAAAATGCTAGTTTGGATGATGTCTTTGTAGAACTGACAGGAACTTCGATCAAAGAAAGTGGAGATTATCGCAATGTTAAACAAATTAGACGTACTATCTCTAACTTGGACTAAAATTTTATTAACCATCGAACAGACCTTAGCGATTGTTGGAACGGATTTTCGTAAACTAAAACATGATCCGTATGAAATATTTATGCGTATGGTTCAACCTGTTGTTTGGCTGGTGATATTCGGAGAATCCTTATCACGGACTAAAGCCTTGAACACAGGTGCAGTTCCTTATATAGATTTTATAGCGCCAGGGATTCTAGCGCAAAGCATGCTTTTTATATCGATTTTTTACGGCATTGCATTGATATGGGAAAGGGACATGGGGGTATTACATAAAATATTGGTCACACCTACCCCTCGCGCCGTTTTAGTTATCGGGAGAGCTCTGGCTGCTGGCGGAAGATGTCTCATTCAAGTTTTTGTTATTTATCTACTCTCTTACATTCTGGGAATACAATTGCGATTAGAATTTATTCCTTTTCTAGGAGTACTTTTAGTGGTTCTCATGGGGGGCGCTCTTTTTTCGACATTATCTCTTATTATTGCATCATTAGTAAAAAAAAGAGAAAGATTTATGGGGATAGGCCAGGTACTAACGATGCCACTTTTTTTTGCAAGTAACGCTCTTTATCCCCTTGAAATTATGCCCCAATGGGTGAAGGTTGTTTCCAAGCTTAATCCCTTAACTTATATTGTGGATGCGATCCGTACGATGATGATCCAAGGCGAGGCCTCCTTATTTGGTTTAGGTAAGGATTTTTTAATTATAGGCTTCGCAATTACCGTTTTGATAGTGATTGCAACGAAGCTTTATCCAAAGATTCTCTATTAAATATAGATGAGAAAAAAATCAGAGAATCCTATTTCTTACTGTTGGCATAAAAAATTCTGGAAATGATTGGGTAAATACATTTAATTAAATTTGCATAAACGTCCTTTTCAGGATTCTGTATTTATTTCTTAGCTCATTTAAAGACTCAATAGTTTTAAGGCCTTTTTTGAAATTTGTCATGCATGATCAGAATATCTTAAAAGTTTTCATCGCTCATAAATCAAATTTTTGGTATCCTATTCCTTTTATAACCAAAAAGTTAAGTATATTATGTTTAGATGGATTCTATTGTTTCTTTTTACATTAAATCTTTGTGGGGCACTCCAGGCGGATGATGTTCCAGTTTCAGAAATTTTTTTAAAACGGCATAGTGGGAAATCATTTGATCCCTCCCGAAATGTTCCTATGGAACATGTAATGGCACTCGTAGAGGCGGCAAGATGGACACCTTCCAGTCATAATGATCAACCCTGGAATTTTATAATCTGTGAGCGTTCTCTCACTCCTGAGGCATATCAGAAAGTCTTTGGCAGTTTAAAGGCAGAAACACAACAGAAGTGGGCGGTTAACGCGCCTTTACTGATCGTTGTAGTCTCTCGTTCTAAAGATTTATATAAGGGCAATTTTAATCCATGGCATGCTTACGATACAGGTGCAGCAGCGATGAGCCTGTCTTTGCAAGCTGCGGATCTGAATCTGATGACACATCAGATTGGTGGTTTTAATAAGCAAATGATTGTTGAGGAATTTCATTTACCTGAAGATTGTCAGCCACAAACAATCATCGTAGTTGGATATGAATCCGCAGATGCGGATGTTTACCCGCGCGAAAGACGCCCGAAAGAAGCTAACTTCTTCTTGGGGCAGTGGGGAGTGGGATTAAACGATACACCTGCATCTGATTAGATACCAGCCAAACTTCTTATTAGTGCAAAATAGAGGTCATTTCGGTAGTAATTGAAATGACCTTCTTCTATTTATAAAACTTTTTCCAAAATTTATTCTGGAGCCGATGATGCCCCGAGCTCCATTTTGCAAAATACTCCCTTCTACAGATACATATCTAGAAATAGCCTAAAAACTCACACTTAGCAAATAGATAAGATTCTGCGATTCCATAATTGAATCCTGTCCTGGCTCACGTCTGTACAGGCGTCAAATTTTTTTAGATAGGACTACTTAAAAAAAGGAAATTCCAAACATATGCAAGAAAGTTTTTTGCATAAATTATAGCAAAGGTCAAAACTTACTTATTGTTCCTCTTCAAAGCTCTGAAAACGTTTTTTATCAGATGATAGATACACTCAATTTCTTTCTAGGATATAAAATTATAGAGAATAGCGTCCTTACCTCGCTTTCAGGTTAATTCAATCCATGCAGATGCAGTATTAGAATTACCCAAAAAGCCGTTCAAATATTTCAAACAAGCAATCATGAAATGTGTATTCATAAAGCGTTGAAGAATATTTTCAAGAAGGTTTTTAGCTTCAATATTATTTCTTAGTCTTGTCATTTATAGGACAGGTGTTTTTTCCAATAAGTTGATAAAGTACACACCAACTTGCAGCTGCTTCATAAAGTGTAAACAGTCCTACAAGAGCTAAAATCCAGCTTTTCTGCCATAAGGCTAAACCAAAAAATATTAATGCTATGGTTAATCGGAGAATCCTATCAGAAGTGCCTATGTTTTTTTTTATCATGCTTCATCCCATTTTTTATTGTGTTTAATTTATTAATTTCTACTTTTAACCTCTTTTGGAGCCTCTATGACAATATCAAAGGATAGAGGACCTGGTCTTGGAATAGGCTTATAGATGATGCGAGCAAAGATTTCTAGTTTATTCGTTTTAACCAAATAGCCATTTTCTTTTTTGCTGATTTCTTTGATAGAATCCGCCGAATCCAATAAATTTATGAATTTTTGATCATCCAAAATTGCTTTAATTTCTGCAATATCTTCAAAAATTGGAGGAAGCGCTGCAAAATTTAAGCAGGGAAAAAAAAGAAAAGCTAAACACATACAGAACTTAGATATGGACATCTTATCTCCTTGATATTTAGTGTGCAGGTAGTTTTTTCAATGTACAAATGCAACTTTTACTTTCCCTTAAAAGCCTGTTTTTTTTAAGAAAAAAATATACAAATGAAAAAAAATTTAATTTTCCCTATTGAAAAATTTAATTGTATTCGTTATGTTCACGAAATGTTGAGACATCCTTAAAACAACGTAACCAAGGAACTCGTTATGAAAAAATTTGTTCTATTAACAATATTGTTTGCTGCATTTCTCGTACCTCAGTGCGTAAAAGCAGTTGACATGGAAGGCTTCTATGTTGGTGCAACTGGAGCAGCAAACTTTTTGAGCAATACAAAAAGACATCATGGTAGATACGAAAGAGGCAGCAGATACCAAACAGGTTTCTTCGGCGCTATTGACCTAGGATACCGCTGGTGCAGTGGCTTCCATATGGAAGCTGAAGTTGCTTACAGATACAACAGAGCGAAAAGACATCGTGGATACGACTATAATGGTCTAAGCACACGCCGTCATCGTGGACATCGCGATGTTTGGGCTGCAATGGTCAACGTTCTCTATGATATCAATATGTGCTGGTGTGTAGAGCCATATGTTGGAGTTGGTATCGGTTATGCTCATGTAAGAAATGGCCGTAACAACAACTTCTATGGTTATGGACGTAGACACCACCATAGAGATGATAATCAATTCGCATGGCAAGTAATCGCTGGTGTTGCATATCCTATTTGCGACAACATCGATTTAGCTGTTGAATATCGCTTCTTTGATACAACGACAAGACGTCACGAAAGAAATGTTTACAACAATGACATTGGTGTAAACCTAAAATACTACTTCTAAGCTATAGCTTAGATCATTGTATGCTTGATGTGTCTTAGGCATTGCCCTAAGACACATTTTTTTTTATCGATTCTTTCACGACTTAGATCTACTACCCAATCCTTTTTAAAAACTCTTCATCATCCTATCGTAAGCATTTTATTATGGATGCATACAGGCCTTTAGTGTCTTTATCGTCTTTTTCAATTTGTAAATTGCTAAAATGGCAATAAATTTTCATAGATATTGCAAATTTTAAAAAGTCAATAAAACTTCAAAAACTGTCTAAGCCGATCAAGTTGTTAAATTTTTGAAAATTGATGAGACTCTAAGACTTATTATTAGTTACTTATGAAACGCAATAAATAATTTCAATTTTTGTTTTAAATTATTTATATTAATAAAAAATTATAAAATAAAGATTACGAATTGTAAAAATCTGTTCTTATCAGATAAGCTCACCACAGCGAATATGACTAATTCGTTCGCAGATTAAAAAAGGAAATGAATATGAAAAAACTGATCTCTCTTACATTATTATTAATTGCTTTAATAGTTCCACAAAGTGGAAAAGCATTCGAAGTTCCATTTAATACGAATGGATTTTATTATAACGGAAGTGCTTCTTGCAATATCCTGGAAAACGCAAAATTCCACGGTGCAAAAGCTTCTTATAGTGCAGGCTATATGCTCTCTTCAGCCATGGGTTACCGTTTTGCTAATTGCTTAAGAGCAGAAGCAGAGTTTGCATACCGTAACAACCATGTAAAAAGATTAAAATTTGACGATCAGAGTCAAAGAGCGGGTGGCTACCAGGAATCATTTTCAGGTCTAGTGAATGCATACTATGATCTACCAGTATGCTGGACATTAAGACCCTATGTAGGTGCTGGTATTGGTTATGGATACGCAACTTTAAAATTGCGTCATAATGACGAAAGAGAGAAAAGTCACCGCGATGGGTTTGCTTGGCAAGCAATTGGCGGAGTGGCATATGCTCTTTCTTATAATGTAGACCTAGCTCTAGAGTACCGCTTCTTTAAAAATGAAAATTTAAGCCATTTTCAAAATCATAATGTAGGCGCAAGCTTAAAGTACTTCTTCTAGTTAATCTAAGGCTGAAGAATTTCTTCAGCCTTTTTCGTTAGACTACTTTCAAAAGCCGTGAATGGAGTTTTGAAAGTAGTCTATTATATCATTTATGTAATCATCGGAACATAACACGCATCCACTATAGGCTCGGACCTAGCATTTTAGAAGGATCGACAAGTTCTTCAAATTCTTCTTCTGTTACGTATTTAAGCCGTAAACAGGCTTCTTTCAAAGTTAAATTTTCCTTAAAAGCGAGATGCGCTACTTCAGCAGCTTTATCATATCCAATTTTCGGGGAGAGGGCAGTGACAAGCATTAAGGAGTTGTTTAAATGTTCCCGAAGTTGACTGATGTTGGGTTCAAGACCTTCTAATAAATGTTCAGTAAACGATCTACAACAGTCTGTCAATAAAGTAATCGAATTTAATATATCATAAGCAATGAGAGGCTTAAAGACATTCAGTTCAAAATTTCCTTGAGACCCAGCCATTGTAATCGCCAGGTCATTAGCAATCACTTGTATGGAAACCATAGTTAATGCTTCGCACTGCGTGGGATTAACCTTTCCTGGCATAATGGAAGAGCCTGGCTCATTTTCTGGAAGGCGTAGTTCATTAATCCCACAACGAGGACCTGAACCCATCCATCTTATATCATTAGCAATTTTCATTAGTGTACAGGCTAATGTTTTTAAAGAACCACTGACAAAAACTTCTGCATCATGCGAAGCCAATGCAGCAAATTTGTTTTTTGCTGAGGTAAAAGGTAGATGAGTTTTTTGTGCTATTTTTTGAGCCATCCGCACTCCAAATTCTGGATGCGCATTTAGTCCAGTTCCTACCGCTGTACCTCCGATTGCAAGTTCATAAATATTAGGTAAGGTTTGTTGGATACGTTCTATATCCGCTTCAAGCTGGGAAACATAGCCAGAAAACTCTTGACCTAACGTCAGAGGAACAGCATCCATCAGATGTGTTCGACCCATTTTAATGATGGAAGAAAAGTCTTTTTGCTTTTTTACTAAAGTGGCTTTCATTTTTTCTAAGCAAGGAATTAGGCGTCTGACGATTTCTTCTGCTATAGCTATGTGCATAGCTGTAGGAAAGACATCATTGGAGGATTGTCCCTTGTTGACATCATCATTGGGATGAATAGGATTTTTGCTACCTAGAACTCCACCTGAAATTTCAATGGCCCGATTAGCAATGACTTCATTAATGTTCATATTTGTCTGTGTACCGCTTCCTGTTTGCCAAATGCTTAAGGGAAAATGATTATCAAGTTTGCCATGAATCACTTCGTCCGCAGCTTGGGCAATAAGTTGTGTCTTGTCAATCGATAATAAATTCAATTCTTGATTAACCTCTGCGGCAGATTTTTTTATAAGTCCAAAAGCGCGCACAATACTTTTTGGCATACGTTCGTGGCCAATATTAAAATGAATCAATGAGCGGGCGGTCTGGGCTCCATAATAAGCATCATGAGGAACATCCATCGATCCCATGCTGTCAGTTTCACTTCTTTTTTTTAGGGGTGTAGTCATTTTAACTTCTTTTTTTTATTTTGAAGACGTGCATATAAATAGAAGTATTTCGCGATTTTTTTACCTAATGTTCGTATGATCAAAGGATATTTATGACAAAATCTGATTTCGAAAAAACTTCTATCTGGCTTTTAGCACATGATTTTATTCATGTCTAGACCCAATGCTTTTGATGGAGGTGGGCAAAATTTCTTCTTAAAACTTTTGATTGCGTCCTTATCTCGCTTCTAGGCAAATTCTACCCACGCAGAGCGTATTTGAAAAAGACGACATTCAGCTATGCGATGATTGATCAAAGATTAGGGAGTAATCATGGTTAAAAGCGTTAAGATTTTTCAGTCACACATTTCTCTTGAGTTGTCCTATTTTAAACGTTATATATAAATTTTTTATTAGAAATTAGAGAAGTATTATTCAAGTATTTATTTTTGCAAATCTCCCAAACAAAAGATTTATTTATGAGCGAGAAACTCGATGTCATTATCATAGGAGCGGGTTTAGCAGGATTATCTGCAGCCCTTCATCTAAACGCAAAAGGCAAATCTATAAAAATATTTGAATCAAAAGGTTACATTGGGGGAAGGGTATTTTCAGAATTTAAGGAAGGATTTTGTCTAGATCGTGGATTTCAGGTATTACTCACGGCTTATCCTGAATGCAAACAATTATTGGATTATGATCGCCTTCAGTTGAAAAATTTTGATAAAGGGGCTTTGATCTCTCAGAAGAAAGAGCTTATTCGTCTAAATTATTCCCATTCCTTAGCATCCATCTATGAATTGTTCTCATCCCCAATTTTTACAAAAAAAGATCTATGGCGTTTGTTTTTGCTCTCTCGCAAACTGCATCGTTCTTCAGGAGAGATGCTACTAAGAGAGGATAGCCTGAATGCGCTTACTTGTCTTGAAAAGGAAGGTTTTTCTAGACTCTCCATTGAGAGCTTTTTTAAACCTTTTTTAGGTGGCGTTTTACTAGATCGCAGCTTACTTTCGTCTGGAAATATGGTGAATTTTGTTTTAAAGATGTTTATGGAAGGGGACGTGGCTCTTCCTGCAAAAGGTATGGGAGCAATCCCCCTACAAATTGCAGAGCAGCTACCGCCCGGAACCATCCATTTAAACAGAAAGGCTGTGCACATTACGCCTGAGAGAGAAGTTCTACTTCAAGGAGGTCAGCGAATTAGTGCAGAGACTGTGATTCTTGCCACAGATCCCTGGTCTGCTGCTAAATTGATTGATCTTCCTTTACCTGCTCCTGGTCATAGCGTGGCTTGCTGTTACTTTGCTGCAGATAAACCTCCTTTTCCTGAGGCTATGTTATTTTTAAATGGAGAAGAAAAAGGTCCGATCAATCATTTAGCTGTTGTTAGTAATATAGCTCCTAGCTATGCCCCCTCAGGAGGACATCTTATAAGTGCGACAATACTGGAAAAATATATGCATTTGAATGATGAAGGGCTCAATAATGCCGCGATAGAACAGTTGAATCAATGGTTTGGTTCTCAAGTTTTTCAGTGGCAGCCCTTGCAAACTTACCGCATTCAGAATGCTCACCCTGCTATTTATCCTGACCGCTTTTGGCATTCGCCTTATCCTTTTAAAATCCGTAAGGGACTTTATGCTTGTGGAGATTACTTAGAAGCGCCATCTATTAACAGTGCTCTTGCCACTGGAAGAAAGGTTGCTGCAGAGATCTTAAAATAACTGGCGTTATTTTAAAGAAGAGGGGTTTGGGACCTCAAGCATTGAAGGAACTTTAAGAACTACGGAAAAAGATGTAGTAGCAAGAGAAGGAGTCTTTTGATAGAGATGCACGTTTAATTTGGAGAAAAAAGTGTCTTCAAAAATCCATGCTAGATTGCTCTTGATCGTTTGTCTATTTAGCTTTCATTATGCAAAAATCTTTTCAAACGAAACTCTTACATTTGATCAAGCGGTTCTTAAAACATTTTCATCATCACCCAAACTTAGAATAGCTAATCGCGAGATTGTTGAAGCTATCGGTGCGCAAAATCAGAGCTCGCTGTATCCAAATCCTGTGGCATCCTACAGTGTTGAAAATGTGTTTGGAAATAGAAATTGGCAAGGATGGGAAGCTGCTGAGTCCCGCTACGAAATCGGCCAACTTGTTGAACTAGGGGGTAAGAGAGGGTATAGAATGCAAACTGCAAAATTTCAGCATTTTGCATCCTTAGCAGGATTTGAAGCTGAGCAACTTTCCCTGCTGAACCGTATACTAAAATTGTTTATTTTAGTTGTTGTGGCTCAAGAGAATCTAGAAATTGCGCTTGATCAAACCAGAATTTCAGAAGAAGTTTATAAGACAGTTGCTGCAAAAGTGGAAGCTGGGAAGGTTTCTTTAATTCAACAAAATAAAGCAGAAATAGCTCTTTCAACTTCAGAGATTAATTTAGATAAAGCTAGAGCGGAGTTTATTAAAAGCAAAGAAAGGTTGGCTGTACTTTGGGGAGGTACGTGTCCTGATTTTGAGAGAGTGGAATACCCCTTTTATGACATAGATTTACCCACTCCCATTGAGAAATGTTTATCTGATTTGCGTGCAAACCCACAATTACTTAAGTCTCAGATGGAGTATTTAGCCGCTCATCAAAATTTAAATTTGGTTAGAGCTCTTGCTGTGCCGGATGTAACGATTACTTTAGGATATAAGACCCTGCAAGATACAGGAAATAAGGGCATGATAATTGGAGCCTCGTTACCCATTCCTGTCTTTAATCAGAATCAAGGAAATATTCAAAGAGCAAAAGCACAGACAGCTAAAGCTCAAGACTTTTACATCGAATTAGAATTGGCATTAGAGAATAAACTTACAGTCTCTCATGTTGAACTTATGCGAGCCTATCGGGAGGCAGAAAAAATACGATCGACCATACTCAAATCTGCTGTTCAGTCGTTTGAGCTTGCTCAAGAAGGTTATAAAGAGGGAAAGTTTGAGTACTTAGATATGCTAGATTCACAAAAAACCCTTTTTGAAGTTAAGGAACGCTATATCCAGGCATTGCTGAACTACCATACAAGCAGGGCAGATATTGAATATTTAAACACGGTGGATGAGGGTCAATGAAAATAAAATCAGCATACATTTTAATCGTCTCGTTTTCCCTTTTATTAGGGGGATTCTTTTTTTGGAATTATTTGCTTCCCTCACCTGGTCAACATTTATTAGAGGTCCATGAAAAAAATTCTAAGAGCCTCATGCAAACCAACACGCAAGATCAAAATGTGATTATTTTGTCTGAAGAACAAATGAAAGATTTAGACATTCAAACAAAAGTGGCTGGTCCAGGAGAATTAGCTGTCGCAATATCATCCACGGGTAAAATTATTTTGCATCCTGATAAGCTCGTGCACGTAATCCCAAAGATTTCTGGTGTGGCAAAAGAGGCACGTAAAAATATTGGGGATTCCGTAAACGAGAACGAGGTTTTAGCTGTACTGGAAAGTCGAGAAATGGCGGATATTAAAGCTAATTACCTCGCGGCTAAGGAAAGGCTGGCTTTAACCACTTCCTTGGTGGAGCGTGAAAAACGGTTAAACGAGAAAAAAGTCTCTGCTCAACAAGATTACATCAATGCTAAGTCTAGCTATGAAGAAGCTAATATTAATTTTCAATTAGCCAAACAAAAGCTGCAAACTTTTGGTATGAGTGAAGAAGAAATTAATCAATTATCTTATGCGCTTCATCCCGATCTGAAGCTTTATGAGATTCGTTCGCCCATGCAAGGGACGATCATTAGCCGCCACATTACAAGAGGTGAGTTTGTTGAGAATACAACGACAATCTATGAAGTTGCCGATCTAGGTTTGGTTTGGATAGAAATAGGAGTTTATCCAAAAGATCTCTTAAGAGTAAAAAAAGGACAACTAGTCGATGTTTTGTTACCTGATGGAGAGAAGTCTCAAGCAAAAATCATCTATTTAAGCCCTATTATTCAAGACGAGACCATTACGGCAAAAGCTATCGCAGAATTAAAAAATCCTGGCGAAAATTGGCGCCCAGGGGTTTTTGTTAAAGTCAATATTTCTACACAAAAAAGGTTAGTTCCCCTTTTGGTTGCAAAGGATGCCATTCAAGAGATCGATGGAAAAGAATTTATCTTTGTAAAAGTTTCTCAAGGTTTTGAAAAACGGCAAGTTCAAGTAGGTGTAAACGATGAGGCTGGTGTGGAAATTCTGTCAGGTCTAAACAAAAACGAAGAGTATGCTGTATCCAAAACCTTCTTGCTTAAAGCGGATTTAAAAAAGAAAGATGTGGAGCATGAGCATTGATGATTGAAAGAATTTTACGTTTTTCTATCTATTATCCGCTAACGGTGATTACTTTTATTTTATTTATTGCCGGCTTTGGTATCTATTCTTTTACTCATTTACCCATCGATGCCGTTCCAGATATCACCAACAATCAAGTTCAAATTAACACAATTCTTCCTGGGTTTTCTCCGGTACAAATGGAGAAGCAAGTCACCTATGTGATTGAAAATGCCTTAGCAGGTATTCCAGGACTGCAAATGACTAGATCCCTTACGAGAAATGCATTCTCACAAGTGACAGCCATCTTTGATGACGATGTAAACATCTATTTCGCTCGGCAACAAATTGGGGAGCGTTTGAATGAGATTAAAGAAAACCTCCCCGATGGAGCTGACCCAAGAATGGGCCCCCTCTCGACAGGTTTAGGGGAAGTGTATATGTGGACAGTGAACTACATGCATGCGGATGGTCGGGGAGCTAAGAGTAAAGATGGCTCTCCGGGTTGGCAAAATGATGGTCGTTATCTTACTCCTGAGGGGGAGTTTTTAACAACAGATCTCGAAAAAGCTTCTTATTTAAGAACTATACAAGATTGGTTGATTAAGCCCCAACTCAAGGGGATTAAAGGTGTTGCTGGCATAGATTCTATAGGAGGATATGTTAAACAATACCATGTAGAACCTAATTTAGAACGTATGGTTGCGCTTGGCTTAAGTTTTAGTGATATCATTTCAAGTATAAAGAAAAACAATACAAGCGTTGGATCCGGATATATTGAAAATAAAGGGGAAAGCCTGCTTATTAAATCTGATGAAAGGCTCGATGCCCCAAAACAAATTGAAACCATTGTTTTAGCCACGCGTGAGGGGGTTCCTCTTAGAATTAAAGATATAGCAAACGTCGGCATGGGAAAAGAGATGAGAACAGGTAGCGCAAGTAAAAATGGGCAAGAAGTTGTGATAGGAACAGCTCTTATGTTAATTGGCGCAAACAGTCGAACTGTGTCTCAGGCGGTGGATAATAAACTAAAAGAGATCAACCAAATGCTTCCACCCGATATTGAAGCCAATTCGGTATTAAATCGAACAAAACTTGTGAATGCTACAATTAAAACTGTCGCAAGTAATTTAATTGAAGGGGCGATTCTTGTTATCGCAGTATTGTTTTTGTTTTTAGGACAATTAAGGGCTGCATTTGTTACTGCTTTGGTGATTCCGCTGTCTATGCTAATGACAGCCACTGGGATGGTACAAGCAAAAATTAGTGGAAATCTGATGAGTCTCGGAGCTTTAGATTTTGGTTTAATTGTTGATGGGGCTGTGATTATTACGGAAAATTGCCTAAGAAGACTTACACAAAAACAACACGCCTTAGGAAGAGGGTTAGAATCAAGTGAACGTTTGCAAGAGATCTTAGAAGCTAGCAAGGAAATGATTCAACCGACTGTTTACGGTCAACTAATCATCATGACTGTATACATTCCTATTCTAACTCTCTCAGGAGTTGAAGGTAAAATGTTTCACCCGATGGCGATGACAGTTATCTTTGCTCTTATCGCTGCATTCATTCTGTCCCTTACATTCGTACCTGCAATGATAGCCATTTTTATAAAAGGATATTTGAAGGAAAAAGAGAGCAGCATGATGGAATTCTTTAAGAGAATTTATGCTCCAGTATTACAAACATGTCTAAAATTTCCTTGGACAACTGTGGTGAGCGGGTTGATCATTTTCTTGTTGTCTCTTACTGTTTTTTTTCAGCTCGGGCAAGAATTTGTTCCTACCTTAGATGAAAAAGACATTGCTATGCATGCCATTCGCATTCCCAGTACTTCCCTTACTCAATCCACAGAAATGCAAATGATGCTCGAGGCCACCATAAACAAACTTCCTCAGGTTGCTTATGTTTATTCAAAAACGGGCACAGCAGAGATAGCCTCTGATCCCATGCCTCCAAACGTATCAGATACCTTTATTATCCTTAAACCAAACGACGAGTGGCCAGATCCTAGTTTGCAGAAAAGCTCACTGATAGAAATCATTCAAAGGCAAGTGAATAAAATTCCTGGGAGTGGTTATGAGTTTACCCAGCCCATTGAGATGCGTTTTAATGAGCTGATCTCTGGTGTTAGGAGCGATGTTGCTGTAAAAATCTATGGTGACGATTTTGAGGTGATGGAAAAGACTGCAGAAGAGATTGCCCATACTCTTAGGGCCATTCCCGGCTCTGCTGATGTAAAGATGACACAGACAAAAGGTTTGCCTGTGTTGGATGTTGACATTGACAGAGATGTGGCCAGCCGATTAGGGATTAATGTTTCTGATGCTCTAGATGTATTATCGATTGCTGCTGGAGGTGGAAAGGCTGGTCAGCTTTTTGAAGGAGATCGACGTTTCGATATCCAAGTAAGACTCCCGGAAATACAAAGACACAATATTAAAGCTCTTGCCAATTTGCCCATTCCTCTTCCAAATGTAGAAAGTTCTAAAGATAAAGTTAAGCCCCATTTTCCTTATGTGCCATTGGGTGAGATTGCGCATCTAAAAGTAACAGAGGGGCTCAATGAAATTCGAAGAGAGGATGGCAAAAGATTTATGGCCGTTCAAGCCAATGTGCGGGGCAGAGATTTAGGTTCTTTTGTTGAAGAGGCAAAGAAAAAAATCGTGGAGAATGTCCAGCTTCCTCATGGATATTGGATGGCCTGGGGGGGTCAATTTGAAAACCTTATCTCAGCTAGACAGCGCTTGCTGATAGTGGTTCCCATTTGTCTAAGTTTAATATTTTTACTTCTATACACAGCTCTTAATTCGCTTAGACAAGCCGTTTTTGTTTTCACAGGCATCCCCTTGGCCTTAACGGGAGGAATTTTAGCTCTCTGGATGAGAGATATGCCATTTTCCATTTCTGCAGCTGTAGGATTTATTGCATTATCAGGCATAGCTGTCTTAAACGGACTTGTTTTAATCACGTGTATTAATCAAATTCATACTGAAAAAAAGGATCTAGAGGCAGCTATTAAAGAGGGGGCTCTAGTGCGTTTGCGCCCTGTGTTAATGACAGCGTTAGTGGCATCTTTAGGGTTTGTACCTATGGCTCTTGCCACAGGGACTGGGGCGGAAGTTCAAAAACCATTGGCTACAGTCGTGATTGGCGGGCTTATAAGTTCTACAATACTCACACTTTTATTGCTGCCAGCTCTTTACCGTCTGTTTCCCCCCACTGATTATAAGAAATCCTCAGATTAACCTTCAAACCTGCTTCTTGGCCCCCTACGTCTGCCCAAACGTGAAAGATGACCTATGTCTGGAATTTACAATTAGACTTTCGAAGCTGCAATCCCGTTGTTAGAGGTGTTACTGATTAATTTTTGAATCAATAATTGAAATAAATAGTGACGTTGATCTTCAATCTTTTCCAGGGCTTTTTTCATTCCTAAGAAATAGGTATCGTTTGTGTATAAATTGTGTGCACCTACTTCGGGATGAACTCCACATAAAATGGCCTGTCCGAAGCCCACTTTACACCGAATAATGGCCGCAGGTTTTTTGATGATATCATCATAACGTGCCATCACTTCAATGTGGGGGTAAAGAGAATCTTCAACAAAATAACAACCCCCATTATAATAAGAGTAGACTCTTTTTCCCTCGGGATGAAGGATAAGAGGAACGAGATGTGCGCTACTTTCATTTTCATATTTAAAGGTTCCATAACCATAGGCAGGCCCCCTTGCAATCCCTGGATAGAACCTAAGCTCACGTTCCCCCTGAACTTCGAGAGGATGACCCATATCAAATTCGATAGATTTGCAGCCGTAGTAAGATCCAGCGCAAATCCCTAGATAGGAACCTCCTGCCGCTACGTACGATGAAATTTTTTTATTGCCGGGTCCTTGAAGAGATCGATGATAAGGAACATCACGCCCCCCTGGAATAATGAATGCAAGTGCATTCATTTCCCAGTTTTCGCTGACAACTTCTCTGCTACTTATCCAGTGGATGGGATTTGAAAGAGTGTCTTTTAGGCTAAATTTTAAAGCCTGAGCATGGCACAGAGAGACCCCTTCGTCTTTGTATATATAGATACATTTATGCACTTAAAAGTCTTCTAGTCGAATAATACGTCATGGCTAATGTCACTTTAAGGCATTCCCCCAGAAGAAAAGGGTAAAATCCCAGATAGAGCGCTTGACTAAGTCCTACAAATAGAGCAAGTCCACATGTTCCCATCAAAAGAACGAACAGGCAGGCTGAAGAAAGAATAAAGAAATTATAAGTTTCTGACCGATTAACATTAACAAGACCAGCAATATAGGCTTGTAAAGGCATCGCGATTAAATATCCTGCAGTGGGGCTTAAGAGAATAAGAGGATTTGATAAACCTGCAGCCAATACAGGAAGTCCCATCATCGACTGGGCTAAGTATAATAAAGTCGAGAATAAAGCTTCTTTAGAGCCAAGAGTCATCCCTAAAAGGAGAACTGCTAGGGTCTGACCTGTTAAAGGGACGGGTGAAAAGGGGAGTGGAATGGAGATCTGCGCGGATAAAGCAATGAAGAGTGAGCCTGCCAAAACTTTTAGTAAAGGATAAACATGAGCTTTTAAGGATTCATAACTAGAAATTGCTTGTGAATGTTGCATCGAAAACCTCTTATGGAATTTTACCATTATCTTAGAAGCATTAAAACTCTTTTGCAAGAAAAAAATCAGCAAAAAATCCTCGCCTAGAGGATTCAATTTGCATTCAGCGTCACATCGGTAAATTGAAAATGTTGTCCATCGAAAAGGCCTCTATCACTAAGCTTTAAACTGGGGATGACGAGTAGCGCCATGAATGAAAGGGTCATAAATGGATCATGTAAAGTACTACCCAAGTCTTTAGCCTGTTGTGCTATTTTTGCATATTGATCGGCGATTTTATAGCCATCATCGGGGCTCATTAGACCTGCAACAGGTAAGGGTAAGAGATGGAGTTGGCTTCCGTTAACGACTGAGAGCCCCCCTTTAACTTCTATCAAAGCATTGACCGCTGCACATATGTCTTGGTCCGTTGCTCCAACGGCAATAATATTATGGGAGTCATGGGCAATAGATGAAGCTATAGCCCCCCTTTTTAAATTAAATCCTTTAATAAAGCCAATCGCGGGTTTAACATCCATGTAGCGATTGACAACCACAAGTTTCAAAATATCCTGTGCAGGATCTGATATTAAATTTCCATTTTCTATTTTTTGAGGGGAAACGATTCTTTTAGTCAAAAGTTGGCCTTCTATAACTTCAATGACTTGGAGTAGACTTCCTCTGGGTTTAAGTTTAAATTCTTCGATTTTTTTGGTAGCTGCATTAAAGTGGTTGGGGGTCTCTGCGGTCACTGATCGTATCAGTGTTGTCCCATTTTCAGCGACTTTATGACCGTTAATATAGGTTGCCTGTACATCAAAATCATATAAATTATTCACAACGACAAAGTCTGCTGGATCACCCACCTGCAAGAGTCCTACGTCTAAGTAATAATGTTTGATGGGATTGTAACTTGCACAACGTAGCACATCCATCAAATCATACTTTTTTACTTGTATGGATCTCTTAACGAGCTCATTAATGTGACCTTTTGCAAGTTCATGCGGATGTTTATCATCACTACAAAACATCACTTTTAGAGGGTGTGTTTTAATAAGCGAATGCAGAGCCTCGTAGTTTTTTGCTGCTGAACCTTCCCGGATGATGATATGCATGTCGTAGTTTAGTTTCTCTAAGGCTTCCTCTAATTTAAAGCATTCATGGTCTGTAGATATACCTGTTTTTATATAATTTTTTATCTCTTGACCCATGAGGCCCGGAGCATGACCATCCACCGGGCGTTTCAATTCTTTTGCCACTGCAAGTTTTGCCATCACTAGAGGGTTTTTGTTTAATACCCCCGGGTAGTTCATCATTTCACTTAAATAGTGAAGCCCATCGGATTCAAACAGTTGACGAATGTCCTCAGCCGTGATTGTAGCACCAGATGTTTCAAAAAGTGTAGCAGGAACGCATGAAGGAGCCCCAAAATAAAATTTAAAGGGTACCTGTTGACCATTTTCAATCATATATCGAACACCTTGAAGGCCTAGTACATTTCCAATCTCATGAGGGTCAGAAACCGTTGCCACTGTTCCATGGGGTGTGGCTAACCGGGCAAATTCAGAGGGGATTAACAAAGAGCTTTCAATATGGATATGAGCGTCCACAAATCCTGGAATAATATAATGAGTATAGATTTCTTCATCAGGAAGAATGGAAGCTATTTTTCCTTCATGGATGGTTAGACTTCCAGGAAAAATTTTATGATTGACGACGTCTACGATGTTTCCAGAAATTACAAAAGTCATCTTTTGTTCCTCTATCCTTATTGCTCATTTTTTTCATAGACTGCCTTAGAAAACTGGTAAAGTATGTCCTGTCTCTACAGGATGTCTATAAAATGGACCATATATCTTTTGTCCTCGCATTTCAAGAGATACTCTCTAATTATAAAATTAATATGTTTATTCGTTGTTTTATTTAAGTAGTATAAATAATTTATAATTAATTATTTACGTTTAATGTTATGATATAAGTAATGGGTAGGAAGTGATTGAATCGTTGTAAAATTATGAAACACAAGTTTTTACAACATGAAAGATCAAAAGAATTTAATCACATAGAGATTTAGTATAAGACCCATCCATATACAGATAATTCTTGTAAATTTTAAACGTTTTTAAGAAGATATGATTTAATAAGTTATGATAGGAATCGAAAAACATGAAAAAACTCCTCCTTGCTTCTATTTATATTTTGTTAAAATTAGCCCTTTGGTTTAGGTATCGTATTAAAGTGGAAGGGTTAGACAAAATTTCTCCCTCAAGCCTAAAAAAACCTGGCGGAGTTTTATTTCTGCCTAATCACCCTGCTGTATTTATAGACCCGGTAGCTGTCACACTGGCTCTCTGGAAAAAGTTTCCTTTACGTCCTATGATGATAGAATATATGTACTATGATCCAGCCATTCATAAGCTGGCTTTGATGATAGATGCTCTACCTGTTCCTAATTTCGATACATCATCAAATAGTATTAAAAGAAAAAGAAATGAGGCGGTCTTTCAGGCTGTGATTGATGGGTTAGAGGAGAAGCAAAACTTCCTGATATATCCCGCAGGTCGAACAAAAAGTACTAGCCTAGAAATTTTAGGGGGTGCATCGGGAGTTCATAAAATTATTCAAGCTGTCCCAGAGGTGAACGTTGTACTAGTGAGAATAAAAGGATTGTGGGGAAGTAGTTTCTCTAGGGCTTTTACAGGGACACCCCCTCCCATGGGAGCAACCATCCTAAAAGGGATTAAGCAAGTTTTAAAAAATTTAATTTTCTTTACGCCTAGACGATCGATTACAATAAGTTTCGAACAAGCGCCTGATGATTTCCCCTATAAAGGCACGCGTCTGGAAATGAATAAATACTTAGAAGCTTGGTATAATCGACCTGATGGTCTTACTCAACAAAGGGGCGAAGCACCCGGCGACTCACTCATGTTGGTACCTTATAGCATCTGGAATAGAAAATTACCCGAAATTCCAAAGTGGCAAGCCCCTAGTGAAGACGCCGTTCCACTTTCAAGTATTTCTGAGGATGTACAAAAAAAAGTTTTAGATAAATTGGCCCAGATAGCAGATACACTTCCCCAAAATATTAAACCAGAAATGACTTTAGCTTTTGATCTAGGACTTGATTCTTTAGATATGGCGGAATTGATTGCTTTCTTGAGGGATGATTTTGATGTGGAGGGGGTCTTAGTCCCTGATCTGACGACCGTAAATAAATTGATGGCCTACGCAGATCATAAGATTGTTATATCCAAAGAACCAGACAAACTCGCAACTGTCAATCAGAAGTGGGATGTAAAAGGCAGTAAAAAAAGAGTTACAATCTCCCCTGGAAAGACGATACCCGAGGTTTTTTTAAATACTTGTGCAAAAATGGGAAAGAACCCAGCGTTTGGCGACGATCGAACTGGAATTATGTCCTTTGCAGATGTGAAGTTGCGCGCTATCCTCCTAGCCGAATATATCAGACATCTGCCAGGCGATTATATAGGAATTCTACTTCCTTCCTCTGCAGGAGCTTCGTTACTGATTTTGGCAGTCCAGTTAGCAGGTAAAGTGCCTCTAATGATTAATTGGACAGTCGGTCCTCGCCATTTAGAATATGTCGCGGAACTTTCAAACGTCCAGGTTGTCTTATCTGCTTGGAGTTTTATTGACCGTCTAGAAAATGTGGAGTTTAATGGCATAGAAGATAAACTTTTAATGTTAGAAGAAATACGCCCTAAGCTAGGACTTAAAGAAAAGTTGCTGGCTCTTTGGAGGTCTAAGCAGTCCACTAAGACAATCTTGAAAAAATTTAATGTACTAAATAAAGACCCCAACAGTCACGCAGTTCTTCTGTTTACCAGTGGCACAGAAAGTATGCCTAAAGGGGTTCCTCTTTCTCATCATAATATACTTGCCAATCAACGAGATGGGTTAAACAGCATCGAACTTTATAGTGACGATGTGCTTTTAGCAATTTTACCTCCCTTTCACTCATTTGGTTTTACGATTAGTAGCCTCTATGGAATTCTAGCAGGATTTAGGACGGCTTTCTATCCTAACCCCACCGATGGTAAGGGATTGGCCTCCGCTTTTGAAAGGTGGAAAGTGACTGTGATTTGTGGAGCTCCTACCTTCATTAAGGGGATGTTAAAAATTGCTAAACCTGAACAATTAAAAACTATGCGTCTCTGCGCCACAGGTGCGGAAAAAACACCTCCGGATTTGTTTGCCCTATTTCAAAAATTGTGTCCTAAAGCCTGCATCATTGAAGGATATGGTATCACAGAGTGTGCTCCTGCTCTAACATTTAATCGCCCAGGACGACCCAGTAAAGGAGTTGGTCAACCTCTTGGGCATGTGGAGATAAAGATCATTCATCCAGAGACTAATAAGGTATTGCCCATTGATACGCAAGGGATGATTATTGTGAGAGGACCTAATGTTTTTTCAGGTTATATTAATCCAGGAGCTACTAGCCCATTTATTGAGATTGAAGGACAGGACTGGTATAAGACCGGTGACCTTGGATACTTAGATGCTGAAAATGCTTTAACGATCTCTGGCCGCATGAAACGATTTGTGAAGATCGGAGGCGAGATGGTAAGTCTTGGTTCTATTGAAAGTTCTCTTCTCCAATCGGCCCATGATAAAGGATGGTTAACCTCCAGTGATGAAGGGCCATCCCTCGCCGTTTGCTCGATTGAGTCTGAAGCAGAAAAAACAAAGTTGTTTTTGTTTACACGTTTTGATGTATCTTTAGATGAAATTAACAAAACGCTGAGGGAATGTGGATTCAGTAATTTAATTAGGATGACATCTGTGCAGAAATTGGATGAAATTCCCATTATGGGAACGGGTAAAGTCAACTATCGCCAGCTAGAATCTCAATATCTAGCAAATGGTGATTTGCAACCTGCAAAATAGTTCGAATCTCTACACCCAACTTGAATCTCTTATGCGCATACGTGATTAGGGAGCAAGTTGGGTTTAAATACGTTTTTTTAATGATCCATCCTTTTGTTTTAATAAATCCTTTCGTATAATCGATAATCTGCTTGTCTGCTATGGTGACTTGGAAAGTGCAATGTATTTATCCATTTAAATCCACAGAGGATTAAAGTGTTCACCATGAAAACTGATTATTTAACTGTAGGAAATATGATAGAGCAATTAAAGTTAAACAATATACCCCTAAAGTTGTTCAATACAGAAAAAAGAACTAAAGAAATTTTTACCCCTCTTTCAGGCAAAGAGGTCCGCATGTATACATGTGGACCCACAGTTTATCATTATGCGCATATAGGCAATTTCAGAACTTATATTTTCGAAGACCTGCTTAGAAGAACCTTAAAGTTTTTTGGCTATCATGTGAAGCAGGTGATGAATTTAACTGATGTAGATGATAAGACAATCAAAGGCGCCATAGCAAAAAATATTACTTTAGAAGAGTACACGAAACCCTTTATTCAGGCCTTTTTTGATGATTTAAAAAGCCTTAACATTGAACCTGCAGAAGAGTATCCTGCTGCGACAAGCTACATTCAGGATATGATTCAGATGATTCAGGTTTTGATAGAGAAAGGGTTTGCCTATAAGGGAGGGGATGGAAGCATTTATTATTCCATACGTCATTTTCCTCGTTATGGTTGTCTATCTCACCTTAAACTGGACGAATTGCAGGTAGGGGCTTCAGATCGAGTATCGTCTGACGAATATGATAAAGACAATGTTTCTGATTTTGTTTTGTGGAAACACTACGATGAAGAACGAGATGGGAAAATCTACTGGGAGAGCCCTTTTGGTCCCGGTCGTCCGGGATGGCATCTCGAATGCTCTGCAATGGCTATGAAACTGTTAGGAGAAACAATCGACATCCATTGTGGAGGAGTTGATAACATGTTTCCTCACCATGAAAATGAAATTGCGCAGTCAGAAGCTTGCAGCGATAAAACCTTTGTGCGTTACTGGATGCATGCCGAACATCTCATTGTTGATAATAAAAAAATGTCCAAAAGCCTAGGGAATTTTTATACCCTTAGAGATTTACTAGATAAAGGATATACGGGAGCGCAAGTCCGGTATATGTTAATGCAAACCCATTACAAAACCCAGCTCAACTTTACGTTTGCTGGTTTAGATGGGGTAAAAACCGCTCTCCAAAGAATCAATGACTTTATTCAACGCCTTTTGGATGTGCAAAGTGGTGAAAATAAAGGTTTAATTAAACCTTTGTTAGATAAATCGCATCAAGCGTTTGCAGAAGCTTTGGCAGATGATTTGAACATTTCGGTTGCCTTAGCTGTCATTTTTGATTTAGTACGTGAGGTCAACACTCTTTGCGATACACAAAGCATAAGTGTCGATGAAGCAGTAGAAGTTTTAAATCTTTTGAAATCTTTTAACACAGTTTTAGGTGTGTTAACATTTGAAAAAGCAGAAGAAATGATTCCTCTTGAACTTCAGGAAGCTTTACATAAGCGTATTGAAGCAAGAAAAAATAAAGATTGGGCGCAATCAGATGCACTACGTGACTTTATTCACGGAAAAGGATATGCCATCGAAGATACACCTAAAGGTGCGCGTTTAAAAAAAATGGAAACTAAGTGAGGCTATCATGACACAAGCACGCACACAAGATGAACGTTTCATTATTTGCGCCTTCCAGACAGCACAAGCATTAGGCGATACACAAACTCCCTTAAATCGTTATGAAATAGGAAAACTAGCAGGTATTAATCCTAAAGGGGTGAATGCTATTTGTAAATTGCTTGTCCAAGCCAACTTTATTAAAAAAGTTTCCGATGATGAAATTTTTCTGACTAAAAATGGTGAACAGTTAGCGCTGAGATTATTAGAAGAAAAGCATTAAAGCCATTACTCTGCAACTGTCAAATCTAAGTCCCTTAGACTTTTTCAATCTAGAACGTTTTATGTCTTGCTTCTGCACCAAAAAGTTCGTATAGACTTATTCCCAAAAGTTTAGAGTACTTTCATTTTCTCTATAAATTTTTTAACGAAGATCCTCTTAAGACCTTCGTTAAAAATTGATTGCTTTCCAGGATTGGAATCCAGATAAAAAAAACAAAAGAAATTTTACGTTCTGCGTTATTCTTGGGTTTTCATCCAAGGGAAGAATAACACATCACGGATAGAATGTGCATTCGTCATCAACATCACAAGACGATCAATACCAATTCCCACACCACCTGTAGGCGGCATTCCTTGACAAATAGCTTCTATAAATTCTTCATCCAGAGGGGAGGCTTCTTCGTCGCCAGCATCCCGGCGATCCGCTTGCTTTTCAAGAAGCGATCTTTGAAGTATAGGGTCGTTCAGCTCACTGTAGGCATTACAGATTTCTTGACCTAAGACGAAACTTTCAAAACGCTCAACAATACCTAGATCTTTATCCGCTTGATTACGATGAAGTTTGCAGAGTGGAGTTGTTTCGATGGGATGATCGATAATGTGGTGAGGTTGGATCAGATGATGTTCAACAAAGACCGCAAATAAAGCAGCAATCAGAAGGCCTCTCGACATGCCAGCGATTTTCTTCTGATCTACATGTCCACTTTCTAAGAGGAGTTTTTTCATGGCCTCATCAGTTAAATCATCGACGTTCAGATTTGCATACTTTTGAATACTTTCTTTCATTTTAAGTCGGGGCCAAGGAGCTTTGAAATCAATGAAGATTTCCTCACCGGTCTCTGATAGGACAGCAGGCACTTGAGTCTTTCCATAAATTTCAAGCGCAAGTTTTTCAAAGAGATTTTCCACCAGTCTCATCATGTCATTGTAATCCCAGTAGGCTGCATACGCCTCCATCAGTGTGAATTCAGGATTATGATTGCGGTCAATCCCTTCATTACGAAAAACTCTTCCAATTTCAAATACCCGGTTCATTCCTCCTATGATTAACTTTTTGAGAGGAATTTCTAAGGAGATACGCAGGAACATTTCTTGTTCTAGAGCATTTAAGGTTGTAACGAAAGGACGTGCCTCTGCTCCACCATAGATACTTTGTAAAACGGGGGTTTCGACTTCAATAAAGTTTTCATTTTGAAAATACTGTCTAATGAACTGCAAAATTTTGCTACGTAGCCGAAAGGTTTGCTGCACATCCATATTGCTGATCAAATCCAGCCAGCGCTTACGGTATCTCAGTTCTTTATCTGCCAAGCCTGCGTGCTTATCAGCAAGAGGAAGCAGGGTTTTACAAAGAAGAGTGACCTTTTTGGCAAAGATTGTTAACTCTCCCTTATTTGTGCGAAAGAGGTGGCCTTCGATCCCCAGAATATCTCCTAGGTCTATCTTTTTTTCAATGACTTTATAGGCAGAGAGAGCTTCTTCCCCTTCTTCGGCTTTTGGAGAGTACCCACACAATTCGGTGGTATCTCGATTAAACATGACTTGGATACGTCCCGTTTCATCTTGAATATGCGCAAATGAGTTTTTACCCATTGAACGAAAAAGTACCAAACGTCCAGCCACGCTTACCAAGGGAGTTTGTCCATGCAAGGCTTCATCGCTATGACCTACAGGCTGATCCTGGTATTTGCTTAAAAGGTCCTGGGCGTTAGATGTAGGAGTAAATTGATGAGGGTAAGGATCAATACCTAAACTTTTCAATTCAGATAACTTCCTCATGCGGTTTTGAAATTCCTCATGTTGATGATATTCAGGTTTTGTTGTCATGGTCTCATTTTCTTTTGTAGAATTCATAATTATTACTTTTGAAGGGTTGAGTGAACTGCTTTAGGAGATGCTTGATGGCCACTTCTCACATAGTCTAGACGGATGTAAACGTAGATTGTAGAAGCGATTAGCATAAGACCATAAAGGATCCAGTTTAAAATAAAATATTTTGTTTGCGAGTTTGCTTCTTTATATTGTCTAATCCACCTAAACATAACACTCCAACAATCAGTTGATTCTTAACGCTAATTCTATGTTGATGAAGTATTTGACGCTAGCTCTTTTTGAGGAGACATCAAAATTAAGCTAGCGTCGGGGAAATTATGGAATAGACTCGGATAATCTTACAAAACGCGTCCGACAAGATCATATCCTGCTACGTCAGTGACTTCCACTGTATAGAGCTGACCAAAAGCTTTTACTTTTCTTCCATCATTGATGATAATCTGTCCGTCAATTTCAGGACACTGACCATAAAAACGCCCTACCATTAATAGATTTGTTTCATGATGATATCCTTCAACGACAACAGGGAGTTTTTTACCAATGTACGCGCTGTTAAGTTTTTTGATAACCTTTTGCTGTATTTTCATTAGTCGATGATAGCGCTTCTCTTTAACATCCTCATCGATTTGATTGGGCAAGTCAAAGGAATGAGAACCAGGTTCTCTAGAATATTTGAAAATACCGATATTATCTAAGGGATAGTCTTGGATAAATTGTGCAAGTTCTTCAAATTGTTCTTCAGTTTCACCAGGAAAACCAACAATCAAACTGGTACGAATGACGACACCTGGAACTTCCTTTCTAAGTTTCGTAATCGTTTGAATAATATCTTCTTTTGAGGTAGCGCGACGCATGGATTTTAGCATTGCATTATTGATATGCTGAATAGGCATATCCAGGTAAGGACAAATACGAGGATCGCTTTTGATTAATGCAATGAGTTCATCTGTGATTTCATCGGGATAAAGATAGAGCAAACGCAGCCAGAATTTTTTGTCGATGGCTAACATGGATTTTAAAAGTTCAATCAATGCCTGCTGATTTTTTGAACCCAAATCTTTTCCATAATCGCCCAGATCTTGCGCAATTAAAATAATTTCATGCACACCCTCATTGAGTAAATGCGTGAACTCTTTTAAAATTTGTTCTTGGCTTTTACTCTTTAAAGGTCCTTTTATCGTTGGGATTACACAGTAAGAACAGCGCTTACGACATCCTTCTGCAATTTTTAGATACGCGTAGTGTTTAGGAGTGGAAATTTGTCTGGGAATTTCGCCATTCTCTAAAAAGCTTCGGGCGGTTGATACCATTTTTCCTTTTTGTGTGGATTGGACGGCATTTAAAATACCTTGCACATCCCCAGAACCCAATAAATAGTCAATGCCAGGAAATTGTTTTTCCATTTCATCGTGATGGGTCTGGACCATGCAGCCTGTTACGACAAGTTTGGCTGTTTTTTTTCGATTAGCGAGTGTTTCTTTGACAGTATCCATCGATTCTTTTCGAGAAGCCTCTAAAAAACCGCAAGTATTGATAACTAAAAAATCTGCTTCCTCAAGTTCCTCTGTGACTTCGTAACCAGCTTTTAAAAGAATACCTAGCATCACTTCGCTATCCACTAAATTTCTCGGGCAGCCTAGACTGATAAAGTGAATTTTGTTCCCTTCGTAATCAAAGTGAAAAGAGCCTTCTTCATTGAGTTGTTCAGCGTTGCAGCTTTCATGACTAACCTCATGGGTAGAAGTGTTGCAACAATCTTTCTTTGTTGAACAGCAAGATGCTTCATCGGACGCATTTTTATTTTTCTTTACCATGGGTAGCATGAATAAATTCTCCAAATTATTAGTTGATGCTAAAATTATAATGGTTAATTGATTTTTCTTAAATGGAAAAAATACTTTAAATTCATTAATTCAAAAGATGCTTTTGCCTGAAATACAGAGTTCGTGTATTTTCACATTATCGTTATATAATGGAAAATTTAAAATGAGTCTAAATCCTTTAAAAATAGCTGCGACATATTTCAATACGGATGATCATATTCCCGCCACCCCTTTAAGTAGTTTAATGCACCAAGGGACCCATACATTATATGATTATGCGCAATGTGGCAAAGCGACCCGGTTAGTAGAAGTGATTTGTTTTTCTACTTCTGTTCTTACTTCCTGTGTGGCTGTCGCTGAAGCAATTGCCTCTTTGGTCTACTCCAGTCTCGCTAGTTTTGCACACGTTTTCACATTTTGCAATTCAAGGCGTTGGCAAAATCATGTCATTAAGTCGTGGGGATTTTTTAGACATAGCCTTCAAATGGTATGCGCGCCTCAGATGTTTTTTAAAGAAAGAAAAATTGAGAGGCCTTACTTAAAAGCAATACGTCAAACTTTTTATAAAATTCAATTTGCTCAACAAGTACAGCCGTTAAACTTTTTTTTTAATTTTTTTGCTAGTCGAGTGGATCAGAACTATACAAGGATACCCACATCTACATTATTTAGACTTCAAGTGGCCATTGAGGGTATTCCTCTATTGATTAACTCTGTGAAAAGCAAATGGCCTAACTGGTTAGATAAAGATGGGCAGCGTATCAATCCTCGCTATCAGGAGGTGAATAGCATTGGTATAGCTTATTTCTTTAAAAGATCTAAATTTATAAATCATCACCCTGATATATGGAAATTGATGGAAAAATTTCGATTAGAGTCCTTAGAATCTAATAATTTTATAGAAATAATCTTTAAGGAATTTTGTTATTATAAATCAAAAAAAACAGACCTGGTCTCCTCAAAAATTCCCCCTAAATTTTCGCATAATCTAAATCGAAAACAGAATGTAAACAATTCTCGTCCTCATCCAATTGATAATAATGACATTTACAATATATATAATTTAGCGGGTTCATTCTATAAGCCTCCTATTAGATTTAGCAAAACCAAAATAGGTGTCCAAGAACTTAGCATTGAGCAGTGTCATCAATGGATGAGAGCACATATAGAAAATGCGATTAGGTATATAAAGCATAATGTGAAGTATTTTGACAAACGACCTCTTCAGTTTTCGGACAATTTTTTTCTTGGTATGCAAGAGCTAGATCCTGGAATTTTTCCTCCCATTTATTATTTTGCAGCTTTACTCGAAGTCATCGAATACAGCAAATGTAAAAAAAAGATGGATCATAAAATTCAATATCCTATGAACTTGTCACTCGAAATGGAAGATATTAATAAAGAAATAAGACACGAAGACCGATTAAAAAAAGTCCCTAGACAAAATATCCTTGAGGAAGCTGAAATTAGTTATTCAACCCTGAATGATGAACTTAAGGTTTTGGTTATAAAAAATTTATTAAATAATGACGAATTTAGTCATGTAGCCAATCCAGAGGTGTTAAAAAGACTTAAAGCCTTTCATAAACTCCTTTCCACCCTAGCTTGGAATTTAATCTCGTTCAATAAACTTGCATACTATGTACAAGAGGCGATGTAGGCTCTACTTTGATCCCAAAATTTGATCATTCTTAATAGAGATATGAAAAAACTTGAAAATAGAATTCATAGAAATATTTCCCAATTCTTTAATTTGTAGAACCTTTTCAGGAGAATGTTAAAATGTATCCAAGCAATAGAGAAAACACTGTTGTTAGTTCTTCATACTACTTGTGCCCTAATGAAACTACTGTTCCAACTTTTTCATACGATATGCAGGAGGGGCCTAATCCTAATCATCCAGGATATATCTTTGGTAAAGTTGTTGTTAGACCTCTGATGGATATAGGCATTGCTGTGAGTGCTAAGATCTGGAATGGTGTTAAAGTTCAATGGAAGTCTATGGATCATGCGCTTTCTAAAATTTGCAATTTGTTTCCTGGCGCTAAAGCCGCTAATATGCCATCTTCCGCAGTTTCTGAACACGATTGTAGACCCCCGATAGGTTCGTATGGTGAGAGTTGTCTAAATACAACCATTACCTATCATCCTGAACATTCATGTCAGCTTCAAACCTATTGCCAAACTATTATTCCATCTATTCCTTTTCAACATAACGTACTTAACTATCCCCTCGGTAAAGTATTAAAATTAGGCAATGAGAATGGCACTTTAATCATTCTTAGGAATTTTATTCCTTTTGAAGAAACAGACCCTGAATTTCTTCATTTAATACAAGAGATGGATCAACACAAAGCTATAATATCTCCTTCTGAAAATGCCTTAGAATTTCATGACGATCGCAAGGAGATGCTTATGGCCGCAAACCAGCAACTCACAAAAATGTTTCAACACCTAGATACGATCGAAAAGCAGCTAGGTAAACCTAAAATCGAGACGGAACATGCTCTTGAACTTCAAGCGGTAAAAGAGGTTATATTAAAAAAACATAACGAAATCCTTAGAAGACTCGGGGCAGGGGATGTCATTACTTTGAAAAAAGATGGCCAGCTTAGCATTGTCACAGACTTTGAGCATGATGAAGAAAATATCATCTTGCCTTCGTGGAAACATGCATTAACGGCAATGAGAAAGTTAGCTCAATCTACCGGTGGGATTATGGGCTTATCGCAAGATCCAAAAAACCTCCCCCTACTCATTAATAAAATGCTTGAGCATACCAAGGAAAATACTTTGCCGGGTCAATCCATTGACGTCGCTTTAGTGTTGGATACAACAGCTAGTATGTCCAATGATATTGCTGAAATTAAGAAAAATCTTGCAATCTTTTTAGAACAAGCAAAGCTTGCGGGGAATAAAGAGGGGAAGACTCTGCGTTTTGCTCTGCTAGAATATCGTGATTTAGATGACCTTTATTTGCATCGAGTCACCACAGACTTTACGGGGGAGATTAGTATACTTATTGAGAATTTAAAGAAGGTAAAAGTCGATGGAGGGGGAGATCATCCTGAAGCTGTGTTGGATGCCCTTCTAGCGGCAAAGGAGCATTTGTCTTGGAATAAAGAGGCCAAACACTCTATCATTCTTATCGGTGATGCCCCTCCGCACGCTAAAACAGTAGATGGTCTTCATGACGAGGAGTTTGTCACGAGCCAGTGTCGTGCCATGGGCGCTCATATCTTCGTTTATCCTATTCTCACATGAGTTTTGATGGATCATTTCAAAATTTGGTGTATGTAAAAATCCGAATTTTGAGATGATTTAGTAACCTGTATTTTCAAGAAATTGTACAGGTCTAAGCAGAGACTTCTTTATTTATTTACTTTCACTGAAAACAATACAAGATTTTGAAAAATGCATAGCATAGAGAATTTTAGCCAACTACCTCCTGAGCTACAATCTTACATCTTCTCCTGCGCAACTCATGGAGTCCAGGCCATCATGGGATTGACCTGTAAAAAATGGAGTGAAGAATGGAGGAGCGTTTCGTATGCAGAAGACAAAATGTTTTGGAATTCATTCTATGATATACTTAAGGAATATAATTGTATAGCTCTATTGGAAAATTTAGATGTTAAATCTAAGTGTATAAAAACCATTCACCATGTAAGAAAGCTAACCAAAATTTCAGGATCCGTGGATAAAATTAGAGCGCTTATTTTCTTATCCAAGATAGGACTTGGATCATTAGATCAAGCGATGCAACTTACTCATCAAGAGATACATGGTATTCATACAGATCCATATTACGATTTATGTCTAGAACTTTTAAGGATTGGGGATTTATATAAAGCAGAAAAGTATATTCAATGTATGCCTTTTGGTGAGGATCGTTCGGGTAAAATTGCTTTAGAAATCATCAATGGATCTATAAGTCAAAATGAGCTAAGAAAATCCATACGGTATTTTAGGTACATAGAGCCTATGAGTACAGTTTCGTTTAAGGCAATAGCTAGAATCGTTTGGAATGCTGCACAAGCGGGGGATATTGAGACTGTTATAGTGGCTTTATCTCATTCAAAAAAATTCATGGAATGGGAAAGTTGTGTAGTCAATGCCGCTCTTGACTTTAAAGAGAAAGGAAGAATAGAGGAATACGAGAGGGTGTGTGCTAGTTTTCCGGATGTTTTTAAAAATGAGAAGCATGTCCTTGCGGATGTGCGTTATTACATCGAAAATGACCAATTATCTAAAGCAGAGAAAATTGCCTCGGCTATTACCTCCCTTCTATCTCAAATCCAAGCATTCAAGTTCATTCGTCAAGCCTATAAAAGCATTCACGATGCAGGGGCTTGTGAGCGTCTGAAAAAATTGATCAGTATATTAGACGATGGACTAGAAAACGATGTTAACTCTAGTCTATAAAGGAACATATTTCTCTGATTATTGAAAGTGTCTCTGATAAACACAATCATGAGTTAAAAAAAAGTGGAGGATGGATTGACATCTATACGCATCTTAAATTTTTTGGTGGGTCCTTGCTCTTTGACAAATTCCCCCATCACCTCACTAAAGGCATAGATAGAACTGCCTCTTGCTAAAAACTGATACCGAAATTGCCCTTTGACTTTTACATAGCCCGCAGGAATGACCTCATGCCATTCAAATCCATGGGGGAGTCTTTGCATCAAATAGGTCCTCACATGATTAGAGTAGGCATAGGTTGCTTTCTGATCCGCTCCGGAAAAAGAAACTTTAATCATATTTGTATAAGGAGGGTAGTTAAACATTTGTCGTATCTTCAATTCTTCCTCTACAAATTTATCATAATCATGAGAAGCTGCTAAAACAATTGTGGAGTGATCCGGTATAGAAGTCTGTAGGAAAACTTCACCAGGAATTTGCCCTCGACCTGCACGTCCAGAAACTTGCGTGATTAATTGAAAAACTACTTCAGACGCTCGAAAATCAGGGATATTTAAACTTGCGTCGCAATTCAAAACCCCCACCAGCGTCACTGAGGGAAAATGTAAACCTTTAGCAATCATTTGCGTTCCAATCAAAACATCCGCTTTGCCGCTGCTGAAAGCTTTTAAGAGTTTTTGATGGCTGCCTTTATGACGTGTCGTGTCTGCGTCCATCCTAATTGTGCGTATGCCTGGAAGCAGAGCATGCAGGCTTTTTTCAATCAGCTCCGTACCTACACCTCGAAATTTTAAAGGATTAGCATGGGCACACTGTGGACATTCTTTTGGAGGTGGACTGATGGTGTAGCCACACAGATGACAGGCAAGAGTATTATCCCCCAGATGAAAGGTGAGGGAAAGGTCGCAATCCTTGCATTTAACAGTTTGACCACAATGCTGACAAAGAAGGCTGGTGTGATACCCTCTGCGATTAAGAAAAAGAATACTCTGCTCTCCTTTTTCCATGCGGATTTTAAGTCCTTCGATGAGCTTATCCGAGAAATTTGTAAATCCTTTGGCTTTTTCAAATTCCCTTTTCATGTCAATAATGGTGACTGAAGGCAAACGTGCTGAATCGGCACGGCTTGTTAATTTGCTCAAAGTGTATTTTTTATTTATAGCATTAAAATAGCTTTCAAGACTGGGGGTTGCGCTTCCTAAGAGAACGGTCGCTTGATTCATCTTTCCACGCATAACGGCAAGATCGCGTGCATTATAACAAGGTTGCTCCTCAGATTGCTTATAGGTATGCTCATGCTCTTCATCGACAATAATTAATCCCAAACGAGGAACTGGACTAAAGATGGCAGATCTTGCTCCGATTACAATAGGGGATTCACCACGGCGAATTTTGTGCCATTCATCAAATCTCTCTCCATGACTTAGGCGATGGTGGAGGATGGCTATCTTTTCATCAAAGCGGCTACGAAAGCGTTCAATCGTTTGCGCTGTAAGAGAAATTTCAGGCACTAACATGATCGTTCCGATTTGATATTTTAGTGCATGTTCGATTGCCTGTAGATAGACTTCTGTTTTTCCACTGCCCGTAATTCCGTATAGTAAATGCGTTTCAAATTTTTTATCTGTCAAACTTTTCTTAATTTTTTCTAAAGCTTCATGTTGCTCTTGGGTAAGCTTTTTAGGTTTTGTGCGAAAGTATTCTTCATCAACGAGGGGAGAACGATCGATACGTACAATGTCAATCTCTAAAAATCCTTTTTTTACCAAGGCATCCACTGAACTACGCGAGGATTCAGATTCTTCGAGAAGTTCACTGAGTAAAATACCTTTCTTCACCAGAAGCATGACATCGATGACTTCTGCCTGAGCAGGATATTTATTACGAATCTGTTTACAGTATTCGCTGAGTTCTTCACGGGTTTTTTTTCGCATCACGTAAAATTGCTGTTTATGCTGCATGTCGCTACGAATACTTGAAGGCAAAAGAGTTTTGAGAATTTGCCGAAGAGGGGTACAGTAGTATTTGGCCATCCAAAGAGCTAGCTCAAATAACTCCGCTGTGATTAACTCTCCATCAGATAAAATTCGTGAGAGGGGTTTTGTTTGAGAATAGGAGGAGGTCTCTTTTATTGAGAGGATGTAACCAGGCTGCATTTGATTACGCACTGGAACTTCGACTCGCACGCCGGGTTTGGCTAGCGGCTGTAGTTCCTCGGGGATATGATAGTCTAGAGCTTTATCTAAAGCTAGGTCTAAGAGGACAGAGGCAAAACGAGTCATGGCAAATACATGCGCTTATGAGGGTTTCAAAATTTGTTTGATTTTTTGCCACAAGAGGGCTTTTTGCCTAAAGTCTTGGATGTAGACGTCTAAGTTTTCTAGGGCTAGGGTTAGATTTATTTCCGAATCAAGATTCACATCGGAGATTTCTGTGGGTGTGTTAAATGTCACTTGAATAGCATGACGAAGATGGGTGAGCAAAGGATGCTGATGATAATGGGGAGGACAAAGCAATACAAGTTTGGTTTCCTTAATCTTATTCTTCCATCCATTTTTTACGATTTTTGCCCTTGTATCATCAGGCGGATAATCTAAGATTTTCTGTTCCGGGAATTTTTCAGAGATTATTTTTCGAAGATCTGATAGGTCGTGATTTTCCAACAAGGGCAGAGGGTCACTTTGAATTTTCTTTGAAACACGATTAGGTGCTTCAACAGAGACGGGCTCTAACACTTTTTTTATTTCAGGATTATTTTCAAACTTCTGGGACGAAGGAAGGTCTTTTTTAGGTGGCAATTTTTGTGCAGCCGGCTGGGGAGGATTTATCTCTGTGGGCTTATAAATTTTTGTAACTTGGGGCTCAATGGGTTTTTTTAGAGCCTCCGTTTTAGGGGCTTCTTGCTTCTTCAGCTGCGCAAAAGAACGAAAATACGAATAGCTTTCACTGTCGACTTCAATCCATTGCTGGGGGGAAAACTCCTGAATAAGATAGTTTTGGGTAAGAGCTAAAAGCTCCTTAAATTCACTTTGCAGAGATGTATTCATGGTTTAGTTTTTTTCTTGCAGTTCGCGCGCGGCTTCAGACACTTGAGGAATCAATTGATCATATCCTCTTTTACTATACTGTCTCCGAATATAGTGTTCAGCTGCTGATACACCTTTATTAAATATTTTCGAAAATATTTTTTTTACAAATGGCTTTTTAAAAACATCATCCATTTCTTGATGATTTTGTAGCAGAAAGAGTAGTATGGTTTCATCATCTTCAAATTGCAAGAACAATTTTCCAATTAACCGTTCCATTTTTTGTAGACATTCATGGGCTTTAGTGAGGTATCCATGAATATTTGATTGTAAGGGAGGGGTAAATTCATCAATGGCTTTCCACGCTTGGAAACAATATTTGTATGCTTTTTCAGATTGAAGATACAGTTTCTCAGCGTCTGAAGTTCCGTCCAGGTCGCTAAAGGAAAAGTATTTGCACGTGTTAAGTAATTGGGTGAGCAGACTGTGATCCACATAGCCTGAGAACGTATGAAGTTGATCATCTTGTGGACCGATAAGTTTGACGAGATGGTGTCTAAGAGTTTCGATGTTATTGTGATCCCCATCTTTTTCAAGAAAATGAAATACCTTACAAACAGCTAAGTATTCGCTGACTATAAACTGAAAAATCAGGCTATAGTTATTCTGAAAGTGGTAAGTACGAGACCGCATACTTGTTGCTCTTTAAAAACGCGATATTAGCAAAAAGCTTACAAAAGAAAAACACGAAAATGTTCAAAAAAATATTGAAATGCTATGCTCAATTCTTTTAAATTCTAACCCATCAAGTGTTTATGAAATTTTTTTTACTGAATTTATGTGTTTTTTTGAACGTTTTATCCTTCAATTCAATCGCTCATGGAGATGAAAATCTATCGCAAAGCCTTCAATATCAAGAGGAAGTAACCACTGCGATAGAGGAGTCTTCACCGGAAATCCCTAAAATTCAAAAAGATAGTGATGTAAAAGTACACAAAAATTATTTTGATATTCATCCGAATGAGAAGGAAGAAGACCGTTTTTTTTACGAACTCATTAATATGTTGTCCACTTTAGGATTGATTGTGGGTGGGGTCTTAATTGTTGCTTGGTTTTTAAAAAAAATTTTACATGGAAAAATTCAGCATTTAAATGGGGGCAATTTCATCAAGGTGATTGAACACAGAACTCTGTCTCCGAGAACAACGATTTATTTGTTAGATATTCAAGGAGAGCGGATGATTGTAGGGGAATCAATGAACGGAGTTTATCACTTAGGAAATTTACAGTCGGATCGTCCTAACTCTTTCTCCATCAATGAGGAGGTTAAGAAGTCTTGAGACACTTCTAGGTATAAAAATATGAAGGAAGCTATTCATTGAGAAGGGGATAAAAATCTCTCTCTTGGATGCCGCGTAACAACAAGTTATTGAAATCCATTCATTATATCTTGTTTCCAAAAAACTAAAAATTAGATATCATCCAGCAAAAAAAAGTACTGAGGTCTTATGTCCAGAAATTACTTAACTCTATTCCTTCTTGCGATTGTTGCTAGCAGCAGTTTGGCTTCTTGTTATCGCATGCCTCGTGAGGATGAATTTTCTGTTGTTCCTTCCATCAATAATCCCGATGTAACGAGAGAAAAACCTTCTTCAGGCTTTACTCCTAATATGGGTTTTTAATTACTTAAAAGGTTATGTTCATGATTCCATTATCCTTAGATAGTTTATATGATTACCTGACGAGTCAATCCATTGATGTTAAACGTCAAATTGAAACCGATCAACTATATGTTTTATTTAAAGTTCAGGACCAGGAGTTTCCAGTCTTTTTAAGATCTATCGATGATGGTGAGTTAATCCAGCTATTGGCATTTATCCCGATATCTTTAGAAAGTAAGACAATTCCTGAAGTGGCGCGCCTTTTACATCTATTCAATAAAGAAATCGATATTCCAGGTTTTGGAATGGATGAAAAAGCTAAGGTTGTGTTTTACCGAGTGGTACTCCCTGCTATTGAAGGTCAAGTTTCAGGGGAAATCATTGGGGGGTATATCAACTCCATTAAAGTTATAACGGAAACTTTTTTCCCTGTTATTGCAGCTGTAGTCTCTGGTACAGCTACTTTTTCAGAGATTGTAAAAAAAGCTAATGAAATGGATGCAGATAGATGAATTTGCGACCCATCTTTTACGACACAGAAACCACAGGCGTAAAACCTGAAAAAGATCGTATTATAGAAATAGCGGCTTTTGATCCCGTGCGAAATCGATCTTTTGAAATGCTTGTAAATCCAGGATTCCCTATTCCGCCTGAATCCACAGCTATTCACCACATTACGGATGAAATGGTGGCTAATAGTCCTAATTTTGGAGAAATAGGGAAAGCATTTGTTGAGTTCTGTGAGGGTGAGGTCGTCTTGATTGCTCATAACAATGACGGCTTTGATAGTCATTTCCTCAGGCATGAATTTAGTCGCCATTCCTTATCGATGCCAAATTGGCAGTATTTAGATTCTTTAAAATGGGCTCGACGTTATCGCCCAGACTTACCTCGGCACACATTACAATTCTTGCGTGAAATTTATAATATTGCGCAAAATAATGCGCATAGAGCTTTAGATGATGTGATCGTCCTACATCAAGTCTTTACACACATGACGGATGATTTGGATATTGAGACTATTCTGAAACTTATTAATAAACCTCGTGAAATCCACCATATGCCCTTTGGTAAACATCAAGGTGTTCCTCTAAAAGATGTTCCTAAAGAATATGTCAAATGGCTAGCTGGATCAGGAGCGTTTGATAAGGCCGAGAATTTGGAATTGAAATCTTATTTTGTGAAATTAGGTGTCCTCCAAACGGCCTAGTCATTTACTACGGGACGCAGCTTAGGCGATCTCTAACCTTTTAAAAAAACACACGATGAAAGTTTGCATTATTGGTTGTGGGTATGTAGGTCGAGCGGCTGCTCTAAAGTGGAAGGCGGAAGGACATGAAGTGACGGTCACTACCCGTTCTCTGGAAAAAGCTTACCAGCTAAGACCTATAGCTGACTTAGTGTACATTTTGAATGACGATTGGAGAGAGTTGATTAAGGATCAAGACGTGATTCTACTCTCCGTGGCTCCAGACAATTCTTCTGATTATCTTCAGACATATTTAGGTTCTGCTGAGATGCTTGTCAAGGCCTTAAGGCCTTGTCATGGACAGCAAATTATTTATACAGGTAGTACATCAATCTACGGTGATCATCAAGGAGAATGGGTGGATGAGCAATCCAAACCCAAACCCCATAATTCTCAGGCGGAAATCCTCTTGGCCACAGAAAAAACTCTTTTAAAAGCTGCAAAAGATCATAAGATTTGTCTCTTTCGTTTGGGTGAAATTTACGGCCCCGGTCGTTCCATTGCAAATCGTGTAGAAAAAATGCAAGGCAAACAGATTCCAGGAACAGGTGAAAACTATACAAACTTGGTACATCTGGAGGAAATCATGAGGGCCATTGATCTAGCCATGAAAAATTCCTTACAAGGCGTGTATAATCTTTGTAATGACATTCATATAAAGAGAAAAGCTCTTTATCAGTCCATTTGTGAGCAAAATGCATGGCCTTTCGTGCAATGGAACTCTTGCAACACGCAGACATTACATGGCGGGAACAAACGAGTTACCAATACTAAACTTAAATCTGTAGGATGGGAGCCTTTAAATATTCAAAATTGGTAAAGTGATACAACTCATTAGCTAATTTTGCTTTTTTGTTTTTCTCTTAGACATATCATTAGCTGATGAGTTTAATAGGCTGCTTATTTTTGGTTTATTCTCTACCGATTGCTTAATGATGGAAATTGCATGCTAAAAAAAGAGCTCCATATAGATCTAACTAGCTAATTATTAGAATTTTTAGTATGATTCAAGTTTTAAATTCTCACTACGAAGTAACTCATGAGCTTTGAAGCAAAAATATCTGCAGAAATCTCACCTTTTTTTATGTATGCAAACATAGAGAATCCATCTTTCCTAGTTATGTATTGGCAGGATTCTAAAGGTAACAGAAGGACGCATTTAGCCTATGAAAATTGTGTTTCTTGCGGTACCAAAAGATTTACAAGTATGGAATTACCTAAAGTTAGCGGTGGTACAGATTCTTACTTTTGTAGCCCATGTTATGGAAAGGTTTTGATAGACTTTTTGGACAAAAATAAATTGTGAAATTATAATTCATTATAATTTTTTAAGTCATACATGGCAGTAGTTTTTTAATTTGAATCTTTCACCTGAATGAGCATCAATTACTAGAATTTCTCTTTAATTTCTTTATTCAATAAGACCTTCTTTTCATATTTATATCGTTCATCCTTCCTTTAGAAGCAATCAGAGTCATACCTATCTCTATGCGTTGTAAGAGAAAGAATAAAAGACAAACGGGGAGTCATGAATGCTTGAATATCACTTAGATGTAGAATGAAGCATATGATCCCACATTTTTTTAAAGCCCTGGCAGGATTTCAAGAGTTCTTCTTTAGTGCCTTCTGCAATTTTCTCACCTTTTTCAAGGTAAATGATTTTATCCGCATCTTCGATTGTGGACAAGCGGTGGGCAATGATAATTTGTGTGACCTGACCTCGTAATTCATGAATGGCATTTTTAATATGCACTTCACTAATGGTATCTAAAGAGGATGTGGCTTCGTCCATGATTAGGATAGGAGCATTTTTCGCTAAAGCTCGCGCAATGGCTAGGCGCTGTTGCTGTCCGCCAGATAAGTTTTTGCCCGTTTCAGATAATTCAGTTTTGTACCCCTGAGGAAGTTGCAAAATAAATTCTTCGGCAAATGCTTTACGGGCGGCTAGTTGTATTTGTTCGTTGGAAAGATTTTGTCCATAAGAGATATTTTCTGAGACAGTATCAAGAAACAGAAAAGGTTTTTGAGGAACAAAGGCAATATTATTCCTTAGTGATTTTTGAGTATAGGTGTGGATAGGTTTACCGTTAATGCGAATGGTTCCTTGTTGTATATCGTAAAGACGTGGAAGAAGTTGCACAATGGTAGATTTTCCAGCTCCAGTAGGTCCCACAATAGCGACTGTTTTGCCTTTTTCTACTTTAAAACTTAAGCCTTTTAAAACCCAATCCTCTCCGTAACGAAACCAGACATTATCGAATTCTATGGAGTCATTAAGTTGGGTCATTGTCTCTGCGCCATCTGAATCTACAATCGTGGGGCGGAGTTCTAAAACTTCACACATGCGTTCGGCTGCAGCGATGCCGCGCTGAATATGGCTATTTTCTTCTGCAAATTTCTTGATGGGTTCATAAAACACATAGAGTAATCCACAATAGAATAGAATCTCAGGAACACTCATCTGTAGGACGTACAAACCATAAATTAAGGCTGTAGCTAAAAAAAACATTCCAATTGTATGAATGATGGGGCGAGAAGATAGGTCATAACGGGCACTTTTTTGTTCGAGGGCGGCCATCTTATGATTTTGATCTCTATATTTATTGAGAGAAAACTCTTCCATTCCAAATAGCTTCACCGTTTGAATGCCTGCAAGAAAGTCAATAATGACTGAAGCAAAACGCTCTTGGTTTTGCTGAATTTGTTTGGAAATGCGCTTCACACGTTTGGCCAAAAAAACAATCGGAAAAACGATCAAGGGAAACCCGATAAAAATAATAAGAGAAAGCTTCCAGGATGTATAAAAGCACAAGAGAAGTGTTGTGATGACTGTAAAAGGTGTTTGTAAATAGTTTACTAAGCAGGCATTGATAGCCTCCGCTATCATTGCGGAGTCTCCCATGACACGAGAAGATAGACTTCCAATATTGTGATCTTGATAAAATTTCATCGGAAGCGTCTGAATATGTTCAAAATATTTTTGACGTAGGTCTCTACTAATCCTGATGGCCATGACCCGAGTAGAAAAGCGATGAGCAAAAAGAGTGATTGCTTTAAAAATAGCTACAAACACTAAAAAAATGGCAAGGCTGCTCAAATTTTCTTTAATCGGCAGGATTTTATTAATCCAACCCGTCACTTGGCCTATAATATCGCGGTTTTTAGTTTGTAATAAAAATTGATCAACTTCTTGAGGGGTGATAAAACCCGTGTGCTGTGTGTCGATTTCTTGAAAACGTGCCTGCACTTGTCCCGAGGAAATTTGATCGACTTTTTCTAATTTACCTTCTTTTAATGGTGCGAATAATTCAAAAAAATCAGGACCTTTTTTGGTGATAATACCCAGAGCAAGAATTTCTAATTGCGAGGCAAAGGTGAGGAGGATCATCGCTGAGATGATCAAGACGATGAGAGAGGAATTTTTATGCTTGTCGAACGCAATTTTAAATATTTGTCTCATAGGATCTCTTGTCTAAACCCGTGCCACTTGAGAAGATTTTATTGTATTGAATTCCCCCATCTTCCGGAATTTGAGATAGCGCTGTTCAATCAATAAATCCCCCGGAATATTACGCAAAGTCTGCCATTGTTCCAGAATAAACTGTTGCATGTTTGTGTAAGCTTTCTGAGGATCGTGGTGGGCTCCTCCAAGCGGTTCATTAATGATGGCATCAATGATATTGAAATGTAGCATGTCTTCTGCGTTTAATTTTAGGATGCTAGCTGCCTCGACATTTTTCTTGGCATCTTTCCATAAAATTGAAGCACATGCTTCCGGAGAAATCACTGAATAATAGGCGTGTTCCATCATTCCAATCACGTCTCCAATACCCATTCCCAGGGCCCCCCCTGAGCATCCTTCACCAATAATAGCTACAATAATAGGGGTTTTAATACGCGCCATGGCACGCAAATTTTGAGCAATGGCCCAACCTTGGCCTCTTTCTTCTGCCTCCAGACCCGCATAGGCACCCGGTGTATCTAAAAAGCTTACAATAGGTAGACTAAATTTTTCAGCTAACTGCATGAGTCTTAATGCTTTTCTAAAGCCTTCAGGATTAAGCATTCCGAAATTACGATGGACACGACTCTCTGTGTCATTTCCTTTTTCTTGACCAATGACCACACATTTCATGGGACCAATCTTGGCGAGTCCACCAATAATCGCATGATCATCTCCAAAGGTCCGATCTCCACATAATTCATGGAAATTTTGACAGATATGCTGAATATAGTCGATAGAGTGTGGGCGAGAAGGGTGACGGCAAATTTGTACACGTTGCCAAGGGGTTAGCTCTGAATAAACCTTTTCTTTTAGCTTTTCAACTTTTTGTTCGAGTTTTTTGATTTCTGAGTTGAAGATAGGGTTATTATCATTCTGTTTTTTAAGATGTTCTATTGTTTTAACATATTCTTGAATTTGTCTTTCATGGGGCAAAATATCCAAAACATTCACCATAGTTGATTGATTATAAATGTTTTATTTAAACTGATAGAAAATTATACAAAAAACGTATTTAATTTAATACTATTTGTTTGCGATATCTGCGGGAGTTTGTAATTTATTCTCGGCATCAAAGAAATCCTTAACAATTTCAATAGTTGTTGGACGTGAAATAATGATGGCGTACAATTCTTCCACGTCTGCTGTAGCCATACGAATACAACCATCACTTTCATATTTTTCTAAGCTTTCTTTATCTTCCACTAGGATACCATTTTTTGAAACCCAAGGAAGTCCGTGGATGCCAAAGCCTTTGGCTGGAGCAGTCGTGTGACTAATCTCTTTCTCAAAAGGAATCCAGCGCGTTCCAAATACACGAATCATTTCGACTTTAGTCCCATTATGTGTTCCCATCATTTTAGGAGAATAAACGGCAATACGGGAACCGAGTGTATAAACGCCCAGAGGAGTCAGAAGGCCAGAGATTTTAGAGTGATCAACTCTTCCTAAGCCCACAGGATATGTTTTTACTAAAACTTTTTCTTTAGTATCTAAATCATGATAATAAAACCACATCTTGCACCGGGAGGTGTCGACGATCAAATTAAAATGAATATTCTTGTTGGGATTTAAGATGTTGAAGCGTGCGCCTTCTCCAAGATCTTGTTTTAAATAATCGGGTTTTCCATTCAGACTGCGAGCGATAAAATGGCGAGAAGTTTTGTAATGATTGGCATAGTCTGATAACCAAGCTGGACGACCTTTTTGCCAGGATACGCGGCTTTTGTAAGTGATTGTTTCCACAATTGGAAATTTTGGGTCATTTAAATTAAAAAATTCATTAATGCGATCGGCTTCTGGAGTTTCCTCAGATAGCTTAAGAGGTTTTTTTTCAGATGTTGTATTTTCGACTGAAGGAGTTGGTGGAGTTCTCTCTACTCGTGGAATTTTAGGTTCAAGAGAGGTCTGAGACTTGGCCAGCTTGTCAGAGAGAATCATGTCATCTTCAGCTTTAGGCGCAGGAAGGACTGCGATGGATTGAGCTTTTTCGTCTAACTCAATTTCCACGAGTAGAGGAGTGGCTGTTGAGTGTACACTAATTTCAGGATGATTAACATTTTTCTTAAAATAAGCTGCAAGGCCTATAATTCCGAATAGGATCAATGCAGAGTAGATGAGTAACTTGGGAAATGTCATAGTTGTGGGTGCCTTTTATGAGTAGACCCTTTAATATATAAAAGCGAGTCTATTTTGCCAATCATCTTTTAATCCCTTTTGCACAGAGAATGGATTTTTCGTTTGCTCTCAACCTGTCCAAAAGCAATTAGCCTTCGTAAACGATCCATGTATCCCTAAAAAAAAGTTGTGGTTCAGTCTCTTTTCTTAAATCTAGTCCTTCCACTAAGGATTTACAAAAGGTCTTCACGCCGATTTTTATAAAATGTTATTCATTCGAATCCGTTTAGCAATTGAGCAATGACATGCCTTGGGACTACCTCCTCTTGACTATTTCTTAAATGCACATTCAAAATTCTGGGGCAATTTAGGCTTTAAGAGGCGGAATATTGAATTTTTAACAAGCCGTCTTCTAAATTTACGGAAGAATGGCTCAGCTGATCCATGAGCTGCTCTTGATCGAGATGTTCAAAAAAAATTTTCCACGGAATAATGGTTAAATAGTTATAGTTCGAATAATCTTGATTGATCGTCTCATTGTCAGGAGGGACTTCAAAGGGTTTCTGTGTGTAAAGAGAAAAATACATCTCATTAATGACAATATCCACACGATCTTGAGGAGTAATACCAGGAATAGCAAATACTATTTTCCAATCAGCACCTTTTTTCGCCCTAGAAAAAGACCATTTTGCCTCAGTAAAAGATGGTCTTTTTCGCCTAAATAAACGGATGTCTTGGGGAATGAACAAGTGATTTTGGAGGTTCTCATCCTGATTAAGATTGTAAACAAACAGTTTTGCATTGTGCTGAGACGTGTAGCCCTCGTAAGATTGTTTATTTCCAAAAAAAGACTTGGAAAAACCTAGCCGACCCCCTTCTAGATCTTTTTGAATCTGGCTGCAGGTTGTTTTTAAAAAATCTTCAAAAAGAAAAGGGGTATCCTCTTGTTTATTCCTCTTTTTTCCTTTTTTATTTTCCATACTGACATAACGCCGTTTATAAATAGTGGATTGATCAATAACAAAACTTAACAACAGCCATTTGTCGTTTATTCGTCGCTTCAATTCAATAACATCCCCCTCTTTTTTATCTTCAAAGAGTTTTACAGGAAGGTAAAAACTAAAAGAGGATAATAAGGATTTGACATCATCCGCTAGATCATAAAGTATAAAAGTTAGGATTAACTCATTTTCATCTAGAGGAATCGATTGATCATCGGGAGTGCGCCATTCCAATAATTCTTTAGGGATCTCAGTTCCTAAAAGCCCACCTGTTTTTAGTAGAATGGCGATTTTTCCGCAAGGAGGCAGCTGAGAAGTGTTTCTGGGTGAAGAGGATGTTTCTGTGTGTTCAGCTTCTAAATCTTTATTGACAAGTTTTTCGTTCGTACTTGAACGCTCGGTAAGCTTTAAAGTCTTTGGAGAATAATGAATGAGAGGAAGGCGATCTAAGTGAACTTCTTTAAATCTTCGACAGCAGAAAATCCGTGTAAAAATCTTAAGAATTTTGACGATCAGGCTGGTGTTAATTCTTTGGTTGTGGCGATCAATCTTTTGATTGATAGCATGTATATTATTATAAAAGTTTTGCCTAAATAAAGGGTTTTCTGTTTGGATAATATTTTTATTAAGAGTTGAATTGATGAGATCAATGATAGTTTTTAGTGGGGCTTTAGGTTTTTTTGCACTCAACGGCGAAGGTTTAAGGGTCTGATTTTCGACAGTTAAAATGACTTCATTGGACAGAATTTTATGAGAGTAGTCTTTTGTATATAAATCTCTTGAGAGAGCACAATCCATAGTAATTGCCTTTTAAGGGGTTAAATTCTATCCAAATTGATAAGCTCAATATGAACTTCAACAGGTTAAAAATTCCATGGGGATTATTATCTATCCAATCGCGTGGATAAAGAGAATGGATACCCTTTCAAAGGATATATTTCAAGCTGTTTTTAACTAGGTGTTTTTGTAAAGAAGGGATTGGATAAGGCTGGGAAACTACGCCAGCCCTGATCCATTATTCCCATGCGAGTTTTAGATATGACGTGGTCTTTCAATTAGTTTACGCATTTTTTTGCCAGGAGTAAATTTTACTGCATTGCGTGCTGGAATAACGATAGGTAGGTCAGCTTTTTTAGGATTACGTCCAATTTTTTGCTTTCTTTCTACAACTTCAAAAACTCCAAAGTCACGAAATTCAAGACGATCTCCGCCTGACAAACACTCTGTCATCTTATCTAGAAAAGACTGTATGACATGACGCACATCATTAGGGTGTATTCCCTTTTCTTGTGAAATTGAATTAATCAACTTCTTTTTCGTCATCGTACTTTTCTTGCTGGCTGTGAACATAATAATAGAACTCCTTAGTTGAATGTGCGGTGGCAATATGGGCGTTATGGCCCGTTTTTTTATTTAATAACAAATCTTTTGTATAATGGCTTTAATCTTTAGAGTAAACCAAATATACCTAATGATACAATCTTTAGGCTTATGACATTTAAGCCCTATCATAATCAATCAACTTTTCGTTTCAAGAAGATTTTTTATTTTAGGTTATATTTTTTGGTAAGTTTGGTTGTTTCTCAGAGAAAAATGCTAACTTGTAACACGTATTAATACTTTATTTTTTTTACCGACGGCTAATAGTAACATACGATTTTCAATCAAATCGTTGGCTTTGATGATGAAGTTTTCATCATCGATTTTATCATTATTTAAATAGACTCCCCCATTACGGATTAAGCGACGAGCCTCACTCTTGCTACTTAACAGCTGAATATGACACATCAGGTCTAGTAGTTTTGCATTCACAATATCGTCCATGCGTAAAGAGTGTGAAGGCATATCTCCAGCGATAGATTCAAGTGTGGCAGCATTTAGAGCTGTTTTAGAACCAGGCGCAGCTGCTTTTGTCACTTCGAGAGCTGTTTGAAGGCTTTCCTCTCCATGAACAATACGCGTCACTTCTTCTGCTAAGCGTTTCTGTGCTGTGTTAGGTACATAATCAGATTGCTGCATCATCATTTGGTATTTTCTAATCTCATCCATTTCCATAAATGTCAGCATGCTCATCATTTTTATGACATCCGCATCTGCCACTCTAATCAGATATTGGTAAAATTCATAAGGGGAGAGTTTTTCTGGAGAGAGCCAAATAGCTCCCTTTTCTGACTTACCAAATTTTTGGCCATCACTCCTAGTCAGTAAAGGGAATGTAAGCCCGTACGCTTGTTGACCTGTGACTTTGCGAATAAGCTCCGTACCAGCAGTAATATTTCCCCATTGGTCACTCCCGCCTAACTGGACTTTCACCCCATAGTTTTGATATAAATACAAGTAGTCATAACCCTGTAGAACTTGGTAGGTAAACTCAGTAAAGCTCATTCCTTCTTCAGACGTCATGCGCCCTTTGACAGATTCCTTGGCTAGCATGGGTCCCATACGGAAAAACTTTCCTACATCGCGTAAAAATTGAATAAAGGAAAATTCCTTAAACCAATCGTAATTATTTAAAAAAATTGGTGGGTTTGTGCTAGATTTAGTATTTAATATTTTCTCAAAATTTTGACGAATACCCGTCAGATTTCTTTTGAGGGTTTCCTCATCTAATAACTGACGTTCAGAAGTTTTTCCTGAGGGGTCTCCGATCATTCCTGTGGCTCCACCCAGAATAACTAGGGGGGTATGCCCAAATCGCTGAAACCAAGCGAGACCCATGATACCAACCATATTTCCCAGGTGAAGGCTATCCGCTGTGGGATCAAAGCCACAGTAGACTTTTAATGGCTGTTTAGCTAAATCCTTTAATTCTTCACTCGTAATAGAATCAATAAAGCCGCGTTCGGTGAGTGTTTCAATTAAGTTACTCATAAGTGTCCTTGAAAAGTGCAGGAATGGATCCTATTCTCTTGTTTTAAGTATTTTTCTGTCAATGGACTAGATGGACAGGGAGCAAATATTTTCGCCTTAAGGTAAGAATATTCCCTTGGACTTATTTTTAAGCGATTTTAAGTAGATGGGGTTTTTTGTTGTTAAAAAAATACTTTGATATAATAAAAGGAGGATGATGAAAGAGGGGGGAGTTATGAATGATAAAGCTGCTGAAAGTAAACAGGTTCAGAAAGCGCGAGAAAAGCTTAAACATCAGCTTCAAGAAGAACAAAAGTTAGTCACAGAAGAAGCACTCAGGAAGGGGAGTGAGGAAATCAAAAACTGGATTACGCGTCATCAAAAAGATCGCGTTAAGTTAAGAGGAAAGGACGTGAGTTTGTTTGATGAAAATAAGCATCCTGCAAAATTGCATAGTCGATACATAAAACATTTGATCGAAGATTTGGCTAAGCCTGTCCCTCCAAAAGCTGAAAGAAATTTAAGCGGCCGAGTGACTAAAGGCTTTTAAGGAACTCTAAAACGGATTATAAATATCAATAAATTGATGCTCGACTTTATATTCTTTTGATAAATATTCTCCTAGAGCACGCGGGCCTATTCTTTCCGTCGCGGAATGGCCTAGAGCATAGAAGTTAATCTTTTCTTCAAAGGCTTGGTTCCAAACGGGTTCATCAAAGTTTCCTGCAATAAAGCAATCGAGTTTTCTATTTATCGCTTCACTGATTATTTTATAGCTACCACCCGACACTAAACCCACAGTTTCAATCTCTTCTTTTCCTCCGAAAGCCACATTAGCACTATGCTCGTAAAAGTCTTCAAGCTTTTTCTGAAATTTTAAACGATGCATTTTATTTACCCTTCCACAAACCCCGATATACAAACCATTAATAGGAGCAAAGGGCTCTAAATTTTGCCAACCCATCTCTTCTGCTGCTTTCCAGTTATTACCTACTACTTGATGGGCATCTAAGGGAAGATGGTATGCGATTAGAGAAAGATTATGGTTGAAGAGAATTTGTAGCTTCTCTTTTTTTGAACCATAAATTTGAGGGCTGTCCTGATTCCAGAATAAACCATGATGTACGATCAGGGCATCTGCGCCTGAATCAGCGGCCGCTTGGATGGTTGCTAAACTAGCGGATACTCCCGTCGCAATTTTTAAGACCTCAGGCTTGCCCTCAAATTGCAGACCATTATAGCAGTAATCTTTGAAAGATTGCGGCTGAAGGAGATGATCCAGGTGTGCACAAAGTTCTTGTAATGTAATCATACGGATACCAATAATAAGGATAAATTTAACATGTAACATTATGACAAGCCCTAATAATATCCAAGAGCAAATTGCAAAAAAAGCTGCAGGTTATGCGGCTATCGACTTTGTCAAAGAGGGAATGACGGTTGGACTAGGCACGGGATCGACAGCTACTTTTTTTATTGAAAAGTTAATTGAGCGATGCCGTGAAGGCTTGCGTATTCAAGCAGTGGCGACATCTGCGCGTTCTGAGGCAAAGGCCAGAGCTGGTGGCATTGAAATTATTGACATCAATACCCTTTCATCGATTGATTTAACTGTGGATGGAGCGGATGAAATAGACCAGCAAAAGCAGATGATCAAAGGGGGAGGCGGTGCTCTTTTGAGAGAAAAAATTGTTGCAAGTATGAGCAAGGAAATGATTGTAGTGGTTGATGAGCATAAGCTGGTGCCTCGTCTTGGAAAGTTTCCTCTTCCAGTAGAAATTATTCCTTTTGCCTATAGAGCCACTATCCATCGCATCGAGAGGCTAGGTTTTCATGGTCAATTAAGACAAGATGCCTCAGGTCAATTGTATCTTACGGATAATAATAACTATATCTACGATATAAAATTCGATCAATACATAGATCATCCCGTAGATCTACATCATTTTTTAAGGGAGATTGTGGGAGTTGTTGAATCGGGTTTATTTATTCATCTCGCTGGCCGTGTTATTGTTGGATATGATGATGGAAAAGTAGAAATTCGTACGTGACTAAAATAATTGATAACAATAGAATCACGATTTGCGGGGATATATTCAAATACCGGATTTTTTATGCTGTCGGAACTTGTTCAACTTTCCTTTGATAAAATTATGCAGACTCGTGCTTACACGGTCATTGTACTAAACGGTTATGGGAAGCGTTTTGCTATCTATACAGATCCAAACATTGGAAGGAATCTGCAACTGTTTTTGACAGGTGTAGAAAAGCCACGCCCTTTGACGCATGATTTAATCAACTCTATATTTCGCGGGTATGAAGTACGCATCAAACAGGTTGTAATCAATGATATACAAGATACAACCTACTTTGCTCGCCTCTATTTAGAACAAGATCTTGGGGACATCCGTCACATTGTAGAGATAGATGTAAGGCCTAGTGATGGCATTACCCTAGCCCTCATGAACAATGCCCCAGTATTTTGCACAAAAGATGTTCTTGATAGAACTTTGGCAATTGAGGAAGAGTAAAAATTCACTCTTGGTCAATACTTAATGTTGAAGTTGTTTTTCGCTAGTTGAATTAAGCTTTCTACTGCTTCAACAGCATCTTCTCCTTCTGCTTCAATTTGAATCTTGGAGCCTTTATTTGCTGCTAGCATGAGAATACCTAGCAATGATTTGGCATTCACATAGTTTTTTTGATAAATCAAGTGGACTTCAGACCGGTAATGGGACGCGCACTTGACGATTTCTGTAGAGGGTCTTGTGTGGAGACCTCTGTCATTTTGTACTGTAAAAACGCCTGTATGTTTTTTCATAATGCCTACCTTTTTCTTGTAAGCTGTGCCAATATCGGATACAACCATTACTCTTTTCATAGCATCCTTTGTGTTCAATCTTTTAAAAACTATCTCCAAAGATGCATACGCCCTTAGCAAATATTCTGCAAATGAAATCTTTTGGCTTCGCTCAATTTATAATATAAAACCTTTATTGTAATTAACTTAGGATAATTTATCTATGGATAATCTGATTTTGAAGTTGAGGGGACGTCGAAAATTAATCCAATTATCCTGTATTCGCTGAAAGTGCGACAAGTTAATTTTTAAAAGATATTGTATTAATAAATTTAGTATATATCAATAAGAAGTTTGGAAATTTATGAATCATTTTGTTTTTTTTAATATTAAAATTTTCATTTTGAATAATTTATGGGTCTTATTTTTCTAGCTATTTTCAAAAGCAAATTCTAAAGATAAAGCCAGCGTTGCTACTAATGAAAATAAAACTATATTTTTCTTGTAATTATTAGAGGTAGATTATACAAATAAGTTGAGCACATAAGTAGGAGGTCAGTCATGTCTAAAATTATCATGTCTATGTTAGTTCTAACACTGGGAATAACTTTTACAAGCTGCTCTGAATCAGACTCTAACAAAAACTTGCAAGCGATTCACTTTGGTCCTGGCCCTAGTGGATACCAGGATGATGACGCCACCATTGCTGAAGCACCCTAAAAGCTCATTCTTATAACATTTTATATACACGCAACAGAAACGCACTATGAGCACATTTTCAACATCATTTAGAGAATTCAAAGACGCAACATCCCAAGAAGAATTATCTAACTTTAGCACGCAAAACGCTAAAAATAACCGCATTAACCGTACAGAAAAATTATTTGCTAAAATCACTAAAACTGTTTTGCCCATATTTTTATTGATTAATGCTATTGTCTTTACGACGAATGCTTTAAAGTGGGATCATTATGTTGTAGAATTTAGTAGTGCTGTACTCATGGGGTTTTTTTTGAGGCTATACGCGCATTACTGTTCTCCTAAACAGTTTGCGAAAAAAGTAAATGAGGCCGTGGCAGGCACAGCCGCAGAAAGCTCATTTGTCATTGCCAATGTAGACTTAAACTTAGATAGTATTTTAGCAGTTTTAAAGATTGACAGTTCCCATATGTCTTCTGCTCAAACTGTACTAAGAGTTTTAACTTACTTTTTTACCTCTTACTTAGTGACACACAATGGTTTAACTCCCACTATAGAACCGCCTCTTTTGCACGCGCCTAATCATCGTTTATGTCTGGATTCGCACTCCAATAAGTATCTTCTATCCACCTATTATACTTCTTTAATTGCAACTGGAACATTTCTTTTATTAAGAAGTTATTTAAATCCTGCAGGCTCTTTAGATAGTTACGATATTGGGCGCGATTTTGGATATATGGTTACTTCTTACGCAGGTGTACGGGCCATTGGTGATGTGATCATTAGAAGTTATGATTTCATGAAAAGGGGCAAGAGACGATATGAACAACAAGAGATTACGGAGAGTTATTCGAACTGGAAAAAAAATTTAAAAAGGTTTTTAGACATCGGGTCAAATATTGTTCCTCCCATATTATCTTCGATTAATCATGAGGCTACGTACTTTTCATTAGGCGTAGTCGGAGCTGCCTCACAGGCATACGGCGAAAGAACTTTTTCGCGCATAGATAAACAAGCTCTTCTTCTTGAAAAGACAATACAAGAGGGTGGGTATGCTGTTCAAAATGATACCGAGGAAAGTCTGATGCTCGAGCATTCATTTAATTTCAAACAAACAACGCTGAAAGCAGAACACGTTAAAACGATCGTGTGGTCAGGCCTATTATTAGCATTTACAATCGCCTGTGTACTTACTAACGATTGGTCTGTGGGTATTGCCATGCCCATTCTTTATGCCGGATACATTGGCTCCTATGGACTAGGAAGGTGGGTAGATAGAAAAGTTAGAAAAAAAGATCATCCTTTAACAAACCGTCTCGCGTTCGTGTTAAGCAATCCATATTTCGTCAATCTTATCTATAACTATTTTCATACAAAATTCAATTTACGTGATACAGATATAAAAGGAGATCAGGGACTTTTAAAGGTGCTAGCTTACCTTCTCTACTTAGCACTAGGAGTCGGGATGGGAAATAATCGCTCAGAGCAGACCAGCCTTTATAATTTTGATGGTGCAAGAGCCTCATCGCTCGGGATGAACTTTTGGATGACCAATAGCTTGGAGTATTTATATTTAAGGCGACACATCCAGCAGAACTAGTTGATTCTGTTTTCTGTACAGACAATTCCTCAAAATGTATATTAATCCCTTTTATACAAGTTGAGGTTATTCATGGTAAAAAATCGTTCAGAAGTAGCTTACGAAGATAAATGGAATGTTGAATCTCTTTATAAAACACCATCGGCCTGGCAAAAAGATTTTAAAGCCGCGGGATTGATAGATAAAACACCTCATTGGCCCGAATTGAAGCGTTTTAAAGGGAAGCTTGGCAAGGATGCCAAAACCTTAAAAAGTGCTCTAGAGACTCTTTTTGATATTTCTAGAAAACTTTCCAAGCTTTACACTTATGCACATTTGCGTCATGATGAAGACATTGCTGACGATAATTTTAAAACAGCCTTTGCTCAAATTTCTTATTTAATGCACGATTTCAATCAAGAATGTGCATGGTTTGAACCCGAATTGCTTGCTTTGCCCAGTGCACAGCTAAAAAAATTGATAGCATCTCCTATTCTAAAAGACTACAAATTTCATTTAGAAAAAATCGTTCGCCTTAAAAAACACACCCTTAGTTCAGAGAAAGAAGAATTGCTCGCTTTGTCGGGTAAAGCCGTTACGGCCTCAGTTAAAGCTTTTTCAGCGATTAGCGATGCGGATTTTCGGTTTGGTAAGGTGCAGGATGGCAAAGGGAATGACTACGAGGTCACGCAAGCTTCCTATGGAATGCTGATTCGTTCCCACGATCGCGTTTTGCGTAAAAATGCCTTTGAGTGTATGCACGGAAAGTATTTCGAATTTGAAAATACAATGTGTGAATTGTTAAACGGAAACGTGCAATCCCACCTTTTTAATGCACGAGCTCGCCAATTTAATTCCTGTTTAGAAGCCTCTTTATATCCAAAAAACATTGACTTAGATGTCTATTACGCATTGATTTCAGCGGTAAATGATAATCTAGACGTCTTACACAAGTATATGCGGTTACGTGAGCAGGTGATGGATGTTGGACCTCTTCATCTTTACGATATCTATGTACCTTTGAACAAAGATATCGAAATCAAAATGACCTACGAGGAAGCAGAGCAGGCTGTGATTGAATCTGTTGCTCCATTAGGCGTGGAGTATCAAAACATACTGAAGAAAGGGTTGTTACAAGAACGTTGGGTAGATCGGTATGAAAATAAAAATAAACGCTCTGGTGCGTATTCTAGTGGCTGTTATGATAGCATGCCTTATATCTTGATGAATTTTAAGGGGCTTTTAAGAGATGTATTTACGTTAGCCCACGAAGCGGGTCATAGTATGCATAGCTACTTAAGTCATAAAAATCAATCTTACCATGAATCAGATTATCCCATCTTTTTAGCAGAGGTAGCTTCTACTTTTAACGAAGATCTTTTAATGCGACACCTGGTGAAAAATGCCAAAACAAAAGAACAAAAGATTTTCTTACTAAATCAGCAAATTGAAGATATTCGGGCCACGCTCTTCCGACAAACCATGTTTGCTGAATTTGAATTGTTCATCCATGAAAGTGCAGAAAAGAATGTTCCTTTAACGCCTAAACTACTTAAAGAACAGTCTTCCAGGTTAAATGCCAGCTATTTCGGCCCTGTCGTCATTGACCCTCTAATCGAGATTGAATGGGCACGGATTCCGCATTTTTATTACAATTTTTATGTTTATCAATATGCCACGGGGATTAGTGCAGCTTTAGCGTTATCAGATAGGGTGATTAATGGGGGTAAAAAAGAGAGGGAAGATTACCTGTCTTTCTTAAAAGGGGGATCCAGTAGATATCCTATTGAGATGTTGAAAAAGGCTGGCGTAGACATGCGCTCTCCAGCTCCAGTCGAAGCTGCAATTCGCAAATTTCGCGGATTAGTTGATGAATTAGCTTTATTAATAGGGAAAAAAACCGCAAAAAAGCCAGGAAAAGTAAAAAATTAGCAGTTAAACAATTCGATTGCTAGAATTTACTTGCGCAAATTTTGGGGCTCATCTATATTGAGGAAAAAATTAATCAAAAAATCAATCTTTCAAACGAAGGGAGTTTATATGGCACAAACACAAACGAAAGAAAAACAGAATCTTAATGTTAAATTTAAGCCTTTAGGAAACCGTGTTCTTGTGCGTCGTTTAGAACAAGAAGAAAAACTTAAAGGGGGAATTCTTCTACCTGAGACTGCAAAGAAAAAGCAGGAACAAGCGGAAGTTGTGGCTACTGGGACAGGTAAAAAGGACAAGAGCGGCAATTTAATTCCGATTCCAGTCAATATAGGAGATATCATTCTTATGGAAAAATATTCGGGTCAAGACATTAAGTTGGAAGACGAAGAGTATGTGATTCTGAAAGCTGACGATATCATTGCCATTGTAGAGTAATATTTATTCAAGGAGAACTAGTTATGACCGCAAAAGACATTAAATTTAAAGAAGATGCACGCCAAAAGATTCTTAAAGGTGTACGCATTTTAGCTGACGCAGTGAAAGTTACGCTAGGACCAAAAGGCCGCAATGTAATCATTGATAAATCCTACGGCACGCCGCATATCACAAAAGACGGGGTTACGGTTGCTAAGGAGATTGAGCTAGAAGATAAGCACGAGAATATGGGTGCTCAAATGGTGAAAGAAGTGGCTAGCAAAACAGCTGACAAAGCTGGTGATGGTACCACCACTGCGACTGTATTAGCAGAGTATATTTACAGCGAAGGTCTACGTAACGTAGCTGCCGGAGCCAATCCTTTAAGTTTACGTCATGGAATTGAAAAGGCTGTAAAAACAGTTGTAAAGGAATTACAAGCACGCAGTAAGAGCATTAAAGACTCGAAAGAAATCGCGCAAATTGCCACCATTTCAGCAAACAATGACAAAGAAATTGGTGAAATTATTGCTAAAGCGATGGAAAGAGTAGGTAAAGATGGAACCATCACTGTTGAGGAAGCTAAAGGTTTTGAAACCACACTAGACGTAGTGGAAGGGATGAACTTTGACCGTGGATATCTCTCTGCTTACTTCATGACAAATCCTGAAACACAAGACTGTGTTTTTGAAGATGCCTATATTCTAATTTTTGAAAAAAAGATTTCAGGGGTAAAAGAATTTATTCCTATTTTACAAGCCTGCGCTGAAAGTGGAAAACCCCTATTAGTGATTGCCGAAGACGTTGAAGGTGAAGCCTTAGCGACGTTGGTAGTCAATCGTCTACGTGCGGGATTAAAAATCTGTGCAGTGAAAGCACCTGGTTTTGGCGATCGTCGTAAGGCCATTCTTGAAGATATCGCAATTTTGACAGGTGGTCAATTAATCAGCGAAGAACTGGGGATGAAGCTGGAAAGCACAACTCTAGAAATGCTTGGTCGCGCTAAGAAAGTGATCGTCACAAAAGATGAAACAACGATTGTTGAAGGTGCTGGAGATAAGAAAAAGATTAACGAGCGTGCTGCTTTGATCAAACGTCAGATTGAAGAGACAGATTCTGATTACGATCGTGAGAAGTTACAAGAACGTCTAGCTAAATTATCTGGTGGTGTAGCAGTTATTCGTGTAGGTGCTGCCACAGAAGTTGAAATGAAAGAAACTAAAGACCGCGTGGATGATGCACACCATGCGACAGCAGCTGCCGTTGCAGAAGGTTACTTACCGGGTGGTGGCGTTGCCTATGTTCGTTGCATTCCAGCCGTTTTAAAATTAGCAGACAGCTTAGAAGGGGATGAAAAAACGGGTGCGAAGATTATTGCTAAGGCTTTAAGTGCACCTCTTCGTCAAATTGCAGAAAATGCTGGTCAAGAAGGATCCATTATTTTACAGCAAGTCGAAAAACTTCCTGATACACAAGGATACAACGCCTTGAATGGTGAATTCACTGACATGATAAAAGCTGGTATCTTAGATCCAACTAAAGTGACACGTTGTGCACTAGAAAATGCAGCCTCAGTCGCTGGACTTTTGATCACAACAGAAGCTTTAATTGCTGATATCGTAGAAGAGAAAACAGCCCCTGCAATGCCCCATGGAGGCATGGACTACTAAAAAATAAAAGCGGCAAAAAAAAATTGCCGCTTTTTGTTGCATTAAATTCGGCAGTTTATGTAAGATACTGCTTTCTGATCCGGAATAGCTCAGCGGTAGAGCAGTGGACTGTTAATCCATTGGTCGTAGGTTCGAATCCTACTTCCGGAGTCACTTGAATAAGGCAGTTATAGCGTAAGTTATAACTGCCATTTTTTTTGATGCATGGATGTTCGCCTGTGCATTAAATCCTATGAAAGCCCACGATCAATTACTAGAATAATCACGTACACTTTATTTTCTTATAATCCTAATCGTAGGACTGATAAGGATTTTCAGATTAAATTGTCACGCAACGACAAGAATCGTCTCAAGCCGTGCTTTCTGAGTCCTTCCGACACATGTGCACCCCCAGAAGGTTCTTCGATCCTTCGTGTCCTTCTTTTTTTTTTGAGTGCATGCAATAGGTTATAGTGGTGGTAGTATGAAGCCACATTCGCTTTCTTAAATCCAATTAAATCAGCTAGGACTTCGACAAGTTTACGCCTCCAGAGAGCTAGTTCATCTATCTTTGTCTGAAAAATCTTGCTGCTCATTGGTTTATCTATTTCTTGTGGTTGTGCAGCATTGCGATTGTCCGCCAAAAAACCACATGCAAACTTTAGGCTAAATACGGCTTTGTCGAATTCGTTGAGAACATTATGTAAAAAGTATTTCTTGGAATCTGTCGAGTGAGAAAGTTGCACACTATATGATAAGTCATCAATAGCCAACTTTTTCCGTAATTGTGATGCAGCATCGATCAGCAATTCACACATTTTTTCGTGAGTAGCCTCGCTGTGTTTCATTTGTGCCTATATCCATATTATGACTGGAAAAAATCTAGTCTTAAAGAATTATTTTAGCTTAATCTAAGGTTTAACCCCATAGCCACACATAAAGAAACAAGGGTATGCCATTTGGGGTTTCCCGAGCCGGAAAGCGTTTTATAAAGACTTTCACGGCCGACGTGGGCTTTTTTGGCTAGAGCGCCGATGCCGCCTTGCGCTTCAGCAACATTCCGAAGGGCGATTAAGAAGACTTGCTGGGATTCTTCACCCCCTTTGAGGCTTTCTTCAAGAGCGGCATTTAAATACGCAACCGCCTCATCATGATCTTTGAGCTGCTCTATGAGGAAATCTTGATATTTTCTACTTCTTGCCATGATCTAACTCCCTAGATTGATAATCCTTCAAATACTCCTTTGCTTTTTCGATATCTCTATCTTGGGAACCCTTGTCGCCTCCGCAAAGGAGCAAAATGACTTTATTCCCAATCTTTCCATAGTAAATTCTAATTCCTGGAAGTAAATTCTAATTCCTGGACCGTAGTGAATCCGAAGCTCGCATACCCCTTCTTGCAGAGTTTTGCAGTCTCCGAAGTTCCCAAGCTTCAACCGGGCAGCCGAGTCAAAATTTTGGCTCGGGTATGAATTTCTTTGAGTCCCTTTATCCAGACCTCAAAGGGTCGCTTTCCGGCAGCGGTCTCGTAGATTTCAATGTCGATCTCATCCATGTAACCTTATTGTATCTTACAGGATACATTAATTTCAAGTATTTTCTAAGCTATTAGCCTTAAGGATGTTGAAAATTCTTGAGAAAAGCCAATCTAGTGAAAAGTTCGAAGTGTATCCAGCAACTGGAGTCACTTTGCAGTTATAGCGTAAGTTATAACAATTTTTTTTGATGCATGGATGTTCGCCTGTGCATTAAATCCTATGAAAGCCCACGATCAATTACTAGAATAATCACTTACACTTTATTTTCTCATAATCCTAATCATAGGAATGATAAGGATTTTCAGATTAAATTATCACGTAAGCGCCACCAACAAGAATCGTCTCAGTACCTCGCTTTCTGAGTCTTTCCGACACATAATCAGCCAATTCTTTTAATGAGAGATTCTCCCAATCTATCATAAAGGCTTTCCTTGACGTCTTGGTCGTATCCTAGTCATCTGTTCATAATATTTTTCGCGTATGTCTTGAGGAAACCCATCATAGGGTCTTTCTAAAAATGACTTCAACTCTTTAAGGAAGGGATAACGCGGGTTGAATCGGTATAGTAAAGGTCTTACCTTTTCGATGACTGACGATGACCCCACCTTTTTCCAATCGCGCCAATCCTCTTTGAAAAGCTGAAAAGTGGCGTTTGAAACACTTCCTTAAGCTGCGATGGATAACACTCTTCATTAACCACAAGATAGAACAATATCTTCTCAATCACTGCATTGCCAAAAAGAGATTCTAACATATCGACCACCTTTTTTGGTCATAATACCACTAATATTGGTGATTTTCAATATCTGAGGTTGCGAATCAATAGTGCGCTGGGTGTAAACTTTGTTGCTGGAGTTTTTTGAGGCGTTTAAGACGAAAGTTTTAAGTGCCTTTTATGTCTTTGTTTAGCAACAGCTTTCACTTCTCCCTTTGAATAACAAGACGCATGCTTTCAAAAATTTGCAGTTTATTTGACAATACAGTAAGATGAAGTTGTCATAATGTGAAGTTTATCTTCACGAATCGTGAGGTTATATGGATTCAAATACGTTAAATAGGGCATTAGAGACATTGGGCTCTTATTTGTCCGACAAGGGGTTGAAATATGAGATGGCGGCAATCGGTGGAGGAGCTTTATTACTACTGGGACGCATTATTCGACCTACGAAAGACTTAGATATTGTTGCTTTACTAGATGAGAATGTACTTATTTCAGCCCATCCTTTACCAGCGCCCCTACTTAAAGCTATTAAAGAGGTGGGATTAGCACTCAAACTCCCTGAGAATTGGATCAATTCAGCTCCTGCAGATTTATGGAAGATGGGCCTGCCGGAAGGATTCCAAGATCGTTTAGACCCCCTTCACTTTGGTGGGCTAACAATCTATTGTGCGAGTAGATTTGACCAGATTTGTTTTAAATTATATGCCTCGGTAGATCAGGGACCCAATTCTAAACACTTTGAAGATTTAAAAAAATTAAATCCCAGCCAGGAGGAACTTAAAAAAGCTGCAATTTGGTGCCAAACCCATGACGTTTCAGAAGAATTTGCGAGATGTTTAGTAGAAGCACTGCATAGTTTAGAAGGTTAAAATGGAAAATTTGATAGTAGAATTTGATCATTATCTTGCGGGAATCGCATGGAACTCATGGAGCGAGTTGGGAGTAGCTGGAACCGATAGGTTTTATGAAAATTGCTTAATACAACCAGAAGAACTCATTATTTTGACTGCAATTATAGCCCAACACGATCCACGTTTACGTGATGAGGCATTAGATTGGTCCTCACGTTATCATCAATGGATTTCTGTAAGTCGACTACGTACTTTTCTAAAAGATATGGATCCTGATGTCATGCACTCTTTTTCTCAGTTTGCTGCAGTTTTAAACTCGGTCTCATCAGCAAAATGGCCGAGCGCAGAAGAGCGCTCTGACTTTGCAATTAGAATAAGTGAAAAATCATTATTACCGGGACTCGAGTCGCCCTCTTTGCTTATGCTTCGGTTACGCAATCTATTTGGTCCTGGCGCAAAAGCTGATATGCTAACACATTTTTTGACAAGAAATGGAATGCAATTCTCAGCTTCTGATCTTAGAGAGGTAGGTTACTCTAAAAGAAGTTTGATCACCGCACTTGATCATTTAGCAACATCAGGAATTCTGGTCGTAACAAATGTAAGAAATAAGAAAAATTACGAATTAAGTAAACCAAAAGAACTTCAAGTAATTATTGGAAAGTTACCAAAAATAGCTCCTCCTTGGATTAAGATATTACACGCAATTATAGCAATTCGCGCGGTAATTCCTGAGATTCAAAACAGCTCTAAAATAACAAAAGGAGTAATACTGCGAAATTGTTTGATCAAGATAGAACCCTTATTACCGTTTTTTATTTCACCAATCCTTCGCAATCATCCTGACTTTGAACGGGATTGGAAATCTGTAGTAGAAATTTTTAAAGCATTTCAACAGGGAAATTTTCATATGCAATTTGAAGTATATAACGACTTTGACAAAATTGTAATTCAACTTTTACGCGACCTGCATCGGGTAGATGACTGTGTTGATGGAATTGAAATGATTCAGAGTGAGAAGGAGTTCAAAGTGGGTCGACATGGAGAGATATACAAAGAGTGTTATCAGCTGTTTTTAAGTTTCATCAGCGATTTGAACGTGAGCTTAAAACATTTTTTTGAGTTTCCTTTTCATAAAATGATGGATGAATCGCTCGCTGATATTTCTTATCGCTTTTCTAACGAAAAACTTCCTCAACTATTGGAAAAGATGAAACAGATTCAATCGATTGACCGGATTACCAATGTTCAAACGGCTGTTCGGCAGTATCAAATATTTATGCCTGAATTTGATGTTTTAAGGCAGTTCATCTACACTTTTAGAAAACGGCTTGAAGACCTTTATTTCATCAATACTGATATTTATTTACTATCTCTCCCCACGACCTTATATAAAAGAAAACTCGTCCTTGATTTATTTTCAAAGAATAATAATTAAATATTTAAAAAAATAAACTATTAATTTTGAAAGGTTTGAAAATTCTTAAGAAAGACCGGACCAGTCAAAAGTTCGAACTATTTCCAGTGGCTAGAGTCACTTAAATAAGACAGTCATAGCGTAAGTTATAACTGTCATTTTTTTTATGATGCATGGATGTTCGCCTGCGCATTAAATTCTATGAAAGACAGCAATCAATAACTAGAAATATTCAGATTGCATACGTTTGATTTCCTAATGCTGTAAATGTATGTGTATTATTAATTCGGACATGTTGGCCTTGTAGAAGTATGTTCGAATCATGCAGTTGGGAACAAAAACCAAACATTTTTTATACAAATGCTCCATTATGATCCCTCCTATCAATACAAATGTTATAAGGCGTTACATCGGATACAAAAAGTCCGATTAATCTCTGCTGAAGCTATTCGTAAAATTATTACATATATAAACAACATCAACCTTCTTTTTTGGTTATAATACCACTAATATAGGTGATTATAATGCCAACAGAAAAGATTCATTGAATCATGCCAGGATAAGGTTTTAATCCGCATGGAATTTTCTTAATATGATCAAAGACACTCATCAAGAAGTAAGCTTTTAAAAAGCATAGGGATGAATTGGACTTGATCGCTCTAAGATATCTTATCTCACATATTATAAAACTAAAATATATTTAAATAAAATTGTAGGTGCAGTAGAGTGTTTTTGAAAGATATAAAAACTATTAGCAAAATTAAAGAAAGGACTGTTTATGGTAAACTTGCAACCAGTTGCAATGCTTCAACGCTTACCGCTGCCCCCCGATAACAGGAGAGGACATTGTTCGGTTGAGAGGCTACTCGTTTCACCTTTTCGCTTCTGTGGGCGTCAGTGGATGTGGATTAGAGGCGATAGTCATAACCAAATTTCTAAAGTGGCACTTAAAGTATTCACCGTGCCATTTTTAGCATGTGCCACAGTTTTGTCGAGTTTGCCTGCATTGATTGGAGCTTTATTTTTTTCTTTAAGTAATATTCCCTCTGTTGTGGAGTATCAACCTAGATTTGATATTAACCTACTTAGGAAAGACACTAGTAATGAGGAGATAGCTATAAAAATAAAAGATCATTTACAAACTTCCGGGTATGACTATTCTATTAAAGTTCGATCAAGGGATAGGGAATTAACTAATGATCATTATCCTGAGTATATTCAACGGTATATTACAGTGATAAATCCTTCAAGTTCACCAGCTATGCGTTTGTGGGAGAGGTTTAAAAATCATTTTTATAATAAAGAAGTGTCCTCTTTAAATTCTTTATCAGTCTGTTTATTTGATCAAGAACCTAAGAGGTTAGCGCAATTAAGAGATGTCTTGGCTTTACATAGGTCAATCACTTTTTCTCTAGCTTTTGATTTAGCATATATACGTACTGAGGTGGGAGAAGGGACTCTGTAATTAACGTCTAAAAAAAATTGCTAGCCAATAGTTAAAAGTCCATTTCGTCATTTGAAAAAGACAGTTATAACTTAAGTTGTAATTGTCTTTTTTGAAAATCACGCACGCGCATACGAAAAACTTTCTCAACGATTGGAAAAGATGAAATAGATTCATCCCTAGACCGGATTACCATGCTAAAATCGTTGTTCGACAATATCAAATATTTATGCCTGAATTTTCAAAAGAAAATTATTGATTTCCATTTGTTAATTTTTTTGTCGTGACTTCATCTTTTGCAGAGTAACTTTAAGATAGCGTTTATATCCTTCTACGCTCATCCATCCTTTTGGACAATCAATTGGCTTTAGCTCATTGGCATCAAAAGATAAAAATTGATGTGATACGCTTGTTTTGCGTCGGACTCTCACCTTATACTGGTTGTTAACTTTTTCTCTTACGCGACCTATGCGACCGTCGGGAATTTTAACGCACCCACCTATAACGATTGATTTTGTCATAAAATCCTCTTTTTGCATTTCTCTAATCGGAATGATTTCTTGAATAAGAGTAAACTTTGGCTACCACAGGTGATTGAAACACATAAAGCAATTTCTTTAATGTGTAAAGACGATCAAAATAAACCGTTAACTCCTTTTGTCAATTCTGTGTTGGAATTTTCATCGGCATCATAATGATTCTTTGTTTATCAATTTTAAGGTTTTATAATCAGCCTTGCGTACGAAAGTGCATCTCTCATTCCAAACAAAGTGATCGATAATTAGAATAGTGTCCAATTTACCAAAGAATCTTATTTTGTTTTCTTTGCAATTTTTTCAGTAAATATTGAATATGTTTATTTAAGATAATTTTAAATTAGTTGATTTATTTTTCAATATTATTATTTATGTTGTGTTGTTTGTTTTTTTTAATATGTTTTTAGGAACTTGAATTTAATATTTAAATAATTTATACAAAAGCTTTGGGAGGATCTATGAAACAAATAAGATTACACATGAGCGTTAATGCTTAAGTATAAATTTGCGTTTTATATAATCGTTCTTTTTTCTATACAACTGAATTTGCTGGCTCAAAATTGTGAAAATTTCAGCTCTAGCGATACAATTTCTATCTCTTGGCGAAGAAAAACCAACTCCATTTATATGAAAAGAGTGCATAAAGACCCCTTGGACTATCATTTTAAAAAAAAGTTTGGGTTGTTTTATACTTTAGGAGATCTTAAACCTCCTATGTTTTATTCTAAGAAAAAGGTACTTGATTTTGAGTTGAACGCTTTAGATCTTTTCTCTCCAAAATATAAAATTTCAGCCAATAGCCGGGCATATAACTTCTTACTTTTATTAGCTCGCTCCCACCAACAAGATAGTTCAAAAAAACCTTCTGGCGGTACCTCAAAAGTAAGATTAAACTACTCTTTTCATAGTGACTGGTTTTTAGATCTAAGATTCGATCATATTTATCAGTACTACACTTCCGATCCAAGTCGTTCAACGTCAGATAACCCAAGTACGAATTGTATAAAGGTGGGTGCAGGCGTTGGATACAAATTTTGAAATCAAACTGCGACCTTGAATGGTAACTTTTTAAACGCACGAAACCGAATAATTCAAGGCGTATCTTTTTCTGTTGAAGTGTGCAGCTTGCGTAAGTCCCAGATTGTAAATGAACCTCTTTCTTTTGCTTTATTTAAGTTATCAGGACATGAGGCTGCAACCAAAGTTTTATCATCAGTAAATAGTAGACAGGAAACCCTACCATTATGCATTCCTATTAAAGACGCGGGATTTTTTTGTCTAATGTCCCACAGAAGAGCTTTATGGTCATCTGCACCACTAGCAAATATAATGTCACTAGTTTTAGCAATTGTCCAGACTCGACCTTCATGTTTTTTTGAGGTTGTAATAGAAACTTCATTTTCAAAATCTACTGTTTTAACATGACCTGTAAAACATGCAAGAGCAATTTGATGAGCCGTGATATATTCCATGGATGCTATTAGAGGTCTCTGGTTATTAATAACATCATCGGGGTCTTCTATTATGATGTCTTCTTTCTTTTTCCAGTGGTGTATGATTCCGTCATCATTATCGCTTTTATTCCAGATCTGCAAGTGCGAACCTATTGCAACAAAAAAATCATCTTCGTTGAGTTGTTTTATACAATAAACCCAATCATTTTTATGAACGGGTGTATAAAGAACCTCTTTGATTTCATTATTCCAGGTCCATTTTAACGTAGAAAGACTTGCTGGAAGACCTGCTAGAAAAAGGTGCTGTTTGGATTTAACTGGCAATTGTTGTAGACAGTTAATCCGGTATATATTTCGATCCTTGCAAACATGCTTTCCTAGATGCTTTTTTTGACGCCAGGATTGTAATTGACCTTTTGGAGACCAAATGGCTATACTGCCATCTCTTGTGCCACTGGCAAAATTTCCATCTTCAAAGAGCGTGAGCGCTGTGATCCAATGGCAGTAGTATGAGTTATTTTTATTCAGTCTTGGATGGTTGAGAGTTTTTATTTCTTGCCAATCGTGATCCCATAATTTAATCGTTGTGTCTTTTGAACCAGTGGCAAATGTGTTATTTCCTAGGCTAATTAAAGCATGAATATCATCGTTATGTACATTCTTAAACTCTTTTAAGGGGGATTGCTCAGCTTTAACAATCGATGTATTGTTTAAAGGTAATTTATTAGTTACTGTTGGCCAAGTCATAGAAAGCCTACGATTATTATTTAGTTTTTAGGTTTTTTATTTTGCGTATTTAATTCAGATTTTTTGTTTGCATCAATGCTTACATCTCTTTTGCGTTTTTTTGTTTCCTTAATGGGGTGGGGGTCTTCTACTAGTATTTGTAAAGCCACCACGCCGTATGCCTTTGCTTTTTCTGCATAATTAGGAATAGAATGATAAATCTGGACCGCTTCATCAATATTAGAATTTGATAAATCGGGTAAACAATTAGAGACACCTTCATTCTTAAGCATTTCACGAAATGTATCATAGTTATTTACTTTTTCAACACGACAAGCGATGCGATCGCCCTGATAGGTATAAAATGAAACGAGATCTCCTGCTTTCGCAAACTGAAAAGACCCCGTCCTCACTCTACCTTCAACAGTTTTTTTTCCAGAACGTATAAGGTCGATATACTTTTTTAAGAGTGTAAAACTTTTCCCGTCTAACGTTTTAACTTTTTTGGAGTATGTGCGCTTAGACAGCTGGGAAGGGGCTGATAATTGATTAATCGCTGGTAAAAGATTGCACTTTGCTGAGGCGTTTACAAGGGTATTAAAACTCATTATATCCTTTAAGTAGGTCTTTATGTAGATTAAGAACTATATAACTTCAAACTTTATGCTTTTGCCAGCCTTTTGCGGTCACCAACAAAACGAGAAAAGTAATAGCTCTTCAATCCTCGGTTTTTTGCTTTTTATGCTTATGCTCTGCGTCACTTGATGATTCTTCATCTCGTTCACGTTTACGTTTTTTTGATGAATGATCGTGGGCATCAGCTTTGTAAAGACTTGAGGAGCCTTTTCTTTCACTAGATCTTGAGGAGTAAGATTTATCTCTCTCATAATCTTTGTCAAATCGATAATTATCTCTTCTATCTGAGCTACTGCTGTGATAATCTTTACTTCTCCGATCGTAATCATATCTTCTATCGCTATCTCTACGCTCATCTCTTTTTCTCTCTGGTGACCTTGTGCGGGAAGATTCATGAGAATGATAATTGCGTTCAGGTCTATTTTCTGAACGTCTGTCGTGATTTTGCCTATCGTCTTCTTTTTTATAATCTTCGCTTCGAACCCTTAATTTTTCTGAGGCAGGCGCATTAGAAGGACTAGATATAGGCGCAGCAGGAGAGTGCGTTTTGACAGTTGGTAAAGTCACCTCATAGCTAGAGGTTGTCTTAAACTGATCTTTAGTAAATTTTTCAATGCGTATTGCAATGACCCCATTTTTTTTGGCTTTGTCTTCATATCCTTGAATAGAGTGATAAATTCTAACACCTTCATCAACGGTTGAAATCTCGGGCAGGCAATTTCTTACACCTTCTTTGTCTAGCATATCCCTAAAAGACTTATATTTAACAATTTCAGTAATTTTGCATGTAACTTTCTGACTTTGATTGATAAATGTAACAACATCACCCTTAGTTGCTTTGGTAAAAGGATGGCTGTAAATGCGCCCTTCTACAGTTTTTTTACCATTTGCGATGAAGTCAAAGTACTGTTTTTTTATCGGGATTGTATCTCCATCGAGAGTGTTGGAATTTTTGTTATTATTTGACGGATAAGAGGCGCGACGGCCATTATTGCGTGAACTGTAACCGCTATAGTCGGTATTCATAAAAACCTTCAGTATTCTTTTTTTAACTTTTTTAATTTGAATTATTTTACTATTATTTTCTGATATCGTAGAAAGTTAATTGAGCTCCTTTATTACTTTCTAAAGGGGTTTTAGAGCAAGAGCCAGCAATTAGAACGTTTTCATTAAGCCGCAAAAGAGTCGAGACTCCTCCGAGAGGGTCCTTTATCGTGTGGACACTTTTGCTTTCACGAATATCCCACAGTTTAATCATTCCATCATCACTACCGCTTGCTATAACCTGAGAAGCGATATTCTCAATAGACCAGACCTTACCTTTGTGCTCTTTCCATTGATTAACAATACTATCATTGGGGATGGATATATCCACAACTTTTACAGATCCATCAAATGCGCCAATACCAAAATGTGTGGAGGAATGGCTTAAGGGGGTTAGGGAAGTAATGTGGTGTCTATTCCTCAATGCTCCAGGAGAATTTGCTGACTTGGGTTCTCTTATGTAGGCTTTTCCGCGATTCCAATTGCCTTTTGAGTCTTGGTCCCAAATATTTAAAAATCCTGCAGTAACGGTTAGAAGATTTTTTTCATTTAAAGGATGTATACAGTAAACCCAATCGTTACGACTTGCCTCTGTTGAGGAAACGGTTTTATCCTCTATTAAGTTATATTCATCAAAAATGGTAGGAAACCCGATAAAGAAACTGGGTTTTTGCTTATTGAGGCCAGTGGCAAAGCAATTGACACGTAAAGCGTTATGCGCATGGCTAATGTGCTTTTGCTTGGGCAGCCGAGGCTTTAAATCTCTTACATAGTCTCCAGCTGTATTCCAAAGACTAATTCTACCATTACGTTCACCACTTACCCAATATTCATCATTTAATATACCCATAGCTGTAATCCAGTTTTTGGATTCGATGTCCATGGGTTCAACATCAAGGACAACGCGTACTAATTTTCCGTTACTGTCCCATTTTCGCAGGGTGTTGTCTTTTGATCCTGTGATAAAAGTGCCATCCGAGAGTAATTTTAAAACATGAATATCATCCCAATGTGCGTTTGTAACATGTCCAAGAATTTTAGCAGAAAATCTTAAATCGGTTTTTAAACCACCTTCACTTGGATTTGCACTGTTTAAGTGTAGAGAGCTTAAATTTTTAGAAAGAAGAGCGGCTTGATGGGCTGTACTGTCTTGTAGTTTTTGTTTTTCCGAGCGGCACAGGAGATATTCAATTACATTCTCTTTATATCTACCTTTCCACATGTATTTAATATCGAATTCTTTATTCAAGAAAAACATTAAAGATTCTTTTTTTGTTTCACTGACAGTGACATGAAGAGAGTCGTGTTGGAGTCGGAGTTTTCTAGACTCTTCAATCACTTTATTTAAAAGTCTAGATCCTAAACCTCGGCCAGAATTGTTGGCGGAATTAACGACAAAAAGAGATTTGATTTCTATGCTGCGCTTGATGCCCATCTCAGCAAATTCATCAGTCAGAATTTTTTTAAAGACTATCACTCCTACTGGATCGGTATTTTCATAAAGTAAATGGCATACACGATCTTTACTTAATAAAATTTTATTGATTGCATCTTCTTGAGAACCGTAGAGGGGAGTTAAAGTTTTAACGAAAATATTTTTTAAGTCTTCTATGATTTTTTTATCACTATGACTATTCACTACGCAAAATTCAGAGTTCGTCGGTGCAATAGGTGTTAGCGTTGCATTCGTCGGGGTTTTTATCATAATTCTAAGCCTTTTCAAACATTTTTGTATGATTCATCTTCGCTAGCAATTAAAAAATATGATGCTAGGAATATCGATTAAAAATGTCAAGAAATCCTATTATTTTTTGAAAAATGAATGAGTTTTGTCATTTTTAAAGACATGAATCCATCTCATGAGAAGTCGCGAATATAGATTTTTTGATCAGACCATGTAATAAGTCGATTACCTTCCAGCGCAAAGGCTTTACAAGCAATTTTTAAAAGAAGAATACCCGTATCTTTATTAAAAATTCTCAGATACTTTTGATCTTGCACGAACATTCGATCTTCATCAATCGAGAGCTTAACTATAGATGCATTCTGTCCAGGAGCAATCAGATGCAGTAATTTAGAATCGTGAATATTTCTAATTTCGACACTTCCATCTTGAAGAGTCATAAACAAACAATCATTCTGGATTAAATAGGGATAACTGAGTTTTTCAAAAGTAAAAGCAAAAGATTCACCCAATCTGTTCCAGGTTTTTATCGCATTAGTATATTTGATGATCAAAAAGTCTTTGTCTGCATGAACTGCTATCACCCTTGTTTGTACATTAGTCTCTACCTCTTGAATAAAAGATCCATCCAATCTGTTATATAGAGAGACCTTTCCGTTTTCATGACCTAAAATAATAAGATGTTCATATACAGTTAAGCAGGTGGGTTTATCGATCTTAATCTCCATTATAGGGGTATAGTCATTATTGCTTATAATTTTAAGGAAATTACAATCTGCACAGATCAAATGCTCTTGAGTCACTTCAAAAAATTTTGCATCTCCAAGAGAAAAAAGGCGTTCTCCCTTTGTGTTCCAGACGGTTAATTGAGGAGAGCGGTCGTAAGTCATTGCGTATTCTTTACCGATAATAAAGTCGCCATAAATTTTATAATCTCTTAGACAATTTTTTACAGTTCCTAAAAAAGTAAGTTCATGTAAACTCCAAATTTTTAAATCATGGCAACACTCGAAACCACCGAACCAAGCTATTAAAAACTGTTCCGAACTTTTAATTTCCACGTCATCCACACCACTGATTCCTTCCAAAGTTTTTTGAACTGTTCCGTTGGTTACATCTCTAACCTCTATCGATTGATTACGATTAATATGGAAAATCCAGCGGCCTCTTGCATGGATTTCTGAATTTTCAATTTCAAAACTGGTTTCACTACAATTCGCTTTTATTTCAACTAAATTTGCTAAACCTCTCTCCCAGTTTCGATTGATTTTATGCAGTGTTTGAAACTGTGTTTGGTAGGAAAAAGTTGAGTTAAATTTTCTGAGGGGATAAATTTTTTGATAAAAAATTTTCCAAAGACTGTCATCAGAAAAAATTTGATAGAAATGTTTACATGTAAGCCTTGTAGCACAAAAATCTCGGACTTGTGAAAGATTGGATAAAATGGCTAGATTAACCTCCTGGGGGAGTTGTATGAAGGGTGATGCTTGATCGAAACTAGTGACTGAAGGGGGGGATTGTAAAATTTGCATAGGTTAAACTTGTTTTTGGGGATTTGCTTTGTCAATCTCTAGCCATTATTTATTTAGCTATAATTTTATGATGAATTTACAATTATTTAGATTAGTTTCAAATGGATTTAAAAAGGTATTTTAAAATAAAATTTAGAGCCTTTTTGTGGGGTACTTGTAAATCCCATTTCCCCATGCAGGCTTTGAATCATTTTTTTACAAATAGATAGACCTACACCGGTTGAACTTTCATTCCCAGTGGGCTTGGGGGATAGGTTTGCGAGTGGCATGAAAATTCGGTCTTGCTCTTCTAAGGGAATTCCCAACCCTTGATCTTCAACTTCCACGTAAAGTTGATTTTTAGTGGCATGTACTTTGAAGACAACCGTAGTATCGGGATAAGAATATTTTATGGCATTACTGAGTAAATTTTCGATGACTTGTTTAATTTTGATGCGATCCATAAACGCTTCTTGAGTTTCAAATCGAAATGCTGTTCTCAGATTAATTCCTTTAGCATCAAAAAGAATTTTGTTAGCGGCGGTAATTTCGTCAAAAAATTTTTGAAGCTGGGTTTGTTCTTTTTTTTCGTTTATCTCAATATTTTGAAGCACAGAAATATCTACAAATTTGTTGAGCATTGCCAGCATAAATTGTCCTTGTCGTTCAATAATCTCATTCAGCTTTTTGGCGGCATTTACTTCTACGTTTTGTGATTTTAAAATAGATGCAGACATAAGGATAGAGGCCAAAGGGTTTCGAAGATCGTGGGCGGCCATTCGTAAAAAATTGTCTTTTTGTTCATTGAGTTTTTTTAATTTTTCTGTTGTTTCTTTGATATTGGTCATATCATAAGCAACCCCAATATATCTACGTTCTCCAATCAACTCTATTGTATAGGCATTCAGATAAAACATTAAAAACTTTTTGGGATCCTCTCCAAAACCTACCTCATGTTCGCATAGTCCATTTTGTTGTTCATCAACTTCGGGAAATAAATAGTCTGCTTTTGCTCTCTGTAATACATGAACAAATGAATGCCCTTTGATATCGCCTTGATCTTGAAAAACCTGAGAAAAATATGAGTTACACCACAATATTTTTTTATCTGAAGAAAGAATAAAGATCCCATTCTTAACGGCATCAACAGCTAACTGAAATTGTAGAACTTCACCTTCTATAATCCTCTTTTCGACATATAAGCGTTCAATGATCACTTTTTTCATAAAGTCTTGAATTTCGTTGGCAGTCAGAATCTCCTCAGGTAGCCAGGGGACTGATTTACCGTAGACGGTTTCTACATAAAGAGAAAATGAGTGGTGTGGAGATAAACCGCCTTCAGAGAGCATCATCTCAGCTCTATTGGGATTTCCTCCCCAGTGTACATTTGTAATTTGGTCCGCACGAAACCAAACGATCATCTCTTTTTTCCCTGGGCTTATTCTATAAGCCATTATTCCGGCCGCGAGATGGATAAATTCTTTTACTTGTGGGTATTTTTCAATGAGATGGTCGGTAAAAAAATATTCGCTACCCATTAAAGGGCCTTCTGCAAGCCAATCAATGAGTCCGTGAAGGAATGCGAGCGGAGGAGTTTTGCCGCTTACTTCAATTTTACCTTGATAGCTTATGCAGCAGCCATCTGCATTTAAAATTTTAAGAAGTTTCGTTGTGAATGTGATAAAAATATCGATAAAGTCTTTGGGTTTAGTGTCGTCAAAATGGGCGATATGCAGTAATTTTTTTTTAACTTCTAACTCTAGATTAATCTTAGTTTCATCTTCATGGATTTCTATGAGCATTCCCAGGAGCTGAGAGGTGAAATGGATTAAAGATCTCGCGGGGTAAGGCAATTCTTTAGGAGTTCTGTGATGGAAGCAAAGAAGCCCCCAGAGTTTATCTTGAACAATTAAAGCCAAAGATAATGAGGTTGTAAGATTCATAGCCCTGATATAATCTTGATGCACTGGTGAAACCCCTTTAAGCAGGCAGTCTGTGAGATCAAGTGCGGGCTGATCAGAAAGTGAAAGAATTTGAATTGGTGAGTCATAAGCATTTTGAATAAAACGCAATGGATTTAATAAATAAGTTTCTCGTACTTGAGGGGGAACATCCGAAGCAGGAAAACGAAGACCTAGATAATCTTCCATGGAATCGTCTCTAGCTTCTCCTATGACTTCACCGTGCCCATCAGATCTAAAGCGATAAATTAAAACTTTATCAAAGAGAAAGATAGATTTTAATTCTTCGCAAATGCTTTGTACGGCGTCCGTACTCATCCCGCTTCTACGCAATCTCTCATAAAGGAGGGTAATTTTATGAAAGGAATTGTTCATTTCATTTTCAGGCTTCTTTTTAAAGAAGAGCCATTCAAACAAATCATATTTATCCTGCTTATGGAAGATCAACTCATGATCTTCATCTGTATCAATAGGTTCTTGGCTTGAGAGTTTTTGCGTGTCTTGTTGAATGAAATAAGCTATCTTTTTTAAAGGGGGAGCTAACTCTGGTAAAAAAATCGATTTGCCTAGAAGGGTATGGCCGGGTACCCCAAAGGCTGTTTCAATATTTTCTGAAACGTGAGAAATGAGATGACTTTTTTTCTCCACTCCAATAAGGATTCCAAAATTTTGAATATGATTGACAAATCTAACAGGGATTTTAGAACAATCGAAAGAGTTGCTCAATTTTCCCCCTGTCATTGAGATGGTTTAATGATTAAATGCAGGATACCCATCTGTAAATTATTAACTATTGGGTGTTCATGTTGCATTTTGAGTTCCATTCACCTGAGTTTATCTTCGGAATCTGACGCGGCCTCAAAGGACTATCCCTATTTGTCAACATTCACGAAAATACGATTAAAATCAAGAATGTATACATTTTAAGACTTTAACATGCTAATTTTATGTCGGAGTTGAGATATGGCCTCCTGGATTTTTGTGAGTTTTTTCAACTCTTTAGGGTTTCGCAGGGCGGCAAATGTCTCGTCCCCATCACTTCTTGTGACTTAACAATTTCCAAAAGTGCCAGCAGACATTAGATGAGGGGGGATTTGGCCATCTACGAGCGTATACTCTTCGATTGTGAAATTTCTAATGCTTTCATTGATAAGAGGATGACCGTAAACTTTTTTTGGAATATTCATTAATATTTCTAAGGCTACTTCAAGCGAGTAGTGATGAAAGCTTCTTAAATCTACAGTGAAAGTTTGTGCATATTTAGATTTTTCTTCTTCTTTTGGGCTTAAAAAAAAGGCTTCAAATGAAGCGACATAAAGTTTATCGTGTTGAACAGTGAAAGAAATAGACCTTGACCTATCAATAATAGTTTAAATAAAGTCAGTCTAGCAGTTAGGCGCAAAGAATGAAAGAATTTTAAGGTGCAGTTTGGAAAGACACCCAAGTTTTGCCGAGATTTGATCCAGTTAATATAAGATCATCACGGTCAAAAACTTGGGATTCAGAATTATTTATTTGGATGCTGTTTATGCATCAATTGACGAAGTTCTTCTCTAAAGTTTTCTTTATTGTATTTTTCAGCTAATTTATCTTTCCATCTTTCATGATTTGTAGCTGTAACTAATTTTGCAAGCTGTGTTAGATGTTCTCCAGAGTGCGCTAAAATTTCTTCCTTAATTTTATCCATAAGAACTTCCATCCACGCATCATCAGCAAGTTCTAGTAATTCATCTGCATAGTCTTGATGTTCATGTGCGTCATGATGATGATGGTGATCATGCATTTCATGGCAACTACATTCACAAGCACCTTTTGAACAAGATTGATTGCAAGACATTCTAACCTCCTAAATAAATTAAAAAACCTATTGAAATTTGTTATGTCAAAAAAAAAATATTATGACAACCGCTGTTTTTAGGTCCTCGATAACAGACCGTTCTTTCCAAGACTTTATATGTGTCTTTTAAACATTAATTAAAAATTAATGATAAAAAGCGTGTTTTTTATAATATTTTTAATAAATATTTGTGATTTGTTATAATTGTTATTAAGTATGTAAAATCATAAAACTTTTTATTTGCTACAGAGGAGAGATTATGGATCCTGCTTATTCATCTTCGGTTCCAGTCAGTAGAATTGAACAAGGAGTTGCTTCTGAGATAAAAAACAAGTCTACCACCAGTAAAGGTAAGAACACTTTACGCCTAGTTTTTGAAAATACATTGAGTCGTACTGATGTGAATATTGCCATCTCAAAAAAAGATAAAATTTCTGAGGCGACGAAAAATCGTAAGTGGACAGCATTACGCGTAACTACGGATGGTGTAGAAAAAACTGTAAATGTTAATATTAACAGTTTAGCTAAACGTTTAAATGTTAGTAAATTAGAGATTTACAAAGCCATTAAAGACCACACGTTAGAGAACTTTGTTTCGCAAAAGATCTCAGAAAAGTTAACTCAGATGGTGGAACAGAAAGTAGAGACGGCCCCCGCTACTAAAACACCCCGTTTGAAGGTGACATCCTTCATTGAACGGATTAAGGGCGCTTTAGTCGATGCATGGTGGGCAATCACCTCGGGTAGCTGGGATTTATTTAGATTTCGTTTTTTACTCCGTGCTTCCGATGAAGATTTACAAAAACAAGGACAATTGCGCGCGCTTACAGCTTATCAAAATGCTTATGACAAAGTGCCTGCCTATAAGGTGCATATCGCTAATCATATGGGGGAAGAGAAGGGAAAGACAAAAATGCCCAAAAACTTTGAAGACATTCCTCCCACGGATAAGAAAAATTACATTCAAAAGTTTGAAAATGTGGAAGATCTTTATCTAAACGGAAAAATTCCTTCGTCCGGTCAATTGGATAGTTCTACAGGAACAACAGGAGAGCCTGCTCTGTGGATGCGTTCTACAGAGGAAATGGCAGTGACTCAAAAACTGATGTCCTATGCCAAACAAGCTAAATTTGGAAGAGAGGATGTGGTACTTATTAATACGTTTGCTCTAGGGTTGTGGGCTACCGGTGTGACACTTGCCGGGGCAGGGCCAAAGCAGGGTCTAACAGCTAACGTGGGAATTGTTCCGGATTATGCCGAAAAGACCGTGAATATAATTAAAAAAGTCGCCAAAGATCCTAACAGACCCATTGTTTTATGTGGATATCCACCCAATATTCGAAAAATCGCAGAAGCCATCAAAAATGATCCTGATTTAAAAGATCGAAAATTAAATCTGCATGCCATTGTGGGCGGAGAGGGGATGACAGAAGAGTTACGGAAAGATATTTTAGATAACGGCTTTTCTAAGGTCTTTTCCTCCTATGGAGCCTCGGACTTAGATATTAATATAGGCTACGAGACGGAAACTGAAGTGGCTATTCGACAAGCTTGTGCCAACAATCCTGCTTTAGCTAATGAGCTTTATGGAGGTGGTCCCCCCCCCATGATTTTCCACTATGACCCGCTGCATTATTACATTGAAACCAATAAAGAAGGTGAACTTCTCTACACCTGCTGTCATAAAGAACGTGCATCGCCACGTATTCGATACAATTTACATGATACAGGTAAAGTCATGATGGCTAAGGATGTAAAGGCCATCATGCAAAAGTATGGAATTGAAATCAATCCACGCACTAATTTGCCATTTTTATTTGTTCATGGTCGTGAGGGAACTGTAAGCTATGGCGGTTCAAAGATCCATTACGAGCATCTGGAACAGGGCATTAGAGCGGTAGATCCAACGGGTTTAATTGGAAGAGATCGGTTTGCCTTGCATAAGCCACAAGAAGACAAATTGGAATTTTGGATTGAGGCTGCATCAGACGAAGCGTATGAGGAGTTAAAACAAAACGTCAATGAGTTACAAAAAAACTTAATCAATAAAATTGCGGATTCTAATACAGATTTCAAAAAGATATTAGATGGTGCAGCTAACGCATATCCACAAATAAAAATATTTCAACCTGGCAAAAGTCCCATGGCCATACATGCCCAGCAAAATCCCCATAGAAAGTTACAGCGTGTGGTGGTTAACAATGAAGACATTCAAAAGCAACTCGTGGACTTAGCGGGCTCATTCACTGAAAGTACGGGTGACTATATCAAGAAATAACAAACGTCTTTTCGGGAGCAAGAGTCGCATCTTCTTGCTCCCTCGATAAAAACAACCTCTTGCACCAAATCTTATCCTCAAAAAGACTCAAATATTTTATGTACAAAATGCATACGACACTTTAGTTTAATGAGATTTCTACTGAGGATAGGTTCATGAAGATTCACCCACGTTATATATTATGGATGAGCCTAGGAATATTACTTATCCTGTGTGGCTTTTCAGTCAATTACTTACTGAATCAGTTTACAGGCTTAGGACCTATGCCAAGTCGCTCTGCTTTTGCGGGTCGTTTACCAAGTACTCCATATGGAGATGGCCGTCGTTTTACATTCTTTTATGCCACTAATCGTGTCAATCAAGATAAGACTTTTCAAGGTCAAGGAAGTGAGCGGGGAGAAAAGCTTTTGATGGGCACTTATGATGTTCTCATTGCTCCCTATATGCGTATACAACCTTTTGTCTGGTTTGATACGCAAAGAATGTCTTGGCTCGGTCGAAACGAGCTTGCTTCTAAAGAATTTTATTCTGATGTGCGAGATGCTGTGCAGGACTCTCCAAAAAAATCTATCCTCCTCATCGTCTGGGGATTTAGAGATTGGTTTCAGTCAGCTGCCTTAAAGACTGCCTACACCGCATATGCCTTGGACATCAATACTCCCGTAATTCTATTCGATTGGCCCGGTAATCAAGGAGAGGGGCATCGGGGGTATGCGGCTTCTCAACAGATGGCGACGTTATCTGCTCCGGATCTAGGAAATCTACTGGCAGGTATAATACGTGAAACAGGCACTGAAAACCTTTGGATCATGGGGAGTAGCTTGGGATGTCAAACGATTTGCGATGCATTAGCTTGGTTAACGACCCAACCCGATCTTCTTCAGGGTCAACCTAAAATCAATCACGTGGTTTTATCAGCTCCTGATGTTTCAACAGATACTTTTGATGAAAAGTTCGCTGAGAGAATTCAATCATTGTCCCATCATTTAACCGCATATGTTTCGTCCAACGATCGGGCTTTATTGATGAGTCAGTGGCTCAATAGAGGGCGTAGGTTAGGGCGGATGGCAGAGGTCTTAGTTCCTCCTGAAGATAGATCAGGTCAATACGAGTTTGAGGAGGCTCTTGAATTATTGGATCTACAGGCGAAGGGGGCAAGAAACTTCTCGATTGTCGATGCTACTCCTATCAACACGCTGCGTAACCTCCACCATTTTTTTACTGATTCTCCAGTTTTTTTTGACGATCTCTATCAACGTCTGTTGCAACCTAATCAGATTGTGAGTCGTCGCCTTCACTCCGTTCGTACCAGACCTCAAGGGGAAACATATTGGATCCTTTGGAATAATTAAAGAATTACATTTAAAAAAATGCAAAGCATAGTAAAATGTAAGACCTTATACCTGATTTGCTAAAGGCTATTTATAGTTATAGACGTGGAAAAGACATGTTGAGGCAAAGTACATGGAGCTGCACAAGGCGTGTAAACTTCATCCAAAGGTGATAGAGAATAATGATTAAAAATTAGTAGCGAACAATGTCATCTCCTGAGTCATTCAAACAAGCTTGGATTGAAGAGTATAAAAGAAAAGGAATTCCTTCTTCTTTCAGAAAAGATCCCACAAAAACTGTTGTAGAGTTTATTTCTTGGTGGAAAAGAAAAAATTACCCCTTGCGGGGGATAGCTGCTGATATCGGTTGTGGTTTAGGAAGAAACAGCTTTTACTTAGCTTCTTTGGGATTTGATGTTTATGGGCTGGATCTCCTAGAGGAAAATGTGCGGCATGTCAATGAAGTGGCGTTAGACAAAAAACTGCCTGTTCATGCTTTTGCCCATGATGTCTCCACAGATTGGCCTATGGATTCGCATGCATTCGATGTGGTCATCGATGTGTTTTGCTACAAGCATATTCTAACAAAAGAAAAACAGGCGTTATATAGGCAACAATTATGGAAAGCGCTTAAACCTCAAGGAATTTATTTTATTTCCCTTGCCTCTGAGAATGATGGTTTTTATGGTCCTTGTTTAAACGATGCGATTGACCGCAAAACGAAACAAATAGTAGATCCATATTCAAAAATTCCCTCTTTCCTCTATTCATTGAATGATTTAAAAAATGAATTTTCCGATTGCCTTGAACCTCTTGAATTGGATGAGCAGAGATCCAAGAGTCCTATGTATGAGAAGGAATATTCAAGAGCTGTCATCAATGGAATATTCATAAAACGTTAGTAGACATCATGTAATCGCGACGCCTAGGTTAAGGAAAGCGTGATAACAACATGTCTAATAAATCCATTCCTCTAGAATTTTTTAAAAATTCATGCGATTGCCAATATCAATTGGCGTAAATTTTTTCCATTCACAGCCTCTATGAAGATGTCAAATGAAGGACTCTACCTGTTCCGGCATTTTTATACACTTGACTAAAAGATGAATATGAATTAATATTCACGATTTAATGAATAAAAATTCAAAGGTAACCGTCATGGTGACAAAAAATATAGTAGAGTCTAGGCAAAGTGCAATCCAAGAGCTTGTAAAAAAAAGAACGGTGTCTGATCAAAAGCAGCTCGTTGAACTTCTCTTTGAACATTATAAAATTGAAACCAATCAGGCTGTGGTATCGAGAGATCTTCGTAAACTTGGAGTGATAAAAAAAATGGTGAACGGAGCTCTTATTTATGAGCTACCCGATGTAGACGTTTCTGCAGAACTTCTAAGACTAGCTTTGATTGATATTCATTACAATGAATCGATGATTGTCATTAAAACATATCCTGCCTTAGCAGGGTTTGTGGGAGATTGTTTAGATCAACTAGAAGATTTAGAGATATTAGGGTGTTTAGCTGGGGAAAATACGGTCTTTGTTACACCTAAATCCACTAAGCACATACAGAAGACGTATGAAAAAATCTGTGATAAATTTCATTTTAAAAAAAATAAGGATTAATAAATGTTCAAAAAAATCATGTGTGTCTTTTTATGTCTAACGAGTTCTTGGCTACAAGGTTCTGGCCAGTTGACCATTGGAACGAACGCTGAGTTTCCCCCTTTTTGTTATATTGAAGACCAAGAGATTGTAGGTTTTGATATCGATGTAGCAAAAGAAGTGGCCAAGAGATTAGGTAAAACGGCGCACTTTAAAGATATGCCCTTTGATGCCTTAATATCTGATCTGATGCTCGGACGCGTAGATTTCGTTGCAGCTGGCATGAGCTATACAGATGAACGTGCTAAACGTGTGTCCTTCACAAAGTCCTATATTTCGAATGATCCGCTCGTTATTTTTTCAGCCTCTAAAAGCTATAGGGATATAAAGGAATTAAAGGGAAAAAATGTAGTCGTGGTGGAGGGATTTAATGCAGATACGTGGATGTCCTCTCAAGAGGGAATTCGATTAACCCGTTTACCCACACAGGCAGATGGTTTTATGTCGATTATTAGTGGTCGTGCTGATGCATTTGTCACTGCCAAAAGTACTGTAGATGCCTTCTTCAAGGTGCAGGATCCGTCGAAATTTTATTTATCCATTATTGATGGCACAGGAGAGACTTGTGCTTTAGTTGTTCCAAAAAATCAACCTGAGCGGCTCAAAGAAATTCAAAATGCTCTGGATGCAATGGAATTGGATGGCACCTTCGAACAATTAAAAACACGATGGAAACTACAATGATTGACTTGACTTTGATTGGGAACTCAGTTCCAAGCCTGCTTCACGGAGCTACCATCAGTTTAGAAATTGCTTTTGTGGCCGCTGCGATAGGACTAATTTTGGGATCTTTACTTGGGTTAGGGGAAACTGTGCATTCACGGTTCGTTTCTTTTCTTGTGGGGGTCTATGTGACTTTATTTCGCGGTACGCCTATGCTTGTACAGATCTTATTTGTTTATTATGTGTTGCCTCAGTTTGGAATAACCATTGCTCCTTTTTGGGCAGCCTGTTTAGCGATCGGACTGAATAGCAGCGCCTATATTAGTCAAATTGTGCTTACCGGGATCCATGCGATTCCTAAAGGTCAAATAGAAGCCGCGCAAACACTGGGTTTTTCATCCATTCAGACGATTCGATATATTATTTTTCCTCAGGCCTTTAGATTGACATTGCCCGCTCTTGGAAATGAATTAATCACCTTGATTAAAGATTCTAGCCTGGCGTCTATTATTGGTGTCATGGAACTTTCTAAAGAGGCTTCCATTATCAGAAGTCGAACGTACGATGCTTTTTCTATATTGCTCGCTGTTTCCGTGATTTATTTAGTTCTAACGGCTTCCCTTTCTTTTTGCATTAAATTATACGAAAAAAGACAGAATATTTATGTTAAAAATTAATCAATTATCAAAATCCATTCATCATAAAAAAATCTTAGATGATTTAAGTTTTGAGATCCAATCTTCACAAATCGGTATTTTTTTGGGAGGATCAGGCGTGGGAAAGTCTACACTACTCAGAGTTCTCAATAATTTAGAAAGTTACGACAGTGGATCTTTTACATGGGCGGGGAGTCCTTTAAATATTCGCACCTCTGCGCATCTCTTTGGGATGGTTTTTCAACACTTTAACTTATTCGAACATCTTAACGCTGAGGATAATATTATTCTTACGTTGACAAAATGTAAGGGCCTGTCTCGTGAGGAAGCACAAAAGATTACAGATCAACTTTTAGAGCGATATGAACTCAAGAATCATGCCAAGTCAAGGATTAGTCATCTTTCTGGGGGGCAAAAGCAACGTCTTGCGATCGCAAGAACAATAGCAGTCGATCCAAAGATTATTTGTATGGATGAGCCCACTTCCGCATTAGATCCTCGTTTAACCATGCAAGTGGCTAAATTTATCACTGAGTTGGCATCTGAAAATCGGATTGTTTTGTTAACGACTCACGATATGAATTTAGTGCATCAGTTAAAGGGGCATCTATTCTTAATGCAAGCGGGTACAATTGTAGAAAATGCTGCTAAGGAGCATTGTCTTTCTAACCCTCAAGCGTTTCCAAAAATTCATGAGTTTCTAAAAGGGGAGTGATAGCTTTCCCAAAGTTTTTTTCATCCAACATGGGGTTAAACTAAAGATTTGTGCAAATCTTGGGTTTAACCTTGTAAATTGAGTGGTGGACGTTGTGTTTTAACATAATCGTATCATCGAATTTAAAATTTTGCTATAGACCCGATTGATTCCACGGTATTGATTAGGCGCATTTTTTCACGAGCTATTCGTGTTTGTCTTTTGGGAAAAAAATAGTAGGCGTTCTTAAAAGTCTTGTGTTGTGGAATTTAAGGAATGAAGGATCTTGGTTTGGTTGAAAAAAAATTTAAAGGGTAAGGTTTTATGCATGGATTGAAATTTGGACTTTTTTTCGTTTTTTCTTTAGCTTCTTTTTTCGTTCAAATCGAAGCTTGTACTGGATTAAAGCTCGTTGCTAAGGATGGCTCTCAGGTACATGGTCGTACGCTAGAATTTGGCATAGAAGTAGCCATTTCTATGGCCGTAGTACCAAGAAATTATGCTTTTAAAGGGACAACTCCTAATGGTACAGGTCTTCAGTATACTTCGAAGTATGCTGCTGTAGGAGCAATGGCCTTTGATGATCCAGCCTTGCTGGATGGTCTCAACGAAAAAGGTTTAGCTGTCGGTACGTTTTATTTCCCTACATTTGCTAGCTATCCAAAAATAACAGCTGAGAATCAAAACAAAGCCCTTTCTCCTGTAGAGTTTCCTCACTGGATTCTTACGCAATTTGCTACCGTGGAAGAAGTTAAAGCAGCTCTTCCTCATGTAGTTATTGCTCCTACTGTCACAAAATCGTGGGGTCCTACTGCGGCACCTTTTCACTATATTGTATATGATAAAGAGGGTCATTGCTTAGTGATAGAGCCTCTGAATGGTCAGCTGGTGGTTTATGAAAATAAGTTAGGCGTTTTTACAAATTCCCCTACGTTTGATTGGCATATGACTAATTTGCGTAATTACATCAATCTCACTCCCTTTAATGCTAAACCTGTGACATTAAATGGAGTCCTACTCGAGCCTTTAAGTGAAGGGTCTGGGATGGTCGGGCTTCCTGGAGATTTTACCTCTCCTTCAAGATTTGTACGTGCGGCAATTTTTTCAGCAACTGCTATTCCTTCTGCTAATTCAAATGCTGCAATTTTTCAATTGTTTCACATCTTGAATCAATTTGATATTCCAGTCGGGGTAGCAAAGACTAAAGTGGGAGATGTTGTTTACACTGATCAAACACAGATCACTTGTGCTAGAGATCCGCAAGCTCTAAAGTATTATTTTAGGAGCTATAACGATCAAAATATCAAGATGATTGATTTAAATCAGTTTGACTTAGACAAAAAGTCGATTCAATCACTTAAATTAGAAGGTAGCCCTTCGGCACTCAACATTTCCTCTGAGCTCAAATAGCAATTTTATACCAAACAATCGCGTTTCCTTAAGAAACGCGATTGTTTGGTTCATAGAAAGAACATTTATCTTAAAATATTGTCCAGAGGCGTGAATTCAGAACTTAAAACTAAAGCAGTTTGCGGAAGTTGACTAAATATTCTTGTCATCGATTGCAAATAATTCGCGTACTCTTCAATCGGTTCGCTCGCTAGCGGGGCTCGCATACTAATAAAGACAATCTCAGCCTCTTGCGAAAATTCTCTAACTAAATCTGAATGGGATAGGTCGGTATCTTGCGAGACCAAAACCTCTGCATTCAAAGGTAAGCGCTTATTGATGCTTAGGGTCTGAAACTTGGCCAATTCTTCCTTCCTTGCAATTTCAGAATCTACCACACTCTTAAGACAAATTCTATTTTTTTTCCATTGAGGATTGGTTTGCAGCATATACGTAAGAACTAACATTAACTCGGAATTTTCTTTATGCTTATCATCCCACCATACGTGAATGTCACGTACTTTATCTTTATGCGGATGGGTAGAAGAGTCTTTGTTTTCACATAAAATGACAATGTTGTAGTGATTTTGATAGGACTCTATGATGACTTTGGCAAAATCATGTAATTCATCCTCATGAACTCCTCCGAATACAATGGTGTTGGGAGCCAAGGGTCCCAATCCATAATTTTTTATCATCTGGTCCATTCCAGAGGTAATTTTCTCAGCATGCAGAATGTGGACAAGAGCCTGTATTTTTTGTTTTTGAAGATCTTGCGCAATTTTTTTCTTAAGTTCTTGTTTTTGTTTCTCGCTCTCTAATGCTTGAGGTAAAAAAGAGGCCATGGTAAGAAATCCCTTACTTTGGCTTATGGCTTGGGAAAAATGTAAAAGGTTGTTGGAATATCCTTCGGTTTTTTTCGTGAATACCAGAAAGTGCGGACGCCAAGATCTAGCCATTCCTTCACTATAAGCGAGTTGGTAGATCACAAAACGTGAAAAGAAAACGAGAATTCCGTGACGAATGTCATCCCAAGTGCCGCTAAGCTCTCTTCGTTTAGCGACTAAGTAGATGGTGATGACTAGACATAAAGCGATAATAGCAGCACCTGCGTCGATCATTAACATTGTAAGTAAGCATAAAATGGCACCAAATAAGGAGATGGTCCAGTGAATGCGAAATCGTGGACGCCAACTAGGATTGGCCATTAAAGTTTCTAATCCAGCTGAAAAGTTTAGTACGGCGTAGCATATCAGGCAAATCATGGTCAGCAAGGGTGCAATAATATTGACGCTTCCGAAATAGACTGCACAAAACGAAATCGCAAAAGTTGCCAATGTTGCAATGCGAGGTTCTTTTTTTGCTCCAAATGTTTTAGCAAAGAATGCTGGAACAACCCCATCTTCAGCTAAAGCTTGCAATGTTCTAGGTGCACCTAGCATCCCCCCTAAGGCGCTTGAGATAGTGGCTCCCCAAATTCCTAAAATAATTAAAGAGGGTATTCTAGCAATATTTTGCATAATGAGTGGGTCTGAAGCTAAAAGGTCAATTGAGACATGCTGCACAAGAAAAATGGGAATCAACATATAAAGAGCATAAGCTGTCAGGAGTGCAGTGATAGTGCCAAGAGGCAAGGATTTACCTGGATCTCGCAGATCTCCTGATAGGGAAACGGTGGATTCAACACCTGTCATGGCTGGAAAAAATATTGCAAAAACTGCCCAGAACCCTAGTGAAGGAGGAATTTCAGGTGTAAAGGTCTCAGGGCTAGGAGGGATAAATTCACTTCCTCCTAAAAACAGCGAGGCAAAGGAAGCGATTAGACTGACGAAAATAAATACTTGAACTTTAAGTGCTCCGTCTAAAGAGAAGTAGGCTAGAGCGGTCAATACCCCTAGAGTCACCATACTGATATTTGTTATGGACCATGCAGGCATGAGATCGTGTAAGGATTCAGCGAATCCAATGCAGCAAAAAGCGATGGATAAGGCCTGTTTTAAGTATAAGGGTAAGCCTATGGCCGAACCTAGTTCGATCCCCAGCGATCTTGATAGAATGTAATAGACACCGCCATTCCCCACTTCGATATTGGTTGAGATGGAGGCCATGGAAAGTGTCGTAACAAACGCGATAAAGGCGGCCATTGTAATGATAAGCAGTGCTGTAGATAGCCCGACTTGACCCACAACCCAACCGAGTCTTAAAAAGATGATCACTCCAAATAACATCAAAATGCTAGGTACAAAGACACCTATAAAAGTCCCAAATCCCGGCTTTGTCTCAATAGAGGGGCTTTTTTTTAAAATTTTTTCTTGAATGTTTGATAAAAGTGTCATTCGTAAACCTTACTAATTAGGTTGTTTTAGTCAATACAGATGTGAATATATAAATAAGAGCTGTGGGCTCGACTTCAAAGTATCTGGTACGGGTCGGATAATAACAGGATGATTCAGCAATATATCAGATTTAAATTTATTGAAAAAGCTTCTTTTTTTATCCAAGAGAGTTTGAATATACTAAATTTTCTAAAACACGAATGTTTAGAAAGTCATTCTATCCAGCTGAAAAAGAAATTAGACGTAAGGGGATAAGAGCCGCTTATCTAGTGAGTTTCAAGATTTCTATGACTTCTTGGTCTGTAGTCTGGGAAAAATCGTCATAGTAAGCACCGATAGCTCCTAAAAAATGGGATTCATCTGGTTGATTAAGACAGACAAATTCGTCTACCTCTTTTTTAATATGAGCGCCGATTCCGCTTGGCGAGACAGGGACTGCGACGATGATTTTTTTGGGGTGAAATTGCTTTAATTCCTGTATTCCTGCCAGCATTGTAAAACCTGTGGCGATTCCATCATCTACGATGATCGCGATTTTATCTTTCAAATCGGTCTTTTTTTGTCCTTTTAAGTAAAAAATTCTTTTTCGTTTTATTTCCTGCATTTGTTTTTCTTTTTCACTTTCAAACCATGAGGGTTCAATAGATTCAAGCTCAAGCGGATTTCCAATGACATAGCCACTTTCTGATAATGCTCCTATCGCATACTCTGGCTGAAAGGGGTGGCCAATCTTGTGCGCTAAAATAAGATCTATAGGTGCTTTTAGAGCTTTAGCGATTTCCGCTGCAACCACGACACCTCCTCTGGGTAGCGCGAATACAATCACATCACTTCCTCTGTATTGAAGTAAGGCATGGGCAAGTCGCTGACCAGCCTCTGTGCGGTTTAGAAAGTGCATAAAAACGACCTATATTAATAAGGGTTTAGAGCCTATATACAATCTCATTTAGAGCTTGTTGTCTGATCCATAACTTATATACACAATAAAATAAAGTAAGACTTATCAGTTTTATATGAAGACAATAGATTTTTAATGTAACTATTTTTTTCTATCCTGCACACGCGGGATTGTAATAATAAAGTCAGTCAGTTCATTAGGGGTTGAATGGAAAGTAAGAGAGCCGCTGTGCTCCTTGACGATGATGGTATAGCAAAGCGATAGACCCAATCCCACTCCTTGTCCTGTGGGTCGCGTAGAAAAAAATGGCGTAAATATTTTATCTCTTGATTCAAGGGGAATGCCCACGCCATTATCTTCCACACGGATTTCGATTGAATCTGTTTTATCAAGGGTTGAAATAGAGATATAGGGTGTAAATGTTTCAGGCTCTTTTTCCAGTTTTTTAAACACAGAATAATAAGCATTATCTAGCAAGTTAAGAATGACACGCTGAAAATCTATTTCGGATAATTCGACATAGGTGATTGCGTGGTCAAAATGTTTGATCACTTCTAATTTTTTATACTCTGGGCGCATTTGATGATTATAAAGGTTAATGGCTCTTTCAATCACAAGGTGTAGATCAGCAAATACAAAATTTTGTGTAGGTTCAAATGAGTGTTCCAGCATGCGGTTCACAATCGCATCAGCTTTTTTTCCTTGATCTCTTATATGCCGGGTGTTTTCTTTCAAAGAGTCCAGGAGCGGGGAAGTTTTTTTTAATAGGTTTTGATCAGTTCGACTCAAGTGATCTTGGAGAAGCTTTTGAATTTCCTCGATGCTAGATTCCTCAAAACTTGAGAAGTTAATGATAAAGTTAAGAGGATTTTTAATCTCGTGAGCGATTCCTATCGTAACCATTCCTAAAAAGGCCATTTTTTCCTTTTGAACCAATTGATTTTGCGTGTTTTTTAAGTCTTTTGTGCGTTTAGCCACTTCTTCTTCTAATTTTTCATAGAGGGAGGCATTGTTGATAGAAATAGCCATCTGAGAGGACAATATGCCAATTATGTCTAGTCGTTCTTGGGTGAAAACGTTGGGCGCTAAACGATTTTCTAGGTAAAGGATACCTTTAAGTTCACCAATGTTAAGGAGTGGATAACAAAGAATAGACTTAGGACGGTGTATTTTTATGTAAGAATCACTTGAGTAACTGTTTTCTTGAGTGACATCCTCTAGCAAGACAGGTTCTTTGGTATTGATCACAGTCTTAATGATAGATAAGGGAAGATCTGTAATGGGAGTAAAAGGCATAATTTGGATATTGTCATTATCTACGATTGCTTTTACATAATAGTTTCCCTCTTTTTCAAGCAAGAGCCACCCTTTCTCTGCTCCTGCGTTTTCGATCAATATCCCCATCATTTTTTCAATAAGATTAGGGAGTTGAATTTCTCTTGCTAAGGATTGAGAGGCTTTCATAATGGAAATCACGTCCAAGACGTGAGTGGTCGTAGATCCGGTACTTATCGATGTTGTTGTAGTGACGAGAGGATTTTGTTTGATTAAAGGTTGTAATAGCTTGGAATAGGTTTTTTCTAAATGCTTAACCTTGGCCTCCGCGCCCCACTTTTGATAGCCGTATTGAGCTTCTTGTAAGTAGAGCTTAGCGATTTTTTCCTTATGATCATTAAGATAAAATACAGCAGCTAATTCATTAGCCAGGGCTTCATCTCTTATAAATCCTTGTCGATTAGCTTCATAGATAGCTTGATCATATAACTGAGCAGCTTTTTCTTTTTGATGAGCTAATCGAGCCATTTCTGCTTCCATCAACAACTGATGATGTAGGAAGTTTGTAGGACAATGGTTCGACCATTTTTTGACTTTTTTATATTCTTTTTTTAATCGAATTCTTGCTTTAATTCGGTCCAACCCTTTCTGCTGGGGATAGAGGGCGGAATAGATATAAAAAGAAAAATAGGTGTACTCTACGTAGAAAAGTGTTCCAAAAAAACCCTCCATCCCGGGTTCAGCTTTTTTTAAATAGTCTAGACAGGTAGCTAAATCTCCATACAGATAGTGTACCATGCTCTTACTCATGAGATAAATGGCTAAGCCTGCAAAAAATTTAGCTTTTTCCATGCGCTCAACGCATTCTTGTTCGTTGAAAGAGGAGTCACTAAGCGAATATAACCCATTGGTTAATCCACAGAGATTGGCCCGCACCTGAAATTGTAATTTTGTAGCATCCCACGTGTTGGGACTACGGGCTTCTTTTATAATATCTAGATATTTCTGGCTCTCTCTTACCACCTCATCGATCCGAAGTTCTGGATCCCACAAAAGAAGATGAGAACATCCATGCGAACAGGTGAGGAAGTCTCCAGTTTCTAATCCTTCTTCAATGGCTTCTTTAAAGTAGCTTTTAAGGGTTCTCCAGTGATAATTCCAGCCATGAATCATCATGGCATAGGTCACAGAAACTCTCCCTTTAAAATACTCTCCAGGAAAAAGTTCGCAAAGTTTTAACGATAGTTTGCCGTATTCAAAGGCTTTTTTTAAATCACCCAGTTTTGTTAATAACATGGCATAAGCGTTATAAGCTAAACCTGCGCCTCCCGAGTTTCCATAACGTAAGTAAGCATTTACTTGTTTTAATATTAATAAGGCGGTTAGATTTTTATTGCCGATATGATAAGCAGAGACGCAGGTTTCCTGAATAAGTTTTACAAGCATTTTTTTGGAAGGATCTGTGAGTCTCGGCAGATCCACTAAAGAAGCGATAGAACGAAATCCCTGATTCCATTTAGTCATAAAAAATTCGGCTAGAATGGAAAATAGGGTGGGGTGATGAGGAACATGCATTCCTAAAATATCGAGCCCTTTTAAGCCAGCTTCTATAGCTTCGTTCATTTTACCAGCTGTGCTATAAAGAGAAACCTGCATGATAATAATTTCAGCTTTCTCTAACACCGTTTTGGCGTGGCTCAAGTTTTCTCTGATAATAGCTTCAGCTTCTTCATGTTCACCTACTATATAAAGGCAGGAGCTAAGTTCTTGCGTTAGATCAAAAGTAAGATTGTAATGTTCATTCCATGCGTTAGAGGGGAGCTGAAGGTAGGCCATTTTGAAATAGTTTGCCGCGGCTTTAAATGCTGAAGAGGCTTTAGCTTTCTTAGCAGCAATAATATTAAGTTCAATTAATTGCATTTTTTCAGAAGGACTGACTATCAAGGGAGCGCTTAAATTGAACTGATAAACGATTTCAAATACTTTTTCCTCCAACTTCTCAGGGGGGGTATTTTCAAGAAGAATATTTCCTAACTTATGATGAAAAATTAATCGATCCTCTTCACTAGGAAGGGTGTAAATAGCCTGTCTGACTTTGTCGTGTAGGAAGTGGTAGGGGATTTCTAAATTTGTAGGTTCTTCCACCATGCGGTAATTTTCATTTTCTGGAATGACTAGACCTTCTTGCATGGCAGGCCATAAATCTCCCAAAATCTCTTTCTGAGTTTTTTTATCTACCTGAGATAAAACTTTTAAATCAAAACGATTACCTAAACAAGCTGCAAAGGATAAGACGCGACGAGTGTTCGCGGGAAGCGTCAAGATTTTTTGCGACATAAAATCCACAACATTTTCAGAGATCTCTTTTTTTCGGATTTTTTCGCTATCCCAATGCCAGGTACCATCTTGAGAGTGATAATAGATTAAGCCTTCTTTATAAAGCGATAGCAAGAGGCGGTTAATGAAAAATGGGTTTCCTTGAGTTTTGTTATAGATGATCTCTGTTAAAGTTTCTACATGGTCAGGAGATGTATACAAAATATCGGCAAGCATTTGGCGAATATGAGGAATCTGTAGGGGAGGGAGATCTAATGAAAGGGGAGAAATTCCATTTTTTTTGAGATCATCTAAAGCCAGCATTAAAATATGGGACGGAGAGACTTCGTTGTTTCGGTAAGCTCCAATTAAAAAAAGATGCTTAATATCCGGATTGGTAAGAAGACGTGTCATGAGTTCGAGTGTAGGAATATCGGCCCATTGCAAATCATCTAAGAAAATTGTTAAGGGGTGATCGGGGCTTGCAAATACTTGGATAAATTTTTCAAAAACAAAACTAAAACGGTTTTTTATTTCTGATAGACCGACATCTATCGGCTCAGGTTGTGGACCAATTAGAAATTTAACCTGAGGAATGACATCAATGATCAACTTACCATTGGGACCTACCGCTTGTTGAATGAGGCGCCTCCATTTTAAAACCTGTTCTTCTGGTTCTGTTAAAATTTGTTCAATTAGCTTTTTTAACGCCTCCACTAAACCTTGGTAGGGTATGTTACGCATAAATTGATCGCATTTACCCGAAATAAAAAAACCATTGTGGAGCGCAATAGATTTATAGAGCTCTTTGATTAAAGCTGTTTTACCGATGCCAGAGTATCCTGAAATTAACATTAACTCTTTCTTTCCGGTACAGACTTGATGGAACGTATGTGTAAGGATTTTTATTTCTGAATCTCTTCCATAAAGCTTTTCAGAAAGATGAAAAGTCGATGGTACATCATTCGAAGCTATCGGAAAGAAAGAAATATATTGTGTGGCATTATATTCTTCTTGGCATTTTTTTAAATCAATCAGTAGACCATTAGCACTCTGGTAGCGTTCCTCAGGAGTTTTTCTTAATAGTTTCATAATGATATCAGATAAAACTGCAGGAATTTTAGAATTGATTTCCGCAGGAGGCTTGGGCTGTTTGGCAATATGGGCATGGATCAGTTCCATCATGTTTTGACTTTGAAAGGGGACATTACCAACTAGCATCTCGTAAAAAGTGATACCCATAGAGTAGTAATCAGAACGATAATCCACAGCGCGATTAATCCGCCTAGTGGATTCTGGAGCAATGTAGGGTAATGTTCCCTCAATCGTACTCAAGCTTATAGACTCTAAGTTCTCAAAGGAGAGTTCAGTGGAGATATCAAAATCACTCATTTTTAATGTATCGGTCGATGAATTTAACAGGATATTTGTAGGATTAATATCTTTAATAAGGATATGTTGTTGATGAATCTGTCTGACGATATCCACAATTCGAATGGCAAGATGTAAAAATTGCGAAATTTCCAGAGGATTTTTAGCAAGAAATTGCGCCAAAGATGAGGCTCCAAAATCTTCTAAAATTATTGCATAGCTATTTTGGTATTCGACCATCTCGTAAGGGGCAATAATAATATCACCTAACTTATCATGGAGATGTTTAGTGACCTCATATTCATGCCTAAATCGAGCGACTTGTCCAGGAGAGGGATATTTAATATTTAAAAATTTGACAATGACAGGCTGTTGGGTCTGATCGTTAACAGCCCTTGCTACCAGGGAATTTCTTCCCCGGTACAGATATTCGTGTATGGTATAATCAGGAAGAGGTGTCATCCATCCTCCTTTGTGTCATTTATAAAATCCATGTCCCGCCGATTAAAATAACCGTCGGGGAGTATGTAATATCGTATTCTCCACCCCCACCTTTGATAGGAATGGAATTTTTACCTTTGATCGTATTTCTAAATCCGTGAGAAAATGAGATTGAAGATTCCATCTTTTCACTTATTTTGTAAGTGGTCCCCATGGATAAAAGAAACTTGGTTAAACCTACGCATTCAGGTGTTCCTATTGTGACATGTCTTGTGATAGGTTGTCTAGCATAGGATCCACCAATTCTGAAGGTCAGTTTTTCGTTCATTTTATATTCTCCACCCAGGGTGTAGAACATTAAATTTCTCCAGCCAGCTCCTGGTCCGTTAGGTGCTCCCGCTGGATGAGGAGCAAAGGGGGAATTACTAGCTGTGGGAACCCGTTTGATATCAAAATGGACAAAGTCAAACGTTACTGTTGTCTTTTTATTATAATGGAAAGCACATCCAGCATGCAAGATAGCTGGAACGGAAATAATGCCGCTTGGTTTAAGACCGTCATACTTACGGAATCTGGTGATATGATTTTTCGGCGTGTAAGCAACTCCAACGACAAATTGGGGAGTTATTTGCCACTTATATCCGATCGTCAAGCCGTAGCCACGCGAATAGTTATACCCTTTATTGGTGACATGGTTGGGTCTTTTACTTATTGGAATTGTAGCTTGGAATCCCTTGTATTTTTCTCTTGCTAAAACATAGTTAAAAGAAAGGCCTAGACAATGGTTTTTACATATTTGCCAGCTAATTGTAGGGCAGAGGGCTACAATTTCAAGTTCGACACCAGTCTTTGTTGTCCCAAAGAGTCCGCAAACTTTATTATAGCGCGATTTAACGCCTGTAATAGGCTTTTGTAAAATGGCAAAGGAGAGATTACTCCTTATCATTTTATTATAGCCAAAAGTGCCTGCAGGCCAGTATCGATCACGCATTGTATCAAATTTACCATTCAAGCCTTGCGTATTGCCTTTTACACGTGCTCTTCCGGTTTGATAAAGGAGACCAAAACCATAATCTAATCGATTTCCTAATTCTACAATACCTGCAGGATTAACAGTATCCACTTCAAGTGCATAAGCGGTTCCAAATCCACCCATGCCCAAGGATTTTGTGCCCGCATAAATATCTACAGTCGAGAGCAGGAGTGCAGAGATGAATAGAATAGGGAGGTAATTTCGAAGAGTTGATAGCTGGTAAAACATAGATAAATCCTTGATTGAAAGTCTATACAATTATAAGATCGGAGCGAAACTGTCAATCATATTTTTAATGTAGTGATTACATATTCATCCCCCCGCTTGTTGATTGTAACAATAAAGAACCACTTTTCCGCGCCGGAGCCCAGGTTTTACTTACGGGCGAGGGGCAGAAAAATAGCAGAAAAGTAAGGGTAGTTTGCCTAAGAGGCAGTGGAGGATGATCAATGAAATCATGCAAGGGCTAAAAATAAGAAAACTTATTTTTTCCTTACCTGCTCGACCTTTGCAGATGTTTTTTCTAGCTCAGGCGGGATGGATTGTGTCACTTTGGGATCTGATATGAATAAACGCACATCCTCGGGGGGTAAAATAATGCCATCAATTCCATCCTCCCCTCCGCAGCGTACTTTAATCATTGTGTTGCCTTTTTTATCAGTAATGAGCCCAGCAAAGGTTGCATGGGTGTAGTTGTCGTTCATTCGAATGATCATGTTCATTCCATATTCTAGAGGGTCCGTCGATGTGATTTTTTTTGCTTCCAAGAATTTTTTTTGATTTGTAGGTGTGCCTATAGAGCCGTATTTTTTGGCTAAACGGAGTAGTTGTTTGATGAATGAAGAATTATTTTCTTCTGTTTCTTTAAACACATCATAAAAAGCGTATAGAGGTTGATACTGTTTTTGATCGATCATAAATTGTGCACAACTGATTAACTCTTCAAATTTTTGATTGGATTTTAGATGATCGATGAGCTTTTTACAAAAATATAGATAGAGCTCGCTTTCTTTAAAAGAGGTATCAATAGGGGCTAGTAGACATTCTTTGTGCATCAATACGTGTGACCAAAAACGTTTATTAAACTCTTGATTATTGCTATTGAGCATTTCAAAAAGTAGACGTTTAGCGAGGGATTTTGGTTTAACGTCTGAGTAATTGATCATTCGATTAAATTCAAATTCTTTAAAAAACACTTCGCCATCAATCTTCTTATCTAAAAAATTTTGAATAAACGATGTCACTAGTAATTGGTTAAAGTCGTTTGAATTTGTCTCAGGTACTTGTAAACCTAAAAAGTTAAGTAATGGCAAAGAGTCGTACTGATTAGTATTTATAATATGTAGAATAATTTCAAAAGCTTTAGGGAGATAATCTGCTTGATTTAACAGAGGTAGTAATACATCGGGATGAGTAGCAATATATTGCCATACATCAGGTTGCTTTTCTTCCATGACTTTTAGTGTAGGACTTGTGATCGTTCCGAAATTCCCCTTTAAAGAATCTTCAATGGCTATGGTTAAGACCTCTTTCATTCCTTTAAGCTGATCCTTCGTGACCCCTTCTTTGGGAAATTTCCAGCTAAAGTTTAATGTTTGCGTTTGTGAATCGTAATCGGGGGCTTTATTGAAATTTAATTTTTGAATCATGCTATTCACAATGACAGCTTCATTTAAGGCATTCATTCTATTCCCCATATTATGCCCAAACATATTAAATTGAATTTCTGTTTGATTGTTTGAAATGTTGTGTGTGATGGTGATAAGGGCACTATGGTATTTGATAGGGAGGTTATAGGTCGTGACTATGAGCGGATAATTAATGGCCTGCCCAATTTTTGAGGGTTTAATCGTGAGCTGTTCGTTAGCGTAAGTGATTTCTTTATCAATTCCTTCAATTTGTTCGATGACATGACTTAACTCTTGTGGAAGTTGGGCTGAAGTTAAGGTCTGTTGATGGCAGGCGATACAAGCTAAAAGATTTTGGTGAAAGATTTGAAAGTACTCTTCTAACGTAAATTCTTTGTTGGATAGACTTACATCCACAGCAGAACTGACACAATGGGCTTGTACATTAAATTCTGGATGAGGCAAAAGTTGCTTTTTTGTAAAATCTTCAATGTTTGAAAACCCCTGCATCAACAGATGGAGTTTATCTTCCTTGTATTTCATCAAATCTAAATGACTTGACGTGGCAATATTTTTATACCACGCATCGTAGGTTGCTTGTGGAATCATATTGTACCAGGTGCTCATTAAAGTAGCATAGGGTTGAAGCATCACATGAAAACGTTCGACTTTCGTCTTCACATTCCCTTTTGGGGAGCCTCTAAGATATTTAATCGACTGGTCAATAATATCTACTGCTTTTAAAACATGCTTTAAAGTAAGACTTTTTTCTAAAGCGTCTTTAAATTGTAGCCTTTGCGAAATTTGCTGCACTTTATCCACTATATCGATTTTAAACTTGGGCCACAGATCATTAAATAGATTTGGATCTTCAAAGAGGTGAGTATTATTGGTCCAATAATCAAGATCTTGAAGGAGAAGTTTGTTTTCTTCATAAAATTTTTTTATTTTTCTTGTATCAGCAATAACAAGTTTTAATAATAAGATAGGATCCTTTTCTTTCTCTGCGTATCTAATAAAAGCATCATTGAGCCATTCACTAAGGATACCTGTCTTTTCCATTTCTTGGATGGCATCAATTAAGAGCCTATTGGCAATTCTTGAATGAGTCGAAGCAATTTTTTGGGTAAATTGTTCCCACTGACTGCGCGTATGCTCGGCGATGACAGTCTTTTTTGTCGATGCATAAAGCATTAAACAAGTGAGGAGTTCATCCTCCTTCATGGGGAGGGAAAGATTTGTTAGCAGAGAGTTTTTTTTGCTAGAAGCACCTTTAGATAAAAGTGAAAGATAGTATTTTTCCAAAGTCACTAAATTGTTTTGTTCACTCCTGGAAAGATTTTGATCGGGTTTATTTAGTTCTCTTGCGAGCTTTACTTCTTGAAAAATTGCTTGGATGGAATCTGTATGAAGAGGATCTGTTGATGCGGGTTGGTAAATGAGAGCTTCCAGTCTTTTAGTCGCATGCAATCTCTGCATGGCATCTGTTCTGTTGAGATAATCTTTTGCGATAAACATAGCATTAAGAAGAATGTTCTTAGCACGAGACAATAAAGCCTCCGTTTTAAAACTTCCTTGAGAACGATCCAGTTGTTTGACAACAGAATATAAAAGGACGATTAGATCTTTTATAGCCTGATCACCTACCTCTAGGTCCTTTGATGTAAGGGCTTCCATCATTTCTGCCAAGGAATATTTCTCAAGAGGTTTTGAGGTAGTTTTGTGTTTATCCAATCCTAAGGATTTATACAAATCCTTCAGGTATTTTTTCGATATATCCATCTGTTTTAAAGATTCTATTGCTGGTATAGGATGTTTGTACCAGCCTTGCTTAATGATTCCATTCTTTTGAAGTTCTTCGTGAAGATTTGTAGAGGAATTTAGAAGTGCAGTTTTAGGTAAGCAGGCAATAAGTCCTCTTTGAGTATCTATCAACACGATCTGATCATTGGATATAGTAGAAGGATCGTAATCTGGGCAGCAAATGACTGGTATTTCACTTTCTCTAAATACACAAGCGGGGTGGGAGAGCGCATTTCCCATCTGTTGCACAACCACTACGTGTGTAGGATTCAAAACAAGATGATTTTTGGATTGTTCTTCAATCAGTAAATACTCATTGAGTGCAGAATTTAAATTTTTTTTATAAATGACTTCAGCAGGTTTTGAGATAACGATCGTTTCTCCATTTTTATGCACGATCATTTGTCCAGGATAGATAGTGGCATGCTTTTTTAAATAATCTAGATTAGTAGTGGTTGCTTGCGGGGTCGAGTCTCCTTGTTTTTTGACGAGGGGACGTGCTTGGACGATATAGAATTGATGGAGATTAGGATCATAAAGCCATTCAATATCCATGGGTTTGCCATAGACGTCTTGAATTTTTTGGCAAATTTTTTGCAATTTACTTTGTAATTTTTGATTAAGAACGGCTTTGGTAGCAGCATCAGGGGGATTGTCTTTTTTTATAAAGACTGTTTTACCATTGTTAGTTCCACTAGCGACCAACCTTGAAGGTTTGTGAGGAATGATTTCATGATTCGTTCCATCTGGATAAATATAGTAGGTGTCACTTGCTTGCGTGCTTTCAACAACCCCTGTATTATGCCCGTAAGAAGCTTCTATGACTGTTAGGTGAGGTGTTTCGCCTCCTAATTCTTTTGTATAACCCACCCCGCAACAAAACAATTCTTCTGCTTTCGGTTGACTATAGGATTTCTCCCCGACCATAGTCTGTAGTAAAACAGGCATAAAAGGCTCTGCCAAAAGATCTTGATTAGCTAAGGCTCTTTGAGAAAAGGATTGAACGGAGAAATAGGAAGCCACGACCGTTCCAATAGCCTTTAAGATAGAATTTATTTCAGGTTGAACGCCAGCCACACTTTCATTACCTCCAGCGAGAGAAAGTTCATCCGAGTCTTCTCTACCGCTACTTCGCACCATGAGCAACCCTTGCTGCTTTTTTAGAAAGCTTTTCATTTCTTTGGCAAGACCGTTCGTTATACTCGAGGCGTTTTGATCAAAAGCTTTTTCTATTGTTTCTGAAATATGTTGGAGTTGTTTTTTACTTTTTGAAGTAAGTCCTCCTTCTTCTTGCGCCTCTTTTTGTAAATCGATAAATTTTTTCCAATCCCTTTGAAAACTAGGATACACATTTAGCAGCGTATCAAAAATTTGCTCATGGGAGAGAGCCTGGAAGGCAGGGATAGAGACATCAATCCCTGATTCTTTCTTCAGGGATTTGCATGTAGATTGCAACCGACTAAGATTGCTAGCTTTGTTTCCATAGAGTTGCGGATCTAGAAGATTTTTATCTTTACTTACAGGAGATGAAGATGGAACATTTAATGGGGTTTTGGCTGGTCGTAAGTCTTTTTTTTCAGATCTAAGAGCTTTTTTTGCAGTATCTTGTACTTTTTTCTCTTTGAGATCGACTTGAGGTGTTTCTTTTTTTTTCTCTTCTACAGAAGCAATATTGGGCTTTTCTTTGACGCTATTAATATTACTAGTCATAATAATATCACTTTAATAGTTTATTAACTATTATAGTGTATTTATTATTAAATTTGGATATTTAGATTTTTGTTAATAATAAATAACAGTAAGTATCTGTAAATGGGAATGTTGTAAAAAGTGATAAAATTGATTAGGTAGGCCAGAGCTGCAAGAGCTATGATTCCAGACTTAGTAATCTATAACTTTTATTTTTTCTTTTAAAGATTTTAAACGCGAGCGGTTGATGGAACAACCTGCGATATTTAATGTACAATCAGAGGGGAGTTTAGCAGGCAGACTGCTAACAGGGGTTCTCGATACATCTAATAATTTTAGATTGTCTAACGAGAGTCTATGCAATTTGCTGACCTGTGTTTTACTGAGATTTAAAGTGCTTAAGGAAGAAAGGTTATTGAAGTGTTTTGCCTTTAAATCTACCGATAGACCACTTAAATTCAGACTTTTAAGGGATTTTAGATCATAGATTTCTTTAGGGAGTTCCTTAAGGGGGGTATCACTTACATTAAGATCTTCTAGTGTGCGAAGTTGGCTGACTTTACTTGAAAGGGACATTACACGCGTGGAACTGAGATTTAAAACTTTCAGGGGAAGATTATAGAGATTTTCCGAAATGAATTTGACGTCACTTTTAGAAAGATCCAACACTTCTAATGATTTTAAATTTTGTATTTCATTCGGAATTGTAGTGATTTGACAGGAGATTAAAGATAGCTTAGTAAGCTGAGGTTGACTACATATTTCCTGCCAAATCTCACGGCTGATGGGTATATTGCTATAATGAAGCTCTTGGTCAGAACTTTTAGCTGCTTTCGTGTGACTGGGATGAAAACGTGGAGATTGTAAACTAAGACCCATATAGGATAATCCTTATTTTAAAAAGGTTATGATAATAAACCTTTTATTTAAAATCAATTCATTTATTAAGAATTAATTAATTAACTAGCCGGCTAAAAGGTTTAACAGAGGAGCTGGATAGAGGGGAATCATGATCAGGAGAATTAATACAAGAGCTCCAACAAAGCCTGCAGCCCATGGTTTCAGATTAAGATCGCTTTTTGCGGGAGCTTTTGTAAATATCATCGATAGAATTCTTAAATAGTAATAAGCAGATAGGATTGTAGTCATTAAAGCTATGACGACAAGTGAGTAGTACTCCGCTTCAAAAGCCACCTTAAAAATGTAAAATTTTGCAAAAAAACCAGCGGTAGGGGGAATACCTGCAAGTGTTAAAAGACATAGAGACATGAGCCCTGCTAAAAAAGGAGAGCGTTGAAAAAGTCCGTATAAATCATGCATCATCACTCCCTGACTTCCATGATCCAAGTATGCAATCACAGCAAAGCATCCTATAGTGGCTACGGCATAGATGACTAAGTAGAATAGCAGGGCAGAGAGTGAATCTGGAGTACCAGCTGCTAATGGCAGAAGTAAAAAGCCTGCGTGAGAGATCCCCGAGTAAGCAAAGAAGCGTCTCAGCTGAATTTGTCTTAAAGCCACATAATTGGCATAGAGGAGGGTGGGATAAGCTAAAAGGCTGATCCCCTCATTCCAAATGAGGTTGAATTGTGGCAAGGCGATTAAAAACACTTTTGCAAAGGCTGCAAAAGCACCTGTTTTGGTGCCTACTGCCATAAAAGCCGTAACAGGCGATGGAGCTCCATCATAGACATCAGGGGCCCATAAATGAAAAGGGACGATAGCAGCTTTAAAAGCTAACCCTAACGTGATTAATGAGACTCCACCCATGAATAGAGATCGACTAATCAGATGCGTCGCCTGGTATTTATCTAGAAGGCTACTTAGATTTGTCGTTCCTACAGCTCCATAGATTAGGGCGATGCCATAAAGCAAAAACGCGGATGCCAGGGCACCCATTAAAAAATACTTTAAGGCGGATTCTCGAGATAAGGGCCAGGTTTTCATGTAGCAACATAAAATATAGAGAGGGATAGAGAGTGTTTCAATGCCCAAAAAAAGGATTAAAAAATCCGCGGATTGACCAATTAGAAGAAGTCCAAATAGGGAGGAAAGTACAAAAAAATAATACTCACCATGACTAGCGTTAAAACGTTGAAAGAAAGCATCTGAAAGAAAGACAGAAGCTAATCCGATGATTAAAAAAAGTTGAGTAAAGATTTTTGAAGATTGATCAAAGCTAATCCAAGGGGTGAGAAGGGGGTTGTCACTGATAGGAGCTGCATAATTCGCTCCGATGGCAAGAAGAATAGTTAGGGCAGAGAGATAAAAAGACCACTTTTTGGCATATTTTTCGGCAAAACTCTCCAAGAGGAGTAATAATAAAGCACCCCCTAGAATGATTAAAAGTGGGCTTATTGCTGCAAAATCAATGGAATTTAAGCGTGTCATTTCTGTCAGACTCCTTTATATTTACAGCTGCTATTTGTTTCGATTCGGTTTTCAGTATATTCAAGAAAGGTAAGGGATAAAGACCCACCCATAAGATTAGAGCCATTAGGGGAGTGGCGATCATGAACTCTTTCCATCTAATATCTTTCCAAGGGTCTTGAAAAAAAGTTGGGGCTTCAAAATATAATTTTTGCATCCAACGTAACATATACATGACGGATAAAATAATAGAAAGTCCTAGAATGGCTGTTAGCCAAGGGTTTAAGCCAAACAGGCCAAAGAAAATCATCAGTTCACCAATAAAGTTATTTGTTCCTGGCAAAGCAATCGAGGAGAGGACAAAAAAGCAGGTGAGCCAGCAGAGATGAGGTAAGAATTTTGCCAAACCTCCAATGTGTCCGATACGTGTCGTGAGAATACGTTCTTCTAGCCATCCAGATACCAGAAATAAAGCCGCAATTGTAATTCCGTGATTGAAAGCCTGTAGGATAGCTCCTTGATGTGCAACTTCACTCCCTATAAATAACCCCGCTAAAACAAAGTTCACGTGTGAAAAACTTGAGTAGGCCAATAATTTTTTATAATCATTTTGCATCCAAGCCGCTAATCCACCATATAGAACACCGGCTATGGCAAAGCCTAGTAGGAGAGGGCTCCATGTTTTTAAAATCTCTGGAAACAATTCAAAACCAATTCTGATAAATCCGTAAATACCAGCTTTGGAAAGAAGGGCGGATAAAAGAATCGTTCCTGCTGTAGAGGCTTGATAGTAGGTTTCAGGTAGCCAGGCATGAAAAGGAAACAGTGGAGTTTTTACAGCAAACGCAAGTGCAAAAATAGCGGCTATCCATGTAGCATGAGGAAGAGATTGACTCACTTTTGCTAACTCATCTAGATTAAATGTATGGGAGCCTTGTGCGGTATAAAGAAATAATGCAGCGGCAATTAGTAGGCAAGATCCTGCGATCATATAGACTAAAAAAACTAGGGCAGCTGTCTGACGTCCGGAGCCCCCCCAAATGCTAATGATAAAGTAAAGGGGAATGAGCATGGACTCAAAAAAAAGAATAAAGAAAGCCAAATCGCGCGCTGTAAAGAAGCCGATCAGAAAACTTTGTAGGAGTAATATCAACCCCAAAAAAACGTTAGGATGGGACAATTGCTTCCCATCAACTGAAAGAATTGTTAATGGGATGATTAGAGCTGTGAGCAGTAAAAAAATAAGAGAGATGCCATCCACGTGAAGATGCAGGAAAATCGAAAGGCTAGGTAGCCAGACCAGGTTAAAGTCAGCCCCTATCCAATGGATATTTTCTATGCACAGCCATATCAAGGGAATGAGACTTATCATAAAAGATAATCCTTTTAGCATTCTCGACGAAAAAATGCTAAAGCTGAAAACGGCGAGTGCTCCTGCCAGGGGAATTATAAGCAATAAGATCAAATCATACATGTGTTAATGTCCTTTCCATAGTCAGTGCATACGTGAAATAAAGTAGACGATTAAAGCTGTCATTCCTAGGGTCATCCAAGCTATATAAGAGCGTAACTGACCACTCTGCATGCTTTGTAGCCACACTGCCGCTCCTTGAGTCTTATTGCCGAGCGTTTTTATCGTGCCCAAAAAGAGTTTTGGCTCTAAAATATAGTCTATAAATTGAGCTAACATCTTTAGAGGAATAACGATTAATTTATCGTAGATAGCGTCTATATAAAATCCATTTTTTAAGAGGTCAACAGATTTTGTTTTTAGACGGTCACCATAGACAATGTATAAATAGGCTGCAGATCCAATGCCTACGAGCCCTCCAATGATAGACAACCATGTTTCTCCTGATAATAACTGATTATCCGGCGCGGCGAGTTTAATGCTGACTTCCCCTAAGAAATTTTCTAATACTGGGTGCTGCACAGCGGAACCTAAAAATCCTCCAAAAATGGATAGAAAAGCCAAGATCAGTACAGGAATTAGCATGATGCGCGGTGCTTCCTTCACAGACTTCAAGATTTTTTCTTCTAATCTCGCTGTGCCTAAGAAAGTTAAACAGTAGGCTCGGGTTAAATAAAAGGCAGTTAAGATAGAGGCTGCTAATCCAATGTAGAAAAACGTATAAAATCCCGACAAGTAATCTTGCTCTAGTATTAAGTCTTTACTAAAAAAGGCGGCCAAGGGAGGAACACCAGACATGGCTAGTACACCAATAAAAAAAGCGAGATGCGTGATAGGAAATTTTTTGTATAGGCCTCCCATTTTTTCCATATCAGTGATTCCATGCATCATATGAATAACATTCCCTGCGGCAAGAAATAAGAGGGCCTTCATAAATGCATGCATCGTAAGATGGAACATAGCGGCGTAAAAGGCTCCTACTCCACATCCTAAAAACATAATACCGAGCTGGCTAATTGTAGAATATGCTAATACCCGTTTAAGATCTGTCTGCCCCACCGCAGAGAGAGCAGCGAAAAGGGCCGTTGCTCCCCCAATAGCTCCAATAAGATGCATGGTATGTGGAGCAAGCATATAAAGTGCGTGCATGCGCACGACTAAATACACGCCTGCTGTAACCATTGTCGCTGCATGGATGAGGGCAGAAACTGGTGTGGGGCCTTCCATGGCATCAGGTAGCCATACATGAAGGGGAATTTGTGCAGATTTTCCCATCGCACCAATAAAAAATAAAAAAGTGACTAAAAGGATGAGTGGTTCTCCTACGCTGAAGACTTGGACTTTTTGAGTAATTGTTACAATATCGCTTGTACCAAAAAGGTAAAAAGTTAATAGGATGCCTAAAAGGAATCCCAAATCTCCAATGCGGTTAACAATGAAAGCTTTAGTGGCAGCCTTTGCTGCTGTTGGGCGACTATAGTAATATCCAATTAATAGATACGAGGCTAAACCTACACCCTCCCATCCCATAAACAGTAAGAGGAGATTAGCAGCTAAAACCAAAAGTAACATTGCAAATACAAAAAAGTTCATACAGGCGAAGAAGCGGGCATAATCTTCTTCATGCTCCATATAACCATAAGAGTAAATGTGTATTAAAAAACCAACCCCTGTAATGATCAAAGTCATGACTAAAGAGAGGGGATCAATATGTATAGAAAAGTCGGCTGATAGGGGAGCGAGTTGAATCCATTTAAAAAGAGTAAGAGTATAAGGGCTCAGTGAGGAGCCGACATAGACATACAGGAGAGAAATGAAGCTTGCTAATGAAAGGAAGATTGTTGTGCATCCTATCCATCCTGTGGCTTGACGACTCAGATGATTGGAAAAAATAAGTAAAATCAGAAATCCTATTAAAGGAAAAAAAAGTCCTAGCCAGGCCACAAATTCCATGATTACCCTCTTAATGCGTTAAATTGATCGATGTCAACCACGTGTCTTACACGGAATAAATTAATCATGATCGCAAGGCCAACAGCTGCTTCAGCTGCAGCCACAACCAATACAAAAAATACCCAGACTAATCCTGTTTCGTTCCCCCAATAATGGGCAAAACCGACGAAAAGGACATTAGCAGCATTTAACATCAGCTCAACCGACAAAAACAAAATAAAGGCGTTGCGTCGTGTCAATACACCAATAATTCCAATGGCAAACATTGCCATGCTAATATAGACAATAAGAGTTGTATTCATCTATTTCACCTTCTTTGCTGTATATAAAGACCCTACTACAGCAATTAAAAATAATAAAATAACTGCTTCAAATGGAAAAAAGAAGTTAAGATACAGGGCATGACCTAATTCTTGAACCGTCCCAAAATCTTCTGGCAGCGGGTGAGTGGAGGCCGGTAAATTCCAAAAATGGATACCCAAGTAAATCAAAGAGATCACAAAAATTGTCCCAGCAATAAGTAAAAAAGTCTCTTTTGCCTGGGGCTTGAATTGATTGATCTGGGCATGGGCATCCTGGAAGAGAATAATGACAAACATAAATAAAACTAAAATAGCTCCTGCATACACAAGGATTTGCATGATTGCAATAAACTCTGCCGAAAGCTGAAGATAGAGCGCGGCTAACGACAATAGGTTCAACAAAAAGAATAAACTAGAATGGACAGGTTTTCGAGCCGTAATCATTCCCAACGAAGAGATAATCAGCATACAACCAATGATCCATAGCACAGGATGAGAAAGTATAGACATCTCAGATCTCCCTCTTAGGATCACGCCCTGATTCGCCAGGCTTTTTTTCAGTTAACATGTCCTTGGTATAAATAAGCGATTCGCGAGTATAGCCCGAGAGTTCATACTCATTGCCTAAGATGATCGCTCCTGTGGGACAAGCCTCTTCGCAGTAGCCACAAAAAATACAACGCAACATATTGATCTGAAAATCTGAGGCATATCGTTCGCTATGCGAGTGGGGATTATCGGGATCATTTTGTGCAGGTTTTACATAAATTGCCTGAGATGGACAAACGATGGCGCACAATTCACAACCCACACACCTTTCTAGACCATCATCCCATTTTGTCAGGTAATGCCTTCCTCTTGATCTTGAGGGCAGCTTACGTTTTTGTTCAGGGTAACGGATTGTGGTAGGCTTCTTAAAGGCATATTTGAGGACTATAAAAAGTCCATTAATCATGGAAATAACTTTATATAATGTATCTTTCATGTCATACCAAAATAAAATAAGCTGTCATAATTAAGTTTAAGGTTGCTATGGGAATTAATACTTTCCAGCCGAACGTCATCAATTGATCATAGCGAAATCTGGGCAGGGTGGCTCTGACCCATATAAAAAAGAAAAGAAAAAAAGCCAATTTTAAAAGAAACCACACCACCGGAGTATCCGTCGGGCCTAACCATCCCCCTAAGAAGAGAGTAATTGCAATAGAGGATACAGCTATAATGTTGATGTACTCTGCCATAAAAAATACAGCAAATTTCATTCCCCCATATTCTGTATGGTACCCCCCCGTTAATTCATGCTCTGCCTCTGGAAGATCGAACGGCGCTCGATTTGTCTCAGCAAAAGCGGTAATCATATAGACGATAAAGCTGATCGGATTGCTCCAAATAAACCAGTGATCTCTTTGTGCCTCTACAATTTCTGGGAGGCTGAGGGTGCCTGCCGATAAAATCACAGTGAGTAGAGAGAGTCCCATCGGGACTTCATAGCTGATCATTTGAGCTGTACCACGCAAGCCCCCTAACATAGAATATCGATTATTCGAAGACCAGCCAGCAAGGACCACCCCGTAAACAGCTAAAGATGAAAAGGCCAGCAGCAGAAGAATTCCTACATTTACATCGGCGATATAAAGAGTAATCTCTTTTCCCCAAATGTGTACAGTTCCCCCCACGGGAATGAGCACAAAGAGGAAAAATGCTATAAATAATGAAATGCCGGGGGCCAGCCAATAAGCAAATCTTTCAATGTGATCAGGCTGGAAACGTTCCTTAGTGAGAAGTTTGATTCCATCTGCAATGGGTTGTAAAAGGCCAAAAAAACCTACACGATTCGGCCCAAGGCGGAGCTGCATACGCGCCATGAGGACTCTTTCTGTAAAAGTCATATAAGCAGCAGCACCAAAGAGTATGAGCACCATTATCAAACTTTTTATCAGCACTATCATTACATCATTCATGCGAGGAACCTATTTTAATCTCTTAGTGGGGGATGATGGATAATTTATGAATTTCCACAGCCATCCCATTAAATAATGTAAATCCCAAATTTTGCGTGGGGATATCATCAAATCCTAGGGGAAGTACGACAGTGCCTCGTGCCACCTCTTGATCTAGATGTAGTCTTCCTTCGATTGACTTTTTATTAGCAACTACCGAAATTAAGTCACCTTCGTTGAGTTGATAATAGAGGGCTTCATCTGGATGGATACGAATAGAGGGAGGTTTTACAAGTTTTATTAAGTGTGAGTTATGTTTCATGCGGACACCTTGATCAAATAAAACGTGTGCAAATGTTGCTCTTAGATGTGCTGTACCGTCTGAATCATTCCTCAAGGTATTATTTAATTTTGATGATCTTCTAAGTCTATTAGGCTGATTTATTAATTGTTCACATGTGGAATCTAGAGACAAAGGATAGCCTAACTTAATCGCAATTTTTATAAAAATATCCGCATCACTATAAATGTTTTCAGGGATCTCTTTGCCTGGAAGAAGTTTTTGTTTACGCCCTTCAATATTGATAAAGGTTCCTTCTTTTTCTACATAACTTAACGTAGGAAGAACCACATCCGCCTGCTCTGCAGTTTCAGTTAAGAATATATCTTGAACAACCATAAATTTTAATTTCTGTCTCACTAGGTTCCAGAGTGCGGTGGGGAATTTTCGTGCTGGATTAGCACCTGCAATATGCAGATAATCCCATCCTTGCTCTGCCATGGTGTCGACTAAAGTTTGAGTATTGTGTCCTAAAGAAGTGAGAGGTGTTTGTCCTGGACCTAGATCAGGTCGCATTCCTGCTAAACGTGCCCCTAAGCTATTCCCATTTCCCTCCATAATATTGAGGGTTAGATGAGGGGTTTTTTCCTGGATTTCTAATAACTTGGAAAGAATGGATAAACGGAGCGGGGAGGATAGATATTGGCGTCCTACAAATAGGGCACCTCTGGAGTTGTTTTGTGAAAGATCTTGAATCGCGGATAAATGCTTATGGATCATCTCCAATTCTTGGCCAGGGGAATGTAGTAGAGTTTGTTCAAGATGAGGGGCGATCTCGGGTGCAAAGTGCCCCATAAAAACGACTTTTGCTCCTTTATTGATGGCCTGCTTGAGGCGTAACCAAACGATAGGAAATTCTTCTGTTAGATCAAGTCCCATTATGAATGCATAGGAGAGTTCTTCTGTTTCGCCAATAGTCATTTCCATACCGGGCATCAGCCCTTCTTCTTGCAAAGTTAAAAGAGGACCTTCAAGCCTATGATCAATGTGAGGAGTTCCTAAATAGTTCCGAAACAATTTTTGGTATAAATAATTTTCTTCAAAGGTGAGCGGATTGCCTCCAATTGCTCCTATTTTGCCATGGGCTTTAGAGGCTTGAAGTTTTTCTGTAATGAGGTTCAGTGCTTCTTCCCATGTGGCGGGTTCTAGCTGTCCATTTCGGCGAATAAGAGGCTGATTAAGACGCTGGGTACTTGAGGAAAATTCATAACCAAACCAGCCCTTATCACACAGCCATATATCATTCACAGCTTTATTCTCTTGCGCTCTGGTACGCATGATTTCTCCATCCCTTGAGTCTAGGATCGAGCTGCATCCGACAGGACAAAGAGTGCAGGTACTGGATGTATGTATGTTGTCCCAAGGGCGAGCTCGAAAGCGATAGACTTGACTAGTCAAAGCTCCAACTGGGCAGATAGAGATAGTGTTCCCAATAAATTTTGATTCTACAGGCCTTCCGTGAGGTGTTCCCACTTCAGTTTTATACCCTCTATCAATCATTTCTAAGGCATGATCTCCTGCGATCAAGTCCCCAAAACGGGTACAACGAGCACAAACAATGCAGCGCTCTCTGTCTAACATTAGAACAGGCCCAAGAGGGATGGGTTTTTTAAAACGTCTTTTTTCCTCAAAAAAACGACTGAGACCTGGACCATGATTATAGGCGTGATCTTGAAGAGGACACTCTCCTCCCTTATCACAGATCGGACAATCCAATGGGTGATTGATCAGTAAAAATTCTAAGATGCTTTCACGTCCCTTTACAGCCTCACTAGCTTGAGTATGGACAACCATACCTTCTACAGCTTCTAGCGTACACGAGGTTTGGAGCTTAGGCATTTTATCAACTTGCACAAGACACATGCGACAGGCTCCAAAAGGGGGCATACGATCCAGATAGCAAAAAACGGGAATGTCAATTTTAAGCTGTTTTGCGGCCTGATAGACGGTAGTGCCTATCGGTACTGAAACAGCATTTCCATCGATTGTTAAATTCACCATTTTTTTTTCAGAGGAAGTAGGTATATTCATAAGGTTACTTTATAATATAAGGGTAGGAAACTTTCATCTCAGGTTTTTGGTTAGCTTTAGGGTTGCGACTAATGTAGGCATCAAACTCTTCCTTGAACTCCATCATTGCGCTGACTATAGGAGGTGCGGCACCTACTGCTAGGGGGCAAAAAGAATTGGCTGCCATGCTATGACAGACATCTTCAATCGTGGGTAAATCAAAAATCGTTCCACCACCCTGCTCAATACGATTAAGTACTTGGACAACCCAGCGTGTGCCTTCCCGACAGGGAGTACATTTACCACAGGACTCATTTTGGTAAAACTCCATCAATCTTGTGGCGACTTTTACCATATCTGCGGTGTCATCCATGACGATAATGGAGGCTGTGCCTAATGCTGTTTTTCTATTGGCTAAGCTTTCAAAATCCATCGAAATATCCAGATCTCTTTCCGTCAAAAGAGCGCAAGAAGAGCCTCCTGGGTAACAGGCCTTAAATTTTCTTCCAGGCTCCATTCCTCCTGCCGCCTCTATCACCCTCCTTAAAGAAACGCCTAGTGGAAACTCATAACAGCCTGGTTTTTGCACTTGGCCGCTCACTTGAAAAATTTTAGTGCCCGTACTTTTAGGTAAACCAATTCCTTTAAACCAGTCTACACCGCGATTCACAATGTGAACGACGTTACATAAAGTTTCCACATTATTGATGATAGTAGGTTTTTGATAGAGCCCAGCAATCGCAGGAAAAGGGGGTTTTAAACGAGGGGTAGCACGAAACCCCTCCAGCGAATTCAATAATGCAGTCTCTTCACCGGCAATATAGGCGCCAGCTCCTGGGTGTAAAATAATATCAAGAGAATAATCCGAGCCCAGAATGTTTTTTCCAAGGTATCCTTTCCCTTTGGCTTCATCTATCGCTTGACGTAGAATTTTCAGCCCTCCAAAATATTCCCCGCGACAATAAAGAAAAGCAAGGTTTGCTCCTATTGCGTAACTAGATAAAATCATTCCTTCAATTAATTGATGGGGATCTTTTTCTATAAGTAGTCGATCTTTAAATGTTCCTGGTTCGCTTTCATCACAATTGCAGACTAAATATTTGGGTGTGTCGAGGTTTTTGGGAATAAATCCCCATTTTGCTCCTGTAACAAAACCAGCTCCTCCGCGTCCTCTTAAACCTGATTCTTTTACCATACTAATAAGCTCGTCTGGTTTAATCTGTTTAATTGTTTTGCGAAGAGCCTGATAACCCCCGTGATCCTCATAAGTAGAGATATGCTTCTGTTGGGGATCATTGACGTAGGCCATTAATATACGTAGTTCATCCATGGATCATCTCCGATGAAAAAACACCTTCGGTTTGAGAGGTGTTTTTTGCCTCATCCAAGATTTTATCCAAATCCTCAATTTTTACAGGTCCAAATACCTGTTCATCAACAATCATCATAGGTGCTCTGTCACAAGCTCCCAAACATTCTGAAGGAAGGATTGTAAACTCTCCATCAGGAGAATTTTCTCTAGGATTTACCTTTAATTTTTGGCACACCTCATGCATAAGTTTGTCACCCCCACGAAGCATACAAGACACATTTTTGCATACATGAATCAAATGTTTACCCACTGGCTTTTCAAAAAACATGTCATAAAATGTGACAACGGCGTGGACTTCATTGGTTTCTATATCAAAAAGTTGTGCGACTTCTCTCTGCACTTCAAGAGGTAAATAGCCGACTTCATTTTGTGCCAGATGCAAAGCAGGGATTAGCGCAGAGCGTTTCTCTGGATATAAATTTTGCAAAGCTATGATTGCATGTTTTGTTTTTTCACTAAGCATTATCGATCGACATCTCCTAATATAGGGTCCACACTTGCTATGGCTACAACCACATCAGATACTGTGTAGCCAGAGAGAATTTTCTGTAAAACTTGAACATGAGGAAATGAAGGGGAGCGCACTCTTACACGATAGGGTTTGTTGCTCCCATCGCTTGCAATGTAATATCCCAACTCTCCCCGGGCAGATTCCACGGGGTAGTAGAGTTCTCCTACCGGTGGATGATACCCTTCAGAGACTAACTTAAATTGATGGATAACAGCTTCCATGCTGCGCGCCAGTTCATGACGAGGTGGCAACGCTAGCTTACGATCATTGATAATAATAGGCCCGGGTTTAAGGCGTTTTAAAGCTTGTTCAACAAGTGAGGCGCTTTGTTTCATTTCTTCCATACGAATTAAATAACGTGCATAAGCATCTCCAGAAGTCTCAGTGGGAATATCAAATTGATATGTTTCATAATCTAGGTATGGATAAACTTTACGAATGTCATAAGGGACCCCTGCAGCGCGAATGACAGGTCCTGTACACATGTATTGATGACATGTTTCTTGATCAATGACGGCTACATCTTTTAAACGTTCGCACCAGACATAGTTATGAGTAAGAAGCTTGTCTAAATCTTTCCAAGTACTGGGAAATGCATCTAAAAATTTTGTTGCATCCGTCACAAATTCTGGGTTCAAATCAATAGATAGTCCTCCAATACGCCATACGGAGGGGAACATGCGAGCACCTGAATACCCTTCAAAGAGATCTAAAATCTTCTCTCTTTCCGCAAAGCAATACATGAAAACAGAAGACATATTCAATTCAATTGCGCTTGTCCCTAGCCATAGGAGATGGCTTGCAATACGTGAAAGTTCAAGTATAATCAAGCGGATGATCTTAGCTCTTTCAGGAATTTCTATTCCTAATAAGCGTTCGACAGCTCCACCAAAGCCTTGTTCTTCAGCAGGACCTGATAAATAATCCAGACGGTCTACCAGGGTAAAAATCTGATGGTAAGTTCTGGATTCACATTCCTTCTCGACACCTGTATGGAGATATCCTATCACGGGCTCGGCAGAGATCACCACTTCCCCTTCCAAGCGTAGTTTTATACGCAGTACACCATGCGTGGACGGGTGTTGCGGACCCATGCTCAACTCCATGATATCGCCAAACTTTTTTAATGATTCAAATTCTTCAGCTGTGACTTTGGACATAAGGTATAATTTCTGAGGGTACTTTGGGTTTAACGTCATGTTTAAATTCGACAGGTTCTTCTGTCAACGCGTAATCTCTTCTGAGCGGGTGTCCCTGCCAATCATCTGGCATGAGAAGACGTTTTAAATCGGGATGTCCTTCAAAGTGAATACCCAACAAATCATAGAGTTCCCGCTCATACCAGTTGGCTCCTTCCCACAGATCAGTCACAGAGGGGAGAACTTCTTCTCGAGCCGCATAGGTGACAATACGGATGCGTTCATAGTGGGTAGGATTATGTAACCAATAGACAACTTTGGTACGCTTCACGGGGACAAGATAATCAATACCTGTCAGATCCATTAAAACCTCATATCCCGCATTTTTGAGGAAAGTAAGCACTTTCTTTAAATTTTCTTTACGAATTTCAAGTGTAGTTTCTCCTAAAAAATGAATACTTTCCACAACTACATCTAATAATTGTTTCTTTAATTCCTCGATTACTTCAATAGCTTTCATGTATTCGTCCCCCGTATTTTTAGTCGGTCGTCAATCGTCTTTGTTGCTTTTTCCGTACGAAAATCGTGTCCTTCTTTAATTTTCTTTTGCAGGGTTATTAGACCGTCCAGTAGAGCCTCCGGACGAGGCGGGCAACCTGCAACATATACATCGACGGGTACAATACGATCCACCCCTTGGATGATGGCATAATTATTATAAATGCCGCCGCTTGATGAACAATCCCCCATTGCTATGACCCACTTAGGATCAAGCATTTGATCATAGACTGTTTTTAAAATAGGGGCCATTTTTTGGCTTACGCGTCCTGCCACAATCATCACATCACTTTGTCTAGGTGAGGCACGAAATACCTCTGCACCGAAACGAGCCATGTCATAACGGCTGGCAGCTGTAGACATCATTTCAATCGCGCAACAAGCTAACCCAAATTGAGCGGGCCAGAGAGAATTCGCGCGCGCCCAATTAATTAATTTGTCGAGAGGAGCAACTAAAAATGGAGTTCTTTCTTTTTGATTCATTCCCATGTAAGACCTCCTTTTTTCCACACATAGGCAAAGCCTATGAAAATAGCGATTAAAAAAAATAGCATTTCATAGAAGGCAAATGCTCCGATTTCTTTGGCTACAACAGCCCAGGGATAAAGAAAAATAACCTCTATATCAAACACAAGAAAGATCAGGGCTACAAGATAGTGTCTTAGAGGGAAACGTTTGTGTAATAGATGAGTTTCTGTTTTTATACCTGACTCATACGGAAGATACTTTTCTGCCACATGTCTAGTGGAGGGAAAAAGTCCTGAAACTCCTAACACCACAAGAGTGACAAAAGCGACTATAGCAAAGTAAATATAGATTGCAAAAAACTCCACCTAAAATACCTCTATCCTGTAATTATCATTGGGTTTAAATACCAATAAATTCTTGATTGTGTCAAATGTAATTTTAAATAAAACCGGATGAAAGCCTGTCACTTTTTATAGGAAATATGATATATTTATAATTAGGACATTTGAGATTTAGCGATATGAAGACAGTCTCCCTAGGATAAAAAATCAGATGATTAAAAAAGAAATAGTTTTCTTTATCCTTCTTAGCCTTTTTTTAATTCTCACTTACTCCCTCTTACAAAACGACTTATGGAATCATCGTCCTGTACTTTTTTTAATTGGAGAGATTTTAATCGCGCTATTTGCTTTTTCCATTAGTTACCTCTCTTTTCTGTACTATCAAAAAAGAAACGAACCCTATTTTCTATTGATTTCTATAGGATTTTTAGGGGCGGGAATCATGGATACACTTCCATTTGTCTCCTTTTTCTTGTCATGGAAAGAGACACCCATTTGGCCTTGGACTGCTTCCCAACTCATCCTTTCGGTGTTTTTTTATCTCAGTGGAATATTGGAAATGAAAAAACATTCCGGTGCTAAACCCTATATTAGTAACCTACTTATTCTTTTTTCACTCATTATAGCCTTTTTATTCTTTGAATATTTAATTCCTAATCATTTAGGTGTTCACCGATACATTGAGTTAATTCCTGCAATTTTTTTTCTGATGGCCTTTTTTGCCTATTCGAGCCGTCTACGGTTCGAGAACGATCTTGTGTATTATGCTCTGATGACAGCTTTGATTCTATTTTTTTTCGGAGAATTTCTTTTTATTTCGCGTTCTACGGATTTGCACGACTCGATGTTTTATACCGCCTACATTCTAAAATTTGTCAGCTATTCTATCCTACTAGCAGGTCTTTTGCTCAATTATGTAGGACAGCCATGGATAAGAAAAAGTCCTGAAGGAGAATCGGCAATCAGCCAAGTGTCTGACGAGTTAAAAATAGCCCGCACTCAATTAGCCAAAAAAGAACAACTGGCAGCCTTAGGATCCCTTTCAGCTGGAATTGCACACGAGATTAAGAACCCCTTAAATTATGTGATTAACTTCTCCACATTAGCCATGGAAAGTTTAAGTTCTCTAGAAAAAACAGTGATGAAAGTTCCTCCCGGTAGTAAGCAAGAGATTGAAAAAAATTTTAAAGATCTACATGAAATGCTTTCAGCTATCCAGGATCAAAGCAAACGGGCCGATCATATTGTAAAAAATATGTTAAGACACTCTAGTTCACAAAAAGAAGCTCCTGTCGAGATTGACATCCATCATTTAATTGATCAGTATTTAAACCTAGCCTTTCATTCCATGCGTGCTCAACATTCCGATTTTTGTATAAAGATAGAGAAGGATTTTGATTTATCCATCACCAAAATGCGCGTGATTCCTAGTGATATGAGTAGAGTCCTGCTGAACCTATTTGATAATGCCTTTTATTCAATGAGCAATAAGCAGAAGACTGCAGGTAAAAATTACCAACCTGTGCTACAAGTGAAGACAAAAAAAGGGGCTGAGTATTTTGAGATTCATATACGAGATAATGGAGTGGGCATAGCAGAATCTATTAAATCTAAGATCTTCACACCCTTTTTTACGACAAAACCTCCAGCCGAAGGAACTGGTTTAGGTCTGTCTTTATCCAATGATATTATAGTGAATGAGCATAATGGCCACATCAAGTTCGAATCCGAGGAAGGTCAATTTGCAGAATTTATTATCCTTCTTCCCCAAAGTTGATTATATTCAGTTGTTTGATAAGTAATACCTAGTGTTTTATAATAGTAAAAGAAGCTTTTAGAAATCATATCTTAGATAATATGGGTTTTTTATGACACTCACACAAGATGTACAGATGGTTAAAATCCTTGTCGTTGATGACGAGCCTCTCATGAAATCTCTGATCTTACAGAGTTTTAAAGATCAAATTTCAGCAGAGGAAATAGATTTTCAATTCGCTCTCAATGGCGAAGAGGCCTTAAAAATTGTCAATGAAAATCATGATATCGGGATTGTACTTACTGATATTGTGATGCCAGAGATGGACGGTTTAACGCTGCTGGGTCATCTTTCCAAGTTAAACCGAGCCTTTAGGACAATAGTCATTTCTGCCTATGGAGACATGAAAAATATACGTACCGCCATGAATCGGGGTGCCAGTGAGTTTATTACTAAACCTATCGACTTGCAGGATTTAAAAGATACTGTAGCAAAAACAATATCTGAGTATCACGAACTCAAAAAAGGTGTGACCGCGCGCGAACGTGTGATTGAATTAAATAAAGAACTCAAGATTGCACACGAAATCCAGCAAAGTTTTATACCAGTTAACTTTGACGTTGTATTTTCTGAAAGAAATCCAGTGGATTTAATTGGTGAAATGATTCCAGCTAAAGAAATAGGTGGAGATTTTTTTGATTTCATTAAGTTAGATAATCATCGCCTAGCCTTTTTTATTGCGGATGTATCTGGGAAGGGAATACCAGCAGCCCTATTAATGTCGCGCTGTAGCGTTTTAATGCATGGGGTGGCTTTAGCGGCGAATCAGAGTTGTGTGGAATGTATGTTAGCTGTTAATAAAACATTATGTGACAAAAATGATGCTTGTATGTTTGTGACAGCTTTCTATGGAATACTAAATGTTAATACGGGTGATCTGAATTACTGCAACGCAGGTCATAATCCTCCGATTCTTTTTGGCGATAACAAGTGTGTCTTTATTGGGATCAATCAAGGCATAGCCCTAGGCGTAGATATGGAACATGAGGAATTATTCACTGAACACTCGATAAAACTTAATAAAAACGATTTAATAGTCCTATATACAGATGGAGTGACTGAAGCGGGCTATTCTGACAACAAAAAAGAGTTTTATACCGAGGAAAGGTTAAAAAACGTCATTGAAAAATATGGGGATGATCCCTTGTCTGACATACTGAAAGCTATTAAGGACGACGTCACAGCTTTTATTGGTAACTCGCCGCAAAGAGATGATATCACAATTTTTCTTATTCGTTATTTAGGTAATTCAAACGATGATTCCACTACCCAACTACAATAATTACAGCATCATTCATGAAAGCAAACATTCTATCATCTATCGAGCAACTCATCTAAACTCTCATAAAAGTGTTATCCTTAAACTCTTCAAAGATGAGTATCCAACTCCTATTCAAGTTGCTCGTTACAGGCACGAATATGAAATCACTAAAATGCTTTATGACCAGTTAGGGCCCATAGCTATTCATCCTTTAGAGTTTATTAAACATAAAAATTCTTATGGGATCGTTTTAGAGGATGCGAATGCAATTTCACTAGATAGAGTGATCAAAAAAGAAAAATTAAGCCTTCCAGACTTTTTCCGCGTCGCTATTCCGGTAGCTAATATACTTGGACAGATTCATAGCCAAAATATTTTACATAAAGATATCAATCCATCCAATATTATCTGGAACCCTCAACTCAATATTATTAAAATTATAGATTTTGGGTTATCTACAACCCTTAATTTTGAAAATTATGAAGCCACTAGCCCGAGTGCAATTGAGGGAACTTTAAGTTACATGTCCCCAGAGCAGACAGGGCGCATGAATCGCGTCATGGATTACAGGTCTGATTATTACTCTTTAGGAATGACCTTTTATGAATTACTCACTGGAGAATTACCTTTTAAAAACCAAGATGCTATGGAGCTTGTTTATGCGCATATAGCAAAAAAGCCTAAGTCGCCTCATGAAATACTTCCAGAAATTCCTCTGATGGTTTCAAACATTATTATGAAGTTAATTGCGAAGACCCCAGAAGAACGTTATCAAGGAATGTTAGGCCTCTTGTTGGATCTAAAAGAGTGCCAAAGACAATGGATAGAAGAGAAAAATATCCGGCTTTTTCCGCTGGCTGCGCAAGATGTACCGGCACGATTTCAAGTATCAGATAAACTTTATGGACGTGAAGAAGAAATTATTCTTCTGACGCAAGCGTTTGACCGTGTTAGTAGAGGCGGAAAGGAATTAATGCTTGTTTCAGGATATTCAGGAGTGGGAAAATCTGCCTTAGTGCATGAAATGCAGAGACCGATAGCCGCCCATCAAGGGTACTTTATCTCTGGTAAATGTGATCAGTACAAAAGAAATATTCCCTATCAATCCCTTGTAGAGGCTTTTCAATATTTGATTCAACAAATTTTGACTGAAGGGCCGGAAAGAATCTCTCAATGGCGTGGAATTTTACAATCAGCTTTGGGTCCTAATGGAAAAGTCGTGATGAATGTCATTCCTGAGGTCAAACTGATCATTGGTGTTCAACCCGAATTGAATGAAATCGGTCCAGCTGAAGCGCAAAAACGGTTTAGTTTTGTCTTTCATAATTTCATTAAAGCCTTTATCCGTGAAGATCATCCCCTTACAATTTTTTTAGACGATCTACAATGGGCAGATGCATCCACATTGGAACTCATTTCAAGGCTCCTTTCTGACCCTACCACGCATCATCTATTTCTCATAGGAGCCTATCGAAGTAATGAAGTCAACGAGTCCCATATGCTGACACTTATGCTTTCGGATTTAAAAAAAGCGCATGTGATTTATAACGCTATCCATTTGGCTCCTTTAGAACTTCGACACGTCGACCAATTACTTTCAGATACCTTGCATACAGATATTTCCAAGGTCCGTTATTTAGCGGAGCTCTGTTATGAAAAGACCAAGGGGAATCCCTTTTTCTTAAGCAGGCTTCTTCTTGCCCTATATGAAGAAAAACTATTTTTCTTTGACTTAAAGAAGGGTGCATGGCAGTGGGACATTGAAAAGATAAAAAATAAAGCCATTGCAGAGAATGTCGTGACATTCATGTCTGAAAAAATCCAAGAGCTAAGTAAGCCTACCCAGCATATTCTTCAATTAGCTGCATGTCTAGGGAATCGGTTTGACTTAAAAATTCTATCTAAAATCAATGGAAAAACTTTTCACGAAACATCTGCAGACTTGTGGGAAGCCATGCGTGAGGGATTAATTATTCCTGAAAATGGCAACTATAAATATATAGAAAATAGCATGGAGATTTCGGTTCCCTATCGTTTTTTGCATGATAGAGTGCTACAGTCTGTGTATTCATTGATTCCCGAAAAGGAAAAAGTGGAGTTGCATTATAGAATTGCTAAACTCCTTATCTTAGATTTTTCGGAAAAAGAGCGGGACGAAAAAGTTTTCGAAATTGTAAACCAACTGAATCTTGGATCTCGTTTAATCAAGACCGACGAAGAAAGAATACAACTCGTTCAATTAAACCTCCAAGCTGGACAGAAAGCTAAATTATCATCGGCCTATAAAGCTGCTGTAAGTTATTTGAAGATTGGGCAAAACTTTCTTCCTGCCGATGCTTGGGAAAAATATTACACCTTAACCTATCAGCTTACACAAGAATTAAGTACCTGTCTTTATATTGCTGGTGACCACGAAGAAGCTGAAATTATGGTAAAGCAGACCCTAGAGCATGCTAAAACCCCTTTAGAAAAATCGCGAATTTTAACAGTCTTAGTAGATCTTTACACGGCATCGGGAAATAAAAACGAAGCGATGAAAACAGCTATTCAAGCATTAAAAATTCTAGGCTTAAAGATTCCTGCTTTTCCCTCTCGATTGACCTTGTTGAAAGAATATCTTCTTACAGTGTGGAATTTAAAAGGTCGCAAAATCTCATCCTTGATCAATATTCCCATCATCACTGACCCCACCTTAAAAGGAATACTTAAGGTCCTGAGAGAGTGTCAAAATGCTGCAGTTTTTAGCGGGAGTAACTTATACCCTTTGTTAGTGCTTAAAGAGATTAATATAAATTTACGTTATGGCAATTCGTTTGAATCAGGAGAAGGGTATATTTCTTATGGTGTTTTATTGACAATGATGAGTGTCATGAAAAAAGGCCTGGAATTCGGACAGCTAGCCTTAAAGATTGCAGAGCAGTCTAATGATATTTTTTATAAAGGCCGGGTAATTTCTGTTTACGCCATCATCATTCATATTTGGAATTATCACTGGAAGACCTTAAGACCATTTTTTAAAAGATCTATTGAATTGGGGATTCAAGCGGGGGATTCTAATACAGCAGCTATTGGTTGTACCTACATTCTTATTCTAGATCCAGAATTGTCTCTGCAAACCATCGTCAAGGAAAGCCCTAAGTATCTTGATATGATGAAACCCCTGCAGTTTCAAGACTTATGGGACAGCGCAAAGGTCCAATTTCAATATCGTGCAAATTTATGTGGCCTAACAGATGGCCGTTATTCAATGAGTGATGCAGAATTTGATGAATTAGTATGTCTAAAAAGAATGCTGGATTCTAGGTTTGTTATTGGCGCTGCGATATATTATGCCTGCAAGTGTAACATTCATTACTTTTATGGAGACTATCGAGAAGCTTTAATGTACGTCGAAAAAGCTCACGAATTTGAAAAGACGCTGTATGGGACTTATAATTATTCAGAATTCTGTTTTTATAGCTTTCTGGTGTATGCGACACTTTATCCCACACTCAATGTAAAAGAAAAGTGGATGGCCTGGCGTCAGATGAAGAGAAAATATAAAAAAATTAAAAAATGGGCTGATAACTGTCCCGTCAATTTTTCCCATATGAAACTTTTGATGGACGCTGAATGGGAGAGACTATCAGGTAGACATGAACTAGCCGGACAGCTCTATGATCAGTCCATAGCTGCTGCAAGAGAAAATGAGTACGTACAATATGAGGCTATAGGCAATGAGCTGGCAGGAATTTTTTATTTAAATTTAGGTAAGGAAAAATTAGCAAAATTTTATTTGCATGATGCTCATTATTCTTATGAAAGATGGGGAGCCGCCGCAAAAGTTAAAGAGTTGGAGGCTAAATATCCTGATTTGATTCCTCAAGAAAAATCCTTCCATTACCCTCTTGAGACATCTACTTCAGCATCTACCGAGAAAACTAGCTCTCAGATTTTAGATTTTATATCCATTATGAAGGCGTCTCAAGCTATTGCAAGAGAGATACAGTTGCAGAATTTAATTGAAAAAATGATGCGCATTGTGGTGGAAAATGCGGGAGCAGAAAAGGGGTATCTCATCTTAGAAAAGCAAGGGAAGTATTTTATAGAGGCTTATGCGGATGCAGATAAGGTGGAGATTCTCTCCTCCTTGCCCATTACAACACTCCCACTAGAAATTATTAAGGCAGTAGCACTCAAGAAAGAATCTATCGTCCTTGATGATGCCTCTCACGAACCTTTATTTAATTTTGATCCCTATATTATTACCAATCAGCCTAAATCGATCTTATGCGTTCCTTTGATGAATCTTGGAAGTGTCAAAGGCATGTTATATTTGGAAAATAATTTGGCGACAGCTGTTTTTACAAGAGAAAGATTAGATGCCATCAATATGCTCTCTACACAGATGGCCATCTCCATTAATAATGCCTTTTTCTACCGTGAATTAGAAGATGTGGTAAAAGAAAGAACCCGCGAATTGAAGGAGTCACAGAATCTTTTAGTACAGAAAGAAAAAATGGCCTTCTTAGGTATGTTAACAAGGGGAATAGGACACGAAATAAAAAATCCCCTAAATTTTATCATTAATTTTTCAAAATTTTCACAAGAAATTTTAGTAAATTTGGAAAGTTACATGCATAGCGAGAATATGATCTCTGCTGATAAACCAGAACTATCCAGTTGGCTGGATAATTTAAGGGAAAATGTAAATGTGATCTACGAGCAAGGAAAGCGTGCAGATGTAATTGTTTCTCGTATGATTGAACACTCCTCCGTTGGTGAGCGTCAACTCATTCTTTTGGATATTCATCAATTTTTAAAACAAATTCTTGATGTATCCTATAATCAAAATATGAAAAAATATCCTCATTTTGATATAGAATTAAAAACGGATTTTGATTCTTCCTTGCGTTATATTAAAATCGCAGATATCAATTTAGAACGAGTTTTAGTCAACTTGCTAGATAATGCCTTTTATTCCACTTATCACAAAAAGCGAGAGTTAGGCACTCTCTATGACGCTGAGATTACCGTCAAAACGCAACGTGTCGGTGATCACTTTGAAATTATGGTGAGAGATAATGGCAAAGGAATTCAGTCCCAACATGCAGATAAAATATTTACTCCGTTTTTCACAACTAAGCCTGTCGGTCAAGGGGTGGGATTAGGTCTCTCACTCTGCTATAACATTATTGTTAATGAATTTGGAGGATCTCTTAGCTTCAATTCTAAGTACGGGGAGTTTGCAGAATTTATTATTTCTCTTCCTTACGATGAGACTCATGAATGATAAACTCATTCTTTATATCGAAGAAGTTTAGATGGATTTTTTCGAATAGTTGGAACTAGAATAACTAATGATTGAATCTTATGGAATACGAATATACATATAGTGTGAGCCCCAGCTCCTTTCAAGTTGATGCACATCAATACAAAAATGTAACAAAAAATAAACCCTCTAGAGTTAATGTCAAAGAGATTGTTTTCAAAAATTTAAAACAACTATGGTCGGTTAAAGATCAAGATGCGCAGGACATCTACGCATTCTGGGAAGCTCTACTTCTCCATGCCAAGATCGAAAAATGGGAGCAAATTCAGATGAATCCAAAAAAGTATTGTATTACCCTTACAAAGCCATGTGAAGGTTATTTTAGCAAATTTTTATTCATTAACTTTAAGTGCTTTATTCAAAGAAAGTTAGAGTTTACTGTTTACGAATACAATAACAAAAAAATTGTTTCTTTTACGATGGCGGATGGATATGGCTTAAATACAGATTCAAAGGCTAAGTTTGAAAGAATGGAGATAGAGAATGGTAAAGCCACGTTATTTGCAAAAGACGCTCCTTTTAATCTGAAAAGCCACACAACAACATCTAAAAAATTTATTAATTATGTAAAAAGCATTCGTTGGAAATAATTAAAACCCAACTTTACCCGCTAATCTGTGAAGAAATCGTAAAATCGCTCGGCTTTACTGATGATTTTCCACAAAAAATATCCCAAGCGGAAGTCCTGACTTTTGCATGGGGAGCTGCACTAAAAGCAAGCTAGCTTCCGTATAACACGTAGTAATGTAGCTTGGTTGAGCTTAGACAGAACTAGGATTTTGTTTTAAAATTTTGTTATCACTAAAAGTGAGTCGTTTTTGTAAACTCTGTGATAAAAATTTTCCGATAGAAATTCATTGCAATATATTTTTTTCCTCGATAAAAAGTACTAAAATCCTGAATTTGGACTTCTCGAGGCTTTGACGTTCACAGATTATAACAAACAAAGCTTTGGTAAAAATTTATTTACTTGAGGTTTATGAATCCTACCATCTTATCGGTTGGCACTGCAGTTCCCTGTTATAGTTTTGCTCAGCATGAAATTTGTGAACATCTAATCAAGATTTTTAGTGTAGATGAGGCCTCACAAGAGACAATTAGAAAAATTTATAATCATTCACTCATTCAGAGAAGATACTCTGTGATAGGGGATTTTAAAAATGATCCTCTCCATTGGCATTTTTGGGGTAAAGACTTCCCTAAAACATCGCCGGGTATGACGTCACGTAATCACGTTTACAAAAGAGAAGCCCCTGAACTAGCCTTTTTAGCCAGTGAAAAAGCACTTAAACAATGGGGAGGGGATTATCAAGACATTACACATGTCATTTCAGTCTCATGTACGGGGATGATGGCTCCTGGCATTGAGTTTGAGCTATCCCAAAGATTGAATTTTGCTCCGTCGGTTAACCGTCTGGGTATAAATTTTATGGGATGTTTTGGCGCTTTCAAGGGGTTGTCTGTGGCGCATGCGTTTGTTAAAGAAAATCCAAGTCATAGAGTCCTTATTGTTTGCACCGAACTATGCTCTCTTCATTTTCAAAATGAGATGGGAATGGAAAATATGGTGGCTAATTCTCTTTTTTCTGATGGCGCTGCTGCGCTTGTCTTAGGAGCTCAGCCCAAAAAACATGAAAAACCTTTATGGGAACTCCATAACGTTCAATCAACCTTCCTAAAAGAAACTAAAGATAAAATGTCGTGGGAAGCTAGTGATCACGGTTTTTTAATGAAGCTTTCGCCTCAAGTGCCTGTTTTGATTAAGCAGTCTATCAAACCCTTCGTAGAAAAGCTTTTATCTGAAAATATTTCAGCGAGTCATTGTAATTGGGCCATACATCCTGGCGGAAAATCTATTGTACAGGCCGTGGAAAGAACCCTAGGTCTCCATCCTGCGCAGACGCAAGCTTCTTGGGACACCTTATGTAATTATGGAAACATGTCTAGTGCAACTTTACTGTTTGTGTTAGAGAGACTTCAACAATTAGGGCAGCCGCATCCCTGGACTGCGGCTTTAGGTTTTGGGCCGGGTCTCTCTATCGAAGGTCTCTTATTAAAATCTTTATAATTTATTTTAAATGACATTGATTGGTAATATTTAGTTGTATTAATTAAATATTAATACTAATTGTGGTATAATTATTTTGATTATAGGGGTAAATATGCGAGTTTCTCCTCAAAATAATATTCCAGATCCTAACGCTTCTAGCCCGGTTAGGCATGACCATTTAAAGAATAAAATAAAAGATATTTTAAAATTAGGATATCTTTTATTAGCAAGGGGTTATCATCAAATTTTTGGCCATAAAGCCCAATCCAATAAACTTACTCACAAAATTTCTCATTTAGAGGCTAAATTTTTTGAAATAGATCACTCTAAGTTTTTTAAGGATTCATTAATTGTTTATGCACGGAATGTGCCAAAAATGAAATTTTTTGATTCATCCTATAGGGCCGAATCTTTATTAGCTGATGCAAACCATGTGATTAGGGCAATGCCTAAAAATCTGGGAGATTCTATTAAGGAAAAACTCCTTTCTAATGCCCCAGAGGAACCAGCTGCCACAGAGGATTTAAGGCGAATCACGTCCCAGATAGAGGGGGGCGTCTGTGCCGGAGCTTGCGCTGACTTTGCTAGACGATGGTTAGAGGCCTCACATAACGAAAGCCTAGAATCGATTGCTAGCAGATTTGAAACTGGAGTCGGTAAAGCAGGTTTGGTTAATCAATACATTTACGAATCCAATGCGTTCTTTCCCACTAAAGAGAGTGTGTTGAAAAATACTTTAGACGGCTTTCAAAAAGAAGGAGTATTGGATCCTGAAGAGGCAAAAATAGTAAAATTTTTAGTCAAAGGTAGTTTAGAACCTCATAAACAATCCTTTGAATCGCTAGGCTTAAAGGAAAATAACGCTGAGCTAAATACTCTGGTGAGTCGCTTTGTCATTGAACTTAACAAAGCTGCCTCTACGGACAAAATCACTCCCCGCATGATCAAACAAATTTTTAGAAATATTTACAAAGAAACGCCTGTTGATGCAAAAGTTATGGAGCGTTTCACCAAAATTCTCCAATGGGTGATTTATTATAAAAGGGCCTATAAGAAAATTTATCCCCATGCAGGGGGGGAGAAAGTTCCGCTCATAAGAAGAATCTCCCAGCTCTTTGAAAGATTGATAATATCCCTAAAGGACTTATTTTCACATAAACCAAAAATCGACTTAAAATTAAAAAAAATGATTAACTATCCAGAAATGCAAATAAATTCAGGCAATACACTCTATAGTTTGAATCATGTTCTTAAGGCTAGGGGACTAAAAATAGGGGACAACTTAATAGGGATTCGTGGAGCAAAGGATGATGAAGAAGCTGTAGATCATCTTCTTACACTAAAAGCTGGTACTTATGACTTTACGTTTAATGTGAAAGGGGGCGTCCATGCTACGCTTTTTATAAAAGATGAGGAACAGGGAAATTATATTTGGGATCCTAATATAGGCTTGCTTAAATGCCCCGAAGAAGAAACTAAAAAATATATATTAGATTATTTGAATTACTATTCATTACCTAAGCAGTCCTTAAAGAGTCATTTTGTGCAAATTTCTGCTTATGAACGACTTAATCATTAATTAGAATCCATCTTTAAGGCTATAGAGTGTAAAAAAATCTAGTTTAATATGCATAGTTTTTAGTGTATTAAAAATTTTTGATAAGTCGATTCTCTTCGCTTCCTCAGGCATTTCAAGAGCAGCTTCAATGGCCCAAGAAATGTTAACGTTTAAATTTTCCTGCTTGATGTTTCGCAATAAGATGTCGACTAAAAAATCTCTACCACAATCCTTATAAATAAGTTTTTTTTGGTCTGCAGGGGACTTGTCTGCATAGGTGCTGCGGATGCTGCACTCTTCAATTAGCCAGCGATTAAAGATAGCTCTATCCAGCAGAAAGGGTAGACTCTGTACATTTCTTAAAAAAATCAATTCGACGGGTTGGAAAACTCGAAGATTGAAGGCGATCACATTTCTAACGCGAATGACATTCTTTTTTAATGTCTCGAGATTGGTCGATTGAATTAAGTCCGCTTTTAGATTTAAAAAATGGGTATCGTTCTCAGATGTTAAAAAGTTGATTTCTTTATGAAGAAATTTTCTGGATTTCTTGGATAGATGAAGCTTTTCAATGTGATATTGAATGTGTTGCTGAGTTTCAATGATTCTTTTCCATTCATTTTCGATGAGGATTTTTAAATTATCGTTAACAAAATTTTTAATCTTCTTGCACGTATCTTTGTTAATGAACAAATATGAAATTTTAAAAACGGATAGATGTTTGCTAATTTCACAAAGGATTTCGGGAAAGATAGTGAGGGGAGATTGAACTTTATGAGGGCTTAAAGAAAATGGGTGGGTGAGCTGCATATCAAAAATCGGTTAAATCAGAGGAATGAGTGTCAGTATAAGCTTGAACTTTCAAGGTTCCTTCATATTTTAATCTCCTAGATATTTAATTCAATCATTATTTATACCTCATTTTACTAAGAGACTATCGACAAAGCGTCTTGTAAAAGAAATCATAAATAGAAATAACATAAATAAGTGGTTATGCAAAGAATATTGTCTTAAAGGGTTTGTATAAGAATATAGACCCTTGTATACCCTCGTTGGACAATCTGACAGTATGATGAAGAGTAAAGAGAGTGACTATCCATGAATTTAAAAATATGCCTAATTGTTTGCCAGAATCAATATTCCTCTAAACTCTATTTTACAGAAAAGCTGGCAGAGGCTTTGAAGAATCAAGGCGTTGAGGTTAAAATCTTACAATGGTCTTCAGGACCTGTTCCAGATTTTATTATAAAAACTATAGAAAAAGAAAAGCCCGACTTAACAGCCTCATTTAATCAGCCAGCGCCCTTGGATGACAAGAGTTATTTTTTTGAAAATCTTCAAATTCCTCATTTAACATTACTCTTGGATCCCGCTATTTATGAGATCAATTTAGCGACGAGTCCTTATGCAATTGTGTCTTGCGTGGATCAAGCAGATTGTCAATTTTTTCAATCTACAGGATTTGAGAATGTCTTTTTTTTACCCCATGCTGTGGAAAAAGAGCTTTCCTTTGACGTCAAAACCACAAGAAAGTATGACGTGGTCTTTAGTGGAACTTGCTACGATCCAGATAATTTAAGGGCATGGTGGCTAGCGCATCATCCGCCTGAAGTGGTGAGAGTGATTGAAGAAGCGATCGAAATTGGATTGTCTGATAATTACACCTCATTTTATCAAGCTGTCATGCAGTCTTTGTTGCAAAATAGAATTTCACCTAAAAGTGTTGATACATTACGCATTGCTTATTATGTGGATTTTTACATGCGGGGAATTGAACGCATAGAACTCATACGTGCGATTAATGAGGCAGAGGTGCATATTTTTGGAGGGCAGAGTTGGAGAGAAGAACTGCCCATCTTATCTTGGAAAGATTATTTTAAAGATCAAAAAAACGTGATCATTCATGAACCTGTGAAATATTCTGAACTTCTGGAAGTGTTAAAGCAAACAAAAATTTGTTTAAATAGCATGCCCATGTTTAAAAAAGGATCCCATGAAAGGATCTTTGCCAGTCTAGCCTGCGGAGCTGTACCTATAACGTCTGATAACTTGTTTGTAAGAGATCATTTTATTGATAATCAAGATCTTATCATGTTTCAATTTGAGGATTTAGGAGTGGTGAATGAAAAAGTAAATAGTCTTTTAAGAGATGAAAAATGGCGTCAAGCCATTGCATCGTCCGGAAGAAAAAAAGTGATGGAATTCCACACATGGGATCAAAGAGCTAAAAAAATTATTGAATCAATCTCAGGTATTAACCAAAGAGGAGATCAAAGATGGCAAATAAGAAAGTTTTAATTTTTGTAGGGGATGAATACGAGGATTTAGAGCTGCAATATCCAAAATATCGAATGTTGGAGGCTGGCTTTGACGTGCAGATCGCGGGTCCCCAAGCTAAGGAAAGTTATAAAGGACATAAAGGATACCCTTGCGTAGCGGATTTATCTTTTGATGAAGTAAACGTTGCAAATTACGTGGCTTTAATTATTCCTGGTGGATATGTCCCTGATAAATTAAGAAAAATTCCCAAAGTCCTAGAAATTGTAAAGGAATTCAATCAACAGCAGAAGTTAATCGCTTTTATTTGTCATGCGGGTTGGATTCCTATCTCTGCGGGGATTGTTAAAGGGCTTAAATGTACATCCGTGATCAATATTAAAGATGATCTTGTGAATGCAGGAGCTCAATGGGTGGATGAACCTGTGGTTGTAGATCGGCACTTTGTTTCCAGCCGTTTTCCAGATGATTTGCCCAAATTTGCAGCTGCGATTGTCTTAAAATTGGGATCGCATTAATCCGTCGTGTCGTCCTGTCATTAAGCATAATATCTTTCCATAGATGGTGATGCTTAATGACGATTAACCAAACATGATGACGCGACGCGATCTCATGCTGTCCCTATAAAAACACGCTTACTATGGGATTCAATGGATCGCTATCATCTAAGATAAGCCAGCCTAAACTTAGTTTGTAAGAAATTTGGTTCAATCGATACACTCCAGAGTAAAAAACGCAAGTCTTAGACTATTCCCGATGATTGCGTCCTAATCTAGCTTCTAGGCTGATTCTAACAATCCATCTGCTAGTTTCTCGCTGGCTCGCTAATATAAAAAGCTTAGCTTCCATAAAAGCTAAAAATCTTCCATCCATCTACAGTGATTGATCAAGCGTTAGATCCCAATCACGGGCATTAGTAATACTTAATTTAAAAGAACTTAAATAAATAAATTCAATTGTCACATTTATAGATGAATATAATTCAGCGGTGAAGTATAATTTTTGCGGTTATATACCGTATGGATCTCATTTGGAGATCTAAAAGACTTTTTTTTTGATAAACTAGATCTCCTTTCGATTCAAATGTGCCTTATAGACCTATAAAAGGCGAGAGGGCTCCAAGCTTTAAGTCAAAATTTGGGAGGGTCTTTTATAAATATTTATTGCAACCGTTTTATTTATAGCGTCATGCCATATGTGGATATTTTTTTTAGGGACAGGATTTTATTTCGTCTTTATTACCTTAATTGGTTACCTCGCGGGTCGACGGGTCAAAACGATTGAGGATTATGTCATCGCCGGGCGGAGCCTTCCCTTTTGGTTGGCCGTGCCCACCATTGTAGCTACGTGGTTTGGGGCAGGATCAAGCATGGGAGTCTCAGGAACCGTCTATTCTGAGGGCTTTTATGGGGTTCTTGCTGACCCCTTTGGTTGTACTTTAGCACTACTAATCACAGGAATTTTTTTTGCTGCACCTTTTCGACGCCTGCGCTTATTAACTATTTCAGATTTACTCGGTCAGCGCTATGGATCTGTTTTTGAACGGATTTCTACATTGCTCATGCTGCCTTTTTATATTGGGACACTGGCTTCGCAGATGTTAGCGATGGGATATATTTTTCACATTGTTTCGGGGATTAGCCCAGAACTTGGAACTCTTGTAGGATCATTAATTGTTGTTATATACACTGCAGCAGGGGGGATGTGGGCGGTCTCATTAACCGACTGTCTACAATTGATCCTGCTAAGTGCAGGCTTAATCGTCATTGTCCCCATCTGCTTTGATAACCTTTCCAATTATCAAGAAGTCTTTCACACAATGTCTGTAGAGTTTACAAATTTACTGCCCAAAAATTCAGGGGATCTAAATTGGACTTCATTTGCAGGACGCTTGCTTATGACTGGCCTTGGAGCCATTATGGGACAGGATTTGTTGCAGCGCTCTTTAGCCTGCAAAACAGAAAATATTGCTAGATGGAGCTCTATCTCAAGTGCAGTTATTTATTTTGCATTAGGGTTGATTCCACTTTTTATTGGTATAGCTGGACGATATATTCTTCCTGATCTAGATCAGCCGGAACTGCTCATTCCTTTGATAGCTCAAAAATTTTTATCGCCTCTAACCTTTGCTCTTTTTGCCTGTGGCTTACTTTCTGCGATTATGAGTACAGCAGATAGTTATTTACTGGCAGGGACATCATTACTAGCCAATAATATAATATTAAAAACTTGGCCACTCAAGGATGAGGCTAAGAAGATAGGCCTCCTACGATTGATTAATGTGATTCTTGCAATTATGGCGCTTTTTTTGGCTCTATCAGGTCAATCTATTTTTAATATGATGGTACACTCTGGAGCCACTCTATTTGTCGCTATTTTTATTCCAGCGACTTTTGGGTTATTTTGGGATAAAGCTTCTTCCACAGCAGCTTGGTGCTCTCTTATAGGTGGCATGGCGGCTTGGATAGGCTATATTTTTTGGAACCTTTCTAGTGCAAGCATTGCACTAGACGATGTGTTATTTTCAGCTGCTGTATATGGAGGAGGGGTGTCTTTAGCAGGCTTTATAATGGGAACTGCCTTAGATTACGGACTAAATTTGTTAAAAATAAGAAAGCGCAGAGTTTTAGATCTTGTGAAACTTTAAAGCTAACTTGTCCCTATAGAGTCGAGCTTAAATTTTTAGCCATGTAGTCGCTTGAGCCACTCCATATTGATACTTTCTCTTATGTTCACGTATCAAAAACGGGAGCTCTTTTATTTTTATTAATTCAAAATTTTTGTTAAGAATACCTTTTAATCCCTTTAGTCCACTCTCTCCTGGAAGCCAATAATTTTTAGGGCAAAATTCCTCTAGCCAGGAATAGGGGGAAGTGAGAATGAGTTGACCCTTCGGGGATACGTGTTCGTGAATGGTTTCTAAAAATAATAGAGGATTGGGCAGACGGCAGATTAAGTTAGCAGCTAAGACAATCTCATACTCTTTATGCTCTAGTTCCATCACATCCTGACAAACAAAATCAACTTTGCTGGGGTCCAGGCCTGAAGGCAGATGAATGGTGTGATACGAACGATGCGCTCCCTCCTCTGCGATCTGAAATTTGAGGGTGTGCTCTGACTGCATCCATTTTGCGGCTTCAATAAAGCTTTGGGAGTTGTCAACGCCTGTCACATGCTTGCAATAACGTGTCAATTCAAAAGTAGAGCGACCCACTGCACAACCTAGATCGATTCCCAGAGCTGTAGGAGTGAGCGCCTCTTTATCGATACATTCTGTAACACACCTCACAGGAAAGTCCAACGCCTGGTAGGGTCCAAAAGAATAAGGCAGCTGCTCCTCTCTGCTTCCATAGTGGAAGAGCAGATATTGACTGAGCAAGCTGTCTGTTTCGTAACGTGATAAAGATTGATCATCTTTTAAATTATGCATGACGCTCTTTTAAACCTAACAAATAATCCGTGGGTTCATAGTTTTCAATAATTGTAAGAGCCTTCCCATTTCGATTTAAAACCACTTTTTTTACTTGTATTTCAGGAGTTTTCGTGGAAGAAAAGAGGATATCATCATGCGAGGCATTTTTTAAGGATTTAAATTTGTCTTTGGTGATTTGACCACTGAGATGGTCATTGCGTCCAGTGGCGATATGGAAAGTTCCAAAAATCTTTTCGTCTTGTATATCACAGCCTGAGTATGGGAGCTCTTGAGTACCAAATCCGAGTTCGCCTAGCAAACCAGTGGCAGGGTCTGTGTCTAATTTGTTTTGCATCTCGTCGATGAGTTTTTGGTTACCACTAATCAATGTTACTTTTTGTACACGACCATTTTCCACATGCATTAATCCCAGGGTTTTTCCATCTTCTTCAAATTTGAGCGGAAAATCTCCTTGTGCGTTAAGGGGCACAAAATACACTTCTCCTGCAGGTAAGTTAACGATATCTGGGGCTTCATGACAGATTCCATGACTTTTTTGAGCGTCTTGACGACCTAGATCAATGTGCAAATGATATTTTTTATGATTGACTTCAAAGTCTATATCAGCACTGTCAGCATGTGTCATTCCTTGGCGCAGTTTTTCAGCTTCCTGGCTAACTTGTCTATAATCGACTGCTAAACCCGAACTAAGGATAATATCGTTGATCCCATGCATGGTAGCCCCGCGGAATCCATATTTTTTAGCGGCAGCAGTCGCTGGAGCTGTTGCTGAAAAATCAGTAATGAATAAAATGATATCGTAGTGACGATAAATGTCATTCTCAAGGCTCACTTTTTTACCATCTGTAGTGATTGCCGTACTAGGGAGTTCAAGATTGCTACCCCCCGTAGCTTCATAGGCAAAAATATCGCATGCACTCAAACGCAGATCTTTTTTTAAACTTTTTTCAATTCCTTGAAAAAATATTTCATAAGCTTTTTTTTGTACGGATAACTTTTTATTTTTAAGAAAAGCAAAATCGACGATTTCGCGTGGATTTTTTAAATCTATGAGAATAGCGATTTTTTCACCACTTTGGGGATTAAACACAGTTTTAAGAAGCTTAGCCAGATCAAAAGCTGGAAACTTTAAATTCGATTGACGAGCATTTTTTGTTGAAGTTTGCATACACAACCTCCCGTTATTCACTATAAATGGACAGATGATCATGATAATCTAAATATGAGTGCGATCATGTGGTATGTGTGATCCCAGATGTTTTACCCCGCAATCGAGAAAGAGAGCTGCTAGCTTGTCATACAAGCAAGTTTTCTATAGGTTGTTGGAGGTTTCGCTATCGATAGAATAGGATCTATAAGTGTCTATTCTCATTTTGAGGCTTTTTTAACCATAATGTCAAATTAATATTTGATCAAAGGTGTTTGATGCTCATTTAAATTGTTGAATGTTATGTCATTAAGAAGTATATATTTAATAAATACATCTAGATGAGGATTTATGAATGCTTTCACTTTAGATAGCTGCCCAGGTATTCAAGCAAAAAATTTTTTAGATAAACCTTTTCAACTAGATCTCCAAAGGACTTTAAGAAAAAAGACTCATCTAGGCGAGGGAATTCAGACGATTACTCATGCAAAAGCTTTAAAAACACTAAAACAAGTCGAGAGAAACAGCCGGGTGATCTCTTGGATCACTAAACCTTCTATTGTTGTATGGACCGGTTTAATGTTAGCAGGAGGAGGGTTAATCATCACTTTATTTACACCAGCCATTGTTTCGACCGCTCTAGCAACCGCACTCTTCGTGTTTGGACTTTCTTCAGCAAGTTTAGGTGTTGGATGGTCAGTTTTTGGTGTAATGGCTGGACACTATAGAGGAAATTTTTTAACTAACTTCTCTGAGGCTTATCATGAGCAAGCACAACGAGCAGCGTCCTTACATCAAAATTTGATGTCTTCAACAGCCGATTTAGTGCTAAAAGGGTGAAATTTAACTTTTGGCCCCCATTTTCTTAAGTTACTGCAACAATGTTTTATATCCCATGTCCGCATATAACTTTTGTCGATGTTTGGATTGCTCTAATTTTTCTGGCTGTGTTTCATCATATAATTCGTAGACGATATCGAATTGATGAGCGATAGGGGTCATTTGAGGGCATAAATTCATTAAAATTGTAGCGTGATTAAGATTTTCATGCAAAGAAGTAATGACCACTTTTTCCTCAGTAGGCACGCGAGAGATGACATGAGGAAGAAAGCTATCGGGAGGATTTTTCCATAACAAATCATCTAAATATTCAATAGCTTGAGCAGAAGGGGCTACAATAAGAACAGATTGTCCTTGGTTAAAATGCACTTGAATGTGGTGACAAATGCATCCCACTTTCTGTGAATTTGAAGAGACGACTAAAAAGATAATCTTTGTATTACTTTTCATTTAAATTTCCTGGGATAGGCAGCATGATTCCGCATGAGACTAATAGTTTAAAAGCGGCGTCTACTTTCATATCGATATATTTTACTTTTTCTTTAGGGAACATCAAAATAAAACCAAAGGTAGGATTAGGAGCTCCAGCCACAAAAACAGGGATTTTCTCTGATATTTCTAAATCTGTGCTCATAATCGTTTCAGATGTAATAAAACCTAGAGTCAAAGAGTTCTCATGAGGATAAGGAACGAGGACCACTTGCCTAAAAGATGAACTTTTTGATGAAAATAAAGTTTGTGTCACATCTTGTATGGTTTTATAGACTTTATTAATCAATGGGATACGATGGATCGTCCGATCGGCCATACTTAAAATGGAGTACATCAATAGTGAGCGTGTAAGAAAGCCTATAAACAAAATAAATAAAAAAATAACAAATAAAATAAAAAGGCGAATTGCAAAAACTAAAGCTGTACTTTGAGTTAAATCATTTGTTGATGTGGGGGAATTTTGATAATAAGTCAGAAATCCTTCAATGGAACTAAGAAATGGATCTGTCAGAAGATTGACTAAAAACGCCACAATGATGATTGTCAAAACTGCAGGTAATAAAAGGGCCAGCCCCGTTAAAAAGTGCTTTTTCATTTTAGATGCTCTTCTTGATAAGTTTTAGTGAAAGGCACAGAGATGACTCCACAAGAGATGATATATTTAAAGGCATCTTCGACTTTCATGTCTAAATGAATAATTTCATCTTTCTTAAACATCATTAAAAAGCCTGAAGTTGGATTAGGGGTGCAGGGAATAAACACTGCTAAAAGATGTGCGTCTTGTGTGGTTCCTAGACCCAACATATCTTCCCTTGTGACCATGCCGATGCAATAAGTATCTGAGGTTGGATAGGGGACTAGCACGACTTGTTTAAATGACCTATTTTCAGAGGTAAAAAGAGTTTTGATAACATCTTTACACGTATTATAAACCGTATTAATAAAAGGAATTTTTTGCAGTATATGCTCTGTTAATCTTATAAAATAATTAATGAATAGCCAACGACCCACAAAACCTAGAATAACTGTAAAGAAAAAAAGAGTGGCTAGTATAATCACTTGAATGAGGAATTGCTGAAGCTTTAGAGGTATTTTATCTAAAAGATGCGTATGTCCTAAGAGATTTCTAAAAAGTCCAGTAAATGGTTCAGTTAATAAATTAAATATAAATAAAAAGATTAAGATAGTCAGAGCTAGAGGAAGTAAAACAGCCAGGCCTGTAAGGAAGTATTTTTTCATGAAAATTTTATATTAGATTGAGAATCATTATTCTAAGTTTTGTTTAAAAGTGCTCTATATAGTTTAGCGATTCATTTCAATTTTATTTTTAACACTTTCGTCTATTTGGATCTATGGTATATATAAATCTCCAGGGTCGAAGAGCATGTTCTTCAGCATAGTCGATACCGACCCTAGGCCCAGAAGTAATAAGAGTCTTTTCTACAACTATGTCTTGATCTTCAATCCAGATTTCTGGTCCCTCTAACGAAAGACCATTATGCTGAGTATCAATGCCTAGAGCTTGTGCTAAGGTGCCGGGCCCTTGACTGAAAAGCTTATCGATTTGGTCCTTATGACGACGTTTTAGCATGTATTTAATTCCGATCCAAGGATGAATGGCACGGATCAGGATAGCGTGTGGGACTTCAGCTACGTTGGTCACGACATTAAACATCGCATGAATTCCATAAATACGATATACATAAGAAACCCCGCCCTGTGCATACATCACTGCATTTCTCTTTGTTCTTCGCCCGCCATATGCATGAGAAGCTTTGTCTTCAGGTCCTCTGTAAGCTTCTGTCTCTGTAATAATCCCGCCCGTTATCTTTCCATCGATGGATGTCATTAAAACTTTGCCAAGCAATTCTTGACTAATTTCCAATACATCTTCTCGTTGGTAAAAGCTTAAAGGGAGGGGCTTCATTTTTTTCTCTTACTTTTTTTCTTTACTGGTGCTGTTTTCCCTTTTTTTCCGTGCTGGCCTTTAGCGGATTTTCTTTTCGATGCCGTGTAAAGAAAATCTTTTAAGCGTGGCTTAGGGACAGGCCTTGCGGCTGGTGGTCTTGATTTTGTCCTGGATATTTTTGAAACGGATGTCTTATCGGGAACAAGAGACCAGGAGCTTTCAAGCGTAATAAAATCCACATGCTTTAAGAGCACGGTGATTTTATCACCAGCTAAGAAGGTTTTGGATGTATGCCTTCCTTTTAAAGTGGAGCTGCTCTCTTCGTAAACATAATAGTCTCCATCTAATTCGGAAACATGCAGATAGCTTTCGAGCATCACGTCAAGGACCTCAAACACGACACCAAAATTTTTGACCCTTGTAACGACAGCTTCATATTCTCTGTAAGGGTCTTGATCTTGTCTAGATTTCAATAGCCGTAGTTTTTTAAGAAGTTTGACGCTAGATTCAGCTCTAGCACTTTGACGTTCTTGCTCCGAGCAGTTGTGGGCGACAAGTTCTAAATTTTCGTAAGACTCTGCTTCGTGGAAAACCGTACGATGGATCACTAGATCAATATATCGTCGTATGGGGCTGGTAAAATGGCAGTAATGAGATAATCCTAGACCGAAGTGGCCAATATTATCTGGGGAATAAATGGCCAATCGCATTCTTCTAATGTAACTGGTGGCTAAGTATTGGCCATAGGGAGAATTCATCGCTTCTTCGAAAAGCTGTTGAATTTCTCCGTTGGAGGGGACATCAGAAAGCTGATAACCGAAAGCTCTAGCTAAGACTGCGAAGTCTTTCATACTTTCTTCAGCAGGTTCATCGTGCACACGATAGGTCAGATTTTTTCCCATCTGATCTAGATGGCGTGCGACCGTCTCATTCGCTTTAAGCATGTACTCTTCTACAAGCTGGTGTGTGATATCATAAGAGATATAGTCTGTTCCCTGCGGCACCCCTTTGTCATCTACCAAAATGACGAGCTCAGGCAGAGCAAATTCAATACTTCCTCGTTCGAATCTCTTCTTCTTTAAAAGAGCACAAAGTTCCACCATCAGTTGAAGGGTGGGGGCGTGAGGGGAGGGTTTTTGTCCATCTAATACTTGTTTAGCCTCTTTATAGGTAAACCTTTTTTTACTTTTGATCACACTTCTACAAATTCGATACCCGGTTTCATTTCCTTGAGAATCAAAAGAAATTAAAACAGAGACAGTTAAGCGATTAACGTTAGGTTTTAAACTACAAAGATTATCTGATAGGACAGCAGGAAGCATGGGGATACAAATGCCAGGAAAATAAGTGGAATTGCAGCGCATCATGGCTTCTTTATCAAGGGCTGTGCCAGGTTGAACATAATGGGAGACATCAGCGATATGGACGCCCAGGTGATAATGTCCTCTTTCATCTTTAGTCAGACTGATTGCATCATCAAAATCTTTTGCTGTATCTGGATCGATAGTAAAGCATTCTATCGCGCGAAAATCTTCTCGACCTGCAATTTCTTTAGGTAAGACGCGCGTGCCCATATCTTCGGCTTCTTGAATCGTCTTTTGGGAAAAATCAGAACGGATTTCAAACTCTTCTATAGCAGCTTTGATGTCACAAGAAGGATCTGAGATATGACCGATATAATGGGAATATTTGCAGCGAGTTTCCGTATCCTTTGTGCCCCAATCGGTCACCTCCATTACTATACGATCGCCCTCTTTAAGTTCCATATCAGACGGAGGTTCAACAAGGACGCGTTGGGATAAGCCCAGTAAAGGAACATAGGCTAAAATTTCCCCATAACGGTCGATTTTTTTTATGACACCAGCCATATGAGTTCTTCCGCGTGCAAGGATCGTTACGACTTTTCCCTCAGGTCCTTTTTCTGAAAATGAAGAGGGATCTACTAAGACCTCTACGGTATCTCCATCGACGGCATTTTGCATAAATTGTTTAGGTACAAAAACATCTTCTGAGAAAATGGAAGGATCTTCTGCTTGTAAAAAGCCAAAACCTCGCGGGTGTACACGCATGACACCCGTTAGAATTTGCGTTGTAGAGGATTTAAGGGAATATCGATTGCGCTCTACTGCCACTACACCTTGGTGATGCAGCTGATCGAGAACTTTGCCGAAAAGTTCGCGATGTTGGGGAGGAAGGCGGAGCCTTTCAAAAAGTTCGGGTTCGGCCATGGCTACATAGCTTTTTCCACTCATAAATTGTTTGGTGACTTTGAGTAAATTATCAATTAAGCGATTTTCTTTACTCTTAGGCGAAGGCTGAGGTTCCTTTTTTTTTGACTTTTTGTTGTTTTTTGTCATAAAGTTCTAGGGTTCTCCCTCATAAAGTTATAAGTATACTATTTAGGACAATAAGAATGAAATATGATCATAAAAAAATCGAAGCAAAATGGCAAAAGTTTTGGAATGAAAATAAAACTTTTAAAGCAGAAATAGATTTTTCTAAGCCTAAATATTATGTACTAGACATGTTTCCGTATCCCTCTGGAGCGGGTTTACATGTAGGTCATTTGATAGGATACACGGCCACGGATATTTTGGCACGTTTTAAAAGGCAAAAGGGGTTTAATGTGTTACATCCGATGGGATGGGATAGTTTTGGATTACCTGCCGAACAGTACGCCATAAGGACCGGGACGCACCCTGCTGAAACGACGAAGAAGAATGTTGCTAACTTCAAAAGACAGCTTTCTAATATTGGATTTTCGTACGATTGGGACCGAGAGCTAGCGACAAGTGACCCTTCATTTTTTAAGTGGACGCAGTGGATTTTCACTCTATTATACAATAAAGGACTCGCCTACGAAGCAGAGATGATGGTTAACTACTGTCCAGCGCTTGGAACGGTTCTTGCCAATGAAGAGGTTGAAAATGGGGTCAGCAAGGAGGGTGGATATCCTGTCGAACGTCGTCCTTTAAGGCAATGGGTCTTAAAAATTACGGCTTATGCTGAAAGATTAATTCAAGATTTAGATTTAGTCGATTGGCCAGAAAGCTTAAAGAAATTACAAATTAATTGGATTGGGCGGAGTGAAGGCGCCTCGATTCATTTTCCCTTAAAAGGTCATGATCAAACCCTTGAAGTTTACACAACCCGTCCTGATACGCTCTTTGGCGCCACTTACATGGTTCTGGCTCCTGAGCATCCTTTAGTGACAACTGTAACGACACCTGAATATGAAGCTCCTGTGAGGGAATATCAAAGACAAGCTGCCGCTAAATCGGATTTAGAGAGGACCGACCTAAATAAAAATAAAACAGGTGTGTTTACGGGCGCGTATGCCATTAACCCTGCAAATGGGAAAGAAATACCTGTTTGGATCTCTGATTATGTGATTGCTGGCTATGGGACGGGCGCGATTATGTGTGTACCAGCTCACGATGAACGAGATTTCGCATTTGCCAAAAAGTATAAACTTCCTATTGTCTATGTTTATAAAACAAGTTTAGAAGAGCATCCTGAAGTTATTCCAGAGCACAAAAAAGGCAGCGAAGTCCATGAGGAAGATTTAGAAGGACTCCAATGCTTGCCTGGTGATGGGATTTGTATGCGTAGTGAAAATGCTGAGATCTCTCTTAATGGTCTCAATCAGCAGGAAGCGACACATCAAATGATTGCCTGGTTAGAAAAGAAAGGGCTAGGTAAAGGAACTGTGACTTATAAATTACGTGACTGGCTCTTTTCTCGTCAGCGTTATTGGGGAGAGCCATTTCCTATTCTCCATTTTGAAGATGGCACTAAACGCGTTTTAGATATAGATGAACTACCGTTGATGCTGCCTTCCGTATCAAATTATAAACCGTCAGGCGATGGTCAAAGCCCTTTAGCTAAGGTTGAGGATTGGGTGCATGTGATCGATCCTAAAACAGGTAAAAAAGCCCTGCGTGAAACAAATACGATGCCTAACTGGGCGGGTTCTTGTTGGTATTATTTGCGTTTTTGCGATCCGCACAATGAAAAACAAGCCTGGAGTCCTGAGGCAGAGCACTATTGGGGACCTGTGGACATGTATGTGGGGGGCGTTGAACATGCTGTTCTTCACTTACTCTATTCTCGTTTTTGGCATAAAGTATTATATGATTGTGGATATGTAAGTTCACCAGAACCTTTTAAAACCCTCAGAAACCAGGGTTTGATGGTCGCGCGCTCTTACCAGACTGTTGCGGGCGTTTATATTGCTCCTGAGGATGTCGTAGAAAAAGAGGGGAGATATTACCATAAGGTGACAGGAGAAGAGTTAAAAAGCCAAATTGACAAAATGTCTAAATCTAAGCTGAATGGCACATCTCCCGATGAAGTCATTGATGAATATGGAACGGATGCGTTACGTTTGTATGAAATGTTTTTAGGCCCACTAGAAAAAGAAAAAGTTTGGAGTACGGATGCTGTAAGTGGATGTAGGCGTTTCTTAACAAGATTTTATGATATGGCCACCTCCGATAAACTGACAGATGAGGATACTGAAGAAGCTTTTAAACTAGGACATCGTTTAGTCCATGGTGTAGAAAAAGACATTGAATCTCTTCAGTTCAATACTGCCGTAGCAAAAATGATGGAGTTCATTAATGACTTTACCAAGTTGCCTGCTTATCCACGTTCAGTGATAAAAATGGCTACACAGGCGTTAATGCCGTTTGCTCCTCATATAGCTGAGGAAGTTTGGGAAATGTTAGGATGTAAAGAAAGTCTTACTTTTGCACCATATCCTCAAGTGGAGGAAAAATATTTGCATGATGCGACAACGACTTATGTCGTGCAAATTAATGGAAAGGTGCGCGGAAAATTTGAACTCCCCAAGGATGAAACTCAGGAAATTGTTTTAGAGGCTGCAAAGAAAAATTTAACCGTGGCTAAATATCTGGAAGGCAAAATGATACAAAAAGTCATTTTTGTTCCCAACAAGCTGTTGAATCTGGTTTTAGATTGATCTTTGTAAGTGCTTTAGGTGTCAGAACTTAAAGCTCACACGCTTTCCATCAGGCTTGAACCGGCCATATCTTGCCAATTGAAATAAAGAACCCCTAGTTTTTTCAGTCGTCAAGTATGTCTGGTTCAAATCCAACTTTAATCCATGATTGCGCTCTAATCCTTGATCAATATCTTTTTTGATTTTCACAGAGTATCTGCTAGTTTCCGCTCCTCGCTAAGATAAAAAGCTTGGCTTCTGCGTGGAAATCACGCCTCCATTGTTAGAATCAGCCTAGAAGTTAGATTAGGACTCATGTAGCTCACTTAGTTAGCTGATAAAGAACAGGTAACTATTGTAATCCAATCAATCCTAGTTACATAGGGTGCCTTTTTAGCTGTTCTATGTTTTAATTTGTTAATAAATATGAAATTGAAAAATTTTCTTAATTTTGATATACAATAATAAAAAAAACTGTTATATTATTGTAATAAAAATTAATAAACGTAAATATGAAGGATTTGGATTATTCACTCCCTTCCAGGGATTATACATGGAAAAATGCGTTTCTCTGGGGTAATTTCAAGGGACACTGTAGAAAGGCTATGCATGGTGCTTTCTCCGAGCGCTTTGTGCATATACTGATCGCTATGACAGAGCTACTACCTGTGTTGAGCCAAATAACTTCCCTCTTTGAAAAATTCATTGTTGAAAAATTCAAGCAGCCAGACTCTAAATCAGATTTATCCCAAAGAAGGATTTTATTCATTCACTGTAAAAGTTTAGAAGAGCATGTTAATAAAAGAATACGCAATCAAGCCCCTAAAAATGCACCTGTAGTGCAAGAAACTGAGCGGATTGTTCAAGATAACGATCCAATAGTAGATGATTTACAGAAGGCACATATCCCTCTGAATCCATCCCCAGTTATTCCTCTAAGTGATAAAAATCAAGAAATAATAAAATCTCCTCAAGCCATTGAATCTGAAAGTAAGGTAGATAATCCACTGCCAAGCATCGAACAAGAAATTCCGTTAATCAATCATGATCTAGAAAATTTAAGAGGTGATGAAGATAAAAGTCTTAAGAATGCTGTAATTAGAATCCAATCTGTTGTGAGAGCTCATCTAGCGAAAGTCAAGGCTACAGAGATTAAAGAGCATTATTTAGATCCAGAACTCTTCAAAAAAGCTACATATTTCACCAAAAAGCCTGCAAATGTAAGGGAAGAACCTCGAGCGGTCAATGGGATTGCGATGGTTTATCTTCCGCGAAATATTCCCATCGTTTTGAAATGTATTGGGGATTCGCTTAGCCAACGTAGATTTGATAAAATTTTACAAGCCCGTAAGGTCTGTCAAAAAAATAGCTATAAAGATCTTGTGGTGCCTAGGGCTCGCGTTCATGGAGATTTTCTTCTGGAAAGTAGACTACCAATCATGGCGCATGATTTTAGAGAGCAAGCGGGACTATACGTAGACAATAGAGATAAATTTTCATCTGCTATACGAGAGTTTGCTGGATTCATGTTTCAAACAACTCTTCATGATATCGTGGGTAGACCTGAAATTTTTTATACAAAATTAACAGATATTCCGATAGGAAGATATGATAATGTGGCTCTATACTTAGAAGAGACGCAAGGAAAAATAGGCTTAGTGGATTTAGAGCAGTTTGAGCCCTATTGTGATAGAACGGATGATAGATGGTGTTACTCTAGGTGCGAGACTCTCCTTTGTTTATTTCCTTTACATTTTGATGAAATTTTAAATGTTGCCAAAGTATACGACCCTGCGATTGAAAATTTTCGTGATGATCTAGAGAAGATACGAGATAAGGCATACGCTTTTTTCAAAATGATTTATATCGATCACGAAGAGTTAATTAAAAATAATCACATTACAATTGAAAATTCAACACGTATTTCAGAGATAAAAGCTGAAAATTATTCGAATATACATGAAGAAATTCGACTGTTTATTCATAATTCTCATCAAGGACACTATGGCTCTGATTATCAGGACTGCCTTGGGGTGGATCCTAAAGACACGCTCATTCACTTGGAAAAAAAATTCCCTGAAGTCATACAGATAACGACTGATTTCCTATCTAAAATGATTAGGCTTTCCCTCATGCAACGAAGTGCTAAGCAATCTCATATTACCGAGAAAGACATAATTTTTTTTAGAGCAATAAAGTTTTCTAATCAACATCCAGAATGCAGCGCTTTAAAAAAAATCATTAGATCTAAATTTGAGATGTTAGAGCTAGATTATTTTGAATTTATTAAAGTTATATTTATAAGTCTTGTCAAGGAAAAGGTGTTGGCATCCTGCAAAGTGGATCTTAAAGATAAAACGATATTTATTTGTTGCTAATCCCTCCCTCCATTAAGTCAAAAAAATGGGTTTTGTAAAATTTTTTCATATTCTTCTAATTTTGAAGTAAAAGTCTATTTTTACTTTCTAAAAGACTAAGTGCCTGCTGAGTTACGTTGACCAGTAAGGCTTGGTTAAGCTCATCTAAACTGAAAAGTCTTCCATAAAGAGTTTTAATGACTTCACTCAGATGGTTAGGGGTTTGACCTGCAACTGCATGCCAACCGGTTTTAGCCACACCAGCACTATACTCAATTAAGTCATATAATAGGCCTGCGGTTGTGTCAATTTCCTTAGAAAATATAGCCTCTGTTGTTTCTCTCGGTTCCGAGGGAGTTGAATCAGTTTCCAAAAGATAACGGATGCCGTCATTATGGAGATATTTCTCTCTTAGGCCATCGATAGAAAGGTCTATCATTCCATCTAAGGTTCTTAAGGGATGTAAAGCAGGCAATATAACTTCTGTGAGTCCATTTCTAACAAAATCAAAATCTTTAACTTTACCTAAGATCTTTTCCACGAATGTTTTTTTGTCATTCAGTGGATTTCCTCCAAATCGACCCATTTGCATCATTGTGGTGATTAAATCTGCATATTGAAGATTACGATCATTTTCGCCATTGTAGTGGTGATTCATGAATGTGTATATTTCAGCATCTGTTAGTTCGATAGAGGGATTGTTGCGTTGAAGGATATTTTGATGATCTCGTAAGCGTTCTGCAATAGATTTAATAAAAGCTGTGGTAATGGGGGATAAAACTTCTAGTGTTATAGAATTTTTTATTTGTTCATTTTCTTTATGAAATGTTTGTAAAACGACTGTTAAAAACCAATGATTGATTGCCATTGTCGCAGGTTTATCTTCTGGTGAATTAATTAATTTTTTTAAGTGGGGATAGAGCTTTTTGAAGGAGTCGGAAAGTATGAGTTGTTTTAAAAAATCATTAACCACGTCACTTGAAATATACGGCATATATAGCAAAATAAATTGATCAAGGGAGATTTCCACCAATTTAGAGGAAGATTTAAATTTGTTTTTGCAAGAGGCTTGTATCTGTTTAGCTAACGTTGATGAGTTTTTGTCTATTAATAGTTGTAAAAAATAGGTGTTTAAAAGATTTTCTTTGATGTAAATTAATTTGCAAAAGCCTCGGACGAGCTGTTGATGGATGGATGGGAAACTGTTATTTAATAGTTTCTTACGCATAGAATCATTTGATATGTTGTTAAATGAAAGGCGTAGCTGTTCTGCCAAATATTTGCTAGCTTGGGATTTAACGGCATTGATGATAAATTTTTGCATGATCATCAAGACTTTTTGTTTAATAAATTCAATCCTATTTATGTATTTTAGTGGCAATAGGGATTGAAAAAAGTCCTTCAGCTGATCAAAGTGCTCTGTAAAGACTGGGTTGAGTTGGATGTTTCCCCAGAGTTCTTGCACAGCGTCGATAGAAACCATTTTATTGTCTATTTTTATCTCTCCATGAGGAAGGACGAGTTTGATCATACGATCTGCTAAGTTTAGGAAAAACTTTTTTTCTTCTTCAACTTTATAGGCAGGAATGTCTTTAGTATCTATATTAGAAGGAATTGTTAGTAATTTTTGTGCTAGCGGATGAAGCGAATAGGTGGACTCTGCATTATGAGCAGCGCTAGATGGATGTTTTGCTAATTCCTCCCGAATTAAAGACCTCAAATGTTCTGGGTCGCCTCTTCGAGGCTCCTCCATTCCTTCCTTGGCTCTAGTTTCTGCTTGCATGAGCATATGCATCTGATCGCCAATCTTGCCTACACAGAGATCAAAAAAAGCTCTATACTCGGGATCGGAGATATCGTTGATCAGTTCAGCAACACGATTAAAGACCAACTGTGTTAAATTTTGTATATTTTTACTTAAATCAGATTTAAGAATGTCGGTAAAGTCAGTCTGTAAAAAATTTTGAAGTTTTTCAAAATGCATTTCAATTTTATGTTTAATCAACCATTGAATCGTTTCTAGATAATACTTTGAAAGAATCAGCTCGTCAAAGACAACATTTTTCTCAGGTGTAGAAAATTCTGCTAAAGAACGAATCTTTTTGGGATCACTGTAAGATTGCTTTAACCATGCTAAAATAGGATCAATATAGCGCAGATCACTTTCAGCAAGATGGTATTGCTTGTTGAAGGCTGTAAGAAATTTGACGAGTTGTGGTTCGAAAGAGCTGTCTTTAGGAAATAAACTATCGAAAAACATGCGACTTGTATGATCCAGTTGGAATCTATACCCTTTTTTTACAATTTTTTTTACGACAGTATCAGCAATGGGAGAGATAATTTCTGTCATCCAATGTAAAATTTTCTGAATATATTCAGAAATATGACTAGAATGATGTCTAATTTGGTCGGTAAGAGGATCGATGTTTTTACGATTAATCCCTTTACTTAATTCATCCATAAATTCGTTGACAAATTGATTGGCTTTTCTGAGTGACGAATTAAAAAAGGAGGTGTCTTTGATAAAAATTGATTTGTGTGTTTTTTTATGTTCGTGGGTGGACAGACTTAGGCGAGACGCCTCAAGTGATGTAGGCTCTAAACGACTATTCATTAAATGATCTGGCGCATCTGAATCTTCCAAATCTATTTCATATTTTTTACTTTCAATCGATTTGATAAGATGGATCTGCCGACGATTCAGCTGCATTTTTTTTGTACTAAAGCAAAGGAAAAGTTTATTAAAAGTTTGCACAATAAATCGGGCAATTTTTTTCCATATAGAAGTTTGGAGGGGCAGAGGTTCGCAGGGCAAGATTAGGGGACGAGAAGAGTTGGAATAAGGGTTTACTGGAATGCGTAATTCATCGAGTTCTTTTTGGTTGGCTTTTTCTAGAAGAGGTTTATATCCAGAATTGGCACTGCCAGCCATATGAAGTGCATTAACTGAAGTAAGAAATATCTTATCCAGCAGGTGCTGGTTATAGATTTGACGAGACGTGATCGTGTTAAATAGGGAAAGGATCGTGCGTTGAATTTTTTCTGCAGTCGGTCCTAAAAATTTTTTCAAAAAGAATGTTCCAACGAAAGAAGCAGCGCTTTTAGTTTTTTGAAAAATTAAATCATAACAGAGCTGTGAAATTTTTAAAACCTGATCGGGTAATCGCGCCAGGCTTTTTTTGATCTCAGTTTGATGCTCCTCAGCCTTCTTATTGGCGGTGGCCAAAAGACTTTGCTTAGAGGCTAATTGTGCCCTAATCTTTTCTAATTTTGCTTCTTTAGACTTGCGTTCTGCCTCTGTTGCGCAGCTCCTCAATTCCTCCACAATCTCGCTAATTTCTATGTCTAAATCTTGAATGTCTTGATTTAAACTTACAGGATCAGGGTGATCTTCCACCCATTCATTGATGACCTTTTCATTCACATATTGTGTTTGTAGTTCAGGAAAAGATGTATTAATAAGTGTGCGGGGGGTGCTGCGATAGGTCTGTACGGCACGGGTGAGTAACTGACTGGTTAATAGTCGAATTTTTTCTAAGTTAAATAGGCTAGGTAAAAATTTTCCAAATTCACCGGTACGCAAAGCGACATCGATAAGATCAGCAAGGTGAGGATTATTGTCCTTTGTGGGAGGTGCAGATTTATAGTATTCTTTTATCACTGCTTTTGTACTTTTGATGTCTGATTGATGCGGATCTTTTTTTCTAATGAGCTGCAATAACTCTTCAATTTCGTTGATACGAGGTTTGACATATTCAATAAATGTACTTTTATTGCCTTCGTTAAAACTGTATTGTCGGGCATTGAGTTGTGCGAGTTCAAAAAGTTCGTTTAAAAGTTCCTTCTTCACCTCTTTATTAGGCAGTTTGTTAAAATAGGGAGCTAGATGGTCAAGGTAATCTACAATTAGATCATCAGCAAAAAGTTTATTCATAGAGCCAATAGCAGAGGGGAAAATACTATTGGACATTACAAAATAGATCTCTTCAGGCTTAGAGATATGTTTAAGTGTTTGTGAAAGAGCTTCGTTTAAACCTAGCTTAATCATTTGAGTGCATGAGTCTAAAGCGATTTCTTTAGAGCCTTCAGAAATCACTTTGAACAGGCCAGAGGTGTCTTTATACTGTTCCTCTGTCAGAATATTTTTGGTTAATTCATGAGCCTCTTCAATCAATTTAGAGAATTCTTCTGGGAGCTTTAATTGCATTAAGCAATTTTCTAGGCCGCTAATTTTAACGCCCTCTTTTATTTGGGTAGGTAAAATGATGTCTAAAATCAATCGGGAGATATCATCAATAACATGTGTATCGATAGAGGGATTTTGATGACCAGATAGAGCTAAAAACGTTTTGAAGAAGACTTCTTCCTGTATGCTTGGGATGCCTCCTTTTTTTTCAACGTTTTTTAAATACTCTTCACACTGTTTTTTTAAAGCGTGTTCATTGGCATTTTTCGGCGTGCATCGAATAATTTCTTCCGCGCGCTTTTTTAGATCTTGATGCTCTTGAGCTGTTTTTTGAGCAGCCTCTTGACTTTCGGCCATGTGCGTGACATGTCTTCCTACAATTTCAATGATTTTGTCGAAGAGTATCGTAAATTGGTCATCCCCAAGTTTGTCTAGGACAATGCCCAATCTTTCTGTAATTAAGTTAGTAATATTAGTTGCATTCTCTTTTAGTGAATGTTCAATAATATTTTTTAACTTGCTATTGGGATTTGATTGTGAGGTACCTTCGTAAAAGATAGCTGATATTTTTTCTTTGTAGAGGTTTATCTTGTCTTCAGCAAGTTGTTGGAGAGTCGTTTGTAAGATACTAAGAACTAATTTTTCTGAAAAAGGAATAGAGGCTTTTTTAACATAATCATAAATCGATACTTCGTAATTTTGATCAAAAATCCAACGGATAACTGTCTGAATTCCCTTTTCCATTTGTTTTTCAGACACTTTTTCAGCTACAAATTCTTCAGAACTCATCTTTGCTAAAATTTTTTTCCCGAAGCTTTCAATAAAGATGATTCGTTTTGTCTCTTCCGTTGGGGCTATATCTTTTAATGCCCAATCGATAATGCGATTCAACTGTTTAAAGGCTTGTTCATTCACATTGAGTTGACCAATCAAATCAAAAATGGGTTTAGCTGATAAGCTGCCCCATTTAATGGCTTCATTCGCATATTTTTTTATAAGCTCAGGGACCTTGTGAGCATGGTTTTCAATTTCATCAATCTTAGGATCGATATATTTGATTTGTATACATTCAACAACTTTAAGAACAAGTGAGAGGCCAAAATTTCGCATTCCTTCAATGGATGAATTAAATTTTTTTCCTTCTGATTGGACCTGAGTATCAACTTTATTGGATGGGCTACAGTGAGGAAATTCAATGATCTTTTTTTCTTTGAATTTGTTGATCACCTGAATGTGTGCTTTTTTTAGAATGGGGTTGTAGAGCCTGCCTAAAGATAGAACTCTAATAATGTGTCGAAAAAGGTGACTGATCGTATCCCATAGCACACATCTTTTAACAGGTTTGTGCTTAAGACGATAGGCATGGAAATTTTTGGTTGTAGCAGCTGTAGCAGAAATGTTTGGCATATTGAATCTAAGTGAATTTTATAAATAACTGCATATTAGCATATCATAAATCTAACTGGCTACTCAAACTTTGCAAGGGATTAAATGCAAATGTCTTTTTTCATCTAATAGACATCTAAAAAATAAGATTTTAGTTAATACCTAGGATTGTGGGCAAAATTAGGGGGGAATTAAAAGTGTTCGAGGCTAGATATGGTTACCGTAGTCCCTTAATTTCTTTCTGCCAAAATTGCCATGAATAAAGGGATTTCTTCGCGACTTCGATTTTCCATCTTGGCTTGCGAACCTGTGCTCACTTTATCTGAACACCATTCTTCCATATCAATGACTCTAAAGCCAGCCTCTTTTAACCAATGAAAATATTGGGATAAGGGATAGTGATAGGAAACTAGTTGAGGTGATTTTTCTCCTTTACTAGGATGTGCTAAAATGGGGATTTCTAGAGGTGAGAAATACCGTTCTATGCGGCGAAATTGTAATTTTTTTTGTGAATCTACTTGCCAAGATGTCTGTCTAGGAATACGAAAGCAAGGATGATTGAGCACGATCAAAAGGGAGCCTTGTGATTCCAGATGTTTAGCAGCATTTTGGAATACACTTAAAGGAGACTGTATATTCTGTAAGGCTAAAATGATAGTGGCATGTGTAAATTTTTGTGAACTGATGGGAAGCGGTTTTGTTACATCACTTGTGTAGTAGGCATGCTTAGGATTAGTATCCAGTTTTTTGGCTTCTTTGATGAGGGTGGAAGAGAGATCAATTCCTGTATAATCTGTTTGTGGAGGTAAGTGGCGAGCTAATACACCCGAGCCGCAGGCAAGATCTAATAGTTTAGGATGAGGATTGGATTTTAAATTGAGCAAACGTGAGATACCGGGAATGACGATTTTTTGATGATAGTAGTGGCCTTCTTCTCCGACAATGCTTTTATACCATTGACTGGCAGGTTCCCAAGATGTAGCTTTTGGTTTATTTAAAGGTTTTTTCATGATATATCAAATTAAAGTCATTTAGTTTATAGCTTAAATAAGGACTTTATTAAAAATTCACCCTATTTAATCCAGTCTCAATGGAAATATCTAGTTATCAAATTTTGCTGCAGGTTGACATAATGAAGATTATTTTTATTTTTGTCGATCATAAAACTCATGATTATCTCTGAGTGATCTTCTATATGCCTCATTCTTCTGAGTTTTATCCACAATCAAAATATTTATTTACTCCAAGAACCCTGCTGATGTAGGATAAATTTATGTCACACTTCTGAAGAAATTCGTTAGGATAAGGAAAATAAGTAATGGATGTGTAGGGATAGGATAGAGTTGTAAAAACGATCAAATTGATAAGATACTAATTTATGTGAATAAGAACTTCCTATTACGTAATAAAAACAAATAGAATTTCGTAAAGATTTGACTCGCAGAATTTTATTCAAGGTTAGAACTATAAGAGGTCATATGCCGCCTAGCTCACCTTTTTCAAAAAGTCATCCTTCACGTGAAATACTGGATTTATATGACCAGCTGGAGGTGACAGCGCGTGATGTCATCCAATATATGGAAAAAATTCAAGCCCAGCCCGATGATTTTGCGCATAAACATTGGGAAGAACTCGATGCCTCTTTGCAAAAAGCTAGTAGGTGTTTGACTCAGTATGTATTCAAGAAAGAGCAGCCGCCTATAAACTTTGATCGTACCCTTGTAGATTTAGATAAAGCGCTAAAATACCTGATTAAAAAGCGTGATGAAGAGACCTCTAAAGCAAAAAAGGATGATAGCCATCAAGAAAAAGCTAATGAGCTAGTGGCGGCAGTAGGAGCTATTCAATATTTAGTAGCGATGATTGGTGATTTTCAACAAAAGACAACTCCTTCTTCAGAAGAAGGATAACAGGGAGTTCCGGAAAATGATGCAAATAGAGAGTCCTGCTTTTGAAGCCTATCAAACAATCCCTCAAAAATACACCTGCATGGGGGAGGATATTTCCCCGCCATTTAATATTAAAGATGTTCCGCAAAATTCAAAAAGTTTAGTCTTTATCATGGAGGATCCTGATGCGCCTCATGGTATATTTGTGCATTGGGTGGCTTGGAATGTAAGTCCCAAGATGGTAAAAATAGAAGAGAATTTTAGTCCTCCTGGGCGAGGACGGAATGACTTTGGGGAAACTGACTACCGAGGACCCTGTCCTCCGAAAGGGAAGCCTCATCGTTATTTTTTTAAATTATACGCCTTAGACGATGCGCTGGACTTGCCAGCAGGCAGTTCTAAGGATCAAGTTGAAAAGGCGATGAATAAGCATATTCTGGATAAGACAGAAATAATTGGAATTTTTCAGAGGTAATGATGGTAAAAATGCACATTGAATATACAGGAAAACTACACTGCAAGGCGGTACATCAACCTTCAGGGGCCACCATTGAGACAGATGCACCTGCTGATATAGGAGGATTAGCCCGCTCTTTTTCTCCCACTGATTTATTGGGCTGTTCCCTAGCTACATGTATTTTGACTACTTTAGCCATTTATGCGGAAAGAAAAGGGTGGGATTTATCACGCATGCAAGCAGAAATTGAAAAAAGTATGACAGATACGCCTAGTAGACGTATCGGACGGTTACAAGTAAATTTGTGGATTCCTCATGAATTTACCGATGAAGACAAAAAAGTTCTCGAAAAAGTGGCTAACAGCTGCCCCGTGCATAAAAGTTTACATCCTGATGTCCAAGTGGATCTAAAATTTATATGGAATGAATTACCCCGGTAGATGGCCATGTTAGGTAAAAAAGATCCATTCCCTGATTCTTTTTTACAACAACATTTAAACCCTATGTTTCTTGAAGTTTTAGTGAATTACTGGGAAACCCTTAAAGCTGCTGAAGTTTCTACAGAGGAACAGGTGCAGGTCCAGGATGCATTATTTAACCTGATTAGATTTTGCTTTCGACATCTCTTTGAACCGTTGTATTTACAATATTCTCCTCATCTCAAAGGAGATGTTTTTTTACTTACGGTCGTACACTCAGATGGAATTGGGGACTATATCACTCTTTTAAAATGTGCACAACTTTTACAACATTGCCATCCCACGGTCAATGTTCATGTGATATATACTCATAAACAGGATTTGCCTCAGTTAGATCTTTCTTTATACGGGCTTAATGAGAGGAATGTTCATGCTTATCGTTTGACGGACGATCCTCGTTCGGCCGTGCTAGAAAATGTGTTAGAGCAAAAAAAAGGATATAGCTGGAAAGATGAATCCGAAAAATTGAAAGAGGAAAAAAAGAAAATTCAGCAAGAGATTAGGGATTTAAGGCAGACGCATTCTTACGCTGCAGAGGCGCTGGAGGAAGTTTTACTTTCTATAGACCAGTCTAGTCAAGAGGCTGATTTTTTTTCTGCCAAACAGTCTGAAGCAGAACATCTGTACCAGCAGATAAAAAAGAGCCTGGGCTTGATTCATATCTCATTAGCTTTAAATACCTTTGATAATCCGGATCTTGCTAGTTATTCACTGTATTTTTCCGAAGCAGGCAACTTTCAGGGAATTGGGAATTATCTGCAACGTCAATGGTTTAGTATGGGTTTAGACCCCTTCGAAGAGGGGATTTTTATCAAGAAAGAGCCTCACCCTGGCCAGTGGTTCAACGATGTTTTAACAAAATATTTATGGGGACAGGTTCAACCCTCTCCTGAAGTATTAGAAAATTATCTCAAAAATCATGCGCTCCATCTTGCATATTTGCCAAGATGTGTGGAACAAAGAGATCTTTATATTAAGCTTGTCTGTTTGAATTCGGTAGAGGATAAACACCACATCGATATTATCCTGCCCACATGTAGTCCAGAACAAAAGTTCTCTTTCGATCATCTATGGATGAAATCTCAATGCATTTCCAAAGTCATTGAGGTGGAAGGGGTTTCTTCTTTACATGAAAAAGTATTAGAAGAAACAGACGTACGGGAAGGAAAAACACTAAGACTTATCTATATATTACCTATTTCCTCCACCGATTTTTTAAAATTGATGGCCTTGAGCGAGGATATAGTAGGTTGTACAGGCGATGGTTCTTTGAGTGATTGTCTAAAGCTAGATAAAATTCCTTTTTATGAAATTCGCCCTCACAAAGTACAAGTTGTGCAATCCTTTAAGCATGTAGCTAAAAAAATGATTTTACCAGATGTCGTGCAATATTTTGAATTATTAGAGCAAATCTCTAATTGGCCTGCGCTCTCCTTTGCCCAATCTTTGAGCGATTTAGTGAGCAAAGAATCCTTTAAAACACAATGGCACGAGCTCTTAAAATTTATTAGAGATTACTATTGTTTTGAAGAAAGTTTTATTAGTCATGTAAATAGACATTTTTTTTCATCAATCATTCCTGCTTTAAAAGAAAAAGAAGATCGATTAGCGAAAGATTTTTTTGATGGATCTCTCACAGCTGAATCAGCCTATAATACACTTGAACAAATTTTGAAAAACCATTCTTCACCCGATTTTTTGGATTAAATGCGTGAGTGGGCCCTGATTCTTCATCAATTGCTGTAGATGAATGAGGGGTTAGAGCTTCTACCAAGGGTTAAAAATTTCTATTTCGAGGATAGACTCTAAAGATCCGATCAAGTATATGAAAATTATCATATTTATAAAGGTGTATTATGAAGGGTTCTACAGTGGATGTAGCAATTTTGGGAGATAATTCAGTAGATGTTCAAAACATTCTTACTCCTAAGGCTCAAGAGTTTTTGGTAAAGCTCCACCAAAATTTTAATTATCGTCGTTTAGAACTATTAAAAAAAAGAACAGAAAGACAAAAAAAAATTGATAAAGGGGAAAATCCGCATTTTCTTGAGAAAACAACGGCGATAAGAAAAGATCCTCATTGGAAAGTGGCTTCTACCCCTGATGCACTGCAAAAACGATGGGTGGAAATTACAGGTCCCACGGATAAAAAAATGGTTATTAATGCCTTGAATTCCGGAGCTGATGTTTTTATGGCGGATTTTGAAGATGCGAATTCGCCGACTTGGAAAAATATGATCGAAGGACAAGCTAATTTGACAGAGGCCATCAGCGGAAATTTACACTTTAAGAGTCCAGAGGGAAAAGAGTATAAGCTGAAAGATCGAGTCGCCACGTTGATGGTAAGACCGCGCGGTTGGCATTTGGAAGAAAAGCATTTTCGAGTCAATAACGAAAATATTTCTGCTTCACTATTTGATTTTGGATTATATTTTTTTCATAATGCTAAGGCCTTAATTAAAAAAGGTTCGGGTCCATATTTTTATCTTCCTAAATTGGAAAACCATGAAGAGGCGCGCTTATGGAATGATGTTTTCCTTTTTGCTCAGCAAGAACTCGATATACCCAGAGGGACAATTCGTGCGACTGTTCTTCTTGAGACCATCCTTGCAGCTTTTGAAATGGAAGAAATTCTTTACGAATTGCGTGAACATTCTGCAGGACTAAATGCAGGGCGCTGGGATTACATCTTCAGCATTATAAAAAAGTTTCATCATCGTTCTCATTTCCTTTTGCCGGATCGTGATCAAATTACAATGACAGTCCCTTTCATGCGTACATACACCGAATTGTTGGTTAAAACTTGTCATAAACGTGGGGCTCATGCAATGGGAGGTATGGCTGCTTTTATTCCCAGTCGTAAAGATGTAGAGGTTAATGAAAAAGCGTTGAAAAAAGTTCGAGAGGATAAAAGACGTGAGTCAGAAGATGGTTTTGACGGTACTTGGGTAGCTCATCCTGATTTAGTGATGGTGGCACGAGAAATTTTTGAAAAAGCCCTTGAGAATAAACCTCACCAAAAAGAGAAGTTGAGAGATGATGTACGAGTGGAGGCTTCTGATTTATACCATTTTGATGTTCCCCAGGGCTCTATTACAGAGCAGGGAGTGCGCCAATGCATTAGTGTATCTTTACAGTATCTCTCATCCTGGTTATCAGGTATAGGTGCAGTGGGCATCTTCAATTTGATGGAAGATGCGGCGACAGCAGAAATTTGTCGTGCCGAATTATGGCATTGGATTCATCATAAAAAAACCCAATTATTAGACGGACGCACGGTTAATCCTGATCTTTATCGCCAATTTGCAGATGAAGAACAAAGTAAGTTATCACCTACTCCTGAGTTGACATCCGCAAGACGTTTATTAGATCAGCTTGTTTTATCCAAGCAGTTTATTGAATTTTTAACATTAATCGCTTATGAACAAATTAAATAAGTAACCAAGAGTCACACTTATGTATACAGAAAAAGAGATCGCTGATGTGGCGAACGATTGGAAGAAAAATGCCCGATGGAAAGGTCTTATAAGACCCTATTCAGCGGAAAAAGTGGTTCAGCTAAGAGGATCATTTTCCGTCGAGTATACGATTGCAAAGGTCGGAGCAAAAAAACTTTGGGAACTCTTGAAAAATGAATCTTTCATAAGAGCTATGGGGGCATTAACGGGGAATCAAGCTGTACAACAGGTTCAGGCAGGCTTAAAGGCAATCTATATCAGTGGTTGGCAGGTGGCTGCAGATGCGAATGATGCTTTGCAAACCTACCCTGATCAAAGTTTATACCCTGTTTTAAGTGTTCCTCATTTGATTCGTCGTATTTATAATGCCTTTACTCGAGCAGATCAAATTCAACATATGCAAAACAAAGAACACACCGACTGGTTCGTCCCCTTGGTTGCCGACGCTGAAGCTGGCTTTGGAGGACCTTTAAATACCTTTGAATTAATTAAGTCTATGATCGAAGCCGGTGCGGGAGCTGTTCATCTGGAGGATCAGCTTTCTTCACTTAAAAAATGTGGCCATATGGGTGGAAAAGTCTTAGTCCCCGCGGGTGAATTCATTGAAAAATTAGTGACAGCACGATTAGCAGCGGATGTGATGGGAGTTCCCACCTTGATTATTGCTCGCACTGATGCGGAATCAGCTTCCTTTGTTCGTTCTGATGCTGATCCTTTAGATCGTCCCTTTTTAAAAGGCACACGTTCATTTGAAGGTTATTATGATGTGAAATCCGGAATTCAGTATGCGATAGCGAGAGCACAAGCGTTTGCGCCTTACAGTGATTTAGTGTGGTGCGAAACCTCCAAACCTGATTTGGGAGAGGCTAGAGAATTTGCGCAAGGTGTGCATGAAAAGTTTCCCGGAAAATGGCTAGCCTACAATTGCTCTCCTTCTTTTAACTGGGGCATGCATTTAAGTGATAAGGAGATGGAGTCTTTCCAAGATAAGTTAGCGGAGATGGGATACAAATTCCAATTTATTACCTTGGCAGGATTTCACACACTCAATGCCTCAATGTATGAATTGGCCCATGATTATGCTAAACATGGCATGGCTGCTTTTGGAAGATTTCAAGCTAGAGAGTTTGATCTTGAAAAGAAAGGATTTAAAGCCCTCAAGCATCAAAGCTTTGTAGGGGCTGGTTATTTTGATGAAATTTATTCGACGATTACAGAAGGTCATGTTTCGACTAAGGCGATGAAGGGCTCTACAGAGGAATCTCAGTTCAATAGTTAGCTTAAACACTAGTCTGACTTTTAGGATGATTCTAAAAGTAGCCGCTAATTCATAGGTTAAATGAACTTCTTGTAAAAGAAGTTTATTAACTTAATCTAGTTTAATGGGCAGCAGAAGGGCCACTTTCTGCTGATGGCTTTACTTTATTACACAAAAATATAAAGGGGATTATCACTAAAAATCCCCAGGCAGCTAGCCAAGACAAATCATTTGTCGAAAGCATGTAAGCTTGCTGTTCAATAAGTCTATCCAATATACGATTCAGCACTGGCTCGGTAAACACTGGACTATAATTTTCTAGTGTTTCATAAAATTCCTGAGTGCGGGGTTGAAAGATTGTTAGGGTCTCAGTTAAGCGAGCGTGATGGAAAATTTCCAAGCGTGTCCAAAGCTCAATGGAAAGAGATGTTCCAAAACCACTTCCAACCAAAATACGAATAAAATTATATAGACCCGAAGCGCTAGCATAGCGATTTTTAGGAATTCCTCCTAAGGTAATTTGCACAAGCGGTAGAAAGAAAATAGCGACACCAAAACCCTGAAGAAACCGTGCCAGCATAATCTCTTCTAAGCTGACTTGTGTCGTGAAGTTGGCTTGATAGAAAAAACTCATAGAAAATAAAAAAAAGCTAGAAGCTGAGAGTATTCTTAAATCAATGCGATGCATGTGTTTTCCAACAGAGGTCGAGAGTAAAAAGGGAACAATTCCTACCGGCGCGACAGCCACTCCTGCCCAGAAGGGTGTATAATTCTGCTCAGTTTGTAGCCAGAGTGGAGTGGTGACTGTACTTCCAAAATAAAAAAGATAACCCACAGTTGTGGCTAATGTTCCCAACGCAAAATTTTTGTATCTAAAGAATGTAAAGTCCACAACAGGATAGGGTTGATAGTAGGTCCATATCCCAAAATAAATGAGGGCGATGATGGAAATAATGGTTAAAGTGATGATTGTATTAGACTCAAACCAGTCTAAGTCTTTTCCTTTATCTAGCATGATTTGCAAACAACCTACGCCAATGGATAATAAGATGATACCCGTCCAGTCAATAGGATCTCTGACCAGTTCACTTTCCTTATCTTTTAAAAAGTACCATGTGACTAATGCAGAAAAAAGACCGAGTGGAATATTAATATAAAAAATCCAGGGCCATGTATACACATCAGTAATATATCCACCCAAAATAGGACCGACGATAGGGGCTACAATGACAATCATTCCCCAAAAGCCTAGCGCTGCTCCTTGTTTATCAGGTGGGTTATTAGCCATTAGTAAAGTCTGGGACAGAGGAATTAAAGAACCTGCCACTGCTCCTTGTAGTACACGGAATAAGACCAACATCGTTAAGCTTGAAGAGAAGCCGCAAAAAAATGAAGTGATGGCAAAAAGAATCACAGACCAGACAAATAAGCGTACCCGTCCAAAGTAGTCAGACAGCCATCCTGTTAAAGGTAGGATAATGGCATTACTCGCAGAAAATGAAGTGATAACCCATGTGCCTTCATCAGAACTCACACTTAAATTTCCAGCAATATAGGGAATTGCTACGTTAGCAATGGATGTATCCAGAATTTGAATAAAAGTTCCCAACCCCAGAGCGATATTGAGTAATAAAAGTCTAAAACCTTTTTCATAGGTATGGGTGGTCATGAATAATTAGGTCTCATTTTTATTCATATTATCTTGGACGATTTGTTCGATTGTTTTTTCTAGTCTATCCCACTCCAGATCAAAGACAGAGGTTGTCGCAACCGATCTTTTTATTGGTTCTTGAGCTAATTTAGGGAGATCTTGATTTGTGATGTCTACAGTCACTTCGGCTGATATTCCCAGACGCGCAGGAAAATTTTTCAACTGTTCGGGATCTAGACTAATTCTTACAGGTAAACGTTGTACGATCTTAATCCAATTACCCGTAGCATTTTGAGGTGGAATTAAAGAAAATACGCTACCGCTACCAGAGGCAATTCCCAGGACTTTTCCTGTATATTTTATATGCGAACCATACAGATCAAACCAAACGGTTGTGGGTTGTCCGATACGCATGTATGCTAGCTGAGTTTCTTTGAAGTTAGCATCGACCCATACATAGTCAATAGGAATGACTGCCATTAAGGGCGTCGTGGGAGTGACCCATTGGCCTACATTGACTGTTCTTTGAGCTACATAACCTGTGTAGGGAGCATAGATGGAAGTATGTGCTAAATTATAATAAGACTCTCGAACATTAGCTTTCGCTTGCATTAACATAGGATGTTGTTCTAATGGAGTATTTCCCGCCGCAGCGACTGCAGCAGCTAATTGAGCTTTGGCCTGTTTAAGAGCCATTTTCGCTGTAGAGAGATCATCTTTTGAATGAGTGAAGTCTTCCTTAGAGACCGCTTCAGTGCCTACTAAATTAGAACGGTTGTTATAATCATATTCCGCTCTAGACAAGGCAATCAGGCGAGATTCCAGATTGGCTTGGTTTGCCGTTACATTATCATAAATTTGACGCACCTGTAAAACGGTTGCTGCGAGAGCTGCCAGGGATTGTTCATATTTGACTTGATAATCTGTTTTATCTAATTCAACAAGCAACTGTCCTTCCGTAACAAGATCTGTATCGTCTGCATAAAAGGCAATCACTGAGCCTTGAATGGCGGAATTAATATTAATCATATTCCCATTGACATAGGCGTCATCAGTGGATTCATAGTATTGCAAGTAAAAAAAATAAATAAGCAGCCAAATGATTCCAGCAATAAGAAGAAGACCAGAAAAAAACCAAAGTTTTCGATTACGAGGTCCGTTATTGACAGTCTTTTCGGTTTCAATTTCTGCAGCAGGTATTTGCTCTAAGTCAGTCTCAGTAGTCATATGATATTATCCTTTATTCGCAGCCAGTATCGTAGCCGCCACCTAGTGCACTAATTAGATTTGTAAAGCGTATGTAGTAATTGCCAAGCGCAATAAGTTTTTGGTCTTCTTTGGAAATAGCATCTAATTCAGCATCAAGAACATTTAAGTATGAATCTATGTGATGTTCAAAACGTTTTTTTGTTAGATTTAAGTTGGAATTTGATAACTCCCAAATGCGATTGAAATCTTGAAGTTCACCGAAAGTGTATTTCAATCCAGCGATTCCATCAAGTACATCCTGTACAGCTCTAACAATTGTTTTGTTATATTCTTCAACCGCAATATAGTACTGTTCATGGGAGACTCCTAAATTGGCCTGAAGTAGACCTCCTTCAAAAATAGGTAAGTTCAGAGCAGGTCCTGCTTGGCCGTAAATACTTCTCCACTTAAAAAGTTCATGGGGGTGGATAGATTGAAGACCAAACAAACCCATTATATTAAAATTGGGATAAAAAGCAGCGCGTGCCACTTTGATATTTCTAGCAGCTTCCTCTACACGCCATGCAGTTGCAGTGACATCAGGTCGATGGGCAAGAAGTCCTAAAGGCAGATTTGTGGGCAAGGGAAAGGGAGTAAGTGCATGTTGATCAATGGAGACTGATGCGATAGGTTCCAAAAAATTACCTGTAAGGAGAGCATGCAACTGATTTTTATAAATGGCGATGCTTAGCTCAATTTCCTTCATGGCTTCTTCAGCCCCGATGACATAACTCTCTGCGGTCCTTAGAGAAAGTTCGTTATCTATTCCATTTTTAAGCCTTTTATTGACCAGTTTTAAATATTCCCTACGATTATCAATACGTTTTTGCGCGACAACCTGGCGAGCATAGAGCGTTTGTAGATTGAAGTAAGCTTGCGCCACTGAAATACTTAGCGTAACTGTAGAGAACGCAGCATCTGCCTCTGTGGCCAATAACTCTCCTACCGCAGCTTTTAAGCTATTTAAATTTTGCTGCCAAAAGTCGATCGTATACTGGCTATTAAAGTTGATCTCGGTTTGTGTAAAAGTAAAACCAGGTGGACCGAGGGGTGGAGGAGGTAAGGGATTGACGGGAGTGGTGCTATTGGCTCTCGACGCTAAATCAGCGATAGCTCCTGTTTTACTGACGCGATAGCGCGTAATATCCGCTTCTAAACCTAGTGTGGGCCATAAGGGGGCGCCTGCTCGCTGAGCTGCAAAACTAGCTAATCGAATACGCGCGAGGGCTATTTTAATATCAGGATTTTGAGATAATGCCTCTCGCATAAGCGTATCAAGCTGGCAATCATTAAACATCCTCCACCAATGGGTGTTTGGCCATTCTCCAGGAATAAAGGGGGCTTCTGATAACGCTTCTTGCTGATGGATCTCTAGAGCTGTCTCCGGATTTTCATAAACATCAGGGTAATGACGTTTAAGACAGCCTGAAAAAAGGCAGGTAAAAGTAATGGCTAGGGGGATCCCCCATACTGTGAATGTCTTGAGTCTTTTCATTAGGTCACATTGTTCAAAATTAAATGTTGAGTCTGACCTGTTTTTAAGCTTTTAACATAAAAAGCGCTAGTTTTTTATTTAAAAAAGTTGATCTCTATTTGAAAAGTTTCTTGGTCCAGAATTTTTGCATGGCCAAAAAGGCATTTTGCAAATCTCATTCTCTGTTGAACAAGTGTTGCAGCTCTAGCACAAGCTTGATGAGATAACCGCTTTGATGCATCTAACACCTCTCCAAGGAAGAAAAACCCCTGGTTTTGCCATCAGCTGCGCCATCTCAATGGTTTAATTGAGTTTTTGCTAGAAGGGGCAAGTTGGATTTTTAAGTGCTACTCTCGAAAGGTTGCTATGTTGATTCTGTCATTTGCTATTATTCTTAGAATGCAACATAATAGATTAAGACGGCGAAATAATTAAATTAACCGTACTTTTTTAGGGACATCGATGAATAAGCTTTCAAAGATGGTCTTTTATAGTAAATTAGGAGTTTATAATGAGTCATCCATCCCCCAATAAATATACAGTCTCTGAATATCCTCTCAAGTATCTTGGAAATATCGTATGGTTAGTACTTTTTTTGATCATTTTTCCTCCCTTGGGTCTTTTATTGCTTATTCTTAATACAGCGATTCGTAAAGAAGGTGTATTCTATTCTTTGCAGTATCGAGGCAGTAAAGGTTGGTTAATTTTCTGGACGATTGTGCTATTTCCAGTGGCTATCATTTTGGCTGCCATTCATGGTTTTGATGTGGTAGCACACCCATAAGAAGATAAAACGAGAATTGAAGCATAAAAAGAGTATGGATAGCAACAAGAGCCATAGACTCAAGGAAGTCTACAGCTCTTGTTGCCATCCATACTTAACTGCTCATCTATAGTGACCTAAGGTCTTTTTTCGATGACTTCGGTCGCGTCTTGACATGCTTGTTGAAAGAGATTCCTGTAGGAAAGTGCACTGTTTAAATCTCCGCGATTCAACCGATCAACGTCCATAATTTCTTGGTTCAGAAGACCTTGGTGTAAATGACCCGATAATTCACCAATAAGATTGAAAAGTTCTTGAATTTTTACAACTTGCTGATCGGATAAATTTTGAGACTTTAAATCCAGATCTGACGTGCATAATAGTTTTTTTACAAGAATACTTTCTGCATGAGGATCCAAATTTTTTAATTTCTCTTTGGCTAGCTGAATCTGTTGCTGACGACGATTATATTTACGCAATTTATCTGCTTTAAAATCAGCGGGGCAATCTAGGGTAGATTTTAATTCTTTATATTGGGCGTAATTAGCAAATTCGGTTGTGCGCATGAAGGCTAGCAACTCCTCTCGGCCCTCTTTCACGTCAGAAGGTTTGCTTAGCAGTTTGACTAATTTTTCATTATCATGGAGTTCTATGTAAGAGGCCTTTATAGAATGCATGAGTTGAGTTTGATAATGCTTATCTTCCTTCTCAGAACCAATCTCATACACATGGGCTGGGTTTTGAACGGAGGTTTGTAAGACACGTGAACTGACTAAATAACTACTTATAAGCTGAATAAGCTGCTGCCGCTGCTCAGGCCTACGTAATTGATCAAAGCTTAAATGATTTAAAAAATGTTCATAGTTAGGATTGTTTTGAATAAATGCTCTGATGCTTGAGCCTTCGGCATGATTGCGGATGTGGAGAGCAAAATCGCGTGAGAGGCTGGCAATTACATCTTTGATAAGTCTAGGCGCTAGCTCAAAGAATATATTTTTTATATAGGTGCCTGAGTTTGACTGAGCAAGCTGATGCGAATTTCCTATGAGTTGACCAGTTAGAGCAGAGATTCCATGGACAGCATGATTAAGGAGTGTATTGATTGTGTAATAGCGTGAAACAAAGTTTTTCTTTAGGCCTAAGATTTGTAAACCCGCAATTAACAATGTATTAGCATTGTAGGCATATACCTTGGAGGCTAAGCTTCTGATTAGGGGAGATTGATTTTTTGTAGCCGCCTGGAGCAAGGCTGCAAGTAAGGCAAATTGTATGGCAGCAGTAAATTCTATCATGGCAATCACTGTATTCAGTGTATATCCAACAACCATCGTGAACCTAGATAGACCTTCTCGCTGATTTTGGTGAAAGTAAGTCCCTAAAGAACTTATCTTGTAGCAAATGTGGTGCGAGAGAGGTTTAAAATGCAAAAGATCGGTAGGTTGTGCTTGGTTACGTGAACGGACAGGCAGAGGTTGGGGGATAGGAGGAAGAGACATATGAGACATATTTTGGGGCAATGGTTGTATAGGCATGATTTTGATCCTTGTTAAATAATCTGAATCCTACTTTTGTGTTTTAAAGATATAATAAAGAATTGATTAATTATTCTAATTTTATCCCAAGAGTAAATCTTTGGTATTGTTTGGACAATAAAAAAACTGTCAAACTTAATGAAGCGCCATTACTTAAAATTTTTTGAGGATCCCCGACTAGACATGCATATAGCGTGCGCCACAATAGAGGAACTTTATCTAAAATTGCTTAGCAAATATACTTCTTCTCATTTAATATAAACGCTAATAATGACTGAAGTAATCTCAAAATTCGAATTTTGGCCACAATTTGCGGGAAACTCCTAAGCATCCAATGTTAAATACATGGAGCCATTGCATCACATGATATTTCACAAGTTAGTGCCAAAACTAATTTTAGAATGCTTTGGCATACAGAAACAAGGAGCTTATGTATGCGTGAAGTACTTGAAACTTTTGAAATTAAATCTTTTAATTGTCCCATCTCGCCTGTAGTACAACAAGAGGCTTTATCTGCCTTAGAACAGGGGAAAGTGGTCTATTTTCCTCATCTCCCTTTTAAGTTAAATCCCGAAGAATTGAATTTCCTTTCTCCACAAATAGTAGATCCAAAATCCAAAAACATCAGTTATGACATACATAAGGATAAATTGGGAGGATCTTTGTGTAAAGGGGATGAAGCTCAAAAATTAAAAGAAATGCTAAAACGCTATGCGGTCTTAAGCCGTAATTTTATGGAATCTCTTTTTCCTCACTATAAAGAGCATTTAAATCAAGCGCGCACAAGCTTTCGTCCTGTGGAAATTGCAGGAAGGAAAAGTTCTTATCGAAAAGATGATACGCTTCTCCATGTGGATTCCTTTCCTTCTACCCCTGTAAAAGGTAAACGTATTATGCGTTTTTTCACGAATATCAATCCTGATAAACCTCGCGTGTGGCGTTTGGGAGAGCCCTTCCCCCAAGTTGTCCAAAAATTTGGAGATCAGCTAAGAAAACCTATCCCTGGTTTAGCGTGGTTTTTAAATGCTGTGGGAATTACTAAAGATTATCGAACATTGTATGATCACTATATGACCTGTATGCACGATAAGATGAAAGGCGATAAGGAATACCAGAGAAATGTCACCCAGTATGAAATATTATTTCCTCCTGGAAGCACTTGGATCGTTTATACAGATCAAGCCTCACATGCTGCAATGGCTGGACAACACGTTCTCGAGCAGACTTATTATTTGCCAGTTAAAGGCCTTCACAACCCTGAAACCTCTCCCTTACGTATTTTAGAGAGATTTTACGGGGAAAAACTTGTTTAGAAAGATAAAAGACGATTCAGAGGAAACTTTGAATCGTCTTATAGGACTTTTGTCTTTTAGTAGTTATGGGAGGAACCGCATCCACATGATGAGCGAACATTCGGGTTACTAATTTTAAAACCAGCTCCCTGTAAGCCATCCACATAATCAATTTCAGAACCTAAAAGTCTAGGCACCATATTTTTCTCCACATGGATTTCTATCCCGTTGGAGACGAAAACTTCGTCGTTTTCTTCCGCTTTTTCGGAAAAATCTAGCACATACTCAAAACCACTGCATCCAGCCATTCTTTCTTCAAAACGGATTCCCCAGCCTGGCTTTCCATCTTCTTGCAGAATATCTAGGTATTTTTTTGCTGCGCGTGCAGTGATGCTGATGGTGGATCGATCAGTTTCTTCTTGGAGTAACGCATTCAGTCTCTCAACCAATGTATTAATTTGATCTTCTCCCATTCCATGACCTAGCATCCCTGCTTCTAAAGTTTCCCAGGTAGCTGCATGACACCCCACACAATGTAAACCAGCTCTAGTTATTTCTTGGGCAAGTTTTTGTGCCTTAAAGGGGAATAATGAAAGAATTTGTTCAATAGTCATTTGACGATGGATGACGATATTGTCACTCTTGGATTCTGTATTTGCCATGAGTATAAACCTCTTTGATTAAAATGATATTTTTACATTACCTTTTTTGATTCTACATTGGCAAGCCAGACGTTCATCACATGTGCCTTCTCCAAGAAAATCTTCTTCTTCTTGAGTGGGCTGAGATAAATTATCTTTACCTTCCTTAATAACGATTACGCATGTTCCACAAACACCCTCGGTGCAAGCAAAAGGAACACCCGCTTCTTCACAAACTTCGGCGATAGGAGAATCATCAGGTAATTCAATTTCCTCGCCATTATGATCAAATATTAACTTGGCCACTTTTTAGACTCCAATTGTTTTGGTTGTAAAAATATTATATATATTAAACTAATAAAAGACAATAGGTTGTTGATATCTTGCTATGAGTTTGTTTCAATAATATTTTTAGTTCTTAGACTATAGATGACAAGTACAATACCACAACATATAAAGGGTATACTCAGGTATTGTCCCATTTGTAAACTGGATTCGTCAATAACGATACTTTGAGAGGTTTTAAAAAATTCTAAGAAAAATCTTGCGGTGAAGGTTAAAATAAAGAACAATCCCGTGATGCAGCCAGGTGTGTTTCTTAATTTAGTTTTTTTCCAAAGAAGCATTAAGATGACGAAGAAAATAAGGTATGCGATAGCTTCATAAAGTTGTACAGGGTGCCGCGCTAGGGGAGGACTATGGTCAGCGGGTTGTCCAAACAAGACGGCCCAGGGAGCATTGCTTGGAGTGCCTAGAATCTCTTGATTAAAAAAATTTCCAACTCTAATAAAAGCCCCGGTGAGAGCTGTCGGAACAGCTATGGTATCAGCCAAAGTCCAAAAAGTGAGTGCGGGGATTGTGCTGCGTATGAGCCACCGAAATATCCCAAGAGCAAGCAAAATTCCTAATGCTCCCCCATGGCTTGCTAGTCCACCTTCCCAAATTTTAAAGATGTCCAAAGGATAATGTTGGTAATAAGGCCAGTCATAAAAAAAGACATGACCTAGACGTGCGCCGACGACAATACCAATGACAATAAACCATGTCAGCTTATCCGTCAGGGATAGCGCTAGATGTTGAGTTTCGTCATGACTTTTAACAATATGACGTTCTTTAAGTAGAGTTTTAAGTAGTGAAGCCACTATCCAGTAGCTTAAAATTAGTCCGGTAACAAAGAATAAACCATACCAACTAATCGGTCGATTGAGCAATGGAATTGTAAGGATATCCTTATCTGGATTCCAATAAATCCAGGACATGAAGATAGGCATGAATCCTCTTAAAAACTAAAAAGCTTCTATCCTTGCGAATAGAAGCTTTGAGTGTCGGAGTAGAGGGATTCGAACCCCCGACCTACTGCTCCCAAAGCAGCCGCGCTAGCCAAGCTGCGCTATACTCCGAAGAAAGTATGCATTATATGAGTCGTACTTATTTCGAGCAAGACGTTTTTGTAAAAAAATGTAAATTGCTTCTTAGATAACGTAGAATCAGATTTTTAAATAGAAGGTGACTCCTTGTAAGCATCAAATCCCAAAGTTAGTAACGATAATGATCAGATTTGAAAGGTCCTTTGACAGATAATCCTAGATAAGAGGCTTGAGAGTTTGTAAGCGCCGTTAATTTTACACCTAGTTGCGTTAGATGCAAGCGCGCTACTTCTTCATCTAGCATTCTGGGTAAATGATAGATGTCGATGGGAAGTCGAGAAGGGCTATTCCAAAGTTCCATTTGCGCAAGGACTTGATTACAGAATGAATTGGACATGACATACGAGGGATGTCCTTTTGCGCATCCAAGATTCACAAGTCGACCTTTAGCCAGCAGGATGAGACTTTTATCAGAATTTTTCCATGCGTAGCGGTCCACTTGGGGTTTTAGGTTAATACAAGTTATATTCGCATTGTTCTCGAGCCATGCTACATCAATTTCAGTATCAAAATGCCCAATGTTGCATAGGATAGCGTTATTTTTCATCAGTTCCATATGCTCCGATCGGATCACCTGACAGCATCCTGTCGCTGTCACAAAAATATCACCTAAAGAAGCCACCTCTTCCATTGTTGTAACCTGATAACCTTCCATGGCTGCTTGGTAAGCACAAATTGGATCGATTTCAGTGATGATAACCCGTGCACCTTGGCGCGCTAAGGCCTGGGCGCATCCTTTCCCCACATCCCCAAAACCTGCTACTACCGCAATTTTTCCTGCGATCATGATATCTGTGGCTCTTTTGAGACCATCAATTAGGGACTCGCGGCAACCGTAAAGATTGTCAAATTTAGACTTGGTTACAGAGTCATTAACGTTATAGATAGGAGCACCAAGCTTCCCTTCTTGTAATCTTTGTTGGGCTTTACGTATACCTGTGGTAGTTTCTTCTGATATTCCTTTGATATGGTCAAGCAAGCGAGGTTGTTTATCATGGATATAATCGGTTAAATCGCCTCCATCATCAATAATCATATTCAAAGGCCCATTTGAAAAATTCAAAGTTTGGGCGATACACCATTCATACTCTTGCTCTGTTTCGCCTTTCCAGGCGAAAACTGGAATCCCTTTCGCAGCTACAGCTGCGGCCGCTTGATCTTGGGTGGAATAGATATTGCAGGAGGACCAACGCACCTCTGCACCCAGCGCGACTAATGTTTCGATAAGAACGGCAGTTTGAATGGTCATATGCAAACAGCCAGCGATCCGTGCTCCGTGCAACGGTTTTTGAGGGGCATACATTTTTTTTAACGCAATCAAACCGGGCATTTCAGCTTCTGCCATCCCAATCTCTGCTTGCCCCCATTCAATGAGTTCCTTAGCGACAATTGAATCGATGTCTAAATCTTGGATAATTTTATAATCTTTCATCGATCTTCTCCATTAAACTTTTTTTGGAGGTTTAGTAAATACTATCAAACGCCATTTTTCTGTATATGTACATGATTTTAAATTTGCCAATATATTTTATTAAAAAATAGCATTCCGCGGCTGTGAATGGATGGCAATATTTGGGGGCTGAATTGCGATATGAATGTCAAATCAAGTAAATAGACGTTTTTCGAAACTCCACTAGATCTTTAAAATCGCGACTTTTGCATCATCATCGTCAAATTTTTTTCGACCATATGTTCACATATGCTGTCAAATTTGCTGATGAATCTGCTTTAATGTCATCAATTTTCCGCCAAAGTGATTTTCGCAAGAGGCCAGATAAATTACTGGATTTGATCCGTAGATTGAAATTTTTTTTGAATCGCATGTAACGAACTCATAATTTCAGAATCTTTTCCATCCAGTCCCTTTTGAATTTGTCGTACACTGGACATGACAGTGGAATGATCTTTGCCAAACAACTCCCCAATTTTTGTAAAGGGCATTTTGAGTTTATGTCTGCATGTATACATAGCTAGTTGCCGAGGGAGGACACAATCTCGTGTTTGACCCTTTCCTACAATATCTTCCACTTTAATTCCAAAAACCTCTGCTGTTGCTTGAATAATTTTTTCCGGTGTTAACACATACTGTTGTTCTTCTTTGATTAAATCATGCAGGATTTGTTTTGCTATAGGGATTGTAATCCCCATGGTTCCATGACGATCCATCTGACCGTTTAAATGAGACCTTAAAACTAAAGCTTCAAGAGCTCTAATCATAGATTTAGAACCACTTGTGAAATTTTCCAAAAGAAAATCAATGACTTTATCATGGATGGGAAAGTTAAGAAATTGGGCTTTATGAATAATCACCCGTGCCAGCTCTTGTCGATCAAGAGGGGATAGATTTAACACAATTCCCCATTCAAATCGGCTGATAAGACGGGGTTCTATATGTTGAAGTTCAGCAGGCGAGCAGTTGGCTGCTAAGATGATCTGCTTGTTTTCTAAGTGTAGAGTATTAAATGTATGGAATAATTCTTCCTGCGTTGCACTTTTTTTCGATAGATCATGCACACCATCAATAATAAGCACATCGCTATTTCGATAAGCCTGTCTAAAAATGCTCATTTCTCCCATGCGTATGGCAGATACGACATGATCAGTAAATGTTTCAGCTCTCGAATAGATAACGCGTAGGTTTTGACTTCGAAGGGCGTGTGCAGTGGCCATGAGCAGGTGCGTTTTACCAGTCCCAGATGGACCATGGAGATATATGGGGTTAAAAACCCCTAATTCGGAAGAATTTTGCGTGAGATTGTAAAAAATTTTTTCAGTTAGAGCGTTTTTTTCTGATTTTACGAAATGATCAAACGTACAATAAGGATCAAGGTCATCAAATTGTAGGATGAATTGTGGATGGTGGTTAAATGACTGTCTAGAAGGAGGATTAGACTTTTTAGCTTTTTTTGGATTTGCGTTAGCGACCGTTAAATGAACTTTGATTTTTTTATTATTGTTATTGACAAGCCTTGATAGGACTTTTTGACGAATGTGCTCCTCGAACCATAAGGCCTGAAAAGAATCTTTAGCTTCAAGAAATAGATTACATGCATCAAATCGTAAAACCTTTAAAGACTTTAGCCACTTTTGAACAGTTTCGATGCCTAGTTCAATTTCTTGTAAGGTGAGAAATTCATCCCATGCACGCATTTAACCCAACCTGTTGCTGCACAACTCAACAGAGATTGTCCTAAAGACAATCTCTGTTGCGCTATCTATTTATTTTTGGTCTTTGCTACTTTTGTAGCGCTTGGAAGCACTTGAGGTTGCAAAGCTTTTTTTTGCATCTGCTTAGTTGTCCACCATTGCTGGAGCATTCCTAGCAACATGGATGAGAGCCAGTAGATGTTTAATCCTGACGGGAAGTTATAAAACATCACGGTAAAGACTATAGTCATAATTGAACCCATGGCCCTCTGTTGTCTTTGTTGTTCTGTCATTTGGCTGAGGTCTTTAGGACCGGACGACATGTAACGTTGTTGAACAAACATGACAAGACCTAAAAGGATGGGGAGTAAGTGGAATTGGTTTCCTATAAAGAAAATAGGCGTATTCCAACTAAAGAGCACATCGGGTGCTGTTAAATCGTCAATCCATCCAGGAATAAAAATGGCGCCTCTTAATTCAAATGTGGATTTAAGCAAATCAAACATACCAATTAAAAACGGCATCTGGATGAGTAATGGGAAACAGCCGGAGATAGGATTTACCCCTCTTTCTCTATAAAGAGACATAATCTCTAATTGAGCTTTTTTTGGATCCTTCTTGTATTTCTCCTGAATTGCGGTGACTTCAGGCGCAATTTGTTGCATTTTCACCATAGACTTTGTAGACCAAGCGTTAAGCGGATACATCATCACGCGCAGGGCAATGGTTAACAAAATGATTGAAAATGCCCAAGATCCGGTGATCTGATAAAAGAACTTCATTAGGATGAATAAAAACTTAGCAAAAGGCTCTGAAATAAAAGCAAACCATCCATGAAATGTTTGCGTAGCAATGTAATCTGGATTATAGCCCGTCGCTTCATCCGAATAGATAGCATCTACTTTTTTCAAAATACTCTCTGCAAAGGGGCCGCTAAACACTCGAAATTCCATCTTTCCGCCGCTACTAGCCAACGGTAATAAAGTCATATAACCAGATAAATTGGCAGGTTTAAAGCGGTCATAGAGATTATCTAGTTCTAAAAGACGAGATGGAGCCACAGTTCCAGCGACCTCTTGTACTCTGTATCCCGCATCGATTTTGGATAAAGGATCTAAGATTACCCCAAAAAATCCATTAGAGTCGCAGATCCAGTCAGGATAAACAGAGCTGACAGTCATGGCATCTTTAGGCAGATCAATATTTTCAACACTTGCTTTTTGATTACGCGTGATGCGATATTTGAGTGAGGGCGCCGCGCTGCCAGAGATCCATTCGACTTCAGGAATTCCGGAAGTTAACCAGAGTCCTCTTGCATCCCCTTCAATATCGATGACTAAATCAAATGTGTAAGGCGCTGTATGCTCATCATTTTTTAATGTATAGGTTTTTGTAATTTTTCGATGCGCTTGATTTGCTTCAAAAACAATGGATTGATTGTCAAATTTTTTTACTTCATAAACGAGTTCGGCGAGTTCAGGATATTCCGATACGATGTTAGTCGCATAATACCTAGGGGCAATGCGGACAGTTTTTTTAGGTGCTTTTTCGATGAGATCTCTTCTTAAAAGAGGGTAGTAACCTCCTAGCTTACCTTTTTGATGTAGCTGCATGCCAGAGGTGTAATAGGCATGTGCAGGGAAGTAAGCATTGTATGGATGGTCTTTAACCATGTCACGATCATATTCGATTTCCTTTACAACGCTAAGTTTATTCTTTTCATTTTGAAAAGGAAGGTTGATTTCAACAATAGACCCCCCATAGTTAGAAAAGACTAGCTGTTGGTAATCATTCTCTAAAACAAAAAACTTTTCTTCAGTCTTCTTCTCAGTTGTGATGGCTTGTTTTACTTCAGGGAAAGAAATAAAATTTCTCGCAGATTCAAATTCATCCATGAGACGGATGCTATTTGTTTGTCGTTCGTAGACTCCTACGGGAAGGTATCCATCAGCGGTTTTCAGTAATGCGACTGCATTGTAAGGAAGGGTAATTTCTTTTCTTTTTTCCGTGTCTTCAAGCTCTTTTTTGAGACGTGCCAGCTTTAAAGCTGGGATCGAAAAATGACCATCTTTATATTCTCCAAGGAATACTTTAGGTAAAGAATCATTAAAATCAGGATTAAATTCAACTAATTGTAAATCAAAAGATCCAAAGTCGGGTAGATGACCTACTTTTAATTGCTTTGTCTCTTCACTGGCATAAACAAGAGGTGCTCCAAGATTGGATTCTTTAAAAAGTATATTTAACGGATGAAAGGTTCCATCTTTCTGGATAGATATTTTCTCGGGTAGGGGGGTATTTCCGGATAGTACAACCACAGCTTCTTGCACTTGTATTCCATGAGCTAAAACCTGGGTGCCATTTTCATCATACAGGTTAATGATGGGCAAAAGAGCTGCATCAGCAGTTTTTTGGTTAATTTCTTTTTCAAGAACTTGCTGGCTTTGCAAATTCTTAGTTTTTTGCTGTTCCGTCCAAATTTTTAATCGATCTTGGTTTTGATTTTCAAAATACCAATTAACGCCAAATAAGGTGATGGCTAGACAAAATACAAATAAGGCCGTGCGTTTATCCATGATAAATTTTCTCTGAAGTTTGAAAGTAAAGGATTAACTTTAGCACAGATGAAACTAATCCTGCAAGAAATACGCAATGATGAACGAGCGGTCATCTATACGCTCAATTAGAATTGAAGGAGATTAGAACCCCCCATATTCTCACTAAATACCTGCGATCTATCGCTAAGGGAATATGAGAGGTAAAGCTAGATTTTAAGTAGGATCCATTACTTGCTTAAAGATTATATTCAAAAAATAATCATGAATCTAAAGCGCAAAATCCTGATTCAAATTCATACGGAGAGGCTAATCGGTCAAAATCTGTCATTTTAACTAATTTATTGGCTCCTTTATGATCTTTTTTTTCTACATCGTCCCAACCAGTTTTACAGTGTGTTGACCATTGAGGATAACATCTATCCAGGATCGTTTTGGTCGAGACAGGAAGAGGTATTTTTATGGGTCCATAATTAGTCAGGTTTAATGAACCTGTTTTATCGTAAACCTCTTCCTCTAGATAATATTCATTAGGCCAATATTTTTGAGCTCTATCTGATGTATAGACCCAACCTTTTTTAACAACTCCCTCAACAGGAATGTTAGCTTCTTTGACGGTAAAAAGATCAATAAATGGCCAGGAATATTCTTCGCCATCATTACTTGCTGGTGTATGATGAGTATAAGGGAAGTCTTGTATGGTGCAAATTTTGTATCCAAAGAAGTATTTTTTTATACACAAACCTGCCGCAGCTAAGTCCTCTAAAAATGCTTGGTTGTGGATTAATTTTTCCTGCTCAGATTCGATAACTGCTAAATCCTCATCATCATCCCAGGGGATGTGTCCTCCGTGGCGCTCTGCTCCTAGAATAGTTCCACATATTCCCCAGGATTTAATTTGATGTTTTTCAAAAATTTTAAATACAACTGAGGTCATTTGATAAAGAAGACCTACACCTTTAGGATTATAGACTTTATAACCTAACGTAGGGTGAGTACCTGTATAGATTTCATTCGATGATTCACTTTTCTTAATGGAGGGATTTAGGAGTTGATTAACTAGATCTTGTAAACTCGTATTTTGACCATTCTGAATGTCTTTAGCGGGGATGCGTTGCGTCCATTTTCTCATACTATTACAATTGATATAAAGGGGACCGTCAGAGGATTCGATTCTGAAAGCCTTATGGAAAATTTTGTCTAATACCCAGCCAATCAGTAATCCGAAAGTTCCTTGATATCCTTTAACGCCTGAAATAAATTTACCATTTTTTGTAAAGCCAGGATCTTTAATCTGACCAAACTCATAACGATGATGATTGTTTTTTGAAATCTGCATCTTGCCTCCAAAATATTTAAAAGTATTTTATGTTATTAAAATTTAAATTAGGCAAAGTTTATGTTAAGGTTGTATAAATAATCAATATTGAAGAAAACTAATAACTGATTGTTTTCTCATGTTTGCTACAATTAGGAAAATAATCAAATTAATAAAAATAAAATCTCTATTTTAGTACAGATTGGCAATTGATATACGTATTTTTGGTTAGTTTAACATGTATTAAAAAAGTAAAAACTGACTAATCATTGTAAATTTTGATGAACCTAGACCATGAAATGCCTTCAATCAAAAGAACTAAAAACCCAAAATCAGAAAAACGATTAGGAAATATCGTATGTAATTTGAGACAAAGCTTTTGGTATTAATAAGCACGTGTGATAAATTTTTCCTAGCCTTAAAAGAGTAAAAGACACATATAATCCACGATTAGCTGTGAAGTTGTAAACCAAACATATGAAAATATTGAAAATAGTCTCCTGCGTTGTTATTCCATTAATCCTCGAAGCTTCTCAATTTGATGAAATAAAAAAGCGAGGATCGGAGGCCCAATCTTTGGGAAATCTAAAAAAGACTCAGGAAATTTATTGTGAATATCTAAAAAACCCTGAGATAGAGAATGTGGGATTGGCGAAAACACAGTTAGCTATAGCCTATTACAAGGATCAAGATCATGAAAAATCATTTAATGTTTTCCTAGAGGCTTTGGCAGATGCTGCAGAAAATAAGAATATTAATTCTCTGAGTGATGTTGCTCTAGCAGATTACAGACATGCATTGAATATCTATCTTGAGGATGCTGGACTAAAACCTAAAATGACTGCAGCTAAAATTCTAGAAAAATTTTCTGATCGTTATGAAAAGCACAAAGATAATTATGGATTAGGGTTTTTAATTGCCATCGCTTATGCGAACTTAGAGCAGTATGATTATTTTTTTGAAACATTTTATCGCGCATACATTTTATGTCCCACACACTATTTAGTCTATAAAACAAAAGCTGCCCTGCACGTTAAATTGTTTGAAAGAGCGACCTCTGAGTCTCAAAGATCAGAGCATTCTGCTTATATCATACAGTACGCTAAACAAGCACTTACAAAGCAACCTCACGATACAACTTTATATAGATTAATTATCAATTTTACTCCCGCGCAGTGCAAGTCTGAATGCTTGAATGAATATATAAATAGGATAATTGATCAAAATATTGTAGTTGCACGCCATGATATACAATATTACAATGATTTAGCTATCACTTTTCTAAAGTTTGATTTGGCACAAAGATTTTTAGATAAAGCGCGTATGTGGTATTCTTACAGTCGAGTTATTAACGAGGCTCAGGAATATCTAAATCAACAGAGGACTCAAGCGGAGGGTTAAAATGGAAACAAGAGTCAAGGAAGCAAAAATCCTTGGGGATTATACAGTAGTCAAGCAGATTGGGCAAGGATCCCTAGGAAATGTTTACTTGGCAGAGCATCGGTTCATGAAAAAACATTATATCCTCAAGGTCTTACCTGAAGAGCTAAGTGCGGATCGTTCTTTTATTCAGCGTTTTGAAGAAGACATTAGCAATCTTTCTACCCTAGACCATCCCCATATTGTAAAAATCCATAACGTTTCTTATTCGCATGGACAGTATTTTTTAGTCACAGACTGCGTGGTCGATGAAATGGGAGAGACGACTAATTTGATGCAGTATGTTTTAGCACGGGGTAAAAGGTTAGAGGAAGAAGAATTATTGCGTTTACTCAAGCAAATTGCGCAAGCCCTTGACTATGCCCATGATAAAAAATTGGTCCATCGCGGCTTAAAGCTAAATAATATTCTTGTGAGCAAAAAAACAGGTTCTTCGATTGATCTAAACCTTTCTGATTTTGGTCTTTCAAGAATAGTGGGTGTTGGGGCTGTCCTGACAAGAACCTACAAAAATGTAGCTGAGGCGTTGGGGGTTAGTGCAGCGATAGCGACCACTAAAACAGGTCAAGAGCGTTATGCTCCTTCAATCGAAACACAGAAACTTCTTCCCCTCCATGCTTCCTTTTTGCAAAATTATGTGTTTTTAGCTCCTGAGCAAAAACGTTTGGATTCTTCAAAAATTGTAGATGCAAGAGCCGATCGTTACGCTTTTGGTATTCTAGCTTACTATTTACTGATGCAAGAATTTCCAGAAGGTATTTTTGAAATGCCCTCAGATAGGCATGATTACCGTTGGAATTGGGATTTACTCATACAAAATTGCTTGCAGAGTGAACCCGCCAAGAGACCAGAATCTTTGCTTGAAGAGATTGAAAAAATTCAATCACCGAAACCGCAGGTTAAAACGGTTCAGCCTTCTCTAGATGTTCTGAAAATCCAACATCCTTCTTCGCAAACTGAAGAGGTTAATGCGGGGACTCAACGCGTCTTTAATATAGATGAAACGCAGAAGAGTTCGCTAAAACCTATATTGAAAATCACTGAACTAGAAAGACCTCAAACAGATCCGGACCCAGCAGCTATTTTTCAATTAGATACCTCGGTAAAGTCTTATAAGCCTGAATATAAAGAAGTGAAGAACATACAACCGCTTTTAACAGACATGGTGGTCATTCCTGGCGGAGTCTTCTATCGGGGCAGTAATGATGGAAATCGCGATGAAGTTCCTCGCCATCAAATCTCACTTTCTAGCTACGCTATTGATATACACCCTGTGACTAATGAACAGTTTGTACGATTCTTAGAGATTATGGGTGGAGAAAAAGACAGTAATCATCAAGATATCATCCGTTTACGTGATTCTAGAATTAAACGTAGCGGCGGTAAATTAAGCATTGAATCTGGCTATGCAAAACATCCAGTAGTAGGCGTGACATGGTATGGCGCTGTGGCTTACGCTAAATGGGTGGGTAAACGTCTACCAACCGAGGCTGAGTGGGAGATTGCAGCGCGGGGCGGGATGGAAAATTCTCTCTATCCTATGGGAGATGATATTGAAAAATCCCAAGCAAATTTCTTTAGTGCTGATACAACCACAGTGATGAGTTATATTCCTAATGACTATGGGCTCTATGATATGGTGGGGAATGTTTACGAATGGTGCCAAGATTGGTATGGCTATAATTATTATGAGATTTCCATCCAAGAGCCTGAAAATCCCAAAGGACCTTTACAGGGAGTTTATCGCGTCTTAAGAGGGGGATGCTGGAAGAGTTTGAAAGAAGATTTACGTTGTTCGCGTCGCCACCGCAACAATCCTGGCACAGTCAATGGAACTTATGGGTTTCGCTGTGCTGCGGATGTACAGTAAGGGAGTATCATGACCTCAGTATTATTTGTATGTTTAGGAAATATTTGTCGTTCACCTGCTGCAGAGGGGGTTCTTAAGCAAATGATTGCCAAAGAACAGCGTTTAAAAGATATGCAGATTCAAAGTTGTGGTATGGGATCTTGGCATACAGGTCAACTTCCTGACGAACGCATGCGCATGGCTGCAAAGCATCGAGGATTGGATCTCATTTCCAGAGCACAGGTATTTCACCCCAAATTTTTGGAGGAGTATGATTATATTTTTGCGGCAGATCGAGAGGTGTTAGAGCTCCTTTATCAGTATGCCAAGCATCCCGCCCATAAAGCAAAAATTCAGCTGATTACAAAATACAGTACTTGCTATCCTAATGAGGAAATTCCAGATCCTTTTTATCAAGGGGATGCAGCCTTCGATCATGTTCTTAATATGATCGAAGATGCATGTGAGGGGTTTATTTTGCATTTAAAAGAAAACAAGTCCTAGGCATATTTCATCCACAAACGAATTCTTCTGATGGTATCCTTGAGCGAGGAACTTCCGGAGTTAGCAAAGAAATGTTTTAAGTAGGCTATCACAGTCTTTAATGAATTTAACGCCCTTTTCACATGTCTTACAAAAATTGCAAACCACTTACTATTAGAATAGGGTTTTATAGGCCTCTTAACATCTTGAGGTTGGGAGTTGCTTGCAGGTTCATCTTTAGAGGTTGAAAGGCTTTTTTCGAGATGATCGACGATGGATGATCGCCAATCAAGCACAGGCTCTCTAGGACCATGCTTTATAGACCTTTTTTTGCTATTTAAGTAAGTTTGCAGGTCGTCGATACTTGAAATTTTTTTCGCTTGATCTCTGTCCGATAAGTATTTCAAGTTAGGCAGCTCCCAGGGGAAGGGTTTATAGACAAGAAGGTTAGCCTCTGTGGCTGCAATTTCAGCACTTGTGCATCCTCCGCATTTACCAAAAACCTCATCGCTCGCTTGAAAAAATAAAGACATTTCTTCGTCATTTTGAAATTCACTGACTGCATGAAAAACTATATTTTCTTTATTTTTTCGATGATTGGCATTGAAATCCTTGCCTGGTGAACTTATCTTGTTGTTTTTTGCAGTTTTTCTGTTTAATTTCCTTTCAGCATTGTCTTTGTGTATTTTTTCGATCGTTTCTTTAGCCTTAGGATTGTTTGCGCATAAAATGACAAAATGCGTTTTTTTGTATAATCGCATTTTATTCATTTTTTCAATGTCCTCGCTTAAACCTGCGGCAAGACTTCCCATTTGAACAACAATAAGGTCCTCATTAGGGCCCACTCCATATTTGTTTCTTAGCTGCATTTTTTCTTCCTGTGAGAACTTTTTAAAAAATCCAGGTCTGATAGGATAACCTATAGGAAGAAGATTGGGATTGGATTTTTTGTAGTCAATAGGAGTAAATACTTTAATGTTATCCGTCTTTTCTGATAGCTCTTCTAGCTGAGGAGGAAGTTCATAGTCCGTGTTAATGAAGAAGTGAGGAAGATCCAGCTCTGGGCTTGTCGCATAGCGGTGTGGTTCATGATGGACAGTATTAATAATAATTGATGAACCTAATTTTTGAATTTTAAGGTTCACTTCATGCTGAGACTGAGCGGGAATAAAGTGATGAAGTTCCCATTGAATGTCTGTTAGTATATTAGCTTTTTCTGTTTCATTTTCTTGACGATACTTCCAAAATACCTGCCAGCTCTTGATGGCTCCATTTGTAACCGTGTTTAAAGGATCAGATAGTTCGTCGATATTGATGATGTGGGTTTCAAATTTTGGAATGGTGTCGAGATGAGCCTTTACAGCCTGAGCCGCTATTCTATGACCGCCTCCGTTATTACAGGTAAGAATGGCGACCCCAATTTTATCGGTTTTTTGTACGGTCTCTGAAGTTTGATACAATTTTTTTAATTTTTGACTAACCGACTCTAAAAAAGCGTCGAACTTGATTATAAATTTAGAGTTCGCATGCTTAGCAATAGAGCTTTTAGAGAAATCGAAATGGGGTTTTTTAATGCCCAGAAAAACATGATTTCTTTTAATAAATTCTTTAATTGAACTTTTTTTATTTCCTTCTGGCATATCACCAAAAGCTAGATTAAAAGACTCTTCGATAATTTCCGCTTTATGAGGATTTTGAGATTGCATTGTCAAAACATCAAGAAAAGTAGAGGACCATTTGATCCGCTCAACTTCTTTTGGAGAGTTAGATTCTGCATCAAAAATAATAATTTTCTCCGCACCATGTAATTTTTTACTTAATTCTTTAAGTTGATCGCTATCATTCCATACGGAGGGGTTTATTTGCGTAAAATCTACAACTTTATTAGTAATCGAAACCATTTTTACCTTTGATTAAAAATTTTTGTTATTTATTAACTAAAGTAACATAAAATTGTAAATTTTATTTTAAGAAATATTAAAGCAAGCGTTAACGATAAAAAATGCTATCCATTTTTTCAATAAAATTCAATAATTTTATAGCTTAGAGAGTTTTTTAGTTGTGTGGAAATAGGTTTATTTTAAACGGATATTCAAGGGAACATGGAATAACTTCTCTTTTGTGCAGTTGAAGAGTGGGGCCACCATCTCCTCCAAAACTGGATGTCCTTTCCATAAGTGTTTCGGATTTTCTGGTCGTGCATTTATAAAGTACATGCATGTACCTTATGAAAGCACTAACTCCAAGTTTATAAAGCTCTTTCGAGAGCGCTTGTTTAGAGGCGGAGTGCTGTTCCAAAAATCTCCTAATAAATTTGCCTCAATCTGCAAACTCTTATTTATCTTTTGTAAGATAAGAGATACGAGATAGCAAAAGACAGGACTTTTTTTGATTAAAATATTTTTCATCTAATCGATCTGTATGTGAATAATGTACTGGATGTGCATGTGAGTAGTGTACTGTACGAATCAAATTGACGATTTGTTTTTATATTTGAGAAGTATTATGCATGCGCGAGTCTTGTAAATTGTATTCCACAAGGAAACTCCTATATCAAATAATGGTAAACTTATTTTTGTTGACAGCATTGGGTGCCATCACGGGTTAGAATAAACCAGGCTATGTTGTGAAGGGAATAACGAAGCAACTTCTTTTTAGCATGACTTAGACTGCCCATTTCAACTATCGAAAAAGAAAACATTATTTATTCATTTACATTATGGCCTAGGGTAAGTCCTTAGGTCGACATATTTTCTGAGTTAGTCGATGATTGAACCTAAATTTACTTAAACAAGTGTTATTTTAGAGACTAAGGATCGGATTTTAGTGTAGTGAAAAATATTACATTTGTATATATTCCAACGCCCAACTACTAACATTAAATTTAGAATATGATCAAGAATAGTGCTAGATTCTACTATGGATCCAACTGAAGTTAATCTAAAAAATTTCTAGTCTATGTATTTAATGAACATTTATCAATAATTTATCAATTCTTAATTAAATAGGATTAATATAGTAATTAATTTTTAAATTCATATTGTAATTGCTACTAATGCTTAAGCATATGTGGAAGTAATGAAGAAAAAGATAAATTAATTTTAAATACTAAAAGGTTTAAAATATGCATTCTATGGCTTATTTAAATAGTGGCCACATTCAAAAGTCTTACGCAACGCGCTTTCCGTTGTCCAGAGGACATAGAAAAGATCGCTTGATTCTCAATGGTAGTAACGATCATAAAACTCGCATCAATGTTCAAGTGCATCTAGCATCCTTTATTGAATTAATTGATCGTGTCTTAAATAAATTGGGATTCGAAAGAAAATGGATTAAAGTAAAAATTCAAAATATTACAAACAATAAGTTTGAGTATGTATTATTGAATGTAAATAGTTTATGTAAAAGAACTCTTATAAATAGATCAGATGTATTTTCTAAAAATCTTGATGAGCTATCTCAAATCATAGCTCAGCCTGAAAATCTTGTTTTCCAACATACAAAACTTAAAAATCTTTTTCCGCATGTATTATTGATTAATTTAGATGATAAGAAAGATAGAATTACCAATCTAAACCAGCATTTACGTGATATTGGCCAGGCAGATTTTACGTACGATCGAATTCCTGCTGTGGTGGGAAAAAACTTACCTTGGAGAGAGATTTTTAGAATGTCAAAAAGTGGGAATGCACAGCGAAATGGTAGAGACGATAGAGCTGGACGCTTGGGTTGCTTTTTAAGTCATCTTGCAGCCCTTAAAGAGGCAAAAGCAAGGGGATACCCTCATGTATTAATTTGTGAAGATGATGTACGGTTTATGCCGCATTATCTTGCGGGAAATGATCTTCAGAAAGCGTTAAGTGAACTTCCTAAAGACTGGGGGGTATTATTTCTAGGCTATTTTGAAGTCGATAAAAGAAATATTAAACCTTTTTCTGATCATCTCATCCAACCAGGTTCTCCTTATGATATGCATGCTTATTGTGTAAATGCATCTATGTATGATGAATTTATAGAAAAGTTTGAAGCAGAATTAAAAAAAGACATTGGAACCATGCGCGCCTGCGATGTTGTGGTGGCAGAAGAGCTTCCCCAGACTGGAAGAGTATATGCACTAAAAGAAAATGTAGCTATCCAAGATGAGGGCTTGAGCTCTATAGTTAATCAGCATGTTCAAGGTAATTACAGCCGGGAATTGAGCAAGCTCAAACAAAAAATGCCTGCGCTAAAAGTTGTTCAAGATAGGACGGCTGATTTATTGCCTGTGGTTCATCCACTGACTGCAGGAGCTATATATCAGATGATGCAACAACTTGATGGGGTTTTTAAGAAACACGGGATCAAATATTGGATAGAAGGAGAATCTGCATTAGGGGCTGTAAGAAATGGCGGTTTAACCCCTACTAGTGATGCAGGGAGTTTTGGTATATTTCCTGGAGATGAAGAAATTTTAAATACTGAAGATTTTAAAAATGATCTTGCAAAAGTAGGGATGCAGATTACCCCGCACTGGCGAGGTCATAAGATCTTTTTACTGATGAACCATCCTCAAGGAAAGGAACTTTGCTCCAATGAATTTGAAGGGATATGGAGATTCAAGACACCTTCAATTGATATTTCCCACATGAAAGTAGTGAATGTTAAAAATGAAGCAAGTAATGAATTTAAGTATAACACACCTGATGAAGAGATATTAGTTTATAAGTCTGATAGTGCTCGTAGAATGCAGAAAGATTATTATGTGCGTTATAGTGAATTTCAGAATTCTAGCGGTCAGAGGAATAGAGCAGATTTTGGACCTGTAAAATTAGATACACTTTGGAATCCTATAGAATATTGTCAGCGTATTTATGGATCGAATTGTATGGAGGAGACCTATGCAGAACAAAAAGGCTGTACCCTTCAAAAAATGAAAAAAATTCATATACGCTTAACCGATTTTCGACAGCCCGCTTATCAAGAGTGGGAAGGGTTGCCTCCTCTGTCAAATTAATTAGGATTAGTAGGCAACTAAAGTCTTTAATCATTCGTTGTTTTTCAATGAATGATTAAAGCTTTCATCGAGGATGAGCTCTTTATTTCAAATATAGTTTATTGGGAATACAATAAATAGTGTTAAAAATACATGAAGTATTTTCGAAATAAATCTAAGTTCATCATAAACATATTGGAAAAATTATGCAGCTTACATTCAATACCTTTTGCAATCACTACATCCTGGAGCCCTTCCAGTGTAGTGATAAAAAAGACCGCTTAATTGCATTAGTGGGTTCTATCGCCGTGGGCATCCTTTTTCTCGGTCTTTTCCAATGTGTACTGTATCTGCGTCAGAAGTGCAAAGATCAGTCATTATCCCAACGTCAAATTTCATTGAATGGGATAGAAAAATTCAAAAAAAATCAGGAAACCTGCTATCGCGTTCTTACAGCAAAAGTAATAAAAAAACTTAAAGGGTATAATCTATCTTACCAATTAGAGCTACCGAATAAAAAGATGATATTTTGGAAGCATTCTAATGAAAATATTAACAGAGAGGTTTCAGCCTCAAAACTCGCCTCATATTTGACGGACGGTTTAGTTCCTAAGGCAAGAATGGCAACATATAAAGGTAAAACGGGTATTATTTCAGATTTTTTTAACCTGGATACAAAGCCTTTTGAAAATCTATTAAAGATGAAATCTATAAATTTTAATTTTTTAAATACCCAACAGATTCATCAACTATTTTGTCACGTGATTATGGATCGATTGATATCAAACTGGGATACTCATCAAGGTCAGTATGGAATAGATCTATTAAATAGAAATGTAATTAGCTTCGATAAAGGTCTCTCTTTCAGGCTTTTTGATCTTGATGGTCTTAAAGCAGAAAATATCAACGAACTTGATTTAACAATAGATTATTGGCTGACAGATGAAACTGTGTCCAAAAAGGACTGCATGGGTGCAAAATTATACGCAAGAGTCGCTTCCACCTTTGCGAAAGCTGTTTTAAACAAAGAAATAACGATTGATATTACAAACCCTATTCTTCAATCGTTCTTTGATAAATGTAAAAATATTTCTTACTCGAAAGTTGAAAAATACTTGAACCCCCTAGCTCGTGAGATGTATCCCAGTAGACAATCTGAATTTATTAATTTTGTATGGAGACGGGTTAAAGATGTTGAGAGAAAAACTTTTCAATATTTTGGATGGTGAATATAAATGAAAAAAATAATAGGAATATTATGTCTCTTGTTTCTTATTTAAATAAAAATCAGATTATTAGTTCGGAGGCCACAACTCTACCTTTATCCAAAGGGAATAACAAAAATCGGCTACTGTTAAATGGTGTGCATGATAATAAGACCAGAATTAATGTTTGGGTGTTTTGGGCTACTTTAATAGAACTCGTGGATCGTCTAGGTCATAAGCTCGGCTATGAAAGAAAATGGGTAAAAATAAAGATTCAAACTACGAATAATAAAATCGAATATGTACTATTAAATATTAATAGTTTATGCAAAAGAACTCTTTTGAAGCGAAAAGAGGTTTTATCTAAAACGATTGATGAATTATCTAATATCATAGCTAACCCCGTCAATGTTGTTTTTTATTGTAAAAAATTAAAAGAACTTTTCCCCCACGTTTTATTAATCAATTTAGATCATAAAAAAGATCGATTAGCTAGCCTGCGTGAACACTTAAAGAAAGTGGGGCAATCAGATTTTGTCTACGAAAGAATTTCTGGTGTATCTGGAAAAGAATTACCTCTACGAGAAATCTCGCGTATGTCTAGAAGTGATAATGCAAAACGTCATGGAAGCGATGATCGGACAGGACGTCTGGGTTGCTTGCTTAGTCACTTAAGTGCTATCAAACTCGCAAAGGCTAGAGGATTACCTAGCGTATTAATTTGTGAAGATGATGTAAGATTTATGCCACACAATCTGGCAAAAAATGATATTCAGAAAGCTTTAAATGAGCTTCCTGAGGAATGGGGGATTCTTTTTTTAGGGTATTATGAAGTAGAAAAAGAGCGCACTGAGTCTTATTCGGACCATCTTATTAAGCCAGCGTGTCCTTATGATATGCATGCTTATTTTGTAAACGCATCCATGTATGATGAATTTATAGAGAAATTTGAGTCAGAGTTGAAAAAAGATGATGGTTGTATGCGCGCGTGTGATGTGGTTATTGCTGAAGATATGACTAAAACCGGAAGGATCTACGCACTTAAAGAAAATGTTGCGATTCAAGATGAGGGCGTGAGCTCAATTTTAAATTGTTATGTCTCTGGAAATTATACACGCGAAGTGCGCAGACTGAAGGAAGACATATCTTTGTTAGAAACTATACGAAGCAAGCCTATGAGTGTGGTTTTGAAAGGTCCCGAAATCGCAAATATATCTCACTTAATTTTTCAATAATTTAAGCACGACTTGCCCTCGACACTCTTGATACGATGCTAAGAAGTGACTGAAGATGGCATGATAGCAGTAAAGCTAAAGGTATTTCCTTTGTGATCGTTAGACTTGTCAGATCGGCTATTTCTACGCTGCGCGAGACGATGGACCCCATGCAGGTCCAAGTCTTTCATGTATTTATAACAAAATCTTTCTTTAAGGATAGAAACGTGACCCGAATGATGAAATACGGCACGCTTTAAATGAAGAATCGTCCTAAAAAATAGTGGGTATTATTCTCTAATTCAACAGCAAATACTACTATACCCATTAATATATCTATGGTAAATTATAAGGCGCAAAGTGCGGGTAATAATTCAAGATTTGATTAAATGGGAGATAAAATGAAACTTCTTCTTTCTAAGCCTAGGGGTTTTTGTGCGGGTGTAGAGCGCGCGATTGAAACAGTAGAAAAAGCCCTCGCCATCTGGGGTGCACCTATATACGTTAAGCATGAGATTGTGCATAATAAGCATGTAGTAGACGGGCTAAAAAATAAAGGGGCTATTTTTATTGAGGATGTAAATGATGTTCCAGAGGGGGCACGCTTAATCTATTCTGCTCATGGAGTTTCACCTGCAGTGCGCGAAATGGCTCAAAAACGTCAGCTAATTGAAATTGATGCTACATGCGGCTTGGTCACTAGAGTCCATTCAGCGGTCAAGCGTTTTGCAAATCTTGGCTACCAAATTGTGTTAATTGGACATCATAACCATGTGGAAATTATAGGAACTGCAGGCGAAGCGCCTTCTGTCACGACCATCGTGGAATCCATAGAAGATGTTAGCCGATTGAATTTTACAGACGATCAAAAACTCTTCTATATTACGCAGACCACACTAAGCCTCGATGATGTGAAAGAAATCACAGAAGCTCTTATAGCCAAGTATCCCAGGATTGAAACTCTACCCAGTTCTTCCATTTGTTATGCAACCACTAATCGACAAATGGCTCTTAGAGAAATTACAGATCTAACAGATCTAGTATTGGTGGTCGGAGATCCTCAAAGCTCGAACTCCAATCGACTACGGGAACTTGCAGCCAACCGGGGGATCGCCTCATTCCTAATCAATGATGAAAGTGAAATCGATCCAAATTGGATGAATGGTGTGAAAACAATTGGGCTTACTGCAGGTGCTTCCACACCCGAAGGAATTGTACAAGACTGTATTAAGAAGCTCATTGCACTCGGCGTTCAGGAAGTTGAAGATGTTGTTTATACGACAGAAGATGTCGTCTTTCAGCTTCCTAAACCTATAGTAAATGCCAGATTTTAATCGGGTGTCAACTTTAGATTTCATCATAAAAATGGAAAAATGATTCATAAAAATTAGCCTTTGTAAATTGTATAAAGGCGATTAAAAAATGCTTGATGAAGGTGTATGTTTTGTGATAAAACATTGGCATTCAAAAAGGATCAGCTAGTGGGAAAAATAAATCGAAGAACGCCTAAAAATTATGACGGAACTGCGATAACAACGCATAAGATGTCAGATTTAGTTTCCCAGATTGTGCAGCAGATCCGGTCCAATTATAAAGATCGCCCAGACCTCTTATTGGCGGCATGGCCGGAAATCATCGGTTCAAAATTAGCTGCAATGACACAGGCTGTATCTTTTACTGACGGTGTCTTGCATGTCAAAGTAAAAAATTCTACTTTGCATAGCCTTTTAAGCCAAAACGATAAAACGCGTATAATGGCAAGTTTAAAAACAAAATTTCCTCATATTCAACTGAAGAATATTGTGTTCCGCATTGGGTAAAAAAATTATAGGATATAAAGCATGACGAACGATACATTAAGTTCAGAAGACTCTAAAAAAACGACTAAAGAGTATAATGCTAGTTCGATTACTGTTCTAGAAGGTTTGCAGGCTGTTAGAGAACGTCCAGGTATGTATGTTGGCGATACTTCTTCCAACGGATTGCATCAACTCGTATATGAAGTAGTAGATAATTGCATCGATGAAGCGATGGCTGGTTATTGTACAGCCATCTATGTCACTTTACATAAGGATGGATCCGCCACGATTGAAGATAATGGGCGTGGGATACCTGTAGAAAAGCATGAAAAAGAGTCTTTAAAACAAGGACGTGATGTATCTGCTCTAGAAGTGGTGATGACCATTTTACATGCGGGCGGCAAATTCGACAAAAATACTTATAAGGTCTCTGGCGGTTTACACGGTGTAGGGGTTTCCTGTGTATGTGCGCTATCAAAAAAGATGGTTGTGCAAGTTTACAAAAACAGTAAAGTTCATGAAATTGAGTTTTCACAAGGCCATGTAAAAAAACCCATCCAAGTTATCGGCGAAACGACAAAGCGCGGTACAAGAATTACTTTTTGGCCCGATGATGAAATCATGACCGTTGTCGAGTTTGACTACGATATTCTTGCTAAGCGCTTGCGTGAACTCGCTTTTCTAAATAAAGGCATTAATATTTATTTTCATGATGAAAGAAATGAGGATAAAGACGATGTACATTTTTGTTATAGTGGAGGGTTATCCTCATTCGTTTCTTATTTGAATGAAAACAAAGTGATGTTATTTCCAGAACCTTTGTACTTTTCAGGTTCCCGCGAAGGCGACGATGCCCCTATAGAGTTTGAAGTGGCGATGCAGTGGAACGATGGTTACACAGAAAGCATCTTTTCGTATGTGAATAATATTGCCACGAGACATGGGGGAACACATCTAACAGGATTTTCTACCGCTCTCACACGCGTATTGAATAGCTACATTAAAGGGCACAACCTGCTTAAATCAGATAAAATTAGCATCTCCGGTGAGGATATGCGCGAAGGTTTAACCGCCGTTATCTCCGTTAAAGTCGCAAATCCACAATTTGAGGGACAAACTAAGCAACGTTTAGGAAATAGTGATGTCGGTTCTGTGGTTCAGCAGATAGTCGGAGAAGAGTTAGCCATTTACTTAGATGAGCATCCTGCCATTGCTAAAACAATAGCAGATAAAGCCATCCTGGCGGCTCAGGCGAGAGAAGCAGCTCGTAAAGCGCGAGAACTGACCTTGCGGAAGTCGGCCTTGGATAGCGGACGTTTACCAGGGAAGCTCACAGATTGCCAAGAAAAAGATCCTAAGCTTTGCGAGATTTATATAGTGGAAGGAGATTCCGCGGGAGGCTCTGCAAAAAATGGTAGAGACAGACGTTTTCAGGCCATTTTGCCCATCCGAGGAAAAATCCTTAACGTAGAAAAAGCGCGCTTAGAAAAAGTCTTACAAAATACGGAAGTTGGAACAATCATCTCTGCACTAGGTTGTGGAATCGGCCAAGATGGATTTCATGTAGAGAAGCTCCGTTACCATAAAATCATTATCATGACGGATGCTGACGTCGACGGATCTCATATCAGAACTTTGCTTTTGACTTTCTTTTATCGTCATATGCCAGCTCTAGTAGAAAATAATTTTGTGTATATTGCACAGCCTCCCCTTTACAGAGTTTCAAGAAAAAAAACAAGCCGTTACATTCACTCAGAAAAAGAAATGGACGATTATCTTTTGGAACTGGGAATCAGTGATATAAAAATGAAGCTCCCTGGTGAGACAGAATTTATGTCCTCTGATCGGATGAAAGATTTATTAAAACTCATTCTAGATCTCGAAGCCTTTGTATCACGCATTGAACGCAAAGGAATTACTTTTAGAGAATTCTTGCATGCCAAAAATGCCAAGGGTGTTTTACCTCGTTTTCAGATTAACCTGACGGATGGACTACACTTTGCTTATTCGCTGGATGAATTCGAAGAATTAAAGGTTCGTGATGAGCAGATGCAACGGGTGCAACATGAACAGACTTTAGCTTCAATTCCTGAAAAAGAAGTCACACCAGAAATGAGAGTGTTTAAAGCCAATCGTTTGCATTTCATGGAGCTTTATGAAGAAGAGTATCTAGATCAATTGAATAATAAACTAGAAAGCTTTGGTTTTGATCTGACTCGCTTCTTGATCACCAATGGCGTCCTGGTCGAAGTGATGGAAGATGAGCACAAACATGAGTTTCATAATTTACATGAAGTGCTTGAATACCTTCGTGCCAATGGGCGTAAAGGTATCGAAATTCAACGATACAAGGGTCTTGGTGAAATGAACGCCGACCAATTATGGGAGACTACAATGGATCCCGATAAACGCTCTTTACTCCGTGTTACATTGCCAGACATGGTGGCTGCAGATCACATGTTTACCATGCTGATGGGTGAAGAGGTTCCTCCTCGCCGTGCCTTCATTGAGCAGCATGCACTTTCAGTTAAAAATTTGGATATATAACCCATTAAATCATCAATATTAAGGTAAGTATGTCGTATACGAAAAATGAGGTCATTATTCCACGCAACGTCGAAGATGAGATGAAAGACAGTTATTTGCGCTATTCGATGTCTGTCATCATCTCTCGTGCTCTGCCTGATGTGCGCGATGGCTTGAAACCTTCTCAGCGTCGCATTCTATATGCTATGCGCCAGCTTAATTTGTCGCCAGGAGCTAAGCATCGTAAATGTGCGAAAATTTCCGGGGACACATCTGGGGATTATCACCCACACGGTGAAATGGTCATTTATCCCACTTTAGTGCGTATGGCTCAAAATTGGGTGATGCGTTACTCCCTCATTGATGGACAAGGAAACTTCGGATCCATCGACGGAGATCCTCCAGCTGCTATGCGTTATACGGAAGCGCGTTTAACCCATGCCTCTATGCAATTGATGGAGGATCTTGATAAAGAAACAGTGGATCATGTCCCGAATTATGACGAAACAAAAAAAGAGCCTGTCGTTTTCCCTGCTAAATTCCCTAACCTCTTATGTAATGGTTCTTCGGGGATTGCTGTGGGGATGGCGACCAATATTCCTCCACATAATTTAAACGAACTTATTAAGGCTACCTTATTAGTTCTAGATAACCCGAGCACTACGATAGAAGAGATCATGCGCGTGATGCCAGCTCCTGACTTTCCTACAGGAGGGATTATATGCGGTTATCGTGGAGTTAAAGAAGCTTTTCATACAGGACACGGAAAAATCATTTTAAGGGGTGTTATTCGTGTTGAGGATATGGAAGATAACCCTGACCGTCAACGTCTTGTCATTGATGAAATTCCCTATAACGTCAATAAATCACGCTTAATCGAACAAATTGCAGATCTCATTAATTCGAAAAGCCTAACAGGAATTTCAGATTTGCGTGATGAATCCGATAAAGACGGATTGAGAATTGTTATTGAGTTAAAACGCGCTGAGATTCCCGAAGTGACGATCAATCAGCTCTACAAGTACAGTGACATGGAAGTTACATTCGGTTGTCACATGCTGGCTCTAGATAAAGGCCTGCCACGCATCATGAATGTCAAGCAGATCATTTCTGCATGGATTGAACACCGTATTGAAGTGATTCGTCGCCGTACACGTTTTGAGTTAGCAAAGGCCGAAGCGCGTGCGCACATTTTAGAGGGTTATCTAAAAGCTATTGATCACCTAGATGAAGTGGTTAAATTGATTAGGAGCAGTAATAATCGTGAAGAAGCGAAAAAAGCCTTGATTGAACGTTTTGCTTTTTCGGACCGTCAAGCCTTGGCTATCTTAGATTTAAGACTTTATCAATTAACGGCGCTTGAACACGATAAGATTAATGATGAGTACCAGGACTTATTAAAGAAAATCGATTATTTTAAAGCAGTCCTTGCTAGTGAAATGATGGTTCGTCAAATTATAAATGATGAATTAAACGAAATTCAAGAGAAGCATAAGTCATTACGTAAGACCCAAATCATCGCTGCAGAAAGCGAGATGAACATGGAAGATCTGATTGCTAACGAGTCTGTGATCATTACAATCTCAGAGGACGATTATATCAAACGCATGCCCATGAATACCTTCCGCGAACAGCGACGTGGCGGGCAAGGGGTGGCAGGCATGCAAATGAAACGGGAAGATGATACGATTAAAGGTCTTTACGTGGCTTCTACTCATGATTATTTACTCATCTTTACAAGTTTAGGCCGCTGTTATTGGTTAAAGGTGTGGCAAATTCCAGAGTCAAGCCGCAAATCCAAGGGTAAACCCCTTATTAATTTATTGGAAGATATACAGCCTAATGAAAAAATAGCGACTATTCAAAGAGTTTCTTCTTTTGAAGGGGAGTCTTGCATTCTTATGACCACACGTAAAGGGGTTGTCAAAAAATCTGCCCTCAATAACTTTAGTAATCCACGCCGTAAAGGCATTTGGGCCTTAGATCTGGACGAGGGTGATGAAGTGGTGGCGGCTAGGATTGTGAATGAAGGACAGCAGGTCATGATTTTCACCTATCAAGGGATGGCAGTACGATTTGCAGAGGACAAAGTCAGGCCTATGGGACGTATGGCGCGCGGAGTTAAAGGGGTGACTCTAAAAGAGGAATCAGACTACGTCGTAGGTTGCGAAGTTGTCAATGGAGACGAAACGATTCTCGTAGTCTGTGAAAATGGCTTTGGAAAGCGGTCCTTAGTAGAGGATTTTCGTCAAACCAATCGAGGCGGGGTGGGAGTTCGCTCCATCGTAACAAGCGAAAGGAATGGGAATGTCGTAGGCGCTCTATGTGTTGCAGACACTGACGGAATGGTCATGATGACATCCAGTGGCCAGACCATACGTATCAGTATGCGTGACTTGAGAGTGTTGGGTAGAAATACACAAGGTGTTAAGTTAGCTAATTTACGTGAAGGGGATTTCTTGGTTGCGATTCAAAAAGTTTCTGGCTCTGATGAAAACGAAGAGGTAGAAGCCCAACCCGTTGAATCCGATGCGCAGGTAATTCAAGAGAATCCGGATGTATCAGCAGATGAGCCTGGAGTAGATTTACCTGATGATGATGTGGATTTAGAGACAGAAGAATAATCCTATGTCATTATTTATCACCATTGAAGGCGGAGAGGGAGCTGGAAAAACTACTCTCATTGACAAGTTAACTTCTGTTTTATCTACGCATGGTTATGAGATTGTTAAGACACGTGAACCTGGGGGTTCACGTTTGAGCAATCAGATTAGACAGTGGCTTCTCAATAGAGATGCGGATCTCCCTATCGGCTATAAAGCGGAACTCTTACTGTTTTTATCTGCAAGAGCTCAACATCTTGAGGAGTTGATTAAACCGGCGCTCAGTCAACATAAAGCTGTGATTTGCGATCGTTTTAATGATTCCACGATTGTCTATCAAGGTCTGGGAAGAGGACTTGGCATGGGCTATGTGAAAAAGTTGTGCGAATTAGTCAGTGAAGGGGTTAAGCCAAACCTTACGCTTTTTTTAGATGTCGATCCTCATGTCGGACTGATGCGGACGCGTCAAGCAAGCAAAGAAAATGCGCGTCCTGGAGAAGTAGACCGTATTGAAGCTGAACGGATAGATTTTCATGAGCGTGTAAGAAAAGGTTTTTTAACGCTTGCAAATCAGGAGCCAGAGCGAATTTTCGTGATTGATGCCAATCAAACAGAAGACGCTGTCTTTAGGCAAGCTAAGAAAATATTAGAAGAAAAGTTAAGCCAATTTCCACTAAAATCATGAAAAGTCTTTTTGAACATATTCCAGGGAATGAGCTAGTTAAAGACTACTTAGTGAATATGGTGCAAAAGCAAGCCGTAGGAAATTCTCTTTTATTTTCAGGTCCAGATGATGCGCAAAAAGATCTTTTTGCTCTGTCACTAGCTAAAATTTTAATGGGGGAGCAAGCCCATTCTAAAATTGACACGGACACGCATCCGGATCTGCATATTTATCGCCCAGAAGGAAAGATTGGCATGCATAGCATTGCTTCCATGCGGCAATTCTGCGAAGAAGTTTATTTGCCTCCGTACGAAAGTTCTTGGAAAGTTTTTGTGATTCAAGATGCGGAAAGAATGCTCTCTTATAGCGCAAATGCCCTGCTCAAAACATTCGAGGAACCTGCGCTAGATAGCGTCATTATATTACTGACAGCTCAACCCAATTTACTCCTCCCGACCATCCTATCAAGATGCCGAATTGTGCGCTTTCAAGGAGTAACTAAAAAAAGTTTAATAGACAATAGTTTACGTCAGGCCGTATTAAATCTTTTGGCTAAAGGAAAAGTAGGAACCTATACAGAACTTTCTTTTAGCGCCGCACAGCTAGCGGATCTTATTCAAGAGTCTCAGAAGACTGAAGAGGAAGCCCATCAAAGTGAAATTAAAAAAATTTCTCTTGAGATGAATGCACAGCAACGCCAGGCGCTAGAAAAGGAACTTGAAGGGGCGATGACTATGAGTTTGCATAAACATGCAAAAACTCTTTTTCAAGACATCCTTTCATGGTATAGGGATCTTCATTTGATCCACGCTAAAGGAAGGAAAGAATTGATCCAAAATGTAGATTTTTATGAACAGCTCGTACTCGTTTATCAAAAGGGTGGCTTACTTCCCTTGGAGACAGTGGAAAAATCAGTCAAACAGGCTATCATGAGTTTGGAACGTTCAACAGCCCTGAACCTATGTCTAGAGAGATTGCTTCTTGAATTGCGCTTTATTGACTAATGTGTAACCGAGACCCGATCTATTATCTTGCAATTATTTCACAGCAATTTAAGCCACAGCTAGAATAGTAAGAATGATTCATTAGAAGCTATGATGTAAAAGGTTTATTACTTGCGCGGAATAAGATTCAGACAGTTAGTAGCTGCTGAATACCTTTTTCACTCAACTAAGCCCAAGTCTTTTGCCTTTTTTAGAGCATATTCCGAAGAAAGGTAATACGAGGGCATTTGATAGCCTTTATTATTTTGATGCATAGCAACTTTAACAGGAAAATTAGGCTCACTTGGTAAAATTTGATCCGAAATGTCCGGGGCCGGATTGTACTCAAGACCAAAGGTTTTACTTGACTGCATAATTTCATGTACGGAGTGATCCTCACTAGGAACCATCCAAGCTAAATACATTAATCTTAAGTCCTCTAAATCTTTTTTTGTATAAAAGCCCGCAATTCCACACATTGTGAGTGACTGATCAACAGTTCCGGAAATGCCAGCAATTAAAGGATATTTTTCTTTTTTTGCAATTTGAGCGTATTTTGAAGACACGGGATACTTTAATTCATAAAAATGTTTTCCTGGTGACCATTGAGGTCTAGTCGTCTTTTTCGCATAGTCAAGGGGTGTTTCAAGATAGCTGGTATCTGCATGAGGTTTGTCAGTATATTCATTAACAATCTCTTCATCACGTTTTTCTAGTTTAGGATGGTCGCCTAGTATGTGCATCGTCTCTGCGGCTGTAAGGTGTGTTCGATATCTTTTAGTGGATGTAGATTTGGATAGAATTTCCATTTCAGCAATTGTCATATTAGGGTCGATTATTTTCTGTTCATCTACCAGTTTTTTATTTCTCATTTTTCTTATATAACCTGTATAGTTATGACTAGCTTGATTCCCATAAATAAATAACAGGTTGTTTTTTTGAAAAAGAGAAAACAATGAAGTTTTTTTTCTGATAAATTTTATCAAATCCTCTTCTAGTTGCCATCCCTTGTCTATCAATCTTTTGTTTACTTCTTTGAGTAGTTTAGGTGAGGACATAATTTCATTAGCTAGGGTATTACTTCTATATAAGAAATACATCCTAGTTCTAAATTCCGCTATTTCATCTGTTTGTGATGTTTTGCGTATTACATTTAATATGGCTAAAGGGGAAGCTCCTACGCTGCCAGCTTCATTTTCAAAGGGCTCAAATCTTTGACGTAATTCTTGATATAGACGATAATTATGATCCTTAATAGACTCTTTCGATTTATCTAATGTGGATAACTCAAGAATATAATCATCGAAATTGTTTATTTCATCACTGTTTATTGATGATAGATACTTGTGAAATAGATTCAGAAGCTCAATATTATTGTTATCTTTTTTAAGTGCGGATAAAACTTGTTTATATTCAGGAGATATAAATGATTGATTCGCCGCATTTAGATCGTGATCTTTTAAATAATTTACAAAAGTATCTACAGTTTCTTCAGTCAAGCCGCGATGGATTAATTCTTTTCTTGTCTCTTGTCTCCATTTTACGTACCATTTTGAGGCACTTGAAAATGCTGATATTTTTTCAAATGATAACCCCAGTGATTTAAGTTTTGCTAACCGAGGAGTTAGTAACTGATTCATTTCTAGGGGAAAGAGATCTGGATTTTGTTCTGCTTTAATATCTACATATACATCGTACAAATCTAGATATCTCTTATTTAATTCACGCAATTTAACCATAAAAGGACTGGGGTTACCGCTAGGATCATTTCTTATTAGATCTAACGCAGTTTCTGCGGTAGAGTGTTCTAAGATTTGACGAGCGGTTTCATAATCTTTAAGACACTCTTTCTCAATTTTTTTTCTATTTTTTGATGAAATTTTTATGTTTGAAGTATCTACTTGTGCTCGCTCATATTGACCTGTCTGATGAATAAGACCAAATTTTTTCCAATTCTTAAATTTATTTTTTTTAGGTTCTTGTAAAGAAGAACTATTCATTTCTTCTAATTTAGTCATGAAATGATTTTCAGAAAGATAATAATCAGGAAGTTTAAAACCTCTTTTTTCCATTTCCTCTTCGAGCGCTTTTATGAACTCAGGATGATTTGGATAAATATATTTATAAGAATCTATACCAGCTGAATACTCAAGATTAAAGGATTTACTTGATTCCATAATTTCATGTAGGGAATGATCATCTGAGGAAACCATCCATGCTATATAGCAAAGCCTCATATTAATGAGATCTTCTTTGGAATTCATACCTACAATACCGGCCATCACTAAGGATTGATCGGTTGTCCCAGATATACCTGCAATGATAGGAAGACCAAGTTTTCTCACTGTATCCATATAGGCGGATCGATTATTTGCTGTAACATTTTTGACATCAAATACATATTTGCCGGGCATCCAGTCGATTTTCGTTGTTCTTTTTTTATATTCTAAGGGAGTCTCTAAGTAACTCGTAGAATTGTTTGTACTAGGCGAGGTTTTGTACATCTTTTTAATCAATGGGTCTCTTCTATCTGTATGTGGGATTTCACCTAGAAGGTTCAAATGTTCAGCTGAAGTAAAATCTGTGGCATATCGTCTATGGATAACTTTATCTTTCGCTGCTTTTTCAGCTTCACTGTATGTATAATTAGGATCACTTTGCTTAAGATTTTCAATTTGCTCTGGTGTATTCCAGCTTCTTAGATTTGATCTTTTATTTTCGGCTGCATATGCACCATAGGTAAATAATGGCGCATGAGGGCCTTCTTTCCTTATACTCTCAATGAGCTCACTATCTAAATTCCAGGAATTTCCCTGTGTAGTTAATTCTGTATTTATTTTAGCTACAAGTTCAGGATCTTTCATGATTTCGTTAATTAAAGAATTACTTCTATATAAAAAGTACATGCGTGTTCTAAATTGCGAAATGGAATTAGGGGTAGATTGATCCTTAATGATATTAAGTATTGCTAGGGGATTTGCGCCGACACTACCTGATTCTTCTTTCCCTCCTATAAACCGGGAAGATAATTCTTGGTATAGTCGATAGGTCAAATCATTAGCGTAGAGAGGTGTCTGATCGATTTTTATACTTTTAAGTGTAGACTGAAACGATTCAATTTCTTTCTGGTTAAGTCCATAATAACTAAGTCTTTTTTCAAACTCTTTACACTTTTCTTTATAGAAATTATCATCTTTATTATTAAAATCACTGATATAATTAATAATTTCTTTATGAGAAAATCCATAATTTTTAAGATATCCAGCTTCTAAAGGAAGAAGAAATTGTTGCTCTTGCATTTGAATGCGAGTATAGGCTTCATAGATTTTTAGATATCGACTATTTAACTCTTTAACCCTGTCCATTAACTCATGGTTGTTATCCTGTATGTATTGGGTAGCGACGCTGGCTACAGCGAATTCCATCTGATTCACAGCATTTTTGTAATCATCTATACATTTATTTTTGATAGCTTCTTTTTGTGATTCTGAGATTGAATATTTATTAATATTGAAATTAAAATCTAATTTATTACTTTTAAAATTTGGTTTGTTTTCAGGGTAGTACTTTTTCCAGTTTTTATATTTATCTGCTACATCTTCAATTTTCTGAGTGTCGGCATCAGATTGAATTTTTTTTGCGATAAAACTACCTAGATGTATTAAGCCCCCTGTTACTGCTCCGAGAGAAATACTAATGAATAAATTTAATATTTTTTTGTTTTTATCTTTTTCATTTAATGGCTCTAAAATGATATTTTCAAAAAAATGTTTAGAGTGTATTTTCATGATATGACATCTTTTTTTTATATTATTATAATCTTTTTTTGCAATTTTATGTAAATTTAATTGTAAATTTTAGATTTATATTTAAATTAAAGGTGCTGTTATTTTTTCGTAAATTATATGTCTTATCTATTTAGATAAAATCTAAACTAAGTGGCAAAAAATATCTGGAGTTCGAAAAAATGGTCAATGATCCTAAAAATTTTCTATGGGGAGTGGCAACTTCTGCGTATCAAATAGAAGGGGCCTATGACTTAGGAGGGCGAACCCCTTCCATCTGGGATACATTTTCTCATACGCCCGGTAAGACTTACGAAAATCAAACGGGTGACAGAGCTTGCGATCATTATCAATTGTGGGAGCAAGATGTAGAGCTAATGAAAAGCTTGGGAATCAATGCTTATCGATTCTCCATCTCTTGGTCTAGAGTATTTCCTGAAAATTCTAAAGAATTTAATCCAAATGGTTTAGATTTTTACCAACAATTAATTGATAAACTATTGAAAGTTAATATCCAGCCCTTCGTTACCCTGTATCATTGGGATTTGCCCCAATATTTACAAGATAAGGGAGGGTGGGCAATCAGAGAAACGGCTGAAAGATTTAGAGATTATGCGTATTTTTTGGTCGAAAAACTCGGTGATAGAGTCTCTTATTGGACAACAATCAACGAGCCTTCTGTGGTTGCTTATGCAGGTCACTATCATGGAGTTCATGCACCGGGCATTCAATCGACCGATCAGACCCTAAAAGCCCTCCACCACCTGTTGCTGGCCCATGGATTAGCTATTCATGCCATACGTTCTAGATTTGAGGTTAAGCTTGGAATCACCTTAAATTTATCACCTGTTTATCCCGATCATCCCTCTTCCGTATTAGATCAAAAAGCCTCGTATCTATATGACACCTACGTTTATCGCTCCATTTTAGATGCACTTTATCTCAAAAAGTATCCTGAAGAAATGGATATGCAAGAGGTCGTCAAGTTAGGTGATATGGAAATAATAGGTGCAACTACAGATTACCTAGGAGTGAATTATTATACAAAAACCATGGTGTGTTTCGATGAAAATCAAGGACTTATGCAGGCGCGCGTGGTGCCACCCATCCGCAATGCCTACTCTGATCTGTGGGATTTTTATCCCCAAGGTCTTTCAGAAGTTTTAGAAAGGGTTTGTAGTAATTATCAACCTCCCAGAATTTACATTTTAGAGAATGGCACATCTTTAGAGGTGGAAGAGGACGATCAGGGCAGAATCGCCTATATACGTGCCCATCTTTCAGAAATGCGTCGCTGTTTAGAAAAGGGGATAAACGTCCAAGGGTATTTTTATTGGTCATTCATGGATAATTTTGAGTGGGCGTATGGTTATTCTAAAAGATTTGGGTTGTTTCATGTAGATTTTAAGACCTTTGAAAGAATTCCCAGAGCGAGTGCAAGATGGTATGCTCATGAAATTGCGCAAAATAAAGACTAGGTGAATGAATCACCTGTTAAAGTTATTCAACTCTTTCAAAGTCAAGAAACCCTTTTTCTATATTCACATAACTGAGGCGAACCTTTATTTTTTCACCCACATCGATATTTTGATATCCCGCCACCAATTTTCCTTCAATAGCCGTGCTGATTAAACGCACCCAGGTTCCTTTTTCACTGGCCCCTGTGACAAAAGCATCAAAAATTTTCCCTACGGAATCCTTAAGATAAACAGCGATAACAGACTTCATCACACTTCGTTTCACTTTATCGGCACGTGTTTCTTTATCAGTACAGCTACTCACAATTTCCTGGAGGGAGTGTAATGAATAAGGAAGAGGAGTTTTGTTTAAAAAAGATTTTAGTATGCGCTGTGTAATTAGATCTGGATATCTTCTATTCGGGGCTGTTGCATGAGTATAATTCATTAAAGATAATGCGAAATGACCTACAGGTTCATCTGAAGGGACCTGAACAATATATTCGCCCCTTCCTAATAATTTAATGATCATCAAAGAAAGGTCGGGAAATCTTAAAGGATCTTGTGCGCGCATTTTTATTAGGAAGGCTTCTAGGGCTTTTGAATCGGGTTGAGGAGGGAGTTTTTCTCCGTATTCAGCAGCAACTTGGACGATTCTATCCCATCTCTTAGGCTCCTTCACCACCCGTTTTATTGTAGGGTAGCGCTGTTTTTCTAAAAAGAGAGTGACGCTGGTATTAGCTGCGATCATGAAATTTTCGATCAATTCTCTTGCGCGATTGATTTTGACATCTTGAATATCCACGATAGTCCCATTTTTTATTACGGGTTGTGGATCATATGTTTCAAATGTTAAGGCACCCGCTTGATGGCGATATTTTTTTAAACGCTGCGCCGCTTCATCCTGCAGACGAATCTGAGAAGGTAAATCTTTCACTCTTGCAACTGGTTCGGGTGGAGGGCTTTGATTTTCCAGCCAAGGGCCTACACTATTGTAGGCAAGCTTAGCGTAGTTAAAGACACAGCTTCTGAAAATTTTTTGATCAATGACTTTTCCGTTTTCATCGACATCCATTTGCACAACCATAGCAATTCTACGTTCATCTGGATTTAGAGAGGTATAATTGGTTGACAACTTCTCCGGCAACATCGAAAAAATGATCATAGGGGTGTAGACGGATGTTGTATTCGCGAAGGCATGTTCATCAATGGGCGAGTCTTTTGGAACAAGTACGTCTACGTCAGCTATAGCTACATAAATACGGATAAGATGATTATCCATGCGTTCAGCGTAGGTGAGTTGATCGAGATCTAAAGAGTCGTCATTGTCAATTGAAAACCACAATTTGTCTGTCATATCTACTGTGGTTGAATCACAGGAAGCAGGGGCATGGATGGTATTTAATTGGGCAACAGCTTCCGTTGGAAAATCTGGCTGAAGCCCTTTTGCTAACATGGCCTGGCGGGCAATTTGGACTAAATCTATCTTATATGTTTCAATTTTCTGCATAGCCTTAAAAATTTAAATAAATAGTTAGGAAGGTATGATATAACAAGGTTTGAATTTACTTGCTAATTTATTTTTCATACCAAACAATAGTTTGTTAAGGTGAGAGAGAAAAAATTCTCTGGGAGATATCCCGTGAAATTTTTCAGCTTTATCAAAGCGACTTAAAGTTTAATCCGAGGATCAAAACTTTGAGGCTTAAGGGGGTTTTATGGGATTCTTTATCAGAGGAATGTCAACATTCGTTCGGCACCATGTAATAATTAAGGTATACTATGCTTAGGCCTCGATGCTTTGCTTTCATCATTTCGCTGCTATTAGTGCTCCTTTATTTCATGCCCTTACAGTCTGTGATTATAGCGAAAGCCATTGAAGTCCATCTTACAGTTGAAGATGGTGAGATGCAGCAAGCTGTTATAACCGAAGTAAAGTTTGAGGGAGAGTGTGTGGATATCTCCAAGAAAAGTTTCATGAATCGTAAAATCTCTAAAGTTCTGAAAGTTGCGCCTGGGCAATATTCCATTGAATGGATGACGGAAAAAACTGAAAAACCCTGGGGAGGAAAGAAAATCACCAAAAAACATCAACGTCTGATAATTCTTGAGCTGACCGACGCCGTTGTTTATGTAAACATTCGTGGAGAAAATCTAACAACCTATTGAAGGTTTAAGATATTTGCTAACTTATTCTCATTATAATTCTTCATCCTTCATCTTGCAGATAAAAAATGTATTTTTTTGTGGGCAGGATCAGCCTCTCAACCCTTAATGACTAGGCGAGGCCTTAACCTTGCCACCATACGAGCTAAGCCTGCTTGCTGCACGGCTTGCACGACATCATCCACATTTTTATAAGCATCAGGCATCTCTTCTGCGATGGTGGCTAGAGAATTAGCCATCACCTTTACCCCTTGCTGAACCATATACTCCTCCAAATTCTTTCCTTTCCAGGTTTTCATGGATTGTATACGGCTTCTGGCACGGCCTGCCCCATGACATGCACTGCACCAAGTCAACGGATTCCCTTGTCCTACCATAAGATGGCTCGCACGACCCATGTCCCCGGGAACAAGAACGGGTTGTCCCGTTAACTTGTAGAGGGGAGGAAGCTCGTCGTGACCAGGACCAAAGGCTCGCGTGGCGCCTTTACGATGGACGCAAAGTTTTCTTTTAACACCTTGTACTTCATGAGTTTCAAACTTAGCGATGTTATGACACACATCATAGATTAGGCGGATTTCTTCAGGGCGAATCCCTAAGACATCCAAAAAACTAGCACGCACATAATGGAGAATTTGTTGGCGATTATTAAAGGCATAATTGGCTGCAGCTGCCATGGCTTTAAAGTACTGCTGGCCGGCTCTACTCTTGATTGGTGCTGCGACTAGCTGTCGATCGGGAAGTCCTTGATCATAGCCTTCTTTAATAAAATGATTGAGACTATCTTGACAGATTTGATGTCCAAATCCCCTTGAACCTGAATGAATCAAGATATATGTTTGATCTTGCTGCACGCCCCATTGTTGAGCGATCTCAGGTAAAAAAATGTCTTGGATCTCACCAATCTCTACGAAATGATTTCCTGAACCGATTGAACCCAATTGATTTGCGCCCCTTTCACAAGCTTGCTGTGAAACTGCATCTATATCGCCACCAGAGATAAATCCATAACTTTCCATATGGTCAAGATCTGCTTCAAATCCATATCCTTGATCAATAGACCAACGTGCTCCCTGATGCACAATTTCCTTATAATCGCCATGGACTAAATGCAGAGATTTTTTTCCATGTCCCACGCCTGATGGGACATTCTTAAAGATGGATTTTAGAAGATCAGATTTTTGATGGGGGGTGAGCTTTTTAAACAAGAGAGGGACGATAGCAAGACGTACTCCGCAGTTTATGTCATATCCTACACCCCCTGGACTAATGACACCTGTTTCTGCGTCCATTGCTGCCACACCCCCAATAGGAAACCCATATCCCCAGTGAATATCGGGCATCGCTATACTATAACCCATGATGCCTTGTAGATAGGCTACGTTTTTTACCTGCTCTAGTGGTTTTTCAATTTCATGTTGTCGAAGAAGTGTTTCGTTAGCCACCACTAGTCCCGGGACCCTCATACCCTCTTCTTTTGGTAAAACGTATAATGAATCGGCTAGTTGTTCAAGTTTATACATCAACGATCATCTCCCACTTTAAAATTGAATCGTCTTGCTCCAGTTGGCCATGAAAACTAATGGCTTTAAATGGGCAACCTATATGTGCGTCTGTCTCTGAAATTACATCATTTAATCCTATAATCACATCATCCAGGTTCTCGAAGTTTTTTGGTTTTTTATAAGCTAAAAAAGCAGGAAAGCGGAAAGCTAATGCGGCTAAAGCATGTAAATAAATTTGGCCTAAGTTTTCACCTTTAATGAGATAAGCAATATCTGCAGTATGTTCAATCTCTTCGAAGGGTGAGATAAGCGGATATGTCCATAGGGGAGTATATGCAGAGTGGCCTAAACTTTCATAAAGATGAATGTTAGAGATAAAAAAAGGAAGTGGAGTGAAAGAATGCAACCATTGTTCCTTTTCAAAGGGTTTACGAGAAAGTGTGACATGACATAACCAATCTGGATTTGTCTCTTTTGCATGAAACCCAATGGATTTTAACCATTCCAAAAAATGGGCGCGATAATGAATTAGCTGTTTGTCCTCATCTAACCACTGGATGTTCCATGCAACAACGTTGGGATGAAGAGGTGGTAAAAATACACATGCTGAAAAAAAGCCTGCGAGCCCCACCTGAAAAGGAGGTGGAGGGAACTCCTTTAATTTATGCAAAAGCTGTGACTCATCCACTTCACCGAGAAAGGCAAGTGTCATATGTCTATCTTCGGCTTTTAATAGACGTCCTGAGGGGAGAGTTTCAGGCCAGGGAGCATGTGTATCAAAAGCAAAAAAGGCTCTTTTTTTGGATTTATGCATGGTTTAGAGAATAAATTTTTTTTAAATCGACTCTAAGCGGGTAGAATTTTTTATTCAAGTAAACTCTTAGCAAAGATTCAATATTAGGTTTTAAAACTTTGATCATGACCTAGTGGGTAAGCGTCAGTTTTGACGCCTACCAACCTAAAGGTCTAGACGAGAGAGCTTATTTTAGCCATGAAGGTCAGGATGACGGGCCATCTCCTTAACTTTGCTCCCCAGAGTTTATTGGTAATATTTACCAAGGTCAATACGATTAAAGCAGGATAGAGAGTTTCAAGAATGGGGGCCAAGAAGGCAGCAATTCCTGAGAATTCGAGTGTAGAAACTCCAAACGCGATACCTAGAGTAACTCCCAGTGAAACGGGGACGTTGATAAAATTTTTACTCACTTCTTGACGAAAAAAATCCGCAAATAGGGATGTAAGAACTACAGCAGTGGTAAAGCAGGCCAGGACCACTGTCACGCAGACTATGGGAGCTGAGAAGACTCCTAGGGTGTTTTGTGAGACCACACCTAGCATAGCCTGGGGAGGAACATCGTTAAGTTGAACTGCATAAGCAGATCCTAGATAAACTAAACCGCAATACACAATAGAAAGCAAGCTGCCACCAATAAAAGCTGATTTTAAAAAAACTTTTACTAAAGCCTGTGGTTCATCATCCGAGGAAAATTTCTGCGTGAGGTGTTGGATAATAAATGTAGAGAAGAAAAAAGCCGCTAACAGATCCATCGTTTGATAACCCTGCAAGGCGCCCGTTCTAAAAGCTGATAAAACGTGTGAGCCTTCTGGGGCTTTTACCTCGGCATTCCAGATCCCTGCAGAGATGATTGCTAAAAGTGCAACCAGTAAGAAGGGGGTTAAGGTTGATCCTAAAAAAGGGATGATACGATTTTTATTAGCTGTCAAAAGAAAGATGATTCCGCAGAAGGCAAGACTAAAAGGAATGAGGGTGCATGAAGGGAAAAGTAAGGTAAAGCTTCCATGCGCGACTGTTATACAACGCGCCAATACTCCGAAAGGTCCCATCAGGGAAAGAGCAATTAAGGGAAACCAAAATTTGGCAGGCCGACCCATTGTGCCTAAAAACTCTCGTGTATCGCCTTTATAAAGTAAGATGGCGAGAACTCCCATAAATGGGACTAATACTCCAGTTAAAATGATTCCAAAGGAAGAAAGAAGATAATGTCCTTGACTTTCTGTTCCGACGAGTAGAGGGAAGACTAGGTTGCCTGAACCAAAAAACATGGCGAAAAGCGCAAAACCTGTGGTGACGACTAATGATCTGGTATTCATATGATTCCTATTAAATTAAATTAAATACGTTTAAATGAGAGCAAATCTTAATGATTAATTTGCTGATCTAAATGGATAAAAGTTTAGGGCGTAAGGTAGATTATGGCAGCTAGCTGCCAATAATAATAGGACGAATAGAATGAATAACAAATTGATGTGATTGGTTCATGCCCTGAATTTTAACTTGAATCTTTTTTACTTGTCAATCTCTAATTTTGAAGTGGGGGGTATTTTTATAGAATAGTTTTTATTTAAGTGGAGTTGTTCTTTTGCTTGGATTTTAGCCATGCGTTTTTCTTTGATTTTATCATAAATATAAAAACCTATCCTTACGAGTATAGGTAAGGCAACGATAGATACAGCAGAAACTAGAGGGTGAACTCCCCCAGCCATCAGTTGCAAAAAATCATGACTTGTTTGAGCGGCAGACGTCCATAAGGCTGAAAGGGCATAAAAGACATGCTGGCCAATCGTATCGATGGCTGCAACATTAAGATAGCGGCTGAGCTCAGGGTGAGACTTTCTTAAAGCAAGGGAAGCCCCAAAACCTGCAGTTGCTGTAAGCACCCCTAGTGCCGGTCCAGCAGCTGCCACAATGAGTTTGGTCTTTGCCCGTCCAAAAAATTCGCCGAGCTTAGTCAACGGGCCTAATCGATAGGTGGTACGTCCGCCATCAAAAGGGACAATGGAGACCCGCGTGTTGGGATTTTTTATTAAAATATTTGCAGCCAGAGCATGACCCATCTCATGGGTGATGACTGCTCGCGTATTATGGTCAACGAGCTGACTAAAAGCCATAGGAGTTAGGTACTTTACAAAACCTAAGCACTTTTTAAAACGGCTTTTCTTGAGGATAGACTCCGAGGATTCATCATATTTAAGTTGAAAAAGTCTGTAGGTGCAGTATGCGCCGATTCCACGCAGTAGGGTGCTGATAGCAACAGCAGCGACAGCGCAAATAAATAGCGTAGCCATGGCAATAGGGTTAGCAACAAAAATACAGGCCACACCTGCAAACGCTAGAGAAACTCCTAGTTCAATGAAAGCTTTTTTTACAATTTCTTTAATTAATGTTTTTTTTAGCTCAAGCGCAGGGTCTCGCCGCCTTTCCCGCAGAGACTGCAGGCTTTTTTCAGGCCTAAAAGACAAGGGGGTTTGCTGTTCTTGAATGCTTGTAATTCTGCCCATTTCTACCACGGTGTCTACAAAATAATTTCATGATAATAGCAAAGTTTGAATATATTGAAAATTAGATATTAATAAAATTCCTTAAGTGCTTTAATAAAATTATTACTAATTACATGAAGTAAATTCAAAAACTTACAGATTTATAGAGCGCATAGACTGGAAAAAGTAAGATTTAACGACACTCATTGACGAGTCAGATCTAATCGTATGTCTTGCCAAAAAAATCAATAGATGGCATCAGAATAAGTCATAAAAAAATGAGGTGTTTTATGAAAAAGTTAACAACGATAGCTGCTTGCACTTTTTTAGGATTTGCTTCCTTGCAGGCAGCTGCCCAGTCGGGGGTTCAATCCTATACAAACTCCGATTTAAATCAGATTCCAGGCATAAATCCACCCTCTTCGTCGACCATTCCAGGAATTTCTAACTCGCCGTCTTCTAACACCCCAACTTCTTTTAAGTATCCAGCGCTCACTCCTGAGCAGATACAACAATTTAATGAACAGATGGCGGGCCAGGTCCAAAATGCTGAGCAACGGGTCCAGAGCTTAATGAATATGGTGCAAGATAGAACACGCATGCCTATGAGTATTGATAAAGTGCAACTCGAAGGGGCAATTACGGACTTGGATGTAAAGAAGACTTTGGTCTCTAAATTCCAATCCTCCCCCTCCTTAAAAAGCCCTAAGGTTCGTCAGGTGCTTATGCAAATATTAGGAAAAGATTTTATTCAAGAATCAGATTTAGCAGCCTTACAAGCAGTTGTTAATGAAGAAAGGCCCTATACTTACCCCTAACGCATAAAGCCAATAGCAGGATCTAGAAACAACTCATGACCGGAGTCTTTCAGCAGGCGAGAAGTTTTGCAAAATGTGGAACTATTTTTCGTATTAATAAAAAGCAGTACCTAGTTGGCTGGGGCAGACAAATGTGGACCGACGCATGTTCGAATTCTCCCAGTCCTGCCTTTTTTTTTCCTGATTTTTTTTTAAATGATAAAAATCCTTGGTGTTATCACGAACATACAGCGATCCTTGAGGGCCAAGAAATTCTGGATTTCCTCGCGCCCTATGTTGAGGAGCAAGAAAAAATCACTTGGTCCAACCCTTATCGACCCGTTTTTGAAAATTCGTTTAAAGAGGTTCAACAGTTATTTCATCAAGGCTTATTAAAAAAGGCTGTTCTCTATGTCTTTGATAAATTTTTCCAGCCTCTGAACTCATCTCAGAAGTTATCAGCCCTCGCTCACCTAATTAAAAATACACAATCCGAAAGCTTGCATGTCTATGGATTTTGGAACGCGACAGAGGGAATGCTAGGGGCTACACCGGAGCTCCTTTTTGATTACTCCCTTGATAATCATGAAGTAAAGACAGTAGCTTGTGCAGGAACGTATAAAAATGGAGAGGAGAATTTATTAAAAACCCCCAAGAATCTCTATGAACATCAATTAGTGATACAAGGAATTACCGAGTCTTTAAAAGAATTAGGGTTGCTTAGCATTGGAGAGACAGAAGTCGTGCGATTTCCTACGTTATCTCACCTCATCACCCCTATAGTCATCCAATTAAGCAGGGGGCTCGATTTTATGACTTTAACTCAAGTGCTTCATCCCACACCTGCACTAGGTGCATTTCCTAAAAATCCAGGTTGGACGTGGTTAAGACAATATCAAAATTTAGTTCCTAGAGGCCGTTTTGGTGCTCCTGTAGGATATGTACTTCCTACTCATGCACGGGCTAAATGTTACGTAGGTATACGCAATATCCACTGGAATTCTATGGAGACAAGTATGGGGGCAGGGTGTGGAATTGTGGCAGAGAGTCAGTTGGAGATGGAATGGGAAGAAATACTTTTAAAACTGCGATCGATTAAAGAGATGATGGCGCTATGACAGGATTAGTAGAAAAAAAAATTGCGGAGAACAAGAATGATCAATTGACATACCATGTCCTACAGCAGCTGCAACTAGCTGGTGTTAGAGATATTTGTATGTGCCCGGGAGGGCGTAATACTCCTTTTGTAGAGGCCTTAGAAGGAACAGAAATCTTTAATGTGTTTTATTGGCCCGAGGAACGTTCTGCTGCTTTTTTCGCGCTTGGACGTAGCAAATTGACGCATCTTCCAACAGCGGTGATAACAACCTCAGGAACAGCTGTAGGAGAACTTTTACCTGCTGCGATGGAAGCTTATTATGCAGGTATTCCGCTGCTGTTATTGACGGCTGATAGACCTAGACGTTTTAGGGGTTCGGGTGCTCCTCAAACAGCGGAACAAGTAGGATTATTTGGACAGTACGCGGTTTTTGAACAAGATCTAGAAGCAGATGAAATTTGCAATTTGACTGATTGGAAAAAAATTGGGGTCGCGCATCTAAATGTCTGTCTAGAAGAACCTGTTGCAAGCATTTTTTCGCATAAAAAAAGAATGGATGAAGATCGTCCTAGATCTTTTATCGAAGAAAATACCGATGACACTTTAATGATGGATGCCTTGGATACATTTCTTGAAGAATCACGATACCCCTTTGTAATTGTAGGAGCAATACCAGAAAATTCACGAGAAAATATTATACACTTTTTAATGGAATATGGAGCTCCCGTATATCTTGAAGCTATCTCCGGGTTACGCGAAGAGGGGCGTCTAAAAGACATAAGAATTCTATGTGCAGATCATATAAGAAGGATGTCTGCACAAGCCGGATATCCCCTGGATGGGGTTCTTCGTATCGGGGGAGTTCCTACATTTCGCTTTTGGCGCGATCTTGAGAATCTTCAAGGTCGACTCAAAGTCTGCTCGATTAGTCATCTTCCCTTCTCTGGCTTAAGCTGGGGAAGTGTCTGTCAAGTTAATTTACAGAAGTTTTTTACTCATTACCTCGTGAAAAAAAACTCCTCAAATGACTCAAAGGACTGGTTAAAAATAGATCAAAACTCTCATCAATCCTTGTTAACCTTGCTTCAGCAGGAACCTTCTTCTGAAGCTGCATGCGTCCATCAGCTTTCAAAAATAATCCCACCTGAATCCCTAATCTATTTAGGTAATAGCCTTCCTATCCGTGAATGGGACGCTTTTGCCTCCTATGAGATTTATCATCCCCATGTTTTTGCGAGTAGAGGATTGAATGGAATTGATGGCCAGTTGTCCACTTTTTTTGGTATGTGTACGCAAAAATTTCCTAATTGGGGAATTGTTGGTGATTTAACTACACTTTACGATCTTGCTGCACCCTGGATTTTAGAGCAACTTTCGCACGTAGATATCAATTTAGTGGTCATTAATAACGGCGGCGGCAAAATTTTTGAGAGAATGTTTCCAAATAAAAAGATTCAAAATCGACATCAAATTCAGTTCAAATCTCTTGCCGAGTTATGGAATATGCGGTATGTATATTATACCCAGTTACCAGAAGATATTCCCTATGGTGGACATCGACTTATTGAAATTAGACCTGACGAAGAATCAACAACGCGCTTTTGGAACAGATTAGTAAATATATGATAAACATACACGCCTTGCACGGCTTTTTAGGTTTACCCTCCGATTGGAAGGCCTTTAATTTTGAATCGTGCTATTCTCACGATTTTGCACAGCCTGAAATCGCACCGTGTCATGATGGTTTTTGGGGATGGGCAAAACGCTTTAATCAATACATCACCTCGCAAAATAATCTTTTAATGGGCTACTCAATGGGTGGTCGATTAGCTTTGCATGCTCTGCTAGATCAACCTGAAAAATGGAAAGCCGCTGTCATTATTTCAGCAAACCCTGGGATCCAATCGATCGAACAAAAAGCCGCACGTATTAACGCTGATCGGGAGTGGGCTGATCGCTTTATGCATGAGCCTTGGCAGCGTTTGTTAAAGGCTTGGAATAATCAAGATGTTTTTAAAGGAAAACAATTTCCGCTTTCACGTCATGAACATGAATTTTCACGTGCACATTTAAGTCTTCTCCTCACGACCTTCTCATTAGGACTGCAAGAGGATTTAACTTTACTCATGCATCAATTAAATCTCCCCATTCTCTGGATTTGTGGACAACAAGATTCAAAATTTCTAGAGTTGTCAAAGAAAATCAATTTTTTTCACAAACTTTCAAAAGTGAAAACGGTGGAAGAGGCAGGCCATCGAGTTCCTTGGGAGAGGCCCCAACAATTTAAAAAACTAGTTCAATCCTTTATTAGCGAGGTTTACTCATGACCACACTTACATCCTTATGGACGTCAATTAAACAATACGCAGATATAAAATTAGAAAGAACTGAAGATGGCATTGCAAAGGTCACCATCAATCGTCCTGAGGTTCGCAACGCGTTTCGACCCGAAACAGTGATGGAACTCCTAGAGGCTTTTGAAATCTGTCGCAATGATCCTGAAATTGGCGTGATTATTTTAACAGGAGAGGGGAAAGAAGCCTTTTGTTCTGGAGGAGATCAACGTGTCAGGGGAAACGAAGGCTATGTAGGCTCCGATGGCATACCTAGACTCAATGTATTGGATCTACAAAAACAGATTCGTTCACTTCCTAAACCAGTTGTAGCTATGGTAGCAGGATATGCGATAGGAGGAGGACACGTTTTGCATGTAGTCTGCGATTTAACGATTGCAGGTGATAATGCACGTTTTGGACAAGTGGGTCCAAAGGTCGGTTCTTTTGATGGGGGATTGGGTAGTAGTTATTTAGCACGTATCGTAGGTCAGAAAAAAGCGCGAGAAATATGGTATCTTTGCCGTCAATATACTGCAGAGCAGGCTTTAGAAATGGGTCTCGTCAATGCTGTTGTCCCGGTGGATGAGTTGGAGAAAGAGACTCTTAGCTGGTGTAGAGAAATGCTACAGCATTCGCCTCTGGCATTAAGATGTTTAAAAGCTTGCATGAATGCCGATTGCGATGGACAGATGGGGTTATTGGATTTAGCAGGCAATGCAACGATGCTTTACTACATGACTGAAGAGGCTAAAGAAGGAAAACAAGCCTTTCTAGATAAGAGGAAACCAGATTTTTCACAGTTTACAAGGCTTCCTTAACTTTAACAGACCCAACATATGATTTCACCGGTTACACAAAAAATTTCTAAAAAGCAGGCTTGGTTTTTAGCTGCACGCCCTAAAACTTTAGTCTTAGTCATTGTGCCTATTCTAACAGGTACAGCTTTAGGTCTAAGATTTACCCAGCATGCGAGCTGGTTTTTACTTTTTTCTGCTTTATGTTGCGGCGTCTTTATTCAAATCGCTGTGAACCTGATCAATGATGCACTGGACTTTAAAAAGGGTGCTGATCAAGCAGATCGGCTGGGTCCAGAAAGAATGACTCAACAAGGTTTTCTAAGCTACAAGGAAGTCCTTTACGGCGGCTATGGATGTATAGCAGCAGCTTTTATCTTTGGTCTACCTTTGATGATTTATGAAGGACCCTATTTTTTTCTCTTAATTGCCATAGCTGGCATCTTGGCTTATGGTTACACGGGAGGGCCTTTTCCTCTTGCTTACTATGGGCTAGGAGAATTATTTGTTATTATATTTTTTGGTATTATCGGAACTTTAGTGGGCTTTTATTTGCAAACTAAGAGTTTTATGAGCAGTGCTGTGTTAGCGGGTTTTCAAATTGGCTTGCTAGCAGCAGCAGTTAACGCTATCAATAACCTGCGGGATATTGAAGGCGATGCGAGGGTGAATAAGAGAACAATGGCTGTAAGATTTGGAGCGACATTTGCACGCTTTGAAATTACCCTCTTAATTTTGTTACCCTACTTTTTAAATTTACTATGGAGCGACCAAGGCTTTTACAAGGCTGGGGTTTTCCCTCTTGTCACAATGCCGTTGGGTTTTACTCTTGTTCGTTGCATCTGGTATTACGAACCATCTAAGATATACAACACTTTCTTGGGAATGGCCGCTTTATTGAACTTATTATTTGGATTATTTTTATCTATAGGATTTTGGTTGTAATGAAAATTCGCTATTCTTTTTATGAACTAACTAGCAAACGCCCTATCCAGTCAAAGAGAACTCATGTATCAAGGCATGGTGCTTTATTACAAGTGGAGTTTGACGATGGATCTGTGGGATATGCAGACTGTCATCCGTGGGAGGAACTAGGGGATCTGCCCTTGCAGACGCAACTTGATTTACTGAAAAACGGAAGATGCACAAGGCTAACAGCCAGATCGATTTATTTTGCTAAAGCAGATGCAAAGGCTCGCGCTAATAAGTCTAATTTAATTGAGTCTCGAAAAATCCCTATGAGCCATTATCTATTGACTCAGCTTGACGATTCTGCGCTTGCTGAAGTGGAAAATGCTTGGAATCAAGGGTTTACTATCTTTAAGTTAAAATTGGGTAATGAACTGGCTAGAGAAGAGCAATTACTCATGGAAATTCTTAAACGTTGGCCAAAAGCTAGATTAAGATTGGATTTTAACGGCAAGTTAAATGAGGAGTTGTTGATTGCATTTTTGGATCGCCACTCCAATCTTAAACATGCATTTGATTATATTGAAGACCCCTATCCTTTTAACTATGCGACCTGGCGTTATGCCTACGAAACGTTTCACGTTCCGTTAGCGGCAGATGAATTTTTTAAAGCCGCTTATGGACATCCCGAGGCTGCTCAAGTCCTGGTCATGAAACCGGCGGTGCAAACGCTCAAACCGGTCGACACAGCACAACGCCTTGTGGTCACTTCTTACTTAGATCACCCCTTCGGACAAATGACAGCAGCATATATGGCTTCTTTTGCTTCAAATGAAGCTTGTGGAGTTCTGTCTCATACAGTTTATGAAAATAACCCTTTTGCAGAACAAATAGAGCACAAAGGACCTTATTTAAAAGCCGTGCCAGGTTATGGCTTTGGCTTTGATGAATTGTTAAAGAAGTTGAAATTTGTCTAAAAAAAAGCCTCCTTACTTTTAAGGAGGCTTTTTTATTCAATTAATTAATTAATGCTTCTCGATTAGTTTATTTGTTTAATTTATTAAAGATTTTATCTTCTAATGGACGTAATACATTCTTTAAAAATTCATCTAATTGGGCCTTCAGTTCCTCAGTAACCTGTGGCTGGCTTTTTAATAGATTTCTATAGACCTGAAGATTTTTGAAATAATTCTCTACATCTTGATAGAATGCTGTGTACTCGCCATGCATTTTTTTCAATTGCTCTATTTCATTCTTCACAAGAGGGGGGAGAATATTTTCAACTGGCAAAGCTGGCGTTTTAGTTTCCGCAGCGATTGCTTCAGCTTCAACAGCTCCTGAGAGATCAGGGCTTTGATTCAAGGTCGGATTTGGAGTAATTTGTTGCGGGGTCTCCTTACTTTCCTCTTGGGTATTCTCATCGTCTTGTCCAGCTTGCAGATACATGTCTAGAGTGTTTTTAACTAGTTCAAAGCGGGTTTTCGCTTTTTCCGAACTTAGTTTGTTCTGAATGTCTTTAAATGCATCAGGGAATAATCCGATAAATCTTAATTTTTTTTCATTATAACGATTATAGAGTTCATCGTTTTCACTTAAAATTTTTTCCTCCACCTCCTGATCTGAGAGGTGAATGGCTTGACGTTTAATTTCCCAGCCAGAGCGGTTCTGCTCCATCTGCTTATTCAATTCATCATCTAAGCTATTCAACCGCTGCAGCAAAGCTCCACGTAAAAAATTAGTCTGTTCTTCATGAAATGCTTTTTCATAGTTCCCATCATCAGCCATATCTTTGGAAAGCAGACCCATTAAGCAGTTTTTTTCTGTCTTATGATTTTCAAATTCTTGTACAGTATCAGCAAAAGAGACTTTTTTGTTTTTAATGACGTTTAAAATACGTTGAACATGGGTGTATTCGACGGATTCTTCCTTTAATTTAGAGAGAAAGTCTTTAAGAAGCTTTTTTAAGAGATCTTTTACCAAGGTTTGATTTTCCGGTTCTACTTTTCCTAGATGAGTAAGAAGATTAAAAAGAATTTTGTGATTGTAACAGGTGGATTGACGTTTAGCATTCGATTCTATTAAATCTATAGTTTCTTTAAATTTAACTTGGGTCTCAAGATTAAAAGAACTAATTTGCTTTTTTTGACTCGTTTGATGCATTTGTAGGTGTGCAACATGGGCTAGATAATTTTGATGTTTGATAAAATTACTAGGATTTTTTGCTCTCTTCAAAGAAAATAAGATGAGAGCATTGACAATGGAGTAAAATAGTTTTCGAATGCGGTGATTATGTTCTGTATGGTAGACAAACTTTTTGATGATTCTGCCTCGAAATTCGGATACTTGGGGAACTGTATCCCAGGCTCCTTGATGAGGGAATTTACAAGCGAACGGAGACGTAACACTGGGCGCATGCTCTGCTTTAAGATCTGTGGACATAATTTCTCCTATTGTAAGCTATACCGAAGTGATCTCAAAATTTATTTTATCCAATAAGTTTTTATGGCCTGATCAAACTATTTTATGGCTCTGCATATAATGACGCAGCGAAAATCTAAATTTCGAGATCACTTCGGTATAAAATTAAATTCGATTTCTGATTATATTTTAGGTATATATAAATTGCAATGATACTAAATTTTACAACACATTAAATAAATTTCATGGAATTGATTAATTGGGATTCTAAAGAATCTTATATATTATTAAACCCAAAGCATCCCCTGAAAAGAGTGGAAATCATAGAAGCTTTGAAAGAGTTCCCCGAAGATTTTCAGGAATGTATCTGGCTTTCAACATCTGGCTCAACGGAAGCCAAGCTAGTCGCTCTTACAAAGCATGCGCTATTAACGTCCGCATATTACGTAAATCAATTTTTAAATGTAAATTTGAATGATATCTGGATTAATCCACTTCCCTTATTTCATGTGGGGGGACTAGGCATCACAGCCCGGGCCTACCTAAGTCAGTCCCCTCATTTTTTTTATAGCGAAAAATGGAATCCCCAAAATTATTGCAATTTTCTTGCTGAAAAAAAGGGCACACTTTCGGCGCTGGTTCCTACGCAAATTTATGATATTGTCACTAGAAATCTTTCAGCCCCCCCTTCTTTACGTGCAGTGGTAGTCGGAGGGGGTGCATTAAATCCATCTATTTTTTTTAAGGCAAGAAATCTAGGATGGCCTTTACTCCCTAGTTATGGATTGACGGAATGCGCATCACAGGTTGCCACCGCCCGTTTGAATGAACCCATCGAATCCAAATTGCCTCGATTAGAGATCCTTCCCCATATCGATTTAATAATATCTGAAAAAGGCGAAATTTGTCTCAAAAGCCCCGCCTTATTCAAGACATGCGCGCGCTTTAAAGAAGGAAAATTACACTTTCTTCCCACATTAATCGATGGATGGTATACCACAGGAGATCTAGGAGAGGTAGAGGGGCGCTTTTTAAAAGTCTCTGGAAGAAAAGGGGATTTTATAAAGATTGGGGGAGAGAACGTGGATTTTAGTCGATTAGAACAGGTCTTGATGGAGATCAAACTGCAATTAAATGTTCATGCTGATGCAGCCCTGGGGGCTATTCCTGATGATAGACTGGGGCATTCCATTCATCTTTTTATTACGGACCAGGATGATGGTCTGCTGCAAACGGCGTTTAACAGGCTTGTTATGCCTTTTGAAAGAATTCGAAAAGTGCATTATGTGCCAGAAATTCCGCGGTCACCTCTAAGTAAAATCCTTAGGAATGAATTACTTAAACTTGTCTAACCATCAAGTGTATTACGAGTGTTATTTTTCGGCAGTTATGATCGTAGCTATCCCTCCCATTAAGGGTGAAACTTGTGTATTTTTAAAGCCGATCTTCAGTAACATTTTTTCTAGATCTTCAGGTTTAACAAAAGATTTGATGCTATTGCAAAGATATTCGTAGGCTTGCTGATTTGAAGTAACCATACGGCCTATCAACGGCAAAATTCTTTCTAGGTAGATTGCATGCCCTTTTTTTAGTACCGGGTGACTTGGTTGAGTTAACTCTAACACACCTACTCTTCCTTCTGGTTTAAGGACCCTGTAGATTTCTTGAAAACTCAGATACGGGTTGGGAATATTGCGAATACCATAAGCCATGGTCGCACAATCCATGGTTGCATCTGCAAGTGGAATGGCTTGTGCGTCAGCTTGCAAATAGGAAATGGTGTGGGGGAAGGTTAATTTTTCTGCGCGCAATTTAGCGTGATAGAGCATTTCTGGACAAAAATCTAATAGATAGGCTTCGCAGTTATTTTTGGTCTTTTTTAGATAATTTAAAGAAATTTCCCCGGTTCCGCAGCAGAGGTCCAAATAAGTTTGAGGTTGTTTTGCCTCAAGAGTTTTAGTGATTAATTTGTTGTTCCAGTAACGATGAAATTGGAAAGACATGATAGCATTGGTTCTGTCGTATTGCTTGGCTATACTTCCAAACATGTTCTTTATAGATTCTGGATTATTTTTGTTGTAAGAACTCATTTAATTTCCTTTTTATTGCACAGTCCGCAGGAGATATTATCGTTTGCACAATTCTCATTTCTCAATTTTGTAGGATCTTTGCCGCACGCGCCAGGCTTGATTTTAGATTTTCCTGTCAAAAGCCAACTAATCCCTAGTAGCGAGACTGCCGTAAGGACTCCGACAAAAGCAATTAGGATAGTAAATAATAAAGTAGACATATGTTAGCACCTTCTGTGATATATCTATTGTATCCCTAAAAGATTATTTTGGAAAGCGATACTCAAATGATCTTAAAATTCACTGATATTTAAAGCTGTGATTAGAAATGATTGACTCTACATTAAACGCAATCATGGGTAACAGACAGGAGTCGATTGGAAAAATGTTTTTGTGACTTTTCTTTTGTGATAATACAGGTTTCACTATAATAAAGATATGATTACACAATTCATCAATGGAAAAATCATTAGAGATGGACATGCCCATAAGGAAGACCTATGGATCGATGAGGGCGTCATTATCACACCCCAAGAGGCTGCAGATGTCGTGGTTAACCTGCATGGACATTACGTAGCTCCTGGTTATATTGATCTGCAGATCAACGGTGGATTTGGAGTGGATTTTACCACAAACCTTCAAGAGGTTAGAACGACAGCAAAAAAACTTTTAAGGCATGGCGTGACAGCTTTTCTTGCCACTCTCATTTCCTCTCCTGCGGAGAGATATCGAGAGCAACTAGCCGACTTTGAACCGCAAGCAGGGGGCAAAGAAGGGGCTGCTGTATTAGGTCTACATTTAGAAGGGCCCTTTTTTAATCCCGAACAGAATGGGGCACATTCTCCTCAATATATTCGTGACCTCTCTTTAGACACTCTTGAATCTATGTATGGTGAGATGGAGCATGTAAAGATGGTCACTCTTGCCCCTGAAATCTCTGGCGCCTTAGATGCCATAAAATCTCTCTCTCGGCGAGGAATTGTGGTGGCAGCGGGGCATACAAACGCCACAGAGGAGCAATTATCGGAGGGCATAGAAGCAGGTCTATCGGTCGTGACACATCTTTATAATGCCATGTCACCTTTTCATCATCGTCGCTCAGGGGTGGTAGGAGCCACCTTACTTAATAAAAATTTACATTTCTCGATTATATCGGATGGCGTGCATGTGAATGACGCCGGCCTTCACTTAGCATGGCGCATGAATTCAAAAGGACTGTTTTTAGTGAGTGACGCTGTGGCTTTATGGGGAGTCCCTAAAAAACGAGCCTCTCAGGGACAGGTGGATATTTTGGCAGATGCAAAAAAAGTTTACGTGGTAGAGACTGGCCGCTTAGCCGGAGCTTTAATGGGATTAGACGCCAATGTTCGTCACTTAAAAACTGTGACAGGTTGCTCTGCTGCCTATGCTATTGAAGCCGCTAGTACAAAGCCAGCGCGTATTTTGGGTCTAGAGCATCAAATAGGGAGTCTTAAAGTCGGATGCCAAGCAGATCTGGTGATTCTTGACCATGATCTAGATGTTCAAGCGACCTATATAAAAGGCGAATGTGTTTATACACGTCGACACTTATCAGATGAAAGTTGAGGACGATTATCAGCTTTCGATGAATAATTCTGGAAGCGAATGATAGGAAAAATGATTGCGACCGGTATTTCTGAATTAGAAAGATTTGATACTATGAACAAGCTATTCTCATTTTGGTATTCTTTTAAGAAGGTATACAATCTATCCATTCATAAAAAATCTCCTGCAAAGTCTTTTTGTATAAAGCTTTTTGGAATATAACTTAGCGTGCATTTCATAATTAAATATTAAACTTTGTATCATTCCAAAAAATATTAAAGTTATCTGATTTTAATATTATCTTAATAATTTTTGGTTAAGGTATTTCATCAAAAAACGAAATAAAGTAATTTAGACCTAGTAAAGCTATAGACGGGGTATTTATGACAAGTAATTTGCAAATTAATGATTTACCCAATGAAGTACTGGATTTGATTTTTAGTTTTTGTGGAAAAAATCCAAAATCCCGCATGACTTTTTGTGGTATAGAAGAGCCACATCCAAAAATTTCAAAAGTATGTAAAAGATGGGAAGAACTGAACTACAGACAATATAGAAATATACTAACTGTCTGCAAAGGAAATAAAGATACTACGAATCGTTTTACATATATCCCAGAGATTTTGAAGAGTCAGATGACAAGTGCAGTAGCAAAAAAAATTGTCGAACGAATCTTTGAAAATACTGGGGGACCCAAATGGTGGGAATCCATTTCTGAAGGCTCGAAAGAATGTACTGAATTATTGCAGAAATTAGAGAAAGATCAAGATGCAAAGCACACTTTAAAGTTTCATAAAGAATACAAACCCGACGATAGATTAACACAAGGGTTAGCTCTCTGGCAGCAGACAAATACAAAGGAATGGGCCACCATGAAGTTAAAGGTACGCGAATTTGCTTTGAAGTTAGTTGCTAAAATTGCTTGTGACACGCCGTATTCACCTGTGGATTGTCGTCTGACAGTTCTAACTTTACCTGAAGTGTACAACCTTAAAGTTTTCGGATTGGAAGTAAGCAGTCATAGCGATAGTGTTGTAAAAATAAGTATGTACGCCCCTAATCTGGTTTTCAAAAATTAAAGTCCCTAAACTGAGCGTTTAGAGACTATTGGCTGATTGCTATTTTCTTGAGAATTAATGCAGACCATCTTCTAGATGAATTCTATCTGAGTAACTGGTATTTCAGGTTTCGTTCAGCTCTCAAGAGCTTAGCTTTGATACCTAAATAACATCAGCATTTTTTTGGTCTAACTAGAAAAGAGCTAAGAAAATCTTAGCTCTTTTCTGTTTTTTATTCCTCATCATCTTCGTCGTCTTCATCAAAGTCGTAGTCGTCCTCTTCTTCGTCTTCATTCAGATCTTTGACAGGCTCGACTTTAGCAACTGGCTTAGTGACTTTTGAAGCTGCACGCTTAGGTGCACCGGGAATGTAATCTACCCAGATCGGTGAAGACCATGCCATGTGACCGTCCTCTTGTACCACTCTTAGGTAGTAAAATACAAAGGGAGGGCTCTTATCTTTGGTAGATAAGGTTACTTTATCAAGAGGGGTCATGTCATCGAAGGTAAAGTCCAAGCTATATCCTTCAGGTTTAAAAGCCTTCAATACTTTCCCATTACGGATGATTTCTACAGATTTTAGGTGAGTCGTTCCAGCCACAAATCCTGAGATGTGACGATTAATATTAAGTCCATGCTTTTGAGCGGTAGAGATTTCGCTTCCCATGGGCGAGCCTGCAATGTATAAACCTACAATAATCCGTTCTCCAGTCGTAGCATAGCAGGAGCGGTTATAAAGGGCCTCTGCGAGAGATGCACGTGTGTGCTCATTGGCTATAATCGCAGTCATACCTGGAGAATACTGAACTTGATCTCCTTCAAAGAATGGAGCATAGATTCCTCTATCGTCAAGCCCACCCGCTACAAAGCCAAAACGGCAATTATTCATCAATGCTTTTTGGATGGATCCTTCTAGGGATTCCTGCACACCTACTTTGCCATTGATTTGAATAGGTCTTAAATTGCCTTCTTTCTTAGTACACTCAGACGATCCCCACGCGTTGTAGATTTCGACTACACGTTCGTAGTCGGGATCAAAATTGGAAAAATCAAATTCATATCCTTTGCCCATGGTAAAAGTGGGGATTGAGATGATTTCTTTTGGGGAAAAACTTTTATAGATTTTTTTCAAAGAGCTATACTTCGTATCTTTTTTTCGTAAAGGTTGTTTATGATCCTTTAAAAAAACGACTTGACGCACCCCTTCATCACCAGGGGTACCTACCCACTGCGTGCCTAAGAAAGTCGTAAAGCGATCATTTTCATCAAATTCAAGAATGTTTTGGCTGATTGATTTCCACATTTCATTGCTGGTCTCTTCTTGATTTTCAAATGGAGAAGCACCAAAATAATTCATCCCTTTGTCGTCGCGAAAATGTCTTAAGCAGCTTTCGATATTTTCAGTGGAATCAATTCTTTCCGATTCTCCGTGTAGAATCCCCCAAAAAACACTTTTGCTATTATCTGCGAAACATTTAATAGGAGGGGACTGGAAGACTTCTTTTGTATAAGTATTTAAGAGGCGGATTGTGTAGATTCCCGGTTCATTAAAATACAAATTGGGAAGTGCAATGAAGCCAGTTTCAGGCACAAATAACTTCCAATTTAAATTCTCTCTTAAATGTTCATAGGATAATTCAATCAGCGTATCTTCCGGGGCATCACTTGTCAGGTTTCCATATTGATCTTCAAAACGCACAATGACATCAAAGCGCTTATTGCGGGTGACATAGGAAGGGGCTACTACGCGAATTGAGTGTAAAGTGTTACCTTTAATATCCAGGCTGAATACTTCAGGTTCTACGTAATGACCTTTCCCTGATGGATCGACATATAAGTTAAAGGCACGGCGCCGCTGGGAGTTTGTCTGGGCTCGGTTACCATTTTTATCGGCTTTCTTCTCATCGGGAGATCCTACAACAATGGTAAAATTACTTCCTGCCTCTAGTGCCGCAGGGAGAATGAATTCAAAATCTGGAGTAAAATTATCTGTGGCCATGACTTCTTTTGCAGGAATTACTTTGCCATTATCTAGCTCTGCATAAATGACATTGGACGTTTTTTTTAAATTTGCACTGGGGATTTCCCAATCGATATCTCGACCTTTGCTTAACATATCGAATTTAAGACGTGTTCCTTTAGGCAGGTTGGAAGCAGATGTGTAGATAAACTTCCAAGTATTCACTTGGCCAGCCTGCGCAATAGCCGGCTCACAGTAGCAGATAGATCGACGCATGTAGTTACTCCATAAATTTCTATAAGTCAGTGTCATTATGTGAAATAATTGATTCTTTTTCAAGTAAGATGTGTAAGGGAGTTGTAATCAATATCCCAGGAAGTTAAAACCCGGGTGTTAGGAAAAACTTCTTGTTTGGGGCACACTTTTAAAAATATCAAAATACCAAAATGACTAATTTGTGGTATGAATCAAAGATTTTATTTCTAGGTTGATCTTTTTAAATCAGGCTTTTTTTGCTTGACGAGTGATGTATTAAAGTGTGTCTGAAGATTAACTAAAAAGATGTTTGTCTTTCAAATTTTATTGAGAATCCTAATGGAAAGTTTATCTGACCTTTGTACTCTTTGCAGTATCCACTTAAATCAGTATCCTATTGTCGATGGCAACAATCGATTTTGTTGTGCGGGATGTCAGGCAGTCTACCAAATTCTTTCTTCCAAACATCAACTAGATAATATTTTTACCTCTCCTATATTCCAACAAGCTTTAAAGTCGGGTTTAATTTCTAATCCTTCCTTACTTGATGAAATACGAAAAAGAAAGGAAAATTTGGGAAGTCAGACGACATTTAAGTATCATTTGGAGATTTCCGATATGTGGTGTCCCTCCTGCGCCGATGTGATACGGTTGATTTTACTCCAGGAAAAGGGGGTAGTAAATTGTGTAATTGATTATGCAACGGACTTAGCTGCTATCGAATTTATACCTGAAAAAATATCTAAAGAAAAAATTCAGCAGATGATTGCGAGTTTAGGTTATCAGGCGCATGCACTAGAGAATGCTGAAAATAAAAAAACGAACGTGGATCTTTACTTGCGATTTGGCGTGGCAGCTTTTTGTTCACTGAATGCGATGATGTTTGCTTATCCTCTTTACTCTACCTATTTTGATGATCAAGCCCATGAAGATGGCAAAATTTTTGCGTGGCTCAGTTTTTTTTCTGCGATTCCAGTCCTAACTTATTGTATGTGGCCTATATTAAAACGCTTTATCAATAGTTTAAAATTTGGTCTGTTGGGGATGGAGGCCCTGGTTATGCTAGGCGTATCTGCAGCGTTTGGGCTTTCCCTGTATGAATTATCAATGGATAGTAACCAGGTTTATTTTGATTCCATGACAGTGATTGTAACTTTTGTACTCTTAGGCAAAATTATTGAAAATAAAGCGAAATTTTCTTCAAAAGAGACTCTTTTCAGACTTCACCGCTCTCTTCCCAGGCGTGCACGAAAAATTTTTCCCGACGGAACTGTAGAATTCGCATCCACAAAAGAGATAAAAATGGGTGATCTTCTAGAGGTTTATGCTGGCGAAAAAATTATTTTGGATGGTGAAGTTGTAGATGGCGTTGGAACGTGTGATGAGTCTCTTATGACAGGGGAATCCATGCCCATACAAAAGCAGAGTAAAAGTACTTTGATGGCAGGGTCTATTTTACAGCAGGGTAGGCTAGTTTTTAAAGTGACTCGTGAAATCAATGAATCTACACTTAGCCAAATTATTAACATTGTCGAGCAGGATCTAGCTCACAAGTCCAATTATTCTCGTGCCATCGATCGCATCATTCCCTGGTTTGTTCCTCTCGTGCTATTTGTAGCATTCCTAACGGCAGGTACATTTTTTTGGGGGAATGATCGAGGGCTCCTTAATGCAGTTTCTGTTTTACTGATTGCATGTCCTTGCGCCATTGGGATTGCCGCTCCCCTAGCTGAATCTCAAGTCTTACAAAAGCTAGCCGATCAAGGTGTAATTATTCGTAACCGAGGATGTTTAGCACTCATGGACCGCGTGACAACTTTTGTGTTTGATAAAACAGGCACAGTCACTGAAGGGCAGTTTCGTATCCTGGAGGGAATTGAAAAGTTGTCTAAAGATGAATTAGAGATACTAAAAACAATAACACGTCCTTCTAATCACCTCATATGCAAAGCTATTTATCAAAGTCTTAAAGTCGATTGTATAAAATCTGAACACATTGAAGAGAGCCCTAGTAAAGGCATGAAAGGGATTTTCAAGGGTCAAAAAGCACTGTTAGGGTCTTTCCTATTTTTTCATGAACAAGGCATTCAGATCGTAGAAAAGCCCGATCAACTTGATAGCGAGGGAGTGTATACTTATGTCTACTTCTCACCGGACTCTAAAAAAATTTTCCGTTTAAGGTTAGGAGATTCGATTCGGGGAGAGGTCATGGATGTGATTAAAAATTTGCAATGTCATACAGTGCTTCTTTCGGGTGATCGTAAAGAATCCGTAGAGTCTGTGGCCCGTGCGTGTGGTTTTGATGAGTTTCTTTTTCAGATGGCTCCACTACAGAAGCGCGACTATATAGAAGATCTAAGAAACCGACAAGTGGTCTGTATGGTCGGTGATGGGATTAATGACGCGCCTGCACTAACAGCTGCACATGTCGGAATCTCTGTTGTTTCTGCCTCAGATATTTCCATTCAAGTTTCAGATATATTGCTCACAACTGATGGTTTAAGCGTTTTACCTTCCATGCTTAGATTAATTGTGCGCGGGCAAAAGATCTTGCAGCAAAATCTTTTCTGGGCCTTCTTTTATAATGCCATTGGCATTTTTCTTGCCTTCTGCGGTCTGCTTACTCCCATTTTTGCTGCTTTTGCCATGACTATTAGTAGTCTTATGGTTGTTTTTAATTCAAAGAGGCTTACTTAGAACATCCATTGCTTACTTAAACCCAATTAAAGCTTATTTATATAATTTTTAAAATTTCGATTTATTGATTAATATTTTTTATATAAATTATAATATTTATATAATTTAAAACAAATTGAAGTCATTTCAGATACAAAACAGTTGAAGTGATGAATCAGAAATTTAAAACAACTTCTGCAGCCTGCATAATTTTCTCTCGTAATTTAAGCTCTCTTACGCCTAAACTATTGCCTTTTTATTAGGAGATTAATATGGTTGTTAGCGTTTTTAACCTTTATTCTATAGGCGTTGGACCTTCTAGCTCTCATACAGTGGGCCCCATGAGAGCTGCTCGACAATTCATTTCAGAAGTAGAAAAACGTGGTTTTTTGTCACACATTAAACGATTGAAAGTTGATTTATATGGATCATTAGCCTTGACAGGTAAAGGACATAGCACGGATCTAGCTATTTTATTAGGACTCGAGGGATTTAGTCCTGAAGGGGTCGATCCGAATAGAATTTCAGAGATTATTTCACAAATTCGCACCAGCCATCAATTAAATCTATTGTCAAAATTTCCTATTCACTTTCATGACAAAGAAGACTTATTATTTCATTATGATAAACAACTACCCTACCATCCCAATGGAATGCGATTTACAATTTATGATGGGGATAAGAAAGAACTGTTTTCAGATACCTATTATTCAGTCGGGGGAGGGTTTATTTTAAACCATGAAACAGCTACATCAGATGCGACCCTTGGTGAAACTAACCATCCTCTTCCTTTTCCTTTCACCACAGGTAATCAACTTCTAGAACTTTGCAATCAGCATCATATGACTATTGAACAAATCATGATGGAGAATGAAAAGACTTGGCGTTCTGAGCCTGAAATACGTGAGGGACTTTTGAAAATTTGGCAGGCAATGCAAGATTGTGTGAAGCGTGGATGCCATCAAGAAGGAATTTTACCTGGAGGATTGAATGTAAGACGTCGGGCTCCGGGTTTATTAAAGTCTTTAGAAGAAAAGCAAAAATTACAAATTAAAAATCCTGCTGAAGTCATGGAGTGGGTGAGTTTGTGGGCCCTTGCCGTTAATGAGGAGAACGCTGCAGGCGGTCGAGTCGTTACAGCACCTACTAATGGTGCTGCAGGAGTCATTCCTGCGGTGATGCACTACTATTCAACACTCATTGAAAATTCAAATGAGGAAGGTATTATCAAGTTTCTTTTGACTGCTGGTGCGATAGGTATTCTCTATAAAGTGGGAGCCTCCATCTCAGCCGCTGAAATGGGATGCATGGGTGAGGTAGGGGTAGCTTGTTCCATGGCTGCTGGTGGTTTAACAGCTGCTCTGGGAGGAACAATCATGCAAATTGAAAATGCTGCTGAAATCGGCATGGAGCATAATCTAGGTCTTACATGCGATCCAGTAAAAGGACTCGTGCAGATTCCTTGTATTGAGCGAAATACGATGGGTGCTATAAAGGCTATTAATGCTTCACTTCTAGCATTACAGGGTGATGGTAGACATCATGTATCTTTGGATCAAGTGATTGCCACTATGCGACAAACCGGCCATGATATGCACAGCATTTATAAAGAAACTTCGTTAGGAGGTCTAGCTGTTAATGTTCCAGAATGTTAAGGTAGATTATAAAGAAAGTGTTGCATAAATGACCATAAAGAAGCCGTATGGAAAAAATCGAAGAAAAAGAACCTGTTGTATTTGAGATTGAAGGACAAAAACTTTTTGCTGTGATGCACCTTCCTTTGCATCATCATCATCTCTTACCTGGAGTCTTAATGTGTCATGGACTCGCAGGAAACAAAACAGGCCGATATCGGTTATATGTGCATTTAGCCAGAGAGTTGGCTAGGCTGGGTATTGCTTCATTACGTGTTGATTTTCGCGGCTGTGGCGACAGTGATGGTGAATTCTCAGATGCCACTGTAAGTGGTTTTTTAAAGGACGCACATATAAGCTTACAGTATCTCTTAAAGCATCCACAAATAGACTCAGCACGTGTGGGCATCTTTGGACGCTCGTTTGGTGCAGCGATTGCTCTTATGGCGGCCAATCAAAATAGCAAAGTAAAAAGCTTAGCACTCTGGTCGCCTCTATATGATACAATGCAATGGGCCAATCAATGGAAATTATATCATGATTCTAGCACACCTAATCACGTAAGAGAGCAAATGTTAAGAGTGGATGGTCAAACGGGAAACTATGAGTTCTTTAATGAATTTTTTAAAATTAATTTAGAACAACAACTCGATGAGCTACAACATGTTCCTTTACTGCACATCCATGGCATTAAAGACAATATTATTGACATTCATCATGCGGATTTATATGAAGAAAAAAGAAAATCCGCTAAAGCGCCTTCTAAGTTCATTCGATTCGCAGAAGCCGATCATGACTTTTTCCATCGTGTGGATCAATTAAAGGCCATAGAGGAAACTGCCAATTGGTTTCACAAAACACTTTGAAAGCAAGGATGATATGCCAAGTCTGCTGCAGAATCTTAGGAGAGAATATGTCCCCACTCTTCCTGATCTATTGAAAGATATCAATACACTATCTATTAGCCCTTCTAATAATTTGTTGGAAAAGCATTCACCCTTAGAAAAAATTTTTCCAAAAACTTATCAACAGCCCAGACTAAGTATTGTCAAAGATAAAATCCGAAAAAATTCGCCCTTGCGAATAGGATTTGTTTTTTCTGGCGGACAAGCAGCTGGTGGCCACAACGTTGTGACAGGTCTTTTCGATGCGTTAAAAAGAATGCATGAGGGGAGTCGTCTTTGGGGGTTTATTGACGGTCCAAAGGGGATCATAGAAAACAACGCTAAAGAAATCACCTATGAGATTCTAGCTCCCTACCGTAATCAAGGTGGATTTGATTTGGTAGGATCCGGTCGAACAAAGATTGAAACCAAGGAACAATTTGAAGCAGCGGCCCAGACAGTTAAAGAACTAGAGCTGGACGGGTTAGTGATAGTAGGGGGAGATGACTCCAATACCAATGCTGCTCTGCTCGCAGAGTTTTTCTTGGAGGTAGGAATCCGGACGAAAGTCGTGGGCGTTCCTAAGACAATCGATGGAGATTTAAAGAACGAACACATTGAAATTTCCTTTGGTTTTGATTCTGCTACCAAGACCTTTTCAGAAATTATTGGCAACATTCTCACCGATGCTTTATCTGCAAAGAAGTACACTTTTTTTGTTAAGCTCATGGGACGCACCGCTTCCCATATTGCTATGGAATGTGCGATGCAAACTCACGCCAACTTAACATTTATTGGTGAAGAAGTCCAAACAGAGAGAAAGACCTTAAAAGAGATCACTTGTGAAATCACAGATCTCGTCATAGAAAGATCAAAACAGGGAAAAGACTATGGTGTGATTCTTATTCCGGAAGGACTGATTGAATTTATTCCTGAGTTTAAACAATTGATCAGTGAGCTTAACAAATTACTCGCAGCAGATGAGAGGCATGCGTTAAATATAGATAAACTGAATCAAAAAAATGAAAAAATTGACTATGTATACCCTCTTCTAACGGAAGAATCTAAAGAATGCTTCTCTTCTTTACCTGAAGAGATTCAAATTCAGTTATTATTGGATCGAGATCCACATGGCAATGTTCAAGTTTCTAAAATTGATACTGAAAGATTATTGATAGAGACGGTTAAATCAGAACTAGCGAATCGACACAAAAAAGGACAGCACCCTGTTAAATTTAGTCCTCAGCCTTTATTTTGCGGGTATGAAGGGCGGGCTTGTCTTCCCTCAAATTTTGATGCGAATTATTGTTATGCGTTAGGCCATGTCGCAGCCTTATTAATTAATGGGGGAGCGACGGGCTATATGTGTAGTATTTCGCATTTGGAACTTCCGACGTGTAACTGGCAAGTCGCTGGAATTCCGCTAGTCTCCATGATCCATTTAGAAGAACGTCATGGCAAAATGAAGCCCGTTATAAAAAAGGCCTTAGTAAAGATGGAAGATCGTTTATTTCAACAATTCGCTGCGGTGCGTGATCAATGGCGTTTAGATGATGATTATGTCAACCCTGGTCCCATCCAATTTTTTGGTCCTGAGTCCTTGACTGATTGTAAGACATGGACACTCATGGAAGCTAAAAAGCATGATTTAGATCCTCCAATAGACTGAACAGTATTTCGCTTGGTGGCGTTTTAATCTAGATTGATGATGAAGATGCGTATTTCGCAGATGTTAGCTTTCTTTTAAAGCTTCACTCGATATAATTTGCCACTCCAGGGCAGGAGAAAGACGCCTGCTTCATCTTCATGTTCCTGAGAGTTTTCTTCGGCATTAGAGGATAAAATTAATTCCTTTCTTTGCGTAGAATCAGAAAGAGGGATAATTTGCATTTCATTTGAAAAATTTCCAGCAAAAATCATTTGAGCTCCTAGTAAATCTTTTCGACTAACGATCAGCCATCTTTTGTTTTCGTCAAAAAAGACTTGCGTGAGGTTTTTATCATTATTTGACAAACAGGAGGAAGATTTTCTAATCTGAATCAGTTTTTTATAGTAGTTTAGGATCTCTTGGTGTTCCTGTTGTTTCAATTCCTCCCATGAAATTTTTGAGTCTATGAACCTTTGATTATTCTGAGGGTTGAAAATTTCTGATTGTTCCAGATTGAATTCTTTTTGATATCCGTCGCGGACGAGATCGCCTAATTTTTTATCTTCAAAATCAGTAAAAAATAAAAAAGGCGTTTTAGCATTCCACTCTTGCCCCATAAAGAGGAGAGGTAGATTTGGACTAATCAAAAGAAGCATGGAAGCTAGTTTATACTGATCGATGGTATAAATATCTCCCAGACGCTTTCCTTGACTTGCATTACCGATTTGGTCATGATTTTGGATGCAAATAATAAATCTATCGCCGGGTATATGGATTGAAGAAGAACCAAAGTTTTTCTCTCGATAGAGGGAATATCTTCCATCATAAATAAATGTATCCTTGATGGCTTTCGCTACATCGGCCATGGAGCCAAAGTCTTTAAAATACTGCCACTGACTTTTTGTGATTAAAGCTTGCTGTGCATGATGAAAATCATCACTCCATTGAGCATCTAAGTTGTATCCATCATGAGAGTCTGAATCAATGACACGAATGTCATTCAAATCGCTCTCTGCGATAATAAAAGCTTTTTTTTGTAAATAATCTGCTTGCAGATGGAAAGCTGAGCTTAAAGATTTTAAAAAATGTTGAGTACTGGAATCATAAATGGCATGGACTGCATCTAAACGAAGCGCATCAATGTGATAGTCTGTTAGCCAGTAAAGGGCATTATCTATAAAGTATCGACGTACTTCATCACTTCGAGGGCCGTCATAATTGATGGCTGACCCCCAGGGGGTCTTATAAAGGTCGGTAAAATAATCACCAAAGTTGTCAAGGTAATTTCCTTCTGGTCCTAGATGATTATACACCACATCTAAGATGACAGCCAACCCTCTTAAGTGGCATGCGTTAATCAGTTTTTTTAGTCCTTGCGGTCCCCCATAATGATGATGGGGGGCATACAAGCACACCCCATCATATCCCCAGTTGCGGGTACCTGGAAATTCAACAACAGGCATAAGTTCAATCGCTGTAATTCCTAATTCGCACAAGTAGGGTAATTTCGCAATGATTGCCTCAAAAGCCCCCTCAGGGGTAAAAGTTCCCACATGTAGTTCATAAATCAGATAGTCTTTAAGAGGAATCCCCCTCCACTCTTGATCTTGCCATGCAAAAGAAGAATGCATAAACCTTGAAGGACCGTGGACGCCGAAAGGCTGAAAACGTGAGACAGGATCTGGATAGGTGTGTTTGTGATTGAGGCGATAAAAATAATCTAATGAGGGCAAGGGATAAGGAGTTTCATATTCAAAATACCCGGGCAAAGGTTGCTTCATGTTTACTTTTGAAAGGATATTTTGATTATCTTTAACGAAAAGGACCTCTACATCTTCTGCTTTGGGTGCCCAGAGCGTAAATCGAACATTCCTTTCATCCGTCAGGTACGCGCCTCTTTTTAAAGACCAACTATGCATAACTTCCCTCTAATAGAGCCATCGGAAATTTTTTTAATAGAGGATCCAAACGTATATGACTTTTTTCTGCTGCAATAGCCTCTTGATTCAACAGATTTATGAAACGACAATCCGAAAATTCTACGGGTAACTCTAGATAAGTATCATTCCATAGATCTTCGCGCGTTGCATGATGAAAGTCCTTCATTAATGTAGAATAAAAGCGTGTCGTGATGATGATTGCGATTTGCGACTGATGCACACGAGCATAGGCAATCACATGTGCGTTCAAGGGCCCCTGTACCTTAAGTGGAACATAAATACCCTCATCAAAAAGCTGGGGCTGGGTCTTACGGAATTGAAGAATTTTATGGATGAGAAATAATTTAATCCGTCCATCCTGCGGCTGAGTGAGGAGCTCTTGGATGTTAGTCGTTTCAGAAATAGCCAGCAGAAGACTTTGACGTTTATGATAATCCACAGGTCGACGATTGTCTGGATCGACAAGACTAAAATCCCAAATTTCGTTGCCTTGATAAATATCCGGGATCCCAGGAGAGGTGAGTTTTAATAAAGTTTGTGACAGTGAATTCAATAAGCCCCACGCACTGATTGAGAGAGTAAATTTTTTTAATTCTTGCAAAAAAACATTCTCAGAACGATTCTCAAGAATACGATCAATGAATTGGCTCAAGGCTTGATCATGTTCCTGATCAGGGTTTAGCCAGCTGCTATGAATTTTAGCTTCTTTAACGGCCTTCTCCATGTATTTTTGGATACGGGAGATATATATTTTATGCGTACTCGCATCCATTGTTTCTAAGGGCCAGGTCCCCACGATGGTTTGATATAAAAGATATTCTTCATTTGGATCCGGAACAATTTCATCTTCAAGGGTGACCTTATGTTTTTCGTTTAATTGACTCCAATGCTTAAGAGCGGCGGCCCACTCCTGGGGAATTTCCGATAGAACATTTAATCGCGCCCGCACATCTTCGCCCCTTTTAGTATCATGGGTCGAACTTGCTAATAGCGCATGAGGCCAAAATTCAAGCCTTTCAAGATTAGCTTTATGAAAGGTGTCAACAGTGGTCCCAAAACTATATAGATCACTACCCACTTCGTTTAGTGAGGACAAAGGGTAATACCGATAAAAGGCTGTATCTTCAATGCCTTTAGCCATGACAGGGCCAGTCAATTGCTGAAAACGCATGACGAATTCTTGACGCTCTGTCTTTAAATCTTGTGTCAATTGATCTGGGTACTCTAGCAGGAGGATACTTTGTATAAATTGATAAATCTCGCTATGCGTGACAGGATTACTTCTTTTCGCTTTTTTGACGGCACTTCGAATCACTAGTCGATCCTCTTCCCGAATTTCTCCCTCTGCAGCTCTGACATAGCTTCGGTATACAGGAAAACAGACTATAATATCGCATAATGCGGCTTTAAGACTGGCTGCGGTAAAATCTTTAGAACTTCTGTGATGTTGGGCAATATGGTCTAACTTTTTCGCTAAAACGTGCACCTCACTAGAGAGAAGGGTATCGATCACTAACTTTTTACATACATGCATGAGATCACGAATGGAAATGCGATTATTTGTAAATTGCTGATAGATGTCTATGAGCGCTTGTTTATTAGCTGAGTATACAAATAGACCGTTCTGTAGATTTAAGTACTCATAGCCGACAGTTCCATTTAATGGCCAAGTGTTAGGGAGCTTTTCTGACCCGGTGAGAATTTTTTCAGCGACCACATACAAGAACTTATCTTTATGATTCTTATAAATTTTGGTCAGGTATTCATAAGGATCATATAATCCATCAATATGATCAATTCTCAGGCCTTGGATATAGCCCTTTTCAATGAAAGTAAATATCAACTGATGGATAGAGTCAAAAACCTCAGGCTTTTCTGTCCGAATGCCGGCGTATTCAAAAATATCAAAAAAACGTCGATAATTAATTTCATCATTAGCCACACGCCAATAGCAGAGACGATAAGACTGTTGGTTTAGAAATTTTTCAAGTCGATCAAAACTGAGCGGATCTCCTTTTTTTCCATTGATGGCATCAAGATGTTTATTCAGTAAAACGGCGAGATTTGAATTGCCTAGGATTAAAAGTTCTAAACGTTTTTTTATAATTTCTTTTTCGCGCAAACGTTCTTTCACAAGTTCATGATTCGTTTCATGGGTTGCTGGTAGATGGTTTAAAGCTGTAATGATACTCTCTAATTCTAAGTAGTCAGGATCCTTTTCTGAAAAAATTTTTTGTACTTGTTGGGCAAAAATATTTAAGAGGGAGGGCCAGCTTTTTGGATCTGTGGGTAGGGAAAATTCATAAAGAACTAGATAAAACGCTCCTTTAGCATAAGAGATTTTTAAAGTTTGATTTTCCAATGCTTTTTCATAAGGTTGGTCTAGAACAGGTAAAAATATTTTATTATCAAAGAGTAGTCGCGGTGGGTGCCAATCGATGTCAAAGTAATCAGCATAGGGTGAAGAGGGGCCGTTTTCTAACACATCTTGCCACCATTGATTCCGGGGGTGGTAGATATACATATGATTAGGGACGATGTCTAGAATCAGTCCCAGAGAGTTTTTTTTTAGCGCATGAATTAAACCTTCAAACTCTTTTTCCGTTCCAATTTCAGGATTGAGTTTATTGTAATCCACAACATCATACCCATGGGTGCTACCGGGTTTTGCCATTAAAAGGGGAGAGGCATAGCAATGGCTGATGCCTAAACGACTTAAGTACTCTGTGATTGCAAGCGCCTCTTTAAAGGAGAAGTCTTTATTGAATTGTAAACGATATGTAGCTCTGGGTAAAGGTCCTACGTTCATGCATTCCTTCCGTCCATTCTTGATGTCTTTATATTATATAGAATAATCTTTTGAAACCATCGTTGAATGAGAGGATGGAATAGTGAGGGAGTAATACTTTTAGAACGTGGGTTTTAGACCTACTAGAGTCTTATGAAAAATTCATTTTCACTCCATGCTGTCGGCTTTTTCTGATTGCAGAGAAAAATCTTGCCTATCGCTTGGTTGTGCCATGAGCTTTTTTGAGTAGATTACATGCTCTGCAGGAGTTGTTTGGTGTACGCTTTTAACGGATTTTTAAAAACCTGTTCGCACATACCGCTTTCAATAATTTCACCCTTGTACATCACGGCTACGCGATCAGCGATTAATTCAACAGTAGCCAAATCATGAGAAATAAATAATAACGATAGCCCCATTTCTTCCTTGCAATTTTTTAACAGTTCTAAGATTTGAGCTTGGATGGATAGATCTAGCGCCGATAAGGGTTCGTCACAAATCAATAACTCAGGGGAAACGGAGAGTGCTCTGGCAATGCAGATCCTTTGTCTTTGCCCTCCGCTAAATTGATGAGGATAGCGGTCTAGATGACTTTTAGCAAGGCCCACTTGGTCCAACAGCTGATAAATTTTTTGTGATCTGAGCTCTTTTGTATGAAGTTGATGTATATCAAGAGGTTCATTAAGAATTTGTTTTAAAGTCATCTGAGGATTTAGCGAAAAGTAGGGGTTTTGAAAGACGATTTGTATTTTTCGACATAGGTCCAAATGCGCTTTTTGATTTAATTTAGAAAAATCCTGTTGGTGAAAATAGATCTTTCCAGAGTTGGGTTTTTCCATTCTTAATAAAATTTTAGCTAAGGTAGATTTACCCGAACCACTTTCTCCCACTAATCCTAAAACCTCTTGCGCTTGCATCTCGAAATTGATGTCTTTTAGGGCTTCCAAGGGCCGTCCACCTTGCATATAAAATTTTGTGATATTTTTAATACTTAACATTCTACTTTAACTCTTCTTCGTGCCAACAGGCTGCTTGATGGTCAATTTTTCCTCTAAGATGGGGCTTATGGCTATCGCAACGAGAAATTTTTTCAGGACAACGCGCAGAGAAAGGACACCCTTTGTTTATTTGAAGAAGTGACGGAGGGGCACCAGGAATAATCTTTATCGCTTGGTTTTTACCTTTACCTAATTTAGGACGGCATGAAATTAGAGCCTGCGTATAGGGGTGACGCGGATTTGTTAAAACGTCTTTCACCGATCCTTTTTCAACGATTTCTCCAGCATACATCACGATCACTTTGTTGCATAAGCGCTCCACCACATTAAAATCATGTGTAATCAGTAAAGTCCCCATCTGATGCGAAGCTTGTAGTTCTTTTATTAAATTCAAAATTTGCGCCTGAACCGTGCAATCTAAGGCAGTGGTCGGCTCATCAGCAATTAAAAGTTTTGGCTGACGCGCCATCGCCATGGCTATCATCACACGTTGACACATTCCGCCGCTCAGTTCATGCGGATAGCAAGAATATAAACGATCCACCTGTTGCAGACCGACAGATTCCATGTAGCGGTAGACATCCCATTTGTTTAACTGACCGTTATAACCTTTAACCTCAAGAATTTGCTTACCAATGGATAGGGTAGGATTGAGATATACTTGTGGATCTTGAAAAATCATGCCTATTTTTGTTGCACGAATTTCACGCCTTTCCTTACTAGATTTGTCATGAATATAGTGGCCGTCTAGTCTGATCTTTCCGTCAAAGTCATGATCCCCTAAGCAGGCAATCGTTAATGCTGTCATGCTTTTGCCACAACCTGATTCGCCGACCAATCCCACGCATTCCCCATAATCGATAGTAAAATTGATGTTTTTGATAAGGGGAATCGACTTTTGATTTTGTCTTATAGAAATGCTCAACCGCTCGACTTCTAAAAGAGGGCTCATATGTGAACCTCGCGCTGGTCAAAAAATGAAGACAGGACATCGCCTATAAGGTTAAAACCTAGCATGGTCAGACTAATCGCAGCCGCAGGAAAAAAAAGTCTCCAGGGATAAAAGCTAAAGGCGCTTAACCCCTCATGCGCCATTGTTCCCCAGCTAGACATGGGCGCCTGTATTCCTAACCCCATAAAACTTAAAAAAGCTTCTGCAAATATGGCAGCAGGTATGGTATTTGTAAGGGTCACAATGATAGGGCCTTTCATATTTGGAATCAAATGTTTGATTAACACATGGGGGTAACGTGCTCCAAAAGCGATGGAAGCTTGAATATATCCTAATTGTTTTAAATACCTAACCTGCCCTCGCACGATTCTAGCCATAGTAATCCATCCTAAAATGGTGAGGGCGGCTAGTATAGAAGTAAACCCTGTTCCTAGAATTAAACTCAGGACAATGACGACTAGTAAGTAGGGGAGGGAGTAGAGTATATCTGCAACATTCATCATACAATCTTCTAACCATCCCCCAAAATACGCAGCTAAACTGCCCCAGAAGATTCCAATAAAAATATCGATACATGCAGCTGCAATTCCGATCGTTAGTGAAATGCGCGCTCCATACCAGACACGTGTAAAGACATCTCGTCCCAGATCATCAGTTCCAAACCAATGCTTCGCTGTAGGCGGTTGATTTTTTATCTCTAAATGAATGTCTTCATACGAATAGCCGCTCAACAGAGGTCCAAGAAGAGCCATTATAAATATGATGCCTATTAAGGTAAGGCCTAAGGCGGCAGAGGGATGAAATATAAAATCATACCATAATTTTTTTTTGCACGAAAGCTCATCGAAAGCAAAAGAAATTTCATTCTTTGAATCTGCTGCTGTGATAGTCATGAATTCCTCTTAATACGCGGATCCAGTGCACAATGAATCATGTCTGCCAGAAATAGGAGGAATAGTAGGACAAAACTATAAAAAACCGTGGATCCCATAATCATCGTGTAATCCCTGTTATTCACGCTATTGACAAACCATTGGCCTAGACCTGGAATCCCATAAATTTTTTCAATAATAAAACTGCCTAATAATATATTAGCGCTAAGTTGACCAAAGTAAGGAAGCAAGGGAGCCAGACTATTTTTCAAGGCATGTTTAAATATAATTTGAGTAGGTGATAAGCCTTTAGATGCTGCAGTTTTAATGTAATCACTCCTTAACACCTCTAACATATTTGCGCGCACAAGGCGGGTAATGGAGGCCATTGGCATGGCAGCTAATGAGAGAGCTGGTAGAATTGTTTGTGAAAAACTTCCCCAACGCGCAACTGGGAAAAATCCGGCTTTTATAGCCAAAAGGTATTGGAGAAAAGCAGCTAATATAAAACTTGGAATGGAAATACCAATACATGCGCATAATAGAGTTGTAAAACTTTGCCATTGATCATGTTTAATTGCCGCGTAAACACCTAAAAATGCACCGATCGTCATAGATAGAAGTAGGGCCTGGATACCTAGTAAGGCAGAAATTGGGAAACATTCTTGAATAATTTCATTCACGGTCCGATCTGGATATTGTAAAGAGGGACCCAGATTCCAGGTAAACACAGAACGAACGTATTTAAAATATTGGACATACAGAGGTTCTTCTAAACCATAATGCTTACGAAGGGCTAAGTGGACTTCTTTGGGAAGAGCCTTTTCATCAGAAAAGGGATCACCAGGAATGGCTGTCATCAGAATAAACGTTAGCGTGGTGACAATAAATAACGTGATAGATAAGAAGATAAATTTTTTTCCAAAGAATTTCAGCATGACGGGGTCACTTGTTTCCAGAATTTATAGCAACTCTTTTAGAGATTAGTTAGGATCTTCAACATCTTCTATAAAAGCATATTTAAGGTCTAGGATTCCTAAATCCGATAGCCCAATTCCTCCAATGTACTCACTTTCTAAATAGTTATAAGAACCAAAAAATAAAGGAGCAATAGGCATATCCTCCATCAAAAGTGCTTCTGCTCTTTCAAGATATTGAGTTCTTCTCTCTGGATTAGTTTCGTTGGATGATTGGTTTAAAAGAGCAATATACTCGTTATTTTCCCATTTAGTGCGGTTGGAAGGGTTTGTTTTATACTTGAAAATCTCTAAAAAATTAATGGGATCACTGAAATCTGCATACCAGGAGCCTGTAGCAATTTGATACTCACCTTTGAGAACATTTTCACTAAATATTTTAGGCTCTAAACTTTGTAGTTCAATCTGTATGCCAAATGCATGATTCCATTGTTGTTGAACCGCTTGTGCAATTTTATGGTATCGATCAGTAGCTGCATAGGTAAGCTTAAGGGGGGGAAAAGAATCTTTATCTATATTCATTTCTACTAAGGCCTGCTGAAATAACTCCCAAGCTGCAGGAATATCATGATCTTTGTAATAATGCATTTTTTTCCAACTTACGATAGGTGGCACAATGCCTATAGCAGGTAATTGATTTCCTTGCGTGACATGCTCGACAATAGCTTTTCGATCTAGAGCTAAGTTGAAAGCCTTACGTACTTTTGGATGATTTAGAGGGAAGGCCTCAGTGTTAAATCTGAACCAATGGGTGGCAGCAGCTGGTTTGATCTTGAGTATCTTTTGACTGTGAAGGGTCGCAATAGCATCTTGGGGTAAAGTACTTGTAGGAGAACCTACGTAATCAAGTTGTCCCATTTCGAACATATTTAGTGATGTATGCTCATCAAGCATGATCAATGCAATACGATCGATGGATACAACTTTTTCATCCCAGTAATTAGGGTTTCTAACAAGAACTATTTCATTCTGATGTTTCCATTTTTCCAATTTATAAGGTCCATTACAAACAGGCTCCACTTGATCGACAAGTGAGGACTGTCTAATTTGTGGGCTTGTGGGTAAATAAAAAAAGGCGGACACTAACTTTAAAAAATAGGGCGTGGGATGTTCTAGCTCGACGACTAGATGATTTGGATCTTTAGCCTTAATGCCGACGTGATCGAAATTTACTTTACCTTCTTTATAATCTTTAGCGCCTTTAATATAATAAAATTGGTAAGCATTGGGGGCGGGAAATTGGGGAGATAAAAGGCTTTTCCAAGATTCTTCAAAGTCGTTGGCTGTTAAGGGGGTTCCATCGGACCACTGAGAGTTTCGCAGTTGGAAGGTGTAAGTTTTCTGATCTGGTGATATATCTACGCTTTCTGCAATGCCTGGGGTTACATTGCCATGATAATCAATGCGCATGAGGCCTTCATAAATCATATGCAGGGCATTGGCTGTCGTAAGATCTGTAGCTTTTCTAGGATCTAAAGATGTGGGTTCTTTTTCAAAGGCTATTTTAATCAAGGGATTTTTTTTATTTTCATCTTTTTGAGAATTTTGACAACTAGACGCAAGAAAAATGACCGCTAATGATAAAACCCATCCTCTCATATATTTTCTCCATTTGAGATATTACATTAAGTTAGGGTTATTAAAAGATCAAGGATAAGTCCATTTACTTAGGCCTTGTTATAAGATTTATCTTAGTGCACTCAATAAACTTTCTAAAGTTTCGTTTGAAAACCTTCAGAAGTGTCTTTGATTTGCGAGAATTATAACCCAACCTGGGCCCCTAAATTCCGCCTGAACCTGATCGAACTTGACAAGTGGAAGGTTAAGTCCCGAAGAGCCAAGGTCCAGTCGCGACTTGTTCGAGGGGCATAGCGTTTCAATTGGCAAGTGCAGACTTGTGCTAGGATTTAGGGGGCAGGTTGGGTTTATAGGGAGCATTGGAGTTTTTTTATTGTCGCATTTCTAGCGTTGAGTTATAAAAAAAATTTAAATGTTTAATAATTTAAGGTGACTATGTTTAAAGAATTTTTGAAGTGGTTTATCATTATTGCTATTCTTTTAGGAATAGTACTTTACATCTATGGACAGAAGTTGATGTTTGGTATGACCTCCAATAGTACAGAAAATTATGTAGATAAAACACTTGAAAATCCTAGTGTAAATCATTGGGTTCAGTATGAACCCCCATCCAAGAAGTTTTCTTCTAAATTTCCCTCACCTCCTCAACATGCGACAGATCGTTCTCTAGATGCAAAGACAAAAGAGCCTAAGCAGTATGAAATGTATATTTCAGAGAATAACGGAAAAGTGTTTATGATCAGTGTGATCTCATTCCTTAAAGGAGATAAATCTTTAGAAGGGGAATCCGTTTTAAAGGCAGTGGTGGATGATATGGTAGCCTCTAATCCTGGTAACAAGTTAGAAAAAATCCAATTTGGCTCTAACGATGGATATAAGGATGTGGATTTTCAAATCACGAATAGTGCTTATGCAATCAACGGACGGGCTTTTTTGGCCGAGAATCATCTCTATGTTCTATCCGCACTTTCTAAAACCCCACAAGAGTCGCAAGATGAGTTTGCGTACTTTATTAAATCATTTAAGCTCAATAAATCCCCTATACCTGACGTTCCTAAAGGGAACGATTAATAAACATGGAGTTTCACTATGCGTAAACTTGCTCTACACTCTTTTTTTTGTCTTATCACTTTATTACCCTTACCTCTAAAAGCCAATCTTCCTGGACAACCCCCTTCCTCCTCATCTTCTAGCAAACTACCCTCAAATCCTTTTCATTCAGCTCCACCCACGCAAGCACAACCGTTACCCTCACCTAAAAGACCCCTTCCCCCAGTCAGCTCGAAAGACTCAGGTCCCCCCTTTACATTACCTGGAATTGTTGCCTTGAAAGGTGGGCAGTGGGAGGGAAGTGATAATCTTTATAATTTGAGCCCCAACGTTGGAATTTATATTGAAATTGTTAAACCTGAAGGGAAAAAAATTGAGATTGATGAGGCAGCCCTTAAGTCTCATATCCAGGAAATTTTTTCTAGAGGGGGAATCAATCCTAATGCCATGCATGCTCCAGGATTACCTGGATTCCCTTTATTTCATGTTTTAATTTTAGTGGATACTGTTGAGCAATTTGTGGTCGCAAGCTGTAGTTGTCGCATCTTTGAAAGTGTAGGCTTACAACGGGTAATCATAGAACCGGGCATTACCTATCAAGCTATCACATGGGAAAAACAAGAGTTATTGATCACAGCCAAAGACAACTTTGAGCCTCTTCTTTTGAAATCTCTAGAAGAGCTATCAGGCGCGTTTGTGTCGCGATTTCAATACTTTCAAAATGTGCGCTTACAACAACAATCCAATCGCTAAAATTCTGTATCTAAAAACCCCATATACTTGTCAGATGTTGCATTATTAAAGTGTGTGGGGTTCAATTCATCCATCGCGCAAAGTAGACTTATCTTGTATTATCGATAGAGCCACAGGTTGAAAAAAGGGCGATGGCGTTTAAAGGCGTGTCAGTCCCATCGTTTAGACTTCGAGAAAATTAATCGGCGATCATACGCAGATCATAACGTTTGATATCCATGAACCACTCATGACAAATTCTAAGTTAGGTTGAAAAAATAGGCGTTGGAGGTCTAAAAAAATCTTAGTCTTGCAACAGGCTCCTGGTGTTCTAGATGTACCTAGAGGAATAAATTTGTATCCCCCAGGAAATGAAATCTCTGCCTAAATACATTTAGCAACACTGTAAAAAAATAAAATTTTACAAACAACTGTAGACATTAATGAATAAAAAGAGGATAATTAGGTTATCTGCAATTTTATGAGGCGACTACCTATCTAGAAAGTATTTAAAGTCAAAAGAAAGGTTACTAAACCTTTTGAGTTAATGGTTATTACTCCATTTTGGGATTTGTTTGGACTCAGTAAAATAAATTTTCAGATTTCCTTACAATAATGTGCGAATTGTTCGTTCTAATGCCCTAAATCCTCAAGGTCAGCCTTTCACTGGCAATAAGCATATCATAGATATATATCCCATCAAAAAGCAGTTGTTAACTAACCCAACATGGAGTCCATATGAAGAAAATTTTTGTAGGCAACTTATCCTGGAAAGCATCTGAAGAGACATTAAAACCTCTTTTCGAAGCGTATGGAACAGTTGTCTCCATCAAAATTATTAGAGACCAGTATACCGGCAAGTCTAAAGGTTTTGGATTTGTTGAAATGGAAACTGAAGATGATGCAGCAAGATGCATCCAAGAACTTAACGAAAAACCTTTCCTCGAGCGCAATATGCGTTTGAGCCCAGCGCAAGAACGTCAAGCTGGGGGCTCAACAGGTGGCGGCAGAAGCAGTCATCGCGGTAATGGTGGGGACTCCTACAACAGAGGTGGTGGTCAACGTCATAGAGGCGAAAGATCCTTCGCTTCGGAATAATTAATCGTTTCATAGACGATTTCTTTAAAGCCATAGCTTTTTCCAAGGCTGTGGCTTTTTTTTTAACTCAAGTGTCATGATAAGCTGTTTTCTCATAATCAATCATCATGCTGATTCATCATTTTTACTTTTCTTAACGCCCCTCGAAGTCGCAATCACAAACCCCTGCTTGCTCTTAACCGAGGAAAGACTATTTTTGGGATAGAATATTCTCCCGTGCTGGATGTTATTAATAAAATCTGTTTGCGAAATATAAGATTAATATCTTTAATTGTATTATTTTGAGGTGATTTATATAATTAACGAAACAATTTATGAGAGACTATTATGACTGCTATAGAGAATAAGCAATCTCATCACCCTAAAACGTTCGGATCGTTTATTGCATTTAAAGAGTATTTTAATTTTTCAGGCAGAAGATATCAGTTGATCGATACCCACCTCGTAAAAGGTAAAATCTGTTTGAATGTTGAACTTGTGAATAATAAACACCACACCATTTTAAATGTTTTGAAGGTGGTAAGTTGTGTATCATTAATTATTCCATTAATCATGGCTGTGGGCATTAAGATCATGCGTCAAAAATATTTCATGATTCTTGATAAAAAGCACGTTGATTATGCACCAGATTTGCATGGCGCTCGGGCATTGTCACCAAGGAGTAATTCATTACATTTAACTCAAGCAAGTTCTTCCTCTACCTCATTTGATTCATCAGACAGTGAGCCTAGATCAGAAGAAGAGGTAAATTCTCAGGATTGTCCTGATACATCCTCATCAAGGTCTCGCCAGAAAAACCCCCTCATATCTTTGTGTTGCTGCCTTATGTTATAAAACTTAACCTGACTCATTGATGTAAAGGGCAGATTTTTAGGGATCTGGGGAGATTTCAATATTTTAAATCAACCCCACTCTTTCACGATTTAAACGATTACAATAAGTTTAAGACTGAACGCTACGTTTCATAAGAAATTTATAATTTCTTTAATTAATTTAAAGATGAATTGTTTAACATAATTTTATTATCAATTTTAGAAGGGGTCTCATGGTACCTGTAAATATCAAAATAAAGCAGCGTTCACAAGCTTTTTCAACATTTACAGCGTTTGAAGAGTACTTTAATTTTTCCGGTAGAAAGTATCGTTTAATAGATTCAAGCAGCACACAGGGAAAGCAATGTTTCAAAGTTGAGCCCTTTAGTAGTAAACCTAATATTCCGTTAAATATCCTCAAGGTGATCAGTTGTGCCACTCTCATCATCCCGCTCATTATGGCTTTAGGCCGCATGATTATGCATCGTAAGTTTTCCGTTATCGTAGAAAAAGAGCAACCCAAGACGCTACCTGATGCGCATCAGATCAAAACTAGCGGTGAGAATCAACCGATAACTAATCACACAAATAGGTTAAATCCTCTGGGTTCCACATGCCCACCTGTGAATCAAAATGCACCAGTCTCTAGCTCTGCTCCGTTGACCATAAATCCAACACAAACTGCAGCCATTCCTCAGAAGGAAAATCTCGAACCGAAATTTATAGCTCCTGATCCTCAAGATTCCAAAGAGTTAGCTGACACGATTCATCAATTTAAAACAGGCGCACTAAAGGCGTTTAATCAAGCTAATACCCAAGGTTCCGTCGGTCTAGATTTTACATTGAGCAGTGCGCAAGAAAATATTCTCTTGCAAGCCGACGCAAAAAAGAAATGTGCTGCTAACACGTGGCCTTCTGGGGTTAAAGTGAATAGAGGGGGTGTGAACTGTGTGATCTTCTTAGATTGTGCACCACAGTTTGTTTTTAAGCCGATGGATAGCGAAAAAGCTGCCAAAGAATATCTAGAAATTAATCAGCAAGCGCTTCGCGTGGTATTGGAAGATAACCTTTATTTAATTCACATTCCTGCATCTAAAATAATAAAAGTCCAAGACAAATTTTTCATCATGCAGGAAAAAGCGAACCTTGTTTCTGGGAGTTTTAGGGGCCAAAAGGGCGTTTATTCTTATTGCTGGAATGATGAAGAATTAAATGACTATAGTAAAACACTCTTTTCTCAATTACTCAAGTTTATCACTAAAACGGGTTTTTCTGATGTTAAATATGACAATATTCCGCTTACATTTGATGGAAAAGTTGCCCTTATAGATCTTGACTCAAGTTCTGCAATCGTGGGATTAACAAAGGGAAATGCGAAGGATAGAGGGGGACTTTTAAACTATATTCCCGAGAGGTTTCTTAATGATTTTCTTGAAATGACTCGGGCTCTCCTAGGCCCAATGATTAATTCAACTACAGAAAAGACTTTTAATGAAATCGAAATGAGGGCTAAAAAAAGGGTAAAAAGAACGCAGGATTACGCTCTTTTTCATCAAAAAAATGCTATTTCATCGTCCGCACAGGGTATCGTTAGTGAACCTGCGCTTTCATTTAAAGATGACAGGATGAAAAGTTTGTGTGATACACTCATTGATTTTATTAACATTCAGTTACAAATTGAAAAAAATAACTTGAGTTTGTCCGAGGGGCGTACGATTTTTATTGAAAATAATGTTAAGACACCTCTTTTTAGAAGTGCGCAAGTCCTTTGGGAAAACACAATAGAGCTCGAGCCATCACCTTCAAGACCTAAAGTTCCTAATTATCAGCTAGTGATCAGTGAAATTTTAGAAGAAATGAAAAAAGCAGGTTATATATTTGGATACAAAGTCTCTGCCGAATTACATTTTATTAAGATTAAAGTTTAAACCTAACTTGACTCTTACATCATGATCATGCAGAGCTTGACAAGTGAAAAGGATGAATGTAAAAAAGAACCTTTCTTTGAAAAGAAAGGTTCTTTTTTTTCACAGACCTAAACCAACACATTGAGTCATCAAAAAGGTAGAATATTTTTCAAAATGGAAGTGGCCTTTTCTTCAACTTGATGCAAGGGATGATTAGAATTAGTGGTATTCGATGTCGGGGTCTCTCCAGCTGTTTGCCAAGGGAGTGGATTTGTCGTCGGGGAAGGAGCTTTTTCCTCACTAAGCTCACCCGAGGCAATACGCAAGGCTGTACCAATGAATAACCCCTCTGGTCCTCTATTAGATGCGACCAGCGCAGCAATTTTTGCTGTGGCTTTTTTCTTGTCAATGCTGGCGTTATCTATCGTGCCTTTAAATGGAATTTGTAACATATAATCCCCATCCAATCCAGGAATATTCAATCCTGTATTTAATGCACGCGCCGTTAAACCAATCACCATATTCACTTTATCTTTTACAAAGTTTACTGTTCCCCAGGTCGCAATCGGATAAGCATCCATGATTAGCATGTCCATACGTTGAAAAGTCATTTGACCGTCTTTCATGCTGATATATAAGGGAGTAAACCAAACGGATATATCTTGATTTCCCTGTGTATTAAATAAACTCAAAACGGAACCGAGCTTTCCTTCTTTACGAAAACGAACTTTACCCATCTGTAAAGATGCCGTTTCAATTTTGACTCTATTGAGATCAAAATTTTTGATGGGTAGAGAAAATCCTTTTGCATCAATGTTGATATTTAAAGGGTTATCAGAACCTACTAATCCACTGGCTAGAGGAAAAATATCTTCTAGCACATACTTTCCAAACTCCTTACTAAGGACAATTTGCGATTGAAAATTCTGGTTGAGGAATAAAATCCCGTCTCTTACAGATGCATTCAAAGCAATACTTCCATTCGAGCCACTTAGATTAGCTGTCACGGGTCCTTGGAGTTGGCGAATGTCTATATGAATGAGAGCATTGATTGTGTCACCAAGTGTAGCAGAAATTCTTTTTGTGATTTCATCGCCTAGTCCAATAAATTGACTGAGGAGCTTGAGGGGAAACTGCTGAATATTTGTATCCAAAAGGAGTCCGAGATGATCGATGTCTATATCGCCTGTAGAATTAAAGATTTTGCTGGCTTTTCCTTCCAAAGAAAAAGGCAGAGACGGTGTCTTTTGTTGATTATGTAAACCTTTTAAAGTAAAGGAAATCTCTTTTCCCACTTCGGGAGTCTCAAATTTCCCGTTTATCTGACCTAGCCAAACCTGTCGTCCTGTCCCCTTGTCCTTCATATCGAGGCTGTCAATTGAAACATGCGAAGATAGGCTAGCCTTTAACCAGCTAGGTTTATCTTGGATTTCTAAAGGGAGAGAGAGTTTATCAAGTGTTAAATGGATCAGGGATGGAGTATTTAAAAGGATATCAGGCTGTCGCACGTTTTGTGGGAGTAAGCGACGTCGAAAGGCTTGAAATCTTTCAGGAGTTAGAGCTAACTCAGCCTGAATGGGGGCTTGATTGATCAAAAGACCATTTTGAATGAGCAGGGCGCCCTGCATGCCTAGGTCCTTATTTTTTGCATCAAAACGCAAATTTCCAGACCATGGCTTGGATAATGACATATCAGCCTGAACGTCTAAATCTACTGCTTGTCCCACTAAAGCGGTTAAATCATCTTGTTGCGTAATTTTTTCAACAAAGGCCACAGGGAAGTTGACCAGTTTCGTCTTGTTAGAAATCTGTGCGGATGAAAAATCTATTTTATTGTCGTTAAGCCAATTAGAAATGTCCATAGAGGCAGATAAAGAGCCTTCTACTCTACCACTATGCAACTTTGTTAAGCCCTGAATGTCCAAATGGATTAAACGCTGAAGTCCATCTATGGCCCAATGAACATTCAGTTTTTGTAATGAACCTGCATTTCCATAGAGGTTAATCTGATCAATTTTTAAAAGACCTTTCAACTGCATTTGAGAAAAATGATGAACGCTTAACGGGGTTTGATTGGCCTCAAGGCTCATCACAACTTCAGAGGAGTCTTCTAATCTAAGCCCACTGAGTCCTAACATTTTTAGAGATTCTTGACTGAGATTAAATCTTAACGAAGCAGGCGAGGTTAAAAAAAACTGCTTACCCTTTTCCACGCGCCCTTGCAGCTGCCCCTCGATATTAGGGCTTTTAATGGAGGTTTTTACACCCCCCATTTGCCATTCACCCTGATGATCCAAAGCAAAAGCTGAACTTGCTTTAACTTGAGCAGAACCTCCAAAAATTTGCCCAATAACCTGGGAGTTTTGCTGCGGATGGATGGAAGCCGCAATATTAAAAAGACTGTTCTTTAGATTAGGGCCGGTCAGGTTAGCCTGTATATCAGAAATTTGAAAGGTTTCTTGATTAGAAAGGTTTTTAAAGTCAATCGCCTTAATCCCTAGGTCAGCCATGACAGTCCAATTGGATAATTGCTTATATGCTTCATAGGCGAGAGGAATATGCAACTTTGTCACCTGGACTTGCGCGGGAACAGATTTTTCTACATGTATAGGTTGATCATGCAGTGCAAATTGATTCACCCAGGAGTGCGGGAGCTGATAATCTATCCGTACAGGTTGAATCAGTTCAAGCGAGGGATAGATCTTTAGATCAAGAGGCGTCATTTTAAAAATGTCAGAAGATAGATCCATATGCACGATAGGTTCATCGTCATAAGATAGATTCAAATGCACATCCACACTTTTGCCGAGTCCATCCACAAGTAAAGGGGACTGTCCCATCAACTCATCAAACAGAACGATGGGCAATCCCACCAGATCTAAGTGCAGATCCGCATTTTTTAGAGAGGAGAATTCTTCTGTTTTGAAAGTTTTATCGATTTGACCCCCTAATTTAATCTGAGTCGTCAATGAATTTCTTACCAAGTCGCTCGCTAGAGTCAGTTGAATTCGATCTTTATGTTCGGATGCATCAATGGAAAAAAAGCATTTTTTAAGAGAAATAGCTCCCACGGGGGCAAAAATTTCTAAATCTGCTTGGTCAATCGTTAAATCCGCCGCAAGATACGATTGAGCAAGATCGAGGAAGGGAGACTTTCCTTTATTGTCAAAGATAAGCTGCATTTTTGCTAAATTTATATTCCCTCTTGTCTCCTTGAGTAGCTTGATTGAAGACGTTGCGGAAAAAACTTGATTAAGCTTTTCAACCAGTGCGGGCTGGATGATGACCTCAATGGAGTCGGGCTCACCAACGATTAGACGATCCTTCTCTAAGGAACCGCTAACGATTCCTTTCACGAGAGGGGTCTGTATTTTTAGATTTAAGTTCACCCCCTCATTTTCATGAGACTCTAATAGGTCCAAATCTAGCACATTTCCCAGCGCAGTCAATAAAAGTCCTCGATATTTAGGATGAGAAAGGGAGAGAGCTTCATCCAGCAGAGTAACAGGAAAATTATTTGCTTGTGCGTGCATCTGTATTTTTGCTAAGGGTTCAGGGGAATTTAAAAAGTAGGCTGCCTCTAAATCTCCAAGAGAGGCTTCAACACTAAACGTCCCTGATAAATCACCCTGGGAAGTTTTACCAGAGAGGTGTAAATGATTCAGATGCGCAGAATTGAGATGAGCTTCAGCATTCACATCATGTAGAGAGACTGTCATCGTGTCTGCCAGCATGTCTTCATGAACGCTGGCTTTCGCCTCTAATGCTTGTTGAAGGTTAGTCCTTCCTGCTTGATCGCGGATAATGAGGGCTTGAAGATTTTTAACAGTATACGATCCTTGCCTACCACCGCTAACAAGTAATTTCCATAGGGGAGTGGATATCGAAAGCTCATCCACGGAAATAATAGGACTTTGATTGTTTGATAGGGAGAGTTTTTCCACAGATTGTGAACCGAACCAGCTTACATTAAGATGTTTATAGGTAATTTCTCCTGAGATTTGAGCGTTAATCAGATACCGAAGGGCAGAGTTTCCCCAAGAAGTAGATAAAAGCGTAGGCAAAATTAAACATCCCAAGGCGATGCACAAACAGGCAGCAGTCAAGAGTCTATATATATGTTTAAAGACTTTGTTTTTTTTAGGCTTGAGATTAGGGAGCGAATTTTGCATCTAAAAATCTCCATTCTAATTACTTAGGATAAGTTAAGGACTGAAGAGTAGTGTATATCTATAAGATATTAAAGTAAAGTTTGAGTTTACCAGAACAATAAATCTCAGTTTATTATCTCTTAATATATATGTGTAATCATACATTGATTGTTTTTGTAAAATCATGATATAATTTATTTAAATTAAATATTAGGTGTTACTGCATGAATGTAAATAATGAAACAATTTCATTATCAAAATGTACCCAGGTTTATTCTCGGCCCCTGCCCTCTTCTGAAAGGAATGGCCGCAGATGGTTGATTGTTACATTCGAGAAGATAAAAACGTTCATTGCGCATATTTTTCGGCAAATCGGTCAATTTTTTTCTCATTCTACTCAGTGTTTAAAAAAAAATATCTCTAGCAAACCCTCAGGACCAGATTTATCCACATTCTTTGAGCAGAATGTCAAACACACACAAGTTATGCCTGCAGAAAGGGCTAGCCTAGACTTTTCATCTGATGAAACTCAATTAATCCTTGCTACAGCTCAAGAGCTAAGAACATACACATCTATTACTCAAATTCCTCACAACACATCGATCAAAAGAATAGATCCGAGTTTGCATAACTGGATCTTTGAGATGCAGAACATGGGGGGAATTATATTTAAAATGAGCCAAAAAGAGGGAAAGCTTAAAGAACGGTTAGAAACCATTCAGGCTGCCCAAGAAATTTGCCAGCAACACAATTTGTCTCTTATAAAAATACCAGTACCCAAAGTCCTCATTAGCGATAATTTATATGCAGAAAAGAAATACAGATTTTTAGAAAGATCAGAAGAGATCAAAAAAGTTTACAGTGATGAAGCATTAGAAAAAATCTTCACCCAAATTGCTCTCTTTATCTGTAAATCGGGCACTTCGGATTTAACCCATCAAAATTTAGGCTTTTTGGCGGATGGCACCGGTGTTTGTCTTTACGATCTCGAAGATATAAGTCCTGAAGATCCCACAGCGGGCTTAAGGTCTTTTGTGGTGGGCTGTACAGGCGGCAGTTTAGGTTCAAAGTTTTTTGATCAAATTCGAGAGGTCATCCGGATTCATGCGCCGGAAGCTTACAAAAAAATTTATCGCAATAGTTGATATACAACCTTTAAGAAACGGGAGTGGCCGTGACGCCCATAATGATTAGATCGGTAAACAAATCTGAAGAGGCAAAAATAGCTGTTTTTGAAAATTATTTCCTCTATTCGAGGAATAAATACTCTCAAGTTCAACTGTTAAATCTCAATGGCCAACGCGGCTATCGGACTGAGATAAGACACCAGAAGCAAGCCCTTCTTCTTTTGATTGCGAAAGTCGTCAGCTTAATGACAGTCATTGTTCCGATTATCATGGCTGTCGGTTTATGGTCGGTGCGCAAAAAAAAGGAAACCCTGCGAGTCGAAAGTCCTGCTCCTCAGGTTTCAGCTAAAATCTTGCAAAATACAGCGGAGCACCCCCTTAATCAGATACCCCATGAGGCGACTTCCCTACTTCTTTTGCCAGGCACAAATTTAAAGAGGAAAGAAAACGTGTATCAAATTCCAGATTCTATGACATTGCGCAAATATACAGGTGATTTAACAGGATCTGATAAATTAGACATCCAGAGTCAAATCCTGAATGAAGATACTTTGCAGATTGCATTTGCCAAATTTCCTGATGTACATTTTACAATCCGTAGACAAAACATTTTTAATAGCGGAGCTCAGATCATCGTAAATGCAGCGAATCAACACTTAGGAGGGGGAGGGGGAATCGATGGAGCGATTCACAAAGCAGGGGGAACGAACTATGTGAATGCACATCGGGAACTGCAAAAGATTTATAAGTCTCAATATGTGTCTGGCTATGCTGCGATGATTGAAAGTGGAGATTTGAAGAATCATTATCAGATCGATGCTGTCATCGTTGTCGCTGGTCCTCAAGGGGACTCTAATGCCCAAAAGGAAGATGAGCTTTATTCTTGCTACTACAATAGTTTAGTATTGGCCCAATCTCTCAATCAAACGAGCATTGCGTTTCCTTCCATCAGTACCGGCATATTTGGATTTCCAAAAGAAAGAGCTGCAGCCATCTCAGTGAAGGCAGTGATGGATTTTCTTATGAACTATCCGCGTACGAGTACAAAAACTCTATCGATTCATTTTTTGCCTACAGAACCAATTCAAAACTTAGAAATTTATCATCGATCAGTTTCTAAATAGTCAAATTAATCAAAGAGGAATACCTATGCAACCTATAGAAAAATCCCCATCAAAAACTTCTGTAGACCCTACACTATCGAAGATTGCCGCTTTCGAAAATTATTTTTTAGTGTCTGGTCGAAAATACCGCCACATCCAACCTGTCAATGTTCAGGGGCAGAGCGGCTATTCCGTGGAAACTCGCCAAGAGAAACAAAGTATCCCTTTAATGATCCTTAAGGCAGCCAGTTTAATCACACTCATCGTTCCTTTGATTATGGGCATAGGATTGTTCATTGTCCGTAAGAAGCATCATTTTATCTCTAATCAAAGCCTTAATGGGCAGTTAAACGATCAGGCCCAATTAAAAACGGACAATCTGTCGAAAAGTGTTCTCCAAAATTCTTCAACATCAGGGTCTAATCCACAGCCTACGCAGGTAAATTCCAAAATACTACCCCCAAATGCAGAGCAACATCGCGAGACTGAAGAGAAGCTCCAAAAGTTCAAAACACAGGCTCAACAAACTCTCCAAGCAAAAAATAAGCAATCTACGCTTGTTCTAAATTTATCAGACGCACAGAAAGAATTGTTATCCAAGGCGAGCAAAATGTATCCTAAAAATATCACGGAACCTGGCATAAAAATGGCTCAAGGAGGGGTTAACAAAGTTATATTTTTAGAGAGTGTGGAAGGTGTGGTGTTTAAACCTATGGAAAGTCAAGAAGCTGCTGAAAATTATCTGAAAGTCGTCCAAAACGCGCGCGAGACTGTCGCTAACCACAATCTTCATTTATTACACGTCCCCGATTGTAAAATCATCGAAATTCAGGGAGAGTATTTTATTGCACAAGAAAAAGCGTCACTTATCGCTGATTCTTATGAAGGGCAACGAGGGGTTTATACATATTGCTGGAATCAACCGGAATTAAGTGACTATATTCAAGAGATTTTTTCTGAATTGCTGATCTTTATTTCAAAAACCCATTTTTCGGATGTTAAATACGACAATATAGCTCTCGATCAAGAGGGAAAGGTCGTTCTATTCGACCTGGACCAATCCTCCGCAGTGCTGGGGTTGACAGAAGGAAGACCTGCGGTGTCCACCCATGATGGACTTTTTAATTACATCCCGAAAGATTTTCTGGAAGAATTTTTAAAAAAGGCAAAACTTCATCTAGATTCTTCTCAATACACAGAACTAGAAACAAAAATGGACAAAATTAAGGATAATGCTGAGCTTAAAATTAAAAAACAGCAGGAATACACACAATATCTCAAAAATAACGCTATCATCAGCTCAACCCAACGTCTTAACGAAGACCTGGAAAAAATGTTTGATGACGAAAAAAAACAACAATTTTGTGCCGTCGTAGTGAAAAAGATTAACGACAGTTTATCTGAAAGCTTTTCTCTAAAAGAGGGCAGAACAGTTAAGTTAAACACCGGCGCATCCTCAGACCTTTATAAAGAAGCGCAAAACATATGGGGGAAATCTCTACGCTATATCACCTATGATGCACAAATGAATTTTAAAAAACTTCTCAACGAAGTGCTTGAAGGCTTAAAAACAAATGGTTATGTCCACAAATATAAAGATTTATCACCTACAAGAGATCAATTTAAAATTGTTTGTTAAAACCCATAGAATGACGATACTCTACCCGTGATTGCCTTTTTATCACGGGTTAAACTTCAAGAGGGTGTATTTGACTCAACCTAAGATTACTTGTATGATGACTAGTTGCCGCATCATAGGAAGCGAGTATCTCTTGAAAACGATCAATGAGAGGGTTTTTGTAGAGAAGAACCCAATCATTATCTAGGGGTGGAAAGACACTGTCGACCGTTTTAAGCGTCAGGTTTTTTATATCACGTGCCGGTTGATACCGAATTTCACTATCCGATTCGTAGGCAGTTTCTGATAGAATCTTATATTTGACTAAAACTCTAATCACCTCATCTAGATTTTTTTTGGAAGCCCCATACTTTTCAGAAAGTTGATGCAGAGTCAAAGAATCTTTTCCCTCTTTAAATGCTTGAATGCATGCAAAAACGATTAATAGTGCAAGAACTCTCCTTGGCGCGAAAATTTGTTGAAAGCCTGGTTCTGTAGGCGGATGGTTCCAAGCGGCAATTTCTGCCTGATAGGCAAGCTCAGCACCTGCTAAAATGATCATCCAGCTTAAATTTAACCATAGCAAAAAGAGAGGAAGGGCTGCAAAGCTACCATAAATAGCACCAAAACTAGATAGCTTAAATTGAATACTAATATAGAATGTCTGGAGTAGTTGATAAGCTGTCCCTCCCACAAATGCCCCTATCATCCCATACTTTAACGGAATGCGACGGTTGGGTAAAAAGAAGTAGAGAAACGTAAATAGTAACCAAGAAAAAAGATACGGAAAAAGATGAATTAAGAAATATTCCACATAAGCCACCCCTCGATAAAGTTCAGAAAAGACGGTAAAATGTGTTTTAAGATATATTGTTAAGCTGCTTGAGATGACAAAGAATAAAGGACAGATGATCATCGTTGCCATGTAATCTGTAATTTTTCTTACCCAAGAACGGGGATTGGGAATTTTCCATATATAGTTTAAAGCCTCTTCGATGTTTCCCAGAATATTGTAAACACTCCAAAGCAAAAGTACCAACCCGACTCCAGCAATCAAGCCACTGCTTGTATTTTCAAGGAGAGAGTAAGCAAAATTGATAATATAGGAGGCAACCTCGGGTTGTTCGCGTAGTTGATCTTTGATGACAGCTTCTAACAGCTGTGCAAAGCCAAATCCTCTTGCGAGTCCCAGGGCAACAGCTAAAACAGGGACTAGAGAAACTAAGGTAAAAAAAGTAAGGGCAGCAGCACGGGTGCTGCATCCATCGTCATAAAATCCTTTTCCTGTATTGAATAAAACTTTCCAAATCTGTCTCATAGGATAAAGTTAAAATAATCTATAAAGTTATGCAAGGAGATTATTTTTGCACAAAATAGGGACATCTCCCTATGTTTAAATTAAAAATAGGAATGTGTATGAAACATACTATGTGGTCCCAAGAGGACTTGCAAAAAATCTCTGTCTCGGATGATCTGCATATTTCTCCCCTCCGAGAGGATGGCAAATCCTATGGTACACCTACATGGATTTGGTCTGTGGTGGTGGATGAAAATCTTTATGTGCGAGCCTATCACGGAGAGCATTCTAGCTGGTACAAAGCAGCCCTTAGGCAGAAAGCAGGTCAAATCAACGTCTCTGGCATGACGCTAAAGGTTTCATTTGCGCCTATGATGGAGAAAGAATTAAATGACCGCATAGACGAAGCTTATATCGCTAAATATAAGGGGAATCCCTATCTTGATTCGATGATAAGTGCTAAGGCGCGAGCGGCCACTATAAAAATCCTTCCACAAAGCAGCTAGCTTTTATCCATAATAACGGTAATAAGCTCCTGGTGAAAATAAACGTAAAGGAGAGAAAATAACGCGTTTGAAGGCTCTCCTAAATACGCTCCCAAAAGATTGCGACTTGGATGTTCGTCCTGCCGCAGTAAAGAATGCGATAAAGAGGGAAGAGAAGAGAGTGAACGGGTAAAAACAGAAAGCGACCAGTCCTATGAAACGGTCGGCAGCTTTATGATTAGACTTATCACGATTGTGCCAGAGAAGAGCGGTCTGATTGTTAAGCATTTGTACTTTATTCTTAGGCACACATTGGATAATTTTTTTTGGCATTTTATCGAAAAATGTTTCATAAAACGCTTCATCTAAGCCTTCCCATTGGTTGGGAGTGAGTTGTTCTAATCGAACTTTTAAATCGTTAACTTTTAGACCTTTTTTCGCATGGAGATAAGTCTTTGTCTGCTGGGGAGTTAACCATTTTTGTTTAGAAGCTTCGAGATCGAGAGGAAGACTAAACAGATTCGGATCAAGTTGCTTAAATGTCTTTTTATTTACATAGGTTAAAAATTTAACGAGCTGTTCCTGACTCAACGCGGAGAGTTGTCTGCTACTTAATTGATTAATCAGTCTTTGATCTTCAGATTTCTCAGGATCTAATAATAGCACTTGTTCTGGCTTCAAATGTGACAATGAGTCTAAGGGCAAACGGATTAACACATTTCGATCGTTCAATGAGAGTATTTGATCTTTACTTAAAAATTTTAATCCCTCATTGGATAGATGTCCGATTGCCTCAAGATCTTTGATTTGCTGGATGAGGGGGGCATGTTTATCAGTGAGCTGGGGAATTTGTTTCAGCTCGAGATAGGGGGCTAATTTGACGTCTAGAAATACAAGTTGTTCTGCATTTAGGTACTTAATGGGGGAAGGTTGATAAATCTTTTCGATTTGATTTTTCGTATAAAATTGGGCCAAGCGTGGATCTAAATCATTGACCCATAAAGGATCTATTTGTTCAACTAAATCTTTTGCTTCAGGGGGGATGGAGGGTTCTTGGCTGTACTTATCTAGATGGTCTTTGTTTAATAACTTCCAATTTTCCTGGGGTAATAAATGATATTGACTAGCTTTAAGAAAACCGTATAAGGAAGGTTTCACTTCTGCTAACTGAGCCGCGGTTTTAAGACAAGCAAGTCGATGATTAAGTAAATAAGGGACACATTCAGGGAGTATGACTGCAGCCACCGCAGGTGTGGCTTGCTTAGCAAAATTTTTTATTCCCTTTTCCTGTATCATCTTCTGTTGATATTTAATTTGAAAATCGGGCTGAAGAAATTCAAGGGCTTCTGGACTGATTAAATGTATAAGTTTTTCGGATAGAAATTTTAAACCAGGACCCTTTAGCCAGACAATTTTGTTGGGAGGTAAAGCTTCCACTTGCTCACGTGTGCAGAGGAATTTAATGCGATGATTAGGAATCAGAGCGATTTGCGCGGGCTGAATCAAATGAAAGCGATCGGGTTGTAAATAGGAAAAAAAGCCAGAGTGATTGAGCAAAGGAATTTTTTCATCAGGAACAAAGCGTACAAAATGATGAGGAAGCTGATTTAATTCTTGGACTGATAATCCGGCAATCTCTTTAGATTTCCATTCCTCCTCCCGTTGCTTGGATGGGAAAGTAAACACAGGGGGTGTTTCAGGTTTTTCCGAGAGAGAGGGATCTATGGAAAGAATCTGGTTTTGCGCAGGATCGTTAGCCGCTTTTAAGCGTAGGTAGCGATATTTTAGAGCGTAATTTTCGTCCTTAAGTTCATCATGGACTAAGTGAGGATAGGCTCTGATATAGCTGATGTTGCCATTGAAAAAATTTCCCCACCATAAAGTTCTCTCTACCATCGCATTCGCCTGCGGAGGGATAGGATGTTGATCATTCAATGAATGACCCTCAAGATCGCATAACCAACAATCCTCTAGACCATGTAAATAGATTTGTTTTCTCCAAAATTCAGCTTCTTGAAGATCTATAAACAATGTTTTGTAGGTGTTATTTTCTCTGATTAGTAAAATATGTTGAGCCGATTTTTGTGCCTTATGAAAGACAGGAAGATCTATCTCATGTGATCTTGCAAAATTTTCCGTTAAAAAGAGGTCCTTGGGAAAAATTTTCTCATATGGAGCTTCATAATTCACGCGATGTAGGAGTTCAGGAAATGTGAGCGTCGAGGGGCCTTTGTAATCATGGAATGAACGAGGTTTATCTTTGCCAGTCTGCCAGGCCATATGTTGAGCGGGGGGTGCATCCACGCGCGTGGCATATTTTTGAAGTTCTTTTTGTGTTTCTTTTTGCACTTCAACGTTGATATCAATTTCTTTTTGCACCTCTTTTTCCACAGTGAGTTGTGTATCTAGAGATACTTGAGACGAGGTGACATTCCAGTTAAGGTGACCTTTGGCCCAATCGACGATTTTAGTGGCCTGCAGATGCAAAGCTTTTCTTTCAGACTCCTCTAAATAAGGTCCACATGTGTCATCAAAGCGTTTTTGAATCTTCTGAAAATGTTTTTCGATGAATTTGCCAGCTTCAATTTCGCTTTCAAGCTCGAGAAATAAAGATGTAGGGTCATCACAAAAAGTATTATAAAATAGCCATTCACCTGCTTGGAAAAGTTCCATGTAGGTGTCAAGATTACTTTCTTGCTTTGAAAATGCTTGTATAAGTTTTTGGAGTATAGCCGAGCGATAATTTTCTTTAATCTGTTCAATCCCAGATCTTAAGAGCTGATGCTTGAGCTGACGAGATTGATTGCGTAAACTAGTGTTAAATATATTTTCAGCGGTTAAGGCTTTTTCCGGCGCATGAATGTCAAAACCAATAAAACCTTCAAGAGCTTCTTTTTGGACTATCATATCCACTTTTTGACCATGAAAAAATCCCCTAGCCCTCAAAGCACCCTGTAATAGACTGCGCATGCTGGTGTTGTTAGGATCAAAGGTGAGCCCGATCACCGCATCGTGTTTGAGTGGGATGTCGGATCCAGTTGTCCGCAGATCATCAAAATAAACAAAGACTTTGTCTAAACTGACGCCATTTTTTTCAATTTCCTCTTTGGTTGGATTACTTAAATAAATGTATTCTTTGGAGTCTCTCTTAAGAAGAACAAATGACTCATGATGTCCTTGTTTAAGGAAAAACACGACACCTTCAATTTCACCCTGCATCTTGTCGTGATCTAGAATCATGCGCGCCACTTCTTCATTACTAAACTTTCTTAAAATTCCTCCCACATCAGCAAGTGCTCTCAAATCATTTTTCTTTCGCCGATCTAGAATGGACTGAATCATCTCACGAGGATCCGGCTGCTCTACAGAAATAATATGACTTAGCCCCTTATGAATATCTAGAGCTAACTTCACAATAATTTGACCTTCGGTTCCTTCCTGTGGCATGCAAGCTTCGGCTATATTCAAAGGAAAAGTATCTTTATTCCATAAAGTGCCTGAACATCCTACAAATTGCTTGCCCATAGTGGCTAAAGCTGTCGCATTACAAGGCATTAACGTGGAGTGATAGCGCAACGATAGAGAGGAAAATTCGCTATAAAAGTCTAGACAGCGTGTGGGGTTTTGCTTCATGTCGCGGATACATTCGCTCAGGTTTTCTGCCGTCCACTCCTCAAATAGGGGAAGGCCTGTGATAGCCTCAAAATGCTTGGCCTCGGCAGTTTCATCGATCGAGCAGTGGTATAAATCTGCGTAATAAGAAGCGGCTTCGCGCATTTTATCCCGATAGTCATAGAGTTGTTTTTCAGAGACTCCATGGGCTATTGCAGCTTGAAAATAATAACAAGCCGTTTCATAAATATTTCCAAATTCGGTGGAGGCTGGAGAATCAACACCTAGGTAAGGAATAATTTTATGTTCATCATTAAATCCATAATTTTTATTAAATCCTTTACACAAGACAATAGGTAAGATGACAGTGCAACATTCTTTAACTAAGGCAATAGCATCTAAACTCTCTTTTACTCCTTCACGCGCATCAGTCTTAAAGCTCTCTAAATTACGTAAAAACTCCAGGTGATCTAGAGCCTCAGCTCGAGCATCAGGTGATGTGATTCCCAGGCTATCTAAGAATTTTGCATCATCTGCTTGATGAATGCCTTTAGCCAAATTTCCATCAATTTTTCCCAGCATATAAGCTTTCATGCTCTTTTCAAAAGCTTGGTAATTTTTAGGAGGGATCATGTGGGAAATTGGGGGATAGTCTTTTATCAACGTCTCAACGAGCTGAGGAAATACAGTCTTATTTAGTTTTTGTTGAGCCAGTCCTTGATCATCCTCAGCTAACTTTAAAATGTCGGCAAGCTCTTCATGAGAGGAGAGGATTTCGTAAATTTTTTTAATCAATTCTAGACTTTCTTTGCGAATGACTTCAGTGTTTCCTACAGAATAAATCACTTCTTGAAGGATATTAAGATTGATGTCAATTTCATCGCCAATTAATATACAATTTTCTTTGATGAATGTGAGAGTTTTCGCTAATTCTAATAAACGTCTTCCAGCTTCTTGATCAAGATTTTGGGCACTTTTCAATGTTTGTAAATTGCTGATAAATTCCAATTGTAACATTTGCAAAAATTGAGTTTTCATCAGCAGCAGGCGCCCCTTGGCTTTTGCTTCTTTTAACTGCTGATTAATAAATTGCAGAACCTGCAATGAAGAAAGCTCTTCTCGCAAAAAGTCAATATCAATCACATCCTGGTGAAACTTTTCATATTGGCTGGTTGTTAAACTTGCTTTCAAAGCTGTGTGTTGCGAAGAATGGGAAATAAATAAAGGGACTTGGTCATTCTTAGCCGCAAGATTTGCCAATTTTGCAAGAATTACTTTGGTTTTCCCACCTCCCATGATGAGTTGAAAAACCAACGCCAACTGTCGATCTTCCGGCTTTTCAGCAAAGATTTTATCTATCAAGGTATGTAAAATTTCCACCTGCTGTTTGCGGAGCCTAAAGCCACTGAGATATTCAAAAAGAAGAGTTTGTAAATGCAGGTCAGGGTCCGTCTCTGGCGGCTCTGTGTAAGGGTTCAAAAGTTCACCAATCTCTTGCCAGGTTTCATGAATCTTAGAAGGAGAAGATGTGGATAAATCGATGGATAAAACTTTTAATTTAATTTTCTCAAAAGTTTGATCCACAATATTGCTTTCAAGGTAGCGTAAAAGAATATTTTTTAAAACTTCAATATCACCAACAGTCAAGTAAGGATTACGTTTCTGCAAGAATTTAAGCTGCTCTTCTTTGTTTGGAAGAAGAAGCATCTGAAAAGCATGCTCAATCTCCATTTCAGATTTATTGCGACGGACTCCATCGATGCGTGCATCATGCAGAAGTTTTGCATCAATCGGATTTTTGTTAAGCTGGCGTTTGATGTCCAACTCCATCTCAGAGGAAATTTTCAGATTAGCGCTATATACAGAGATGTAATGGATTAACTTTGACCACTCGCTTTCCTTGGGTGTTTTATACCATCGAGTGTTTTTCAGAGCCTGCAGCCCTTGACGCCATTCATTGACATAATTTTTCACCTGCTGCGGAAGTGTTTCTCCATCGACCTGATCCATAGAAAATGGGCAAGAAATTTGTTCTTGCAACGCATAGGTTTCCGGATTTGCGGCAAAATGAAGTCGGCATTCCTCTAAGATCTGTAGGGGAGAAAAGTTCGTCTCATGTTGCAATTTTTTTAGCTGGCTCGCAAATTTTTCGTTACTTTCACTTAAGGTGTCCATGTTTTCGAGCAGAGGTTTGTTAACATGGACTAACTTATCTTCACGAATAGAAGTTTTTTTAGGAATTTCAGACAATAACTTTGCTAACCAATCTTCCAAAACCCCCCTTTTTTTTGCGTATGGACTCTCAGCCAAATCGGGCAAACCGGGAGCCTCTTTTTCTTTCTGAAAAGCAATTTTTAAGGCAACTTTTAGAGCCGGATGTATTTCAACAGTTTCGAGCCCATAGATGATTTTCCACTTTTCTTGAAGAGAAATCTCTGGCGCAGAAAGTAAATTATAATGATGTCCAAAAGCTTCTAAAGGATAGTTTTTTCCGGGCAGAAGAGGTAAATTTTTAATTTTTTCCACGCCCATAATAAGATTTTCTTCAATCTCCAACGGAACAGGATTATCGAGGAAAAGGTCCTGTCTCCATGTTTCAAGAAGAGCTTGTGTCCGAGGTTTTTCAGGGATGGTGTACAACCTTACAGTTTGCTGAGATTGATGCAACTCTTCGCTTCGAAGTTTCCAGGACTCATGGCTATACATTTTAGGTGGAATCAGTTGAAATCCTCTGGAAACAATCCACTTTTCTTGCGTTGAGCTTAAACGGAAAGGAGTAGGTACTGAAGAAATATGATTTAAGTAGACGAGATAGAGTTCCTCCATAGATATGGTAGGTAGAGAGGTGGCTTTAATCTGCACATGAGGAGGGAACCCTTGCTTAAGTAAAAGCTGATATGCTTTTAACTTGACTGCCGCAGCTATTGAAGAGTGGTCTTGAGCATCTTCGCTGCTATCGATCATCCATTTTAGAACTTGCATTTCTTTTTCACTTAAACGATGCCCTGGACGAATTTTTTTCAAAAAACGTATAGCATCGGGATAATCTTTTCCCACCAGAGAGATGTATGCACAAAACACTTTTTCTAAAGGAGTTCGAGGAATAAATCTGCCGGATACTTTTAGTTCGATGGTTTCCATAGATCGAGTAGATGCAGAAGTATCAGGGCCTATGTAAGGATGAGCAGCATGTATAATATGCGAGTGTGCGTCTGAAATATGGCGCTGAAAGGGCAGAATGAGGAACTGATCCGAATTATCCTGATTAATTTTTTCCACACGTTTTTCTTGGATTAAAATGCCATACACTTTTAAAGGCGTATCGTTGGCAAAGCGATGGTAGGACTGACGCGTAATAGCAAAAAAAAGCGTTCCATTTAGGCTACGGTTGGGGTATCCTTTTTGTACAAATCCATCTTTATTTCTTTCAAAAACTAAATGATTCCCATCTGGCAATAGCAGATTTGGAAACGTAAGCAGATCCCTATAGTTATCTACAATGCCTAAAGTTCTCATAAAACGGAGTTGGTGAGCATGGTAGTGCATCCCAAAAGCACCTAACTGTTTTTCAACATCTCGATCAACCGCCTCACAACGCTCTAGAGCTAGACCTTTTTCAAGACCACTTTTGAATAAAAGGAAGCCTTTGTTGTCGCTTTCCAACCACTCTTCACGTGTGTACCCAAGACGATTACATGAAACATCCATAGGGTTATGAGGGTCGATCCACCAGACACCTTCATGAAAGACGACATAAGGGACCTTTAGCATGGATTGATTTCCCCACGAAAAAGGGATATATAATTTAGAGTCTTTTTCTCTTGTAATGCCTTGAGGAAATGGATAATTAGAGGAATATAAGTACGATTCGTTGTAGACATCTTTGATGCGAAATACTGTCTCGCTGCCTACCAATTTTCTCCAGTGGGTCACGCCTTTCCCAAATAAACGGTGAAATTCGCTGTGCTGTTGAATAGTAGGAGGAATCGGCTCCCATTGACCTGCGCCGATTCTCAATTCAAGAAAATCAATGGCTTCTTGCGTAGCGCTTTTGCATAAAGGATATTGCGAAAAGTCCCACCTACAGTTTTCTTGGGTAAATTTATTTAGTATCGACTGTGCTTTTTCAGGTGCAGCTTGAATCAACTGATAAAAACGCTGGGACATCTCTAGACGGCATGTCTTCCACCAAATCTTTAACGGGGGAGCTAGAGCATGATTTTTCTCTAGATTTTCATTCAATTTCATGCCAAATTCTAGGTATTGTTGCCAATCTTCTTCAACAATTACATCTGCAGAATTGGTGAATCTTGACTCGAAAATTTTGAGAAAAAAGGGATAGATCTCAAGATCTTTTGTCGAATCTGCAATCTTGTTCCAACGCAATTGAAATTTTTTAAAGTAAGATCGCAGAACCTCAAGAAGGGGAGGGCATGGCATTTCACTAGCTATCGAGTGAATTCTTGTCATGAGATGTAAGATAAAAATGTTCTCGTCTGCAAAGACATCTTTGTTCTCAGGGTTGCCGATGGACTCGAGGATTTCATTCAAAGATTTCGTAAAAACTTTTGGGTTTTGCTTCAGTTCCTCCGCTAGTAGGAAGGCCTCGTTCCCATCCTTCAAACAAACCACTTTAAAGAGGTATCGTTCAAACTGTTGTCTGAAAGTAGAATTTTTTAGTAAATTTCCATGCGATTTTAATGTATTGAGTAATTGGGAGATGGTTAAATCTGATTGGGAGGCTGCCTCTTCCAGAAGAAAAGAAAACGAAGTTTTATCTTCTTCTAAGGGAACGAAACGGCTTAATGTTTGATTTTGGGTTTGAATCAAGCCCTCTTGAGAGAGAAGATTTCGCTCCACCTTCAGATCCATGGAAGGAGCTTGCGTGTATGCATCTGCATAAAAAAGACGGGTGTTCTGTTTGTTCTTAGCATAGGGCAGATCGAAGATAATTTCACTTTTTAGAGTAACGGTGTCTATAAATCCCACTTGAGTTTTGGCTGTGGGATCGCTCAGCATGTGCGTATGTAAGGAGGCTTTTAGTAGACATGATAAAGCCTGGCTAAAAGGATCCTCTGAATCCATTTGATTATTAAAAGAGGGTAACTGCAAGGGTGTGAATGCGATCAAAAACGCTTGTTCTAGAGTAAGGGAAGCTAGCGATGTGGAGTGTCTAGAGCCCTTAAGGGAATTTTCTGTAGCCTTTTGAATTTCTGGATATGCGTCCAACAAGGCCTTGGCTAAAGGATCCTGTTTACCAAAATCTCCATAGCTCCAAGGTGTTCTGCGCGGGGATAATTGTTGAATACTCGAGAGTAATTTTTGACGCTCTTCCCACGCATGATAAGAGTCACAGTAAAAGTAGGGGGTGTATGTAAGCTGTCGGTAGCCTTCCAAGGAAGGCGCAAAGCTTGCAAGAACATTTTTTTTATCAATTTTTTCTGCACATGCGTACATGACCAGCAAGAGGCGAACCCCACAGTTTTGATGCGACAACGAAAAGCGTGTGTAAGAGTCAAAACATAAGCGCGTGAATTCTTTACTGATTACAGCAAATGTTTTAAGTAAGGAAAGGTGTTGTGCAGGATCCAAAGAGTTCCACACTTTTGCAGGTGGTAGAGGGAGCTCTTGGATAAAGGAAGTTAATACTGACAGCACCATTTCAGGTCGAGATGCCAATAACGAGGGGTAATTTTGATGAAAATTTTCAATCCATGGAAGCAACTCTGATGGATTCTGCGGTGCTTTAATGGACATAAAGCTCCACGTAGAGGGGGCCGGCTCGACAGGGTACCGCATCCATTTAAACTCTTCAACAAATCTATTTCTTAGTTCATTAGAGTGATGGATCAGATCCAACTGATCATGGGGAAGTTGAGTACTTAAAAATTTCTCGCTTTTAAAAGAACGGCTATATTTTATGTCTTGTATTCTGCGATCTAGCAACTCCAGATGGTAGCTGGCAGAGGCGAACAATGATTCAATATAGGGATTTTTTTTCTGTTTATGGATATAGCGTGCAGTGGCGCGTAAGCTTTCTTCTAGTATACCTAACGATTGGATAGTTTGATCATAAGATTCTTCAAGCTTTAGCCCCTGAAATAAGCCCATACATAAAACTAGACGGGCCACAGCATTGATCGCTTTATAAGAATTCAAAATTTCTTTTTGATCGATTGAATTGCCTTTCAAACCTTGCGCGATCAAATCATAAAAAAAGGCCTGGATCCCCTTTAAAGAGTGTGTATGCTCGAGCCGCATCATGCGAGCAAAAGGGGAAGAAGATTTGGAAAGATAGGGGGTTAAAGGTTGAAAAATAGCCAGGATAGAGCTAGTTTCTAACTGATAGACATCCATCGCTTGAATCAAACTTTCTGCATGGAACAGGCCATCTGTATGACCAGGTCCAAACAATTCTTTAGGTGGAACTTGTGTATAAGAGCGGAGGGGATATCCTTTTTCATAGCCTATAGCATTTTCACCTTCCTGAATTTCCGAAGCACCTGATTTTGCATTAAATACAGTGATGTCGTATGTTCCATTCGAATTTCTATGGTAGACGACTACATTTTCTAACTTTTCTCCACCTGGAGCGGTATGAGGAAGAATAAGATTAAATGTTTCTTTTGGGCTTAAATTCATCAGTCGATCTGCAATCCATTCTGCATTAAGGTAGTCTTGGGAGCCGTGCTGATGTTTTAATTCCTCGATCCTCTCTTGTAAAAATATAGGCAAGCTAGATGGCAGGGTGGGGATTAACTTGGGAAGGTTTTCGGCTATAATAGTCCAAAAATTCAGTAAAACCTCAGGCTTTAAAACAGATAGTTCGGGGCTAAAAAGTGCCTTTGCAACTTGTTCACCTTCTGCAATATCAGATATCGCCTGTGCCACTTCATCAAAATCCTCGGATAAATGTGTAGGTGGAGGTGTATTTAGCCTAAAAAGCTGATCAGCCTGCTTGATATAATCTGAGTTTTTGTCAGAATAATCTAATATAGTCTTGGTGATACTGGAGTTTGTGGGTTGCATAATCTCTTTTAAAGATCTATAGAGAGCTCTCTATAGATCTTAGGGTTATTTATGTTTATTCTTTAAACTGATTAATATGAGCTAAGGCCTGCTTGTAACCTTCAAGTGAGGAAAAATGATCCACAAATTTTTCATAAAAATAACTAGTGGGTTCATTATAGTTTTTGACCTCAGTTGAGGCAGATAGATTATCAATAAATTTAAAAAATTTATCACCATTTTTTCCCAGCACAAAACCTAAAAAAGGTTTAACGCTAGATATAATTTGAATGGTGTCGTGATTTTCATTGTAAATTTTTTTCGATTCTTGAAACGACTTCTTACATATGTCACTTTTAGCCCCTTCCTCCTGCTCCTGCTCTTTTTGTAATTTTATGCGATGCCTAGCCTCGGCCTCCCATTTGGCTTCTTGCTCAATCTCTGGGGTTAATTCATTTTTCAGAGATTTGTACATTTCTTTCACCCCATCTTGCTGCCCGGAAACATAACTGCTATCGGTCGCATAATAACTTTTTATATATGCACCAGTCATGCTATTACCACTCATAATTTGACGGAAATCTGAAAAATCTTGACCCTTTGATGATAAATAGTCGTAGAGGTTAAAATATAAATCTTTAAAAAGAATCTCGGAACACTTTTTGTTTAACTCGCTGTGCTTTATGAAGTCATCCTTAAGTGTTTGATAAGCAGCTTTATCTAAGTTTACGTCCACGGATTTATCGTCCATAGACTTTAAACAAGCGTCCCACAGCGAGTTAGCTATATAATCACTAAACGCATACTTATAATATTCTCCGAAGTTCACCAAATCACATGCGTAATTGAAAAGTGCGGTATTATGTTTTAAAGAGATCAACCACGCCGTTGAATCTTTTAAGGCTAAAACTCTTTGACGGAAGTCATTAAATTTTTTTTCATTTTCAGAGATTTGATTAGTATTTAAAACCTTAGCTCTATCAATGGAATCTTTTAAGTGAGATATATCTTTAAAAAATGGAGCGAAGGTTTCCATAAAGCTGGCCTCACTAAAATTATCCGACCAAATTAAATTTTCAAGTTGTTGTCTCATGACAGGATTAATGTTTTGTAATGCCTCTACCAAAAGACCCGTCTTTTTATTTTTTTTTAGATCCTCAAGTTCACTAAATAGCATCTTGTATTTGTTAGAATACTGCACACAGTTCTTTATCACTGTTGCATCGACTTTCTGAATGATTGTCTGTGGATCAAATCTAGTCGTGGATTTGGGGCGGGGGTTAAGGGATTGATTGGCAACTTCGTCTGTTTTACGAGAGCTGCTGGAATCAGTACCGCTATTTTTTACGTAATGAATAATTTTTCTATCTTTCAGATTTTGCAGGGACTGCTGACCATTTTTAGATTTCATCAGATAGATAAAATAGCCAGAAAATGAAAATATGCTGAGAACGACAACACCTATCCAGGAAAAAAGAGCGCGAGCTTTTCCCATTTTTTCTTCATATTTATTATAACCGGGCCGGTCTGATTGCTGCGCGTGCCATGCTTGGGGGAGGGAACCGTGATTTTTATTGTGAGTCTGAATGTTGAAAGCCATAGAGGTACCTTGTAATTTGAGATTGTATATTTGATAATAACATAATAGAAAAAAATACACAATCTCAGTTTGTATCTAAATTATATCAAGCTTTTCTTTATTTAGAATTAACATTATCTTTAATTTAAATTAATATTATTAACAATAGTAGCTGATTGAGAGGATACACAATGTGAGCTGAATATTTGAATGCGCCATACAACTAATAGGAGGAATTACTTTTTGACAAAAATTGGCTAATTGCTTCTTTGGAACTTTTTCCGCGGGCAACTTCACGTACTAATTCTTCAAATTTTTGGATGTTATATTTTTTTGAAATTCCATTCAGATATAAGAATGTCAGGGTTGCTGCAGCTCCGGTCCTCTTGTTACCATCTAAAAACGCATGGTTACAAACAATATGATAGAGATAAGCCGATGCCTTATCAAAAATTGATTCGTGCAGATACTCACCAAACATAGTAGCTTTAGGCATTTCGATCGCAGAAACAAGAAGGCCCATATCTCTAATTCCATGAAGCCCACCATATTCGGACACGAGCTCATCATGAATCTGAATAACTTCTTCAACAGATAAGAAAATCACTGGTCTGATAACTTCTTGAGAAGTTCGGCATACTCTTTGCAAACATGCTTTTTAGCTTCTTCAAATTTGCTATTAACTGGTTTTACAGATTGGATTGTAATGCCTGTGTTGGAATCCACAACAATTTGGAACAGACAATTTTCATCAAGGCCCGCAGCTTGAAGTATAGATTTATCAATAATAATAGCTTTGCTGTTTCCATGTTGGACTAAATGTTTAACCTGCATAAAACACCTCATGTATATACATATGTTACTACAAGGTGAATTTATTGTACATCTTCGCTGTATGATACGCCTATGATTATTTGACCTTTCAACTAGTAATAGATACATAACATATATTATCAGACGTTGTAAAATTGCATATCAGAAAAAAGAGATAACCACCAGCACATGTATTTACATTTATTAAACGCTTTATCACCCTCTTGCCAATGATATGTAGCTAATTGTTCATAATAAGATTTTTGATTGGCATCCAATGCATATATATATATATATATATATATATATATATTTATAAACACTCTTGGAGGATCGCAATTTCTATTCAGCCTTTCGTATAAAATTACCTGAGAAAAATTTATCTCCTTGTGGTATTTCCGCACCTTCAGCTTTTGATGATAAGCTGTATCCTATACCAGCTACCAGTAAGAAAAATATAATGTAAAAGTAGAGTTTTTTTTTCGTATCTGAGTATAAATCACCAATAAATACAATGGTTGTAACGACAAGAGCTTGGAGTAAAACCTTCATTATAATTTCCTACATAAATTATTTAATTTAATTTCATGAGTTAACCTAAAAAAATGTAGTTTGAAACAATCTTTTTGGTAAGTTTTTTACATAGCATTTACAGCACATATTTAGCGCCAAGGAAGTTGGAAAGATTGACTTAAATGAATCTAGCAATTTCCATGTATTTTCTTCAAAAATTTCCTTATTTTTCTATATATTGATTGCCTAATCAAATGAGGAGATGCATGATGCTAAGCAAACTGTGCCTGATTTTCCTGGGGTTTTGTTCCACGGCTTATTCTGTCCTCCCATTTTATCCAGATTCTAAAGAAGTTTTTGTTAAAAATGGTGACACCACCCTTTTCTGCAGAGTTTTTGGAGAAGGTGATCCTATTATAGTGATTCACGGCGGACCAGGATTAAGCCAAGACTATCTACTCCCCTTTATGTCTAGCCTCGCAGAAACCCATCAAGTGATTTTCTACGATCAACGATCCTGTGGAGCTTCCACTGGAAAAATTGACTCTCAATCCATTCAGATTCAAACATATTTAGACGATCTTGAAAGCATAAGAAAACACTTTGGTTATAAAAAATTTTCTGTTCTTGGCCATTCATGGGGTGGCTTTTTAGCTATGCAATACGCCATCTTTTATCCAGATTCTATCCATAAACTCGTTCTAATGAATTCGCTACCAGCTTCCTCCGAGGAATATGCCTTATTTGGTCAGGAATGGCAAAAGCGCATGACGCCCTATTTAGAGGAACTCAATAGAATTAAAGCAACACCAGCTTTTGCGGAAGGTGATCCGGGGACCATGGCAAATTATTATCGCATGATTTTTGAACGCTACTGCTATCATTCTGAAAAGACCCAAAAGCTTAACCTAACAATGACCCCAGAAGCCTTCATTAATGGTTCAAAAGTTTATGACATCTTTAATCAGAGCTTGTTTACTAGAACCTATAATTATCATGAACAGTTGAACAAGGTCAATCTACCCACACTTATTATACATGGAGATGTAGATCCTATCCCTTTCTTGACAGCTGAAAAAACTCATGCAAGTATCAAAGACTCTACATACATTCTCATTCAGAATTGCGGACATTTTCCTTATGTGGAGACGCCGGAGGAATTATTCAAGCACTTAAATCAATTTTTTAACTAACGCAATATTTTTGAAGAAGGTCTGTATGCTGAACAGAATCGATGCAAAAATTTTAACATGGTTTTTATGGGGGTTAAATCTATCACTTATGGCTAATGATAATACTTTAAGTCATCATAACAATTTTACACTCGAGGCTTATGAATCAGGCATTGAGGCCTATGTAAACGGAACGCCGTCCGCAGTCACTGGAGCCGTAAAAACATGGATAGACAAAACTCTTAGTTTAGTGCCTACCCAGGCCCGGATCATGGAAATAGGTTCCGCTTTTGGAAGAGATGCCCACTACATAGAGTCTAAAGGTTACTTAGTTGAGCGCACGGACGCCACAAGAGGTTTTGTGGATTTACTAGAGAAGGAGGGATATTCAGCCCGTTTATTCAGCATTTTAACAAACCCGTTCACTGCGACCTATGATCTAGTATTTGCTAATGCTGTATTTCTACATTTTACTCCAGAAGAACTCCACCAAGTGCTGGATAAAATTCATTGTGCACTGTCTGACGGAGGATACCTCTCTTTTTCAGTGAAGGAAGGAGTGGGAGTAGAGTGGACATCTGTAAAAGTGGGAAATCCCCGCTACTTTTGTTACTGGCAAGCAGATGCTCTGCACTCCATGTTGGAAGCTCATGGGTTTACCGTTTTAGAAATATTCTCAATGGAGAATTTTATATATATCATTGCAAAAAAAACTTAGCCTCTAAGAGATTTGCATCCTTTTTTTTGACACTAAGCTTGTAGGATTCATGAAGCGATATCTGAAAAAATTTTTACATTTCAGTCCTACGACTTACTGGGCGAGCAAGCAATTATTTGTGTCAGCACCTTGGGAAGCTTCTATCCTATTTTTTTTCGGACTTTTGCAAGGACTCATTCCCGCCGCATCCCTTTATGCGATGCAGGGCATTATCGAGTGGATAGGAAACTCATCCTTTCCTCTCTTTTATCTCAGTCTCTGGGGAAGTATGCTATTACTTGATATTTTGCTGAATCCTACAGTCTCTGTGATGCGTCTGCAATTGAATGAAAAGCTGCTTGCTCATATGAATCTACTTCTGATGCAAAAAGCTAATCATATAGAAGGTTTACAGCCTTTTGAAGATCCTAAATTTTATGACCAGATACAGTTTTTAAAAAATGAATCTTCAAGAAAACCAATCAATTTTGTATACGTTTTGACGGACTTTGTTAAAGAATCTATCGCCTTATTATCAGTTTTAATCGTTTTGAGCTCAGTGGGATGGTGGATTCCCTTAGCTATTTTACTCACAAGTTTACCACACGCTATCTCCGTGTTACGCTTTGAAAAAGAATCTTGGGATCAAATACTTTTTAGAAGTCCGGAATCGAGAAAAATGGCATGGGTTTCATCCCTGACTCTTGATCATCGAGTCGCCAAAGAATTGCGACTCTTCGGATTTGGCCCTTTTCTCATGGATAAATATAAAAAACTTGCTTCTCAATTAAGTGAAGCTCTATTCAAACAAAGATGGCAACAAACAAAACACTCGATCTTTCTTTCATCCTTATCAGTAATTGGAAACATTGGGATGATAGGGTTTATTGTCATCGAAGCAAAAAATGGTTTATTGTCTATCGGAAGCTTTGTGATTACTCTTCAAGCATTAATCATCACGCAACAGCAATTAGCTGGATGCATTGCAAATATGGCGATGTTTGCACCTATCCTTCTTTTTTTTAATAAACTTAAAGATTTTTTAGATGCATCCCATTGTTCATTAGCTTTAACACAATCTCAGTCAGCGACTTTTAACCATGAAATAAGCTTTAAAGATGTTTCTTTTTCTTACGCAGATGGACGTCAAGCTCTCTCCCATGTCAGTTTTACCATTCGTAAAGGAGAAAAAATTGCTATTGTGGGGGAAAATGGAGCGGGAAAGTCTACGCTGGTCAAACTTTTACTCCGTTTTTACGATCCCACTGAAGGGAGTATTTTTGTGGATGGTCAAGATTTAAAAACGTTTGATCTAAAAAGTTGGCGACGTTTAATAAGCGGCGTCTTTCAAGACTTTGGACAGTATAACTTTACAGTAGCCGAAAATATTGCATTAGGTGACATCACATCTTCCGAAGAAAAAATTTCACTAGCGGCCCATCAAGGAGGTTTTTTTCCCGTTCTCCATAAACTCCCCTTAGGTTTAAATGCCCTTTTAGGGAAGGAATTTGGGGGGACGTCCTTGTCCGGCGGAGAATGGAAAAAGTTAGCGATGTCGAGAGCTTTCATCCGCGAGGCCGATTTATTAATTTTAGATGAACCCACCTCTGCTCTTGATCCAGCGGCAGAACAACATATTTTTAAAAAGTTTTCCGAACAGAGTGTAGGAAAAACCACTCTTCTCATCACACATCGCCTGGGATCTGTAAAGATGGCAAGCAGAATTCTAGTCTTTAAAAATGGAACTCTGATTGAAGATGGATCACCGCATGATCTTTTAAATACGCAGAGCGAATATGCTTTCCTATTTAATACCCAAGCTCAATCTTACCGATGAATCTAAATCTAGAGATGTCTCTAGATTTAGATGGATGAATCTTCAACTAGTCTTGATAAGGATGACCTAGAAAAAATTCTGAATTACGATCTAACATACGCTTAAATTCAATTTGATCCAGCTCTCGTTGCTTTGTAGAAGTGATTGGATGCGTTTGAGGAATAAAGGTACCGCCTAAGACTCCCTGGCAAGATAAACCCTGTGGATTATCGGCAGTAACAGAGACATTCTTTGGAAACAGATAAATATACTCATCCTTCCCCTCTTGTTTGACTTTAGAATAAATCATGTAATCCATATGACCCGTTCCAGAGGTGTCCTTAAGAGTGATCAAATGACCTCGGACGGGAATCATATTTTTATCAGCGTTTAAATCTTTACCTCCTAGCCCAGAGCAATTAAAAATCACGTCCTCAGCCACTTCATCAAAAGACCTGATCGTTTTATTCTCCACATTTATTCCCAGTCTTTCCACTTCAGCTTTTAACTCCTGCATCAATGTAGACGTATTCATAAAGTAGGTCATGTACTTCACATAGTCAGGATGGATCACTCCATTTCCAAAATCTAATGTGACATACTCCCGAGGAGGGATCATGCCGCGTTGCTCTAAATCTTCTACTCCAGCCTCAGTGTCTATACTGCAATAGACGGGCATGAATCTAACAGCCTCTTTAGTAATATAGGGATGCTGACCTTTTTCTATCTGTTGATAAGTAAGAAAGGTATTTAACCCAATCTCATTTAAATCATTCTGCTCTTCAGGGGATGTTTTAACAGACACTAAAGCAAAGTAGCCTGCTGCACGCCAAGAAGGCATATTATAAAGATCTTTCGTTTAGATGCCCTCCACATGATAACCCAGTCTTCTGAGTTCTATTGCAGTGGTTAATCCCATGCAACCAGATCCAATGATGCGAATGGGCTTTTTCTTATCGGGGTGCGTTTCTTTAAAAAGGGCGATGGCTTTGTTAACTGATCCAAAGAGCGTTGTCCAACCTGATCCCCCATGCCCATAGCAGTTTACAATACTTTTATTCCCTTGCTTCTCAATAGAGATGTTAAATTTTCCTTCGCGCATGGGTCGCGTACAAACAATTTCTTCAAGAAGCGTGCTCTCTTTAATTTGAGGAGGTATGAGTTTGACGATTTGCGCTTGATGGGCATGTAGACCCAAGGTGCATAGAAGCGCAGCAAAAACTAATTTATTAATATTCAACATAGAAATCTCCTTTCAATGTGGTGTTACTAAAAAAGTTTTATCGTGCTTTATGAAGCTTAAATAAGAGATAGAATGATGACAAGATTTTTATGAAACTAAGCTGACAATCGATGTAATAAAACGTATCTGATTGAGTAATCAAATAACAGGATCAGTTAATCAACATTAACCTGAGCTTAAAATGTTGTTCACAAATTCACATAATAAAAAGTTAGAAAACATAACAACCTATTGTTAAATAATAAAACATCATTTATAATTAAGAAAAATAAGGAATATATTATGGAAACATCCCTAGGGAAGCGCATCAAAGCCTTACGTGAAGCGCAGAAAATCAGCCAAGAGGAATTAGCTCAACGCTTAAAAATAGATAGAGCCTCCTTATCATTCATTGAAAATGATAAACGCTCATTAAAAGCGGACGAGCTTATTTTACTATCTAAAACTTTTAATATTTCTATCGATGAATTGTTAAACTTAAAGTCTTCGACTGAAGTCGTGCTGGAAAAGGTAAAAAAAACACAAGAGGTCAAGAAAGATCTTCGCATTAGTGTTCCCAAAAAAAATCTTAAAAAGTTTAAACAAGTTCTTCTTTATATCCTCGGAAAAGTGGGGGCTAAACCCAATATAGGAGAAACCGTCTTGTACAAACTTCTCTACTTTATAGATTTTAACTACTATGAAAAATACGAAGAGCAGCTGATCGGCGCTACTTATATAAAAAATCATCATGGGCCCACCCCCATTGAATTCCAGGCCATCGTTAATGAAATGATTGAAAGTAAAGAGATTGAAGTGGTGAAAAGCAAGTATTTTCAACATCTTCAAAAGAAATATCTTCCTCATCATGAACCCGATCTATCGGTCTTTAATGCAAATGAAATCAAAGTCATCGATGATGTCCTACAAAAATTATCTAGCATGAATGCTTCAACAATCAGCGAATATTCTCACCAAGATGTCCCCTGGATGGTGACACCAGAAAGACAAAAAATCGACTATGAATCTGTATTTTACCGAACCCCCGCCTATAGCGTGAGAGAATATAGCGAAGATGAAATTCAAACACATTGAACAGCTCGATAAATTTAAGAAAGATTTAAAAAAACTTCTTAAAAGATTCCCTAGCTTAGAGGAAGATTTAGAGTCGTTAGTGAAAGCCCAGTTGATCGCTTATCATAAGTTTAATGTGGACAATCATGGAATTCTTCCCTTAGAAAACCTAAGGATCCCCTCCCCTAAAATTTTTAAAGTCAAAAAATTTGCTTGTAAATCCTTAAAAGGAAAAGGTGTTCAGTCTGGCATTAGAGTCATTTATGGGTATTTTTCAGAGGAAGATCGTATTGAATTTATCCAAATCTACTACAAAGGAGATCAAGAGATGGAAGATCTCCAAAGAATCAAAAATTCCTATCCTCTGTGTGAGTCGCAAATTCAACTCAAGAATTAGCGGCAAAAACACTCATATCTCTATAAGATTTTCAGGCTTTTCTCCGACTTCGCCCAGAGGATCAATTAAAGTTTGGATCTCTATATCATGAGCGATAAATTTATATCTCTGCTTAAACTCCAAACGATTAAAATCCCCTAGATCTATCTTTTTAAGGAAAAGTTTAATCATTTCTTTTATGTTCTCTTTTAGGGGATCATTTTTTGCTTTATCGAAAAGAGTAATTGCCACCTCTAATGCTGTGCGGCCTTTACGATTTTCTTTAAGAGGAGAAATCTGCAGATCTAAGCAGAATGTCATAAGCTCTAAGTCAATGCCATTCTGATTTAAAAAATCCCAGCTCTCTTGTAAGATACTGTGCAGTAAGTTGTTATTATTGGCATCAAGCCCCTCTCTAATCAGTTTTAGAAGACCATCGTCGGATGCTATGTCAATAAACAACTTCAGCATTTTTTTACTTTTTACAGACTGAACCGCCTCATAAATCCCAAAACATGCCTGTCGTTCTTTCTCATTATCAACCAGCACCTTCACACATTCCACTAAATCATCTCGTACGGCTTGGTAGATTGCAGATTGAAAATAATTGTTTTTGTACCCTTCTGGCGACATTTTTCGCAAATCACTAGCACCACTTTGTAGAAATGCTCTAATTAAATCCAAGTGTTGTTGCTCTCTACCCTTGATATCTTTGAAATAAATGGCTTGCTTTAGAGCAAAAAAAGTTTCTGTTCCTTCAAAAAATTCTCTGGGGTCAGCTCCCAGAGCTAAAAGCCTGGCTGCAACTTCAAGAGGATGGGCTCTAGGAAAAGAAGAATTGGAATGAGCGCGTACTTGGCTGATTAAATCTTCTCTTAATGCAAGAATGAGTGGTGAAAAGCCAGCAAATCGACGATGAAGAATTGTGTTTGCGTCTTGATAATCATCTCTATTTTTATCGTGTTGATCTATCAATTCTATAATGTCTATAAAACCATGCAAGATGGCTAGATGGAATGCATTTTCATAACTCCTAAGGCCTGATCTTAACGCCTCAATCTCCGCACCATTCTTAAGAGCTTTTTCTACAAGAATCTTATCTCCATTTTCTACGAATAAATGCAAAACAGTCGTGCCGTCAGCTCTCTTGACACCCTGCAAAGGTTCTAGAGGCTGATCCACCAAGTTTGCGAGCGTACGCATATCCCCTACATTCAGCGCTTGAATCAGTTGCTGTTGGTTGGCCTGTTTTTGCAAGGCAAGGTCTAGTCCACAGGTTTTTTGCGAAATAGTCGGGTTAGAAACCTGGGTGTGCTTTTCCTTTTCAGGAAAAATATTTTTCGAAATTCCATCTGTCTTTATTTCTTGAGGTTTTCTCTCTTTTCCACTTGATAGAGCTTTATTCCGGTGATAGCATTTTTCAATAAATCTTGTATGGGTCTTATTAAAAGACCAAAAAATAAGGTAGTGAGTGTGGCTAAGGCGGCTAAAACTCCATAGGCAATTTGACTTATAGGGTGGAATTTTTTTTCATAGGTTTGAATTGTCCATGACGTGAAGGAATTCTCTTTAGTTTAGGGACTTATCTAAGAATAGCTTCTATAGAAAATCTATAGAAGCTATAAAACAATACTTATAAAATAATGGAGGATTTTTCGACAGTTTCCTGCCAACTTAGTTGTGGTTTATTTAATATTTGCGTAGATTTATTATGAATTTTTTTAATTTCTTCATAAGCCTTTGAGTCTACGACTTGGAGTTTTCCTAATTGTGCTTCCTCATTCTCCACTCGCAACCATTTGGCAGCAAGCACAGTATTTTCCCTAGGACCTCCACGATAATAAAAATCGATTTGGTCTGCATATTTGAGGTAGGTGTCATTAATCCTTTCTGAAACAGCTAGGCCCTTGGCTTTAATGTCTTCCTCAGTGGTCTTAAAAAAGGTATTATTTCTTTCTTGAATGGATTTCCAACGCGTCTCATCCGATGCCGTGACATGGATGAGCCTAATCTGATACCCCCGCTTCTTTAAAAAATCAAAGAGTAATCCTGTGGCAGGATGAGAAGAAGTAGATCCAAAGTAAAATGCATAATTTTCACGGATCAAGTTGGCTAAAATCAATTGAGCCGCCGCATTGGACCCTGGGCGCCATTTATTATAAGCACTCACCGCATCGGAGGAACTTTCCAAATCTTTAATATAAGTTCTTTTCAGGTTTTTTAAGCAGACATCATCAGGACAAACATAGGCATAGTGTTGCCCTTGAGTAGAAAAAAATTTTAATTCTTCGTGAATCTTAAAAGTTTTACCCGCTCCTGGTGCTCCAGCAGTAATGACAGCTATTTTTTCTTTCTTCGGATGTGCAGATAAGATGTTGTCGTAGTTTTCATTAATATCTTCATACAATCTCTGAGATTCCTCTTCAGAATACTCTTCTTTATTGTCAAAACCATTCCCCGCAAGGTACTGCTTTACAATGTTTTGAGGCATCGGAAATTCAAATTCAGAATTATAGATTCGTTGTGTATCACATATACCGAGTGGCATATTTTCCTCCCTAGACTTTAGTGATTAAACAATAAAATAAAAAACCTAACGACGGACGAATCACCTATTCAGTGATTGTCTCCAAATGAGCGCATGTCACCTCCTAAAGATTAAAAACAAAATAGTTTTCTTTGTTTCAGCAGAAGATTCATTGTATCGCACGATGATGTTTATCACCCACAATTTTTTACGAAAATGTTCATTTTAGATAAATTATAGAGATGAATCTTGATTTCCAAGAATACCCAAAATACATCTTAAATACATTTAATTAAAATTATCCGTTTCAGGAAATATTTAAGAGACACTCTAATTTCGTATAAAATTTTTCTCATCTAGCAAAAATAACATTCCCTTGTTTAATAGATTTGAAAATTTATAATTAAAAATAGAATTGACATATTATACACATTTTGAATAGCATAAAAAAATTTTAAATCTTTTGTTCATATAAATTTTAATTTTATTTTTTAGGGAAGTATAATGCGAATTTATTCTTGGATCCTACTTTTTTATCTAACCTCTTTTATCTATGCAGAAATATCGGCACGTTAGATTTCAATCTTTCCGCAGAGAGTGAACCTTTGATGAGCATTGCAGACTGCGTCAATGTCTCTTCGGGTCTTTTTTATCTTGTAGAGGAAGATTTTACCGGAAATACCATTGAACCTTTAAGAATCATAAGAAGTCATGACAGCGGCAATCATTACGAGTCTTTCTTGGGAACAAGCGTGGGAACCCAATTCCCACTCATAGCGACGGCGAGGCAAAAAGGAGCAAGACATTCGTATGCGATGTTATGTGAAAGAGATGGCGCATTACTCCCCTATCGTGCTGAATCGCATGAGTATCAACACAAAATTGACCCTAGAGTTTTTATTAAAGGATATACGAATTATTCTAGAGAGGGAATATCAGGTCAATCAAACCTAAACAATTGGGTTTCTCATTACTATTCAGATGAAAACTTTTGGGTGGTACAAACAGGGGATGGGACAAACCGTATTTATCAAACCCTCTTTAAACTTTCCCACCATGCAAGACAGGAAGTCTACGTTCCCACTGAAGAAATCTATTTACTAACTGAAGAGCAGATGCCAAATGGCATGAAAAGACACTTTCATTATAATTTAAAAGGAACCAAACCCCGTCTTAGCAAAGTGGAAACGCTAAATCGAGTTGGAAAAAAAATCAATGAAATCAACTTTGACTACTCGCATGATCTTTGTATGATGCGAAGTTCCTGCGGAAAAACAATCACCTATATTCAACCCTCTCAAGATTGTTATGTCACCGCCAATAAACTGAACGTACCTAAAAAAATTCTGCATCAAGTTATCTCTAGTCAAAATGGAACAACGAAATTTCATCTCACCGCTTACTCAAAAGAAATTCCTAAAATTTCATTGGTAGAAAAACCCCAAGGACGTTTACTTAAAATTGATTATAACAAAGCACTTCAAGTCATCCATTTATCCCGACCTATTGGTCCAAGAGGTGAACTTGTCCCCATATATAACTTTCAATATGAAAAAGATTTTACGCGCGTGTTTAACGCCTCAAATCTTATTAAAGACTTTCGATTCGATGAAAAGAGACGTTTGAAAGAGATCACGACGTGGAATGCGGGCGCAATTGTTCGTCAAGATGTTTTCGAATGGGATAATCAAGGTCATGAAGGTTGGTTGAAATCTAAATCAATACAACTAGGATCTCAGATTTATTACCTGCAAAACTACTCCTACGATAGTAGAGGAAACATCACACGCAAAAAATTATGTGGTAATTTAACAGGCGATAAACCCGAATTTTTTTTGATCGATCAGAGTCAAAACATGGATCAATACTCTGTGGATTATACTTATAGAAAGGATCGCTTTAATCTTATAGAATCCAAAAGCACACCCCAGGGACATAGGATTAGATATGAATATCACCCCGGCACAAATCTTTGCAATAAAGAGATTCACTATCACTTTGATAAAATAGTTAAACGTATCCTGCGCCACTATGATGAAAATGCTCAGATGGTTGCTTACGTAGAAGATGATCAAGAGTATGATAATAGCAGCTCATTTGAAGACCTTACATATAGACTAGTTAGACAAATTAAAACAGACTTACGCGAACTCCCTTCTTTTGGTAAACCCATAGAAATTTATGAGTATTATTTAGATAAAACTAAAAAAGAGATGGTCCTGCAAAAAAGAATAGAATTGGATTATGATGCGTATGGTCATGAAGTTGGCCAAAAAGTTTTTGATTCCAACAATCAGCTTAAGTATGTGACTACAAAATGTTATGATAGTTTTGGACATGTAATTCAAGAAACAAATCCTCTGGGCCATATCAAGCTTTATGCCTACGATGAAAATCACAATAAAACGCGCGAAACTTTTCCCTCAGGTCGTTACATTGAATATGTCTATGATCAAGGAAACCGTCTCATCAAAGAAACGGAATACCATCCAGATGGTAGCATCTTTGCTTATCAGTATGCCTATAACAACAATGATAAACTCATATCAGAGATCGACCCCTATGGAAATCAGACGGTTTATGTTTATGATACATTAGACAGGCAAATTCATATTCATACGCCAGCGCAATTGGATCATCAAGGTCAGGTTTTAACGCCTGTGGTTAGAAAAAAATATAACATCCTTGATCAAGTGGTCGAAGAAACAGATGAAAACGGTTTCACAACTTATTACGCCTATAATGTTTATGGAAGTCCTACACGCATTACCCATCCAGACGGATCTGTTGAGCGTTTTACTTACGAAGCTTGCGGCTGGTTAAAGCAGCACTGGAGAGCAGATGGCACCTCTATCCACTATATACATAATCCAGAAGGAAAGATCCTTAAAGAAACAACACTTGATGCTAATGGTGGGATGTTGAAGGAAGAGGTCTTTGCCTATCAAGGGAATTTTCTTATCTATGCAAGAGATTGCATGGGATTAGAGACTCGCTACGAATATGACGGAGCTGGGCGTAAAATAGCGGAGAGAGTAGGTGAGAAACTTAAGCGCTATGAGTATGATTCACTAGGAAGAGTCGGAAAAATCTATCATTTCCTCAACCCTGAACAATACCAAGAAGAAATTTTTCATTACGATGCTCTAGACCGCATCACTGCAAAAACTCTGATGGATGCGGATGGAAAAGTTTATAAACAAGAATCTTTTGAATATGACCTGGAGGGAAATTGCATTGTTCAAAATGATTGGCACGCTTACGACCAAATAGCCACCTATCGTTGGCAATATAACACTTATAATCACCCTCTAACGATGCAAGATCCTCTAGGAAGTCGCAAAAATTGGACGCACTTCCATCATTTAACCAATCCAATAGCTCAGCATGTACATTGTAGACATATTATAGATGCGCTTAATCGAAGATGCGTCGAATGGGAAGACGTTTATAAAAGGTTAGTTAAAAAAGAAATATATGAAAATGATCAACTAAAATCTGCTACAGAATACAGCTATGATGCAAAAGGCCATTTAACTAAGCGACTTTCGCGGATCATGGCAGAGGACCGTCATCATCGTAATTATGATGTGTTGACCCAGTATAACTCTAGAGGATTAGTCTCCGCGGAAATCGAAAATGGGACTAAGACCACACGATATTTCTATGACTCCATGAAAAGGCTAGTCACAAAAAATAAACCAGATGGCATCACCTTGCACTATGCTTATGATGCTCTTGGATATTTATCAGCGATGAGCTCTTCCGACAATACAATCTTTTACACCTATTTAAATGATCGACAAGGGAATCCTACTGTCATTCATGACCACGTTCATCAACTCGTACAAAAAAGAGATTATGATCTTCACAGCCGTCTGATTCAAGAAGAGCTGAGCCCGGGCATGACTCTAAAATATTCGTATGACGCACTCGATAGGCCCATTCGCATTATTTTACCTGATCAATCCTCCATCCAGTACATTTATGATGCCTGTCATTTAAAAACCATTCAGCGCTTAGATAATGCGCAAAACGTTATGTATTCTGTTGAATGTTTAGATTATGATTTAAAAGGTCTGCTTCTAAAAAGCCGCTCCCCTGCGGGAGAAATCCTTTATGCCTACGATCTCCTTAGCCGTCTTAAATCTATAAAAGCTTCTCAATGGGAGAATCATCTAGAATATGATGCAATAGGCAACCTTATCAAAAATCAACACATGGACACACAAGGTCAGATTGAAACAGATTATCAATATGATGCCTTAGATCAACTCATACAAGAAGATGGAAATACCAAGAGCTATGATTCCTTAGGAAACATTCTAAAAAATAATCATCATACCTTTGAGATTAATTCCCTGAATCAATTAGTTCATGACGGTGAAAGTACATACTCTTATGATGCCAATGGAAATCTACTTTCTCAGACAAACCCTTCGACGAGTTACGGCTATGATGCGTTAAATCGTTTAATCCACTGCAATCAAGAAGGAAAAGAATTTTCTTTCGTATACGATGCCTTTGATCGTTGTTTAAGTATTCAAGAAGGAACTTCGATTAAACGCTTAATTTATCAAAAAGGGATGGAAATAGGGAGTTGTGCTAAAGATTCTATCGATGAATTACGTTTGGTAGATCCTCAAGGATCTGAACGCGTGTTTGCGATAGAACTGCAAAAGCAAGTGTATTACCCGATCCAAGATCACCGCTATAATGTGTGTGCCTTATTAGATCAAAAAGGAAAAGTGCGTCAAAATGTGCGCTATTCAGCCTTTGGTGTTAAAAGTAATGACGAAGTTCTTCTCAACCCCTGGGGCTACGCCAATCGACGTCAGGTTGCAGGGCTTGTGCAGTTTCTTCACCGTTTTTATCATCCTAAGCTGATGCGATGGCTCACCCCTGATCCCATAGGATTTGAAGATGGAATGAATCTTTATAGATTTGTACGTAATAATCCCTTGAAATTTTATGATCCTGATGGAACTCTTATAATAGTTCCAGTTTTAATTGCGTTTGGCTTTGGAGAAATAACTATATCAGTTGTAACTGTAAAAATGGTATTAGCTACAGCAGCAACTCTAGCAGCTAGTGTTGCCGTTCACAAAGCTCAAAAATGGATAGATGAGAGACACTCTTCCCGCATGAGTACTGTTGCTGAAGAGGAAGAGCTTAAAAAGAAGAAAGAACACAAAAATAAAGAGCCTGTAAGAACTCGACCTAAAAATTTAGAGGAGCAATTGGCTCTTGAAGAAGCAAAAGCGGGAGCTGGTAAATCGCTTAATGGAAAAATTGATATTAATGATCCGCGCTATCCCTCTGACAAATGGGAAAAAATGCAACATGTACATGAGTCTCTCGATGGAAATAAGATAAATATTCATTATTGGAAGGAAAAGGCAACAAATGAATCTCATGGATTTAAATATAAAGATAAAGGTAACTGAATATGAAAGTTCAATGTATATCTAACTCAACTAATGGATTACCCCAAAAATTGATTGAAGCAGAAAATTATAAAATTGATAGTGAATTTTATGTAAAAGTTAATAAAAAATACACTGTCTACGGTATGAGTCAAGCCTCTAATAATATTTGGTATGGTGTAAGTTTGTATAATACAGATGATTATGCAGTATGGTATCCATCCCAGCTGTTTTCAATCATTGATAGCAGGGTATCTAAGTATTGGACTTTTTCTATCAAGGAGTTTCCTTTATTTAAAAGAGTAATTTGGGCTTTTCCTGAATGGGCTGATGAGATGAGTTATTATGATAAATTAGTCGATGGTGAAGAGGAAGAAGTGGAAATTTTTAAAAAATACAAACTTCTTATGGACTTAGAATTTCCTGATCCAGATGTCTCTGAAAAAGCAACTGCTCTTGAAGATGGTTGGGTCATGTGTCCCATTTGTATTGATGCCTGGCAACCCCACTCATATAGTGGAATGATCGTATGCCCTAAGTGCAATCATACCATGCATAATCCCTATTATATTGATTTTCATGCTATTAGCGATAGATAAGCTCAATTGGATGATAATGGATTTACAATTGCAAATTAACTCTCGATTTCCATCCATAAATCTTAAAAAAATATGAACTGTCAAAGATTAATAAAATGAATACGGAATTAGACCACCAAAGGCACTTACTTGTTATCGATGATAAAAATTTTTTATCAGGAGAAAGCGTTTTAGCATTTTTTAAAATTCTTCTAAAATCAAAGCCTTACAAATATGTCATTTTGAATGATGTCACAGCAATTGGAGAGAATTGCATCTATGGTCTTTTTCGCAATTATGATGATACAATATTTAGAATAAAAGATCTTTTGAACATCATGGAAGATGTTAAGCATTTTGAGTGGGGAGATTTTTACTTCTTTGATAAATTTCCCTCTGAATGGGATCACCCCATTGAATGCGACTACCCATACTTAATTAAACAATCAGAAACTGTCGTCAGATTAATCGACGATCAATACATATATTTATACATTACAGAGGATTCAGTCATAGAAGATATAAAAAATGAGTATTCAATTGAAAGTTTGAAGACAGATTTTTTAGATAAATTAGATTTTCCTTACTGACAAAATGCCGCGTTAACTAAAAAAACTGCGAACAAGATATACAAATGAAGTACTTTACTAAAGAATGGTGTTTTGGTTATTTAACAGAAAAAAAAATCATCACTCAAAAAAAATCCTATGATGATTACATTGCCAGTATATATCCCAAACTGCCGTTTTCTTTAAAAATCCTCTATGAAGGAATCAATCTTCATAGTGGAGCCCTCATGAAAATATCCTTCGATGGTAATAAGCACATCCTCATTTTGAAAGGTGTTTTTGGCGATCTGCAAGTAGGTTATTTTATATTAGAAATTAAATATCTAAAGGTACAGAATTTACATAATGAATTTTTAAAAGACGTATTTAAAAATCAGAGAATCGAAATTTTAAGTCATGAAATCGAGATGCTTTCCGAAGAGCATTACAGCCACAGAATGATTTTTAATACTAGAAATGAAATCGAAATTATTTTTTCTGATATGCAATTAAAAATACAAAACACAACAGAGGAAAAATATTTTAAAAGCAATTGTAAACTAGATCTCATTTAATGAATTCTTTTTTACATATTCATTAAAGTAAACACTTGAGTTCAAGTTTAAGATGAAGTTCTCGGATATTGAATCATAGATTTAAGATAAAGCAGCAGGAAGTAAAATATGAAAGTTCAATGCATATCGAACTTGGCTAAAAGTTTACCTCAAGAACTGATTAATTTAAAAAATTATAATATTAACAAAGAATTTAATGTTACAATCAATGAAAAATATACTATTTATGCTATGGGCCTAGCATCTAACAACATTTGGTATGCCATAAGTTTATATGATACACAAGGGCATACTATATGGTACCCTTCCCAGCTGTTTTCAATCATTGATAGCAGGTTATCCAAGTATTGGATTTTTTCTATCAAGGAGTTTCCTTTATTTGAAAGAGTAATTTGGGCTTTTCCTGAATGGGCTGATGAGATGAGTTATTATGATAAATTAGTCGATGGTGAAGAGGAAGAAGTGGAAATTTTTAAAAAATACAAACTTTTTATGGACTTAGAATTTCCTGATCCAGATGTCTCTGAAAAAGCAACAGCTCTCGATGAGGGTTGGGTGATGTGTCCTACTTGTATTGATGCTTGGCAGCCTAATTCCCTGGATGGCATGACTATATGTCCCATATGCCATCAAGTCATGCACAACCCTTTTTATGAGGGATAAATGTGATACCACGTATTTGTGTATCCATGTATTTTAAAGTTTTTTGATCCTATACCCCATCTTATTTTTTAAAATTTCCTTTATTAAAAATGCATGACAAGATATTTTTTTCTCCTGCTCGTTACTGGATGATGACAAGGCTGTCATTCAGATTAGATAATCACTCCAAACTTTAATTAAATAGGATTTACGCATGTTTAGCTGGTCTAAAGACGCCTCGATTGAAGTAGATGTACCCCTAGAAAAATTTTGGGAATTATGCATAAATCCTTCTCATTGGATTTACCAAGAGAGATTCGAAAGTTGTAAACTAGAAGGAGAATTTGCTGTTGGATCAAAAATCTTTTTAAAATTAAAGAATAAATCTATTTCTCTTACTTGGGTGATAAAAGAATACGAAAAAAATAAATATTATAAAGTACGGTTCTCCAGACTTCTTGCGACCCAGGAGAACACCCTTTTCATTAGAGAATCTGAAAATGGCAAAACTGTAATAACCATCAAGATAGAGACCTTAGGATTCTTAGCGCCTTTCGTTCATTTGATGAAAAAAAGTACGGAAAAATTATTGAGAGATTATACCGATCTCTTTGTGAACAATATTGTTCAAGTATATAACGATAGGAAAAGAATTACTGACAGGATGAATGATGCTTATTAAATGTATATCAAAATATGGTAAAGATCTGCCAGCAGAACTCATCAATAGTCAGACAGGCTTTACGAAAAACACGGAATTTGATCTTGAAGTCAACCAGCAATTTAAAGTTTACGCCCTAGTCTTTTACTCTGGGTATGTTTGGTACTTTATATGTCCAATGCCGTCTGATAAGATTCCTTTTTGGTACCCATCTCCCCTATTCGTCACCCTGGATAATAGAATGTCTAGGTATTGGGTTTATTCCACAAACACCGATGAGTATGCAACCCCCATAAGAGGTCTGATCACTTTTCCAGAATGGGCGAATGATCCATCTTATTATGATTATCTTGTAGATAGAGAAAAAATTGAAGTGGAGATTTTTAAAAAATACAAACTTCTCATGGACATAGAATTTCCTGATCCGGAGGTCACTGAAAAAGCAACAGCTCTTGAAGATGGTTGGGCGATGTGTCCCACTTGCATTGATGCCTGGCAGCCTAATCCCCTCGATGGAATGACGGTTTGTCCTATCTGCAACCAAACCATGCACAATCCCTATTACAGAGATTTTTTTACTACCCATCAGGTCAATTCATTGACTTAAGTTGGATAAAATTTTCAAAAAAACTACTGACGAGAACTATGACTGAATAACTCAAAGAATTATATGATCGAATCCCACACCTATGATTCACTCCACAATCTCGTGTACCCCTATGAACTGATTTTTATTTTTGACTCTGATCAGTCCAAATTCAAGGAATAAAATGAATACTCCATGGTATCAAGTTGTTATCTCTACAGAACCCACAAGTAATAACCTATCAAAAATTATGAAAATGATCGTAGATCATTTGAAGTTAAATTTTATCATTTTGAATGATATTCAAGGCAACGGAGAAAATTGGTTAATTCACATATTACAAAATCATGAGGATCACCCGTTAAGAATTAAAGACTTTATGAGTATGCTGAATGATGTTCATAGATTTGAATGGGGGGATTTTTTCTTGTTTCAGAGCTACCCTGAAAACTGGGGTTCACCCGAAAGATGCGATTACTCTTTTTTAATAAATCAAACAGATACCACCCTTAGAGCCATCGATCAGGGATATATCTACATCTACACGCCAGATGAATTGATTGTGCAAAAAATTAAAGAAAATTCCGATATTGAAAGTTTTAAAATTGATTCTCTAGATCGTTTAGATTACCCTTATTAGGATGTACAGATAGATACAATCTAAACACATGCCTGAAAAATTTTGGAGCAATGGGATTTGCAGTCTATGGTGATCAAATCACAAGTAGGAGAATTTGATGAATAAGATTGTGTCTTTGAAAAAGTATAATCACTTGAACCCCTTTTGGTCTTATTTAATTCAGCATAATAATCTTAATCTATCCGTAGAAGAGGTGATAAAAGCGTATAAAGGTTTTGAAGCTGAATCAATCCAATTTTATTCTCTTGCAGATTACAAAAATCTTCCTTGGACGGGCTTAAAAAATGACCTGTTATTTTTATATCTATCTACGGAACCTTCACCCATCCCCTTCCAAATAAAATCTGAATTTTATCACCTGGGCTATGATTTCGGTATCTGTGAAGTCGATTGGACCGTGTACTCATCCATTTTCAACGAAGTACTCTTTGGAAATATTCAGGATCTAATCTCTTATAAAGATCAATTAAATGAAAATCTACTTTTTAAAGACAGAGCGACAGCAGAAAGCTATAGAGAATTTCATCACATTTTGTACAACAACCATATCGACGTTGAACATGATGAAGCCATGTGCATCTATGAAGTTTGGGGTAGAACACCTTAAGCTTCTATAGCTGGAATTTTCTTGTAATTTTTTTTAACTCCTTGTCCTCAAATCGCAACATTTTCATTCGCATTTGAAGCTACAAACATTAAGCATGATAGAATAAGAATCGAAAACTGAATGGCTTTTATTTGCGTATCCTTTAATTGAGACTGCCACACATAAAACCATCAATCCCAAATGCTATCTTTTTTATTCCATGATAGAGAATAGAATCAGAATAGCGCCCAATCCGCAAAAGATAACTGTGATGATTTCTGTGATAATGAATAATCAATAATCGTTAACTGAACCTGAGTGTTTTTGATCGCTCTAGAGACAAAAAGCGCCTTACATAATAAATTTAAAAAGAGGAACAACTGTCACAAAGATTTAGAAAATCCATTTTTTATCATACGTGCTGTGCGTTCTCCTGACTCGCAGGCGGCTTCCATGGTACCCGGAATATCCAGTAGAATCGAAGCATGTTCGCCTGCAAAATAAAGCTGATTACCTATCGGTTTAAAAAGAGTTTTAACTTTTTCGCCTTCGACTTCGTCGATAGACGTTAATAAGACTTCTTGCCCTGGAGCGATATAGGAATAGGACCCTTTGACATAAGGATCGTTTGGCCAGCTGTACCCCACAGGACCCTGGTACTTTTGCATGGCTTCATCCTGCGCATAGACAGGTCTGACTAACGGTGGACAGAACTTCCCAAATCCACGTTCAAGCACGGGACGTTCTCGCAGATAAGCTTCAGTGATGGTCTTGCTTGAAAATTGCCCAGCATCCCCCGTAAAGTAGAGCGTTAAAACATTTGGATCCGCGAAGAAACAACCCATCTGATCATCTATAAAGGTCATTTTTTCTGGGGGAAGTTGAGAAAAAGGAATTAAAATCTTGGCGTTTTTTCCATATTGAATACTTTTAATCAGCTCCAATTGTTTTTGGGGAATGACTGTTTCTTCAAAAGTAATATCCTTATAAATGGAACAAGGCAGCGTTAGAACTAGAATATCTGCCTTTACGTGTTGCTCATTTTGGAAAGTAAGAATGTATTCCCCTTCCACATTCTTAGACACGGCACGAAGAGGCCTATTAAGATGGATTTTTTCGCCTAAGAGTTGAGCTAACTTTTCTGGAAGAATTTGATTCCCCTCTTTAAGGGAGATCATCTCTACATAATTTTCTTCATGCGCATGACCTGGATGTACCGCACAAATTCCCCCCAGGAGCATCTGATATAACGTACCCATATAGAGCAGAGATAACTTTTCAGGTGGAGCTCCTTCATAAGCGGCCAATCTAACAGATAAAGCGTTGTATAAGATGCTCTTTTCTTCAAAAAGAGCATCTAATACATCGCGCATATTGTTAGCGCTTGATGCAACTTCCTCTAACTTGGATTTAAGATTCGCTGGATCAACTAGATTCTTTCTTAGGGTGGATTCTGATAAAAACTCTTCTCCATTAAAGTAACTAAAGGAAAGGTGATTACGGTGCGTTTTAATTTCCAGATTCAGCTCATCGATCAAGCGTTGTATGTTCTCTGCCGAACCCCCATCACTGAGGTTTTGCCCGCCTAGTTCCACGCTCTCAGCACCCACTTGGGCAGTTAAAATGCGTCCGCCTACCCGATTTCTAGCTTCATACACGTGGACATTGGCCCCTTGTTGATGCAGCCGATAAGCAGTCGTTAACCCCGCAAGGCCGGCTCCCACAATCACAATCGTAGGTTTTTTAGATTCGGTAGAAAATGTAGTCATCATTAAAGAGCTATGAAAAATTTTAAATTAAGTATAGATATTAGTTGAACACGCTTTTTTATGTCTTGTAGATTTCAAAAAAAACTCCTCAATTTATTCACATCTAAACTTGACTTTTTTGGAGAGCATAGATTATGAAAATTCTAAATTTTATTTATAGGTTAAATCTTTATGTCAGTTCAAAACGTATATCGAAACTACAATAATGGTGCATACGAGCTCAAAAAAGTGATAAAAACCGACGATGAGGGGCACAGAGAAATTGAGGTCGTTAATCGTAGCATTTTTGGTCCAATTCCGCGCCAGGAGCTCCTGTCGATTATTCGCTCAAATATGCACCCTGAAAATGCTGACTGGCACCAGGAAATCTCAAACATTTTACAGCAGAAGCATTTTTATACGCGTACCATCATAACATCCTCTGGAAGAGAAGTTGGAATGAGAGTATCGAGTTATATTAAATCAGGAAAGTTTGCTTGGAATGCTTTTAAAACTACGTGCTATCTAGGGGTCGGTGCTGCGATATTCTTTACGCCGAGTATTATCTCCTCTCGATTATTTAAGGGTTCAAAATCTATCTCACATGATGAAAATGATAAAAAAATAACCTTCAGTGAATTTATAAAAAATCACACTTCCTATTCCAGCCAAGCATGGTGGAATATTATGAATAGTGATATCTCCGGTAATGCTATTGTAGATGGATTAATTGGTGTAGGAGTAGGGATTAGTATAGTTTGGGCTGGCTATAAGCTTTATTCTCAACTCATGAAAACTATTGGACCTTTGGGCTTTGAAGAATGGAAAAAATCAAAAAAAATTATCTTTGATAATGAAAAAACAGTTCCCGAACAATTCGAAAATGATAGGTTTTGGCATGACGGCGATGGAGAAAGAAGTTACATATGTCCCATCACACAGCAACCTATTCGAGTTCCCTGCAGAACTCCGGACGGAAGACTATTTGAGGAATCCGCTATTGTTTCCTGGCTGATGACTCAGTTAAATCAGGGTCGTCCGACAACCCATCCACTTACTCGTGCACATTTAAATTTTGCACAATTGCGTTTTGAGCAAGACCTTTCAGATTTAATAGAACTAAGAATACTATTTTTAGAAGCATTTCCTGAATCCATTCAAAATGTTCCTCAATAAGTTTTCAAATGGCTATTTCTTCTTACACATACTCCAATGGTGCGTATCAAATTTACAGGGATGGAAACGGAAATTTATTTTACCGTAGTGTTTACGGACCTATTCCAGAAGAGGACGTATTAGATTTAATTGAAGACATCCCTAAAGAGGATTTAGATTGGGAACAGCAAGTCAGAGATAAACTTAATGAGCACAACTTTCTTACAAGTAGAGTTCTTTCAATCCCTAGTGATAATGTGGGAATATCTTCAAAGAGAATGCTTATTAACAAAGTTAAGGAATTTAGCATACAACTCTATCATAAGATTGAAGAACGTCCATTAAAATATTTTTTATCTTTCTCTACCGTTTATTTAATTCCAGGATATATTGTAAAAAATCATCCTGAATTGGGTTTAAGAATGGGCTTGCCTACGCTCAGATCCATCGAGGTAAGAATTGTCCACATTTTTAATATACATTCCATATCAGTAGCAGTACTCATTAAAACCTTTATAGAAAAAAGTCTTCGAGAGTCTAGTACAAATTTAACATCGTTAAATTACGCAAGTTTTTATATTCTTAATACTCTTTATAGAGCTTGTAAACTATCTGAAAAATACAACTCTAATGAATTAGGCCATACAAATTTTTATCAACAAGATCAATTTGATAAAACTATAAAAAACTTCACAAAGTTTAGATTGAAACTATTGCTTAATCCTCAGCTATCATCAGATTATTTAGGCCCTCTAGCAGAAGACTCAAAAGTTATTTCAGAGAAAAATTCTTTAGAAATGATGAATTCGATGCCTGAAAGAAAATTGGATTTATTAGAAGAGCTCTTAATAGATAAAGTGAATGCATATGACTACAACCGATTCCTCTTCAAACCCACCACATTGCAAAAATTTCAGGAAATTCAAACTATTTTAAATTCTTCTATCCACTTACTTAATCTATCAGAGAAGACTAAGCCTGAACTCGAGAATATCTACATATATATTACTAAGAGATTAAGACAGCATTTTATAGAAAAAATACGAAATAAAACGTTTAATCGACTCGTTAATAAAAGTGAAAAATCTATCTCACAATTTTCCTTGCGAGAATGGCGTTTAATTGGATTGGATCTATCCAATTGGTTAAAGAAATGCTATAAAAATACTAGCATTTATCATGTCGTGGGGCTAGCGACGGTATTCGCCGTAGGGTATTTACTCGCCAAGAAATGTTCCCATAAAATGTCAATTCTAAAACCCTTATGGCTTAAGAATCTAGAGCAAGCAAAGTTAAATAGCCTCATTCGCGATCCTGAAGATGAAGTCTCTTTGCTTTTACCCCCTGAGTTTCATCAAGAGGAAAATGTAGATGGATTTGAACACTGGAGAGTAATAAAAAGATCTCAAATTAAAGATTATTCGCCCATTGCTCCTGAATTTTGCGATGATGAAGTTTTAAGCCAATATAAATGCCCAATCACCGATACCTTTATTCGAGTGCCGGTGACCATTACCAAAATTGCTCTTGAAAACATTCATCGTCCTGTTTCTATAGTTACATATGAAAAAAGTCATCTTTTACAGTGGCAGGCCCATCAACGATCTAGGGGTCTTATACCCATCTGTCCAATATCAGGTCAGTTTCTTCCCGATATATTAGAAACTAACGATCATCTATCAGATCGCATAGAGCTTAGATTACTACTATTGAAAGCAAAAGTAAGAAAAGCACAAAAAATTACGGCACGTTTTTCACTATTCAATAGCTTAGAAAATACAATAAAAAAAATAAAAGAAGTTTTTTTTAACACTATTCACGACAAATATCCATTTTTAAGATTTTTTAGAAGTTTTAATTGAGATTACTCTTTGTAAGTTAATTTCAATGAAAGGATGCAGTTATTCTATTAAATTGTAAGACAGGAACATCTAAAGTTTAGGTAAACCTTTAGTATCATATCGTACAAATATGAGCGTACCTGATAATTTTTTAGATTTAGGTTGAACACGGTGATTTTTAAAATGCGCCTCTAATTGAAATCCTAATCTTTCTGGTATAGCTGCGCTTTTTTTATTTTCTGTATCACATCGTATCTCTAGGCGCTTGGCCTGCCAGGTTGAAAATGCATACTGCGTAAGGATATTGACAGCTTCAGTAATAAACCCCTGGCTTGAATAATGCGTATTCACCCAGTAGCCAATCTCAAAACTTGGAATCTTCCAATCGATGGCATTGAATGCGATGGCTCCCAGCAATTGAGTTTGACTTGTATTAAAGATTAAAAGAGGTAGTTCTCGTGGAAATTCTTCAGACCAACATTTTATTGAGTATTCAATATAGGCTTTAGTCTTATCTAACGTTTGGGGTGTGGCTGCCCAATCCATCCACTCATGCAAAAGGTCAAAAGAGTCAGTGATGGCTTCTGTCAGCAAAATTTCATCTCCCCTTTGATGGGGTCGTATACATAAGCGCACACTATTAAGACTCACGGGAAATCTTTTTACATTCATCATCGCTTAAATCCCTGAATATTTTATCGCTAGTCTAAGCAGACCAAGCCAAAAAATCCATCTCTTAATTTTACACCTAATAAATATATATACGCGGATAAATAAGATAATTAAATGATGTATTTAAATGGATATTTATTAAAAATTTACAAGCTGTTTATACAAATAAATTCAATAACATGCTATGCTTTTACTAAATTTATAAAAAAAACTTAAAGGTTATAGAGATGGTGAATTTACATCCAACAGCTCCAAGTCTTGATACACTTCTTCCAGATCGTTGTTCAAGCCAAGATTCTACCCCCTCTTTAATTCAGGGTATTTTATCAATATTCGATAGGTTGTCTTTTAATGATTTAAATTCAGCGGCTTGTGTAAACCGCACTTGGAACGCATGTGCAGTAGACAGAACCATTAAAGTACGGACGGATGGAGTCGCACAATTTATTAAAACGCTGGTAAAACAGATGGATAAACTGATGCTATTTCAACAAACCCAAGAGATGGAGAAGTTAGTGGGGTATCCGCTCCCCCATGTAAGTTTACTTGAACTGAAAACATCTCTTTTAACACTAAAAGAATCTATCCTTTCAATCTTGCAAAATTTGAATCCCTTGGAAATAAAGATATTAGATCATCATATGCCGAATGCTTCCGTCGTATCAGAATTCAAAGATCTTTTTGAATGGGCTGAGCTGCGTTGCCGACTGGTCAATGTAAAGAAAATTTTGTTACAGGATAAAATCACAGAATTTAACGAAACTTTAGATAACCTTCTCAAAAACAGATCCAATCAGCTCGAGATAAAAGAAACTATTGATAAATTAGAACAAACTGTCGAACAAATTTTTCCCACATTAGAAGCGCAAGCCAAGGCCTTTTTAATTCTCGACCAACCTTCTAAAGCCCTTGCAATTGCTTTAGAAAATGAAAATAAAATCCCTAATTTCAAAGAACTTTTACTACAAATTTGTTTTGAGTTTGCCTACAGAGAAGATACAGCAGGGACTGAGGGAATGAATATAGATCAAGCCATTTTCATCGCTAAAAAGCTAGAGGTTTATCAATTCGATCATCATGCGTATTCCACCATATTTGAAGTCTTGGGTGAGAGAGGAGACCATAAAACAATTTTAAATCTTAAACGTACTTACTTTTCTACTAGAACAGATCTCGATGCTTTTGTCCTTAAATACCACGTAGTCAAAAATATAGCAGATTATCACATTTGTTTATGCTATCTGGCCAAAAACGCACAAGGAGAAATTCTCAATCTAGAAGTAGCCATGAAATACGCCTTAGAACTTAATTTTAGTCACTGCAAAAATCATGTCTATAGCTTAATAATAGATGCTTTTTTGAGTATAGACAATCTTGATGATGCTTTGGCGTCGTTAGATCAACTCGAACACGAGCCCTCCACACTAGACCTTGTGATTGAAACTTACAGAAAAGTTCATGAGGTAGTGGTGAATAAAGAGAAATTGGCACCATCTTCCAAAGAATTTAAAATGCTTTTAAGAGAGCTTAAAAAGAAAATTGAATACTTTACCTCTAAGAAAGAACTTATTTTAAATAAATAATTTTTCGCTACTAGTTTTCAAGAAGTCAAATCACAGTTTCGAAGATAGATACTTGGTTATTAAAAGCCCATTCCCTTATAATAGTCTGCGCTACGTTGGCTGTTTCTTTATTAGCTCAAAATACGTCTAAGGGAGATCGCATGTCCAATACTCTTTCCAGGATGGAAAAGTCCTATTTAGTCCTCTGTACAAGTTTTACGCTGATTGCGGTTTTTTCCAATATCATCTCTATCAAGTTGGTGACACTCCCCTACTTGAATATACAGATTCCTGCTGGTCTCGTGATCTATCCTTTGACCTTTCTTCTTAGCGACCTGGTCACGGAAATTTTTGGAGTCGCTAAAGCTAAATGGATGGTCTATGTTGCATTAGGCATGAACATTTTTAGTATCGGTATATTAGAGCTAGCACTCTGGCTTCCCACTTCTAATGAAGAACATCAAAAGGCGTTTCAAATTATTTTAGGATTGGGCACTTTGCGGATTGTGTCTTCTTTAATCTCCTATATCATCGCCCAGATTGTCGACATACAAGTCTATGCATCCATCAAGAAACGCACGGGGTCTCGTTATCTTTGGCTACGCAACAACCTATCGACTTGCATTTCCCAAATGATTGATACAATCCTGATCGATATACTCTATCTATACTGGGGGCTGGGGATGGCTTTTCAAGACGTGCTCCCGATCATGGTCTTCTCCTATCTCTACAAAGCTGTCTTTAGCTTTTTATTAACCCCTCTTCTTTACTCGGGTGTCTCGTTCCTTCAAAGTGGCACCCCCCTTTTTCTAAGAATCCGTACTCAAAAATCTTAGGTATAAAAAAGTCTCGGAAACGTTTCCTAACCCGTTATCTTTAGTAGAAATTTCAAAACTCTTTTATTTGGGGGGTGTAAAGAGCCATGGAACAGAAAACCCTATTAGGGATTTATCTGTTCTCATGAGAAAAGAGTGTGATTCTTGTATGCGATAAGGGAGCGGAGTCCCTTCTAACAAAAAGCCAATCAAACTCCCTATTACTCTCTTTGCGATTAAGGCGTTAGAAGCTTTATTAAATTTTCATGCTTAGCAGCCATGGCTAGATCCATAGGCGTTTTTCCCTGGCTGTCCTTTGAACCTAAAAGATTTTTTGCCCCTTTTGATAGTAGAAGTGTTACCATAGCCTCATTCCCCTCTCTTGCTGCCAAATGAAGACATGAAGTATATCCGCTCGCCCGTTCTGCAATCTTTGCCTTACCGACTGTCAAAAGCTTCTCCACGACTTCGGGCATATTCTTAACGATTGCAATATGCAATCCAGTGATACAGGTCCAGTGACTCCCAGATTCAGATGGAAGTCTATAGTCTGTAAATCCATGCAACTTTACGCAGGAAGCTAAGAAGTCAGTAGCCCCTTTATCCAACAACAGTAACGCTACATTAGAATGGCCTGCATCCAAAGCACAATGAAGGGAGCCTCTTTGAGTATAGAGATTCTCCATGTTGTCAACGTCCTTCAATGGAGCTCCGTGATCCAGTAATACTCTAACAACCTCGATATTGCCTAATAAGCATGCATGCTGTAATGGATTTATTTTCTCTAAACCATTTTCCCATTCAGTCTGATACTGCATCAAAGAAGAAAAGAGCTTCGATTTCTGAGCAGAATCTAATTGACTGAGAGATTCATTTAATTCATTGGCTTCACCCGACTCAATCCTGTTAAAGATAAGTTCTTTAATCTCATTCTCTGACAGTTGGGATAGATTCTTCACCTTATCAACGGAATTAGAATGGGTTTGTTGATCTTGGCTAATCGGGTTTGTATTTAGATATTTTAACCATTCCGAATTTTCATTATACATTTTTTCTGCAAGTTTCACGGAGTTAGCCGTTTTTAATCGTTTGCAGGATTCTATGATAATAGCTGTATATATTTGATAGGCTTCTTCATTATTTTGTGCTTTTAGCTTGGCCACTTTATAAGCCTTTTCACAGCTGCTTTCTGTTTGTAGTTTTAAATAAGCATTACAAATGTTAGACAGCATAGACTGAAGCACAGTGGAAGATTCTATTTTAGAAGAGATATCGAACGCTGTATCAATCATTTTCTCATCGAGGGGATTTTCATTAGTCAAACGACGAATATCGTGTTCTATCTTTTGATCAGCAAGAGATGAAGTGAAACTCTCACTATATATTGCAGACATATAATATCCTTTTTTGTGTAATGAGTTTATTTAAAAAAAAATTTATAATTACTTTTTTTGTTTATAAAAGTCAAGTTATTAAAAATCGTTTTTTCAACAAGCAAACTATTATCTATTATTCAATTTACACTTTATAAAAAGGCATTTTGAGTGGATCCAAAGCACCCATTTTCGGCCATTAATGACTGGAAATGTCGGGATCAAATTCAGAATAAAGAGCGGAAAAGGCAGCGTTTATGTCAGGGGGAGGCTGTTGCTATTTTAATATAATATCTAGCGATTAGAATAAAATATTTACAGTAACTAGATAATTGGGATTCATATAGTATCCTTCTTTAGCAATTGCTTAACCGTCTCCTCAAACCAATCCTCTTTGGCAGAGATTTCTAAATTTTTTTTATTTAATTCATCGTATTTCTTTCTAAGCAAAATCGTTTCATGATGATAAGGGTTAGCAAGAAATTGCACACGATTAATAGAAGAGATACGATATGCATCATGGGGGTGAAAATAACTCAGGTGACTCCTAATCGTTTCTAATTTTTTTTGTAATTCTCGCGCTTCATTCAAATTGAGCTTATGCTTTTTTAGCTGATTTTGAATCCTATCCTTTTCATAAAAAAGCATGGAGTTATGTCTACCAAACCCTAGCAAAATACCGAGCAAGCCTTGATGGTCATGCAAGATCTTCAATAAATCGGTATTTTCATTGACTATCCGATCTAACAAATGTGCAGCTGTAAAATTTGGACCAAAAACATCACGGAATAGGTCTAAGTTTTCATGAACAACTTGGACAAACGCATCCTTGTTAATTAGCAATAAGCGAGGACGTGATAAGATGGACTTCTCAATTAACAGATACTTTTCCATCTTTAAATGATGGCTGTATTTTTTCCACATCTGCCATCGATAATTTAAATATTTTGCAGGCTCACTATATTCAAGCAAAATTTCTTCACAGCATTGATCTAAGGGTAAAATGTTGAGAAGCTCTTGAGGGGAAGGATCTTTTAAGGAATAATCTGAGAAAGATAGTGGTTTATCCCAAAAAGAGTATAGGCAAATAAATCCTCATAAAATAAATTTCTAAAAAACACCTCAAGTTCTTTTCTCTCTGAAACCGAGAGGAACGATTGAGGTTCGCTAGCTTGATCACCAGCAAACCACGTACAGAATAAGAGGATTAAAGAAATTAACGGCATGTTCACCTATGCTTTTTATGACGCCCAAGTTTAGATTTTTTTAGTTCGTGTTGGTACTAAAAAACTAGATAGGTTCTTAACTGGTAGAATGCCGTTTCACAAATTCCTTTGCTAAATTTAAAGAAAAATAAGGCGCTAGCAGAGCTAACGCGGGAATGAGTAAACCCCACATGACGGCTAGAAAGACCGGTAAGTTTGAGTCTAACAAATATTCAAAGGTGAACAAAGTACATAATGAAATCAAAAAGGAGAAAAAACGTACAATCGTGTCGCCCGCAATAATTGTGGGTCCCAAAACTGTACTTGGCGTGTAAGCCTGCCCTAATGTCATTCCTGAAATCCTAAAGCAGTACGTTCCCAATCCCAATAAAAATGCACCGACATAAATAAAATTTATCCACATCAAACCTGAATATAAAATCAGAAAAGATAAAAAGCCACTCAATGAAGCGAGAAGAACTAAAGGTTTGATAAAGCTCACATTCTTATTATATTTAGTACTAGCAATCCCAGACAAAATAAAACCTAAAGAAATCAATGAGTTCGAGAAACCCTGACGAAAAGAAAATATCTGCGTATCGCCGCTTGCACCCCTTGCAAGGACAAGAGGTAATAGAGTGACAGCAGAAGCGTAAGCACAGTTATTTAAGAGGCGACTAAAAGTCAGGGATCTCACTGCAGGATTTTCAATCATCACTTTAAAGCCTAATAACCAATCCACCTTCTTTTTTTCTTGGGCATCTCTATGCTTTAAAAAAGCGAGCCAAGGTATGCAACTAATCATGTAAGTCACCCCATCCACATAGAGACAAAACCTCACTCCATAATGGGCAATCATTAATCCCGCTAAAATGGGTGCTAAGATAGAAAAAAAAGCATTTAGACTTTCAGTAAATGAAAAAAAGGATAATTTAAATTTTTCATGAACGGCTTCATTAAAAAAACGCAGATTATTCGGATGATCGATGCCATTTAAAAAGAAAATGATAAAAATTGAAGATAGACCCAACGTAGGCGCAATTCTTTCGATACTGCTTAAGTAAAAGACGATCAACCCACTGATGAATGGTCCAAGAATACCCACAGATGGAATTGAAAATTTTTGTAAAATCGCTCCTCCAAAAACTCCCATACATGCCACGCCTAAATAGTGCGTGGCAGCAATCGAAGAAGAGAAAAAGCCCTCATGAGTTTCTGCAAAAAATAGAGATGACAGGGCCAGTAAGGTCATACTAGAGGCTGCACTCGATAGAGTACTTAATATCGCTACAGAGTAAAGTAGAATTTTCGAATTTAACACTGACATATAGATTAAAGTTCAGGTCTTAACCAATCATTCATCCCCATATCTATATAGAAATTTGTGAATGTTTTCAAAGTTTTACATACCCATCACTTGAATTTTCAATTAAATATCCTATGAACCATCTAATAAGAAAAAAGAAGCAAAGTAAAATAGATAACAGAAACTGTGCCTTAGTCTCATGGAATATTAATAAAGCACCGGAAAAGAAGAGAATCACTAGCTGGGATAATAAGCTTCTTAAGGCATAAATAGGCGTAGTATTTTCATTTTTCCCAAAAATGGAATAAAATCTTCCTCGACTCACATTTGATGTTATCGGGTTAAGCCAGGAAACCAGCCACTGGGAGGCGATGATCAAGGAAATACTTTCTGCCCACATGCCTAGTATAATTGGTAAACAGATCACATAACCGTAACGATTTTCGAAGTTTTGCAAAACGGCATGGATAAATGGGGCTCGACTCATCGTCCAATGACTCATCAAAGCACAAGCCGTTGCGCCAAACCAAAATAAACTAAACTCTACGCCTGATGCATTCAAGGCTGCTAAGCGGGTACTAAAAAACAAGACCACAATAAAAATGGAAGCATTCACCAAAACAGTCTCTATAAAATATTTCTGATGCAGATGCGTCCATATCTTACAATTCTTCAACAGACTTATCAGGTCGTCTTGTACTTTTAAGTGATCGACTTTTACATCTTTTAAGCCTTTAGAGATAAAAATTGAAGCCATTAAAAAAGTTAATGCATTGATGAAGAGGCTTAATGAAGGGGCATTTTCAAAGAGAATAGGTCCTAAACTCATCCCCACTAACTTTCCCAAAATTCCATAAGTAGAGAGTTTGGCAAATGCTCTCCCATAGTTAATTTCTTGATGAGAGCAAGCCTCTAGGCTTTTGGCATAAGCTGGCTCAAGAAGAATCGCTTCTATAGCGCTTGAAAACAGGCTAAATAATGCTAAAACTCCAATCATCGTGATAAAGATGAAAGGAGGATCAACTGTCCATAGGAAGTAAATTCCCAGATAGCATAAGCAGGAAAAAAATGATAGATAGGCAAGTTCAGAAAGAACCTGCATTTTACGCATGATGTACACACATATAAAAGGCGCTAGAAGACTACATACAATGGAACAAATTTGTATGAAGGCGTAAAAACGCGGCTCTGAAAATAACTTAGATAACTGAAAACCCAAACCCGTCCAGCTAATACCACTCCCAATCATGAGAATGAACAACGCTAAGCCTACATAACTACTCTTTGTCTTCATGCAACTTCCAACATAAATGTTTAATCCACGCTAAATAATAGCTTAGCCAGCATAATAAACCTAGCATGAGAATATTAATTTTAAATATGAAGTTCCGTGCTAAAATAATGCGAAACTTTTAAGGAATCTACCTGCTATGCATTTAAGACTAAATAAATGGCTATCTGTATTCGATACCTGGTGGTGTGGCAAAGAACAACTCCCCTCCGAACGTCTTTTGGTTTTAAATCAGAGTACTCAACAAGCGGAGTCCATCGCGCGCCTGCGTTTGTTGAGTGCTGCTTTTTTATTTTTAGAATTGCTCGGTTACTTTTTTATAACTTTGGGACTGGCTCATTTGCCTGAGATTCATTTTTTAATCCTTGGGATTGTCTTTAAAATCTCAGGAGGACTGTGTGCATCTCTTATTCAAAACAAATCAGGCATCCAATGGCATTTAATTTTGGATGATTTATTAGAGAGTTTTATATTGCATGGGCCCCATCTCCGTGCTTCCTCTTTTTCTTTTTGCTTTATTTCTTATCCTAGGAAATAAAAACTTGTTCATTACGTATTACGGACTTACTCAGGGGCTTGTGGGCATGGTCGGGCTCCTGGCCTTTCAGAAATCACGCACAAATAGTTTTCGTGCGGTTCAGACAGCGAGTCATCTCCTGGCAGCATTGAATGATGACGCCTTCCTTTTGACGAGCAAGCAGTGGAAAAATCATGTTCAGCAAACTTGCTTAAGTGGTCCCCCATCCCCTGCTCATGCAGGCATTGCTATTCACTCTTTTCAAACACAAGCCTTTACCAAAAGTGAACTTCAATTAAATCTAACCATCCCTTACGGCCAAGCCTGCCTACTAAAAGCTCCTTCAGGCTACGGTAAGACAACGCTTTTAATGGCCTTGTTACATCTTATTAACCATGCAGGGGATTTATTCTATGCAGAAAATCAAAAATGGATGAATACCCACGATCTATCTAAAAGCGAAATGAGGAATAAGTTTCTATGGTTAAATTCAGACCATATAGAGCCAAACGATAGACTGGTAGATCTCTTTAAAGAGCTTTTTAAAGCACCCTTAAATGATTTATATCAAGATTTTACAAAGCAATGGGGACCCTTATGCGCTGATCTAGCCTGGAACTCTTCAGATGCGTTATTAGAATTTGAAATTCAAAAAATGGAAAACGGTCGTTTTGATATTTTTCATTCTTCCATGCTCACCTCTTTGTAAAATTTAAGAACGGAGCGCGAACAACGTTTAAGCGCGCTAATAAAACAAGCTGGAGGTAATCTTTCCTCTGATCAAATTCATCCTCAGCGGGTTTATGGAACTCTTTCATCCGGTGAAAAACAACGACTCAATACCTTGCTGCTTACAGAAAAAACACTCCATCAATCCGCAAAGTTAGTCATCTTAGATGAGCCCCTTGAGCATCTGGATGAAGAAAATATGCTGCATCAAATGCACATGTTGCAAAAAATACAAAACATTCCTCATCCTCCAGCACTACTGATCATCACCCACAAGCATGTAGAAAAAATTCAAAGTTTTTTAAATGTTAAGGAAGTGATTACACCTCCTCCCGTGCAGATATGATCGCATAGAACATCTATTACAATTCAATTTAGACCTTATTCTAAGTCACTTAACAATCCCTGTTTAAATAGACATTAGTTCACAGAGTCGCAAGAGACAAGATGATCTACCCGGTATCAATTAATAATTAGGTACTTTTAAATTCATTGCATAATTATTTCTTTGTTCTAATTCGAATGTCACGTAAACTTAATTACCTTTTATTTTCGTTCTAAAATACACCTTAAATATTAAATAAAATTATCAAACTGAAATAGTTATAGGATCAATCACCATGTCTCCCCTACAATTTAAGCAAATTTTACAATTAGATCAGCAATTCCCCCTTAAAAGTTTCAATAAATTTCGAAACCCTGCAAGTTATGATTTACATATAGCAATTATTCATCAGATCGCGGATAAATATATAGCTCTTATCAAAGATCTCCCCTTAGATAGTTTTAAAAAAAGTGACGAGAAGCATCGCTATACGCCTCTGCATCTTTGTGTGATGATGCAAAATCTGGATTTAATCAACTATATTGCTCAAAGAATTGAAGTGGTGACCCCGTTGGACAATGAGGGCTGGACACCTCTACACTATGCTTATTTGTCCCAAAAACCTGACATCATTCACTGTATGGAATCGCTCTGTATCGCCAAAGAACAATCCCCCTTAAAGACTTCTGTTTTATCCTATGGTCAAATTAAAGACTTGCTAAATCGCATGCCTGCCCCAGACAATCAAAATCTATTCAATTATCAAGATCCTTCCTCGCAACAATTCCTCTTCAACGCTCCCGCAAAAAAATTCAAAGAACTAACAGGAATAACCTTTACTCCACAAACCCTAGTGACAGCCGAATACATTCTTCATCTTAAAAAAATAGGTCAGAAATCTTCTCTAGATGCATTGAAAAATTACGTCATAAAAAATTATCAGACGTATGTCGAAAAACCACCTCAACTTTATCTAGCGCAAACAGCGGGGAAATGGGGTGTCTTTACGCATGAAACACTCGCAACTGGTCAACTTGTCTGTCATTATGCGGGTAAAACAGAAGTCATCAACACACCAGCCGGTCGAAAAGCTTTAGTTGTCGGCCATGAATATAGCAATTTTGGCTCTATGATTAACGATGGTTTGCCTAATGTGATGGCCGTCAGAGTGACAATTGATGGCGTGCCTGATTCATTTGTGTATCTAGCTCTCAGGCCCATTCAAAAAGGGGAACAACTGCTACTCGATTATAAATTTGGTCATTCAATCAAAAGTAAAGGGGCTTATATCAATCAGGCCGAAAAGGAACTTGAGGGAATCTTAGAAGAAGAAAAAGGAATTTTAAACTTTTATGAGCAATTAAAGAATCTGGTACACGTCAAACATTATCATGTAACAGACTTTTTGGTGGCAGAAAGACGGCGTTCCACCTTTGAATATCTTATCAACACCCCATCTGTCTTATTAGATTTCATTCTAAAAGATAAAATCTATATTACAGAAATTCAACATCTACCCCTTAAATCGTTAGATAAAACTCTAAAGATCCCCATCAAGCCCCTTCTTGCAAAAGTATTTCACCTCTTACTCTCCCAGAAACATCTGGACATGATAGAAGAATTTGAAAATCTCCATGACACAAATCCAGAGCTTTATCAAAAAGCGCTTACGTTTCTCTTATCTTTAGGTCGACAGTTTAATGTAGTACGCAGGATTTATTTCCATAGAACTTTAAAAAATATTAATCTTGCGGCCACCTGGTCTGAGAAGAGCCAAATCACATATTTAAAGTTTATGCATGCTTTAAACGATGAAGAGCTGCATGAAAAGATGAGCGTGGAGTACGGCGAAAATAAGATCACCACGTATCGTTTTTAAAGTCTTTGGTTTAAAAAACAAGAAATGTCATAAATAGAAGCAGGATACAAGTGACATTGTAAGATAAACCTTTCAATTTCAGGAATTACCTTGTTAGTCCTTGCCATTATCACAGCTAAATGCCGATAAAAGAAAATCCCCCTGAAAGATTCTAGCTCACACAAAGGGAAATCTTGCTGTCAGATGATACGCCATCATCTCGCAGCTTGATTGATCCTACCCCTATCCCCGTCTCATCTATTTGATTTCACATTAATAATTTAATTTTGGAAATAAAAAATTAATTATCAATTTTTAAATTCTTTCATATAAACCCACAAGTTGTTATTGTAAGTAAATTGTTAAATTAAAATATTAAACTTTTTTTAAAAATTGAAAAATAACACTCTTTTTTTGCCAATAGTGGTTAGAGTCACTAACCACGGTTCAAAATTGTACGAAACTTTAAACGATGTTTACGGCCCAACTATTCATCCAACTTTAAAAAAATGGAGTTTATAATGACATACTCTTTGCATCTAGCGGATTTTACGATCCCTAGCGGAAGACACATGGAAGAGTTTGAACCCTTAAATTTGTCTACCTCTCACCCCATAACCACTCCACAAAACACCACAATAGCGGCTTCAGTGATGTCTGCGGCCCTCGGTACACTCGGTTTGGTAACCACACTTATTGCTACCAAAAATCAAGACTATGGAATGTTAGGTTTAGGTGTAGCCTTATGTACGAGCTCAGGCCTTATTGTGACTACACTCGCGATCCGAGCGCTACGCTTTTGCAGACAGGACCATCCAGCGGATCTCATTTAAAAATCATGCTTAGATGATGGGAGACATCCCATCATCTTCACCTAGCGGCTTACAGACCGATAATAGTGCGTTAAGTGTAAGACTCGCTCTTCTTTATATAATTTTTGTAAGACAGCGCTTTAAAAAATTCTTCCACCGCTGCAAGCACAGAAAGTTTTGTCTTCGTCCCGATAATACTTATTTTTCCTGGAACAGTCATACGCACTGTCTGCAAAGCTCCCAAGGGTTTCACAAGCGTGTGAAGAGTACGTAGAAAAATGTGATGCGGTTGAAAAACACCTGGTAAAAAAACATTAAGACTGGATGTCGTTAAGAAAAGCACCAATACAGGAAGCGATAAAAGATGAACTTTTAACACTTTGCGTATCATCCTAGAGCTTGTGCGAGTAAACTCTTGCACATTTTTGGATGAAGAAATTTTGGCAGGCGTGAGCCCAAGTTTAACACTACAGCAGGGATCAAAAAACAGGGAGAAGCAACTACGGCCACTGTTCTATTGATGGAGTCGTTTAGTAACCTCTTGGCAAGATAGGGTCCATCCAAAATAAACAAAATCCCCATCATTACTATAAATTTGATGCGTCCCCATACGTTTTTCCCTATGCTAAAATTCATTCTAAAGATTAGATGTACAAATTGGCAAGCAAGATATACTTTTAAGATACTACCTTACGTCTCTAAACCCTCGCAAATCATCCTTATAGAGGATATTGGGACAAAAAACTCAATCTTTTCATCAAGGTTGACGGAAAGCACATGCGTGCATGCTCTTAAAATATATTCTAAGAACATTTTTTTCTTATGATGGATTTTATGCATCTTAACAACATGCGATAGAAGCAAAACACGTTTAAGATCACTTAAGAGTTACTCTCAGGTCTATTTGAGTTTTCTTATTTACATGCACCCTGCAGAAAGTTTGGGAGATTCGTTTACTAAAAATCTCCAAACATTTATACCCTTAGTATGAGTAGTATCCCTTTTTATCAATATTCAATAGATGGGTTCTATATGCAGCTAGTGATCAAAAAAAAAGGCCGACCCCGTAGCAAATCCCAGATAAATGTCTCTTCAGTTAAGCAAGGCACCAAAATAAACGAAACCAGAGCCACTTTCATTATTAATGAGTCTATCCTGTACAAAATAAAAGCCATCGCGTACTACCGTAGGACCTCTATCAAAGAAATATTAAACTCTGCTCTAAAAGATTATCTGGATAAAATTTCTGAGCATGAATTACTTGCTGCTCATGATCTGTATAAAAAAAATAAATGAATCGAACAAAATCTAAGTCTTAACCCCCTTAGCTGTCTATAAAAGCACTGAATCAAAGTGATTAGGAAAATTCTATTCTATTAGCTTTAGCAAAGTTAGAGCTAGTTCTTAGTTTGAACAATCTGATAAATATTCCAGTGTAAACGATTGATTATATCCTGGCCGTTTACATCGAGACTTGAATTTTGTCCATTTTTAAAGAGTGTAATTTTAGCCAAAATTTCTGATAGATTATACAACTTACATTTTTGATAGTGTTGCCAGACTTGATATCCTCTGAAATAGCCTAATTTTTTTTCTTCCTCAGAAAAACTTAAGTCCATTTTATCGGGGATCCCAAGTTTACAATCTAGAAAAACAAGCTCTGGTATTGGTTTGATTACTGTCTCATGATCTATGCTTACCAATCTTACTAGAGCTTTTAAATATACACCTTTTTCAAAGGTGGTATAAATACCATAAGCTAAACTAGGATGAATATAGATTTCTCTTATCTCACCGATCTTCATTCCTTTCAGCCCCAATGAAAAGCCTGGAATCGTTTCAGCTAAATCTATCCATTTGGGTATAGACCATTGATCGGCCACAACTTTATCCTGAAATGTCTTCACTATATAATTTAGCTCTACACTTGTCTGCTTCTCTAAAGGAGCACCATTTCCTTCCTGGTCTATCTTATAGTAGAGCTTAAAAGGCACTACACAATTCACTTTTGGATCTTTACTCAATTGAGAAAAATACTCTTCAGTAAGTGTTAGATGGTTTTGAATTTTAGCTAATGTTTTCAATTTTTCATATTTGTGTGTGTCGAGAAAACCCACTTTACTTTCTTTACCTGTATCAGCATCTTTCATGCCGTTAATAAAAGACTCTTGGTAATCAATACCCTCCGCATCCATCACATAACATATATTTGCGGCTATAAGATCAGGGAGCTGCGATAATTGAGAGGGGTTAAATTTCAATTCACGTTGTGATGAAGGATGGGTGACAATGTTTTTTTGAGGATAAATGATCGATAAAACGTCATCTAAAAAAGTTTTAGATTTTAATAAATCCGCAATACGGGATTGCGTGCTTTCCAATCCATTCACAAGCTCTTGAGAGGCGGCATCATCTTTTATACGACCAAAAATAAATTGAGGTGAATTTCTTGATAATTTGGAGGAGGAAATCTCAATTTTTTTCCTGAGTCCCTCTTGCTCTTCTTGGATGGACGAATAGCCAAACGAGGGTGCAAGCGTTTGAGCATCTGCATTTGCCTCATGCAGAAATAATAGATGACGAAACTCATTCGGGATATTTCCGAATTTAGACAACGTATTTCTAAAGGGTATATCCTCCGCAGACAAAAGCATGTCATGTAAATTTTCCATTCGACTTACATAAATTGAGTTTTGTGTTCCAAATCCCAATAGAATGCCAATTAACACCTTATCATCTTTTAATACGCCATGAAATGTTGCCTGCGGGTCGGTTAATTTTGCTAATAAACCCTGCGGAGTAACGTCTGGCCCTAAAACATATTGAAAGAGAGATAAGTTATCTTGAACAGTCTTCAAAAAAAGATTTTTATTTATAAAAAGAATGTGGACATGGTTTTTCGCAAATGTATCTTCATTATTATACCCATGCACAAGGATATTTGGGTTAGATGGAGGGAGATTTAATTCTTTCCATCGCTTCATCCCCTCTCTTAATAAAACTGAATTTTTATGCTGTTCACTTTCGTTTTGAAAGTAGTCTTTACAATAATACCCATTTATACAAATTGGTTTACTATCATCTGGCGGGGGGGAAACTCCTAAGATTCCTTTTTCATGTAGCAACTTTCGGCATTTAAACTTATCGTAGGCACCATCAGCTGTTACTCTATTTACACTTTTTGGCGCTTTTTCGATAAGTTTTGGTAGCATAGGTGCATCCCCTATTGTGTTTTCTGTCACTTCTAAGGCAATCACTTCTTGTGATTTAGGATCTATAGCTATATGTGCCTTGATCCATCTTCTTGGTTTGCCTTTTCCATGTATTTTTACCTTCCACTCGCCCTCTCCATAGACTTTGAAGCCAGATGCGTTGATTACAAGATCTGTGGGTCTTCGCGCTGACAACCTGGATAATTCATCTAACTCATCTGCTCTTTTACTGAATAGGCTGTAATCCGGAGCTTTCATGGGTAATTTCATAAGCTGCAAAATAGAATTAAAAAAGTCTTGCAGAGCTCGAAATGCTAATCAATAAACGGTTTCAGAATCCAGCCAACTTTTATCACGTAACTACTAAATTTTGGCCGACCCCGCTTTCCAGATTTGTAAATTCATTTTGCATAAGCATTTGGATCAATCCAAACAGTTATGCTTCCCCTTTGAATGATAGCTCTGTTATAATTAGATTAGTCATGTATATGATAAGTTAATTCTTTGTGCATGGTTAGTCCCGTTTTCTGTGGTTAGAAACAGACTAATCCATGCATTTTTTATTTACATACTGTTTTAAATTTGACATGAGAGCCATTGTGCACCAAGGCCGCGGAAAATTGACAGTTTCAAATTCTCCTTGCAATCACAAATAAAAAATAACTTTGTTTGTTTTAACAAATTATTTTTTTTCTTGTCATAATCTTAAAATTTTTTATATAAGATCATTTTGAATATTTAATTTTCATATATATAAAAACATAGGGTTTAAGATGCAAAATACTAACTTTAATTCCATGAATTGCCAAGCGATGGTAGAGCAAATTTGGAATTATGCTAATCAAATAGCTCAAATCAAGAATTGTTCAGTGGAAGATGTTGCCCACAAGTTATCTAAGGAAGCACTGAAAAAGTTTCTAGAAAATCCCACTGAACAAAACAAACCTACACATCACAAGTTGGCTCCAGAACAGGTCGATGAAAATCCCTCAAGTTGTTATAACTTCTTTAAATCTTTTGTTTATGATTTGCAAGATTTGAGCCACGATAGAAGGCAACAAATTCTCTTGAACCTACAAAAGTACTATCCGAACATTAGTAGAATGATCAGCAATGAGCTAGTGAAAGAAAAGGTGCATAAGCATCTTGAAAAACCTAGTCCCTTCATTCATCTTGTACAAAAGTTAAGCGAATCTGTAATAGGGCAAGATGCAGCAGTAAATTTGATGGCTTCTTCTCTAACTTCAACTGAGTCAGGAAATCGCGTGTTTATGTTTGTCGGCCCCTCTGGGGTTGGAAAAACAGAGCTTGCCAAAGCTGTTGCCAAAACAAAACAATCCTTTGTAACTTTTTTGATGAATCAATATCAAAATGATTATGATTTAAGTACATTTATGGGAGCGAGTACTGGATATCTAGGATCAGATGACTTACCATATTTTGCAAAGGCCTTGGAGGTTTGCAAACCAAGTTTAATCTCATCTTCAGGATTAGACAAAGTGTATGAAGTTGAGAATGCTGTGATTCTTTTTGACGAATTTGAGAAGGCTCATTCAAAAATCAAACAATCTATGCTTAATATATTTTCCGATTTCTTTTGTATTCTCCGCTATACTCAACCTCAAATCTTTTCAGGTAATCAAAATTTAAGTGTAAGGTATCAGTTTAAAAATTGTATTATGATCGCTACATCTAATATGTATCAAGATCATATTTTAGAAGCTTTTAAATCCAATTTTAGTATTCATGGTATCGCTGAATATTTCAAAAAACTGAATTCAGAGTATCCTACAAAAAACAGCTACTCAAAAGAGTTACTTTCGCGTATGAAGGTCATCCCTTTTGGCCCTATACCTTCAGGTAAACTTTATCAAAAAATTATTAAACGGCATCTAGATAATTTTCTTCATAATTTAAGAAAAAAATTTAGAGAAGTTTCTATAGAAAATGAAGATAAGGTTTTGTCCGTTTTAGAAAAAGAATTGTATGATGATGGCTGTGATATCAGAAAAATGTCTAGATATTTTTTGGATATTACAAGATTGATTCACGAACATGAACACCGCTGGGGCTCTTCGAGTGATGTAAAAATAATGTTTTATTCTGATTCTAATACTGCTTATATTAAAACCTTTACTTTTATTGATTTAATGAATTGTTATAGTGAGGTTAGTGAACCAATAAGCCTAAAATTATCCTAAATATGATTTCTGAACATTAAAAAATTATAGGAGAAACCATGTCGTTCAACATTGTAAGTTTTTTTGACCCAAAACAGCCTATGACCCCCGAAATGATAAGAGGCATACCAGCTGAAGATTTAGCAAAGCTTCTTAATGACTGTAAGAGTGAGTATCAAGCAACAATAGATGATCAAGCAAAAAAAATATCTGAGCTTTCAAGAAGTAAAATTTGCAATTTCGCTCAAGGTGAAACGTTAGAGAAGCTAACCGATGTTGAGATCTCAGAGATTGTAAGAAACAAACTATCGAGTCACTCTTATAAAAGTATTAACGTTGATACTGGTTATGCAGATTATTGGTATGCGGGGGATATTAAATGTAGAATAATCGTTATTAAACGTGGTAAGATTCATTTTGCTGAACCTTTTAAAGCTTTTTTTACTACACTATTTAAAGCTAATTCAGTCTATACCAAGGGCTACAATGATAAGGCCATATGCGGTTATCTTCTGGGTGCTGCATATGTAGATGAAGAGAAAGCAAAAGATGATCTCAATACAGTTTACTGGCAGTGTAAGACCATCACAATTTTTGTTCCAGAAAAATTAGATAGAGATGCTAAAATTCATCTTAAAAATGGATCAAAATTAATTTCTATGTCAATAGATGCTGGGAGCTGGTTTAGAAATATGTATGAAGTAATCGCTAATAAAAAGGGAAAAAAATAATGAATACTACAAATTTGATAGGTCCTAAGTCTAATGCAAATGTTGATCCAGTCAATAATGAAAATACAACTTCCTCAGTATCAGAATCACTAAGTTTACAAGATCAGTGTAATAACAAAGGGATCGAGCTTTTTAATAAACTAGCCCAATCCTTTGCAAATTTTTATGCCATTGCGCCCATAATGGCTAAAGAAGTATCAAGCGAAAATTATGGACGTTTTTTAAGCTGTCTTGAGACTTGCATATTAGCTTCTGAACATGCTTCTAAGGATTGTACTGATATTCAGTGTCAAGAGCAACTTTCTGATATGAAGGCCAAATTCGAAGAAGTTTATGAAATGATGCCCCTGGGCCCCTCTGTTCTTTTGCAAAGAGATCTCAATCGTTTATCTATGCTAGCTAAAATCCCTCAAAACGAAACTTACAGCTGCCCTCTGGGTGAGTTTTACGAACCACAAATTTCTTTAATTGATTTATCAATGTTTTTTCAACATTTTATAAAAAAACATGGTTATGCTGGGGTAGATATAGTGATGAAAACAGACAGAAATAGTAATCGTTTACCTAGCGATAAAATGATAACAAGTATAGCTTTTGAATACGAAGAAAACACACCAAGTGCATTTTCAATTTTTAATAAAAAAGAAAAAAAATCTTCTAGGGAAGATCAAACCAAAGAAGTGATTGAGTTAATCACACCCCATATAGAGAAATGGCGTTTCTCTAGCTTTCAAGTTGGACATACTGACGATATAAAAGATGACCTTGCTAAGCGGGGAATCAATGTGAAAAAGTGGGGGTTATTCGTAGAATTCGTACATATTAAAGTAGAAAAAGACTCAAACCAAGATAAACCCACTGATTCCAAAAATGCCTTGGCAAGTGAAAGATCTGATAAAAAGAGTGGCAGTGAGAATATCAGTACATTACCAACGCAAAATAATAATATAAAAAAAAAAGCAAAAAAAATATAAATTGTCGAATTAAAAATTTTTTAAATAATTTTCTGAAGAAATTCATCGGTCTATTTATAAAAATAAAAAAAAATGTGTGTTCAATTATGCGAAAACACTAAGATATTTTTTTCTATGCTAAATTTAGCAAAAAGTAGAGAATAAATAGGCCAATTAATCATTGGCTTTCTCTTATGTAAACATTATGTCTAACTATTTGAACAGAACGTTACTATTTCTTATTTTGCCATATTTTGGTTTTGGTATTTTTTAAATTCTATGGTGATAGAGTATGTATCAGAAAACTTACTACATACTCTCGATAGATACAAAAGATAGTCCCAGAAGGTACATATTAGCCTTAGTCAAGCTATATGTTACTTACGCTGCCCAATCAATGGGATAGATTGAAAGGAAATGTGCGGTAAGTCTTCAATTACACTTTTCTTCTGTAACGTCTGATAATATGTACTCATCTACAGACAAAGCACTCTCATTTTTAAAGTAAGACTGGTAGAGTTTTATTCATGCTCTATCCAAAGTTTATGCTTTAAGCAGCAATATGAAGAAGTGAAACTTCTCTAGATTTCCTCTGTAGAGCTGATTCCATATTAAATTCTCTGACAACCCTAGCCCTCAGCGGACTACTAGCATCCCCTTCCACTTGAATCAATTTAAGTCCCCCGGAAGCCCTAGAAAATTGTTGTAAGGGAGTTAGAAATGATCTTACCTTAATGAGCTGGGATTTTAGTTGATCTTGATCGAGTTGGGTTTGATTAATGCTATAGTTAACAATTTCTTCGTGAGTTTCTTCTAAACGCATCTCTTTGAGCTTAATAGCCAGTCGTTTCACATCATCGGCCTGCTCTTGCATTTGCTCTTTTTTAATTCGAGAACGTTCCCTCTGCATTTCCAGCTGGGCCCGATTGAAAGAACTCAGAATGTGTAGAAGGACTTTATTTTTGCCACTTTTCAGATCTTCGGGGGAGTATCTAGAAGTTTTATAAGTTTTAACCCCTTCTGGTTGAAAACCTTTACTACCTATAGTCTTCTCTTGATCCCCCTGATTGAGTTGTTCGTTCTTATCTTCCTCAATTTCAACCTGAAAATATTCTTTGAACAAACTCTTAAAGTCAATTTGAGCAAATAACTCTTCTAATTCTTCGTAGGTAAGTTTTACGGTCTTCCCGTCAAGATCCGTCAATAACCCCTGCTCATTCAATTCAGAAACTTTATTCCTAAAAGCCGTCTCAAACTCTTCTTCAGAAGTGGTGTTTGGATTAATAAAATCAGCTAAATAGTCTTTTAGTGAGATATTCTTATCTTTAATGAGATAGTTATCAAGAAAGGTTGCTTTTGTATTTACGGCAGAATTTGCTAACTCAGCACGAATGAATCGTTGATTTTCTGCGAACTCATCTACAGAACTTTGCTCTTCTTTTACAAATAATCCGTCACACAGTTGTTTGATTTGAAGCGCAGTGGAACTTATGCAAGATATATCAGAACTTTTAGTTTCTTCAGTAGATGGGGTTGTTTTAGAATTGGAGATTGAATCCGATTTTACCTCATAGTTGTAGCCTGCGCTATGAAAATTTGCGCCTGTAGAGGACTTGATGTCAGTCATAATTCCCCCAAATAGATCTTGCTTTTTGTATTATAACATATAAATTATAATTTTAAAAATCGTTTTTTATAGATACCTCTAAATCGTCAAAAACTCTTGTCTTGAATAAAATGAGAGTGATATATTAAGATATATGGAAATAAAATTTTTATTTACATAGGTAAAACATGTCTTTTGAATTCAAAAAAGTTAGTCAACTCCAAGATGCAGTCGTAGATTATATGTATGCCTATAAAGAAAAGAAAGAAATTGACGATTACATCACAGTTGACACCTTTTGTAAAACAGTAGGCATTGAGGCACCAAAGGAAGACCAAAAAGAGCGGATAAAAAAACTTTACCAAGACTATTTATCAAAAAATGCGATTACATTCTCAGTTTCACAGGGTAAAGGAAAATTCGAATTAAATGACATCGAACCTTTTATTCAATACTTTAAAACACATAAAGAGTGCAAAGTCCTTAATATTCAACGCTTTTCAAAAGTTAACAATTTAACAAAATTGCTAGAGTTTGTTTCAAACTCACAGATAGAAAAGATTGTCATCTCTTCCGAGCTTAAAGAAGCATTAAAAGAAGAAGAACAAAAAGCTATCATAAAGGCTAAAACAGTTAAACCGAGTTTGCAGCTTGGTTTTGTAGACCATGCTAAGCCTGAAACCAAGCCTGTCCCTGTCAAATCCCCTGCAAATAATACCAATTCAGCTCCTTCTAGCCCACCTCACGCGTCTGTTAAACCTGCAGCAGGTTCTGGCACTACAACACCCGAAAATCGTTCTCCTTCAAGCTCCCCCACTGGTTCACCTCCTAAGACAGACGATAAAATCGATGCTAAAATGAAAAAGTTAGCAGTTTTAAGGGAAAAATTGAAAAAATTCACTGTTAAAGATAGACCTGCGTACGAAGTATTCTTAGAGTATCTGATTGCCAATCCATCAGCATCCTTAAAAGAAGCTTTAGAGTTTATTCGAAAAGAAGACAAGAATTAATTTTTTTATAATACATATGCATAGAAATGCATATGTATTATTATGAAACATTCTAAAATCTTATTGGACTTCTTTTGTATCTTCTTCACTTAAAGGATCATCAAGATTTCTATAATCATCATCTCCTATAAGTTCGTCTAGATCTTTAATATCGTCATCGCTTGCAGTACTTATTCCGCTGCGGTTGGTATTATTAATAGATTCATTGTCCGTATCCCTAGCTTCTGTTTTTGATGATGCCCTACCTTTTTTAGACTTAGTCTCCTCTATTTCTTCTTCTTTTTTATCTTCTACTGCTTCGGGATTGGGAGGGGTCGTGGTGGGATTTGCAGCGGCAGGTTGAGTCGGATCAAGTTGGGGTTGAGGGGGTGTCTCCTCCTCAGTCTTATTGTTCCAAATTAGCTTGATCGAATTAAATAAGTCGGTATTTTTAGCCAATTTTTTCGTGTCTTTTTCTTTAGAAAAATACTCATCATTTAATACTTTTACGTCTTTACCCTTAAAACGATGAAGTCCAATGAGTTGACCATTAGCATTCTGCTCAAAGCCTATAGCTGTCGCTTTCTTTCCTAGGCCTGCTGCTAGGGCAGCTTTCCCCATTGAATCCAATCTACCTAAGTATTGCTTTGTACAAGCATCTACTTTAGATGGATCTGCTGGAAGAGGTATGGTAAGACGTAACTTCTTCCCCTCAACAGTAAACTCTTTAAAGGCGCTTTTACCATCAATAGCAACTGAAAATCCATTAATGATAGTTTCTGCAGCTTCAATCCTTGATGTTCCTGGAGTCAATCCATTTACGGGACCTGACATAAACACCTCCTATGTACATACATATCGATTATAGATCTAATAATAAGAATAAATCAAATTTATTAATTTTTAATTAACCTATAAAAATTTCAATTAAAAAGCGTGATTTATAACATTAACATCTAAAACAAAATGGTTTACACCGAGAATAATTGTAAAATTATTTTTTATAATTATTTACTCATATACACATATTTAATTTATATTGAATGAAATAGTAATATTAATCTAATTGAAGCACGAGCGAGGAAATATGATTTTTTGAATATGATGCTTCTTGTAAAACAAATGAGAAGGGTGATGGGCCCCGCTAAAAAAATTACTTCTAAAGGAATCTTAGATTAAACACTGATAATCTTAGACGCGTTAAAGATCTCTATAATCCTCAAATTCCCAATAACCGATTCGAGACAACTTTTCTCCAATTTGTGGCCAATGATCGCCCCCACAACTTTCCACTAATCGCTTAATTTTTTCGTATATTTTAGGATAGTCGTACTCTTTAACTAATAAATACCCTCTTCCTAAAACGGCATCTTCTTTTTCTAAGAGAGAAAGCATCCATAAAGGAGTACAAACCTCTATATCTACCGAGTCCATTCCCTCTTTATCGTAAGTGCCTACTAAAGCTGTAACCAGAATGCTAAAATTATCGTGGATGGGAGGCTGATACAAGATTAAATCATCGGTATCTGGACTATAAATATCTTTTAATACTGCTCTCATGGGAAATTCTCTGAAGTTTTCTTTCTTATTCTAGGATGGGGTCGTACGTGCACTATTTCCTCTCTAATTTTTTTCAGTAAATCCACATATTGCTGGCATTCATAAAAAATAGCTAGATCTTCAGTGTGGGTCAATTGGATTTTTAATAGACTTTCTTCAAGGTCACTGATTTGAGGTATCTCATAAGGAGAGACTTTAGAATTGTCTTTTTTGGAAAATACGATGCCGGCAAACATAGAGTCAAAAAGAATTAGATCTTCAATCCAAGTCGATAATTGTTCGTCCTTTGGGAAAGGAGGAAATTTTTTCGCTTCTAACTCTACGCATAGAGCATTTATTTTTTGCTTCATATGATCCTATTATATCATCTCCCTACTACCTTGACTGATGACAGCAGCAATATCAAATTTCATGTATATAATGTATTCATCTTCTAGAGATGACCCATACTATCCGATTTATTATCTTAAGACCAAGGGATTGTTGGCTTAATGGCTTATATTTTGACGGTTACTCAGTTGGAGTGGTTATCATTCCTTTAGTTTTGAAATAATTGCATCGACCCAATCCTCTTCTTTGAAGATTTTTGCAACTTTGGTATTCACTGCTTCATATTTATTCATTAATTGAATCGTCTCCGGATGATTTACATCTCCAAGAAATCGGACAGGCTGAATTAAGCTAATCCAATAAAAATATGGATTAATTCCTTGTAATTTTTTTGATTCAATTTCATGAAAAAGCAATTTCTTATTATAAAACAGTAGAGAATTATGAGTCCCGTACCCTAGCAAAATTCCTAGCAAGCCTTGATGGTGATTAAGCGCTTCCATTAAATTTAGTTCATGAGATGTGAGTCGCTTTAAAAGCATATCTGCTGTAATATAATGTCCCAACACCTCTTTAAATAGATTTTTATTTTTCTCATACACTCGATAAAAGGCTTGTTTATTTATTAATATGATTGTTTTGTAATGCGTATTCTCCTTATCAAAAAAGAGATAATTCTTAAATTTTATATTTCCAAATTTTGATTTCCAAATATTCCAACTTACTTCTAAAAAATTCACAGGTTTTTTATATGAAAATAAGGCGCAGTAGCGAATTAAAGACAAATGATTCACATTAGAAGTATTAATATGCTCAAAAGACAGAGGCTTATCCCCATAAAGGGTATAGGAAAATTCGTCAAATTTAAATAAGTAATCAAATACATATTCAATATGGGCTTTTTCTTCTTCAGTGATCTCTTGAAAAGCATCCTCTGAAAATAAACTGCAACAAAATATAAAGGATACAATGATTAATGGATGAATCTTCACTTTGTTTTTGCCAAGTCAATTTTGGTTCTCAACAATACCATTCACTTCATCCGCAAGAAAGTAAAAAAATCAACGATAAAAAAATTCGACATGCTAAGTTTGGTCTTCTCACCCCTGTTCTTTGGAAGAATACTCATTAGGCTTGGCAGGATTCTCTCTCTGTAAGAGGAGGAGGAGATATTAAATACCAAACTGCCTATGGTAAAAAATAAATCATACAGTTAACTTACTTCTATTGATAGTTGTGTAAGAAGGATTTTATGAATAGCATCTGCATAAAGACAAAAATTAAAGAAAACCAAGAATATGAAGTACGTGCATGGTTTAAAGCTTTAAATGAAAGAGTAGAGGAGACATTGGAGTCTCTGAAGCAAGAAGGTGTCTACATTGAGTGCACCTATTTAGATAAACAGGCGGATGGTTTATATTTAATTCATTACATGAAAGCTGAAGATATTGCCAAGGCCTACATGATCTTTAATGAGTCGAATCTGAGCATAGATCATTTCTACAAAACTCAATGGAAGAGGTTTTGTGAAGGCCGCGTTGTTTTAGAGGAGCTATTAGACCTTCATACCTTTTAGACATAATAATTAATTCTCTAGATAAAGAAAACAGGTCTCTTATCGGAAAAGATATTCGCACTGTTCAAGAGGGATGGCCTCTAGGAATGCCCTTGGTAAAAAATTTAGGTTCGGGACTGTGGGAAGTGCGAAGTACTCTTCCAAATGGGATAGCTAGAGTCATTTTTGTAATGAGAGAAAGCCAGATGATACTCATCCATGGCTTCATTAAGAAAACCCAGAAAACGCCTTTGCAAGATATAGATGTTGCAAAGAGACGTGCAAAAAATCTTAATTAAGAGGAAGTATGGCAAAACATAAGCATATTGGATCTAGCTTCGATGACTTTCTCGAAGAAGAAGGCATCCTTCAGGAATGTAAAGAAGAAGCAGCAAAACGTGTTCTTGTTTGGCAGCTTGAGAAAGAAATGCAAAAACAACATCTTACTAAAGAAGAATTTGCTAAACGGATGCATACAAGCCGAGCTGCTGTTAATAGGATTTTAGACCCAAAAAAACCATCTACTCTGCGATCTTTAAATGCAGCAGCAAGAGCAGTAGGAAAAAGACTCAAAGTTTCCTTAGCCTAGTTTAGTATAACTACATGCTATTCATAATTGCTTCATCGCGATCTATATTTATTTTTTTTGAATGGTTTATTTTCCATCGGTATTTTTGATATCATCTCCCTTATATCCATAGTGATGACAAGAGCAATAACAAATTTCATAAGATGAAGAAATTTATTCATTGTGCTAAATCTAGTAACCCTTCCACCTTCGTGCATTTCCATAGGAAATATCCATTTGAAATGGTTATGCTGTTAAATTTTTTGTATGATGAATTCAACTGAATCCGGTACATTTACTTTAATTTCCATCACGTTCCCTTGTTAAATCACTCAATTCCCTATCTGAGTGGTCCTTAAATTACCCAAAAGGACTGACCAATCATGGAATATTTGCAATACTTCCTTTAAATTTGCAAGGCCGCAGCGGGCTTCAAATTTATTTTCTTTCACAAAACACTCCAGCCAATCGTCCTGGGATCTTACAAGATGCGTTTTTTCAAAAAACCCGTGGGCTAATTCTGTATCTTCTAGGTTTATACTTAGAGACCAACCTGGCCGATCAAGGGTATTAAAATGAATCCCACACCTATGCTCCCAGTCTCCATTACATTGGTGTTTATACCAATTCTGTAGCCAAAGAAAATAATCATCCATTTTCAAAATCCTTTAAGTAGATATCTTTGGCAAAATTAACTTTCTGCCCAATTTCGAAAAATCTGTAGAACCTCCGGTAAATTAGACGGCCCACAGGGTCCCATGAATTTACCCTCCTCACTGAAACAACACAACCAATCGTGTTCAGAGCGATCTATATTTATTTTTTCGAATGGTTTATTTTCCAAATCGGTATTTTTGATATCAACTGTTAATAACCATCCTGGATTGTCCAATGTATCTATTTCAATTTTATGGCTCGCTTCCCAATCTCCATTGCAATGTTTTTTGAACCAATGACTCAGCCACTCTAAGTTTTGCATCATTTTTAACTTTCTGCCTATTGAATAAAAATATTTATTAAAATTTCTCAATCTATAAGACATCTCTCTTGCGATTAGTTCTTTGAATAACCACTACCTTAAAACTGCAGATGGAATTACTCAAAGTTTTGCATGCGAAAATTTAAAGCAAAAATCTTCAGAATGCTATTTGTGGAATTTGTATTAATAAAAAAACATTTAAGATCTTTAAGATCTACTCCCATCTTTTGCCACTTTTCTCGAACATCTTCTATCTCTTCTGATTCGGTTATACATTCCGCTGTGAGAATAGATTCGTTAGCCACAATCCCAAAATTCATTTCCATCTGCAACTCATAGCAATCGAAAAACTCTAGATAAGTTTTTTTTCCTTCAGGCCATTCAATTAAAAGTTTAACCGTATCTTGATGTCCAGGATTGCTTCTATCGAGGTAAAAAGATTCAAGGATGGCATCGTGCCAATATAAGTTATTAAACTCATCTTTCATAAAATATCTTTTTGTTCTAGGCCGTAAGAGCAGGCAATTGTTGCTTTAAAAAGGGTTAAGATCTAATCGCAAGTTGAGGAATTCCTCTTCGTTTTCACATTCTATGATTATCATTTCTGCACATCCCTCCTCATCACGTAAAAATCATACAAATCTAAAAAGTGATAAAGTCTCTAACCGTGATCCAGAGGCACTTTAGGAAATTCTCTTGTTAATGCCAATTCAAATAAATGAGAAGTTACCACTTCATCTATTAGAAATATCCCTGGGATGTGAGAATGCTTCTTCAATCTATCCATTTCCCATTAGATGATGCTTTGCTTTTTCAATGGCTTCTTGAAATTTAACAAGAGGTAGTGAAAGATATTCTTGAGAACTCATTGGATAGATTTCTAGAATTAATTCTGAAGTCTCTTGAGAAATCTCGGCAACATAAGGACTTCCTATGACAAATTCAAAATCTACGCTCATATCTAATGCCCTTTAGGTACAAAATATATTAAAATACCCTCATTTAAAAAATGGGATGATTTGATCTAGAGTAATCATCAAAAGAATTATTTAAAATATCTTTCTAAGGCATTTTTAGGTTGTTTTTAAGTTTGCGATAAAATTTATTATGTGAGAAAAGAAATGGGACATGCTCTACATATTGCTCAAAAGGAGATTAACATCGAGATGCTAAACCTTTAAAGGGTTTTGCGGAGGAAGCGTTCTTGAGATTGTGGAAAGCGACGGTCAAGGAACTTATCGTACAGTTTATACAGTGCAAATGGAAGAGGCTGTTTTTGTCCTCCATGCCTTTCAAAAGAAATCAAAGACTGGAATTAAAACACCTAAACAGGAAATTGAATTAGTGGAACAAAGATTGAAGAGTGTTCAGCAAAAGTATAAATAATACAAAGAAGGTCATATGGCTAAGAAAAAAAAAGAACAAGAAGATATAAAATTTGAAGTGGCCAGCGCAAATATTTTTGCAGATATTGGAATTGATAATGCTGATGAAGAATTAACCAAAGCAGAGCTTGCTTGGGAGATTGATCATATCATAAAAAAACGAAAGCTCACGCAAGCAAAGGCTGCTGAATTGATGGGGATTAATCAGCCCAAAGTTTCTGCCTTATTGCACCGCAAACTCTCTGGTTTTTCTGTAGAGCGTTTAATGCATTTTTTAAATTTGCTTGGACAAGATATTGACATTGTTGTTAGGCCAAAGCCCCGCAATCGAATTGCAAGAGTTCATGTCATTAGTCATGATACTTATTCAAACACCCCTTTAGCCGCCAAATCGTTATAAAAAATGCAGTGTAGATATGCTTTTTGCAAATACTAATGTATCCTCTTCAATCAGGAAAAGTAGATTATGTCCCGTTAATTGAAACACCTATTACAAAAAAGCAGCATTAATGAATGTAAAAACTAAAGATATCAGTGATTGTTCATTAAATAAATTAATTAATTCTCTTTTAAAATATTTTAATTATGCAATTTATAGGTTTGCGATAAATTTAATTTTCTTGAGAAACTGTGTCCAAAGTTTCTCTCAAATCGATATTAACGAAAAACCAAGAATCAAAGTCAGCTGCATTTATTGAACTTGAAGTTCAATAATTAAGATGCCATCTAGTAACTCTTTAGCTTAATTCTTCTCTATCCGAAGAATTGGTCAGAAAGTTAATAAATACATTAATTTTATGAAGTGCCTTATGCACGCAAGCTGAACTTAATTAGAATTAGAAGTATTATCCGTTTTCCTTAACTGCCACAAGCGTTGTTTTGCATCTTGAATCACCGCTAAAAAATCTTTAAGGTTCAGGTCCCAATACATTTCCCCATTTTTAGGTGGATATAGACGGATGCGCAAGTTTTCAAAACCTTCATCTTGAATGAGCAATGCGATCAAATTTGTATCATAACCAATATCAGCGACTAAATCTTCATAATTTAAATCGCTCCCTACACTATATTCTAGCTTTATATCTTTCATGAGGATTCCTTAATCTCCCCATGAAGCAAAATTTAATTTGTACATTAGATTTCCCTCAACCATTGACTCTTATCCATTAAAAGCCACTCAACTTTCCATTGCGCTTCTTCGAAACACGCTTTCACATCTTCAAAATTCTCCATCCACATATCATAGCCTTCACTATTTTCTTCTAAAGTTTTTTTAAATAGAATGTAGTAACCGCCGGTATGAATTAAGTCTTCTTGGATGTATATATACCAGCCTTCATCTTCTCCTTTTATAATGAGGCCTGTCGTACTTAATTTGATTTCGTCCATTTGAAATTAACCTTTTATTCAATTTAACGATTAAAAAAAGAAGGCTTAGGGGTCAAAGACTTTGGGTTCTTGAGGCGTGGCAATATAAACCCCTAACCCTTCCACGCTAAAAGTCCATGGTTCATAAGTGTCGGTAGAAAAGATTTCAATTTTTTGATGATTGGATAGAACAAAAACTGGATCAATTTTTAGCAAGGTTTCCTGGATTTGAATTTTAATAATCTCAAGATCTTTGAATATAGTCGATACTTCTATTGATCTCTCATCATTACAACCCAAAACTACTTGGCTATCCGTAGAAATTCGCCAAGCACTTAAAGTTGCAAAACCCCAATTCGGACCATACTATGAAAGGAGGTTCCGTCCCAGGTTATTTCAGAGATCTTTAGAGGCAAATAAGGTCTTACTTCTAGGGTCATCTTTTCTATCATAGTAATCCTCTATGTATAATCTCTTCTGCATTCGGTCATTCACAGTTCCTAAGATCTTCATTTAAATTCTTCAATTTATCTAAAGGCTCTTTTTGAAATTTCCTGTTTATGCATTGCTCTGCTTTTCCCTTTATGACTTTTGTTTGTAGAAGTGACTTTTATATAAGTCTGAAGTCTAATCCTATCGCTTCTTCCATAAAATCTGCGCCAAGTTTTAGTTAGAAGACGTCATCTTTGCGAGTTTTTTGAGGGGGTCTTTTTCATCGCGACTTAACATATCTGCTAGTAATCGGAGTTCTACTTCTGAATATTCAAATTCAGGTCCATGTTGCATGCAGGATGGGCCATTAATACTTCATCTAATTTCTCTGATATTTCTTTGATATGTGTTGCATAAAAGTGATCAGACCATCTGGCTATTTTAATAACATCAAATTTTGTATTTAAAATATGCTTTAGATCCTGACTAAAATGCATTTTTGAATACATTTAAAAACCTGAAGATCTCTTTATTTTTTTACATTCTTTAGCCCATTCATTAAAATAACTCAGTATATCCAAAAGATTACAGGGGCCACCTGCGCCTTCAAATTTTCCATCGCGGATAAAACAGTGACACCAATTGTTCTCATCTATTTCGTTTTCTATGGCTTGAAAAGTTTCATTTTCACAATGAGTTCCCTCTAAATCAATTGTGACACGCCATCCCGGGTTATCAATAGTGCTGATTCTAATTGTTTCATTATGTTCCCAGTCTCCGTCACAATATTGGTGATACCAACTTTGAAAATCTGAAAGGACCTGAAGTTGATTACTCATGAAATTTCTCAAGTTTATGAATTTTTTTACTCGTCTAATTAATTCGCTCTTGTATATGAAAGCCCTGGCAAGTCACACCAAAACATTCATGTTTTTTTCAATCACCGCACCTTTGGAAATTTTTCAAAGTTCTCCATCATGGATTTTTTTTGAAACTCAAGTTGATTAAAAACCTCTTCAGCTTGTCTGCCTAAGTTGTTCAACTGATAGAGGTAGTCTTGGTACATCTTTAAATCAATATCATATTCAAAAATTAGAGTTTGATCTTCATACGTATAAGAACCTTTAATAAATTTCATGAATTTCAGGAGGCATTTACATACCCGAATCATCTCTTTTTGAATTCGATAGTTTTCCGACGCTAGAAAACTGTTAGAATTTATGCTTTTTTTGTACCCTTCAAAAAAAGACTCTTTCATCACACCTTCAGCGATTTGACTATGGGCTTTTGCTTCAATTTCCTTTGCGTACTGCTTTTGTTCATTTTCACATTCGTCTAACACATTGGATAATGCGTTTAATTTTTCGATTGAGCTGATAATCTCCTTCTGATCACACAATTTTTCAGGAGAAATGATACTTTCAAAATCCACTTTTTGTATGGCCTCAGCCAGACGTGTTGACTGTCGATTAGAAAATTCTGCTGCCTCACTCATTATTTTCAGGAGAGGACCTGCCTCTCCATATTCACCTGATAAATAATTTTTTGAAGAAATAGACTTAGCGTCTTCATTTAAGGCTAGTTGAAAGATTTGCTTCATTTCATCCAGGGATTTTGCCATCTGAGCGTCCTTTACCCGTCGGTAATGTGAAAAGGAGAAAGCATAGACAGACAGAAAAAGGAATAATATAGAACAACATAAAAACACCTTAGGATAGCGCCTAAAGATAAGGGAGATCAGGAGAAGAGGAAATAGCCTTTGACCCAGAACATTTCCAAAATTTTGAGCAGAAATCGAATTTGCTATCGCGACTTCCCAAAGCAACACTATTCCGATGATAATCATTAAAATAGAAATGAGACGGATACGCTTTTTTATAAACACCACTTTGACACCTTTATTAATAGTGACTGATTTTTGAGTTTTTCATTCAGCCCTGCCTATTGGTAAAAACCAAATTTTTACCAGGTTTATAAAAATATGAGCCTGGCTAAAATTTTGAATCTCAAGCGTTGGTGCTGAAGAAATTGTTAAAAACCTATTTATTTCAAATTACAGATCAATTTTTTAAACTGTCATGAAAGGGTAAATGATTTCTCTAAAAGATGACAACAAAATTTTTATAGATAAGTAAATTTAATCACCATGAGGAGTTCTGAGCAGCCTTTAGGGTAAAACGGATTGCCAAGACCTATGCAAAAGAATATTTTTAGATACCTATTCGCAAGAGCTAATCCAGTGATAATGACTCTCGCTTACAGATCGTTGATGATCAAATTTTTAGATCTTTCACTAAATCCATTTAAATTTTCCCTATCATACACACATACAGTGATTTCTTTTTGATGATCATCGCTTGATATATGGGAATGGTTATTTAATGGCCCAGTTATAAGAGCCGGGAGACTATCTAGCATTTCTATTGCTTCAGATAGAGTTAGATACAATGTGACATTTGTTATGGATTGATCCGTGCTTTCATCCAAGATACGCAAAATACACCTCTTGCTTTAACTGTTTATAGTCTAGAATGAGTCCATGCTAAATAACACGAGAGCTTAAAGCCAAATCTTACTTTATCTTATCAATTTCTGCCCTGCTCGACTTGTTACGCCTTTAGGTCTATTTATCCATATTGTTTAAATTCATTCGTCCAAGAAAATTATTTATCACCTGTACTAGTTTTTCATTTCCATAATAAGAGCGATCCTCCATACGAAGGAGAGGATTAGGTTCGTAGTCATCCAAGTCAGAGGCTAATTCACTTAGGATTTCATCTGTTTCTTCCCTATTCCAAATTTCATTCTGAAATTTTCTTATTAAATCACTAGGGTCTTCTTTATTTTTTATTTTATGTAATACTGTTAATATTTCTCGTAGCTTAGTATCGTCCATGTTCCTCCACTCCATCAAGTTGATTATAACAAACCGATGTCGTCCACCTAATTATATGTGATCTGTAAACTCAAGGATTAATAAACGTTATTTCAAGAATAAAGCACCGATAACTAAGCGATTATCTTTTCGACTTCTGCTATTGTAATTCCTATCAGCTTTTGAAATTCCCACTCTTCTATATACTTTGGTATGACTTTAAATATTTTTTCATCATATTTACTTCATCATCGCTAAGCAATAATAGAGCTTCAGGTTTGCTTATTTCAGCCCTTATCTTGTTGTCTAAATCCATAACTTTTTTTAGTTACATCAAATCTTTCTTCAAAATTAGGTAAATACAAACTAAATTTTCAATTCATTTCAATCATCAGTATTTGCAGCATGAGGAGTAGCAAGAAAATCTTCAATAGAAAACTTCAATGCGTCCGGTTTCATTTGACCGCTAAATCACTATACATATGAACTGACCCATATTTTCAATGAAACCCTGCCTTTCATAACCTCATAGATAAAGGTGTTTTTTTTTCGTGGCTATACACGATGTCATCTCAAAATACGGGGAAGAGTTTTGAAAGGATGATCATCCTTTCTTTATTATTTTATGCCATCCAGTTGGGCTTTTTTTCTCAAATAGGACAAAGCGATGCGCATTCAATTCTTATCTTCACATTTAGATATTATTATTCCCTGACTCACGACCTCAATGACAGGATCATCATCTAAATCTAAAAATTGATAGGCTTTATATCCATGATCAGAGGGAATATTTTGATACTTGTGATCTAGAGCTAATTGTAATGATGGGGAAGAGGGATTTTCACAGATATCTGAAATGTCCCCGGCCTGATAGTTTGAAAAGTATATACAGTCTTTAAATTCTACTTTCAATATATTTCCATTCCATGCTTGTAAATAAACAATTAAATTAAAATCCTCAGATTTAAAAGAGACAATTTCAGAATCTGCTAATCCATATTTTGTTTCTACAGATTTCCTATTATTCATTTTTTTCTACTTCCGAAACGTTTCACTATTTATTAAGGTTTAATTTTGTATAGGTTACGTATGCAATACATTTTAATTGAGCCACCTTACCTCCCATTGTTCTTCTTCGAAACAATCTTTCACATCTTCAAAATTCTCCATCCATGCATCATAACCTTCTGTACTTTTTTCTAGGCTTTTTTTATATAAGATATAGTATCCACCTGTACCTTTTAAATCTTCTTGTATGTATATATACCAATCTTTGTTTCTTCCTTTCGCAATTAATCCGTAAGTATTTATCTTTATATTATTATCCATTCAAACTCCTCTTAATGGCAAATCCATTGAAACAAAAACTTTTCTTTGATGTTATAGAGGATCAAGTATTCCCAATCAATGAACTATCTTCATGCCAATTTGAAGAATTATTAACCTCGGTGATCAAGACATCCTTAGATACAATTTCCACTGCAGCTTCGTCGTTTGTATCTATAAATTGGTATAATTTAAATCCATGGTCCTCTGGAATTTCATTAAATTCATTCTCCAAAGCTTTCTTTAATGTACTGGATGAATCGTTTTCACAAATATCTGAAACATCTATACAAACCGTATCTAAAAAGTGTATATATTCCTTAAATTCAATTTTTAGAATGACTCCATTCCATGTTTGTAAATAAAAAAACAAACTATAATTATTGGAATTATAAGATAATATTTCCGAATCAGCAAAACCAATTTTATAATTTAATGATTTTCTATTATCCATATTTTTTCCTGAATCAGTATGTTCTTAAGCATTTGTTTTTTTTATTAACCTCTGAGTCCGTCATGTAGAATTAAACTAGATGGGGTTGACCGGCATACCTAAACCACTCATGCATGTTTAAGTAGTTCATATTTAATCTGAGGTATAAATGTTCTTTCGGACCTGGAATTAAGGTATAAAGGTGTCATTTTGATTTTATGTCGGCGATTTTCTTTAGAGGATCCTCTTCATTATTCATTAACATATCTGCCAGCGATTTCAGTTCAAATTCTGAATATTCAAATTTAAGACCTGTACCCATTAAAGCTAAGCACTCTAATACCTCACCTAAATCTGGTTCAAAATCTATTCCATGATAAAAAAAAGATTATGGGCCCAACCTGAAATCCTCTTAACGTCGTAGCTTTTGTCCAAGTCTTTTCTTAAAAATTCTCCTGTTGTTTAGAATATTTCATCTTCAGGTCTCTGGGATAAATAACACATCTTAAACATTTAGCTCTCACAAAGAGCGATTAGCTATTCATCTACTTTTTTCATCTGTATTAAACGATCCCTTGCAAGTTGAATAGTATGAAGAAAATCATCTAACAAAAATCCCAGCTATCAGAATGTTCAGGCGGAAAAATTTCTATATCCATATTATTTCCCCCCTTTTCTTGCGATAAAATTGCAACAGTACAATCGTTCCAAACGATATCAGCGACCATTTCTTCATAATCTAAATCACTACAAATACGAACTCTAAAGTTATTTTTCATTAACACCTCCCCTTTCCATTAATCTCGATACTATTCCTCACCGCTTCAATAAGGACCCCCTAAACTTAAAAAAAACTACAGCTTCATTTGAAATTAATTTAAATATAAAAATTGCAGAACTTTTCCATCTTGAATACTGCAAGCATAATTATAAAAAATAACCTCATGCAAACTTCTTTTCTCCTATAAGCTAAAATCCCTTAATGATCCTCTTTTGAATTAAAATCCTTTGGTTCTTGAGGTGACGCAACATACACGCCTATATCTAATCCTAATCCATTCACACCAAAAGTCCATGGTTCGTAAGTGTCTGTAGAAAAAATTTCAATCTTGTGTTGGTTTGAGAGAACGAAGACAGGATCGATCCTTAAAAGAGTTTCTTGGACTTGAATCTCAACAATCTCAAGATCTTGTAAAATAGATATCTCCTCTGTTGATCTATCATCATAACAGCCTAAAACTAATTTTTCATTTGTAGAAATACGCCAGGCACTTAAAGTTGAAAAGCCCCAACCGCTACCATAAAAATGGAATACAGTACCATCCCAGGTTGCTTGGAGAATTTTTAAGGGAAGATGTGGACTCACTTTCTTTATCATACGTTCAATCATGGTATCAACTCTACAGGGGTATTTAATCTGACAAATTTTTTCCTGCATATACTATACAATTTTCTAGAAGTTTGTATAGAAACAAAATGGGAGAATTTAAAAGGCGACTACATTATCGGAGTAATTTTGAAATATTAGGCTTAGAGACCTAGCGCAAATGCGACATGAATTGTGGTTCATCCGATTAAGAGAAAATTACAGACACATTTAATTGAGCCACTTGACTTCCCATTGTTCTTGCTTAAAACAATTTTTTACATCTTCAAAATTCTCCATCCAATGATCATATCCTTCCGTATTATTTTCCAAAGCTTTTTTAAATAGAATATAGTATCCTCCGCTACCTTTTGAGTCATCTTCAACAAAGATATACCAACCTGTGTATTTTCCGTTTGTAATTAATCCGTGTGTATTTATCTTTATATTAATATCCATTCTGTTTCCTTATTAACTAAATTTCGTCTTGAAAGAAGCGTTTGGAGGGAAGCCGGTTCATCGATCTATTCGGACTTATCCCATTTGTTTCTTAGCCCAAGCATTAAAGCTGCAAAAAATATCCATTAGCTTAAAAGGTACACCTGCTCCTCGAAATTTCCGATCTCATATAAAACATTGATACCGATTGTCTTCATTGATATCATTTTCTATGGTCTGAAAGGGTTTATTTTCACTGTCTGTCCATTCTAAATCTATGAATACATACCATCCAGGATTATCCATGGTGGAAATTCTTATCGTTTCCCTATGTTCCCGGTCTCCATCACAATACTGCTGATACCAGGTTTTGGAGATCAGAGATGATTTGAATTTTTGGTAAGATTCTAAGTTAGTAATGGGGATTCTATCAGTCAATTGTAATCAAATTGATCTACATGAACTTCTTCTTTTAATTCACTCTCAATTAATACAAGCAAATTTTCAAGAGCTTCTGTAATAATTTTCTCATCTGCTTCATCCAGACGATCTTTGCCTTGATCTAGGCAACAAGCGAAAACAATTTCTAATTCTAGCCAATTTGCTCTAAATTCTTCTTCCCAACTTATTTTTACATCTTCCATTACATTTAAAAGACCTTCTAAGTCATGAATTAAATCTGAAAGATAGATTTTTCGATCTTTAAAATATTCGATTTTCTTTTTCATCAATTTTAATTGACGTATGTCATATTCATTCATATTAAATCCTATTCGATGGGTTGCGCTAGCTACTTTACCTTTTCGATTTGTTAACACCAACATATTTTTATATACTTTTCCCGATGCTTTTCCTTTATGGATGGGAGAGGTATTTAGTTTATTTTTGTCTCAAACAACAACAAAAATCACTATTTTGCATTTCACATAGCGAAATATTCCCTAACGCCATTTTGCCTGAATGATGTGAGTGTTTTCTGCCACCAAAGGTCCAGAATTAGATTTAGATAAAACATTTATATTATGACTTGAAGCGCTAGCAGCAGATTTGTCCCAGTCTTAAAATTCCTCTGGAATCAAAAAATCTACAACATGTGCACCAACATTTTTGAGTAAGAGAGAAAGGTCCTTTCGCTAGATCAGCGATTCTTAGAGCATTCTTTAGGCTATTTAACGATATCTTAAGTTTTTTTATTCAGGTATTTTTTGCATTTTTAACAAAAAACATTTTGCTGCATTTAATGCATCTAAAAAATCATTAAAGAAAAACATCCATTTTTTTCCTTCACATGGTGGAAAAATTTCAATTTCCAATTTATCAAGACCTTTCTCTTGAGAAATTGTTGCAACAGTTTCTTCATTATACATTATTTCAACAACCACGTCTTCATATCGAAGGTCACTGGACAGTTCTATAGTAAATTTATTATTCATGTTGTGCTTGCCTAAAACTTTTAAAATCTCCAGGGAACCCATTTTCTGAACCTCTCAGATACCTAGGGTAATCTTTGACTTAAAATTTAAAGTTTATTTCACCTTCTTTCTTGGATAAAGAATCAGAGAATATTTTAAATCTGGACCTTCGATAAATATTAAATCGTCCAAAGTTATAAAGAAAATGTTTTCAACATGAGGAATAATTCTACAAAGATATATCTCTGTCTGAGACGGTGGCCTATGTTAGGGGATTTCATTCGGCCATGGGGATCTAACTTGTTTTATAAATTTGAGAGAAGAAGCTTTAAATTTTTTAAAATTTTGCCTAGCTTTATTTAAACTTTCTTCATTAGCCCCACCTTGAAAATCTATATTATTGTATTGAACTATGTCATCTTCCCAATTGCAGATTGGACAAATTTCATAAGTTCCGGGTGGGGGTTCTGAAATTGTTAAAAAGCCACAGCATGGACATGGATAACACTTATGCATTATTTCTCCTATTAATACTTGTACGGAACAAAGTTTTTACAAATTTCATCTTTGTTAAATGGACTCAACCTAGCATTAAATTCACATTTTACACGATTTTTTCTAAGTTTTTGAGTTGTTGCAAGGGATTCCAATGAGTAGGTTTTTTAGTCCCTAGGCTTTTCCAGGGCATCCCCTCATTCATCCAACGAATTTTCCAATCATCATATTTCAACTGTCTTTTTTTTACATCACCCCCAGCAAGATCATCATGCCCATATTGAATGCCACAACAAGGGCACATTAAAATTTGATGTACATGACTATAAAGGCTTTACCTAGACTCCACTCTCAATTTGATTAATCTTTAGCACGTGTAATTAATATATCCTTACTTGCAACTTCAATGGCAGGATCATCATTAAGATCTAATAACTGATATAGTTTATATCCATGATCTATGGGTACTTTTTCATATCGAGTATCCAATGCTAGTTGTAGGGATTTAGAAGATGGATTCTCATATATATCTGAAATATGGACTGCACGAAAATTAGAAAAATAAATGCAGTCTATGAATTCTATTTTTAATAGGACTCCATTCCATGCTTGAAGATATATAATTAAATTAAATTTCTCTGATTGATAAGATAATACCTCCGAATCAGAAAATCCAATATCATATTTTATTTTTTTTATATTTGCATTCATTATACATTTATATTTTTTATAATTTTGTAGAAAAAAGTAATTGAATTGGTGCGCAGAATTTTCACGTTAATCAAAACCTGCCCACACTCTTGTTAAACTCCCCTTGCTTCAGAAAATTGGAAATGAATCCACGATCCGATGTAGATAATTTTATAAATTATAACAGCGATCGTTTTATTTGTGGGTGTATCCCTATGTTTAATAGAAAAAGTTGTTTTCATAAATGAAAGCGAAATTACGCCGAAGGCGATCCTACAAATACCATTCCTGAGGGAAGACCAAAAACCCATGGTTCATAATATGTTGTAGAAAAAAACTCTAGCTTAAATTCATGAGAAAATATAAACACCGGATCCACAGATAGCTCATTAGACTGGATTAAAACTTTTTCAATTCTAGAGTTTTCTAGTTTTTTAATCGTTTCGTGTGCGTCATCATCATAGCACCCACTTATTAGTTTGTCTTTATAAACTACCCTCCAGCTGCAAACTGAGGAGAAGTTCCACCCTCGACCTTTTAAATTCAAGTAGGGATCATTCCATTCAATAGATTCAAGGTATAAAGGCAAAAATGGATTGACATCGTCTGTAATTAATTTTCTCATGGACCAGTTCCAAATGTATATATGTTCTTGCAGCATTTATGAGACCTTTGGTGGCTGTGAATTGAAAAGCAGGATTTTATTCACTAAGACTTCAACTCTGCATTTACTAGGAGATCATGTCTACCTCTAGCATGGATAAATTCTTACAGGCAATTTCAATGATAGGCTCGTCGTAGTCCATGAATTGATAAAGTTTAAAGCCATGGTCTTGAGGCACTTTGTCATAATAAATCTGTAAGGCTTTTTCAAATAGCTCCGAGGTATCTGCTTCACACAAATCTTCAATACCACATAGGGTAAACATTTGAAACATGATACATTCTTTAAACTCTAATCTTAATATTTTCCCGTTCCACCTCTCCAAAAATATTAAAAGATTATCTTCGCTAAATATGAATTTCAATAATGTACTTTCCTCTAAACCAATTTGAGTGGGTTTTCTATTAGTCATTATTAGCCTTTGATTTAATACTTTCTCCTGCCACGAATCCAAACTATGTCTTACAAGTGATAGGGATATTTTCTAAAACATTTAAGAAAGCTTCCCAATCTCAGATACATTTAGATCCCTACTTGCTACTTCAATGACCGGATCATCGTTTACATCAAGAAATTGATAAAGTTTAAAGCCATGATCGCTAGGCACTTTCTCATAGACTCTTTCTATAGCTTTTTTGAATAATTCTGAACTTTCAGTTTCATATACGTCTTCGATGTTCCATGTATTGAATATTTGAAACATCACACATTCCTTAAATTCAAATTTTAAAATCTTTTCATTCCAAGTCTTCAAAAAAATTAAAAGATTATCACTATCGGATGTATATTTTAAGAGTTCAGATTCACAAAAGTCTTTATGGCAATCCAAAGTTTTTTTATTGTCCATTTTTTATCCGTATTTTCCTGAAAAACCAGTATCGTGCAAAAAATAACATAACCATAAAGTTTATACGTAAAAATTATTTAACTCTATGGATAATCTTTTACATCTGTAATCAATAAGTTTTTACATACTATCTCGGTTACAGGATCATCGCTTATATCTATAAACTGATAGAGCTTATATCCATGATCAAAAGGTATTTCTTGATAGTGTCGGTCTAAAACCTTTTGTAATAAGTCCCCAGTTGAATTTTCGCATAGATCTGAAATATATTGAGTATTAAGGTTAAAAAAACATAAATAATCAATAAATTCGATTTTTAATATAACCCCATTCCAGGCTTGAAGATAAACGGTTACAGTGTCCTTATCTGACTTAAATGAGAGAGCCTCGGAGTCTGCAAATCCAATTCCACATGTTATTGATTTTCTATTTTCCATTTTTCCTTTCCTTGTAACATCACCCTAGATAAAAATCCTGCTCATCCTTTAGGACACAATTTGGGAGACTTGATAATACAACCATTAATCCTTGGATTTAGAGTAGGGGTTACATTGTAAAATTTTGATTTTTACATTCCTTTGCCCAAGCATTAAAACAAGTAAGAATATCAATTAGATTAAGAGGTCCACCAGCTCCTTGAAATTTACCATCTTGAATAAGACAATGATACCAATTATCTTCAGTGACATCATTTGTAATTTTTTGAAAAGGTTTATTTTCACAGTCTGTCCCTTCTAAATCTATTAATACAAGCCATCCAGGATTATCAATTGTGCAAATTCTTATCGTTTCATTATGTTCCCAGTCTCCATCACAATACTGCTGATACCAGTTTTGAAGATCAGAGATGGCTTGAAGTTGATTATTATTCATGGTATTTCCAAAGGGTTTTGCATTTCTTATTCCACCTAATGTACAAGGATCATGTCTTCATAAGTGCAATCAAAATCATATAGTAATGTAGATAATTCTTATTCATCCTCATAATCATCTTCTTTAATAGGAATTTTTTTGTATAACGATCCTAGTGATTTTAAAAATACCCGTGCATCTTCTATGGTGATGCCCATCCGTGTGTCAAACTCCCAGACTTCAATACCGTTACACACTTCATTTAAAGCATTAATTATCACTCCTAGTTCACGTTTTGTGAGCTCTATAATAATTTTATCCATTCTATCCACCACTAATTTAATTTTTAATACAACTCCATTCCAGGCTTGAGTAGACGATTACAATCCTCCTCTAATTTAAATGAGAGAGCCTCGGAGTCTGCAAATTTTATTGAATTTCTATTTTCCATTTTTCCTTTCCTTAGAACATCGCTTCAGGTAAAAATTCGCTTTAGGAACTATTTGGGAAGCTTGATTATATACCATTAATATTCAACATGGTAAAAGTAGCCATGATCCTTTAGACAACATACCTTCTATTCATTTGATGAAGAGGAGGACTTTCATATATTATTCCAACCCACTCACGTCTCATAGAGATTGCAGGAAATAATCTTTATGGCTCAAAGCTTCAGCAGATTGTTGGGCTTTAACTTTAAAGTAGAAGGAGTCAATATTAAGCCACTTGCCTGAACTGACATTCGAGTTATCGACATCTTTACTGATTTGCTCTTACTTTGCCAGAACACACTTACATCTTTAGTATCCAGTCAGGAAGGTACGGATAAAAGCCCTTAGCTTTGGATTTAGAGTAAGGGGTTATATTGTAAAACTTTGATTTTTTACACTCCTTTGCCCAAGTATTAAAACAAATAAGAATATCAGTTAGATTAAGTGGTCCACCTGCGCCTTCAAATTTCCCATCTCGTATAAACAGTGATACCAATTGTCTTCACTTATATCATTTTCTATGCTCTGAAAAGGTTTATTTTCACAGTCTGTTCCCTCCAGATCTATTGTTACTCGCGAGCCAGGATTATCAATTGTGCAAATTCTGATTGTTTCATTATGTTCCCAGTCTCCATCACAATACTGCTGATACCAGCTTTGAAGATCAGAGATAGCTTGAAGTGGATTGTTATTCATGGCATTTCCAGGGTTTTGCAATTCTTACTCTACTAATGTAGAACGGGTGTATCTCGGGTGTCTTCTTCATTAATAGTCTTTAATGTTTTTAATGCTAAATTTAGTGTTTCTACAAATTCATTAAATTCTAATTTCCAAAGGATTCGATCCTCATATCGACTAAGTATTTCGATCTCCACCTCATCTTTTCCTTTTTCGCAATTTAAAATTGCTAGAGTGCGTCCTTCTTGAGTGATGTTGACAACCATTTTTTCATAATCCAAATCGCTGCTAATTTCTATTCCCAATTTTTTATTCATCTTTCAAAAATCCTCTAAATTTATCGTTACTTACGAGCTAGAATTATCAATAGTTCGGATTTTAGCTGTTTCATAGGGTCTCCCATCACAATATTGATACCAATTTTGAAGATCCGTAGATGACTTGAATTCATGGTATTTCTGAGACTTACGCATATCTTATTTCAAAAAATATTATTTCAACATAGCTAATAAATTATGCTGATGGGGATGCAACATAGACATCCTTCGAGGACAACCTAAAAATCCAAGGCTCAAGGTACGTTGTAGAAAACAATTCTAGTATATACTCGTTAGCAAATATGAAAACAGGATCAACAGTTAAAAAATTTGATTGTATCCATATATTTTCTATATAAGAAGATTCCAACAGTTTTAATTTATCTGTCGCTTCCTTGTCATAACAGCCACAAATTAATTTATTTTCATAGACGATTCTCCAGCTGCTTAGTGAATAAAAGCTCCATTCTTTCCCTATAATCGTTAAGCTTGGATCATCCCATTCAATTGTTTCTAAATATAATGGCAAAGATTTATTAACATATTCAGTTATTTTTATCATGGATTAAGCTCCAGAGTGAATTTTTTCTAACCTAATATAAACTTTCAGCCCTTGGAAGACCTCTAGGGGACTGAGAAAGTTTACCCGTAATATGCAAATTTAACTTTCAGCCCACTTTATAAAGACATGAATCATATCTACTAAATTTCTAACTCCCCCATCTGCTTCAAAACGTCCATTTTTGACTCGACAATAATACCAGTCTGTTTCGCTTTTGTCATAATCTATTGTCGTAAAAAGCTTTTCTTCTAAATCTGTATCTACTAAATTAACGGTAATGGACCAACCAGGATTATCTATAGTTGTGATCGTGAAATTTTGATTATGCTCCCAGTCACCATTACAATTTTTTGCCACCCACTCTTGCATCCATTCTATTAATTGTATACTCATATTCATCTCGTGTTAAAAAATTTAATTACAGTGGCATTTCCCATGGCTCAACATGTCTTACACCGCCTGGAAAATTGTTATCATGGATATGTGGTGTATAGAATCGTGTATCATGTCAAGTTTGACATCCTGTTTTAAGATTATCTCCAACCCCTCTTGAGGTCCATAAATTGAAAGAGATTCTATGCACAATATTGAACTGTCCTATCATGTAGCATTTAATTCATCATCTTGATAAAGCACACATTTAATCCAGCCACTTTACTTGCCATCGGTTAGTGGAAAAATATTTTTTTAATGAATTAAAATCTTCCATCCATGCATCGTATCCTTCAGAATCCTTTTCTAGAGTCTTTTCAAAGAAAACATAATAGCCACCTGTATTTTCGAGATCTTCTTGAATATAGATGTACCAACCCCTATATTCTCCATCTGTAATTATTCCTTGAGTGTTTAATTTTATATTATTCATGTAATCCCCTAATGTAATTAATAATAGAAAGTTCATCTTTATGATCAAACAATTCTAGATGGATGTGGGATTTATATGGTTATAATTTTCATTCAATATTGATACATCCATCCTAAATTGTCTCAAATTAATGTTGCTCATAAATACATCAGAAGTTGGTTTTCTTATTCTGCATCTAATGGCTCAGTAGCGGAAAATTTATGCTGAATTGTAATTTTACCACTTCTTTGTAAGGAGTTAACTCTTCACGTTATTCGGGAAACACCGTTTCTCAATTTTTTATTATGTTGTAAATGCCTCAACATGAATTCCCCATGTGAAAGGTGGGTTTTAGAGTCGTTATACTTGCTAGTAAAAAGTCAGGGAATGAAATCGGGAGGATTTTGGGCAATGCCGATGGCTGTATACTGATACTCTTTAAAGAGTTGACCGTTTTTGTCGAGAAGGGCCACAACATTGCCATTTTGATCATGGAGGGGGATGTAAATTTGGTTGTCGATTTCTAGGGCAACAGCACCCCAATTTCTACTTCTTCGGAAAGGCCCAGAATGCGTAGAGCATGGAGCTTGCTATGCATTCTTAATAAGGCACATTTAATCTAGCCACTTTACTTCCCATTGTTCTACTTCAAAACAATTTTTCACATCTTCAAAATTCTCCATCCAATGATCATATCCTTCTGTATTATATTCCAAAGTTTTTTTAAATAGAATATAGTATCCTCCGCCATCATTTGAGTCATCTTCAACATAGATATACCAACCTGTGTATTTTCCTTTTGTAATTAATCCGTGTGTGTTTATTTTTATATCTTTATTCATTCAATCTCCTATTAGTATATGATTATTTATGACAGCAAAATCACCGACTTGATCAAATCTCTCCAAATGTACGTGAGGTAAATCAGGACGATGGTTCCCTACACTGACTTGTAATTTCACCCCTCTTTTTTAAAGTTTCATTAATTATCAAGTCAACATTCCTAATCTGAGGCTTAGAATTTTTTGAAAGTTTTGAAACAGTGATCTTTCTATACCAAAAATTTTATCTTTAAGATTTTCAACTTTTTGAATTGTGCTAGTTCTTTGCATAGCGGAGATGTTTCTTGCAGGAATGATGGGACCTAGAGTTAACCCTTCACGTTATTCGGGAAATACCGATTTCTCAATTAGAGCGTGCAGCTTGCTATGTATTCTTAGTAAAGCACATTTAATCTAGCCACTTTACTTCCCAGTGAGATTCTAAGAAATAATCTTTTACACAATTAATATCCTCTAACCACTCGTCATATACTTCAGAATCTTTATCTAATGATTTTTTAAAGAAGATATAGTATCCTCCTGTCTTTTTTAGATCCTCTTTAATATATATGTACCAGCCCTCATCTTCTCCTTTTTTGATTAGGCCATAGGCATTCATCCTTATATTATCCCTTTAATCTCCTATTAAGACGTGATTTGTAATCAAAGTTCTTTTCTAGATGGATTTATCCTTTCAAAATGGACATGAGGTAAAAGTTTCATGTCCAATAACGACTCATGATCAATTCTAAATTGCCTTAGATTATCATTGCTTCTAAATACATCCGAAGCTGGTTCTATTAATTCTCTATATTGTTTTCCTAAAAACTATTCTCCTGCTTCGAGTACTCTTTTAGTATCAGATAATGTCATTCAGCAAGCATTCTACAGTAGATACCATGTTTATGGCATCATTTATACTAATGCTTAGGCATACTTTTTTCTTCTTCGAGGAGCATGTAATAATCTTGATTTTTCCATATTGGTGCTTTTTTCTTGGGTTTTTATTTTGCACGAACTTATTTTTTATCTGGATTTATTTATGGACTAAGATCACATTCAAGAATATTTTCGTCTTGGAGAGCACAGATTAAATAGGTATAAAATATAATCTTATGACAAACTTCTAATGATCTCTTTTAGAATTAAAATCTTTTGGTTCTTGGGTCGACGCAACATATACACCTACATCTAAACCTAATCCAGATACCTCAAAAGTCCATGGCTCGTAAGTTTCTATAGAAAAAATTTCAATCTTTTGATGGTTTGATAGAACAAATATAGGATCGATCCTTAAAAGAGTTTCTTGGATTTGAATCTCAACAATCTCAAGATCTTTTAGTAAAATAGATATCTCCTCTTTTGATCCATCATCATAGCAGCCTAAAACTAATTTTTCATTTGTAGAAATACGCCATGCACTTAAAGCTGAAAAGCTCCAATCGCTACCATAAAGATGGAAGGCCTTACCATCCCAGCTTGCCTGGAGAATTTTTAAGGGAAGATGTTGGCTCACTTTCTTTATCATGCGTTCAATCATGGTGTTAACTCTACAAGGGTATTTACAATGCTATCTATATTAAATTGATTTATCTAATTAATTGCCAATCGGATAGACTCAAAAACTCAGCTTGCTAAACTTCTCTTGAATCAGTTGGATTCAAGAGAAGTTTAGTAAAATCTTTTCATTTTGAAAGTCTTCTTTTCAATTATGTGTGTTATCATTTCCAGCACCTCGTCATGATATATTTTATTTTAGAAGTAAGAGAATTAACCTAGGAATGCTATTTAATTTTCTGGATAATTAACTCTATTGAGCCGTCTTCAAGTGAATTTAGATCATCAAAATGTAAATGATAATTTGGAGGAATAGTTTCTTGAGCCAAATTTAGAAGATGATTCGCTAGCGATATGAGCCCTTCTTTATTAGCAAATATAGTAACAGCTCCATTTTCATACTTTGTTTCGATAACAAAATTTTTTTCCCAATTATATTCGATACCATTTTGTGGATTATAAGTAGGTACGTTTAATTTAATTTCCATTATGTTCCTTAGTCAATTAAAATGTGTGGTAGTTATCTTTTACCATCATTTTGTTAGGTTTATCGTCATGTGGTATTAATAATTCGCAATTTACATGAGGTCCTCCGCTATGTTTTCCTGTAATGTCATTCAGGCCTATTCGAAATGCTCTTTTTCCGTCTTTGGAAACAAATCTTCCGCTGCCATGAACAACCTCATTATAATCTTTTCCTAAAAATAATTCTCCCATTTCTAACGCTTTACTCGTAGTCATTTTCATACCATCTAGCCCATACCCGTCAATGTAGATGAGGGGATTATTTTGGAGGTATGTGTAGAGGTTGGGGCCATCGCTGTAGTCGGCCGGATCGGGTGTGGTCCAGCGTCCCATCACGGGGTCATAGTAGCGGCGTCCGAAGTAAACCAGGTGGGTTTCGGAGTCATAATGCTTGCTAGCAAAACGCCAAGGATTAAAATCCGGAGGATTTTGGGCAATCCCGAAGGCTGTGTACTGATACTCTTTGAGGAGTTGACCGTTTTTGTCGAGGAGGGCCACAACATGCCATTGTGATCATGGAGGGGGATGTAAATTTGGTTGTCGATTTCTAGGGCAACAGCACCCCAATTTCTGCTTTTTTGGAAAGGCCCAGAATGCGTATAGAGCATAGAGCTTGCTATACATTCTTAGTAAGGCACATTTAATCTAGCCACTTTACTTCCCATTGACTTTCGACAAAATAATTTTTTAAACAATCCATATTCTCAACCCACTCATCGTAACCCTCAGAATCTTTTTCTAATGTTTTTTCAATAAATATATAGTACCCCCCTGTATTTTTAAGATCTTCCTCAATATAGATATACCAACCTTTATCTTCCCCGTTTATAATTATTCCCTGAGTATTTAATTTTATATTTTTACTCATTTAATCTCCTATTAAGATGTGATTAACAACAAGAGCTCTATCTTTTTTTGGTTTAAATATTTCGAGATGCACATGCGGAGCATATGGTTTATGATTTTTTCCTTCCAATGATGATACATCCATCCTAAATTGTCTCAAATTATCGTTGCTTCTAAATACACCTGAACCTGGTTCTCCCATTTCCCTATATTGTTTTCCTAAAAATTTTTCTCCTGCTTCTAATGCCTCTGTAACAGATAATTTATACTGACTTGTAATTCTACCCCTTCTTTGTAAGGTTTCATTTATTACTAAGTCAACATTACTAACCTGAGGCTTAGAATTTTTTAAAAGTTTTTGACATATCGATCCTTCAATCCCTAAAGTCTCTCTAGCCACAATTCCAGTTTTGTTGACCGATCCTACTTTGGATCCTACAAAGAAGGTAAGGACATCAAACGCCCCTCTGCCGTAGGCTTGTAAAGTTTCAGATCGGGTGGCATTAGCGGGTAGATTAATGATATCCATGATTCCTGGAATTAACGTGCTACCCGCAGTCTGCATTGGGTTACTCTTAAAGGCTTGACCTAATGCACTCCATTCTTCAGCAGATTGTTGAGATTTAGCTCTAAAGGAGGAGGCGTCTCCTCCATATTCATAATCAAAATCGGCGTTGAGCCACTCGCCTGAACTGGTGATAGAATGGCCGATTCCTTGACCCAGTCGTTCAGCTCCCTGCCGTAGTCCATAACCGACATCTTTCGCATCCTGCCAAGAAGGCAAGGAAAAAAGCCCATAGCCGTCAATGTAGATGAGGGGATTATTTTGGAGGTAGGTGTAGAGGTTGGGGCCGTCGCTGTAGTCGGCGGGATCGGGTGTGGTCCAGCGTCCCATCACAGGGTCATAGTAGCGGCGTCCGAAGTACACCAGGTGGGTTTCTGAGTCATAATGCTTGCTAGCAAAACGCCAAGGATTAAAATCGTGAGGATTTTGGGCAATCCCGAAAGCTGTATACTGATACTCTTGAAGGATCTGACCATTTTTGTCGAGCAGGGCCACAACATTGCCATTGTGGTCATGCAGAGGGATATAGATTTGGTTGTCGATTTCTAGGGCAACAGCTCCCCCTATTTCTGCTTCTTTGGAAAGGCCCAGAATGCGTAGAGCATGGAGTTTGCCGGATTTAATGACGCCGATCTCATCTTGATTGTCATAGAGGTACTGCTCTTGATTTTTAGAGAGGCGTCGATGAAAGGCATCATAGGTATAGGTGGTAGTGAGATTGTCTACGTCAGAGGCAATCATGCGATTGAGGGCATCATAGGTAAAGGTGCTTTTACGGTCTTGATCCATTTTTTGGATGAGGTTTCCGTTGAGGTCGTAAGTATAAGTGATGCCATCTTGAAAGAGGAGCTCATGATGGAGCGAGTGTTCACAGGGTTTTTCATCTTTGACTTGGCGGTTGTATAGGGAGTCGCAGTGATACCGGTGCTCTTCAAAACCTTGCTCTTCTTTGAGTTGATAGAGTGGGTCATAAGTAAAATGCTGATCAGTGTCTTGACTTTGCATATGCAAGAGATTGCCGACAGCATCAAACTGATGAAGTTTTTGTGTGTACTTGGGATGCGAGATCTCACGGATGCGATTTAAGAGATCATAGGTGTAATGGATCTCACCGGCTTTTAATGGAAGGGTGCTTTTTAAGAGATTGCCGGATAGATCGAAGGTGTCATAAGTATGGGTGTATCCATTGCGCGTGATCTGACGCAGTCTTAAGGTATCATAGGTATAAGTAATCAGCGAATGATCGGGAAGAAGGACTTGTGTTTTCCGATTGAAGGAGTCGTAGGTGTATTGGAGGGTGTGACCATGACCTAAGGTTTCTTGGACTAAACGGCCAAGGGCATCATAGGTTCGTTGGGTGGTTTGTTGAGAGATGAGGTCTTCACAAAGGGTGACTTGATCTTTATTGTTGTAGGTATATCGATAGGCGATAGTGGAATCGGAGGATGTCAAAGTGTGAAGTCTTCCGAGTGTGTCATAGGCATAATAGAGCTGCACACCATCGGGTTTAATGAGCGCTACTTTTTGACCGCGTTCATTATAGTGAGTGTGCGTGTGACGTTCTTGGGATGAGCCGAGGGCTTGTGTAAAATGTGTCACTTCATGGACGGGATTGTAGGTCCATTGGTGATGGAGGCTTTCTAAAATGACTCCATCGGCTATGCGATCGAGGCGGACCATTTCTAAATCCCCTTCGGGATTGTAGAAGTTGAATTTTCTAGAAAGGAGTTTTCCTTCCCCATAACATTCTTCTTTAAAGACTCGACCAAAAACATCTAATTCTTGAAGGGTGCATTGTCCGAGAGGATCTTTAATATCAATCACTGTGACTCTTTGTCCAATGTGATTGATTTGACCATAGGCATACGAGATGTGTGTTTCGTGTCCTTCCGCATCGATTTTTTTGATGGGTTCTTGGCGGGAATTGTAGATTGTGGTTTCTGAGGAAAGCCCGGATTGGATGTGGGTTTTTTGTCCAAAGGTGTTGTAGGTGTAGCGATTAAAAGTGAGGGTTTCGCCCGCGAGGTCTTCCACTTTTTCTTCAATGAGGCGATTGAGTAGGTCATACTGATAGGTTTTAACAAGGGCTTTATCAGCAAGCCAAGCAATTTCCTGATGGACTCTGCCTAAGGAATCATAGGTGTAGGTGGTCTTTTGATCGAGGGTGACTTTAGCCACGAGTCTTCCCGCACGATCGTATTGATAGTTTGTGTGGCATCCTAACTCATCAACTTCAGAAAGTAGATTAAAATAGTTGTAAGTGTAAGAGTGTCCAATTAAACATTCTCCTGTGGTGGAGTGTTTGGCAGATCCTAGGAGATGACCGAGGCAATCGTACTGATAGATGGTGTAGGTTTTATCGCGATGAAGGGCTTTTTCTAACGTACCGTCGAGATGATAGGTATAATGCTCAGAGGTGCCATCGGGATATTCTTTGTAGAGAGGCTGGCCCTTCACATTATAATTGTATGCCGTGCGATGACCGTTTTTATCAATAAGGGCTGCTTTTTGTCCTAAGGGATTATAAAAAATGTGTTCCGCGGGTTGGACGATTTGATTCTGCCCGTTAATGACGGAAGGGTATTGAGTGGCAATTAAGCGTCCCATGCCGTCATAGGTGTATGCAGTCGTGTGCCCTTGAGGATTGGTCATTTGAATGCAACGGCCTAAGCAATCATAGACGTAGGTGGTTTTTAGTTGGGTGCCATCCTCATGAAATTCGGTGCGATCGATGAGTCGATCGGCAGAGTCATAAGTAAAGGTGGTATAATAATGCGGGCAAGGGCCTTTTTCTTTAATGAGGCGATCGTAGCAGTCATACTCTCTTTCAGTGACTTGACCGAGAGCGTCCCGTTCATGGATAACATTTCCATGAGCATCATAAGCCCAAGTCAAACTGTAGCGATGGATATCTTGACTGTCGAAATGGTCTTGGGCGGTTAGATGGCCTTCAACGGTGTGGGTATTAACGATGCGGCTGAGTTGATGTTCTTCTCCGTTTTCATCTTCGTAATGTTCACTAATCTGAGCGGGTAATCCAAAGGGTATAGATTGTCTAGGGACATAGCGTGTGATTCTTTTATAGGTGTTTTCAGCATCTTGGACTTCTTTGGCGATTAAAAAGAATTGGGAATCATAGGTGTAATTTTCAACGAGCCAGACTTTATTAGAGTCTCGGATGATTTTTTTGAGAGGGAGTTGGCTGTCGCCTAAATAGGCATATTCAATGATTTTGCCATTCCCCTCTTCCTCGCGGATCAGGCGATTATAGGATCCATAGGTATAGGTGTGGGGATAGTATTCTGCACCATTTTCTAAAGGATAGTGATTAGCATCTAATACAATGGGAGTGGGATTATGTCCTGTAATGAGTCCGTATTCTCTTAAATGGGTGACGTTGCCATTTGCATCATACCAAAAGGCCTTGCCTGTTAAAATTTGACGATGAGCTCCCAAAATGTAGGTGCCAATTAAATTGCCTTCCTGCGGGGTATCTTTAGCGCCCCAATAAAAGACTTCTTGAGTGCCGTCGGGTTTTTGTATGGTATGCAGGCGTTGATCTTTATCTTGATAATAGAAGGTTTTGTGCCCATGTATATCGGTGACTTCAGTGACTTCTCCCTCTTTTTGTAAGTGGTAATGAAAGTGATGCGTAGGGAGGAGTGTTCCATTTACCCCCACAGGTTTTTTTAAGGTTTTCACTCGATCGATTATTCTTGGGTCGACTTTATCTTCCTTCTGATAATAATCGACGGCTTTCAAAATCTTTCCGTATTGCTCCACTTGGTAGAGCATCAGCGTATTTGGATGAGCTTCTGCCTCCACATATTTATAGGATTCATGAGGCCTATCAGCCCGCTCTACCATAGTCAGATACTGTCTAGAATAGGTGCCTTTTTGTCCGTTAGTTTTAACCTTAAACTTGTAATCGCAAAAATGATAGACGACTTGCTTGTGGGTGTTGCTGCTTACCCTCACCTGGTCTTTATGTCCACGATCAAAGAAGAGAGCTCCATAGTTATTCACTCCCAACCAGTCGGTACATTGCACCTCGCGAACAAATCCCCCTTCGTTATATTTGTAGGTCTTCTGAGTATTATTCCGTTTTTCGTCTTTCCAGAGATCAAAATGATAGCCCGCCCCATCCTCATAATGAAAAATGTAGTCTCTTTTACTTCCATCCCCTGCTTTAGAGGTAGCCGAGGTGCCTTTATCGCTTTTTTTTATAAATAAACGGTTATTCTTCAGGTTGTTTCTACCCGAAAGCAGCCCCGCTCCGCAGTTGGTGTAGCCTCTCGCATTTTTCAACACAAGCTCTGTCTCTTTTTCGCGCTTCACAGATTGATAGTATTTAGCTTGCGCGCCATGCGCTGTGGTCAGGTTTGCCACCAAGTTTGTCTGATGCGAGCGCACCTCTTGCTGTACTGACATGCGTGAAGGATCACTTAATTGCCATCCGCAATAAATCTGTCCATGAAATGAGTTGCATCCTGAATAAGTGCGCTTTAATGCCAGAGGATAGGGACCTGGAATCACAAGGTCCACCTCCTGATGCACAAAATCTCCTGTCACTGCGCTGACACAGCCTTCGACCATGGAGTTTACAAGACCCTCAGTACTCGCTAAGCTAGGGCCTGCTTCATCACCATAAATTAAAGAAGTTAAAATTAAAAATATAATTGTATAATAGATCTTTTTCATAACTATCCAACATTAAATTTGAATGTTTATGCTTTCTATTCATTTTGTTGTCAAAGAAAAAGTTTTGACTGCCGAATTTTTATTTGAATAGATACCTATCTTCTTCCTTTACTCTCTGAATAATCGTAGATAGAGTTTCATGATGAGATCTTTTAAAGGACAAAGAAGATTTTGTGTGTTTTAAATAATGAGAGACAAATGTGTAACTCTAAATAATTAAAGGCTTTTACAAGCATTTAAAGGCTGCTTTTCCATTTCTTTTATAGAGAAAAAACTCCAGTATTGCGGAGATAATAAGACGCCAACAGCAATGGCACCTTGTTTACCCACATAGTGCACCTTTTGAATGTTTAATGCCTTCATGATGCCATAAGTTAAAATCAAATTCGACACCACATAAGGTGTGTATTCGTCTGGACAAGCACCTGGGGAATCTTTGATACTGATTGCACGGTCATCGAGAGTTAATCTTTTTTCAATTTCTTGCCACACACGTTGCTGATCAAAAGTTGTATTATTGGCCATTCTTGATAATGGATGGATGCCTATGCCAAGAACTACTACATCGGGTTGTTTCAGCTTATGAAGAATTTCGGGGGCAACGTCCTGAGTACTGGCTTGGATCCATTGTAGAGCTTGTTGGAATTGCTGACGTGAAATGGGATTGGGACTCTCCTGGTGTAATTTATCTTTACCCTGCAAGGTAAGTAAGGCGTTTTTAAAGGGTACTTTTCCAAATTTGCCTTGATATACCACGTAACGATCGTGGATTTTTGTAGTGATCTGAAAACTCCCGCCTCCAAAATCCCAAGCCACAATGTTGTCGGGATTTTCCTTGACTTCATGACTAGCTGATATAAATCCTAAAATCCCCTCTTGCTCTTGCGAAATAATCGTGACAGATACTCCAGTTTCATTTTTTATCCTCTCAACTAAAGCATCAGCATTTTTTGCTAAACGTAAGGATTCTGTTGCTACAGCGTGATACTCTAAAGGACAGAGTGGATCGACTTTTCGCTTCAACTTTAATAATGTTTGAATGAGTTTATCTTGAATTTCAGAACTTAATCGACCGTCTGCATTTTTAACTAAATCTTCTCTTAAATCGACTTTTACACTTTCTGTAAGAAGGATATTTGTGATTTTCCCCTCAACTACGTCCACATCTGATATTTGCATTTTGGTTTTTCCGGAACCGATATCAAATGCTACGCGTCTAATTATCTGTTGAGAAAAATGACAAGGGCACGAATGGGAATTTTCGTCCTCAGAAGGATATAAAGAACCATAGAGCAGTAAGGAAGTTGTAGAGACTAGGCAGAGAATTTTTTTCATGGGGAAACCGAAGCTTAGATGAACGACGTCGATGATAGCAAAAGTTTTTTTTCTTTTGAATGGAATTTAACCGCAGCCATTCATAAAAAATCCAGAGGAGGTCTTTAGGGAAAAAGTATTTTCATTTGTCTAATTCGACTGAAAAACTGAGCTTAACTATAAATTTGGACACTGTATCAAAAGCAAAGCTCCTTAAATTAATCAAGCCGAAAGAGAACCAGAACGGAAATTACTTGTAGAAACGGGAATTTTAGAAATCCATCAAAAAATGTACTGCCTAGATTAGGTCGTTTCAATCTTTTCGGATACCAAAATTTGTCCAAAAAAAACCAAGATATTTATGTTAAACTGCTTGATTCAATAAACGATAGTGACCTTGAAGAGATGATGAATAAGAAGTACAGGAAAAAATAAAACAATCATCTACTTTTTTTAAAATTCTTTTGTTTAAAAAAAAAGATTGTTAATCTAAAACAATTGTCAAAAATTTTAATGATGCAGCGTGTAAATCCAAAAAAACACCTGCATTTTAAGACATGCATTTCAATGATTAAATTTAAAAAGGAGTTATCTATGTCTTTCCCCCCAAAGCTTGTACCCACTGGAAGAGTGTTTAAAGAATATGAAATCGTAGAAAATGAACCAATTGTAAGACCTCCAAAACCAAGACCTTCGCCAGAACCTATAAAGATTACTAACACTCAACAAGCTCTATGTTGCTGCGGAATAATTGCAGTGGTTGCTCTAGGTGCACTAGGAATTGCAAATTTCGTTACCTATAAACAAGTTCCAAATCAATATAATTTTGTGGCTGGGATTGTCTTTTGCTCACTTTCAGGAATTACACTCATTGCTCTAACCATCATTGGAATTAAATCCTGCATAAAAGAAAATCCATCCATTCCCCCAAGCGAACCAAGCCCGAGTGAACCAAGCGATCTATTATTTAGAGTATAGGTCAGCTTGAAATTTATCTTTCTGCAGATGATGGGAATTCCCCATCATCTTAGAAGGGTAATAGCCCTCAAACCTGATCTTCCGATCATTCATTAGATGCTTTCGCTCATCAAAGTAAACCTATCGGTATCTATCCTCTCATTATAACGTGCTCTATAGAACTTATCCTTGATATTTAGTCGTGTTACAAAACATCCTAAACCCATTGATTGATTCACAGCCTCAGTCGATGAACATGGCATAAAGGGATAAAACTACTACCAACTCTTTTTAAAATTCATTCGTTTAAAGAACAAGATTGTTACTTTATGTAATTTAATAAATTTTTATAAAACTAAAATTAAGTTTATAAAACAATTGCTTGCACAACAAAAAGGAATTTTATATATGACGTACCCCGCATATTCACTTGTCCCAAGTGGTAAACATTATGAAGAATATGAGCCTGTACAAATGTCCTTATCCAGTACCCCTTCAACCCCACAGGATAGAGTAATTGCAGGATTAGTTATGGGTATAGCTTTAGGTACTCTTGGGATGTCCACCCTACTCATCTCAACGAAGAATCAAAATTCAGGACTTCTAATAGCAGGAGTTGTCATATGTACGGGGTCAGGGATTTTGTTAACAGCACTTGCCATCCATACCATCAAAAGCTGTAAAAATGAAAAGCAACCAGCGATGGTGTAAATTCGTTCTTCATGATGGGGATTTCCCCATCATCCCATTAACGCATGACTGTATATCGATAATAATGCGTCAGTTGGAAGACCACTTCTTCTTTTAGATAATTTTTGTAAGAAAGCGCTCTAAAAAACTCTTCTACCGCAGCAAGTGCGGAAATTTTTGTTTTGGTCCCCACCACACTAATCTTTCCAGGCACAGTCAAACGAACCGTTTGTAAAGGCCCCAAGGGCTTAACAAGAGCATGAATGGTGCGTAAGAAAAGGTTTTTTGGTTGAAAAACACCAGGTAAAAGGACATTGAGGCTTGATGTGGTTAAGAAAAGTAGCAGAACAGGGATAGATATAAGATGGACTTTTAACATCCTGCCTATGACATTAGAACTCCGCCTTGTAAACTCTTGCACGGTCTGTGACGAAGAAATTTTAGGCAAACGCGAACCTAGATTTAACATAACGGCAGGTACTAAAAAACAAGGCGATAAAATAACAGCTCCTAGAGTTATAAATCCGGCAGACAGAGCCACAAATGCGGTCGCTACAATAGATTGAATGCGTGCTAACAACAGATGGCCGAGGCCACTTCCCACAGCCCCTCTTTTTAAAGCATGATATACATCCAACGTTCTACTCATTGAATCGTTAAGTAGTCGCTTGGCATTGTAAGGAGCGCTAAAATAAATAAAATCGCCATCACTACTGTATATTTGATTAGATATCATATACCCTCAATTGTGCGTAAAAAGAGCATCCTATTCATAGATGGACAAATTTTCAAGGGAATATTTGTTGATCAAAATAACTCCCATAGTATTTATAATCTATCCCGACTCATTAAACAAATCAAAGGATAACTTAAATACTTACTCTTTCTAGACTCTTATTTATAATGAAATACACTAAGATGTCTGGATTGATTGACTAGTGGAATGATATATTCTTTTGATACCTCTGGAGAACTCGATAAAAATAAATTCATTAATTTTTTTGTTTTCTAACACAATTTTACGACTTTGTTATCAATGTGATGCCTAAATTATCTTATTCTCTTGAAGGAAAATAAGACTACTATCCCTTTAAGTTTATTTACATAGATTTATTGAGAAACTCATTCTAATGTGTGAACTATAGAGAGATGTTGGTGTTTATTAATCTTTTCAACAATATAGCTTTGAGATATTTCGAGACATTTTAATAATGTTATATACCTTAGATTTCTACAACTATTTAATATAACTTCTAAAGATTGTTCGTTTATCACGGATTTTTCCAATCTTAATTGAATTAATTTAGGAATTTTTTTAATAATATCCAAGATCTGTTCGGAATTAAGATTTACATCACTCAAGTAAATAGTTTTTATAGTATTCTGATGCTGATGAATTATTTCCGTAATATTCTCTAAATGTTCTTCGGTATTTTCTAGATTCCTTATTTTAGAAATTATTAAACTTTCCAGTCTCTGAGATTTTTTTATATCTTGGTAAAATAAAGGATAAGTAGAGAGTGATTTTTTAATTTTTGCGGTATAATCAGAAATCATCTTTGGAAGAACCAATAATTCAAACACAACATCTTTAACGCTTGAACTATTCACAAAACGTTGAACTTTCAGATTTTGATATTTGGAATCATCAAAATATATTTTCTTGAATACAGGCGACATAATTACTAAATTCTTTAGATTTTGACAGTTTCTTAAAGATAAATACTGTAGATGTCTAAGATCTTTAAGAGAATATAGAACATTTCCCATAAAATATGTCTCCAGAGTAAGATCTGTATCATCGAGAATTAATGCTTCAATCTTCCTGACTAAAAGTGTCACATCTTGAAATGCTTTATCATCAATCTTTTTACATCCTGTTATGTCAAGAAGTTGCAGGTTGGGTGAAGAGCGTAGCAACGATTCTAATTTTTGCGGAGTTAGAGTCTCTGAGCATCCTTTAAGCCGCAGAGATCTAAAAACCATGCCTTCCATATAAGAGAGTATTTTTTCCTGCTGCTCCTTTGAGATTGCCTGAAATGAAATTCCCTTAAATCGTCCTTCAATACCATTGATCACAGCTTCTTTCAAGAAACTATCCTCTATTTTTAAAAAGCGCTCTGCGTCATCATTAAGAAGATCTTTTTGAATAGACTCTAACTCTTCATACAGTTTTTTAAGCTCATTCAAGTATTCCAGAGCTTCGCTGGGTTTTATGATTTCCTCTTTTAAATCCTTTTCAGATTCAAGTTTTTTAGGGGAAATAGTCTTATAAAACTCGCGATTACTAAGACTACTCATATAAGAACGCCCTTCAGCCTCATCAACAATTTCATGTCGCTTTTGCTCTTGGCTCACTTGCTCAAAACGTGCCTGGGGATCCATTTCTTCCTGCTGCAGCACATGTTCGTAACTCATAGCGACACTAGGATGAATCTTTTTTAGTACTTCTAAATGAGAAATACCGGGATACTTCTTTAGAATATCCTGTAATTGACAAAAGGTCATAAAGATATCTCTCACCATTTCACGAGTTAACGGCGGCAGAAGAAAAGCCATCTCCTTTTGATTAAATTGATCTTGTCGCTCTTTTTGATTGAAAAGGCTTAAATATTGTTGCGTTTGTATATCAATATCTGCAATGAATTGACTGATCATATCATAAGGATCTAAGGAAATAATATGATTAACAACGTCGGAATCTAAAGGCTGTTTCATTTCATCCAGACATAAAATAAGACTAACAATTTGTAAAGAATTCTTTCCCTCCAGCTTTCCAAAACCCTGTTCACTATCGATTACCCTTAATGAATAAAATTGAGAATTTTGCTGAAGTGTTGCTACGTAATTGCCAGGTTGACCATCCAGTTCTCGATCAAGAAGAATTCGTACAAAATTTTGACTAAAATTCTTTAAATCAACTTTGAAATTCTCTTTTCTTTTATTCCAAACCTCTGAGACAGTTTCCCCTTTAACTCCTAGCGAAATTTGCACTGGACAGGGTTCTTTTTTTCCATTTATATTATAGTTTAATTTCATAAGAGTAATCGGCAACCCTTCCCCAAAGAGAATCCTCTCTAATTTACTCACCATGGTTTGAATGCCTATGCCACGAGGAGAAAATTTGAAATAAAAAACATCGCTGTTAATCTCAGCAAAAGCCACGGTATTCTTAAAATGACCTTTCACCTTGGCTTCTTCGATAAGTTTATGGTTTTCATCAAAAAGCTTTTTTTGAATTTCAGGATTTAGATAGCGCTCGCCCAAAACAGAATTTTTTACTAATAAAGACTTCTCAGACATTGGTTCGCGATTAAAAATGAATTGCAGCACGAAATCCCACCTTTCCCAAGAAGATGAAAGAGGGAATGCAAAATTATCATGCTTAGTTTTTTGTAACTCCTTTTTTAAATCGTCTAGAGAAATCGTTAGACTCTTTCGTTCAGCAAATCGTTTGAGCCAAGACAGAATTTTTAATTCAGGTAATTTTTCTTGGTAGAGAAGATCTTTAGAAAAGATTTGATGTAGACGCTGTAAATCCAACCCTAGCTTACGAGTGATGTAAGGCTTTTCTAAGCTGCCCATTGATTCATAGCTATCTCTTAAAAACATTTTACATAAAATTTGTAGAAAGGCGATTTCCTGATTTTTTAAATCTACATCGTTATGCAGCCTAGACGGATTCCGTAAAAAAGGCATTAAAATCATACAAGCCTTTTTTAATAACGGATCATGCGTACGCATAAAAATTTTCTGTATACTTTCTTTTAGTAAATTTTGATTTACAGCAGGTTGGCAATTCAACAAAGAAAACAGTTGGTTATGCATTAAAAACAGATACCATTGGGATAAATCGGAGAAGATTTTACATAACGGATCATGTATGTTTATTGAATCTTTCTCACAACCATCCGCAAGTTTTCGAATGTTATTTCCCAGGGTTAAAATAGCTACTGTTTGTGCGCACAACACCTCTAACCGCGGTGTCATTTGTGGAGTAAATGCATTTTTAAAGACTTCTATATCAAAATTTTCATCACTAATTTTATTGATTAGCCAATTTTCAATCTTATCATACAATATGCCCATCACTTGTTTTACACGAACCTGATGCTGTGTAAGTCTCGTCACATGTCTAGAAGGTAATTGTCTACAATGTTGCTCGATTTTTTCAAAAGCCACTTTATAATTTCCCCCATCCATCATCTCTATTACCTCTCCTATGACAGGAATTTGCGAGGTTAAAGACTCATTAATCTGATCGGCTAATGTGCAGTATTCAAGATACATCTTTTGAATGAAGGGAGATTCATCAGATTGCTCTGAAGAATCTGCTTTAGTATCTAAGTACTTTCCCAGTAAATCGTAGGTATACTTACTCATTTCAGGTTGTTTATAGAGTTCTTTAATGCTTTCAAAAACTTCAGGAAGAAACTCTACACCATAGAAGCTACACAGTCCGTCAAATCCCCTAATTTTGGGTTCGTAGAATTTTGGAATCTTCGGATCCATATTTAAATGTGTTGCTAATCCCTTAAACCATTTTAATCGAAAGGACTGAAGACTTTCTAAATCTAAATATTTGTATAAAAACTCTAAGGCTTGTCCTAAATGATTATCCCAATCCTTTTGAGTAATTTCCTTCAGTTTAGTTTCTACAGCCACCCGATCTGCAGGTAAAAATGCAAATTTAAAGGATAAGAACTTCTGAAGATACCTAAAATCCCCCTTTGAGGAAAATTGCCGGTCTAACTTTTCAAAAAATATAGCACTGAACTCTTTAGAAAAAGTCTTAGCATCTTCTGAAGTAAGGTAGTTATTAAGTTGAGCCCAATCAGAAAAATATGGAAAGATATCTCTAATATTTTTGAGACAGAACGCTAGAAGTTTTTGACTGACGGCATTTCTCAATTCCGGAAGAAAACAAAGTTCTGCAAATTCATCATTTGCATTAATATTAAAAAAGTTTTTCTTTTCATAATAGGCCAGGTATTTATGGCCATATGCTAAAATCAAAGATTCATCATTTAATAAAAGTAATAGCTTCGCACAGTTCTTTTCACGGTTCTCCAGATTCACGAGTTGATTCAGATCTGGCTTTTCGTGCTTTTGAGCTAAGTTATTTTCAAGCTGCTTTATTTTTTCAAGCTCCTCTAAATCCACATCCTCTATATATTTCAATAGATACTCTTTAAGCGTTTTCCAATTACCAGGTACATATTTTTCGCATAAACGAAGAATCTCAAGATCCTCATTTAGTTCTTTTAGAGGGTATTGATCAACTTTCAGAAATTTGGCAAGAATGTCATTAAGTTTTGGTGTGTGAGCATTAATCCATTGACCCATCATGTTCACGTCACGAAATGCACTTTGCATTTCAAAGGTTTGAACTAAGGTGAATAAATCCTTGTTAGGTTTTAGGCAGGCTTTTAATTGTACAGCCAACAGCCGTTGAAGAATAGTCGCACTGAGTCCTTTATCTTTCCATATCTGACTGATAGCTTCTTCTAGCTGGTGTAAAGCTTGAGGATATTCTGCATTTTTCATTCCTAAGATGGGATCGATCGAAGTTTGAAGAGAAGCGGAGATTACAAGATTGAGTTTATCAAAATAATAAAAATATGCGTCCGCACATTGATCAACTTTAATTATATAATTTTTTTGAAGAAGAGATTTTTCAGTTTTTTTAATCTTCTCAAGCAAGGAAGGAATAGGAGAATTACGCGCAGCGCTTTTTTCAAATTCAAAGGCTACTAGCTTTAAACTCTTGATAAATTCATATAAGCTTAAGTCGTGCTCCTCTTTGTCTAATAAATTTTTTAAACAATCATCCGTCCAAGCGGATGCCTTCTCTATTAGCTTTTCTGTCATCTCTAAAAAAATGCGTTGCCAAGCTTCTATAAGTTTTTTATTCTCACTGGGATTTTTTGCACTTTGTTTTTGTTGAATCAGAAATCTAGAGATATGATCAATGAGTTTAGAAACTTTATCATACTCTTTCTTCTGCAAACAATCGTTTAATTGTTCATTTTGAATTTGGTATAAGGCAAAATCTGCAATATGCGGTCCTTTATAATACGATGCGTTCACATCACCTGCTAGAAATTCATGGGACTTAGGAACGATAATAATTTTTTTATTTTTTCGTATTAAGTGGATTTTGCATGTATTATTTCCTGTAATCCAGAAGAGAGCATCAAAGGATTTTTTAATTTCATCATGAGAATCTTTCCTATCTTTATCTTTTGCAAGCACGTCTAATTGCTTCAAAACCCTATAATGTACCTGATAGAAATTTTCGTTTGATATCTCAGAAAAATGCGATAGGCGTGGAAGTATGGCCCATGGGCCCTCTTGAATAGATCCTTTCACTTTAGAGATTAGATCAGCTAAAATATCGTCACTTGGGAGTTTGAATTGCGATTGTTTCCTATTTTCTGACATGAACTTTAATCGATCTAGTATAGCTAGAACTAAGGTTTCTTTTTCTTTTGTTGCCAAAGAAAGTTGATTTTCTAAATGTGAACGATATTTTTCTAAAAAATCCCCAGGAATAAACAGCGTATTGATTCGATCAAATAATGGATCTAGTTCTTTTAATTTTAAAAAACTAATTTCTTTACGGGCTTCTTTAAATGTATTTTTTAAAACCCTCAAGTAGCTAAATGCTTCTAAGATTGCAGCTGTTGGATAATGCGCAAATTTACCACATTTCAACCATTCTGCTTTAAGAGCTTTAAATTCATCTGGAAAGTTTTCCCAAGTGGCATCAAGAAGCAGAGATGCACTGATTTGGGCATATTTAGGTAGATTGGTTTCAATAGTGTAGGCTAATTTAGTTTCGGGGATTTCATTGAGTTCTTTACATTCAGCAATTAATCTTTTCAAATCAGAGAGGTCTATTACTGATTCTTTCGTTTTTTTTACTTCATCCATCTTTTTTTTAAAAAGATCAATAGCTCTCTTGTCCCCAAAATGTTGCATATCTATATTAGAATAGAGTTCAAAACCTTTTTTATAAAATTCAATCAGTTCTTCTGAAAGAAACTTTAGTCTAAAAGGACCCTCTTTTGGATCAAACTGGCGATAACGCTCCTCTAAATCATTGAGGCAAGATTTAAAATCGAAAATGGAAAAAATATTCATAACTGCTAAATTTTAATTTGTTAAAAACATTAACCTTATATAAAAAATATTAATCGCTCAAGAAAATTTCATTCTAGTATAATAAAAACCAACAACAAACATTAAAAAATTTTATAGAAGAAAGTATAATGAGACGAATTTTTTAGTGGGACGGTTTACATCACTATTCGGCTGTTTGAGAGTTAATTCACGATGAATTGATTTTTCATACTCATCGTCTTTAGAATAAATTTTTCTTATTGTTTTATTTAAGTTGTCTTATTTCATTTTAAGACGAATTATTTCTTCTTGATAGGCAGCAGATAGTTATCCCAAAATTTTTCTAGATAATCCTAAAACAAAAATTGAAGGAGCAAGGTAAATAGAAAAATAATTAAATATAACAACCATGGATGTTTTGATCTAGTGATTAAATTTCCTAGGAAAGCAGAACTCACGACCACAAACGGTACAATAAAATTTTTCACATCCAATCCCCCATACCTCTGCAGAGTTATAGTTTAAATTCACATTTAAAAAATATTGGGACCTTCAATAAAAAAGACAACTTAATTTTTGAAGGCTCTTAAAAAAGAAGCTAGAATTTACTATTATATGTTGAACTTGTTGAACAACGAATGACACAATGCGCGCGAGGGTCCAATAGATTGGTATAAGCTCTTACCTACTGTACATAAACCTGACAACTCAATTTTTATATTCAATCTCAAAGCCCAGTAAACTAATGATCTTTAACTCTTCAGGAGTCAAAAATTGTCTTTTTACTAGCATACAAAACCTCAACGAAGACTCGCATCTAGGTAAACCTACTTTCAATTCATGCATTTTAGATATTAAAATATAAATTTTCATCTTAGACTCCAAAGATAATTTTAATATATGTAAACCTTGTAAACATAAAAATCAATAATTTTGTATACAACAGATAATCAAATATTTAAAATCTTAAAAAGTATTTTTTACAAAAAAGTTATAGATCATTCTGATTTTTTCAATTTTTAATATCTACATTGATCCTTCATCTCAAATTATTTTTTTGATGTTAAGTAATAAAGTTCAAAATCATTCTTCATCATTCATGATTACATCCTAGTTAAGACTTAAGAGCTGATATTTAAGTATTTGCAATTATAATTCTTCCTCATTTTACCAAAAATAACGCTGCTGCTAAGAATTTCCTCATACGTTTTTTTAATTTTTTCTTTCCTTTAGTCCCCTATTTTTAGTAGACTCCATCGGTAATAAAATCTCTGAAAATATAAATTTTAATTTTTATTCTCATGAACATGAAAAACATTATTCTAGATAAATAAAAACTTCTTAAAGAGGAATTTTTCTTATGAGTTTTCTGCAAAAGCTGTCATCATTTATGACTCCCTATTGGCATGGTGCAAATGCGAATCAAAAAACTCCTCCATACATCCATGAAAAATACGCCTCCTACACATTGACTAGCGATGAAATGTCAAAAGAAAGAAATGAGAAAATTAGTCGCGTTCTGCCCCGCTATCATTTGACAAGCGCCCGTCTAATACTTAATGATCAAGGCATGCTAATCTTTAGCTATCCGAATCAAGAAGGCAGAATCCTAAGTCAGTCTTTTAAAAATGAAAATGCTCTACAAGACTGGCTCGAAAATAACGAAAAACAGGTCCAAATTTGGGAGATTGAAGATTCTCGCAAAGATCATCCTCTCCTCTACAAACTAAGGAAATTAACGAACCCAGACCATTTAATGGAGTTTAATTCTGAGCAGAGCTTATTTACCGAAATCATGCAAAAGAATGAAGGCGGCAATCTTGTTAGACTAGACTGCACCCATGCAAACTGGCACGAAAAAAGTGTGAATCTTCAAACGCTTCACTTATTAGGAAAAAAGAGTAGTTGGTCCCAAGAATTAAATATCACTGCCAAGAATTTAGAAGATCTCGAATACATTGTGCCTTATGATGTTGTAGACAATTATTACAAGAGAATGCCTCAATTACTCGCGGCTGGTATCACACCAGAAATGCTTGCAAGATCAGGCCTAGATTTAGATCAGTTTTTTCAAGATCCCTACGTTGAGTCTTCCCAGCCAAAAAAATCTTGGTTAGATACATTTATTCTGGGGTCCATGTGCCTGCACGCAACAAAAAATTTAGTGGGAACAGCTGCCAGCGTGCATCAAGCAGTGACCTGCGGTGCCATGGTACTTTATAATCTTGTACAAGATACATCAGCCGCATATCTCTTTAATATCCAATCCAACACAACGTTTAGCGTAGTTTCTGGGCAAAAATTAGTGATTAACGCAGGCAATTATTTTTCTGATTTTACCCCGCCAAATGGTAACGCTGTAAAGTTTGACGCAGTGACTCCTAGCTTTGTTCAGCTCGTTCGTAACCCTTATACCGTTGGATCCACTTTCAATATATCAGGTGCGGTCAAAGCACGTCTTGATGGGAATGCAATATCCACAGCCGGTAGTAACGTCACAAGTGTTGACGTGAATTTTGGAGGACTATTCTCAACTTTTAAACATGCAAGCGCCTATTATGATATTTCGATGGGTTCCTATCCCGATCCTGCGATTGGTAGGTTAAATCTTTACACGCTGGCTGCAGGCACTGAAGGAATTCAATATGTTCCTCCCTCTAATACAGCTATATTTAATAACATACCTGCTCTAGTCGACGTTAAACATGTTCTTGCACACCCTTCCAATCTTATCACTCTCCATACATCTTGGTTTAGCGATGGTCCTTACCTAAGATCAGCCAACATGACAACCTCCGTGAATATACTGCCTTTAGGTGTTGTAAGTTCACCAAACAATTTGACAGTGACGGGCTTAGCTTATTGCTCCAAATGGATCTGCTTCACAAATACGGGTGGTTTGGGGACAATAGATCCTGCAAATCCTGCAAATCCCACAGTCCTTAATTATTTACCCGTATCCAACCCTCAAGCTTTGTCATGCCAAACAAATACTTGTATGATCCCTATGGGGAATGCCTTTAATGCCTACAACGTTACCACCTCAACCCCGGAATTTATAGGTACATCATCTCCAAGCAATCAGTCCTTGCAATATTTAAATCTCCAAGGGCTTGCTTATGCCATTGGAAATCAGCCCCAGGTAGATGTCTACGACATAACTAATACTTCTAACATCACACAAGTGATGAGTATTCCACTCTCGATGACTCCTGAAAGTATCTTAGGGGCAGGAAACACACTCTACGTTATCCAGCCTACAAATATCCTTAAGATTATAATCAATGATGACAGGCTTGAAGTCACCCCCTCACCTTCCGATCGCGGGAATCACACAATTACCCTCATGGCAGATAACTTTGCGGGGGAAAAATCTTCTGTGACCTTAACTATAGAAGTCTTAAACCAGTCTCCTATCGTTTTAACGGCTCCTTCTCTTAGCGGCCAAGTCAACATCCCCTTCTCATATAATGTGAGTGACGTTTTTTCAGATCCTGATGATTCGAATTTAGAAATTGCAGTTTTCAATCTTCCGACATTTTTAAATTATACTTATCCCCTTATTTTAGGCACTCCCTCAACCGCAGGTATATTCAACTTTGACTTAGAAGCAACAGATCCTTTTGGGGCCAAAGCCACCACAAAAGCCACTATACAAGTGGATCCTGCTGCGCAGCAAGACAATAGCTTAGGAGCTGGCGCTATTGCTGGCATTGTAATAGGAAGTGTCGTGTTTGCTGTAATTATTGGAGGCTCTGTTTACTTTATTTATAGAAAGAAACGAAAAAAATCCGTGAAGATCGATCTACTAAATCTTCCAACAAAAGTCAATACAGGTATCGTCTCCCTTTTTGGAAATGACACTTTCGCCACGCTTACCTGGTCATCCGAACGCATTCAAGACTGCTTCAAACAAACAGGGATCCTTGTAAATTCTGAAGGGGTCTTTTATTCAGGACCTAACGGGACTCTTGGAATGTGTCTAAGTTTGGAAAGAAATGAAAATCAAATCGTTGGTGGTCAATATCGCGTCATGAAAATTGTAAGCGATCCAAATAAGTTTGATATTTCAAAAAAAGAGGCGGCTTTGCAGGATAAAGCTTTTAATACAGGACCTGGTATCTGGAAGATCTCTGGAGCAATACCAGACGATGAGAATAAACGGTTAGTATACATTACCCCCCCTGCAGTGGGAGATCTTGATTTTTTCAGCTATATCATTTCTGCAACCAATAACGAAGAAAACCGTGAAAAATATATAACAATTGCTGCAAAAAAAATCCTCCAAGGTGGTGCCACTTTATCCAAGGCTAATATTATTCACGCTGACATTAAGCCCCCTAATATTTTAATTCAGTATGTAAATGGTGATTTAATTACCGGCATTTGTGATTTTGGAAGTGCCTGTGAAGTTGAAGGACAAGACAAGATCGAGACTAGATTTAGTGACATGCTATACAAGCCCGAAGAAGAGATGCTGCATGGAGATGTTTATGTGGATAAAAGAGACTCCTGGGCCATCGGTTTAACTCTTTTCGAATTACTTACCAATACTTTTCTCAGTGACTTCTTAAAACAAAAAAATGAATCCTTTAGTGATATATTAGCTATTATTGATAACCACCAACTTCCTGTTGAAAAGCGCAGAGAGGCGATCAATACGCTTAATCAAATGATTCAAGACTTTTTTGAAAATTTTGCTGAGCTCCAAACTCCTGAAAAAACTTCCATTTGGTATTTAGTCAAAAAGCTTTTAAATCGAGACTATAAAAAGCGATGGAGTGCAAAAGAAGGTCTTCAAGCACTTTGTTTTAAAAAGATGGATAAAGCCACCTCTAAACAAATCATTCAATCTCTTTTTGAGGATTGGGAAAATTTAAAAATAAAAAAATTGCAGGAACAAAATCTCACCGTACAAAATGACGCAAAAAGAGAAAATCATTATGGTACAGCAAACTCCCAAGACACACAGATTTCAAACAATACAAATCAAACGAATCCACTTCAAACGTCTAATCCGAATAGAACGGATGCATCCCATTATAATGCAATCCCTAAAGAACGTCTAATTGCTGATCAGCCTTTAAGTAACCTCAGCACGACTTCAAGGGGTTCTTCCGTTTATTTAACAGCTACTAACAAAAAAAATGAATTCAATCAATAGGATGACATAAGGTTTTATATGCAGTTTATTCATTATAAAGATTTACCGCCTATCAATTTAGACAGAGTTGCCACGCTTGCAAAAGAAAATCAGCAAATCACTAAAGATGCTGCTCTTTTTGCTATAGGATTTTATGAATTCGAACGCAGATTGGGATACTGGGTTTTTCAATCGCACGAGGAACGGGATCAGGTTTTTGAGTATATCAAAAGCCAGTATAGCAAAGACATTCAGGCTAAAATTTCTTCAGCCGCGTCTAAACCAACTTTTGTGAAGGGTTAATAAGTAGAGAGATTAATCATTTAATCTCTCTATTTTATAGAAGAAATAGTTACTGCTACAGGTTTTGAAGTAGCTGTTTCACTTACAGATATAATATAATAGGTGTAAATCATTCCTTTGGTCCTATTATGATCCTGATAGCTCAATGGACCTGAGGCTGGTATTGTAGCCACTAATTCCGTCAATGCAGGGTCTCTGTAAATAAGATAAAACAGAGGAAATTCTCCTGCCACAGGTGGTTGCCAAGTTAAGATATTCACAAACTCTTTTTCATTTAAAAATCTTGCAACTTTTTGAACACCTTGCAGCATGGTAGGAGGATATACTTGGGGCTGAGTGACTACTTGGACGATACTGTTCGAGTTCGAGGGGCTAAAATTGACCGTTCCATCATAAACTGCATAGATGGAATGAACTCCTAAGGATAAACTCGAGGTAGAAAAACTAGCTTTACCGTTGCTATCTAAGCTAGCAGAACTTATCAGGACGCCACTTTCAAAAAAAGAAACTATTCCTGTAGGAACAACCGAACCTGCTGTAGAAACAGTCGCCTCTATGATGACTTGTTGAGATACAGCCGAGGGGTTTACAGACGACGTTAATAATGTTGTAGTCGCGGCCTGATTTACCTCTTGGATAATGGGAGAGGAGTTAGCTCCAGAATAATTAAGATCCCCTTGGTATGTTGCAGTCAATGTATGAAGGCCAACAGAGAGATCTGAAATCGAAATCGTCGCACCACCACTTCCATTTAAAAGACCTGAACCTAAAGTTGTAGAACCATCCATAAAAACGACCGTTCCTGTAGGAACCCCGCTACCCGGAGGAAGCGCTGTAACAGTCGCATTTAAAGTGACTGTTTGACCATAAACAGAAGGATTCGGGTTAGAGTTTAAAGAAACAGATGTCGATGATGGATTAACAACCTGATTGAATGGAGAAGAAGTGGATCCGGAATAATCTGGTCCTCCCCCATACTCTGCAGTAAGGACATGATTCCCCACTGATAAGCTATTGATGGGCAATGAGGCAAATCCGCTACCATTTAAGGTCCCTGTTCCTAACGTTGTAGAGCCATCTTTAAAAGTGACTACCCCAGATGGAGTGCCTGAACCTGGCGACACCACGCTGACTGTCGCGCTCAGAACAACAGTTTCTCCAAACGTGGAGGGATTCGGAGAAGCTCCCATTACAGTCGTTGTTGCATTATTGACTTGTTGATCGACCGGTAAAGAAGTTGATCCCGTATAATTCGCATCTCCATTGTAAACCGCTGTAATAGAATGAGAGCCCACAGTAAAGCTGGAATAAGAAAATACAGCTTTGGTTATCTGATTTGTTGTTGCTAGATTTCCTGATCCTAATAACGTCGAACCATCAAAAAAACTAACCGTACCGGTAGGTGAAGGAGAGTTCCCTGACACTGTAGCGGAGAATGTAACAGTTTCGCCTAAAACCGAAGGATTGGGGGTATTTTGAGTAATAGTCGTCGTTGTGGGCACAACAAAAATATTCCTTGTAAAACCTATGGTCTGGAATTGAGGAGGCAAAGTAGTGGGTCGGTCTGGATAGTCTGCGGCCAACTGAAAAGGAATCACTTGATTGGAATGCCGATAAGTTAAAAAACCGGCCTGTCCTGCTGCATCGACTTGAATGATGGGATCTTTTTGTAGATGAGAAGGAATATCATTCTTCGCCGAAATCGTATGAATTAACTTGCCCTCTTTTAGATCATATACAGAAACTTTTTCCGCATCTTTTTCTACGGCAGCTATCCTTTCTGAATTTATGGGAGCAATTGCTTTTGGAATACTTTTAAATAAAGAACAAGTGCTTGTTTTTTTTAGGGAAAGATCTATCTGAGTTAAATCTTGGGAATCTTGATAGGAAATGTAGAGAGTCTTTTCATGCAGATGAATCTGTGCAGGCTGCATATTTAAGGTCATAAAAGACTCTAACTCTCCTGTTGATAAATCTAGGCGAAAAACTTCCAGTGAATCCTCTTGAATCAAATAGCCGATGCCCTCATTCGTTAGGGCTAAGCCTCGAGGTACGCAAGGTAGTTTAAGGGAACGATGGGGAATTTCTTGCTCAAAGTGGATGACGGTGAGTTGCTCTAATCCATCTGCAAGTAAACAGGCAACTTTTCCATCCGGTGAGGTGATGAGGGATTTAGGAGATAATGTAGTTTCTATCGGTCCGCAAACCTCCCCTGTAGTTAATTCTACACCCACAATAGCGTGATCATCAGCTGCAAAGACAAATTGCTTTTTTATAGAATTATTGTCATCCATGGGTTGATGATGAATATCCGTGGCGTAACAGATACTATGGATAAAAAGGAAGAGAGCGAGCGTGCGAAAAAGTGTCATAGGTATACCGATCGAAAAAAATGATAAAATCGTAGATTTCACTGTGCAAATTTTGGAATATGTGTGCAAGCAAAATAGTGTTAAGCAAATGGGGTACTTCCGATCAGATAGCACCTTCCTTTAGCAAGAAAACAATACGGGATGGATGGATGAATCAGGCTAGGTCACTCTTTCTTTTTGTAAACTCAGTACAGCGCCAATCATTTTTTGTGAATTCTGCATAAATCCGCCATTAATATCTTCTAATAGAGCTAAGGCAGCTGCTGGATCGCCATCTTCCACTTTCTGTGCGATTTCAGCTGCATACTTATGTACGGCACGGTGGGCTGTTTTAAGCTGTTCAAAGAATGGAGAGGACCTAAAGTTTTTTTCTTCTTGCGTAATCCAAACGCCGATAGCGCACATTTCATCATGAGCAATCGTTTGACTTCGCATAGAGGCATCGTGCTGACCTTTGATATAAAGTCTCAGACGAATTTTTAGATTCACATGAAAATTAATGATTTCATCGAGCTCCATTCCACCTACTTTAGGATCTATCATCCCCTTCAAATTTTCTTGTATAGGGTCCATCTTTGTTTTTCAACCTTCTTAACAACATTAGGTTTGGTTAATTAAAAAAATGCTCACTTTGCAAGTTGTCTCATGACAAGTGATAAGTGATCAACTTCCATAATAATGGAGAGGTATTGTGGACATGCAGCTGCTCAATTTTTACCCATGCATGGGATAAAAGAGTAGTCGAACTAAGCTCTAGAAATTGGAGCCCTTGTACCTTGTAGATTAAACCAATCTGAAAAAAAACAAGATCCTGTTCTCCGCTTGAGCTAGAAATAGGGGTCGTACACGTGAGGTTATCAAGAAATTTCATTGTATCAAAGGCAGCGTGGATTTCTTCTATAAGTTCCCGTCTTAGAGTTTGTTCGACAGTTTCTCCTAGCTCAATCCCTCCTCCAGGAAAATCCCAACGTCCTTTAAAGGGCCCAGACGGTTGCTGGACAAGCAAAAGCTTTTCACCCTCTTGAATAAGTCCATAAACTCCTACGCGTGTTATACTTTCTATCATTATTAAATTATCTTCAGTTTAATTAATAAACATTATATAATGAATGGTTTATTTTTTTTAAGGCGCATATGTCAACTATAAATAATTATTCATTAGATCAACTTCCTAACGAAGTTTTACTGAACATTTTCTCCTATGAATCCAATGATTTAAAAAATATTCATAATGTTTGCAAAAGATTTAAAGCAATAACTCAAGACTCTCTGCTTAAAAATCAATTTATAAATGATTCAAAGCTAAAACTATATAAATCTCAAAACCGCCTTGTCATTTTTCCCTATCTAGTTTCTGAGACTCCTAATTTTTACAATTATATTGCTTCTGTTTTGAGTGGTCAATTTGCCTTATCCACATCAAAAGATGAGCATAAAGAAAATTGCACGTTCTTAGTTCGCCAGTTCATTGGTCATCAGATCTATTCTCACGCGGAAAGTGTAGAAAATAATAAAGGAATTTTGCACATTTTTAACTGCCAAAATCAGTCAAGCCAAGAATTTAAATTTGAGCATGAAGATAAGAATAGCAGAGTTTGTTTTAAGCCACAATGTATCATCGGCGATTCTCTCTATTTAACAGGCAAACACTTAGACTGGAGCTTTGATGAATGGGTAATCGATAAATCCGTCTATATAATGAAGATGCCAACGCGTGAGAATTCGCCTAAGAAATCAAAAAATAAACGAGCCTATCTTAGTAAAGCGGATCTTCAAAAGTTTGAGCTGCCCAAAACCATCCAACAGGTCGTTTCTATACATAAAGATTTTTACATAGGCTTCAATATAGAAAAGAGACGTTTAGAACTATGCCCCTGGAATCAAGAAACTTATATAATTAACACCCCTGAAGTGTTGGATGTTAAAGCTGCAGACAATCTTATTTTCCTGCAAGTAAAACAAGAGGATAAAACTTTATATCAGTGGGTGCAAATCGATGGTATAGGCGTCGATCAAGAGAAAAAAATTGTAACCATTAAAAAAATTCAAACGTTAGATCTATCAGATACGATGGGTTTTCCCACTAATGATCAAAGTTTTATTAGCTCACTAAAAATTGTGAATCTGGACAGCGAACTCCTATTCCTCCACGGAAGCGACAGCCTCTATATTGTTGACATAAAAAATAATAGGCTCACAAATACTGTTTGTTATAAAGATTATATGCAATCTTACGATACAAGGGCTTATAATGAATTGTACACAAAAATTTCTTATATTAGAAGACACTATCCTAGTCCAGTAACAACAAAAATTTGTCAGGACATGCTACTCCCCAGAACATCTTATCAATGGCCTCTTCTCGTGATTTCCCCTCCAGGCAATGGATATCTTCAATTTCATCATTTAGAGAATCTGTCTTGTATAGAATCTAAATGTTTGAGTGAACATGAATTTGCTATCTACAGTTCAAAACTTTTCACGTTCACTTCTAGGGATGATAAAAGCAAGCTCTTAATCAATCAAATCTGGATAAAACACAAAAATTTTCTGAACACATCATCAAATAAAAAATAGTATTTTCATTTTATAGCTCTTTATCTTATGAGTGAGTTTAAGCACTCTAAGTAAGGAGCATTATGCGTTCTTCTGTCAAAAGTGAGAGCTTTGTATTTAATATTCAACAACGTGACTCCCTGCTTTTTAATACGGGCCTCTTATTTTTAATCATCACCTTAATGATGATCGCGCTTATCCCTATGGATCCTCGTCATACTCCTGCAGGAATAAGCCCATGGATTAAACCTATTAAATTCGCGCTGTCTTTTAGCTCCTACCTATTGACAATGGCTTTTTTTCTCGAATATCTTCACATCTCTACGCAAAAAGCCCGATTTTTAAGTCGTTTAATTACCTTTTTTATGGTGGTGGAAATGACTTCCATCATTCTGCAAGCTGTTAGAGGAACTCCCTATTATTTTAACGTCTCACATTTATCCCAGCCGCTAGGCTCTGCTATCTGTTATAATATGTGTCTATTTATGATTGCCAATATCATTATTGTAGCCAATACAATCACTGCTGTTTATATTTTCTATCTTTTTTTCAAAAAGACTCATCCCCTACCTAATGCTTATTTGTGGAGTATTCGCTTAGGTATAGCTGTTTTTTTATTAAGCTGCCTAGAAGGTGCTTTTATTGTTTTTCATAGTACCCACTGCATGGAGCAAGCCATCCCAGGAAGTTGGGGAATTCCTTTTATTAGCAAGGCTCCTCTCGGAGATCTAAAAACCTCCCATTTCTTTGGAATTCACGCCATGCAAGCTCTGCCCATTTTAGGATATATGGTAAAAGATAAGATATGGGGTACCGTTGCTGTATTCTTCGGAACTTTTTTGTACACTGCTATTTTTGCAAGTCTGCTCATACACGCTCTTATTTGGATCCCTTTTATTAGTTGTGTAAAGCCTCCTGTTCAATAATTATTAAAGTCATTTTAAACAATAATATTATTATAAACTTGTTTTTTAATAATAATTTTAATAAAATTTATCTTTAATTTTAATAATTAATAAAGGAGAAATAAAAATGTCTAGTTTCATTCATTTACAAACTCAAAATTTTACGATTCATCCGGTGTCATTTCATTTAGAATATAAGCAAACATTAAGCAATTCTATCTCTGCTGTAGGTCACATAGTCAATCCTCAAGTAGAGAAAACCTCGCATTTTATGCAGAGTTTTTTCACGACCATGCGTACGGGTTCACGTAAAATCATTGGCCAGTTCTCTCAGCTCCAAAAGAAATGTACTGGTAAGATGGTGAAGCTCTATACAAAATTAGCCACTGTGATCAAAGAAACCTGGAAAGATACGGATCCTAAAAAAATTAAAGCCCATCTACCTTCGGCTCTTTGGAAGGGATTTCTTTTGACAATTGGTGGTGCCGCTCTCTGTGCCTTAGCCTCATTAGTTGTAATGGGAAGCTTTGTTGCAAGCCCCTATAATCCCTCCGCTGGTCTAGGGCTCATTGGAATCTTTGCAGAAGTTGTAGGATTGACGTCTATGATAGGTGGCCTAGCGATGATGCTTAAACATTCTTAACCCCATCATTACTTTTAGTCGCTCGCTATTGGGCAGTTAAACTCTGCCTAATAGCAACTTCAATGATAGCTGCTTATAACAGTTTCTCGTCGATTTCTGGCTAGTCTTGTTTTTTTACGTCCTATTGCTCGATATGTTTTGTCATTTCATGCACATGATCTTCTTTGCCTTCGTTTACCGATTAAAGGTTTTGGATATAAAGTTAGTTGTGATTGATGAGGCTACATTAAGATTTCATTAACAAAACAATAATTTACTTTAAAAGTCCTGAATTTAATTTATATCAAAAACGAAATTTAGATATAATATTAGTTTAATTAAAAATTCAATAAGAGGAATAAAATGTCTGTTACAGTAAACATCAGCCCTAATTATACGCCCCATCACCACCACCATCACCACGTACATAAAAGGCATTGCTCCAGGGACGTGCGAGTTATTCAAAAGCCCTTTTTTATAAAACCCTTCTTCAGATTCCATTCTTGTGATAGAAATACCTCAGGTCCGCGCTTATTTGTAGGTCATACAACCCCTATGCATTGGAAGAGTATGTTAGCTATTATTGGCGGCGTCGTCGCCACAGCACTAGGAATTGGCTTAGCAGCACTCGGGATTGCCACATTGAATCCAGCAGCTATCGTCTTTGGAGCTCTTTTCATCGGGGGTGGAGTCACATCCCTTGCGTGGGGAGCGCAGCATGCGGCAAAATATTATGATAAACAGGCTAGGCTGGGTCAGATATAACCACGAGCGAGGGAAATCGATCGTGTATTTATTACAGAATCGATCTTAAAAGTCCCCCTTCCACTCTTAAGGCAGCTCCATTCACGCCTGAGGCGAGGGGGCTGCTGATAAAGACCACAAAATGGGCTATTTCTTCAGTTGTTTCAAATCTCTGCAGAAGAGAAGTGGGGCGTGTCGTTTTGAAAAACTCTTGTTCCACTCGTTCTATCTCTTGATTTTTATTTTTAGCCAATTGATGAATAAAGGTCTCTACGCCTTCTGATCGTGTAGGACCCACAAGGATAGAATTCACTGTCACAGCTGTATGCGCTGTTTTCTCTGCTAAACCTCGAGCAATCGCTACCTGTGCGGTTTTTGTCATGCCGTAGTGGATCATTTCGACAGGAATTTGTACCGCTGATTCACTGGATATAAAAATTATTCTTCCGGCTTTATGCTTCAGCATTTTTGGCAGGTAGGCACGTGATAAACGCACTCCACTCAAGACATTGACTTCAAAAATTTTCATCCAGTCTTCATCTGTAATGTCTTCAAAATCTTTAGCTTCATAGTACCCTAAGTTATTAATCAAAATATCAAGATGATTCACTTCTTGAATAAACTTTTCTGTGTCTACGGCATTAGAAAAATCAAAGACGGCTGGTTTTAAAGTGCCGGGAACTCCGGATTGTTCAATCCTTGAGATAGCCTGCGAGACGCGTTCCTCGGTTCTACCATTCACGTACACCGTCGCGCCTTCTTGCGCTAACCCTTGGGCGATTGCAAAACCAATTCCTGCTGTCGAGCCAGTCACCAAAGCTATCTGATTTTTAATCTTTAAATCCATCATGCCCCCTTTTCTTGGGACCATAGTTAATGACGGTTTTAAAGTTAACTATTTTTTTTTTAAGATTAACTAGATACTGTGCTTATTAAATTGAGATTACTTAGGCATGATTTGCGGAGGAGGAGATTTTTTTTTTCCGTTGCGCTTGATCCACCATACAAATAGAAAAATAAACACCACTGAACCTAAGAGTTCAATAGGATGTTCATCCATAAATCCTAAGATATGGGCCCAGTAAGGTCCAAAGAAATACCCAATAGCTAGAAAGACTGACGCCCATAAAAAGGCTCCTGAATAGGCGAAAAGAGCAAATTTTGGGTATTCTAATTCTGTCATACCCGCAAAAATACCCGTCACATGCCTCACACCTGGAATAAAGTATCCAAAAGTGAGAGTCCACTTTCCCATATATTCATACCACTCATGGGCTTTCTGCAGATTCTGTTGATTGATACCGACCCATCGGCCATATTTCTTAAGTACGTACTGTCCAGCAGTGCGACCTAGCAAATAGCTCAGGGTAATACCACACATAGACCCAGCATAAGCAGCAATGAGTGTGGGGATCGCATAAAGATGGCCTTGATGGATTAATACACCTGAAACAACCATAAGGGTTTCATCAGGAATGGGAAGGGCTACAATACCCAAAGCAAGCAAGAAAAAAAGCGCAATGCTTCCATAGTCCAGAATCCAGTATGCAAATGTTTCGTGTATATATTCCATTCAAACTATCTATTTAAAATTATAGCAATTTCTAGGTCCAGTATTCCGATGTCAGGATTTAGTCTTCTCTGCACCGAATGGAGAGTTAACACACCTACACCTGTTATGCAAGCTAGATTGTAAAAATTTAATTTACAACGAGCTTTTGATGTAACTTACAGACCAAACCTCCAACAAACGCTTCAGTATATCTTAAATTAACTTTTTTTACCAAAGTCTAAGATAAAATAATTCCAAAAAAACTTTGCTACTGTTTTTAACTTATATTGAAAAGTAAATTGAAGCATTTCATCAAAGCTGAGCTTTTTAAAGGATTGCGCGTATCTCTCTAGCTGTTCATCTTTTGTTTCTCGATACATGCAGTTCATCAAGTACTCTGAAGTTTTCCAGCGAAATCCAAAGTACTTGTCCATCTCCTTGGAGTATTTGAAAAAGCTTTGGTTGTCGCCTTTCAGGTAATCCACTATACGACGCGCGGCCATTCTTCCACTATACATTGCATGGCGTATTCCTTCACTGGCCATAGGGTTTAGCGTCGATATTGCATCTCCGATCGCCACAATGTTCCCCTCATAGCGCGGCTCATTTTGTCCCTCAAAATAGTACATTGTTTTCCCGTGCGTATCGAGAATTTTTGCATCGCCTTGCAAACATTCTTTTAGCATGCGCTCGATATAATGACGATAAGATAACTCATGAGGCACCACCATATCATGCGCAAAATAACGTACCACTCCTATTTTTAGACGGTTTTCTTCCATAGGAAATATCCAAGCATATCCTTGAGGCATCCATTTTAATCCTAAAAAGAATGATAGAGTTTTGGCGTAACGTTGATAATCCTCAGATTTTACCTCCACTAAATATTCCACTCCTGTCGCAGCCACAGCTTCTTTCTTTTCAAACTTGCCGTTTTGCAACACTTTTCTTTCTGCACCGGTTGCATCCACTATCACTGCAGCCTCCACTTTAAGAATATCCTGCTTGTGCATATTGCGCAGATATACATAGGTTTTTCCGTGATCGACTTCATGATGATGATAGGAATGGTCTAATAATAATTCTGAGCCTTGTTGAGTGACTTCTTGCGCTAAAAATGCGCGCAATTTCATAAAATCAAACACTACCCCTGCGTATTTTTCATCCCCCCAATAATGTCTCTGGGTGGAAGTAAAGAGAGCGATCTTATTCCACATAGTACCTAGCACATCTCTAGGCAAACTGTAATCACCTAACATTTCGGCAGGAGCTCCTCCGCTCGAATAATTATTAACGCTAAAATCTTTGGATTTTTCAACAAGCAGAACTTTTTTTCCATTCTTTGCCAGCTCACGGGCACATTGTCCACCTGCAGGACCCGCCCCCACTACGATCGCATCATAGCTAGATTGCATAACCTTCCTTAATTAAAATATATTAACTATTATTAAAATCTAACTTTCAACATCTTATATTTAAAAAGACTCAACAATCCCTATTCATTAGTCATAAGCTGTTTGTATATAATTAATATTTTAAAGTAAAATCAAATTAGAACATAAAAACATTCCCACAAAGCCATCATGGGCTAGTGGCTTTCCACGGAGGTGTAAGATGATCACAACGTTCGGCATTCTGATTGCAATCGCTGCAGTCATAGCTTTATGGGCAGTGGGTATATTTAACCGGCTCGTCGAGCTCCGGAACCAAGTAAAAAATGCTTGGAGCCAAATTGACGTACAACTACAAAGACGTTACGATTTAATTCCTAATTTAGTTGAAACAGTCAAAGGTTATATGGGCTACGAGAAATCTACTCTCCAGGCCGTTATCGAAGCGCGTAATCAAGCCTCTGCTATGCGGGAACAAATTCAAAAAAGCGGCGTTCCAGATGAAGAGGCCATGAAAAAACTCATGGGCGCAGAAACAACCTTAAAAGCTGGTTTAGGAAATATTTTTGCTTTGGCAGAAAACTATCCGCAACTTAAAGCCAACGAGACCATGCAAAGATTACAAGAAGAATTGAGCACAACCGAAAATAAAGTGGCCTTTGCTAGACAAGCCTATAATGATCAAGTTCTTGCTTACAATACAGCTCAACAAAAATTTCCTGCCGTCTTAGTTGCCGGCATGTTAGGTCACTCCCCTGCACAGCTCTACGAAGTAGAAACCCCTGAAGCTAAAAAAGCTGTAAAAGTTTCTTTTTAACGAGCAGCTAAAAATCTGACAAGGATTGATGCAGATGGCTATGAATTTTTGGGAAGCACAAAGAAGAGCTCGTTCCAAGACAAGTTTGTACGTCACTCTTTTCGTGATATTTACATTAATAGTGGCTGTATTGGTGGAATACTCCATGCGCGTATTTGCAGGAGATAGTTATCACCCTCCCTTCCCTCTTTTGGGTTTGGTGTTTGTGGGTATCACTTTCACTGTTGCTCTATTTCAGTATGGAATGTTCAAATCCTTTGGAGGAGCTTATGTAGCAGAATCTTTAGGGGGGCGACTTGTTGATGGGCAAACGCATAACTTTAAAGAGCAACAACTTCTCAATGTGGTTCAAGAGATGGCTCTTGCAGCTTCCCTACCTGTACCTCCGGTCTATGTACTGCCTACGCACTCAATTAACGCCTTCGCGGCCGGAATTACCCCGGATAATGCGGCTATTGCTATTACCAAAGGCTCGTTAGATATTCTATCGCGTGATGAACTACAGGGCGTAGTGGCGCACGAGTTTGGACATATCTATAATGCTGACATGAAAATTAGTATGCGCCTTGCAGCCATGGTCATGGGTTTTTTCTTTGTCCTCTACATTGCCATGCGCCTTCTACAATTTGCACCCAGTGATAGAGATAGAAAAGGTGGGAACCCATTAGTGTTGGCAGCGATTATCCTTTTACTGGCCGGGACGATTACCTGGATTTTTGGCTCTGTACTTAAAGCGGCCGTCAGTCGTGAACGCGAGTATTTAGCAGATGCCTGTGCCGTCCAGTTTACAAGAAACCCCGATGGAATAGCCAATGCCCTAAGAAAGATAGAAAAATGTGAATGCAACGACATGCCTTCTAAAGGAATGGCATATTCGCACTTATATTTTGATGACAATATCAGTTTAAGTACAATTTTTGCTACGCACCCCCCTCTTCGCAAAAGAATCGCAGCTATTGAGGGGAGATTATACATACCCGAGGAATGGCATATTGATCAGCCAGAAAAGAATTCTAGAGAACCTTAGACCCGGAATCAAAGAGCCTTCTGCACCGAAGATCAAGGGAGCATCAAAGACTTTCCATGTGGAGTCATTGAGGATCCCATGATCTAGGTACAGCAAACTTATCTTCTGAGGACTCTTTTTTCATAAAGATAGTCAAGAGACATTTTCCCAGCACCAAAAACGAAAATCACTAAGCTGACCAGCAGATAAACAAAAGGCAGCTGTGTAATAAAGCTGGTTGTGTCATTCACAATCTTATCAGCTAAATGATCATTGGTGGTATAAATGGCACCGACCATCACAACCACTAAGGCTAAAGCTGCTAGTCTCGATCCTAAACCTAGAATTAAACAAATCCCCCCAATTAACTCCACAAGGCTTACCAAATAGGCGGAAACATGAGGAAAGGGAATGTTTAATGTTGTGAAAAATTGAACCACGGGATGAATATCCATCAGCTTCCCCCAACCAGCAAACATAAAAGAGCCTCCCCAGTAGAGACGCAAAAGCAAAAGAAAGAGCGACTGAAGGTTAGAACCGGTAGATTCTACGAATCGATAAAGTTTACTAAAGAACGAATTTTGCATGATTACCTTTAAAAGATTTTAATTGGTTTCGTTGATAAATTTGGGTCGCCTTTGTTCAATTAAATAAGCGCCGACATCAAGGGCTTGCTCCTGGGTTAAAAATGGATTTTCATAGGGCATATTTTCATAGATAAAAGCAGAGAGCATGGGCAGAGTTGACATGCCTGCGCCATCATTAAAAGAATGGGGACCCCATACGGGTGGATTATTGAAAGTACCACCTCCATCTAGCTGATGACAGAGCGCACAATTTTGCGCATAAATTAAAGCTCCCTGTTTTGGATCAGGCTGATGTTCGTTTTTAAAAATTTTCAAACCCAGCCAAGGATAATTTTTCCTGTCGGGGATGTTAGAAGAGATCCATTCAAGATAGGCGATAATGGCCTGCATATCTGAAGAGTGGCGTGGAAGCGGTTTTCCATTCATACTCCGTTCAAAGCAGTTATTAATTCTATCTATTAAATCAATTTCTTTTCCGTCCCTGTTGGAAAATTGGGGGTAAACTTTAACAACCCCTACTAATGAAATCCCGCCTTCTTTTCCGCCCAGCGTATTCCCGGCAGCAATGTGACAATTAGAGCAGCTTAAACGATCGTCCACATATTCAGGAAGAATTTGACGTGTATTAAGCACGATGTGGTATCCACGCATGACCTCCGAGTAAAGCGCTTGAGGAGCCATCTCTGGATCGACTAAGTCATACCGAATCCACTCTCCATTGACTTCACGTTGATTGGGAAACTTTTTTTTTGCGAGAGGCTTTTCCATAAAACTGTCATAAAAAAAAAGAAGTGATGCACTGACAACTAGAACAGTTAGAACTAAGGGAATGATTTTTTTAGACATCCTTCCTTTCTCATCTCTTGAAATAAAGCCTATATATGAACTTTTTTGGAAAAAAATTGAAGAAAATTAAAAAGACTGGTTTATTAACAGATCATCATTGAGGTTTTGTTATCATGGATCAGTCAAAAATTGTAGACCGGAATAGTTATATTGCGGCTCTTATCTCTTTAGTCTTTGGATTTATATTATTTTTTATCGAGACATATGAATTCATGAAAAGTCTTGCAGCCGCCTTTTTACTCGCGGGTCTGGTTTGGATCTCATACATTATGGTTCGATGCTTAATTTTAGCTCTTAGAAAATAGGAATACACAATCATGTTAAAACTGTTACTTTCGTGCTTGCTACTCTTTGCTCCCCTTCACCCTCTACTCGCAATAGAAAAAACTTGTTCTTTTAATCAGACAACTCAAGAAACTCTTGCACTAGAAGAACTTGAAGGACCGAAGGAAATTCAATTTACTAAGTGGACCCTGAAGAATACAGGGGATAAAATCGTAAAAAATTTATTCGTAACTGTCAACTCCTCTAGAGAACAGCGGGCACAGACTCTAAAAAATGACCTTCAAAGTAAAGATCTTTGGGAATGTTGGAATAAATACCACCTGGAGGCACGTGAAAGCTTAATCTATGCTCCCTTATCCGCTGATTATATTTCAGTTCCCACTCGTCAGGTTCCATCGAAATGTAAATCCTTAAGAGAATATTATCTTCACGGAAAATGGCATCTGATTAATCACATCGATAATGTAGTCTATGTGGGTTTAGATAACCATTCAATTGTAGGCTATGAAGAGATTGCGGACGATCCATTACTAGCGCTTCGTACAAAAATAATGCAAAAAAATGACGTGCATTCTATTGAACAACCTCACTTCCACTTTGCTACATTTGATATTTTCCCTGAGGATTTTGAAGGGGAAGATCCTGAAGAAAAAGTTTTAATCCACCCCATTCAAGAGGGCTACACTCTTTATCCCGGCGAATCTCTGACATTCTACGCAGAGAAACGCATGGAACAAACGTTTGATATTAAAGAGCGGTTTTCGGATTCAAAAAGTTTCCAATTCTTACCTAGAGAATACCTAAATCATGTCAGCAACCATACAGACGGTACTATTTATGTGCATTACAACAAGGAACTTAGACCCTTGGAAATTGCTCCAAATCAAATTCAAACGTTTGTCATGGGGGTCCCGTTTCAATCATGCTTAATCGAAGCACCAGACTCTACCCAAGGAACGATTGTCTGTGGAGCTAACTGTAAATCTTTAGAGACGTTCAATCCTGGACTTAATGAAATTTACCTCAATGCGGATAGCAACGCAAGTTTACTCGATTTTAAGCTTGATTACGAAATCTATGAGTTTAAATACCCTTTTCACATCGTCAATCCCTCTCAAACTTTTGACTACGTTTCCCCCGTTTTTGAATTAGAAGCAATGTATCAGTTCACTACCCCCCCTATTATACAGTGGCAAATCTCCGACAAAAAAGACTTCTCACATCTTATACCCAATTTATCTCAGACTGAGGAATATAAATCCAAAATCTCTTTAAGTGTTACAGATCAATCTTTTTTAAACCCTGGTCAAACTTATTATTTTCGTGTAAGACCGCTCGGGGCTCGTTGGTCTCCTATCTTTGAGTTTACCATTAATAAACCTGCTTCCGTCGACCCAAGTTTTAAGATTCTCGGCGAGGGTCAGTACGAAATTTCATGGACAGCGCATCCAGATTCAGATGTGACATACTATGTATTTGCTTCCAATCATTTTGATTTTATCCCTTCTATGTACTCAGAAGAGATACACTGCCTATTCGAAGAGAGATCGGGTGTCCCTTTTTGTATCCCTATAGTGTTGCAAAAGACAAAAGAAAATTCTATTCAGATCGGCACAGACTACGCCTTCTATCGTGTTGTCGTTGAAAAAGATGGTCAATATTCAACGCCCTCTTCCCTCATCCGCGTATACGATTACGGACTTAGTATCCCTCGCGACGTTCTGCAAACAGTCACGGATGCTGAAGGAAACCATCACGTTGAAAGAGTGGCCTTCCCTCCTGCCTATCCCCATCTGGAAGAATTAATGTCTGCATCTAGCGCTAAGCTCCATTTTCACTCAGACTACTACGCCTACAATCCCCACGTAGATGCAAATGTATGGAATAACATGGTGCCCTATTTTCTCCCCGAAAACCATCCTGTTAAACCCAAACTAGACCGCTTATTTCGTAAACGTGTCACACAGAATAAACAAACACTAAAAAAAGCTGGCTTTACAGAGCCAGAACCTAAACGGTTTAGCAAAACGATTGTTTCTAAAAACAAAAAAATTCCCGGCTATATCTTTAAGTTTTTCCATGATGAACAAAAAGATATCCAAGATGCTAGAAATTGCCTAAGACGTGTAACGGGTGCCATCAGTGTCCAAGAGGCTCTAAATCGCTACAATATCAATCATCTATTTGTGGTCCCAAAAAAATATATTTATCCTTTGCCAGCTCATCCCTCTCCTACCGAAACGTCCTATCGAAAAAATTTCGTGGTCGTTGAAAATGAGTTAGATATATATACGGGAAAAGAAAATAACAAAATGTGGAAGAGTCCTGTCATTAACCCCATTACGCTCACATGGACTTTCTGGCTTTTACAGGAGCTGGGCTTGAATGATTCTCCCTATAGTTTCAATATGCCCATCACAAGAGATGGACGGATTGCGTTTGTAGATACTGAACATCATCATAAGTGGCCTGTACCGTTTGAAAAATTATGGCCATTTTTGACTCCTGAAATGGGAAGTTTCTGGAAAAATTTATGTCAGCAGCATGGATTTTAAACAGACATCAAAGCTATTGAAATCCATGGAGTTTATCACTCCATGGATTTCACTAACCTGTGCTTGAACAAATATAAGCGCCTTAATATGAATCATATTGAGCCGTTTATTTAACAATACAATTTCATAGCACATTCTAAACTCGATTTTACTTTAGAATTTAATAATATATATGCATATATAATAGTATAACTATTAATAATCGTTTAATTTTTAATTAACTAACAAGGAGGATGTTATGGCCAATGTTACCCTTGCCCATCCCTTGACCCCCAACCCTAATCTAGATCCACCCGTGGATAGAATCAAAAAATTAAAAGACCGAGCAGCACAAGTAAAAGCTGAATATTTTCAATGGAAAATTGAACACGCTGAATTGGAAAATAAGGATATACTTAACCAAAAGAAATACCGCTTTCTTGCCAAATCAACGATTGCTCGATCAGATTTTTTTATAGCAGTGAAGGATTATCTGAATCTTCAGGCTAAGATTTGCAATTACTCCATCTGCTACTGGACAGAACTAAATTTAAGAAAAAGCAATGATCTAGATAAAAGCCACTTAGAAAGATTATTGCTAAAGCTACGTGAATTTCATGAATCTTTACCAAAAATAAAGGATCAACTTTGTGATTTGTCGCTTTCCCATTCAAAGTCCAGATTTGAAATATTTTTTCATCAACTCATGGAACAAAATAATGAGGCTAAGCAAAAAATAACAGAGGCTCTTAAAAAATGTAACCCAGGGATTTCTCCCATTGAAGAGAATAAAAAAAAGGAAGGAAGTCTGGCCGAAAAAGCTAAGAAATTAATAGAGAAAAAAAAACTGCTAAAAGTAAAAATCGACACACTCAAAGAAACTAACAAACTGTTAGAAGAAAAAATCGTAGAGCTAAAAAAAGCGATTCCTGTCCCCCAAGGATCGGTTAAAAAGTTAGAAATTATACAGAAGGAAAATTATAAAATTTATGAGAAAATCTCTTTTAATCCTACGTTTGAATTTATGGAAAAAAGCAGCTCTTATCTAACTCTTATCGCTAAACTGAGAAACCAACTCATGGCAGAACAACTAGATCCAACCAATGCTAAAAAAGAGTTTTTGGAAGTCATGATCAAGGGCTACGAAAAAATTTGTAATAAATTTGTTAGCACCTTCTTGATCCTTTCCAAGAAAGAAGATCCTGACAATTTTAAATTAAAACTCCTAGAATTAATGATAAAAAAAATAGAAGATGTGGCCGATATACTAGATCATATGACCGCAGATGTCTATGGCTCACTGGACCCTAGAGTCGTATATGACTATCCAGAACAACGGGCTGGACTTCATTTCATCTACAATCGTCCGCGTATGATTAAAAGTGAAGATAGCTACATCTTGAAATATGAAACAAGCAAGTCCCCTCAGCAACTTCTAGCGGAAAAAAAAATACATCTCTAAGATTTTTGCAAAGCTTTTGAGCCGACAAAAACCATCCTGAAAAGTTTACTCAGCATTCCATAAACCATAAGCCCACACACGATCCCCAACAGAGCATACAAAAAACCATCGACTGTTAAATTGAGTCCCCATTCAAAAGAAGCCCACGTTGACTTCGCTATTTTCGCATCGATGTATTTAAAAAACATCAAGGGTTTACTATAAACTGTTGAGTTCAAGAGTGCTTGATGGCCCTCATTCAATTGCTGAAAACGTTGTATCATCTCATGCATCAACGCACCTTGATTTTTGAAGTCGATGTCTGGACTCGATTGAAATTTAGCCACATACTGCTGCAAAGACTTGCCGCTTAGAGCAGCGGCTTGTCTCATTCCCTGGACTTGACTCTGCAATTCAGCCAGATGACCTGATAACCGCTGCTGATAGTCTTGCATGTAGAGAGGAATTTGAGAGAAGATTAAAGCACCTGAGACCGCACATATGCGATCGATTAGACCCCCAATCCACTTAAACACTAATGATCTCCAGGATAAAATGGTTCAACATGCACAGACACATCCCTGACTGCGGGCCAGACTTTTTGAATCTCAGCGCGCACTCTTTGGGTGATCTGATGCGCCACTTCCACCGACATTTCAGGATCCACTTCAATGTCGATATTAACATGTGCATCAGGACCGTAGAGTTGAATCTTAATTTTTTCAGTTTCCCGCACTCCCTCTACATTTAACGCAGCTGCCTTGACTTTGTCAAAATATAATTGATCAGGGGCTGTGTCAATTAATTGATATAAGTTGTTTTTCGCAGCATAGATCCCAATTCCGATCATAAAGCAAGCAATAGAAATGGCCCCTAAATGATCAACAAGACTACTAATTTCAGGTATGTAGGCACCAATTAACAAGGCAATCGTAGCTAAAGCACTTGTCACTCCATCAATCCGATAATGCAAGGCGTCTGCTGCGAGGGCAGGACTGTTTTGTTTCTTTGCAGTATTCATTACCACTCTGTAACAGATTTCTAGAAGAACAACTGCCACTAATGGAATCATCCACGCGTAAGCTCCCACCACTTGTTGCTCTGTAGATCCAGAAAGATGAAAAAGCTGCTGAAATAGCGCGACAAGGCCTATGGCTACAATAAGCACCCCGATTTGCATGCCCACTAAAGGTTCAAAGCGTCCATGTCCAAATGGATGATTTTTATCGGGCGGCCGATCGGCAAATTTGATGAAATAAATTAAAGAAAGACTAAAAAAGACATCCACAAAACTTGAAATTGCATCCATGGCTAACGCAGAACTAGCAAAATACCAAGCTCCTAAAAACTCCCCAAAAATAATAATCAGCCTAATGTAGACACCTCGTTTAGCTGAAGAGATCAGTTGCGTATTGCGCTCTTGACGTGCTAAGTAAACATACGAAGGGGGCTTTACAGGGTCGGGAAAGTGGGTCATAAATTATCCGTGAAAATTAAACATTGAAAACTTTTGAAAATTTAACAAAAAAAACATCTAAGAGATACGAAATTATTTTGAATCCCATTCAATATAAAGAACTCACCTTGTTTACTTCAACAGTCTTCTTTCGAAACTCAATGTGTCGAAAAATTTGACGATGAAGACGTCAAAAGTCACAATTTTAACGAACATGTGGCGTTACACAAGATTAACATGATAAGCAACGGTCATCCAATCGATTATCGACACAGAAGTTTCAAATGATGTTATTTTATAATTTTACACAGCTCATTCAATATCGCTTCCTTAAAGGAGAAAAAGTGGTTTTGATAATCACTTGCTGAAATTTCATAATGCACATCGGGAATGACCCCTGCATTTTCGATATAACTTTTGTCCGCTCGTTCAGCTATTGAGCCGGTGATATTAAAACCCCCAATGCTAAATCGACTTTTTAAAGGAGTAAAGGTCACAAAACCTCCGGCTCCAGCTGTCTGCACACCCATGGTAGTGACGCGTTGATTATCCTGTAGGATGGCAGGAAAAAAGTCTCCACATGAAAAATCTAACTCATTAATCAACAATAGAATGGGCTTTGTGAAAGCCGCTGGATGGGGATTAACAGCATCCACCCCTAAAAGATGTATGGCATCCGTAAAAGTTTTTCCCTGAGTCCACTCCTCCTGAATGAAACGGCAATAATGTAACCAACATTGACAAAATTGGTAGGAAACCGGGTAACCACCATAGTGACGCCCAAATAAAAATTCAGCCTCCAGATCGTCGCTGACATCTTCAAGTGCAGGGATACACTCTAACGCATTAAAAACATCTGCGTGTGTAAGTTTGATATGATGCCGCGGGGTCGTAAGGGCCTGATTGGACAATAAGGAGGCAATGGAGTACATGTAGAAAATCAAGCCCCCCGGATTATTTAGTTGATCGATCACTAATGCATCTGTGCGTTCTTCAAACAGTTGGATAATCTCCGCCAATTCTTTCACGCTCTCACCTAAATAATCCACATAATGGGGGATTCTAAGATACCCCACTAAACGACGCTCAGGTGTTTCGAAGATATAGGCATTCCAATATTTTTTTTCATTTTTCCACCAAATTCTTCCTAGAGGGGGCAGCATACTTTTCTTTGCACCCAATATAAAAGGGCTCTCGTTTTCTTCTTCCTTTGGGTCATTCTCTTCCTTATGCGATTCGCTTGGTTCAAAAATGTGATTTAAAGAAGGCTTATAATATGGAGTCATCCAAGGCTTATCTAATGAACGTAAAATTTCTTTGAAGTTCTTTTTATTTGATTTTTTACCAAGGTTATAATTCGCCTGCTTTTTGTTACTTAATGGCAAATCCTGAATAATTTTTTCAGGAGTATAAGCCCAAGTTAATTGATAAGATTTGACGCCTTCTACTCCTTGATGTTTGACCTGAATAATGACGGGTCCCTGGGGAATCTGATGCCCCCGGCCCGCCTGACGATGCGTGAACATGATTTCTGATTTAGTTTTTTGTGTTTTCCCTTTATTGTCTCCAAATTCTTGAATTTGAAAATCTTCCATCGCCTGTGCGATGGGTTTATCGTCAAAATAAAGGATCTCATCGCCTGGTTTAATAGGAAATAATTGAGGCGATAGCTGTTTTTTATCTACATGAACAATAAAATATCGACCTTCAGCCCCCCTAATTTGAATGGGTAGATAAGCAGATTCTGTCGTAAAAAAGGAAACGTTTACATGGAAATCACGTAAAGAAGCGAAAATTTTTTTTACTATCCCATGAAAATCTTGGATGGTCACCTCGTCGAATGAAAGTACTTTTTGTTTAGCAGTTTCAATTTCATCCTCTAGTTCCCATGCAAATTGTTCTTTTTTCCATTGCATGGGAGCATATTGCATTTGAAAAATATGTTTAATCCCCTCTAATTCCAAAATCATCTGTTTTTTATCGCTTAATGCATCAGAGCATCCCCACGAGGGTAAACTGACAATAAAGAAGATAATAACAGATAAACATTTTATATATTTCATTGTTCACCATATAGAAATTAAAAAATAATAATACTTAAAAAAAGTGTTATTTGTATATTAAAAAACTTCCATATTGATTCCTCTCAATTTTGTACAGGATTTCCCCCAGCGCTATGCAAACACAACGCCTTACGAGATCTACCTTAAGAAAATGCATCGATTGTCGTAGGGAGAAGAATGAGTATTTCTTGAATTTTTGCTTCAAATTCTATATGATCTTTAGCTTTAAATCATGAAAACATGAGTTTTGTTTTTTTTTTAAGTTTTTTTGGCTGACAGGAAGGCAACTCTAGTTAAAATTGCTGCTAAACATCTTAAAGGTCTATGACAGGACATGCACGCAAGAAGGATACAATGGTTGAGACAAAAGCCACACAAGTAGTCGGTATTATTCCCGCGCGTTTTGGAAGTACGCGTTTTCCAGGCAAACCTTTAGCAGAAATCCTAGGAAAATCCATGATCCAAAGGACCTACGAAAACAGCAAGAAGTGCTCATCTTTAGATGATGTGATTATTGCTACGGACGATGTGCGTATCTATGATCATGTCACTGCCTTTGGTGGCAAAGTCGTCATGACTTCACCGGATTGTCCCACAGGCTCTGATCGACTGATCGAAGCGGTACGGAATCAACCACATTTAAACGACTCCTCCATCATCGTCAATATCCAAGGAGATGAACCCTGCCTTGAACCGGACGTCATTGAGGGTGTTGTGAATCTTCTGTTACAAGATCCTACAGCATTGATGTCCACCGCTATCATGAAAATTCATTCAGAAAGTGAAGCATTAAATCCGTCTGTCGTCAAATGCTCCATCGATCGGCATGGACACGCACTTTATTTTAGCCGTTCCCTGATTCCAGGAGCAACAAATGCTCAATTCAATCCCGCTATCACCTATTTTAAACACATCGGGATCTATGGCTACAGAAAATCTTTTTTAGAAAATTATGGAACACTTTCTTCCACCCCTCTTCAACTGGCGGAAAGCCTTGAGCAATTGAAAGTGCTTGAACATGGGTATAAAATTAAAACTATAATCGTCGATAGTTCCAGCATCAGCGTGGACCATCCTGAAGATATCAAAAAAGTCGAGACATTATTATGCAAACAAAATATTTATTCATAACAGGTGGTGTCTGCTCTTCTCTGGGCAAAGGTTTAACAGCAGCTTCTATAGGAATGCTGCTGGAAAAAAAAGGCCTAAAAATTGCGATGCTCAAATTGGATCCTTACCTGAATGTGGACCCGGGCACAATGAGCCCTTATCAGCACGGTGAAGTTTATGTGACAGATGATGGAGCCGAAACTGATTTAGACTTAGGCCACTACTATCGTTATACCAATTCGCCCTTATCTAAAGCGTCTAATACCACATCAGGTCAAATCTATAACACGGTCATCCGCAGAGAACGTCAAGGGGATTATCTGGGAAAAACTGTACAAGTGATTCCCCATATCACCGACGAAATTAAACAAAGAATCTACGCCTGTGCCAAACAAGAAGAAAATATCGATGTGGTCTTAGTGGAAATCGGGGGAACTGTGGGTGATATTGAATCTCTCCCCTTTTTAGAAGCTATCCGACAGTTCAGAAATGAAAACAGGGGCAGCTGTTTAAACATTCATTTAACGTATGTCCCTTATTTGAAAGCGGCTGGTGAAGTTAAAACAAAACCTTCGCAACATTCCGTACAAGTTCTGCGCGAAATTGGAATTTTTGCCGATATTATCATTTGCAGATGTGAAAAAACACTGCCTGAAGATGTTAAAGATAAATTAAGTCTATTTTGTAATGTGAGCCGTAAGGCTGTGATTGAAGAAGTCGATGTGGAGTTCAGTATTTACGAAGTCCCTCTAAAATTACATGAACAAAATATCGATGCGATGATTTGTGAAATGTTAGGTCTTCCCGATAAGACCATTGATATGAGCGATTGGGAAAAGATTCTTGAGACACTTCGTCATCCTAAAGGCACCATAAAAGTAGGCGTTATTGGAAAATACGTCCAGCATCAAGATGCCTATAAATCTGTATTTGAATCTCTCCATCACGGAGCACTATCTTTAGGCTATAAATTAGAAATTAAACGCTATGAAGCGGACAAACTGCTTGAAGAAGGTGCGAACTTAGAAAAAATCATTGAAGGTTGCGATGGTTATTTAGTGCCTGGTGGTTTTGGTGAGCGAGGTTGGATGGGTAAAATTTATTCAGCTAAATATTGCCGCGAAAATCATATTCCTTATTTTGGGATCTGCCTAGGTATGCAGGTGATGGCAGTAGAGTTTGCAAGACACGTGGCAAAATTAGAAGAAGCGAATACAACCGAAGTCGATCCTTTTACAAAAAATCCCGTGATTTCCCTATTAAGTGAACAAAAAGAAGTTCAAGAGATGGGAGGCACCATGCGTTTAGGTGCATTTACGTGTAATTTAGTCCGCGGTTCTAAGGCTCATGCCGCCTACAAGGCAGATAAAATTTCTGAAAGACACCGACATCGCTATGAATTTAATAACAAATACAAAGAGCAGATGGAGGATGCTGGATTTTTAATTTCTGGTACTTTAGATCACTCCACCTTATGTGAAATTGCTGAAGTGAAAGACCATCCCTGGATGGTAGGTGTACAGTTCCATCCGGAATTCAAATCTAAGCCCACTGAAGCTCACCCTTTGTTTAAGGCGTTTGTGCAAGCGATGATCGATTACAAAAATAAGCAGCACCATGAATGAAAAACCTACTGCAAAACCCCTAGCTACCCGAATTGTAGGAATTGACTACGGTTTAGCGCGCATAGGGGTGGCTGTGTCTGATGAAACTAAAACCATCGCCTTTCCTCTGGAAACTATTCAATGTGAAAAAAAAACCGAAGAAACGGCCAAAAAATTAATCGGTAAGCTTGAGGACCATCAACAAGCCTACCGCTATCAGCTCATCGAAATTGTCATCGGTCTCCCCTTGATGATGAGTGGGAAAACGGGCTTTTTAGCTGATGAAACAAAATACTTTATTGAAGTCTTAAAAAAATACACCTCTATTCCCATTCTATCATGGGATGAACGTTTAACAACCGTCCAAGCAGAACGCTCATTAAGAGAAGGCCAGCTGACCAGAAAAAAACGGGCACAATCCGTGGATCATGTAGCAGCGATTATTATTTTACAAAACTATCTTGATCATCTTAAATTGCGTAAGGAAGAATCATCTCTTTAAAACTCAAGAGTCAGCCATGACTTGTATATCTCTCTTAAATTAAACTGAATAGAAAGTGAGATATCAATTTTATTGACTTTGTATCGGCAATCATTATTCTACAGTTTGAATAGCAATCGGAAGTGGTGAGATATGGCGCATAAAATTCGATATTGGTTAATGAAATCAGAACCCGACGTGTTCTCTATTGATGATTTAAAACGAGAGGGCTTTACGGACTGGGAAGGCGTGCGTAATTTTCAAGCGCGTAATTTTATGCGGGATGAAATGAAAGTTGGAGACCTAGCCCTTTTTTATCATTCAAATGCTAATCCCCCTGGTGTAGCTGGCATCTGTAGAATTTGTCGTGAATCCCATCCTGATCTGACAGCCCAAGATAAAGAAAGTCCTTACTTTGATCCTAAAGCCTCTGAATCCAAGCCCATCTGGATGATGGTCGAAGTTGAGTTCGTAGAGAAGTTCCCACACTTTGTCTCGCTAGCGGAATTAAAGAAACATGCTGAATTAAAAGATCTGGTCGTTTTACGCAAGGGCTCTAGACTCTCCATTACGCCAGTAGAAAAGTCTGACTTTGAATTCATTCAAGCCTTAGGAAATGTAGAGGAGGCAGAAGCCCCTCCACCTGTAGTAAAATCTAAACATTCAAAACGTAATATATAGACTGGTCGGATCATCCAAACCCTTGCCTCCTATTTATAGATAAAGCTTAGGCCTGCGGTTCCAGAATAAAAGGAATATTTTTCGCACGTTCTCTGGCCAACTCTATCCATTGGTTCTTCTTAGAGTCCAGATCAACAGATAAATCTATCTTATCTAAGATCGATCCCAAAGACTCTAACCATTGACTATAAAAATGATAAGCCCAAGTATTGGGATGACATGCTTTTAATTTTCTTTTCAAGACTCCTTCAAAATCCTGGATCAAATTTTCAAGTGTCTGGTCCTTCTGCGCTTTAATCTCAGGAATTTTTTCAAAAATCTCATGATAAAGTTCTTTTCGTAAAAATAGAACTGAAGATCCATACATCTTAAGAGTTAAATCTAAAGGATGTTCGTACACGTTGCCCTTAAAGCCCCACTTGGAAAGTACCCGCTCATTGGAAGTCCAAATTCCATAATGCTTGGCATTAAAGTTTTCCGACATCATCTCTCCGTATACAACTAAATCTCCCGGCTGAGGAGAATTGACTAATTGATAGCCCCATGCATGTAAAATTTCTAAAGGATTCCTTTCACTCGATAGGTCTCGAAATGAAGTTTTATACGCTCGCTCCTCTCCCAGATGAAGGAATGCAAAATCTGAGCAAACAAGGGAACTTAACTCAAGGTTTGTCAATTCATCCAATAAACTTTGCTTAAACTGATTTTCTGCAAAAGTTTTAATACCTTGCTCGGCATAAAAAGTTTGACACCACTCTTTTGCGATACGCTCTATTTGAGAATCTCTTTCAGTCTCAGATCTATAGATAACGCCCGATAGACGATCTTTTAGCGCAGATTTTAATCCCTCATCTATCCCATTTTCTTCCTGCGAAAACGCTAGATAGATATTGTCAATTTCTTGCAGAAGTTTATTTCCATCCATAGAATTCAATGAGAAGGAAAGAATAGGCGGCTTATAAAAGCGGTCGATCCAATCTTTTTGTGGCGTTGCATCTAACAAAACCGCAGACCTTTTCATATCCGATATATTCATGCTTTAAAACCTTATTTAATTATTCAATAAAAAGTAAATTATTATTATATAATAACAAAAAATCGATATAAAAAAATATTCATTTTATTTATTATCACATCCTCCTCACCAAAAATTAGAGATAAAAAATGGAACCCACTGCAATAAAAAAACATCTTGAACTCGATGAATTTTATGGACTAGAAAAGTTTGAAAACTTCGAAGATCCCACCACAGACGACCTGTTTATCGCAATTATACAGGATGTAGCAGAGCAACATTTTGAGAGGATTAAGGATTTACCTCTGACCACGTTAGAAAAAGCTGAACGAAAATATCATCTAACTGCCCTTCATTTGTGCTCCATGTTACAGAAGATAGATCTCTTAAAATTCCTGATCACCCGGGTTCATCATTTAGTCCCCGAAGATAAAGATGGATGGACCCCTCTACATTATGCCTACCTCACACAAAATGCTGATATTATCCACATTCTTGAGGAAAATCAAGTTCAACGCCAACCAACGTCCCCTACACAGGCAAAATTTTCCTGTCGGCAAATTCAGGAAATGTTAAGCCATAAACCTGCTGCTGAGGATCAAGCCGTCTTTCATTATCAAGATCCTCAGACCAAACAGATGATCTACAATGCGACTGCACGAACGTTTAAGGAATTAACAGGAGCCACTTTTACCTCAAAAACTCTCGTGTCCGGTGAATATTTTCTTTTTGCTAAATCTAATCTCGAAAAAGATAAAGAAGAAGATTCTATTCAAATCGAGATAGAGGAAAATTATCAGACGTTCGAAGCTCATCCCCCACGTCTTTATCTTGGACAAGACACCATGGGCGGATGGGGAGTCTTTGCAGATGAAACGATTCAGTCGGGCGCGATTGTACTGCACTATGCGGGAGAAACAGTCATTTCTCCTTCATCTTCACAGTATCGAACAGGAGTTGTAGACGGTATGTGCAAGCGTAATCTGGGTCCTATGGTTAATGAGGGCTCCCCTAATCTCATGCCTGTGCACGCGACCATCGACCATCTTCCTGAATCCATTGTTTTTATGGCTCTTAGAAAAATAGAAAAAGGCGATCAGCTGCTCGTGGATTATGGTTTGGGACATGGAGTGAAGTTTTATGGACCGTATATCAATGCGGGCCAAAAAGAATTAGAAGAGACGCTGGAAGCTGAGGGAGGTTTAGTGAGGATCAGCCATCGATTAAAAGCCATGCTCAAACAACCATTTAAAAGCAAAAAGGAATTTCTAGTCTTTGAAAGATTAAGATCTTTATGTGCGTATACGATTACCACACCCCCCATCTTCCTTGATCTATTGATTAAAGATAAAATTCAACCTGCAGACCTCCAAAAGATCCCCTTCAAAACCCTTAAAAAACTTGCCAATCTAGACAATAACATCATGATACCTGCTCTCCTTCATGTGATTCTTTCTGATGAACATCAAAGGGTATTGAATCAGATTAAAAATTTAAAAAATGATCAGGGGGACATGTGTTTAAATCCTAAAAGCTGGCTCCTGTCCCTAGGGGCTAAACTGAGCATCTCTAGGCGCTTGTACGTACATCTTTTCCTATCAAAAATCAATTTTCCACGTGCCCCTTTAGATTTGAAATTTGATCTTGAACATGCGATAGATGAGGCACAAGCAAAAGAGGAGGATTTTTTATACGAAAAAATCCTAGAGGCCTTCTCACAAAATAAACAAAATGAAATTTTCAAATAAATGATGGAAGGAAAAGATCCGTTTTTTGATTACCCATAAGAGTAATTTTCTCAGGCGGGTTTTCAGAAGATGTGTTTTATAATGAAGTATTTTTCCTAATATGTTAAAAGCAAGATAGAATGAAACATATTTAAGGAATTTTTTCCATGTCTTTAACCCTGAAAACACCAGCACAATTTCTAAATCCTTTGACAGAGACCAACGGATCTCAAAAAATCGCTGATCCTTGTGTAATGGTTATTTTTGGAGCTACTGGAGATCTGACAGCAAGAAAGCTGCTACCTGCCCTCTATAATCTGAATCAAGAGGGCTTACTGCCTTCTCATTTTGCCTGTGTAGGTTTTGCGCGAAGAGAAAAAAATGACGAGCAATTTAGAAATGAAATGCTTGAGGGAGTGAATAAATACTCGCGTACAAAACCTGTGGATCCTGAACTTTGGAAAACCTTTAGCGAACAGTTGTATTATCATGTCTCGGAATTTCATGAGGACGAGGGTTATGCGAAGTTAGCGGAGCTGTTGACTAGACTGGATAAACAACACGGGACTAAAGGAAACAGGGTGTTCTATCTCTCTACACAGCCTAGTTTTTTTCCGACTATTATCGAAAAACTAAATGCACACCAACTGCTGTATAAAGAAGGTGAAGTGCAGGATAAATGGTCGCGCGTCATTATCGAAAAACCTTTTGGCCACGATCTGGATTCAGCAAATGCCCTGCAAAAAGATATTTCCCAACATCTAGATGAATCTCAAATCTATCGCATCGATCATTACCTCGGAAAAGAAACTGTTCAAAATCTATTGGTTTTTCGTTTTAGCAATCCGCTTTTTGAAGCCATATGGAATAATAGGCACATTGATAATGTGCAAATTACGGTAGGTGAAGAAATCGGAATCGGCACTAGGGGACGTTTTTTTGAAGAAGCAGGCATATTACGTGATATTGTGCAAAATCATATGATGCAACTCTTGTCGCTGGTCTGCATGGAACCCCCCACTAGTTTTAAAGCGGATGCGATTCATAATGAAAAAGTCAAAGTCGTCGAATCAATCAGACCTTTTCCAAAGGATCAATTTGACGATTGGGTCATTCGCGGGCAATACGGCCCGGGCTTCATCAATGGAGAGCCCGTTAAAGGCTATCGTGAAGAGGAAAATGTGGATCCCAAATCTTCCGTAGAAACATACGTAGCCCTCAAGTTATTCATAGATAACTGGCGCTGGTCTGGCATTCCTTTCTTTTTGAGAGCTGGCAAAAGACTGCCCAAGCGTGCTTCAGAGATTGCTATCACCTTTAAAGCCGCCCCTGGTTTTCTTTTTCAGGATTCAGGAAGATCTGTGGAACAAAACGTATTAGTGATCCGCATACAACCCGATGAAGGGATTTCATTAAAAATTAACTGCAAAGTCCCTGGAATTAATGGCCCTATCCAACCCGTAAAAATGGATTTTCGCTACGGCTCTTATTTTGGAGCCACCCCACCAGAAGCTTATGAACGACTCATTCTTGATTGCATGTCTGGCGACAACACCCTATTTGCACGTGCGGACGAGGTTTTGGCCTCGTGGAAGCTTTTTACTCCCCTATTAAACCATTGGCAAGAGCATCCTGCCACTCACTTCCCTAACTATCCCGCAGGAACCTGGGGACCAGAAACTGCAAACCAATTATTAGAACGTGAGGGAAGAAAATGGAGATTAATTTAAATGAGCGTTTCGGATGAAAATATTGAAATAGATAATATCGAAGCCGAGCTAACCAGGCTCTTTAATGAAGGGCAAAAGAAAGGCGAAATTAGAGGTTGTCTATTTAATCTTATTATTTATTCTCAGGATCTGCACCGTTCCATTTTTTTAAATGAAATTGTTCAAACAGTGATAGAAACCTTCCCCTGTCGGATTATTTTTATTGAATGCGATCCTTCAAGTACGGAGAAGAGATATCTTAAAGTTTCTGCAGAGCAGCCTATTGTAAAAAAAGAAGCATCTGTCATCACTTGCGATAGAATTAACATTCACTGCTCTTCTCATTTTCTGAATCGAGTGCCTTACATCGTACTTCCCAATTTTGTTCCTGATTTACCTATTTACTTGTTATGGGGGCAAGATCCTAGCTTAGAAAATGAAATATTACCGTTCTTAGAAAATTATGCAACACGCCTTATTTTTGATTCTGACAGCTCCTGCGATATTAGAGCGTTTTGTCGAAAGATGCTTTCCGATCAAGTTTTCAAAAAAATTCCAGTGACGGACATGAATTGGGCGTCTTTAACGAGTTGGAGGGATATCCTCTATCAAATTTTTGATTCGGAAGAAAAAATTGACCTTCTGCAACATTGCACCCAGCTGACCATCCAATATAATAATAAAAAAAGCGATGTGTATCAACATACGGAAAGACGCTCCATTTATCTGCAGGGGTGGTTAGCCTCGCAGCTTAATTGGCAGTACACGCGATCAGAGTACACAGACGATCATCTAAAAATCACTTACGACAATGGTCAAGGCAATACAGAAGTACGCCTCATCGGAAAAAACATCCCAGAACTAACTCCTGGAGCCATAGTCAATGTAGAAGTTCAGACTTCAAATGATATAATTTATGATTTTTCAAGACTTAATGTACAGCCCTTCATTAAAGCACACATTACCATGAGAGACACCTGTGAACTCCCGATTACACTCCCTCTAAGACATTCAAAAAAAGGGTTGTTGTTTATGAATGAAATTTTCTTTGTTCCATGCAGCCCCCATTACTGGAACATGCTCAAAGCCATTGAACCCATTCAGGTACCATGCTAAATCATTGGAAAACAGAGATACAACCTTTTGATGAACGGCGGGATATTATCATCCCCGGCTCCTACGAAGAAACACTCGAGTTTTGCGTTGAACAACTGATCGACCTTGCTCAAGCTGCCATTCAAGATCATGGTTTTTTTTGCATCGCTGTTTCCGGGGGAAGTACTCCCAATGCCATTTATAAAAAATTATCCCTCCCCGAAAATAGGCAAAAAATCGACTGGTCAAAAGTTTTAGTATTTTGGAGTGATGAACGCAGCGTTCCACCCAACGATAAAGAAAGTAATTTTCGTATGGCGATGGAAGCGGGTTTAAATGCTCTACCCTTAAAACCTGAAAATATTTTTCGTATGGTAGCTGAAAGTGATATAGAACATCATGCACTTGAATATGAAAAAGCGTTAAAAAAACACCTGTACAATGAGTGCTTTGATGCAGTTCTTTTAGGCATGGGGGAGGATGGACACACCGCCTCACTCTTTCCACAAACCCATGGATTACAAGCTCCCAATCGCTTAGTCATTGGAAATTTCGTCCCCCAAAAAAGCACATGGAGAATGAGCCTCACTTATGCATGTATCAATGCTGCGCGCACAATTATTATCTATGTGCTGGGGAAAAGTAAAGCGCCCATGGTGCAACGCGCACTTTTAGGTCCGTATGAACCCGATCTACTCCCCATTCAAAAAGTGGGCACCCTTCAACATCGAGCACTATGGATTTTGGATCAAGAGGCAGCTGCCTTAATTGAAAAAAATTTGTAAGGTTGATTCAGGTTCTAGGGCTAAAAAGTAGAGTTAGAGTTTTTTTCTTTCAGTTAACCAAAAGATCCACTGAAGGATAAATTTTATAATAGCTCAAGAATTCGTCATTGTCGTATATTACTCGTCATATGTTAGTACTTGGAATTGAAACAACATGTGATGAAACGGCCTGTGCTGTCGTCAGGGATGGTAAAGAAATCCTCTCTAATGTCGTATTTTCACAAATTGATATCCATCAAGAGTTTGGCGGGGTTGTACCTGAAATAGCCTGCAGACGTCATATTGAAGCCCTTATCCCTGTAATTGATCAGGCTTTAAAGCAAGCCCAGTGTACCCTAGAGGAAATAGATCTTTTTGCAGTAGCCTACGGACCAGGACTAATTGGAGCTCTATTGATTGGCTTAAATGCTGCGAAGACTTTGGCAATTTGCACGCAAAAACCCTATATAGGTGTTAATCATGTCGAGGCGCATTTATATGCAGCCATGATGTCGCATTCCACATTTCCCTTCCCCTGTCTGGGTATCGTACTATCGGGCGGACATACCAATCTCATTTACATGCACGAAATCGGACGCTATGAACCTATCGGTCAAACTGTAGATGACGCCATAGGAGAGGCTTTTGATAAAGCTGCCAAAACGATGGGACTGCCTTATCCAGGTGGACCCCAGATAGAAAAATTGGCAGAAATAGGCAACCCCCAGCACTATCCCTTAAAAGCAGGCACGGTTAAAGGAAGACCCTTTGATTTTTCATTCAGTGGATTGAAAACCGGTGTTTTATACACTTTTAACTCAACGTCTGATAAATCTAACCTAGCCGCTTCCTTTCAGCAAGCCGCCTTTCATGACGTTTTAAAGAAAACACTCCTCGCAGCAGAAACATATAACTGCAAAACTCTTGTCTTTGGCGGAGGAGTCACGAACAACAAAGCTTTACGAAGATTATTTGCTGAAAAAGCTCCGCATTTACAGCAGCTATGGCCTACAGGGGGATTAAGCCTAGATAATGCCGCCATGATTGCAGGGCTCGGGTATCACAAATTTGTAATCAAAAAAGCTGGAGACTCCTTAGACCTTGAAGCTGCAGCCACAATCCCTTTCTGAACATTCTTCTCCGTGCGAGGCTTCTTTCGAAACAAAGGTAAGACATATTCATGCCTATGCCAGCAGGCTTAAAAATCACGGCCCCCGCTGGCTTCAGACGCTTAACAATTTGTTGCATGATAGGCGTGAAAGACTTTCTGTCAATTCTTCCAATTTATTCCTTGAGATAAATAGATATAACCGTTATGATACCATCCTTAAAAACAACATTGAATTTTTCGGAGTTTACCCATGGCCAGCAAAAAAAGAGAAAAAATTAAGCTTAAAAGTTCTGAGAGTCATTATCATTATCATACAATAAAAAATAAGACCAATACTCCTGGACGTATGACCTTGACGAAATATGATCCCGTTGTTCGCAAACACGTCGAATTTAAAGAGACAAAGTAAGTAAATCAAGGCTTGAATGTAATCTTCAAGCCTATTATCTCCTTGCATTCACCAAAGATCAATAGAGGGCAGGCATGTTTGAGTTATCGGTCGCATGCAAATATTTGAGACCTCGATGGCGTCAGTTGTCTGTCTCTATCATTAGTTTGATATCTATATTAGTCATTGCTCTTGTCGTATGGCTCATCGTCGTCTTTTTTTCTGTGACTACAGGACTGGAAAAACGCTGGGTCGAGAAGTTAATTGCTTTGACAGCCCCCTTACGTGTCACGCCAACTCCCGCCTACTATAACTCTTACTACCATCAGATCGATAGTATTAGTGAAAAATCTAATTACTCCCTGAAGACTCTAAGTGAAAAACTTACAGCTGATAGCAGTAATCCTTACGACCCTTCAACAGACGTAGAGGTCCCTGAAAATTGGTCACCACCCGATCTTGATCCCGAAGGGAAACTCAAGGATCCTGTAAAAAAAGCGTTTGAAATCATCAAAGGATTGCCTGGATATGACCTAAAGCCTAAGGCCTATGAGATTGCTGCTGGAACAGTCCGCCTAAGATTATTACGCCATACCAAAGATCCCTTACCTGGCCTCACGCAAGCCTCCCTATCACAAGCAGGTTATTTAGGCTCTTTAGACAACGAAAACCCTTCCCTGCTAAAAGCCTTATTGCCTGTCCATGAAAATGACATCAATAATCTGATGTATAGCCTTTCCATCGACTCAGACAACTTTCAAGAAGACAACCCCCAGTCTGCTGAAGTCGTAAACGCACAGGTCCTAAGACAACGTCTTAAAAATTTTTTCAATTACGTCAAGGTTGAACAGCTAAGAACCCCCGAAACAGGATGGACCATTCCCGGCACACTTCTAAATAGTCCCCTCCCTAAGCAACTACCCGGTGGAGCCCTAATCAAAGCTTCTTTATTCGTGGACTCCCTCGATAAGATTCGACATTTAAGAAAAATTCAATTCGATGTAAATTTTGATTGGGAAGGTGAACATGTTGCAGGTCGTGTCCCACTAGGTTATTTGCAGTTAGCCAATCCCCGATTGCAGACAAGTTTTGCGACAAAGCCCCAAGAGCAACCCTTCTGGTTTTACCAGGTCCAGACGGACCAAAAGCCCCCCAAAGTTTATCTCCCTACAGATGTCCAGTTAGGCGAAGGAATTTTACTTCCCAAACCTTTTCGTGAAGCTGGGATTTTATTAGGAGATAGAGGCTACATCTCTTTTCAAGTTCCCACAGCTAGTACAATCCAGGAGCAGCGAGTTAAGGTTTTTGTGGCAGGTTTCTATGATCAAGGGTTAATTCCCATTGGCGGTAAATTTATTCTAGTGAATGAAACGTTAACAAACTTAATCTCAGCAGCTCACCATGATGGACAAACACAGAGCAACGGAATTAATGTACGTTTTAATGATCTTGATCAAGCCGATGCAATTAAATTAAAGCTACAAAACGCGTTCGATGAAGCAGGGATTGCGCCCTACTGGAAAATTGAAACCTTTCGTGAATTTGATTTTACCCGGGACATTTTGCAACAACTTAGTAGCGACAAAAATCTCTTTAAGTTAATCGCTACAGTGATCATCATTGTGGCCTGCTCGAATATTATTTCTATGCTTATCATCTTAGTAAATGACAAAAAATTAGAAATTGGGATTTTACGTTCAATGGGGGCCTCGTCTGCTAGTATTGCTGGGATTTTCGGTTTCTGCGGCATGATTATGGGCGTTGCAGGGAGTTTCATAGGGATCACAGCAGCTATCATTACTTTGAACAACCTGGAAATTTTAGTTAATCTCCTGAGTGCTATCCAAGGTCATCAGGCGTTTAATCCTCTGTACTACGGCGAAAACTTACCCAACGAAGTCAGTTTTGAAGTTTTACTGTATGTGATGGCAGCTACTGCCTTAATCTCGTTATTATCGGGCCTGGTGCCGGCATTAAAGGCCAGCTTATTACGCCCTTCAACCATCCTGAGAGCGGAGTAGAAATGGATCCTATTTTGCAGGCTAAGCATATATCCAAAAGTTATTACTACCCTGCCAAGGTCACCATTCTGCATCAGCTGAATCTAGAGGTTATGCGTGGAGAAACTGTGGCCATTATCGGACGTTCCGGGCAAGGAAAGAGTACTCTTTTACAAATACTAGGCACATTAGAAAAACCCTGTGAAGGACAGCTGACGATTGCCGGACACCCTATCACAGCCTTTAATTGCGGAAAGATTCGCAATCGACACATCTCTTTTATTTTTCAATCCTTCCATCTCCTAGAGGACTATACTGCCCTAGAAAACGTTTTAATGCCTGCCAAAATCGCACGACGATCGACCTCAGTAGGAAGTGAAGCTTATGAAAATGGATTGGCCAGTTTAAAAAGACTCGGCCTTTATGAACGCGCACATTTCAATACTAAACTTTTATCTGGAGGCGAAAAGCAACGCGTTGCCATTGCCCGAGCTCTTTGCAACGATCCCGATATTATTTTTGCTGACGAGCCCTCTGGAAATTTAGACAAGCAAACAGCAGAGGAAATTCATCAAATTTTATTAAATTTTGCTCATGAAAAGAATAAAACTCTGATTGTGGTGACACATGACCTCGATCTAGCCCATCTATGCAGCAAAAAATATGTCTTAGATAATGGCTCTTTACATTTAAAACCCTGATTTCTCTATCTTACGTATTGATGCATGTTTTTTAGTTTATGCAGCTCACTGCAGCGCTTTGCTTAGGGCTGCTTCATTCAAAAAAAATAAATCCAACGGTCCCTCTCATCCTCCCAAAATTTGGGACTCTTAATCTCAAAACTCAGGTTGACAGTAATAACCTCGGATACTACATTACTGTTAAATCATAAATTTTATAGGCACCATGGACACCGTTAAGTCACTAAAAAAAAACTATTTATTTGCTAACAAGTACCAGCAATGGCTGTTTATTATCAGCAGTCTTGCGATTATAGCAGGTTTTATCTTGTCCATCGTGTCCTGGTCAGCTCTCTGCTCACAACAATGTGCCGCCACGCATTTTTATCGACTTTTTGGAGTAAAGTTTGAAAACGTAGGACTCGTATTTTTTCCTGCTCTCACGTTTGCTCACTTCTACTTTATCCATAAGAAAAGGTTTTCTTACTTGGCAGGTCTTATGTTGGCAGGAGCAGTGGGCGCAGAAATGATTTTTATTTACGCTCAAAAAGTTTTAATCGGCCACTGGTGTCCAGTTTGCTTAAGCATTGCAGCGTCGATTGCTGTCGCTTCTTTGGCCTACTTTTTAAGCTTTCTCAATGATTTAAAGTTACACGTTAACGATTCTAGAAGGAGTGAGACTATGATAATTTTACGCCAAGGACTTATCACCGCAAGCGCTATTGTAATAGGTTTTTTATTAGCTTTTTTTGGTCTTACAAAAGTAGATGTCTTACAAGCGGCAGAAAACTCCATCAAAGATAGTGTGGCCTTCGGCAATGCAAAGAGTGATATTGATGTCTACTTCTTTAGTGATTGGCAGTGCCCTGCCTGCAGACAAGTCGAGCCTAAACTTAAAGAGCTCATCCCACTCATTACTAAGCGGGCAAGACTGACTTTTGTAGATTTTACCATCCATCCTTCCAGTTTGAATTTTAGTCCTTATAATCTATCTTTTATGATTCATAATAAAGATCACTACTTAGAATTACGCGATGCTCTCACCACATTATCTATTGAAACTGAAACACCCACAGATGAGCAGGTAGAAAAACTTGCAGATAAAAAGGGCATTCAATACAAACAATTAAATTATTCTGATGTGGCTTTGGGATTGAAGTACTTCAAGACACTTGGAACAGAATTTGATATCAATAGTACCCCTACACTAGTCCTGGTCAATGAGGCCACAAAAAAAGGAAAAAAACTTTACGGTTTTGCTGAAATTAACGAGGAAAACATCAATAAAGCTATTGATAAGTTGAGTGAAAAATAATCATCCCCTCTTTTCCATAGATACACAAACGGTGAGTAAGCCTTACATGAGATGCTTGCGCTTATGTGTATCTATCGCCGACCAAAGGTCATCTCAAGATTTATTTTGCCACAAGTTTTAAAAACCCAAGTTTTGGGTTTTTCTAGCTTTTTATAGAAAACATCTCTGCCTTCTGGTACAATATCTTGTTAGAATGAATTTTTTATTAAAGTTATACTGAGAGTCTCTTACAATTAATTTTGGGCTTTGCATAAGAGTCGTTGAATCTGCCTAAAAGCTACATTGAAGATCTATCCTCTGTCACTCATTCTAAATTAATATAGACTTCTTAATTAATTATATATTTATGATATCAGCCACCAATCTTTCTATGCGTTATGGAGGAAAAATCCTCTTTAAAAACGCCAGCTTTCAGTTAAATCCCGGTAAACATTATGGTCTAATAGGAGCCAATGGCTGTGGAAAGTCTACCCTATTAAAAATTTTAACCTATGAGACCACACCGGAGGGTGGAGACTTTACTATTCCCAGCCAGATAAGTGTAGGCACGCTAAAACAAAACCATTTCCTCTATGAAAAAGTGACCATCCTCAATACTGTATTGATGGGAAATATAAAATTGTGGCAAGCCATGGAGCAAAAAAATCTCTTGTTTGAAAAACCGGATTTTACCGAGGAAGATTGTCATGTCTTAGCCGATCTGGAAAAGGTGATAGAATCAGAAGATGGATACACCGCTGAAAGTATAGCTGGAAAAATTCTTGAAGGATTAGGACTACCTGATAAAGTGCATCAACAAACGCTTTCAAGTCTTTCCGGCGGCTATAAATTGCGTGTTTTGCTCGCACAGGTTTTATTTAGCAAGCCTGATATTCTCCTACTAGACGAACCGACTAACCATCTAGATTTATATTCTATCAAATGGCTAGAAGAATATTTAAAGAATTTTCCAGGCACACTCTTAGTCAGTTCGCATGATCGGGATTTTATGAATCGCATTTGCGATTACATGCTCGATCTTGACTACCAAAAAATTACCACCTATAGAGGAAATTACGAAGATTTTCTACTAGCCAAAGAAGCTGCAAATGAGCAAAAAGAAGCCGCTTATGCAAAGCATGAAAAAAGACGGGAAGACTTACAGGATTTTGTCGATCGTTTTAAGGCCAAAGCTAGTAAGGCTCGTCAAGCTCAATCTAAAATGAAAATGGTGGAAAAGTTAGAAGATGAAATGGCCGAGTTTGATTTCTCACCAAGCTCGCGTCTTTACCCCCATTTGAAATTCGAGCCCTATCGACCCTCTGGCGCAATCGCACTCAAAGTCCATAATATCCACAAGTCCTATGGTGCCAAACAGGTTTTACATGGAATCTCCTTTGAAGTAGAACGTGGAGATCGCATCGCTCTCGTGGGGGCGAATGGAATTGGTAAATCCACTCTTCTGGAAATTTTAACAGGGCATTTAAAACATGATGAAGGAAATTGGGACTGGGGACATGCAGCCCAAGTCGCCTACTTTCCCCAGGATCACCTGCGCGAAGTTCATGGGGAAATTTCTTTGCTCCACTGGTTAAGTGATCAGGAAGCAAATGTCCCCGAACAAAAAGTCCGTGAAATTTTAGGTCGTGTCTTATTTAGTGGGGATGATGTAAAAAAATCTGTACACATCTTGAGCGGCGGTGAAACGGCAAGACTCATCCTTGCAAAAATGATGCTCGTTAAACATAACATATTAATTTTCGATGAGCCCACCAACCACTTGGACATGGAGGCCATTGAAAAACTTCTGGAAGCCTTGAAACAGTATACAGGTACGATTCTATTTGTCAGTCACAATCGTCATTTCGTTTCTCGTCTGGCTACGCGTATCATTGAAATTAGTGAAAAGGGTGTACAAGATTTTCGCTGCACGTACGACGAGTACATAGAAAAAAGAGAGCTCGACCTCCTTTCAAAAAATTTGCGTCCGACTAAGGAAAAAAGCGCGGATCAATCGGACAGAAAATCCAAACATGATGAACAAAAAAATCAACGCAATCAAAAATCCCAGTGGGAGAAAGCTGCGTCTCAAGCAGAGAAGAAATGCCATCAACTTGAAGAAAAAATCAAAGTTCTAGATTTAAAAATGAGTGAGGAAGAATTTTATCTTAAAACCCCAAATGCAGACATTCAGAAGTTGCTGGGTCAAAAAGAAGACCTAGAAAAACAACTCATGGAAGCGATGCAAAGCTGGGAAGAAGCGACCCAAAAATGCGCAGAAAATTGATTGCGCAAATATAAGTCCTGTGTTAAATCCTGCTTATACTGAACGGACCTTAAAAATCGAACGTTCAGATTAATAACCAGAGATTTATACAAAGTAGACGGATGAAATACCCTTCCATTCTAGATACCATTGGTCATACTCCGCTCATTCAATTGCAGCATATCGTCCCCAACCCTCTTGCCACAGTCCTTTTGAAAGTGGAGTTTATGAATCCAGGCGCAAGCATTAAGGACCGCATTGTCTTACACATCATTAATGATGCTGAAAAAAAAGGACTCCTGAGACCAGGAGGGACCATCATCGAAAATACTTCAGGCAATACGGGAGCTGCTGTGGCGATGATCGCTGCCATCCGAGGCTATAAGGCCATTCTTACGATGCCGGATAAGGTTAGCAAAGAAAAGCAAAATGCTTTAAAAGCATTCGGAGCCGAAGTCATTATTACCCCCACCTCGGCACCCCCCGACTCACCAGAGCACTATGTCAATACAGCCATCCGCTTAGCAGAGAGCACTCCTAATAGTTTTCGCATCAACCAATACGATAACATAAAAAATCCTGAAGCACATTACCTAACAACAGCCCCCGAGATTTGGGAGCAGACTCAAGGAAAAGTCGACTATTTTATCTCTAGTGGAAGTACCGGAGGGACAATCAGTGGTGTGGGTCGTTTTTTAAAAGAACGCAATCCCCAGGTAAAAAATATTCTGCCTGACCCGATAGGCTCGATCTACTATCATTACTTTAAGACTGGAAAAATCCCCGAAGGGGCTAACTGTAACTATTTATTAGAAGGCATCGGAGAAGACCATATTGCCCATGCCATGGATTTTTCTGTCATCGATGAAGTGATGCCTGTCAAAGATAAAGACGCTTTTGAGGTCACAAGACTTTTAGCCAGAAAGGAAGGGATTTTATCCGGCGGATCTGGAGGTGCAAACGTATGGGCGGCGCTTGAAGTGGCAAAAAAGCTCCAGTCACCTGCCACTATTGTCACAATTATTCCTGACAGCGGCATCAAATATTTAAGCAAAATCTTTGACAATGATTGGTTAAAAACCCACGACTTAATCTAGGAGCTTATATGAAATTTGCCACGAAAGCCATTCATGTAGGTTATACACCAGATCCTACAACAGGCTCTATCATGCCACCGATTTATATGACTTCTACATTTGTCCAGGAGGCTCCTGGTGTCAATAAAGGGTATGACTACACACGAGCTAACAATCCCAATTTTGAGGTGCTAGAAAAACAACTAGCCGCCCTTGAAGAAGCCCAGTACGCAACAGTATTTTCGTCCGGATTGGGTGCCTTGACTGGATTAATTAGTACTTTAAAGCAAGGAGACCGCGTCTTAGCCTTTGATGGTGTATACGGCGGAACCTATCGACTTTTTAATCAAGTATTTAACCAATACGGTATTGAGTTTATTACAATTAATCCTCTCCAGATCAATCATCTGGAAGAGGAGTTAATACGTTATAAACCTCAATGGCTTTTTTTTGAAACTCCCACTAATCCCTTACTCGATGTTTATGACATAAGGGCGTTTTCTCAAGCAGCCAAAAAACACCAGGTTTTTGTAGTTGTCGATAATACTTTTGCAAGCCCCTATTGTCAAAATCCTCTTCTATTAGGTGCAGACGTGATTTGGCATAGTTCAACAAAATATTTGGGCGGTCATTCTGATGTAATTGGAGGGGTAGTCATCACAAATGATATCCATTTCAAGAATAAAATGGATTTTGCACGCAAAGCGATCGGGTTAAACCCCAGCCCCTTTGATACGTGGTTAGTGACAAGAGGTGTTAAAACGCTAGCGGTACGCATGGAAAGACATATGTTGAATGCCATGAAGCTTGCGGAACATCTTGAAAAGCACCCTATTGTAAAAAAAGTCATTTATCCTGGCCTTAAAAATCATCCCCAACATGAAATTGCCAATAAACAGATGCGCGGATACAGTGGAATGATTGCGGTAGAGTTTAATTTATCACTCGAAGAAACCCAACAATTAATTTCCTCTCTAAAAATATTCTCTCTTGCGGAAAGTTTAGGTGGTGTAGAATCTCTCATCAGCCATCCAGCCTCCATGACGCATGCCTCCATCCCCCCTGACGAAAGAAAACGCATGGGGATTTCAGATGGCCTTGTACGTTTATCTGTAGGAATCGAAGATTGTGATGATCTAATTGCCGACTTCCAGAAAGCTTTTGAAAAGCTCTCAAAATAATTTTTGATTTCATCTAAAAAACTAGGAAAAAACTTCTATGTCATCTATCTACAAATCCTCAAGTTATTCATCAGAAATAAATCCTACAGGGTTTGACAAAAGTTCTAATCTTAAAGAGCAAGAGAAAGTAGAGGATTTGCCCCTCACCCCTTCTCCTTTACTTAACACTATTCACAACGTAATGAAAAAAACGATCGGCGATTGGCTAAAAGATAACAACTCTGCATTGCAAAAAATAAGGGATGAACAAGTCATTGACGTGTGCTATGGATACATTCAAAATCAAACCTATGAAATCGCTAAAGCTGCGAATCTTTCTAAAAAAAACGTCAAAAGCAAAGATCAATTACACAAAAAGGTAAAATTTTCCAAAAATCAAATCATACCTAGCCTCCCTTTATTCACCCAAGATCAGATTTGTTTTATTGTTCAAACGACCAAAAGCAGCCTTAGTATTCATTTTGAAGAGCATTTTAATGATTCGGATCAAAAAAAATTTTTAGAAGATGAGGTGAATCTCTTCAATCGTAAAAGCACAAAAGCCAAGCAAACTTTTCATAATTTAGTTGAATTTGGGGTCATCAATTGAGCCCTTAGAACAAAAGTCAGCCTCTCTTCGTTTCCTGTGGTATTTATCTAAAAATTTCCCAAGATTCTTTACATTAAGAAATTACTTAATTCTTTTTTTATACATTAACGATTGCTTATACAAAATTTTATATATTAAATAATTAACTTTACACTAATCTGAATTTATAATATAAATTATAAAAACAAATACTCCAATATCAACTCCAGAGGATTTATGACTAGTTCAATCACAAATAATAACAACCTTCGCACACAAGTAGATGATCATATAAGTAGAGATTATAAGAAAATTACAGAGAACTTAAGCCATTGTATTTTAAGCGGGCTTGAACAATTCGCAAAAAAGAATACTGAAAATGTTCCTATTGGGATCGCACGTATGAATGGTAATCGCCTGCAATTTATCACACTTGAATACACTAAAAATGAAATTGAAGTTTTACATTTGAGTCTATGTTGTGCTAAAAATAAAAAATTCACGAAAAAATCAAGGGATGAAAAAAATTTAGAAAAAATCCAACAGCAGTTGGACAAAACCCACTTTAAAATCAATGCATCTTCCGATAAAAAAACGAAATTAGCCACCTTAAATGAAAAAGCTAACAAATTACAGTCCAAGTTAAATCACTTAAAAAATAAGATATCTGCACAAGGTGAAAAACCCCTAATCGAAAAAAAAGAGGAGGAAGTTGTCGCCGAAATCCTTACACGAAAAAATGAAATTATTGAAGATAAATTAAGCTCTTATCATTCCTGTCTCATTATTCACAAGATCATAGGTTATAAAGTAAGGATCGAATACAAAAACATGGATCTTCCTGCAGACATGAAAATCGAACTTGATAAGCTAATAGAACTTAACAACTTGAATAATGCCATCAGTTTTCAATTTTAAAAACGAGCTTGGTCCTGTAAAACACCCATGTACATGACTGAATTGATTTTATGAAAGGTATGTGCCCTCCAAGGATGTCCTGGCCCCCTCCCCCAATTCTCCTGATAAAATGAGAATATAGAAAGCTTGGTGTGAAGTGGCTCTTAAGTGAATCTACTTTTTACCCCTCTACAGACCAAGCATGAGGGTTTTTTAACTGAGGAATCATTGTTGACATTTCAGGTCCAATGATTTCTTCTAGTTTCTGGCCGAGATGAGCCGCTAATTCAGGATGATGTCTTTCCAGCCAGCGATGAAACTTAAAAGTCTTGCTAAATAGTTCTTGCTTGTACACTTGCGGATTTGACATTTCTGGTTTAAGAACGAATTGCCCCACATCAATATGGTAGGGTCTAGTGCCAATAGCTCCCGTATTTTGCATTAAAGCATGGTCATTGTCTGCTAACCCTCGTTCATATTCAGATAGGATCATCCCTAATAAGTTATCTATAAGCTCTTTTCCTTCAGCGACTTGACCTTGACGCATAAATGCATCAATGGTGGAGCAGAGCATTTGTGCACGTCTTTGCAACAAAAACTCCATATTATCTAAGTCTAACTGATGCTCAAAACCCATTTTGTCATAAATAGTGAGTGTCTGATTGAAATCATTCGTTTTATTTAGATGAAGATAGACTAAACCGGTCTCGTTTTTTAGATGATCATAGGCGACCTTCCAACCAGAAAAAAGCATATCAAGCTTTTTGTTTTTTTTCTCAATTTTAAACAAGCGGTACCGGTTCACCACAGGGATAAATTCAAAATAATCCAACCACACTTGGGGACGAAAACGTTGATACTTCACAAATTTGAGCACATAAGCGCCGTCATCACTAGCAAAGACATAGGACTGACACCCTTTACCTAGATACCTAAACTTTTGTGAAAAGATTTTTTTCAATTGATTCTTTTCGTCATTTGAAATGGGGTCTATCTCCCACTCCTTGCGATGTGTGAAATCTGACGTGATATTACCAATGGTAAAACCTGCCGTCACTCTATAGTATAGACGTCCAGCTCCGTAGGTTAATAAAATAGTTAAGCTGATGTACATTAAGACTTTAAGATACTTCTTCATCATCAAAAGTGTATTATAATTTTTTAAAAGTTGTAACTATACTCGCAAAATTAGAATGAGAACCATTTTTTTTCCTGCGCCTAAAACAAGGAAAATTCAAATCCGCAGGTTTAAGAGACAATGATTATATTTTGAAGATCATTCATAAGCAAGATGTTTGTTGCTAAAAAATATTTTGGGACTATGATGAAAATTTAATAACACAGAAGTTTAGGTTCTCCTTATGCAGTCATCCCCTTCCTTCATTGGTCGTCTGTTGAGTCGATTCTCTTTGATACAAAAATTTCTCTTGATTAGTTTAATTTTTGCTCTCGCTCTTATATTTGCCATTTTTAAAATGTTAAGTCTTCAAAATCAAGAAATTGAAATTGCTTCCAGAGAAATTCTGGGAAATAAGTATGAGCGCTTAATTCGATCTGTTTACGAGAATATTGCTCTTCACCGCAATGAAACAAATAACTACATGATAGGGAAGAGAGATAAAGCAACTCTTTCACGCTTAGAAGAAGAAATTAACACTCTTTTTCAAAATTTAATTAACTATGATTCTCAAGTGGAAGACCAGCTACGCACTAGATCCGCGGACTTTGAACAGCATGATTCAAGAAATCTAAAACCTGATGTCTTATTGCAAAAATGGAACCATCTCCTGCAGTCCATCCCCAACGTAACAAAACACGAGAGCAATACGCTTCATCTGGAACTTCTAGAAGATCTTCAATCTCTTATTCTTTATATCACAGAGACTTCAGAACTACTCCAAGACCCCCAAATAAATAATTATTATTTAATCCATACGCTTTATTGGTTACTTAGCGAAAATCTAAAAAGCATTCCTACCATCAATATTGAATATGAACACTACCAAGAAGATAAAGTCATCAATCCTCCATATGCAGAGCTCGAAAAAAACAAAATTCATGATTGGTTAGTGATCCTTGAAATGCACTTAAGTGAAATTAAAGAAAACATTGATAAAATTATATTTTATCAAAAAAAATTCGAAAATAATTATGACATCGAAAAAAAACTCCAAGGCCCTCTTCAGGAATTATCCATCGCCTATGAAAAATATATTCAGACTGTGGAAAAACACCTCCATGATAATGAACTAGGGATTCCCCCCAATATTCCCTTCAATGATGTTAAAAATGCCTATGTCCAGAATTTTGCACTTTCTAACGCGATCAGCGACATCTTACAGAAGGCCTTAGAAAATCGTTTAAGCGAGTTAAAAAATGATCGCTGGATGTCTGTAGGGCTTACAACCTTAATCGCCTTGGCTGCCTTTGCTCTTGGGGTGGCTGTCATGAAATCCATTACTCAGCCTTTACAACAAATGATGAAAGCTGCCATTGCACTGGGAGACGGGGACTTATCCGTGCGTGTGCCTGTTGTCTATGATGATGAAGTAGGAAAAGTCAGCCAAGCATTCAATAAAACCGCTGACTCGCTACAAGACTTACTCAAGCAACTGCAATGGGCAGGAATTCAATTGACCACATCAACCACGGAGATTGCAGCGACAGCTAAGCAACAAGAAGTCACCGTCGTTGAGCAGGAGTCCACGACAAAACAAATAGCGGTCACAGCCAGAGAAATTTCTGCGACAACTAAAAATTTTGCTAAAACGATGAAAGAAATTAGTGAAACAGCGGAAAACACTTCGTCTTTGGCCACTTCTGGTAAGGAAGGCCTACTCCAAATGGAAGCGACCATGCGACAAATGGTGGAAGCTGCCGCCAATATAGCGGCTAAACTTTCTGTATTAAACGAAAAAGCAAGCACCATCACGAATGTCGTGACTACAATTGCCAAAGTGGCCGACCAAACGAATCTACTTTCTTTGAACGCCGCTATTGAAGCAGAAAAAGCCGGTGAGCAAGGCAGAAGCTTTGCTGTGATTGCACGGGAAATTCGCCGCTTAGCAGACCAAACGGCTAATGCGACACTAGATATAGAAAAAATGGTGAACGAAATGGTATCCGCAGTGTCAGCGGGAGTAATGGGCGTAGACAAGTTTTCCGATGAAATCAATACAGGGGTCAGCCAGGTCACAACAGCTGGCGAGCAGCTTTCAAAAATTATTGAGCAAGTTCAGCAATTAACAGGTAGCTTTGAAAGTGTCAATGAGGGAATGCAGGCGCAATTTACAGGGGCAGAGCAAATCAATGAATCTATATTACAGCTTAGCGAAACAGCTCAACAGACCTCGGAATCTATACGCCAATTTCATAAGTCGATCGAACAATTGAATCACGCCGCCCAAGAGCTCCAGTCTATGGTCTCACGCGTAAAAAAATAAATGCCTTCGTGAAAGTCCCTTTGAGTTCACAAGCATTGGCAAAACGTCAAAGAAACGCACGTTTGGCACCTCTGAACTCCTGCCACTCCAAGGATTGCTGACCCCAGTCGATTTTGAACATTCTTTACAAGATCCCCGTAATCTTATATCCTATTTATCATCTAAGTTTTGGGTTGTAGATACTTCTCATCCAAGCCTTCGTGAGGGTGTAAATTCTAGCAGGGTCCATATGAAATATATGTGGGCCCTGCTAGAATTTGGGCTCCCCGAAGCTTGGAAGTGACCCAACGTTTGGTTACTTACAACAATGAGGTGATTATGTTAAAAATCGATCTTCGCGGAAAAAAAGCGTTTATTGCAGGTGTAGGAGATGATCAGGGTTACGGATGGGCGATCGCAAAGGCTTTAGCGGAAGCCGGAGCAGAAATCCTGATCGGCACATGGACTCCCATGATGAAAATTTTCGGAACGAGTCTAGCAAATGGTAAGTTTGATGAATCGCGTATGCTCTCAGATGGCTCCCTCATGCAAATTGCTAAAATCTATTCCTTAGATGCCGCTTTTGATTCCATGGATGATGTTCCTCAAGAAATTAAAGAAAATAAACGTTATAAAGAGGCATCTGAATACACCATCACAGATGTCGCTAAAGCTATCGAAAGAGATTATGGAAAAATCGATTTATTTGTGCATTCATTAGCCAATGGCCCAGAAGTACAAAAAGATCTCTTAGACACCTCACGTAAAGGGTATTTGGCAGCCTTAAGCGCCTCTTCCTATTCGTTTATTAGTCTATTGGCACATCTAGGCCCTATCATGAATCCCGGAGGAGCTACCCTCTCACTGACTTATATCGCTTCTGAAAAAGCAATCCCTGGGTATGGCGGAGGAATGAGTTCAGCTAAGGCAGCCTTAGAAAGCGATACACGTTCATTAGCTTGGGAAGCAGGTCGAAAGTGGAATATTCGAGTCAATACAATCTCTGCAGGTCCTTTACGTAGCCGTGCAGCAAAAGCAATAGGATTTGTGGATCGCATGATCGCTTACAGCGAGTCTAATGCACCCATCACCAAAGACTTGCAGGCGACAGAAGTAGGGAATGTAGGGGCTTTTTTACTCTCTCCCTTGGCTTCTGGTATCACAGGCTCGATCGTCTACGTCGATAACGGCTTGCATGCAATGGGTGTAGCAGTCGATAGCCCTACTCTCGCCCAATCCTAATTTTCTTGAGGCTCTGATTGCAGCAGTCAGAGCCTTGACCCCTCTTTGTTTTAGATAGTTTTAAATCGCCAGTAACGTTGAGGAAAAAGTAAAAGATCTCGATAAGAAACGCCTGGCTTTTGATGCGTCCTCTTATACCAATCTAAAGCATATGCAGCTTCGCCTTTGTGAACCGCTTCTATTAAGCTCTTTTCTAAAGCGTCTGGCGAGGAAATAGTAATTTGGGAGTATAACGGATCTTTCCAAAGAGAAATACGATGAGATCCTATTCTTAAAAATTTTTGAATGGGAATGGTTAACTCACAATCGAGCGACAGTCCCGCAAAAGCGGCGATTTGCGTGGCAAACGTACAGCACTGATTTCCTGTAATGGCGTAAGAAGAGTAATCGTACAGTTCAATAAATTTGAGAATTTTTTTAAACTGCTGCCCAGTTATAGAAACTTTTGCAGCAAACGTGGGATAATGCCTGCCAGAGCCCCACTGAAAAAATCCATCTTTTTGGGTATTCCAGAGATAAGAGATAGGATTGGCCGTCCCTTTTTCGTACCCCATAAAGACTCCTTCGATGTACCGCGGCTGTAAAACACCCAGTTCTCCAGAGTGCCCGCCTTCTAGAACCACGCGTCTCCCCTGCATCCATCCCTCTAGATAGATCCACGCATGTCCGACATCACCATTTTTACTTCCATCACTCGGATGCTTCGCCAAAGATTTAAATAATGATCGTGAGCATGAATAGTCTAAATGTCGAGCCTCCACGAGTATCACTAAAAAATAATCATCCTCTTGAAATTGTGCATCCTGGGGAGATGCTAACTCTAAATGACGATAAAATGAGTGGTAGACTGAGTGAGTGGGCCTGTAACTACACCCTACTAAAAGCGTCAAAAAAAACACTGAGGCAAGCAGGAAACTTTTCAATCGTTTTTGCATGGCTTTAGTTTTAAGCGGACCTTTAACTGTGCATCTTCAGAACGCCTTAAGGTTCTAAAAAATAGATGCCAATCATAGGACTTATAGCGATTGCCACCCTTTAATAAAATCTGACTAGGACGATTTCCCCTCATCACATGGCCTAAAAACTGCCCTTGGCCTTTTTGGAGGGTAACCTCTAGTAAGAGTTGCATCTGTGGTGTTTCTAATATAAATTCTTCAGACAAATCAAAGGTCGAAGCTGTTTCACCCTGAATGGTCATTTTAATCTCAGACTCAACATCGAAAAAGAAGGAAAGTTCCCGACATTTTTCTCGGTCCTCCACTTTAAACTCTGGAGCGAGGTTGACTATGAAATCTATAAAATTTTCTCCTGACTTAAAGTCTATCGATTGATAGTTTCCTCCCTGACAGACAAAAGAGTGAACTTGCTCATGATCTCCCCAGACCAGAGAAAGAGGATGAAAGGCATGGTCCTGTGCAACGTGTTGTAAGGCTGTTTTATCTATCCAGCTGAAAGCATAGGTATCAGCTTGAAAAATAGACCACGGACTTCCGTCTACCTCTCCATCTAATCGATAAGGTAAAGCGAGGGACTGTAATGTTTCACCCGTAGGACGAATCAAGACAGCCTGCAGATGAAAGGGAGCATCATTTAAAACCCGCGGACTTAACTGTTGAGAAAAATATCCTAGGTACAAATCATAAAGTGTCACCTGTGGTTGTTCCCCTTGCTGAAATTGTCTCATACCGGGGCCCACATAGGTAGCTGTCGATTGGTGCCAAGAGGCTCTTATATGGTTCCAAAATAGTTTCCAGGGGCTGGATTGAATCTGCTCGTAAGCAAGCTGAAGAGCAAGACAGATCTCTGCAATAGAAGTAGGGATCAGCCAAGCGCGCTGCAATCCCAGACTTAAAAGTTGATTTAATTGAGCTTCCCCCTGCTCTTCCATGTGAGTCTCACCGAAATAACGTCCAAATACTTTAGCTAAAGCACCTATTTGGATCGATAATGCATATGAAGGCGGCTTTTCTTCCGAAGCATTCAGAATTAATCTCATCAAAGCCTTTGAAGCATCCACGAGACGTTGTTTAAGCTCGCTACCTACCACCTGAGAAAATTCAACAAGAATCAAGTAAAAAGCAGGCAACAACTGGACCCCTGCAAAACGATCTCTGCAACGTGGGTATTCATGGAGATAGATCGGAAAGTTTCCGTCGTCTTTACTTTGAAAGTGCAGCAGACGATCCAGAAGATCTCTGGCTTCATTCATGTGTTCACTTGTCTTAGCTCTTAGCAGCGCTAAGATAAACCACGTATTTTCCGCAAAAGGGATGGTGTGTTGAAATTCCTCTTGCTCGTCGTGGTAGAGATGAATGAAACCTGTTTGTTTACTTTGTCTCTTTCTTCCAGCCACCAAGGCCATCTCATTCAGCTGTCTTTCTAAATTTTTTGTAGGTAAATCATGTTCCATCATCATTAAAGCCTTGTGCCTCCGGCTATTTCAATATTTTGTCCTGTTACATAACATGCCTGGTCCGAGAGAAGGTAAAGGATTAAATCTACAACTTCTTTGTATGCCCCTAGGCGTTGCATAGGAATCTTAGTTAAATCTTTGGGTTGATCGACGGACTCTTCTAAATACCCTGGAGAGACCATATTGACGCGTACTTGCTCTTTAGCCAACTCTAAAGCTAGGGATTTAGTCAACTTCAGTAAAGCAGTTTTTGTGAGAGTATATGAAGTCGCGTGAGTATCTGCTCTGGAAGCTTCCGCCCCTGCCACACCGAGATTGATGATGCTTCCTTGATTTTGCTTGAGGCTAGGTAAAAGATAACGTATCAGCAAATACGGTGTGTGCAGATTGGTTTGGAATAATTCATACCACTGTTCTAAAGAGATATTTAAACAAGAACCAAGCGCATAATTTCCGACATTGTTAATTAAATGCACAGTGTTGGGAAATTTATCTAGGTAGTTTTGAATAAACTGAAGGGTGGATTCCAGGGTTGAAAAATTTCCCTGCATACATTCTACCCTAAGCCCTTGACGCAAGCTCTCTTCTTTAATCGCAAAAGCTTCTTTTTCACTGTGGTTATATTGAATCACCACCGCATAATTCTGAAACGCTAGCTCTCGACTAATCGCAGCTCCTAAGTTTTTGGCACCGCCTGTCACTAAAATCCAAGGCGTCTCAGTCTTTTTTATCACCATATTCTAATTCCACATAAGCGTACGAAGCTGTAGGAATCGCACCAGGTTTTTTAATGTTCACCTTCACCCAATCCAGTTCATATTTTTTTCTTAACGCATGAATGGTCTCATAAGCTAACGTTTCCAACATGTGAAATTCACCCCTTATAGCAATATCAGAGCAAAAATCGGCTAATGTGGCATAACAAACGGAACGGTCTAAGACGTCTTCTTGCGCAATTGTAGCAAAATCCACCTGCGTTTCCAAACTCATGAAAATCTCCTGCTGCTTCACCCTCTCTTCGGGATTTACACCTATGATGCAGTGAATGCGGTGATCTTTGAAACCTATACTTCCTTTCATGAAATTCTCTTTAGTAAGGATGTGCCAAATACCATTGGATTAATGGGTATAATTCTTTATTTAAGCTCAGTGTTAAGGCTTTTTCTGGCTTTATCCAAAGATACTCCTCCCCTTCTTCGTTCAGGAGCACCTGATCTTTAGAACAGTCAGGAGAAAGTCTTCCAACAAAATCATTCATGACAAAGTGATTAGGCTTTTTAAACTCCTGAGAATAAATGGAATCTTGGACAAAGGCAAAACGTAGATCTACAATTCTAAGACCTGTTTCTTCCCCTATTTCACGCTTAGCCGCTTCTTCCCTAGTCTCGCCCATTTCGACTTTTCCACCAGGGATTGTATAATCAACATTCCATTTTGGAGATTTTACTAATAAAATCTCGCCATCACTTGCCACAACAAGGACCCCTACAGTCACTAGGGGATACATATTTTTTTTATCTAAACTCAAGAGATACCCCTATGATCATAATACCTAGCAAAACTAGTCTCGATGCTATTTTTCCGGAACTTCAAAAGCCTCTATTGCTTGAGATAACCCCTCAATAATCCCTCCTCTAGTAGCAGATGGAGCGATAATATCTGCTTTTGCCCTTAACTCTTCCGGAGCATTTTCCATTGCGATCTTTATATGAGCCACTTCAAACATACTGAGATCATTTAAATCATCTCCGGCAGCCACAACTTTGTCTTTATAATCTAACCATTCCATTAAATCTTTTAAAATAGATCCCTTACTAACCTGGGGATGCGTAGCTTGAACGACATAATAATCCTTAGAAAATGGATCCTTGATCACGGGAACATGCAATCCTAACATTTTTTCTATGTTTTCTGCAATCTGGATAGAAGAAGCGTAATTCCCAAAACATTTAAGAGAAGGAAACTCTTGAATAGGTAGATCATCAAAGGATGATAAATCCACCCACTGTTCACCAAAAGCCTTTTGTCGCTCTTTCAAATAATTTAAAAGGTTTCGAGAAAAGTGATTTTCTCGATAAAAGCACAAATTGTTAAATTCTAAGCCTGAATAGATCACAAAATCCGAGGGTTCATCTAGACAGATTTTTTCCATCGCTGGAATCACAGACAAATCTAAATACTTTTTGATTAAGATCTTACAGTCGGGCATCGATAAAAGAATAGCTCCGTTCTGTACAGCGTAGTAAAAATCAAAAGGCAATGCCTGCAATACAGTGTATCCAAAATCGAAAGTACGACCGGTAATAAAAACAAAAAGCCATCCTTTTGCGGATAATTCTTTAAAGTAGTGAACTACCCGTTCAGGAATCTCGCGCATTTCTGCTGTAATTGTCCCATCAATATCTAGAGCAATCAAGCCTTTAATCTTTTTCATCATAGACTCCATCCGTGCTTTGATTCATCTGGTCCCCTCTGACAAAGTTTGATAAGATCCTACCACAAAGGTTCACATAAAAATACTCTTTAGAGAAACTCTAATTACATAAAAACCCTAAGGTTTTATAATAATTCATACTCCCTAAGATTAGTAATAGTGAAAATTAGGATTAACTAATCACTTGAGTTAGGGCAACTTCCCAGTCTGCATCAGAAAAATGTTTTTCGTAAAATTCTTTTGATTGTCTTACTTGTTCTTTATCTATTGAAGTTGAAAGTTCTTTTAAAAGAAATGTTTTCCCACTTGTGGCGTCAACTAAGGCTCCAAAATGATAATAATTATGCAATAAATTCTTTTGCACCCTTCCAAGAGTCGCCAAAGCTTTTTTTAAATACATGTTTTTTGTGCTTACTTTTTCAAATCCAGCTTCCATGATTTTTGCTACGATCTTTTCTCCCCATTTAAAAGATTCGGTGTTTTCTTTCCAACCACCTATAATCACAACCTTTACATCTCTAGGGCTCACAGAATTCTCTTTGAATTTATCAAAGATAAGGCTCAAAGATTCAACTTTTGTGGTGGTGTCAAGATGAGCCATTGAAGCAAATGGGCCACTTGTAAAAGTCACGACATAGCAGGGACCAAAACTCCCTGTTTTTATCTGAGGCTTATCAGAATTTGATGATGTAAACGCCCAATTTTTTTGAAAAATATTAATAGTCATAAAAACTACTTTATGTTTTTGATAAAAATTAATTTATGATTACAAAATAAAAAAAATTAAAACAAATAATAATTCCGTTAACTTTTTATTTAAATAGGTTTGACTATAAGGCCGCTCTGTTTACTTGCAAAATTTTTGTTATTTTGGACATAGCATGATACCTCATCACTTAATTTTTTGTCTTTTCTAAATATTTAAGCCGGAATTTCATCCAATAAGACTTATTCCAAAACGTAAATGCCACTTATATGGATAGCATTCATCTAGTTTAGCATTGAATAGCACAAGAGATTGCATGGAAAACTTTTAGCAGAATTGTTAGTAAGAGGAACAAAGGTTTAATCCGCATTATTTGGATAATATGCAACAAATGGAACTAATAAATTCACAAATATCCTACTTTTTTATTGATTTATCCAATCAATCGAAGTTTTTACCCATCTAAATCAATAGCATTAATTAATATTTAACAATTCTTAATAATCATAATGTATAATATGTATTTAATTTTTAACAAATTGAGGTCATTATGGTTAGTCAAGTCACAAGCCACCCATCAGCTGCGTATCAAACACAAGATCCTTATCTTCCAAAAAATTTAAATACTTTCAAAAAACTCGCTTACATTCCCGTGATTGGAAGTCTAATTTGTGGAATTTTGCTAAAAAAATTGGAAAAAGGCTTAAAAGCCATACCCGAGCATGATCTAGTTAGCAGAGTAAAAATTTTGAAGCATGTACGCGACGTAAATAAAGCCCAAGTATTTCAAGCAGCTCTCACCGCTTCTCTTGCAGTGATGGCAGCAGTAGTCAGTGCGGTATCTTTGAGTGTATTTGGAATAATAATGGGAGCAGTTGGCCTAGGAGTTAGTGCTCTTCTTCTTGCCAGATCTATAAAAAACTTGGAAAATACTAATCGTGAATTAAAAGAGACTGAGAGATTAATCCATCCCTAAATTTGTATTTCAGGGGCTTAAAACTAAGCCCCTGAAATGTCATCTTACCAATTCGAACCTTGTTTCTTTTGGCCTGGATTGCCTTTATTTGGCTGATAAGGCTGGTCTTGTTTTGGGTTTGCTGGGTTTGTCTTAGGATTTGGTTGTTGTAATGGATTTTTTTGTGGGTTTTGTTTTTTAGTGTCCATATTTACCTCCTAGAAAGTTGAGTTGAAGGACAACTTCTTCTTCGCATATGAGAGCGTACTATGTCAACAAAAAATTATAATTTATCATAGAATTAAAATTAAATCTCACTTTATAAAGTAGTTAAAATATTAACTTTTTTTATCGATTTTTTTGAATTTGGATTAAAGTTGATTAGACTTCTTTCAACTTTCAATTTGCTTGAAATAACCTCTTCTTGTTGTGCTGATTTTTTAATGATTTTGGGGAGTATAAGAGTGTATCTGTCTTAGGCTAAGCTTTGCTAGACAAATAGTGAGATTAATCTTCACTCTTCGATACATTGCAGCGAAATTAAGTAAAAAGAGTCATTTGAAATTCACTCGCTTTATTTTTTTTGGGAAGATGTAGTTTCTTAGGCTTAGCAGGTTCAAATACATTTTTTTGATTCGCATTTTCTTCTAGATGCACGAGTATTTCTTTCGCCCTAGCAATGACTGACAAAGGAAGCCCGGCTAAACGACCGACATGAATTCCATAACTTTTATCTGTACTCCCCCGCACTATCTTGCGTAAAAACACAATTAAATCTTCTGCCTCATGCACAGCGACGTGATAATTAACGGCGCCAGGAACACGCTCCTCTAGCTTGGTTAATTCCCAATAATGCGTCGCAAACAAAGTTTTTGCTTGTCGACCTTCTGCCATTAATAAATATTCCGCCACAGACCAAGCGATAGAAATGCCATCATATGTACTGGTACCACGTCCGATTTCATCTAAAATCACTAAAGATCTAGGGGTCGCATTGTTCAATATATTGGCCGTCTCTGTCATTTCCACCATAAATGTGGATTGGCCTCTCGAGAGGTCATCACTAGCCCCAATGCGGGTAAAAACCTTATCTACAATGCCGATATGAGCGCTTTTGGCCGGCACAAAAGAACCCATTTGAGCCATAATGGTCATTAAAGCGACTTGACGAATATAAGTAGATTTTCCGGCCATATTGGGACCCGTAATAAGCAATAAGCGATTAGCCTGATCGTCCATCATTGTGTCATTGGGAATAAACTTTTCTGACCCGTTCAATGCTTCAATGACAGGATGTCTACCCTCAATAATCTGTAAAATTGTACTTTGATCCACAATGGGTCGTGAATAGTCATATAAAAGAGCAGCTTCCGCAAGACCGCGTAAAGCATCGATCTTGGCAACAGCTTGAGCCACTTGAAAAACTTGCTTTGTATACTTAGCAATTTCCAATCTTAGTGCATGAAATAATTCTGTCTCGATCGATAGGATCCGCTCTTCTGCTGTTAATACTTTTTGTTCAAAATCTTTTAGCTCAGGTGTGATGTAACGTTCACCATTCACTAAAGTTTGTCTTCTTTGAAAACTATCCGGCATCCGATCTGTCTGGCCCTTGCTTACCTCAATATAGTATCCAAACATACGGGTAAAGCCTACCTTCAATGTTTTAATACCGGTTTCTTCCCTTAAGCGTGTTTGATAGTTAGATAACCAAGTTTTGCTATCCTGGCTAATCGCTCTTAATTCATCCAGTTCTGCATTAAAGCCCTCCCGAAAAACACGTCCGTCACTAATCCTTAAAGGAGGTTCGTCTACTAAGGCACTTCCAATCAGTTGTGTCATGCCCAGGGGTTCTTCTAGTTTTTGCTCTTCTTGATCGATTAAAATTGAATAGATGGCTAAAGGTTGGAGCTTATTTTTTAAAAGTGGGACATCTAGAAAAGAACATCTTAAAGCAACCAAATCACGGGGTGTGGCATACCCTGAGCTAATTTTCATGATGAGACGTTCCAAATCGCGCACACTTTCCAGGATGGTCTTGACAGCTTCCATCGATGCTTTATGTACAAGAAACGCTTGGATTGCATCTTGTCTACGTTTGATTTCTTCAATAGAAAGCAGGGGCTGTTTAATCCAATTCCTCATCAAACGCGCACCCATGGGAGTACACGTTTTATCTAAAATATTCAACAGAGTACTTTTTCTTGAACCATCGTAGAGACTAGCAGTAATTTCAAGGTTGCGCTGTGTGATACGATCCAAGGACATATATTGAGAGGTGGAGTAGGTCGACAGATCTTGGATATGCTCTAAAGATAAGCAGAGATAATCTTGTAAATAGCTGAGCATAGCTCCGGCAGCATTAATCCCTGCCACCATCCCTTTTAGCCCAAAACCGTCTAAGCTATGCACTTTAAAATGATTAATTAAAAAATCATGGGCAGTTTGATGTTCAAAATGCCAATTATCGTGCGTGGTGATTAGAAGCTCATGGGCTTGTTTGATATCCTTTATAAATTCAGCCTGTTTTTCTTGGAACTTTTGCGAGATGAGACACTCAGCGGGTCTTAAGCGAAAGATTTCATTGGCAAGATCATGTTCATTGTCGAATTCAATGACCATGAACTCCCCTGTCGTTAAGTCGATAAAGGAAAGTCCATAGATGATTCCTACTCTCGAAATTGCTGCAAAATAATTATTGGATTTATCAGATAAAAGAGAAGAGTTAATTACCGTCCCGGGTGTGACTACCCTGACCACCTCGCGTTTAACTATGCCTTTAGTTTTTTTGGGATCTTCCGTCTGCTCTGCTACAGCGACTCGATATCCTTTAGCCACCAACTTATCGATATAGGCTTCACTTGTGTGCGCTGGAATCCCTGCCATGGGAATCTCCTGGCGTCTGGTCAACGTCAGTTCAAGCTCTCTTGCAATAAGGGCTGCATCTTCATAAAAGGCCTCATAGAAATCTCCCAACCGAAACAGGAGGACAGCATCTCCAGCCACTTCCTTACAGGCTTGCCACTGCGCCATCATAGGGGATACTTTTGCATCGGATTGTACATCGGGACTTGTCATATACTACCTTTTCTTCGAAATTCTTCAAAAACAGAGATCACTTGATAAAGTCCTAATTGAGTAATATAAAATTTAAAGTAAATATCCCCCCTCGCAGCAAAAGACCCTGAGGAGGATAGATGCGAAAAGTATCAATTTTTTTTAGAAAACTCTAAAATTAGGATTTTTAAGATCCATGCATTTTGACAAACTTAATCGCGTTATGCAAGAAAAAAAGGAGACGGGGGGCAAAAACTCATAGATCTGCGATCAGGTGATCTGCGAGGCTTTCACTCACTTGATCTAACGGATCAAATAAATCTTTAAGGATTTGACGAGCTTTTTTAAGAGAGTACCGACAAAAGAATTTTGTTGTTTCAAGATCACAGCCGATTAAATCTATCTTATCATGGGCTCGCTCTAAATCACTATCCATTTTGCTCAGTACGGCGGCGGTAACATAAATATGAATAGCAGCTAAGGAAATGCGCTCTAGATCTTGCTGTTTCTGTACTAGCAGATCGCCATAGCGCCATAAAAGCTTCAGCACAGATTTTCCTAAAAAAGCTGTAGTTTGGGTCAATGATTTTGCTTCTTTTTGTAAAGATGGCGAATAGAGCTCTAGGTTAGAGGGCCAAAACAAGTTAAACAAATATTTCCAATTTTCTCTCACCTGATCTTTGGATTCCCAGAAACTTTTCGTAGATTGGAGCATTTGTTTTAGATGAACGCCTACTTCTTTAATTCCATTCATGGAAATAAAAAGATTCATCACTTCGTTGGATCCTTCCACGATCATACCAGGTCTACAATCACGCATCAACAATTGGTAGGGCTTATCATTAAACATGGCTTTCCCGCCAAAAATTTGCATAGTCTCAAAAATCATCTTCCATAAAGCCTCCGTGGAAAATACTTTGACAATTGCCGCCTCTAGCATAAAATCTTTTTGTCCATGATCGACTTTTCCTGCGGTAAAGTAGGTCACTGCATCGATCGCATAGGCTAGTGCGGCCAACGTCGACAACTTGTTTTTGACTAATCCAAAATTAGATAAAGGCTGATTAAATTGATGCCTTTCGCGCGCATACTTGAAGGTGTGGTCCACTAAGATTTTCGCAGGTCCCGCACAGCCAGCCCCTATAGTTATTCTACCATAATTCAGAACAGTTAAAGCGACTTTTAGCCCCTCCCCAATTTTACCTAAAATATTTTCCGCGGGCACTTCCATGCGATCAAATTCTAGGCTCGTACTCTGAACTCCCCGAATCCCAAATTTATCCAAAGCAGGCGTGGTAATTTTAAAACCAGGCATATCAGGCGTCACAATAAAAGCTGTGACTCGTTGCTTAACGCCCTGTCCTGTATCTACATCTGTCTTAGCCATGACAGTAAATATTTTTGCAAAACTTCCATTCGTAATCCACTGCTTCTTGCCCGTTATGTAAAACACATTTTTTGCGGCATCGTACTCAGCAAAAGTTTCTACAGCATTCGCATCAGAGCCTACATTAGGCTCTGTCAAGGCAAAAGAAGCAACTATTTCTCCTGTGGCTATTCTTGGAAGCCATTTCTCTTTCTGTTCTGGTGTACCGAAAAGCAACAAAGCTTTGAAACCAATACTTTGATGAGCCGTCAAAAAAGCAGAGGTGGAACCACAACGCTGCGAAACGACTTCCAAAGCCTTACAATAAGCTGTTAACGACATGCCTAATCCCCCATAATTTTGAGGGATTGTCATACCTAACAGTCCTAACTTACCAAGACCTTCAATGACATTTGCAGGAATCTTAGATTCTCGATCAATCTCCTGAGGATCTATATGAGCCTCACAAAATTGACGTAACTTGTGACAAAAAAGGTCCGTACGCTCCTTTTCTTCTAAGGAGGGACGAGGATAAGGAGTGATCGCAGGATCTATTCGGCCAAAAAATAACTGTTTAGCAATGCTTAGTATAGGAGTGTTGTGATCCTGAGGTACGACATCTATAGGGGGCATATTTTCAGTCATAAGAAATTCCTTTTAAATAGATGTAGCATAAAATTCATTAGTTGATAATATAATTTTAAGGAGTCTTCTTTAATCCATATCTTTATACAACAAAAAAAGTCCTGTATGTTAGGAGATTATATGCGTATTTGGAAAACACCTATTGATTTAAATAGCATCGCAGAAACGCGCGCTAACACACTTGTGGAATTAATGGGTATTGAATTTACTGAAATAGGTGAAGACTTTTTGAAAGGGCGCATGCCCGTTGATAAACGCACTTATCAACCGCATGGGATTATGCACGGCGGAGCTTCCTGCGTATTTGCAGAAACTTTGGCAAGTATAGCTGCGAATCACTGCGTGGATTATTCGAAAGAGTTTTGCGTCGGTTTAGATATTTTTACGAGTCATATCCACATGGTTAAATCAGGATATGTCTATGGCACGGCTCGTCCTATAAACATTGGTAATACGATTCAAGTCTGGGGAGTGCGAATAGAAGATGAGAGCAATAAGCTCACTTCTCTCACTCGTCTCACAGTCTCTGTGTTGAAAAGACGAGCAGAGGAAACAGCCAGAACGGAAAACGCCTAGATAAAAGTGCACATTACAAGTGGGCAATAGCAGACTTCTTTCAAAACTTGGTTTGAAAGAAGTCTGTATAGGATTTAGACTTCACGAGCGGGTTTAAATCGCGCACCGTAGAGTGTTTCGTAGTATTTTAATCGTTCTATAATTTTCTCGGGACCCACCTCATGAGCATACTGCATCAAACCACCACGGAATGGAGGAAATCCCGTTCCCATGATCATGGCTATATCCACAGTATCTTCATCTGTCACGATTTTTTCTTGCAAACAGCGCCAGGCTTCATTAATCATGACATATAAGACGCGCTCTACGATTTCTTGATCCGAGATCTCACGATTCTTTTGCTTAATGAAAGGCTTTATAAAATTTTTTATTTCGGGATTTTCTCTCTTCTCTTTTCCCTGGTAGATATAAAAACCTTTTCCTGATTTTTTACCATAGAGCTTGTGTTCATTCATCACCTCAAGCAATGGAGGAGGTTTCATACGCTCACCATAGGCTTTTTCAAATAGATGTGACACTTTGTAGGAAACATCATTTCCCACCTCATCCCCTAATTCAAAAGGCGACATAGGCAAACCAAATTTTAGAAGCACGTCCTCTAATCTTTTCATGGAGACGCCCTCTTGAAACATCCAGATGACTTCATTAGCGCCGAGCACAAAAATCCGATTCACCAGGAAGCCTGCACAGTCCTGCACAACAATCGGTGTTTTGCCCAATTTACGACAGAAGTCTAAAGCACCTGCCACAACTTCTGGAGAGGTTGTTTTACCTGGCACAATCTCAACCAAGGGCATACGGTCTGCAGGGTTGAAAAAATGCATACCCACAAATCGCTCTGGATGCTGCATTGGAGCTGACATTTCCGCAATCGTTAATGAAGAGGTATTAGAAGCAATCATGGCTTTTGGAGACAACACGCTTTCTAGGTCTTTGAAAATTTGATGCTTCAGCTCAAGATTTTCTGTGGCAGCTTCAATAACCAAATCGATATTTTTAAATCCTTTATAGTCCGTGGTCGTACTAATTCTATGCATTTTAAGATTGACTTCATAAGGCTTAAATTTACGTTTTTTCATTAATTTATCGTAAATTTTTTGAATAGCGCCAAGAGCCTTGCCTAGGATATCCCAGTTAATATCCTTAATCCGAACTGGATAATCGGCCTTGCTACCTAAATAGGCAATTCCTATACCCATGGTTCCAGCTCCAATCACACCTATTTGACTCACAGGTGTGGGGAGCGTGCCAGCAGGCGCCCCGGTCACTTTTTTGATAGCCTCTTGAACAAAAAAGAGGTGGATGAGATGTTTTGCCACTTTAAATAACTGTGGGATCGATTCCACGAAGAGAGCCTTTTCCCTTTGTAACCCTTTATCCAGAGGCAAATCGTAAGTTTCTTCAATCACCTTCAAGGCCACTAAGGGTGCAGGATAATGCCCTTTGGTTTTATTCAAAATTTCTTCTCGCGCTTTCTTAAAGAAATAACTTCTGCCTAAAGAATTTCCCTCAAGTAACCAATGCTTAAATCCTGTCAATTTTCTCTTTTCTTCGATTTGCTTTTTGCCAGCGGGTGTTAAAATGAGATTCACAAATTTGTCTAAATCTACATCAGCAAATTCATGTGCAATAATGGCATCCGCGAGTTTGATTTTGACAGCCTTAGAACCATTAACAGGCCTTCCGGAGGTAATCATTTGAACCCCCTCCATCATCCCAATCAATCTGGGAAGACGCTGAGATCCCCCCCAGCCAGGAAATATACCGATGGTTGTTTCTGGCAATCCTAGCGAAGTTTTAGGTTGATCTGTGACTACCCGATATTTACAGGCTAAGGCAAGTTCTAAGCCGCCCCCTACACAAATACCATTTATATAAGCAATTGTAGGAAAAGGAAGAGAAGCTAGATTATTGTAAGCATGATGACCAGTCTCTAGTGCCTGAGAAGCGAAAGCTGGATCTTTAAAACCCGTTTCAAATTCATGTAAATTTGCCCCAGCTATGAAACTGTCGGGCTTGCCACTTTTAATCACTAAAGCCTTGATAGAGGCATTAGTTTTTAAACCATCGATTATTGCATCTAATTGTTTAAGGACATGCAAAGAAAGGATATTCACCTTTTCATCTGGTGCGTCTATTGTTAAGTAGGCGATTCCTTTATCGTTGACGTCTAGTTTCCAAATTTCTTTGTTCATTCTACCTCCAAAATCACTGCTTCCCCTTGTCCACCCCCAATACATAAAGAAGCAATGCCTACACGTTTGTTACGTTTTTTTAATTCTAAAAGAAGCGTCAGAATAAGTCGGGCCCCACTAGCACCTAAGGGATGACCAATGGCGACCGCGCCTCCATTGACGTTTAATCTTTCAAGATCCAATTCTCCAACTGCACTCTCTTGCCCTAGTTCTTTTTTAGCAAACATATCAGAGGCAAGCGCTTTTTTTATTGCTAACACTTGGCAAGCAAAGGCTTCATTAATTTCAATTAAATCGATATCCCCCAGCTTTAATCCACTTTTTTTGAGAATCTTGGATATCGCATAAGCAGGCCCCAGTCCCATTTTACTGGGGGATAAGCCCACAGATACGTATTCAGTAATATACCCCAGGGGTTGATAACCTAATTCTTTAGCTTTTTCCTCACTCATCATCAATAAAGCTACCGCCCCATCTGTCACTTGGCTGGAATTTCCTGCCGTCACTGTGCCGCTCACCTTCTCAAAAACAGGCTTCAATTTCGCCAAAGCTTCTAAGGTTTGATTTGCACGCGGTCCGTCGTCTACTTGTTGAACCTTGCCATATTTCGGAGGAATGGGAATAGGAACAATCTCTTCTGCTAGACGGCCATTCGTGGTCGCATTCATGGCTCTTGTTTGACTTAGGAGGGCAAATTGGTCAGCCTCTTCTCTAGTCACGTGAAATTCTCTCGCAATATTTTCAGCTGTCTGCCCCATGGATAAACCACACAACGGATCTGCAATCACTGGAACGTTTGGCTTTAGAAAAGAAGGTCTAAAAGAAAAGAGTGTCGAGAGCTTTTGTTGCCAGGTTTTCGCTTTGTTTAAGGAGACTAGAAAATCCCGCATTTTTTTTGGAAACGTTACAGGAAAGCTACTCATAGATTCCGCCCCGCCCGCAATAACAATTTGAGCATCGCCTTGTAAAATACGATTCATACCGCTCACCACAGCTTCCATGCCCGATGCGCAGTTACGGTTGACTGTAAATGCAGGAACTTTTTCTGGTATACCAGCCTTTACAGCAATCACACGCCCCACATTAGATGCGTTGGGCGGTTCAATCACATTCCCCAATATAAATTCATCGATTAATTGAGGGTCAATCCCTGAGCGATTGATCAATTCCCTCACTACGGAAGCTGCCAGATCATCCACTTCAATGTCGTTAAAAGCACCATTCGCACGGCAAAAAGGTGATCTCACACCCGCGACGATCGCTACTCGCTTTTTCATAAGGACTCCTTTGGATACATGGTATCAATTAATTCCTTATACCGCTGTTCAACGGCATCCCTTCTTATTTTCATAGAAGGGGTCAATTCCCCACTCTCCACACTGGGGGCATGAGGAATGAAACGAAAATCTTGAATCTTTTCATACTTATTCAAATGTTCATTGATTTGGTCAATCACTTTTTGCATCTGCTCTCGGATCAAAGGGGTGGAAAGAAAATCTTCATGACTCAGCGATGTATACCCCGATGATTCTTTAAGCTTATTCAATAAGTTCAAATTAGGGAAAATCAAACAGGTCGTGTACTTTCGACGATCAGCCACAACCATAGCCATATCGACTAAAGGTGCTTTTGATAAAGCTTGCTCAATCGGTACAGGAACAACATATTCACCAGTTGAAGTTTTAAGCAGCTCCTTCAAACGACCGATAATCGTTAAATACCCTTCACTATCAATAGCACCTTTATCCCCCGTCTTTAACCACCCATCCGCATCAAAAGACTTGGAAGCTACTTCATTTTTATAATATCCTTTCATTAAGATGGGACCTTTAACCAAAATTTCATCCTCAGGTCCTAACTTCATCTCCATGCCAGGTAAAGCCTTTCCTACAGTGCCCACTTTACGGTTTTCTGGATAATTGACTGTAATCGGACAAGCTTCAGTTAAACCCCATCCTTCATAAACTTGTAATCCAATATCAATATAAAAATGTGCAAGATGGGGGCTTAACGGTGCCCCTCCAGAAATGATTACTCTGATGCTTCCACCAAAGGCTTCTCTAAGAGTAGAATAGACGATTTTATCCGCAATCGGATGGAGTAACTGTTTTTTTAAGCTTTCGTCGTGTTCATCGTTAGCTAAGTCAAAGGCCCAGTGTGCGATTGCTCTTTTGAAAAAACCCGCTTGATCCACTTTTTCTACCATTTTAATATAGACTTTTTCCAAAACCCTAGGGACAACAACCAGAATTGTAGGATGAGCTAATTGACAAGCCAGGGGTAATGAATTCGGATCATTCAGATAGTAAATACTAATGCCCCACGCTAAGAAACAAAAATTCATCACACGGCCAAAAACGTGGGCTAGAGGTAGGATGCTTAAATAACGATCCGCATTTGAATCCCAGTTAAACCCTTGGAATGAAATCAAAGAAGTAATCGCACGATGAGAAATCTCTGCACCTTTAGGCACTCCTGTACTTCCACTGGTATAAATAATGGTTGCTATATCATCTGAGTGAGCTCCCTCTAGTAATTCCTCATATTTATGGGGTAGTTGCTGATCTATGTTTCTCCCCAATTCTCTCAATTTTTCTAATGAAAGTTTATCGGGTTCAGAGCTTTGGACATGCATGCAAATTACCGTTTTAAATAACTCTTTATGCGCAGGATATAGACGTTCAGGAATGCCATCTCCTAAAAATAGAGTGGTCGCTTCCGACTGCTCAACCTCGAATACAAAACTTTCGTCAGAAATATTAGGGAATATAGGAACAGAAATAGCACCAGCCACAATGATTGCCATATCAATGATCGACCATTGAGGATTAGGAAAAGCTAAAAGAGCAATCTTTTGCCCTTTTTTGATCCCTAAAGCATGTAAACCCAATGCAATTTCTCTAATTTGCTCGAGCATCTCCTCTGTCGAAGTAGAAATCCACGCCCCCTTAGCAAATTCATTTAAAGCTTTTGGATTTTTATATTTCTTTTCTACATGTCTAAGAAGTTCAGAGACTGTCGTCATGTTTTCCATAGAAATTACCCATTAAATATATAGGTATAAATTATTATAATCCAAATTTTATTTATTACTCTAATAACTAATTTTTTTGCTTGTAAAAAACGTTAAATATATAATCTTTCACGTTCGCCAATGGAGACGAAAACACAAAACACTTACACCCAAGAAGATATTTATGATTCCCTTGAAAAAAATTTCTCTGTGCTATCTAACTCTTTTCCTACTCGCTACCACAATTTCTCCTCTTTCGTGGGCTCAAGAAACAGAAGATAAGGCTATTCAAGCAACAGCATCCTTACTTTTTCATATCAATGAAGAATTGCAAGAAAAAATCATAGACGACTCAGAGACAGCCCCTTTAGTTTTTGATGAAACAGAAGTTGAACAACTTTGGCACCATGCTATTCGTCTAGATAGCTCATTAGAAGCTGCCCGACAAAACTATCTCCTATGGAAAGCTAATTGCGATCAACCTGAGGGAGTGGAGTGTCTTAGAACCTGTGCTGAACACTTAAAATCTACCTGGTTATTAGCCAATGAGACACCTGATGAAGATTTTAATCCACACTCTTATAAATTTTTAAATACCTACAGCGTTCAAAACCTGGCTAACAATCCATTAATCAATAAAACCATTCAAAAAGAGATCTCTCCTTATCTTATACCTAGCAACTCCCGCCTAGTTCCTATCTTGGAACAACTCTTTAGCACACGTGTCACACTCAACGCTACTACGCTCACGCAAGGTGGGTTTAATATTTTACGCCGCCAGCCTAGAAGCTTTATTATTTTGGCCAACCATCCTGCTACACCTGGCTACTTGTTTAAACTTTATCTCGATACTGAACTTCGCATGAAGCAAAAGACGCCAGGGTGGAGATGGTTTGCAAGAAGATGTTCAGGTGCAAAGCTCGTACGTAAAGTCATTGCTAAGAAGAACATTCGTCACTTTGTTGTACCCAAAAAATACATTTACGTATTACCTCCTTCCACTATCCCTGCCAAGACATCCGAAATAGATCCTAAGCCTACTGTCTTAGTAGTGGAAGATATGCAGTTAGTCCCTAAAGAATTAAATATTGCTGCTTGGAGAAATCTTGTGACTCCACAAATTTTAGATGAACTCTATGCCATCATCAGCCGAGCGAATGGATCTAGTTATAGACCGGATAACATCCCCTTTTCCTACCAAGGAAAATTTGCTTTTATAGACACAGAATATCCTTATCGCAACCCAGACTTTAAAAGCATCCGTCCCTACTTATCTCCTGCTATGTGTAAGTATTGGGATGACCTCGTAAAAAAAGGGGGGCATGAGTAAAAAAGATCTTTATACTTATCGATAGAGTCCTATTAAAATAATAGGACTCTATCTTTCATTCCTTCAGTGTAGGAGGCAAATAGACACGCAAGTACTCACGTTTCCACCAGTTTCCGGTCTCAGCTTTTTCCTTCAACGTGGTAAACTTATAAATATATAACAAAGCTCTGATATATTGGGGTGGCTGGTTGGGAAAAGGATTTGTCTTAAGTAAATTTACGACATCCGGTGTGTTATCCAATAGTCTTTGGATCAGACGATAAAACCAAGGATTTTGCCTTGCAGTTCCTAAAGAAGCAAACCACATTTGCCAATCAAGACGCGGTTGATAAGGAGCCACCTGCCGCGGGGCTTTCGATAAACTTCCAGGCTTCCACCTAAATTCATAGGTTTTCCACGTCTCTCCATCTTCACTCCCCTCTATTTCTATCTCATAGCGTTGGGTTGTCATGTAAGAAAAGAGCCCATAGGTATTGATGATATAAAAAGGTGCAAGAAAACGTAAAACTCGTTCAACAACTGGTAAAGGCTTGAATAATGAAACAAACTGAAAAAAATTCAGGACAATCCATAGCATGCACGTTGAAGAAACAACAACAGACAATACTAATTGCTCAGAATGAGTGCCGGGGGCAAAAAAGGTAGATGACCACGGTAGCTGCTGATCATCTATTAAAGGAAAACAAAGAGCAATCGTTAATAAATTAAAAAAAGCATAATTGCCTGTACACATAATGACAATTTGCAAAATAACTAGGCATGCAAAAGCCATTAGGCGCATTTCAGCACTAATAAAGATGAAAAAAGGGACGACGATCTCAATGATAAAAACCATCAAGGTTGAGAAAGTTACCAACCAAGCAGCTTGTTGATGGGCATAGTAGGCTCCTTTATTAGGTAGGGGCTGAGTTTCATAGTGGTATTCCAGCGCTTTTAAGTGACGCCACTCCTGGCTTCCCATTAAAAATTTGACAATTCCAGAGGAAAAAATGAATCTAAAAAGAACTAACCACAACAAAAAGGTCGCGATAGGTAGTGGAGGCGTTTGTAAGGAATATAAAAATCCGATAAATCCCACTTCAATCAACAACGTATCCCACTGAAAGGAAAGAAAATAAATACAAGCCGAGACATAGGATAAATATAAGATAAAAAGGATGAAAAGCGACAAAGAAACTGCTACTCCGCAAAGTACAAGGATAGAGGCGATGATTCCTACGATAGCTAATCCCTGCAACATCCAATCGCTGGTACTCAACCAAAATAGAGAAGGTGTATAATAAAAATGTGTGTATGCTTTGTTCCGGCGAATCCCTTTAAAAATTTCATTTAATGGAATAATTCCCTTCGATCCATACAAACCTTTGACTTGCAAGAGCAGAGACCCAAAGGCGATCAAATAAGTCAAACCGAGTAATTTAATAAAAGCCCACTGAGCGAAGTAATAAGATGTGGCAGGATCGATAAGAGTGTGCATAAGGTCATCTCCTCATTGTTAGGTACGTTATTTTTTATAACGATTAAGATCAAGAGTTTTGCGTTTTTTGTCCTTTAATTCTATCATTTCTTGGACCGTTTACTATGGGTGAGGTTTTATGAGAGCCATGATTTTGGAAGCCATTCACGCCCCTTTAAAATTTGTGGAATTGCCCATTCCCGAACCCCACAAAGATCAAGTATTAATTAAAGTTTTAGCTTGTGGCGTGTGTCGTACAGATTTACACATCATAGATGGAGAGCTAGAAGCCCCGCAACTCCCCTTAATATTGGGTCATCAAATCGTAGGCGTAGTAGAAAAATTAGGTCCGGACGTGACGCAATTAAAAATTGGGGATCGAGTCGGCGTTCCATGGCTAGGGGGCTCGTGTCAACACTGTAAATTCTGTAAAAGCGATCAAGAAAATTTGTGTGATTTTGCGACTTACACCGGATATCAGGTCAATGGCGGATATGCAGATTTCTGCGTCGCGAATGCCCAATTCTGTTTAAAGCTGCCAGAAGAATACTCTCCTTTAGAAGCTGCGCCTCTATTATGTGCAGGTCTAATTGGCTATCGAGCCTACAGACTTATGGGAGAGGCGAAAGCCATAGGTTTTTACGGCTTTGGCTCAGCAGCGCATATTTTGATCCAAATTGCTCGTTTTGAAGGACGTGATGTTTACGCATTTACAAGAGAGGGAGATACACTCACCCAAGATTTCGCGCGTTCCCTAGGAGCTGTTTGGGCCGGGAGTTCCACGCAAGAAGCCCCTATTCCTCTAGACGCAGCTATCATCTTTGCATCTGATGGATCTTTAATCCCCACTGCCTTGAAAGCTGTCAATAAAGGTGGCTCTGTCATCTGTGCTGGTATACACATGAGTGATATTCCTGCCTTCCCTTATTCTATATTATGGGGAGAGCGTATTCTACGATCTGTCGCCAATCTAACACGTAAAGATGGAGAGTTACTCCTTAAAATTGCTGCCCAAGCACAGGTTAAAACTCAAATAAAAGTTTATTCCCTTCTCCAGATAAACGAGGCTCTGCAAGAATTTAGGCTGGGACATATCAAAGGATCTGCTGTCATCGATTTACGTAAATAATTTGAATATATTCATAAGACTGAGATAAAAAACTTAAGAGTTAGACAAAATTTATCTTGAATAGGTTTAACCCATTTAATTTTATGCGATTGGATAGTGTTTCACAACACGCATGATTATAGAAACCAACTTTGAAACTCATCTTGGAGCAAATTTCAAACGGACATGGTTGTTTTCCAAGGCAAAATTGATTAATTTCTGGTCGTATTCCAAACCAAAAATAAATGTTTTTTGGTTAAATTCCAAGGTAAAAAGTTTTTTTAGAATTTTTTAGAAGTCTTCTGCCTCAAATGGAAAAGTCTTCCAAGAAGCCGGTTTTGCGGAAAGTTAGCGCGAGTTGACAATAGAGAGATTTAATGGACCTGGAATTTTAAACAATATTTATTGAAGTAAAGATGTAATCTTATTAGGGATCGTAATTCAGCAAGGTTTCAGTAGAAACCTTGCTAAACTTTAAATGACTGGGATTAGATTCTTGCTCCTTTTTCCTCATGATCTTGAGTTGCAGATTCAAACGTAAAACAGTGTAAACCACTTTGGGAGTTATCTTTATTCCAAAGTTCCATGGGTTCTTTATATTTTCCCTGGTCGTCTTTACCTACATAATACACTTCAATGCCAGGTTGATAAAAATCTAAAAATACGTGGAATGTATCCATCAATATTCTTCCTACTTTCTGACCTACTTCAGCACCCGTTGTGATAAAGTAATAATTTTTTGTATTTTTAGACCACCCGGAAAGAGCATTCATAAAGTTAATATTGAAAGTTTCTTGAGAGGTTTTATCTTCATAGAAAAAGAGACCTGGAGTGGGAATCGGTGTTATATCCACCTTCACTAGTTTCTTGTGAATATCTTTTATCAGGGTTTGAAATTCTTTATCCATTTTACGTGCTGTTTCTAGGTAAATTTGAAGATGTCTTTTATCTTCTTCGCTCCATTCAAGACCCTCGTCGTTTTTTAATAACGCATCAATCAGATTAGCTGAAAGAGCAAAATCTGCCACAAAAGCACTTCCCTTCGGCCCTGGTTTGATAAATGTATCCAAATGATAATGCAAAGGTTTGATAAAACATAACTCTTCTGCCTCTAAGCCCAATTCTCTAGCCATTATTGTCCGCGTGAGGTACTTTTGAAACAAATATTTACTAGTTAGCTCTTTAAATTCGTGGATACTAGCTCCCTTTTTGTTAAAAGGTTGAATAAAACCTTTTTTTATGGCTCTGTCACGAAAATTTTCAAACGAAGTATCCTCTTGTTCTGAGCTCTCTTGCTGGGACAAGGCGACAACCTTTGCATACTCTATAAAAGCTGAATGTCCCTCTTGAATCACCATTCCCTGCGCGTACATTTGCTCGGCTACCTTGAGTACTTTGGCATTCGTCATCGTCTGTTTTATCTTTTCTACATGGATTTTCATCATCGGATATAAATCATCAAATTTTTTATTGATTCGATGAAGGCTGATCGTGCTATAAAAATGGTCTCGACTCACTAATGCAATGGGATTTCCCTTTGCATTACTAAGCATGATCACATTACCCCCTTCTAAATGAGAGCTCACATGCTTTAAATGAGTCACTTGATGAAAATTTTTTACATCCTCTAATGCGACAAGCGATACTTTTTGAGTTTTCCCTATGCCCACTTTAAAAAACGGATTTTGCGTCAAAGCAAACCCCTTTTTTCCAAAGTAAAGAGCCTCTGAATGGGCACGATCCACAGAAAGGGCGATCGAAGGATTATCTGCTGGACTTGGTATTTCGAGCAAAACATCACCGGATTTGACATGTCTAAAAAAATGATCACGCACAGGATAGTCGAAACTCGATCTTTTAATTCTAAAGCCAAGCCTCATGGCATGCTGCTCTAAATTTTCAAAGATATCTCTGACTCTCCCTATACCATGAGTTTCACGAAGGTCTTTGGAAACATAGAGCTCTTCTATTGCACGACCAAAATCTTCGGTATATTTTTTATAAACAAAATCTCCCGGTATTAAAGGAATTCTTGCTGCTTTAAGTATAGGGCCTAAAATTTCAAATACTTTAGATCCAGAAAGATGAGGAAAATAGCTAAGCAATTTTGGGCAAAACTGCTGAGCATAATCGATGGCTGTGGATTGAGAGGAATCCTGAGGATTTACCTTTACTCCTCTATTCAATAAAAATCTTGCACCGGCCTGATTTCCACAGATAACAGCCACATGTAAAGGAGTAAGTCCGCGGACATCAGCTTTCTCTAAAGAAGAAATTCCAATTTTTTTAATCAGTTCATTAATCTTTTGCGAGTTTTTTTTATAAAAATCTTCTGTTTTGTGGTTTTTCACCACATGATGCCAATAGATTCCCTCTTGCGCTCTCAAATAACATTGATCCACATATTGTTTTATTTCAAAACTTAATGACATACATTCCTCAATTGATTTTTTTTGGATACTATTTATATATTAATTAATCATTTAATCATAAAATAATTTAAAATATTTCCAATATTAAATCCCAATCGATTTCAAAGATTGTCTAACGAAAAATTTAGGAGGTGTGCATGCAATGTGAATTTAAGCGAACCACTCAGCCCATTGAATCTCCTATTTTTGATGAAAACACTTCTAGAGCTGAACAAACACTTATCGATCTAAAAATCAAACTCACTCAACTTTTTTCTTCCCAGAATCTATCGGATCATACTGCGCAACAATACATCCGTCATAGCAAGAAATCGCACAAGCCCCCTAGATTAGTGAATATCATCAAGAATCAAGGAAGACTGGGGATATACGGCATTGGAAAAACCCTCCAAGCGCAAGATACAGGTAAATCTTTCATCCGTGTGGCCCCTCTCAAAATTTTATCCGTCGATCAAAAATCTTTGAATTATGATTGGTCTTATGTTCCTTTTTCTTTAGATTCCCACTCTCCAAGCTCTATTTTTAAATTAATCAAGCTGGAGGATTCTAAAATGCAAATGGAATCCAACTCTGAAGTTATGGATTTTGATCTTACATTTAATGATGGAAATTGGATTGAAATCGACCATTTAAAAAACTTATTGAACAAAGATTTTTTTAAAAAATTTAAATCCGTCAATGCGTCATTCTTAACTTCTAATCAGGAAAAAAAATGTGCTTCAAAACCCCAAGAGCTGGGTACGCAGGAGAACGAAAAATGGGTTGAAAAGATCAAAACAAAAATCTCCGCTCAACCTAAAGATTCCCTGACTCCTCTTTATTCCAAATCTAACCGTGAAGAAATTGACACGCTCACTTTATTAAACTTACAAAAATTGGGACTTAGCTTAGAAGAAAATACCCCAGAGAAGATCAAAAAAGCCTACTATCGCCTCTCAAGAAAACTGCATCCTGATAAAAACCCTCAATTAGGCAACAAAGAGTTTCAAGAAATTAACCTGGCTTACAAATTTTTAATAGCTCCTGCTGAAGAATTTAACGTTACAAATGATTCTCCTATAGAAAAGACTTTATTTGATGCTAAAAAATATGCAGATTATCTTAGTTCTATAACCCACAGCATGGACGATGAGAATAATGTAAAGAAATGGTCCGCATTTTTAAGTGATTTAAGAAAAATTTCTCTCATTGATTGTGGGGAAGATCTCTATAAATTTCATTTTTTCACCTTAATCAATGAAATTCAAGATCGCGTGCACTATCATCAATTTAAGTTAGCTTTAGCTGAAATTCAAAATGATTTGAAAAGGATTATTAAAAAAGGAAATTATGAGGAGGTCATTGCAGATTTCCCTAAACTCCTCCAGGGCATATATTTTCTTCAAAGGGATTATGATTTAAGCAATACAAAAAACACGTGGTGGATTGCTAATCAAAACTTTTTCATGAAAGCCAATTTATATTTTATTGAACTTTTTTTAGCTGCTCATAAGATTTTAGCAGAGGGTCTGATTGTACAAGGAAAATTTTCTCAAGCTGGACAGGTTCGTTTTATCATCAAACGTGACTATCCTCTTCTACAGAAGGGAATCCATAACGCTCAAATGCATGCCGAAAATGAATATAGGCTAAAACAATCTCTTCTTTCTCAAAAAAGTTCTTCTGGGGACTCTGAAAAATCTTCATTGACAGAGGAACAGATTCTTAGCACACAAAAAGAAAGACCTCCGCATGCAAAAACTAAAAAAATACCTAATCCTATTCCAAGAGATCCATTAGAAACAAATATTCAAGATTTGTTTTGTTTTTTCGAATAAAAAAAGGAAAGATGCCTTTAAAGCATCTTTCCTTGATCAGGCAAAGTTAAGCACTCTTTGGATATCCATCCTCCATGAAATGATCTTCATAACCACAGGTATTGAAGAAAGTCGCCTTGATTTTGCGCTCCTGTTTCAAATCTTCTGTCATAGCTTTCGCAAAAGCCTCGAGATAATCTAAATTTTTTTTCATTTCCTCGATCGATAATAAATAGGCTGCTTTAGGAGCAAAAAAGATGGAAAAGCGCATTTTATATATAAGCATGATATCTGCACTATTTTTATACTCTGGAATTTCAAGGGACCGATTATGTAAATTTTCAATCTGCTCGTTGGCCACTTTGCAAATGATTTTATTAAACAAAAGTTTTATTGTGATGAGCTTTTGGTAAAGAGGAATGAGGATTTGGATAGCGGAACGTTGACCTAATCTAAACTCTTCGACATGAAGATGCGTAAGTTTTTCGCCACGATCATAATACCATTTTAGATTTTTAAGATCTTTATCGACAAAACTTTCATGCTCTTCATCTAGGGAGTTTTCCTCTTTAGATTCTAAAAGAACTACCTGATATCTATGCATAAAATCATGCATTTCTTCAGTTGCTTTCTCTAACTCATCCAAGCGTTCTTTAAAATAATGATAGAGATGATCGACATTTTCTTCTTTTGTCATTTTTGAAACTTTATATTTTTTGTAACAAGCCTCGCCTGTCAAAATATGCGTGTATGTCACTATACTTTTGGGTGCTTTGGTGATCTCCACATCGGAAAGTTTTTTAAGAATTGTTTCGTAATGAGCAAGAGAGGTTTTAAAACCTGTGGGAACGGAAGTCATACAGCCCTCCAGAATTAGGGTGATTGATTAAGACCCTATACCAAGTGATCTCGCATGAATCCGAGTCACTTTAGAGAACTTCGCATGGTACACAACTAATTTTGAGACCACCTCGGTATAACTTATCCATAAACTAATTAGATTATTTAGTAAATAAAATCAGCATTGTTCAACAAATATATTTAACTATATTAATAAACACTTTAAGTACTCCTAAATATTTTTACGGAAGATCTTAATAGTAAGACTTTTTGCTTCAATTCTTTAGCGCGACGATAAATTCTCTGACTAGGATTATTATGAAATTAAATAAAATTTTACTTATAATAGATGAATGGATATAGGTCGATTTAACAAGGAGTGTGCATATGGATTTTTTATATCAACATCGCACGACATTTATCATTGAAAGTATCTTATTGATTATTTTAGGTATGGTAGCGATCGCCCTTCCCTTTTATGCAACCTTAAGTGTCGAGCTATTGCTCGGTTGGGTTCTACTACTGGGAGGGATCGTCCAACTTTACAAGTCTATCACAACGATTAAAGAACCCGGTGGAGTTTTATCACTTGTGACTGCCCTTATATACATCGCAGTGGGAGCCTTAATGTTAATTTATCCACTGACGGGGATTTTAACACTAACGTTGCTGGTGGGAATTTTCTTTTTGCTAGAAGGTATTGCAAAAATTGCCATCAGTTTTGAATTAAAGCCTGCCCAAAATTGGGGTTGGTTACTCTTTAGTGGAATTATCGCCTTAATCATGGCAGGTATCATTATTTACGGATGGCCTGCAACCTCTTTATGGGTGATTGGTCTATTAGTGGGAATTAACATGGTCTTTTTTGGTTTCTCATTATTAGCGATTGTTTCAAGTCTACCCAAAAAAAATGTTCATTAAATAAAAATAGGTAGAGGGTTTAGACCTCTACCTACGATCCATCAAGCGCATGATCAAACGAGCTCCTAGTGTCGTTAATCCAAAAATTAAAAAGCCCCAACAAATATCCATTAAAGCTATTCTGAGGGGCCATTTAGCAAAGATCACGTAATTGGTTAGATCATAGACACCATAGACGAGAAGCCCTAGGAAACCGCCCCAAAAAAAAGTTTGGGTATTATCCAAATGATTGACGCGTGGCAGCACAAAAAAGACAATCGCTAACGCAATCAAGAGGTAGATGCTCAAACTTGCCACTAACAAATCTGACGTCAGCTCTGTATTAAACTCACTCTTAATCGGTTCATAAGCTGCTTCATAGATATTCCCTAAAAAATTAAACCAGATAACATCTAAAATAATCACAGAAAAAAAACAAAATATAATTAACAAAGACTTCTTCCAAAGAAATGTCATCTTATCCCTCCTTACATGATGGGATTTTACCCATTCTTAAAAATTACTTTTCTAAAATCGTTAGCTTATAAACATTTATTAAAAACCCCTCTATTTGCTAGACTTTGCATACCCGATAAAATATTTAACATCAAATTTTCAACCTATACTCTCATGCCTGAACTTCCTGAAGTCGAAACAATTGTACGTGAACTTAATGAAGCACTCATCATCGGAAAAAAAATAGAAAAGTGCCATGTCTACTGGCATAAAATTATTGATACATCCGATGCAGAAGAGTTCACGCAAAAAATTGAACATCAAATTATAAAAAAAATAGAAAGACGAGGCAAATATCTCGTTTTTACTTTATCCCACTACACGCTCTTAGTGCATTTAAGGATGACCGGCAAATTTGAAATCATCTCCCCGAAAGCCCCCGTCAAAAAGCATGAACATGTCAGACTTATTTTTTCAGATCTCACAGCTTTACGTTATGAAGACACTAGAAAATTTGGACGCTGGTCGCTTTTTGAAGATGCCACGGAAAAAATGAGTCAGTTAGGTTTAGAACCTCTTTCATCGAGCTTTACCTTAGGAGCTCTAGAAGCCCTCCTCACCAAACATTCAGCTCAAATCAAACCCTTTCTATTAAATCAAAAACATATCGCTGGGCTGGGCAATATCTATGTGGATGAAGCTTTATGGGAAGCCAAACTACACCCCCAACGATCGACGCAGTCTTTAAAGAAATCTGAAATTAAAGAGTTGCATCACGCCATTCAAAAAGTCCTTCAAGTCGGTGTCAAAAATCTAGGGACTAGTCTAGGGACAGGACAAGCTAACTATTATAGTGTAAGTGGAAGAAGAGGTGGTCATCAACACCATTTAAATGTCTTCCGCCAGAATGGGCGCAAGTGCCCACGATGCCAGAGCGTCATTGTAAAAACTGTAGTGGCACAGCGTGGGACCCATTTTTGTCCTACCTGTCAACAAATAGGGAGCTCTTATGGATAGAAGAATTCGACATGTGGTTTTTGATCTAGGGGGAGTCCTCTTTCACTGGAACCCCCAGGAAATACTGCGTCTTCTTAAAGTAGAAGACCCTCATTTTCCGGATCATATAGCCGAAATTACGATGACAAAAGCATGGTTGGATTTTGACGCTGGACGGCTAAAATTAAATGAATCCATCGATCAACTCACAGTTTTGCATAAACGTGAACATCTAGAACGTTTCATAAAGCTCTCTATTGATAAGTTAGCCCCTATTCAGCATGGATTACACCTGTTAGAAAAAGTCAAAAAACAAGGGCTTAAAACTTACATTTTATCGAATATTTCTTCAGAATTTATCCATATTCTGACCCCCCGTTATCCCTTTCTTCATACATTCGATGGCGCTGTCTTTTCCTACGAAGTCCAAGCAATAAAACCCCAAGAAAAGATTTATAAAGCTCTCCTCGACAAATACGATCTTATTCCTCAAGAGTGTTTATTTATCGACGACTATCTCATCAATTTGGAGACAGCTGCACGCTTAGGCATCGATACTATCCTATGTAAAGATCATGAATTTGTGGAAAAGGAGTTGAAAAAGCGTCACCTGATCGAGTGAATAACCAAAACTAAAACTTGAAAGCTCTAAAGCTAAATTAACATTGATTGGAAGCCTACATGTATGGTAATTCCATGTTATCAGACCCACAAATTTTTTTAATCACGGAGTCTATATGGCAACTAAAATTGGCATGAGTGAAAAAAATCTTAAACAAGCTGTAGAGATTCTTTCTTTATTGCTAGCAAATACCTATGTTCTTTATCTGAAGACCCAAAAATTTCACTGGAATGTGGTTGATCAACGCTTTTACTCACTCCATAAAATGTTTGAAGAACAATATGAACAATTAGCTGAAGCCATTGATGTTATAGCTGAAAGGATTCGCATGCTCGAACATCCTACCCCAGCGACGATGAAAGAATTTTTAAAATTAGCCACACTCAAAGAGACAGATAATGTTCCTGGAGCACAACAAATGATTCGCACGCTGGTCAATGATCACGAGCAGATCATTAGAGAAATTCGCCCAAAAATTGCCGAGCTTACAGAGCTCCATGATGATGGATCGGCAGATATGCTCATTGGACGCATACGTGAACATGAAAAAACGGCGTGGATGCTGAGAAGCCATTTGTAAAAACACCTAGATTGTGTCATAGCTTGACTATGCACAATCTTTTACCAGACATTGGCATGTCCTATGACTCCCCCTCCTAAATGTGTGCGAGGTTCAGGTTGAAAACATGGTGCCAAAAGGTAGAGCTGGGGATCTTTAACTCCAGCAGAAATGCTTAAGAATTGATATCCTCCAGAATAAGCGAGCCGCTCCAAAGTTCCATACAGCTTTCTCCCATCATAGGGGGAAATCACCATCCCGTATACAGCTGAAAAAAGCATGCCAACAAAAATTAAAGGCGTGCTAACGATACGAAACAGATCTTTCCCCCAATCACCAAGACGCGCTGTAAATGAATAAGGCTCCTGTGTAGGTTTCCAAATATGCGCAAAACTGACAATTTTCCCGATCCTGTTCAAGAGATTGAGGCTTAAACCGATTGTTTGAGCTAAAAAAGTCGCTAAAAAAAGGGCTGCGCATTTTTGAATCACTATGTCCTTTGAGTCTTTACAATAGATTTCCCCTGAACATTTTTCAATGATCACGTATCTTCTAATCACCCATGTATTATTGAGACTAAAATGGTGAGGCTTTAAGCCGACTAAAAACAATTGATCTTTTTTTGTAATATCCAAGGCAAAGCCGTTAAAAAGTATATTGCAAAATCCTTTACATGTATTTAGAACGCTTTGTTGAAAAAATTCTACATATAGGCGAGAACTTTCCCTTAGACCCCAACTTAATTTTAAGATCATGGGGGAGTTCGTGCTTGCGTTTGTTTTAAAATATCGTGATTAGGATATAGCAAAACTAAATCCATCAATGTAGGTTTCGTCTTGTGTTTCTAATTTGACAACTTTAGAAGTTTTAGGGATCGCTCCTTTAAGGATATGCATAATTGCAAAAGTAGAAAGATTTTCGAAGTAGAATTTTTGGCCTTCCAATTCAATGCTTGCAATCGGAAATGCTGTCGAAAGGTCTACGCTGCTTGTCGTTGTTAAGGCGAATATGTTTCCATACTCAAAATTGTTTAGATGATTCTTGCTAGGATACATCTTTATGGACCCTTTCAAAATTTCTTGTGGATTCGAAGAATATTTTTTAAAGGTTTGTTCGAAAGTTGAAAGCAAAATCTGAAGAGCCTGTAATTCATAAGCTGAACATTTCTGAATTTGTCCGTAAATTAGGTTTCTAGAGGATTCTTCACACTTAGATTGATTAATTAACTTTAATAAATCGTCTTCAAATTGCTTACGTTGAGTTTCATTCATCTCTGGCCAGGAAGCGGGCTTCTTTAAATACGGTCTTAAAACAAGCATACGCATTTTTGCTCTTGAAGAACTTCTCGCTTCAAAATTTGCGTATTTAAGAGATAAATAAGTCTTCAAAGCCCATTCGAAGCTAAAACCAGAAATTTTTTCAAACGTATAACCGCTATTTTCAAACTGAAAAGTGCCTTGCATGTTTCCATCATCTAAGCTGACAATACCCAATTTAATTTTCAAAGAAATTTTAAAACATCTTAATTCACGTGAATCGATATATGATTCTATGTTGAATTGATCATATTCTATTGAAGTTTTGTTACTTATCTTTAATTGATCGAGAGCGTCTTCTAAATCTGCCACAAATTTTGTTAAAATCTTTCTATCGTCCTCTGAGCATTGGGAAAGTTCTTTAATAGCCTGAGGTGTTTGAGGGGAAGAGGGAGTTAACTTTAGAGAATTAATCAAAGCCTCTACAACACAGGCATTGACAGGAGAATGGGGAGAATCCTGTACAGCTGATTTTTTGGATTCGGTTGGAATTGTCGCAGGAGTTAAAGTTTCAGCGCCGTTTCCGCAATTTTGTAAAGGTTTAGGAGAATCTTTAAGCGTCGGTTCTAAGGAAGGTTTTGCTACTTCTGAAACCTTCTGAGCTTGCTTCGGCTGAGGGACGTCTTTAGTCACTTTTACGCGCAGGCCTTTAATGTAGAAAAAACTTCCCGCGAGTAAAGTTAAAGCAACAAAAGCAAGAGTCCCAATCATTTTTTCCCAAGCTTTTAGGGGTTTGCTCAGTTGAGCGGGGTGTTTAGAAAAAAATAAAGGGTAATTGATGCATTCTTTAAATCTTATTTTATCCATAAAACCTAACCTTAAATTTTAAATGAGATTAAATTAAATTCGCATTTAATACAACAAGTTAGTTTTCTATGGAACTATCTATCGCTTAAATAATAAATAAAGCCTCGAGTTTCAAGATCTTTTTCCTTCACAAATCACCTTATAGTCCACCCCTTCCCACCGTTGTTCATCCTTCCAAAGAAATGTAAAAGTTATAGCTTGTCCCTCTTTCATATTTACCGTCGGTAAATCCACATAATGGACATCTAATGCGTTATGCAAGGTCTCGGCACGATGGGCTGTTTTCCAATCATCTCCTGTCCAGTGAATTAAGGCGGCATTTTCGAGTTGGATCCGCAGTTTTTTTCCATGAGGCAATAGCTGTAACTGTTGATGTTTTGCCCACACGGCATATTTTGCGGGATGCTTATTCTTCAAATAGCGCTCTTTAGTCTGTTTTGGAGTCGAGTAAATTTGGTTATCATTGATAGATCTTAATAAGGTAATATACTCTCCGTGAGCCCATACGAGTGGTTTAGCAGAGCCCGTTGAATGTCCGTTATACAAGCGTTTATGTGGTATATCTGCAGAGTCCCAGACCTGCTCAGGAAATAGCCCTCCTACCCCAGCAAACTCCGCAAAGACCCGGCATAAACGAATAGCTTCTGCCCGGTTCCCTCTGGCGATTTCATAGTGAGCCCTTTCCCCTGTTAAGAGAGGCCATCCTCTTCCAATCCCCACCCCATCAAAAGGTGAACCATCCAATTTTTCTCCATATCCATCTTCATTATAACGATGCCAGACAGGCCCCCTCACTGTTTCTGTTCTCAACAGTTTATCAATAGCCTGGACAGTATTCAAAATGCGTGGATCGTTTGCAGCGCGAAGTCCATAACGTACTAAAGATAAAGCATCTACGCTCACAATATCAGTATAAGAATAATAATTTTCGCCTTCTGGACGATTGTTAATTAAAATCCTCTTTTCAATAGGAACACCATCGCGACTATCTATACAGGGGCAGACGCGCACATAATAACCTTTGATGTTCAGCTCTTTAGCTAATGTCGTCTCTCTTACATACAACCAACGATCGATAGACTCATTCCACCAATCGGCTATATCCCGTAAGTAGTTTGCTTCTGATTGTTTATCATGCTCATCAAAAAAGTCAGCGGCTGCGAGTAAAGCAGCTATTTCTACAGCAAGTGTGGCCGGTGTGTAGCCGGAAGCTTCTTCCCAACGGTCTTGCTGTGTGATAGGGCCATGTTTAATAATAAAAGAGGCCGCCTGAGAGACCATTGGATAAGGATTGATGCAGTCTAGCTGCTGATCTTGCCTGAGACGGTCAGCTAATAAAATGGGTAAAGCCGTCTCATCCAACTGCATGCCTTTCCAATAGATGCTGCCGTCCTCCCACATGCATTGAGGCCAATAGCCTCTTTTTTCTTGGGTGATCATCAAGAAGTGAAGCACCTGACGCGCGGTTTCATACTCTCTTGCTGCCATATAAGCAAAGGCTGTTAGAACTTGATCCCTTGGCCAGATTAGATGATATCCGCCTAGATCATTATCGCTTTTTTCAAATCCCCAAGGGATAGACAAGCTTGCGATAAGACTTCCACTATAGTGCTTACCTGCATGCACTTTTAAGACCATGGTACTCATGCGAAAGAGCTTCGAGGAGTGTGCATCCTCCGGACAAGCCAGATCTTGGCAGGGCTTTTGTACGGAGCGCCACTGTTGGATATACTCTTCTAATATATGCTTTTTATCGCGTAAGAGGGATGATTTCACCTGAAAACCTGCAGCTTCTGCGCGCATCCCGAAGCCGAGAGCTAAAGTAAATTTCCCCCCACAGGCCTTTAGATCTATTTCACCACACATAGCAACATTTCCATCCTGAGCTTCCAGATGGAATTGAGTCATGCACTTATGGACACTGATATCCTGCCATCCATCGCTAAACCCTACATAACCACAACTCATATTTAAGAAGGGATGATCGCAGGCAAACGCTAAGGACAAACTGACATGCTTGCGACGCGAAAAAAACATGGGGTGTCCCTTATACTCTCCCACGCGACAGCTATTATGCCAGCCTGCATTCAGAATGTGGGGTGCCAGCAGAGCATAGACATGGTAATCTTCCAGTTGCCCTATTAAAGGAATAAATTCTATGTCCTGCAACAATACATTTTTGCGTGGATCACAGTAAATGAGCTTTTCTATACGGTATCTTTGGTCGACACAGGTGTTAATGACTCGGTATGCAGGTATCCCATCTTCAAGCAATTCATATTCATGCTCTGCATCACGTTTTTCTTCCGAAAAAAACTCCTGGCCATCTGTCACTAAAAGACCTAGATCTCGAATATTGGCGACATCTAGTCGAGGGTAATAGACCTCATTGATAATTCCATGAGAGATCGTAAACCAGACATTACTATCGGATGACATCGCAGTGCCGACGCCAATTTTAGCACTGGAAGTCCAACGAGGAGGAATGCCTGGATATCCAAGGGGCTCTGCTAGTTTTATCTCTGTGTCCACCATTTAACCCCCTTCATAGCTAAATTATAAATTTTCTGCCTGCTGACATATCCCCTGAACATAGGTCTAAAATTGCCCTCTTGTCAGTTGATCCCCATAAATGTTAATCTATTCAAAACGGAGAATTTTATGAACAAATCTTTTTTGCAACATCTTGGCCAACAAATCACGGAGCTCAAGCAAAACGGGCTTTATAAAGAAGAACGTGAGATTACCTCCCCTCAACAAGCCAATATTACCATTTCCGACGGTCGTAAAGTCTTGAATATGTGTGCGAATAATTATCTTGGACTGGCTAATCATCCCGCCATTATTCAGGCGGCTAAGGAGAGCTATGATCAATTTGGCTATGGCTTATCTTCTGTACGTTTTATCTGCGGCACGCAGTCTGTACACCATCAATTAGAACAAAAACTTTCTGAATTTCTACAGACAGAAGCCACGATTCTTTACTCTTCTTGCTTTGATGCCAATGGAGGACTTTTTGAAACCCTGCTCGGGGCAGAAGATGCTATTATTAGTGATGCACTGAATCATGCCAGCATTATTGATGGAGTGCGTTTATGTAAAGCGCATCGCTTTCGTTACCAAAATAATGACATGGATGATCTCAAAAAACAGTTAGAAGCGGCAAAACATTGTCGGTTTAAGATGATCGCAACTGACGGAGTGTTCTCTATGGACGGAAGTTTTGCGCATCTGGAGAGAATTTGTGATTTAGCTGACCAATATGACGCTCTTGTCATGGTCGATGATTCCCATGCTGTGGGTTTTGTCGGGGAAAAAGGCCGGGGAACACCTGAGCACTTTGGGGTAACAGACCGCGTTGACATTCTTACAGGAACCTTGGGAAAAGCCTTAGGAGGTGCTTCTGGGGGATATACTTCTGGACGCAAAGAAATCATAGAATGGCTTAGACAACGTTCACGCCCATATCTTTTTTCTAATACCCTGGCGCCTGCTATTGCTTACGCCTCTATTAAATGCCTGAATCTCCTGGAAAGTGGAGATCAGCTTAGAATGAAATTAAAGGAAAATAGCATCTATTTCAGAGAAAAAATGACCACACTGGGCTTTGAATTGCTTCCAGGCCATCATCCGATTATACCTGTGATGCTCGGTGACGCCGTTTTGGCTCAAAAAGTAGCTGCGCGTATGTTAGAGCACGGTGTATATGTCGTGGGCTTCTGTTATCCGGTCGTCCCTCAGGGAAAGGCCCGCATACGCACGCAAATGTCGGCCGCACATAGCCGAGAAGATTTAGATAAAGCTATTCAGGCCTTCGAAACAGTTGGCAAAGAATTTAAAATTCTTTAAAATGCTATCCTTTTATCATCAATTCTAGGTAATTTATGAAAGCTTTAGTTAAAAGTTTCGCGAAAGAAGGCCTTTGGATGGAAGATGTTCCAGTCCCTCCTATTGGAGATGATGAGGTTTTAATCAAAACGCATAAAACCTCTATTTGCGGAACAGATTTACACATCTATAAATGGGACGCCTGGGCCCAGAAAACTATTCCTGTTCCTATGGTGGTAGGCCATGAATACATGGGAGAAATTGCTGAAATTGGGAAAAATGTCAAAGGTCTAAAAGTGGGCGATCGGGTGAGCGGCGAAGGCCACCTAACATGTGGTGTCTGCCCTCCTTGCAAAAAAGGTCAAAAACATCTTTGCATGAATACATTAGGTGTGGGGGTCAATCGGCATGGATGCTTTGCTGAATACTTTAATATTCCCGCTGAAAATGTTTTTCCACTCCCCCCTTCAATTAATGATAACGTCGCAGCAATTTTTGATCCTTATGGAAATGCTGTGCATACAGCCTTAACTTTTGATCTCACCGGTGAAGATGTATTAATTACAGGAGCTGGACCGATCGGCATCATGGCAGCTACGATCGCCGTTAAGGCAGGCGCCCATCAAGTGGTCATCACGGATGTCAATGAATATCGCTTAGAACTCGCGCGGAAAATGGGCGTTCCGACCGTAGTGAATGTAGCACGCACGTCTCTTCAAGAAGTAATGAAAGCGATAGGTATCACCCATGGGTTTACAGTAGGGATGGAGATGTCAGGTCATCCGGATGGTCTGAGAACATTAACAGAAGCAGCACAACATGGGGGTAAAATTGCCCTTCTAGGGATCCTTCCTCCTGGGTGCGCCATTGACTGGGATCTCGTCATCTTTAAAATGTTAACTATTAAAGGTATTTACGGAAGAGAGATCTTTGCCACCTGGTTTAAAATGGTAAATCTATTGGAAAGTGGGCTTAACATAGAGCCAATTATTACTCATCACTTCCCTGTTGATGAATTTCAAAAAGGGTTTGATACCATGTTATCCGGTAAATCAGGCAAAGTCATTTTAGACTGGATTTAATCTCGATATCAAAATCTTTATTCATCCCCTAAGAACGAATGAGGGGATGAATTCAAAAATTAAAAAATTTTACTACACAACCCTATTAAAGCAGAAATAGCCGCCGTCATAGGAAGCGTTAAGACCCAAGCCCATACAATATGAGCGGCTATCCCCCATCGGACACCCGATAACTTATTAGCAACAGCCCCCACTCCTACAATAGAACCTGTGATGGTATGTGTGGTTGAAACGGGAATTCCAAGCAGCGAAACAATAAAGAGCGTCAGGGCACCTCCAGCTTCTGCACAGAAGCCTCCTATAGGTCTTAATTTAGTAATTTTCATTCCCATGGTGCGTACAATGCGCCACCCACCCAAAGCGGTACCCATCGCCATTGCTAAATGGCAAGAGAGGATAATCCAAGACGTTTGATAGTTGAAAAGTGAGATTTTTGCATCTTCTTGTATGAGGCCTGCTGCAATCAAAAGCGCTATAATAATCCCCATCGTTTTCTGTGCATCATTTGCACCATGGCCTAACGAATAACAGGCAGCTGAAATTAATTGCCCGACCCGAAAGCTTTTGTTTACCATATTCGGCTTAGAAAATCTAAATAGCCAAAAAAGTGAGATCATAAATAAAAAGCCAAGCAAAAATCCCATCAACGGAGCAACCACAATAAAGATTACTATTTCAATGAGTTTATCCCAATATAGAGCGTCCCAACCCGCATAAGCGACACCCGCACCTGCATACCCACCTATAAGAGCATGAGAGGAACTTGTAGGTAATTTCCACCACCATGTAAGCAAATTCCAAAGAATAGCACTGATCAATCCATAGAGCACCACATAGACATAATTCACATCATTTACATCAATAATGACAATCTTTGAAATCGTTTCAGCCACACGAGGCGCAAAAACAAACATCGCAACAAAATTAAAAAAAGCCGCCCAAAGAACAGCGACTGATGGCCTTAACACTCGAGTTGATACCACAGTAGCTATGGAATTAGCAGCATCATGAAAACCATTCACAAAATCAAAAGCCAGGGCAACAATCACAACAAAAAGAATGAATAAGAAGGAAACTTCCATATTATATATTCTCTAAAACGATTGATTGAACTGCATCAGCCACATCTTCGCAAAAATCAGTAGCGTCTTCCATCGCTCGATAGACGTCTTTCCATTTAATGATTTCGCGAGCATCTTCATAGGTATCAAACAAATGGGCCGTAGCTTGATAATACAAATCATCGGCCTTATTTTCTATTTGATGAATTTGAATACCTAGACGAGCGATTTTTTCTGGATCATGAATGTTTCTTAATTCCTTAATGATCTGCTCTACATAATCTGCCCCCTCGACAACCAGCTTTGCAAAAGTTTTCAGAGCATCCGTGGATTGATTTAATTTGTACATCACTAAACAGTTATAAGCCGTGTTTATAGAATCGATGATATCATCCATCGATGACATCAGCTGATAAATGGCTTCCCGGTCTATGGGTGTAATAAAAGTTTTATGTAAAGCCTTTAGGCATTCATGGACAATTTCATCTGCTTCATGCTCTAAAGATTTGATGGGGTTGCCGTCTTCATGAAAAGTAGGAGCTGACACAATTTCAAAAAAACTTCGACTAGCTTTTACAATTAGCACAGCGTGCTTTTCAAAATAATCAAAATAGATTTCTTCCTTTGGCAAAAAATAATTAAACATACGCCCTCCCCTCTAATCTACTACATTAACTCAACACCCCGCTCAATACCTAGTAGATTTTTGAATAGACTTCTTTCAAAACTTGCTTTGGGTAGAAAAATTGATGACTCTAGAGCTGATTCATCAGCAAATTTTGAAAGCATATTTAGAAAGAAAATCCTAATAGATGAAAAAAGATTATAAAGGATCTTCTGTGGTTATCTGAGGAAAAGCCTTGGCGATTTCTTTACAGACTTCTGAGCAGGAAGGTCGTTGCCCCTCGTCTATGTCTGTTAGAAGCAATGCTAGATGCATAAGTTTTAATCGAAGATAAGCCTCTTCCTCAGTAATGTTATCTTCAATTTTTTGGATTTGTGTTTCTAAGATTTTTAAAACTTCCTTTTTTTGTGCGTGGTTCATAAAACCGTAGATGGTCTCGCCTGTCTGTGTACAAATTTCAGAAAAATCTGAGAACAACATACTCAAGATCGTAATTCCTAGGGAGTAGCGATCAAAATTAGGTGAAACTTCACCCACAAATCCATAATTATTATTCATTCTTTCTAAATTTTCTGGAGCGGCAAATAAAGGCGAGACCCCCATCAGTTTACCATGAGTTTTAGAAACGAATTCTAGGTCACTGACAATAGCTCTTTTTCCTTTCAAAAGAGCATTTGCAGGCTTGACATCGCCATGCACATACCCGTGACGATGAAGAAAAGATAAACCTTTGGCATAGTCATGAATAAACTGGGCAATCGCATAGGTATCCTTAGGAGGAATATCTCGCCCATCCCCGTCAAATTTTTTATCAAAGTAGATGTATTTAGGCACGGATTCTTGCGTAGCTTGAGTTTTAGAATCTATCTCGCTCGTGCGCTCCAGTCTGATGACTTTGGCAGGTTTTATGAGGTAAGGGTTCTTGGCGTCATAAAGTTTTGTGATGAATTCCATCTCATGGATGGTATCTTTAACATTTCTCGCACCCCTCACCGTCGCCTTAATCCAGGCTTCAAAGTGCGTGACATTAATTGCCATGTTTACCTTCTTAGTCGCCCCAGCTTTTAAGTAGTCAAAAGCGATGATTAGCTCACCCTCTTTAGTGAGAACAAAGCTGCAAGCCCCCGCTTCCTTTTTGATGTAAAAATGCTCTTGGCCTTTATTTTCTACGAGGCTAGCAGCTTTCATTAACGTATTTAAGACTCTACGACTTTGTATATTTAGAAGCAGATAAAGAAATTCTGGAGGAGCCACAGATTGTAAAAGCTTTAGTTTTTCAAACTGTTCATCCGTTAACTTAAGGTGATTTTTTAGTTTATCGAAAATCTCTTCCTTAGATTTAATTCCTTGAACATCATGAATCCCCTGTATGAATGCAAGGAATTCATCCTGTTTTGTATCAGCAGGCACGATTTTTAACATTTCATTAAGGATAGGGAGAGAATGATTATCCAAAGACCTTTCAAACGTCTGAGCCAAAGAGCTAAATTCGATCTGATGAAAAACTTTTTCCACCTTCTCTTTGAGTAATAATAGATTATGCTCTCTTGTCATGGACTCAAACCCCTGCGCTTTATATAATTTTTTTGCCTCTTTGGGAGTGATTCCCATGGCTTGGCTAATCTCTGATATCCGCGCATAAAAAGTGGTCGGTTTGTTCTCATTATTTTTGTCTGCAAGATCCACTCTGAGGATTTTTTTTTTGCTCAACCCTTTTGAAAGTTTAAATTCCAAAGAAGGAAAGAAGGACTCCTTTTTTAGAGGTATAGTTTTCACTTCTCCCGTATTTTTATGGATCACTTGAACATGGATCACACAAGATTTTGTGTGTTTTATAGGCTCATTTTCAGGGTGCACATGATATAAATTTTCTGTATCTAAAGATACTGTGGATTGAGGATGAGGAAGAGTATGCAATTCACTCATAGCTACCTCCAGTGTAGAACTAGATCACTCGCCAAACTCTGTATTTTACTTGAGCTCCAAGAATTGCAAATTATTCATTGATGAGAATTTAAACTTTCAAAAAAGTTTAATAAATTTGATTTTTAGATCTATTGTCTATATAAAATGAATTATATCATTTGCATGATATTTATTTATTTAAAATATTAACAATTAAAAATATATAAATTTTTATTTTGATATAAATAATGATCAATATGTATAAAATAGTTAATTCATAAGCTCCAAACATTACTGAGCTATAACTTCCTCATCTCAAAGGATTTCCATGCTTTACTACCGATATTTTTTCATCTCTCTTTTACTCTTATCTTCGCTGTATGCAGAAGCTCCTCAATCCCCTGCAGAAGTAATAGTAAAAAAACGCATTGAAACATTTATGAAGGAGCAGCGCATTCCTGGAATCGCGGTCGCTATTGTATACAAAGGACAAGGCTCTGCCTATGAATGGGGATATTCAGATCTAGAGTCTAAAATACGCGTTCACCCAGACACCCTTTTTGCCCTCGCATCGATTACCAAAGTATTCACCTCCACAGCATTAGCTTTGGAAGTTATTCATCACAAAATGAATCTCCAGGACTCGATTGCAAAGTATATCTCTACGCTCCACCCAGGCCTTCAACCGATCAACCGGGTGACCCTATTGGACCTTGCCACACACACGTCTAGTTTACCTCGGAAAGCTCCTAAAAAAGCCAATCGCTCATTACCTCAATTGCTTACATTCTTGAAAGCTTGGCGACCTAAATATCCGATTGGAACACGTTACCTCTACTCGAATTTAGGCTTTGGATTATTAGGCGAAGCCATATCAAAAGTCGAAGAGTTAAACTATGAAGCAAGTATCCAAAAGCTTATCCTGCAGCCACTAGGCATGAATACAACTTATGTATACGTTCCAAATAATCAATCCCAAAATATGGCTCAAGGGTATAACAAAGATGGCCATTTAGTTCATTCTACTGGAAAAAACATCTGGCCAGGAGGAGGTGCGTTGAAGTCTTCAGTATCTGATATGTTAAAATTTCTCAAAGCGAATCTTGATCTAGAAGGTTCGGAAGATGTCAGAATGGCTATGCAATTGGCGCAAAAGGGTTATTTTAAAGTAAACTCTCATTTAACGCTGGGCCTAGGATGGCAACGCTTTCACAATGAAAATAAAGTCTTAATCATCGATAAAAATGGCGGTCTTGAAGGTTTCTCTACCTATATAGGAATGCTACCTGAAGAAAAAACAGGGATTGTGATTTTATGCAATAGAGGCAACACCCATATTACGAAAATTGGGAGAGCAATCCTTTCAGAATTACGCCTTCAAAGATAAAGTTTTCGATGTGGTGATCGCCTATTGAATAATGGACTTCTTCTGTAAGATTCAAACTCACCGCCCTGTCATTTTTTTAAATGACTCTGGATAACGATCTCCCGCTATTATAATTTTTGAAGAAATCTCATCAATCTCACGCAAATCTTCCGGTGTTAATTCAATCTCTGTTGCTCCAATATTTTCTTTAAGACGATGAAGTTTTGTCGTGCCAGGAATAGGTACTATCCACGGCCTCTTAGCTAATAGCCAAGCTAACGCAATCTGTGCGGGCGTGGCCTTTTTTTGATCGGCAAATCCTTTCAATAACTCAATCAATGCTTGGTTAGCTTTACGGTTCTCTAAATTAAAGCGAGGAAGGATATTGCGAAAATCTGTACTCTCAAACTTTGTGTGTTCATCCATTTTACCTGTAAGGAATCCTCTACCTAAAGGGCTGAAGGGAACAAACCCAATACCAAGCTCCTCTAGAACAGGAAAAATTTCTTCTTCAGGATTTCTCCACCAAAGCGAGTATTCACTTTGTACTGCTGTGACAGGTTGGATGGCATGAGCCTTTCTAATCGTTTCTGCTCCGGATTCTGAAAGGCCAAAATACTTTACTTTCCCTTCAGCAATTAAATCCTTTACAGTCCCCGCAACATCTTCGATAGGCACATTTGGATCCACACGGTGCTGATATAACAGATCAATATAATCCACTTTAAGACGCTGAAGAGAACCATTCACTACTTTTCTGATATGTTCTGGACGGCTATCCAAAGCACTCCAACGCTCTTCTGTTTCTGTGGCAGGAACAAATCCAAATTTTGTCGCAATAATCACCTGATCACGAAATGGCGCTAGGGCATCGCCCAAAAGTTCTTCGTTCACGAAGGGTCCATAAACCTCAGCTGTATCAAAAAATGTGATGCCGAATTCAATCGCAGAACGAATCAGCTCTAACATTTCTTGTTTATTTTTAGCAGGCCCATACCCATAAGACATGCCCATACAACCTAGTCCCAGGGCCGAAACTTCCAAATCACTTTTTCCAAGTCTACGTTTTTTCATGATCTTCCTCCTGATGCTTATAATCTTTATAATCCAAAGAATTATCTTAATAAACGCAATTCGTTTGATAGAAGGATAATATCAGAAATTTTAAACACGAAGAATTTTTAGCTTGAAAGCCTTATCGCACTAGAGAATAGGAAGGATCTTAGTGATTGATATTCTTAATATAAAATTATAGAGTTTTGTGTGTGTTGTGTATGCGAGTGATTTGTTATTGAAGGTGTGGTGGGTTAGCGGCAGCCGGACTTGAACCGACGACACACGGATTATGATTCCGTTGCTCTACCAGCTGAGCTATACCGCCATGAAAAATAGCGGGGGAAGGATTCGAACCTCCGACCTTTGGGTTATGAGCCCAACGAGCTAACCCCTGCTCCACCCCGCGTCACTTAAGAAATGAATAACATAGCAAACGCCGTAATTATATACAATGGTTTAATTGCATTTTATTCAAATAAAATAAAAAAACGTATTCAAGATACCTTCTGAGGATTATTTTTTTTTAAGCAAGGTTTAAGAATTTCCCACGTTTTTTGAGTTGCTCCATGAATATCCTTCAACATTCTCAATCCAGACTCGCCCATGAGTTTTCTTTGTTCAGGATTTTTTAATAGCTCAAGAAGTTTTTCTCCCAAATGATCAATGAATAATTGACGTCCAGCTCCGTAATCCTCCATTAACTCTACAAGTTCAGGCTGTGAATGCATATGGGGTCCATAAACAACAGGAACACCATACCACGAGGGCTCTAAAATATTATGTCCACCCACCCTGGGAGTATAGCTGCCCGCCACAATCGCTAAATCCGCCAACTGGTAACATTTACGCAAAAGCCCCATAGCGTCTACGAGAATGACTTTTGCATGCGGTATATTTACATTATTCTGGCTAAAACGTAGATATGTAATATTTTCTTTATCTAACAAATTCGCTACTTCATTGAAACGCTCAGGATGTCGAGGTACAATCATTAATTTCACCTGAGGTAACTCATTCCAAACAACTTTCATTTGCTCTAAAATTAATTTCTCCTCTGGGTCATGTGAAGAACCTACTACAACAATTTGATCTTCAGGAGTAATTCTAAATTGTTTTTTCCACACTTCGTGCTGTTCATGCGACAAGCGGGGGTATTCATCATCAAATTTTAAATTTCCTGTAATTTCTAATTTATCCTCAGATATTCCTAAAGACTTAAACCGTTCATGATAGTGTTTACTTTGGACACAAAACTTATGAACCAAAGCAAAAAGAGCTTTTGTAAAATATGGAGTCTTTTTAAAACGATTAAATGATCGCTGAGAAATTTTCCCGTTGACAACAGCTACAGTAGCCCCTACATCATTAGAAGCTTTTAAAAAATTATACCAAAAATCTGTTTCAGTGAGTAAGACCAAATCTGGCGCAGTACGTTTGATGATTGGGCGTATAATAAAACGTAAATCAAGAGGTAAGTAAACGTGAAAATCCGCTTGTGGAATGCTTCGTTTGGCTTCTGCGTGACCAGTTTCTGTCACACTGGAAATGACAATCATTGGATTATCGAATTGTTTGCGAATTGTTTTAGCTAGCGCCGCCACAGCCTTTGTTTCACCTACCGAAACTGCATGTATCCAGATTAGCGAGCGTTTTCCCTTATTGATGACGGGAAAATTAAAACCCAGCCTTCTTGTCATACTTTGCTTGTATTTATTTCTAAAAAAATAATCATACAACAATTTAGGTAGAGCAAATATAGCTAAAATCCACAAAACAAATTCATAAAATAGAGAAACAAGCATGATATCCACTAATAAAAGTTTAACCTTATTTTAAAGGATTAGCTAAAAAGGATGAAGGATAAAATAGCAAGGAGCATTTGTTTTTTAAATTACTGATATAAAGTAGGTTAAATCGCATGGATTAAATTTTGATTTACCATCTTTAGAGATCTTGATTATCTCCACAGCTCTGAATTTTAAATAAGACTCTTATAGAGGCTATGCCTAGGTATAAAACGTGGGTATAACTATTTATAGTTTCTTTTAATAAAGGATCATTAGCTTCTTGATTCTCTACTTTTTCGCACAGAGATACGATCACAGACTGACGCATGCTTACACTTTTTTTTGCTGCCAACATTTTTAGATATGCTGTTACTCAGCCAGAGAATCAATAGTAAGCCTCACTATAGTAAGCCTCACTATTTCTTCTTTTTCATGAAGCTGTTTTTATCTCCTAAAATCTCTCCTTTTGATAACAACACTACGAGATAAGTCAACATGACCAGATCGAGTTGCTCTGCAAATAAACTCCGCACTTTATCAAAAAACAACACTTTCTTAAGTTATAGAGCATGGGAATGATATGCAAAACTGCTAAACCTTTTTTACAGCTCAGTAAGAGATACTCTCTTACCGAGGATTTGTTTTTTTCTAATCATTAGTTTGATGTGACTATAAACCAGCAAATGGATTTGAGCTAAAAGTCTTCTTCTCATTTTTTTGTGGCTTAGAGGGCGCTTTCACGGACTTTGATTCACCCATACGAGCAGTCAAAGAAATCCTCTTACGATCCTCTTCAACAGCTAATACTTTAACTTTAAGCCTTTGGCCCACATGAACGACCTCGGCGGGGTCTTTAATAAACCGATCCGTCAGCTCAGATATATGAATTAAACCATCTTGGTGTACACCAATGTCAACAAAAGCACCAAAAGCAGCCACATTGGTTACGATACCTTCTAAAACCATGCCAGCTTTTAAGTCTTTAATTGTGTTCACATCTTGACGAAACTGTAGTTTTTCAAAACTCTCACGTGGATCACGCCCAGGCTTTAATAGCTCAGACATGATATCGTTTAAAGTATGCTCCCCCACACTATCTGAAACATATTTTTTCACATTAATTTTTTTAATTAAATTCTCATTTCCTATCAAATCTGCTAGAGAAATATTTAAATCCTTCGCGATATGCTCAATCAGTTCATAACGTTCAGGATGAACGGCAGAGGCATCTAAGGGATGCACACCAGATCGAACGCGTAAAAATCCAGCAGACTGTTCAAAGGTTTTAGGACCGAACCCTGAAATATTCTGCAGATCTTTTCTTCCTTTAAAAGGACCATTCATTTCTCGATGCTTAACAATTTTTAAAGCCATCTGAGGTCCTATTCCCGCCACGTAACTAAGTAAGGGTGCACTTGCTGTATTCAATTCTACACCGACATGGTTCACACAACTTTCCACCACTTCATGAAGTTTATCTTGTAAGAGTGGCTGATACACATCATGTTGATACTGTCCCACCCCTATCGCTTTAGGTTCTACTTTAACAAGTTCTGCCAGAGGATCCTGCAGACGACGCGCAATTGAAATAGCTCCTCGCACTGTTACATCAAGATCCGGAAATTCTTCTCTTGCGATGTCTGATGCGCTATATACGCTCGCACCTGCTTCACTGACTTGTATAAGTGCAATTTTCGAGTGTTTAGCTTCTTGAAGAACTTCTTGAACAAATGCTTCGGTTTCCCTACCGGCAGTTCCATTCCCTACAGCGATCGCAAAAGGTTCATATTTATTAATTAAACCTAGGAGTAGATGCTGCGATTGCTGTTTAGCCTGCGTAGATTGAAACGGATAAATTGTAGCATTTTCTAAAAATTTGCCCGTTCTATCAATCACCACACATTTACAGCCTGTGCGTATTCCAGGATCTATCCCAATAACTGTTTTCGCTCCCAAGGGCGCGCTCAATAAAAGATGTTTCAAATTTTCAGCAAAAACCTGCACGGCAGCGCGATCAGATTGCATTTTCAGCTGCACGCGTAGCTCCGTTTCTACGCTAGTGGATAAATGACGTTTAAAGGCATGTAAAACACCTTTTTGTAATTCTGCTGCGAAGGGAGATTTGGGTTGATAGCGCGCTAAATGTTTAATCTCTTCCAATAAAGGTTCAACAGGAATGTCAATGTGAAAGTTAAGAATCTCTTCTTTCTCGCCTCGTCTGATTGCTAAGTACCTATGAGAAGGTATTTTGGAAACTTTCTCTTGAAAGTTATAATAAATTTCAAATTTCGACTTTAGAGTTTCCTTTCCTTCGACAACTTTAGAGACTACGATTCCTTCACTCTCGTAGTAAGCGCGTACTAAAGACCTGATGTCTGCATTCTCAGAAATACTTTCTGCCACAATATCTAACGCTCCAGCCAAAGCTTCGGCTGCATCGTTCACACCTTTTTCGCTATTGATATATTGAAGGGCTTCTTGTTGAGGATTTCCTTCTAGCGGTTGAGATAGAATGCGCAGGGCCAAAGGTTCTAACCCCTTTTCTTTTGCAATGGCAGCTTTTGTGCGTTTTTTAGGCTTATAAGGCAAGTAAAGGTCTTCTAGTACTGTTTTAGATAAGCAGCTGACGATTTGATTTTTAAGTGCTTCGGTCATTTTCCCCTGAGACTCGATGGATTCAAGGACGGTCTTTTTCCGATCCTCAAGCTCTTGCATATACTGGTATTTTTCTTGTATTGTTCGTATCTGAACTTCATCTAAGTTTCCTGTCGCTTCTTTTCTATACCTTGAAATAAATGGAATTGTGTTGCCTTCTGATAGAAGTTTTATGACCGCTGCGATAGAATGTGCAGGTAGGTTCAGTTCTTCTTTTAAGTATTTAATAATGTCCATTTCCATATTTCTTAAGCCTATAATTTTTAATATATTAAAGATTGTCTTAGCAAGGAATACTCATCAAAAGAGTTTACTTGCAATTCACCATCCAAGCTGAAAATTTATCCAAAAAGTTTAAAAAACCTGGCATATGTTGCATAGGAAATTGATATTTTCTGCCAGCGTCCAATAAAATTTCTTTAAAACAATTTAACCAGATTTGCCTCGCTTCCTCATCAATTTGAAAAGCCATATGGCGCTTTCTCATCATAGGAGGGCCTATCCGTTCTTGGTATAATGGCGGCCCTCCGCAAAGAAAAACAAAAAATGCACCCGACTTTTTGGAAGCCTCTCGCATATCTTCAGGAAACATTTTTCGAATAGGACTTTTTTCTAATTCTAAATAAAAGTCCTCCAGCATCTTAAAAATATTTTCCTCCCCCATCAAGCTATAAATTTCCTGACTGGGCTTAATACTTGGAGGCCCCTCAGGGGGCACATAAAATTGTTTATTCAATGTTGTACTCCATTGTCACAATAGCTTTAATTGTTTTATCTATAGATGTTGTATCACATTCACCATAATCTGAGCAGCTATTAGAGTAGGCAGGTGTGATTTGAAAAACTCCTTGCTGAGCTGAGCGTAAAATTCCTACCTTAGAACCTGAATTGTTTGCTAATTTTTCTGCTCTATTTTTTGCATCTTTAGCAGCCTCTCCGAGCATTGAAATTTTCAGCGCATCCAAATTCAGATAATAATATTGCGGACGAAAAGAAATGACGTGCACATCTTCTTGTAAAAGTTCCGTAATTTCACTCGCGATCTTGCTAATCTTAGTTACTTCTTGCGAGCCCATCGAAAAATCTTGTGATAAAATATACCCTTCTACAGTGTTTGTTTGCAATCCCTGCTCATTTAATTTGTAAATCGTGCTCATTGAGACGGGGGTAAAATGAATGTCTTCCTTCCTAATGCCTGCATTTTGTAGATAAGCTACCAGTCTTTCTCTATCGCTTTCTAATTTAGCGTATGCATCCTTTAAATTATTTTGAGGAATATTTAAAACACATTCCCACTTTACAAAATCTGAAGTAATTTTCTTCTCTGCACATCCTTTAACAGTGATTGTGCCGTTATTTAATTTTATTTTCAGTAAAGCCGAAGAAATGAAATAGGATCCAAATATCATTCCAAGTGCTAATGTCAGTCCTAAAAAAAACAGTCCGATATTGTTTTTATTATATTGATTTTCCATCTTTGTCGCTCCTTATTTGTGGCAAGAGGAAAGGAGAATACTCCCTAGAGATTTTTATGTGTAAAGAAATCGCGAAATGCTTTACTTTCAAAAAACAAGTTGTTATTTTCTCATACTTAAACAGGATAATTTTTAAGATTACTCAAGCATAAACTGCCGGAATACACAGAAATAAAACAGATATAAGCTGGAGTTAAAAACATCAAGTGAGGACGTTATTTTTATGAAAAAAAATGAAATCATCTATCAGGCTGATGATGCAACTTGCGTCGGATATCTAGTCCATAATGAGAACATCCAAACACCAACACCTGCTATATTAGTTGCACATGCATGGCGAGGGCAAGATGAATTTGCGCGAGAAAAAGCCCATGAACTAGCCAGAATGGGATACATTGCATTTGCAATTGACATGTTTGGTAATCAAAAAAATGCAAAAGATGATGAAGAATCCTCAGCTTTGATCAAGCCCTTTTATATAGATCGGCAGCTAATGCAAAAGCGTGTCATTGCAGCTTATAATACGTTAATCAAGCAGCCCCATGTGGATACCAGAAGAATTGGGGCAATTGGTTTTTGCTTTGGTGGACTAACAGTCATTGAATTATTACGCAGTGGAACACCAGTTAAAAGCGTCGTGAGCTTTCATGGGATTTTAGGCCACGAAGGTGCCAAAACAGCTCCAATAGCCCCTGGCATTAAGGGTTCTCTTTTAATTCTTCATGGCTATGAAGATCCCTTAGTTTCGTTTTCAGATATCCAAGGACTACAAAAAGAATTGAATGATCATAAAATTGATTGGCAAATGAATACTTATGGTCTCACCTCGCACGCATTTACCAACCCGCTTGCCAATGACCACGTTAAAGGCTTGATTTATAACGAAAAGACTGCTAAAAAAGCCTGGTCGGCGATGAAAATCTTTTTTAATGAAACTTTATAGTGAGAATTGATATGAAAATTTCAGCATGGATTGTGTTAATGTATGCCCTCATCATTTTAGTCGGGGGAATGATCGGTTTTAAGCAGGCGCATAGCTACCCCTCTTTGATAGCGGGTTTAACAGCATCTTGCTTGTTGTTTATTTGTGGGGGTGCAATGCTTAAAGGTAGCAACCTTGCTTTTTCCTTAGCCATGGCCATTACACTTGCATTAACTCTCTTTTTTGCTTATCGTTACGCCTTGACCTACAAGTTCATGCCTGCAGGGATCATGAGTGTAGTCAGTGCGTTAACTTTGGTGATTGTATTAGCTCAACGCAGGAAAAAAGCTAAATTTATCTAGAAGCTTTTTAATTCAAATAGGCCTGCATCCCACAGGTCTATTTTCTGCATCGGGGTAGAGTTTGTGCCCCTATTTACCCCTCAAACTTTAGATTAAAGTTTCCATCTGACGCCATTTCTCAGATTTGAATCGCCATAAGTAGATCGCACACGTGAGGGCTGCATACACTGCTGTAATCAACCAAGCCACATCTGCATGGTAACCTAAAACATTAATGAAATAATAAATAGGCATGATAGCAAAAATCCAAGCAGAAAAGCCCCCGACCCATAATACAAATTTTGTATCACCCGCCGCTGTTAACAATCCCACCACAAGCCAATGAATCCCATCAAATAAAAAATAAACCCACATCCACACACATGCACTGATGGCAATTTCACGTATATGCTCATAGTTAGCCATAGCCTCATGACCGCTCATAAACCAGTCAATCATGGAGCCTGGATCAATCACTAAAATTAAACCGAGGACCATAAAGGCTTGAAAGTAAAATTTCATGCCAGATCGAAATAGTTTCCACACAGAGTTCCATTCTTTCGCACCAATTTGATTAGCGGCTATAGCAGTAGCCCCCTTACTAATCCCTTCTGCCACAAACGTAAAGAGAATGAAGATACTTTGGCAGATAGCTACCACAGTAATATGTTCTTCCCCGGCCAATGTCATGATTCGAAAAAAGACTGCCCAGGCAATGATTTCAAGCGTATGAGCGATAGAGTTAGGTAGGCCAATTTTTAAACATTTCAAAAAACATTCTTTATTTAAGTTCCAACGAAACGTTTGATATCTTTTACGATTTTTTTCCCTTAAAAAACCCACGAATAAAACGATGCACTGCACCCCTTGCGCAATCCCTGTCGCGATCGCGGCTCCCCCAATACCTAATGAAGGAATAAAGGGTTCGAAACCAAATATTAAGAGAAGATCAAGTAAGACATTTAAAATATTTGCTAAAATGACGATGAGCGTTACAAATTTAACTCTCCCCCGCCCAATATAAAAAGACGAAAGAGCCGCAGATAAACAAAAGATAGGACCAAAAAACATCAACCACTTAAAATAGGTGATTTCTAATTCTGCATAGGCGGGGTCAAAAAAGAACAAGGGCCCAGAAAAAAGCCCTAGGGGGATAAAAATAATCCCAGAAAATAGGGAAAACCAAATCATTTGCCAGACAGGTTCACCAATTTTTTTATATTGGCGCGCTCCGTTATACTGTCCCACAAATACTTCTGAAATTGCAGAGGTAGTAAGAAAAGCAAACTGCAAAGCCGCTGCTATAACAGATGCATTTACACAGGCATTTAAAGCTTCGATAGAAAAGCGAGCCAGTAATAGACGATCCAAAAATAGCATTAAGCTTCCAGACATCATCGATAGCATCAATGGGAAGGAAATTGCCCACAATTCACGCAAACTTCCACTCGGATACTTAGTCAAAGACCTTTCATCCTGAATTGAAATTGGCTGTGAAATCGCTTCAACTTGCATAGATTACTAAATTACCACTTTTGTATTGATTAGATTGATTATTTAAAGAATAGTCACGTAAATTAATATGTTAATATATATTTTTAAAAAAGTCAATAAAAAAAGACTTGTTATCCTAAGCTGGAAGAAATTCAATTAGATTAAAAAAATATTTTTTATGAGAAGTTGAGACTAAGATCATAAGAAAGATCGTTGAGATACGATGTGAAAAATCTCTCTATAAACACTTGTGAAGCATTTACTACACTAATGGACTATAAGAAGTGTCCAAAAGGATGGGGGCGGCTGGACTCGAACCAGCGGAGACGTGAGTGGAGGGATTTACAGTCGGTTGGTTCTCCAAACACCAGTGTAAGCAGGAATACATAGGCGCAATACAATCAGTGTTTAAAGAAGCATTGATTGTGCTGCTTTACTCCAATTTATTCCAGCTTTTTCCAGTCGAGTGCGTAAAATTTGCGTAAAAAACCTAAAATAGTGTAACATAATAATGACACAGAGTTAAGGAATCAGACAGTGGGTAGCTTATGAAGGAACCGAATTTACAATTGAATGGTACTTTGACCATAAAGGGCATAGTCAGGCATTAGAGTACTTTAAGCAACAGCCCAAAGAACGGCAATGCAAACTGCTTAATCTGATGAGATTGATGGGAGATCATGGCAAGATTTTCGATCAAACCAAATTCAGAAATGAAGAAGATGGGATTTACGCTTTTAAGCCACAACCCGATCGCTATCTATGTTTCTTTGTTAAAGGCAAGAAAATCATCATTACAAATGCCTTTGTAAAGAAAACAGACAAACTGCCCAAAGGGGAAAAAGAACAGGCTTTGAAAGCAAAGAATAGTTTTGAAGATAGAGTAGAACAAGGAGACTATTATCATGAAGAAGAAACATAAGTCAACCTATGAAGAATTTATAGAAGATTCAAAAGAGCACAAGCTCTTGGATCAGGAATATGAAGCTCTTTTAGTATCAGAGCTTCTTCTGGCTGCAATGGAAGAAGATCATCTCTCTGTTAGGAAGCTCGCTGAAACTGCTGGGGTTTCGCCCACCATTATTCAAGAGTTACGCAAGGGGAAAAGGGCCAACATCACAATTGAAACCTTGTCAAGAATTCTAGATGTGATTGGGTATCAAATTACCTTTACACCAAAAAATTGTAGCCATAAACGCTTAAAACTTGCGTAATTTTGATGTTAGGATTGGGACAAGAATGAAGCAATTTTAATAAATCTCTTGGTCACCTTCTCCCTCCTTAACAAGGATATCAGTGGCAATGAAATAACAAGCTCCTCCAACGATGAAAGCAGGAATTAGCCAAATCCAATCAAAGTATCCCATGAAAGCCCCAGCAAATGTTGCAGGAAAAATTACATGACATAAAACGACTAATACTGTCACCTTCCAATTACTCTCCCTCATTCTGCCTAATAATGAAAGAATACTTAATAGGACAATTTGTTGTTAAGTAGTATAAAATCGCATTTGGATCATATAGAAACTTTCGTCCTTACTGGAAAAATCAGCAATCATAGGAGTTATTTGACACCATAGTTTACATAAATTTTTTTGTTATCTGCTATGTTCAGTGATTTATTGCGGACAAGTGGGGAAAAATTGGGGAATGGAGAATGTCTATATTGGCCTTAGAGTCGAATCATTAAAAATTAAGCAAAGAGAGATTTAGCAATCCCACTAGCAAATCCCACAATCAATATAATGGGATGTAAGATAGGAGGCGAAATTATGAGAAAACAACCAAATAAAATTCAAATGGATGATAAGTATCGCATTTGCTTAGGTAGTATTTTATCTAAGGAAGAACGGGAACAATTAAGCTCTTTTCGTGTATCTCGTCAGGAAGATGGCAAGATTATATTAGATCCTTTAGTGGAAATTCCTGCACGGGATCATTGGATTTACAAAAATCCCGAAGTTTTAGCTTCGCTAATGAGGGGGATTGAAGATGCAAAAAGTGGACGTATCATTGACGTGGATATCGACTTCTCCCAATTCTTAGATGAAGATAAGAATCATGTTCAAGATTAGATTTACTGGAGAAGCTGAGGATCAGTTTCTGAATTTGCAACAGTCCAAAGATAAGAAAACACAATTTAAAGCCGTCGGGAAAGCTATAGCATACATGAATGCCAATTTTAGCTTTCCCTCTTTAAAAACGCATAAATTTGATGACCTGCAATCCCCTTTCGGCGGCGATGTGTTTGAATCATATGCTCAAAATAAAACACCTGGAGCCTATAGAATATTTTGGACTTACGGTCCAAGTAAGGCTGAAATCACAATACTAGCAATTACTCCACACCCACAGTAATAATGCTGTACTGCATGTGGAAAGAACGTTTCTGCCAAGTCCTTTAGGGTGAGCAATCAAACCCATGCTAGAGGAAAGATTTAAGAAGCATGCACGAAGAGACCAAAAATACCTAGGTTAAATCTCTGATTTCCCTAGTACAATCTCTTTGGGCATATGCGTATTTTGATGAATCAGATTTGCAATAAGACCTATGAAATGACAACGCTTAATCAGACAAATTTTGATAAGAGCCTATCCATAAGCAAAATTGTCTATAAAAGATGATTGTGCATTTGACTTTTGGTAACTTGCGGACCCACATACTGAACATAAAATGAGAGAGCTATTTTAAGTCGAGTTGAGAATTTCTTACGTGAAATGGGACATGTATTTTCGTTTATGGAGTCTCAGTATCACCATGAATTGGTTGATCATGGATTTAAGATCGACATCCTGCTCTTTTACAAATTATTGATGCGGTGGAGCTAAGCTGTTATGATGCGTAATCGCTTATGTGTTAACAAATCTGCTTTCTAGGTTAATTTCTCTCTAATTTTAAATAAAGCAAGTCGCTTCGCCGACCCTAAAGTGATTAGGATTGGAATTTGCTTTTATTATTACAGGTTATTTTTCAACTGGTCCTTACTAGATATTTCGGCTGTTGCCAAATCCATTTCATTAATCACCTCAAATTTTGAAGCGATTAAGTATAACAATCGCTTCAACGGGATTAAGATTTGGGCTTAAGGAATAGTAGTAATTACTTAATGAAGTTGTGTATAAAATTAAATTTGAGAAAATTTACCAAGGACTATGAAACCTATTTAATTATTTCAACATGTATAAAAATAACCATTAAATTAAAAAAAGATGATTTAATTTATAAAAAAATTGAAAAAGAATCATTCATAATGAATCCAATATCTTTAAGGAAATAGGCAAGTAAATTCTTAAGATCAACATAGTATTCTTTTCGACTCAATGCATAAATTGATTGGATAGTGTCGGTAATACATAATCTTGCGATCATCATGCTCCGGGAACCTATGTATCGTTACAACGCAATAAATAGTAGAACAGTCTTTATTGAGCAAAACTTTGAGCAACAAGTACATTCTGGTACTGTCTAAAAGTATGGATTTAGGCCTTTTCTTTTTTCCAAATTCAGTTCGGGAGTTCATGCCAGGTTATAGAGTTTAAAATGAGAAAAAAAATGGAGAAATAATCACGCATAAGTAAATTTAAAATGCTGATTTTCAATGTATTATTGCAAATATGTTTTCTTTATTGATATGATCTTTAAATATTTATATGAGTTAGTGCATAATCATTCACGATCTAAAGTTAGGAGTTGGTGTTTTAAAAAAAAGTTATGTTTGATCCTACATCATTAAAAGTACGTAAACAATTTACTAGTCTGTTAATCAATCGTTGGGGATTAACATGCATGGGGATTCTAACCTTTCAACAAATTTTAGAAGCCTCGTCAACCATATGGCTTGTTAAATTGATGGAAACCATCACGGCAGGTGGTAACTTTTTAACCTACATGCTGCTCTATTTACTCTCGATCGCACTCCCCTATATACCTGGTTGTATTGCTTTAATCGTCAAGACCCACTGGAAGCAAGAAGCTCAGAGGCATTTTATAAATGCTTTTGTTTCTTCTAACCGTAACAATATAGGTGAATGGAATAATAAAGCTGTTAAGGAAGAAAAACTTTCCATTCTTACTTCAGAAGGTCCTGCTGCCCTACAGTCCCTGATAGATTATGTATGGGATTTATCCAGTTATGTCCTGAGTGTACTCTTCAACATCCTTGCATTAGCTATAGTTGTGGAGCCTCTTTTTGCCATCGCTTATGTAGTCTCAGTTTTATGTGTGATTGCTATCATGAAATGGCAACGCCGCACTCAGAGACAATTGACACAAAAAGCTTTAACAGCCCGTGTAGACTTATCACAACAGCTTTTGGCAGCATGGGACAATGTGCTTCTTGGAAATGGATATAACTTCCGGCTGTGGGATGAAAAAACTACTCAGAGATTAAGACGCTGCCTACAGAAAAATATAGATCTGGAAAGATTTGACCAAATCTTGGCAATTTTTGTAGCTCTAATCACCAGTATACCTTCCTTGTCTGTGGTAGTCTATTCTGCCATTCAAAATGCAAACGACCCTGTGAAACTCTCTGCCTATGTAGTCATTCTACCTTTACTCTTCCAGATTCTTTCTTACACCTATCAGACATTATCGCTCGCATTCCGCTGGGGCATGCACCGAAGCAAACTAATCGCCATTTACCGTTCCATTCAATCTTCTAAAGATTCGCACAGCACCCTGGAAAAAAAGGTGAAATGGAAAAAAATTAACGCCAACCTACAGGCAAATACCTTAGACAATGAGCATGTGTCGCTAGCCTATCCAAGACCGATTGAGTCGCATACGGATCTCCTCAATCTTTCACAACATAGAGGCCGTATTACTTTAAGAGGAGAAAACGGCTGCGGGAAATCTACCGCCCTTATCCTTATTAAAAATGCCCTCGCCAATAAAGCTTTCCTCCTACCCACTCATAATCAGCTGACCTTTACCTCTGAAACCAATAAATACTCCACCGGTGAATCTCTACGTAAACGCCTGCAAGAAATTATTGATAAAGTCGATGTCGATGTACTTCTCTTGGATGAATGGGATGCCAATTTGGATAAAGAAAATCAAGAAATTTTGTCTGCTCTTATCGATCATTTAGCAGAAAAGAAATGCGTGATTGAAGTCAGACACCGTTAACCTATAAAAATAAGGAATTCGACATGACTGCCAACAAACTCCCCGTTGTATTACTCAAAACGAATATGGGGGATATAAAAATTGAATTATATCCAGAAAAAGCCCCTACAACAGTAAAAAACTTTCTTGAATATGTTACTGATGGACACTACAATCAAACAATTTTTCACCGTGTGATCGATGGGTTTATGGTCCAGGGGGGTGGGTTTAATAAAGAGTTTGTCCAAAAGCAAACTAAACAACCTATAAAAAATGAAGCCGAAAATGGTTTAAAAAATATTAGAGGTTCTATTGCCATGGCGCGCACGAATGACATCAACAGTGCAACTAGCCAATTTTTTATTAATGTGGTGGATAACAGTTTTCTCGACTTTAAAAGCAAGAGTCCCCATGAATACGGCTATTGTGTATTTGGTCAAGTGATTGAAGGCATGGATACTATTGATAAAATTCGTAAAGCCAAAACAGGCTCTAAAGGGCCACATCGTGATGTACCGCTAGAAAATATTGAAATTCTTGCCGCTTCTCAAGAGAGCTAACAAAGAGGGGCCTGTCCCCTCTTTCAAATTCTAAAACTTCATATTCCCCACGTCATTCTGTGCTAAATCGTTGGTTCATCCTAACTCACAGACGACCGCTTTGCATACACTCCAGCTTCAAGGTATAGAAAGCTTAAATTTTGCAAGATAGATGGATGATTGCTGTTCATGACTCGAGTAATAACTCATCCAGAGCACTCCCTGATGGAAGACTAGACCGGGATAACTGCAATCCCCAAAACTAGGCAAGACGATTAACGGATTAAAATCAAACTCGTTCATTTCTGCTAAAATGGTTTTAGCATAAAACCCATACGGATTTAGCATTAGAATCCGCCCTGCAGCAAACATGCGTTGATCGGGTAGAACAATAAAGTTGGGTCCACCTAGATAGGCGTGAGTAGGGTTCCAGGTCCAGTTTGTGTAGGGAGGATAGCTTAAGCCAATCCAAGCAGATTTATCAACAGGACCATCTCTTCTGACTAACGCAATCATTTGATCGTTTTCTAAAAACCTTAAAGTGGTCTCATTAGGATGGCGCACGATAGGCCATTGAATAATTTGGTCATAATTTAAACCATCATAGCTCTTAAAAAGCTTTATATTCCATTCTTCCTTCCTCCGATTCACATCGGAATAACTGTAAGAAACACCGTAGGCTACCCCCTCATGCCAAGTGATACGCCATAACCATTCATGGGGACTTAATATCAGATGAAAAGGACTCCAATTAAAACCATCGGTAGAAAATGAAACTCTAGGTTGACGATAAACATAGCGATCTCCCGCATAGACTGTCCCACCCACAAGTAACATCAGGCGTCCATCAGGATGAATAGACAACTTCGGATCGCGTAAATCTACCTCGGACACTTTTAGATGTGCCGCACTCTCCCAAATCTCTCCTTCATGACTCACAATCACACGAATCGTGCCATCCTCACCCCCTACATGTTTAACCCCCTCTCTAAAAGTGCAAAACCAGTGATTCTTATAGTAGATAAGATCTGTCATGGCATTATGCCTGGCGTAGGACCATATTTTTTGAACAGAAAGGAGTTCAGGGGTATTAGTTGTCATAAAAAAACTCTTCACCCAGCATTAAATCTCTGGTATTATAGTAGAGGCGAATCTATCAAATTAGCCATTTTTTATATCTTTAGGATATTTTATGCACGAAAATACCGCGAGCAACTCTATGGAAACTTTTCTCAACGAAAAACGGAGATTTACACCTCCGCCGCAATTTTCTCATTTAGCGCATATTTCCAATGAGGCGCAATATCAGGAAATGTACCGGCGATCCATCGAAGATCCTAATAAGTTTTGGATAGAACAAACAGATACATTGACATGGTTTAAAAAACCTCAAGTGGGATGCAGTTATATCTGGGATTCAGACGCAGATGAAATCAGGCATACTTGGTTCGAAGATGGTACTTTAAATCTGAGCTATAACTGTCTGGATCGACACATTGAAGGACATTGGAAACTAAAACCAGCCATCATCTGGCAAGGAGATAATGAACACGAAACACTGGTTTGGGATTATCAGACGTTACATTCTAAGGTCTGTCAATTTGCCAATGTTCTCAAAAAGTGGGGGATCCAAAAGGGAGACCGAGTATGCATCTACATGCCTATGATTCCAGAGATTGCAGTTGCCACACTTGCCTGCGCCCGGATTGGAGCTATTCACACCGTAGTATTTGCTGGATTTAGCTCAGAATCATTGAGCCACCGCATGAATGATTGCTCCTGTAAATTATTGGTAACTGCCAACGTGGGTTTAAGAGGTGGAAAAACGATTCATTTAAAAACGATTGCAGATGAAGCATTAAACACGACTCCTTCAGTACAAAACGTTATCGTTGTACGTCGTACCCAAGAAATTTGTCCAATGAAGCCAGGAAGAGACATCTGGTATGAAGAAGAAATGGAAAATGCCTCCCATTTTTGTCCTGCAGAGCCTATGCAAGCTGAAGACCCTCTGTTTATCCTGTATACCTCAGGGTCCACTGGCAAGCCCAAGGGAGTCGTGCACACACAAGCTGGTTATTTATTATACGCCTCGCTGACTCATAAATATGTTTTCGATATTAAAGACGACGATATTTACTGGTGTTCTGCCGATCTTGGCTGGGTCACTGGACATAGCTACGTCCTCTATGGTCCGTTAGCCAACGGAACATCCACTGTGATGTTCGAAGGCATCCCCAATTACCCAGATGCTGGAAGATTTTGGCAAATCATCGAAAAATTTCGCGTGAGTATTTTTTATACAGCTCCCACAGCTATTCGTGCACTTATAAGACATGGAAATGATATACCCAAGAGATATGATTTAAGTTCTTTACGTTTGCTCGGATCTGTCGGCGAACCTATCAATCCTGAAGCCTGGATGTGGTACTATGAAAATGTAGGAAGGGAAAAATGCCCCATTGTTGACACCTGGTGGCAGACAGAGACTGGTGGAATCATGATTACCCCCTTACCTGGGAGTCATACCACGAAGCCAGGTAGTGCTTCAAAACCTTTTTTTGGTATTGATCCTCTCATTTTAAGGGATGACGGCTCTGAGTGCTCCACTAACGAGGGGGGATGTTTATGTTTGCGTAAGCCTTGGCCTGGTATCATGAGAACCACGTGGGGAAATCATTCTCAATTCGTTAATACATATTTCAAAACTTTTAAAAACCTATACTTTACAGGAGATGGGTGTCACATCGATGAGGAAGGCGACTATTGGCTGCTTGGGCGAATAGATGATGTGGTCAATGTTTCAGGACATCGTATAGGGACAGCTGAAGTAGAAAGCGCTTTTGTGAGTCATCCAAGTGTAGCAGAAACCGCTGTAGTGCCTAAGCCCGATGAGGTAAAAGGACAATGTTTATGTGCTTTTGTTATCCTTAAAGATGGGGTAGAAACCTCTTCAGATCTAAAAAAGGCCTTATCTCAACATGTGCGTAAAGAGATAGGTCCTATAGCTGTGCCTGATTTCATTCGTTTTACTAAAGCACTTCCAAAAACACGTTCTGGTAAAATTATGAGAAGAATTTTAAGAAAAATTGCAGAGAAAAAAATTGATGAGCTAGGAGATACGAGCACACTAGCAGACCCTGCTGTCATAGAGGCTTTATTAGGTGAAGAGGATAATTAAATGTGCATCTAGTGGTGAAATAAACCACTAGACGCACGGGACACCCTTATTTACGATGCAAGCTTGTACGTTTTCTTTTCTCTAACGCCTTCACAAACTTTTTAATGGGTTTACGATGGCCGTTTTGATTGAAATAATGAATAATTTCAGTCGTTTTATCAGCCACGCCCTGATATCCTTGTGAAAGATCCTTACGTAGTTGACGACCACTTTTAGGTGTTAAAAGAGCCACTAAGCCAGCTCCCATTAACAAGCCAAGCGCCGCTCCACTAGCAAATGTTTTACGCAAGCGGCTCGTTCTAGATTCAGCCAAACTCCGTATATCATAAACATTTTCACGAATATTTTTGGCCTTGTTCGCCCAATCTTGCGTTTGACTTTTGAAAGCGCGTAAGGATTTCTCACGAGACCCTAAAAAAGTCAAAGCAGAAGCTAGTAAAGAACCTGTTAAAACTCCAAACATGATTCCTTTATATCTAACCATCCTCATCTCCTTGCTTTGATTTGCTGCCAAATATTTAGGCCTGTTGCAGCCCAATCCAGAGCATTTTGAATAGGATTATGATGTTCATGTTCTGACTCTTCGTCATGAAGTTTGTTCGACACTGTATCCACGACTAATTTAGCCATATCAGACCATTTCGATGTTTTCCAACGGTCTGCAAAACTCTGATGATCGTGATCTGTCTGATGCGAAATGGCAAATACGGCGGAAGCTCCTAAAAGACCCGCTCCTAGAATTCCTAGAACTAAATTGCGGTTCCAATTTTTCGAATTTTTGGAAAAGACGTTTGAGGCTGCTTCATACAAATTTTCAGCAGAATCAACAGCATTATTGTAAATTTTCTGACCTTTATCAAAGGCTTCATGCGCGTACTCTTCAGCGGAATCATAAATTGCGTCTAAATTACGTGTTAACTTATGACCTTTGTACTTTGGAGTTAATAGTAAAGCTGCTGCAACCCCTAGAATACATCCTGCGGCTGCACCAATAGCTATATTCGAAATGTTTTCATCAAATTTTGGTAACTTAGGTAAGCTTGATAACTGGTGGTGAGAAGACTTTTTGCGTGTTTTAGGTGATTTTATCATATTAATCATCTCCCTTTTTTTATTTTTTGCCATGTCATTACCCCCAACGTGGCTAGTTGAATTATATCGCCGGCAAGATCTTGCCAGTCATTTTTTTTTTCCGAACGAAAGAACTTAAAGTGCTTTTCTTCTGACGCCTCATGGCTTAATGACTTTGTGGCATTTTGCAATGCAGCACCTAGATTAGAAATAGAGCCCATGATAGGATCTAAGTCTGATAACTTTTCTTGCAAAGATTCTGCAATTTCATTGCTATTTTCCAGCAATCTTACTGTTTCATTACTTAGAGGCTCAATTTTACTTTTTAAAACAGTTAAACTTGAATTAATATGGTTTAATGAATCCAAAAGAGTTTTTAAAGTCTTTACCAGAAAAAAAGCCACTACTATCAAGACAATAGTTGCTATAATAGCACACACAGGATAAATCCATTGGCTGTCCATACTAACTCCTTCACTAAATTGCGTACAGCTGTCAGAATATATCTGACAGCTTTATAAATAAACCTATTTATTGCTGACGTTTAAATTATTGGATACGCTTTTAACACCTTGAATTTCTCTAACAAGAGAAGAGATTTTAGCTTTATCTTCTTCATTCATTACCGAGCCTGATAGAGAAACGTTTCCATTATTAACAGTCACTTGGGCATTTTTTGACTCAGGTTGGAGAGTTTTATCGTCTCTAATGCTCCAGCGAATTTTTTGTGAGATATCCTCATCACTCATTGCAAGATTCTTTTTTTCATTAGACGCATTATAACTTGTTTTTCCAGGCATTGTCGGAACATTCGAAGGTTGTGTATAAGGCTGATTAGGATTCTGTTGTGTGGAATTTGTATTAAGAGATGGATTAGGCTGATTGCCCCACTGCGATTGCGATTGATTAGGTTCATTCCCCCATCGAGTATTTGGATTTTGTGTTTGTGCATTGGTATTCCACTGGTTTTGTCCAGAAGGATTGGTACCTGTTTGAGACGTACTGGATGGATTGGGATATGTGGTTGAGCTTGGATTAGAAAAACCACTCTGTGTGCTTGTATTTTGCGCATTTAAGAGCACAGAACTCGCTAATATTGCTATCGTTCCAATTAATAGTTTGGATAGATTCTTCATAATTTCTCCTTAAAGTTTTATAAAATTTTTCTCTAACTTAACTTCTTACTTTATTTCGGATCATATGGTAAGGTTAACTGGTTTGCAATTAATTTTTTTAATTTGTTTTAAAATCATTAATTATCAATTCATTAAATACTTTACCCTGCAGATCGCAATAGGTATCTTTCGAAAATCCATTAGTTCGTTAAAATCGCGACTTTCGCAAAAGGTCAAATGTTTAGTTTCAAGATAAGCGAGAGTTTTGACAAAAAGTCAAAGGGCAGCTTTTACTAGAGAAAAAGCTGAAGCTTGAATTAAGAAGTTTCTTTATCGATCACTTTCTCTTCCCAAAGATCCAGGGACAAAGACTTAAGCACTGCATAAAGAGGAATGATAAAAAATAAACTTAAAAAACCAAATAAGGAAATACTTGCAACAAGCAAGAGAATGATAGTCACAGGATGAACATTCAAGCGTGTCCCTACTACACGAGGAGAAATAAGGTTTAAATCCAGTAGATGAACAACTGAGATGACTATAATGACTTTAAGAGCCATAAAAGGGCTTTGGGCTAAGCCGATTAATAGAGCTGGCACGGTGGATATAATTGGTCCGCCAAAAGGAATTAGATTGAAAACAAAAGCAATTAATGCCAGAAGCACCGCATAGTCTAAACCAATCAGCAAATACCCAATTAAAACCAAAAAGCCTATAATGATGGCCACTAAAACTTGTCCGCTAATATAACTCGATAATGTCTCATCAATATCACTCAAAACTTTTTTGAATCGATCTTTATAGTCGGCTGGAACAAATCTCATAAATTTTTGATACATCTGTTTATCATCTTTCAAAAAGTAAAAAAGGATAAAGGGTGTCACTACAAAATATGTGGCCACTTTGGTGACAGATGCAATATTATTAAAAAACCCACTAGATACCCATGCTGTGATTTTTTGCAGGTAATAGAGAAGAAGATCACGTAATTGATCATGAGATAGCGAATAAAAATTGAACAAATTCATGATATCAACAGTTTTGTTTTCCACTTCTTTAAGTTTTTCATTAGGAAATGCACTGAACTCCACAACTTGTTTAGAAATATAGGGCCATACCAAACTAATCATGATGGAAATACAGATGATCAGGCAAAGATAAATCAGAGCCACTGCCAAATATCGTGACACTTTTTTCCTATCAAAATAGCGCATAATAGGGCGAAAAATATAATAAAAAACGCCTGCGATAAAAACAGGAAAAAACAATGTTGTAATAAACTGAAAGCCTAAGGCAAAAAGAGGAATTAATTGATAGCCCAGGAAAACGATTAAAAAAATCAGTAAAACTGAGATTGCTGTTTTAAAAAAGTGCTGATTATACCACATGATGCTTTTTATACTTTATTAATTGTCTAGCGAAGATTTTTTGTATTTAAGGATGCACATACCCAAGGAGTAGTAGAATCACTAAAACAATGAGTAGCATCCCCAAACCACTAAATGGGCCATATCCCCAATCTTTACTATATGGCCATACAGGAGTAGATCCTAAGAGAAGGATAATCAAAACAATCATTAAGATCAGTCCCATATAATGCTTTACCCTTTGTCAACAAGCTTTGTAGCAAATGATTCAAAAGCATGCTGATGTTAAAAATGCAACTTACTTTTTTTGTTTACAATATACATTCATAATTCTATGGATGTATATTGTAAACAAAAAAACCAGAATGAAGTCTTCTCTACTCGTTAAAACCTATTCAATATAGAGGAGTAGACTTTTTAAATAATCCCCCTCCGGATGAAAAATATTGATGGGATGATCCATTGCCAAACGATGCCGCCCAATGATACGTACTTGACGTTTAGCCTCTGAAGCTGCTTGAAAAACTACTTTTTGAAAAAGTTCTTCATCCACAAAATAAGAGCATGAAGATGTCAGCAGAAGACTTTTAGGAGGAATTTTTTGCATCGTGACACGATTAATATCTTTATATCCACGGCAGCCAGGAATAATGTCTTTTTGTCTCTTGGCAAAGGCTGGGGGATCCAGAATAATTAAATCATAATCCAAGGATGAACGACGCAAAAATTCAAAAACATCCTCCGTATAAAATTTCATGGGTACAGACAGCTCATTTAAATGTGCGTTCCTCTGTGCCATTTTCATTGCTGCATCAGAAATATCTACGGAATCTACCTGTTGGGCGCCCCCACTGGCAGCATAGACACTAAATCCCCCGGTATATGCAAAACAATTTAAGACCCGCTTATCTTTAGACAAATCTCTCACCTGCTGTCGCATTTCACGGTGATCAATAAAGAAACCCGTTTTTTGCCCTTCTTTAGGTGATACCAAAAACTTTAGTCCATTCTCACTTATCTGAATTTCTTCGGGCAACTCTCCATAAAGCAAATTCTCAACAGGTCCGAGTCCCTCTTCTTTTCTAGAAGGTAGGGTGGATTTTTCATAAATAAAAGAGGGTCTTATTTCCTTGATTAAAAACTCTAACACCTGAGATTTTAATTTCTCCATCCCCAGAGTAGAGATCTGAAGAACCAAACCATCCTGGTAACGATCAATGATGAGCCCGGGTATAAAGTCTCCCTCCCCATTAACCAAGCGATAAGCATTAGTCTCTTTTGTAAAAAACTTCTCTCGTAGTTCAATAGCGGCTTTGAGGGATACAAAAAGTTGCTGGAGAGGATTGGCATCGCCAAAAGACAACATACGTCCAAAGATCTTAGCCTTGGTATTAAAATAAGCATGACCCAACAATACTTTTTGCTGTGAGTAAACGGGCAGAATGTCTCCTTTCAACATGGAGGGAGATTCAGCAATGGCACCAGAAAAAATCCAGTGATGTCGATTTAACAAAGCTTTTTCTTTACCGGGTTTGAGGATAATTTTATTAGACATAGACGGGATCGTTATTATGTTTTAAAGGGTGTGTAACAGACAAATATCCACGCTATAATCCACAGCATGCCTCCTATAGGTGTTACAGCCCCCCATAACGTGTTCCCTGTCAGCGCGAGAATATACAGACTTCCTGAAAAAATCAAAATGCCACCTACAAACAACCAAGCTGCCCACTCTAAAGAAAAACCCGGGAAATGTTGGACGGCCAGTGCGATAAGGATCAAACCTAGCGCATGGTACATCTGATACCTAACTCCCACTTCGAATATAGAAAGCATCTCCCCTGAGATTTTTTGTTTGAGGGCATGCGCACCAAAGGCTCCCAAAATCACAGAAAGAAGAGCAAAAAATGCACCTAGGAAAAAAAAGAGTTTTGTTGTAGACATAATGGTTGATCGGTAAATTTTAACAAAAACACAGCTTAACGCGAAGAATACTAAATATCAATCGGATTTCACCAGGATTCGCTATGAAAGAAGAACTACCCTTCTCATCCTCATTAAAAGATTCAAAGTTAGTTTTCCGGGGAACCCGATTTGATGTGCGCACCTTGGGTAAACGCGACGTCGTGATTCATCCTGGAGCAGTGGTTATTCTTCCACTTTTAGATGATGAACATATTTTAATGATTAAAAATGAACGTTTTGCAGTGGGTGAAACTCTATGGGAGCTGCCGGCTGGCACCCTAGAACCCCGGGAACACCCTGATGCCACAGCTTCACGAGAACTGGTGGAAGAGACAGGCTATGAGGCCAAAAAAATAGAACCTCTGACCACCTTTTATACCTCTCCTGGCATCTGCAATGAGCGTATGTTTGCCTATACAGCGCAAGATCTCATCTATGTCGGCCAAAAATTGGATGAGACAGAAAAAATTACGGTAGAGGTTGTGGAATGGAAAAAAATCCGAGAAATGATTTTTAATGGAGAGATTCATGATGGAAAAACACTGACAACACTCTTATTTTATCTCTACTTTTCGCAAAAAGAAATCTAAAATAGATAATGTATATTTTTTACACAACACACATGGACTTTATGAAGCTTTTTTTATTCAATATGGTTGTCTATAGTATATTTTTAAATCCCCTTATTGGGGAAGAATACGACGAAAATACACTTTATGCATTTTCATCTTTAAATACTTATCTAAATCAAGAACTTTCGGAAAAGTCTTATTTAAGCATCCCCTTCGAAGACGAGGATATAGAAAGCCTATGGAGTCGTGCTGAAGAAAATGATGCACTGGGTGAAGTTTCAAAAGCTAAGTACTACTCTGATAAAAAGGATTTTTATGCAGCGTTAAAACATTTAAACCATGCTTGGAATCATCAGCTTGATCACATTTATGCTCATGAAAATCCTTTTTTAAATAAAAATATCAAAAGCAAAATTACACCTTACTTAATACCTGAAACACATCCAAAAAAAGTCATCTTAGACAATATATTCTCCACTACGCGCGTGACAAGCAATCTAGAAACATTAGAGCAAGCAGGCTTTCAAATTACCCACATCAAAGATTCAAGTTTTATTATTGTCGCTAAGCACCCTAGCTTAAAAAACTATTTATTTAAACTCTACCTAGATTCAGATAGCCGCACACGTCTCAACAAACCTTCCTGGCAATGGCTAGTGGATCGATGCCGCGGGGCGCAAATCATCAGAACATTAATAAAGAAGAAGAAAATAAAACATTTTGTTGTGCCTAAAAAATGGCTATATATTCTGCCACCTATTCCCGCACAAGGCACACAACACTTACTTGTCTTACTAGCCGAGGATATGCGTTTAGTGTCGAAGAGTGAAACAAAAGAGGCTTGGAAAACTGTAGTGACACCTGAACATCTTGATGAACTTTACTGCATTCTTAGCCATGGATGTGGATCCAATTTTTTAAGCAGTAATGTTCCCTATACTCAAGATGGAAAATTTACTTTTATTGATACAGAGTATCCCCATCGCAAAATCAATCTAGAGAAAATAAAACTCTATATTGACCCTCAATTGCATGAATACTGGGACAACTTGGTTAAAACAGGGAATAAACGTAAATAGTTTTGTCCTTTAATGACTTATATACATTTAAATTAAAAACTAATCTGCTCCTAAATCCTCGGTGGCAGTATTAATTTTTCCGTTGCGCTTGGCGCGACTCATGTTAGACTTTTGTGTGGTTGAAAACAAATGAGACCAACTTTTTTCTTTCTTTTTCTCCATAGAAATTAATTCATTTTCACTATTTAATTAGGCTTTTCGTGATTTTTTCAACACAGCCATTCTTGATAAGAAGTTAAAAAGCGGCTTAGGCATGATTCACTGGCTATGTTTTTTAACCTTAAAGGCTCTATAGGCTAAAATGAATAAAGTAATAAATGTTAGAGGAATGACAAACAAAAACATTGTTTGATTGAATAGAGGTAGACTATCGTGCTTAGCAGCACTCAATAAAAGATAAGAGATATACGCGACATAATAACCTAAAAACAGCACTCCTTCTCCTCGCGTAATTTTATGCTCTGTAAAAAAAATCGGAAGACAGGCCACGCAGCAAGCTAATGCCACAGGAATATCAAAGCTAATCACGGAAGGGGCCACTGTGATTTCATGAGGAGAAACTAGACTGGTGATACCAATAATCCCTAGGACGTTAAATATATTGCTTCCTACCACATTACCAATGGCAATATCCCTTTGACCACGTATAGTAGCTACGACAGAGGTGGCTACCTCTGGAATTGATGTACTTGCTGCAATAATCGTCAAACCGATCACAAGCTCGCTAAGACCCAAAGCCCGAGCTATCGCAACAGCGCTGTCTGTCATCCATCCAGCTCCGATAACACATAAACCCAAACCTAATAAGACATAGACAATACTTTTGGTATTTTTGAATTTAGCATTCTTCAAAGAGATCGAGTATGTATCGTTATATTCTTTGACAACAGTTTCAGATTCTTGTTTGCTTTTATACACCACAAAAGCTGTATAGGCAATAAGGCATAAAATGAATAAAAATCCTTCTAATGGGCCAATCGTACTATTATATGCAAACAACAGTAGTACAATGTGCACTCCGATCATGATAGGCACATCGATTCTTACGAGCTGCTGCAAAACAATCAGGGGCGAAATGAGCGCACAAATACCCAAAATAAACAATATATTAAAAATATTACTTCCTACACAATTCCCTAAAACCAAGTCAGGATGGTTGGCCCATGCAGCCTTGAGGCTGACTGCAAGCTCAGGTGTACTAGTGCCGAAAGCTACGATGGTCAGGCCAACTACTAAAGGTGAAACTCCCCAGCCTAAAGCTAGACGCGAGGCTCCTCGCACAAGAAGCTCAGCTCCACATACAAGAACCGCTAGACCCATCAACAAAAAGAGCCATGTCATCATCTAAAACCTCAGAATTATATCTATCTTAGAGATCTCAAAATTCCAATTTTTGCAATCAAAAATCCCAATTAGAGACTCCTTCACTTATGCTGAGGTATATCTAGTGTAAAAAAAAACATAAAGATATTTATAGCAATCTCTCCAATATGGTAGATTTTACCCTTTCAAAATCTACCAGAGAACGTATGGATCCATTAAGTTTTAAAAAAGCATTAAACTTAGAGCAAATTTATTTGATAGAGGAATTCGAGAGTTTTACCAACCTAGACTCTAAGGATTTATCCATAGCTCTCGTGCACGGATTGGCCCAATCTCATATGGCTCAAATTCATCAATTTTCTTTAGATCAATTGGCGGATGCAGAAAGAAATCATAAATATACACCTCTACACCTATCTGTCATGATGCAAGATCTAGAAATCTTGAATTTTTTGTTGGATAAAGTAGAGAATTTAGTTCCTGTGGATAGATATAATTGGACGCCATTACATTACGCCTATCTTACACAAAACAAAGCTCTTATCCAGTTATTAGAAGATAAACAATCTGAACGCAATCAAAATCAGCCCATCAACATTCCTTTGCCTTGCAAGGAAATTAAAGAAATTCTCACCTACACTCCCCTACCTGATCATCAATCAGTCTTTCATTATCAAGACCCTGAGACAAAAGAAATATTTAGAAATGCGACTGCCTCAAAGTTTAAGCAGTTGACGGGTGCTGTATTTACCAATAGTGTAATCGTAAGCCCCCAGGCCCTACTAGCTGCAACACACGGACTCCACACAGATCCAGATTTGGAAAAAAATAAGCAAATCTCTCCCTTATTGAAAGAATCTATAAAAAACAATTATCCCACCTATTTATCTTCCCTCCCAAAAATCTACCTAGGGAAAGATTCTGTGGATGGATGGGGAGTTTTTGCTTTGGATCAAATCACAAGAGGAAGCTTAGTGGTCCACTATGCAGGCAGGCTGGTTTTGGATCACACCTCTTCTAAATATCTGGCTGGTGATGTGGACGGAGAGAAAGAGGGCAATCTTGCAGCCAGAGTCAACGACGGCTATCCAAATACACGAGCTGTGGCCATCCGTTTGAATAAAATTGTCACTACCTATATTTTTATTGCTCTAAGAGATATAGCCCCTCATGAAGAAATCTTAGCAGATTATCAGTTTGGTCATTCAGTTAAAATGCTAAAAGGTTACGTCAATGCAGCTCAAGAGGAACTCATCCGTGTACTAGAGGAGGAAGGAGGGATCAAGTGGATCTTTAATCGATTAAGGAACACAGAGATACATAAACTGTCCAGCCTTGAAGAAGTATTAAACTATGAAAAATTACATGCCACTCTAAAATATCTCTTCAATACACCGTCAGTTATGCTAAATTTAATCCTTGAAGGTCACATCAGCTTGAGCGATATAGCCACCCTCACAAATTTTTTTAACCTTACTGACCTTCACAATTTTACCGGGATTATGGGGCATCCACAGCTACTCCTCTTTGTAGAAGCCTTTAAATCGCAAGATCAGCAAGATCTTATCGAAAAGCTACAGCGGCTGGATTACGAAGACGAACCCTTACACAAAAAGGCCCTTCAATTTGTCCTGCTATTAGGACGTACATATTCTGTTTTACCTAGGCTCTTTATACATCGCTATTTAGTCACATTAGATTTTTTTTCCCCGGCGACTTGGTCTCAAGAAAATCTGGAAGCGTATAAACATTATGCAGAACTGATCGAAATTGTGGAGTTTATAAGTAACTCGATAGATTTGAGTCTAGATCAGAGGAAAGAGCAAATCCAGAACCTCGCAGAGAATTTGCCTAAATTCCTCAAAGAATTAGTTATCAAAGAATATCTCAACGCCCTGTCGAGACAAGAAAAGGAGCAAGATGAATAGATAGGCCCTTAGTGCATTGCAAAACCTAAGGCATCCATGGCAGCTTCTTTAATAGATTCAGACAGGGTCGGATGTGCATGCGAGGCGTAAGCCACATCTTCGAGCGCCGCCTTCTTTTGAATGGCCACCACGCCTTCTCCAATCATTTCAGAGGCATGAGGCCCTAAGATATGCAAACCCACGACACGATGAGTGCTTTTATCCCCAATGATCTTTACTAGCCCTTCCGTATCTCCCATGCAACGCGCTCGTGCATTTCCGCGGAAATAAGCCAAGCCCACTAAAACATCGAGTCCAAGTTCTTTTGCTTCAGGTTCTGTAAGTCCCACGGCCGCAGCTTCTGGGTGAGTATAAATGACGTTAGGAATGGCCATGTAATTCACACTTGCAGCATATCCTACTAAAATTTCAGCCACTACAGTTCCTTCATCGGAGGCTTTATGCGCAAGCATAGGTCCCTCAATTGTGTCACCAATAGCAAAAATGTGGGGAACTTGCGTACGAAAGGATCCATCCACTGAAATAAAACCTTTAGGTGTCTTCTGAACACCGATGGTCTCAAGCCCCAATCCATCTGTATAAGGACGTCTTCCCACTGCAACCAAAACAACATCTCCTTGCAAATTTTGCTTATTTCCTCCTTCCTCGAACTCTATGGTAACCAGATCGGCTTCCTGTTTAGCTGAGGTGACTTTTGCAGATAGATGAAATTCAATTCCTTGTTGTTTTAGAGTTCTTTGCAAAAATTTGCGGATGGTCGGATCCATTGCAATGCAAATATCGTCGAGCATTTCAATGATCTGTACCTCACTTCCTAAACGTCGATACACAGAAGCTAATTCAACTCCAATCACTCCCGCGCCAATGACAATCATTTTCGAGGGGACTTTTTCTAAACTTAATGCTCCTGTAGAGGAGATCACGCGCTTTTCATCGAACTTTAAAAAAGGCAATTCAATGGAATCTGAACCTGTAGCAATAATGAAATGATCTGCGCTCACGGTCCGCTTGGATTCTGCGCTAACTTCTATAGAATAGGGATCAATAAAAGTCGCTTTACCCTCAATTCTTTCTACTTGGTTTTTCTTAAATAAACCAGCGACCCCATCAGTCAAGCTTGTGACCACTTTTGCCTTATTTTGCATCATCTGGGAAAAGTTAACATGAAGATCGGAAGTTTCTAACCCCAGATTTTTTCCGGATTGTTGAATAAAATGGTAATATTCAGTGGTTTGTAATAATGTTTTTGAAGGAATACAGCCCACATTGAGACAAGTTCCTCCTAATGATTTTCTCTTTTCAATGCACGCTACCTTCATACCCAATTGAGCGGCGCGTATAGCTGCCACATAGCCCCCAGGCCCTGAACCTATCACCACTAAATCAAAATCTCTATTCGCCATCATTGTACCTTTTGCTTATTCTGGATTTGCCTAAAATATTCAAATTAATGCACTTGCTCCAGGATATTCTAAGTGATTTTTGACATGTACTAAAAATGATACTGCTTCTTTTCCATCCACAATGCGATGATCATAACTTAAGGCTAGATACATGATAGGACGGATGACGATTTGATCATCAACAACAACGGCCCGTTTAGTGATTTTGTGCAAACCTAAAATCGCGCTTTGTCCTGGATTAATGATGGGTGTAGAAAGCATAGAGCCATAGATGCCACCATTCGTAATCGTAAAGCTTCCCCCTTGAAGATCATCTACCGAAATGGAACCTTCTCGTGCTTTTTTTGCAAAACCTTCTATCGATCTTTCAATCTCTGCATAAGAGAGTTGATCACAATTTCTTACCACGGGAACAATCACCCCTCTATCTGTTCCTACAGCCATGCCTATATCATAAAATTCACGATGAACAATTTCATCTCCCTCAATGTAGGAATTAATATCGGGAAACTGTTTTAGAGCTGAAACACAAGCTTTCACAAAGAAGGACATCAACCCAAGCTTTACACCCTGTTTATGTAAAAAATCTTCCTTAAATTTATCACGCAATCCCATCACAGCAGACATATCCACTTCGTTAAAGGTGGTGAGCATGGCCGTGGTATTTTTTACTTCTACCATACGAGAAGCAATCACTTTGCGAATACCAGACATTTTTCTTCGTGTTTCTCTTTCGGGAGAAATCGCAGATAATGCAGAAGTGTTAGATGGAGAAGTTATAGGTGGAGTTTTATCCTCGCCTGAGTAAGGTGCTTGAAGATCTTTAAGAAAATCTTCTTTACCTAAGCGCGCGTTAGCTGTCGATAAGGGTTTAACTTCAATTTTTTCTGCTTGTTTTTGAGTACTCGCTTTAGATTCAACAGACGGAGTTGTATTTTTTTCAGGCAGAATTACATTTTTTTCGGGAGTTTCCCCCGAGTGTTTTTCAGCCCCCTCAGTTTCAACATATCCCAAAACTTGACCGATTTTTACTTTATCTTGGGGCTTTACGTTAAGATTTAATATTCCTGCTTGAGGGGCATACAACACTTGATTGACCTTGTCAGTTTCTAGCTCTAAAATTTCGTCATCCATCGCCACGTGAGAGCCTGAGGATTTGATGATATTTGCCACAGTGGCTTCAGTAATGGATTCGCCCATTGAAGGAACTTTAACATCTACTTTCATAATTAAATCTCATTCATTTTTTAGGGTTTCGGGCAAGCTCAAAAATCGAAGGTTTTTTTTGTATAAATATTGTATCCATGATGGCTGCATGTTCTTTTTTATGTAAAGCATAAGAACCTGCAGCAGGGGATGCGCTTCGTGCTCTTCCGACATATCGCAACTTTTGATCTGAGGGTAAAAGTTCTGATAATAAGGGAGCAACAAAATTCCAAGCTCCCATATTTTTAGGTTCTTCTTGAGCCCATATGCATTCTTTTAAGTGAGGATAATTTTTTAAAATTGCACGAATTTTATCCAAGTGCAGAGGGTACAATTGCTCAAGCCGTATAAGTACTAAATCTTCTGTCTCCGTTTTCGCTCGCATCATACGCAAATCATAATAGATCCGTCCTGTGCAAAAAACAACACGCTCTGCTTGCTTTGAACTTTGAGGATCATCCAATACTTCCTGAAAAGATCCTTGTGTGAGATCCACTAAAGGGGATGTGCAGTCGGGATGGCGAAGTAACCCTTTGGGCGTGAAAACAATCAGGGGTTTTTGTAGACGGCGCATGACTTGACGGCGCAGCAAGTGAAAGAGCTGAGCAGGGGTACTTGGATTCACGATATAAAAATTATCATTTCCAGCTAAACTTAAAAAACGCTCCATACGACCCGAGGAATGCTCAGGGCCCTGTCCTTCGTATCCATGGGGAAGGAATAGAGTTAAGCCGGACGTTTGCCCCCATTTCTGCTGGGCACTTGCAATAAACTGATCGATCACCACTTGTGCACCATTACAAAAGTCTCCAAATTGAGCCTCCCAAATAATTAGAGCTTGGGGATAGCTTATACTATATCCATACTCGAAGGCTAAGGCGGCATACTCAGAAAGAGGAGAATTAATCAAATCAAAACGTCCTTGATCTTGCTTCAGATGTTGCAAGGGAAAGTAATATTTTTCATCATTTTGATCAACCCAAAGTCCATGACGGTGACTAAAAGTGCCTCGTCCAGAATCTTGGCCTGTGATTCTTACATGTTTACCTTCCCATAATAAAGTCGCATAAGCTAGGGTTTCTGCCATCCCCCAATCTAAGGGCTTTGCTTCAGGCCCACTAGAAACCATACTGAGTCGTTCTTTAATTAAGCCTTCTAATTTCGTGTGAATGTGATAGCCAGGAGGAATGGTGCAAAATTTTTCTGCCACTTCTTGTAAAGTAGAACGAGAAACGGCTGTATCAACATATTGATAAAGATTTTCTTCCTTATTTCCAGGTAAGAAATCTTCCGGTTCTTTTTTAGGTACGGCTTTTTCAAATTTGGCTTTAGTTTCTGATAAGGCTGCTTGGAGATCTTTTTTAAACTCAACCTCTAAAGCTTCTGCCATCTGTTTTTCTAGGACTCCTTGTTGAATCAAATCGTCGCGATAGATCTCACGGATAGATTTTTTTTCGCGGATAATTTTATATTCTAGCGGTTGTGTAAAAGCAGGTTCATCCGCTTCATTATGGCCATACTTACGGTAGCAGTTGACATCTATAAAGACATCACACCCAAACTTCTGTCGCAATTGCATAGCCAATATGCCCACATTAAAACATCCCTCAGGATCTTCAGCATTCACATGAAATACTGGGGCTCCAAAGGCTTTAGCAATATCCGTACAGTAGCGCGTAGAACGACCTTCTTCAGGGACTGTCGTAAATCCGATCTGATTATTGATGATGACATGAAGTGTACCTCCTGTGGCATACCCTTTTAATTTAGAAAGTTGGAGGGTTTCATAAACTACACCTTGACCGGAAATAGCTGCATCGCCGTGGACCAGGATCGGGACGACTTGATCTTGACTTTTTGGGTGGGATTTTAAAACTTGTAGCGCTTTTGTTTGCCCCTCCACAACCGCATCGACAGCTTCTAGATGGCTTGGATTAGGTGTTAAGGCAACATTGATACGATGACCTTGGACTGTTAAACCTTCCGAATAAAACCCTTTATGGTATTTAACATCTCCACTGCCCTCAAATGACTCAGGAATAAAATTTTCATTAAATTCTGAAAAAATTTCGATGTAGCTCTTTTTCAAAATGTTACTGAGAACATTTAAACGTCCTCGGTGTGCCATACCTATAATAAACTCTTTGCCTTCGTGCGTTGCCCCCGTATCTATAATGGCTTGAAGGATGGGTATGATAGTCTCTCCTCCTTCTAAGGAAAAACGTTTTTGCCCTGGGTATTTCGTATGCAGAAAGGCTTCAAATAACTCAGACTTATTGAGATGTTGTAAAATGGTTCTTTTTTGGTCAATGGTCAATGGAAAATGAAAGGCACAAGGTTCGATACGTTCTTGAATCCATTTTTCGACTTCTGGATCAAAGAGATCTTTAAACTCCACTCCTATCTTATTACAATAAGTTTGCTTAAGCCCCTCCAAGATTTTTTCTAAAGGAGCTTCCTGTTCTTTTAAAACGCCTTGCGTCGAGAAGACCTTTGGTAGATCTTCTTTTTTTAAGCCATAAGCTTGAAGAGTTAGTTGCCATGGTTCTTGAACGTTGTGCTCGCTGAGTGGATTAATTTTTGCCATCAGATGTCCATACGCCCTGTAGCCATTAATAAGATTGCCTATGCGGCAATCCAAATCGACTGCTTTTTCTTGATCTAAATGTGAACGAGGTTCAAAATTTTGAAAATAGTGGCGCAATGGCGTTTCAATCTTGGAAGGATTAATTAGGTATTGTAGGTACATCTCTTCTAAGTAGCCCAGATTACTCGGATCAAAAGTCATGGTTCTGCCTTCGCTGTTTTCGTTCTCCTCTATTTACCTTGATACAAAATATTTTCAAAGACAAAAACTAAAAACCTGAGCATGGGATTTAAGCAGGATTTTGAAATCGAGAATCTCATTTTCCCAGCTCAGCACTTGCCAAGTTAGGTGCTGTTGATTGAGGAGCACAAGTGCAGCTCAACGTACAACTTCACCATCAAAGCAAATTCAAAAAGAAGTTATTTTCCAAAAAAATGAGATGGTTTATAAGAATCGGCATGAGATGCATATTTCTTTACATGATTATACTTTGTTGTTTTTCTAGCTGTGCTCAAGAAGAAACTCCTGTTTCCATCGTACACAAAAGAATAGAAATTCCTGCGCGCGATGACGGATCTATACGAGAAAAACGCCCTCTCATTTATCGCTTTAAAGTAAATCCTGAATGGAAATTAAGCTTACCAGATAGTAAAGAATCTATCGTCGACACAACTAAAGCGCTTGCAGAAATTTTTATTCTTGATGGGTCACAAAAAATACGGATAGCCATTCATAACTTTCCCTCTGATCAGATGAATGAACGCATCCCCCCTCTTGCTCAAATCGCACGTTGGAAAAAACAATTTCAAACTCTCACGCCACAACATGTTACTATCACACCTCAAGCATTTGGCGGATATCATGGTTACTTAATGGAAGCGACCGGTGTTATGCATGACATACCGACGACTGTTATTGGATGGAGTTTACAACTGCCCCCTGAGCATTATCAAAGTCTTCATAAAGCACTCACTCGAACCGAACAAGCGAAGCTTCGGCAAATGCGCGGCGACATCACGATTAAAGCGACGGGTCCCACAGATTTAATGCATAAACACCGTGAAGAAATTGTGGCTTTTGCTAGAAGCTTTCAACTGATTGATGATATCCCATGAAAGACCTTTTAAAATTTTATCACTTCCTCGGGAGCATTAAGTTTGCTATCATCCTTATTGCCTCAACAGCACTATTTGTGATTGCAGGGACTTTTTTGGAAGCTTATACGGAATCCCACCTTTTCTCTGCTAGTTTGACTTATCAAAATCCCATTTTTCTAGCCTTAATCTGGGGATTTTTCCTTAATATTTTAATCTCAGCTTTAAGACGTTGGCCTTTTCAACTTAAACACATTCCATTTTTAATCACCCATCTAGGACTCCTCATGTTATTGGGGGGGGTCATGATAAAGAGCAAGTATGGGGTGCAAGGTTCTATGGGAATTGTGGAAGGACAGGCCAGCAAACGTCTATTTATTCCACATTCAAAAGCTATCCATCTTGAAAAAAGAGATCCTCACTCTCCTCAAAAAACTCTGAGTTTAGACTTTGACCTGCAGCAAGTGATCCGTCAAAAACTCAAATTCGATGATATTGAAATACGTTTAGCTGATTATGCACAACATTCCCATGAACGTAGACAAACTTGGATCAAAGGACAACAAGCCATCCTATCTGGCCTTCCCCCCCTCTCTGTCACACAATATCAAGAACTCAAAGATTTTAATCCTTCCCAGCAAGTGCGCGTTCATCACGCCCAAGCACAGGCTTGGCAAGTGGCCGCTCTTACCACTCTTCAACCTGTTTGGGAAGTGGCCAAGCAGATCTATTTGCAAGGCCTAAAGATGAAGATCTCAGATGTTAAATCAGGTGATGTGCTTGCAGAAGGACTTTTGTCAGACATGCAAAATCCTATCTCCGTTGGCCGGTATACGTTGAATTTTAGATTCGATTGGTCGGAGACGCATGAACCCCAAGTAGAAGTCTGGATCGATCATGAAAAAATGCTCATTACCCTCTCAGGGGAACAAAGCCTCTTCAATCAAAATATTTCGAACACCTCTCGCGGCAAGCTCCCTCTTGCAATCGATTTTGCACGCGATCCCCTACTACTCATCATTCAAGACGACCAAGAGGATGATCACCTCTTTTTTTTCAATCCCCATGGAGAGATTTACGCAAAGAGCTTTAAGCACAATCAACTCGCCTCTCTTTACATCTATGATGAGGGCTTTCAGGGATATGGAATCTCCATCCCTTTCCCTTTTGAAGGTTTTTCCCAGACACGCGCTGAAAAAGAACAAGCGGAACTTCTAGCACTGGCCTTACAATTAAGACAAAGCATTCACCAAAATACCAAATTATCACCCCCTCTAAAACTGCTCAAAAGTGCCATGAATGAATCGAGTGATTTGGCAGAAACAATTCTTCTTTTTTTAAAATCTTGGGACGATTCAGGCGCACTACTCCATGAAGGAATGATTCCCGATCCTGTTAAACAGGTGGTACATCAAATAGATTGGCATTCAATGCCTTTAGCTGAGCAGTATGCTTGCGGATGGTTATGTGTTTTATTACATGAGATAGATCTACGCATGAGAGAGGGAAAAAATTTTTCCCAGATTTTAAAAGAGCGGGGTTGGCCCTTTATACAGGCATTTGCTGCGGATGATCCACAAGAACAAGATCAAAAAATCACTCTTTTCGCTCAACAATTATGGGCAGCAGCCGATCAACTTCCTCGTCCTCCTGTGATGCCAGAAGAAATTCCTACGCAAGCTTTATCGGCCTATCTGCGTGCTTATGGGATTACACTTCATAACATAAGAGAAACAGTTGAAACATCGAATTGTGTACGTATCTACCATGCCGCCCATCTCTTGCATGAAAATTTTAGCAGAATTTTAACACTCTCTGAACGCTATACTGAAAATCTCAACTCCCTCTTACAGCAACTAAAAGATGACCCAAATCTTCTAGAAACGTTCAGGTTAAGCTATGATCAATTTCATAAACATATCCAATCTAAAGTTCTCCCCCCCTTTACTTTAGAAAACCTTTTAACCCTTCTTCAGCTTTACAAACCCTTAGATCTAAGAATTTTTACAAAAGAAGAAAGAGCTCAACTTACAGCTAGCTTAGATACTCAAGGGATATTCTTAGAAACACCTTTAACTTTACATCTAAAAAAAGCTCCGCCTCTTCCAAAATGGGAAGAAAATCATCCCTTGATTACCTTGGAGATAAAAAAAGGTTCGCATAAAGAATACCTCACGCTCGCCTATGATAAGTATGGAACGGGACTCTTATGGCCTCTTTTAAAGGGCGAATATGTGGCCCGCTTTCAACCTTTATTTGTAGAAATTCCCTATAAAGTGAGACTCCATGATGCGCGGCAAATTAACTATCCCGGTACCCAACAAGCCTATAGTTACGAAAGTGATGTCATCATTACTGATTTGAGAGATCAGACAGAAGTGGAAAAAACAATTAGCATGAATAATGTGCATGAAACTAAAGACGGTTACCGCTTTTATTTAGCCAGCCTATCCCCGCCCTTAGAGACGACGGCACAACGGGTCCAAGTGGTGGTCAATCATGACCCCGCGAAATACTATCTAACCTATCCTGGAGCACTTTTTTTAAGCTTAGGAATCCTACTACTTTTTTGGATGAAGCCCTATAAAACGAAGAAATGATTTGATTTTTAAAGATACGAACGTATCAAAATGATTTTTCTAAATACCCTCGATATGAGGGTATTTAGAAAAATAGAATCTTTATTTTTTTGCAAACACTGATTGAACGTTAACACGTCCTCTTTTATTACCTGTTAATTGAGAGCTTTGTTTGCGAGTTAATGTTTTTTCCGCTAAACCTCTTTGATGTTCAGGTAACTCGTTCATCATTTTGTTACGCACATTTTCGGGCATGGCCTTAAAAGCATCTACCAATTGAGTTTCTGCCTCACCTACTACATAGAGATTAGCTAATTTTCTGCGATCGGCAGGTTTGAGCGTTTTCATCAGCTGCTCTTTAGCCACAGGATTCAGATTTGCAACTAGCGAAGCTTGTATCTGTTCTGGTATTTCAGACCACGCCTGTTGGATCTCCTGGGCTTCTTCCGGTTTAGGGGGAGGTACAGAGAACATGTCTTTTGCACTAGGAATATTTCTTTCTGGTCGAGCCACTACAGTCCAATCCTCACCACTCTCATTAGCTTCGTTCGCTTTACGAATCTTTTCAAGAGCTTCATGAAATTTTTTAATGGCTTCTAGGTTAGAAGTTTGATCCTCTTTACTGACTGCCTGAACTTCTTTTTTGGTTTCTTGTTCGCTCTTAATTGCAACATTTCTGGGAGATTGGACAGCTTGTTCTGATTTTTCTCTTACGTTAGTATTAGAAGTGTTTTCGTTGTTTGCTGCATGCGAATTTGAGGATTGTGCAGCTGGCTGTTCTTCTGAGCTTTCTGAATAGCCAGAGCGACGCTTTTCTTTTTTATCAAGTTTCTCATCATGAAAAGCTTCTGCAGCTTTATCAAAAAGCTGAGAATTTGTAGGTAATAAACTTTTCGAGGGGGCCTGGCTTACATTTTTTTGAGATTCACTCTTCTTTAATGCATCCGCCTTAAAGGCTCTAATGCTTTCTAATAGACCTGAGTAGGAAGCAACAGGCGCATGACCTGAACTCTCTTTGACGGGAGGCGGGGGTGGAGGTGCAGAAGGTTCAGAATTTTGGGACGCTGATCTAGGAGAGAGTTCATCAATTAATTTTTTAGATTCAGGATCCTTCCCAATATCAGTCGCAGCAAGCTCTAAGGCAGCCCCTAGGTTCAACGAGGGATCTGGTAAAGGTCGACCAAAAGTATTGTCTCCAATAGGAGGTCTCTGAACTCCTCTTTTACCATTGGTATTGAACGGTGTTTTTACTCTTCCACCAGTCCCTGGAGGTGTTTTAGGAGGATATTTTCTTTGACTAGATCCTGCTTTTTTGCCAGGTGCAGGAGGAGGATTTTCCCGAGGATTTTCGTTAGTAACCTCTTGATTAGTTTCCGTGTCGGAGGGATTGTTTTGTTCTTTCTCTGCAGACTTGTCTGAATCTAGAGGGTTTTTTGGAGAGGAATTTTCTTTTTGTATAAAACGCTGCGGAGTTAAATTCTGGGAAAGGCCCAATTTATCATGGATTTTTTTATTTGCACGCGGAGAAAAAACAGCTCCCACAATCAAAGAACTGATAGGAGAAAACGTACAAAACATCACAAACTTATAAAGATGAAGTCCTAATGCGACCCATGTTTTTTTGAGGTTTTCCGAGACTAAACAGTGCTTCTCTAAGCCTGTCCACGTTTTAGCTTTCAAGGAAGGAATTTGCCCAAATGTCGTGGCGTAGGCTGCAATAAAAAATTTAATAGAAAAGGCATGCAGATTTTTTAAAGCCGAAGGTAAGGCAGCACCTGTTGAAACAAGGTTGATAGACCGCGCTGCACACTCCTTTTTATGAGCCACAAATTTTAAAGCTTTTTGCTGACACGAATCGACAGGAGATGTGTCTGGAGAGAAAAAGCTTCGTGATACATTAGCTGGCATAAACACCTACTTATGAGTATTTTAAAAATTAGAATGGATTGTAAATCATTCTTATATAAAATTCAACTAATATACACATTGTTTGAAAGAAGCTCTGATATTAGAAAGGATTAATTGCAAATAAAATCAAATTTTCTTTCCTGATTTTTCTCTTCCCCTAATTATCCTCTTCAACGCTATTGACATCTCCCTCATAAAGGCGTCGAAGTTTTTCAAACTCTTTATTTCTCTTATCTTCAAACTCTTTTAACAGCTCTTTGTTTGTAGCAGTAGCGGGTTGCATGGAAGCTTGCAAGTGGATACATGTCGAGGTTTTCTCTTTTTTAGTTTCAATCGACTCAAGGCTTAATAAGGAATTCTTTATATCTGAGGGTAACTCATCATCTGATTGAATCGGAGGAAGTTCCCATTCATCGTCGTCAACATTATTGGCTACTGGAGTTGCCTTATCCTCTAAATTGGCTACTGGAGTTGCCATATCCTCTAAGTTTTCCTGCACCAAAGTAAATAATTTACTACTTTCTAACTTACGAATAAATTGTTCGGATTCTTCCAATTTTTTTTGCAACTGTCTTTGAAAGGGCGACATTTTGGTGTTATTTTGATCCACAGGCTTTAAACCCGCTTTAGCTTTTTTACAAAGTTCATCCTCTTCAGATAAGCCATTCTCATTTTTTGCCTGATTAGATTCACTTTTTAAAAGAGTATGCTTTTTAATTTTCTCAATATTGATTACTCTTTCATATGCCTGGCGATGGGATTTAGAAGCTTTAAGCAAGGCTGTGCCAATGAGGCAAAGTCCACTCAAAAGAACGGCAGCCATGCCTGCAAATATTTTTTGTGCAAGATGAGCCACTTTAACATTGTAATCTTTTTCATTAATGACAATTTTTTTCCCAAACGCCACTCGACCAAAAAAGTTGCAAAACTTTCCTGTTTTTTCTTTCCAATCTGCTTGGTGATCTCCTGCATAACTATGGAAATAACGAGAACCTAAAGTATTTAAATTAGCTGGCATGGTAAACCTGAATTAAGGATTAGTATTTTAACATACCCATAATTTTAAGACCATGAGATTAATAATCCTTTAAACTAAGATTAATTTATTATTAAGAAATAAAAAAATTTAATTTACATCAATTTTGCTACTTGAACATTTCACTTTGGATAAGATCCTTCCCTATAGACTTTATTTGCTTCAAATTCCTCCTTTGCATAAGATGATGCGAAAAATAAAAAAAACTGTTTGAATGGGGCCTTGATGCAAAAAAAAATATCCATTTATCTCATTTATTTCTTATCGATCTTGATGAGCATACCACTGCTAAATGCAATTGAGAATGTTGAAGAAGTTCATTTACAAGAGATCCCCACCTCTTATAAGGGACGTTTTAGACCTCTAGATGCCATGGCCCGCATGTGGTTAGAGGAAAGCTACCATCGTCAATCCATCAAGCCCCAGCACTTCAACGACTTTCATGTAGCCTCTCCATCTGCGTTATCTTTGCTTTGGAGAATTCAATTTAATGGTCATCACAACTGGAGCGACATTCCGTTATTCTGGATCTATTCGGCACATTTGAAGGAAATTTTAGAGCTCCCCCTGCATGAAAACTATTTCTCTTTTCAAGAGTTGCACCAAGCCATCTTTGAGAGAAAAAAAACTAACTTAGCGCTTGTTAAAGAACTAGTCACCTATCACTATTTAAAAGCATTTTTTGAAGGATCCAGCCGCGATGGCGGTGAAAGAATTGAGTTATCACAGCTGGCACCGGGTTTATGGGCCACGCAAAAAAAAAATCAAATTAGCATCGTAGCCTCTCCCATATACTCCCCCTGGCAAAATTTAAAACCTGGTTTTATCGTCTCTGATCATTTAGAGTCGCTTTCTACGGATTACGTAAAAAACAATCGAGCCTTAAACCAAGAAATCTTAAGTCTGATTCAATCTTTACAGCATTTTTCTCAACTCCAGGGACCCTATGCCTTAAGTGATAAAGATTACATGACTACCTATCATCAACTTCTTAACAGAAGACTCCCTCCTGAACAAATATCCGATTTTTTAGAGAAAGAGTATCCTTTAAGCTCCCGATTAGCGCAAGCCGGACCCATTTTTAGGGTTTTACCCGGTAAGAATGGAGAATGGTACTCCTTGAATGCCCTAACCTTACATGTATATAACACGCATCAAAGAGCTTTAGCCCCTGTACAAAATTTTACCCTCTATCCCGATGATCAATTCGAGAAAATCAGAAATGCATATTTTCGCCTGATTAATGATTACACAGATGAAAAGGATAAACAAGAACTGGCCGAGTTATTAGTTCACAACTATAATCTTATTTCCGATAAACCGATTCAGAAAGCCTGGCAAAAAACCATTTACTACCCCTCCAGCGAAAAATTAAAAATCGAATACTGGTATTATCAACTCCCTCTTGTAGAGACTTCTATTATCCTCTACGGACTAGCCATCGTTTTTTTCTGCTTAGGTTTTAATAAAAAGAAGCCCCGATTTAATCGTATCGGTCTTTTTTTCACTTTAGTCGCCTTTGCCTTAAACACGCTTATTTTGCTCATTCGCTGTTTTGTTTTGAGCCGCCCTCCGGTTTCCAATATGTTCGAAACAGTGATTTACGTCCCTTGGGTGGCTGTGCTTACCAGTTTGGTTTTGCAACAACATTTAAAGAATTTTTTAGTCATTTTAGGGGCTTGTATCGTCTCCATGGCCCTACTGGTCTTACTTAAAATTACCGGACTGGGTAGTGGACTAGAGAATGTCCAGGCTGTTTTAGACTCGCAATACTGGCTCATTATCCATGTTTTGATGATCGTTGGGAGCTACGGCGTCTTTGCGCTTGCTGGTGTGATGGGACAAATTTACCTTTTCCAATATATTATCCACGAACATGAAACCTATGCCATGCAAGAATTAGGGAAATCTATTCTACAGGCCCTATACCTAGGAGTCGCTCTCCTGATTCCAGGTACGATTCTTGGAGGTATCTGGGCTGCCCAGAGCTGGGGACGCTTTTGGGACTGGGACCCTAAAGAGTCTTGGGCCTTTATATCAAGCTGTATTTATTTAATTTTTATTCACGCTTTCACCTTTAAATATATTAAATACTTTGGGTTAGCAATGGGTTCTATATTGGGCTTGCTTGCTATTAGCTTTACATGGTATGGAGTCAACTACATCCTGGGTACGGGCCTACATAGTTATGGGTTCGGTACAGGAGGGGAAATATATTATTATTTATTTATTACAGCAGAGATACTCTTCTTACTGTTTGTGGGATTCTTTCGTTTTAAAACACAGAAAGTGAAATCTTTTGAACAGAAATAAAATGATTTGTTAGAATCATTATGAAGGGATTTGCTAAATACGCCAAAGTGATCTTTAAATTTGTGTTTTAGTCCGCTACAAACCTTGGAAATGCACGATCATAAACGACTTTTTTGCTTACGATCCTGCCCAAAAAGCCTTTAAGCGGCAAAATATAAATATTGATTCGCAAAAACCAGTGTTTTGATTTTTTATTTATTGGATGCGACCCAAAAACTAAAAAACTTAAACTTTGGTGAGTGTATTAAATCCTAAAAACAATATGTTAGATAATAGGAACAAAATGAAACATATTAAAAGTGAAAGATTAAAAAAGCTAGAATCTGAACTAAACGATCTCGAACAGTGGCTAAAGCTCGGACTCGTTCCTAAGAAAGACCTAGAAAAACATAAAGAAGAAATTCGCGGTGTACAGACTAAGATTGAAGAAGAGAAAGAACGTCTTCAATTCCTGAAAGAAAGTGGTGAAGCAGAAGAGTACATTGCACCTAAACGTCCAACCACTCGTGCTGGGTACACAGAAATGCCAACAATACCCGATATTGATATGGGTGATACAGGAGCCGGGATTGGTGAAACTGCCTTCGATATGGAAACAGATGCTATCGATATTGAAAGCTCTGTGATCGACGAAAAAGACGAGACAGAGGACGAAGAAGCACATACAAAGGACGAAGACGCTGAAGAAGAGGAAGAAGAAGAATCCTACTTCAGCGATAGAAATAGATGGCGTCGTGGTGGGATCATAGATCCAGATGCTGATGAATGGTAATATTACTTCCTTAAGTGCACCTACGGATGCAATCAGTCTCTATTTTCATGTTCCTTTCTGTACACATAAATGTGGCTATTGCCACTTTTATGTGATACCCAACAAAGAGTCTCATAAAAAACTCTACATGGAGTGCCTGGAAAAAGAATGGATCCTGCGCGCTCCCGCACTTAAAGACAAAAAAATCGTTAGCATTTATTTCGGCGGAGGAACCCCGTCTTTGCTAGGTGCCAAATATTTGCATAAAATTTTGCATTGGGTCCAAAGAGACGTGGGTTATGAGTTACAAACAGAAATTACGCTAGAAGCTAACCCTGAAAATGTGACAAGTGCATCCATGCGTGAATATGCTCAAGCAGGTGTAAATCGCGTCAGCCTGGGTATTCAAACATTAAACGATAGTCTCCTAAAAACTTTGGAAAGAACGCACAATGGCGAGAAAGCTGTCCGAGCTGTGCATGATACCTTTGACGCAGGCATCTTAAATATCACAGTAGATTTAATGTACGATTTACCCAGACAAACCTTATCCATCTGGGAAGACACACTATCCAAAATTCATGAGCTTCCCATCAAGCATCTATCTTTATACAATTTAACGATTGAGCCTCATACCACCTTTTTTAAACACCAAGATCAACTTAAAAAACACTTACCCGATCCGGAGATGAGTTTAAAAATGTATGAAATGGCTCAAGAGAGGTTGAACAATTATCAACTCAAGCAATATGAAATTTCTGCCTTTGCTAAGAACGGGTACCAGTCCAAACATAACACCGGGTATTGGAAAGCACGACCATTCTTGGGTTTAGGTCCTTCTGCCTATAGTTATTGGGAGGGAAAACGCTTCCGGAATATAGCAAATCTGAACCGTTACGCTCTTCTATTAAAAGAGGGAGCTTTCCCTATTGACTTTGAAGAAAAGCTTGACCCTCAAGCCAGTCTAAGAGAACTTTTAGCCATACGCATACGCTTGATGGAGGGCGTCAATCTAGAAGATTTTACCACGCATTATGGAAAACTAGACCAAGCAACGTGGGACAGCTTAAAAAATTTGGAACTACAAGGTTATGTAGAAAGAGATTCACAAACTATACGCCTCACAAAACAAGGCGTTTTATTTTATGACACTGTCGCTGTAGAATTAATCTAATTTTCGTTTCATTAGACATCTTTCATACTGCTCAAAAGCTCAAAACTCAGGTTTCCACTCATACAGAATTGAGTAGGCGGGTTTTTATTTTAGCTGCTGCAAGGACAACATGTGCGGGTGCAGCATCCCCATAAGAAATCAGGGCTTCATCACACAGACGATGGGCTTTTACTAAATCATTTTCAATAAGAGCTAAATGAGCACAAATAGGCCCATGTTTGTAACCTGCTTGATATAGAGTCGTAAAGACATGATCGATATGAATATAATTTTTTTTCATATAATCCAAAGCTCGAAAATCTTTTTGATCAGCCGCTTTGATTGCCAAATCCACACACACCTCATGGGGTAACTTTATTTTTTCTATGGCAATAATACTAACCACAGTGGCTCGGTGTTCAATCGCTTTTTTTAGTAAATCCTGCCATCCTTCAGACTGTTGATAATAGCCGTATAATCCTTTCAGGAGGTAATCCCCACCCTCTTTAAGTTCCATATTTAACATCGCTTCTCTTATCTGACGTTTGTTCTCTTGATAGTCAATCTCTGCACTAGAGAGCAATCTGGAATTAAAAAAATGTCCAAAATTGGGAAAACGCTCGACAAGGTGAGAGAAGCGCTGTCGAAATTTTTTGACTTGATCTTTTTGGTAAAACCATCTTTTCTCAAAACTTTCGCATAAAGCAGCTCCAAGGATAAAATTCCATTTATCTGCATCCACTTCATTTAAGCAATCGCTCCAACTAAACAAATAATGCTCCTCTAATCTTAATGTCTTCCAACGGTACTTAGCCATCAACTCCCCTCTTTTTGCCGTGGTACTAAATGCAAGGAGCTCTCTATATCCCATGAACTGAGTCATATAAATGAGTATGCAATCAGAGAATAAATTGCTAAAAGGATGTATTTTCGCCTCACTTTTAGCTTGTTTTTTCGAGGGATTTAGAAGAATTATCTCTAGGGATTTTCGTTGATCAATAAGAGGTAGTGACACTTTATATTCCTTGTAATATTATGATTAAATCAATCGAGGATTATTAAAATAATTCTCATGAGTAGAGGGATAATTAAAACACTTATGAATGAGGAACATCAGAAAAAAAAATTTTTAGGGGAGCAGAAAGGATAAATGTGCATGTATTTAAGCTCTTTCATTAGGGGAGTGTATGGATTATAGCCATGTTTCTCGATAATCCGAATTGTTCTCCGAAAGAGAAGATAGTTCTATAGCACGGTTTAACATCGTCAAATGATCTTTAACATTTTGAGGAGTTTTATCACCTAAAGCTAAAAAAGCTTCATTGAATAAATCTCTAGCTTCCAAAAACTCCTGTTTTTGCTCTTTTATAAAGGCATAAGCGATGAGGAAATCGGGCACTAAATTTCGAGGAATTTTTTTCTGCTGCAATAAGGACTTAAGGTCGGCCTCTCTTTTATCATAGTGTCGAGCAACCACTCTTCTTGCAAATTGATCAATAACTTCTGGAGAATATTGACGCATTAAGTAAGGGTTCAATTGATCGATCACCCAATCAATTTCTTTATAGGGTTTTTTTAAGAGAATTTTAACATCAGCTACTAAAGAGCGCTCTTGATCTGACATTTGACTGCCAAAAAAACGAATGGCTTGATGCCAAATGGTATGAGCTTCCTCCCATTTTTTTAACTGGTTCTTCACCTTCCCCGCAGCCACAAGAACTTTAAGGGGTACAAAATCTCCGTAAGAAGTTAGGGCCTCATTCCAGAGACTATTAGCTTTAACAGGATCTGCTTCATCCTGAGCTAATTTCGCACAGATGGGACCGTGTTTATGACCTTTTTCATAGAGGTCCCTAAACATATCATTTAAAGAGCTGTATTTTTCTATGATAATTTCTAGAGCTCGAAAATCTTTTTTCTCATGCGCCGCAGCTTTAAGCGCAAAGTCCACGCAGGAATCCCCCTGCATTTTGATTTTTTGTATAGCAATCACACCCACCACTGTGGCATTCAGCTTAATGGCCTGATTCAACAGGTCGATCCAACCTTCTGTTTGATGATAATAGTCATATAAGCCCTTCAGAAGATAATCTCCACCTTCCTTCAAAGGCATCTTTAAAAATATCTCCCTTGTCTGACTCTCCTTCTCTTGGAATTGTGCATCGTTTGGAGATAGTAATCGAAAGTTTACAAAATTTCCAAAATAAGGAAAACGCTCGACAAGATGAGAGAAGCGCTTACGGATGGCCGGCACTTGATCAGTGAGGCAAAACCAAGTTTTTTCTAAAAACTTGGATAAAGCAGACCCTAGAACATAATTCCATTTATCTGCGTGGACCTCATTTGTGCAATCGCTCCAGTTAAACACAAAGTAGTCTTGTTGTCTCAAAGACTTCCAGCGGTGTTGCGCTAAAACCTCTACATTTTTGGCTGTGGCACCAAAAGTCAGGAGTTCTCTAAACTCCATGAATTGCATGATGCATTTTAATAAACGGTCAGGAAATATTAAACTGGTTGTTTTTATGTCATGGGTATGTTTAGCTTTTTTTGAAATAGGATATAAACACCCTTCGTCCGTAGAATAGGGTCTTTTTCCTGTCACTAAAAACGTCATTTTAATTTTTCCATGTAATGTTTTTTAAACAGACAAAAGAAAAATAGCGGCTTTTTTCTCTAGATTAGGCAACGGCATTTTTTTCCAGCGTTGCACCGGCTCACTCATCAATCCCTGTCCAGGCATTGTCAAATCCCACCCAACACACAGCCACGTTTGCTCATCCAAATGCTCCAATAGACTTTGTAAAAGATGCATATTTCTATAGGGCGCTTCAATAAAGATCTGTGTACTTTTTTCTGCTCTAGAAAGAGCTTCTAATCTTTTTATATCTTTAATGCGTCCAGCTTCATCTGCTTTTAAATACCCCTGAAAAGCAAAACGCTGCGCTGGTAAGCCTGACTGCATCAGAGATAAAAGAATAGAGGAAGGTCCTGAGAAAGCTTGTACGACAATGCCTGATTGTTTAGCCCGTCTCACCAACTTATATCCAGGATCTGCGATACAAGGCAAACCCGCATCCGAAATTAAGCCCCAACGCTCTCCTTTTCTGATCGGTTCCAAAACAAATTCTAGGTCACTATCTGGGGTGTGTTCATTATAAATGGTTAAAGGTATTTCTAAAACTGGCTTTTTTGTGTCAAAGCGGCTTAAAAAACGTCGACCGGCTTTTTCACTCTCACAGATGAGTCCATCCAGAGTCGCCACAGCTTGATCCACTCCTGCGGGTAAAAAAAGTTCATGTTGCTTGTGGTCTCCTAATAAATTAGGAAGGAGGAGTAGTGCGGGTTTGTTTGTCATGGGAAGCCTTAAGTTACAAGTTTTGCTATTAAACGTTCTATCAGATACAGATGATCCGAAGAGCTGTTCTTAGAAACAAATTCAGCTTCATCTAATAAAATCAAGCCTTTGCGAAAACGCTCGATTCCAAAGGTTTTGGCGGAGTGTATATGCCGTTCTAAGATCTGGCCTTTCATATAGGGAAATTGTTTAGAAACTTCTGCAGTAGATCCTCCCTGCGCTAAAAGAGTACATACTTGAAAATCTGTCTGGAATTGGCTTCTAATCTGTCTAAGTAAAATCAATAGGGGGGTTCCTTCTTGCAGCAGAGAAAGGGAGATTCGTATAGCTGAAGCAGCATCCCGACGAAATATTGATTCCCCCAACTGCCAGACATTTTCTACATTTAGGCTGATACAGATTGCATAGACATCTTGCACGCTTACTTGACGTCTTTCGCCTACATAGCAAATCAATTTATCTATCTCTTGATTAAGGGTCGCTTGATCAGTTCCGACTTGCTTTAAAAGCAGTTGACTGGCGGCCTCATCTATTTGCTTTTCATCTTGGGCCATCTTTTGATGGATCCATTCTTTTAATGATTTTTCTTTTTCCCAAGATTTTTCCTCAGGAATTTCAAGAATCACTCCCACTAATTCACTTTTTTTATAAAAAGTGGATGCCCCGCTAATGGAAGTCGCTGTAATAACTAGATTCACCGCAGGATTCGGATTTTGATAGTATTGGACTAACTTTTCCGTGGCAGCTTTTAATAGATTTTCAGCCTGATGAATAACAACCACGCGTTTAGCTGCAAAAAAGCCAAAAGACTGTAATTCTTCTAAAATTTTATCTATATCTATTTTTTCACCATCGAACACACAAAGAGACGAAGGATCTGGATGGCTTCCTAAAAGATGAAAGATTAAACGCTCATAGGCTTGCTTCCGGCTAAACTCCTCTTTAGAAAGAACCATGTAAACGGGAGCAAAGTGCGCGGGAGCTGCACCCTCTAGATGTTTTTCAAATGCTTTCAATTGGTTATATTTCATAGGAGGTAGTATATGCAAATGTCCCTGAAAAAACAAGAAATATACTGTGCGGGATCTCAAAATTAGCGCTGAAAGCGATCGTAGACCCCGTCGACGTTTTTCACGTCAAGGGCTTACGATCGCTCTTTCTTAGGACTCTGAAAGATTGATCCAAGATCAATAAAATTAATTATTGAAGTTTAGCATCATTTAAAATGGATTCCCACGTCTTGCGCGTCTGTTCTAATTTATCTGCATGCATCGTACTATATCTAAGAATTGCAATGTCATTGCCTTTTTTTATGATACGAATCCACTCGTGTTGCGTATTATCCGGGGATGTTCCATTAATCCACCATTCACCCAAAAGACTATTCGTCTGTTGACTAATAATTTTAGACTCCACTTTAGCATTGGTATAACGCTTTTGAAGTTCAGTGATAAATTGAGAAAAATATTCTGCAGGTGTAATATTCACATCTGTTAATTCCGTAACAGTAAAAAGTTCTGTGACTGTTTCAGGTTGTTCATCTTCCAGAATGTATTGTGTCATCTTCATTTGCTCTTGTGTATCATCATTGATGACTTTCCATTTACGTCCATCTGCCTTAAATGAATATTGTACCTTACCATTTTTTATCACGGCATCATTGGATGCATTCTCTGGAGCGGCTTTCTCATTTTTAGATTCACTCTTACAGGCGTTCATCGTAAGGGCTAATGTACATGAAGTCATGGCGATAGCAACAATTTTAACAATTTTCATTGGAATATCTCCTCATAATGGGTAAAATGATTGTCAAAGATATATCTAAACTCAAGAATATATGCAATCATCATCCCTTACTCTTCATCCCATCGGTTATTTTTCCTGTTCTGAAAATAAACGGTATCATTTACCTAAACAAGCAGGTTTAGAAAAAAAGAATGAAGGAAAAATTATTTTAAATCCTCAAAGAAATTTTGAACAAGCCTTAGAAGATCTAGCGGGTTTTAGTCGCCTTTGGGTGATTTTTTGGTTCCATCAAAACAGCCATTGGAAACCCAAGGTCCATCCCCCCCATGGTCCTCCTAAACGTGGGCTTTTTGCGACCCGATCCCCTCACCGTCCCAATCCTATTGGTCTCAGTTGTGTGGAATTAATCGAAATCCGTGGTTTAGAAATTCGTGTAGGTGCACATGATATCCTTGATCAAACGCCCATTTTAGATTTAAAACCTTATATTGAATATGCAGACTCCTGGAGTCATACCCGGCAAGGGTGGCTAGAGGATTACGCCCATCTTCCCTCCTATGAATGTGTCTGGAGTCATCTTGCAAAACGACAAAATGACTACTTAGTGCAAATGGCAGGAATGAATGTCCAAAAGGAAATCGATTTTCGATTAGCACTAAATCCTTATCCTTCGGCACATAATCGCATTCAGTATTTGGGAGAGAATCTTTATCAGTTGGCCTATCAAACGTGGCGCATTCTTTATCAAATTAATGAAAAGACCATTCATGTGATTGAAATCAAAAGTGGATACAATGAAGAGACTATCAGTGGAAAAAAAATGTCCTCCTGGAATGATGTACCTACCCATCAAAAATTTATTACGCATTTCAAGAATCATGAATAAATTTAAAATCTCTAATTTTTTTCTTTTAGCATTATCTACAATCGTTTAAATTGTAGTTGGAATAAACATGAGAGACTATGACTGTCAATAATGGTTTAAAAAATAAATCCATGACTACTCCACAAGCCATAAAAAAGCATTCTAATCCTATCCAAACTATTTCTACAAACTTTGAAGAAACTTACAAAACATCCTATAGTCATGGTTTAGAAGCTATATATGCATTGGAAAATGTAGACATTAGATCTATTCGACGCATAGAAACTCCTTCGAAAGAACACCCTAGAAAGATTTTAAAACAATCCCCCTCTTTTTTACCTTTGCAGGAAGAATTAGATTTTGGGGAAGAATTTCGCGGATGGATCACTCCCTTTATCAAAAAAGAGCCTCTTCAGGTTTTAGAACTTTCTAAGCACAGTGAAAAGTGTTTGATCGAAAATGGGATCAAAAAACTCGGTGACCTCATCGGCGTCAATTTGAAAGAGTTAATTTTTTTGAAAGGCTTAGGTCAAGGCCATATTGAAGAAATACACATACGATTAAACAGTTATTTAGAAGGGGTCGCTTTAGACCGAGCCTATAAAATCGATTTTTTGTCTTGGTTAAAATGCATCGTAGGTACACATGAACGAAAAAGGGTCTATGCTCTTTTAGAGCCCTACGATTTATCTGATTATTTTTCACTATCACCAAGCGAAAATGTGGAAGTGCGTAAACTCTCGTCTGATAAAAAACAAGAATGGATCAAAGATCTTTTACTTAAAATTACAGACCCTTCACAAAAAAAAGTGGTGTGGGCTGATATGCAGCTTGTGTTTAATGTGTTCTTTAAGCCGTGGATTCGAAGAAGAGGAGGGTTCGCACAGCGCCATGAACTTTTGGAAAGAATGCAACGCATTAGTGATAACAGTTTGATCTGCTCTAAAGTTTTAAAATTTTTACAAATTAATTTTTTCGACGACGCAGACTTTTTAAATTTTTTCTTACACTCAATCGATCAAGATATCTACTGTTGCGATAGCTTTAGTATGCAGGATTATGAAATGATTATTAATCGCACACTAAGCTATTTTTATAAATCAGGAATTCACTACAGACTTTCGGAACTCGTATGCTGGTTAGAAAAAGAATTTGCCTGTATATGGGTAGGTTTTAATGAGGGGTATGTAGAAAAAATTCTTAGAATGTCTCCCCAGTTTAATATTTATCGAGGCCAGTCCAATGAACTAGAGATTTCTAGCTCATCCTTCTTAAATAATCGCCCTCTTTAAACCAACTCATATCTAAATGCTTGGATTACTTGACAAGTAGGTTGCTACTCCTCCCTTATAGAAATCTTATATAAAAAATCTTTAACTTAAAAAAACACATTTCTATATTAATTTAATACTAAATTAATATATATTTTACTTTTAATTTAAAATTAAATAATAAAATATAACTTATCCCAATTAAAGGAGAGTTCAATGAATCCCATGAATTTAAATTTCATTTTAAACGGGCAGGCAAATCCGCAACCTCAAACATATTCTCTTTCAACACCCATTAATCAAGTGGGAGCTCTTACCCTAAACGTCCAGGTAATATTAAGTAATACCCCTGCTTCTCCTAACGCCTTACCCCACCCACTGAATCCCCAAAATCAGGTAAAATCTCCTCCTAAATTTACAAATATCTACCAAACCCAAAACGATACTACCATAAACTTTACCACCACGAATCTTTCTAATAATAATAATAATAATAATAATAATATAGAGGACGTAGATGTAGAGATACCTGCGCAGTCAGCAAGTGACGATCCTCGCGCTAAAGAATTACCCAATAGCAATAAAAAAAAGAGAGAAAGAAAGACCCGCAGGCACTACTCAGTCAATTCAAGACAATCAAAGAAAGATTCCAATGCGCCGAATAAGATTGAAGATCATAAAATTCATCCAGCTTCGCCCCCCCTTATTACCGTCTTGCATAACCCAACGATTAGACCCACAACTATTGTGGATGAAACTCAAATGACGATCGCAAAACATCGAGAACTTCAAAGGTATGGAGCATCTCAAAATATGAGTCATTCAGAAATTGCAACACAATCCGCTTTAAATTTCATTGATGAAACAGTCTCTACGATCAAAAAAACACAGAAAAATAAACGTAAATTAAAGAGCTTAGGGGATTCAAAACCACAAATTAAATTTAAAAAGCCCAGATTGATCTCTGAGATTGCAAACGAAATTGGGAATTTAGATAAAACAATCGTAGAGAAAATCCATACAGTTGCTGACTTTATTTTATGTAAAAGTTGTGAAGCAAAAAAAGATCAGGTAGCTCCTTTATGTAAAAGCTGCACCTATAGATTAAATAAAGAAAGTGCTAGCCCAGATCTAAAAGTTCAAAAAGAAGCGGCCAAAATATTGCTAACGTTACAATAATCCCTCATCAATAAAAAAAGCCCATTGATAAAATGGGCTTTTTTTCCACTAAAAAAACTTCCAATTGATAAAAACATTCCCAGTTACTTCTCTAAGAATAAAAAAATGTCATTGAAAAAGAAGATGTCTTTTAAACTAATTATTGACATCAATATTCAATAAAATTAACATTTATTAATTATAGTTAATTTAAATGTTAATATTAAATACAATTTACTGGAGATCTTATATGCAACCTTTGACATTACAGCCTTATTTTATGCCCACCCTTCCCAATCCTTTTTCCCCTCAATCTGTCCAAAAACCTACACAAGAAATCTCTTGTTCCATCACATTAAATATCCCAACGATTCTATCCCAGCAACCACCCCTGACGTTGATTTTTACACAAACCATCAACGAGCAACCCCAAACTGACTTAAGCAAAGTAGACTCCGTATCTGGTAACACCGCGTTAAATCCAAAAAAACGTAAAGCCAAAAAGATAGTCATGGAAACTGATCCAGACTACTCACCTAAAAATGATCATGTAAAAAGAAAACGTAGAAAGACGCACAATAAAGAAAATAAATCCGCACAGATTAAGGATCTTTCCAAGACTGCACTAGAGTCCAATGGAAAGAATTATACGATTAAAAAATGGGATTTTATACCTGTCAAAAATCTGGACAGAAAATTCTAGAATCGTTGATTGCAGAATCACAAGTTAATAGGAGATATTTCCCTTCTTCCAAATACAAAAGATATAAAAGAGTATATGCAATCATCGGTAGAAAGGCGAATAAGAGAACAATCGTGTATTAACTCTTTTTTACACGATCCCAAGCTTGATTATACAGATCTCCTTCTTTACCGAGATACTTAATCACATCTGATTTGTCTAATATTTCTTGTGGAGGAAATAAAGCTGGATTGTTTTGCATGCTCTCGGGAAGTAATGCGAATGCAGCTTTGTTAGGACTTGAAAACTGCGTAAATTGCATGTTTTCTGCTGCAACTCCTGCATTTAAAAGAAAGTTGATAAAGGCGTGAGCCAACTTTGTATTCTGCGCGTACTTAGGAATTACAGCGTAATCGATAGATATGATAGATCCTTCCTTAGGAATAAAAAAATCGACATTTGCATTTTCACGCATGACTTGTAACATATCCCCATTATAGCCTTGAACAACAATATATTCAGCACTTGCAATCCCATGCTTATTTTGTTCACTCTCAAACTTGGCCAAATTTTTTTTCCATTCTATTAACTGATCTGCGGCCTGATTAATCTCACTTTTATTAAGTGTATTCGCACTATATCCCAGATATTTTAATGCAGCCCCCAACGCTTCTCTTATATCATTGAGCATCGTCATACGACCTTTAAGATCCGTGCGACCAAAGATAGACCAACTACGCTCATTGACTTGCGTTTTATCTTTACGATAGGCAACCCCACTGTAACTTATTGCAAAAGGAACGGCATAAATAAATTGTCCTTGTTCTTGCACATCAGGAAGGTATTTAGGGTCTAGGTTTTTTAAATTGGGAAGCGCCTCTACCTGAATTTGATCCAGCATGTTTTGTTGGAGCATGAGTTCATAAGTGTAACCACTAGGAAAAATGACATCATATCCTGTAGCACCTAATTTCAATTTAGCATACATCGATTCGTTTGTGTCAAAAGCATCATAAACCACGTGACACTGGTACTCTTTTTCAAATCGTTCGATGAGCTCGGGTTTAATATAATCTGCCCATATATAAAGATGGAGTTCATTCTCAGGCTTACCACAAGTAGTTACGAGAATCGCTAGATAAAGAAATGCAAGCATAAAAAATAGGAACTTCTTCATCTTATTTATTTTTCCTCCGTTAAACGCTGTGTCAGCCAAATGACAATGAATGTCAAAATGAGCAGAATGACAGATAGGGCATTAATGACAGGGGTCGATCCATATTTAATCATACTATAGATATAGATAGGTAAAGTGGTGGTGCCTTGTCCCGCAACAAAAAAAGTAATCACAAAATCGTCTATGGATAAAGTAAAGGCCAACATAGCTCCTGCGGCTATTCCTGGAGCTAAGAGAGGCATCAAAACTCTGCGAAAAACAATCCAACTATTAGCACCTAAATCTTGCGCAGCTTCTATGACTGAAAAGTCAAAATTTTGCAAACGTGCCAATACAACCATTGTGACGTAGCTTAAGCAAAAGGTTGTATGTGTAATAAACACGGTCAACAATCCAAGCTTGATATTGATGGCGATAAAGAGAAGTAAAAGGCTCATTCCTGTCAAAATATCAGGGATGACTAAGGGAACATATACCAGGCCATAGTGGACTTTTTGCAAGCGGGTTTTATATCTGTAGAGGGCTAAAGCAGCTGTTGTTCCCAGCAAAGTGGATGCAACGGTAGCACTGAGAGCTACAATAAGAGAATTTCTAAACGCCTGCCACAAGCCCCTTTCACGCCAAAGACGTTCATACCATTTAATGGTAAAACCCGTCCACTCGCCACCAAAACGTGAATCATTAAATGAATTAATAAAAAGCACGACTATAGGCAAGTAGAGAAACAAGAGAACGATCAGAGTCACATACATGGGAAAACGACTTTTTTTCATTCTTTTGCCCTACCTTCAAGGACCCATTTTTTAGACTTTCCTTGATAAATGGTCATAGCAGCTAGAGGTAATAAGATAATGAGTGAAAGTAAGGCTGATAAAGCGCTGGCTAACGGGAGATTACGATCTAAAAAGGTGCGTTGTGCAATCTTATTTCCTATCATCTCGCTTTGAGTTCCACCCACTAAGTCTGGTATCACATAAGCTCCTATCGCAGGAATAAATACCATAATGAGGGCCGTACCTATCCCTTTACGAATGGAGGGAATAAAAACTTTAAAAAATCCATAGGCTCTCGTCGCGCCTAAATCTGACGCTGCCTCTAAGAGCTGAAAGTTAAACTTTGAAGCTGCAGCATAAATTGGTAAAACGGCAAACGGTAAGTACGTGTAAACCATCACAAGCACGACAGCTCCCGAGTTATACAAAAGAGAAGTGGAGGCGTCTATGATGTGTAAGTTTACTAATATGTTTTTAAAAAAACCTTCGGGGTGAAGCAAAGATTTCCAAGCAAAAATCCTCACTAAAAAGCTGCTCCAAAAAGGAACAATAATCAAGAGAAGAATCAGTTGGCGTGTACGATAAGATGAGCGAGCCAACTGATAACCGACAGGCAAGCCTAAGGCTAAACAAAGTCCTGTAGCGATGGTACTTAACCAAAGTGTTCTAATAATTAAACCTAGATAACTTGTGTCAACTAAGGTATAAATATTTTCTAAAGTCCACCCTTCCCCAATTCCTCCGAAGGAATCACTAGGCTTAAAAGCAAAAGCAAATATCACAACAGTGGGAATTAAAAAGAAAATAATCAGCCACACAAAAGAAGGCAGCGTAATAACAAGCTCTTCGAGCTTTGCTTTCTTTTTCATCGCTTATTCCCCTTCTTTTTCAATGACAACCTGGGGATTGTATCTTTCCAAGATGAAACTATCGTCTGCGTGCCACCAAATCCACACTTGATCTTTCCAACGTATAGGTCGCTCATCTAAGAGAAAACGGCTATGCTGCTGGGTAACCGCAATGCGGTGTCCTTCTACCCGCACCCAAAAGTTGGTATGATCCCCTTTATAGACGACATCCTCAACAAGACCTGGTAGCTGATTATGACGAGGATGGGCTGCGGGTTTTTCACGCGAGATATGCATCTTTTCAGGACGAATACTCAGATGCACTGCATCCCCAACACTGAGTTGTTTGTCATTGAAGCAAAGGACAGGAGGAAAATTATCTAAAGTCAAAAGGCTATATTCATTGGAAATTTTTTCTGAGACATGTCCATCTAAAAAATTGGTATCACCAATGAAGGCAGCCACAAAGCTGCTTTTGGGAGCTTCATAAATTTCTACGGGAGCGCCGATTTGTTCCACACGCCCTTTGTGTAAAACAGCAATCCTATCACTGACTGCCATCGCTTCAGTCTGATCGTGAGTTACAAAAACAAATGTAATACCTACCTCATCATGAATTAAATCTAACTCTAGTAACATTTTCTGACGTAATTTTAGATCTAACGCCGCCAAGGGCTCGTCCAGTAACAATACTCGTGGCTTATTAATTAAAGCTCTAGCAATAGCCACGCGTTGTTTTTGTCCCCCACTGATCTGATCAGGCATTTTATGCGCTAATTCTGTCAATTGAATGAGATGTAACATGCGATCCACTTCAAACTCGATTTCCTTCTGTGAACGTTTAGCTACGCGCAATCCAAAGGCTATATTATCCCAGATGGAAAGATGGGGGAAGAGTGCATAATTTTGAAAAACCGTATTTACGGGACGTTTATTGGGGGGAATATGGGTGATGTCCTCGCCATCCAAAAGAATTTTACCTTTGGTGGGTCGTTCAAAGCCAGCTACTATTCTTAACAGAGAGGTTTTGCCACAGCCACTAGGACCTAGTAACGAGAAAAACTCGCCTTTTTTTATTGAGAATGTGACATCATTCAGGGCCTTTACGTTACCGAATTCTTTTGATATACCTATAAATTCAAGAGAATCCGCCATCAAAACCCCTCCTTAAATAAAAAAATCCTCAACACATTGTGACATAAGATACCAAAACCGTAACAATATATCAACTGTTAGTTTACTATGATGAAGGGGTTTCCCATTTGTTTTTTAGCTATAAATTATATGGATCCAAAACCCAAAATATTTTCTGCTTTTGTCGCCCATACATTTAAATGCTCCTCATGCCATGCATAATGAGGAAACCATAATTGAAATTGCCTCATAGCCTGGCGAATAAACATCTGATAACCAGGAATAATTGTACATCCGGACTGACGGGCTGCTTGCAAAAACTCTGTCTCCATAGGAAAAGAGATAATATCCATGACCAAAGATCCTTCAATAAAGGAAGCCTGCACTTCCTGGGGAACTTTGGGTATAGTGTTGATGAGAATATCATAGCCATTTTTGATATGAACATGGACCTTTTCAAGCTTATCTCCTTCACAGCATAAACTCTTTGCCAACGTCTGAACCCGTGTCTGATCGCGATTTAAAAGAGTCACCCTAGCTCCACGTTTGATAGCTTCATAGGCAATCGCTCTTGCAGCTCCTCCCGCTCCGAGAACAAGAACCTTTTTTCCTGCGACCTTAGAGACGACTTCAAGGCTATCAATAGCTCCTGCCCCATCCGTATTAAATCCTTTAGCTTTTCCTTCCTCAAAAAGAACTGTATTGACTGCTCCTATCTTTTGTGCTTCCTCATCTACATCATCCAGATAATTTAAAATTTTTTCTTTAAGAGGCATAGTTACGCTTAAACCCTTGAATTCCAATTGACTCATCAAACCTAAAGCCTCTGAAAGTTCTTCTGCAGCAAGGCGCATTTTGACATAGACAGCATCTAAATTAAACTGACTCATGACATGATTATGCGTTAAATGCCCGATACTTTGGCTCACCGGATCACCAATAAGGCCATAAATATGGGTTTTAGAATGGAGGCGTGAATAGCGATATACATCTTGTAAAGTCTTCGCTGCAAGTTGGCCTGGTGCAAGGGGGGTATTTTCATCGAGACAGCTATAAGTGATTCCCGACCCTAGAATAGGAGAAAGAATGCGGCTGATCTGACCATTTTCGCCCATAGAAACCAAAATTAATTTTTTGTTCCTCTTTCCCTCATTTAAAAATTGTAGCGTTTGCAGCGTGGATGTAGAGGAAACAGCAATTTTATACCAAGCTCTTTCAAGCATGGGCATGCTATCTAAGTATGCCTTTAATGGCTTTAGATGACTTTCAAACGTATGTAAGGAAATAATCATTTGAACTGCAGGATAGTTTGCCTGCATATGTAATAAAAAACTTTTTTTTGTATCCGATTCTAAATCAAAATAAGCAGGCTGGCAAGCTAAGAGCTTTTCGATCTCTAATAAATGAGAGGCCTCATTCCCTTCATATCCTCCCCCCTGTTTTTTTGACCGTAAAGTAAAAATCATGGGAATTGTAAAAGGTCTAAGAAGTTCTTTTAACCTTTCTGGAGACCTATCCTGAAATAAATCTAGGCGTAATTCGATGATTCTTGCATAGCCTAAGGCCTGCTCTATTTGTCTCCGAGCTTCCTGAAGACTAGGGCCCTGAATAGATACACAAAGCATTAAATCCTCACACAACGGTTCATCAACAATGCATCTATCACTACAAGAGCTCCCATTGCCTCTACCACTGGCACCCCTCTTATAGCCACGCAAGGATCATGTCGTGATGTTTCTGGAAGTTGAAAGAGAGCTTTCTGCCCTTCTAAATTCATTGTTTTTAAGGGAATTTTTAAACTTGAAGTGGGTTTAAAAGCAACCCTTGCAATAAGAGGCATACCTGTAGATATTCCACCCAGTGTACCTCCTGCATGGTTGGTCTCTGTCATTATAGTTTGTTCGTCCAAAGTAAATACATCATTGTGTTCTGACCCACGCATTTCTGCTGCTCCAAAACCTGTTCCAATTTCAAAACCTTTTGTCGCAGGTATAGATAAAAGAGCCTTTGCTAATTGTGCTTCAAGTTTTTCGTAGATGGGATCTCCCAAGCCTGGTGGTAACCCCTGAATGACAAGCTCAACTGTCCCACCAACAGAATCTCCCGCTTCTCTTACTTGATGGAGAATTTTCATCATTTCTTCAGATGAAGAATGGTCAGGACAATAGATGGGATTACCGTAAATTTTTTTTCTTAAAGATGTGCTATAAGCAACATCCGCTTTTACATCGGCAACTTGTACTAAATAAGCCACGACATCTATTTCATATTGTTTTAAAAATTTTTTCGCAACAGCTCCTGCAGCCACCCGACAGGCAGTTTCACGCGCAGATGCGCGCCCACCCCCTCGATAGTCGAAAATTCCGTACTTTTGCAGATAAGTGAAATTAGCATGCCCAGGTCTTAGTAAATTTTTAATGGGGTCATAAGACTCTGACATTACATCTTTATTCCAGATGATGATTGATAGTGGAGAGCCTGTTGTTTTACCCTCATAGACTCCCGAGAGTATTTCACAAATATCTGTTTCCTTACGAGGTGATGTGTGGATGGATTGGCCCGGTGCGCGTAATGACAGCTCATGGTTAATTTCATCTTCGGCTATTTCTAGACCTGCAGGACATCCATCAATTACAACTCCAATCGCTTTTCCATGCGACTCACCCCATGTTGTTATTCTAAAGATGTTGCCAAACGAATTACTTGCCACAATAGACCTCTTGTAAATTTGCGAGGATTTCCTCATCAGTAAATTTTGCCCTATCCATCACTTGATCCGCGTGGGTTTCGTAAATCGGTATACGCACATGTAATAATCTAAGGAAAGCTTCATGAGGATCATTTTCTTTAGCAAGATAGGCGGGTAGCGCTCCAGCGTCAAGTCTTTTTAATAAAACTTCTAAAGGATTTTTTACGTAGAAAAGAACCCCTATTTTTTTGATTAGGGTTAAGTTTTCAGTTTGATTTAAGGTGCCGCCCCCTAGTGCAATGATATTTTGATGACAACTACTCAGACTCTTGACTACCGCATTTTCATAAGCTCTAAATACGTCCTCACCTTCAATTCGATAAATCTCCCTGCATGATAATCTTTGATGGTGCATATTCAAGTAATGCTCCTCGATCAGTGTATCCGTATCTTTGAATTCCCACTGTAGGCTGTCCGCAATTTTTCGTCCCAGCGTCGTTTTGCCCGACAAAGGAGGACCGCAGAGAATTAGATTCATGAGATTTCCTCTAATTGGGCACCCATCCTTTTAAAATCTTCACAAAAACTTGGATAGGTTTTTTCTATACAGGATATATCTTCCACATATGTCTCATCTTGTGCTGCAAGCCCCGCCACAACTAATGCCATCGCTAAACGATGGTCCCCATGAGAAAAAACGGAAGCCCCTTGCAAGGGTGCTCCGTGGATGATTAATCCTTCGTCTATCTCTACTATATGCCCTCCCATTTTTTTTAGCTCAAGCGCTGTGCAGGCTAGACGATCACATTCTTTTTGGCGCGCGACAGCGGCATTCAAAAGTTGAGTTTCGCCCTGGGCAAAACAAGCTAGAGTCGCTAAAATGGGAACAGCATCAATACAGTCATTCACATCAATCTTTCTTCCTTTCAAGCGCACTCCCTTAAGAACATGAACAGATTGATCAGTCGTTTTGATCTCAGCGCCCATTGCCCTTAAAATCTCTAAAATTTTTTTATCTCCTTGAATATCATGGGGGTCTAGATTACGAAGTACAACCTCTGACTGAGTGATCAGAGCAGCTGCAAGCGGAAACGCTGCGGAGCTCCAATCTCCTGGAACTGTATATTCAAAACCTTCATATTCTTGAATTCCATGCACTTGGTATTTTTCATAATTATGATGTTGATAGGGAACATTTAATTTTTTCAACCAATCTAAGGTCATCTCTACCCAGGGTTTTTCACCGGGTTGGCTAACATATAGTTCCAATGTTCCCTCCATAAAAATAGCAGCTAAAAGCAATGCGGAAACATTTTGAGAATCAGATCCATCTTCAATGTAACATGAACCTGGCCTTAGAGGACCACGAACTATCAAGGGAGCATACCCATCTCCACGCGTCGATTCAGCCTTGACGCCTAATTGCGTAAGTGCATCCATTAAGATCTGCATGGGACGTAGGTGTCTAATGGAGTAATCTCCTGTGATGACAACCGGACGCTGGCAGAGAGCAGCCAAAGCTGTAATAAACCTTAAAACAATACCTGAATTGTGAGCCTGTATAACATCTTCGGAATAGGCAATTTTTCCTCCTACACCTTGAATCTCTAGATGTTCTGGATGGATATGAATTTCAGCCCCGAAATGACGACAAGCTTGGATCATCGCTAAAGTATCGGAAGATTTTAAAGGATTAAAAATCTTGGATTTCCCTTTTGCTAAAGCGGCCAAAAGAATTGCACGGTGGGTTTGTGATTTAGAGGGGGGGATTTTAATTTCTTGGCCCATTTGTGAGGGTTTTACATGCAATTTTTTCATTAAACGCCTGAATTAAAAGTTCTATTTAATTTCCTCAGAATAGAGGAACGGTTGATTTTTAGGAACTAAGAGCTCGCTATGGTATAAGGCTTCTAGTAAATTCATGATTTAGTTATATCAAATTAAATGAAAACAAACAGAGTAAAAAACGTGCTAACTTTTCAATTTTTCTAGGGAATGATATGAAAAATTCCTTTGCGATCGGTATTGACTTAGGGGGAACAAAAATAGAGATCGCCCTCATCGATTCTGACGGCCAAGCGACTGAGAATATAAAAATGCCCACCCAAGTTGAAGCTGGTTATGAAGCAATCAAAAACGATATTTTCCAGGCTATACAAGCTCTTCAAATGAAGGCTAAACATCAGATTATTGGCATTGGAATCGGTGTTCCTGGTCAAATTCATGCAACTGATGGAACTGTCATTTTTGCCCCCAATTTAAAATGGGAAAATAAGCCGATTCAGCAAGATTTAATCAAAATGACAAAGCTACCAGTCCTTGTGACAAATGATGTAAGAGCCGCAGCTTGGGGTGAGTGGCTCCATGGAGCTGGAATAGGATGCCAAGATCTAGTCTGTCTATTTGTGGGAACGGGTGTGGGCAGTGGAATTATAGCAAATGGTAAACTTTTGCAGGGAGCTACAAATGCGGCAGGCGAATTGGGTCATACAGTTATTCTCTTGAATGGACCCATATGCACATGTGGAAACAGAGGCTGTCTAGAAGCTTTAGCCTCTGGATGGGCGATAGCTAAAGCGGCAAAAAATAAGATTCAAGAAGAGCCGGGCTTGAATACAAAAATCCTAGATCTTGCCTCTGGAGAAATTCAAAACGTGACCGCAAAACTCGTGATCGAAGCCTATCACGAAAAAGACCCTCTTGCAATAGCGGTGATTGCACACATGCAAGAAGCCTTAGTAGCAGGATGCGTCAATATTGTGAATACCTTTAATCCCGAACGTTTAATTCTTGGAGGCGGTGTACTATCAAACCTTCCTGAGACTTTAAACTTTATCCAAGATCAGGTGGCAAAACTTTCACTCAGGGCCCCGAGCGCCAAATTAAAAATCTTGCCCGCTGCACTGACTAAAAACGCTGGTGCAATAGGGGCTGGTACGATGGCCTGGCAAACGCTTTAAACTATTAAGGATCATATTCAGATGCCTTCAAAGCTGCGTGTTTTAATTTTTTGGGGAATTCTGCATTTATGCTTGATGTCTCCTGTTCACGCACAGGAAAAGTTCCATTTCGATCCTCTACAGGTCGCGCAAGAAGAAGTGGCAGCATGGAAAGATTACTATGATAACGATATTATGAGTCTCATTCAGCATTTATCACACCTAGTGATTGTCGAATTTCGTCTCAATCAATTGACGGCTTGGACAACCGTGATTCCTGAATTAACCATCGCGGCAACGATCTTTAAAAATCTTCCTCACACAAGTTCTCAGTATACGTATGAGCATTCAGTGTTACCACACCTGACTAAGGCTTATGAAGGGATCAAAGAGGCCTGGAACGCTTCATGGGACCCTCAAAAAGCAGCAAAAGATGAATTAGACTGGTGGATTTATCGGCGAGACATTAAAACTTTAAATCCTGAGATTGTGGGTAAAAAAATAGCAGATCTATATCAACTTTTGTATGGGGAAAAGGATGATAAACATTTTGTGAGAGCAGGATACTTGCGTGCTGTAGCCGCTAGATATCGAGACGTGTGTCAATCTGTTTGGCAACAAGTACAAGAAACTGACTGGATGATCATTGCAAATATCCTAGAGCAATCCTATAAAGAAATGTTGGCTGGTATTCAAGCCAATGGTGAGTAGAGGCGACGTTCAAAGACGTTGCCTGCAAATCTAGAATTTTCGCATCTGTCTTTTCACAATTTATAAGATCAAGTATACTAGAATTGAATGTCTGATAAAATCTTGGAGATGACCATGGCCTTAGCAAAACGTATTGTTCTCTTTTTACTAGTCAACTTTTTAGTGGTGGCTTGCATATCTTTTATTGTTTACTTCTTCAACCTGCAACCCTTCTTAGCAAAAAACGGTCTCAACCTGCCTTCATTAGCTGTTTTTTGCCTACTTTGGGGGATGGGTGGAGCTTTGATTTCCTTATTCTTGTCTAAGATCCTAGCTAAATGGATGACGGGATTAACCATGATTGATCCCAACACCAATGATCCTCAGCAGAGAGCTGTGCTTGAAGTCGTTTATAATCTCGCAAAAAAAGCAGGTCTTCCCAAAATGCCTGAAGTGGGCGTATATAATTCCCCAGAACTAAATGCATTTGCCACAGGTCCATCACGCTCGAATTCTTTAGTGGCTGTGTCTTCTGGACTTTTGCAGAGAATGGGTAAAAATGAAGTCGATGCTGTCATTGGTCACGAAATCACTCACGTGGCCAATGGCGATATGGTCACAATGACTCTATTACAAGGTGTCATCAACGCCTTTGTCATGTTTTTAGCCAGAATTGTAGCTTATGGAATTAGCAAATTCATCGCTCGTGATCGAGACGAAGGAGAAACTTCACCCCTGATGTACCAATTAACTGTGTTTGCACTTGAAATTGTATTTATGATTTTAGGTAGTCTAGTCGTGGCAAGTTTTTCACGTTATCGTGAGTATAGAGCAGATGCTGGAGGAGCACGCTTAGTGAGTCCAAATGCCATGATTTCTGCTCTACAAGCTCTAAAACGCAATCTTGAGATTAAAGATTCTACACAAAATCAAGAATCTATCAACGCTTTCAAGATATCAGGAACAAAAAGCGGCTGGATGCAGTGGTTTTCCTCTCATCCTCCTTTAGATGATCGTATCGCACGTCTTCAAAAAATTTACAAACTTTAACCCGCAATTACGTCCTAATTGTGCTTCTAGGCTGATTCCAACAATGCAAATGCATTATTTTAACCAGCCTAGAAGCGAATTACTGTTGTATACCCTAACCGCAGATCACGCAAACTCTTTTTTGAAGCTGACGAGGAAGTTATTCTAAGCCAGCTGTATCAGACGTGCTTAATCCACATATTTTTTGGAATTGTGTGGATACATCTAAATCAACGCCTATGGCTAATAAATCACTGGGATGAGACGAGGCAAATATCCAGGCAATCTTTTTATCAGATGATTTATTTTCTTTGGATTTCTTATAAAAAATTATTTACTTATGACTTTATACATATTACATTAAAAAAAACATGAGTAACGAGTTCTTATAATGAATAAAGCAAATTTAACTGAAATGACTGATTCTAAACACTCCACTTTAATTGAAACTTATCTACACATGTCAAATGACGAGATACAAAAGTCCGTTAAAAATTTGAGCTAGGAGGAGTTAAAGACTCTCATTGAAGCTATGAATGAGATTCAAACACCGCACTGGCGGGGTAAAACGCGCTCTATTATTTTAGGGCTAAAAAATAGTGAGCAACTCGAGTTGGCAGGTAAAGTCCTTAGTGTAGAGCAAAACTTGGATCTACTAGACTGCACACCAATCGCCTATGATTCGAATTTTAATAAAATTCTGTCTATTTTAGTGGGGATGTCTCCCACGACATTTACTCAAGTTTTAGCTAAAATGAATGATGATCAGTTGCAGGTGCTCTTACAAACTTCCCTTACAGAGCCGATGCAGCACCACTTGACAGTGTTGATGCATGAACTGAGCCACAGGTATCATTTATTAGTAAGAGAGCTAGAAAGCGTCGTCCAGAGAATCGAAAAATTATCGCTTGATGATGTTTCAAGAAAAGACTTAATTTCCCTTGTGAAATCCATAGAAGAGATCTCTTTACGGTTCAAAAGTGTCCTAAACAAAATTAATAAAGCATTAAAGATTTCTTGGAATTCGAATCGTCTTGATCTAATTGAAAATGCGACTTCATTAAAAGATAAATATTCTCATACTCTCAAGAATTTTATTGGTTATCCGCAAACTAGTGGAGGGCCCTCAGGACTCTATTTATTACTTCAGGAACAACTTGCTGTTTTCTATGCCAATACCCATGAGGTGAATATCTCGGAAGAGGTATTAAATGATGAACTTTCCACAGAAGCTCTCATAAAATTTTCTATTTGGTATTTAAAAGATTATTGGGAAATCGGACTTTTACCGCGTATTAAATCCGTTGAGGATCTAGAACTTGATGCCACTTATTCTGAAGCTGATAGAGCCTTACATCGTGATCAATTGTATGTTGAAGTAAAAAATAATTTAGATAAATTGCACCTTAAAACAGTAGGTGACTTAAAGATGCACTATATCTACTCAAAAAGAGCACTAAAAGAATATATCCAAGAATATGCTCACCTAATTGCCCCAGATGAATCGTGATATCACAAGAACTTTAAAACCCAGCATATCCCAAACTTAATGAGACATTTGAGGCTGCTCAGCTGAAGACGAAGCCAAGGTTTTTCTCCCTTGGCAAGGCGTTAGCATGCCTCAGATCGATTGTCTCATTGTGCTTCTACCAGGATCCGGGGAAGCAAGTTGAGTTTTAAAGCTCTTGACTCATTGAAATTTGAACAATTATTAGACGAGGGCTAAACACGTCTAGTTATGTTTTTCTTCAATTCCTCAAATACAAGCTCAGATTTATTATCACCATTAATGTCAATGAGACCATGATGTTTTTGATAATATTCTAAAAGAGGTTTAGTTTGTTGATTATAGACGCGCAAACGTTCGCTAACTACCTCAGGATTGTCATCATCACGATGATAAAGTGTGCCCTGGCAGTTATCACATATGTTCTCCAGTTTGGGTGGCGAAAAATATCGATTAAATATAGAACCGCATTGCTTGCAAATCAGACGTCCCGCTGCACGTTTAATAATGACGTCATCATTAACAACTAAATTTAAAACTACTGTATCTGAATCTTTTAAAAGAGTTTTTTCGATTGCCTCAGCTTGAGGAAGAGTTCTTGGAAATCCGTCGAGCAGATAGCCTCTCTCACAGTCTCTAGCCAGTATGCGGTCATAAACCATCTCCAAAACCAATGCATCAGGCACTAACTTACCAGCATTAATATATTCCTTAGCCTGCAGGCCTAGCGGTGTTGCTTTTTTCATGTGCTCTCTAAATAAGTCGCCTGTTGATATCTGAGGGAGTCCTAAGGCTTCACTTAGCATTTTTGTCTGCGTGCCCTTTCCTGATCCTGGCGGGCCAAGTAATATCACAATTAATTTTTTGTCTTGTGTCATTTTTTTTCTCGTTTAAAAATTAAAAGGATACCTAGATCATAGCCTAAGACTATATTCTAGATATCCTTCTATTAATTATTTATGTATTTCAACCCGTTATGTCTGATGCAAAAGCAGGTGTCGCAGTTGTCTTATTTGAAGAACCTGAAGCCTCATCAATAGGAGGAAGTGGAGGAGGATTCATGGAAGTTTTTTTATGCAATTCCTCCACGCGTTTTATTTTCTCACGCTTATCCTCTATATTCCACTCTTTATTAATGATTTTCTGCACATCCTCTGCATCTAAGGTTTCAAACTCCATCAGCATCTGCGCCATCAACTCTACTTCGTCATGTCTTTCACGAATAATACTTCTAGCAGATTCTAGAGCTGCGTCAAGGATTTTTCTCACCTCTTCATCAATGGCTTGGGCTGTATGCTCAGAATAATCCTTTTCATGATAATTCTGCATCCCTAAGTACTGTCCACTTTCAGATCTTTTATCATAAGCCACAGCACCTAATTTATCGCTCATTCCCCATTCACAAACCATACTACGGGCAATATGCGTGGCTTGATCTATATCCTGTTTAGCACCGCTTGAAACGTCTTCAACAAAGATTTCTTCTGCGACTCGGCCGCCCATTAGCACTGCTAATTGGTCAATTAATTCTCTTTTCCAATAGCTTAAACGATTTTTCTTTGGTAAAAACATCGTAGAGCCTAAGGATAAACCTCGAGGTATAATGGTGACTTTATCGACGGGATCCGCGTTTTTAACCACCAAACCGACTACCGCATGTCCGGATTCATGATAAGCGGTTGTGCGTTTTTCATTTTCATCAATTTCTAAGCTACGTCTTTCTTTTCCGTACAGTACTTTATCACGCGCTTCCACCACTTCAGCTGAAGTTACAGCACTTCTACCTTTACGCGCTGCTGCTAGGGCAGCTTCGTTTAGAAGATTGGCTAAATCAGCTCCCGATGAGCCGGGCGTACTTCTTGCCACAGACATTAAATCCACGGAGGGATCCATTTTAATTTTACGTGCATGGACCTTTAGAATATCAAAACGACCTTTGACATCAGGTAAACTGATAATCACGCGTCTATCGAATCTTCCAGGTCTTAGAAGTGCTTTATCTAGAACGTCTGGCCGATTAGTTGCAGCCATGAGAATCACACCCTCATTGGTATCAAAACCATCCATCTCGACTAAAAGCTGGTTTAAGGTTTGCTCACGTTCGTCATGGCCCCCTCCAATTCCTGCACCACGATGACGTCCAACAGCATCAATTTCATCGATGAAGACAATGCAAGGTGCGTTTTTCTTAGCTTGATCAAAAAGATCACGAATACGGCTCGCACCCACACCCACAAACATCTCTACAAAATCTGAACCGGAAATCGAGAAGAAGGGGCGATCGGCTTCGCCAGCAACAGCTTTCGCTATCAATGTTTTACCTGTTCCTGGTGGGCCTATGCAAAGCACACCTTTGGGAATTTTACCCCCAAGAGCTGTAAACTTACCAGGGCTTTTTAGGAACTCTACAATCTCCTGCAACTCTTCAATAGCCTCGTCGACCCCTGCTACATCTTTAAAAGTCACCTTATTATTACTTTTAGTCATTAGTTTAGCCGGCGACTTTCCAAAATTCAAGGCGCTATTGCCAATTCCTCGCATTTGGCGAGAGAAGATGAAATAGAGCACGAGTAGAACCAATAATACAGGAAGCAAGGTAAAGAAATAACTTAAGTAATTAGGGGCTGGCTCTTCACTTTTAAAGGTTTTTTCTAAAACTGAGTTGAGGGGCTGATCCGGAGCTTTGAAATATCCGCCACGGTTATTTTGAAAATTATCCCACTCTTCCTTAGCATTGATGAACCATTGATTAAATACTTCGGGGTCCTGTTTTTCAAGGGCTCTTGTCGAAAGTTCTTGGTTGTTGAAAAACCAAATGACATTAGCAACAGCAAGACGTGCCTTATCTAATTGGATTTGATTATCTTCCAAAGAGGCTGTGACGCTGGAGAGCTCGTCTAAAACTTGCTTATAATTTCTCACGCTCCTTAAGTTAGCTAAACGCACGCGATCTTGAGGAGTGCTTAACTCATTGACAATTGCCTGCAATTCACTAATAGATTTCTTAAAGACATCTAACCGCTGAGTGGAAGAAGTCTGTGGATTAGTCATTATATCCGAAACTTGAGTGTCTAAATTTCTCAATGTTTGCTTAGTAGCTTCATCACCTATGCCCAACAATGGAGATCGAAAATTTTGAATAAGGGCTAAGAGTCCATTGCCGAGCTGCGCAATACTTTGAGGATCAGATGAGCCATTTAAGTTAGCTAATTGCTTCTCAGCTTCAGCTAAACTTAAGACACCACTTTTCTTTTGGGACTCCTCAATCACAATTGAGGTATTGGGCTGATTAGGATTATAAAACTGATCGACAACTACAAACCCATTTTGAGGAATCGACTTCCCACTTAACTGTAAAAACAATTCAGTCGCATCCACAATTTTTTCTTTCAAGCCATTTAATTCTTTAAGAATGCGCTCTTTTTCGCTTGTTAGCTTATGGTTGCTATTTAATAGCTCAAGAAACTTATAGCGGTTTTTGCCTTCATCAGTCAGTCTCTCACGAAATTTTCCACTAAAAGTCACAAGATTGTCATTTAGAGCTATCTTGCGACTGTCTTCCGGCTGAATAAGCTGTAGGTTAACTAAGTGCTCGAGTTGATAACTAAAAGAGACTTTTGCGTATTTCGTTTCAATAAAATTTTGCATCATTAATGCAAATAGAAAAGCTGCCATCAAAAGCCAGACAAAGCTATTAGGGAAACCTTTCTTATCTTGTTTATTGTCTTCATCCATGATTAACCTTATGCACCTTAACGAATAGTGTGTTTAGGAGTTGCTAGCTTTAAAAACTAAGCCAGAAATATTTTAAAGCGACCTTTTGAAGGATCAAAGATCATTGTATCATATAAGCGATTCGTCATCAAGCAAGTTCTGCCGAGACGCTTGCGGTCATTCAAGCGTGATCGTGACATGCCTTGACATTGTTACTACCCAAATGGACACGCATCCACATGATGACGATTTTTGAGCTGTCATCCTCTTTTGGACAGTTGATGTTTTATTAACCAGAGCTTTGGGCTTTTTAGTTCTCTCATTTCATGCTTTGAAGTAATCCAGAGTCCTAAAAAAACCGAAGTTCAGGTTAGTAGCGATATGTTCTAATAACAATTAAACTATCGCAGAAAATTTACGTATAACAAATTCTCCTAATCCCGTGAAATAATTTCATCCACTTTTTATCTTATTCTTGAATTTAACAAACACAAACCATTGCTTATCATCATGATTCAGGCGCTGAAAAAGTGTTTTGGAAGTCAAAAATTCAAGCTCCATCGATGTGTGATTTCTTAGAATCGGAAATTTATAACGCATAAATGCTGGCACTTTGGCGTCCGTCCATTGTTTAGAAAAAGAAACGTTGGCTCTGGTCAAAAAATATTTTCCTCTAGGAATTTGTATGGCCCACTCCCCTTGCCAAGCTGATCTCCAGCCTGTACGCGGGATAAAGTGTGCACAATCTGCTAAAACCTCAATTGACCAGCTGCCAACTTGATAGCAACCCTCTCGCAGCAAAATTTCTTCTTCAAAGTCTTTTAGAGCCTCTTGCATGATAAATATGCGTGAACGATCCACCTGGATATGGATCCCTTTCGCTTCAAACACACAATTGGCGCTTTTATCGCGAATTTTTTGCAGAATAGAGTCTCTAAGAGAATACGGGAGTCTAATTCCCTCCCCTTCACAAACTTTCTTCAATAAATACTTAAGCTCGAAATCACAAACTTTACTTTTACTTAAATCTAATAACGAACCAAAAGGTCCTTTCACAACACCTAATAGCTCCTCCCTTAAATTTTTTTCTAAATAGGATTTTAACTCATACGATTCATGCCCAATTCGACATAAACTCTCCCCTACATTTTTCCCAAACTGCTCATTAAGCTGTGGCAAAATGGAGGTGCGCATACGCCCTCTTAAAAATTTTTTGTCTAGATTTGTACTGTCCTCGAAGTGTTGAAGATTTTTCTCTCGGATCCAATCGAGAATCTGGTTTTTTGTGCATGGGATTAAAGGTCGCCATATCGATAAGTTTTGGTAGGTAGATTGAGGAAGCATTCCATGCAAATGGGTTAAACTTCCACCTTCTAAGATTTTTTTTAAAACTGTCTCTGACTGATCATCTGCGTGATGTCCTAAAATAACAGCTTGATATCCTTCTTGTTGGCATAAATGAGAAAAAAAATTCAATCGCTCTAACCGGCAGACTTCTTCTAAATTTCCCCTCATATTTTGAGGATTTAATTTTTTTAGATGGAACTGTACTTGTAATTCTTTTGCCAGCCTTTGGAGATCTTGAGACTCTTGTTCACTTTCTTTACGCCAACCATGATCAACATGAGCAATGCTATATTTTATCCCTTTTTTAATTCTATATTCCTCTAGTAAGTAAAGAAGTGCGAGTGAATCCGCGCCTCCTGATAAACCCAAAAGCACAGGATATTTGGGGTCATAATATTGATTAATGAATGTAAAAAAAGTTTGTGAGATGGACATTTTAAGACATGTATAAATGATAGAATAAATAAATCAAAACAACGACTAAAATCAGAAACCAGTAATTTTGAAAGGGATCTTGCGCAGGATCGAGTACCAACGCTTCGTCCTCTTTAAGTAAAGGCTTGACCTTAAATTGTTCAGCTAAATCGATAGATTTTTCCTCGTCTTTAAAGAGGATTTGCAACTCTGGAACTTGGCGTGCAGGCACCCACTCTTTCCAATCAATTTTTCTAACTAAGGTATCAGGATTAAAATGGGGATTTGTTTTTAGATCATTGATGCTAAGAGGTCCCACCTCCTGTTGATCAATTTTTATAAACCAACGTTTAATAAACATACGACTCCTCACTTAAGTTACAGAAAGGGATTTTTCGGTAGAATCCTGTATCACCCAAAATTGTCTGCATCTATGGCGAAATGACCTCAATATCCTCTTAATAACTGATCTGATTGTAACAAAAGAATAAATTATTGTATGCTATTCATTATCTATTTTTTAGGATTACAAAAATGCCTATAGTTTGGCGATATTTATTAGGACAATATTTAAAAGTTTTTTTACTATGCCTTATCTCTTTTATAGCGATACTTTTAACCACACGTCTGGATGAAATTGCTCACTTTGCGACTCTAGGATCTGAGGGACTGATGATTCTATGGTTCACTCTTCATCAAATTCCTTATCTACTGCCCATAGCTATTCCCATTTCCAGTCTTATCTCCACAATTATTCTTTTGCAAAGAATGTCTCATACCCATGAAATGACGGCCTTTAGAGCTTGCGGATTATCCCTAAGAGAAGTGCTTACCCCCATCCTAATCTCCGGTTTATTTATTGCCGCAGTTAACTTTTATATCGTTTCAGAGTTAGCTACCCAGTCTCATTTAGTCACGAGCTTAACTAAAATGGAGCTCCGCTCTGTAAATCCATTGCTTCTTCTTCATAATAAACATTTGATGCGACTGAAAGGGGCTTATTCGGATACTTTAGGTAATTCTAAAATTGGAGAGTTTGCAGGCGATATTATCATTGCTATGCCCAATAAACATAATTCGAGCATTAATCTAATAGTTGCAAGAAATTTACAAGCAGACCCTTTAAATTTTCATGGAAAAAATTTAACTTTGATCACCCCTATGAACCCCCTTAACACGCCAAAAGGTGATCAATTAATGGTTGAAAACATGCAGTCTATGCATACAGCCATTAAAGATTTTTCACAGATTTTACAGAAAAAAGTATGGACTTTGAATAACGATCATCTACGCCTTGGTCTTTTAAGAGCCAGGATTTTAGATTTTGAGAGACGCATCAAAAAGACTCGGGCGCACGACGAGAATGAAGTTACCCTCAAACAATTAAAGAGAAGCATAAATCGAGGATACGCTGAAATTTTTCGTCGATTGTCCATTTCCATTGCGGTCTTTACGTTTACATTAATGGGAGCCGCTTTTGGGATCAATATTGGTAGACATGGTACAAATCGTGGGATTGTTTATGTAATTGGTCTTGCCTCCCTTTATATAGTGGCATTCTTTTCTGCAAAAGCTCTTGAAAATCAAATGTTTACTGCAAGTCTCCTTTACTTTATCCCTCACGTCATAATTATCACGCTATCACTGTATATGCTAACGCGTTTATCTAAGGGAATTGAATCAGCATGAAAATTTGGGAACGTTATTTTTTAAAAGAAATGCTAAAATCATTTCTCTTTTTCATTTCTGTCTTTTACGGTTTATATGTTCTTATTGATTATTCGAGTCACTCTAGCAGTTTTCATTACCACCATAGTCAATTTAAAATCTATGAAATCATCGTCTACTATCTTTGCGAATTTACAGAAAGAATGAATGTGATCATTCCCTTTGGACTTTTACTAGCCACCATACGCACGCTTACAAATCTAAATACACATCATGAATTAATTGCTTTGTTAGCAAGTGGCGTGAAAATGCAGACCTTGTTAAAGCCTTTTCTTTGGGTTGGATTTTCCATGGTTCTTTTACTGTACGCAAGCACCCAGTTTTGGATGCCTACAGCTTTACAAAGAATCAATCATATCGATCAAAAACATCGTTCCCAAAAAAACAAAGCAAATCTTAAGCTGGCAGTACAGAGTCTTGTTTTAAAAGACAAATCCACAGTGATTTTTCAAAATTATGATGCCATAGAAAAAAAATTGATCGATGTGTACTGGATTAGCGATATTAATAATATCTACCGTATTAAATATCTATTCCCCTACCAGGAAAACCCTTTGGGCGAATCGATTGATCACTTTCAACGGCTCTCTCAAGGAGAATTGCGTATTAAAGAGAGTTTCGATAAAAAAAGCTTTCCCGAGATGCGTTTTAATAAAAAAGATCTTTTTCAAGGGATGACTAACCCAGAAAATGAATCTTTAAGCGATTTATGGAAAAAAATCCCACATACGAAAATTGCTAGCGAAAAAGAATCGCAAATTCTATCAGTATTTTACTACAAAATGATCATCCCCTGGCTTTGCTTGTTGGCAGTCATTGGCCCGGCACCCTTTTGTGTGCGTTATTCACGCCAAACCCCGCTTTTTTTTATTTACGCCTGTAGTCTTTTTGGGCTTGTAGCTCTCTACCTATCTCTCAATGCTACACTCGTCCTAGCAAAAAGACAAATCAGTGATCCAGCCCTCATCATCCTTCTTCCTTTTCTAATCTTTAGTTCTATCCTCATTTATAGGTATATCAAAATTCGTTAATACAGCAAGCTGCACTTGCAGATTGCAAAATAATGAGCTATAGTGATGACGAAAGATATTTAGTGGAAGACTATGGACGCTTTTGATTTAAGACTATGGAGTGGATTTATTGAGGCAGGAGGAGACCCCTCCCTGCCTGCAATCATTGATCATATGACCATCGATTCCAGGCTTATCCATTCGCCTCATTCATTGTTTATAGCACTACCGGGTACAAACGAAGATGGGCACCACTATGTAAGTCAAGCTGCTTTAGCGGGAGCTAAGTATGCGATTGTCCGAAAGGATTGGGCCAATCCTGTTACTCCGGGGACACTCATCCTTTTACGTGTGGAAAGTCCCTTACATGCATTCCAAGAGATTGTGGCAGTTTATCGACATCAATTAAACGCTCTCTTTATAGGGATTACCGGTACTCATGGAAAAACCATGGTTAAAGATCTCCTACAAGCATTTTTAGCCACATCAAAAAAAGTTGTCGCTTCACCGGGTAGCTTTAATAGTCAAATCGGAGTTCCGCTAAGTATCTTACAGGTACAAAAAAGCCACGAAATAGCCCTTATTGAAGCTGCTGTTTCAAAAAAAGACGAGATGGTTCGCCTGGCCAATATGATCATCCCACACGGTTGTATTCTGACACATCTGGGGAAAAAGCATCTTAACAGCTTTGGAGATCAGATTACTCTTACATCGGAAACTATTAAATTGATGACTCACGTCAATCATCCTCAATGGTCTTTGATACCTCAATCCCCGTTATTGGATCCTTATCTAAATCAAATCCAAGGATCTTTATTCTTTTGGAACAAACAATCTGTAAAGATGCCCCAAGCCTATTCGATTAGCAAAGACTATAGTGCTATCTTAAGATATAGAATTGAATTTCCCAATGGAGATTTCTACGAAGGACACACGCGCTCCGGCTTTTACTACTTCTTAGACTTGATCAATATTACTGTTAAAGCCGCGTGGATTTTAGGTATCACCTCTCAGGCTATTGCTGAAACTCTTAAGCAATATGTTTTAGAACCCATGAGAACAGAAATTTGGAAATCACCGATAGGAACCACGTTCATTAATGATATTTATTGTTCTGACCCTCAATCCATGGATCAAGCGTTAAAATATTATAATCAAGCCCCCCAAGAAAGTCGTAGAGTCCTAATATTTGGGGGCATTAGAGGAAATCAATCACCAAGCCAATCTGAATATCGACGTGTGGCACACGCGATCATTAAAAACAAAGTACAAGTTTTAGCCCTTGTGGGTGCTTCTGCATTTAATGAATTAATAGAGCCGATAAAGTCTCAGGCTCCACAAACACAAATTCATCATTACACTAATTATCATGAAGCTTTACAAAATATTAAATATCTAATTAAACAAAATGATTTTGTACTTATTAAAGGAGACCGAAAAGAGTCGCTTGATAGTTTAACGGAAATATTTAACGATAGCGTTTCTACTAATCAGTGTTTTATCAATCTAGCCGCCATTCAAACAAACATAGAAACCATCAGAAAAAAAATTGGACTTCACACACGACTGATGGTGATGGTAAAGGCTTTTGCGTATGGTACGGATGAAATTCGCATTGGCAAGTTTTTATCGACCTGCGGAATCGATATTTTAGGCGTGTCTTATGTAGATGAGGGCGTGGCTCTAAAACGCGCAGGAACAACCCAGGCTATTTTTGTGATAAATGCAGCCATCTACGAAGTCACTAAAGTGGTCAAGTGGGAATTAGAAGTAGGGGTCAGCGAAAAAAATTTAATTTGGGCCCTAGGAAGAGAGGCGGAAAATCAAAATAAAAAAATCAAAGTTCACCTACATGTTGATACTGGAATGAGTAGACTCGGGTGCCGCCCAGAAGAAGCTTTAGAACTTGCAAAATGCATAAATGCTTGCCCATCATTAATACTTGAAGGCGTCATGACACATTTTGCCTGCTCTGATAACCCCTTAGATGACGAATTTACATTGCAACAATCCAGACGTTTTGACCAAGTCCTCGCAGAATTAAAAAGCCAGGGAATTAAAACCCATTGGATTCATGCTTCAAATTCCAGCGCAGTCATGCGCTTTGATTTTCCTCAATACAACATGGCAAGAATAGGACTAGCAGCGTACGGCCTTTATTGTTCAGAAGCGACAAAAAAAGCTATGCAACTTAGGTTATCACTAACACTTGTCTCAAGAGTGGTCGGCATTAACCTTTGTAAAGCGGGTGATACCATAAGCTATGGTCGTAATTATCGAGTAGAAAGAGATCTTCAAAAAATTGCAGTGCTTCCTATTGGGTACTTCGACGGCCTTCATCGAAATTATAGTGGAAAAGGATATGTACTGATTCGTGGGCAAAAAGCTCCTATGGTCGGTAGTATCTGTATGGACTTTATGATGGTAGATGTGACCGACATCGATGATGTGTCCATCGGAGATTCTGTTCTAATTTTCGGTGAAGATGAGTATGGTCAGTATCTTCCCCCCGAAAATTTAGCTCTTCAAGGGGATTCCATCGTGCACGAACTTATTACCTGCCTAGGACCTAGAATTCAGCGGGTCTTTATATCTGAAGAAGCCAATCAGAATAGATAAAAAATCATGGAGCAAAAAATGACATTTAACACAGCTACAACATTACAAGTAACTTCTATCCTCTTTAGAACACAGGGCGATTTATATTATTCTGTTGCAGATCATCTTGAAACAGAGCCCATATTAACCAGACTTGCCGCTCCCTTGGTCGCCTTAGGAAGTTTAGCTTTTGAATTAGCCAAAGTGGTAGGGCTGATCGGGGAATCAGTGATTAAAGGATTGACTAACGTTTTCGGGTCTCCATTTTTCAAAGAGTGCGAATTTTTGATTGGAGTCAAACAACTGATCGTATTCCCTTTTAAAGTTACATTTTACACACTTTTTTTTGTCCCAGCAACTGTCGTTGGAAGTGGCGTCGCTACCTTATCTGGTCCGATCCACATGAGAAATTTTCAGCATTGGATTTTTAAGAAGTCCAAAGCATTGATCAACTAAACATCTTCATGACTTTGGGCTAAATTGCATTTAACTCCAACTTGCGCCTAAATTCTAGCGATGATTTAAAAAAATAGCAGATCGCGCAATCTGTCAATGCAGCCAAGGATTCTTCCTTGGCACGTTGCTGGATACTTCAGAGGAGCGATTACTATAGAAAGATAATCTTCAACTCTCTCATTAGCCGCTGATAAGGGCGCCATCATGTGTTCAAAGCATTTCTAAGGTATTGTTCAAGATTAGGTTGTTTGAATGAATAACCGGATTCCAATAGCTTTTGATTGCTCACGCGCAGACTTGAAAGCAAAAGTTCATCCGCCATTTCTCCAAAAACAAATCGTGCAACGGAGGTAGGCACTGAAAAGATCGTTGGACGAGACAAAACAGTCCCCAAAGTTTTAGTAAACTCTGCATTGGTAACTGGCTGTGAAGAAACAATATTCACAGGTCCATGAATGCTCTTGTCAAGCATAAGATGTATTAAAGATCCTACAACATCCTCCAAAGCGATCCAGCTCATAAACTGTTTTCCCGATCCAATGACACCCCCTAATCCTAATTTAAAAGGAGTTAACATTTTTTTTAAAGCTCCTCCATGGGGGGATAAGATCACCCCAAATCGTGAATAGACTAAGCGGACTTTCTTGTGAGTCAAAGGCTCGGCAGCCTTCTCCCATTCCTTGCACACATGCGCTAAAAACCCCTCTCCGTTTGCACTTTTTTCTGTGAGTAACTCATCACTCCTGTTTCCGTAAAATCCTACAGCAGAGGCGTTAATAAATGTGGAGGGTGGGTGCTGCATGGTGAGTACAGCATTCGTTAAAGTAGAGGTGGATAGCAAGCGACTTTCTATGATAGATTTTTTTTTAGCGGCAGTCCACCGTCCTTCGGAGATATTCTCCCCAGCAAGATTAATGACTACATCCGTTCCTTCTAGATCAGCAACACTTAGGCGCTGCTGCTCTGGATTCCAAGCAATTTCATTGGGTGTTCGCGCCTCTCGACGTACAAGTTTTTTAACTTGATGTCCCTCCTGGATCAGTTGGTTTGTCAGCTCTGAGCCTACTAGCCCTGTAGCTCCTGCAATCACGACTTTCATTCGCTCTCCTTTTACACATTGAATTATTTAGACTAAATCACATGCATCTCCAGGCATCCAATGTCTATCTTGCCCCTCCCATTTGATATTGCAACCTATTGGATTAGTTAAGGGCGTTGAGAGAGGTTTTCCTTCAAAATACTCACTCAGAGCAACATCTAGATCATTCTTTGACATTTTAGCTAAATCTCGGGGACTATCCACTCCTCTTCCTGTGTAAATTAAGTGACGTTTTTTATCAAATACATAAAAATGAGGAGTTCTTAGAGCTCCATATTTTTTTGCGACTTCTTGCGTTTGATCATAGAGATAAACCCAGGGAAAATGCAGTTGATCCATACGTCGCTGCATGTGCGCAAAGGAATCCTCAGGTACCGTCTTCTCACTATTGGAATTAATGCCAACAAATACCGCTCCTCGATCTTTGTATTTCTCTGCGACATTTCTGGTCAGTTCATCTGAGTTAATGACATATGGGCAGTGATTGCAAGTAAAAAAAATGACAAGCGCAGCGGCATGATCAAAATCCTGCAGGCTATAGGTCTTACCATCTGTAGCTGGGAGTTTAAAATCTGGGGCTGTTGAACCGATGGGCAAAGTAAAAGGCATGTTCTGACCTCATAAAAAATTTCATTTTAACTTCAAGGTTTATTTTTAAATGTTTCGTCACTTCTCCAGCCCATTAAAAGCTGCAAGTGCCTTTAGACGAGCTTTGTCGTGATCAACTAAGGGATGTGGATAGGTATGTCCTAGCGTCACACCATAAGAGCGTAGTTCTATCTCGGAGGCCTCCCAAGGTTTATGAATCCATCGATCTGGCAATGCCGCAATTTCAGGTACCCACTGACGTACAAAAGTTCCCTCAGGATCAAATTTTTCGCCTTGTGTGATAGGGTTAAAAATGCGGAAATAAGGAGCCGCATCTGCCCCACACCCTCCAATCCATTGCCATCCCAATGTATTGTTTGCCAAGTCAGCATCTACTAGGGTATCCCAAAACCATGCGGCCCCTTCCTTCCAAGAAATAAGGAGGTCTTTCACTAAAAATGAACCCACAATCATTCTTAAGCGATTGTGCATCCATCCAGTGGTCCATAACTGTCGCATCCCCGCGTCGACAATTGGATAGCCCGTAAGACCTTTTTGCCAAGCTTTTAACCAACCCGCTTGATTATTCCAAGGAAAGCGATCGAAATTTTCACGCAAAGGATTTTCTGGAGTATGGGGGAAATGGTATAACAAATGATGAGCAAATTCTCTCCAGCCCAGCTGTCTTAGGTAACACTCCACCCCTTCTTTGTGGATGTCACAATGAGCTTTAACAAAGTGCCAGATCATACGAGGGCTGATCTCCCCAAAGTGTAGATAAGGGGAGAGTTTAGACACTCCCGCTAAGTCAGGGCGGTCACGCCTCTCTTTATAATGATAGATGGCATCCTGACTAAATTCATGTAAAATTTTCTTTGCCTCTGGAGCGCCAGGTTTCCATTGAGCCTGAATGCCCTGATCCCATTGAATTTTAGGTAAAAGATCCAAATCGTCTAATGAAAGACTTTCAACATCTCTATTTTCAGATTTTCCTCGAGGAGTGTGAGTTGGTTTAGCAGGTTCAGGTAAGCTTAAGCACGTCTTCCAAAAGGGCGTAAATACTTGAAAAGGCTTTTTTTGTTTATTTGATACTGTCCAGGGTTCAAAAAGCAAGTTTGCATTATAACTTTTTGCCTCGATCCCCTTTTGATGCAAAGTTTCTTTGATCTCTGCATCTCTTTTTATAGAGCTAGGCTCATAACGTCGATTCCAATAAACGGCTTGAGCGCCTGTTTTCTGAATTAAATCTTCTAGGATAGATATTGAACTTCCTTTCCTTAGGGTAAGTTTCAGACCATGATAGGACAGTTCGTCGGATAGGCTTTTTAAAGAATAATGCAACCACCAACGTGAAGCGCCTCCGTATGACCATTCACCCTCTTCTTCTGGAGAGTAAATATATAGAGCGATTAAAGGGCTTTTACTTTCTATAGCTGCCCATAGTGCAGGATTATCCTCAACACGCAAATCCTGTCTAAACCAAATAATAGTCGGTCGTTTCATGATAATTGCCTATGATGTGATTAACTGTTATATACCTTCATGGAATCGTGGCCGTAGTTTAAAACACAACGTTCATATTTTTTTATGTCTTTTTCTATTTTCACAGCACTCTCTTTAAACTTTTTTATGCGATAGTGCATAGCGGAAGGTGCATTAATTTTCAACTCTCTAAAAAATGGCGTCTGCACTAAAGTTTTGACCATTTTTTTTCCATTTTCATACACATAGAGTTTACGTGTTGCACGGAAGAGAGCTGCAAACATCCATTTGAAAATCGGATGAACAAAAGCAGGTGTATGTTTAAATATTTTTTGAATAATTAATAAAGCTCCACGGGGACGTGTATTTAAAAACTTCTTTCTAAAAAAGCAGGGCACAGCAGTATCCATGCTCGTTTTTTCAAAAACTTTAATGAAAATATCTCGCATAAAAAAGGCACAATTTTCCCATGCAAATTGAAAAATAAATCCCTTAGTCTTTGCTTGACCTAACTCCGCAAGTAAAGCTCGCGCTATTTTCTCATCTACTGCGTGGGCCCAAGAAGCTTTTTGGCTTTGTGAATAGTAGTAGTTAGGATCAAACGCTATGGTTCCTTCTACAGTATCCCCTACAAAATTGACCAGCTGCAAAAGTGTTTGTGGAAATTCCCAGGGAAATGCTCCAAATGAATAAACCCGATAGCGATCTCCTTCTAAAGGTTGATAAATTAACGTATAACCATGCGCTTGTTCAGCATCTAATTCATGACGTCTTGTAGCCTCCAAGACTGTCACCCACTGACCTGGCTGAACATCTAAATTATACCTTTGATTGATATATTGACGCTCTCGAATATCCAAAACTGGAGTTTTTTCAAACCAATCAGCCTGAGTTGTATCTAGCCGCTTATAAATTTTTGACTTAGGATTTATTTTATAACTAACTGCATCTATTGCACTTAGGTGATGCCCGTTGAATGGAATCACCCCGTCGTACATCATTTCCAATTCTCCCACAGCAAGATTTTTATTCAAAAAATCGCGATAGATCTGACTAATCGTCCACTCTAGTCCGTTTGAAAATCGAATAGTTTGTGATTTATCTAGAATATTTACTTTGTTTTTCTCCATGAGCATATGGAGGTGTTTGACTACTGAAAATGAACCTTCTTGCACTGCATCGACACTCAAAATTTTTGCAGTGATGGCTCCGGTACGTCGTGCGATAAAATGATCGGAGAGATTCTTGGACTCATAGTGATATTGATTCAATACTTCTATATCTAAATTATCCCTCAGACCTAGCTGAAGATATTCAAAGGCTAGCTTGCGATGTTGTGGATCTATTAAAAACTTTACTATTTCAGGATACTGACAAATCTCATGAATTTTTGCTGTGTAGTTATTGTATTGCGTGTATGAATACCTCTCGTCTGCTCTTTGAAACTCGTTTACCAAATTTGTCAATTTTAAAATATTCTCGTCGCTTAATGCGCTAGGATTTAAAATCTGCAACCCTCCGTTTTCTATCTGGATGCGGTATTGCATTTTAATAAGAGATATTTTTAACGATTGATGTAAATATAATTGCTTGGCATCAGTGCTTTTTTCAAACAGTTGCAAAATACGTTTGCCAGCTTTCAAGACGTCTTGATAGAACATTTGTTGTTTATCAATAGTTTCTTGAGATCCCCTAATGTATAATTTCATCCTCTCTATGTCACTGAGTACCTGATGAAAAGCTCTAAGAATCGAATCATCATTCTTAGACAATAAGCGCTTGACACGTCTGAATAACCCTAAAATCGGCGTCTCTCTTTGCCACTCTCCCCTATCATTACAAATTACTGAATGGGGATTTTCTAGAGCTCGATTAAAAGCTTTCAAATTATTTACGATCGGTTGCATGATTACCTAATTTCCTTCTTGTATGATCATGAGGGTCAGAAGCGAGAATGCCTTAAAATTTCTATTTTTCCCATTTTTTTTTTAGTTGCTATAGATTTTTACCTAATCTTTACATATTTTTTATAATTCAAATATTGAAAGAGTTGTATAAATATGCTATAATAATGAACAAAAAGGATTTATTATGACATTAGTATCCAATGCAGTTAAAGGCTATCACCATCTACAACATTACCTCTACCAACCTGAAAACAAACATAAATTTGCCCTCGCTGTAAACAACTTAAGTCGTACGATATTTGCTGGTGCCTCCGCAACAAATAAAGCCTACAACTATTCCGTCACTAACGACAAAGATAAGTTAATTAAAGATATCAATGACTTATGTACCCGTTTATTTGGCAAAGAGCAGCATGATGACGTAGAAGCTTTTCTTTTCTTGACATCTGTCGCAAGGCCCTATGAATCCTATACAGATTTTGAAAAATCAGGATCTACTCTCTATAGTATGTCTTTAGTTGATACACTAAAATTACAGCAGATGCCCATCCATCAGCAAAAGCAAGTATTAGAAAATCAGCTTATGGAACAACGTAACAAATTAAAAAATTTAGAAGATGTTCAGCGTCAAGAATTTAATAATTTGAAATGGCCCCATATGGATAAAATTAAGGAAATTTACGACGATCTCCAGGGAAGGACTATTAATAATGCGAGCAATAAAGCTCTTAAAGACCGCTTACTGCCCGTACTGAAGCTATACATAGACCAAAATCTAGACTACCTCAAAAATAAGAGTGTTCTAACTGAACCCGCACTAAACAACATTGGAGTGAGTTTAGATACATTGCGAAAAATAATCACTGCATCTGAAGATAGTCAATATGCCAAGAATGGTCATGAAATTCAAAACTTAAAAATCCAGATTGAACTTTTGGAAAACCATCTTGGATTCGTCAATAAAATTTTAACGAAAGAAGCTCTTCAAGAAGATATTCAGGAGTTAAAAAACACCATCCAACAAGTGACAGATTTTAAACCGACAGAAATCAGCTGGCAGCACAAAGCAAAGGTCGATCAACTCCTAAAAAAAGCTTTGACCACTGGTCAACGTCTTTTTTTGTCAAGGTATTCTAATCAAAATTTAGATTATATTGACAAAGTTGACGAACATTTAGAAATCCAACATTTTTTTCAAAATAACAAAGACGAATTAGAACTCTTTAACGATATTATAAAAGAGTTTGAGCAAACTCCCCAGGCACAAGCAAAACATTTAGAACGATTAAAAAATGAACTTCAAGTCTTGGAAGAACAATTAGAAATCTTAAATAAACCTGTAGAACCTCCTAAGGTTGTAACAGATCCCGATAAAAAAGTAGAGAATGAGCCTTCCCTCCCACCTGCGCCAAAAAAAGTTTCTCGTTTACAGCGTTTATTTAGAACCTTAGGAACAACCTTCACAAGACTTGGAAATTGGCTTAAACAATTTTTTAAAAATTTATTTCGCACGAACTAATTAAACTTAATCACGTAATTGTCCGCCGCGGGCAATTACGTGTTCTCTCAAGCCTGTTTCCAATCGGAAGCAGGGCTAATTTCTCAAAGTAAATTCCCCTATTTTGTTGTTTGCATTATAAAGACCTTAGCAGTATGATCTTTCTAAAATTCAAAGCTTAGGTGATAAACCTGATTTTTAATCCTCTTAGTCAAACAATAAAATCTCATCAGGAGTCGATTGAATGGTCCAATTTGATAAAGAAATGATTCAAAATTTATTCCTGCTCAGCCGAATTGAATGTACAGAAGAGCAGCAAGAAAGCCTTCTTAAAGATTTAAAAAAAATTATTGATTACTTTGAAGAGCTCAACGAAATCAATACAGACAATGTTCCTCCTTGTAATCATGTCCTAGAAGACTTCAATAATGTGATGCGTAAAGATGAAGTGGGCGAAAAACTCCCTCGCGATCAATTTCTCTCTAATGCCCCTTCACAGATTGGAGGCATGATTAAAGTACCGACTATCATTAAACAAAACTGACATTCAAGGAAGCTATGATACATACACTTACAGCTCGCGAAATCAGAGATCGATTTATCAGGGGCGAGCTTTCTGCAGTGCAAATTACCGAACATTTTTTAAAACGGATTGCCACCTATGATCCAGAGATCGGAGCTTTTCTCTCCGTCTTCAATGAACGTGCTCTTGAAAAAGCCAAGCACTTAGATCAAAAAAGAGCGTCTGGTGAGAAACTAGGCAAATTGGCAGCTATCCCCATCGCGATCAAAGACAATATGCACGTCAAGGGAGAAATTTCTACTTGCGCGTCTAAATTTTTAACGAATTATCGCGCTCCTTTTGAAGCCACAGTTGTTAGGCTCATGGAAGATGAAGACGCCATCTTAATTGGAAAAACGAACATGGACGAATTTGCCATGGGTTCTTCCAATGAGAACTCAGCTCTTCAAAAGACTTACAATCCTTGGAATTTGAAATGTACACCAGGAGGCTCTTCCGGAGGATCAGCTGCTGCAGTTGCGGCCCGTTTATGTCCCATCGCGCTGGGTAGTGATACAGGCGGATCCATCCGTCTGCCTGCCTCTTTCTGCGGGATTGTAGGGTATAAGCCTACTTATGGTAGGGTTTCTCGTTTTGGTTTAGTGGCCTACGCCTCTTCCCTAGATCAAATTGGTCCATTCGCTACAAACTGTGAAGATGCGGCTTTAGTAATGGAAGTAATAGGAAAGCATTGTGAAAAAGACTCTACCAGTTTAGATGCTCCTGCTGAAGAATATTTAAGCCAAATGAAACATTCTGTTGCAGGCATGAAAATTGGTGTTCCCTGGCATTCTCTAGAAAATCTAGCTCCCGAAGCTAAAAAAGTATTCGAAGGCTCTCTGCAAGTTTTAAAAGATTTAGGCGCAGAAGTTGTCGAAATCGACCTAAGTATTTTAAAATATTCTTTAGCGACTTACTACATCCTAGCCACAGCAGAAGCTTCTACCAATTTAGCGCGTTTTGATGGAATTCGCTATGGAGTACGTTCTCCAAGAGCTCAGTCATTGGATGAAATCTATGAATATTCAAGAAGCGAAGGGTTTGGAAACGAGGTTAAACGTCGTATTCTATTAGGTACCTTTGTCCTATCCTCTGGATATCAGGATGCCTACTATAAAAAAGCACAAAAAATTCGAACCCTCATCATACAAAGTTATCAACAAGCTTTTAAGACTTGTGACATGATCGCTACACCTGTCAGTCCGTTTGCAGCCTTTGAAGTGGGCTCAATTAAAGATCCAATTCAAATGTACTTAGAAGATATTTATACAATTGGTATTAACTTAGCAGGACTTCCTGCCATTAGCGTCCCTGCCGGTTTTTCTACAGATGGAAAGCCTATGGGTCTTCAATTGATTGGTCCTCAAAAACATGATGTTCAGGTTTTCCAGACTGCAAAGGCTTTTGAGGAAAAGATGGATTATCATTTAAGCATCCCTGAATTAGTGAAATAGGAGAATATTTAATGACTACGCAATATGATAAATGGGAAGCTGTAATTGGTCTTGAGATCCATGCTGAATTAAATACTAAATCTAAACTGTTTAGCGTGGCTCCTAATCATTTTGGTGATGAACCCAACACTAACATTACAGAAGTTTGTACAGGACAACCAGGCGCACTCCCTGTTTTAAATAAAGAGGCTGTACGTAAGGCTGTGCAATTTGGCTGTGCGATTAATGCAACCATCGCCAAATTTAGCAAGTTTGATCGTAAATCTTACTTTTATCCCGATAGCCCGCGGAATTTCCAAATCACTCAGTTTGATCAACCGATTGTGATAGGAGGGACTGTGGTGGCGGAGATCAACGGGATAGAAAAGTCTTTTGCTGTTAACCACGTGCATCTTGAAGATGATGCGGGCATGCTAAAACATTTCACCAATTTTGCTGGTGTGGATTACAATCGGGCCGGTGTTCCCCTCATTGAAATTGTTTCAGAACCTTGTCTCCATTCAGCTGATGAGGCTGTGGCTTATGCAACAGCTATTAAGGCCATCCTTCAATATATCGATGCCTCTGACTGTAATATGGAAGAAGGTTCTTTACGTGTGGATGCCAATATTTCCGTACGTTTTAAGGGTGAAACAGGCCTGCGCAATAAAATCGAAATTAAAAACATGAATTCCTTTAGTAATATGCATATGGCCATTGAATCTGAAATTAAACGGCAGATTCGAGAGTATATGACCCATCCCAATACTCCCTATGAACAGATCATCAAACAATCCACCTATCGATGGGACCCAGAAAAAAAAGAAACTGTTCTCATGCGCCGAAAAGAACGCGCAGATGACTATAGATATTTTCCTGAACCTGATTTAGTGCCCATTGTTTTAACAGAGGCTTATATCGAGGAGATCCGTAGCCAACTTCCTGAGTTGCCTTTACAACGCGAAAGACGCTATGTGGCAGAGCTCGGCCTATCGGCCCACAGTGCCTTTGTACTGACCAGTGATAAACCTATCTCGGATTATTTCGAAGAAGCTTTAAAACACTGCTCTAATGCACGCAGTTTATGTAATTGGATCATTGTAGAATTCGCAGGACGCTTGAAAGATTCAGGAAAAAACCTTCTTTCCATAGGAATTCCCCCCATACAATTGGCTAAATTAGTCAATATGATTGATAAAGGAACAATTACAGGAAGGATCGCTAAAACAGTTGCCGATGAAATGGTGGCCAACCCCCTCAAAGACTGTGAAAAAATCGTTTCTGAAAATCCTGACTTTAGTCCTGTCAGCGACCAGGGAGAATTGGCGGCAATTGTTGATCAGATCCTAGCCCAACATCCACAATCGATTGTGGATTTTAAAGCTGGCAAAGATAAAGCATTTGGATTTTTGGTAGGACAAGTGATGAAGCAAACGCGCGGCAAAGCATCACCTGGTATAGTCAATGAATTACTCAATAAACGCATCAGCGAAAGTTAACCTTTCGCTGATTCATGTGTCTCGTTGTAACCTATTCGGTGTCCAACAGCATTTATGGGGATGCAAATCCAAAAATTTGCATGGCTAATTTTCTCTTTTTTTCAATTGATCTTGTGCTTTTAGGGACAGGTAACTCCCTGTGTACAAATTCCAAATCACTGTGCCTGTGGCTATAAAAACTGGTAAGACGAGCCCTGCCATCAAAACACTCCCTACGATTACAGGCCATTTGTATTTAATCATAAAAGCCTGAATTCGAAGGACTGCTTTTTCTATCGCTTTACTAAACGCAATCCCAATGACAAAAGAAACGAAGGATATTCCAGGATTAATAGCAAAAAGACCGACGGATAATAAAATTCCAAACCCTATTTTTGCAATTTCCTTAACCTTTTGAACGACAGGTTTTTGTATAGCAGCTTTGGAATCTGGTCCTTTATAGGCAAACTCCTGAGGAATAATCAACATATCCCTTTTAACTGCAATTGTATTTCCTGACATAAAACCTCTGCTTTAAAGCGAGTAGTATACCTGAATAAAAAAATTCAATTCAACACTTCTCTGATCTAGACAGGGGATCTAATAAGATCTTAGAGAACATGCAATCCTATCCAAAGTATAGTAATAAATCTACCCTCCACCTCCTACAACTCAAAACTCAGGTTATTAGTTAGATCAATTCTTAATCCAAGATTTCAAAAGAAGTTTATTGACAAAGAGAGCCCGCTCCTCCTATATATCTCCCCAGACAGAGGTACAATGAAAAACGATGATATCGGCGAATTCAAAATATCAAAAAAAATCAAAGAGAAGTTAAAAAACAAAAAACTTCTTAAGAAACAGCTGGCGCAAGGTAAATCTGCCCAGCAGATTCTTGGATTTACCGATGAAACAATGGCTAAATTTTATGGAGCCGCCTACAGGCTTTTTGAACATCGACGCTATACGGAAGCGGCCAATGCATTTTTATTCCTCGTTACCTTAAATCCTTATAATCATGAGTACTGGGTGGGTTTGGGGATGTGTTCCCAGCTAAATAAAGACTATGAAGCTGCGATTGACGCCTACGAAATGGCTGCGATATGCCGTATTGATAGTCCGGTCCCCTACTTTTACCTTGCTAAATGTCTCTTTGCGCTTCACGACCGGGAAAGTGCTCTGCAAGCACTTGACCTAGCGATAGAGTATGCAGAAAATCATCCAGAATTTTACGAATTAAAAGAACAGGCTAAATCAGCTAAAGATTTATTATTAAAAGATCGAGAAGCATAACGATCAGCTATAAATTTTGTAAAAAAATTATTCTTCGTCATTTCTGGGATGAAAACTTTCAAAACTCATCTGTAATTTAGATCGGCTGATATGTGTATATCGATCTGTACTACTAATACTTGCATGCCCTAACATCTCTTGTATCACGCGTAAATCAGCTCCATGATCTAAGAGGTGTGTGGCAAAAGAATGCCGAAAGGAATGAGGCGATATATTCTTCGTGATGTCCGCTTGATCTCCGTATTTCTTTACCATTTTCCAAATATACCCTCTGCGAATCGGACGTCCTTTAAGGCTGACAAAAAGTTCTTGGACTTTTTCACTATCCATCTCCGATCGGTAGTGATGTAAATAATAATCAATGGCTTCTATCGCTTTGAACCCTATTGGAACTAACCTTTCTTTACGGCCTTTTCCCATCACCCGTACAAAAGCGTCATCCACATCATAAATTTTGAGCGTACAAACTTCAGATACTCTTAATCCACAAGCATATAATAACTCTAGAATGGCTCGATCCATCGCTCCTTCATAAGTTTTTAAGTCTGGTAATTGAAATAGATGTTCAAGCTCATCATAGGATAAAACTTCAGGAATGATTTGCCAAACCCGAGGAGTTGCTAAATATAGAGCAAAATTACTTTCAATCACTCCTTCACGTTTTAAAAACTTACACAAAACTTTAATAGCAATTATATTACGTACAATGCTAGAGCTCGCATAATCTTGTATTTGCAGAGAGGCGACAAAATCAATAAGATGGCTCTCTTTAACATCCTGGATAAAAAATATTTTTTTCGTTTTTAAAAATTGAAAGAAACAAAAGATATCTCTCTGATAGGCTTCTACAGTGCTCGAAGTAAAACCTCTTTCAGATCCTATATATGAAGAAAAATCATCTAAAATTACATCTAAATTACTTTCAGACGTGCTTTTCAAGACAACTCCTTAATTTTTCAATCTAGCAGCTAACTTAGCTTGTATTTCTTGAATGTTCACGCCTATCAAGCTTTGTCTTTTTATGGATAACATCTCTTCTGTTGCAGCCACTTCATAGATGCAAAGAACAGAGCCATCTTCTTGTATAAGCTCCTGACGTAAATAAAGGATTCTACGACGTGCCAAATAAAGAGCCAGTACAAATGTTTCTGCCCAATCATGATCTAGGGGATTTTCTAAAGCAGTTTTAAGGAGATAAAACGCTTTTTCATCACGTGTTTTATGGGAATGATCCTCGACTTCTTTTTTAGAAACGACTCGTGCTTTCCAGGCCGTTTTAGCTGCAAGACTAAAGTGATCTTTTGCTTTTCCTTCCCAGCAGGCTAAACAGAAATCGTGACGCTTATATCCTTGGCTATCGGGAACAAGGATAGAATAATATTCAGTATCCGGGGAAAACACTTCCTGCCCTTCCATGCAATGGGACGCACGTTTGGGGATTTCAATTTGAAATAGATTAACTTCGTTATTCACTTTATAATGTCTCTAGTTGTTTTATCAAAACCTCTCCAAGAGGAAATTCCGAGGGTTTTCCTTGGCTACGTATATTTGCAAACTGACTAATAATTTTATTTGCTAAGACTTTTCCCAATTGCACGCCTTCTTGATCAAATGAATTAATTCCCCATATAAAGCCTTCAAAAGCGACTTTATGCTCAAAATAAGCAAGTAAAGAGCCTAAAATTTTGGGTGTCAATTGACGTCCCAAAATAATATGGGAAGGGCGATTTCCAGGAAAGTTTTGATTGGGGTTATCTATATTTTTTTGGCCTGCAGCCAAGCCTATCGCTTGCGCAAATAAGTTAGAAAGCAACTTTTCTTGAGAAGTTGTTCCTTGATACAATAGATCTTTTTGGTACTGAGATTCCTTAAATCCAATAAATTCTAGAGGAATAATGGCAGTGCCCTGATGAATGAGCTGAAAAAATGAGTGTTGAGCATTGGTTCCAGGCTCGCCCCATATCACAGGGCCGGTTTGAAAATCTACGCGCTGCCCCCATCGACTGATCTGCTTTCCATTAGATTCCATATCTAATTGCTGAATATGTGCAGGAAAACGCAATAAAGCCTGAGAATAAGGAATGATAGCAAGTGTGGGATACCCCAAAAAATTTCGATTCCAAATCCCTAATAAGGCGCCTAACAAGGGTAGATTGCGAGAAATCTCAGGTTCGAGAGCTGCTAGATCCATTTCATGGGCACCCCTTAATAGATCCCAAAACACCTCAAAACCAAAAGCAAACGCCAACATCACTCCACCTACCATTGATGTTGTCGAGTAGCGCCCCCCTATCCAGTCCCAGATATAGAAGCTTTCCAGATATTTTTTAGGATCATCCATACGACTTCCCTTTCCAGTCACAGCTATGAAATGTTCTTGGGTTTTCAGCTTTGCATTGATAAAATAGGAACGAGCAATTTCTTCATTAGTAAGCGTTTCAAGGGTTGTGCCCGATTTCGATACACAAACCACGAGTGTGCGCGACAAATCTAGATCCTTGAAGATGGCAGCAGCATCGTCTGGATCGACATTGGATATAAAATGTACGCGTCGATGAGATTTTTTCAAATGTTCTAGAGCGATGTAATGGGCACGCGGCCCTAAATCTGATCCCCCAATTCCTATCATTACCAGATCTGAAAAGTTATTTTTTTGGTCAAGCTTTTGAATAAATCGTTTTAATTTTTCAATTTCCTCTCCAGCTTCCTGGGTAGCTTTTAAAGCTGCAGGGGCAGCACGCGGATGATCAAAAAAATCGCGCACAGCCGTATGCAATACACGCCTATTTTCGCTAGGATATCCCTCTATTTTATTTATTTCTTCGCCATCTTGCATGTTTTTCATATGTTCAAGCGCCTGCGACTGCTGTGCAAGTTCGCTCAAAGCAGCTAAGACTTCTTCAGTCACACGTTCAGTGCCATACAATAATTTAAGCCCACAGGCTTCAGCAGTATACTTTTCTAAACGTTGAGAGTTGAGCACAGAGGGATCCGTAAGATCACAAGGATGCTGGGCTAGTTGCTTTAGTTTGTCCGTCGCTGCGTAGTGATCCAATGTATTTTGAGCTCCCATGTTCATCCTCTTTAAATTTTTTCGTGACTAAAGTATTTCATTTAAAAACTACGAAACATTTTTCCTTTTTCAGGAAGTGTATTCAATTGCATCATATCTAAAAGCGCATAAAACGATGAAGAATAAAATTGGTATCAGACCTTGATTGCTCTTTCATTTCGTGTACTGCATGATCGGGCTGAGATTAAAAAAATCATCTGTCGAGATTTCGTGCCCTAAACCTAAAGGATTTCCGTAAGTCACAACTGTTCCACCAGCTGCACAAAAGCCTTGGAGTTTGCGTCTTGCTTGTACATTTATAGTCTCTGATATGACAAATAAATAATTGAGTCCATCCCACTCATTAATCAGATAAGTTTCAGGGATGAGGCGGAAAGACCTGTGATTCTCTACTAATCTGTTTAAAAGAGTTCCTAATCCTTGATAGGAATAATTAGCCACTAAAGAATAATGAGGAAGAGCTAATCCCACCTCAGAGGCTTTATAAGGAAATAAGGTAGGGAGGCGTGAATTTTTCACTATTAAATGCATTCTTTCATATCTTTCACGGTGAACGAGCTGAGCTTCAATTGCTAAGTCATTTAATTCTGATACGTCCAAAAAAACAAAGATCTGCATCTCATCTGGCATCCTATTAGCTAATAGAGACAGGTATTCCACTGCGGCGTCCCGCGCAAATATACATTTTTGACTCTGATCCTCTATTCTAAATGCATCCTTGAGCAGCTGTTTTCCCCATGCTAAATAATTTTCATTTAACGTAGGATTCCAATGAAGCTGCTCTACCATGTTGGCATCGCCTTCATAAAGACAGACTCCAAGGGTATCATCTTTGAATTTTTTCCATAAGGTATCTCTGAAATGCTCTAGAGACAGGGTCAAAGATAAAAATTGAGTTTGATGTTCTAATGGATATCTTAGAAGCTTGAATAAACCTAAATCCAGCTTCCACAAAAGTTTTAAACCTTTATCTACATAACCTTGAGCCAGGGACTCTGTCAATCTCCAATCCAAATCCGCATTCATTTGTCCGTTTATAGACAGGAGTGCAGTGTTATGATCGATGGATAAAGACGTTTTTAAATCCGCAGGATCATAGATATGAGGCACAAAGACCTTCCCTGCATTATAAAAAAACGGCTTCTCCCAGTATAAGCCTTTTTCTTCCAAGCTATCGATTTCATCTGTATCATTCATTTTTTTATAAACCTGTGGTAACGAATAGTTTTCCCCTTAGAGCGCCATAGTTCATCAAAAAATGAGGATCCATAGTTATCTTCTTGAGTAGAAAAATAGGGCAAAGGATATTGAGAAAAGAAATGTGAATTGTCTAAAAACAGTCGAATCGTCTCCTCTGAATAGACTTCGTCATCCGTCACAAAGGTCACGGCTTTACCTGGCTTTAAAATTCTTGCTAATTCTTCCACAAATAGTGGTTGAATAAGGCGATTTTTGGCGTGGCGTTTTTTTGGCCAGGGATCCGGAAAATTAATATAGATATCTGATGCTGTCTCAGAAGGAAAGTATGTGCGTGTCGCTCTAAATCCCTCACCGCATAGGACAATAAGATTTTTCAAATTATAATTTTTAATTTTTGCCCAGATCTTTCTGACACGTAAAAACTTTCTTTCAATTGCTATCCAGTTAATATGAGGATTAGCAAGGGCTTGCTCACCAATCCAAGCTCCGTTTCCACTGCAATATTCGATACAAACGGGCTGATTATTAGCAAAAAAATCTCCATGCTCCCAACCTGGAAAGCTAAAGGTGTTTTGAACTAAGTGAGTATCAGGGACGTACCAGACACGATCATGCATGACAATCTGCCGGTTATCTTTCGGGAAAGGGGGGATTAAATCTTCTGGTTTCATAGATCAAGGGTTCTTTATAAACTAATTTTTAAATAAAAAACTTCAAATTCAGATTAATAGATGTATGCAAAACATTCTGAGATGAAGATATAAATGTTTTAGCCAATAAGAATATCATATTTTCAGATTGCGCGCTACTCTTTGCCTTAAAATGTTTACGGAAATCACACCGTGATGTTCCTGCGTGATTTGAAGGCATTCATTACGTAAAATAGATGTACTCTTCAAAAGCCACTTTTTTTATAATCAATATTGCGTACCTTAAAAGGATTGAATATGATCGGCCGAAACGATAATTGCTGGTGCCACAGTGGAAAAAAATGGAAAAAATGTCACTTTCCAGCAGAGGATGCATCCTCTCCAAAAGTCAAAAATCAGCAGCTTTTGAAAGATGAATATTTAAAAAGATATGATATTCTATTAAAAGACGAAAAACAAATTCAAGGAATCCGAGAAGCTTGCCGCCTGGCTTCATTTATCCTCGATGAAACATGTAAATTAGCAAGACCTGGAATCTCTACACAAGAACTCAATGATTTTGCCCATCGCCTTCATCTTGAATATAACGCTTTACCTGCTCCGCTAAATTATGGAGAACCTCCTTTTCCGAAAAGTATCTGTACATCGATTAATGATGTGATTTGCCATGGTATTCCCAACGCTATTCCTCTTCAAGAAGGGGATATTCTGAATGTGGATGTCACAAGCATTCTGCATGGGTATTATGGAGATTGTAGTAAAATGGTGGTGATAGGTGATCCTACAGCTGAAAGAAAACTTGTGGTTGACACAGCTTATGAATGTCTTATGCAAGCGATTGCTATTTGCAAACCTAATATAGAAGTTAGGGAAATCGGCCAAGTAATCGAACGACATGCATTATCTAAAAATTGTTCCGTGGTTTATCAATTTGTAGGGCATGGTGTCGGTATACATTTTCATGAAAATCCTCAAATTCCGCATTGCTACAATGGAATCAAAACTCCTCTCGTCCCCGGCATGATTTTTACTATAGAACCGATGATAAATGCAGGCGTTAAAGAGGCTGTGGTAGACCCTGATGATCAATGGACAGCCCGGACAGCAGATGGAAAAGCTAGTGCTCAATTTGAACATACAATCTTAATTACAGATCAGGGACACGAGATTCTTACTAACTGGAAAATCTAACTTGTCAGAAAAAGCGTCTGACCGGTTATAGCGTCCTAATCTCTCTTCTAGACTGATTCTAACCATGCAGGACACGATTGATGAAAGATCTGGTTGCAATCACGGATCTGATGTCTAATTCCTACGACCACATGCTTCTAGGATACTCTTTTCATGATTGGCTTAACAGGGAGACAATTTCGTGTAGATCACCAATCTCGCTCTCATACTGCTTCTTCAACAATGAGTAAGATTTTTGCATCTTTAGGATATGTTGGATAAGCTCATGAACAGCCGGATGCGTGCTAAACTGTTCTTGTTCCCTTAACGTATTTTGCAGTTGCAATAAAGCTTCTTGCGTATGAAAGAGCTGTCGACGGGTCTCATCTAAGACGGCCGATTTTTCATTAAACTGCTCTCTTAGCTGTAAATACATCCCTTCAGCACGTCTTCTAAGGCTTGATTCTTCCGAACTCGACAGTGCTTTTGTCTTTTGCTGATCCTCCAGCACTTGATTTAAAATCTGTTGAGTTTGTTGTAATTCAGCGGAAATTTCTTGGAAAGCCTTTTCAGCTTTGTTCTTTTCTTCATTCATCACAGGCAGACGCTCGACCTCTAAGCTTAGTTGATGCAAGCGTAATTCCAGTTTTTCTTTTTCATTGATTAAAAGATCTATTTTTTCAATCCATTCATTTTTCACGTGTTGATCATGCATCTGCTTATTTTCATGATCCGCAATTTGAACCTGTAATTTTTGAATATCTTCATGTGCACTATCCAGCCTAAACTGCAAATTAAATAAGTCTTGTTCTTTCTTACTCATTAATACTTGCAGGCCTTGCAATTCCAGTTCTTTCTCTGACATGTTTTTAGATAACGCCTGGACTTGGGCTTGCAATTCTTGTTGCATCTGCTGTTTTCGAAGGTTTTCGTCTGAAAGTTGGTTTAAGGCATGTTCTAATTGCTGCGATTGTAGTGTTTTTTCATTCTTTAAAAGATCATAGTCTTGTTGATAGCGTTTGATCTCATGCCTAAAAACATGAATTTCCGCTCTTGCAGCTTCCATGGCTGCTTCTAAATGTTGACTTTTTTCTTTTGAGGCTTTTAATTCATGACTGAGGGTCTCTATATTATCTTCATAAGCGAGAATACGCTCTTGATACTCCTCTCTTAAGCTTGCTAATGCAGTTTCATCTTGAACATATTTTATCTCAGTCGGACGTTGCTTGTAAGCTTCTTCTAGTTGATTTATCTCTTGTTTTAATTTAGAAAGCTCTAAGGCTTCATCCTGAGAGCTCTTTAATTGCTCCTCTAGAGTTTCTATGTTTTTTCGATAAACGTCTAGATTGGTTTCGTGGAGCTTTTTTAAATCCTCAAGGGCGCTTTCATCCACACTATTTCTTATTTCTACAGGACGATTTTTTAATTCTTCATTTGCTTCATCCAGAAGATCCCTTAAATGCAGGACCTCTTTCCTATTTTCTAATAATTCCTCAAAAATACGCTCGTCTTTAGTCGCTTTAGAATCTAGTTCCGCTTGTATTTCATATAATTCATTTTTCAATACAACAATCTCTCGATTGAGTGTTTCAAGATCCACATCTTTTTCATGGATTTGATCTCTTAGCTCAAGGACCTCTTTGCGCTTTTCCAAAAGTTCCTCAAGAAGGTGTTCATCTCTAAGGTTTTTAGTCTCTAAATCCAGACGAAAAGATTCTATTTGTTGGGATAAGTGCGCAATCTCCTGTTGGGCATCTACCTCTTGGCTTTTAGTTTTGTCCAGTAGCGACTTTAAATCCGAACACTGCGTCCGATAAGATTCCAGCTCTTTTGACAACGCGTCTATCTTTGTTTGAAAATGTGAAATTTCACTTTGGTGTTGAGTTTGTATAATGCGTAAATCTTCTTTCTCTTTTTTTTCAACATCTTCAGCAGAACCTTGGAGAAGGTTCTCTTGCACTAAATTTTCCGCTTCTTCTAAGCTAAAGTAGGCGATCCCCAGAGTTAAAAGAGTGGAGGCCATAACAACACTGTACCATATTTTCTCCTGAGCCCAAGAAGATGAAAATGTAAATAAGAGAACACTAACCGCTAAAAAACCGATTACAAATCCCCATTTTTTTAAATACCAACACGCCGGTATGCCAAGTACCATAGTTAAAGCTACATAAGGATTAAGGGGTCCTGGACGTACAAGCAAGATGGAAATTGTTAGTAAAGCTAACAGGGGTGCCAACACACACCACAAAAACAGCTGTTTTTCTCTTGTTAAAGTCATTATAGTCACAAATTTAAGTACATTAAATAACGATCACCTTATAAAAAAATGGCAAAAATGTAAAGAGGTTATTGCTAGAGGGCTGTACGTGCAAGAAAATTCAATCAGGTGAGATAGATGAAAGACGAAAAGGGTGTGGAGAGTTACATCCCTTGATGTCTTTGCCTAAGGTTTAGTATGAAAAGTAAGCTCAACGATAGAAAAATCATCAATAAATGCTATTTTCCCATTTTGCAACTGTCTTGCGGCAGCCACAATTTTATCTAATTCATGGTGACTTTCTGTCACATACTCATCCACCACTTTTACAAATTGGTCTAGAGATATAAATTGATTGTTCTGTGTATTTTTTAATTCATATACACCATCGCTGTAAAGGAAGAGTCGATTATTAAAGGGCACTTGAATTTCATTATTCATATAGGATGCATTAGACATCGCCCCTATTACAAACCCTTCCGTTCTTAAATAATACGGTGTGATTTGATTTTTTGAGTCTAAATCGTACAAAAGTGCCGGAGGATGTCCACCAGAAGAATACTTTAGTATTCCGGATTTTCTATTATAAATTCCGTACCAGATAGTAAAAAACATATTATTATGCTTTTCCATAGGAAACATTTCATTCAAATTAGCCAAAACATGAGCGGGATTTTTAAAATCCATATCAATGTGTGATCTCGATAAAATCACGTTAGCGACAGTGATAGACAATAAAGCGGCTCCTACTCCATGACCGCAGACATCTAATAAATAAATCACAAAATGGTCTGCATCCAGCCAGTAGTATCCGAAAGCATCTCCTCCTAATTGCGCGGAAGGAATAAAACGCCAGGTAGCTTCCACATCGCCCTGTAAGCGTAAGGGAAGAAGCGAAGTTACGTAATCCGCGGCGTTACGTAAATCTGTGTTCAAGAGTTCTTGACTTTCTACGAGTTTTTCATAAGCATCATTACGTTCAAGTAAATGTATAAAGGATTCAGAATGATGACGAATACGCGCTAAAAACTCTATTTTGTCTGGTAACTTCACTATATAATCTGCAGCTCCGAGAGCAAAAGCATCTGCTTTGATTAAAGGCTCTTCCTTTGTTGAAAGAATGATTACAGGCACATGGAGAGTGGCTGGGTCTGCTTTATAATATCTTAGTAAAGTTAAGCCATCTACATCTGGCATGACTAAATCTTGAAGAATAATCGTAGGTTTGACCTCACGAGCCATTCGAATGGCATTTTCAGGTTCGGAGCAATAGTGGAAAACTATATTCTCCTGATCTTGCAACATATATTTTACTGCTTCTGCAATCACAGGTTGGTCATCGACTAACAAAACCGTGACGGGATAGGATTTAAGATTTTTTAAAACAGTCTTAGAAACGTTCCACTCATCTGCTTCAAATGACATATTAATAACCTAATAAATTTAATATTCGAGGACCTATTTCCTTTATAGGCAGGATTTCGTGGGCAGCCCCTAAATTAACTGCAATTTTGGGCATTCCATAAACCACACAACTTTCCTGATTTTGAACAATGGTATACCATGAATGGTCAAAAAGTTTTTTCAATCCTACCGCACCATCGCTTCCCATTCCTGTTAACAGAACAGCCACTTCGGGTTCTATCCAATTTTCAGCTAAACTTTCAAAAAACACATCGATAGAGGGTGCATAGACATTGGGAGTTTTTAAATTTATATATTCAAACTTTTTAGCTTTATTAATAACTAAATGCTTTTCTTTTGCCGCAAGATAAATCACCCCTGGCTCTAGTCTAGTTCCAGATAAAGCTTCTTTAACAGGAATTTTTGAATAACCACTCAACCATGAGATTAAATTAGGAATAAAGGCGGCATCAAGATGTTGAATAATCACAACAGTAAAATTGACGTGGGGAGGAAAGTTTGAAATGATTTGAGAAATAGCCAGGGGGCCACCAGTAGAAGCTCCAATAACAATTAAAGGATGGTGTTGAGGTCTTTTAGAAGAAAAAAAATCGCGTCTAGGTTTTGCCTTTACAAAAGCATCCTTCCCTTCTAGTCTTAGAATTTTATTTAATTTAAAAAGAAATTGATCAACAAAATGAGTATCTTTATCCAAATTCTCATTTTTCGTACAAATCACTTCTGCAGCACCTTGCCCGAGAGAATCAAATATTTTATTAGCATTCGCAGCCATATCCGAGGTAATAAGAAGAATATGGCATAGGTGTTTTTTTAGAAGTAGCTGAATGAGTTGGGGTGCTTCTAAAGTGATTAGATCGACGTCTAGTATGAGAAAGTCAGGAGGATCATTAAAAAATTTAAACTGTATTTCTTCAAGATCTTCAGCTGTCCATATCAACTCACAGAATGCATTTTGAGAAAGAATTTGAGTGATGGAGGATTGAATCGCTTTTGAGGTGTGCGCAATAGCAATTTTTATCATGGCTCACCAATTAAATCTATGACAGCTTGGATGAGGGCTTCGTCCCCAAATGTGCTTTTAGCTAAGTAATAATTCGCACCGGCTTCTAAGCCTTGTATACGATCACTTTCTCTTTCCTTATAAGATACAATCATTACAGGTAAATTTTTTAATCTCACATCATTTTTTATGTTACGAATGAGTTCAATGCCATTCATACGAGGCATGTCAACATCCGTCACCACTAGATCATAATTCTCCAAACGTACGGCATTCCAAGCATCTGCTCCATTGACAGCTGAATCCACAGCATACCCTCTGTTCTTTAGTAGACGACACTCTACTTCTCTGACGGAGATAGAATCGTCCACCACAAGAATACGTTTCTGATGGGAGCTTAAAGGTTGACCCTCTTGATAATCCATTTCATATAACTTCCCTGCGTTCAGCTGCTTATCCGTTAACTCAATGATATCTTCTAAGTCTACTATAAGAACTGGTGTTCCATTTTCTAAAACCGAACCCGCAGATACACAGGGTACTTTTCCTATGTGCGATTCGGTATCTTGTAAAACTAATTCTTTTTCTCCCAAGAATTCATCGACTATGAGCCCATATAAATTCGATCGACTACGAATCACCACAATGGGTAAAAGCGGCGGAATAAAAGACTCAACCTGAATATTAAGTAGCTGCGATACCCATATCAAACCTACATTAGTTCCTAAATAACTAAAAAATTCACGATTTTCAATTTTTAAGATATCATTTTTTTTTATGGATACGGCCTGCTCGATACGTGCTAAAGGAAAAGCTAAGGTGCTACGCCCTACTCTTACAATTAAAGCTCTCATCACAGATAATGTCAGAGGGAGCTCAAGATGAAAAGACAACGATTTCCCTGGATGATTCTCTATATGAACGGTGCCCCCCACATCCTGTAGCATTGTTTGGACAATATTTAAGCCGATCCCTCTTCCAGATATATCGGTCACTTGGTGGCTAGTTGAAAAACCGGGCAAAAAAAGAAATTGTAAAAGCTCTTGTTCTGTAAGGTTAAAGACCATCTCTTCTGTAGCTAATTTCTCTTCCACAATTTTTTTTCTTAAATCTGCTAGATGAATCCCTCTTCCATCATCCTCCACAATAATTCCCAGCATACCGGCGCGATTAGACGCTTCTAGCTTAATCAATCCCTCCTGCGGTTTTCCAAGAGCTAATCGTTCATCAGGTGTCTCTATGCCATGATCAATAGCGTTTCTTAGAATTTGTGCAAGAGGAGCTTCAAGCTTTTCCAGTATGTCTCTATCGATAAGAATAGATTTTCCCTTGATTTCCAAACGCACTTTCTTTTTTAGATGTCTTGCCGTCTCCCATACCATTCTGGGAAAGGCATCTACGCCATCCGCGAAAGGTCGCATTCTAGATTCAATCACCTCTTCATAAAGTCTGTCCGTCAAATTTGAATGACGCGTAATAAACATTTCAAGATCTGCTAAACGATCCGACAATTCATTCTGGTACTCGTGCATGGTATGCATAAGAGAATGATAATGCGTATTCGTCACATCATTGAAAAAATAATTGCCCAAACTATTTTTTAAATAGTCCATCTGTATAAACATTTTATTATTCGCAATTTTTAACCTCAAAAGAGAATCGCAAAATGGTCTAAGCCAGCGAGTTTCTACCATGGATTCTGCAGCCAATCCCATCAGGCGATTCAAGTTTTCTGCCGTCATTCTTAAAATACGATCGGAATGCTCCCCTAAATCTTTTCTTGTCTCTTCTTGTGCGAGCTCTGGCTCTTCGAGCGTGGGTTGAATATATTTAATAGACATTCCTGTCTGGATGAACGTTTTAATTTCTTCTGCAAATCGATCTAAGGTTTCCTGTTCTTTATTCAATTTACTTGTGATTTCATGACTAGATTGATGAATGATCTCGCGAATTGAATCTAAACTTTTAAATATGAGTTCCGCGTGATCATCATCCAGAAACACCTGCTTTTCTTTAATAGCTATAAAACAATCCTCAAGAACATGTGCTAACTTTACTATTGCGTTAAAAGAAAAAACTTTAGCAGCACCTTTGATGGAGTGTGCAGATCGCATGAGCGAGTCAAGTAATCTTACCTCTTCCCTGTTTCTTTGATAGCCCAGTAAATCTTCAATTAGGGATTTAATCTGGGTTTCTATTTCTCCTTTGAACAGCTCTAACATTTTGGGCTCAGGCTCAACAGGTCTGGCTTTCGTCTCTTCTGTAATGCCGATTTGAGACTGCATTTTTTCATTCAATGCATCATACATTTGCTTTTTTTGCTGCACGTCATTTTTTAATTCCGCCTCTGAAATCTGATTCATCTCTTCAAAAACTTGATAGACCTGATGAATGAGATCTTTGTCAGACACAGTTAATGGCGTGGCTTTAGCTTTCAAATAGGCAACAAAGTTCTCAAAATTTTGAATAAAATTTTCAATTGTTTTCAATTGGACGATTTTTGAACTTGCCAATAAGGTCCGACAAATCTTTATTAAAACTCCATACTGATTTTTAATAAAATCCTCATCGTCAATTTTTTGAATCACCTGGTTAAATATCGTTTGTTGAGATTGGAGATCACTTAAAAATAGTTTTAAAACTTGAAGCGATGGATTAGATAAATTTTCTTCGGTCATTTGAGCTTTCTCCGCAGACCTAAAAACAGAATCTCTTCTTCAATTACGTAAATTTTTTTGTCGCGCTCTTTAATGATTCCTTTTAAATAGTTTTCTTTGGAATTTAATATATTTACGGGGACATTGGTCATCATGGATAGATCGCAAAGATAAACTCCCTCCACTTCATCTACAGGGAAGGTCCATATATCTTTATCATCCTTGATAGCAACAAGGCGGGGATATTTTTTACTTGAATTTTTAGAAGTTATGTCCTGAGGTTTTATATTTAAAAGTGCATGTAAAGAAAAACAAGTTCTTATTTGTCCTCTTAAATTTACAACACCTAAAGTAATGGAATTTAGACGATAAGGGAGTTGGTTAATCACTCTATCAGAAGCAATTTCTGAAAAAACTAAGGCGGGGAGAGCAAACCACTCCTCTGAAAGACGAAAAAAAACAAGGGCGGTTTCCTTGACGTCTTGCAACTGTTCGGGAGGCTGAGCGAGTAATTTAGCCCATTCATGTAAATAATTAGCGTCGAGAGGACGATCAAACAACTTATTAATAGAGTCTTTATTCCGCTCCACATCCACCTTCCATTGAAGTTAACTGACCTATACGTCTTGCCCTATTAAAAAACAATTGAGCCTGGGCATTTTCCCCTTTTTTTTCAGCTAGTAAAGCAAGGTAAATTAAAGCCTCATAGTGTTTAGGATCTAAATAAATTGTTTTGAGTAAATATTCTTCCGACTCTACTTCGTTTTTTAACGCGTGTTCAATCAAGGCTAAGATGAAATAGGTCTGGGCTTTAGGACCATATTCGTTTAAATCTTGATGACATAAAGCTTCGGCCTCACTTAAAAGTCCTCTATCCGCTAACTCTTTGGCCTTTTTTAGTTGATCCTCCGGTTCTTGGGTCTCAATATTCAACGCTTTTTGGTTAAGGATTGTGATTTCGTCTATGCAGGAGTTTTCATTCTCACGTTTTAAAGGAATAGTTTTATTTTTTTTTTGAAACGCATAGGCTCTTGGAAATGGTAACGCAGTAAATCCTTCTTTTTTAATATATTCAACTTCTACAGCTGAAACCAATAAGATCCCCTCCGGAGATAATAAAGCACTTAAGTTATCAAGTAACTGCCTTTGTGATTTTACACTCATGTAAATAAATAAATTTTTGCAAAAAATTACATCATAGTAGTTTCTATGCAAAAGAGATGTTTGGTCTAAGGCATTCCCTTCGTAAAATTTTACACAATCTTTCACCGTTTGTTTAAGCTTGTATAGTCCTTCTTCCATCACAAAGTATTTTTTTATTTTATCCTCTTGACTTTGCAAAAATCTGAACGAGTATTTAGTGTAGACAGCCCTTAAAGCTTTTTTTATGGACCCAGGACTTACATCGATAGCATCTACTGTAAATCTAGAGGGATGAAGTCCCTTTTCTAGTAATTGAATAACGATTGAATAAGGTTCCTCACCCGATGAACAAGGGAGGCTTAAAAGATGAAGAGGTTGTAAACCTTTGGTTTGAGGAATGAAAATTTGAGAGACGTAGTAGTCAAGAAATTCAAACGAGGCTTGATCTCTAAAAAACCAGGTCTCTGGTACAACGATCAAGTCGATAAGGTTTTTATATTCTCTTTGAGAACTATGGAGAATTTTGTGATACATTTCCAAGTCATCAATGTTCAACTGATGCATTCTATCTGTAATCATTTTTATTAGATTTGATTCACCAATAGCCTCCACATCAATTCCTATACGGTCTTCTAAAAAAGAAATAATTTTAAATTTTTGTTTATCCATAGACACTTTTAAGATTATTTATTTTATTTCAAATCAAGTCATGAGTGAGCTTCGATAAAGGTAAAAAGCTGAGGAATATTGACTTGTTGAATGCTATCCAAATCAGAATTATAGATACCCTCTAAAAATGTAAGGGGGCCATTTTTAAGACCGGTACTCAGAAATTTTTCCACCTCCATGTCACGCACTTCAACAATCTCCTCAGCAACCAAACCTAAAATATTAATTTTGGCATCCTTTAAAGGGTTCTTTAAAAGAATCATCCGAGTATGCATGCTGTTTTTCGAAAACTTGTCGCTTAGGATGCTTGAAAAATCTACGACTGCTATAGACTCACCGGCATAATTAAATAGGCCTAAAAAATATTTAGGTACATGAGGGAGGGGCTTTAAGGGAATTTTAGGAATCACTTCGATTACATAGTCAATGGAACAACAGTAACAGTTTTTTCCTACATAGAAGAGGATCATCATCATCTGCCAACTCGCTATGGGTTATGGGTCGATCTTCAATAAGCAAAATTAACCATGAACCGTTTCTATCCGACTAGGGGATCTATGTGCTGCCAAACGTGTCTATTTATTTCTTCATTTAAATCAAGGTCTCTTGCTCATCCATAAACGATTGAGCTCCTTGCAGTAGATAGGCCGCTAATGAAGCGTCTCCTTCATAAGTCATTTCAACTTGCATATTGCCGTCATCGGTAGGCTCGCCACAGGTAATCAGAACGTAACAAGCATGATTTTTAGATAATCTTTCGCGTAAACGCTTTTGCATAGTGGACTTCATCTAATCTCCTTAGCATTTTAACCAACGGCGGACAAAACCGCAAAAAAGGTCCTTAATATATTCTAGAATCAATTATTAAAAGATCGTGGAACTCGTTTTCCACTTTTTAACCTTAATAAATTTCACATTATACGATAGGACCAATTATGAAAAGCGAATTTCATGGGAGTATCGCAATTGCATATATATAGACGCTATCTCTTCAGCCTGATGACACTAAAGATTTGATTTATATATATAACAATCAATGATTTAAACGAGATTGCTCCCTGAGTTTAGAGTTAACAACGCATCGGCTAGTTTCCGCGCCTCGCTATGATACAAAGCTCTGCTTCGGCGCGGAAATACGCAACTAAACTGTTATAATCAGCCTTGAGGCGAGATTAAAACGCAATCACTGGTAAAATAATCCTTAGGCTATATCCCCGCATATTTACGAATCGCTATAAAAAACAGAAAGCTAGGGGTTTTACATGAAAGTTTTATATAGTTTCTCAAGTTAACGGGTAAAAAAATCATAAAAAGCATCTTCATTTCTCGCCGGCCACTCATAATCTTCTTCTCGCAGTTCGGCTGCATCCCTATCAATAGATCCAGAATAATAGAGTTGAACATGACCAGTTTTGCACTCTTCCTGCGCATTGCAGCCATCGTCACATTGCGCTTCATCTGCGGAACAAAAAGAGATTAATCCCATAAGTCCCATTGTCATTCCGATCATCCATTTTTTCATAAAACCTCGTGATTTATTTTTTATACGTATAAGAAGGGTGCATTAGAGTTTTGAGTGTTTGGTTCATCTGGGTCATAAGATAGCTTGATTAAATAAGATCCAAAATTAGGATCTCCTGACTTTAATTATTTGTATCCACTAATTTTTTATATGATTATTTTTTAGATAATTTTCAATCGTTTAAAATCTATGAAATAGCTATAAATATATCGCAATGATCTCAAAATTTGGATTTTCTGCTGCGCCCAAGCTTCGCAAACACATGCACCTAAACCACTCCCTATTTTTAATAGGGTTCTGTTGAGGAGGGATTGTTCCCAAAAGTTCTTGCGTCGCCTAGTCCAATGTTATAAACATTTAATTAGATATGCCATGGAAGCTCTTGTTGGTTACATCGAAAGAATCACTTTTCAAAATCCTGAGAATGGCTACACAGTTGCGTATCTAAAGGTTACAGCATTAAAAGATTTAGTCTGTTTAGTAGGCTGCATGCCTACCATCATTCCAGGCATGACTATCAGATGTAAGGGCGAATGGAAAAATCATCTTGTGCATGGTCGTCAATTTATTGTTCAGGAATACAAAATCGAACCCCCCGCCGATCTAGCAGGAATAAAAAAATACCTAGGATCCGGTCTCATCAAAGGCATCGGGCCGAAATATGCAGAACGTATTGTTGCAAAATTTGGAATAGAAACCCTTAACATTTTGGATCAATGTCCAGAAAAGCTTTTAGATATTACCGGGCTAGGGGAAAAACGACTAGAAAAAATTAAAGCATGCTGGGTAGAACAGAACTCCATTCGCGATGTCATGATCTTTCTTCAGTCGGTCGGAATTAGTCCCACCTATGCCCACAAAATTTTTAAATACTATGGGAATCAAAGTATTGCCAAGGTGCAACAAAATCCCTATATTTTAGCTAAGGATGTACATGGGATAGGATTTAAGTTAGCAGACAACATTGCCAAAAAAATGGGCATCCAACACGATTCCCCTCAACGTATCGATGCAGGAATCGAATTCATTCTGGGTGAATTTTCAAGCAGCGGTCATGTATGCTACCCTCTAGAAGATTTCCTTAAAGAATCTTCAGAAAAATTAGAGGTAGACCTTGAAAAGGTTAGAGATCGTCTCCAGATATTAAAAGAGAATCAACGCATAGAGCTGCTCGACTTATATGACCATCATCAAGTACAGACCTACATCTGGAGCAGTGCCTTATTTATCGCTGAAACAGGAATTGCACGTGAGATTAAACGTTTAAATGACAATAAATGCAATCTCCGTGAAGTGGATCTTACTAAAGCCTTAGAGTGGGTTCAAGCCAAATTAAATATTCATTTAGCTGACAATCAAAGTCTTGCTGTAAAAAACTGTTTATCCCAGAAACTTCATATTATTACAGGTGGTCCAGGAACAGGTAAAAGCACAATTACAAATGCAATTTTAACAATCTCTGAAAAACTTACCCAAAAGATCCTTCTCATGGCCCCCACGGGTCGAGCTGCCAAGCGCATGAGCGAAATAACCGGAAAAAAAGCTTCGACTATCCATAGTTTATTAGAATACGATTTCAAAAAAGGTGGTTTTAAGCGCAACCGCGAAAATCCTTTAGATTGTGATTTAGTGATTATCGATGAAGCCAGTATGATCGATACTTACTTAATGTATAGTTTGCTAAAAGCCATTCCCCCTACCTGCAGGGCCATTTTTGTTGGAGACATTCACCAATTACCTAGCGTCGGTCCCGGAAATGTACTGAGAGATATGATTAGCTCTCAGACAATTACAGTGACCTTGCTTACAGAAATCTATAGACAAGCGGCGGGTTCGCGCATCATCACGAACGCACACAAAATCAATCAAGGCATATTTCCGGATATCTCCAATCACACCGATAGCGATTTCTTTTTTGTTGATGCTTCTACGCCCGAGGATGTTTTGAAAAATATCATCACCCTAGTCTCACAGCGGCTTCCCCAAAAATATGGATACAATCCTTTACAGGATATTCAAATCCTCACCCCCATGCGTAAAGGGCTTGTGGGTGCAGACAACCTCAATATTGTCTTACAGGATTGTTTAAATAAACAAGGTTCAGCCTTATATAGAGCAGGAAAAAAGCTTTTGGTGGGCGACAAAGTCATGCAAATTCGCAATAACTATAAAAAAGAAGTTTACAACGGCGAAGTCGGCTTGATTACTGCGATTGACAATGAGGAGCAACAAGTCATCGTTCAGGTAGAAGATCGCGAGATCCTCTACGATTTTTCTGAGTTAGATGAAATTTTATTAGCCTATGCTGTTTCTGTGCACAAATACCAAGGAAGTCAGTGTCCGTGCATTGTCATGCCCATCCACACGACTCATTTTACTCTGCTTTATCGGAACTTGCTATACACGGCTGTCACAAGAGGACAAAAACACGTCATTTTGATAGGAAGTAAGAAAGCCATCGCCATCGCAGTAAAAAATGATGAAGTAAAAAAACGTTATACAGGTCTCTATCAAGCACTTATCGGTATTAATAACTTCACCTCTAGCCTCCCAATATGAAGAAAAAAAAAGCCAAATCCATCAGTCAAAAAGCTGTTATAAAAACCGCGCTGTCCCTCCTCTCTGCATTTATTCTCCTATGTAGCGCCTGGATTCATAAATCGCCAACACCCTTGGCGCCCTCCTTAGGGGAATCTGCAAAATTCTTCTCGAATCAAACCGGAGATAATCTTGAACTAGCCTACACCTCGGCCATTCGCAAAGCAAAAGACTCTGTTATCTTAATGATTTTCTCTATGACCCATCCTTCTGTGTTACAAGCATTACGTGAAAAAAGCGAGGAAGGCGTCTATGTTAAGGTGATTTGTGATGCTAAATCTTGTCCTCATATTATTCAAAAATTAGGACCCAAGGTTGACGTCGTCCGTCGTTTTGGTAAGGGATTAATGCATCTAAAGATTTTAACTATAGATGGACAAGAATGTTGGATTGGCTCTTCCAATTTAACAAGCGAATCTCTTTTGATGCACAGTAATCTAGTCGTAGCGTTCCAAGACGCTTCATTTACTGCGACGATGGTAAATAAAGCTTTAAGCCTCAGAGAGTATGATAAAGAGTCAGAGTTTAGCCATCAAACATTTGCCATCGGAGGGCAAACGATCGGTTTAAGCTTTTTACCTGACGATAAAGAGGGAAGCCTCCGCATCAAGGAATTAATTCGTTCCGCCAAAAAAACAATAAAAATTGCCATGTACACCTGGACGCGCTATGACATGGTGAAAGAATTAATCCGTGCCCAAAAAAAAGGTGTGCAAGTAGAAGTGGTCTTGGATAGAAACCAAGCCAAAGGGACAAGCTCTAAAATTCTAGAACTTCTCCAAAAAGAGGGAATCCACACCCAATTAAGCACAGGCACAGGTCTTCTTCATCATAAGTTTATGTGGATCGATGATCAAGTTTTAGAAATCGGCTCGGCTAATTGGACGAAAGCTGCTTTTACACAAAATGATGATTGTTTTCTGGTGATCCAACCTTTAAACGCAGATCAAAATGACCATTTGGAAAAACTTTGGATCGCGATTAAACAAAACTCCAAATAGAAGACTCTAGGTGTCCTAGATTACAGGATGCTTTTGTATTGTTTATTAAGGAAAGTTTTCACTATATTACCTTTCAATAGGCTCTTCAAAAGATATAAACTTGAGTATAGTGAATAGGTTAAATATTAAACGACTTTAAGGCTTTGTAATGAAAATTGCCCTAATTGGTTATGGAAAGATGGGTCGGCTAATCGAAGATTTAGCTTTGCAAAATGAGCACCAAATCATTGCAAAAATCCACCCCAATGGTCTTTTAAAATCCATCGAATCTACAGCTCTTCAAGAGGCCGATGTATGTATCGACTTCAGCACACCCCAAAGCGCAATAGAAAACATACGCTCTCTTGCTGCATTGAAAAAAAATATTGTGATGGGGACGACAGGATGGTACGCACACATGGATGAAGTCAAACAACTTGTAAAAGAACAGAATATCGGTTTTATATTCTCTCCTAATTTTTCCATCGGGGTTCATCTTTTTAAAAACATTGTTTCCTCCGCAGCTGAGTTAATCAATCTCTTCGATGAATATGATATAGCGGGTCATGAAATTCACCATAATCAAAAAATAGATAGCCCCTCAGGCACCGCCAAATATATTGTCCATACATTATTAGAAAAAATAAAAAGAAAGACAACCCCAGTCTACGAACTTCTAGATCGTCCGATTGCGACTCATGAACTTCATTTCCCCTGCATCCGGTGTGGATCTACACCCGGTACACATTCAGTGATTTTTGACTCCCCTGCAGACACCATTACGATTAGCCACCAAGCAAGAAATCGTGAAGGATTTGCTGTAGGGGCGCTAACAGCTGCAGAGTGGCTGAATGGAAGGTCTGGTTTTTTTACTTTAGATGACATGATTAACTTTAAACTTGTACAATAGCCCTATGCATACACCTCTCACTGGCCTATATACTGCTCTAATTACACCTTTTTATCCTGACGGCTCCTTGAATGAAGAAGGGCTAAAAAATAATATTCGTTTTCAACTTACCGCTCCTGTCGATGGAATTGTCATTTTAGGAACCACAGGTGAAGCTCCCACCCTGTTAATGCAAGAAAAAGAACACATTATCAAAATTGCGCGTGAAGAAACAATAGGACGGTGTCATCTCATGGTGGGTACAGGGTGTAATTCCACGCAACAAACCATTGAGAACACCCGTATGGCTAAAGATATGGGGGCAGACTCAGTTTTAGTGGTCACTCCTTATTACAATAAACCGACACAAGAGGGCCTTTATCAGCATTACACGACATTAGCACACCAAGTGGAAATTCCAATTCTTGTTTACAACGTTCAAGGACGTACGGGCGTAAACCTTCAGACAGAGACACTTAAAAGACTGTCCATGATTGAGCAAATTATAGGGGTCAAAGAAGCCTCAGGAAATATGATTCAAATGATGGAAGTGATAGAAAATATCCTTTCCCAACGCCCAAACTTTAGCATTCTCTCTGGAGACGATGCTTTAGCCTATCCTTTAATCACTTTAGGTGGACACGGTGTTATCTCTGTTCTAAGCAATCTCCTCCCAGCTGAAATGAAAGAACTATGTAACTTAACATTGAATCATCAATACACTGAAGCAAGGTCGCTACATTTTAAGCTTCTCCCTTTAATGAGAAATCTTTTTATAGAAACAAACCCCATTCCTATTAAAGCCGCCATGAATTTATGCGGATATGCCGCTGGCCCCTGCCGTCTCCCCCTTTCTATGATTAACAAAGATCATCTTTTAATTTTAAAAAAAACACTAAAAGAACATTTTTTATCAAATTCCGATCTAAATTTAATATTTGATTAATCAATTAATAAAAAAACCTTTTAAATAAATACTAATAAAATATAAAATCTTGAATAAATTTTAGTATCTTACCCACATAGGATACTTAGTGATAGTCTATTATATCGAAAGAATGACAAAATCCTTTTTGAAATTCCTTTCGGTTAGTTTTTATAAAACCCTGAGGTGTATGATGTTTAACTTTAAGAGTATAGCCAGCCTTTTAGCCGTTACATTCGCTATCTTATTCACAAGTTCAGTTTCGCTTGAAGCTGGTCATTATGAGCGGCATCATTGTCGAAGAAGTCATGTGAATGTGCATGTGAATCCTACAGTGTGCGGATCTAGATATCTCGTTAGAAGTCCCGCTTATGTTCCTGTTTATGGAGCTCCGCAACCTGTCATCGCTTATCCTGCACCACAACCTGTCATTGCATACCCTGTTTATCAGCCAGTGTATGTAGCCCCTCAGCCAACTCTAGGACTTTCTTTTAGCTGGTTTTTCCGTTAAAAACCGAGGTCCCCATAAAAAACACCCCTAGGGGTGTTTTTTAAATTTTTTTCTCTTCAGCCACGCATCACAGCCACCATTTGTTCACCTGATTTTTTTATCTTTTTGATTAAAAAAATTAAAAAATTTCGTTACTATAATATTTTTCCCTCGTTTACAGGCGTTGTCTTGAGGATTTGTACTCAATGAACGATTACAAATTAGAAAACTTTGCATGGATAAGTTAATTGAAAAAATCGAAACACTAAAAAATTCTATGAAATATTTACTGATTATTCTCCAACTCTTGTTCACTCTTCCCATCGAATCCAGATATCTAGAAATTGAAACTCTATGGGGAAAAGAAATCATTGAAGACCCTATGACCATCGAGTTAATAGAGTCATCTCCCTTTCAGAGGCTTAAAAGTATTGATCAGCATGGAATCATCTCCTATTGCAATCAAACGCCTACTTTTAACAGATTCGATCACTCTGTCAGTGTTTATGCCCTATTAAAAAGATATCAAGCTTCGTACCCTGAACAAATTGCAGGTCTTTTGCACGACTTATCCCACACAGTTTTTTCCCACGTCGGAGATTATCTATTTATGACGTCGCTTGAAGGACAAGCGTACCAGGACAAAATTCAAGCGTGGTATATGCAAGAAGTGGGTATTGGTAAAATTCTTAACAATTACGGCTATACGATTCAAGATGTATTAGATGATAATCCCCTCTTTCAATGCCTAGAACAACCTTTACCAGATCTATGTGCAGATAGGATTGAATACATTTTACATACAGCCAAGGTTTTTGGTTTGATCAGTCAAGATCGAATAGAAGAATTATTGAGAGCTTTAAAGTTTGAAAATAATCGTTGGTACTTTGACCAGCTAGATCAGGCCCGTAAGCTCGCTGATTTTTCTTTGCATTTCACTCAAAATTTTTGGGGAGACCTCTGTAATTCTTTATGTAACGAATGGTTTGCAAAAGCCTTAAAGATTGCGCTAGAGGAACATATTATTTCTTTAAATGACATTCATTTTTCTACCGATCTCAAAGTTTTAGATCTGTTGCACGCTTGCACCAATTCTTCTATAAAGAACTTAATCTCTCTCTGCTGGAACCACGCCTTTTCCTACAACTTCATCCATACCGAAGCAGAAAAAATACATATTACTCCTAAATTTAGAGGCGTTAATCCCTGGGTAAAAAAAGGAGATAGCTTTGATCGATTATCCGATTTAGACCCTGAATTCAATATCAACTATTTAAATCTTAAAGAAAAAATACAACGAGGGCCCCTCCTTAACGAAGTGACCCTCAAATAAGATCATTCTTGCTTTGAAGCTAGCTCTTTCCCCTCATCAGGGGAATAAATCTGCAACAGTATAAAAATGCATTATTTCGCATTTGCGTTTTCAAGCAGTCTTGCTAAAGGCACAAATTTGCCAACAGCTGGATCGTAGTAGTCAATAGCTCCTGTATCAATCGTATAATGCCAACCATGTAAGAAAATTTTATCCTGGCTCACTTTTTCTTTCACATACGGATAAGTGAGTAGATGGTCGAGCTGATAAAGGACAGAGATGTGTTCAGCCACGTCATACTTAATAGAATCACTCACATTTTTCCCTAAAGCTTCTAATGTGGATTGCTTAGCCTCATGACCAAAGCGCAACCAATGGGCTAAAGTGTCAAGTTTGATATCCTTAAATAACCCTTGAATCGCTCCACAGTCTGAATGACCACAAACAATAATATCCTTTACACCTAAAACCTCAACAGCATATTGAATCGTAGCTGCTACCCCATCCCATAAAATTGTGGGATCGTTGTAAGGCACAAAGTTACCTGCCGTCCTAATGACAAAAATTTGTCCAGGTGTAGAGGAAGATATTAATTCCGGAACGACTCTTGAATCACTACAGCCTATAAAAAGCGTTTTTGGAGATTGCCCTTCTTTAACTAAACGTACAAATTCAGCTTCATGTTCTTTAAAGAATAAATTTTTGAATTCTTGATGGGATCTTGCAAAGTTTATTGTTCTTTCTGTGGCTGCACCCGCTGGATCTACCGGAGCTTTTTCCTGCGCAAATGAGGGAAAAAGCGGGGTAAAGATCAGGGCACTCATCAATGTTAACGATTTCCAATTATATTTCATAAATTCCTCCCTTGGTAAAACAATTATTCTGTTTGCATACCATATAAATATTTTTACCAAAATAAATTATTTTAAAAATTAGACTTCTTTCGAAGTCGCTTTGATTGGAAAAATGGATGATATTAAAGCAGATTCATCAGCAAATTTTTAAGAGTATATGACAACATAGGGTCGAAAAATTGGACGATGAAAATGCCAAAAGTCGTGATTTTAACGACCCAATGAAATTATGAAAGAAGTCTATTACCCTATAGCTATACAAGAAATTTCGATAGGAGAATTCATGGGTAAGCCAGCGACCTGTATCGTTTGTCTCACAGGTAAAGGATCTCCTTTAAATCGTTTTGCGTAGATCTCGTTGACCTTTGAAAACTCTTTTAGATCTAATAAAAACACATCTGTACGAATGACCTTATCTAAACGACTCCCAGCTGCAATTAATATCGCTTCGATGTTATCAATCACTCGCGTCGTTAGGGCTTGGATATCGCCTTCCACAAACTGACCCGTTTTAGGATCTACAGGAAGTTGACCTGAAACATAGATCATTTTTTGATTCTCATCTACTACTACACCTTGTGAATACGGGCCAATAGCCGCAGGGGCCAAATCTGTCGCAATCTTTTTCATCTGTACCTATCTCCTCTTAATGACTCAGTCATGGATCCAACTTCTTAACAACACCATTGTTCATAAAAATGACCTTTTTGTCCGCTAATTTATTAATAAATGCATGCTGAGAGGAGCAATCAGATTCGATAAGCTCTTCTCATCATACTGTGTACCTTCCAGAGATTTTAAGAAAAGAAAGAGACAATAAACTTTATCTAACTTAAATCGGGTCTATGCCTGTGGTCCGCTTGAATTTGATTCAAAAGTTGGCTAAACATTTCTTTCGTTAAAGTGCCCGTATTCACATTTCTTGGGGTGGGATGATAACTACAGTATAAATTCCATCCATTTTTAAGCTTATAAGAAGCTCCATGTTTAAAACATAAACCTTCCGTTGGGATGTTGCGCTTTTTTAAAGCGGATAAAAAAACATTGAAGGCTAAATGCCCTAGCACTAAAACTGACTTTAGTTCTTTAAGCAGCTCCATTTCCTTTTCAAAATAAGGACGACAATTTAAACACTCTTCTGCGGTGGGTTTATGTTGAGGGGGATAACATTTGACAACAGCAGTCATATAACATCCCATTAACCTAAGGCCGTCTTCTCGGGATTCAGAATGGGGTTGGTTTGCCAAACCTAATTCATACAAGGCTCGAATCAAAAACCGTCCTGTCGCATCCCCGGTAAATACTCTTCCCGTGCGATTTCCTCCATCACCAGCAGGCGCAAGTCCTGCAATAAACAACCACGCATCAGGATCTCCAAATCCAGGAACAGGTTTTCTCCAGTATACCTCATCTTTAAAAATCTTTTTTGCTGGAACATTTTCGCGATGATAAACTAACCGAGGACACTTTTTGCAGTGAGTGATTTCTTCCTGCAGTTTTAACCAGAGGCTTGTTTTGCTCATCGATGGATCGTTCATTTTTTATGCTGTTATAGACTACCTTTAAATATACACAATTTTCTAAAATAAACTAGATGTAATGATGGACTCATCGACTACATTAGGGTGGAACCAATTTTTTTAGTGTATCCCAACAATAGTGTCAGCACATTTCCCTAGGTAAAAAAGTTTAAATCCTTCTAAGTTAATTGGAAAAAAATTCACAAATATGCGACCCAAATCTTTTAATTTTTATTCAGCATCCATTTAAAATTTTTCTAGCATTATAGTTTAAAATTTGATAAACACGTCCTTTCGTGATCTCGAACGAATCAATGGAGGGACAATGAAAAATATATGGAAGGCATCCAAGTGGGTTGTGTTCACACTCGCCACATTCACAGCGAGCAACCTTTTAGCTTGGTATGATCCAACCGGCTACTGGGGATACCGCTGCCCAAATCGATACGATATTCCATCAAGGGGAAAATATACAGTTCGTGCAGAGCTTTTATATCTTAGACCTCACGTAGATAATCTCAAAGTAAATAAATGTGCAATTGCAGATGCAAGACCTTTTAGGATTATCCCCGGTTTAATCTTACAATATACAAACGACGAAAGAAAACGCAGATTTAAATGGAAGGATGGTTGGAAGGTTGGTGTTGGATATGCTTGTAATGACTGCTGGGAAGCCGATTTAAATTGGACACACTATCAATCACGCGCACATATTGCAGATTTTAAAGGTGCTGACACAGACTGGAAGATGCATCTAGATATGATTGACTTAGAGATCGGCAAAGAGATGTGGTTTAGAAGATGTGTACGCATTAAACCTTATTTGGGTCTTCGCTTTGCACAAATTAAGCAACGCTACGAGTTTGAAATCGAGGGAAGAGCCACCGTCCCCTTTTTCTTGGGAGCTTCGAGTAAATTTCAAATCGATGGAAACCTAAGACACAATTACCTTGCGGGTGGACCAAGAATCGGTGCGGATGTGTCTTGGTGCCTGGGTTGCGGATTTAACTTTTACGTCACTGGTGCTGCCAGCTTGATTTGGGGGGAAATGCAAAACCGTTATCGAGATAATCTTCTGGTAGAAGCGGTCGATAGAGATCACCATTGGGAAGGAACTGGAATCACCGATTTTAGCTGCGGCTTAGGATGGAGCGATTTATGGTATAATGAAAGACGCCGCCTAACCTTTCGTTTTGGCTATGAACATCATTTCTTTATTCATGAAAACAAGTTTGATCCTGAAGGAAGTATCACAAGAAGACGGCATAGAAGTTGGTTCGTGCAAGGGATTGGCGGAACCATCGTTCTTGATTTCTAAAAGTCCTCAGGTTTCATTTTTGCAAATAAAATGAAACCTGATTCAACAAATCCTCAATAAGCTAAATTTCCCCGCCATTCACCACTAGCTCAAAGGTATAATAAAAAAGTGCTAAACCTTCACCCATGAATTAACATTAACTCGTTTTTCATGGGGATCGTATTAGACATAATGAACCCTGGTTTTATAGTAAGTCTTTTTTGTTTACTACTCGTTGATTTAGAAAATGTGATTACACTATATCATTTAACATTCATCTGTTATGGGTTTTCGTGTATTTTTTGAAGAGCTATAGTGTTCTTTAACTGAAAACGGTGATCCACAAGCAAGAATAAACCTTGAAAAGCTTCTATACGCTCGGAGATAGATTGAGATAGTTTTTTTGCTTGTTCTAAAGAAAAATGTACCAAGGCTTCATCAAAAATAAAAATGCGCTTCATTTGCTGAAGCTGTTCTTCGATAAAGTGTACCAATAAATGCTCTATCTCAACTGTCTCTGGGGCATCACTTTTCATTCTCTTAATGACATTGAGAGCATGTCTATCTAAGTAAGCAACGCTCTCTCTCGGAAGTGAAGCATGGCTGAGCTCATTGCAAGGTTGCATGCCTGCTAAACAACGTAAATAAAGAGTCTTTCCTGTTCCAGAATCACCTAAAATAGAGTAAGAGTTGCCTGATTGAAAAGAGTGGGTAGGATATTTTAGATCGATTAATGGATTAAAAAACTCTGTGGTATAATAGGAATTCTCCTGTTTAACAAAAAGACTTTTTAGTTCTTGTTGCTTTAAAGGGACCTGAGCCAAGCGGTGAATCGCAATTCTTTGGGCATCGAAGCCCGTCAGTGCTTGGAAGAACATAGTGATATTGTAGTCAACATACAAAAATGCAGAAATCATTGAGGCAATAACGGCTTCATCGTATGGAACATAAAGAGACAAGATCGATAGACTCATAACCAACACCCCAGACAGTAGATAAAGAATTGTACCGAAAGAAAATTTAGTGGCATCTGATTCAATTTGAGAAATAAAGAGAGCTTTTAAAGCTTCGTAAGAGATTTCCTTTTGCTTAGTTTTTAAGATATCAACAGATGCAGAGCTAGATAGGGCTACAAGATTAGCCATATTTTCAAGATACCTATTTAATCCTACAATTGTTGATTGTCGTGTTAAAACGATAGCTGGATTTAAGACTCTCCAAATATAATAACACAGCCCTATGAAAAATCCACCTATTGCTAAAGAGATCCAACCTATTACGTATAGGGATGAAATTAAAGCGAAGGCTAGCAAAGATGCAATCCATGCACCATCATGTACATACCAAGATATTCGTTCACAAACAGTTTTATAATTTTCTGAAATTCTTTGAAAAAAATCTGAACGGGACCATTCCGTGGGATGCTTTAGAATGTTGAATCCTTTATCTAACGCCCATTCTCTTACATGACTCTCAATTTTTCTGCCAAGCCACAAAACTCCAGTAAATGCGCCTAAACCGACTAATAACAAAAGGGTTAAGCGCCATTGATCAGAGATGTTTAAAACAGTGAGACTTGCTAGTACATTCAAACCTATAGCCGGCAACAATAAAAAGAAGAAATAAGGACGGCATAGACGAAGGATATCTTTTAAAAGAGAAGGCATAGCGATGTTCGCTATAACTTGCTTCGATTTCAATTCTTGGCGTAAAGGAGCGATTGCATCAAGAGGGAATTTTTCTTGTTCAATTATAACTCCAATTTCTGTTTTTAAATATACAGGAATCCAAAAACTCAGATCCTTTAAACATTCTGATACACGCTGTCGGTTCGTGGCATCAAGAGATTCAAAGTTCAAGTAAACATACAAAGGTTGTGAATACATTAAAGCAAGGTTAATCCCTCTTGCCAATAATAGGCGTACTCTTTGTCCAGATGACACATTTTTTCCTTTTAACTCCAATTCAACTTCAAAAGGATTCAATTTATTATTAAGAAACTCCTCCCTAAGGTGTAGTTTGGAGAGTACATCAAATTCATGGTAGAATTCACAGATGTTATCACCAAGGGAACCTTTCCAAATTTCCCATGCATTTTGAACCTCTATTGTCGAAGAAGAGTTTTCAAAACCTAGCTCATAGAAATACTTTTTAAGCTCATCAAAGGCAGCATATCCTTCAGCTTTTTCCTTCTTAAATCGATTATAGGTAATGATAATTCTAATAATTGGAACAGCCAACCAAAGCGTGGTAAGCAACCCAGATGAGATAGGGAAGGCCCATAATGACAAGCTAATGATGACTGCTATAGGAACCAATTTACCAAAACTGATACTATAGAGATCGCAACCTCTCCAAATAGAATCCTGGTTGCGCAATTTAACTTCTGAATACATCAGTTTCTGAATCGAAAAAAGAAAACTTTCAGCAGTTCCCCAGGAACGTAAGTAAAGATGCCAATCTAACCAATGATGTATTCTATCTAATTTTTCTTTCACAACAGCATATATCTGCTTAGCAATGAAAGAGCGTGCATTACCAATTTTTAAACTAAAAGGAATGAAAAGCCCTAAAGTCAAGATGCCGATTATCGCATCGAAACCATTGATCCAAAAGATAATTGCAAGGCTACTTAAAAAAGCTGTTATCAAATAAAAACCATCTACAAGAAAAGGAACTGCTTGTAGAGAGGCTAAGACATCGCGTCCAAAAATTCTGTCCAAAGTTTCATGAGCTTTCCAGACGACTTTGTCAAAAGTCGAATGCAAGCATTGCACATAGAAGTGTCGTAAGGAGAACTCAACCCATAACTGTAGTTGTGATAAAACATAGCGAAGAAAAATAGAGACAGGTAAGGCATAAAAAGGGAGATTAGGATAAGAAGAGAGCCGGACATCCCCAACAACTTGAGCCAAGCAAAGTAAAAAGAATAGCTGGTTAAAAAAAGTAAACAGTTTGAGGATAAATTGAGCAGTTAATTTCCCCCCCTGCTCTTTCCATAAAAATTTTGATAAAGATCGATATTTAAATGGATTGATATTTACTGAAAAACGATCAAAATGTGTCAAACCTATTCTTTTCCAAGGAGCAAGAACCAAAAGGAAGAGGTTAAAGGGACTATCTTTTAAAAAACTCATGGAACCCCAAAGATTGAGCCATTAAAGACACGATTTCATAATTTAAATCAATTTCCTTTTGAGATGGTTCGCATTGATTTTTTCCTGTTAGATATTTCTTTAGCAGATAAAACCATATATCTTTGGTAAAAGTCGATTGATTTACATTAAAATTAGCAAGACTAAGTACATCTAAATAATCGGGGTAACCGATAGAAAAAGTCTCCAAATCAATAAACACAATTTCCTCTTTCTTCCTCAATCGCACATGCTCTGGCTTGATATCACCTATCATTAAAGGCACACGCTTTTCATCATAATACTTTATAGAGAGCACTAACGCTTTTTCAAAATATTTTTTTTCTTTTATCCAACTTAGTTCATTAATACTCTCTAATAACTTTTTTTCTGTTTTGTTTGGAAAAAGTATATTCAAAAGATTATAAGCAGAGCGCCCATAGGCATGAAGCATCCCTAAGTTAAAAGCAATTTGATCTAGATAGGAAATGGAGTTAGGAGAAAATTGACGCGGCAAATATTCCATGACCAAATAACGGGAATCCTCACAACTATCGATAACATGAGCTATGGACTTTTCTCTTTCAAATATTTTAAGAGCTAAATATTCGCTTAAAAAATTCTTTTCATCTTTAAAGCATTTAAAGATGATTTTTCGTTTTTTATTTATCGTAACTTTATAGACTTGAGACTTAACACTGATTCTAAGGCATTCAATATTTAAGCTATTTGGTTTATTTTGAAAACCACTGTTGAGCCATAAAACAATTTTATTTTTGTTAAAATTATTGACACGATTAGCATCACTTTCTGAAAGCCGCATAGCGAAGCTGTGATTAAAAACAAATGGTCTATTTATTTTATTTTTATCATCAATAGCACCTTCTAGAAAATTAAAGACGTCTAGACACATACTATTTCTTCAGAAGATATCTTTGCTTTTTCATTTTTCAATACAGTTTGATACACCTTTTTCGCCAATTCTGGACGCACTTGCTCTCCATAAAATGCATAGAGGAAGGAAATGATATTTGTATAAGAGTCTCCAATATACCACGACCTCATGGCATTACCGGCAAGATCCCAAATTTGAAGTTTCCCTTCAATAATGGCAAAAAAATCAACAAGAAAAACTTCAATACCGAAAGGGAATGTTTCGAGTAATTGATCAGTTGTAGTTTCATCATAAACGAAACTTGCAGTAGAAAAATCGAGAGCATATTGAATAGCCGTTTCATTATTTTCTTCTAAAAATCTGAATAAAATACGTCGACAACCAAGAGAACCATTTAAATGTTCACGAAGATTAATAGCTATTTTCCCTATCTCAGAAATCATTATTGCTTTTGCAATAGAACATAATTCCTCTTCAACCCTTATAAGCGCCTTCTTTGCTTCTTCATTATTAACAAAAGAGGGACGTATTGGACGAATCTTAATTTCCTGAGGGTTCTCTAAAAATTCTCTCTGTTTTTTTAAAAGACTTTCTATTCGATTTTTATTAAGTTGTACCCAACTTACCTGGTTTACTTTAATGTGATCTTCATCATCAAAAATCAATTCTTCTCCAGGATATGGACCCAGTATGGTCTTGCCCACGCTAAGTTCAGATGCCATAGCAGCTAATTTTTTGTTGTCTGAAAATAGGAAAGGACCATATAGCTCAGAGCTTGCAGTAGATCCATCGCTGGCAATAAATCCATTTCCACAGATAACAATTTCTTGGACATCCTGTCCTAGTCCCTCAAAATATGTTATAAGCATTGCATGAAGGACTGTCAATCCCTGAAGAGAATTTCCAAAGCGCTCTTCTAAAGGCAACATATTTGTATGAGCTCCAACACCACCTGGGGGAACAATTTGTGAATTGTTTGATACCACAACAGCCCTTGGCTGAACTATAGATTCATTATCAACAGCTTCTTTAAAATCTTCAGAAATTAAGGCATCCACGGCAATAAAGATACCTTTATCATGAGAATCCTTCTTCTGGATATAAATTTGTATGACTCGTTGCTCCCAAAAGATCGTCCTATTACCGGAAGAGAAAAATGTAATAACCAGATCCTTAATCGTCACATTCTGCAGTGGATAAACTTCAATAATCTGAAACCCAAGCTCTATAATAAGTTCTTTAACACAGATCGGCAAAAGCTTACTTACATAGAAAGGCGCATCTTTAGGAAGCATATTCAATGAAGGAATGTGAAAATGATCCAGATGTTCATGACTTAAAATGATAGCATCAACTCTAGGCATCTTATCCACTTGAATATTTCGGGAAGGAAATATTTCAAAGTTGATATCAGAAGAGTGTCCAAACTTATTCAAAAGCAGTGGGTCAATAATTACATTTGTTGAGCCATAAGAAATAAGCCAAGTTTGATGACCTAGAAACGTTAATTTCATTTTTACCTTTACTTATATGAGTTGAATTTTGCAACTTTCTAAAATGCAAAAAATTGCAAACTAAGCAAATTTGTTTATAATAACAAACATTAATAATGATAAGAAAAAGGCGAATCAATTGCACTAATTTGATTTGTAGATTTCAATTTTTTAGAAAGTTGTTTTAATTTTTTTATTTTTTCTTTAGAAAGCTTCGATGCTTCTGAAACGGAAACCGACTTAACTTTTTTTGCTTGTTCCATATAGTCCTTATGGTTTGGTTTTCATACTACTATCTCTACGGCTGAATGAATAGAGGATAGGTTGGATGCCCACTTTAAGCCGATATTGTTTTTTGGCTCAAGCATTTTTTTAATTTCAACCTTCTTCATATTTCAGAATTAGAAGCACTTTTGATTTAATAATATCCTGTATACTATACTCAAGGTTGAGATCGTTGAATAATTCACAGCAATGAGTCTTAATGTTTCTTCAATAGGAGAAAAATAGGGCTCACCGAAATACAGAGCAATTATCATTTGCAGATTTCACTGTTAATTTTAAGCAAAAATTAAACAGCAGTCTGGATCGAATTTCTCGCAATCTTAATTGGGACCCCATCAATAAGATTCTTTCTATCATCAATAGCTCTAAAAGAGGTCCTAAAAGCTACCCTCCTCTTCTTGTTTTTAAGGCTCTTCTCATTCAAACTTTGTATAATTTATCAGATTACGAGTTAGAAGAAAGTCTTGATGATAGACTGTCTTTTCGGCGTTTTGTAGGACTTGGTATAAATGATAGCACACCAGACTCCACATTTTCGGTTTTTAGACGCAAGCTAGAAGAAGAGGGGCTTTTAGAAAAAGTATTCGAAGCGATAACCCAGCAGCTTGAAGGAAAAGGGCAAATAATCAAAAAGGGAACTATTGCGGATGCCAACCTAATAGATTCAGTAGCAAGAAAACCTGATCAAAATGATGATGGAACAGCCTGAAAATCTGATTTTGATAAAGAAGCTGAGTGGGTATGTAAAGGAAGCAAGCGCTATTTTGGTTATAAAGTTCATGCAGCATTAGATGCAGATTCAGGAGTAATAAGAAGTGTTATTTTAACCTTAGCAAAAACTCATGATGGACATATTCTTCCAGCGATTTTACCTAAAGAATCAGGTTGTCTATGCCGACAAGGCCTATGAAAGTAAAGAGAATTTTAGAGTGCTAAAGGAAACGAATATAAAAATGGATTATGAACAAAGCCTCAAGGAGAGTAGAGCTGAATAAATTCCATCATTTGCGAAATAAATTAATAAGCAAAGTGCGCCAAAAAATAGAGAAAACTTTTGGGACTTTCAAAAAATGGTAAGGATTTAGTCGCATGCGCTATCAAGGAATAAAAAGGTCAATAACTCAAATGTATTTGGTTAGTATAGGATTTAACCTCAAGAAGTGCATTTGAGGGGGTTTAAATGTGGAACAAACCACCGCTTGATTAATACTTATGAACAGAATGTGTATAAAATTAGGGAAAAAGCAATCACTCTAAGAGAAAAATTTTTTGACGGAAGAAGTCAAAGTTGTAAAAAAAATTGAAAAATTTTAAGTTTTTCTTAACCCCGTGAATTATTCAACGATCTCAAGGTTGGGTTAAAGTGAGCAAAAATTTACAATTTTGTAAGAAGATCTTTATTCAAGGAAATTAAGAATACCTAATTGTTAAATTTACTTTAGTACTAATCTGACAGTATTCAAATAAAAATCAGTATAAGTTTTTTTTTTATAAACTTTATAACTTACAAAGTTAATTTTATACGATGCAATTTAAAATCTCACTCATCTAATCTTGATGTGGTAGGGTTTTTTACCCCCTACCAATAGGCTATGGTTGATTTGAATTTAGAGTTTTAGTTAAGACATGAATAAGTGTTTATGATCTTTTCTATCGAATAACTACCATTAAAAACTCCAATCAAGTTCAGCAGTATAGCAGTACTCTCTACGTTTATCTCCCCAAACTCCATCATAGGATAATGACATTTCAGGCCAATCCTGAACGTAAAAGTTTACAAATAACCCGGTAGTCCATTGATAAATAGGTTCTTTGGTAGTCTTTACGGTAAAACACCCTGGCTGCTTGATGAGACTTGCTTTCAACTCATTATTGCGATCTGGAATAGGCGTAATATTTTGATATCCTACATAAACGGTAGGTGCCACTGTAGCTGTACTGCAATCAAAATTCCCTGTTAACGAAACCCCTGCCTCTCCCTGAAAGAATTGCGCATTATGCGATTTGATGCGTAAGTTTAAAGCTCTAATGCATGTATCTTCATGACTGCATTCACAGTCTTTTTTTCTACCCCGACATTTTTCTTTTATTCCTGTAGCATGTACAAAGACGTAGTCGGCCATTAAATAAGGCGAAAACTCAAAAAATCCACACGTGTAATTTTTTGCCAAACCTGCATGGCACAAGATAGAGTCCCCATAATGAGTGTTTCTTACCTTACGGTTGACAAAACCAAATTTCATCTCTCGATTTGTATGAAAACGCTGGGTTCCAAAAAGTAATGAAGCATCAAAAATCCACCCACAACGGTTCCAAGCAAAGTATGGCCCTATATAAAAATTATGGACTGAATTATCTCCTCTCAGATGATCCCATTCCAAATCAGTATGCGTGTAGCCACCCATAAATCCAAGAGTGAGCCAATCCGCTAAAACAAAATCAAACCCTGATAAAATTCCCCAATCGTTGGAATGAAAAGCAGGTAGCTGCTGTAGGCGTTTTTGCTCCAGGTGACCACCCATCGCCGCGATCCAATAATTTTTATAAGGAACACAATCTTGGGGGACACATGCAGAGCTATATCTATATTCTCGCACACGTGCAAGGATGTTATTACTAACAATTCGACTCGCATTTGTCATTGTATTTTCTACAGACCAATCCAAGTCTGCATACCATGCAGGTTGTAGTTGTTCTAAATCATTTTCGCGCGCGCCAGGGCTTAGCGCATCTAAAAATAAGATCAGATTTGTGAGTTCCCCGCTAGGGTCATGAATATTTCCTTTTGTCACTAAAAGCGATAAGTAATTCCCTAAGGCATCTGCATTATTAGACCATAAGCCCGTGCTTTGCATAAGCATTAAGCACGTGATTGCTATTATCTCTCGAATTTTCTTGGCGATTGGCGTGTGCATATATATCTTCCTGTCTCCGCTTGAAAAATAGAAAGGAAGAGATATAAAAGATAATTTTATATTTAACAACTATAAATTTTAAAGAAACCAGAGTCGATATTAAAAAAACAAATAGTGCTCTGCTGTAAGCATCTCATCTAGCCCTTCAGATAATCCTTAAGAGAGCTGTGAGGTTAGTCGATTTATGCGGAGCCATAAAAGTTAGGGCTGAAAAGCCTTTAGATTTTTATAGCGATTTACATAATGTATATCTAAAATCAAATGGCCAATTTGACCTAAAAACGGAAAAAAATCCAGGACAGCACTGAGTTGGTGACCTTTGATCGTCCAATACGTTTCTCTTATCACATGACAATTCTGATTAGATACATCCACTTGATTTTTTACAATATTCATCATTTTTATTGTTAAGCCTAACCTAATGATGGCTTGTAGGCTTGAAATCCCGGGTATCCATTTTAAAACATTAAATATTCTAAGCACCTTGTAAAATGCGCATAACATTTTCGATCTTTTTTGCGCATCTACATGACGTTCAACCGTGCTTACATGGATCTCTTCAAAGTCATCATATCTGATCTCTTCTTTCAAAGAATTAAAAGAATATTCATTTAGGGTTTTGTGAAAACCCCATGTATTTGGAATATTTAAAAGGCCATGACGACGTATTTCTTCTCGATCCGTGGATAGTAGCTTAGTATTTGGAAAACACCAGTTACTACATGGATAATCTATTCTATTTTGATGATAACTAATTTTATTCACATTAAATACCTATTACAAAGAGAATCAGAAAAAAATAAAATTAATTATACATAAAAAGCAATTGAACGCACAACAAAATACACACATCAATAATTATCCCTGACAAGGAGGATAAGACTTTAGAAATATACATGTAATTTCGAGGATGACAAATTCTCATAGAAAAACCTATAGACATAGATCTTTTTCGATTATATACTTTTAAAGCATTGATTACACAACCCTATAAACGGAAAAATTCGTCAAAATCTTGAGGAATCATGCATGCCAAGTACTTTTATGTATTCGTTTTTACTCTACTTTGCCTTTCTTTTAGCTATAGGTCTATTCTTTAAAGAAAAGCAAACTTCATCCTCCGAATTTATTCATGGCGGAAGACAGATCAATTACTGGTTAACAGCGATTAGTGCACACGCCAGCGACATGAGCGTCTGGGCGTTAATGGCGTTTCCTGCTGCTTTTTTCATATCAGGATTGCACAATATATGGATTGCTATCAGACTGGTTGTAGGGATGTATTTAAATTGGCACTTTGTGGCTAAAAAACTTCGTGTGCAAACTGAATCACTCGATTGTTGTACACTTTCAACATTTTTTGAAGCACGTTTTAAGGATCGCACGCATATTTTACGATTACTGACAGCTTTGATAAGCGTGGTATTTCTCACAGCTTATATCTCTGCTGGCTTGATTGCGATGGGATATTTGGTCGAAAATATCTTTGCTATCAATTATTATACGGGTCTTTTGATAGCCATTGCCGTGGTAATCACCTATGTGTATCTGGGTGGATTCGTAGCTATCGCGAGAACCGATCTCTTTCAAGGTTTACTTCTTTTAGGAGCAGTGCTCATCGTCCCCTTAATTGCCTACCAGCAATTGGAGGGCTGGGAAAGCATTCATGCTGCAGCTCTGTCTAAAAATATCTCTTTAGCAATACTTCCTGACTATTCATTAAATACGTTGATCCACATCCTTTTGCTCTCAAGCTCATGGGGCCTGGGTTATTTTGGTCAACCGCATATCATCACAAAGTTCATGGGAATCAAAAATCCAGAAGAGATTTATAAATCCAAGTATATAGGGATTATATGGCAAATTCTAGTCCTTGGAGCGGGAATGTGCATTGGCTTAATAGGTATAGGCTTTTTTGCAGATCCTTTAGAAAATCCTGAAATGATTTTTATTGAAATGACTAAAAAGTTAGTGTTCACACCTTTAATAGGCTTAGTTTTATGCGCTGTTATCGCGGCAAATATGTCAACCATAGCCTCTCAAATACTTGTGTGTGCTTCATCCTTGAGTGAAGATATGTATAAATATTTTTCAAAAAACCCTAATACAAATCTTTTAAATGTATCTAGATATAGTACCGTTATCGTTACAGTAATGGCCTTTTGCATTGCGCTGATCAAAAGTACCACCATTATGATTATAGTTGAATATGCCTGGACAGGTCTCGGAGCCTCTTTTGGTCCCCTTGTGATTATGGCCTTATATTTCAAAAAAGCGAATAAGTATGGAGCCATCGCAGGAGTTCTTACAGGGGCAGTCCTCGCTGCATTCTGGCCTATCATCAATCCTTATGTCTTGGATGCCTCTCTCCCCAGCATGATACCCGCATTTATCCTAAGTTTACTTTCGATTTATTTTATTTCCCTTGTTACAGATAAATTTTATGTAATCGAACAAGCTAATTAGTATTATTTTACTCACGAATATAAACAAAAAAATTTAAATATACGAATGATTTAAGCTGAGATATTCAAATGAATAGCGAAGTGATCTCAAAATTGTCTAGAACATTTAGCTTTTACAATTTGATTCACTTGACGACAAATTTGTTTAGCTTGATCAAAAGTGACATGCTCTACGGCCTCAAGGAGGGGGACCCATTGCATAGCCTTCACCTCATCTTCCATGATTTTCTCTAGGCCATTCACTTCCGCAATAAAATAGGTCACGCGCTTGTGAATAAGAGTTCCTTGAAATTTAAAGAAGTATTTTTCATCAAAGGTTTGCTCGGAAAGAAGCTGAGAGATGCCTAAGCCGGTCTCTTCAAAGAGTTCTCTTGTGGCTGTTTCTAAAGGGGTCTCTTGGGGCTCTGGATGTCCCTTGGGAAACCCCCAATGACCTGCATGCAATTGGACAAGCAGAACATTCCAAGATTGCCCCTCTCTTTTTAAAGGGATAATTCCATATGAATGTTCCTGCTTAGTTGTCATGCGGGTTGATAAGCTCCCAAGACTATAGTCGCATTATGTCCACCAAATCCAAATGAGTTGGAAATGGCCACATTAATATTTCTTTGTTCTGCTTGTGTAGGAATATGGAATTCAATCTCAGGCTCTGGATCTTCTAAGTTTATACTTGGATGCACCCACCCTGTTTCAATGGCTTTGACTGTGACTACAGCCTCCAATCCACCTGCAGCTCCCAGAGAATGGCCAATCATAGATTTTGTCGAATTCATAATGATTTTTGAGGGATCCTTCAGAACTTTTTTTACGGCTCTTACTTCCGCCATATCTCCCACAGGAGTCGAAGTTCCATGCGCATTAATATAGTTCACCTCTTCGGGCTTCACATGAGCATCAGCTAAAGCATTACGTATGCATAAAGCCACTCCCTCTCCATCTGGACGAGGTTCGGTAATATGATGAGCATCACAAGAAACACCGCCTCCTAAGTACTCTGCAAGAATGGGAGCTCCTCTTTTTAAGGCATGTTCTAAAGATTCCAAAACAAGTACCCCAGCGCCTTCCCCCATGACAAAACCATCACGGCCGCGATCCCAAGGACGAGAGGCCTTTTCTGGCGCATCATTTCTTTGCGATAATGCTTTGCAAGCACAAAAACCCGCAAGCCCCATGGGTAGAATGGGAGCTTCAGCTCCCCCACAAATCATCAAATCTGCTTCACCCTTTCTAATATGATTCGCTGCTGAAATGATAGCATTATTTCCTGTGGCACATGCGGTAGAGATAGAATAATTAGGGCCCATGAAATTTAAATCCATGGCTAACATCGCACCACCCATGTTCGTTAAAGTATAGGGAATAAAAAAGGGACTGACCCAACGCTGCCCTTTTTGCAAAAGGGTTTGAACGCCATCGGTATATACAGACATTCCACCCATTCCTGAACCAATTAAAACACCACAGCGTTCTTTATTGAGTTGGGTTAAGGCCTCAGGTCCTATTTGACTGGCTTCTAATGCTTTTTTTCCCGCCACCATGGCATAGGCAATAAATTTATCCACACGTCGCGCTTGTTTCTTGTCAATATATTCGCCTGGATCAAAATTTTTAACTGTTGCAGCAATCCGAGTGGGATACTCCTCGCAAGGAAATTCCGTAATGAGGGAGACTCCACTTTTACCTTCTAGCAATGCTTTATAATAATCTTCAACACTACTCCCAAAGCAAGAAACTACACCAACGCCTGTTATCACAATTCGTTTTTTTTCCATGCTTTTACATCCTCTCTATTTTTCTTCTTTCACGTCAATGTGAAGATCTACAATTTTTGCTTCTTTCCACAATTGCTCCAACGCATACTTTTCTCGAAGATCGGGGATAAATAAGTGTACGACTATATCGCTATAGTCCATGACAACCCAATCAGGAGTTTGTAGACCTTCGGCATGTAGAAGCGTTTGATTTAGTTCGCTCATTTTATATTGAATAGCTTGAGAAAGAGATTTAACATGCCGATCAATATTTCCTTCGGCAATTAAATAAAAATCTGTCATTGTAGATATTCCACGCACATCTAAGGCGATAATGTTGAACCCTTTCTTGTCATAGATTGTTTGCGCAATATCGTTAAGAGTTGTAATAGCTGTTTTAGACATAATCTTTTTGTTTTCATTTTAAATTGGAATCAAGGGAGTATAAGTGATTTTGATATATGTAGTCTACCACTTTTGCCGGGACCAGATGTCCAATATACAAGCCTCTTCGCACCCTTTCTCGAATTCTTGTGGCACTCACCTCCATTATGTGGGTGGGGGTCAGTCCTTTCTTTAATGCTTCGCATACGTCAGGGTCGCCAATTAAATCAATCTCTTCCCTTGATATAAAACGTTTAGCCACTAGGGGAGGAGCTAATTTAATAATTTCAAGGGGATCTTTCCACCGAAAAAATCCTGGTAAAGAGTCTTCTCCTAGAATCAAAAAAAATTTACTAGGATCTGGCGCATATTTTTGTTCTTCGACTAGTTCCCTTAACGTATCGATTGTGTAAGAAGGACCTGGCCGATTAAGTTCATTAGCGATGATTCCAAAGTAAGGGATCGAATCTAAAGCAAACTCCAGCATTTTTAAACGATGATGGGCAGCGATAGATACTGTGTCCAGCTTATGAGGATTGATTTGAGCCGGGCAAAACCAAACTTCATCGAGACCATGGTATTCCATGATCTCGATAGCTGTATTTAAATGTCCAAAGTGAATCGGGTCAAAGCTCCCCCCATAAATTCCTACATGTTTTTGAATACGCATTCTTTCCTTAAATCAAAAATAAAATTTCTCGATACTTTGGCAAGGGCCATAGGCTATCATCCACTTGAGTTTCAAGGCGATCAATGAGAGCTCTTAATTTTTCGCTTAAATCTATAATTTGATCTCCAAAGGCTTGGGCTTGTTTAAGTAAGGGAGACTGTAGGGCCTTGGTCCGCTTACTTTCTAAATCAGCCGCAAGTTCGATGGCTTCTTCTAAAGTTTGTGTAAAATTTTTCAACATCAGTTTTTGTGCTTTTAAGCCTTTTCCTTTTCCTATCACGTCTTCACATTCAGAAATGCTTTCTGCCAGATTTAATTGATGCTTGCTCGCTGCTGGCATAACTTGGTTGTAGAATAAATCTATGATCACTTTAGTTTCGATATTTAATACATGACTGTAGGTCTCCAAGGCAATTTCATAGCGACTGTTTAACTCTTGTTTTGTTAAAATTCCTTGAAAGGCCTCAACAGTTGTGGCGGATTTTAATGCTTCAAAGGCTTTATAAGATTTACTGATATTGGGCAACGAACGCTTTGAAGCTTCTTTTTTCCACTCTTCACTATAATTATCGCCTGAAAATCTTATAGGCCTGGAAATCTTTAAGTATTTCCGAATGACAGGAATGGCAGCTTCGGTTAATTTTTCTAAAGATGTTTTTTTTGCAGTTAATTGAGAATCAATTTCATCCATCATGAGATTGATACTTTCTGCAACGACAGCATTCAAAACTGTCATGGGAAAGGCGGTATTTGCGGAGGATCCTACGGCTCGAAATTCAAATTTATTTCCTGTAAAAGCAAAAGGAGATGTTCTATTTCTATCTGTGTTGTCTTTAGTCAGGTCGGGAATCACCAATAGACCTAGATCGTATAAATCTTTAGCAGAAGTTTTATTATAGCTCCCTTTTTTCTCAATATTTTCCAAAATTTGCTCCATCTCATGACCTAAATAAACAGAAATGATTGCCGGAGGAGCTTCATGACCACCCAGTCGATAATCATTGCTAGCTGAGCCTACTGCAGCTCTAAGTAACGCTGCATGCTTATGAACTGCATGCAAAATAGCTGTAACTAAAATTAAGAAATGCAAACTTTTTCCTGGGGTTTCCGTGGGATCTAAAAGATTAATTCCTGTATCTGTGGATAGCGACCAGTTGCAATGCTTACCTGAACCATTGAGCCCCTGAAAAGGTTTTTCATGCAGCAGACAGCTTAACTGGTGTTTAGCAGCAATCTGCCTCATCAATTCCATTAATAATATATTATGATCCACTGCTGTTGATGATTTTTCAAATACAGGTGCCACTTCATGTTGGGCAGGGGCTACTTCATTATGTCGTGTTTTTACAGGAATTCCTAGTTGCAGAGCAGCAATCTCAAAATCTTGCATATAGCTTAGTACTCGATCTTTCACAGATCCAAAATAATGGTCTTGCAACTCTTGCCCCTTGGGAGAGTCTGCCCCAATGACTGTACGACCTGTTAAAAGCAAATCTGGCCGTAAATTTTTCAATGCCCGATCAATTACAAAATACTCTTGCTCGCATCCCAGAGTAGAATAAACACTTTCTGCTTGAATGCCAGCTGCCTTAAGAACGCGCATGAGAGCATCATTAATTTTTTTATCCGATCTCAAAAGAGGAATTTTCGTATCTAATACATCCCCTGTCCACGAAAAAAATATAGAAGGAATGCAGAGAGTTAACCCATCGCCTCCTTGCCAGACAAATACCGGTGAAGTAGGGTCCCAACCTGTATAGCCCCGCGCTTCGTAGGTGCTTCTTAAGCCACCGGAGGGAAAAGATGAAGCATCGGGTTCCCCTTGAAGAAGCTGTTTACCAGAAAATTTCTCTAGAATCTCATCTGATGTTTTCCAATCAATAAAAGAATCGTGTTTTTCAGCTGAAGCACTAGTCAGGGGTTGAAACCAATGGCTATAATGAGTTGCCCCCAGTTTTATGGCCCATTCTTTCATGGCTACGGCTATAGTATCGGCATATTCTGGTTTTATTTTTTCACTTCCATTCATTGCATTTAAAATATTTTTGTAAATCTCGCGGGGCAGCATCTGTTGCATGACTTTCCGATTAAAGACATGCTTCCCAAAAATATCTGATGGACTTGAATTTTTTGTCCCCTCGACTGTTGAGGATTTACGTGCACTAATGATCTCGATAGCTTTAAAACGTGGGTTCATACAATATCCTGGCTGTAAGATTTAAAATCGGAATATAATCAATTGCCAGTAATGAGGAAAGATAAAAATTTATTGATTAAAGCCCTGCTTTATGACTCATCGGAGTTTATGGGCCTGAAGATCATTCTATTTCCTTGAGATCTTAAAGATTCATTGGGTTTTAAGTTCTTCAGGCTGATTTAACCTTGAAAACTTTTATAGAACTCATAGTAAATGACATAAACAAAGAGACTATTAGACCTTAAGTTGTTAAATGACTATTTTTAGATTTATTCCAGAATTGCTCCTAATCCTGGATCAGCATCTTTCTTTTAACAAAAAGGATAAGGTACCATAAATAGATTGGTCTCGAAACTGCATTTGGTTGTTAAAATCGCGACTTTTTATATCTTCACCGTGAAATTTTCGACTAAGTGGGATTTTGAACAAGTCTTATTAGCGTTTTTTCTTGAAGCAAGATGAGGACGCAATCACGGGTTTAAATAACAGGCCACTGAGACTGTTGACAGATAGCTTTCAGACGACGATCTGGATTAACCCCTACAGATTGCCCTGCCATTTTCATGAGAGGGAGATCTAAATAGCTGTCAGTGTAGACGGTGATGTCTTTCTGCTCTAGATTTAAATCTTTCATCATTTGCAAGAGTGTCTGAACCTTCAGATCGGCATCCATGAGGTGGGCGATATGAGAAAAATGGTTACATTTATTTTTTTGATAAATCGTGGAATCCCAAAAATCGACATTAAAAAAATCAGCAATTTTATCCACTAAGAAATCTGGCGAGCTAGAAAGAATCGCTGTGTAATATCCATTTTTTTTAGCTTCTTGAAGCTTTACAAGAGCAGGCTGATAAATGTATTTAGGTAATATTTCTGCTAAAAACTGCGTAGCGTGTTGTTCGACCGTATTTGCAGGAAGGCCACTAAAGAAATGATTGAAAGTCCCTTTATGCAGACTTTTAAGGTTCAATATCCCTAATTTATGCATCGCATAGAGGCTAGCTAGGCGAAGCATGCAAGTGAATGAAAGTAATTTTTTTTTAAAAAGGAAGATCCCAAAATAGAAACTACAATTAACTTTAATCAACGTATGATCAAGATCGAAAAGAAAGAGTTTATTTTTTCTTTTGCAATTGGACAATCTTGTCTTCAATTTCTTTAATACCTAAATTGATTTTTTCTAAACGTTCTCTTTCAGACTGAATCAACTCATTGTGATTCATAGCTTTTTCGAAATCTAGGCCTGAAGTTCCTGCTGCTTTACGTAGAGTTTCTAACTGATTTTTAATTTCAGTACGTCTGTCTTTGCGTTGCTTTAGAACCTCTCTAAGTTGCTCAATAGACTGACGATCGTTCTCGGAAAGTGAAAGCAAGGCTTGCTCTTCTTTATCTGTTAATGCATCTGTAATAGAACTTCTGAGCGGTTTTAATAAGCGTTCAATCTCTTGTCTTTCAAATTTATTCAAAGTAATCGCTTGAAACTTGTTGAGCAACTCATCTCTTGCTGCAGCTAACTCTTGTACATCCATTTGGCGTATTTTAGTTCCAAGAACATCAATGTGCTCTTTAAACTCATCGATTTTATCTTTACGCTGCTTTTCTTTTTCTTGCTCATGCTGGAGTCTTAATTGTTCTTGTGCCTTAACTTTTTCTGCTAGCTTATTCTTTATAGAAAATAGGGCATCTTTTAAAGCTTTAATTTCATCTCTTCCTAATTCGACTCCTCGCATAAATCTGGAGATTTCATCCATCTGGTGATGCGCCAGGTCATCAGAGAGCTGATTCGTGTCGTATTTTTGTTTAAGATCTTCAATTTTAGAAGAGACTTCATCGTAATTTTGCTTGAATACCGCTCTTAGCTGTGCTCTTTCTTTCTTACGCTCTTTTTCAGCAAATTTAATTTTATCCCAGCATTCGCTTAAACGCATTCTTGTATGGGTGAAGGCTTGGGTATTCAAAGTCAAAAGCTTAGCCAGATTTTGTAAACATTTAATCTCTTCTCTTAAAACAAAGAGAGAGTCTTGAAAGTCTTCATTAAAGTTTGCGTTAATGAACGTGTCTACATCTTCACTAAAAACCGTACTGACTTCTTTAATAAGATCTTTTCTTAAAGGAAAAATTTGGTCTCCGGCAACAGATAATCTTTGAAAAAACTTATTTTTTAAACGCACGCGCATTTCCGTTTTAATTAACTCTTTTCTGAGAGCATTAATGCGCGAAGCCTGAACGTTAAGTAAGTTTAAACGTTTTTGTATATCTTGGTAAAAGGATATTTTTTTGGAAAACATCTTAGGCAATTGCCCTAATTCTGGATTAGAAAGCTTACCTAAGCTTTCATTAAAATGAGTAATATCATCTTCAAGAGCTTTAATGGCTATCTCAATCTGTTCAGCAGCAAATGAACTCTGCTCATCCAGTAGTTCCTTTAAACGACGAGCCTCTTTGGAAAGTTCGCTATACTTAGCCCATAATTGTGTGCGTGCCGTAGGCGGAAGGTTTTCTTTAAAAAGTTGAAGACACACACCTCTAACTTCCCAAAACGTTTTAAAATGGGGAACCCCACTGTTTTGGGCCAGGGAATTTTCCATAAATGTTAGAGCATATTTTAATTTTGCTTCAGCAGAAGATAGTTCATTTATTTCTTTAGTAAAAACTTCTAAGTGTGGATTAGGTTTTTTATGCTTAGAACTTTCTGTTGAGGACTCTGATTCCTCATCAAGCTCATTTTCATGAACAATCTCCTCAGTAGGTGGGCAGAAAGTACTCTCCTCTTCATTAAAGGGAAGAGAGGTATTTTCGTCATTTGGATGAGAAGATTCTGATAAAGGATGATTTTTTGTTTCTAAGTCGCTCATGAAAGTTCTTAAAGATATAAGTTTAATGAATTATTACTCTGGAATCATAGCTTATTTGACCTTTTCGGTAAAGGCTTTTAAAAGAGTTTGGATAATTATCGTTACGAACAGAGTTCACTTGTCTTTAATTTTAGCTTGAGTATGGTTGATATCGTATTTTGAATTACATTTGGAGCTCTCCCCTCCACTCCAAACAGTTCTGTATGCTGTACTTTCGCTCAAACTGTTTCTTTTAGAACGATGAAAACACGGTCGCTACTCACTTAAGTACTCCCAAGCCATTAAAAGCGGGTTCTCTACTGATCATCTATTCTTGCGCCCACTTTTGATTTTTTGTTCTTATCATCTTCTACTAGTATTCCAAGCATTTTTTAAATGTTAACGTTTTACCTCTATTAATCGGTTGAACGGTACATTTAATAAATTTCGTGTTTACTCATATTTCATCTTCTCCTTGGTGGCGTCATTTTTAGCTCAACTCTTAGCAAAGAGTCTCATTTAATTTCTTTTAAATCCGTAATTGTAGGAAGTACGCCCTAATTCTTGATTAAACGCTGTGAAGGGATGCAGATTTTTTAGCTATCATCGAAAAGAATAATACCCAAACGTTAGCCATAATCGCTAAGTTAGATGTATCCATACAATTCCAGAAAGTATGCGATGGGTGATTTTTACATTCAGTCTATAAGCCCGATTAGGAAGAAATCAAAGTTAAAGTTTAATCAGGAAAAAGCGGAGAGATACATGAGAGTGCAGTTTCAAAATATGTTTAACAAGGATGACTTAATTAACCTCATCTAGCGCTTATCTAGCGTCGTAATCTTTAGAAATAAGATCCATAATCACTTCTGAATCATGAAGATCCATGTCAATCCAATTAAACATGGGCTCTTTACCAAACCACGTGTGTTGGCGTTTGGCATAATTTCTTGAAGCTTTCTTAAAAGAATCGATAAAGGACGAATAGTCTTCTTTAGTCTGATGAGTCGAAAGAAAATCAATGGTCTGACGATAACCTATCGCTTGCGCTGCAGAAGAATTTTGCAAAATCCCCTCTTTTAATAGAAACTCCACTTCTTTTAGCAGTCCATCATTAAGCATTTGATCACAACGCTTTTCAATACGTTGATAAAGACTAGGTCTAGGACGGTATAAAAACCAACAATGAAAATCGTAGTTTTGAGGCTTGTGTCTACCTTTCCAAGACAGCTTACTTACCATTTTGCCTGTTAATGTAATGATCTCAAGAGCTCTGATAATCTTTTGTTTATCATTTTTCGTGATTCCATTAGCGTACTGAAAATCAAGCTGCTGCAGGCGTTCATATAGAGCTTCAGGCCCTAATCTATCGTACTCATCTTCTAAGGCTTTTCTAACTTCGGGAACTGATGGAGGACCTGCTGGAGGACCGTAGAGTAAAGAATGAATATAAAATCCCGCTCCACCTACGACGATGGGGACTTTATCTCGACTATGTATTTGTTGAAATGCTTGTCTAGCTTCATAATAAAAATCGACAACGTTGAACTGTTCAGTCACATGACGAATATCAATCATATGATGAGGAATAAGCTCTCTCTCTTGCAAGGTAGGCTTAGCAGTCCCTATATCCATGCCCTTGTATACTTGCATTGAATCTGCAGAGACAATTTCGCCATCAATATTTTTTGCTAGTTCGAGAGCGAAATGAGACTTTCCACAGCCGGTGGGGCCCGCGAGAATAATCACTCGTTTTTTTTGCTTAGGCAAAGCGGTCGGTAGCTGCTTTTGAACCTCAACTGCGAACCCAATAAAAATCTTTTCAATGTCTTCTTTTTCTATAGTTCCGCAAGGCACCGTGTTACCTAAACTTGGCCAAAGCCTCTATTTCATTATTTTGTAAATCCATGACGTGATCAAATCCAGACATCCTCAATACATCCAATACACGTGTATTAACAGCACAAAGGACAAGCCTTCCATTCAGGGTTCGTAATTTCTTGGCAACAGCTAGCAAAACCCTCATACCCGCGCTTGAGATGTAATCCACGTGTTCAAAGTCTAGCAAAATTTTAGCTTCTCCCTGCTCAACATAGCCCAGAATCTTTCTCTCAGTTTCTGCAGAGGTAATAGCATCCAATCTACCCTTTAAGCGGATAACGAAAACTTCACCCTTTTTTTCTGCTTTTATCTCAACACTCTCATTAGCTGCAGCCATAAGCAAACCTTTTTTAACAAATGTGGATAAATTCTTAATCCAATTGAGTTAAAAGCGCTCTTAAAGGATTCCTATCGTATAATTTTTCAAATTAAACACTAGCTGCTACTTCTGGAATTTTATCTAGAGCAGACTTCTTTTCCAAAAACTGCACCCTTTCTGCCGCTACTCTTAACTTACAACGTTTTTCGCCGTCTTTCGCATACCACACATCTAGTTGTAAACGTCCTTCTACAAAAACTGGTGAAGAACAATCTAGATTATCAACACAACTTTCCGCCTGCTTTCCCCAAACAACAACATCGACAAAACATACTTCCTGTTGTCTATCTCCGCCCAATGTGGTAAATTCACGATTTAGGGCAACAAGTAAGTCCGTAACAGCTATACCATTCGGTGTTTTTCGAAGTTGAGGTTTGCGTGTCAAGCGGCCTGCTATCATCACTTTATTTAAAGTTAGCATGAGCCTACCCTCGCTTTTAGTCAACTATTCATGTAAAACTCACCATATCATAATGGTTTTTTTAATAAAGAAAAAAATTGACTTTTACATGTTTTACGAGGGACGCATTTTTTTTTGTTTAATTTTGACTCAAAAACTTGCGTTTAAGAATCATCTTAAATTTAACTTATTCAACGATTTCAACTCTTACACGCCTACCTAGACGCGCGCAGATCATCATAGATATTGTTCTTAAAGCCTTAATTGTATTTCCTTTACGGCCTACAACCTTTCCAATATCTTGAGGATTAACACGCACTTCTACGATCATTCCACGTTCGCCTTCATAACAATTTACATTCACATCATTAGGAGTATCAACTAAGTTTTTTACGATATATTCAACAAATTCTTTCATAGTAATTATAAATATAGTTTGGGGTTTTATGCATCATTGAACTCAAAGACTATCAGGACTTTTTATCAAATTTTTTCAAGAATACGCTTATAAAATTCTCACTTGTTTGAGAAATATAGAAACTATCAAAGTACTTTTTTGGAGTTCATTTGCACATACTATACAGATTTTTTAGCATCAAATAGAATAAAACTCAAGTTCTATAGACGAATGCATCAAAAAACCTCATTCTATGAGGATCTCTCAGAAAAATCAGGAGTACTCTCTTCTAACCAGCGCATATACTCTTCGTTTCCACCATCAATATAACTATACGTAATTTCAGGAACTTCGTATGCACAATTTTCAAGAATAATTTTCTTTATTTTCTCATAATGCCCGTGACGGGTCTTTAGACATATTTTTGTTTCTTGAACCGTATCTTCTTGGTTATTCCACATAAAAATTGATTCAATCCAAGGAATGATTTGCGCACACGCCACCAGTCTTTCCTGGACAAGATAGCGAGATACTTTACGAGCTTCATCTAAATTCCCACATGTCCAGTGGATCTCTATGAATTGTGACATTCTTACCCCCATCTATTGAATTCTTAAATGATTATTCGGTTTATAAAACTTTAGACTAAACATCGGTTATCCATTAGAAATATAAGCCAAACCTGAAATTCGTAAATCTATAATCAATGGCTCCAAAGGAGTTGATTGATTTTTTATTTTCGAAGCACCTCTCTCTATCATCAAGGGACGCAACGCTAAATAATTAGAAATTTCTTGTTTGTAATTCTCTAAACTTAGTCTTAAAATGTGTGGAAGTGTAGACGCTATATTCTCAGAATGCATTTTTAAATTTAAAGACTCTTCCAATATCACCACCACTTGTCGATTTCCATAACTATCATCAAAGGCATGAGAAACATCCACACGCACTAAAGACGTACCCTCAGGAAGATGATGATGAAAAAAATCGATTAAGTACAAGGCTATCTTAATTTTTACTCCTTTAATTTGCTCTCCCCACTCTAAATCATTTTTGTCCAAACCTAAATAAATTTCTGGCAATTTTTTAGGTGTAAAAAAGGGTTTAAAAGGAAAAGCCACTCCTGCTCTATCAACCACTGTGTTGGTAAAGTCTATCAAATAAGCAAAAGGTTTTCTCAAGCTATAGTCGATATAAAGGGTCCCCGGCAAAATTTTTTTAATTTTAGCTGTGGTGATTAAGGGAGATTTTAAAAGGTTTTGTCTTGCTTCATCTCTATTTAAACGAAACAGATTTGTCGGTTGATCGACGGATAAACGCAGTAACTCTGCTAAATAAATAGTCTTAAGCCTTTCTTTATCCGGCGTAGTCTGAATTAAAGCGACAATATTATATTGGGGTTGTTGTAAGCGCTGGGCCTTAATGTGACGATAGTAAAAAACGGCTAAAGACGCAGATCCAGTGACGCACAGTGTGATAAAAAAAATCCATCTTAATGCTGAATAAAGGGAGAGCCTGTCTGGTGTATGTTTCATGATAAATGAAATGTCGTGGATGGATGGTTTTAAAAGATTTTTTGATCATTTTGAAGATCAGATTTACTGGTTCGGAAAGTCACATCTATCCTAAATGATGATAGTTAGTTAAATAATTAGTCATGTTCTTTGCTGCATTCTCCCATGTTAATTGAGAAGCGCGCTTCAACCCCGCCCTTGATAATTCTTGTAGACGGGTGGGATGAGTCAATAACTCGTCCACTTTTTCGATAAATTGATGGATATACGCCTCTGATCCTGGAGGGGCCTCAATATAAATACCCCCTCCTTGTACAGTTTCTCTTAAAGCTCCTAAATCGCTAGTTACCACTGCACATCCCCCTGCCATGGCTTCCATAGCGCTTATACAACTTGTTTCTTCAAAGTTAGAAGGATATACAAAAACACTAGATTTCATAAATTCACGTGCTAGATCTTTTTGTAACACACTTCCATGTAAGGTACATCCCGGCATAGCAGATAACAAATCATAAAGTTTTGCATTTTCTTGAAACCGCGGACCCGGGGACCAACCGGTAAAATACCGATCCAAACTACTAAATACATGTAATTCAAGATCACTATGACGTCTCTTTAATTCCTCATAAATACGTGGCATATAGATGAGTCCCCTATCGGGGGCTGACGTATAAATTAAACGCTTAGGCAATCTGGTCTCAGACCCTAAAAAATAATCAGGATGAATTCCATTGTTAACAACCCATGTTTTATTTTTAGGAAAACCAGAAGCATTACATAAAGTATCTACATGCCATTGACTCAAAAGAAACAACCCATCTAATCTCTGAACAATTCTTTTATCCCCAATTCCATAGGTTTTTAATGATTTATAGGCATCTGACATCCATAAAAAGCATTTTTTTGATTTCCAGTCTTTAAACAGTTCAAGCAGACCACGAATAACAATGACTGCATCAAACTGTTCAATATTTACAAATTCTTTGATAGAGATGTATTGAGGCCCTTCCTGTGTAGGTGGAAGTTCTGTCTCTTGGTAAATATAAACATCATGACCCATTTTACTAAGTTGTTCACTTACACGAATAATTGCCGTTTCAGTTCCCCCTAAAGGTCTATGTTCTAGCATTGTCGCATAAAAAGGAGCGCAACGAATAGGTACAAAAAGTATTTTTAACGGTTTCGGCATAAAATGGTATTTCTTCTTTTTCTTTCTAGAGCAGCAATAATCATACGATCGATCAACTCCTGTCCGTTAACTCCATTCACTTCACAAATTTTTGGATAAAGACTGATAGGAGTAAATCCTGGGATGGGATTAATTTCATTTAACCAAAATTTTTGATCAGCATCCAGAAAAAAATCAACGCGCGCCATTCCAGATCCTTCCACTGCTTTATAAGCAGCTAAAGCGAGTTCCATTCCTTCTTGAATTTTATCTTTAGAAAGATCTGCCTTAGGATTCGCTCTCATGCCTTTAGGGCCATACTTAGCATCGAAATCATAAACTTTCCCGTCAGCTTGAATTTCACCAGGCGGAAAAACAATAGGTTTTTCATTTCCTAACACCGCAAATTCAATTTCACGATGATCCTTTAACCCTTGCTCCACGATTATTTTATAATCAAAATGAAAGGCCTTCTCGATGGCAACTTGAAGTTCTAAGAAATGCTCGACTCTCTGCACGCCAATAGTTGAACCTAAATGAACAGGCTTTACATAAAGAGGATAGGAAATTTTTTGTTCTATATGTTCCAGAAATACTTGGGGATTTTCCTTCCAATGGAGATGATGAATTTCCACAAAAGGCAAAGTCGATATGCCATGCGCATGCATAAGATATTTAGTTAAGGCCTTATCCATACTCACTGATGCTGTCGTGTGATCCGGACCAATGTAGGGTTTCCCTAAAATATCAAAAAAACCTTGAATAGTGCCATCTTCCCCATAAGGTCCATGAAACACAGGAATAAAGATGTCACATGCTAGAAGATCATGCATAACTGCTGCATCTATTACAGCCTGTGTCTTAATAGATCCTGGCTCGTTTAAATCCTGTTTTAAACGTTGCATACTGTCATAACCAGAAATCCAATGCCCTTGCTTAGTAATTCCAAAATGATGGACATCATAAAGATCTGCTGAAACACAATTACAAATATGATTTGCAGAAAGAAAGGTTATTTCATGCTCGGTTGATCTGCCGCCAAATACTATGCCTACCTTAAGCTTGTTAGGAGCTTTCTTTTTGAAAAGCTCCATTAACTCTGAGGATAGTTTAGTAATATCACCAGCTCCTATAGAAACGACCACATCATGCGCACGAACAATTGGTTGTATCTGTAAAGCTAAATCTTTTCTGGACGTGTAATGGCATTTTTTAAGTCCATCCGACTCGATTTCTTTTATAATTGAATGGGTATTCACACCATGAATAGGAGCTTCTCCCGCTGAATAAATTTCAGTCACAAATAGCTCATCAGCGTCTTCAAAAATTCCTTTAAAAGTTCCTAAACACTCTTTGGTTCTAGAGTACCGATGCGGTTGGAACGCAACAATCAAGCGACGGCCATTCAAAGCGCGACGTATACCAGCTAAAGTTGTTTTAATTTCGGTCGGATGATGGGCATAATCGTCTATAAACAAAATCTTATGAATTTCTCCTTTTTGTTCACATCGACGCATCACTCCCTTAAAGGAGCGAAAAGCCTTACGAATAGATTCTTCTGAAATTCCTAAACTTAGAGCCAACCCCCATACCGCTGCACCATTTAAAGCATTATGCCGACCAATTTGAGCTAATTGAATATCTTTGTAAAGATGCCCCTTAAATCGAATATCAAACTTTATGCTCCAATCTTTTTGAGTGTAATGGCTGACCTGAAGCTGACAGTGTTCATTAAACCCATAGCTCACTCCCGCTGGGCTTAACTTTCTTAAATTTTCATCATCTCCACACCAGAAGAGTTGCTCTTTATTTTGGATCTGGTTAACAAATTGTTGAAAAGCCTGTATGAGCTGCACCATACTGCCATAGTGAGTCACATGATCAGAATCTATATTCGTCACAATACTGCCGTAGGAAGAGTATTTAAGAAAAGTTCCATCACTCTCATCGGCTTCTGCCACAAAGTATTCACCATGCCCATATTCTGCATTCGTCTTTAATTGAGGAATAATACCTCCTACAGCATAACCAGGATCTTTACCTGCTTGCCTTAAAACCCATGTTAAAAGAGCAGAGGTTGTGGTTTTACCATGCGTCCCTGCAACGGTCAGGGTTTTATAATCTTGCATAAGATGCAATAGTAAATCCGAGCGGTGCATTAATGAGGCATTTTTCTTTTGGGCAGCAAGAAGTTCAGGGTTATCTTTTTTTATATCTGAGCTGTAAATGACAGTGGAGTGATCCGGCACATTTTCTTCCGCATGACCAAAATATATTTTTGCTCCAGCGTGAGATAAGCCTTCCGTCACATAACTGGGATGTAAGTCGCTTCCAGAAATGGCAGCGTCTTTTTTAAGGAGAATGCGGGCTAACCCACTCATTCCGATACCGCCAATACCAATAAAATGAAATTGTTCTTTTTTGCTCATACTTGATCACTATTTTTCCTTAACTTAAGTACGTCTTTGATAAACTGAACCTAGATGGAGAATAATTTCATAATACGAGTGAGAAAAAGACTGTTTCGATGCATCACTCCATCAACATCTATTAAAAATGAAAATTCCAAAAAACCCAATCAAAATCCATCCTCTGCTTCATTTTTTTATGGGTATACCTGATTTGTCCTGATGTACCTGTTAATTCAAAAGAAATAGTTTAAGAGATTGTTATGCGAAACCCCTCTCTATTAAAGTGCATTAGCGGAACGCTAGTCTGGTTTAAAGAACAATAAATGAAGTTAAGTTGAGAAAAAAGATAGATGGAAAACCGAGAGGGACTCAAAATTAGGTCTTGAGGCTCTTTCGGTATAGATATTATATATTATTTTGAGCTTCGCTCTTCAATGCAATAGTTGCCAGCTGCACGGCTGTCTCATAACTCGTGCTGTAGGTATGTTTATTATTCGTTCTCTCAAGTTTAGCTTTGAAATCCAATAACGCTTGCCTATGTTCTATGATTGAATCGCGATTTAAACCTACATCTTTTATGAGAAGATGAATCAATGAGGTCCTGATATTCGCAAGAAAATATTCATGATCTTCCATTTTGCTACAGTCATTTTCGAGCAAGTAACTACGAATTTGAAAGGCTTTTTGAAAGTCTTCTAAACATTGAATTTGTTTAGTCTTTTTTTCTTCATCAGAATCGAGTTTATCGATTGTTCTAAAATTTAATAGACCTAATTGATTATGAATCTTAGATATTATCGCAATTTTTGGAAAACTGTATTGTTGAAAATTTTCTGGATTTAAGTGCTGAATCAACGCCGCATAAGCTTGCATTTTTTTCATCAAGTCAGCTCCACTTAGATCTTGTAAAAAACCACAGCGATTGTATTGATAATCAAAAAATTTATCTTGATCTGCTTCACTATGGCCAGTTATAGCTGCTAAATAGGAGTCGAGCGTTACATGCAAAGCTAAATATTCCGTTTTTCGAAGAGATTCAATATTTTGGTATGAATAAGCCAGGACTCTTAAAGTATTTTCTAACGACTCTTTTAAATAATTTTCTTGGGCTTTTTGATACAGCACATGTGGATCTGTGTTGAGTGATACAACATAGGCGAACAACGCCCCCTCAGAATCCTTCTCAATACCCTGATCGGCTATTAAAGATTCTATATTTGGGGCTTTTGTCCAGTCGTTGGGAAAAGAGTTTGTGAATAAACCAAGAGATTGAAGCTGTAGACAAAGAGAAAGTTCCATCAGTCTTGCACTCTTACGAAAACCTTCCTCTTCATCTTCAGGGTTACTCATCTGGGCATAGCACGTTTTATTTGCATACTTGTAAAATAGGTCGTAAAGCAAATGTTCATGGTCTTTTGAAAACTGTCCTATCGATAATGCCTGCAAATCCTTAAAAGCAGAGTTATAAAGTCCTCGTTTAGCGTCTATATATTCGGTTTGATCTCCTTCTGCAATTTTGTCTTGGGGTCTAAAAAATGAATTTTGGAGAAATGGATTTTTGTTGTCGATAGTATGCAAATTTACTGACATATAACACCTCAAATAAAAATTAAAATTATATAATTACATAATACATAAAATTAGTCAACTCAACAAAAACACAAATTAATCAATCAATTAATTGATCACATCTCATAAAAGGATCCAAGCAAAAATTATATAATTAAAACACAGCTTATATTTTGAAAATAAATAATTAGCAAACAATCGATTTTAGCCCATTCTCCTTCCCACAACAAACCTGGGCATGGCCGAACTTAACAACAGGAAAAAAAGAGGAGATGAAGGGACCTCTTTAGATATATCTGGGAAAGATTTTTTTAATCGGCAATCTCAGACAACTAATTAGGGAACAATCAAGGATTAAATATAGACACTTTCCAACACTAAATCGCAAAAATTGCGTGTTCGATTTTTTAATTTATATTCATGAATTGCTTGCCCCATCAATTGGCGTTTTTCTTGAGAAAAAGAATTTATAGCGTCTGCTAATATTTTGGGCGTTAAATCAATCTCTCTATATTTAATCGCTCCTCCAACATCTTTAACCAAAAAATCCGCATTTGTGTCCTGATGATTATCGGTCGCATATGGAAAAGGAATTAAAATGCCAGGCACTTCAAATTCCATTTGCTCAGCTATCGTTCCTGCGCCCGCTCTTGCAATCGAGAAATCAGTAGCCATCCAAGCCAAATCCATTCGATTTTCAAAGGGTTTCACACAAGCTTTAATCCCCGCCTTACTATAAGCTGCGCGAATAAGGGAATTCAAAGATGAATCCCCCACAATATGGATAATTTGCAAGGATTGATGTAGAGAAGATAAGTGGTTAGTCATGGCATGACAGACAAGATGATTCAAATGAACCGCACCTTGAGAGCCCCCAAAAACTAACAATGTGAGCCTGCTGTCATCTAATTCAAAATATTGTAGTGCTTCTTTTTTTGAACAAGCCCCTTTCTTATATCCAGGTCTTAACGGTAATCCTACCTCATAGGACTTGCCCTGTAATTTAGTAGCTGTCGAAGGAAAATGAATCCCCACTGATTGTGCATATTTGGATAGCAAACGATTCACTTTCCCTGGCACACTATTAGCCTCATGAAGAATAAAAGGAACTTTTTTTAATTTAGCTGCTACCAAAATGGGTAAGGTATAATAACTTCCAAATCCTACAATTAAGTCGGGTTTATAATCTTTTAAAATTTTGAAACTTTGCCTAATTCCCCAAGCAATCTTACTGCCGGATTTGATCAGGCTCCAGGGGGTCTTCTTCTTAAATGTAGCACAAGAAATGGACTGATGAGCAAAAGTATCTTTTTCAAAATAGGGATTAACACCTAAATTTCCCCCTACATACAAAAGCTCGACTTGATGATTTAAGGAAAGCTGCTTACCCAAAGCGATAGCGGGAAAGACGTGACCTCCAGTTCCACCTGCTGTAATAATGATTTTTTTTTTCATAATAAAGTTCCTACAAACATTCGTGTGCGATTTAAGCGGGCTACATAGAGTTCATGATCGTGTTTTTTCCCCAAGAGGGATGGCAAGCTCTTTCGAGATATTTAAAACGATACTCAAACCAATAATGTTCGCCATCAAAGAACTCCCCCCTTGACTAAACCACGGAAGGTTCAATCCCGTGCTAGGTAGTAAACCTGAGACGACTCCTAAATTCAAAAAGGCTTGAAAGGTAATTAAAAAGGTAATCGAAGCAGCAAAATAAAACCCTTCTAAACTATTGCTAGAACTCGCAATATAAAACCCTAAGCAAGAAATAGCCAGATACAAAAGGATTAATGTACAAATACCAAAAAAACCAAACTCTTCAGCATAGATAGCAGCTATATAGTCATTTTGAGCTTCAGGCAGGTAGCTAAGTTTTTGCAAACTATTTCCAGGCCCTCTACCTATAAAACCTCCTGCCCCCGCAGCAATTTTGGCTTGATAAGGCTGATGCCCTTTACCTTTTAAATCTAATTCAGGATTTAAATAAACCTTTAAACGTGCTGACACATAGGAAAGATTATAGGCAAAAACCCCTCCTAAAAGCACACAGCAAAGAAGAGGCAAGGCCCAATATTTAAAACTAATGCGCATTAGGAGGCAAAGCACTAAGACAGACATTCCTATAACGGCTGTGGTTCCATTATTTGGTTCAACCAAAACTAAACACATAGGAATCGCAATCGTTCCCACCAATTTTAGAAAATCTAACAACGTAAATAATTTGTTTGAAAAACTGGTATAGCGATGAATAAAATAGGCAGGAACGATGTATTTTACAAACTCAGAGGGTTGTAGGGAAAGACCTAAAATAGATAACCAACGTCTAGATCCGTTGACTTCTCTGCCTACTCCTGGGATTAAAGTGAGTACAAGGAGGATTGTAAAAAAAGTTAATAAATGGGGACTATACCTCAAAATATTTTTGTAACCGCATTTCCAAACCAAGATAGCTAATAGGAACCCCATAGAGCCGTATAATAATTGTCTAAGTATGGCTTGATGCGTGCTTTTATGCAGATCAAGATCTAAAACTTCTGCTGATGTTGTACTATAAATCATGACCAAGCCTAATGCGAATATGATAAAGAAACAGAGAACTAGGGCATAGGACACGGGATGATAGAGAGTTTTGGAGGTGTTCATTTATATTACGAGAAGCTTGTATCAATAAGAGAGAATGAGCTCTCTTATTGATGTATTTGAAATTTATTTTACACGAATCTTGTCGCCTACTTTTAGATTCCTAGCTTTCTCTTCGTCTAAATCATTCATTTTTAGAAGATCATCAAATTTAACATGAAACTGCTTCGCAATTTTCCAGGGATTATCACCACTCTTAATCGTATATAATTCTGGCTCTGTAGAGGAAGCAACAGCTTGGATTTCTGTATTAGAGTCTTGGGTTTTCTCAACGATAGGGATTTGAGATTTTTTTGTACCCACAGGAACTTTCAATACCTGTCCTACACTCAGTCGATTACTTGTGAGATTGTTAGCTTTTTTTATCGCTTCCACAGTTGTATTATTTGCGCGAGCAATTCTTTCTAATGCATCGCCTTTTTTAACTGTTACGTCTACGTATTGCGGAGTTTTGGTAGATGGTGGGGGTTCTGGATTTTGTGGAGGAGTTGTGGTTATTGGGGGCGGCAACTCAATAGGTTCTTTATCAATGGGTTCGTGCTCTTCATCCACAAGAATGAGTTGAGGGTTTTCAGCATATTGCTTAAGAGCATTATCAATTTCATCGCCAGTCTGCCCCGCATCAGCTATGGAACTTGTAGGAGGAACCTTTGCGACGTCTCGTAAAGAGCTAGGTTGCTCAGTCACATCTACGATCAGCTTTGAAGTATCGGAACTATAGTCTTCGTTGTTAATTGCCATCACAAAGAGGATGGCAAGAAGACCTGCATTTAAAAGAACTGCGATAATAATTGTATCTCTACGATTCATTGTTTGAACCTCTTAGTGTGTAAACTTTAATGCTCTTCTAAGGCATTCACAATGCGCTTAAATTCTTCTCCGCGATGAGCATAGTCGCGGAACATGTCAAAACTAGAACAGCCTGGCGATAATAATACAACTTGCCCAGGTTTTGCAAGAGTTGTAGCCACTTTTATTGCAGATTCAAGGCTATCACACTCTTCCACAGGCAATTGCTGTGAAAGATCATTTTTAATTTTATTCGAAGCTTGCCCAATAACAAAAACACATTTGACTCGTCCAGCAAAAGCTTGAATCCAAGGGGTGTAAGCAGCACCTTTATCCACTCCACCTGCAATTAAAAGAATATCTCCTTTTAATGTATTTACAGCACGAATCACGGCATCTATATTTGTTCCTTTGCTGTCATCATAGTACGCAACATCCTTAAAAGAACGCACAAATTCCAGTCGATGTGAGGGTTTCTTAAATGAAGCTAAGGCTTCTAAAAATTGCTCTGATGAAATCCCCCTCTCTTTGCACAATGCATAAGCTGCAAGCATATTTTCCACGTCATGACTTTTCAACCCTATATATTCTTCAGGTAGATTAAATTCTTTCTGCCCGTTCAAATACACCCCATCTCTATCTACATATATCGTGCTAGAACTCTCATACCCATAAGTATGTGCCTGTACACCCTCTAGAAGATCTTCATACTCCTGGTACGTATTTTCAAAAAGATATAAGTTCGCTGCAGGTTTCAGACATTTCTGCAGATTAAATTTTGCCCGTGCATACGCACGCATGTCCGCATATCGATCCAGATGGTCAGGTGTAATATTCAGGATCACACCTGTATCGACCACCCTTTTGTGCATGGTTTCTAACTGAAATGAGCTTAGCTCTACGACCAAAATATTTCCCTCTAAACCAAATTCAGAAGAGTCTAATTCAGCAGTCAGAGGAACTCCCACATTTCCTAATGCACATGCCGGTTGACCGCAATAATTCAAAATATGGGTAATTAAAAGAGTGGTAGTTGTTTTACCATTAGTCCCCGTAACTGCTAAAAAAGGCTGATCAATGAATCGACAGGCAAGCTCTACTTCGCCAATGATCTCAATGTGCTCTTGCTTTGCTCGCATATAATAAGGATTAGAGTGCGGGACGCCAGGGGAGACAACGACTAGATCAAAAATTTTAAAATTTAGTTGTTCAGATTCATAATGTGTCTTCAAACCTTGATTCTTTAAATCTATAATCTCAGGATGACGATCCAACAATTCACTATTATGATCGACAGCGTAAACTATTGCATGTCGGTTGAGTAAAAATTTTGCGGCTGCCCTTCCACTAATCCCTAAACCAATAACTAAAACATGTTTTTTTGAGAGATCTGTCATAATTTTTCCGAAGTTCTTATTGAAATTTGAGTGATGCGATTCCTAAAATACCTAGAAGCAGTCCTATGATCCAAAAACGAATTACGACTTTTGTTTCTGCCCATCCCATGTATTCAAAATGATGGTGCAGTGGAGCGCAAAGAAATACACGTTTTTTATTTCGATACTTATAGCTTAACACTTGAATGATTACAGATAAGGCCTCGGCCACGAAAATCCCCCCCACAATGGCTAATAAGAGTTCCTTTTTCAAAAGTACTGCGGCTACGCCAATGATCCCTCCCAGCGCTAGGGATCCCGTATCTCCCATGAAAACTTGAGCGGGATGACTATTATACCATAAAAACCCCAGGCAGGCCCCTATCAAGGCACTTAAATAAATGGCGATTTCTCCGCTTCCCTCGATGTAGAGGATGTTTAAGTATCCAGCTATATCTATATGATTGGAAACAAACGCAATAAATGCTAAGCAACCTGCTACAATAATTAAACATCCCGCAGCTAAACCATCGAGTCCGTCTGTCAAATTCGCCGCATTAGAAGAACCTGTAATAACAAACATCATAAAAAAAGCTGCTAGAAGAGACAAGGCTCCAGACAGAGCCAACCAATGATCTTTAATAAATGGTACATAAATACGCGTCGCATAGTCATGAGTGGAAATCACAGTAGGTGTTGAGGGCTCAGAATGCTCTTGTTTAGTCACAAAAGGTCCCCAGTTTAATTTACCAGTATTTTCCTCTTTAACAACCGGGGGTTTGAACCAATCCCCCATTTGAATCGATTCAGCAACAGAGGGGACTAGAAGATAGGTGGCGATCAAAGCAGATAAGGTGAATTGAAAAAATAGTTTCTTTTTTCCTGTCATTCCCTTCGGATTTTTATACTTTAATTTTAAATAATCATCATACCCTCCCACAAATCCCAACCAAAGTGTGGTGAGTAGGAGGATCAATGTAAATACGTGCGTTAAATCCATCCAAAGAAACATCGAGATTAACATCGAAAAGAGAATGAGTACGCCCCCCATCGTAGGTGTATCTTTTTTCTTCTCATGCAATTGGCCCAATAAAGGACAATCTTCAACACGAATAGTTTGTCCTATTTTTAGCTCATATAATTTCTTTATAAAACGAGGTCCTAAAAAAATACTAATAACGAGTGAAGTCACTGCTGCTAGCATCATGCGGGTTGAATAGTAAGTGAAGACGGCAGGAACTTTCATTCCAAGAGAGTATTTAATCCAATCCACCAGAAAAAGCATCATTTCGAGGTCATCTCCAATTCATCGATCAATTTTGATATTTGCGTCCCTCTTGAACCTTTGATCAACACCACATCATCTGCTCTTAAATGGGCCTTTAATAACTTCACCACTTCCTCCCGTTGATCACTCCACCACACGGGACGTTTTTGCACTATCCAACTATCTGCAATAAACTTAGCTTCACTTCCATAGCAAAACAGCATATCCACATACTTTAATGCGTATTCTCCAATTTCTTTATGAGAATTTTCAGAAAACGCTCCAAGCTCAAGCATATCTGCCAATACAGCTATTTTACGACCCTTTTCTAAAGGTTGTGGTAAATTTTCTAAAGCCACTTTTACAGAAGCAGGTGAAGCATTGTATGAATCATTAATGAATTTTATACCTGCAGAATCGATGATTTGCCATCTTAATTCAGGAAGCTTAAGCCTTGACATCCCTTGTGATATCTCTTGCCAATTTAAACCAAAATATCTTGCACAACTAACGGCTGCTAAAAAGTTCACTTGATTATGTTTTCCAGGTAAAGGAAAAGAGCCAAGATTATGTATTTCTGATTGAAACTTCACAGCGAAATCGGAATTACTCGCATGAATTGTATAATTAGCTAAGGGATGATCCAGTGCAAATGAAACTTTTTGGCAGGATCCAATCGAAGAATTTTCTGAATAATTCACAATTTCTCGATTCAAAATTCCTAATTTTGTGTGGGGATGTTCTAAAATTTCAGCTTTGGCTCGACCTATTAAATCTAGCGATGAAAAGTTACAAGCATGTACAAGGGCTACAGAGACAAGAATAGCACATTCAGGTGGGGCTATGTGAATTAATTTTCTGATTTGCCCAGCATGAGTCATCCCCATTTCTAAAACCACTATTTCTTCCTCTCCTGTGGTATGATTGAGAATTGCTAAAGGAACTCCAATTTGCGAATTACTATTTCCCGGAGAAAATCCTACCCGATATTTTTGTTTAAGCAAGGTAACAACAAAATCTTTAGTGGTTGTTTTACCCACGGACCCGGTGACACCGACTACACGAACTTTCGAAGATGCAAGTACATTTTTAGCTAAATTTTGTAGAGACTCCAACGGCTCATCTACAAATAAAAGGGTCATGCCATAATCAGGTCCTTGATATCCTTTTTTTACAACTACAGCAGAAGAACCTTTGGCTGCTATATCCGAAAGATAATGATGACCATCTGTTTTGGCTCCAGCTAAAGCAAAAAACAAATTTTCCCTTTGGTGTAAGCGACTATCGACACTAACACCTGAAAATTTCATTTTGCAATCTGTTTTTATTCCCAACCAAGGGGCTGCATCTTGAATATTAATTTTGCGCATAAAAAAATGGGGGTTGAAAAGAACAGCTTATGAATAACAAGCTTTTCAAACAAGGAAAAACACTGGCGTAATTAAGATACATGTAAAGCAGGTATGAAGAAAAGAGTGGAGCAGCGTCTGCCGGATATTTCGAATAATAAGGGTCTCTATACTACAAAGTTAGGTAGATACTCTTCCGGGGGTTTTGGAAGAATTGCCAAAAAATGGCCAGGATATAGGGCGATTCTGACAGTGTGATTGAAATCAGGCGAGATGAGGATTTGATCATCCCCATACCAAAAATTATCCACATCCGTAAAGTCTACTTCATCACTATAAGGACCTACTTCTACCTTCCAAATGTTCACATGATAAATTTCCCCTAAAATTTCCCCTTCCAATTCTACGCTTCCCCAAGAAGGTAACTCTCCATTAGAACCATCATGTAAAAGTTGTTCTTTCCATTCTTCGAACGTTTCGGGCCCCGCATATTTTTTTCGTAATTCATCCTCTTTCGTCGCATCTGCTTCTTGCATATACTGGTGCACAGCTTTTCTTAAATCACTAATAGTAATTTTTTTAGATAAAACAGAAGATAAGCTTTGAGCAAATGCATCCCAAAAACAATTTCCATCATCTTGGGTGCAATGAAGCGCATGATCAGGCATGATTTCTTTAATTTTATTTCTAAGGATGACTAAGCTATAATAAGTTCTCTCTGAAACACCTTCGCCCCTATTCTTTTTTAATTCTGGAATATACTCTCGCCTAGCAGAATCCTTTTCTTCAATTTTTTCTGCACTGCTGCTTGAGGGGGGGCTTTCAGATAGAGAAGCTAGCTCTTCGGATTGGGGATCAAAAGGTTTTGGGTTTTCATTTTCTGCACTTTTTTTAGAAGGGATTGAGGATGGGACTATAGGGGATGTGGCTATCAGTGAGGGGGCTAATTTATTAACTTTAGGGATAGGAGATTCTGGACTCTCTTTTTCTTCAATTTTTTTAAACCGGCCAACTAATAATCTAAAAACGGCAGGACTTGCCAAAAAAAGGGTAAAAAGACCCGAAAGAGCTGTAATTATCAATATTCCAACTTTATGCTCTTTATTTTTTAATTGATTAAATTGCTGAATGTAATCTTTTTCAGGAAAAGACACTTTAAAATAATTTGTTATTTTCATAACAATAATGCAATTAAATTTATTCAATATTATTATATCATATTAATCAATTATCTCCTACCGAGGCACATTAATTTCTGAAATAAACGAGTGGATAAAAACTAAAAGACTGAAACGTCACAGAGGTTCTATAAGGTCTTCACCTTCAATAGCTATAGTATCTGCCTCAAGGACCCATCCTCCCCCCAGAGCTTTATAAATGTCTATTAAGGTTAGATAGGCTGCACTTCTGGACTCTACGAGATTTAACTGAGAGGAAAATAAATTCCTCTGCGCATCTAAGACGTTTAAATAATCGACTTGACCATTATCATATTCTAACTGAGCAAGATAGAGATATTTCTCTAAAGCTTTTACTTGGTCTTTTTGTATTTCCAACAGTTCTAATGTTTTAGTATGTGCGATTAAAGCATCATCAACTTCTTTAAAAGCTGTTTGTATGGTGCTGAAATAACTATATAATGCCTCTTGTTCTCTGGCATTAGCAATTTCTAACTGGCCGACATAAAATCCTCCATTAAAAATGGGCTGAGCGATGGTCGCCCCAAATTGCCAAGCTCGAGCAGATCCTCTAAAGAGCTTATTGAGTTCAAAGCTCTCATTGCCATAGAAACCTGTAAGGGAAATCACAGGAAAAAAATTCGCTTTTGCGACCCCCACATTAGAATGGGCTGCTATTAAATTTAATTCAGCTTCCATGACATCTGGGCGTTGCTCTAAAATGCTAGAAGGGATACCAGCTGGAACGCAAGGTGGTTGATGTAACTGTACAAGCATTTTACCTCTCTGAATATCTCCAGGATTACGTCCTAAAAGAATGCTTAATAAATTCTCTTGCTGGGCGACTTTAATTTCTAATTCTTTTACTTGAATTCCGGCTGAATCCATTTCAGAACGAGCTTGTTCCACAGGTAATTCTGAAATAGCTCCTCCTAGAAAACGATCTGTCATTAACTGAAGCGATTGTTGAAAAGATTTTAAAGTCGCTTGAGCGACTTGTAGCTGTTCATCGTACTGACGCAACATCAGGTAGCTAGCAGCCACAGAACTTACTAACGTTAGAACGACTGTACGCCTCGCTTGAATTTGCGCAAGATATTGGGCTAAAGCTGCATCAGAAGCTGCATAAAGGCGACCCCAAATATCTAATTCATAGGCACATGACAAAAGTAACGCAAAGTTATTCATCAGACGGAGCTTTTCCGTAAGACCTATATTTCCCTGCAGCGACAGTTCTTGTCGATCAGCCGAACCGTTTCCATAAATTTGAGGGAATAATTGAGCATAATATAGACGAAATTGGCCATAAAATTGATCTACCGTAGCTAACGCCACTTTTAAGTCATTATTATTTTCTAATGCTTCTAGTATATAACTATTTAAAAGGGGATCTCCTAATTCCTCCCACCAACGCACATTAGCGAAACAACAAGCTTCTGGAGTAGACATACGCCATTTTTCTGGGATATCAATACGGGGTCTTGTGTAGTTTGGTCTAAAGAAACACGACGAACTTAAGCACAGGCATAAGATAAATAAAAATATTCTACCCATCATTGTTTCCTTTGTCCGATGTCCCATCAATAGGAGAATTGCTTCTCCATTTCCAGTGCGCAAGGTCTTCTAATAATTTATAAAAAAACGGGACAAAAAATATTGCTAGGAAAGTGGCCGTGATCATCCCTCCCATTACGCCTGTGCCTACAGAATTTCTACTGGCAGCTCCCGCACCTTGTGCTGTAATTAAGGGTACAACACCCAAAATAAATGTTAACGAAGTCATCATAATTGCTCTTAAACGAGATTTGCCTGCTTCAAGAGCGGCCTCAGCAAAGGAGAGGCCTTCTTCATGCTTCAATACAGCAAATTCAACGATTAAAATTGCATTTTTAGCAGAAAGTGCAATGAGGGTGATTAAACCAATTTGAAAGTATACATCATTCGTCATCTCCCGAAACCAAACAGCTAGTAGAGCACCCAAAATTCCAAAAGGTACGGCCATAAGAATAGAAAAAGGCAAAGACCATTTTTCATATAAAGCTGCTAAAATTAAGAAGATCATAAAAATTCCGGCAGCCATCACTTTTGGTCCTGTTCCCGCCATCTTTTTTTCTTGGTATGACTGTCCTCCCCATGAATAAGTCATTCCTTGGGGTAAGATTTCTTTCGCTATTTCCTCCATGGCCTGCATCGCTTGACCTGAACTAAAACCTGCCGCTGAATTTCCATTGACACGGGCCGCATTAAAACTATTAAACCGGCTAATCAATGAAGGACCTTTCGTATTACGAATGCTAATTAAAGATTTTAAAGGTACCATGCTGCCAGTTAGAGAGCGTACATAGATATTTCCTATCTGTTCAGGAGCACTGCGGTAAACATCTTCTGCTTGAACATATACATTATAAACCCGCCCAAATTTATTAAAGTTATTAACGTAAAAAGACCCTATCATCGCTTGCAAGGTTTGATAGACATCTTTAATAGGAATAGCCATGCTCCGAGACTTTTCTCGATCATACGAAAGAAAGAATTGTTTAGAATTCGCATCTATATTCGTGCTAACTCCGGATAATGCTGGATGTTTGTTAGCTTTGGCCACTAATTCTTTTGTATACCTTTCCAGATCATCAATCGTACCTGTCCCCCTGGACTGCACCCAAAATTCAAAACCTCCCACAGTCCCAATACCTTGTATTGCGGGAGGATTGAAAGCCATGACTAGAGCTTCTTGAATTTTTGAATACTCACTTCTTAACCTATCCAGAATAGATTTGGCTGAGTCTTGTACAGCAGATCTTTTATCCCAATCTTTGAAAACCACAAAGTAGCTGGCTTGATTGTTACGATTTAGCCCATCTAATAATCCAAAACCATCTAAGCTGATTAAATCTTTAACAGCAGGCTCCCGCATCGTCAGTTCGTCCACCTGATTCGTGACCGCATCTACTCTCCTTAAGCTAGCTCCATCAGGTAAAACTCCAACAGCCATTATATATCCTTGATCTTCATCGGGCACAAAACTAGAAGGAACAATGCGAAATAATACAATGACTAAAAGACACACTCCTGCAAATAGACTAATGGCCAGCCAGCGATGATCAATTAAAAGACGCGCAACTTTGACATACCCTTTGCCAAATTTTTCAAAAATCTCATTAAATTTAAGAGTGAATTTAGATTCTTCTCTTCGCTGTTTGAGAAGGACAGCTGCCAAGGCTGGACTTAAGGTAAGTGCAACAATGCCAGAAATCACCACGGAAATGGTAATGGTAATGGCAAATTGTCGGTATAATTGACCTGCAATGCCACCCAAAAATGCGACAGGAATAAAGACAGCGCAAAGGACAAATACAATCGCAATCACTGGCCCTGAGACTTCGCTCATCGCTTTTTTTGCAGCCTCATTAGCAGACAATCTGAGCGCACGCATATTGTGTTCAACATTTTCAATCACCACGATCGCATCATCCACCACAATTCCGATGGCTAAGACCATAGCAAAAAGTGTTAAAGTGTTGATCGAGTACCCTAAGGCAATCATTCCTCCAAAAGCACCCACAATAGACACTAACATAGCAATCATTGGAATCAGGGTTGCCCGAAGATTTTGTAAGAAAAACAAGACGACTAAAACCACTAAAAAGCCTGCCTCCACGATTGTTTTCATTACTTCATGGATCGAGGCTTTAACGAACTTTGTGGTATCATAGGGAATACTATACTCGATGCCTTGAGGAAAATTTTTACTCAAATCCTGCATTTTAGCTTTAACGGCCTCTGCGACATCCAAAGCATTGGCTCCAAATTGCTGATAAATAGCAATGGCAGTCATCGATTTATTATTAAGTTTCGCATTCACATCATAATTGGCCGCCCCCAATTCAACGTTAGCGACATCTTTTACAAAAACCATGGACCCATCAGGATTAGCACGAATAATAATATTTTCAAACTCCTCGGGGGTGGACAAGCGGCCTGTCGCTAACATGGGTAGCGTTAACTCAATGGGTAATGAATTGGGATTTCCACCAATCATCCCTGCAGGAACTTGGCTATTTTGTTCCCTAATCGCCTCAATAATATCTGTAGCAGTTATCTCTAGCTGGGCCATCCGATCTGGTTTTAACCAAATTCTCATCGCATAATCCCTTGCTCCAATGATACTCACCTGGCTGATTCCTGGAATGAGTTGTAACTCCGTCACCACATTAATAGACGCATAATTACTCATAAAGATGTCGTCATAACGTCCATCAGGAGATTGCATCGATACAAATAAAAGAATATTAGGTGTTTGCTTTTGTACGACAACGCCCTGTCTTTGAACTTCTTCTGGAAGTTGTGCCAAGACTTGACTAACGTTGTTATTCACATCAATTTGGGCTTTCTCCGGACTGGATCCAATATCAAAATATACGTTTAAAAGATAATTACCAGAGGATGAATTTTGCGAATACATATAGATCATATTTTCTACCCCGTTAATCTGCTGCTCGAGGGGTGCGGCCACAGTGTCAGAAATTGTTTGAGCGCTGGCGCCTGCATAGTAAGTGGAGACCTGAATCAAAGGAGGAGTGATATTTGGGTATTGCTCGATGGGTAGATTGATTAATGAGACAAGACCTACAAAAGCAATCACAATAGAAAGAACGCTGGCAAAAATGGGGCGGTCAATAAAAAAATTTGAAATCATAGATTTTAAGGTTCGCTTTCAGGGGTGACAGTCAAAGAAGAAAGATCTGTTTGTATGGGAATTTCCTTTGTAATTTTAACTGGCACGTTTTGTCCTACTTTATTGATACCGTCTACGACAACCAACTCCCCTTCCTTTAACCCCTCAGTGATAATCCAATAATCTCCATACCAGTCACCCACTTCTACGTTTTGAATGGCCGCCTTTCCTTCCCTTACCACGTAGACATACATACCATTTTTTCCTTCTAACAAAGCTTTTTGGGGAATGTAAATGGCGTCAGGTCTAACAGCCCCATAAACATTGACACGTAAAAATTGACCAGGTCGAATGACAGTGTGTGGATTGGTAAACTGAGCTCTTAAAGAAAGAGTGCCAGTTCTTTGGTTATAAGTGGGCGAGGCAAAATTCACCACGCCTTTTTCTGGATAAATGCTCCCATCGGCTAAAACAACTTCGACTTGGTATTGATCATCTTTAGGTAAAATGACCGTATGTTTTTTTACTTCACTATCCATTTTTAAAATTTCATTTTCAGAAATACTAAAATAGACCCAAATAGGGTTTAAGGTTTCGACCGAAGTCATCAAATTATTGGGACCAGGAGAGATGAGTGCTCCTTCTCGAAAATTGGATTTTCCTGCAAGGCCATCGATAGGAGAGTTCAATACAGTGTAACTCAAATTAATTTCGGCGGAATCTAAATTCGCTTTCGCCACTTGCACGCTAGCTTCAGAAGCTAGTAAGCTTGCGGTGGCATCGTCTAGATCTTTTTTACTTGCAGCATTTTTTTGATACAAAGGTGTCAAGCGATTGACCGCTTGTTGAGCGTTCCACAGCAAAGCTTTTTCTCTTGCCAATGATCCTTTGGCCTGTTCTACATTAGCTATGAAAGGTCTTTGATCTAATTTAAATAAAAGATCACCCGCTTTTACATGAGAGCCTTCGACATAAGCAATCTCCTCTAAATACCCTTCCACTCTAGCTCTTATTTCCACTGGATGCGAACTTTCTGCGTAACCTACAGATTGATAAACTAAAGGAATTGTATTTTTTTTGACACTCACGACTGAGATTTCAACAGGAGATATAGGAGGGGGGGCTTCTGTTTTTCTACACGATGATAATACATATAAAAGGCTTATAGCTAAAAAAAATTTGGGATAGGAGCTGAACGTCATAGTTTTTTCGTATAAAATTTTGATCAAAAAATTTTTCTTTTAACAGAGCCTTAAATTACAAGCAAGCAACTCAAAAAAAATCTTTTAATTTGAGAGTTAATCTGTTATGCCTCCAACAAGCTTTATTTGAATTTATAGGACGAACATATTCTCTTTTTTAGACTGCCCTTACGACGGTAAAACCCTTGACTTTTACACCTTAGCTAATTAGAATGAATGAGTTAAATTATATATAATAATTAGGGGGAGATATCATGCTGAATTTGAAAAATGGAATTAATTGGGGGCCTGCTCTTTTTTTGATTGTCTACCAACTAGCCCTAATGGTGGCACTTCCCTTTTATTTTTATTACCAGGGTATATCTCTTTCGATGTCTATCGTTAGCTTTGTCCTACTCTATTTAACAGGTTTAAGTATTACTGGGGGCTATCATCGCTTTTACTCCCACCGTTCGTATAAAGCGAATCCCATTGTAGAGTGGTTTCTTTTATTTTTTGGGGCGATGGCGGGTCAAGGTAGTGCTCTCAGATGGTCTTTCGACCATCGTATTCATCACGCGCATGTGGATACGGATCAAGACCCATACTCCATTCGCAAAGGATTTTGGTATGCACACTTTTTATGGATTTTGGAAAAACCTCGGAAAATTGAATCTAGAGTTGTTCCTGACTTAATGGCTAATTCTTGGGTGATATTCCAAGATAAATACTACTCTCTTTTATTTTTTGGCACAAACGTCTTAGCATTTTTGCTAGTAGGCTGGCTTTTGAATGATTATACCGGCGCTTTGATGCTAGCTGTAGGCCTACGCTTATTTTGTTTACATCACTTCACCTGGTTTATCAACTCTTTAGCCCATACTTGGGGAGACCAACCTTTTTCCCAAGAGCATAGCGCCGTGAATAACTATATTATTTCCTTATTAACTTTTGGTGAAGGATATCACAACTATCATCACACGTATGCTAATGATTATCGCAACGGTGTTTATTGGTACCAATTTGATCCAACCAAATGGCTAATCTGGACTCTCAGTCGTTTTGGATTGGCCAGCAACCTAAGAAGAATGGATTCCTTTACCATCAAAAAACGCATGATCGTTGAGCATAAAAACTTACTGATGAACTGCCTTTTACAGTCATGGCAAGATAAACGCAATGAATGGGAACCTATGATCCATGAGCTATCAGAAAATCTGACTGCTAAACTTTCTGATTTTTCCACACTCAAACAGCGCTATCATGAGATGAAACTTCAATGCTCTGAAACCTCTCTTTTAAAAGATCTAAAAAAAGAGATGAAGGATTTGAAAAAAAGCTTACGTCAAGACTGGAATCGTTGGTCGCATCTGTCTAGAATGATTTTGCAACAACCCAGAACTGCTTAAATCCTGCGATTGCGCCCTCATCCATCTAGCGGTTGGTCTAGGATTAGGACGCAATCACTTGGTAACACAAGTGTTTCAAGATGTAAGCAAGATAAATATATTCCAAATATGTGAAGTGAAGGTCGTTTAAACCGTCGTCTACATCAGATTGATGTTCCTGTAGGGCCCTCTAGTTTTCATGCAATGAGTATAGGACTCTACAAGAACAATGACAGTTTAAAATAACTTGTTGATAGCATGCTTGTTGAGGTTTGCCTGAATGTAACAGGTTACCGTTGTAGATTGCTGACAGGAAAGTAATTTATCTGTTTTTGCAAAGCTAAGAAAAAGCTGTACTATGGATTTAAAATTGATAGGATTACAACTGGCAACGACAAACCTGTTGAATTTATCATTACGCCAGCGTCCGTAGCAGATATTAAAGCCTTTAGTTAATGGAAATAGATCTTCCTCAAGGTGCTTCAATCTATGGAGATAAGGCATATACACATGATTCACTTAAGGGTGTTTTGCAAGAATTTGAAAAGATTAAATTAATTGCAGATCGAAAGACAAACGCAACAAGACACATTTAAGAAAAAGAATAGAAATCACTTTTAGTCAAATTAATTCATCATAGTAACCTGACATTCCCCTATTCAAAAAGGAGAATGTCAGATTAAATGGTTTTCATCACCCTTCAAGATTAGATTAATCTTCGGGGTCTGGATTAAATAATCTTTCCATCGTTTCGTTATAGAGGTCCTTGCCTATACCTTCATAATTTTCCGATTTGAAATAACTTCTTACATCCAGACCATTCTCTCTTTTTTGCCATTCTTTGAAGACCATGACTAATTCCATCACCATGCTATTAAAATCTTCAGCACCTAATGAAACATGATCTTTAAGGGTTGTAGGATCTATGCAGATAACCTTTTGATTAGCAAATTTCAAGTTTTGTGGTTTAAAATCGGCAACGAAGTGTGTGAAAGGGCTTACAAACATATTATCAAAATATTTGGCAACGTGACCAAAAGTAGGCTCTGAGCCCTCAATGTATTCCGCGATAATCATGTCTTCCACTATTGAGGTTTCAGCTGCTGAAATCTCTAATTTTTTTAATTGTTCGTACCCGTTGAATGTTCTTGTCAAATTTCGCTGAAGAAGTTTATCTGATAAAGTTAGTACTGGTAATTTTATCACTTTATTCTCTTGTCTATACACATAAGCAGCATCTCCCTGTCCAATAAACTCTAGGGGCTTATCTTTACTCATGAGAAGCGCACCATTCGGGGCTTTAATATCCTTTTTCAGATTGATCACTTGCTGAGGAGTAGTCATAGGCATAAGTGACAGCTTCTCGTAAATAGCGTAGAGTTTTTCTTGTCCTTTAGGAGTCAGTGATTTTCTCTTATTTGGTGTGTTAGGTACAGGCGAAGATGGAAGAGAAGGAAATCCGGGAACATAACCAGGTTTGGGTTTTTTAGCAGGAGTCTGAGGGACCCTAGAAGGAGTAGAAGGAAACTGTGGACTAATACCGGGATTTAAAGGCTTTTGTGGCAAAGAAAAAGATGGGACAGGTCTCTTAAGTTTTTCTGAGTTATCAAAGTTAGGTGTGGGAAAATTAGGTCGAGGAAGCTCCTCGTCCCGACTATTGATAGATATACTGCTATTTCCACTACTGATAGTCACTAAACCTGAAAAATCCTTGATGTCAACTTTTGCAGATCCAAATTCAATACGTCCACTTATTCCTGTCTTAGACTTCTTTGTGGGAGAACCTTCTTCTTCTACTTGCGGCTGATGAATTTGGCTAACTTTACGTTTCATTGGCGTAGCAGGGACTGCACATACACTTTCTGTAGACTCGAACATTTCGTCCACAATTTTCTCAATCCCCCCGATTATAGGGTTCCCTTTGTTTATATTTGCAAATACAGATGTATTTTCTTGCTTAATTGGAGCACTGATTTCACCAATTTTTGTAAAGAACGATGTCATAAAAAATCTCTATTATTTTAAATTAAAAATTAATGTTTTGCAAAAATTATAACCTAAACCTACGTATTAAATCAACTTAAAATATTATATTATCAATTTTAAAAAGTATTATAAACCAAACAAAAAATCACATCTGAATAAAAAAAGAGCGCAAGCATACTTTTTTTATTGACTCGATAATTTCTAATTGGTTATAAGCACGGCTTTGCAAATACAAGGTGGCATGGCCAAGTGGTAAGGCAGAAGCCTGCAAAGCTTCGATCCCCAGTTCGAATCTGGGTGCCACCTTCACTTCTTTAATCCTCGCTTATATTATTATTTATTACCCTATAAGTTATCTACGAGGTCACCCTTGTTATATATAGTTCCAACCCCTATTGGTAATCTTAAGGACATCACCCTGAGAGCCCTTGAAATCCTTCAATCTTGTGACTACATATTGTGTGAAGACATGCGCCATAGCCTCATTCTTCTCAAGCACTATCATATAGAAAAGCAACTCGTGAGTTTTCATAAGTTTAGTGAAGCAAGTAAAGAAGATTCCATTATCCAGGATTTGCAAAATCAAAAAAATGTGTGCTTAATTTCAGATGCAGGCACTCCAGGAATAGCAGACCCTGGAAATCGTCTTATCAAACGTTGTGTGGAAGAAGGGATTGAAGTTGTAGCTTTACCTGGAGCTTGCGCGATCATCACCGCTTTGTCCGCTTCAGGTTTAGATACACAACACTTTCAATTTTGTGGTTTCCTGCCCAAGCAGCCTTCTTTGTTGAATAAAGCCCTGCAAAGCATTTTGCAATTTCCCGCCACGACAGTTTGTTATGAATCACCAGAACGTATTCAAAAAGTGTTAAATAAAATTCAAGAAATAGACCCCCAAAGACAATTAGTCATCGGACGTGAATTAACAAAAAAGTTTGAAGAATTTTTAAGAGGAAACGCTGCCCACCTCCTCCATCAATATTCCGAAAAAAAATTTAAAGGGGAGATTGTTCTGCTTATTTCAGGTGCAACCACCCCCTTAGCAGAGGATTGGGTGGAACTATCCATCGAAGAACACGTCGCTAAAAAGCAAAATGAAAACCATCTGACCTTAGCAGACGCCATTAAAAAAGTTGCGGAAGAAAGAAACATTCCCAAGCGTGAAGTTTACAATAAAATTCATCAAGACAAAAAAAATTAGTTTTTCTTTGATTTTTTTGCGCTCTTACAATACAGTACGCACAAAAAGCGCTTTATCAAAAAATAAAGCATCCAAAAAAACAAGGAGAGAATAATGAAGTTTTCAATGCGACAATTGATGGCTTGCATGGGAGTAATCTCTTGCCTGAGTCTATCGACATCTAACCTAGAAGCTATTTTAGCTAGCGTTAAAACAACGGGTATGGCCGCAACTGGAATCGCTTATCCACAAGACGCAGAAGCTGGTGCTTTTAACCCTGCTGGTATGGTTGATGTGGGCAATCGTTATGATGTAGGCTTTTCCGTTTTGCGTGCTTCACGCAAGTCAACTCTTTCTGGCAACAGATCTGGACGCCCAGGTGTAAACGGCAAATTCGACGCAACTCACAAAGCAAAATTTGCCTATAATGGCGATTTTGGCATTAACAAAATGATCGGCTGCAACATGTCCGTGGGTTTTGTTGTCTACAATCGTAATTATAACAAAGTAAAATACAAAAAAAATGCTCTACCCTTATTTGGTAGAGGTCATGCAGGAATGGAATACGTACACGAAACCGCTTCTGCAATTGTAGCGTTTAAATTTTTAGAAAAACATAATTTTGGTATTTCTTTAAATTATAATATCCAGCGTTTATGGGTACAAGGTTTGCAAAATTTTGACAATGCAATTTTCTCAAAATATCCTGGACATGTCACAAACAGACGCTATGCTTACGCCGGTGGTGTGGGCTTTACATTAGGCTACAGATGCCAGGTATCGGATACATTTAGCGTGGGTGTCACTTATCAACCTAAGACTTACATGAGCCGTTTCCACAAATATAAAGGCTTCTTAAGTGGTAGAGGAAGACTTAATATTCCTCAAAAAATTGGTGCAGGTATGGCTTGGAGATTCCTCCCTTGCGCTACACTAGCTTTTGATGTGGAGTACATCAACTGGGTTCGCGTCAAAGCTTTACATAGACCTCTCCAAGAAAATCTAGTGGCTAACAAATTAGGTTCTAGCAAAGGCACTGGCTTCGGTTTCCGCGATCAGTGGTTCTATCGCGTAGGTATTGATTATGACGTTACAAATTGGTTGACTGTTCGTGCTGGCTATCGCCATGCCAATACCCCTATCAGACGTTCACAAACAGCTGTTAACGTTTTAACTGTGGATACAGTCCAAGATTTCTTGACATTGGGTGCCACAGCTTGCCTCAATCCATGCAATGAAGTTTCCTTCTTCTATGCGCATGGTTTTAACCATAAAGTTAAAGGCAAAAATTCAGTACCTATCAACCTAGGTGGTGGAGAAGCTGACCTGAAAGGTTATGATGATGTATTCGGGATTTCCTGGGGCCATATATTCTAATCTTGTCCATTTCTAGCTATTTAAAGGGCTGAGGTTGATCCTCAGCCCTTTTATTTTTACATCATTTTCCCTCACTTAGATTAATTAGAGCTAGATGCCCAGCTGATTTGGATTTTAGCTTGCCTTTAGGTAACAAGTTTGATATTCTTGAATGCTAGAGAAAAATCGGAGATATAGAATGGCATTTCATCAGCATAAAGATTTAAAATACATCCTTCACCCCTACATCTTTGTGCTTAAAGAAAACAAAGGCATTCAAAACGATCTATTTGATTATTCACTCTGGATGATGAGGCTCTCACCAGAAACCATTCGCTCTCCCAAAAGCCATGAAGATTTCATCACTCACTTCATTGATGAGTTTGAACTTGTCCGCGAAAATTTACACTCTCCATTGAATTAAATAAATTAGCACTCCAAAAAAGCAACTGCCAAATTTATTTAAAATCCACTTGCAATCATTTATTATTTCGTGTATCGTTCCATTCTTCTGACATAAGGCGCACATGATGGATCTACAACAGCCCATTCACAACTTAATTGATCTTGCTCTTCAAGAGGATATACGCTCAGGAGATATCACTACTCTGGCTTGCATAAGCAAAAATGCACAAGCACAGGCAAAAGTCATTTTAAAGCAGGCTGGCATCGTCGCAGGACTCCCCTTTTTGGAAATCCTTTTTAAAAGAATTCATCCAGATATAAAAGTCCATCTAGAGGTGAAGGAAGGATCTTTTCAAAAAGCAGGTACCCTCCTAGGAACAATTATTGGACCGATGCGCGCGATCATCACTGGAGAAAGAGTCGCCCTCAACCTCATACAGCACGCATCAGGGGTAGCAACCATCACAGCAGCTTACGTAAAGAAAGTGACAGGCTGGGACTGCCTGATCATGGATACTCGCAAAACATTGCCTGGCCTAAGATTTTTAGAAAAATATGCAGTTAAAATCGGAGGAGGGCATAATCATCGCTTTGGATTGGATGATCGTCTGATCATCAAGACTAATCACCTAGCCTATCTTGCGCAATCCAAGCAGACTGTAGCAGAAACAGTAGTGTCTCTAAAAAACCTGCACCCTGAACTTCCTGTCGAAATCGAAGTGGAAGAGACTGAACGTCTTCTAGAAGCTCTTGAAACAGATGTAGACGCCATTATGCTTATTAACATGGCTCCAGAAGAGGCCAAAAAATGCGTAGAAATAATAAAAAAGACATCCAAGAAAGTGTATATTGAATCGAGTGGCGCCATCACCCTCGATACAGTCCACGCTTATGCTAAGACTGGGGTGCATGGGATTTCTATCGGGGATTTAACTCACTCTGTTGAGGCTTTAGATATTCGGATGCGATTAACCTATCAAAATTAAGAAACTTGAATTTAAATAACTTGTACAATTCGTTGACAACAAGGAGAAATGAACATGTCTTCTACACCTAAACATATCATATTTGAAGAAGAAGCTCGCGAAGAACTGTTAGCGGGTATTAAAGAGCTTTCTAAAATTGTCGCTTTTACACTAGGACCCCGTGGACGAAATGTGGGATTAGAAAAATCTTGGGGCGCTCCTACCATAACCAATGATGGCAGCACGATCGTAAAGGATATTTCCCTAAAAGATCAGTATAAGAATATGGGCGTATCCATGGGCAAGGAAGTTGTTCAAAAGATGAAAGAAGCGTGCGGCGATGGAACGACACGTGCGACATTATTATTAGGCGCACTAGTGGAAAATGGAATAAAAGTCATCGCCTCAGGAGCAAGTCCTATTAGTGTCAAACGGGGAATCGACAAGGCAGTAGATGCTATTGTTAAAGAGATCGATAAACAGGCTATTCCTGTACAAAGTGATCGCGAAATTCTTTCTATTGCCAATGTAGCAGCATCAGGAAGAGAAGAAGTGGGAAGTATGATTGCAGAAGCGATCAAAAAAGTAGGCAAAAATGGTGTAATTACGATCGAAGAAGCTAAAGGCACAGAGACTACGTTGGAGATGGTGGAAGGTATGCGCTTTGATCGCGGATACATCAGTTCCTATTTCTGCACAAATGTAGACAAAATGACTGTGGAAATGGAAAACCCTCAAATTCTTCTTATCGATCGAAAAATTAATAGCATTCACGAACTCATCCCTGTCTTACAGGCTGTTGCTGCGACTGGTCGTCACCTATTAATTATCGCTGAAGATATTGAAGGCGATGCCTTATCTACCCTAGTTGTTAATAAACTGCGCGGAACTTTAAAAGTAGCGGCAGTTAAAGCGCCTGGCTTTGGAGATCGTCGTAAAGCCATGTTAGAGGATATTGCAGTTTTAACAGGTGGAGCTGTGATCTCGGAAGAAACAGGGATGTCTCTTAAAGAAATTCCAACTTCAGCTTTAGGCTCAGCTGAAAAAATTCTCATTACAAAAGAGCATACAACAATTCTTAATGGCGCAGGAAAAGTCGAAGCTATTCAGGCGCGTATCAAACAAATCGAAAATGAAATCAGTAAAACAACCAGCTCGTATGACAAAGAAAAACTAGAAGAAAGAAAAGCCAAAATGAGCGGTGGGGTTGCTGTGATACGTGTAGGGGCAATTACAGAAGTTGAGTTAAAGCCCAAAAAACAATTATTCGAAGATAGCTTAAATTCCACTAAAGCAGCTATTGAGGGTGGGATTGTTCCTGGAGGCGGAGTTGCATTCATCCGTGCAAGTCAGGCCGTCAATAAACTAAAGTTAGATGGTGATGAAGCAATTGGTGCTAAAATTGTAGCAGCTGCTTGTGATGCTCCACTCAAACAAATAGTTTCCAACGCTGGACATGATGGACTAGTGGTTTTAGCTGAAGTGCGCCAGGCCAACCCAAACTTTGGCTTCAATGTCATGAGTGAAAAAATTGAAGATCTGGTGGCTGCAGGGGTGGTGGATCCAGCAAAAGTCATTAAAAATGCACTGACTTATGCAGCCTCTATGGCAGGAATCGTTCTGATTTCAGAAGCTTTGATTGGCGATGCTGAGGAAGAAGAAGAAGAGAAAAAATAAAGCTTAAAAGCCTAGCTCCGTTTTTGTGATGATTTGTATGGTCCTCTCAAAACTTTGAGTGAGGTAATGGCTAAATCCTTGTAAAAAAACACTCATTAGCGGCATATCTTTAATGATTAAGTCGCTAATGAGTGTTTCATCTCGAAACTTCTGTCGAAACTCACATTTTGAGATTTTGAAGGCATATAAACTAGCATGTATTCCATAAGTTTTATACAATAGATTCTGTCTAAACTTGCTTGGGTTGTAAAAATTGATGACTTTATAGCGAATTCATCAACAAATTTTGATAGGATCTCTGAACGTAGGGTCGAAAAATTTGATGATATAGATGTCAAAAGTCGCGATTTTATCGACTACATGGGGTCTCGAGAGAACTCCAATATTTATCTAAGACACAAGAGTTTGGTTTTTTAATCCTTTGATTGAATCTATGCTTCATTATTTCAAACGCTATTTACAAACCTCTGCGTATTACTGTATCCCCCTAATAATCATTATATCCTGGTGGGCTCTAGCTTTTGGCCCAAATAAAGAGCCTCCTTCTTCTAGTCCTGTTATCCCTCCCGCAGTGTCATTCTCCTCCCCTCCATTAATCACCTTTCTTTCTCCTCTGGAACGCCATACGATTCATGCTGCGCTGAATGGAGACTTCGATCTCATGATCAAATTAATTACCGATTGGGATCACGACGCACAGATTATTGAGAAATATGGTTTTATGCATGTAAAAAAACTTACAAGAGAGGATTTTTTACGCAGCCAATTAATTGCGCGAAAACTTAAAAGTGGTGATGATCTGAGCTCGTTTAATGACACAGTAAGACAAGCAATTTTTGATGATACAGGGAAGCTATTTGATCTATCCAAGAGCTATCGGCGTTTTTTGCCACAATCCTATATCGCCGCCAGTTTTCTATTTGCTCTTAGCAAACCTGAGGAAATTGTAGCGTTGCCCCGCGGCATGCGCGAACAAACTTTCTTATACCCTATCGAAAAGATAAACTGTGTAGCACTCGATACAGACAGATACAACACCGAAAAATTGTATGAAGCTCAGCCAGACATTGCTTTTGTGGCGGATTATTCCCACCCCTCTACGATTGAAGCCCTGCAAAAGCAAGGGATTCCTCTTTTCACGCTCAAGTGTATTAATTCTCCTGAGGAAATTCGTCATGCCCTTCTTCGGGTAGGAACTATCGTAAATCGGCCTCTTGAAGCAGAACTTCTTAATTATTTTGTTGAAGCTGCCATGCAGGCCATCGATAATCGGTTTAAAGTGTTAAATGCTCACTTTAACTCTTCCAACTCTTCAGCAAAAGTCTTATTTTTAAAGCATCATCTCACTTTTTCTACTCCAACCAGCCATACTCTGACAGGAAAATTATTAAAAAGAATAGGCATAGAAGAACTACAGGGAGATAAAATTGCTCAAAACACCTTTGCTTGGAATATCCCTATTCGTCAAGAGCAGATTATCGAACTTTCCCCTGATTACATTATTATTAGTACCAATAGTATGGATCCTATGAGAACGCAACTTTTGAAAAATAGTATTTCCTATTTAATGTTGAAAAATCCACCTAAAAGTATTGCCTTTGTGCACGACTCCATCCAAGAGAGTCCTTCTCAATATATTGTTCTAGCCTATTACGATCTTTATCGTGCTCTCACAGATGCTGAATATATCCCATGAAAAAGGCATTTTCTCTCTCTTTAACATTGTTTTTTCTGCTCCTTCTATCGATGGGACTCACTCTCCTTTATGGAGATACTCATTTAACTCGAGTTTTAGAAGGTGCTTGGAACAAGATCCAGGGTAATTCAACGCATTGGAATCCGCTCCTTGATGAAAGACTCCCCCGTTTGCTAGTTTTATTATGCACAGGAGCTTCGCTAGCCGTTGCAGGAACGGTGACGCAAGCGCTCTTTCAAAATCCTTTAGCCTCCCCTAGTGTACTAGGCATTCCCGCTGGAGGAGGCCTTTTAGTGGTAATCGTCTTCATCCTAGAAATTCATCTAGATTTTCCTTATGCTATCCCTCTAGCAGCTTTTATAGGATGCCTAGGCAGCCTTCTTTTAGTTTATGCCCTATCCAAGCAGCATGGGCAAATCCAACTCACGCACATGATTTTGACAGGTATTGCTGTTTCTACTTTTGTGATCACAATCCAGAGCTCAATCTTATATGCCTTTCGTGACCGTTGGCACATTATACAAACCCTAACAGAGTGGGAAGCAGGATCGACCCTAGACCGTAGCTGGGTCCATGTGCATATGCAGCTGCCTTTGACAATCTTTGGACTCTTGGGATGTTGGCTATACAGCCAAGAAATAAATATCATGTCTTTTGGAGAAGAAGAGGCAAAAAATTTAGGTGTAAATGTCGCTAAAATTCGTTGGAGATTATTTTTGTGTGTCTCTATGCTAACCAGTGGGGCTGTCGCAGCAGTGGGAGGAATTGCCTTTTTTGGATTAATTCTCCCGCATTTGTTAAGACGTTTAGTGGGCCCAGATAACACCCGCCTCATTCCTTTTTCTATACTAGGTGGGAGTGCGCTTTTAACTACCCTCGATGCCAGCTTGCGCGTATTTTCTATTCATGCCTTATCCATAGGGAATATTTCAGGAATTATGGGAGGGCTTTTTTTTCTTTGTCTACTTTACGGCAACCGGTATCGACTCAAACTAGGTATTCAAAATGCTTGAAGTTAACGCTCTTAGTTTTGAAACACTCCAACGCCCCTTAATTAAAAATATGTCTTTAAATTTAAAGCCTGGCTGTATCCATGGGATTATCGGCCCTAATGGCTCAGGGAAAACAACTCTGTTAAAACTTCTAGCAGGAATTTGGAGGCCAAGCTCAGGTCAGGTTTTATGGCACAAACAAGATCTTTTAGCTTTAGACCGTCTATCTTTAAGCCGCACGGTCTCTCTGGTTCCGCAAAACACGCAAATTCACTTTGATTTTACCGTTTATGATATTGTCAAAATGGGAATCTATCCACTTGGAACCCTCAATAACGAAGATTCAACAAAGCGAATTAGAAGAGCTCTTGAACAAGTAGATGCCTGGCATTTAAGAGACCGCTATGCAACTTTTATCTCTAATGGAGAACGTCAACGTATGTACATTGCACGCTCTTTGGTTACAGAAACGCCCCTGCTATTGCTGGACGAACCTACTTCTAATTTGGATATTCGTCATCAACTAGAGATATGGGAATTGTTAAAAAAATTGGCAACGGAAGGAAAGCTTATTCTCATTGCCAATCATGATCTTTACACCACTGAGAGATTTTGTGATGAAGTGATCATTCTGAATCAAGGTTGTTGTGTTAGAAACGGGATTTATCATGAAGTTGTGGACACTGAGATTCTTCGTTCTGTGTTTGGCGTCGAAGAATCTGGTGGTAGAGGGAGGCAGTATTCTGCCACCCCTGCCGAAGCTTAGATTATATAAATGAGGATTTTAGCCGCTTTTCGGTTGTGCAAAGGCTAAACGGTGGTTCACAGTCGGATTTGAATGATTATTTAGGCTTTCTTTACTTACAGACCTGGATGTTTTTCGTATTTCTTGAAGAACTTTTTTTTGAACATGTTTCAAATGATGTGCGGCATCTTTCATAAAATAGCCTCCTAACCGATTATTTGGGTTAATCCACGCTTTATTATACTACTTTTTTTAAAATAGTGTAAACATCTATCGATCTTGTTTGCTGCCAGCATCAGAACCCTTCTCAAGGTGGGATTTTTTCCAATCCTTAAGAAGCATAATTTCCTCGGCAGTTAATATTTGATTAAGAACTTCATCCTCAACATTAGGATCAAACAATCCTTGAATCTCCGATGAACCTGCTATTAAATTGTTTTTAAGATAAATAAGAATCTTTTTATACCTATCTTCGTCTTGATAATTTTTTAAGGCTATCGCCATACAGTCCCTAACAAAAACAGGCATCACACTTTTATAGGATGGAATTGTTTTATAAATATTCAATTCTCTAAAACAAGTCCCAATTTTATTTAAATCCCTCTCTCGTTTAACTATGGCTTCAAGCAAGTCAAATGAAAAGCGCATTCTCTCTTCTATTCTAGCCGTGTAATCCTTATAGGCTTTCTCAAGATAGTCAAAAAACACAGAACCACTTGCATTAAAGTCGCTTTTTTTAGCAATAAGTTCCAATAAATCTCCTCCCGCATATGAGGGTTGCTTCATGTTCATGAACTCTACTTTCTCATACTTTTTCCCCAATATATTTCGGAGTGAATAGATTACATCCAGTAACTTTTTCTTCTCGTCTTGTGTAAGGTTTTGTTCTAGAAAACGACTTGGTTGAGTGTTAGAAGGGAGAGCCCTCTGAAATACATATACGTTAGAGAAAAGTGCGAAATCTTCTGCGGGATTTTTGCTATATTTTAAAATACCTACAATACAAGGATTAAAAAAAACTTCAATTGCAAATTTTGGGAAAAGATCATCTAAAGATTTCCAGAGGTTCTTAGACTCTTTAAGCTTTTTACAGAGATCAAAGAGTTGCCAGGCAAATGAATATTTATCCTTGGCTTGATTTATGACATCTCTGGCCTTATAGGCAGAGGAGATCCAAGTCATGCGATCCGAAATTGGAAGACTAGGAGAGCTAAGGAGAGCCACATGGATTAAAACTAAACGGTCCATAGGAAGTTTACTTAAAAAATAATGGCTGAACTCCTCTCTTTCCTTCTCGCTACATTTTCCTAGGACTTCCAGGAGAGGGATTGAATCCTCAAAAGCCACCTGCTTGGAGTTTAGGTTATTTTCCACGAGAGCAGAAACTTCCATCCAAAAGTTTAAAGGCATTTTTCGAAGGGCCTCAAGTAGCTTATATGTAGGTAAATCACGAAAAGCCTCTGTATTTTTTGCTTGCAACCAAGTGTCAGGGTTTTCAAGATCAAGATTGTCGCTCGCAGTTTTTAGCAAATTTTTTTCTGAGGATGAAGTTAGGGAATCGTCTTGCAGCTTCTCTTTTTCAAGGTTTTCGGCTTTTTCTTTACCTGATAAGTCTGGTGGGACCTGCTGCGATGCAGGATCGAGATTGACGGACGATTTTCTAGATTTTTCTAAGCCGGGGGGAGATTTGATCATCTTTACCAGATCTTTGGCATAACTTCCCTCAAAAGGCACATCAGCAGCTGTTTTTATTCTCCAATCCAAATAACTTTTTTTGTTTACGTAGTAAATATGCTCATCCAATTTCACCTTAAAACTTCCGAAAGAAGATTTATGGGAAAATGGATCCTTTTTACTTATGTTGGGGAAAATCTTAAGAATAGTATGGAAAATCTTATGAAAAAAATGTGCTGCCCCGGAGTGTAATATAATAGGTGGATTAGGGGTTATCTGGGGATTTTCAATATAAAGACGTGAATGGTCAACACGATAGTCCATCATGCACCTGCATAAAGTTGAAAATTAATAATATTATATCATCAATATTATATTTATTTTCAATGTCTATTACAAAATAGCATCAATATTAATTAGATGTGCTTGTTGCAAAATAATTAGAATAATCCCTATAGGAGCGATCCAACGCGTAAAGAATAACCAGGGTTTCCATAGATACTTGTAACTCGTTCCACTTGAAAACTCTGAGCGACTGATTTCTTGGTCTAAGACCCATCCGGTAAAAATTGCAATCATTAATCCACCGAGAGGGAGTAACCAGAGAGAGACTATATCATCCACTGTATTGAAGAAATTTTTTCCGTATATGAGTTCCCAGTTACTAAAAAGTGTATGGCTATTCGAAAGTGCGCTTGGAATTCCAAATAAAAAACAGCTGATCCCAGTGACTAAAACGGCTTTATGGCGAGACCATCCCAACAAATCCATAAAGTTTGCCGCAATGACTTCAATCATCGCCACAGCAGAGGTTAAAGCAGCAAATACAAATAGAACGAAAAATAGAGTGGATAAGATTAATGCACCTGGAAGCTTAGCAAACAAAACGGGTAATGTTTTAAAAACAAGCCCCGGTCCTCCTTGTGGAGCAAATCCAAACGTAAAAATAATGGGAAAAATCACCAGTCCCGCGATTAATGCAACAAAAATAATCATAAAACCTATAATAGCTGCAGTTTTAGGAATATCTTCCGTCCGACGCATGTAGCTTCCATATGTGAGCATCACACCTTGTCCTAAACTTAAAGTGAAAAAGGAAAGACCTAAAGCTTGCAGAACACCGGAGGGTTTAAATTTTGCCAAATCGGGGTAGAAAAGAAAACGCATTGCTTCACCAACCCCCTCCAAGGTTAAAGTGTACATCGCTAAACCAATCAACAAGATGAATAAGCCTGAAGTCATGAACTTACTCCAAAACTCGATCCCCTGTCTAACACCAACATAAACGACAGCCATAGATAGAACCATAAAGGCTGCGTGCCAAAAAATTGTAATATCTGCAGAGGAAGAAAGGGTGTCAAAAATAGCACTAATCTGCTCAGGTGTCCGGCCCACATAAAACTGAGTCAAACTCATAAATACATAATTCAGTCCCCACCCGGCCAACACAGAATAAAAAGATAAAATGAAAAATGAAGAAGCCACCCCCAACCACCCAGCAATTTTCCAGAATGGAGAATTTTCTGCTAACGTAGCAAAAATCCCCACCGCTGCTCTTTGAGCCCTACGGCCTAACAGCAATTCTGCAATAAAGATAGGCACACCTATAAAAAATATACAAAAAATATAAATAAGAACAAAAAGGCCTCCGCCATTTTCTCCAGTGACATAAGGAAACTTCCATAGGGTCCCTAGTCCAATCGCTGACCCCGCCGCAGCTAAAATAAACCCTAATCTAGATCCCCAATGTTCGCGTGGTTGTTGCATATTTTTCGACCTTATGTATACAGATGCTCTAAGATATAGCAAATTTTTAAAGAAGTTTTTATGGCGTCACCCTAGCATAGTTGTTGTTTCTTGACAATCGTTCCTCTTTTGTAATAATCTGCGTTTTTATTTTTTAGCTCATGGACCTGCCACCAAGCTGCAGAAAGTCAATTATCTTTACAAGACTATGGACGTGGTTCATTAAGAAAACTAGTTTTAAAAGGCCAAAAATTTGAAATCAACTGGTATCATATAACGATCAATAAATGGTATTCTTTATGATAAACATTCTAGGTGCAGGTCTATTTGTGGAAGCTGCCGTTGTAGGGATTGTCTGTCTAGTGTTTCTTGTTTTATTTGTTGTTGCAGGTATTCGTCAAATCCTCAAGGATCGTGAAGATCAATAATCTAACCTAGATTCGTCTTTTATAAATGAACTAAAAATTTGAACTTTTGAATGTAATCGAGTATATATACCCAAGTGATCGCAAAAATCGTTTTTTTTGATCACTTCAGTTTATTCTAAAACCCTGTTTAACTTTCAACGAAGGTCGTACATGACTAAAACATTAGATATTAAACAATTTGATTCTGTGACCAATCGCAACGTAAATGCTTGGCTAAACGGGGCCTACGATGAACAAACAAAGCAAATCATCGAAAGAATGCTAAGAGAAAATCCTCAAGAAGTGCTGGATGCTTTTTATACAAACCTCTCGTTTGGAACAGGGGGCATGCGTGGCATCATGGGGGTCGGCACTAATCGCATGAATGCATACACAATCAGAGCTTGCACGCAAGGATTAGCTAATTATCTAAACAAACAGCCTAAGCCTGCTAGTGGCATACATTCCGTACTTATTGGGTATGACTCGCGCCACCATTCTCGCGAATTTGCGGAAGAGTGTGCAAAAGTGTTTGCCGCTAATCAAATTCATGTCTATCTCTACAAGGAGATTCGTCCCACGCCGATGGTTTCTTTCGGTTGCCGTTATAAAAAATGTAGCTCTGCTATTATGTTGACAGCTTCGCACAATCCCCCCGAGTATAACGGCTATAAAGTCTATTGGAACGATGGGGCTCAAGTTCTTCCCCCGCACGATCAAGGAATTGTGGACGAAGTGAATAAAATTACAGATATTCACATGGTTAAACAAGTCACCAGCTTAGAACATCCTCTTATCGAATGGATCGATGGCGAACTAGACCAAAAATACTTATCAGATATAGTCCCCTTGCAACTTTATCCAGAAGAAAATCAAGAAGAAGGAAAAAACCTTAAAGTTGTCTATACAAGTTTACATGGCACAGGAATTACCATGATTCCTCAGGCCATGAAACGCTGGGGATTTTCTAATATTCAACTAGTGGGTCCCCAAGTCATTCCGAATGGAGATTTCCCCACATGCAAATCTCCTAACCCAGAAGAAGCGGAAGCTCTAAAACTAGGAATCGAAACTTTAAAAGAAGTTCAAGGGGACGTCCTCATTGCCACGGATCCGGATGCAGACCGAGTCGGTGCAGTTGTTTATCACTCCGGTGACATCCATAGAATTGACGGTAATCAGATGGCTTGCTTGATGCTTCATCATATCCTCGAAGCTCTATCTAAACAAAAGCGCCTACCTGAAAATGCAGCTTTCGTAAAAACAATTGTCACATCCGAACTCTTCCAAGAAATTTGCAAGTCCTACAAAAAAACCTGTTTTAATGTGCTCACGGGTTTTAAGTATATCGCAGAAAAAATTCGTGAATGGGAACAGGCTCCTGATGGATATAAATATCTATTTGGCGGAGAAGAATCCTACGGATATCTGTATGGAACGATAGTGCGGGATAAGGATGCTATCATTTGCTCTGTATTGATTTGTGAAATGGCCTTACAGGCTAAATTAGAAGGGAAGACTCTTTTAGATAAACTCCATGAAATTTGGAAAAAATATGGCACCTATATTGAAAAGCTGATTTCAGTTAAATTCGAAGATAGTAAAGCTGGGAAAGATCAGATGAATAAAGGTATGGAGGCTTTACAAAAAAATCCTCCCAAAAAAATACAAGATATCCAGGTCTTAATTTTAGAAGATTATTTTCAATCAAAAAGAGAAAATTTCAAAACAGGAGAAGTTGAAAAGATTGATTTACCTAAATCTGAAGTATTAGTTTTTCATCTTGAAGATGGGACTAAATTAGTCATTAGACCCTCTGGCACAGAGCCCAAAATTAAAATCTATTGTGGCGTTGTCCGTAAAAATTTTGACGACATACAATCAGCGATTCGTGAAGGGGAAAAACACGCGGCTTCATTATTAGCGGCTCTCAAACAAGATCTATTAAAAATTAAGTAAGACCTACTTCTCAGAGCCCCTGATTGATCAGGGGCTCTATTGAAACTGCAACCCCGTTCCTCTACCTCTACCTCTACCTCTGCCTGTGCCTCCGCCCGTGCCTATGTCTCTACCTCTGTCCGACCTTACACGATTATTTTTTCGTTGAGCCATTTTGACCAGAATCGATACTATTCGTACTATCAGTTCCCGACCCTTGATATATTTTTGCTCATCTAACAATTGTAATTTCTGACAGACGTCCAAAATACCTGCACATTCAGTTGCTGATCGCCTAGCCATACGATAAAATCTCACTTTTTCATCGATCGCGTATTCCCCCGCTCCTTCTGCTATATTTAAAGATATTGACAGTGCAGCGCGTTGTAACTGGTCGCTTAAATATCCCCTACCACGCGGCATATGTTCTATGATTGCGTCGGACATGATCACAAATTCCATTGCGATGTGATACACATCTAACTTCTCATGATCCAGAATAGGACCTTTATCCTTCAATAACGTTTCCCCCATATCTTCCAACCTCAAAATTATAAATTCCTGTAATCACCTTGGATCTCAATTCGAATCGCTTCCTTCTATTCTTATATTTATCGCTCAATATCTTAAATCGTTTTAGACGATCTATTACATTTTCGTTTACGAACCTCTCTTTAGAAATTTCTCGCTTCTGCAGCTTTTCCTCTATAGCTAATGGCTTTTTATTAATCGATTTCTTTGATAATTTTGTATTGCTCGTATTTCATTATGCCCCATGGAAGCATCATTTTTAACTCAACTCTTAGAAAGAAATCCAATTTAATTTCTTTTAAAGCTTAATTGGAAAAGAGCGGGCTGAGGCACGGGTACAGGCAGAGGCACAGGATTTGTGACTTCAAGAAAGGAGTCCAATTTAATTTCTCTTAAAGCTTAACCGGAAAAGACCGGGCAGAGGCACGGGTACAGGCAGAGGCACAGGATTTGTGACTTCAAGAAAGAAATCCAATTTAATTTCTTTTAAAGCTTAACCGGAAAAGACCGGGCAGAGGCACGGGTACAGGCAGAGGCACAGGATTTGTGACTTCAAGAAAGAAATCCAATTTAATTTCTTTTAAAGCTTAACCGGAAAAGAGCGGGCAGAGGCACGGGTACAGGCAGAGGCACAGGATTTGTGACTTCAAGAAAGGAGTCCAATTTAATTTCTTTTAAAGCTTAATTGGAAAAGAGCGGGCTGAGGCTCAAGCACAGGCAGAGGCTCGGGCACAGGCAGAGGCACAGGATTGGGTAGTTTTAGTATTTTTTTTTGCAAAAACTAAAATTCGGTGAAATAAATTCTATGCATCATATATACAGATCAGTTTATGAAAACACGCAACATTCTTTTTAAAATTATTTTTTTAATCTCTTCCATTAATGGGCTCCACGCGGGCTTGAAAGAAGATGATCAAAAATTTCGAGATAATTTTTATAAAATTATTGATCATTATCAAGAGCAGCTTAAAAAAAATCCTGAAAATTTGAAACTGACTGTAGCAATAGCTGATGTGTATTATTCGTTAAGGGACTATTCTAAGGCCATCGAATATTATTCGAAGGCTTTAAAGTTAGATCCTGAAAATATAAAAATTAAAACATCTTTAGCGCTATCCTATCTTAACAACAATGATCGCATAAGCAGTCAAAAACTACTTGAACAAGTTTTAAAGAAAGACCCGCATAATTTAGAAGCTTTAGCAGGAATGGGGCGTTTCGAAGCCTTAAGCCATGATTATTCAAAGGCCGAGGCTTATTATCAACAAGTCCTATCTAAAAATCCTTACCAATTTACCACGTTATTTTATCTAGCAGAGATGAGGATTGAACAAAAACGTTATCAAGAAGCGACAGCCCTTCTGGAAAAATTATTGAAAGAAGATCCAAAAGCCATTTGGGTAGAACAAGCTTTAAAAAGAGCTCAATTTGGACCTGTCCTTGATAAAATTCAGACTCTCGAGACAAAAGGCAACTTTTCTGAAGCTATTAAACTTTATAAAGATCAATTAGCACGCGAACCTAACCTAGAAACTTATTTGGGGCTAGGCAGACTTTATACAAAAAACGGAAACTTTAAAGAAGCCATTCGCTTATATGAAGAAGCCATCAAACAATATCCAAATGAGAGTGCTCTTCAACTAGCTTTAGGATTCACCTATCTAGAAAAAAAAGATTACTGCCATGCTGAAATAATCTGGGAAAATGTCCTAGAAAAGGGGTTGGGGGATCCATCGGAAGCAATCGCAGGATTAGGACAAATTGCGGCGATTAACGGAGATTTTGAAAAAGCTGAAAAGATGTTTCAAGAAGCTTTGTCTATTAACCCCTCTAATCTATTAGCTCTTTCATTTTTAGCCCAACTGAGGATGGAACAAAAAAATTTCCCTGAAGCCTACAAACTATACAATGAAATCTTTCGCTTAGATCCATCTGCAATCTGGGCGCAGAATGCAGCTAAAGAAGCTAAAATAGCACCTGAAATTGAACTATTGCAAAAATTAATCGATAAAAATCAATATCAGGAAGCCACTGAACTTTTTAATAAACTACTGAATGCATATCCCGATAACATCAATAACTATATTCGATTTGCTAATTTCTACATCCAGCAGAAGCGTTATCAAAATGCCCTAGAAATTATCGAACGCGGCATAAAAATTCATCCAAATTCGAACGTACTTTATGAAAAACTGGCTCAAATCCATTTACTTACAGGGCAGTTAAATCAAAGCAGAACTGAATTTCTACAAGTCCTAAAGCTCGACCCTCAAAACGTTGAGGCTCTAGCTGGTTTAGGACGTATTTATGCTCTATCCGGAGATCCTTTTGTAGCAAAAAATCTGTATCTAGCGGCATTAAACATCAATACATTTAATCCATCCGCCAATGCGTATTTAATTGATCTCGAGATGAGTCAAAAAAATTATAAAGAGGCAGAGCGTCTTCTTAGAGGTATTTTAAAAACTCATCCTCAAGAGCAGTGGGCACAGCAAAGTTTAATAAGAGCGATGTATGGGGCCCTTTTTGATGAAATTCATCAACTTGAATCTGCGGGCGATATCAAAACAGCTTTACTGAAATATCAAACATTGCTACAGAAAGCACCCGAAAGTGAAGATGTCTATTTAGGCCTAGGAAATCTCTATGTAGAGATGAAAAAATACCCTAAAGCCCTCCAAATGTTCCTGCGCGGATTAAAAAAGAACCCCTCAGTGAATCAATTTCGCGTTAACATTGGTCTAGTGTATTTAAAAATGCATGAACTGAAAAAAGCAGAAAGGTATTTAAAAAAAGCTTATCAAATCGACTCTAAAAATGCCGATGCAATTGCGGGTTTAGGAAAATTGGCTGTCTTAAAAGGCAACCCCAAGGCTGCCTTCAATCTATATCAAACAGCCTTGGAAATTAATGCAGAAAACCTTTTAGCGTTATCCTATCTGGCTGAATTATGGGAACAAGAAAAACAGTTTGAAAAAGCTTCTGATTTATATAAAAAAATTCTACAAATTAATCCCAAGGCTGGTTGGGCTAGAATAGCTCTAGAAGACACAAAGTATGCTCCTCTTCTATTAAAAATTACCGCAAATGAGCAATCCAAAGATTATTCACAAGCGGAGACACTCTATCTCCAATTAATTCAAGAATCGCCTTTACACGCCGATTACTACATCAAACTAGGCGGACTATACATCAAATTGCAGCGGTATCAAGATGCCATCCAGCTTTATCAAAAAGCTCTTGAAATTCTTCCTCAATCAGATGACTTAAGAAATGCTCTAGGATTCGCCTACTTAGCAAATGGCGATTTTAGTACGGGTAGAAAATATTTTGAGACGGTCTTAAAAAAAGATTCTCACAATGCAGAAGCGCTGGCTGGGTTAGGAAGGTTTGAGGAAATGCAAAATCACACCAGCGACGCGATGCTGCTCTATCAAAAAGCACTCCAGGAAGACCCTAATCATATCACCTCTTTAGTATTTCTTGCTAATCTGATGGTTGAATTGGGCAATTATGATTATGCACTTAAAATTTATGATAAAATTCAAAGACTTCAACCTTCTGCTAAATGGATAAAATTAGCAATAGCAGACGCTAAACATGGACGATTGATCAAGGAGATCAAGAAAAAACACGAGGCTAAAGAATTTAAAGGAGAAGAAGCCCTTTGGCAACAGCTAATAGCGGAAGAACCTAATCTAGGAGATTATTATCTAAGGTTTGGCCTTTTTTATCATAACACAAAACAGTATGAAAAAGCGATCGACATCTATCAGAAGGGAATTAAGATAGCTCCTCATTCAGCAGAATTATATGCAGCATTAGGTCTTGTATACCTTTCCAAAAAGGATATTCAAGAGGCGCAACGAGCATTTAACCATGCATTAAAGCTCGATCCTAAAAATCCTGATGCCTTAGCTGGTTTAGGTTACATTGCCATGCTACAAGGAAAATTAAAGAAGTCGGAAAATTTAATCAAAACCGCTTTAGCCGTTGATCCAAACCGTATTGCAGCTCTTTCATCCTTAGGAGATTTATGGATGAAGGAAAAACGTTATTACGAGGCACAAAAGGTTTATGAAAAATTATTACATTTAAGACCCCAAGACAAATGGATTCGCTTATCTCTAGACGATGCAATCTATGGTTCTGTTTTAGACGAAATTCAGGATTTAATTAAGCAAGATCAATTTTCAGCCGCCGCTCAGCGCTACCAATATCTCCTAGAAAAATCTCCGAATAATCCCCGCTATATCTACGGATTGGGTCAAATGTATATGCGCTTGAGAGAATATGGACAATCTATCGCCGTTAATCTTAGCGGCCTGGAAAAAAATCCTGATGAAAACGAACTAAGAGTTGCCTTAGGGTATGCTTATTTCTTTAATCATGATCTCGATAATGCCTTTGAGACCCTTACTCAAGCTTTTGAAATTGACGGTAAAGACCCCGAAGGGCTAGCAGGTCTAGGTCGTGTATATGCACTCAAAGATAATTTTTGCAGTGCCGAAATGCTATATAAAAAAGCTCTAAGCATTGACCAAAAAAATCTCTCAGCCATGAGCTTTTTCTCGGATCTGCTTATGAAACAAAAGCGTTATCAAGAAGCACAAGAGGTTTTTGCAGGGTTATGGAAAATCCTCCCAGATGCGCAATGGGTCCAGCGTTCTTGGCAAAACGCGGTGGATGGACCCACGATGGATATTGCTAATCGTCTAGCTGATCAAGAAGAGTTTGAATTAGCGATTCCTATTTATCGGCAATTGGTCGCCTCTTCTCCGGAAGATCCCGCGCGTCTTTTACCTTTAGGTCAAATGTATGTTAACCTGCAGCAATATTGTTGTGGACTAGAAATCTTTCATCAAGCGTTAATGCTAGATCCTGAAGCTTGGTATATCTGGAGAGCTATTGGATTTACCTACATCTTAATGGAAGATTTTGCTGCCAGTCAAAGCATCTTTACATTTTTAGTTACACAAGATCCTGAAGATGTAGAAGCCTGGGCAGGTTTGGGGCGCATTCAAACATTAAATGGTTCATTTTGTTTAGCTGAAAGATATTTCGACCAGGCCTTATCGCTTGATCCAGAAAATTTAACGGCACTTTCCTATCTAGCAGACCTTAGATTAAGCGAACAATTCAATTTTTCTGCCTTAGCCACTTATGAAGTAATTAACGGGGTGATCGAAGGTAATCAAATGGGCCGGTGCGAACCTAAGCCAAAATGGGCTAGAAGAACCTACCATAACATTTTATTTTTAACAGAACCCACGCTTAATTTAGGCGGAGCTTATCATGAAGAAGATCAATGGGATCCCTCAAGCCATCGCTGGTCTGCTGAATATCTAGTTTACGGAATAAAGGCTCTTTTAAACTATCCTCTCAACAATGCCCTGAATATATGGGGAAGCATTGCTGATCAATTTTATGTTTTAAAGGATTTGATCACACGCAGAACTCTTTATTCATTCGATGTGCAACGCTTTGCCTTAGGGGCTAAATGGGTATACAGTCCGTGCTTTTTTCTAGAAATACGCGCTGGACTCACCAACTATTCTCCATATCGCTATAGTCAATTTAAAATGTATAGAGGTAATATTGCTGAACCGGCTCTAATCTTCACCTATCATAAACCTATTGAAAAAGCCACTTTATTTTTTTCCAGCGGATCTGATCTAGTTGCAAGAGATTTTAGCAAAAATTTAGCAAAGTTAGTGGGGTATTACTTTATAGGCGGAACTTATGAAAGAAAAATCATTAAAAGGGGATGGATTGGCTTCGAAGCGGACGCCTACTGGTACAATGATTTTGTGAATAACAACTCTCAAAGAGTTTTAGGCTGGTTTCAATGGAGACCCCCGTATTACTCAGATAATATTCTGTTTAGATATTATGCGAAGTATCAGACATTTGCTAAAAACATTCCAGACTACTATACATATAAACCACAAATCATTAATCAACTCCAACTTACATTAGAAAAATCCTGGAGAGTTTGTTGGGCAGATACCTTCTACACCAGTTTAAGTTATGCTCATGGCTGGCAAGACACACGTACCCGTTTTGCACAAATTATTGTGGTAAACCCAACCACAGTAAAGCCTCCGATCATTTGGGATCGACGTCAATTTAACACACTAGTGGGCACACTCATTTATAAGTATAATCAACTTATGCTTACTCTAAATGCCGATTATTATCGAGACACAGAAAAGTATACGATGTGGACGATTGCTGGAGAGCTCACATGGCGTTTTTAGTTCTATCTTTCCCATGCAACCTTTATCAAAGTAGGGGATACCATGTCTTTGATCGATGATATTATCAATTTTTTCAAAATGCTCTGGCTGATTGGTTTCTCAGAACTCTCTTGGGGTTGGAGAGCTTTTATTATTTATGGGGCAATCTTTGTTATTTTCGCTTTAATCTCTATTATTCAAACCTTTATTGGCTGCATCATCATCCTCTTACGTTTTAGAGAAGTCCCTGCTGAAGATATCTATCGCGTTTTACGCTCAAACTCTTTACCTATCATTACGTTTGTTGTGCCAGCATTTAATGAAAGAAAAGATATTATCCACACTGTCAAAAACATGTTAAGCCTCTCCTATCGCTACAAGAAAGTGATTATTGTTAATGACGGATCCACCGATAATACTTTTGAATTATTAAACACTAATTTTTCCTTGTATCCTGTCCCCCCCTCGTGTCCAGGTACTTTTGTCACAAGTGAAATTAAAAGCTACTATGCGAGCGCAAAATATCCCGATTTATTAGTCATCGATAAGGTCAACGGAGGAAAGGCTGATGCTCTCAATGCAGGTTTGAATGCCTGCACCTCGCAAATTGTGGTTTGCGCAGATGCCGATACACTAGTCGATGATAAAGCGCTTAATCGTCTAATTAGACCCTTTCTCTTGCATCCCGACACTGTCGCCGCTCATGCCTCCATTGGAAATGTGAATGGTTGTACAGTCTCTGATAACCGCATTGTAAAAGTAAATTTTCCTAAAAAAATGCTGCTTGGCTTCCAAGTGATAGACTTCATGAAAGGTTTTTTAGTTGAACGTTTGGGGCTAAGTTGGACGAAGGGAACTTTAGTGATTCCGGGCAATTTTGGAATGTTTAAATTAAAAACATTAATTGATATTGGAGGCTATGATCGTAGCTCAATTATTGAAGATACAGAAATTATTACTCGAATGCATAAATACTACCTCGATAGAAAAATTCCTTATAGAATTACGTATCTTCCCGATATCGTTGCCTGGACAGAAGCCCCTGAAACCATTAAAACTTTAGGAAAACAGCGTTTAAGATGGTACAAAGGAACGACCCAAAATATTTGGGAATACCGCGACATGTGGTTCAATCCTAAATATCGATCGATTGGATTATTTGTCTGCCCCATGACTATCTTTGAAAAAATTGCCCCTCTAATTGAAATATCTGGCTTTATCATTTTAGCGATAGCCATTTTATATGGCACTGTCGATCCTATACTAGTTCTTTCCTTAGCAGTTGTCAGCTGGCTGTTCCTTATCTTATTAGTGCTAGTCACTCTTATGATTGAATTTGTAGCCTATGAGACATACAGTTCTTGGGTAGATTTTGCTCGCATGATGAAATGTGTTTCATGCTACACAGGATATCACTACCTACTCATGTGGTGGAGGCTTAAGGGTCTTTATGCCCCGAAACCTAAAAGAGCCGGTTGGACTCCCATTCGAGAGGGCTATGAAAAGGTTCAAAACCAATAGAGAAGTTCCTCTTCTTTAAACGAACCTTTATTTTTAACTTTCTTTCGATAGATACCTAAAGAAAGTTTCTAAATATAACTTAAAACCAAACTTGGCCACTAAATCACGCATGTACATTGCCCGAAATTGACAAGTGACAGGACAAGGGCCGAAGGCCAAGTTCGGAACACAATCGCAACAAGACAACACCTGGTTGTGTTCGATATTTGCAATCTGGCTTAAGAAAATGAATAGAACCCACTTTTAGTCAAATAACAAGGATGTTTCCAAGAAAAATACATACGGTTACTAAAGAGGGTTCTTGCTCAAACTAGTCATTTTATTATCTCAATTGTCAAATTAAGCTTGTACTAGGATCTAGGGGGCAAGTTAGGTTTGAATTAAGGAAGAGCTAAAGCGTATTGAGCAATCTCATAAGCTCTGGGTTCATTCTCACGATCTCGCGTTGATAACACATCTCGTCCTTCTATCCCAAAAGCTTTCAACGCAAGAGCTGCCTGCAAACGCACCCACCAGACCGGGTCATTTAATAAGACTTGTATCTTAGGAATTGCTTGAACGGCATAGAGTTTTTGTAAGCCAATGACAGATTCAGCGCGAATCTCCCATTCAGAATCTACTAAATGCTCGGTCAACAATCGAATAGATTCTTCATTAGGAATATTTCCAAGGGCCTTTATCGCTAATGTGCGACAAGCACTATCAGGGTCATTTACAAAAGGCTTGATCAAAGGAAGTAAATGCCGAGAGTAGCGGCTAGATAACACATCTAGACAAATGGCAATAATTTTTTTATCAGACTCTTTAGAAAGTAATGCAGCCATCCAATCATACTTTTCTTGATCGACCTGAATGAGTGCATCGCGATAAGGAAATTGCGATAGGCTCGTCTCTTCGCTCATTTTTTTAAGCACCTCATAGAATAGTTCTCGATGAGAGGTTTTCGTAATACAGACGGCAGCTGTCACCCGCACTAGATATCTGGAATCATTCAATAGTTTATGAAGCCATTTTACATCGGCTTTTTGTGGACATAAAAGTAGAGCCCTTGCGGCAAGATGACGATTGACCCAAAACAGACTAGAAGTCATATTTTCCAGGTGAGGCAATAAGTAGGTCATGAAGATTTTTTCTTTGATCACAAGCCAGCGATTATCATTAAAACGCTGATCATACTTTTCCAAGACCTCTACTAAATTCCTAAATTGAGAAAATTTTTGAGGTATATAAATTTTTTCGATGGGTTGCTCATGAAAGAGATGAGATTCAATAATTTTTCCTATCTCGTCTTGGATGTAATTTCTTTTGATCAAGTTTCTTTTCGTTATAATTTTAGTGACAATGATTGCAAGGCAACAGATGACCATCAAAACAATTTCCAACGTCAGTAAAGTAAATGCAATATTGTACAAGATATATCTGAGAAGAGCGTCCATATGATTTAATGCTATCAAATATTAAAAGATTCCTGTATACACTTTTTTTAGACTCTTAGCAAATCGAAATTTGAACTTAATAAATCTATGAAGATACGCACTCTAGATGTTCTATTTTTGACTGTACTGAGCGTAAGCTTCTTTTCTTTACACTTACTCAGAGCTGAAAAAGAAAATCGAGTCATTGCGGCCTACTTTGAAAATTATTCACAATACCGACCTGCAACTGGCAACCGTAAACCTTTTTCCCCTTCGATGATAGATACAGACTATTTAACAGACCTTTACTACGCATTTGCAGGTTTTGGCTATATCACAAAATCAGTAGACCCCTCACATCCTCATCTTACGGGTGATTTTAGCATTCAGCCTATGGAGGGAAATGATCAGAACAAGCTCTACCCTGAAATTTTAAAATTAAAACAGCAATCGAAAACAGGTTTAAATATTTTTCTTTCCATTGGGGGTTGGAATTTTAATAACCCGCAGGATGCTCAAGGAACAGGGATTAATACCTATAAATTATTTAGCGAGATGGTCGCTAAAAAAGAAAATAGACAACAGTTTATTGATTCAGTCATTCAATATGCCCATCGCTTTAATTTTGATGGTATCGATATTGATTGGGAGTATCCAGGTGACCTGACTAGAGGAGGACAGTTTGAAGATTTTGAACACTTCTTACTCTTTTTACAAGAATGCCAATCTGCTTTTAAAGCTACTCAGCCCTCCTTGTATTTATCCTACACAGCCCCTGCTGTTATGCCAGTGGGCTTGCCGAAAAAATACCAAGACCATCCAGAAGAATATTTTAAATGGCTAGCTCAGTGTGCACACTATGTGGATCGTATGAATGTCATGGCCTATGACTATCATGGACCTTTCAATGTCCCCCCAATCACCGGAGTCAATGCACCATTGAATCGCGACACGGATCCTTTGAGCTCCTATTTCATTCAAAAAACTTTACAAAACTATCTTTCCAATGGTGTACCCGCAAACAAAATTATTCTCGGAATGCCCACATTTGGCCACACCTTTGCTGGTGTGAGAGATTTGAGTACGAAAAATTTTGGTGCTGGCCTTCCATTTACAGCTGCAGGACGCCCAGGTCCTTCGACTCAACAACCTGGATTGCTCGCCTATTACGAAATTTCTGATATGATTCAGTTGAATCACCTTCAATTTGGGGCAGACTCCGTTACAAATACAGCATATGGCTATCATCTCCCTTCGCAGATATGGGTCAGTTTTGATACCCCTGAAACTATTGGAATGAAGGCAAAAAAAGTCCTTGAAAATAGCTTAAAAGGAGCTATTCTTTGGTCGGTGGACATGGATGAGTATCAATGGGAACCTAAATTCCCCAATATTCGTCAGGTTTGGAACACACTTCACGAGAAAGGAAACTAGAGGATATGTCTATTTTTTTCTTTCCACTACCCGCAAAGCTTTTTCAACTAGTATGGAGATATTGAAAGGCTTGGTAATATACTCAAGGATTCCTTGTTTTATTCCTTCCTCAATATCTTTATCAGAAGAAAATACAGTGAGCATAAATGTGGGGATCGTCGTTCTGAAGCGATTTTTTAGTTTTATCAATAATCCCATACCGTCCATGTCAGGCAGATTTCGTTCCATGATGATTAGCGAAGGTAATTGATTTTCACTGCGTTGAGTTAAATCAGCTAACGCTTCTCCCCCTTCTTTATAGACCTTAACATCCAGCCCTTGATATTCAAATGCATGTTTAAGGATTTTTAGCAAATCTTCGTCTGAATCTATAAAAACAACTTCCTTTTTACTCGCTCTCTGATCAGGTTTGTAGCAAACTATATTAACGGGGATATCCTTTCTCACTTCATAAAGAGCTTCTTCTGCAGTTTGTAGGATTTTTGAAGCATTTTCAAACGTTCTATCAATAGGAACAAGACTGCAATTGAATGATAAGTTCAAATCACGCTTAGACTGAACAATTTGAAATAATAAATCATCCATCTTTCTCTCTATAGAATCCAAGGGTTCTCTATTAAATAGGATGGCAAAAAGAGAAGACTTATACCAAAATGTTTTCAAATAATCAGCCGCCCAATGCAATTGGTTACTGATAGATACAATGAGATCTTTAGCCGCCACCTTTCCGTTCTTTTGCACCCATTCATTGAAATTATTCACCTCAAATAAGCTAAGCACAGTCTCTTCTTCTTTATTTCTTAAACAAGCATTTAACTCCTCCATCAAATCATTTATAGACATCAAGCCTGTATAACTAGCAGAAGATTCATATAAGGAAAGGCGCCTTTCTATAATATTGGTAATTCTCTTTTGGAGAATATTTTTATCTAGAGGTTTAAAAAGCACATCGTCAGCATCCTCTGAGTAAGCTTTTAAACTTGTATCTGATGGATCCCCCCCTGTCACAATTAATATAATTAAATTCTTATAAAGAGGATCCTGCCTAATTGTTTTAAGCAGATTAAATCCATCATGATTCGGAAGCATGATATCTAGCATTAATATTTGAGGATCGTATTCCTCTAATGTTTTAAAGAGATTTGAAGAATCTTGTATAGCTGTAGCGGAAACACCAATATCAGATAGAACCGCCACCACAAAATTGCAAAAATCGGGATCGTCATCGAGAATAAGAATTCGTGTCGGCTTCAGCGTCTGAATTTTTAGAGACGCTTCCATAGCTCTTAAGAGGACATAGACCGAGACTGGTTTGCGGAATACATATGAGATTCCTTTTTTGGCTGCTTCTAGGCGTACATCTAAACTTTCATGATCTAACAACATGGTAAAAGTAGATGGAGGAGAGATTTGTTTTTGTATTTGAAGGTCGATAAGATCAAAACCTGTCAGATTTGATCCACGAAAAGATTGTGCAACAACTAAACCTTGAGGATTAAACTCTTGGGAACTTAGTTTGTTGAAAGCTTTTTGAGGATCAAATTCTACTTGTAAATCAAAAGAAAACTCCTCTTTCACTCTTTCTAAGAGATCTAAAAAGTCCACATCATTATCGACTAGATAAAGTAACGGTTTTTTAGCTTCTATAGTCGGTTGAAAAACAAGCTGCCCTTCATCAAAAGTTGAAGTCTTAAAAGCCTCTTTAACATTTTCAATAAAGGGTTGGAGTGTAGATAACCACACAGAATCTTGGGTTGAACCTGCGGCTATTTTTTCATTAATTTCTTGCACCATATTTTTACAGAGTGTGCTAACGTTTGCATAACCATAAGAACCTGCGCTTCCACTAATTTTATGGATCAATGCAACAAAGTCATGAATCTGATCTGGATTTTTCTGAAGCCGATGATAAAGTTCTCTCAGTGAAGCCATTTTTTGTTCGATGGTTTTATCATATTCTTTTTTGAGCTCTATTAAAGCTTTTTTAATGGGTGATTCAGGCAAAGCATCTACTCTCCAATTCATTTTATCTAAAATGAGCGGGATTTTGCGTTTAGCTTCGTCTTGAGGAATTAAAACATCCACTCCAGACGCTTCCATCTGCTTACGCTTTCTTTCGTCAATGGAAACATCATAAAGAACACAAATCAATGATTTCTTTTTTTCTTTTTCTCTTATACTACGTACCAAATCAAGAACTGCATCCCATGAAAGATTAAGATCAAACAGATAAATATCATAAGCAGCTAAGGATATTTTTTCTTTCGCATCGGGGATATTTTTACAAAAATCAAGAACGATATCTGAAGCCTCTGGCCGTGCAATGATCTCTGAAACGAGGAAAGAGCTAAGACCCACGCATAAAAAATGAGGTGAGTAAGTCTTTACTTTACTTTCCATAATCGCTCCCTTCCACGATAAATTCTCATAGGTTGTCTTTTAAATAGAAGGAGTCTCAAAATTTTGACTGCGTCGCGTTCGTATGAGTACGCTTTGCTCTAAAAAAATGGAGCCTCTCTGATCTATTTGCAACATAAAAGTTTTATTGTAAACTGTAAAACATTATTACATCGTTTAACTTCAAGAAGCGAACAGTATGACTAACCTGGGTTTGACCCCTGTTAGTCGACAGAATGATTCATTAGACTTCTTTCGAAACTCCCCTTTAATTTCTCTTAAATTTTATCGGGAAATAGCGAACAGAGGCACAGGAGCGCTGCTTCAAAAACTGGGGCATCATCGGGCGCAACCTTTTGAAGAAAATAAAGTAGACTATTTATTCTCAGGTTTCCGCGCACGCACATGTTTTCGAGGATGCCGCTTCTCGGGGGGAGGATCTCCCACCCAAATAGGTGTTTTTCTGATGTGATGCAACACACGGCGCAAAGCAGTTAGCTCCCGATCCGTGACAAGAGTAACCACAATTCCTTTACGATCCTGTCTCCCTGTACGGCCTGATCGATGCACATAAATATCGGGGTTATCAGAGAGTTGATAAATAAAAACATGCGTCACGTTGGAAAAGTCAAGACCTCGTGCTGCCACATCAGTTGCGACGAGATAACGAATTTTCCCATTCCTAAATTTATTGGTAATGATGGAACGAATATCCTGTCCCAAACCAGCATGCAATAGATCTACATCTGCGACTTTGCGTTGTAAAGCCCGACAAACTTTTTCACACTGAATGCGTGAATGACAGAAAATAATCGTTTGTTTTGGGTTTAAATCCTCTAGAAGGCGCGCCAAAGCTTGATCGCGCTGTTCATGATGACAGTATAAAAAACGATGTTCGATGGATTCTGGAGAAACTTCATCTGTGAGAAGAGAGAGCTCTGTAGGTGTTTTCATATGCTTTTTGGCTAAAGTCCGAATATCTTCCCTCATCGTCGCTGAGAATAAAAGTGTTTGGTGTTCATGGACCAGGCAGCTAATGATAAATTCTAGGTCTTCATAAAACCCCATCCCCAACATCTCATCCGCTTCATCTAATATGAGAGTTTCTACATGGGTTAAATCAATTTGTCGACTATAGATAAAATCAATTAATCGTCCAGGAGTTGCCACAAGAACTTGCACGCCTGATCGTAATTTAGATTGTTGCAAAGAGGCATCTTCTCCGCCAAATATAGCAAAAGCTTTCACATCTTTATCATTGCCAATTTTTTGCGTTTCCTTTGCATATTGCATAGCCAATTCACGTGTAGGTACAATGATTAACGCTTGTATATGTAGTGAATCTGCCCGCACCTTATGACAAACAGGAATGGCGCAGGCGGCCGTTTTTCCTGTTCCTGTTTTTGCCAGCGCAATCAGATCTTTGCCGGCTAAAATCAGAGGAATAGATTGGTTTTGGATGTTGGAGGGGTTTTTGAATTGCATTTTTTCAAGTGATTGCAAAATCAAAGGGTCTAAACCCAGTTCTTCAAATGAGGTCATTGGCACCGATTTTTAATGTTATTGATAAGGATTTTGATGGAGATCCACTGCGGAATAAAAAACCTAGCCCTTACAGCTAAGCGATATTTCCAATCAAAGACGTGTAAAGGTTTTAGAAGAGTAATTTGCTTCCATATTTCTTCTGCAGCATATTTTGAAGTCATGAGTCCTTTCGTACTCTCTACAGGCTTGCCTCCCGAACGTACACGAAAGTTAGTATCTACCATGCCAGGACAAGCTACTAAAACTCTGATTCCTTCTTTTTGTAATTCATAGTCTAGGGATTGAGAGACTTTGTTTACAAAACTTTTAGTCGCCGCATACACAGAAAAATAAGGAAAAACAAAGAAAGAGGCTGCGGAAGAAATATTCATGATTGTGCCTTTTTTTCTAGCAGCTTTCATCGCTTTTGCTCCTTCTAAGGTAAATTCTAGTAGGGCCATTCCGTCAACTTCAAGAATAGCGAGTTGTTGCTCTGTTGTAAAGTTCACAGCATCGTTATAAAGAGCCAGACCCGCATTATTCACAATCAAATCAGGCCCACGCATGCGGATAATTTCAACAATTGTTTGGCGTTCTTTGGGTATAGAAAGATCTGCCTGGATAATTTGCACTTCCACTTGACTTCTTAAATTTGCAGCGGTTTCCTCTAATTTTATTAAATCCCGACCCGTTATAATCAGAGAAATCTTTTTTGAAGCTAAAATTTCGCAAAGCGCTTGCCCAATTCCTGAGCTTGCGCCCGTGACTAAAGCTAAAGAGTATTGCATAGATCAAGCCTCAAAGGAGGGAGCTGCATCAACACCCTCATTTTTTATTTCTTTTGTTGGGTACTTAACACGCGTATGCCCAAAAGCGACTAATGTTTTTACCAAGGTTTCTTTTACAATCGCTAACTCTTCAAACGTCAACAAACAGTCATCAAATTGTCCGTCTTCAGCTTTTTCCCCAATTAGACGATTGGCTAAATCAGTCAAGGATTGTTCTGTCACTTTATCTAGGGATCGGGAGGCAGCTTCTACTGTATCTGCAATCATAATGATAGCAGACTCTTTACTTCTGGGCTTGGGCCCTGAATATCTAAATTCTTTTTCATTCACTAGATTTTTATCGCCACCCATCTTTTCTAGCTGCTTACGATAAAAATAGTAAACAAGAGTGGTTCCGTGATGTTCCTTAATAATGTCTATGAACTGTTCGGGCAAACCCGCTTTTCGTCCCATTGCAACGCCCTCACTCACATGAGCTAAAATGACCTGAGCGGATTCCTGTGGAGTTAGGAGTTGATGAATATTCATTCCTCCTTGTTGATTTTCCGTAAAATATTGAGGAGTGGCTAATTTTCCGACATCATGATAAAGAGTGGATACGCGACAAAATAATCCATTAGCACCTATTGCAGATGCTGCGGCTTCTGCTAAATTACCAACAACAACAGAGTGTTGATATGTCCCAGGGGCTTCAATTGTCAAACGGCGGAGAAGATCATTATTTGGATCCATATACTCCATCAAAGTCACATCCGTCATAATACGAAAGACTGATTCAAATAAGGGTAAAAGACCCACGACTAATACAGCACTCAAGAGTAGAAAAAAAGCTGAACAGACAATATCTGAAAAAAGGGCAAAATTCCAGAGAGTATTTTGATAAAAACGCATAGCAAAAATCAAACCTACTGCACATAACCAGGCTTTTCCACACACAACAAATATCTCTTTTCTTTTCCTCAAAGATCGTGTACTTAGTATAGCCACTAACGCTGTAGCTAAATTTAAGATCATAAAACCCTGCCGGTCGAAGGCTAATGCCATTGTAAAAACAAAGGTTAAAAACGCACTTACAAAAGTGGCAACCGCTGAATTCATAAGACTGCACAATAAGATAGCCGCAAAGGGCACAAATAATGGATACCTAACGACTTCAATTAAATTCATTTTTGAATTTAACAAGAAAAATTCGATCACTTTTGTCAAAGCAAGAGTGAGTACAATAATGGTAACAAGAAGAAAGAGCTTACGATTAGAGTTGAGAATGGAAGGATTATTAACTCTAAAATAGGCCACACAGATTGTTGTTAGAATAAACGTCATCAAAAAGCTGCCCAATAAAGTCAAAGGATGCCAGAGATTTCTGCTTTCCCCTAAAGCCTTTTTCATCGCCTGTAACATGGCAATATGTCGGGCCGTTACACGCTCTCCTTGGTCAATAATCCGGCTACCCGCGCTCACATGCGTATATTTATCTGGAATGTTGGATTGAACTTTTTTATTAACGAGCCGATAGGCGGCAAAATCTTCTTGAATTTTCCAAAGCTTCGACTGAAAATAATCCATGATAAAATCAGCGGCTGCTATCGAAATGAGAGGAGTCGTGAAGGTTTTTTCTTTAATGTAATCCCATATAGACGAAGGTAAAACCACTCCATCTAAATCCTCTGGAGTGTATGCCAAATAATAATCTGTCGATAATCCTATCTCTTGCATCTTTTGAAAAGTACGGGGGTCTGTAAAACGCAACTTGAGTAGAGTCGCCTCTAATGCATCCACACCTTTATACATTTCTTCAAAGGTACTTTTTTCTGAATATCGGCGCCAATCTTGATTGTAGATGAGAAAGTTTTCAAAATCTATGCGTCGCTGCCTGACGGTTTTTTCGGATAGACTATAAATTTTCCCCACATCTTTTACAGATTCTTGCTTTAAAATGATCGTTGCTTCTTCGTCGTAAAAATCAAAATCCACTTGCGAAACGGTATAGTTGGGAGCGACGCTATTTAACTCTAGAACCTCCACACGAACTTCACGGAAATGTAAAAATGAAAAAAAACAGATAAAGAATACGCCGCCTATCAACAACCGAATCCCTACACTCTTGTCAAAAAAACCCTGTTCGCGGGAGAATTTTAATTCATTATAGTTGGCAATCTCGCTCGCTTTATCACTCATGCTCTATCCTAATCACCTATAAAAAGCTAAAGTCTTATGTCTCAATTCAAATAAATTTGATGATTTAAATCAAAATAATTTATTTACAAAGATCTAGTATAAAGATTTAGAGAAAAGAAAAAAATTCAATGTTTTTTTTCTCCTCATTCCCTAAACATAGCAGATCCGTCAAAAATAATCCCCTTTTTTTACGTATTTTCATATAGTACTATAAATCATGCGAGGAAATTTATAATGAAAGCTAAAGTTTTAGTCGTAGGTGGAGCGGGATATATTGGGTCTGAGGTTAACCTTCAACTGCACGAAAAAGGCTATGAAACGGTTGTTTTAGACAATTTAATTTCAGGAAATAGACGACGTGTGAAAGAAGGCTTATTTATTAAAGGAGATATTGCTAATAGGGGTTTACTAGAAAAAATATTCCACGACCATCACTTTGATGCAGTCATGCATTTTGCTGCCTATATTAATGTGGGTGAATCAGTAGAAAACCCCGCAAAATATTACATGAATAACGTTTCTAATACTCTTCAATTGATGGATGTCATGAGAAAAAACGCGGTAAGCAATTTTATTTTTTCCTCGACCGCTGCGGTGTATGGAATTCCCTGTCAGCCCTTAATTAAAGAGGATCACCCTCTCCAACCTGTAAATCCCTACGGTCAATCAAAGTTGATGATAGAAAAAATTTTAGAAGATTATGATCGTGCCTATGGATTTAAATCTGCTAAACTTCGCTACTTTAATGCAGCTGGAGGAGATCCTTGGGGTAGAATCAAAAATTATCATCAAAAAAAATCCAATTTAATTCCGATCATTTTATCCGCCCTTAAAGAACATCAACCCGTGACTATTAATGGACTGGACTATGACACCCCGGATGGCACATGTATAAGGGATTATATTCACATTTACGATCTCGGTACAGCACACATTAAAGCCATGGAGAAATTAAGAGAAGATCAACAATCGGAAGCCTATAATTTAGGAAATGGAAAGGGTTTTAGCGTGCTCGAAGTCATTAAAGCCGCCGAAAAAGTAACAAAGAAAAAAATCACGACTGTAGAAGGACCTCGTCGTCCTGGCGATCCACCTTATCTCTTAGCCGACGCCCAAAAGGCTTATGCATTATTAAACTGGAAAATTAAATACCCGCATTTAGAAGAGATGATCTCTCATGCATGGAAGAGCTTATAAATGAACTCCTCTGCCCTAGCTAGATGTGGTTTTTGAAAGGCCCACTAATTCCAGAAAATGATCTTCTGTAATGCCGCCAACCAAAGCATGTTTAGAGACTTTATAGCCCTTTACACCGGTATTGATATCGGTAATTTCTAATCCACCTGCTTCCTTTAGAAACTTTACGGCTAATTCTTGAAATTGCTTACGTATTGTGGCATCATTCATTAGTTCACTATGAGTAGGGTACTGCCCATTAAGATCCGCCATCGATGCGTACGCTTTAGCGATGGCATCTAAAACTCCTGTGCGATCTTTTCCACTCATGCAGTTAATGGAGCACTTATATCCTCCATTTTTAATTTTATTCATTAAATTAGTCAAGTTAACAATCTTAGCAGCAATCTCAAATTGGTTATCTCCTTTCAAATAAGCTTTTTCGTCTTCCATAAGAATTTCTATGTCATTTTTGAGATCCAGTAATTGCATCATTTCATCAGGGAGCATGTGAGCGCTTTCTGCTTGTAAAAAATTTTTCACTTCTTCACTCAGACCTTTAAAGGCCTTTTGATTATATTTATACTGATTGTAGACGCCTAGTTTTGCGTCCACAGCCCCTGCATTCACACCAAAATTAAACGTATTGATCTTAAGTGCTATAGGGATTTCTTTCCCATCAATCTCTACACTTTCCAGCTTCTCTAAGCTATGCAATGCCTTTACCTGATCTTCTAGCATCGTTTTCTCAGATGTTTCCTGTTGGATTAAAGCACGCAAGTCATCAGGGGTCACTAAACTTACAGAATTAAGATTAAGAACGATTTTATCCATGCTGCTAGCCGCATCATCAAGAGACATCTTTTTTTGAGAAAGCTCTTGCATTAAGGCTGCAATAACTAGCTCTTTTGCAGCGGCAAGAGAGTTTTGATTACGAATTGTTGTATTTTTCTCAAATTTATCAGAAGTTATTCCATGCCTTAACGCCTGATAAATCACCTTATTCTCTCCGTTAACTAAATTAGATTCCCACGCATTGACCAAATGAGCCTCTTGACGATTAGCCGAAGAGACTCCTTTATTTCCGAAAATGGCTCCAAAAACACGTGAAGTCGTTTGTGTATCAGAACGTTTACTTAGACTTTTATCAAAATGTGTATTAAGAGGAATGAGTTCACTTTTTAAAATCACCTGATCATTCACTTGAATATCTTTTACGATCGCAGTTCTCTCCTTCTCTGTGAGTTGTTGGGCTATGTAAGATTTTAGTTGTTTATGCAACATCTTGGGGGAAAAAGTCAGCGCAAATTGATTAAAAATCACTCCTGCTCTTCTCTTCAGCACCATCTCCCTACTCTGCCGCGCCTCATCAATGCGCCCATTTTCTAACTCATTGTCGAAGACTTTTACAACTTCCCCTGAGGTATTCATTTTAGCTTTTGTTTCATTAAAAACCTTAAGTGCTTCTTTAGAGGATTTACTCGTCCATGCTAAAAGTTTTAAAACCTGTGCCTTAGTCCCACCTTTTGCTAAAACCTCCAACTTTTTACTCAAGTCACTCCTTTCGGAAATTTCCTTCAAGACATCTATCTGGGTTTCCTTCATAATTTTAACAAATTCTTTTTCCGCTCTCTTTATCTCTTTAGCTAGATTTTTAATTTGCTTACCTGAGAGTCCTTCTTTTGTAGTTGCGGCATTAGAGGGATTTAACGAGGTGAGTAAACGCTCGCGAATATGATGAATTTTATGCAGAGCATTCTCATATAGTTGATTGATCTGCTGACTTTTACCCTGGATTTGATTTTGTTCTTTGAGGTGACCTACCATCGCTATGGCGTGCCCCGTTATCGTATTTACTCGGGTCTCGGCTGTTTTTACATCATGAGGGGCATATTGATTTGATAAAGCAGCAGACTCTCCATCAATTTTTGAAAAATTACTCATACTTTTACCTGTGTAACAAAAAATTGAGCTAATTCGATTATAACATATCAATTAAATTTTTTATTAAAAAATAAAAATTAAAAATAATAATAAATATTAATACAAATAACACACCCTCGATGAAAAGTTTATCTTGCCCTCTATTAATCAAAGAGTTGTTTGAGTTTAATCGTAGACCTAAGGGTCTCAAAATTTAGATTTTCGGTATAACCCCTAGTATTTTAATCCAAAAATGGTCAAAATAATCCCTAAAAACCTAAACTTTGGCTTTTTAGCACTTTGGGTAGCATCTAAAAGCTCTAAAGCTTTATTGTTAGTCCAACCCTGATCAATTCAAAGTCAAAGCTGAAAGCGAACCTAGGAAAAGACCATCATATGTCACATTATCAAGTTTTAGCGCGAAAGTACCGGCCTCAAACTTTTTCAGATGTCCTTAATCAGGAAGCCATTATCGCTACCTTGAAGAATGCTATTAAGCATAAGCGTCTGGCTCAAGCCTATCTTTTTTGCGGGTCCAGGGGAACAGGAAAAACGACTTTGGCCCGTATATTAGCCAAAGCTCTCAACTGTCAAATGCTTACCCCTGAATGTGAACCCTGCAACCAATGCACTTCCTGTAAAGAAATCACCTCTGGGCATTCTCTCGATGTCCTGGAAATTGACGGGGCTTCTAACCGTGGAATTGATGACATTAGACAAATTAATGAAACTGTGGGCTACGCAGCTTCTTCAGGGGGATATAAGATCTATATCATTGACGAAGTGCACATGCTCACGAAAGAAGCTTTTAATGCTCTTCTTAAAACCCTGGAAGAACCGCCCCCCAAGGTCAAGTTTTTATTTGCTACTACAGAGGCACATAAAGTTCTCCCCACAATATTAAGCCGCTGCCAGCGCTTCAATTTAAATCGCATTTCTCCTGAGCTGATACAGAATAAGTTAAGAAAAATAGCAGTAGACCAAAAGATTGAAGTCGATGATGAAGCCCTACGTCTTGTGGCTACTAGTGCAGATGGAGGATTACGCGATGCAGAGTCCTTGTTTGACCAGATTCTTGCTTTTCATAATGGTCCGATTTCAGCCAAAACCGTAGCTGCCATGCTAGGGATTGTAGAAAATGATCTATTTTTTGCTTTAGACCAAGCCGGCGCAGAAAGAAACTTAGCCCTAGCCTTCGAGATTAGCGATCAAGTCTTTTCTCAAGGCAAAGACCTAGTCCACTTTGTGGAAAGCCTCACTGAGCACTTTCGCAATATTTTAGTCTTAAAGTTGGCGGGTAAACAAGCCACTTATCTAAACCTTACAGATGAAGAAAAAAAGAAATACGAAGCCTCCGCAAAGCTCTATTCTCAGGAATGCTGCCTTACCATCCTAGATTTTCTAGTGGAAGCGCAAAATCAGATTAAATTTTCTCCTTCACCTAAGGTAACACTCGAAGCCTTACTTCTTCGCATCATCCGCGCTCAATCCCGTATTCCCGTTGATATCCTTGTCAAACGTCTAGCAGATGTCGAACAGCAGCTTAAAGAAATTCCGGCACCTTCATCCCCTGCATCGATTCCTATGTCCGAGACCCCTTCGACTAACAAGCCTCTTCCTAACATTGTCTCCACCCCAACATCCACTCCTAATTCTCCTCTATCCCATCCGACGGTTGAGACTCAATCTCCCTCGCAACCTGTATCTATTATAGCTCCTCTAGGGACTATCAGTGAAGATCCAACACCCACGCAAGCAGATCTAGGTATTAAGGAGAAAAAAGTAAAAACTGAGACACAAAAAGCTCTTGCCACACCATCGTCAACATCAGTAACGTCTAAGGAAACACAGGTTGAGGCTATTCCTATTCAATCAGCTAAACAAAGTCGTTACGATACAGTCCTTCAATTCGCTGCAATAGAACTTGAAGGGACTATTCAAAAGAAATCAAGTTAATAACTTAAGGATACAATATGGGAACAGGTTTTTCGAAAAAGAAAAAACAAGCAAAATTACTCCAAGAACAATTTTCTAAAATGCAAACAGAGCTGCAAGAGGCTGAAGCTATAGGTACAGCAGGTAACGGGCTGGTAACACTTACTCTCTCGGGCGAACATGAGCTTAAACAGATAAAAATAAAACCTGAATGTGTGGATCCTGAAGATGTAGAAGGACTGGAAGATCTCATTAAAGCTGCATACAAAGATGCTTTAAATAAACTTAAAAGCAAAACGCCTCAAATACCTAACATACCAGGTATGCCTGGCCTAGGATCTTTCGGACTCTAAAAAACAACTTTCGACAACACAGGATCCCTGAGATGATCGGATAATCTAAATCTAATGCTCACCAGGGATCTTGTCAAAACTATCGAGCTAAAAGCCTCGCCAAGCCGTTTTTACATCAGTTCTTCCAAAGAAACGCGTGCAAAATGAGATTTAAATGCATCATCTAGTAGATTCTGTATTTCTTGAGTACTAGCTAGTGATAGTGCCTTTTCGGCTAGCTTACAACAAGAGATAATACTTGAATACCGGATGGCTTGCTTAATGAGAGGAATATACCGCGCTGCCACTGAAATTTCTTGTATACCCAGTCCCATCAATAAAGGGGTGAATTTTGGATTAGCCGCCATTTCACCACAAATACTAACAGGCACATTATGTCTATTTGCCTCTATCACCACATGACGAATAAGACGTAAAACACAAGGATGGGTGGGTTGATATAGATGACTAAAAGTATTATCACATCGATCTACCGCAAGGGTATACTGGATAAGGTCATTCGTCCCTATAGATAAAAAGTCACACTCGCGTGCTAATAAATCAGAAATAATGGCCGCGGATGGAACCTCTATCATGCAGCCTAGACTTACCATTGATTCGACATTCACCTGCTTTGCGGCTTCATGCGTCATGCGTTTGGCTTCCATAAGCTCGGATAAAGAAGAAACCATGGGGAAGAGAATATTAACTTCGCCAAAAGCACTGGCACGTAAGATAGCCCTCAGCTGTGTCATGAAAATTTCTTTTTCTCTTTCTAAATTACCAACAGCTCTAAATCCTAAAAAAGCACTTCCTGTCTGACCGTGACGCACCTCTATTCCTACTTTATCCCTTCCCACATCAAATGTTCTGATAGTGATGGGTAAGCCATGCATATTTTCTACTAAGTCACGATAGATTTCAAACTGCTCGTCCTCGGTAGGTATACGATCACGCCCCACTAAAATATTTTCTGAACGATACAATCCAACGCCCTCCCCTCCAAATTCATGTAATTTAGAGATCTCAGCGTGTGTCTCGATATTGGCTAAAAGTCTCATCTTATAGCCATCATAGGTCTCTATATCATGAAAATCGGTCTTGCTTAAATGATGGCGTTTAGCCATCAAATCAGCGCTCAACTTCTGGTATTCGACTAATGTTTCTTCGGAAGGATTAATAATGAGCTCTCCACTTCTTCCATCTACAATGACTAAATCATTCGTGGATTCAAAAACGTCGGAAAAAGAAATATTAGTCATGTACGGAATTTCTTTAGCTCGTGCTAAAATTGCAGCATGCGCCGTGGCACTCCCACGCTCAGAAACTATCGCTTTAACAAATTTTTGACTGGCTTCAGCAGTTTCTGCAGGACTTAAATCTTTAACGAAAAGGATAGAATCGGGTTCTAAACCATCAAAAGCACTGCGAGATTCATTACGAAGATAAGACATGATTCTTCTTGATATGTCCTGAACGTCTCTAAAACGTTCTCTAAAAAATAGATCTTCAATTATATCAAATTTTTTTTCATATTCGTTGACAAGCTGGTGTAAAATGTATTCAGGAATTTTTCGCTTAGAACGAATTTGTTTTTCTACCTCATCGATCAGGAGTGGGTCGGATAAAATGTGCACCTGGGCATCCAATATAGTCACTCCCTCAACAACTCCTTCTGACTCTAATTGAAGTTTGATTCCCTGTAGATCTCGCATGACAGACTGTACGGCCGTTTGAAAGCGTTCAATTTCAGCATCTACTTTGTAAGAAGGAATGTTTTCATCCGAAAAACTTTTTTTCAGCGTTTTCAGAAAAAAAGGCTTACCAATAGCAATCCCGCTAGAAATTACATTACCCGTTAACCGAATTTCTTCTAAGTTAGAATTTGGCAATTTTAATCCTCAAATTGATTTTCAAAGGCGTAAATGAGCTTATTTAAAGTTTCTTGAGCATCTTCTCCACTCACCTCTATAGTGATTTTGGCATTTTTTTTTGCAGCAAGCATCAAAATACTCAGAATACTCTTAGCGTTGATCTCATCTTTTTTATGTTTAAAAATGACTTCACTTTTACTGTTTTGCAATAACTTTACAATAACAGTCGCAGGGCGCGTATGCAGTCCCAATTTGTTCTTGACTTGTACTTTGCTAGACAGTTTCACGAGACCTAATCCTTGTTTGATTTTTTGAGGAAATCATATCCAATAGTTTATTGTTAAATTCTTTTGCTGAATTATATCCCATGGCCTTTAAACGGTGATTTAGGGCGATTGTTTCTAAAAGGAGTACCACATCCCTTCCGGGTTTCACTGGCAAAACATGATAGGGAATATTAACACCCAGAACATCGCAAAAATTTTCGACAAGACCGACTCGATCATAAAAATGTTGATCGTCCCATGTCTCTAGCTTCACCACAATATCAATGCTTTTGTTATCTCTCACACACACTGCGCCATATAGGTTAGCTACATTGATAATTCCAATCCCACGAATTTCCATGTGATGCCGTGTTAATTCAGCACCAAATCCTTCAACATAAGACCCTTCACGTTTTTTAACTTTGACAACATCATCTGAGATCAAACGATGCCCTCGCTCGATTAGCCCAAGGGCCGCTTCACTTTTTCCAACAGAAGAGTCCCCTTTAATTAAAACTCCCACTCCAAAAACTTCAACTAAAGTCCCATGACAGGTCATGCTAGGTGAAAACTCTTCATTGAGCAACAAAGTCAATTTGCTTAATAAGTTCATTGTACTCATACTCGAACGAAAAAGAGAAATTCCCTTGCTCTGACAAAGCTCACTCAACTCTTTTAGAGGTAAAAGTCTGCGCGCTACAATAACTGCAGGCGTGGAGGATGTTAAAATTTCTTTTAATCGACTGACGCGTACGGACGGATCTAAATCTCTTAGATATTCAATTTCCACTTTTCCAAAAACTAATATCCGTTTATGCGCATGATTTTTCATGAACCCACATAAACTCAAACCTGGACGATGAGCTTCAGGAACTTTTATGGAACGCTTTAGTCCTTTTTGTCCCGCGACAAGATCAAGTCCCAAGTGGAGACCATGCTTTTGAAAAAGCTCTTCAACTTTGTATACCATATCAGTTACGCTATTCTTTCCAGGTAAAACATCAACCACTTAGCAAATGTGGTAAATGACATGTTTAAAGAGGAAGCGTCTTCATAGTTTAAGGGATCGCTGACAGTCTTGGAGGTCACGGAAAAATAAACGTTTCCCATACCTGTGACGTTTTGTGGATACCAATCGCTCCAAAAACACTGAAAAAAAGGCATTCCAAATGATTCGTAAAAAGGAATTAAGGTTTTAGGGTTAACAACAATTCCTCGCTCAGTTGTTACTGTCCCTCCCATATTTTCTATCATGCTCTGAAAAGCTCGAAATTGTTCCAACATATGCTCAACTTTAAAAATACCAGTAGAATCTGTCGCTTTACAAAACCCATTATGAATACTCATGAAAGCAATGTAGTCGGGTGGAAATATGTGGTCGGGGAATGATTTCTGAAACTCCGACATCTCTGTTTCGTCTGCCGGGGAAAAACCTCTAAAAAATCCGCCATTGTTAGCCACACTATAAACCATTTGAGCTTCAAATTCATCATCATATTGCTTTTGAGTGAGGTAAATGCCAATATCATCTAAAGAATTAAAAAATCTAACCACAAACTCCTGAAGATGAGGATAATACGGTAGAGTTGCCAACCAAAAATCTCGTGTAAATTCAATTCTATCCTGAGCCGTCAAGTGTGCAAGTTCGTACCACCCTTTCTTTAACTTAGGAACTTGCCTACTAATAACGTCCCAGGGGATATCAGGAGCTTCATTAAGGGCAATCACCTGGTGAAAATTCCCACTAGGAAAGTCATCTGATGGTTGTTGATAAAACTCTTTAATATGGATATCCATTCTTAATCCCTTAAGTAATTGTTACTTCTTCCTTCACTTTTACCAAATTTTTGAATTCTTTTAAATCACTTAAGAAAAATTTGCAATAATAATCCGAAAATCTTAACATTCAGAAAAGATATTGATTTTTTTTTAAAAATTTGTTATTATTATTTTGAGGTTCATCTCTTTAAGACAAAATTTAAAATAGGAGTTTGTATAGATCATGGATGTAAACCGGCTGGGTTTAGATAGATTAAATGTTCAGTTTAAAGACCTAACATCCGGAAATATGATGCAAAGAGCTTTTGCTGAGGTTATTCTTATTGATCGTACAAACGACTTAAATCAAATGTGCTACCTATTAAAAAATGATAGGGCCTTTAGTGGACTCGATGGAGAAGGAAATCTCAATCAAAACCTTCCGAATTTCGATAAAAATGATTTTCAAGTCGTCGGTGTAGTGGTCGCAATCGATAAGAAAAATAAATACGTGACTCTTCAAGATGAGAATACTATTTCCTATAATCATCTAATTATTGCTTCTGGCCCCCATTATTCCATGATTAGTTACGAGTTTTTAGCTGGCGTGCATACACTTGTTGATGCCATCCGAGTCAGAAAAAAAATACCGTCGGCATTTCCTAAGGCAGTCAAATCTAGTCAATCTGAAAAAAGAAAAATGAAAACAGCAAAAACATCCAAGAGTGACATGAATTTTCCCAGGAAAATAGACAATATCAAAGCACGAAAAATCAACAAGCAAAAGACTAATGATACGATTCCTCTCGGTAATACCAATAAAAGACTGTACGAAGTACAAATTTAATCTTAACTCCCCTTCCTCGCTCAACCGATCCCTCCTTTAGTCATCCTCTATGAACCGTCATCTGACACAAATTTATTATCATTTTTGGATTCAATATCCGGCCCTCTTTTATGGAATGATCTTTTTACTAGGGATTTACGCAGCACACCAACCTTACTATTCTGGTGCAGCACTCATTCTTTTAAATGTGCCTTTTTTAGTGAATTTTAAATCTCTAAAAGTTCTTTCCACCCCTATCCTTTCTTTATGCCTCTATCTCTCAGGCTTTTTATTCTGTCATGCAAACCTGTACTACCCTCAGATCCCTAAAGAAGGTGTGGAAGGTACAGCACTCTTTCACATCTCAAGCTTTACTAAACTTCACACAATTTCAGGGTCAAAATGGCAATTTAAAGGAAAATTGCAGTCCTTCAAACCTAATAATGAACTCTCATCAGAATCTTTTTTTCATGTCCCTGTTACGGTCCATGTCGGTCACTCTCCGCAGGGGCCCCGTCCTTCGGCAGATCAATACTATATTATAGAGGGCAAGTTGCTTCAAACTGAAGCTGGTCGATATCTTTTTCTCCCCTCTAAAAGTAAAGAATGGCTCCCAACTCAGTCAGAAAATTCTCTGTTAGAATGGAGATTTAATGCCAAACAAACCGTAAAAAGGTTTATCCGCAATAAAATCCCTAATGAAACAAGCGCACAATTTCTTGCAGGTTTAACGACAGGTGATTTTGAAAATTCACTGATGGTGTATGAACTTTCTAGGTTCGGTCTTCAACATATCATGGCCATCTCAGGCTTTCATTTCTCAATCATTGCTGGAACCCTCGGTTCAATTTTCACCCTTATTTTTCAAAATAGAGTCGGACATATTTTTCTCATCCTTGTTTTAACGGCATATTTTATCTTCCTAGGACCCTCACCTTCTATAATCAGAGCCTGGATAAGCATTTTAATCATGTCAGGATCCATATTTTTGGAAAAAAAATCTTCTAGCATGAATTCATTAGGGATCGGATTAATGGCTGCTCTCATCATTAATCCCGAATTTGCCTGGCACATGGGCTTTCAGTTTAGTTTTGCAATAACTGCCGCCATTCTCCTGCTATACCCCACCCTAGACCATAAATTACAACTTTTTTTCCCCTCACGAAGACTAGAACAGACCCAGACCATGAATCTTATCCAACAGCACGGATACATTGCCCTCATGCTCTTGCGTCAAGCTTTAGCTCTAACACTCACAGTGAATCTAGTGGCTCTACCGCTAAGTCTCTTTTATTTTCAAAAATTTCCTGCGTTAGGAATTATTTATAATCTATTTTTCCCCTGGATGGTAAGTCTTTCTATCGTCCTACTCTTATTAGGCCTTCCTCTTGATTTACTAGGATCTATGAACAACTGGGTTCATGCATTGAATGGGCAATGGACTCAATTTGTCTTGGATTATACGTATGGGCTATCCACCCATTACGACCTGTATATACATATAGGATTAAGTATAGGTCCCTTGCTTCTTTTTTTAGCCTTGATATTGATAATGGGGATCTATTTTCGTGAATCTAAAACAGATAAAATTCCTTGGAATATTGTTTAACCCTAGCTTGCATGATGGCGAGCCTCTGCGTGGTCAATCGGAGGCAAGATTGTTTCTCTGGTTTGAAAATCAAATCGTCAAGCACCCCCTACAAAAAATTTATAAGAACTTCTCAACAGATTCTCAAAAAACTAGCTATATGGCACAAATTAGCTTGCAGCCCCTGCTGCTTAAAAGTACACACAAACCTCTGTAATTTCAAAACAAATTAATTTATTAAATTTATTTTTATTAAAATTTTTCATTGTTTCACAAAATAACACCACTAAAATAAATAAAACACACATAAAAAACTTTTAATTATTTCTAATAATCAATATAATTTCCGCCTTTAACAAAGGAGTAATTATGTTCCATCTACATTTAATAAATTACGCATTAAACACCGAACATAGCTTTTATTACAAAAATGAACTAGACAAAAAATTATTGATCGATGAAATAACAGAAACTGTTTCTTCTCTTTTTTGTAAATTCCTGGACCAAACGTTTAGGGAGACACCTCAACCACGTCATCTAGTTTTTGATAAAAAAGTGACCTTTAAGGCTACAGATCATCAAATAAGTGATTTTAAACATAAACTAAAAGAAAAACTAATTCGTAAACTAGCTGGTGATGATTTAGATTTTAAAAGATTTACAACTACAGACAACACATTTGCGAATTCCATCTACGATCTTATGCAGGAATGTAAAATAGAGGCTCCGAGTCTAGACACCCAGCAAGATAAATCGCTACACAAGTCACAAGAAAAGCTTAGATATTTACAGGATCTAGCCCCTAAAAACTTAATGATACAAGTGACCGTTCATGATACTAAACGTATTAGTTTTGTATCAAAAAGCGATGAAGCTGATGGTTTTTATTTTTATTAGATTCTGCATGCTGATGGCTCTTAAAAAACTTTTTTGCAATAGTAATATGAAATTCTTTACCTTTTAATCGAGGAGCAAATCCATATTTTTCTCTTAGCTTCTCAATCTCAGGAGCATGAACTTCTAAAACGATATATTGAGCTTTAGCGTTCTTTACTGAGACAACTCTTAGAGGAATAAAATGAAACTTTTGGCCAAGCTCCTGAGGGTTTACATGATCATTTGCATAAAAGATACTAATGTGTGCTCCAGGAGAATTCTTTCTGCGAAAATAAGGGGGTTCAAGAAAACCCTCTTTTTTTATATCCAGTAGTGGATAAAGAGCATAGATGTAATCATCATCCACTTTTAAAAAAACATAACCATCTGGATTTCTCATCAAAACTCCTTCTTGTGGAAGGTGCTCGATTGCAAATTGCGTCACTCGTTCTGATTCAAGATGGACTTTATGGGGTGTGGTTTGACAAAAATTCAAAGAGATCGCCAACAAAGAAAATAACATCGCTACGTAATGTCCCATCTTGTCCCCTCTTATAAAAAAAATTGCAAGGGTTTATAAATCTAATCAGACTAGAGAAGTCCCCTATTGTCTTGCTCGATCTTACCAATCAATCAGGCTTGCCATTTTTACACCCCTTGCAGTCCTATTTATCCACTCATAACACTAAAAGCTTTTTTTAACATCAGTTCTTGCAAAACCAAACGAGATCGTAAAAATACTCTTTGTGCAATTACTATTATCAACAAGCGCTTTTTGTAATTGAAGCGACAAAGGCAAAGAATAAATAGGAAAAATTGAAGATAATTCAATGCTATGAAAATCCCTAATTGCTTACAAAGCTCATTTTAGTCAGGTTGAGCTCCACTCAATCATAGTTAAATCTTACAGCAATTTTAGAAAAAAAATGAAAACCTATTGACCTAAATACATATTCTAAGATAAAAATGTTCTTTCTGAATGGCGATCGTAGCTCAGTTGGTTAGAGCGCTGGATTGTGGTTCCAGATGTCGCGGGTTCGAATCCCGTCGATCGCCCTTTTTTTAATGGATCGTTCCTGTGTCAACCCTTGAAGCCATATTCCTCGGTCTCATCCAAGGCATCACTGAATTCCTCCCTATTAGCTCATCAGGTCACTTAGTCTTAATACAAAATTTGTTGGGCCTCAAAAACATTAAAGAATTTATTGTTTTTGATATGATTTGCCATCTTGGCACGCTTCTCGCCATTTTTATCGTTTACGCCAAGAGGATTCAAGCAATTATTCTACACGAAAGAGAAATGCTATACAAAATACTGTTAGCTTTACTCCCTCTCTTTCCTCTACTACTCATTTTAAAACCCATCAAAGCCGTTTTTGATCAACCGCAATACCTTGGGTATTTTTTTCTCTGTACTGCCTTGATTCTTTATACAGGAATTCGCTTCAGTAAAGAATCTTCAGAGGATGAGGGACCTAAACCTTCCTGGCGTGATGCTCTAACGATTGGTCTTTTTCAAGCGCTTGCCATTCTGCCTGGAATTTCAAGAAGTGGTTCTACAATTTCAGGTGCACGCCTTCTTGGATGGCGTTACGAACAAGCCATTACTTTTTCTTTTTTATTAGCCATTCCTACCATTTTAGGAGGCGTTGTTGTTGAACTAAGCCAAGTATTCCTAAAACCTCATGAGCATCCTCTCCCTCAATTGTCATGGGCCCAATATGCTGCAGGTTTCTTCTTTTCTTTCATTTTTGGATGGTTCTCTTTAATATTTCTCCAAAGACTAGCAACTAAACAACGTTTTATGTATTTTGTGTGGTATTGCCTCTTTTTAGGCATACTAACAACTCTGTATTTCAGAAATTTTTAAGGACATCATGGCAAAAAAGAAAGCTGCTAAAGCCGCTTCTCAAAAAATCCCTCCCTCACCTATGCAAAAAAGCATTTACGGAGTTTTAACGCTTGCCGGAGCGCTCTTAGTTTTTCTAAGCCTTGCTAGTTTTGCCTTCAATGAACATTCTCATCACTGGGTAGGTCTGGTGGGTTATTCTATTGGAATGATTTCCCATATACTGTTTGGAATTTCGAGTTACACAGTGGCTTGTTTTATCGTTTGGGTGGGCTGGAGACTTTTGCTGAATAAGCCGATCAACAGTCTGGGACTTAAAATGACATTTTTGTTATTGTCAGTTATATCTGTCAATATGCTCTTGAACGTTATTGAAGATGTTTACCCTATGGCTGGTACCTCGATCTATAAATTTTTCTATCCTGCACCCTGGTTGAACCGTCAAAAATATCATCTTGGTGGATCTCCCCTCTATTATCTCTATAAAGATCTGCCAACATTTAATTTAAATCGATTTATTGGGATTCCAGGTATTATCGTTTTATTTTCTAGCTTATGGGTCGCTAGCATCTTCTATCTCTTTAAGATCATGCCCCAAAACGTAGTCGCTAAATTTCTGCAACTTTTTGCAAAGCTATCTTTTGAATGGCCTCAGAAGAATCTGGAAAAAACCGATCTTTCTTTACAAAAGGCCACTAAATCAGAAGATCTAAAAGAGTCTAAAGAAAGCGATTTCATGCGTTACGTAAAATTACGTATTCCTGGCTTTACCCTAGGATCCGCCAAAGAGGAAGGAACTCTCTTAGAGCAAAATCATCCCGACTTACTGGCTATTGAACCTGAAATCAATCTAACTACACGACCATCGCTATCACGAAAAGGAAAAAAAGAGGAAACTTCTCACCCAGAACCAGTCGATCTTTTAAAAGAAGCCCCTGTATTTCCTCCTCAAAAAAGGAAAGAATCTTCGATTGAAACCCCACGCAGTAAACGAGAAGCTGCTATCACAGCTCAGCGTGTGCACAATGGGGATTTTACTTCCTTCAACCTTCCAGGAGCTTCTTTATTAACGAGTCCTAAAAAATTTGATCAGTCTTCGCTAAAAAAGGATCTTAAAAAACAAGCCGAGGTTTTAGAAGAGACTTTACTAAGTTTTGGAATAGAGGCAAAAGTGGGGCAGATCAATTGTGGTCCCACAATTACCTCTTTTGAAGTGCATCCAGCCATTGGTGTAAAAGTTCAGAGGATTAAAACGTTAGAAAACGATATCGCTCTGAATATGGAAGCCAAATCCATACGCATTATCGCGCCTATTCCTGGAAAAGCAGCTGTGGGAATTGAAGTTCCTAATCCCCAACCGCAAGAAGTTAGTTTTAAAGATATGCTCAGCCATTATCAGCAAAATCCAAAAAAATTCCATATCCCTATTCTCTTAGGAAAAGCTGTCAATGGCGACTATGTCATGAGTGATCTCACCAAAATGCCCCACTGTATTATTGCCGGAGCCACTGGTTCTGGAAAATCCGTATGCATAAATACTATTGTGATGTCCATTCTTCTCAATGCAAAGCCTGACGAAATCAAGCTTGTGATGGTGGATCCTAAAAAAGTGGAACTGACCCCTTATGCACGTCTTCCGCATATGCTAGCCCCTGTGATCACAGAACCGCATGGAGCTTGTGCTGCGCTACGTTGGATGGTCAAGGAGATGGAAAATCGTTATGAAATTCTTAAGCAAATAGGCGTTCGTAATATTGAAGGTTTTAATACACGGACTATCGACAAAGCTTTTGAAGAATCTCTAAATATTTCTATCCCGGAAAAGATGCCCTACATTGTTGGCATCATTGATGAATTAGCGGATCTCATGATGGTCGCTAGTAGTGATATAGAAACACCTATTGCCAGAATTGCGCAGATGGCCCGAGCTGTAGGGATACATCTTATTCTTGCGACCCAACGTCCCTCCCGAGAAGTTATTACAGGATTGATTAAAGCCAACTTTCCTACACGCATTTCATTCAAAGTCGCGAGCCGGGTCAATAGCCAAATTATTTTAGATGAAACGGGCGCTGAAAGTTTGCTAGGGAATGGAGATATGCTCTTCCTGCCTCCAGGCAGCTCACATTTAGTGCGGGCGCAAGGAGCTTTTATCCGGGATGAAGATATTAACCTTGTGGTCAAACACATTTGTGACCAAGCTCCTCCCAATTATGTGATACAATCCTTTGATGCCATAGGTTCTATCTCCTTAGATGACCCAAAAGGAGACTCCACTTTGGATGGACCCAGCGATGCATTGTACGACCAAGCGTTAGATATTGTTTTAAGCACGGGCAATGCTTCAACTACATTTCTCCAACGTAAATTAAAAATTGGTTATGCTCGCGCTGCTAGTTTAATGGACCAACTAGAGTCTCAAGGCGTTGTAGGGCCAGCCGAAGGAAGCAAGCCACGAAAAATTCTGGCCGCGAAACAAGAGTCTCGTGCAGGTGGAGATGATCTATTCGAAGACTTTGAATAGATCTTAAATTTAACATCCATCCAGCACTTAATCAGGTCAGTTGTATATCTATTGAGTGTTTTTTCTAAGAGTTAGACTCTTCTAGGCTGATTCAAACAACCCATCTACTAGTTTCCCCACGCCTCTCTAAGAAAAAAGCATGGCTTCTACGAAGAAATGCATGTTGAAATCAGCTTAGAAGCAAGATGGAGGCACAATCACTCGTTAGACTCTTCATTTTTTCTTCGATGAGGTAATCCGATATCAGGAACTTCAGGATTACTTTTCCAATAATCTTCCATGAAATTCCCTTCATTAATATTTTCAATGAATACCGCATTGAGATGTTGAAAATATCGCAGTTTCTTTGCGATTCGGTCTCCAATCTTTGCTAGGATTTCTTCTTGCCCTTCTTTTTCAGAACCTTCAAAATTCGCTTCAAGTCCATTGAGCTGTTCAACGAGTAACTCTTGCTTCTGTTGTAGCGGAGTAATCGCCTGTTCAGAAAATCCTTCCATTGAAATGTCTTTCAAAGCTTCTGCATTTGAAATGAGTTGATCAAGGACACTTTCCATTCTTTCGAGCACCTGAATTGCACTATCCATGGCTACCCCTTATTCGAGTTTTCATTAAGTATACCCATGAGTATAACATTTTATCATAAAATGAAACACAAAGTTTTTTATTGAAGAAAAAGTTTTTAACAAAAAAGCTCTCGCGTTTATAAGTGATTCAGCAGCAGTTTTCTACAATATCTAAAAGGATTATGGCTTGCTTATGCAATCCCATCTGTGATACAACATACGCCTCTAAAAGGAATTTTCGCATGATAGGTTTTTGTCCACTGGCTTCTGGTTCTAAAGGAAATAGCATTTATTTAGGCACCCCACAGCTTAAATTATTGATTGATGCAGGGTTAAGTGCCAAAGCGATTCAAGAGAAGCTCCAGACAATCGGTGTGGAAGCGCGCGATCTTGATGCTATCTTAATTACGCATGAACACACGGACCATATTCAAGGACTTAAAGTATTAGCTCTTAAGTATGGAATTCCGGTTTTTGCCAACCACGAAACTGCCAAAGGAATCGTTGAATATCTCCAAGAATGCCCAAAATTTAAAATATTTTCTACTGGCGAAACTTTTGAATTTGGAGATTTAGAAATTCATCCTTTTAGTATTCAGCATGACACTCTAGATCCTGTGGCTTTTACGATCAAATTAGATTCTATAAAGTTGGGTTTTTGTACAGATTTGGGATTTGTCACGTCTCTCGTGCAGCATCAACTGCAAGATTGTAATTATCTTTATTTGGAATCTAATCATGAACCTTCTATGGTGCATGCAAGTCCTAGACCCATGATTTATAAACAACGTGTTTTAAGTCGCCATGGGCACCTATCCAATGAGGCATGTGGACAGCTTTTAAGCCAAATTGCACATCCTAATTTAAAGCATGTGCATTTAGCTCATCTTTCCAGTGAGTGCAACACCACCGAAAAAGCCTTGAGCGTAGTCAACGGAATTCTAGCAAACCATGGCATTAATCTAGATATTTGCGTGGCACCGCAGCATATGATTAGTAAAGCTATTCATTTTTAAATCGCCTGCATTTTACTTACTCGTTGGATGTTCTCGATGCACCAAAGAAACTGAAGCTTGGTGAGTTGGATAAACAACGACATCAGCAATATTTACATGCGGGGGTCTAGAGGCTATGAATAAAACCACTTCAGCTACATCACTAGCCTCTAAAGGTTGTAGATTTTCATAAACTGCATCTGCCTTTGCTTGATCACCTGAAAATCTAACCAAACTAAACTCAGTCTCAGCCATTCCAGGGGACACCATCGAAACACGAATCGGACTAGAAACCAATTCCTTTCTCAGAGTATCTGTTAATGCTCTGACTGCAAACTTGGTCGCGCAGTAAATGCCTCCACCTGGATACGTATCATAGCTAGAAATGCTTCCCATATTGATGATATGTCCTTTTTTTCTTTGGACCATTTTAGGAATCACCTGTGCACTTACATTAAGTAACCCTTTTATATTTATATCAATCATCTCATTCCAATCATTTAAAGGGGTCTCCCACACTTTATTCAAACCTCTTACCATTCCTGCATTATTTATCAAAATATCTATAGAAGAGAACTCATCTGGAAGACTATTCAATTGTCGTATCACTTCATTAGCATTCGAGACATCGAGTTCTAATGAAAGCATTTCAGTTGCATATTTTTCAAATAATGTCTTTTTGAGTTTTTCTAACCGATCTGCACGACGGGCGATAAGAATTAACCGCGCACCTTCACGCGCAAAGCAATCAGCCATCGAAGCTCCAAATCCTGCGCTAGCGCCTGTGATCATGACTGTTTGATTTTCAAAAGCTCTTTTCATCGCTTATCCTCATGAATGTGTATTTTATCAACATAATTTCAAAATTGGTTACAGCAGAAATAGTCCCTGATTGTTATAATTTCAGCCCACTACAAAGCTACTCTGAGTATTTTACCATTTACTTTATTATGTATCATTCTTATGGTGATGAATAAAGGAGTATTTGTGGAAGCTTATCTGTATCTATTCATTGCGATTGCAGGAGAAGTGATAGGTACAAGTGCTTTAAAGGCTTCTTATGGGATGAGCAAACTATGGCCCTCCCTCATTGTAATTATTGGCTATAGTGTCACATTCTGGTCACTATCCATCTCTTTAAAAACATTGCCTGTGGGAACTGTTTATGCCATATGGTCCGGTTTAGGGATTGTGAGCATTTTTATGATTGGAGTCTACTTTTATCACGAAGAGTTTACACTTCTTCATTTGCTAGGCATGTGTCTAATTATCACAGGCATTGTTCTATTAATGATGCTAGCTTCTCCCATAAAAGATTAAAAAGTCCTTTTTTATTTACGGTGCTTAAAATAAAGATAAAGAAGAATCAGCAAAATAAAGGGAACGATAAAGTCTGTCCAAAGAGGCACTCCAATATTTCCCGGCGTGAGGTTCTGATGAATGATCGCATGATGTAAATGGTGAATCCCATCAGCGATGATCCAGACCGAAAAACCAATGACTGTAGCGGCCCAAAAGTACCCTCGATAGGCAATTGATAACAGTCCTAATACCGCGTACCCTAAATTAACATTCGCAAGCTGTTGTTCAAAGGGACAGGCCGGCCATCCTGTCAGTTGAGCGATATAATCAGCAAGAAAAGTGAGACCAAAAAAAGCCATTAAACTTGTCAGCCCCAAACTAAAAACAATCTGATAGAGAAGTAAAATCTCGATCACTCTGGGTTTTGTGCGTTGACTAGGAGAAAGACAGTAGATATGAATCAGGGATCCTAAAATCCCAATCACATAAAGACTTAAAAATAAAGGCATCTAATCCCCCTATTTGCATCAGCTGTATAGTTTCTTAACCCTCTTAGAGAATCTCTAAGGGATAAAAAGTTCAACACTGGTATTAATATTTTTCCATATATCTTGAACCAAACTTATTGATGAAAAATTTCAATGTCGACCAAAAAATCTGACGAGTGGGCGGTAAATGTTTTGTGTACACAGCACTATATTCTAAACACCCAGTAGCTCGCCGAATGGATTTAAAAAAAGCCGCTCCCGCACTTTGATTAAACAACAGCCCTTGTTTCTGAGCCTCCATGAGTAGGGCTGTATTTAAAATTCGATAGATGGTGTTACTTTCTGCATTATTTTTTTCGTACCCAAAAAGAGGACACATCATCACATTGCCTCTTTTATAATACCCTGCTATTCCTTTGATTTCTCCAGAAGACTTTAAGATTTTAAACTGCATTAATTTTTTTTCTAGAAGCATTTTAAAAAAGTGTAAATTGAATTGGGGTTGGAGTGGTGAATGATCGATCACATAAAGTTTGCTATAGAGCTCTAAAAGTTGACTATACTCTTCAGGCAACAATTCATCCTGGGAGACAATCTGGTAAGGATTTTCTTTCCATAATTTTAAATCGCTTTTAAGGACGCGGGCTTTAAATACCTCAGCATTTTTCGTATCCGTCACAAAGACATAACGACTAGCGATTAAATGAAAGCCTTCTCTAGATAAGGATTTCTTCAAATGAGAATTCGTAAGTTCATTCAATGAACGCCACATAATGGCATGGTGAGGAAAATGTTTTTTTAGTACATTTACAACTTGTTGAATCTGTGTTTGCGATAACCCCTCTGGATATAGATCCGTTGAAAACATCCAATTATTGACATATACAATAGAGTTCATACGACTTTTTCGACTTATTTTATCCAAGCCTCCAAGCATCTTGCCAATTAATGAGGCGATCATAGGATTTTTCACCAGGTTTAACGATTCTTTTCCATAAGCGATATAGTGAGCATAAGGCGAACAAACCCAGGAATTTGTATAATTTTCGGTTGTAGCTAAAACAGGAAATACGAAATCTGCGACTTTAATGACATAGGCATCTACATCAATATTATCGATATAGTAGGATACTTTATTTTTGATCAGAGGCAGTAAAAAATTGGCGGCATAAATTCCATCTATAGATTGAGGCCATTCAAGAGTGTCTATATTTTGTCGATCGTATAATTGTACATCATTCATGTGCATTATTTTGGCTTAATTTTTTAAGAAATCTCCGCTAAAACCCATACATAAATACTCACCTATAATTTTAAAAGTAATTTTTAAAACTTCTGAAATCCCTCGAGAGTTTTGAAGACTATTTATGAAATTAGTGTCTTATTAACAAGAGTTTACTGCTTTTACAGCGACTTGCCGAATGATTGACAAGTCAAGAGTAAGAGGGTAAGCAAGGAGCGGCTGATTATGTGATCAAAAGCGTTTTAGTAGACCACGATGATATCTGTTTTTTCAGGGATAAGACGCGCTAAGTCTCGTACGGTTGTCCCTCTAACTACGTGTAAAAATGAAAGACTTGCCTTTCTAGCTCTGCCTAAGATAATGTGACTGACCTTCTTTTCCTGGGCAATTTCAGAAACACTATGAGCCGTATGAGCAGTAATCGTATAAACAAATTCCATCGGCATGCGGGGCTCTCTGGCAATGATATAATCAAAAACCTTACATGCCTCAGGATCATCCAACCAATTTTTTTGATGATCACTTTCTGTGACGACCTTTTGCTCACGAATAAATAATATATACAAAGGGATTTGATGGATTTGGCTTTCCTCCAAAGCATATTCTAAGGACTTACTAAGACCTGTAATAGCCACCATCCAACTCTTATTAGTGGCAGAAGGAATAGGAACCAAAGGGGACTCAAGCGGTGCTCTAGTAGGAATTTCCGGTTTTTTTTGCTCTTGAGCTAAAGCTCTTAAAAGAAGACCCACTCCAATGATTCCTACAACAAACCCCCTAGCATCAGGTTTATCTACAAAGAGTGTTAACTCAATAAGTCCCATGATTAGACTCGTCCCAAACATAAATATCCTTTGAAAAAGAGTCATGTCTAATCGAAGATTGGTCGAAGTTGCCCCTAGGTTGACGGCAATAGCTCCCACAAATCCGATCGCATATAAATTGGCTAAACCTGAAACATCATTCACAAATGCTAATAGAGCGATAGGAATTAAAAACGCGATCCATAAAGAAACACTAGGCACGCCAAAACGATTAAGCTTTTGAAATATTTGAGGCATCTCATCGTCTCGTGACATGACAAAAAATAGAGAGCAGAGAGCAACAATGGCTGTATTGACGGCAGATAATAATAACAAAGTCACTACAATGCTTACTGCTCCCCCGACTATTTTTCCCACCATGGCACCAAAAAGCTCTCCTGCAAAAATTTCTCCCATATACCTTAACATAGAATCTCTTACATTAGGATTGTCCGGAGCACTCACATGCCCCCCCTCTACTATCTCTAGTCCAGGTAAGGCATTCATCGCGAGTCCCAATAACGAGGTAAAAAAACAGACTTCAAAAATCACGAAGAGAATCGCTGGGGTGGAAGTTCTATACACAGACGGCCTTTTATAGGAAAATCCGGGATCTAGTTTCATAGAGCTTGTCGTATTCGCAATCGCTTCAATACCCGACAAGGCTACTATGATTCCTACAAAGACGTTCCAATCTTGTCTCAAATTCCCTCCAGCTGGTTGTAAATGTTCAACAGCCAATGGAATAAAAGGAAGACTTAGTAAAGCTAAACAAAAAACAGCCGCAATCATAGGAACGGCAAGGGCTATCGCCAAATTCCCTGTTCTCTTTGGACCCAGAAAATTTAATAATCCGATCAACAAAATAGAACCCATTGCCCAGAGTTCGGGTTGAGCCACACCTAAATAATTAAACGCTGACAAAGCACTCAAAGCTGCAGTCACAAAATAATCTGAGATAAGAAAAAAGGCGCCAATAACTGATAAGACCTTCGAACGATCTTTCAGACTGGTATAGACTCCCCCTCCCGAAGGATAAAATTTACAGATTAATACATAATTAATTCCCACAATGAGTGTTAAGACGCTGACAGCCAAAATAAACCAAAAAGAAGCGTGGCCCGCCATGGCAAAAGCAAGTCCTAAGACATACGCCTTTGAAGTTCCTAAATCTCCATATAAAAGCCCTGCAGCTCTCCAAGAGTTTAGTTCCCGCGGTTGGGTAGTAATAATTGTTGTCATATTTAATTTTAAACAGGTTATATAAAACAGCGTGTTACATTAAAGAAATAATTAGCATGTTTTTTTATAAAAATGCTAGCGTTAGTTTTATAAACTAATCGATCGAGGCATGCATAAAATGATACTAACCACACCTTCGGGGGAAAATATAGAAGTCGCAGAGTACGTAAAAAAATGGGGAAGATCTGCTTCTATTGCTCTCCTTGACCCTACTTGCGAAATTTATAAATCTCCCCATATCGATGGAGTGATTGGTTATCGGTGCGAAGCTGGCAGCGCCTTTGTTTTTGGTGACCCACTATGTGAACAATCCGTTAAAACACAGCTTGCGCAAAGCTTCGATGAGTATTGTAAAAAAAATAACCAAAATGTTGTCTATACACAAGTTTCAGATGAATTTGCACGATGGGGGCTAGAGCATTATAAGGGCGCTCTAGTGCAAGTGGGTGAAGAATTTTTTGTAGATCCCCAGAATAATCCTACAGAAGGGGCGGATGCACGCATGCTCCGTAAAAAAATTAATCATGCCAAACATGAAGGTGCGACGGTGCTTGAATACACAGAGCATCGACCTGACTTAGAAAATGAATTTGAACAAGCGAAAAATCAATGGCTATCTTCAAGAAAAGGTCCTCAAATCTATCTTTCTAATGTTCAGTTATTTAAAGATCGTTCGAGCAAAAGATGGTTCTATGCTTTAAAAAACAATCGTGTCGTAGGTCTTTGCATGTTAAACCGCCTAGAGCTAAAAGAAGGTTGGGTGCTCAACTTGTTGATGGCCACCCCTGACGCGCCAAATGGAACAACAGAACTTTTAGTCGTGTCTGTCCTTGACATATTGCGTAATGAAGGATGTCACTACCTCACATTTGGCGTCGTCACAGCCGAAGATCTAGACCCTATTTTAGGTTTGAATCCGTTCACCTCTTGGTGCGCAAAAAAAGCCTTCAAGGGTGCAAAATGGATCTTTAATTTAGACGGTCGTCGCAAATACTGGGAGAAGTATAAACCCCAGGGTGAGAGCAGCCACGTTCTGTTCACACGGAATAAAATTTCCTTATGTGATGTTTTAGGTTTGATGAAAGCAATGAACGTAAAATTATAAGTTGTTGCATGCCTCTCTTAGAGAGGGTCAAAAAAGTAGACCAAAAATAAGACCCCTTTGTCTAAAAAGGGGTCTTTTCAAGTTACTTAACCTTTGGAATTTTAGGAACAAACTGCCTAAGATCGGGCATTTTAAAGTTTCCATCGAATTCCGTAAAGGGTAGCCATGTTTGGTTACGCCCAAAAAAGAAAATTTTTCCCCTGACAATTAATTTACCATCTTGATTCCATAGTTCAGCCCCGTATACTCTTCCTTTTTGCGGATCTAAAATCTGCCCGTCTACATATTTATTTCCTTTGTTTTTCAAATTCCATATAATATCTAAACCTGAATAAAAAGGATTTCCCACCACACCAGGAGCTCTCTCCTTGGGGTTATACATAGTTTCTTTGATCACCCCATTGTCGGCAAAGGTCCCTATGATACGCCCATAATATTTGCCTTGATATTCATATATACCAATCACACTACGCGCTTTTCCCGAATTTTCATCTATCGTCTTCCAAAACCCTACAACTCCTTCTGCAGATAATACCTGAAACATTGTCACCAAAATAAATACATAGACCAGACAGATTTTTTTTATCATAGTGACTCCACACCAATTTAAAATTTAGTCTTTTCATAACAAAATTCCAATTTGCGATAAATAAAATTTACTCTCTCCTCTCTTAGATGAGGGGCTACCTAAACATTCCGTTTGAGATCTCTGCATGGAAAATGAACGATTGCTTTTATTTTTTTTTTTATATATCCAATCAAATAGATGAATAAAACTAGGCAGGAGATCTTATGTTTAAAAGCATGCTTGCAATCAGCACACTCTTTACAATTTTTATATCCTCTCTCTCAGCCGAGCATGTGGTGTGGAGTGGAGCTGTGTCATCCAATGGGAATCCAACACAGGCCGTTTCATTAAATTTAGATAAAAAATATCAGATTGTCGCCCAAGGGACGATCAACTTAGGAAAATGGGTAGAGGGCGGACATCGGTTAGAAGATGATCCATGTTACGAATTTAATGCCCCGTCGGGTCCTGAAAAATTAAAATCTCTAAGAAACAGTAACGATATTCCGTTGAATGACAAAACCTTTAACCCAGAGCATCTGTATAAATCAGAACCTTTTGTCGCCAAACAAAGCAAGATTCATTTCTGGGTTTATGATCTAGATTATTCCGACAATACAGGTGCATTCGACGTGAAAATTGTTGAACTCGATTAGATCACTCAAACTGCGTTTTAAAAAATCTACACACCTCCGCGATCACTTGAAGTTGTATCCAAGCTCGATTGATACTCGCCTCATCTTCAAATAAAATGGATAGCTGATGCGTGGGATCCGCCTGATCTTTTTGCATCGCATTTAAATTCGAGATAAAGACGTACGGTCCTGCTTTGCCAGGGATCTGCTGATGGATGGACTGGGGAATATTTTTAGTAAGATGCTCTGCATTATTTTTAGATTTAACCCCTTGATCGGCATCCACACTCAGGATATAGATAGGGATCGTAATTTTTCTCAAAGTCATCTCATCAAACAATCCAGGCCAAGAAGGAGCCATGACAAAGGCTGCCTTAATTCTTTTATCTCGCCAATCTTTAGACATCTGAGTTTTATTCAACGTCGGTAATGCTTCATTAATTTTAGCGATTTCTTCAGCAGAAAAATCCTTAGATTCTTGTTTGAAATTTTTTAATTTTGTTGTTCTCCCCCCCGCCACTATGATTGCGGTCGTCCCTCCTAAAGAATAACCCACCACAGCAATTTTATTTAAATTCCCCCAACCGGATAAAGGACTTTTGGAAAACTGATCAATCATTTTGCTTAAGTCTAAGGCCCGTTGCCAGTGATTTAAATGGGCTTTCCCCTCTACCGTATCTCGATGCTGAATACCAAGCACTAAAAACCCTTGATGCGCTAAGCCTTGGATTAACCAGGAGAGTTGATGGGGATCTCCTGCATAGTCATGAGAAATTAAAACGATGGGCATTTTTGAAAGAGAAGGGGTTGCATTGAGAATCACTTTAAAGTTATCCCAGGGATTTTTAGACATTTTGCCCTCTAAATGCTCATTCACAGGATACCAAATAAGAAGCGTGCGATCTATTCTGTGGTAATCATCGAAGAATTCAATTTCTCTATATCCCAAGACTGGAAAAGACGTGACTAAGCGAGGTTGAAAGGCAGAAGCACCAATAGGCAAAAATAAAACTGCGAGTATAAGTGTTTGAATCCACGGATTTTTTATTTCTTTAATCTTTTTTGCAAAAGTAAAGGCAGCCGTGAACACAAAAATTATAATCGGATTTAAATGAAAACCAAAAATTTTACTAGAGTTTGAGCTGTCCGAAGCGTTGATATAACCTAAAAAAACAAAATTCAGCTTCATAGAGACCTCAACTGCTTTTTGCATTTATGACGTATAAAGTCAAAAAAAATCGCATGTACCTCCCAAAGGGAACACATAAACCTTCCATAAAGGTTTCAATGTATCTTTTCAATGGATAGAAACCATAGGCATTCAGAAGTTGATGATTGGGAATCTTTTAGAGACTTCAAAAGGACCGGTCAATCACGCAAGAATTTTATAAACTTTCTAAAGGATTGAAACTAAAGTTATAATTTTGTTCCCGCGTTAAAATATCTATCATTTTTTGGATATTTCTTTTCCCTTCATCTCCCCATCGATGTAAGATCACGACTTGCGAATGAAAAGCTTGATCAGCCGTATAATTATAAATAGGTGGAAGAGAGGTAAATTTAAATTGTCTAGAATTAAGAATGCGCGTCATCAATTGTTGATCCGAGCAGTGCAGATGATTTTGCTCCAACGAACGATGTACCCACTCTTGAACCATTAATGAATGCATAGAGTATACAATGACGCCCGCATTGTACATGATTTGGTCAGAAGCTATAATGCCGCGTTGTCTATTTAAATTTTGAGATAATTCATGTTCTGGAGCAACTGCAAAACCCGCTTCATTTTCACAAAAACTAAATAGCGGTTCAATTGAACCTCGAACTTGACAATCTAAATCTAGCCATAGAGTTTGATCAAAGGAGGATAGTTGTAAGGCAAAAGGTTTCTTATACCAGGTAAAACGCAACCCCCACACGTTAGGTTGCATTTTTTCCCATAGAAGAGCTGTTTCCGGATTCACTTCTTCTTTTTTAGACATGAATGAATCGTCTAATTCAAGTTTAATCACTTGACCACGCCTTCGACACCAGTTTAAAGCTTCATCAGAAAGGTCTCCAAAATCGACAAAAGTAATAGGGTGCGGGTTGTGCATACGAAAATGCATATACCACCAAGGAAGTAACCACTCTTGACGCTGAGAGGTACCTACCATAATCCCCTTATCACCAGATTTCATATTCATCTTATTTTTTAAATTTTTCGTTCCATAAAGGTTCTTTAAAACCTAATAAACCAAAATTTTTTCCAAGTAAAAACGGTCTTTTCACTAGCATTCCATGCGTATGTAGGAGAGCCAAAGCTTCTTGTACAGGCATGGTTGGAATTTTCTGACTTAGATTCATTTCACGGTAAAGAATTCCCGAAGTATTAAAAAGCTTTCGAATATCTCCTTTCTGATATTCAAGCATTTTTTTAAGTTCATCGATTTGTGGAGGAGTTTTAGTAATATCTAAAATTTTAAAAGATTGTTTCGTTTGCTCTAAGAAATGCAGAGCTTTTTGACAACTCGAACATTTTGGATAAAGATAGACCGTTATTTCCATTTTCAGTTCCTTTTGAAATAATTCAACCCTATTTTGAACACTTTTCAATTTAATTTCCAAGAGTTATATACATGAGAACGGGCGATAATTCCGGATTATCGGAACCTGTTTGAACAGAAAATTTCAAAAATTGATTTTCTAGACATCTTAAAATGTAGACAATGAAATGATCAATATTCCTTGCTATCGATGCTAAAAATACGATAGAGGAATTTTTAACCCATCAAGAATATCATTTATCAACAACTTTATGTGCGATCATGACTTCATTTGGAAGCGACAAAGGTGCTGAACGACATAACTACACCACTTTGTATTCCAAACTTTTTTATCCATGGAAAAATGAAAAAATTCATCTTTTTGAGCTAGGGATTGGGACTAACAACACGAATGTAGCATCTAATATGGGGCGTGAGGGTCAACCAGGAGCCTCTCTTTATGGCTGGGCCTTGTTTTTCCCTAAGGCAACTATTTATGGAGCAGATATTGATGAACGTATTTTATTTAAGGATGAAAACATTAAGACGTTTTATTGCGATCAACAAGATACTGCATCCATCCAAAAATTATTTTCTCAACCAGAACTTAAGGACATTCAATTTGATATTATGATAGAAGATGGTTTGCATGAATTTGAAGCACAGCTCAATTTTCTTAGAAATAGTCTTTCCCAACTAAGAAAAGGAGGTATTTATATAGCCGAAGATCTTACACCTTCATCCCAATTAGCATTTTTAGAAATACTGCCTGTTCTAAAAAAACTCTATGATCTTGAATACATGGATGTGATCAATCTGCCCTTTAGACTCAATCGCTATGACAATACTCTTTTGGTCATTCAAAAATAGTCCCAAGCACGTATCTCGCTAAAACTGCAGCATGCTGATTCCCGTCAGCAGAAGTAAGAGGCCATAAAGACGTTTTAATAGAGGAGTGGAGGTCGAATAAGCATATCTTGCGCCTAAAGGGGCTGTAAGCATGGCCGTCAAGCCAATAATCATAAAAGCAGGGAGATAGACATATCCAAAGCTTTGCTTCGAAATCTCTTGATGCAAACCTAAATAAATAAAGGATAATGCTCCTATAATTGCAATGAAAAAGCCTATAACGGCCGAGGTAGATATCGAATTTTTAAGAGGCCTACCATAAAAGGTTAAAAGAGGAACGGTGATAATACCCCCGCCAATTCCTAAAATAGAAGAAAGAATCCCAATGACAAACCCACTCACTATCATCTTCGGACGATTAGGTATCCGTCCCTTCTCCCTTTCGCGCACATGCGCCGTCATTAAAAAATAAACTCCAATCATACACAGAAATGCGCCAAAGAGGTTTTTAAGTTCACCCTTGTGAAGTAGATGAGCTATAACAGCTCCGGTAATGGCACCTAAAACGACTCCAGGGGCTAAAGACAAACAGATTCCCCATTCCACCCCTTTTTGCCTCTGATGGGCCCAAGCAGAAGCTCCTGATGTTAAAATCATGGCCGCAAGAGAAGTCCCAATAGCTGTTTGCATCATGCTTTCTGCTGAATACCCCAGACGATGAAAAGTCAGAACCAAAGCGGGAACCGCAACTAATCCTCCTCCGACCCCGAACAACCCCGCTATAAAACCCGCAGTCAGACCAGTTAAGACGTAAATGAAAATCTCCATATCAAAACTGATCATGATTTAAGCGCCTGATGAAAAATAATAGGTTAAAATTCACATTAAGGATTTTATGTTAATCCAGCAAGGCACAACATGAGGATTTTTCGTATAAAAATTATAAAAAAAATTGCTTATGTCTATGGCAATGTAAGAATTAAATTTTCTCAGTTAATTCCAATTTGAGGCAAATTTTTAGTTTGCCTCAATCGACTTAGACCTTTTTTACAGATATTTTTTCTATACGACCCTTCCAAAACAATAGTTCCTCTGGATTAAGATACCGGTCTAAAGCGATCTTGCAGGTGACTGAGTAGGACTTGGTGTCTAGATTAAAAGATCTAACTATATGAGTAACTTTTAAATTATTCATCGTCGTACGATATGTAAAAGTAATTTCATCTGGCGTTTGTGAAAGAGTAATAAATTTTATATTTTGATTTTTTTTCTCAGCTCTAAGTGATTTTTTTTTATTTTCGACAACTTGATCGATTTTTATACTTAAAGGTACCCTAGGCACATACTCTAGTTCTAGAACTTCTCTAACATCCGTGGCATCGCTATCTTCAGGCACATAGGATTCTAGGTTGTAACATCTAAAGGAGTACGCTGTAAATAAATTCCAATTTTTAAAATCTGAACCTAATACAAAAGGCGTCGGACGATAGATTGCTAAGGAAACTCCATCGACGACTTTAGATCCTTCATGCGCACTCATTAATAAGAGATCATTCTTAAATAAATCGATCCATTGCCGTTCATCTTGACCAGCTATTGGTTTAGTTTTGAAGATAGATATGTTGTGATAGCCCTTGTCTGTCACGAATACTCGACCGATTTCATTTTTACTCAAAATACCAGAATCATTGTAAGTGATAAGTGTATAAATAGCATCGGAATGGTTTTTTTCTAAGACTTTAAATGAGGGCTTTTTTAACGGAGATTTCGTATCAGCTTCTTGTTGTATACCTGCAAGCGCACTGTCTACAGTTGTATAGCTGGTGCCAAGAGTTGAATTTTTTCTAATAAATACAAAAGTTAATACTTCACTATAATCAGGAAAAATTTGATTAGATGGAGCTAATTGAATTTCGTAGGCATCCCCATTTGTCATCCTACTAAATTCTCTCCATTTAATCTTTTTTGTTAATACAACCGCTTCCTCTAAGGGAGCAATTGGACTTGATGACAGACAACTACACGTAAAAAAAGAAGATATGAGTAAATTTTTAATCCAATTCATTGCAATTCCTATTCTTTATTTCAGATAATATTAGGCAATATTAATTGAGTTTTATTGAAGATACGGGCCTAGAAGTTTTACGTAACTTAGTATTATTCTTAATTCCATGCTATCGAAACAATTTTGCCTGACACAAAATTCCTTACTTCCATGACAGTTTCTACACATAGGCATTATATTTCTAGAATTATGCGCGCCATTTAAAATCTTAACTACCATACTTCGTTTAGCTTAATCATTTTAAAAAATTAATTTACACTTTATAATTCTTAACCTACAATTCGTAATTATAAAGCGCGAGGTGGTACAATGATGAATATTTTTTTGGCTTCATCTTTACTTTTTAATTACATTCAAGTACCCGCTACTAATATCTACGAAGAGCCTTCCAATCGATCTGAACTAATTTCTCAATCTCAAATTTCTGAGCAAGTTCAACTATTAGATGCAGTCGAAGATTGGTATCTTGTTCAATCTATGCAAGATAATCGCAAAGGATGGATTCATAAAAAAGCGCTGATTGAACGTACTCATCCTTATCCCAGTGAGGAAAAAGGATTAGTCATTAAAGTCACAAAGCCACAGGCTCCCGCGTATAATCACTATCAAGATTCTCAGCCTGATATGCTTTTACCGTATGAGAGCTATTTAGAGGTTCAATCTTTGACAGGAACTGATTATCAATGGTTTGAAGTCATTCTCCCTTCGGATCAGATTGCCTACATACACCAAGAGAATATTTCCTTATCCAAAGAAGATATTTCAAAAGAAGAGATGGTAGAATTAAGTAAGCAGTTCATAGGCACTCCTTGCATAAAAAATGGTCGCACAAGTTTTGGATATGATGGCCCAGCCTTTGTACAGATGCTTTACCGCCAAATGGGCTTTCATATTCCCCTCACACTCAATGAACAGCTCCATTGGGAAGGCTTTAAACCCGTGAGCTTAGATAAGTTAACTCCTGGAGACTTGTTATTTTTAGGACATCATCAACAAGTCGAAGAAGTCGGTCTTTATTTGGGCCAAGATGAATTCCTTCGAGCCTCCCCTTCATTAGATCCTGCGGTTATTCATACCCAAAAAGTTTCAAACGTATCGTTGTTGAGTGCTCGCACCCTGCATTTAGACGTTTTTCATGACCCCCTCCCCTATCATCACCTATCCATAGACTCAAGCACAAAAAAAGAGGTTTTGCAGCCTAAAGAAAGTGAGAAGATTAGTGTTGTTGATCATCCAACTGAAAAAAAGGCTAATGCATTAAACTCTCAAAAACAAATTCTAAGTGCTAAAACCGAGAAAAACTCTTTACTCTCTGAAAAAATTGCCGAAGAAGTTGGAGAATTTAAATATTACTTCATCAATGCTGATAAAACTCCTTTAGTCATCTCTCCTATGAACGCTGACATTACTTTAGACTCTTTTAAAAACTGGGTAGAATTACATCGAGGGGGATTAAAGTCTTTATTATCCAATCATGGAGCTGTTCTATTAAGAGACTTTCCTGTGAAAAATGCTCAAGATTTTGCCTCCATTTTTCAATCCATTTTGGGACAAGATTTGATGGACTATAAAGGTGGAGAAGAATTTCGCACAAAAATTGCAGAACAGATTTACACCACTACCGAAACCCCCTCCCACCTCCAAATTCCCCTACATCACGAACTCTCTTACTCAAATTCTCCTCCTTCTTACATTTCCTTCTACTGTCAAAATGCGCCAGAAAAAGGGACGGGTCAAACCATCCTGGGTCGTACAGAAAATATCACACGGGCCCTTAAAGAGACCCCTGAAGTGTGGAATTTTTTTAAAGATCACACCCTTACGTATACTTCACGTCATCCACCCAACGGCAATTTTTTTACAGATATCAATAAAACGCATAAAACGTGGCAAGATGTGTTTGAAACAGGAGATCGAGCAGAAGTAGAACGCATCTGTAAGGAAAAAGGCTATCAGTATCAATGGAATAACGACTGGCTTGAAATAACACGTGAGGCTCCTGCTATCAAAAATCCAGATCAACATTTTGATTATGCCTATTGGTTCAATCAAGCCCACTTATATCATTCCAATCCTCGCTCAAGAGGAGGCTGGCTCAATCATATCCTATCCAGTATTCTCTATATGAAACCATCCACAAAACCTTATGACATCTCCTTAGAAAATGGAGCGACTATTCCTCGTGATATTATCTACAAAGTTTATGATGTGCTTGACCAACATACGATCAAGTTTGATTGGAAGAATCAGGATGTCTTATTATTAGATAATATTAAGATGCTGCACGGTAGGGCCCCTTATAAAGGACAACGTCGCATACTCGTCTCTATGAGTCAATAATATAAAATAGCATATGGGGAACTAAAGCATTTGGCATGCTTTCATATGTGTCTCTAAAGCCTCTAGAGTCTTTAGACTTATGTGATGTTCTATTCCTTCGACGTCTGCTGCTGCAATCTCTTCTTCAACACCAATATTCTTTAAAAACTCAAAAAGGATGTGATGTTTCTTCTTAGAAAACGCAGCCATCTTCCTTCCTTGATCAGTAAGTAAGATCGTTTGCTGCTCATCTTTTTTTAAATATCCATCCCGGATCAGCTTATGGATAGTTTTAATGACGCTAACATGAGAGATTCCCATTTCACGCGCAATATCGCACACTCTAGCCCTGCCTTTTGCCTCTATCAAATCCGCGATCAACTCCGTATAATCTTCAGCCACTTCCAGATGTCTTTGGAGACGAGTTTCTTTAAAATATTCTGCTCGCTTATTCTTAAGATGATCGTTATTCATACTCTCCCAATTTAGATAGCCCAGTTTTCCTATCGAGGCAAATTTTAAAAGAAGTCTACATTATTGTATCTCCCCAACAAAAAAAAAGCATCTTAAAAGGGATCTATAAAAAATGTAAGCCATCTTCTACTATAAAAAATATTTTCCGGCGAAATGTACTTACGAATCCCCTGTTTTTATCTTTTTATTAAGAAGTCGTACAACTTAAGCGTTTTATCTTGGGATTTTGATCCCTATTGAGTATAGATAAGAAAATTTAGAGTTTAACAGATCTACATATTATTAAGGAGTCAACGTGTCATCCCTATCTCCCCTTGTCCTTCATTCTCTGAACAGTCCAGCAGAAACTGTGGTACTGAAATTAAACCAACTACTGAATGATTTAAATTTGCAACTATTCTGCATCATTAATCATTCACAAGAAGCGCAAAAATCTGGACTAGAATTACCATTTGAACAACTTTTTATCTTTGGTGATCCGAAAACAGGGACCTTTTTAATGCAAGAAAATCCTTATATCGGTCTCGAGCTCCCTCTTAAAATCCTTATCTGGCAAGACAGTCAAAACAGAGCACAGATTGCCTATAAGAATCCTCTCTTTTTAGCTCAAGAGTATGGAATCAAACAACATATTGAAATATTACAAAAAATGCGTGATGCTCTAGATTTTTTAATCGAAAAAATGAGCGACCCTAAGCATGATAAAGAAAAAGACAATGGATAAAAAATGATCCAAAAATCAACAAAACATTAACTTAAGGCTGCTCTCCAAGAGATAAAACAACTCTTTTAAGTGCCTCGGGCTCTATACTGACATTCCCAGAAAAAACTGTATCTAAGGAATAAATAAGAAATAAGAGAAAAGCGATGGAAGCAGCTAAAATAGAAGCCATTAACATATGAGTGGCCATGCTCTCTAACCCAAAAAACCAGATAAACCCTACAATAAGAATTCCCCCCACCACTAATAGTAACCACATCTCTGTTCCTAAAGATTCTTCCCCTCCCTGCAAACGAGAGATGCGTGCTGACATGAGCTGATTTAGTTTATTAATAGATTCCTGGTACCAAACTGTTTGTTTGCCATCCGCGATATTCACATTATAGTAAGCTTGCCAAACATTTTGCAGAGCTTCAGAGGTATTTGGATGCGGCAACCCATTTGACATCGTATTCCATTCATCATTTAGAATGCTCTTCGCATATTTTTTAAGAGCCTCCCGTATAACCAGCCTGTCCGATTCAGAAAAAACAGCTGAATTTCTATAAAGCTCAGCCACATAGCTTGCTTCTACCTGAGAGATTTCTTTGATTTTGTCAAAACGTTGCTGCACATTCACAACGGTAAATCCCAGCAGGACAGAGTATAACACTCCCAGATTGGTAAATACAAAGCCAGCTACATCATGATGAACTTGAAGTTTTTTTGGACTAATTCTAGATCTAATAATAAGAATCCCACTAATGGCAAAAATCACAAATATGCTCACAATGCATAGAGCACCCACTAGCCAAGGAAATGACTCGATCAATTGAATGATATTCATATGCATGATGTACCTCATCATCACAATTCCTTACTAGTCAAAAAAACTATAATTTTAATTAAAATTTTGTGATGAAGGACAATAAATGGGTTTCGATTTTTTTTTAGTCCTACGGGAATTGAGCTCCAACACTTGATCTACTTTAAGAGAAGGAAAATATGGAAGATCTTTGCTTCTGGTCTATTGGCGACGGACCTTATGCAGCCATGCTACAAGCACTCGTAAACTCTTTTCACCAAGTAGGCATGGAAAATGATTTTCATGTGCTTTCCGACCGTCCTATTAAAGGAGCAAAAACCCATCTGATTCAAACCTTTGATAAGACAAGATTTCAGTATAAGATGGATTTTTTGATGAATCAAATACGTCATCTTCCTTATCGTTATTTTGTTTATATGGATGCTGATAGCTATTTTACTCGGAAAGTATTCAATTTGCTTGATTTGGTCAGCGATACACCTATGCATATCTTTTTGGAAACAAACCTACTTTCTCCCCAATTGAAGCGCAACTGGTGGGGGCCATGCTCTGTTGCAGAATACGTTAGATTGATGCGAGATAAAGGTATCACCCATGAGAAAATCTATAACGTAAACGGTGGGTTTTTTATCTTAGAAAAAGAGGTGATCCCTACTGTTTATTCTCTTATGCATGATTTCTGGGATTATGGACTGCAAAACAAATATGCTTTTTCTGATGAGCCGCCTCTGGCTTACGCCATGCACAAACTTACCAAGGAGACAGAAAAGCATTTACTCGTTAACCATTTGCAAACTTGGGCTGTAGATTGGAGGGGAGTTTTTTCAAATTTAGTGCCCTTTAGCACATGGTGGAACTCTATAGATTTTTTCACTCTAGAAAGTACACCTGCCTGCCCTGCAATCATCCATGCCATTCAAAGCAAAAAGGCGTTGCAAAGTTTGGGTGAATCTTTATGGAAAAACAAAGACTAAACCCAAAAGATCTCCCCATTTTTGTTTTAGGATAAAACTGAAGTGAAATCTTTTGCTGTAATTTCTGAGCACCCTCTAGTCCTTTGTCTATCATCTCTAAAAAAAATGATATAGAAATATTTCAATTTTCTGTTATGAGTGATATTTACACGTAACTGAGGTTTAACATGAAAAAAATGTTTTTATTTATTCCCTTATTCGCCACGTTTCTAACTGGTTGTGAAATGATCAATCAGACTAAATGGACTTTGGAACGCAATCGTCAAGCCATTGATGCTAGTACGGCTGCCATAGAAGAAAATGCTCAGGCTATTGAAGAAGCCAACAGAAATATTGAGGAAAATCGTCGTCAACTCGAGGCGATTAATAAAACCTTAAAAAAAGCTAGCCAATCCTAATCAGTCATACGGGGTGAATTCATGAAAAAAAGAATGTTGTTATGCATTTTCGCATCTATCACACTGACAAGTTGTGGTACGGTGAATGAACTGAACTCATTAATTAATCAAAGTTCAGATTCAATTGAAGCCAATACTTCAGCAGTCCAAAGAAGTACATTTATGATCCAACATAATGCTCAGCTTATAGAAAAAAGCAATAGAGCTGTGGAAGAAAATAGACGTTTACTAGAAAAAGTAAGCGCATCATAAATTGCTTTCACAAGAATAGACCCTCAAACTACATTTCAAAATAGTTTGAGGGTCTTGCATTAATCAAAATCTGCCTTAAAACAAATCTTTAGCGCTTTTTCTCCCTGTTTTATATGTCAAACAAGGTATGTTCAAACACATTGGAGAACCTATCCATTAGGAAATCACCTGCAAAAAAAAGTTGGGTTTAATTCCTCATCAAGAATTAAACCCAACGTAGGATATCTTAAGGAGTATTTAGCATCTAGATTAGTTTGTGATTGTTAATAATTTTTCGCGATCAACTACACTCTTTGGTCCAAACCAGAGACTCCAAAGGGCTTTAGCAAATTCTGGATTATTAATACTTCCGGCTTTATTCCCATTAATAACCACTTCAACGTATGCTGGAGGAACCCATCTTAAAATATGCTCATCACCTTTTTTAGCTTCGGTGTTGAAAAAACTGACAAAGGTGTTTATATCATTTTGAAGCTGACCTTTTTGAGCATCTGCTAGGGTATTATTAAAGGATTCTCTGTATCCATCCTGAATTTTTTCTGCAGAAGCCTCGTGCACCCACTTTAAAGTGAGTTGTTTTGCTTTATTGCTCTGTAAAATATCTTGAAACTTATCACCTTTTAAAGACTCCACTCCATCCTGCAGATAATTCGCTACGCTATAAACCTTCACAAAAAATTTTTTTCGAGTCGCCGCCCCAGTCGCTTTAAGAATATAATCTTTTCCTTCATGTTGAAAATTCACGGTAGCTGGGAATGTGACACCTGTGGATGGATCTCTAATTTCGCCTTCTGCACATAAACTCATACAAAATAAAGAGCCCAACAATGCTAAATTTTTAAATAATGAAATTTTCATAAAACCTCCTGATAGTATATTCAAATTATTTTTATCAGAAGTATTGAATATAGGCAATTACGGATGTAAGTAAACAACCGCTCTAATTAAAAAAGATGGGTTAGGAGATCAAAGAGATCTGCCAGCATCTGTGAATTTTAGGATCATGAAAATCAATCGGGAGAGTTTTGCTAGAAATATCTTTAATGATGCAGTGTTCGAAAAGTGTAGGATCAAATACAAACTTTCGAGAGTTGGTGCTAAAAAATATAACGCCTTCTTTAGCTAATAATTTTAATGCCTTTAAAAGAAGAGGAATATAATCTTGCTGAATATCAAACATTTGCGTCATTTTTTTAGAGCGTGAAACTGTAGGAGGATCGATAATGATCACCTCATACTTTTTGCCAGTCCGAATTTCTTTATCGAGAAACTTTAAACAATCGTCCCGGATGATCTCGTGTTTATCTGCAGAAATTCCATTCAATTCAAAATTTTCCCTTCCCCATGCTGTGTATGTATTGGACATATCCACACTTTTCGTATAACTCGCTCCCGCTAGAGCTGCATGAACACTAAAAGAACAGGTGTATGCAAAGAGATTCAGGACCTTTTTATTTTTGACGAAAGAAGCCACTAGATGACGAGTTTCTCTATGATCCAAGAATAAACCTGTATCTAAATAATCTACGAGATTCACTTTAAATTTCACTCCATATTCCTGTACGATCAAAGAGTCTTGGGAGGAAGCTATTTTTTCATACTGAGCTTTTTTCTCACGCCTTATTCTTGTGCGCCAGTAAATGGATGTGGGAGGAGCCTGAAATATAGACGAGAGGATCGTAGTGACTTCCTCCACTAAGGCTGGAGGAGGTTCAGGATTTTCTCTAGAACGAGAAAAATAATGGACACAAAAACGACCTGCGTAAAAATCAATCGCAAGAGGATAATGTCTTATCTCTCGATCATAGATACGAAAACAGTTTGTACCTGATCTTTTAGCCCACTTCCTAATATGGCGATAATTTTTTCTAATTCTATTTTTAAACGGTGAGCTCTTGTCTTCGCCGTCGGCGATCAGGGGGAGATCTAATGGATCTAAACTCATTAAATAGTCCTTTTATTGGAAAGAGAAAGACTTTATCTGAAAATTCATTGAAATTCAATAGATATGCCTAAGGCACCTTAACCTTCATTTTGATGAAGCGTCAGACTAAGAAGCAAAATCAACGCTTTATTTTTTATCTTGCGAGGTATTTCCTGCAAAAAAATGCGTGAAATTTTTTATAAAGATCCTGACGCTTTCTTTTTTTTACTTTTGTAAGATTTTCCTTCTGCATTTTTTCAACGATGGCTTCGAGGATCCAATTACTCTTAGTCCGTTTTATTTTTACAGCCTTCAAGTCATAAAGATGATTTTCTAATCGTTCATGTAAATGTTCATAAATGCAAAAGGTAAAGCTCCTATATTTAAGATTTTTATTTAGTATACTCTCTTTAAAATAGTCCATCATAGTGTCTAATAAAAAATTCAATCAGATTCAATCAAAAACAATCATTTATTGTTACTTTCGATGAATAATGTTCCGCATCTGTGGTTTAAAAAATGGATGAGTTATTTTGCAAGAAAATCAATAAAAAAACTACATATTTAAATAAAAAAAACCGAAAAACAAATGGTTTAAAAACTATTTATTTTAAAAAACTTTTAGAATTTAATTTTTAAGATCCTCAAAAATGAATTCTCTGATAAGAAAACAACTGGGGTTACAACCCAAAACCCTACCTTGCCCCTATAAGACTTTGGTAAAGTTAGATGACGTAACAGTATACCTCTGTCCCTCATAGGGTTAAAGTAAACTTCCACTCAAAATTAGCATCGCTACAGAAAAATATATGACAATTCCTGTCACATCAACTATAGTAGCAACAAGAGGCGCAGATGAAGTGGCAGGATCAAATCCTAACCGTCTCAGAATGAAGGGAAGCATAGCTCCAGAAAGAGATCCCCATAAAACTACACCAATCAGTGAAAACAAGATAGTAAACGCAATCAATAGCCAATGGTCTCCATACATATTCCCAATACTTCCCCATACAACCACACGGAAAAATCCTACAAGCCCTAAGATAGCTCCTAAACATAGACCAAGCAGTAACTCCCAGCGCATGATGCGCCACCAATCACTAAGATGAATCTCGCCTAAAGCCATCGCACGAATAATTAGAGTCGAAGATTGTGATCCTGCATTTCCTCCGCTAGATATGATTAAAGGAAGAAAAAGTGCTAATACGACAGCCTGCGCGATCTCGTGCTCAAAAAATCCCATAGCAGTGGCCGTAAACATCTCCCCTACGAAGAGAATCACTAGCCATCTAGCCCGCTTTTTTATAAGCTCAACAAAGGAAGTTTCCATATAGGGCTCATCTAATGCCTCTGATCCCCCAATTTTTTGGACTTCGGTTGTATTGTCTCTTGAAGCGACGCGCAGTATATCATCTATCGTCACAATCCCTAATAAACGCATATGGTCATCAATAACAGGTAAAGCCACACGACTGTGTTCCCGAAAAACTTTAACAGCATTCTCCATATTATCATTGACAAAGAGGGCTAAGTATTTTTTATCTGAAATTTCGCTAACGATGGTATCTTTAGGATGAAACAATAGTTCTTTAAGCCTAATGTCATCAATTAACACGTCTTGGTTATCTACAATATAAATCACATCGATGGTTTCACTATCTTTTCCATACTTCCTAATGTGCTCTAAAATTTCTTCAATGGTCCAATGACTCCTGACAGCAATGTAATCGGTAGTCATCAAACGTCCCACACTGTCTTCTGGATATCCTAATAACTCCAGCGCTAGTAAACGCTCCTCTTTGGGTAATAGCTCTATGTATTTTTCTACAATTGCATGCGGGAGTTGTTCTAGCAAAGCAGTCCGATCATCAGGGGGCATAGCGGTCAGCATGTTTGCTATTTCTAAAGAAGGCAGTGCATGTAAAAGTTGTTTGCGGATGCGATCAGGAAGATAGTCAAAGGTTTCAGCCGCTTGCTCAGGAGTAAGTAAATGAAAGATAAATAGTTTATCTGAAAGGCTTTTCTTCAATATGATATCAGCTATCTCAAAGCCAGATAAAGGATGTAAAAGAGTTTGAAGTTCTTCACTCTTTTTATCCTTTAAGAGTTGATTAACCGAAGGCAGTGGGGTGACTTTCATTCCAACGTTCTTAAAAATTTATATTTGTTTAGATTACGTATTCCAACTAAGAAAAACCTACAGAAAATCTATAAAACCTCTATTGTTTATTGCCCTTGTCTACTATATTAATATTCAAATTACCAGGGGATTCATACATTTCATGGCCAAGGAAAAACAATGGGAAGTTTACATTATACAAACAAAATGTGGGAAACTTTACACAGGTATTTCCAATGATCTGGAAAAACGCTTTCAAGCACATTCCAAGCATCAAAAGGGCGCCCGTTTTTTTTACTTCTCTGGTCCGGAAAAGATTCTATACCGAGAATCTTTTCCCAATCGATCGGAAGCCACTAAGCGTGAAATATTCATAAAGAAACTTTCCAGAATAAACAAACTAAAACTTATTAACAGTAATTAATAACTACATATCCATTATTAAAGTCAACAAATTTATTAAAAAAATTTAAACAACATAAGATATATTAATTATAAAAAAATGATATAATAATTAATTGGAAATAATCTTGTGAGGTTTAAAATGCTCCATGCAGCCTGGAATGAGAACTATAGGGAAGTGACTCAAAAACTATTTGTGTCACGCAATCCTGCTTATCTATTTCTTACCAAAGATGAAAAACCCAGCGAATATTTAAAAGAATTACTCAATATTGACCACCTTTATGATGCCAATGATTCTCTGGAAGATATTGTTAAAAAAACCCAGAAATTTTGGTTACAAACTGTCCAAGGAGCTGGGGGTAAAGAAAGAATAGACTTAGTAGATGCAGATTTCATGATGGCGAGGAAAAATAAGGTATTAGATCTAACTAAAAATTTGGGTCTATTCGAACAGCAAATGCCTATTATTGATAATTATGACTACGCTATTTGTCTTGGAACTTTACTAGAAGATGTGCGAGTGCATTTGTATAATCTAGTCGAAGCCTGGAAAAGAGGTGTGTATTTTAAATCCATTGTTTTTCTTACAGGAGAGCGCTATCTCAGAAATAAAGAAGGACAAAATGAAAATATTGGCAATTTATTAAACCCTTCTTTATCTCCTCTTCCCTTTAAAAAGGGATGGACTCTACCGTCAAATGCTACTTATGAAACAGAGTATGATATGATAAAGCTTGTATGGGATCAAGTTCAACTCCCTGATGAAATGGAGTATCAGCTCAGACAGAACGCTACTTTTGTGAATGCTAAGCAAAAAAATAATCTTCGTCCTTCTACAAGGGATACTTTCTACAGCTGGCTAAATGCGCACCATCCTGCGCCCGGGACCGTATTGGGAGCTAGTTACCCTCTACTATGGACCTACCAACAACTTGTAGGCTTTAACGTATTGAGGACGACTTATCCCCTAGATATGATAGGTCCTGCTCTAAGGGAAGAAGATATAAAACGTCATGAAGAATATTTTCTGAGTATTGTTTATGATACTCTAGCCAAATGTCTTTATGAATTGTATTTCAGCAAGCATCAAACTTTATCAAATGTGGGTCATTAAGGAGAGTCTATGAGCACAAATATTCATCCTACAGCTATTGTCCATCCTGATGTTAAAATTGGCGAGCATGTTACAATTGAAGCATACGCCACGATTAATTCACCGCATGTTGTTTTAGAGGATGGTGTGACGATTAAATCGCATGCACATATTGAGGGGCATACTACCATTGGTGCCGAAACGATGATCTATCCCTTTGCCTGCATAGGCACAACAACCCAAGATTTGAAATATCGTGGGGAACGTACATTTGTTAAAATTGGCAAGAGATGTAAACTACGCGAATATGTGACCATTAACTCCTCTTGTGGGGAAGACACTTCCGTAACAATTGGGGACGACTGTTTAATTATGGCGTGCAGCCATGTCGCCCACAACTGCATCATCGGTAATCATGTCATCATGAGTAACGCGGTACTCCTTGCCGGTCACGTCATCGTGGAAGATTATGTCACTATAGCCGGAATGACTGGGGTTCATCAATTTGTTAGAATTGGGGCCCATAGTATGATTGGAGCTATGAGTCGATTGATGTTAGATTTTCCTCCTTACTTTATTGGCGGGGATAACCCTATACGCTTAGGGGGAATTAATCTAGTGGGTTTAAAACGACGCAGTTTTCCATTGAAAACACGCGTGGAGCTCTCCAAAGCATTCAAAATTCTTTATCGCTCTGATTTGGACATTGATAAAGCTTTAGATAGGATTGAAAAAGAACTAGAACCTTTACCTGAAATACAACATTTAGTGAGGTTTTGCCGTCAATCTAGAAGAGGCTTAGCAGGTTTTAAAAATATTGCAAATGATGAAGAAGGCCCTAATCTATCGGAAAATGAAAATCCTCTTCTAAAGAATGCTTAAGTTTATGACATAGAATCTGCTAAATAAAAGAATAAGCTCTATTCTTCATGATTATCGTCTAATTCTTTTGTTTTATGATAATGTGTACGGTCTACATTACGCTTTTCCATTAACCCTCTCTTGCTCGAACGACAAAAATCGACAAATTCTTTGATTTCGGGTAAAGGCTCCAATTCATCTTCAATTTTTTTTAACCCTTCTGAAAGAGTCAGAGGTGAACGAAAAATCCATTTAAAGGCTTTAAATAATTCACTGCGCGTTTTTAAAGAAAAGCCATGACGCTTAAGTCCAACAGTATTAACACCGCCAAACTTAAACGGACTTTGCCCCCCCACAAGGTAGGGTGGAATATCGTAATGAATAGGGCAAAATCCGCCTACCATGGCATATGATCCAATCCGGACAAATTGATGAACGCCGGTCATTCCTCCAATGATTGCATAGTCTCCCACAGTAATATGCCCCGCGAGTTGAACGCCGTTACTCATGATGACATGCTCTCCAAGTTTGCAGTTGTGGGCTATGTGGCAGGAAGTCATTATATAGCAATCATCCCCTACTTCAACGGATTCATTCTCTCCAGTTGAAGAGTTAATCGTTACATATTCGCGGATCTGACATCTTTTACCAATTTTCACATAAGTATTTTCTCCTTTATACTTTAAGTCTTGAGGTCTCGTCCCAATACTCGCAAAAGGATAGATGATAGAGCCATCCCCCACGGTGGTGTATCCATCGATATAGGCATGTGCCTTAATTGTCACGTTGTTTTCTATAACGATATGAGGAGAGTTAATAATTGCATAAGCTTCTACTGTGACATTATCTCCGAGAATTGCATGAGGATGGATGATAGCAGTGGAATGTATTTGATTAGGCATGTCGTTTTCTCCATTTTGCAATTAAAATTTTACTTACATCAGTATTTAAAACCTCACTATATATTTGTAAACTAAAAAACATAAATATTTAAAAAACAGTTATTTATGTAATATTTATCAATTAATCCAAAATACCCTATAATAGATTCATAGGATATATATAAGCTCTTTGAATAAAAGGAGTTCTTATGAAAAGATTCCAAGAAATTTTATTCAGTGTTTTCATTAGTTGCATCTTTATGACCGCTCCCCTATGGGCTATTGTCCCCACTCCCACAGGTCAGAAAATGATAGAGGAATCAAACAAAATCTACAGTGGAAATAAGTACAATATGACCCCAGAAAAATACAATCAATGGAGAAACTATAATTCAGAATGGGGACAATATTACTACCCTAATTATTATAGTTACCCGGGTTATTACAATAATTATTCAAATTACTACTATAATCCTTATGGAAGCTATTACCCCGCTTATGGGTACGAAAATTATTACAATCCCTATAATTCAGGTAGTTCTTTTCCTGATGCAGATAGAGCAGATGCTCTCTATAGGTATATCCAAAGTAGATAAAATTTAATTGTTTTATCTTTTTGAAAGAGAATATGTATGACTCTCAAGGTCGATGATTGCAAGATCTTTTTTTGCTAAATCATATTTCCAAAAGGGAATTTCTTGTTTTAATTTCTTAATGATACAATTTGTCAAGGCATAAGAAGAATTTACTTTCTCCTTAGAGTCTGTCGTAAGGAACAAAAGAGGCTCAAGAGAAGTCTCTGCGTTACCCTGCATTGCTAGATCGATATACGGAAGATCCATTAATTCTTCTCTCGCATGAAGAGAATTAAAACTCTGACACAAAATTTGCCAATCCTCTTCAGAATGAATTTTTAGATTTTCATCTCTCATGTTAAAAGCAAAAAGAGCTTCTATGAGTCTATAAAAGCTTGGAATTGTTTTTTTTTGATCGCTAATATGTTGAAAAGACTCTGTCAAACAGGTGTTAATTAACTCTAGCCCCTTTTGTATTTTGCTAGGATCAGATTCAGTATACTCAAATATCATCGCAAAATTCATACAGACGCGATCCCAGGCTAAATAAAGCACGAGGTTATGCATAAGCTCATAAGGGTTTTGCACTAACCGGTGATGAATTGTATCAAGCAATGGTAAAAAAAATTGATTTTGAAATGGGTTGTCATGAATCTGTTTTCTTTTTTTTTGGATGCTTTCAATAAGGAAATCTGGCTGAATCTGAGGTAACGCTTTCACATGAGTGAGACATTCAGCAAAGACATGATCGTAGACCTCAATAAGATAGTCTTTTTCTTTCTCCAGGGGAAGCAATTGGGTAATTAAACGATAAAGAGCATTTTTTTGGCTGAATGCAGGAAAGTTATCAAAAATAGGACCTCCCTCTATATATTCAAGAAAGGAGGGCCAGGTAAGGTGTATCTCGGGTGATGTAAGGTCATTGAATAGATTCGATAATACACTCTCTAAGCCCGCTGAATCTCTATTTTTTAAATTTTTTATCGTACTTTTATCTGGTATAATATGCATATTGCCTTTTCGCAGCCCATAACGGCCTATTTAGCAAATCATTTTTGAATGTGAAAATAGTACAGTATGACAAATCCTAAGTTATGATTAAAGAGGATTTATATAACGATTTATGAAAGAGAAGCGCCCACAAGCCCGTTTTGAATAAACGAGCTTGTGGAGCGTAGAATATTTTAAAAATTCATCCAGATTCTTTTATGCCAGTCTATCTATTTTGAATATAGCGATAGAGTGCATCAGACGACGCCTTATCTGGAAATGCCTGGGAAGGTGTAGGAGGTGGAGGAGAGCCGTAAAATCCACCATAAAATCCAGGAGGCGGATTATTATTGGAATAAGGGTTATTTTGATTGTAATAATACTGAGCCTGAGTTCCTGGATAAGGCTGTGGGGGTACGGCATAGGGATAGGGTTGAGCTTGAGGCTGAGGATACTGCTGAGCGCTGAGAGTGACCAAACTAGCGGAGGCTATAAATACACAAAGTAAACATTTTGCAATAATTTTCATAACACACCTCTTTTCTAAGATTCTCTCTATTTACAATATTATTATACCATATGACTACAATTATTTTTAAAATCATCACAGATTGTTAATATATAATTATTTGCATTATTTTAAAGACAGCAAAGAAATGCTATTTAAAAAATTATAGATTTCTAAAGAGTCCTGCTGAATAATGTCTAATTTTTAAGCCTCATGAGATCTTTAATTTAACTAAACCAAAAACTTAAAAAGCTTTTTTCATGACCTCATCAACAAATTTTAACGTTCCCTACTTCAGAAACCCATCCCCCCCTACTACAGAAAAAGTAAACAAAAAATCGGGAATCGCAGATTTTCAATATCATAAGTGGTTACAACGCACAACGCCCCATTTTCAGAATAAAAAAATTTCCAAAAGAAGAATCTTAAATAATGAATTAAAATCAGAGAATCTTCTGATTTACACATCCTATGAAGATCAATTAAAAAAAAATCTCCTCTCACCACAAAAGACTGTATCAGAGGAGATCACAGCAGAGGGCATCATCGACCTTAAGCAAGAATCACGTATCAGGGCATTAAATTTATTTCCTGCTGAAACACAAAATATTTCTTTCGAAGCTTATCAAAAATTTATTTACGATCTCACTCAGCACCCTACGGTGGTCCATTTAAAAAATCTTAAAGTAACAGCAGGAACCCAGATAATAAATGCTGAACAAAATCTAAGCCTTACGACGATCTACAGTTTACCTGACCTCGTGCAACTTCTCGTTAAAACTCCTCACATTAAAAATTTATCCCTTCAAGGTATTGCAGCTAAGGAAGGAGGAGAATTGTTCAAAACAATCAGTCTTCTTTCCGATTTAAAATCACTTGAGCTTAGCGAAGTTATGTGTGAAGATTTCGATCAATTAATTTATTTAAAGAAGCTTGAGAAATTAGAATTATTTAAAATGCGTGATTGTCCTTTTGTATCTGTAGAGCACCTCGAATTCTTAAAAAAAATGACATCAGTAAAAAAAATAGTCATTAACAATAGGATTCTTTGAACTAATATGAAATAAGGGCAGGAAGAGTACCCATTTGTGGAAAGTCTTCCAACGAACTAGGCAAAAAACACATTCCTTTCACCATGCAGCATGTCTTTTAGTGTTGCAAGCAAAGGCCTCTTTTGCAGATGCTCTAGGGGATATCTTGATAAAAACCGTTAGACTGGATTTCTTTCTTTAAAAGAGCTCTAGAAGACATTTCAATCCATCTTAAATTTTATTTTAAACAAGAATTTTCCTACAGATTTCTAACATATTTTTTAAGTTTAAAATAAAAAAGAAGTAGCCGAAAGGCCTGAGAGCTATTTTTTAAGAGGAATTTGACGACGTTTTTTTAAATCCATCCAGCTAAAGGAAAAATTTATATTGAGTTTTATTTCTAAAATCAGTTTAAACAAGCACTAAATCCATAGATTTTATTGGGGTAAATTTTGATCTCCACCAAAAGTTCTGATAATGCAACATTAACCACATAAGATTTTTACAAATGACTTTCTCCACATCCTTCAGTAGTTCTTTTTTGTCAGGGCCCTTTTTTAAATATCTAGCATTGAAAAAAAGTTTGCATACCGCCGATTTTAAACAGGATCAGTTTGAATTAAAAAAGAGTTTGTATCCCGATTTTGAACAGGATCAGTTTGAATTAAAAAAAACTAATAAGTACAAATTAATTGTTTATTCACCTGAATGTTTATCGGATATGGTAAGAAAAGTCCTTGCAGAATCGGGTGCAGGAGTGATCGGTAATTATACAAACTGTTCATTTACTACTAGGGTAAGCTATTGCAACGCACTAATCCAACGTTCGGATCTTGATCGTATTGAAACTGTTGTGAAAAAGAATCAATTACCTGCAATGATCATGAGCATTAATCAAAACAGTCAGTTGAAATATGAGATTGTCCCTTTGTATACACTAAAACCTAGTTTATCTTTAAAAAATTCTAAAGCCGAAAAGTTTAAACCCTTTCAAAAGTTTATACATATTTTGCGAAATAGATTTAAAATAGCAGATGATGAAATTTTCAAGTTAGTGGTGTATGCTCCTGAAACAAGCGCTAGCAAGATCAAAGAATTCATTAAATCTAACGATTTATTATATTCCTCTTTTTCTAACGAAGGAACAGGACGTTGGTGTAAAACAAAATCCAATGGTGCGAAAGGTCCTATCGATAGCGCCACAGAAGAGCGGATTGAAATAACAGTCAAAAAAACCAATATTCCTTACGTCATATCCAATTTAAGATGCTTTCATGAATACGAAGAAATGGGGTATGATATTATAAAGCCAAAACCCGTCTTTCCCTATGCTGGCTTCAACATGTCCGGTTTTAAAAAGAAAATGACATCTTTATTCAACTCTGTTTTACCAAAAATTATTAAACCTGTCTATTTAATTTCTAAATTAGAGAAAACACATCCACGCTCCAAAGCATGCAAGATTAAAAAGTCATCGAATGTTCAATTCATTATTTACACACCCAAATCAAAAGCCCCCTATATTCGTAATATTATCATGCCAAAATTTGCGCAGAGTATTTTTTCCATCCATGGAACAGGAAATAGCCCTGTTCAGGCTATGATGAAAATAGCTAATTCGCATACAGATCTAAAAAACCCTTGTGAAAAAGAAAAAATTGAAATGGTTATTAATGAAAAACAATATCCAGAATTAATAAATACAATTAAACAGCATTCAGATGGTATAGAGTGCGATGTTTTGCGTTTATACGAATTGAACAATGCCTCAACAAATTTTATTGACAACTCATATTTTTCTGACCCTACCCATAAATAAATCTAATGGGATGGAATTTTTTAGGGATTTCCGTGATTTTATCCTATAGATCTTATTCTATGCGTCCCTCGTATTTACTTTGGATCAAGTAAATGATCGTTAATGTAAATTAGTTGATATATAAAAATAATTTTGTTAAGATTAGCATTAATATTTGAAAAATAATCCACATATTTATTTAGTGAAAATCCATCCAGAAGTATTGCTATGTTCGTTGATTTGAGTCCCTTTCGCCATAAAAACTTTAGACGCCTTTTTTTAGGTCAACTGATCTCAGCATTTGGCACACAAATGACAGCTGTAGTTATTCCTTTTCAAATTTTTTTAATAACAAAATCTACGCTTTATACGGGTTTAATAAGTGGCGTGGAATTTATATTTATTTTCTTCTCTAGTCTTTTAGGGGGAGTGTTAGCGGATCGTTTTGAAAAAAGAAAAATTCTTATATGGGCAGAAGTCGGACTAAGTATTATACCTTTAGGCCTCGCATTAAATTCACTTTCCGCACAACCTCATTTAGGAATCATTTTTGTGCTGGCTGCTATGGCCTCCTTTTTAGGGGGTATCCATCGGCCAGCTCTTGAAGCACTCACACCACGATTAGTTTCAGAAAATGAAATTGCTAAAATCAGTGTTTTACTTCCCATTCGTCATATCCTAACGATGATTCTTAGTCCAATGATTGGGGGTTTTGCAATGGTTTCAGTAGGTGCTTTTTACACCTATCTTTTTGATGCTGTCAGCTTTTTTATTTCTTTACTCTTTCTTTTAGGAGTCAATTACAAAAAAATAAATACCAACAAAGAAATTATTAAAACACAAACCATCTTAGAAGAAATACAAGAAGGATACCGTTACATTAGATCTAGAAAGGAAATTTTCAGTAGTTATGCCAGTGACTTTATCGTCATGGTTCTATGTAATCCTGTGGCATTATATCCAGCCTTAGCAGCCGCTTTTCAACAAGAAAAATCCGTAGGATTACTATACGCCTTTCCTTCTGTAGGTGCTTTACTAATGACTTTAACCTCGCGTTGGACGCTTTCTTGCCAGAGATATGGGGTTTTCATTATTTGTGCGGGAGCCTTCTGGTCCCTTTCGTTAGCAATCGTTGGCCTATCTCCTGGCTTCAACTTAATTTTATTTGGATTGTTTACCGCAGGATTCTTTGATATGGTAAGCGGAGTTTTTCGAACTACTCTATGGAATGAAACAATTCCTGAAACTATCCGGGGGCGAATAGCAGGATTTGAGATGCTAGGCTATATGAGCGGTCCTCTATTAGGAAATGCTCTTCTAGGTTTTTTAGCAGATTTTTTAGGCGTTCAAGCGGCACTTTTTTGGGGAGCTCTGTGTAGTTTAATTTTATTAGCTCTCTTTAACTTTTGCATTCCTGCCCTTTGGAAATACAAAAAATCACATCATATCGAACAGAAACTTTCTTTACGAAAATCTAGTTAAATAGGCTGATTCTAACAACGCATCTGCTAGTTTATGCAGCAGATATAGAATCAGTCTTGAAATCCGGAGGTGGCTAATCCTCCGACAGCATTTTAACCTCAATTACATTTTAAAGGATCTTTTGTTCATAAAGGTAAACAGTTCGTTATTTATCAGATCCTTATGGGTCGAGCACATGCCATGCGGAGCGCCCTTAATCACTTTTAATTCGGCTCCTTGTATTTGTTTAGAAGAAAGCATTGCAGAATCTTCTATGGGGACAATCTGATCATCATCGCCATGTAAAACTAATGTGGGGATATCAAATTTTTTTAAATCTTCATTAAAGTCTGTTTCAGAAAAAGCAGTTATACAATCAAAAACTCCTTTTAAACCTGCTTGCATGCCTTGCATCCAAAATGAATCTCTCAGACCTTGTGATACCTGCGCATGACTCCTATTAGCACCATAGAAAGGTATACTTAGATCTTTAAAAAATTGAGAACGATCTCCAAGCACATTTACACGCATCTGATCAAATACTTCTCTTGGCAATCCTCCAGGATTATTAGAAGTCTTTAACATTATGGGAGGTACAGCACCAATCAAAACTGCCTTAGAAATACGTTTTGTGCCATGACGACCTATGTATCTCGCTACTTCGCCTCCTCCTGTGGAATGCCCCACCAAAATTACGTCCTCTAAATCAAGAGATTGAATTAGTTTCGCTAAATCGTCGGCGTAGGTATTCATTTCATTCCCCTGCCAAGTCTGACTCGAGCGGCCATGACCTCTTCGATCGTGCGCAATACAACGAAATCCCTTACTAGCTAAGAAAAGCATTTGGTCTTCCCAGGCATCAGCACTTAAGGGCCAGCCATGACAAAAAACAACCGGTTGTCCGTTGCCCCAGTCTTTATAATAGATTTGAATATCTTTGCCGTTTTCTTGACCCACTACAACGTTACTCATAAAAATCTCCTATTTAACTAAATCCTCTCACAATTAATGTTCCTTATCATGCACTTTTATTCTAGATCTCGGGTTTAAAATTAAACAAAGCACGACTCCAAGATACTCAGCCTTCTAAAATTTAATATTTAGCAATTAAAGCTATCCCCAAAATCATCAGCACTGCACCGCAAATTCTTAGAAGGCTAATAGAATGCACAGGCATATTTAATAATCCAAAGTGATCAATAGCTAACGAGGCACAAATATTTGCTGTGATGATCATTCCGTTAAAGGGTCCTGCCCCGATCTTATCAACAAATATCAATCCCGCAAAAACGGCTAAGGCACCAGCCAATCCTCCAAAAGGCGCCCACCAAGGCATAGAAGATAAGGACTCTACTGTAGGTAATGGCTTTGGCATAGCAGCAAATGCACAGACAAAAAATGCTAATATTAAAAGAAACGAAACTAGACTGGCAAGCCAGGGATTTTGCAAGGAATTTCTTAGTTGCGCATTCATAGAATTTCCTAGTGCTTGCATGCCCCCTGCTATTACAATAAATGGGTATAGCCAAAATGAATTCATAGATTTCTCTCTTGTTATTTTTATTGCAGAAATAGAAACAATAAAATTGAATGTCAAGTCATAATTGAAACAGGAAAGATTCTTGTCCTTATCAGTACATCCTCAAGCTCGGTATTTTTCTGCAGATGACTGTAAATAAAATACCGAGCTTGGTAGATAAACATTTATTTTTCACTACTTCGATTTGTCTTCGTCAACTGCATAGCTAAATCTCGCGCTAATGCCGTCATTGTTAAGGTTGGATTCCATGAACCACTTTTAGGCCATAAGGAAGAACCCGTCACATAAACATTTTCAATACCTCTTAAACGATAGTCGAGATTAACTACAGCACTAGGATCTGAATCTTCACCGATATGCATAGTCGATCCCTCATGGACCAAACCAGGTACACGAATTTGCTCACGAGAAGGCCGCAGACCTTTACGCCAGGAACCTATGCCCGACAAATCAGGATGCCAATATTCAACCTGTGTAGGACCTTTGGGTGACAAGACTTGCTCAAGAGCTTGAAAGGTGCCCTCATCCATCGTTTCCCAAGTTAAGGAGTCAGCTTCACTTTCTACTACTTGTAAAGTTGCATTTGTAGTGACATCGGCATCGTTATTACGACGGAACCAATTATTTGTATTATTGTTATGGATTTCTCCAAGCACAGCGCCAACAAAAACCACATAATCCTTTGAATCTTTTAGCTGTTCTGGAGATGCAGTAGCCACAACATCTGGCATGTGTCGTGCAGCATTCTCCGCATTTTTTTCTGGATCACGATCGGACAGGGCGGTTAATTGGATGTGGTATTGTCCTTTTTTAGCATCAGCACCTGCCAAATAAATGGCAGCAATCTCTAAATCTCCAAGATCATCTGCAAATTTAAAATCTTCTCGAGGGATACGTGCAATAATTGAACTTATAAAATGTGCAGTAAAACGTTTTCCTGCATTTACTGCCTGGGGAAATGAATTTAAAACTAGTGTAGTCGCCGGAAGAGTACCCATTGCCAGGATCAATTTAGCATTATCAAGAGCGACAATCCCACGGCTCGTTTCAAGGGCAACAGCCTTGTTATTTTGCTCAAGAACACGTTTAACCACGCACTCTGTAACAATTTTTATTTCTGAACCTTTTCCTGTAGCTGCCAATGCTTTTTGACGATCAATAAGCTTAAACATAGGTCCAGGCACTGCAAATTTTACAAAGTCGATATTTTGATTGCGTCCATCTACAGCTAAAGGAGCATGCATCACTCTTGTTGCAGAGGGTATTTTATGTAGGTTTTTTTTTAATAAATCGAATAGTTGATCTTGTAGTTCGCCTAAAACTGGCCTCTGTTTTTTTATAATTCCTTCATCGCCGCGATCAATCTGATTAGCTGGAAGTACATTCAGCAACTCTTCAGCCTCTTTAAAATGACGAAAAGCAGCATCTATAGTCTTTTTAGGCCAACCACTCATTTCATTTTCTGTGGGTCGAGGACACCAACCACTCCACATAATTGAACGGCCACCAAAAAACGGGACAGATCCATGAAGCCATTTAATATATTTTGAATTCCACGTTTTTTCAGAAACTGTCCAAGGAAATGTTTCGGATAATCCTCCTAAAACTTTTTGGTAGGGCACAGGCAAGTTTTGAAAATGCTCAGGAAGAAAAAAAGGTCCGCGCTCAAGGATTAAAATACGTGCATGTGCATCGATGGCCAGCACTTTTTCCACAAATCCTAAAGAGGCAAAAGAGCTCCCAATGACCATAAAATCAAATTTTTCTTCTTCTCGAATTTTTTTCCATTCTGTTTTAGAAACAAAAAACTTATGATCCATGACACTTTGAGGATTAGGTTCTTGAGGACCTGGTGTCGGGTATCCGCAACTAAAGTTCGGAGATGAGGTTGCCGTTCTTATTCCATGAAGTTGTTGATTAGAGGGTTTTGATTTTATAGAAATTTTTCTAACCTGTGATAAGGATCTAAGAAAGCCACTTTTAATAAAAGTGATTCGATGTGCTTTCAGTGCACTAAAATTTGCAGGACCATGCCTTTCATCAAGTATAGAGGCCATGTTTGCTATATTAGTAGGGCCTCTCTTATGAATAATAGAATTTATTAGGGAACGCGTCGCTTGATATCCAGTGCGAATTTCTAGCATAAAGACTCCTTTTTTAAGGGATTTGAAAGCTAACAACACAAGACTTTAAAGAACAACTAGCAGATTCAAATCTTTTTTAGAATGCAACCAACTATCTTGTCAACCCTGCATGTTTACTTAACTTACGATAGGACAGATTTCCGCTCATGTGTCGTACATAAAAAGAGAAAATTAGGCCTTAAAAGACCTGTGGGGATCAAATGATTTTTTTCTATACTTGCAATAAGTCAAAGAAGAATTGAATTCACAATCTAAGAATTAAGAGGGCCACTCCTTCATTGAAATCGACACAAAGGATATATAGCGAAGAATAAGGTTCCAAATATTGTAAAGTCCGTCTGTTTATCAACATCAATAAAAGGGACACAACAAAGTTACACTAGGTCTCTAACCCAAAATTTTGTACATTTTATAATTAATAAACTTCATCCCCCTTAAGATTTTAATTTGCTCTTCTCTCAAGACATATCCTTTCGCTAAAAAGAAGGGTTTAGCAGTAATGCTTGATTCAGTATGAATTTCTTTTAGATCGAGAATTTTAGCCTTTCTTTCTATTTCATCTAATAGTCTACTACCTATTCCCTGATTTTGAAAATTTTTATGCACATAAAATCGATGTAAATAACCTTCCCTCGTTAGATTAGAAAATCCCAGGACTTTTGCATCTAAATCCGCCACATAAGCATAACTATCTTCATAGGTACTGTAAATATAGGGATCAGGAGCCCATATCTTTACTTGTTCTTCCGTATAATCACGGCAATTAATACTACGCACAGTCTCATAGATAAGCTGTCCTATTTGCCCCCCATCTTCTTGCTGAGCTGGACGTATGGAAATATTGTTTAGAAAATTTGCTACCATATCGATTAGAGTCCCCTATAATTAAGTCACCATACAACACTTTGGGAATTAAGAGATTTATAGTTAGTTTTGCCACCATTCAATGGGATGGTGCAACTTTTTTTTATTCTTGCATATCTTCAGGTCGTTGATAAAGTGCGCAGTATTTTTTATCTACTTTGCCCCTGAGATAGGCAACACAATTTTCATATGGAACGATCAGTTCAATGATATTTGTCTGTAGTTATTCGCCGTCGACGACTCCTTGAGGCAATGTAGAGGTGGGTTTCAATTTTTCTTCAGCAGCCATACGTACAATTTTAGGTTGAAACTTACCTAGTGTATCAACCAAATTTTTTTGCTCTTCCATGACAACTTGAATAGACTTATAAGCTTGAGGAGCTTCGTCCAATCCCCCACCTATTAGATCTATTCCATGTTTTAGTAGATACTCGTTATATTGCTGCTGAGTAATGGTTTTTTTTGCCTTGGTGCGAGCCATTTGACGCCCGCTTCCATGTGAAGCAGAGTTTAATGCATCCGCATTTCCCTTGCCTACCACTAAATACCCTGGGTCTGCCATAGTTCCTGGAATAATACCTAAAATGCCTTTTCCAGCAGGAGTCGCTCCCTTACGGTGAACGATAGCTTCCTTTTCTATACCCTCAATGATTATCTTTTCTCTCCAAGCAAAATTGTGATGATTTTCCACACAGGCAATGGGAGATATTCCGACAGCCTTACTTATTCTTTGGTGAATCACATGATGATTGGCGGAGGCAAATTCACCTGCAAGTTGCATGGCATCCCAATACTCTTTCCCTAGGTCGCGATCAAGAGGCAGCCAAGCTAAATGTTTCACAGATTGATCCAATTCCGTCATTTGTTCCATAGCAATTTTCGTATAATGATTAGCTATCTTGAATCCGACTCCTCTGGAACCACTATGAGAAAGCAAAGCAAGATAGTGACCGACTGCAAGATTCAATGGATTTTCCGCATTTAAGATTTCTAACTCACCCCACTCAACAAAATGATTTCCTCCCCCGCTTGTGCCGATTTGATAAATTGCAGTTTGTCTCAATGAACGTGTCAATGAAGAAAGTTCCCAGTGAGATTTGTCTAAAATGGGATGTTCAATTTTACCATCATGCACACCAGCGGCTCCGGAACCGAATATAGTATGATTTAAAAGGGCTGAATAAAGATGCTTATATTCAGAATTTTTAGGATTTTTTAAAACTTGCGGGGAAGAAGGATAGAGGGAAAGCATCATTCTACAAGCGATGTCAACACCAACAGCATAAGGAATCACAGAATTTTCTGTCGCTAAAACTCCGCCAATAGGAAGGCCGTATCCCATATGAGCGTCAGGCATTAAGGCCCCAGCTACTGCCACCGGTACGCGAGCAGCTCCTTCCATTTGTGTGATTGCTTCTGGTTCAATATACTTTTCTCCCCAGATTTTATACGGCACCGGAGAGGTTTTTAAGAGCAAACTTTTTCGTATAGAGGCAAGTTTATTTTCTATATTTTTTACAAAAGCAATCGCTTCATTGGGGCTTTCTGCTTTATACTGATGCCAAGCCTTACCTTTCTCTATCGAAGTAAGCATGGTTTGATTTAGTAATTCTTGAAATTCCTTAGGGGTCATACACACCATTTTTTTATTTAAAAGTCAAACACCCGTCACAAAGTCCATAAAAAAAACTACAGTAAAATCCATTTGTTGTACACAAAACGTATTTTACGTATACCCTTGCTCTAATAATTTACTCATAGAAGGGTGACAAGCGAGGAGAACATCCTCCCACAAAATGTAAATTCTCTTTTCGATTCACAAAGAGAATTCGATGTGCTTCGTTAAATTCCACCCATTCTAATCTATTGATTTGATCATGGATGACTTCTTTTGGAATAGATTCAATTCTTTGGTGATTCCCTAATAAAATGTCGGCTATTTTTTGGTGAAACACCACTAAGGTGACCAGTGCATGGTAATTCATCCCAAGACCGACCAACATCCTTCTAAAATCTTTTCGAAGATTCGTAGCGTCCCAAACCACCTTTTTGTGGTGTGCTAAATGATATTTTAATTCTTGTTTAGCTTTTAACAAAACCTCTGGGTTTTTGGACTGATCCCCTTGATTTTTCCCCAATGCTTCTCTCAGTTTATCGAGAGAAAGAATAACATAATCCTTAAGATATTTTTGAATCCAACTAGATTTTCCTGATCCACTGGGTCCCATTAAAATGACTAATTGCGGAAAAGAATCTAAATAAGAGTAATGTCTTGCTACTGCTTCATGAGGAGTAGAGATTAAACCCGCTTCGAAGTCTCTTATGGCGTTACCATATATAAGATCGCGACAATCGGGAGAATAATTTCGCAGTTCCTGTTCAAAAAATCCTTGCCATTCTTTATAGGGGTGCATTTTTTTCCATAATTCGTACTCTTCACAATAAAGCCGAAATAAATGTATCAAATCTAATTGACCTTCTGGATCTACACATTGACGCCCTAACATATCTGCTTTGGCCATGTAATACAGAAGCTCCACATTGGCTAATCGCGCGAGATGATAATAAGCGGCTTTTGACGCATTTTTAATAACCAAAAGCTTTGGCATGTGATGATAATAAACCAAACTAAGCACCGAAATCACCATACTATAGGGTATGTCCATGTCTAACATTCTATAGGCTAGATAGGACGCTCCTTCTGCCTCATGATGAGGAGCCACTACGCGTATGACTGAATGAATTTCCACCTCCTTTGTAGTCCACGTTTTACCGATATCATGCAAGACTGCACCTAATATCAAAGAGAGCTTTTGATCATTCGTCAAATGAGAGGCTTCGGTTTCGATCAGATCGTAGCAAGAGTCTAGGACCATTTGCGTATGTTTAAAAACATTCCCTTCCGCATGCCATTCTTTATCTTGAGGAGTGGAATGAAACTGTTTCATCTGGTCAAAAATAGGACAAAGGCTTTGCAGAAACTGTTCTAGGCAAGGGCGATCTCCTGCAATAACTTCATACAAAAGCTGATGGATAGAATCCATACAAGACCCTTTTCTCTACTTATTTTCTATCAATTTATTTGGAATGAGTTCTTTGTACATCCAATGCTCCCCGGTTTCATCCACGTGACCTTTTCTGACAAATTTGGCCACGCATTTATTAAAATGATCAAAATGAAAGCCCTTCACTGGACGTACCACATATCCTTCACAATTTTGTGGATCTATTTTAATTTTCTTAACCGCATCCTCATTCCATATACCTCTATATAAAACCTCGGGTGTGGACGCCCCTAATAACTGCGCCCAATCGCAAGTCTCGTCCCAGTTCAAACATTCATTACTTTCATTCCATACGGAAAAAACATAAAAATAACTTTTTAAATTCTCATATTTGATTGTGTGTTGGGCATACATATTTTCTCCACAGATGCGCCATCCGGAAGGAATTAGGTGATTAATTCTTGCATGAAAAGCTTTGATCCAACTGCGAGAGGGATGATAGGTGGTTTCCAGAGAGCGTGCATGCATGCCATGCGAATAGATTGTGGTGTTTTCGCCATCAAGTTTTTCTGTAATTATCACTTCCCTATTATAGAAAACTTCGGTAGAAATCAATATGACATCATCAGCCAAGACTCCTAGAGACCAAGGCAAATGTCTGGTACGAGGATATTTAACTTTTTCAGTGTTCATCATAACTTATTTAAAAACAAAAGAGACAATTCTAACACGAACAAGTATTTTAGACATTATCGATTGCAAGGTTGTGTCAATGATTTCTAAAAAAATTTGCTTGAAAAAGAATATAATACTAAGTATGATTAAATCTTAATTTACAGAAGGTATCTTTTAATGCGTTACTTAAAGTCTATTTCCCTCTCGTTCTTCTTCTTTTTTAATTTACCCATGAGGCGGGAGACTTATTGACGCTTGTAAAAATTGACAAGTGTACATAAAACCCCGCCAAAAGCGGGGTTTTTTTTTGCCCTAAAATAGCCATTTTTTAACTTTTAAAACAGGATTTATTCATGAACCCTACATTTAACAGACGATTTAAAAACAAAAATCAAGGAGCTGCAAACCCACCATGCATATTAACAATATTAGGAAACCAAGATGAAAAACCTCCCATTAAACACTTATCATAATCCTTGTCTATGGCTAAGTAAAATCTCTTGCCATCTTTCCATCCATTCCTTTTTTTTCTATTCCTTAAGCGTTGCACGCACATCCTATTTACTCTTTTTTCCTTTTTTTCGATTTAGCTCTTTTTTAGCTAGGGTGATCCCCATCTAAAAAATACGTATTAGTTACTTTGCCTATTGTCACAACTAACTTTTGATTTTGAAGTTAGCTTTTGCTCAAGGCCAAGCTTTTATAGAGACAATTTTAAATAATAAAAAAAGAGTTTATAATGCACCCTTTAAAAAATTCATACAGTCACACATATGCTAAACACCAGCGTGCTGCTGTCGATTTAAGTTTATCAGAAAATCCCTTAGGACCTTCACCAAAGGCGACCGCGTCTATCATAAAGGCTGCAAAAAGCCTACACCTTTATCCTAATCAAGAAAAGACCTTAATCAACTTACTTGCGCAACATCACGACATTACAGAAGATATGATTTTGTTGGGTGCTGGAGCCAATCAGCTACTTGAAGATTTCCTTAAAGTATTCGCTTTAAACAAAAATATTATTGTCCCTTCAGCCACCTTTCCCGAATCTGTGGCTTGCATGGCTACATTAAATGGTTCCGTGAAGATTGTCCCTCTGCATAATGACTTCAGTTTAGATCTTCATGCATTACGCGAAACCTGCACATCTGATACAGCCTTCATTCATCTCTGTAATCCCAATAATCCCACTGGAATTTGGACCGAATGTGGTCAACTATCTGAACTTGCGAAGGTGTCTCCCGTACCATTATTAATTTCAGAGGCTAGCGCAGACTTTGTGGAACAAACCCTTATCAATCGATCGTTACATCCCAATATCATCGTCATACGATCATTTTCAAAGGCGTATGGTTTAGCAGGCCTTCGTATTGGTTATAGCATTGCTTCACCAGAGAAAATCGCACACATGAAGTCCAATTTACGATCTTATCGGGTAAGTTCTCTAGCAATCGATGCCGCTATAGCCGCGTTACAAGATCAAGAATATCTTCAAAAATCTATAGCCTACATCTTGCAAGAGAAGGCGTGGCTAATGGACGAAATGCGCGCATTGGATTTTAAAATTATCCCTTCCCACGGGCAAACATTCATTGCCCAAGTACCTAAAAAATTCGGCAATGCCAATCATTTCTGCAACATCGCAAAACAATATGACATGGCTGTGGTCAATTGCTCATTGTATGCAGGTTTAGATCAATATATTCGTGTGAGTCCACAAACACACATAATAAATAAAAAATTCATTTTAATCTTAAGAAAATTAAAAGGAGGAAAATAAAATGAATATTAACATAGCGGAAGTGTTATCACAAGGCTTGTCTGTCTTAACATACAATGGGAAACATATAACTCTCCCAAAAGATCATTCTTTAAATATCTTCATGGGTATAGGTCTATGGTCTGTTAGAGATGGCCTAAGCAAGGGCTTGCCTGTAGATGTCATGCAAATGTTGTTATCAGCTGCCCTCATGAGATCTCAAATCATGGAAGCTAATCCAGGGAGATCATCCAAAGTGATTATATTAATCGCAGATAGTATGGCTATTCGTGAAGGAGCAGAACAAGATAAAGTTTCTCTACTAGTAAGGATATATAAAAAAAGCTTAGAAACTCTATTAAATTTACTTAATATAAAAGAATCTTCTGAAATTACTCTATCCTCTGAGTTAGAAAACTTTAGTGTATATAAAGATGTTCTCCAATCCATTGAGAATTCAAAAAAATTAAGACAGCTAAAAGAAGAAGATAAAGTCCATTATGCTTATACCTGCACCCAAACGGCTATTAATCGCTACATGAATATCCATGCGCAAGCTGGAATCAAGCTAGGTTGGATTTTCGCTGAATCTAGCCAGCAATTACAAGATCGATCCACAGCTCAATCATTAAAACACTGGGATGAATTAAAATTCGACCGATGGTGTGAAGAGGTTTGCCAAGACTCTACCATGCAATATTTGTATACAAAAGCAGGCTTAAAGCAATCACGAAATGATAAAAAAATAAGTGTCAGCGAAGGTTGCCCTTATACTGCCTACCCAAAGGATCAGCGTTACATTGTACGCACAAGCGATAAGAAGGACATAAAAACAATTTGTCCCATTCAAAAACGGACAGCCTCGCAATGGAAAGGTGTTGCAGTGGTTTGTTCGAACCTTATAAAAGCACACTTAGTTCATCGAGATCTTTTACCGGAAAATTGCATCAAAAATAGCAATGTCATTGGTACTATATACAATATGTTAAATCATTGGGCCAACCCACCAGATCTTCCTATGAGGATCATTAAAGACAATTCTATTCTTTCACCCTCTCAATCTTGCCACCTGACCTTTGAGGATTCTTCTAAACAGACAACGCATGATTTAACTCACCTGATGGAGAGCCATGATGCATAAACAAATCGGAGCCGTCCTACTTGTAGCAGGAACCTGTGTAGGTAGTGGAATGATCGCCCTGCCTATGGTACTAGCTAAATTAGGCATTGTCCCCAGTATCCTACTCATGGTTATCATATGGTTCTTCATGTATTACACATCGCTAGTCAATCTGGAACTCAATTTGCAGGCAAATCATGGGCTTGCTTTAGGAGCATTAGGAAAGCATTTTTCAGGGAGAGCTGCAGAATTAATAGGGACTATATGCCTTAAACTACTGTCTTATTCTTTGCTAGCTGTATTTATTTATGGAGGATCCTCTATTCTTCAAGAATTAGTGGCGTCAAAAATGTTAGCCAAATATTCGTTTAGTACGATTGCAACAGGCTGTACGCTTATTGCAATGGGCTTGCTTTTGTTACCCATTCAATGGATTGATTATTTCAATCGTTTTTTATTCGTAGGTTTACTCGTTGTGGTAGCTATTTTAATTATAGGTTTAGCCACCACCATTCATTGGTCTGAATTGCCTTTATTCTCGCAACACTATGGAACTCCGTCCGTATGGGTAGCTTTAATACCCGTTGTTTTTACATCTTTCGGATTTCAAGTCATCTTTCACACCTTGACCAATTATTGCAGCAAAAATTTAAACATGCTTCGACAAGCATTTTTATGGGGAAGTTTAATCCCCGCTGTCGTTTATATTGTGTGGACATGCAGCATCCTCAGTGTGATATACCAAGATAATCCCCTTTTCTATGACCAAATGGTCGCAGGAAAAGCTGAGGTGGGCGAATTAATCCAAGTCCTTAGTGGTATTGCTAAATCGCAATCTGTTCAACTTTTAATTTGGGGGATTTCCTTGCTTGCCATTGCGACTTCAGTCCTTGGTGTGGGGGTTGGTCTTTGTGACTCAATTAAAGGGATGTTAGCCCCCAACATCACCCGCCCACGGTTGCTAAACCTACTAGCTTCTGTTGCTACCCTATTACCCGCTTATTTAGTGGTGATGTACGTGCCTAATGCTTTTATCACTATATTGGGTTTTGCTGGGATGATTTTGGCTGTAATAGCGATTTTATTACCGGTTTATCTATTTTGGCAAATCAAAACAGAAAGATATTACTACTCAGAATTAAATAAACAGTCTTTGATTCTGCTCTCAACAGGTGTTGCAGGAGCAGTTATTATTTGTGAGATATTTAATATGTTGTAGTAAAAGGATGAGCAAAAAATGTGTAAACTTGTTCACTCACGTTCAAACGACCATTGGGTCGAATTGCCTCCCTGCAGATAGCCTCAGTGCTATCTGCTGATTTTGAAGATGTCCAAATGCAACTGAAAGATGGGTTTATGCAAAAAGACCAAATATATTGACAGGTTTTGAAACTTTCTTTTGCCAAATTTTTTTTTATTCTTCATCTAGCTTTTTAAATCTTCAGCGCTTCTTAAAATTGCTTAACATCAATCTTTGACAAATTATTGGGCCAAACCCAAAATTTGTCAAAAATACAGGTACTCCTATTGTCGTATAAATGTCCAATTCAAAGGATCTCCATCTTTGTAAGGCATATATCCGTGAAAAACACGCGGATCGCCATCAAACACCAACGGCAAAAAATAGCGGTCGCCTTTCCACATAGGCAATTCCCCCATCTTTTCCAAAGACACCCATTCTAGCAATCCTTCGTCGTTTTGCTCATAAGGGGTACCTGCAAAGCTTTCAATTAGAAAGATAAAACCAAGCCAATCTTCACCAGCGGGACCAAAACCTGTCCAATTAATTGTACCGCGCAATTTCATGAGAGTGCATTCTATCCCAGCTTCTTCTCTTATCTCGCGCTGCATACATGTCACGACATCTTCGTTGGACTCCATTTTGCCACCAAGGCCATTGTACTTGCCGTGGTGGTGATCGCCTTTGCGAGCATTGCGGTGCACGAGCAAAACACGCTTATGATCCGGTGACAAAACATATCCAAGCGTTCCCAAAATAGGCTTATAAGGCATAATAACTCCTTCTGTTAGATTTACAGTGCAATAGCATATGTTACGCCAAAGAAACTCACAATCTTTTCGTAACTCACCTTACGCAAAAAGAGTGACATTTGGGCTGAAGCGAGTTTTGAAAGAAGTCTTATATCCTGGAGTAGTGGAATGGATAGTGTTTGGGCCCTTTATATGTTGCAACAGGATCCCAATATTGAAATTGTAGTTTGTGTACCGTAAATAAAATGTTTGATCGTGTCACTATGCATGGTGTGCGAAGTGAACTTCTGAAAAAACAAGCTGCAAGCATAGGACTTCCTTTAGATATTATTGAGATTCCGTATCCTTGTAATAATGATGAATATGTGGCAATCATGAAAGGATATATCGTGACTGCCAAAGAAAAAGGTATTGAATGTTTTGCATTTGGTGATCTATTTCTCGAAAATGTTCGAGTCTATCGAGAAGCTCTTCTTCAGGAGACTGGAATTACTCCCTTATTTCCTATCTGGGGTATTTCAACTAAAATGTTATCAAAGCAAATGGTAGCTAGTGGACTAAAGGCGTTGGTCACATGCATAAATGCAGATCTATTTTCACAAGAATATGCAGGAAGGGAGTACAATAAATCTTTTCTAGAAGATATTCCCAAACACATAGATCCTTGTGGTGAAAATGGTGAGTTTCACAGTTTTGCATTTGATGGACCTATGTTTCGATACCCAATAAAAGTGGTTCGTGGTGAGACTATTCGCCGAGATGGTGCTTTTTTTACAGATTTGCTTCCATCAAAATAATGTGAATACAAGATCTTTATGAAACTCTCTTCAGACAACTTGGTTCATATGGATTTCAAAAAATAAAACACCCATATTTAACATACAAATATTTTTTTTGTTGAATGCCAAAGAACGTTAAAGATGATGTGATAAGTCAAAGACTTATCACATCATCTTTTCTATATTTTACCAATTTAATTCGTAGCCAAAGCCTTTCTATAATCACTTATAAGATACTAATGGTTGGATTTTGAGATACAATTTTTCCTTAATAAAGAGATTCCAAGCATCATCCAACAGTTGTTGTTTTGTATCAAAATCGCCCCTTTTCGGATCCCCAACATAACATTTACCTTGACCAAAGTAGTTCCGATACCAGTCTTGCAAAATTGTTTCAGAAATACCCTTTTCATCTTCTGACACAAGAACAGCGACTTCCTTTAAAAATTGTGCAGCAGCAAAGTACGGAGTCAAAATTTCTTTAGCTTCAGACTCTTTGGAATCCACTTTTAATTCTTTAGCAAAAGCTTTTGAAGATGCACGTAATCCAGACAAAACAATGATTTTTTGATTTAGTAAAAGAGCGTTGCAAGCTTGCCTAAACGATTGAGCACCTCCATCTAGCATTAGAAGGCTATCAAAGATTTTCTAGATTTCAAATAATTGATTTGCTTTAGGAAGCCATTGACTAGTAAAAACGGTCAAGTAGTTCACCAAAGGTATGACGTTTAGCTTCAGTGGTTTTAAAGTGACGCCCCTCTCTAATCGCCGATTCAGTATCCTGAATCCACTTTTTAGCTGCACTTTTGTTTGGAATGTGTCACATTCATGAAGATGCCCCGAAAACGCACTTCGGCATGATAGGTAACACAACCATCTGCTTGTACTTTAAATGAAATAATACGCTATATATATGCCAAGGTAATATACATAGTTTCCTTAATGCTGAAATTACGCAAATTTTACGCAGTTGAAGAAAGATTTGGCATGTTTTTGTCACATTTGTCGCAAAATATAGAAATTTGTTTAAAACATCATTTAACGAGAAACTCTCGGTAGTCTCTGCTGTCAAAGCAAAAAAAATATGAAAATCTGGAAAAACAGAAAGCAAATAGAAGTGGATATAGGATAAGATTGCACTACTTTGCTGCAGTCAAGCACGTAAAATTTGCGTAAATGAGGGAATTTGAGGTAATTAATTAGGGGGATAGAAGTGAATCCTGGATAAAGTGTGGGGGTGGTTGGACTCGAACCAACGAAGACAGAAGTCGAGAGATTTACAGTCTCTTGCCATTGCCACTAGGCGACACCCCCTAGAGATTGCTGACAGTAGGAATTGAACCCACAACCGTCCGATTACAAGTCGGGTGCTCTACCAATTGAGCTATGTCAGCGTACATTGCCTATCATGTAGGCGTTAGATAGCGAATTTATAGCAAATCGCTTAGATTAGGATCAAGCGATTTTTAGCAAAAAACAAAAAAAAATCAAAATTATAATCTTTTGTTGTGACCTGGATTTTGGGCTTTTTAACGCTTTGAGGCTTTTCAGAACGTTAATTAACTGATAAATTCTCATAAATTTAATATTTTAGCATAAATCTGATTTGGATGTGTAAAATTAAGTGATAAAAAACTCCTTCGAATAAGAAGGAGTTTTAGGATGAAGTAGACGTAGATAAAGGGAAATTATTCAGACTTTTCTACAATCCCCTGTTCAGCTGTTGATTGAGAGGGATTTTCTTTCAAGGGCAAGGTAGGAGGCTTTTGTCCAAATGTTTTAGAGATTGAAGATCCAAAAGTTCGTTCTATAAGATTAGGGACAGCCGGCTGGTTTAGCCACTTAGCGGTCAGCTTTTTTTTGGTACTGGTTTTTCCCCAACAACAACTTTTATATTTTTTTCCTGATCCACACGGGCATGGATCGTTGCGCCCCACTTTGTCTATCATATGTGTCCTTTGACTAATCAGGTTATGAGCTTATAATGAATATTTTAGAGGTTTATCCCTTTTCCACGTCCTTGTTTGTTATTGAAATTTCCTCTAAAGGTTTCTCTCAATGGAAAATGGCTTGACTTAACCTTTACAGCTAGTATAACTTATTTGGTAATTTTTTAGAATAGAAGTTAATAATTTATGGAAACAGACTCTCAAAATAAAGTAAAAATCCTTGATCTTATTAGTGCAAAAAAAACTCCATTAGTTTTTGAAGATAAGAAAGGCAAGAATCCTGAACATTCAAAAAATAATGAGCCTCATATTCCGCTTGCACAACCGCCATGGTCCGGATTAGGAAAAAGATTAGAGAGTACTTTTCGTAAAGCGCTCTACGATTTCCAAATGCTTGAAAACAATACGAAAATTGCTATAGCCTTATCGGGTGGCAAAGATAGTTTAACCTTACTCTTCTTACTAAAAGCGATCTCAGGCAGAGGTTTTCCAGAACTGGATATTCACGCTATTTTGGTTAACGGGGAATTTTCTTGCGGCGCAGGAGTGAACGTAGACTATCTACAAAGCATTTGTGATAAACTCAACGTTAACTTCATGACTAGAGAATCCACACAAAAGCTTGATACGCTAGAATGCTATAGCTGTTCTAGAGAAAGACGCACCCTGCTCTTTGAAGCAGCGAAAAGTGTAGGAGCCCAAACCATTGCCTTTGGCCATCACAGGGATGATAATGCTCAAACTGTTTTAATGAACCTCTTGCACAAAGGGGAATTTGCGGGTAATTTACCCAAAATCCATATGCAAGAATATGGAGTCACTATTATTCGTCCACTCATTTATATTGCTGAAAAAGATATTCGCCAATTTGCCGAACAACAGGGATTTATGCGCATCATGTGCAGATGTCCAGTCGGCCAAAACTCTATGCGAAAAAAGGTTAAAGACCTTATTGAGGAGATTGAGGTCCTCTATCCGCACGCCAGAGAAAATATCGCAAGAGCAGGCTTAATATATGGATCCAGCAAAGCTTTAACCCCTTAATTTTCGCTTTGCTAAAAACTAATAAAAAATTGATGCGGTTCCAAAAAAAATAATTTTTAAGATCTCCCTGTTAACAAGAATTATTATTTACTTTTGTCTCTAATCCCCTTACACTTTTGTTCGAAAAAAAGGAGCAAACAAGATGTCTTATTCTACGCCCAGCGAGCACGAAAGTCGAATCAATATCCAAGGTGTTGAAATTGCGCTAGGATTTCCGGACAACTTTAATTTCCAATGGATTGGTCAAAAAGATGTATTAGATCAGCTTCTGGCTGCCTGGCTCGTGATTGATGAAAAAGACATTCCTTTGAATCCACGCCTTATTGGTAAACCCGGTGTAGGGAAAACCACCTTAGCTTACGCTGCAGCAAAAAAACTTGATAAAGATGTTTATATATTTCAATGCACAATGGATACTCGTCCCGAAGATTTATTGATTACACCCGTTGTGGATAAAACAGGAGGCATTCGTTATGTGGCCTCAGCGTTAGTCACCGCGATGATCCGCGGAGGAGTTTGTATCTTAGACGAAGCTAACCGCATGAGTGAAAAATCTTGGGCTTCTCTAGCCCCTCTTCTCGATACTCGACGTTATATTGAATCTATTGTAGCGGGTTTAAAAGTTTCAGCCCATCCCGAATTTCGTATTTGTGTCACGATGAACGATGATGCTTCTACTTTTGAAATTCCTGAATATATCCATAGTCGCCTTCAACCCCAGATTTACCTAGATTTTCCAGAGGCTGAAGAAGAAAAGCGTATCTTAAAAGAAAATCTCCCTTTTATAGACGAGCACATCATGGATTATGTCATTAATTTTTTACAAAAAGCTCATAATAGCAATGAAAACTATACCATACGTGATGGAATCAATATTGCACGTTACGCAGCTAAAAGACTGAAAAGTCTCAATGGCAATAAAGTGAATGTAGACAACTTACTTCGTCAAGCTGTCCTCATGACTTTAGGAGACGAAGCTCTTATTCACTTAATGTAAAAGTCAGAGATTCATGGAACCCTTCTTCATTCAAAAAGGTCATGTGTTTGCCGTCCCTATTCTCCATTACAAAATGGAGCTTGCGGCTCAGGTGCGTATGGCCTTTGAATTTTTAAAACCGGACTGTGTCGCTGTTGAGTTACCGGAAACCATGCAACTGCGTATGCTCCATGCCGCTTCACGGTTGCCAGACATTAGCTTAGTGATGGGTTATGACCAAACACACTCCCCTATCTATTTTATGTGTGAACCTTGTGATGCAACTTTTGAAGGCCTTAGAAGCGCTTTAGAAGCACATGTGCCAGCTTTTTGTATTGATTTAGATGTGGATTACTATCCTGATGTTAGGGAGCACATGCCAGATCCTTACTCTATACAAAAAATAGGAATGAAATCCTATTATGAAGCCTATAAAAAAATCCGCTCTACGTCCCCTTTGCCTCCTCACGAATTAGATACAAATCGTGAATTATACATGGCCAAACGGCTAAAAGAATTATCTTTTACGTATGAACGCATTTTATTTATTTCCGGTATGGCGCATATAGAAAACGTATTGAAAGAAGTGGATAGAGACCATTACCCGACTTTCCAACATGCACAAAGAGACCCCATTGAACTCCTCACTTTAACAGAACAATCCACGCAAGAAGTCATGGCAGAGTTTGGTTGGATGAGTAAAAACTATGAGTTATCAAGGCTTTCTTATCCCCCTATAGATCCAGTAGAATATGCAAGAAGTTTCCCTCCTGATAGGCAAAAATTAATTTATGATTTATTCAAAGCTGCCGCAGAAAAATATGTACAAAACACTGGCAACAAATTTCCTGGGTATAATTTACGCAATATTATGAAATTTTCGCGAAATTATGCTTTAATCCATGATCAATTAATGCCAGACCTTTACCAACTTCTAAGTGCTGCTAAAGGTTGTGTAGATCATAATTATGCCTATGAAGTTTGGAATCTTGCGACAGACTATCCTTACAGGAAAAATGTAGACCAACTGCCTGAAATTGATTTAAGCATCGAAGACGTTTGGGGCGCTAGCAAGATGATTCGCTTTCATCTTAAAGAAAAAGGGCGTAAAAATTTTTCCTTTCATCAGCGTCAACGCAAAGATCGGACTAAATTTCATTTTCATCCTCCAAGCATGTTTAGCATCTGCTCCTATCCTCCTGAAGATATTATTATTGAAAAATTCGGAGATTTTCTTAAAAAAAAGGGAACTCAACTTTTGCGCGAAGAAGCTGCGAGAACTCTACCCTTTTCTTCGAGCTTAGAAGATGGTTTAGACACTAAAGAAACCATTCGTCACTGGCACGAAAAAAAACTTTATGTAAAAGTGTCCGGTAAACCGCCAGGAGGCGTGGGATCGGTCGTCATGATCTTTGACGAAGATTCCTCTCAGATTGAGGAAAAGCATCACGAAAAATTCCCATGGAAAACCACTTGGTTAGGTGAACATAGTCAAGAATCCGATATGGCTTTTTATGCCACGCCTCTTTCCGCTAATGTCGTTGGGCCTGGCATCTCTCGATGTGAATATGGAGGATTTATGATGTCCTATCCACCTCGCCGCATGTTTGATATTTGGTCTGATCCTGATTACGAGGAATGCCAGTCGAAAGCTGAAATTTTATTAATGGCTGCCATTGACTACGCCGTAAAACCTTTAGTCGTCTACGTAGCGAATAAACCGCCGAGAAGTCTCTTAAAAAGTTTTGCTAGACGCTATGGAAAAAAGGTAGTTTACATTCCTGTGGGTCAGCTCTCTCCTGTCACTTTAAATAAACTTCGCGTCTTCCACGTACTGGACGGACATGATAAACGCGAAATTGCTGGAAATTATATCTTTTAATTGTGGTATTTAGATGTTGAGGACATTTCAAGACATGATCGCACGCGAGGTTTACTGAAGCAATTTTTTTCGTGCATACTCTAACATTTCAGAGACCACCTGTAATCGATCAATCAGATCAGGCGTTAAGCGTAAATCTAAATTCAGCTGATGAACTTCATGCTCTAATAAATCAAGCCTTGCCATAAACTCGTTAAGTTCACTCTTCGAGGGATTTTTAGACATATAGATCGCATCATATAAACTAGGGACTTCGTGCTCTAAGTAAATCACTTGAGAAAGTACATCCACTAGATGCTCATGCTCTTCCTCACCTGTTGTATCAGGAATGGACTGATTGATAATTTTATCAATGGCATGGAGGGCAGCATCAAAAAATTTTTCTCTTCTTTTATCCACTTGCGACTTCCAAAGGGCAATCTCATGTAAAGGAAGATCTTTAGGCTTAGTTCTTAGATCATTTAAACTTTTTAAATAAGGCTCTAAACGCATCTCTAAACGTTGTGCTAAGGCAATTTTTTCCTCTTCATCTACAGCGAGAGCATCGAGCATATGCTCTTGGTAATCGTTAATCACTTGAATGTCTCGATCGATAACCTCAAGAAAGTCATCAATTGTATAGCGAATGATAGCTTTAATGATGGATTGTTTGTCGCCCATTTTTGAACATATCTGGACCCATAACTTAGCCTTTTCAACCCATTGGCTATATCTTTGATATCTTTTGGCTTGTTGCAAGACAGATCCAGGCTGCTCAATAGAATTATGCAGGCGTGAAACTTCTTTTATAATATTATCAATCACTTCTTCGACATATGCAAAGACGTCCGGATCTACCTCTTTTCTAAATTCATCCTTAATCATACGAAGTTGTTTTAAAACAGAGTTTGCCGTTTTCTGTAGATCATGAATACGCCCCATTAATTGAGGTTCACGGGGAGATTTGGTCTGAAATTTTTGAAAAGTAGAGCGTATGCGATCAACAAAACGGTTCAATAGACTTAAATTTTTATCTTTTGGTTCCTCAGAATACTGTTTCCAGTTATCGGGTTTGTTTGGGTCCTTTTGTACCATAATCTTAGTCACTGGATAAAAATCTTATTTTACTGTTTAGTTATTTTTTTTCACAGTCATTTATACCGAATTCAAAACAATTCGGTCTATCCTGAATTTCGTTTTGAGGCCGCGGAAAGTCTCTTGATCCATTATACCATTCTATTAGAACGGTAAGTCGAGATCATCGAGTCTACGCAAGTCCAAGCGAACCAAAAGTTGAGATCACTTCGGTATATCATTGACTTAACATTTAAAAATTCGTTATGCTTAATGCTCTTCTTTCTACGAATAAAGGATGATAATGAATAAGCGTCCCAAAATATTAATCACAAACGATGATGGAATTTTTGCTCCTGGGATTCGCCATCTTTGGAATTCCCTCAAAGATGTAGCTGATACAACCATAGTAGCTCCAGCCTCTGAGCAATCCGCTGTTGGATTAAGTATTACCTTACGCAACCCTCTGCGCATCCATCAAGTGGAGTGGCCCGGTCAAACAAATGCATGGAGCATCACAGGAACACCAGCAGATTGTATAAAAATGGGATTAAAGGTGGTTCTCGATACTAAACCTGATTTGATCGTTTCTGGAATTAACCGGGGATCCAACGCCGGACGTAATATATTATACAGCGGCACTGTAGGTGGAACTATTGAAGGAATCCTGCAAGGTATACCGGGCATTGCGTTTTCTTGTTTGGATTATTTTGATACGAATTATCAAAAGGTCGAGTCTTATATTCCCAAGATTGTGGAATATATTCTCCATCATCCTTTACCTACAGGCACTCTATTAAACGTTAACTTCCCGGCTAATCATCATGAAATTCGGGGTTGCAAGCTGACGCGTCAAGGCAAAGAGTTTTGGGCAGATGACCCCCATGAAAGGAGCCATCCCGCTGAAGGACATACGTATTATTGGCTGGGCGCCAAGCTCCAACAATTTGATGAGCATGAGGATAGCGATATTTCCTGGCTTTCAAAAGGTTACGTAGCAGCCGTCCCCGTGCATGTCAATGAACTCACAGACCTAACACACTGGCAAAAGGCAAAAGAGCACTTTGAAAATGTTTTGAATTAGGCACCCATAACGTCCTTTATTAAATATCGATGGCAAGCTTAATTCTTCAAGACTGCCCTATATCTAATTTTGTTTTCTCTAAGCTTATCTAATGCCTTGTTTATCTCTTGCATTTCAAAGACTTCAATCTGCGGTTTCACACCCTTTTCTACTGCGAATTGGAGCATTTCCTCTATGTCATGTCTGCTACCAATATTGCTGCCGTGCACTCCCTTGCGACCACTAATCATAGGGAATACTGGCAAAGTGATTTTGTCTTGGACACCCACAAAACAAATAGACCCTTTAGGTCTTAAAAAATTTAAATAAGAGGACCAATCTAACGGCTTCGCGATTGTACAAATAATTAAATCTAATGAAGCTAACAAGTTCCTTGCTTTTTTGTTATCTAAACTTGAAACAAACTCATCTGCCCCCAATTGTTTAGCCTCTTGCTCTTTCTCCGGAGTAGAAGAAAAAGCGACTACCCTAGCTCCCATGGCTTTTGCAAACTGAATCGCTAGATGTCCTAACCCTCCAATACCTATGATGCCTACAGCTTTAGAACTATCTATATGGTGGGTTTTTAGTGGCGAATAAACAGTCACTCCTCCACAGAGCAGCGGAGCCGCATATTCAGAGGCTAATTTTTCAGGAATCACAAAAGCAAATCTTCCATCTGCACGAATTGAATCTGCAAAACCTCCATTATGCCCTATACAAGTAGCTTCCTGCTTCGCACAAAGATTTTCTTCTCCTTGTTGACACCATTCGCAATTAAAACAAGAAGAGCGTTGCCAACCAATCCCCACTCTTTGATGAACTTTTAAGTGCTGAATTTTTGATCCTACGGCAGTGACTATTCCTACTATTTCATGACCAGGCACGAAAGGGTAACGACTTACTCCCCACTCATTATCAATTAAACTTAAATCGCTGTGACAGATTCCACAATGCGTGATTTTAACCTCAATATCCCAAGGGCCCAGCTCGGAGGGATTATAGTCATAGGGTTGAAGAGGTTTTTTAGGTTCTAGTGACGCATAGCTATTAATCATAATTTCTCCTTGTAAAGCTTCACCCTAAAATTTATTTATTTTTTTTTCAATATACATCTATGTGTGATGCGATTCAGATGTTCCTGCGTCTCTCAAAATACTTAAGCTCATCCTTACCAAAAAAGCACTCTATCCTTTAACGGATAAACTTCCTGCAAAAGGGCGTAGATTTCATCGAGAATAAAAATAATTTTTTATAGAAGAGGAATGGTTACTTGTATCTTCGCCCCTTAGATTGTTATAAGGCTGCGAGAAGTAATTTAGAGAACATGTAAGGAGAATAGGGAGCGGTTCTTAAATTAAAAGGGATTTACTATTAAGAGTTTGTTAGGGTTATTCCATCTATATTAAGATGGGTGGATTTTAACTTAGCTAGAATGCGTCTTGAAAAAGACGCGGGAGACGGGCTATATTAAGATGGGTGGATTTTAACTTAGCTAGAATGCGTCTTGAAAAAGACGCGGGAGACGGGACTTGAACCCGCAACTTCCGACGTGACAGGCCGGTGCTCTAACCAATTGAACTACTCCCGCTAAGTCTGTTGGGCGCAACAGGACTCGAACCTATGACCACCTGTGTGTAAGACAGGCGCTCTACCAACTGAGCTATACGCCCTTAAAAATTAAGCATTCAACATACACTTTTAGAGAATTTCAAACAAGCGATTTTTTATGATTTAAAAAAATTAAAAGAAAACCACTTAAATTTAGAGACTTACAATAAATAATCACATTCCTGGTTTATAAAGATTTCCTGGTATTTTATACATTTAGTGGCTATTTGCCAAATGAGTCCTATATCGTGTAATTTTTTCTGTACATTTATTAATGTTTCAGTATAATGATGTTAACATCAACCCCCCTAATGTAATCATTCAAAATATCATGCATGCAACCACAGCCCCTACTACAAGATCGATAAGCGCAGAGCTCATCAACTACATCTTTTTAATTACAGGCGCTTTCCTAGCGGCCTTTGCCATCCATGTCTTCCTCATACCGAATCGGTTGATTGACGGTGGCATCATCGGTGTTGCAATGATTTGCGCGAATATTTTTGGAACAAAATATCTCGGTTATTTCGCTCTAGCCTTCAATCTTCCTTTTGTCTATTTGGCTTATCGCTACATTGGGAAAGCTTTTGTGCTTCACATGTTTTTTGCTCTTTTATTTTTTGCAGCCTCTATTTTTTTTATTGAAAGCTACATGCCTTGGGCAGAATTTAAAGGAGAGACTTTAGAGGTGGTTGTTATAGGTGGAGCCATTTTGGGTATTGGTATCGGCCTTATTATTCGTTATGGGGGTTGTCTAGACGGAACAGAAATTTTGGGCATCATCCTCAATCGCTTAACGGGATTTACTGTCGGCCAAGTAGTGCTAGTCATTAATATTTTTGTCTTTGGCGCAGCTGGTATTGCTTTTAAAGATTGGCACCCTCCTTTATTGTCCCTCATCACCTATATGGTAGTAAGTAAGATTATGGATGTCGTCATCGTGGGTTTCGATGAAACTAAATCCGTGCTGATCATTTCTTCTAAATCAAAAGCTATTGCAGATTCCATTGTTCATGAATTGGGTCTGGGTCTCACCATCATGTATGGCCGTGGAGGATTTTCCGGTGATGCACGAGAAATCCTTTATGTCATCGCAGAACGTCTACAATTAGCGGAGTTAAAAGAGCTTATTTACAGGGAAGATCCTGCAGCATTTATAGCGATCGAAAATCTCCATGAAGTCGCTAATGGTAACCAAGCAGGCAAGTACAAGAAAACCCGCGTCAGCGAAATTGTATCAAAGATTTTTCGTAATAAGAAATGATCGTAAGCCTGGAAGAAATAAAAACTAAGGCGTATGAATTAGGTTGGCAGGACGTAGGAGTTACACAAGCTTCGATCCCAGAAATAGACACGACTGCTTATAAAAACTGGGTGAAAGAAAAATGTCATGCAAGCCTTGCGTACATGGAAAAAGAACTCCGTTGCACCCCGCAAGAATTTTTTCCAGGTGCTAAGTCAGCGATTATCTTTGTGTCTTATTATAAACAACCTAAACAGGATTTTCTGGCTGATAAGGGTCTTATTGCGTCTTATGCAAGAGGCAAGGATTATCACCTGATCCATCGAAAACGGCTAAAAAAATTTATTCATTGGTTGGAAGAACGGGCACAAAAACAAGGGATAGCGAAAGGCTTTAGCGACTCCAGTCCAGTGTTAGAAAAAGCCTTGGCTGTACAAGCAGGACTTGGATGGTTTGGAAAAAACACTTTGTTAATTCATCGACGTTATGGAACGTTTATTCTCCTTTCAGGAGTCTTCACTTCGCTAGAACTTCCTCACACTATACTTAGCACACACAATCCTCGCTGCGGTTCATGCACCAAATGCTTAGATGCTTGTCCCACTCAAGCTCTGACTTCTCCTTATAAATTAGATGCAGCAAAATGTCTATCCTACCACCTCATTGAATCTAAACAACCCATCCCAACCGACGTGCAAGAAAAAAACCCAGGCTACATTTTTGGATGTGATATTTGCCAAGACGCGTGTCCTCATAATATTAGAAAATCCAATTCTACCTCTTTAGAATTTGATCCTAAAAGTGGAAACGGAATCTATATAACCTCTAAAGACTTAGAGCATTTGAAACTTCACCCTGAACGACTCTTTGGCACTCCTCTTCAAAGAAGAGGGGTTGAAGGCTTACGTTATAACGCCTTGACATTGAAATGGCAAGAAAACGGTCTTTAATGATTGACTCCCTCCTAATTTTTTAGCCCCATCTATAGAAAAATTGATCACCATAAGCCTGCTCTTAAAAATCTCCCTTATTCCTTTTTACATTCCAAGCGAATTTCGAAAGAATTCTATTTTTTATTTGAAAATTAATTTTACATTCTTAAACTCGCAATTTTAGCTCATTCGTATGGCAAAAGGAAACTGTATGCTCAAAGATAACGTGGAAGACGAAGCTCATTTATTTACAACCGACTCATGGCGTGTATTTAGGATTGTTTCAGAGTTTGTGGATGGTTTTGAAAGTATGACAACCATTGGACCTTCCGTCTCTATTTTTGGGTCTGCTCGCCTATCACCTGAAAGCCCTTACTATAAATTAGGGATTGATGTTGCCGAACATGTGGCCAGAAAAGGCTTTGCCATCATAACAGGAGGGGGCCCTGGAATTATGGAAGCTGCCAACAAAGGGGCTCAGATGGCGAATGGAAAGTCTTGTGGATTGGGCGTCGATTTACCTTTTGAAGCAGACTTAAATCCCTTTATCGATCGTAAATATCGACTTAACTTCCGTTACTTTTTTGTACGTAAAGTGATGTTTATCCGTTATGCGCAAGGATACGTATTTTTACCGGGAGGCTTTGGGACAATGGACGAGCTTTTTGAAGCTCTTACTTTAATTCAAACGGACAAAATTCATCCCTTCCCTATCTATTTAATGGGGAAAGAATACTGGAAAGGGCTGATTGACTGGATGAGATCCACCATGCTAGGAGAAAGATGTGTCACTGAAAACGATCTTAAATTGATCACCATCACGGATGATCCAGAAGAAGTTGCTAATGGCATAGAAAGACACTATCAAAGAGATCGGGCACAAAAGAATTTTTAAAAGAAGAGTCTCCCTTCTACTAAAAGGGAGACTCTTCTTATTCATATTAGTTAATCACTTTTCCTCGAATATATTTATGATTCGCAATACAAATCAAAATATTGGGGTTTGAGCCTCGAAACCATCCATCATTTGTCCCTACAATGACAATGTTATAGCGCCCAAAACTTTTCATCACTCCCCCATCAAACCAATTAATACTCCAGATGGAGCCATCTTCTAAACGAATTAAACGGGTTTGATAATCAATATCTTCAATCCAATGCACATGGATATCTATATTAGGATCGTTAAAAACAGGTGTGAGTTTCATTTTTGCTTTCACGACGTCATGTGTATCTAGATTAATGATTTTATAAGGATAGGCCCAACGTGTAAAAATATTTTTATTAGGCGCGATAACTAACGCATGATGGGCACTCCATGTTTTAACTTTATACTGGCTCCAACCTATCACCTGCCAAATTGACTTATCTTCTAATTCAATATCGCTTCCGTCTACTGAAATATTAAGTGCCTGATGATAAGCTGCACGATGTGTCGTGGCATAGTAAGAGGCCATGATTGCAGAAAAGTCATTTTCGACTAATTCATCATCTTCCCCAGAAAAAAGTGGATGCTCCGACGCATCCCATTGAGATTTATCTTTTTCAATCTCTTCTTCTGCTAGATCTCGTTCAAAACCTTCCACATCCTCACCCTCTCCTCTTGGCATCGAAGAGGCTTGAATCATTTGGATGACTTGAGGATCAAGCTGAAGTTCTCGAGCGTGTAATGTACAACCTAATAAAAATACACATAGAGTCGAGAGGCATCGTTTTAAATTCACATATTTCATTTTTAACCTCGATGGTATGGCGTTAATTAGTTAAAGTAGTTCTGAACCACAGATGTAGGACGATGATTCCCTTCTGCAGAGGGGTTGTGGCTGTGGCCAAATGACATGGTAGGCCCTGCATGCGTAGGCCTTGAATACCCTCCTGGAGGAGATGAAGGAGGCGTATGATGTGGATGAGGTCTATCAGCTTGCGGGCTATGCAAAGGATATTTTGAACCTCTCCTCTTTAGTCTTGGTTCTAAAACATCCATTGGGTTAGATGAGGATGGAACAAATGAAGGGTTTGTATCCACCCATGCACGATTAGGCTGAACAGGAGTAGGCCTCTCCACACTTGTTGGGCGCATAGAGGGGCTTGGACTCGGAACAAAAGAAGGGTGGGTATTTAAATGAGCTTGAGCATGAGAAGTTCTTCCGGCTGAAGTAAAATTTGGGCTCACGTTAAAATTAGTCACGTTCATGGGGCCTTTTATTTTATGCGGAACATAGCGATTCACACGTCTTACGGCTTGTACCCAAACGTTGTATGCGGGGCTTTCCTCTGGGGGCCTGTGCTGGATGAGATAGGCCCGACGCTCATTCCAGTATGTTCTGTCAAAGGAACAGAAGCAGCAACAAAATAGGGTTAGCAATAAATTTCCTAACCAATGTTTTTCTAGTGAATATCTCAATCCACGAGGGGATTCATTCAGGATTTGATAAAAACGCGCATCTACCCCTACGTTCACTTCTACTTGAGAGACCATGATTTCATCCTTATTTAAATTTTTTCTTAACGAGCCACACAATCTGCATGCACATATTCTAATGTGTTAAAATGTACTAAAATATTATATGAAGGTGAACCAAAATGTTCATCCACACCAATAAATACGATATCTCCTACACACATTAATGAGGCTATATAAGAATCGCGCGTATCCACTTCCCAATAAGAACCATCATTCAAACGAATCTCATAAAAATAGCAGCCACAAATCATATCAAAAATACAATCTATCCTTTCTATCCAAAGCCTTTGCCCCATAAAGTAGGGATCCCCTACAATGACTTCAATTTCCACTAGATTCACAGGAACAACTTCACCTGTTCTCTGACTGACTAGCAGATAATCAGCAGCATCAAAGATTGTTCCGGGGCAAATGATAACCTGATCGTTCCAGTACATCCAACGACGCACGATCTCCCAATCAGAAGAAAACCAAACCTGCCATATACTTCCATCATTCAGTTCAATACGATCGCCTAATGGAAACGTTTTATATAGCCCATGTCCTGCCATTGGATGAGTCGTCATATACATGTCATTAGACACGAGTTCTCCCCGCTCATTGCCGTCATCCGCAACCTCTGCTCTCTTATGTTTTAGGGCTACCCGCTCTTCTTCACTTAATTTTTTGGATCCTGCCGATACCGTCTGTGTTTCATCTTCAGCAACTTCTTCACTATAACAAGGGACGACGAGAAAGCTAAGAACAAGCGCCACGCTCATTAATTTTTTAATTAGACTTTTCATATTTATCCTAGGTTAATTATTTAATTCGAACCGGTTGCTAAACCTAAAGTTCTTGTATGCCGATAATATTTAAAACTTCCTTATTAAGGCCTATTAAAGATCGTATAAATTTTCAACAATGTCTTTTAAGACCTCTATGAAACTTGCGACTTGTTAAAGGAAGTTATTATAAGACTTTGAATATTAAGCTAAAATGTAAAAAGCAGTTCATGCTATTTATTGCTTTTTCTGTCCATGGGAGAAGTAAAGGACTGATGTTAGATAGACATTGGCTTAAATAAGTTTGATTTAGAATTGATTCAAAAAAAAAACAGCCTGATCGCAGGGGCTAAGATTTCTATTATGGATTAACCAGGATCCATAAAAGAAACACGCAATCACGGTTTCTGTGATTGCGTGTTAAGCTTAAGTTGAGTTTCAACAGTCGGCTATCCTTTAATAAATTCACATCCTTCGGCAATCAAACTATCGATATATCCTAAGTGAAAATCTGAAGTTAAGAACTTTTGATCTTCTAACATATAGATATGGAAGGGAATTGTTGAATCTACTCCTCCAATATGGAATTCACGCAAGGCACGTTTACCAACGGCAATCGCATTTTCTCGATCTTTGCCTCGGACAATGAGCTTAGCAATCATAGAGTCGTAGTTCGGAGGAATATGATACCCAGAGTAGCACGCACTATCTACTCGTACGTGCGGACCCCCTGGAGGTAAATAATATTCCAGACGGCCGGGTGAGGGAGAAAAATTCTTGGCTGGATTTTCAGCATTAATACGAAATTGAATGACATGCCCCTCAAAGTGGATATCCTCTTGCTTATAAGCCAGTTTCTCACCTCTAGCAACTTTAAGTTGTTGAACCAACAAGTCAATACCGGTAAGTTCTTCTGTCACCGTATGTTCAACCTGTATACGGGTATTCACTTCCATGAAATAAAAATTATGATCAGCATCTAAGAGAAACTCGACAGTGCCTACAGAATGGTAATTTGCTTCTTTTACCACATTGATGGCAGCCTGACCAATTTTTTGCCTAAGTTTACTATTCAAAAGCGGGCTAGGAGCTTCTTCAATTAATTTTTGTCTTCTTCGTTGAACTGAACAATCCCGTTCCCCCAGATGGATGTAATTTCCATATTTATCTCCCAACACCTGTACTTCTATGTGGCGAGGATTGATGATCATTTTTTCAAGATAAACTTCTGGATTTCCAAAACTAGCCTCTGCCTCCGCTCGAGCAGCGGGAAACAAGCGAGTGAACTCCTCTTCATTATGAGCAATCCTAATTCCTTTTCCTCCGCCGCCAGCCACAGCTTTAATAAAAATAGGGTACCCTATTTTGTTAGCCTCATGAAGGCCTTCTTTAAGATCGCTCACAATACCTTCAGAACCCGGTATTACAGGACATTTAGCCTTTTTAGCTGTCGCCTTGGCTTTGGCCTTATCCCCTAAAAGCGCAATAGATGTAGGAGAGGGACCAATGAAGTTTAATCCACAGCTTTCACAAATCGATGCAAAATTGGCATTTTCGCTGAGAAAACCATAGCCAGGATGTATGGCATCGGCTCCAGTAATTTCGCAGGCTGAGAGAATATTAGGGATTCTAAGATAGGATTTAGGTGAAGGAGCTTCTCCTATACATATTGCCTCATCTGCATGCAAAACATGCAACGCTTCGGCATCGGCCTGTGAATAGACAGCAACGGTTTGAAGACCCAAATCATGGCATGCCCTAATGATTCGGACAGCAATTTCACCACGGTTAGCTATAAGAACTTTCTGCATATGATAATATTTTTAGGTAACTCGAAAAAGTTTTGTTCCAAATTCAACAGGATGTCCATTTTCTACAAGTACTTCAGCTACAGTTCCTGTCACTCCAGCTTTGACTTCATTCATCACTTTCATCGCTTCAACAATACACACCACGGTATTTTTATCAATTTTATCGCCTACCTTTACAAAAGCGGGGTCATCAGGCGAAGGAGTGTTGTAAAAGGTCCCTACCATGGGTGAAGTCACATAAATAGCGTTAGTTTCTTCTTTAGGACTTTGCGAGGAAGCCGCTAAAGGCGAAGTACTCAAATTGGCCTTGCGAAGAGCTTCATCCGTTTTATTAAAATTTTCTTCAGGAAGCTCAAATATTGTCTCAGGGACTTTGATAGCTCCCCCATCTCCACGTTCAATTTCTATTTCGAACCCTTCTTTTTTAATGGTCACCCGTTTTACACCCGTGCGCCCCATCGCTGCCATTAGCTCTTTAATTTGTTTTAACTCCACAAAACCTCCTAAACCCTCTGAATGTATTCGTATGAACGTGTGTCGATCTTGATGATATCCCCTGCTTCAATAAAAGGCGGGACGTCGATTTTGGCTCCCGTTTCTAAGACAGCCATTTTAGAAGCATTTGCAAGAATAGATTTGTTTTCTCCTCCCTCTACCTTAGCCACCATCAGCTCTAGAAACTGAGGAAGTTCAACAGCAAAAATAGTATCGCCAAAAAATGCGGCCTTAACTTCTATCCCTTCCTTTAAATAGTTAATACTGTTTCCTACTATATGTTGGGGGATAAGGACTTGATTGAGATTTTCAATATCCAAAAAAAGATAATCTTTACCTTCAAGATAAAGGAACTCCAAACGACGCTCCGTTAAGTTAACATCTTTGATGGACTGATTCAATTTAAAATTTTTTTCAATCACTTCATTAGAAGTTAAATCCCTCAATTTTGTTTTTATAAAAGGAGCACCTTTGGGTACTGTTACTTTTACACTCGATTCTACACGGAATAATTTGTTGTTGAGGGAAACTGTCATTCCCGGATTTAACTGGTTGCTCATCACCATAGACGTCACTGTCCTTGAGTAAAATTTGTGCACTTGTCAACAGTTTAGAAAATGGACATTCAAAAGTCAAACAGATAACGATTATCCACCTCGATGGCCGACGATTTGGTCACCATGTAGCTTTTTAGTCCAAGCTTTGTCCCTAAATTTGGGTAAAATCCATCACTAAGCTCATGATTATTGTAGGGTGTTTTTATAAGAACCGGCCTGGTTAAACAGGTTCTTAATTGCTCTAGTTAGGAATTAGTTTGCGGAAATCAAGAAGAGATTTGAACATGAATTTACAGGCTTTACCTAAAAGGGTAAGCCCTGTAAATTTTTTATAACAAACAGGAATTATGCAAAACGAAGAGATTGCACAGCTTTTTTCATGTCAGGCTGCTTAAATAAGTACGTCCCTGCAACTAAGACATTCGCACCTGCTTCTACACACTGTTTAGCTGTTTCTTGATTAATTCCTCCATCCACTTGAATATCAAAAGGAGGCAGCTTATCTTCTGCAGATCCTTTTTTGGGTGTAATTCCCCCCAGGCGAATATCCAATTTAGTCACACAATCGCGCGTGAAGCTAATCTTATCTAATACTTCTGGCATAAATTCTTGGCCCCCAAATCCAGGGTGTACTGTCATCAACAAGATTAAATCACACTTATCAAGATATTTTGGTATCATAGACATGGATGTTTCAGGACAAAATGCCAAACCAGCCTTGACGTTACATCTTCTGATATAATCTAATGTTTCCTCTACGTCTTCTGTTGCTTCAAAATGAATGGTAATGCTATCAGCCCCAGCTTCCACGAACCTTTCAATGTAGTCAAAAGGATGATAAATCATTAAATGCACGTCCAAATACATGGAAGTCGCTCGATTGATAGCTGCTACTGCGGAAGGTCCCATGGTAAGATTAGGGACAAAGTTACCGTCCATGATATCAATATGCAAAGAATCTGCTCCCGAATCCTCGATTTTCTTTGCAGTGTCTGCTAGATACCCAAAATCTCCGGCTAGTATTGAAGTGGCTACTTTAATTTCATTTTTTTTCATTATATTATCCTGTCAATAATTCATCTATTGTTAGGTTAACGTAAAAAAATGTGCCTGTCAAGTGCATTAACCATCAGAAATAGGTGGATAACTTTTTGAAATTTCGAAAGATATACACTATAAACTTCAAACTTTATTAGCATTCAGCTATACATAGCGAAATAATCCCATTAGCAAAAGTACATCACATGAAAATTAACTCTAGTACTAACACTGTCGCTACCGGCTTAGCAATGTTCTCTATGTTTTTTGGGGCTGGTAATGTCGTTTTTCCACTTGGACTAGGGCAATATGCGCAAAACCATAATCTCTATGCCATTTTGGGAATCCTGATTACAGCGGTAGGTGTTCCTTTTGCAGGTTTAATAGCGATGACATTATTTAATGGGGATTACAAGAAATTTTTTGAAAGAATAGGGGTAACCCCAGGTTTTTTGGTTATCACCATTATTCTAGGGCTTATTGGACCTTTTGGTGCAATTCCAAGGTGCATTGTACTTTCTTACGCGACACTTAAGCCCTATCTATCAGAGTCGTTTACCCTACCCTGGTTTAGTATTCTTTCCTGCATCGTCATTTTTATATTTACCATTCGAAGAAATAACATTATTGATGTCTTGGGGTATGTTTTAACACCTATCCTCCTGATCACCTTAGCCATTATTATTATTAAAGGAATCCTTCTATCCCCACCTCTTGAGCCCTCCGTTCATTCAAAACTGGATGTTTTTATCAAAGGAATCAAGGAAGGTTATCAAACAATGGATCTCCTAGCCGCTTTCTTTTTTTCCTCTGTTGTTATTTCTTGTCTAAAAAAGGATATCGACACTACAGATGCTCAAAATTACAAAAAAGTGATTTTTCTATCATTGAAGGCCAGTGTAATTGGAGCGTTTCTGCTCTCAATTGTTTATGTAGGGTTTAGTTTTGTCGCTGCTTTTCATAGTCAAAGTTTGATAGGTATTTCACAAGGTGAACTTCCTGGTGCTATTGCCTTGCACGTCTTAGGTCCATACGCAGCTAGCATAGCCCACTTAGCCGTTATTTTAGCATGCCTAACGACCGTGATCGCCTTAACAGCTGTTTTTGCAGATTTTACCCATCAAGATATTTTCCGCAGTAAACTTAATTATGGCTGGTCCTTAATCCTTACACTCACCATAGCCTTTTTTGTATCTACTTTAAACTTTACCGGCATTGCTAATTTCCTCTCTCCGATTTTGCAGGTTTGCTACCCCGCTTTGATTATGCTTTGCTTCGTAAATATTCTTTATAAGTTATACCATTTTTCATGGGTAAAGACGCCTGTATTCATAACGTTTATTTTTTCTTTAATTTTTTACTTAACGTCACAATGAGGCAATAAGAAGGTATGTCCTAATTCATGCAATCCATTATTTGTCTATTTTGAAAAGACTCTTAAGGGGTTAGCATCTGCGATACAGAATTTTTTATGATCGTAAAAAACTGCTCCTGACGTTCAAGATCAGCGCAACGAAAGATGAATCCATTATAATTAACTTCTTGGACAAAGACATATGTGGAAGCTATGTCAGAAGATTTTGGTCTTAATTCTGATAAGTCTCTAAGAACTTCGTCTCGATTTAAACGCAGTTCTGACTTTACCACGACATATGCATAATTAGAAGTAGATAAAACCCGTATGGCATAATTCAGCGAGGGATCTAGGATAATATCCAGTGTTTCACAAAAAAGAACAAAAAACTTCTTTAAAACTTCAGGTTCTAATACGGTTCTTACAACCGTTGGCATCATAGAAAAAAAGAAATTTTCTAGCACCAATTCATTAAACTTAATTTCATCTTCGATTAGACTTTTTGCCTGCGCGAGCAATTCATTTTCTTTTGAAATAATGCCGCCGTTAAAATCGCGAAATTCCCCAATAATCCTTAGTAATTCAAAAACAATAATTTGGCGAGCTTTATTTAAATCAATTGAATGATCTCGTCGTATAAACTCATCTTTATTTATTTTAACGCGGAAAACAGTGGCTTCTTTTATGTATTTACTTCTAAGCACACCTAATGACTTGCAGCGCTCATGCACATAATCCAAAATACTGTTGCTTTTTTCAAAGAGATCCTTAATAGAATCTTTCCCTGGCATCGACACTCTAACAACAATAATTGTAAATATTAATTTTGAATACGTTTGTTCATCAAAGTTAATGATCACTTGAGGTAAATCACGTAAATATTTAACTTCAAGGCTTAAGCTAAAGATATTCCTCATGACTTCTTCTTCATTGCGAGGCATAAATACGGGGTGTACGATTTGTTCAATACTGTCCATCAAATCTGCCGGCAAGGATTGACGTAAACGGGTAATTTCTTGGTTAGTAAATTTTTCGTCATTACTTTTTTCAATTTCTAGATAGAGAGTACAGAGATTCTCAGGGGCGCGTCTACTATCTAAAAAAGAATTTTCTATCAAGAGTGCGGTAGGAATTTGATTTTGTATAGCACGCATCAAATGCCGTTTTTCAAATACTTCCTTATCACGTAAAAAATTAAAACCTACAATAATCCCTAGGACATGTTTGTTTTGATTGCGGAATTGTATCTCAGATCTAAAAACCTTCAACAATAAACGTCTTTTACTTTGCCCTGGTGCTCTATTAGAGAGAGATTTTCTAAAGAGATACTGAATTCCAATAATGCGGCTCAGATGCCTACTCTTTCTTTGCGATTTAAATTCATCTCTACACATCACTAATACATGTTGCATTTCAGTGAGTGTATCGAAATCAAAATACTGCGGTTTACGTTCAATTAAATAGGCAATGTTTTCCTGAATGACTGCCGTTTTAGCGTCTGTACTTAATCCTTTAACTTCAAGAATTCTTTTAGCATAGTAAGAGGACTCCATGCCTAAACGAATTTCTGATTCAATGATCGGAAGATTGGCCTTAATTTGATCTAAATCAGTTGGGGTATCTACATTAATAATCATCTTGCAGACCGTATACATAGTCGCGCCTGCGCTCGGGATATAAAATTGAGAAGAAAAAATCATAGCCACGGGCAAACGTCTTCCTGGTGCCAGCCAATTAGATAACATTTCTATAAAAAATTTAAGAGAATGTTTTTGATATTTCCCAAAAACATAAAAAATTAAATGACCTGGAGTTTTAGCAGAAACCAAACTTTTAAGGAGAGGCAATTCGCCCTCAAAATCTCTTTGATCGAAAAAACCTGTAGGAACAATATTATATAATATTTTATGGATTATATCTTTGTACGCTGCGGTATGATGAAGGTTATCCAGATCAGAATTTAAAACCTTTATTTCAGGTAGAGGCTTGTTCTCATGCAAACATTCATCAATCATATCAACAATTCATTAATACTTATTAATCTTCTTCTTCGAAAAAAGGTCCATTCAAGGATCCCTGGTCATTATAAATAATCGTGCTTTTATTATCTTCAGCACTCCCGTAGGTAATAAAAGATCTAATGTTTAAAAGCTGATTGTTTTTTTCGGCTAACCGAATGCAGCGAGGATGCAGGATTCTACTTCCTTTACAGACTTGATAGGCTTTTTCATAGTCTAGTTTATCATAAAAATGAGCGGATGAGTGATTTTTAGGATCTTTATCATATACACCTAAGACATCCTTAAAAAACTCTACTACAGTAGCTTTTAAGGCAACCCCTAATGCTACCGCTGTGGTATCAGATCCCCCGCGTCCTAATGTTGTGATTTCCCCTCCCCTACTTACTCCCTGGAATCCTGCTACAATCACAATTTTTCCAGAATCCAGCAAAGGTAGCACACGCATGGGTCTTACGTCAATAATTCTAGCTTCAGTATGCTTAGGACAGGTAATGATCCCTGCCTGGCTTCCCGTAAAACTTAAAGCTTGATGACCCTTAGCTGCTAAGGCCATAGCCAAAAGAGAACAACTCATTCTTTCACCAACCGTCACTAACATATCGTACTCTCGACGAGGAGGGTCTGGGTTGACTTTGTTGGCCAGGGCAATGAGTTGGTTGGTTGTGTCCCCCATTGCACTGACTACTACCACAATTCTTTGATATTCTTCCCGTCTTGAAATAATAATTTCCGCTACACGAGAAAAGTGCTCAGGAGTAGCCACCGCTGCCCCGCCAAACTTCATTACAATAGTTTTCATAACAAAAATTATCTTTAATTATTAAATACAGCCGCTACACCAGCCGTATTTATAAAAAAAAAGCCCTCTCTTGTCAATTTAAATCATTTAATTACAAAGACGAAGAAAACATGTAAATCTAAGAACATTATATAAATCTTAAAAAATGCAAATTTTTTTTACGATCGATCCTATTAGATAGAAGACAGGCTCAAAATATGTTTTATAGTATCAGAAAGATTCTTGATATTTTTATCCCCTCATGGCATAATTACATCTTGTAAAAGCCTTCTGATCTATATTAGATTGAAAATCCTTTGTTAATCTCGCTTTCAGCGGAATTTCTTACTACTTTTTTCATCTCTCAGATTCATTATGTTTTAATATTGCAATTTTTCTTTCCTATCTGATATCCTAACGGCATTAGTATGAAAATAAGGAGTAACCTTTAAATGTCTAAACACCCACAACACACTTGGAACGAGAGCAAAATCGTAGATGATGTCTCTTATCAAGAAAAAGATGCAGAACTTTTTAAATCTTTATTGGAAGGACAATCCACTTCCACTAATACGGAAGACAGCATTGCTTTAATTCCAGGAACAATCCTCAAAGGTAGAATAGTAGAAATCACGAAAGATCACGTCGTTGTTGACGTTGGCTTGAAATCTGAAGGCCTAGTACCTATTGAAGAATTTTCTGATCCTTCACACGTCGTGCTCGACGGAGAAGTCGAAGTTCTTTTAGATCAAGCCGAAGACGACAATGGACAAATAGTTCTTTCTCGTGAAAAAGCTGAGAGAATGCGTCAGTGGGAGTACATTCTTGAACATTGTGAAGAAGGATCTATCGTCAAAGGACGCGTCCTCCGTAAAGTTAAAGGCGGCCTAATGGTCGACATTGGGATGGAAGCCTTCTTACCTGGATCCCAGATCGACAACAAACGCATTAAAAATCTTGATGAATACATTGGTAGAACATACGAATTCAAAATCCTCAAGATTAATATCGAACGCAAAAACGTTGTTGTTTCAAGACGTGAGCTCTTGGAAGCTGAAAGAATCTCCAAAAAAGCTGAACTCTTAGAAAATATTAAAGAAGGCGATGTACGTGAAGGTATTGTCAAAAATATTACCGATTTCGGGGTATTCCTTGATTTAGATGGAATTGACGGTCTGCTACACATTACCGATATGACATGGAAGCGTATTAAACATCCTTCTGAAATGGTCCAGTTAGGCCAAAAACTAGAAGTGATGATTTTAAGCGTAGATCGTGAAAAAGGACGTGTTGCACTTGGCTTAAAACAAAAAGAGTCTAACCCATGGGATCAAATCGAACAAAAATACCCACCTGGAACACGCGTAAAAGGTAAAATTGTCAACCTGCTTCCTTATGGTGCGTTTATTGAGATCGAACCTGGTATTGAAGGTCTCATACACGTCTCTGAAATGTCTTGGGTAAAAAATATTACAGATCCAAGTGAAGTGGTTAAAAAGGGTGATGATGTAGAAGCTATTGTCTTGTCCGTTCAAAAAGAAGAAGGTAAAATTTCTTTAGGGATCAAACAAGCTGAACACAATCCATGGGATGATGTAGAAAAAAAATATCCAGTAGGCACTAACGTCAAAGCTGAAATCCGTAGTTTAACAAATTATGGAGCTTTTGTTGAGTTAGAGCCAGGGGTAGAAGGCTTAATTCATATTTCTGACCTAAGCTGGATCAAAAAAGTTTCTCATCCTTCTGAAGTTCTAAGAAAAGGTGATGTAGTCGACGCTTGCATTCTATCCGTAGATCGTGATAGTAAGAAAATCACATTAGGGGTGAAGCAGCTTAGCAACAATCCTTGGGAAAGCATTGAAAAAACTATGCCAGTGGGTTCATTAGTTAAAGGTAAAGTCACAAAGATCACCGCATTCGGAGCTTTTGTAGAGTTAGATAGCGGTATTGAAGGTCTTATCCATGTAACAGAACTTTCAGATCAAGCATTTGGCAAAGTAGAAGATGTAGTTGCAAAAGGCGACGATGTGACAGCTAAAGTCATCAAATTGGATCCTGAGCATAAAAAAATCGCTCTTTCCATTAAAGAATACTTGATTGATCAAAATCAAACCAGTCACGATGATATAGTTTTAACATCAAGCAAGCGTAAAAAGAAGTCTTCTGAAAAAGATAAAGAACAGAAAGACGAAAGAGAAGATAGCGACGAATAAATCGATATCAAAGTCCGCACAACTAAGTGGGTAGTAGCTACCCACTTAGTTAAACAACTCATTTATACAAATTAGTCTTGTTGTGAGTTGCTTTACAAATCTTCTTTAATATATAACTCCTACCTTAAGAATTTGAGGCAAAAATACGATGAATAAAGATCTCATAGCCATATTTGAGTACTTAGAAAGAGAAAAAGGCATTAAACGTGAAATCGTGATCAGTGCTATTGAAGAATCTCTCCGTGCAGCCGCGCGCAAAAGTATAAGCGGAGCCTCAAATGTTACTGTGACCATTCATCCAAAGACAGGCAACATTGATGTTTACAGTGAAAAAGAAATTGTGGACGATGTAGAAGTTCCTGCACAGGAGATTTCGCTTGATGAAGCTCGCGAAATAGATCCAGATTGTCAGGTAGGCCAGTTTATAGATGTTATAGTCACTCCTAAAGATTTTGGGCGTATTGCCGCACAAAAAGCTAGACAAATCATCACGCAAAAACTACGGGGCGCAGAACGTGATGTCATTTATGAAGAATACAGACACCGCGCTAATGAATTAATCTCGGGAACAGTGAAACGTTTTGTTCGAGGAGCGAATATTATTGTTGATTTAGGAAAAGTAGAAGCATTAATGCCCATGAAGCACTACCCTAAAACCGAAAAATATAATATTGGCGATAAAGTCCTGGCTCTGCTCTTAGAAGTCAATGACACGGAAAATGGAGGTGCTGAAGTCATCTTGTCACGAAGCCATCCTGAATTTGTCCGTCAACTCTTGATCCAAGAAGTTCCAGAAATTAATGATGGAACAGTTATTGTCGACAAGATTGTAAGAGAAGCAGGCTATCGCACAAAATTAACTGTACGCTCTACAGATAATAAAGTAGATCCTGTGGGTGCTTGTGTGGGGATGAGAGGAGTTCGTGTTAAAAATGTAGTCCGTGAACTCCACAACGAAAAAATAGACATCATCCCTTTTTCGCAAGATCCCGTGGAACTTTTACAGAACGCCTTGTCCCCTATAGAAATTAGAAAAATCAATATAAGTGAAGATGATAACACGATCTCTATTGTAGTTGATGACGAAGATTTTGCTGCAGTAATCGGAAAAAAAGGCATGAATGCAAGGTTGAATAGTGACTTAATTGGCTATGACCTAGAGGTTCAACGTATGACAGATTACAATCGTACAATGGCGTTACAAAGAACTGAATTAGCAGAATCGGATGATCCAACTCTTAATGAACCCTTAGAAGAGTTAGAAGGTGTCAACAACCTAATTTTCCAACATCTTATTGCCGAAGGGTATAATACGCCTAAATCCTTATTGATAGCAACTCCAGAAGAGTTAGCAAAAATACCCGGCATTAGCCTAGATACTGCAGATAAAATAATAGAACAAATTAGAAAAAAAAGGATAGAAAGCCTTGGCAAAAAACCTGAAGCTAACGATTAAAAATACTCAAATTGCTGAAGCCATCAATTTAGGTAAGCTTAAAAGCAAAATTGCAAAAAAGCAGGAAGAAACTGAAGAGAAACCTGCTAAGAAAAACGCACCTGCTAAAGCTTCTAAAAATGAAACGGTAGAAGCCACTAAGACGCCCCCAAGTGCTGTTCCAGCAGCTAAGGAAGAGGCCCCTCCTCGTATTCGAGCTCGTTCAAAATCGGCTTTTGCTGAGGGTGCTGCACCTGAGACTAAAGCTAAACCGACACCTGCTGAAGAGACCACAGAAAATGAGCCTGAAATTATCACAGAAGAAACTGAAATAAAAGCTCAGAAATCCAGTGAAGAATTACGCAAAGAAATTTTTGCTGAAGAATTAGAAGAACTCTCAGAAAAAAAAGCGATAGAAGAAAAACCTATCTCCTCTCAGCTACTTTTTGAGGAAGAGGAACAGGTGACGGAAAAAGAATCTCCTGTTGTTTCTGAAAAACCCCGCGATGAGTCTCAAGTGGTTATAAAAGAATCTACAATTCATAAACAAGAAAAAGAGAAGGAGAAACCTCTACCCGTTAAACGGCCAGAGCCAGCCCCTCTCTCCACAAAGCCTGCCTACGAGCATGTAAAGCTAGGTCCCACTGGACGCCACGTTAAAGACCTTTTACCTAAGAAACCTGCACCGAGACCTCCTCTAGCCGCTCCGTCAGCTGCTAAACCCAAATCCGAAACAGAGACTGCTGCTGATAAAGAAAGCGCAGATAAAGGATCCAAGGCTAAATTCAAAGCCAAAGAAGGTCCTGATTTTGTGGAAGAAGAGACTGTTGTCAAAAAAGGACCTCCTGCAAAAGCTAAAGAATTTAAGGATTTAAAGCCAACTCGTAAAGGTGATCAAACAAGAACTTTTGATGCACGTGACAGACAAGGATTACGCTCTGATGATGATAACCAGCAATGGAGAAAAAAGCGTAACAAACAAGTCAAGTATGTTCAAGAAGATACCACGATTCGTCCGACCTCACTCACTATTCGCACCCCCATAAGCATAAAAGATCTTGCTTCCGAAATGAAGTTAAAATCCTCTCAGTTGATTTCTAAATTATTTATGCAAGGGCTTGTAGTCACTCTCAATGACCTATTGGATGATGAGACGACCATTCAGCTTTTAGGGCATGAATTTGGCTGTGAAATTACTATTGATACCAAAGAAGAGAAGCGGATACGTATCACAGATCAAACGGTCAGTGAAGAGATTAAACAATCTACTGAAGATCAGTTAGAAATTAGAGCGCCTGTAGTTGCATTTATGGGCCACGTTGACCACGGTAAAACAAGTTTAATTGATGCCATTAGAAGTAGCAATCGTGCCGCAGGTGAAGCGGGCGCAATTACTCAGCATATAGGTGCTTTCAAGTGCAAGACAGCTGTAGGCGATATTTGTATTTTGGACACACCGGGTCACGAAGCTTTCTCAGCTATGCGAGCAAGAGGTGCGGATGTCACGGATATAGTAGTTCTCGTAGTTGCCGGTGACGAAGGTATGCGCCAGCAAACTGTTGAAGCTATTCAGCACGCTCGTGAAGCAAAGGTCACTATTGTTGTCGCCATCAACAAATCGGATAAGCCTAATTTTAATCCAGAAACTGTATACCGACAGTTGGCCGAACAAGAGCTATTACCAGAAGCTTGGGGTGGACAAACCATCACCGTCAATTGCTCTGCTGTCACTAAAGAAGGCATTAATACGCTTCTTGAAATGTTAGCTTTGCAAGCTGAGGTTTTGGAACTAAGAGCCAATCCTAACAGTCGTGCACGTGGAAGAGTTCTTGAATCCGAAATGCACAAGGGAATGGGTGCAGTGGCAACCGTCCTCGTACAAAACGGAACCTTACGGATTGGAGACTCTCTAGTTTTTGATCAATACTGGGGACGCGTGAAGACCATGCAAGATGAATTCGGACGTAATGTCACTGTTGCGGGCCCCTCAACACCTGTGTCCATCACAGGCCTTTCCGGATTACCAGAAGCTGGTCAAGAATTTATTGTGGTCAAAAACGAAAAAGAGGCACGAGAAATTGCAGAAGCTCGCATGGTGGGCATGAGACAGAATAATCTTTTGAAAAAGAAACTGTCTATGGAAAACCTCATGCAACAAGCTTCTGAGCCTACTAAAAAAATTCTAAACGTGATTTTAAGAGCTGACGTGCAGGGATCCCTAGAAGCTCTAAAGGTCGGATTAATTAAAATACAATCGAAAAAAGCTGAAGTTAACATTATATCAGCAGGCGTAGGCGAAGTATCCGAATCTGATGTTGAGCTTGCCTCTACCTCAAAAGCTGTGATTATCGGTTTTCATACTCAAATCGAGAGTCATGCTGACGCCCTTATCAAACAATCCGGTGTGCAAGTAAGAATGCATGACATCATTTATCATGCGATAGACGATGTAAAAGTTCTACTTGTAGATCTGTTAGATAAGATTGCAATCGAGACAGACCGTGGAAAGTTCCAGGTAAAAGCCTTGTTTAAGTCCTCTCACTATGGTCAAATTGCTGGAGGTGTGGTCACGGAAGGAGTGATCAACCGTAACCATCACATTAAAGTCATTAGAAAAGGTGAGGTCATAGGCAAGTCTTCTATATCTTCCTTAAAACGCGTCAAAGAAGATGTGCGTGAAGTGCAGAAAGGCCTTGAGTGCGGAATCGTTCTCTCTAACTTCAGTGCTATGCAAGAAGGCGATATTTTTGAGTCCTATGAAGTGACATACATCACACAAGAATTGTGAGATTCCTAATAAAAAGATAAGATATGGTTAAACAGAGAACAGATCGATTAAATTCATTACTCAAAGAAGTGATATCTGAAGTCATTCGTAAAGACGTGCGCAATCCGCACGTCAACGAACTGATGACAATCACTCGAGTAGAAATCACAAAAGACTTACATCATGCGAAAGTTTTTGTAAGTGTGATTGGTGATGAAGCGGCCAAAGCAGAAACTATAATGGCCCTTCAAAATGCAGCTGGGTTCATTGCTGTCACAGCCTCTAAAAAAGTGGTGATGCGTTATTTCCCTGAGCTGCACTTTAAACTTGATGATAGTGTAGATAAGCACATGCGTATCGAAAAAATTCTGGGTGAAATCAGTAGTGAACGAGAATCCAGAACACATGAAAATGAATAATTTTGTGAATAGTAGCGAAGAATGTCAAGGGGTTTTACTAGTTGACAAGCCTGTTGGAAAAACAGCCTTTAGCCTAGTGGGGGCCCTTAGACGTTTACTAGGTGTACGCAAGATTGGTCACGCAGGTACACTGGATCCCTTCGCAACAGGTGTGATGGTGATGCTCATAGGTAGATCCATGACAAAACTGTCGGATCGTTTTCTATGTCAAGATAAAGAATACCTTGCGCAAGTACATTTAGGAATAGCTACAGACACATATGATTGCGATGGCATGACACTCTCTACTTCTACTGCTGTTCCAGATTTAATTCAAATACAAGAGAGTCTTCAACATTTTCAAGGGGAAGTTCAACAGATTCCTCCCATGCATTCAGCAAAAAAAGTTGATGGAAAAAAGCTTTACGAACTAGCCAGAAAAGGTAAAGTTGTAGACCGAAAACCTGTCCTTGTAAAACTTAAGACTGAAATTTTAAGCTATCAATATCCCTATCTGAATATTTCTGTTAAATGTTCAAAGGGAACATATATCCGTAGTATTGCCGATGATCTCGGAAAATTACTAGGTTGTGGAGCCCATTTATCAGCCCTTAGACGTACAAGAAGCGGGGTTTTCAAAATCGAAGATTGTATCGATGGACAACTCTTATTTAATCAACCCATTGATTCTTTAGAAATTAAAAACAAACTCTTTTTTCCTGCAAGCCTGTAGCTCATCTTCACTCATTTGAGTTTAGCCTTTCGATAGATGAGAAGTTCTCTCAAACGTGCGAACTAATTATATCCTCAGGTGAAATCTTGCAAATTGATTAAAGAGATTCTTTCTTTTCATAAAAATAAATGATTTGCTAATTTTTGATTGTCTCCCAATAGCATTTTTATTTATGTTGTACTGCATATGAAACTGATTCGAGAATTCCCTACTACGCCTCTATTTTCCACTCCCTGTGCAATGACACTAGGTAATTTTGATGGAGTACATCTAGGCCATCAGGCTGTCATCCAAGAGCTTTTAAAGACCTCTAAGGAACAAAATGTACCCAGTGTAGTTTTATCGTTTGTTAATCATCCCGCAGAAGTTCTTCGACCAAACATGCCTCTATATCGGATCCACTCACTGGATCACAAAATTCGCCTCATTGAAAAAATGCAAGTAGATGCACTCCTCTTACTCACTTTTACCAAAGAATTTTCAGAACAAAGTGCTGAAGAATTTATCCAACAATTGCAAACAAAAATACCCTTTTCCCACTTAATTTTTGGATGGGATGCTACCTTAGGAAAAAATCGCGCAGGAGGCGAAGATCTGATGCGAGATCTAGCTCAAAGAAAAAATTTTCATGTAAAATACCTGCCTCAATTTACATTAGATGGCATTCCCGCATCCAGTTCACTGATTCGACAGCATCTTAAAGCAGGAGAGCTTAAAGCAGTAGAAAAGCTTTTAGGTCGTCCATATAGCATTTATTCTACTGTTTATAAAGGGAAAGGGAAAGGAAAACAACTCGGTTTTCCAACTGCAAATTTAGATGTTCAAGGATTGTGTTTACCGCCCCAAGGCGTTTACGCGGTTTCAGTCCAGATCGGTAGCATATCTTATCAGGCAATCGCGAATTTAGGGGTGGCTCCGACCATTCGAAACGATCAAACACCTGTACTCGAAGTACACATATTTAATTTCAATCAAGACCTTTATGAGCAAAAGGTCGAAGTTATTTTTAAAAAATTTATAAGACCTGAAGTGAAATTTAAGGGGATAGAAGAATTAAAATCGCAAATTCAACAAGATATTTTAATCGCACAAACCTCATTCTAAAGCTAAAACCTGACAAGCTCCTCCTATCCTTGATCCATGTTCAGGTACATTTGTGCTAAAAGAGAATAAGAATATCGTCTTAAAATTTTTCTTCATTAGAGCTTCCTTCGAAGATTTAATCAGAATCCAACTATTCGTCCGATCAGCTCTCGACCGTTGATATAATAGACATTAAAGTCATGTGTTTGTTTGTACAAATTCCTCCAGATAAAATCTAGAGAATACCAATATTTTAATTTTTATTAATAAGTATTCATCAATTACACATATAAGGATTGATGATTCTACTTCAACTAATATATTTTTTAGTGCATAATATCCCGCTTTCTTAATAAAAAGAATTTATATGGAACCAAAAACTTCTACCCATTATTTTTATACGCATAACGATTCAAATACTGTCCATGTATGCTATGCCAATAAAGCACCTATTAGTGATTTTAGATTAAAACTCTTTATAACCCTCCCTGAATCTGCAAAAGAAAAAAGAACTTATAAAGCTGTTTATCTAAATCAAACAAAATTTTATGTGCGCACAGATAAAATGGAGCGATTTATTGTTTCTCTATTAAATGATAAAAAATTTCAGGTCATTGGTGAAGTTAAAAATTTGTTAAAAGATGAGTTATTTAAAATTTCTGAACTAGAAAATGTCATCTTTTGTATAGAAAAACTTCTGAATTATAGTCAGCATCTTGAAAGATTGGATGAATCGGCTGCTAAAGCTCCTGAAGAAATCGATATAGGAATGATAAAAAATGCTTTAAAGGCTCTGGGCGCTTATAAAGACCTGATAAAACCTTTAGACAATTTAAAGAATATTTCTACTATACTCAACCCGACCAAAAATAGAATCGATCAGTGGCTTGAAAAATGCGCAGAACCCAAATTTAAACTAGAGTACGAAAGTAGAAAACCTTGGATCGACTTAGTGGAACAAGTCGTAAAAAAATCCCGCAGCCAATGGGAGTATGAGGATATTCTAGTCATCCTACATCTACATGTGCTTAAACAAAGCTACGGTCGTCTTTGCAAACGAGTAGAAAGAGTAAAATGTTGCACAACAGCTGACTTATCCTTTTTTAATAAAATCCATCTCATTAATTCTGTCGCACGAAAATTTAGCCACCTTTCAAGAAATAAAGTGATTGGATTGGCTGCTAAAGTCGCCCAAGCCCGGCGTGCTGGTTTGTCTCTCATCCTCTCAACTATCAAAAGCACACCGGTCGTGGAGTACCCTAAGCATGGGGTCCAATCAATCTATATTTCTAATGAGGGAGTCATCAAAAGTTTAGATCCTAAAGCAGAAAAAGAGGAATTACAGCTATTTCAATCTTTTAGTCTCTTAGAATCTGAGACAGTACCCATTTATGCTTTTAAAACAACAAGTCTTAGCAAATTGAATATATCGCTGGATGTACTAGCTCCTGAAGATCGACGATTTTCCATCAATGAATTGACGCGTGAACAACAAATCCACTTTACGAATCGTAGCACGCACTCCTGGTGGACAGGTCTTTTAGAACAAAGACCTGCAAATTTTGATGCGTATCATTATTTTTCTTCACAGGTTTTTGAATTAAACCTTTTGAAGAATGATACCCTTCCTATATCTTTTGAGAAATTGATCATTCACTACCAAAAGGGATTGTTTTTTCCTGATCAACCCATTCGATTAAGGGGTGAGTCTGAATTTCAATGCCTTGATTTATTTTTAAAAAACACTAAAAAAAATGGCTATTGCATTGAAGATGCTGTAAAAATTTACTCCCAGGTTACATTAAACGAGGCTTTCTTTACTTTTCATCAAGAGAATGATGATCAGCTAAACCTTCTGAAAAATTGTGAACGTCTTTGGTTTTATAAAAATCCCTTGAATCAATGGGAAAAGGTTTCATTTAAAAAACTTTATCTGCTCTGGTCATGCGGTCATATCACATCAGAAACTTGGATAAAGACCGATCAAGAGACAAACGTTGAGATGTTGATAAAAGAAGAAAAGATCTATCAATTAGAAGCGGCCTTAAAAATTCCTCCACGACTTATGGTTCCTGAATTGATCGCTCAATCTAGAGATAACAAAAGTTTTGTACCTATAAAAAATTGTATAAGTAAACCCTACATAGATAATCTTATTGTTTTTGATGAAAAAAAATTTCATCTTTATAACCATATCCTTTCTCGTGCCAAAACAAGTCCTAATTTCTATAAAATATTTTTAACTCTATTCTTAGGATTTGGGGACTATCATCAAAAAAATGTGGGCTTTCAACCCAAAAAATCGAGAGGCTACATAGCCCTAGAGATTTATCGTTTCTCCACAGAAAATTATAAAAATCTCAATTTATTTGAACTTTTAAAACTATTTTTAAATAAAGAAATCTCCCAAGAAGAACCTATAGAAATCCAGTCACCAGAAGGTTTAAAAGTTGCAACAACCATAAAAGAGCATCAAGATCTTTATGAAGTCTTATGGCAAACCTCTTGGGATTTGGTTATTTTTGATGGAGACAGAGTGACCATTGAAAGTGAAACGTTAACAGAATATGAGACACAAAAGGGGTTATGGACAAAACTCCCTATTAGAAATTTCTTTTTGCAAATTGCTTCATTTAAAGATCACAGGCTAAGTGTAAGTGAAATCAATCAAATCCTTGCGCTTCTTCAAAAACCGATGACTCATGACATCTATTTTGATAAAAAAGGTTTTATTTGGAAATTTATCAAAGAAATGGATCATGAAAAATTAACAGACTTGATTTTAGATGAAATCAATGAAATAAAAAACACATTTAGTTACTATTCAAAATATGGGGTTGATCTAGATATCGAGAATTTAAACCAAAACATAGCGGAAAAACTATGTCACCTTAATCAACACCCCCTCTTTTGGTGTCATATTCAAAACCTTCTTTTAAAATACGGAGATAAGGGGTGGTCTAAGCTTGAATTAATCACCCTCGACAATCTAGAAGCTCGTGAACTTCGTATCAAAATTGTAAAAAGTTTGCTTCCCCAAGCCTCTTGGAGTCAATTAGATTCTTATTACACAAGAAAAAGGGCCTGTTTTCTTTATTTGGAAGCCTATCATTATCTTGTCTCCCTTGATTCAAATTCCATCAATCTGAGCGTCCTTCCTGATCTGAAAAAAATTCTAGAAATTCCAGCTCTACCCTTCTCAAATTCGAAACGAGAGGAATTTTTACAAATGATAGATCTACTAGAACAATCATCTAACGATAGTGAACTACCCAATTTTATCCAAATCTTACGCCATGCATATGCCCCTACGTTACAAAAAATAGCCAATGCGATGTACCCTTTATTAGCAGATGTGATGGAGTTGATTTCCTTAGTAGAGCCTAATGCAGATGATTTTTCTAAAGGGGAAAAGATTGGAAATTGCTCTTATCCCCTCGAAGAAATTATAAAATGCTTGCCAAATACGCCAGAAGCAAACAGGCTTAAGGCTTATCTTTTAAGTAAAATAAAATACGATAAGAATAAAAGCTTCTTTGGGTATTGCTCAATTTAGCTCTAAGCAGCGCAAAAGAGATTCAAAGCTTAGAGGACGACATTCAAATACGGAAAACTGGTTTGAATCTTTTCTAAACCACTTGTAGAAATGATTCCACCACTTAAAACAATCTTCTTTAGGCTGGGTCGGGCGCGTATTCCTTCTAAAACCCCTTTGTCTGAAATCCCTACACAGCGAGAAAGATCCAAGACATATAAATATCTACAATGTGTCATGAGATCGATCAAGCCCGCATCTGAAATTAAAGTTCTAGAAATATTTAAGATGGATAAATCAGGCGATAGTACACCTATTTCAAAAAAACCGTCAGGAGAAATTTTATGACAGTCGGTAAGATCTAGTTCAAATAAACCTGGAGCTGCTTGTAAAATGATTCTGAGTTCTCGATCGCCAATTTGAAAACAGCGCGAAATATTTAAAGCCGCAAGTTCTTTAAAATACTGTAAATCTCCCCACATCATAGGAGGAATATGATCATTACTACTTAAATCTAATTTTTTAAGGCGCGGACAACTTTTAGCTACAATTTTCAGAGCCTGACTGTTGACCCACTTACAATGCGACAATCCTAGTTCTCTAATTTGCTCAGGAAGGTCTGTTAAGTAATCGGAAAAAATCTGAGAATCACGAAGATCTAAGCCGACTAATTCGGGACACTTATTCACGGCGATTTTAAAATTCAAATCGTTAAATAAATCTTTAGAAAAGATTAAATGCGTGATGTACGGAGAAAGTAAATCAAAAATTTCGATGGCCGAAGTGTGAAAAGATTTAAATTCAAACGCTAAGAACTCGACGGGGGTTTTGTGTAAAAAGTATTGGGTTTCCTGGAGATTAATAAAATCTATAGATGCATCTTGAAGAAGTTGTAATGAATTCACATGAGCTTTTACTAATACATCCCTGACAGTATAACGATCTATGTATCGACAAAGAATTTCTTCACATTTTTCGATGAGGAAAAAAAAATTCCAGCGAGATAAATCCTCTATCATTTTCCATAATTCTTCAGGGGGGGTTTTCCATAAATCCTTCAATTCACATGTGCTGATATATTCATCAAGCATCGTCAGTAGATAGGAGGGCATTTCAGAAACATTCAGGAAACGTTGAGACTTTCCTCGACACTCCTGGTTAATGCGCCTTTGAAAATAGGCGCTGTGTTGACTTAAAAGAAAACTATTGACCAGATACACATTCTCACCAGTCTGAAGAGATAGGTCTCGTGGGATGTAATCCCGCAAAAATTTTTGTATAGGGACAACCAAAGGAGAAAAAAAGCTATCTGGAAAGTTGCGGTTGATATTAGTATCTGTCACCCATTCTAAAATTTTTACAATCATTTCACGATGCGTTTCAACCCAATCCTTTTCTTCTGCTATTTGAATCAGGAAAGAGACGAGTTCCGCAGGATGAGTCACTAACTCCTCTAATAATCTTTCTTCAGTGGAATAGATTTCATACTTTTTTAAATGGGAGGGAAGTTCCATATGCTGATTCACCTAGTTTATCAAAAGTATAGGCAAAAAGGTTCTGTAAAAACAAGTTAAAAGCTAGCTTGTGAACCTCAATCGCGCATGAAAATAGCAGACTTTTAGTTTGCATTGAAGATAAATACACAAAGGCCAATCATCTGATCAATCCAGGTTTAGGGGTCTGCTGAGCTTAAATTCCTTGCAGTTAATTTGAAGTCTTTATTAATCTCTACTGCTTTAAAATATAATATAGAGCTAAAACTCACCCTTACAAATCTAAAACAAAGACTATACATGACTTCTCCACTCACATCCACAGCAGCTCTAAACCTACCCAATTTTTCTCAAGTCTCCTCTTATTTGGATCTAATCCATGAAACTCTAAAAGCCCTCCAACAAGATACCGGATACTTAAAAATAGAGTTTTTAAATGATCAAGAGGTTTTTTATAAACAGAACGAAAGAAAATGCGCAAAAGAGACTGCAATTAAAAATCCATATGCCAAAGAAACTGAATATAAATATCTGCATGCGAATATCGTCTGTAAGCGTTGGATAGCTACAAGAGCTCCCATAGAGCAGGATTTGGAGAAATTTTGGATTTTGGCGTTTTCTCACAATCTTATTATAGTAGATCTGACTAATGCATCCGATAAGAGCTTAAGGTACGGGGGTCCTATCAATTATATCCCTCAAACAGTTTCAGAAAAGCGCAAAATCGGAGATGTGCAAATCCAATTAGAGGCTAGAAATACGAACCATCTAATTACTGTTGATACATATAGTGTAGTGTTTGAGGGGGAAGTAAAGGTTCTTAATCGTATCCATTTCTCTTATTGGCAAAAATGTGAAGCCATAGGCATTGAAGATTTAAATGAATTAGTGGATACAATCTTTTCTTTAAAGGAATTAATTAATGACTCTTGCAGATTCGAAGCTTTAATTCATAGCTACACCGGGAATGGAAGAACAGGTACATTAATAGCAGCTCTTGAAATCAAAGAAGCTGTCATAAAAAACAAAATAAATCGCCATAATTACCTTTCTAAGATTTATCAACTTATCCTTGAGATGAGACTGGATAGAAATGAAAATATGGTGGAAACTGTAAGACAGTTTGAACTTCTATGTAATTATGCAGAATATTTATTAAAATCCGCAAAACGCCCCTAAAAAATGATGGCTAGCCTACACTCTAGCTAAGAGCCCTCTATGAATTTAAAATTCGCTGGAGATCTGTCATTTACTCTCATACAATTCACTTGGGAATAAAAGACCGGGTTGTTAAAATGACAGCGGTTTAAGATGAGGCACTGCATGGACAAACACTGGTCGGAAGAATGGAAAAAAAAATATATTGATCCGCAGGATTTACCTAGTAAAACCCGCGAAATTCGTTTGCAAAACAAAAAAATTGCCACCTTGAACGGATCGTTTGATTTGATGCACGCAGGCCATTTGCATATTATTTATGAAGCTTCTCAACAAGCCGACATCCTAATCGTTGCCCTAAACAGCGACCAGTCTATTCAAAAATATAAAAGCCCCACTCGTCCCATTATTTCACTACCCTATCGACTTCAAATGATGAGCGCGCTTTCTTTTGTCACCTATGTCACTTACTTTGATGAAACAACGCCCTTAAAGATACTCAGTGAAATTAAACCCGACGTGCACGTCAACGGGTCTGAATATGGAGAAAACTGTCTAGAAGCAGAGACCGTCAAATCTCATGGTGGACGTCTGCATATTGTTCCTCTCATTCCTGGCTTATCTACCTCGCAAATTTTACATAAAATCGCTGCCATACAATCTCAGGGAGCTTAAGATGCGCTTAATTGGCACATTTAAAAATCAAAAACAAGCTTTGGAACTTTCGGAATATTTAGAGCGTTGCGGGATCCAAACTCAATTAGATATAGAGACTAATACAGACTGGGGAAGCCAAAATTATGGAGACCCTATCTGCAATCTTTGGGTGATTGAAGAGGAATACATGCAAGTCGCTATGAATAAAATGGAGGAGTACCTTGAAAATCCTAAAGAAGCATTAGCAAAAGCCCCTCCCCTCAAGAAAAAATGGATTTCAGAACCTCTCAAAGAAAAAATTAAAGAGGCCCCTGCTAAGCTTAAAGAAGCTCCTTTGAAGCTTGTGCGTGAAAAAAAACTTAAACAAGCAGCCCAACAAAATTTCGGAACCATTACGACTGCTATATTATTTATTTGCACAATTTTATTAATGATTTCCGTTTTAAGCACCCCTATCTTCAAACAGATTCCTGAAGGAGTCCCTCGAAATGTTATTCTAACACCTCCGATAGAAAAAGCCCTTATGTACGACTATCCCGAGGCATTTACAATCATGGATAAAATCATTAAAGCCTTTGGGATTGAAAGTTTTCAAAATCCTGCAACAATGTCTTCTCAAGAACAGTTTTTAATTAACAAGTTCAATCAAACTCCTTACTGGAGAGGCTTTTACGAAAAAATAGTGGCACATTTTTCCAATGAAAATGCACCTTGGGATATGAGTGCACCTATGTTTGAAAAAATCCGACAAGGCGAATTTTGGAGAGTGCTAACTCCCATTTTTTTACACTCTGACATTTTTCATCTATTCTTCAATATGATTTGGCTGATTGTGCTGGGAAAACAGATGGAAGAAAAGTTGGGTCCTATGCGCTACATCTTATTCATTGTAATCACAGGCGTATTTTCTAATACCCTGCAGTATCTAATGAGTGGTCCCAACTTCTTGGGTTTTTCAGGGGTCCTCTGTGCCATGCTGATGTTTATTTGGATGCGTCAAAAACGGGCAGCCTGGGAGGGGTATCAGCTGCAATCTTCTACCTTTACCTTTATTATGGTCTTTATTATTGCGATGTTTGGGATCCAACTGGTATCATTTTTCTCGGAGATCTTTTTACAAGCCGCTTTTTCACCAGGAATGGGAAATACAGCCCATCTTTCAGGTGCTTTTGCAGGTGCCCTACTAGGACGCATGGATTTTTTTGCCTATCAAAACCGTTAAAGTATAAATGCATTATGACCGTTCGAGATATCGTGATTTTAGGCTGCTCAAGCCAACAACCTACACGTTTAAGAAATCACGGAGCCTACCTAGTCCGTTGGAACGACGAAGGATTACTCTTTGATCCGGGGGAAGGAACTCAAAGGCAATTTATTTTTGCCAACGTAGCACCTACTGTCGTGACGCGAATTTTTGTTTCCCATTTTCATGGCGATCATTGCTTAGGTTTAGGCTCAATGCTTATGCGCCTTAATCTCGATAAAGTCACCCACCCCATTCATTGTTACTATCCTGCCAGCGGTAAACGCTATTTTGATCGTTTGCGCTATGGAACGATTTATCATGAAATTATTAATGTCATCGAACATCCAGTTTCCCAGCCTGGCCTCGTCCATGATGATGGAAAGTTTCGTATCGAAGCTATAGAACTAGAGCATGGTGTCGACAACCTAGGTTGGAGAATTACAGAACCCGATACACGCAAATTTGATCGCATTAAGTTACAATCCTACGGTATTAAGGGACCTATGGTGAGAGATTTAGAGGAAAAGGGTTTTTTATTAGTTAATGATCAAAATGTGCGGATTGATGATGTCAGCCAAATCAGAAAAGGCGATAGTCTAGCTGTCGTGATTGATACACGCTACTGTCAAAACGCCATTGATATTGCACGCGATGCTGAAGTTCTTATATGTGAAAGTACATATCTTGAGGAGCATGAGGATTTAGCTCGCAAGCACTATCATTTAACAGCTCGTCAAGCTGCGACCATTGCTAAGCAAGCTGGAGCGAAAAAGCTTATTCTGACGCATTTTTCCGCTCGTTATCAAAATCTAAGGCCTTTTGAAGAAGAAGCTAAAGCGATTTTTCCTAATACTTATGTAGCTGATGACCTCCTTACATTTCCCTTTCCCAAAAATCACTAAGATGTATACACATGGAGTCGATTGTACAATTAATGAGGGGTGGAAATGTTGGTTTCAACAGCCTATAAATTTTTAAGACATCTAGTAGTCGTCAAAAACGCATCAGAGCATACAATACGCAATTATGCAATCGATTTAAATGCCCTTAAAGCTTACTTAGAAAAACGTCATTTTAATTCCTTCCCCATTGCGAACACACCTAAAATTCATAGTAAAATGCCGGAGCCCGCTTCTTCTGACCCCGATCTCCCCCTCTCTACTATTGATAGAAAAATCATTCGGGGGTTTTTGGCTGATTTAACTACCTCAGGGGCAAATAAAAAAACAATCGTGCGCAGATTATCTTCTGTCAGGACATTTTTTAAATATGCCTTTTCTCAAAAAATCGTTCAATTGAATCCAACAGAAGATTTAGAAATCCCCAAAATAGAGAAAAAAATTCCCACATCTCTCTCCTATGATCAAGTTCTAAAAATTTTTGAACTTCCAGACTTACAGACTCTTCTTGGATTTCGTGATCGCGTCATTATGGAGCTTTTTTATAGCTCAGGGTTGAGGGTTAGCGAACTAGTTTCTTTGGACAGAAAAGATTTTGACCCCAAAAATTTACTCGTTAAATTAAAAGGAAAAGGTAAAAAAGAAAGGGTCATTCCTATCACAAAAAATGCAGCGAATTGGATTAATAGATATTTAGAGCATCCTGATCGGTATTGCTCACTTGATGGACATAAACCTCAAGTAGATCCGCAAGCCATTTTTCTGAATAAATGGGGGACACGTCTCACGACTCGATCCGTGGACAGAACTTTTGATACATACTTGAAAAAAAGTGGCCTTGCAGGGAAAGTCACCCCACATACTATCCGCCATACCATCGCCACGCATTGGCTGGAAAACGGCATGGATTTAAAAACCATTCAAGTTCTTCTGGGTCATTCCGCTCTTTCAACCACGACTATCTACACTCAAGTTTCTACGCAATTAAAGAAGAAAGTTTACGACCAAACGCATCCAAGACAAAAAAAATCTATTTCCCCTGCTTGAAAGTCAAGGATTTAGGCGCAAGTCGGGTTTTAACCATTGATTTATTTTTTCTAGAGTTAATCGAATGGGGACAATGCAAGAGCCTTGTTGAGTTAAATCCACCACATCAAATTTAAGCTTTTGATAAAAAGGAAGAGAAGATTGTAGGGCATCTGCGCTAATAGACTTCTTCTTTTCTAAGGCCCTAACAGATAAATATTGAATAATTTTACTTGCAGCCCCTTTCACTCGTGTAGAAATCGATTCATTGACTGAGCAGCGAATATTATCAGGGTGCGTACAAAGCTGTTCAAGGACAATCTCTTTTTCTTGAGAATCATTGATTAATGCAATCGCTTGTATACGCTTATCATTATCCTGACATATAACAATCCGTTTTTTTCCTAATATATTCCAATGCTTCATCTCGTCTAGAATGTCTTTTAAAACAGCCCCACAATACTTAAGATTTATATAAGAACTCTCATCTTTAGAGATTAATTTCATCTTGGATTTTACAGCACGTCTCCACTCCTGAACCTCAGAGCGTAACGACAAAATTTCCTTTTTTAAATGGATCTCTTTTGTGTGTAAATACGATTCGATTATGGTATTTTGAGAATAATATAATGGATTCATTTGTTTAAAATAATTAATTTATTATATATTATAACAAAACAACAATTAACAATAAATAATAAACTAAATAACAAACAAATTTTAAATTTTAATTATATTAAATCAAAATTATAAAATTATATTAAAGACATCTTGATTCAATCTATTTCCTTTGAAAAAATAAAGGATTGCTCATGAGATATATCTTTTTAAACCGACTTTCCTCTATAACCCCTTCATTTCGATAAGATTCTAAGCTATTTTTTTGGTTGCGAGTTAAGAGCTTTACATCTACAATGCTTTCAAAATTCAACTCTATAAAATCCATGATTACATTAAATAAAGTTTCTAAAAGTTTTGGTACTCGCATTCTATTTGAAGACGTGACAATGACATTTAACGCAGGTAACCGATATGGTTTAACTGGTCCGAATGGTGCAGGAAAAACGACACTACTGAAAATCATCATGGGCTTTGAAGAACCCACGAGCGGATCTGTCACCCTACCTGATCGCGTGGGAATTTTGCGTCAAAATATAGAAGCTTATAGAGATTACCGCGTTGTCGATGTAGTCGTCATGGGAAATAAGCGCTTGTGGGAGGCTTTTAAAGAAAGAGACGCTCTATATGAAGTCGACATGACAGATGATGTTGGAATGCGTTTAGGAGAATTAGAAGGAATCATCGCAGAAGAAGATGGGTATTCGGCAGAATCTGATGCAGAAATTTTATTAGCAGGGATGGGAATCCCTCTAGAGTTTTTTGAATTAAAAATGCACGAAATTCCTACCGACAATCAGTTTCGAGTGTTGCTCTGCCAGGCACTTTTCGGAGACCCACAAGCACTCTTACTAGATGAACCCACTAACCACTTAGACTTAGAATCTATTGGATGGTTAGAAAAATTTCTTCACGGATATAAAGGTGTTTTAGTCGTGATCAGCCACGACCGTCACTTTTTAAACTCAGTGACTACGCATATTGCGGACATAGATTATGAAACAATCATTCTCTATCCTGGCAACTATGACGACATGATCGTAGCGAAGAGCTCTGTACGTGAAAGAGCCGAAGCTGATGCCAAATCTAAAGAAAAAAAGATCTCTCAACTACGTGAATTTGTATCGAAATTTGGTGCAGGAACTAGAGCAAGTCAAGTACAATCCCGCTTGCGTGAAATAGCTCGTTTACAACCCCAAGATTTAAAAAAGTCGAATATTCAACGTCCTTATATTCGCTTTCCATTGATGGAGAAACAGCCAGGCAAAATCGTATTAAAAATCGAACATATTACAAAATCTTACGATGGGCCAACGGTGATTAAGAACTTCTCCTTAGAAATATCACGAGGAGAAAAAATTGGCATCATAGGTAATAATGGACGTGGTAAGACAACCCTAATAAAAATGCTTGCTGGCGTTTTAAATCCTGATCAAGGAAGTGTGGAACAAGGACATCAGGTGCAAATTTGCTACTTCCCTCAAAACCATATTGAAATTGTCGATAAAGGAACAAAACAAACCGGTTTTGAATGGCTGAAAGAAAGACGTCCCGGAATCTATGATCAAGATATTCGAAGTGTCATGGGAAAAATGCTGTTTGGCGGCGATGATGCTTTTAAACCTGTTTCAGGACTGTCTGGCGGAGAAACTGCGCGTTTGATTATCGCGGGAATGATGCTGGCCGAACACAATGTAATCATCTTGGATGAACCCAATAACCACTTAGACTTAGAAGCAGTATCTGCTCTGGCCTGGGGCCTAAACGAATACAAAGGCACTGTAGTGGTCGCTAGCCATGACCGCGACCTTATTTCTCAGGTTGCCACCAAAATCATCGCTTTTGAATCTGATGGCATTAAAGTTTTCGATGGACCTCTAGAGGAATACCTTGTTGTTAAAGCTGAAAGTCAAAAAGTTTAAACATAGATGTTCACCAAAAGAAAGTTTCAGGCCTTTGCTTATGAAAAGCAGCATAAAAAATGTGCCGAACTTTTGAAAACTATCCATGAAAATATTCTAAAGGGCATTCCTCACGACGTTCTTTTTTTGCATTACAAGGAATTAATGATCTGGATGAATGATCCCTTAGATCTCCAGGAGGGATTAAAAGAGCTTGCTGATCGTTATCACTATCATCTTAAGCACGCCAAAATAAGCTTCCAAGAGCACAATCTTCTCCCCTCTGTGCGTCAAGGAGATCAGCAGATCAGTAAAGAAACATGGCCCATTGCTATCTACTTAGACCATTTGCGATCGGCTCATAACGTAGGTAGCATTATTCGCACTGTAGAAGCCTTTGCTCTTGGAGAAATATACTTTTCTTCGCAAACACCTTATGTGGATCATCCTCAGGTACAGAAGGCTTCTATGCAAGCTTTTCAGTGGGTAAATTGTATAAGAGCTGATCACTTTAATCAACTTCCTAGACCCCTCATCTTATTGGAAACAAGTCCAGAAGCTGTTTCACTTAACGATTTTATCTTTCCCTATTCTTTCACTTTAGTTGTAGGCAATGAAGAATATGGATGTTCTAACGAAGTTTTAGCTGAGGCTGATTATCTCGTTGAAATCCCCCTAAGAGGAAGAAAAAATTCATTAAATGTTGCTAACGCCTTTGCTATAGCTGCTAGTGAAATTCAAAGGCAAAGAAAGGAAAATGATGAAGAAAAAATCTAACTCAAACAAAACAAAATCTCTCCACATTCGTACACGGTATCCTTCGCCTATTCTCGCCTCGCCTCCAGACTTAAGCGATGATGAGAAAGTAGGTCTGATCGCAGAAAAATACAAAGAAATCATGGAAATTCTTGGACTCGATTTATCCGACGATTCTCTGCAAAAGACACCTTATAGAATAGCTAAGATGTATGTAAAAGAAATTTTTTCAGGGCTAAATCCAAAGAACTTTCCCGAAATAAGTTTTTTTGAAAATAAATTTCAACCTTCAAGAGCAGAAAATGCTAATATCATTCTTGTTAAAGTAAACTTCACTAGTTTTTGTGAACATCATTTTGTGCCCATGAGAGGTTACGCCTATGTGGCCTATGTGCCTCATAAAAAACTCATCGGGCTCTCCAAGATCCCTCGTATTGTGCGTTTTTTTGCCAAACGACCGCAGGTTCAAGAAAGATTAGCTGCACAAATCGTAGACTCGTTATCCATTCTCTTAGAGACTGAGAACGTGGCCATTTCGATTATCGCCGAACACTATTGTGTGATCTCCAGAGGAATAGAAAACGAGCATAGTAATACCGTGACTAATATTCTGCGGGGAAATTTTCAAACCCATGACTCCTTAAGACGCGAATTTTTTGAAGGAATTAAGCAGCAGGATACACATGTCTGATTCAGGCCCTTAACGAGATTCCCATCAAGTCCAGCAGTCTGTTTTTTTTTGAGAGCTTTAAACTCGTCTGTTATTGAAGATCGTAAGAAACTCTATTTTGGATTAGCCTTTTTTGTCTTCACTCTGCGCCTCCTTGGTTAAGGAAGCGCAATTACATGATATCTAATGACTCTTAGCATCTGTGAGATAAGTAATCTTTAGTTCCCCTTCCTGATAATAAATAATTCCAGGATTTTCATTGGAAACAAAGCGGCACCTCTCCCCTTGCAGAGTTAAAGCATGAAAAGTTTTTTGTCCTTGAAGATCTTTAAGTTGACATCTCTTTCCATCTACAGTTAGAACGAGAGTTTCTGACCTGTCCTTAAAGCGGCGAAAGCCATCATTAGTCTGATATAAATAAGGGATGGATTTGAACTCCAAATTCCATAGACTATCTGCAGAAGAAATTTTCGAAGTATCTTCTATTGATAACATGGACCCATCCGACAAACTATAGACTCCTCTAGAATATCCCCCGGCACTGATCCCTGATCTTGGAGGTGTTTGTATGTTGATAACCACCCCTGCTTCTTGATCAAAGTTGGCTCTACACTTATTTAACATGCCCTGGTAGGCTTCGATTTTATGATGGATTTCACGGAATAAATTTGAGTATCCGTACTGTTGCATCGCTTGTAGGTATAAAGCAGTCCCTTCCATCTCTGTATTTTTTAAGTGTTTCTCCAAGATCGATTGCAAAGAAACATTTTGCTCTACCTGGGTTTTCCAGTCTGAGACATTTAAAAAATCCAGAGCATAGGCAAGAGAACACCCGACGCCATAATGTCTCCATTTGAGTGCTCGTGCGCTAATATCTTCGTCTTGGGCGTAGGCAACCATTGTATGAATGATGTGGTTTAGTCCTACCTGACTTCCAAAATAACCAAATACATCTAAATATTTTGACGCTGTATAATCTGCTAATCCCTCCACCATCTGTTGTCTATCTTCCCATGTCAATGATTCGGCGCTCAACAAACTTCTACGGGTTTTGCTCACTGCAAGATATGTTTTAAGATGGGTCATCGCTTCTTTATGCTTATTCTCTAATAATGCTTTTAAAAAATTTAACAAAACCTTTTCTTCGACCTGCATAAGCGCTAAATTTTTAGGATTTTCACTCTCTGTGTATTGCCCCACTCCGATGTGTTTTTCACTGGCGAAGTGCGACATCTGATAGACATGGAAACGTTCATGAACCATGACGAAAAAGGGTAAAAACTGAGGCTTGGGCATCATATCTAAACGAAATACAAAAGCTTCCTGGCCATCTATTTCAAAATTAAACTGCATGGGAGAGGTCGTGATGCCCCACATGTCTTGATCCGTATAGAATATGTCTTTATCCTCAAATCGAGAAGATTTCCAATCCCCTTCCTTAGGTTTAAAATTAAAAGCGTAGATATGTCCATTACCAAAGGTGATAAAGACGGGCTTTTGACTCATATCAAAATTTGGCCAGACTTTACGCATTTGATCAGAAGTGGAATGTCTGATGATCTTTGAGATCAAAGCAATTTGCTGGGTTTCGCTGGGTGGGTTGGATAATGAGCTTGAGTAAAGATTAAAACAAAGAAACATGGAGAGTATTAATGAAAAGAAACGAAAATAAATCATCATAAAACTATTATTTATTAATTAAATAATAAGATTTTAACAAATTAATATATTATTTTCCACAATTATTTTAAACAAAAGAGAGATCCAGCCCTATTAGAAGACCTTACCTATTAAGGAGTGAAGGAAGATTATAAAACACATTTCAAGTCCTATGGATACTTTGAGTATTTACCTAGACGATAATTTCCACTCATAAACCAAACGCTCATGCAGTTATTTTAACAAAGGATTAAATGGATTTTGCTGGTGACTGTAAAAAGATTTAAGAATAGGTAGAAAAAGTCTGGAAAGATATTAAGCCGGATTCTGTCATTTAGTACATAATACTAACGAGTAATCATTCATCTAGGTGCATTGTCACCAATACACTCTGGCGACCTGTACAGAGCACAGCGGAGAACTGTATTGCTCTACCTCGGTCTTGCTTCGGATAGGGTTTATCATCTTTTGAGTTTCCTCAAACAGAGCCTTCTCTTAAAGAAGGCATTTCACCCTTTTTGCCTAAAAAATTAAGCAACGGTATGTTTTCTGTTATACTTTCCGTAGCTTTGCAGCCCCCAGCCTTTCGCTGGTATCCTCTCCTGTGAAGTCCAGACTTTCCTCCCCTGAATCTATGCTCAGGAGCGATTACTTCTCTTTCCAGACAAAGAACAATTAATTATTCAGAGCGAAGGGTGTATACGCTCTTTATGTTTTAGTTTTAGTAGAACGCCGACGTCGTGTTTTCGTAGCCACACTCGTTCCTTCGAGAGCCTCACTATCTTGCCAGTAATGGACGCGCGAACAGTGCTCACAAAAGACTAGTCTTTCCCCTTTACGCACTAAATTTTCATCCTGTGCGGTCAACATAATATGGCATCCACTGCAGCATCTATTTTCGATGGGCACAACCACACGATCTTTTTTATTACGTAATAATCTTTCATAAATTCTAAAAGTTTCCGGATCGGCTTCAGCGACTAATTCATCACGCTTTTCTTTTAACTGTCTCCCCTCAGCGTTAATCTGACGGATACTTTCTTGGATTTCAGACTCAAGAACCTTGCTACTTTCATTTGTAGAATCTAAGCTTTGTGTAAGGCTCTTTAAAAGGTCCTCTTCATAGGAAACCTTATCATATAAATCGCTTAAACGTTGTTCTTTCGCAATCCTTTCTCTATCGACTCCGGACATTTCTTGGCTTAGAGCATTAAACTCTTCAACTTTTTTTACACTGTTTTGTTGTGCCTCAAGCTTCTTCAGCTTTGCGACGATATCCTGATGCTCTCCCTCTACTAGGCGTATATGCTTCTTTAACTCAGAAATTTCGGATTCTTTTACAAGAGCTTGATGGCGGAGGTCTGACTTAACAGAATTGATATTATTTAATTCATCCTGACGCTCTTTTTTTAGTCTCATAAGTTGTATGAGCTGCATATCATATTCTTGAATTTCTAAAATAAGTTTGAGAGCTTCTTGCATGCTTTGTCCTAAACGTTTAAGGTAATCTTTGACGACTTTGCTAATACAGTAATCTAGATGAAGGATAATTCTCAAGAAAAAAAACATGAAATCTTCACCTATTCTAATAGACAGTCTAAATTCACATTCCCTCTCTAACCGAAATATTCTAGTGACTTACATTTAGATAAACTTATCAGCACCTATAATAATTAAAGACTATCTCTTGTATCCAGTTCAATCTGGCGAATACTTCGCAATTTTATTGACAGACATTTCATAAGATGCGAAATAGAAAATAAATAAAACATCTATTCTTAAGATCGTTATTTGTATCTATATACAAAGAAATAGCTAGGGCCTCCCTTTAATGATTTAGACTTAAACAATCTTCAAAATGGGAATTTATGACGAGCAAAAAAAATAATTTAAAAAGTGATTTACTTTCCGAACCTACAAAACAGAAAATTCCAAGCAATAGTCAATTACTCTCTTCGCAAAAACCTAAAGAATCTGCAGGACATTCAATGGGTAATATAAAGCTTTCTAATCCTTTGGAAGTTTCCCCTGCATCTTCAAGAAAAAAAGGTCCCACAACACGCATCATAGTTAAATATGATGTGGGATTTAATAACTCCATCTACTTAAGAGGAGAAGGTGCAGATTTAAGCTGGGAACGCGGAGTGATGCTTAAAAATCTTAGAGCTGATGAATGGATCTGGGAAACTAACAGTTTATTTTCTAAATGTGAATTTAAAGTATTAATCAATGATCGCCAATATGAGCTAGGAGAAAATCATCATTTGCAATGTGGCACCTCGTTTGAATACACACCTACCTTCCACGATCTTTAACCTATGAAGGTTAAAAGCCTGTTTTAGACTCTAAAATAAATTTTCATTTTCAAGAAAATTTATTTTAGAGTCTCGATAAAATTTGATTGACAAGTTTCTATGTCGATTAAATGTATAGCGGCATATCACGTAACAAGCGCTAGGACTCCTCCATACAATCCCTTGTTTGATCCCAATAAATTCTCAACTAGGTGCTTAGGCTCTCTCTCCTTCTTTCGAAATCTTAGCCCTCCATCATCTATGTTTATGTTGTTGTGGTTCTATCGGCTAATAGACTCTAGTCCCAACTTTAATCGGACAAAGGCGAGCCGAGGCACCCAAATTCAGTTTCGAAATAAGTCTATTGTGGACATATAGGATCTCGAATTTACAACTTTTTATATGGATAAATGTTTGAACATTTACAAATTTGATTCTTTAAGCTAAATTAGAAACTCTTAAACTAAAAAAATCCGTATTTGAAACTTCCAAGTTGCTGGTCAAAAGTAATATTTGCCTTAACTAGGCGATCAATTATGTATCTTATCACAAGGAGTATCACTCTATGTCTTTATTAGAACGTTATTTTTCTAAAACTCCTGAAACTAAGCAAAACAAAGCTGCTATTGCTTATTTAGCAGCCCTTGACTATATCGCTGCCTCCCACCCTGAAATAAGCAACTGCATCATTCAAGAATTAAAAGATCAGCGCTCCCATCTTAAATTGATTGCCTCGGAAAATTATTCATCATTAGCCGTGCAATTGGCCATGGGAAACCTTCTGACCGATAAATATGCCGAAGGGTACGCGCACCACCGCTTTTACGCAGGATGTGAAAACGTGGATACGATTGAAGAGGCTGCTATTCGGGAACTTAAGGCTATATTTGGTTGTGAGGAAGCTTATGTGCAGCCTCATTCTGGAGCGGATGCAAATATGGTAGCCTTTTGGTCTATATTAGTGCATAGAGTACAAAATCCAGCGATTGAAAAATTAGGAAAGAAGAACCTCGATGAATTAACTGCCGACGAATATGAAACTGTCAGACAACTGATGCTTAACCAAAAAGTTATGGGAATGTCCTTAAATTCGGGGGGACATCTGACACATGGCTACCGACATAATATATCGAGCAAGATGATGCGTTCAGTCTTATACGATGTAGATCGAGAGACAGGCTTGTTAGATTACAAAGCGCTTGCAGAAATGGCGCAAAAAGAACAACCTGATATCCTGTTGGCTGGTTATTCAGCCTATCCTCGAAAAATCAATTTCGCTAAAATGCGCGAAATAGCAGATAGCGTAGGGGCTGTTTTAATGGTTGATATGGCTCATTTTTCAGGTCTTGTAGCAGGAGGTGTATTCACAGGTGAATACAATCCTATCCCCTATGCGCAGATTGTCACTTCCACGACTCATAAAACTTTAAGAGGTCCACGGGGTGGAATTGTTCTTTGTACAAAAGAATATATTGACATTGTGAATAAAGGATGCCCTTTGGTCTTAGGAGGACCTTTACCTCACGTCATGGCGGCCAAAGCCATCGCGTTTAAAGAAGCAAACACTCAAGAATTCCGCGACTATTCGCAAAAAATTGTAAACAATATGCAAGTATTGGCAGATCAATTTCAGAAAAGAGGAGTTCGCTTAGTGACAGGAGGAACGGAAAACCATTTATTAATCCTAGATCTCACAAATTTTGGTTTAACAGGAAGGCATGCCGAAAATGCACTTAGAGAGGCGATGTTAACCGTCAATCGTAATGCTATTCCTTTTGACGCTAATGGTCCCTGGTATACAACAGGCATTCGTATGGGCGCAGCAGCGGTAACTAGTCTGGGGATGGGACCTGAGGAAATGCGTGAGATTGCAGATATCACGGTGGATATTCTTACACACACACAACCGACCATAAATGCTAAAACAGGACAGCCTAGCAAGGCTTTATCAAAAACGGATGTTTCCGTACTAGAAAATGCAAAAGCGAAAGTTGCCGAACTTTTACAGCGCTATCCTCTTTACCCAGAAATTATTATTGATTAATGTAAATGCTTCTTGATTTCGCAATATAAAATGAAGATAATGAACCTTAATTTATTACTTGGAGAATAAGGTCCATGGCAAAGACAGACAAAGAAAAAGACAATAACAACGTCCCTTTCGTTAAAATCGAGGATCGTATTGACAGTGTGATTCTTGAAGCACGCCGTATTTTTTTAAGTGATGCTGTTGACAGCAACTCTGCTGAGGATATCATCCGTAAACTATGGTATTTAGAACTTACCGACCCCGGAAAGCCTATTCTATTTGTCATCAACAGCCCGGGTGGATCCGTTGATTCAGGTTTTGCCATTTGGGACCAAATTAAACTGTTAAAGTCTCCTGTTACCACTCTTGTGTGCGGCCTTGCAGCCTCCATGGGATCACTTCTCAGTTTATCTGCAGCGCCTAAACGTCGATTCGCGACTGAAAAATCTAGAATTATGATTCACCAACCCTTAATTGGTGGGGTGATTAAAGGACAAGCCACAGATCTAGAAATTCAAGCAAAAGAAATTCTTAAGACGCGTAAAGTGATTACAAGCATTTATGTGGAGCAAACAGGCAAAGATTACGATACAATAGAAAAAGCTATTGATCGAGACACATGGCTCACCGCACAAGAAGCACTCGAGTTTGGTTTATTAGATGGAATTGTTAAGTCTATTGACGAATTTAACAATTTATAAGCAATCTTCTTAGAGGGTGTTTACAACTAAAATCTCAAAGATTTTAATGCTTGCAAACCCCTCTTAAATCCTTCCCTCAGCTAGACTGTTTTAGGGGGAACAAAATCTTTAATTTGCAAAATTTTATCGTACTAGAAGGATGTTGATGTGTTAATCGAATTCTCCAAATATTCAGGCTGTGGAAATGATTTTATTTTAATAGATAATAGGTCCTTGATGTTCCCTGTTGACCAAGCTCCTCTCGTTCGTCAACTTTGTGATAGACATAAAGGGATTGGCGCGGACGGAGTGGTTCTCTTGGAGGAATCAAAGCAGGCTCATTTTAAAATGCGTATCTTTAATTCCGATGGCAGTGAAGCAGAGATGTGTGGAAATGGAATTAGATGTCTCCTAAAATTTATTCATGAATGTGAAATACCAGGAAATGACTTTAATATCGAAACGTCCTCAAAAACACTCAATGTCAGCCTAGATCAAAACTATGTAGCTGTGGAGATGGGAGATCCTTCTCAAATTCAATGGAATTTAGACATTGAATCCTGGAAAGTACACCATCTAGATACCGGAGTGCCTCATGCTATTGTCTTTACAGATACACTCGAGGATTTAAATATAAAGGAATTGGGCTCCCAAATACGTTTCCATGCGCATTTTTCTCCAAGAGGGGCAAATGCAAATTTTGCGCAATTAGATCCCCACGGCATTATACATGTAAGAACATACGAGCGAGGTGTAGAAGAAGAAACTTTAGCCTGTGGAACTGGTGCTACCGCTACAGCTCTAGCTGCTGCCCATATTTATGGGTTACAAGCTCCTTTATCCGTGAGGGTCAAGTCGGGCGATCTCCTAAAAATTGATTTTCGACCCGCTAAAGATGGAGGTTTTACTGACGTACGATTAATAGGTTCTGCAAAACATATCTTTAAAGGCGTCATTGAAATATAACCTGTGACTGCGCATAGTCTAAGCATACTCGACCTTTGCGCAATCGCCTTTAAGTTTTAATCACTTTCTTGAAGAACCCCTACATGGGCTGGAATAACCTCTTCCAACGCTCTTAAGCTATACCCGCCTTCCAGCACAGACAGTAGACGCCCCTCGGCATATTCAAAAGCAATACCTTTCGTAATGGAGGTAAGCTCCCTAAAATCCTCTGTCGTCAAATTAAATCCTCCTAAAGGATCCCACTCGTGCGCGTCAAAGCCTGCAGATATCAAAACAAATTGAGGTTTATATATTTTCATCGCTTCTCTTAACGAGTGGTTGAAAATCTCAAGGAGGGCTGTCCGAGTCCCAAGGTTACCCTCCAAGGGAAAGTTAAGCGTATAACCTAATCCCAAGCCTGCCCCCCTTTCATTGGAAAAACCCGTTCCAGGGTAAATATGTTTATTGTGCGTACTGAAATAAAACACAGAAGGATCCTGATAGAAAATTTCTTGTGTTCCATTCCCATGATGGACGTCCCAATCGACAATTAATACACGCTCAATACCATACTTTTGGATCAGATAACGCGCTCCAATCGATACGTTATTATAAATACAAAAGCCCATTCCTTTGTCTGAACATGCATGATGGCCAGGGGGACGTACCAAGCAAAAAGCATTGAGAGCTTGTCCTAACATAATTGCATCAATAGATCCTAAGACTGCACCCACTGCATATCTAGCAACTTGATCGGATGCAGAACAAATCTGTACATCCCCTGTAGATAAAGTAAACGACCCGTCCTCACGTCCGCATTTTACACAAGCAAGCATGTTTTCTTGCACAGTTTGGATATAATCTTGCGTATGACAAAGCATTAACTCCGCAGAGGTTGCTAAACGAGGAGCCACTCTGTTTGTTGGAGAAAGTAATCCTCTCAACTTTAGTGCATCCTTTGCAATCTTAAACCTCGATGGAGACTCGGGATGACCCCTTCCTGTCAGATGGGTTTTAAAAATTTCATCTTCACTAATGACTGTTTGAAACACAAATTCACCTATATAAATCTTGAAATTGAAAGCCTATTGATCTTTCTAAACATATGTTCTCTTTACAAATTTCATGTAACTTATTAAGCTTTTTATTTAACTTTTTTAAGATAAGCCATATGCAACCCACATCTGCCGCTTCCAACAGCCGTCAAAATCTTCTCGAAGAAAAATTAAGACACGAACTAGAAGCTTTTTTCCAGCAGGGCCTTGTACGTGCCATCCTATTTGTAACTAAAAACTGCCTATTAAAATATAATGCCCTCAATGAAGAAATTCAAAAGAGAAAGGACAATCTCTATTTGTTACAAAAAAAACTTATGCTTTCCAAACATTTTCCTTCCATCAATCCCTCTAATTTTAACCCAAATGAGTTGCAACTCATAGCAAAAATTACAAGAGAAGTTTCTATAGCCTTTCAAAATTCTTCTCAGAAGGAACCTTTAGCATCATCAGCAAACCTACCACAAAAAAAGGAATAATCACGGCTATTCCCCAACGCTGACTGGCAGTCCAATACGTGATTAAACTCACGAAAAAAGGCCCCATAAACCCCGTAGCCTTGCCTGAAAAAGTTAACAATCCAAACATTTGGTTAATTTTATCCGGGGGTGTGACTTTGGCCAACAAAGCTCGGCAAGAAGATTGTAAAGGACCTACAAAGGCCCCTAGCGTAAGACCTGAAATCCAAAATTCCGTAAGTGTTTGTGATAATAACATCCCGATTGTACACAACGTTAAACAAACCAAAGAAATCAGGATCACGGGCTTACTCCCTATCATGTCGTCTAGCCAAGCAAATGCAAATGCCCCTATGCCTGCAGTAATATTTAAAGCTACCCCAAATAGTAAAACATCATGGGAAGACATATCAAAGGCTCCAGCTGCATACACTCCCCCAAACAAAAACAATGTGGTTAAGCCATCTGTAAATATCATCCTAGAAAATAAAAACCAAAAAAGATGTCTATAATGTCTAATATTTACAATAGAGTTTTTTAGTTGCTTAAACCCTAATTGGATGGCCTTAGAAAAAGTTTGAGGTGCTGTAGATTGATTAGGGGTAAAAATAAATAAAGGTATCGCAAACAATCCATACCATATAGCTGCTAAAAGAAAGGCAGCTCGTTCAGGTGCGGCATCCAAAGGATCTAAATGAAACCATGAGTTTTGATCATTCAAAAAAGCCAATAAAGCTAAAATTAAGCATATCATTCCCCCGAGATACCCTGTTCCCCAGCCTATACCTGACCATGTTCCCACATTTTTTTTAGAAGTCAAAGCAGGCAACATCGCGCTATAAAAAATGTACGCAAACTCAGATCCAATAGTGCTCAAAGCAATTAATATAAGGCCTAAGGTCATATAAGCGGGATTAGGTTTTACAAACCACATGCAAGCAATCGCAAAAAACGATAATAGATAGAAAATAAAAAGCCATCCTTTTCTATCCCCCTTATGATCGGCTATTGCGCCCAAAATGGGTCCTCCAACAGCAATAATCACACCTGCAACTCCTAAGGAAAATCCCCATGCAGAGCTCCCTTCAATTTCACTAGGAGCGACAGCACGCGTAAAATAAGCAGCAAAAAGAAAGGTCTGGATCAAGGTAGCAAAAGCACTGCTACCTGCATCATAAAGTGCCCATGAAATCAGAGATAAATTTGTAGCTTTTACTTTTTTCTTATGCACTGTGACTCAATAATTAGAGAAGAAGAGGAAGCAACCTACTTCCTTAGTTTTTAATTTTAATCCTTTGGCAAAGCAAAATAGCTCGATCATTTTGCAAAAGAATTAGGATAAAAAAATTGAATAAGTATCTGAAAAAAGGAACCTATATCGCAGTCAAACTTTACAAAGTATGACTGCGATAGATTTGTACTAGTCTTCAGGTCCCACACGTATGATTCCATTCTCTAGCCATTTAAATTCTTTATCCACAATACGTTTGGCGATGGAATTCGTATGCTTATCATCATTTTCTGTCAATTCTGCAAAGTTGTTTCTTATTCTGCGTTCTGCTAATTCACAAAAATAATTTGCCAAGTCAATGGGAGAATTATTATTTTGTTTCTTAGCCTCAGAAATCGCGTAAGCACATGTGGCCCCCATCACAAAAAGATCTGTTCCTATGTCCATTAAACGACCCAAGATCATTTGCTTATGCTCTAACTTTTTCTGATACTTAGCCATATAATAAAATATTGTACGCGCAAGACGTGGTGAAGTTCTTTCAATAAATTGATAGTGACCCGCCAAAGCGCCCATTTCTTTATAGGATTCTGTTCTAAGGGGTCTAAAGAGTTGCTTTAAATACCACCATGCATACTGTCCCATCAATTTAGGAATTTCGAGGATCAATTTTCCAAAAGATGTTTTGCCTTCTAGCAGGAATCCCAATTTTTTCAAGTGAGGATCCATGGCTTCACGAGCTAAAAATAATTTCATAATTTCAGAAGATCCTTCTAAAATTGTATTAATACGACAATCTCTCATCGCTCTTTCAATGGGGTAAGGAATTTCTCCTCGCGCTTTTAGTGAGGTAGCTTTTTCATAGCCTCTACCCCCTCTTAACTGCAGAGCCATGTCGGTGATTTTCCATAAGGCTTCTGTGCAAAACAGCTTTGCCATCGCAGCTTCAATTCTTATATCTACCTTACCTTCATCAGCCCACTGGCCTGTAATCAAACTCACAGCTTCCATTGCAAATGTCGTAGCGGCCATATAGGCGAGTTTTTGACGCCCAGCTTCGTGTAGGCCAATGGGCATTCCCCACTGAACCCTTGTTGCTCCCCATTGTCTTGAAGCATGCAAACACTGCTTAGCAGCACCTGCAGAAGCTGCGGGCAGAGTCAGCCTACCCACATTCACCGTAGCCAAAGCCATAGCCAGGCCGCGCCCTTCATCGCCTAAACGATTTTCTACAGGGATTTTTACATTATTGAAGCGAAGCAATCCATTATATATCGCTCCTAATCCCATAAACTCACAGCGATGAACTACCTCAATCCCTGGAGTATCCATCTCAACAATAAAAGCAGAAATCTGCTGTCTCTCTTTGCCTTTCACTACTTTTGGAGCTGTTTTGGCCATAACAATAATGACATTAGCCACAGTTCCATTGGTACACCACAGCTTGTCTCCATTTAATATATAAAATTTTCCATCCTCAGACAATTTTGCTTCTGCGCTCATTCTTGCTGGATCAGATCCAACGTCTGGTTCAGTTAACGCAAAAGCTGAGATGGCTCCTTGACGGAACCGAGGAAAATATTTTCTTTTTTGCTCTTCAGTTCCATAAAGCCTTAAGGGTTGCGGGACACCAATCGATTGGTGTGCAGAAATTAAAACGGCTGTGCTTCCACAATAAGAAGAGACTTTCATCACAGCGCGACTATAATTGGTTTGAGAAAAGCCAAGTCCCTCATATTCTTTAGGAACCTTCATGGCAAAAACGCCTAATTTAGCCATTTCTTCAATAGCCTCCTTAGGAATTTCGCGTGAACGATCCACCTCATCAGGGTCAATTTTCGTGGTAAGAATTTGAGTCAATTTTTCAATAAAGGCATCGCCTATATTTTTATCCTCAATATTCTGCTCTGGAAAAGGGTACATTTTATGATAATCAAATTCTCCCATGAATAGTTTACCGCCAAAACTTTCCCGTTCCATTTTTTCTCTGGCCTCTTCAGCAACCTCCATCGACTGATCGAGAGCGGTTTTATGATCAATTTTTTGGGAAGACTCTAACTCTGTTTGTGCCATATAAATGCTCCTATGCTTGATATAAGTCCCTTATATAGTTTTTTTTTTCTTTGTAAAACAAAATCTTTATTTTTAATAAAAGCTCTAGATTTTCCTGAGTATTACGCCCTAACTCCGCTAAAATTTTAACTCCTTAACATAAAAAATAAAAAAAAGCTGGCTAAGGTAAAACAAAAAAACCTTCTCAGACACATATTTAGACGTTGTTTTTAAACACACTAAGATATTTTCAAAAAAAAGATTAAAAAAATGCTATGTATAATCCCAAAACTTTGATAAATACATTTTTAGATGTAAATTTTTATTTTAGGAGGTGTTTTATGCCTTTAAAAAAGGGATCTAGCCGCAAAACGATTAGTGAAAACATCCGCACTGAAGTACATCATGGTAAACCACAAAAACAAGCTGTGGCCATAGCTCTTAATGAAGCCAGGAAATCTGGTGCTAAAATACCTAAAAAACGAGAAAAACAATAACTAAAACCACTGTCAAATATAAGGAGACCATTATATGACAGCCACAAAAAAACCGGCCGCAAAAAAAACGACGACTGCAAAAAAAACGGTAGCCAAAAAGCCTGTAGCGAAAAAAACAACAGCTAAAAAAGCTACAGCGACTAAAACTGCTGTTAAAAAGACTGCCGTTAAAAAACCTGTAGCGAAAAAAACAACAGCAAGACCTGCTGCTGCTAAAAAAGCAATCAGAAAACCTGCTGCAAAAAAAACAACTACAGCTAGAAAAAAAACAGCAGTAAGTAAATAAGTAAATACTGCGAGATACTCAAATTTGCCGATTGAAAGATGAAGCGCCTAATGCCTTGTCATTTGGCCATGCATTAGGCCTTGCTTTCAATAGGCAAGCTTCACAACAAATGAGATAAATCTATTAGTTCTTTTAATATATTATAAAACTCCTGATACGCCTCTACGCTTAGAGGGACTGTATTCCACTCTGACAGAGGATGTGAAATCAGATCTTTCAAAGGAAAATGATAAACACAAACATTATGTAAATTTTCATTGGTCTGAAGAAGTCTATGCAAAATTGCATGTGTATTCTTGTCGAAGCTAAGGTAAACAGCTCGTTTGTCTGGATGACGAATCTCTGGTCCATAATATTTTTTATTATAATAGGTCTTCATTTGCATCAGTAGTTGCTCGTCAACCGAATGATCAGGGAAGAGATGTCCATACCTTTCAAAACCAAAGCGTACTGCCTTAGGTATTTGAGCCCACTGTTTAAATTCATCAAAAAGCACCTGATCGCAGTGACGTTGCCAGTTCATTTTGTCATTATAGGGATCAAATCCATATCTTGTTGCATGGGGAGGTTGTAAGTGAATTTTATCTTCTACTTTTTTTAACAGCGCCCACAATGTTTGGGAACGACAAAATCCTGCAGAGCAGGCAGGAAATACAATATCCCCTTCTAAAAGGACACATTTTTGTTTTTTATGCACACGAAAAAAATTTCCATTCAATTTTTGAAATTTTTTAAGAACATCATCTAAACCAATGCCCTGCAGCAAAAGATCTTGATCTGCTTCTTCTATGAGAAGTGTGTGAGGGCCTGTAGAGCTAGAGGCTATCATAAAAATTTTTAGGTATAATGCATAGTAGAGAGAATAATATAATTTAATTCACTAGAAAGAGCAAATAGTATTTGCGAGGTGCATCATCGCGAAGATGATACTAAGATTCCCTTAATTGTTTTCACAGAATACTTTCTAACTCTATTGAATCACAGTCAATAGCAAAATTTACGCACCACTCAAAGGTTAAAACCCACTAAGCATAAAACTTAGCAAGTAGAGATCTTCACAAAGAGGGCAATGGGGATTTTATCCGTACCATTGCCCTCATCAAATCACTGAAAACTACCCTGTTTCTCCTTCGATTAAGAGTGTCTAAAACTTTCCCTCCAGAGAATGCTAAAAAATCAGCCTTCCCCTCCCGGACCCTAAACTACAGCAAAATCATGGATAAACGATCATGGGAAGTTACTTAACGCCCTTGATCAGAAATTTTTTAACAGCAGTCCGCTAGTTTAACTTCTGCAGTCTTCTCAGATAATTCTTTATCCACAATCGCAGTCACACAGCAATCCGACCATACATTCACTCCTGTCTCTACCATATCCATTAAGGTATAAATCGGTAAGATAATCCCCATAATCTCAAGAGGCATATTCATAGCTGCTAAAAATGCGCTAGATAAAAAGTAGCATCCCATGGGCACACCAGCATTTCCTATGGCGGCTAATGTGGCAATGAAAACCCACATCACCATATCAAAGGGGGTATAAACCATGCCGTAACTCATAGAGACAAAGAGCACGGTCGTGAAGATAAAAGCAGCACAACCATTCATGTTAATTGTCGTGCATAATGGTAGACTAAAATTTGCCACGCGCGTGGAAATCTTTAAATTTTCACAGGCGCATTTCATCGTCACAGGCAAGGTGGCGCTTGAGGATTTCGAAAAAAATGCCAAACTAACTGCACTAAACATGCCTTTAAAAACTTTAAGAGGAGAAATTCCTTTATACTTCAAAAGTAAAGGCAGAACAACAACACCTTGGAAAATAGTAGAGGCAAATACAGCGATAATATACCTTAACAGGTTGTGAAAAATAGCTGTATTCCCCTCTTTCATATCTAGGGTAAATAAGGTAACAAACGCCCAGATCCCCAAAGGCAAAACGCGAATTAATAATTGAGTCATCTTTACAAGCACGGAGAAAAAGCTGTTAAATAAGTTATTCAAGGTTTGCTTATGTTCAGGAGGTATAGACAAACTCGATATTCCCAAAAAAAAGGCTAAGAGGACCACTCCCATCACATTATTTTCTGCAAAGGCCTTGACAATGTTAGAGGGAAACATATCTAATAGGGTACTTAGATAGTTAGGGGTATGTTCACCGTTCACAACTGCATGATCCACCAAAACAACTTGGACCGGTTGAATTATAACAAAGAAAAACAGCGCTATTGTTGCGGCTAATACAGTAGAAATTAAAGTATATTTTAACACCTTCGTCCCTAGACTGCGCATCTCTTCTATACTTGACATGCTCGAGATTGTTGCCACTATAGAAAAGAATATGATCGGGACACTTAATAATTTTAGAGAATCAATCATAAGTGATGAGATAATTTTGGCTGTCACATGCAGAAAGGCTACGGAAAATAATCCTGTAGCAATTCCCAAAAGAACACTCCAAAGCATAAGCAAATTAGGTGTAAATAAACGACCTATTTTTGAAAGATTAGATCCCATGTGAATCCTTTAAAAAAATTGAGGCTGAACAGAGATTGTTCATTGCCAGTTAGTAAAAAAATGTGAATTAAAGAGAGAGCTTTTAGATCATTAAAGACAACAGAATAGACAACAACAAGCACTTTTTCTAAGAAGAAAAGAGTTTTTGGGGGAGAACTTTTGATTGTTTTTATTTAACATAGAATTCATTGTGTTTGAATAACATTTTCCTACAATCCTGCATTTTCGTCAAACAAATTTCTGGATAGCTCATCCAGTGAATAATTGTAAACAAAATAATTTTCAACCTTTTATGAATAGTTTTATCAAAGACACAATCGAACTTCAAATCATCCTTTATATGTATTCCCAAAGCTGAAGATTGGCTGTGAAAATCCTCTAAAGCGGATGTTTTTTTTCTTGGTAGCGACTCCAAATATTTTGTACATCTTGAGCTAACTTAATGGGATCAAAAGGTTTGACAATTACGTCTACAACACCTTGTTTAAAATATTCGTCGACTTCATTTTTTTGCGCCTTTGCTGTGATAAATACAACAGGGGTTTCTGCAAAACTAGGCATCAATCGTAATGTTTTTAAAGTGGCTAATCCATCCATTTTTGGCATCATCACATCGAGAAGAATTAAGTCTGGATTAAATTCCATCGCAGTCTTAATCGCTTCCTCTCCTGATGTAGCTCCTCTGATTTCGACATTAGGAATTTCTTGTAGACAGATCTTTACAATAAAATGGATGTCTTGATCATCATCTACAAATAAAATTTTTTTTAAGTCTTTAACCATGTTGACTTCACTTAGAGCTTTAAAAAAAGTCTCGACTATTTGCTTATTGCTTTTATTCCTACCATAAGTTTTTGAATAGATCTATAAAATAATGCTACAGGAATACAACGTGTTGAGTTGGATGGAGTTTTAAAATCTAAAAAAATTAATCATTTAGTCAATTTTTCGGCTTAATTCGTAAACTCGACTCTTGAATCTTAGTCGTGCGAAAAAAAAAATTTGTGATTTATTGCACTTTTAAGCATTTTATCTCACATGATGAAAACGAATCTCCTAATCGATGCGTGGAGTCAAATTTAACGAAGCTCTCTGAAAGTTTTAAAGAGTCGTTGATATACACGGGAAATGCCTTGATCTAGGGTGATCGTTAGAAATATTTGTACTCAAGAGGGTCGATGAATCTAAAAAAATACACACTTATTCTACTTTTTTTGTGTTTCTCTCTAGCGAATAAAGAGCAATTCAATAGAATCTATGGGGCGGATTTATACGCGGACTCAAGCAAAGAGTCCTTGCAAGCTTCAACTAAAACCTATAATCTTTTCACGAAAAGTTCGTTTATCGATGAAGCTTCATGGCAACAAGTCAGTCCCTACTTACTTCCCTCTGATCACCCGATCAAAAATCAGTTAGATGCCATTTTTACAAATGTTAGAGCAACAACTTCTGTCAAAACTTTTCAAAAAGCAGGTTTTGAATGCATTGCACTCCGTAAATGGGATAATGTGGTAGTCGCGTGGCATAGGAAATTGAAAGGATACTTAGTCAAAGCCTACATGGATAGCCAAATTGGGATTGATGACCAGATCGCCTTAATGAAAAGAATTGAAGGCGCAGAAGCTATTCGTACTGCTATACAAGTCCTTGGCTATGAGTCCTACTTCAAAGTTCCCAAAAAGTGGTTGTATCTCTTACCCGATTTTCCTCCAGCCCAAGCTGAATTGCAGAGAAAAAAGTTTATTTTAGTAGAGGAAGATATGAATCTTGTGAGTGCAAGCAAAAATGCTAAACTTTGGAAAAAAGAGATTACAAAAGAATTATTAAAAGGCTTGTATGTACTCTTACAGAACTTAGGATTAAAAGATTCTGTCTATATCACAAACATTCCCTTTTCAAAAGATGGTAAAATTGCTTTTGTGGACACTGAACATCATCATCAGTGGCCCATCAAATTCACTCGTCTCACCCACTGCTTAAATCCTGAGATGCAAACCTATTGGTTGAATTTGATCGTTACCGATGGGCTGGCGGATTGAATTTGATTTTCCAAATAGCGCATCTGCATGGACCCTTGAGCCGATTAGAAAACCCTGCATAATTTAACAATCCAGATATTGGGTTTATACAATTCAGAAACTAGTCTAGATATTATTCTAGCCATTCTAAATATCCTGTAAATTCCCTAGACTTAAACAATTTAAATCCCCGATTGCGCCAAAAGGTGTAAGTTTAGCAGTGGGGTATCCCCCCTTCAGAAACTATCCTAGGCCTTTGGTGATACACCCAAGACCAGGCCTTGTTGTCGCAAAGCTATGGGATGATTTTTATTTATCAGCAGCGTAGTGCCCTCAGGGCAAAAATAAGAGATTATTGACACCTCAAAGATTAACCCTTTAATAAAGAAATACTTAAAAAAAACATACGTTAATTTTTTTTTATTTTCAAATAATAACTTTATCAGATAGTTTACGATTTAGATGGGGTATCTTAAAAGTTAATGCGGGTTAAAATTATGCCAAAAGAAAAAAAATTAAACTCTAAGCTTCAAGGTATTGACAAAGAGCTGACGGGAATTAAAGGTTTTGATGAAATTACCTTTGGAGGAATACCCAAAGGACGGCCGACACTCATCTGTGGAAATACAGGTTGTGGAAAGACCTTAATGGCGTTAGAGATTATTATCCGCGGGGCAGTGATGTTTAATAAACCGGGGGTCTTTTTAACATTTGAAGAGAAGAAAGAGGATATCATAAAAAACGTCGCTAGCTTGGGTTTTGATTTAGAAGATCTAGAGAGAAAAAAACTCGTAAATATCGAATACATTCATGTAGATGCGAGAAGATTTGAAGAAACCGGAGAATATGATCTAGAGGGCCTGTTTATTCGTATCGATTGTGCTTTGCAAAAAATCAAGGCCAGACGATTAGCCATCGATACAATTGAAGTGCTCTTTTCGGGTTTTGATAATGAACTAATCCTCAGAAATGAGCTAAGAAGGCTTTTCGACTGGTTTAAAGAAAATAAGTTGACCACAGTTCTGACAGGAGAAGAAGGTCACGGAACAACTTTAACAAGATATGGAATTGAAGAATATGTAGCAGATTGCGTCGTTTCTCTGACAAATCAAATCTCAGATGATCTTTATACAAGGCGCCTTCAAATCGTTAAGTACCGAGGTTCTTATCACGAGACCAATAGGTTCCCTTTTATTATTTCCCGTCATGGAGTTGTGATTTTACCGATTACTTCAATCGATCTAGATTTTAAAGCCCCCCATAGATGGTTAAGCTCGGGAATTCCAGATCTAGATCTCTGTTTAGGCGATAAGGGATACTTTGAGGGAAGCACCATCTTATTTTCCGGGACTTCTGGAGCTGGAAAGACAATTTTTGCAGGTGCTTTTGCAAAAAGCCTTTGCAGTATTAATCAAAAGGTCATTTTTTTTACATATGAAGAATCTGAAAGTGAGATATTGCGGAATCTATCCTCGATTGGAATGAACTTGCATGAATCTATCCATAAAGGATTATTAAAAATTATTTCTACAAGACCCACGCAATTTGGCTTAGAGAGACATTTAGGAAATTTTATACAAGAAGTAGAAGAATTTAAACCACAGGCAGTGATTATCGATCCGATCGGCACATTCTGTCACTGCGGATCCATTAAACAAGTTTATTCTGTTCTAACTCGGATGATAGATCTTCTTAAAAAAAGAAACATCACCTTCATTATGACCATGGGAACCCTGCATGATAAAGACCAAGAACTTTTATACGGAATTACCTCAATTATTGACACCCTCATCTTGTTAAGGAACAAAGAAACTAATGGGGAATTTAATCGCGATCTTGTCATCGTTAAAACAAGGGGCATGGGACACTCAAATCAAGTACGCGAATTCTCTATCTCCGAAAGTGGAATAAAAATAAGTAATCCCTATTATGGCGAAGAAGGCGTCTTAACTGGAACCGCACGTATCGTTCAAGAAAGTAAAGACGCCATAGCTAAGGGTTTTGAACTTAACAAATTAGAAAAGCTCCATCGAGAAATCGAGTTGAAAAAACGTTTGATAAAAACTCAGATAGAGTGCTTGAAGACAGAATTAGAATTTAAAACAAAAGAAGCAAACGACGAAGAAAATTTTTTAAAATTAAAAAATGAGATTTCTAATTCAACGAAAAAACTGTTAAAGCAGCACCGCTTTTCTAAGGAAAACAACAAATCTATGCAGGCAAAACATGAAAAAAAAAGAAAAAAATGAGTGGATCCTTAGGCTTTATATAGCAGGAATGACGCCCAGAAGTGCTAAAGCCTTAGAAAATCTAAAACGGATCTGTGAAGAAGAAGTTCCGGGTGAGTATTCGATTGAAGTGGTCGATCTTTTAAAAAATCCCCAGCTTGCGGAAGGCGATCAAATATTGGCCATTCCCACCCTTGTACGCAGATTACCCGAACCTGTGCGTAAAATTATTGGAGATCTTTCGGATAAAGAAAAAGTCCTTGTGGGCTTGAACATGGTTTCTACGGAGAAACTTCATGAAAAAACTTCCTGATGAGCCTTATTACGTTTTTGTCCTTTATATTTCCGGGATGAACATTCATTCATTAAATGCTGTCAAGAACTTAAGAAAAATATGCGAGACCCATCTCCCAGGTAGATACGAAATTAAAGTGGTCGATCAACTAAAAGACTCTGAAAAAATATTGCACAACGAAATCATGGTATTTCCTACTGTTGTTAAGGTACTCCCCTCCCCTGAACGAAAGCTGGTGGGCGATTTATCTAATACCGCTCAAGTGCTGATTAATTTGGGAATTAAGTAGAATGTATGGAAGATGATAAAGAAGAATTGAAACGTTTAAATGACAGTCTTAACGAACGTCTTCGCGAAGCAGAAGAAACTTTAGAGGCCATACGCAGCGGACAAGTCGATGCCGTTGTACTCAAGGATTCTCAAGGGAAAAGAGTCTATTCTCTCATTAGTCCTGACCATCCCTATCAAATATTTTTTGACAACATGGATGAAGCTGCGGTGATTCTTTCCAAAGAACAGATCATCCTCTATGCCAACCATAATTTTTTTGAACTAATCGGAAGTACTGCAGAAAATGTCCTAGGCTCTTCTATCTTAAATCTTCTCTACGAGAAAGATCGAACCTATTTCACCAGCGCTTTACTAAAGGAAAAAAAGAAAAAAGCTGAACTTGTCATCTTGAGTAAAAGCCAGGAACCTCGTATCGTATTAGTCTCAGTATTCAGCGGCATGTGGAATGAAGACGAGCAGGTCTGTCTTTTGTTAAGAGATATTACAGAACTCAAGAGAGCTCAAAATTATGTACGTGCCTCAGAGGCGATTTCCAAAATCTTAAGCGAAACCTCCACTCTTCCTCTTGCTACTCAATTAGTGCTCCCTGTCATTCAAGAGAATCTAGGCTGGGAAGTCATGGTCATTTGGCTTTGGAATAAGCAGCAACACAAATTTCACTGTATCGACATCTCGCACGTTGAAGGTATGGAAATCGGAGCCTTCAAAAAAAAGACCCTTGAATTAGACATAAAATCAAAATCCTTATTTGAATATGTCTCGTTAACTAACCGTCCCATTTGGAAAAAAGATATTACAGAGGATTCTAAATTTATTAGACGAACTGAGGCTATTGAAAATGGATTGCGGGGGGCCCTTGCTTTTTCCTTTAATCCCAATTCCGAACTAGCGGGGTTTATCGAATTATTTCGCAGGACCCCTTTTACTGATAATGTAGACAACCTTATGTTAGATTTAATTTCTTCTCTGGGGATTAGTTTAGGGATCTACATCCAAAAATTATTTCTCGATCAAACAAAGTTTCAGTACGCAAAAGCACTAGATTTATCACTAAACAGCATCTACAGCGTAGATATTGATGGAATTGTGACCCGTTGGTACCCAGGAGCCCAGAAAACTTACGGCTGGTCTGCCGAAGAAATGATGGGAAAAAGCATAAAAACAATCTACCCTAATCACACAAGTCAAGAGTTCGATGAAATCAGTAAAATGATCGTTAATGGAAAATCGCTAGACCATTTTGAATCCCAAAGAATAGATAAAAATGGAAAATGTATTCTTGTTAATAGCTCCTATGACAGCATTTTGGATTTGTTTGGAAAGGTTTCCGAAATTATCGTCGTTGAACAAGATATGACATTGCAAAATGACCTTGCCCTTCATTTGACTGAAAGTAATGCGAGATTCAATTCTTTTATCGAAATCACAGAAGATTGGATTTGGGAATTTGACAAAAAGGGGACTTTTCTTTTTTCAAACTTAGCGGTTTATCCCATATTAGGATATCAAACCGAGGAAATTTTAGGAAAAAGTCTCTTATACTTTGTCTCACTAGAAGAAAGAGATAAAATTGAACACACTCTACAAGAATTAGTGGCAAAAAAAGAAGGATGGAGCCATGTTGTCATCCCTTTGCTTCATAAAAACGGCGGGTGTCGCTGGGTAGAAACCAATGCTAAAGCTCTTGTGGGGGTTAATGATGAGTTCATTGGATTTAGAGGGTGCAGTCGAGACATCACAGAATCAAGAAATCTTGAAAGAATTAAGAATGAATTCATCTCGATCATGAGTCATGAAATTAGAACCCCTTTAACTTCCATTTATGGGGGCTTAAGGTTGCTGATTTCAAAAGAATTGAGTCCATATGAACGACAAGAACTTCTTGCCAATGCCTATAAAAATAGTATACGACTGACAAATATCATCAACGACACTGTGGATTTTGAAAGACTGCAACTAGGAAAATTGGTATTTGATTTCAAAAGCATCAATCTAGGGGATGTGGTTTTAGAATCCATCAAATCCTCTGAAATCATCGCTCAAAAATTCGACGTTAGTATAACTTTAGATGGAACTTTGCCACACGCAAAAGTGAAGGGAGATTACTCGCGACTCTTGCAGGTGATGAGTAATCTTCTCTCCAATGCAATTAAATTTTCTCCAAGTCACGGGACCGTGAAAGTGGCCATGACGATTGAAGGAGAAAAAGTTAGGGTTTCGGTCTCCGACAAAGGGCCTGGCATTCCTAAAGACTTTCAACCCAAAGTCTTTGAAAGTTTTGCACAAGCCGACTCTAGTGATAGACGTACAGCAGGCGGGACTGGATTAGGGCTCTACATTTCAAAATCTATTATTGAATCTCATGAGGGCATCATCCAGTTTATAACGAAGCAAGGTGAGGGCACCACTTTTTTCTTTGATCTTCCACTAGTCTCTTGAAAACCAAGACTGCGTTCTACCTCGCTTGATCTTGAAAGCGTACATTCTCAATCTTAGACACTTCTATAGACGAAAAGAGGAAAACACAACTTATATTCATCCATGCGAGTTTTTAAAAGACGTCTTTGAAATGAATTTCCTCTTAATCTATGAGAAAAGGGAGCAGCTCGATGGAAAATTGAAGATAAGGTCGGCGTCCCATTTATTATTTCAAAGGGTAATTTTTACAAAAAATGTAGATGTAGTCGCTACTTGCGAGTAACTGGAGAATTATTTATTGAATAGATAATTAAAGCGACTTAAGTCTTGTTCAAGGACTTACTTTCTTGCGGTTTGGCAAGTTGCTCAAATCATTGAGCAATAGTACGCTTTTTTCATCCCATAAAAACACGTAATTTTTTCCTTGTAACTTAAGTAGAAGCCTCCACATTGAATTGAAAAGCACAAAGAATAATTGCTGTTAAAGCCAAAAAAAATTTTTTGCAAAATTGGACATATTACCTTATTTAATATTTTCAAAAGTTTTAAAGATAAGAAAGTGATTTTCGTTCCATACCTGCCCGGAACCTAATAACATGCAGTTATTATTGATATCTAAAAGACCGGAAATGATCGTAAATTCTGAGGAGCACTGAGGAATGAAATCAACAATGTTACCTTTATCTAAAAAACAATGTCGTCTAAGCAATGGAGAATACCCTATAATCTGTCCATTATCGTTCATTTTAAACCCTTCGAAGTTATCGTCCAATGTAAGAACCGGCTCTTAACCCTTTTTCTACACTCCACAAATACATTTGAGTAGAGCCTCCTCTATCGTATTCATCGAACGTGCTTAATAAAACTTGGTTATTGTTATTTAGATCTGAAACTCTAACATTCGTGACTGAAAACAAGTCGATAATATGTGTATTCCCATCCCACAAAAAATATATAGTTTTTTTAACAACCCATCCATCTTTCAAAGGATGCTTAATACCAGACTCAAAAGATCCTAACAGTGCTCCCTTATCATTAATAGCATGGACTTTAATATTTATTGCCGTATAACCTAATCTTTCTAAATCATTGTCGATAGATAATTTTCTAGCGCGCCCTCTTTCCCAAATAAACGCCCGTGTATATCCAGCCTTAGTTTTATAACTTCCGATAATTTGTCCAAAAGAATTGACATCAACAAGTGTAAACTCTTGTGCACCATCATCTGAAATATCTTTAGCAATATTGAGTTCCTGTAAACCCAAAGAATGACTCCAAATAATGGGAATGCTGTTATATGATATATCTCTTTTATTACCTGTAACCATTCCATTATTGCCGAGTTTTGTATAGTTATAATAATCATATGGACCCTTTTTAGGATCAGCAATGAGTTCTAAGTTTTTTTTTGGGCTCCAGATTGCATATTTTGATCCTGAAGTTTCATGGAATGTAATCAGTACTTCATCGTGATCATTTAAGCTTAATGCCTGATTATGAGACGCGCGCGCGATAACCTCTAAAGGCAATTCTACTTTGTTATCCTCCGCAAATAGTGAAAGACAGAAGAAAGTCAAAGAAGTTACAAGTATTGTTCCCAAATTTCTAAACATAAATATTCCTATCAAATATTGAGATATTTTAATAAAAAAAAATTTTTTATACATAAAGGACAATTTTTATAAATACCTAAAAATCACTGGTTTATTAATAAAATAAAAAGTTTAACTTCTTAAGTGTTTGACGAATATCTCTTCACAAGATGTCATCATTGAAAACAATAACAATTGACTTCGTGTCCATTTTAATGTACACTTAATTTAAGATAAAGGTTGAAATGAAGTACGAGATCATCAAAGCCCCAGAATATCAGGATTGGATTGAAAAGAGACCGTAAAATCTCAAGTGCAGATAGCTTCTAGATTATCTAACATTGAACAATCTGGACACTTTGGCGACCACAAAAGTGTAGGCGAAAACATCTGGGAACTACGTTGGAAAAACGGACGCCGTATCTACTATGCCTATATCCCTGAAGCCAGCATTCTTGTATTGTTAGGAGGTAATAAAAATGGTCAAAATAAAGATATTAAACAGGCGAAGAAAATATATGAGTCTCACATCGAATAAAACATCAAAAGTCAAACTTAAGAAAGATTCGGGTTTAATCAAATATAGCCCCACACAAGAATTACTGGACGAATCTTTTATTGCAAAAGCCGTTTGGGAATGTCTGCGCAACAATGATCCTGAAGGAGTTGTAGAGGTAATCCAAGCACATATCAACGCATTGGATAAGGTAAAACTGTCTAAAGATGCCGATGTCCCTCGCTCTACAATATATGGAGCATTAAAAGGCAAAAACCCAACCGTAAAAACACTGGCTAAGTTAATACATTATAGTTTTTAATTCTCTAAGGTCTTTTTTGGATTGCTTAATCATAGCTCTTAAAAAGCGAGCTTAGCCTCTCTCTTGTGGAACATGAATTCAACAAAATGTATGCGGTAGCAGAAAAAGACGCCTTTAAAGAAGAGATAAAAGATGCTATTAAGGGAAAAAAAGAATAAGGAAAGTGTGAAACAAAAATTATTAGAAGGTATTTTTCTTAAATCAGAAGTTCCCATTCTAAAGAGATATAAAACCGAGGATAGTACTGTTGAAAAAATAGGAGAAATACTTAACGAAAATCCAAATGGGATTCTAGTTCATCGAGATGAACTATCCTTCGCGAATAGCCGCTTCAGTTTGCTGAATCCAACGATCAGCATCGGTTTTTCTTTTAAAAGCTGCATATTGCGGCGGACAACCTTTTACTCTTACTTGAACGTGATACCGAATCTTTCCATCCCTATCTTTTCGTTCCTTTATCGATGCCATATTTAACTCCTATTTATTAAAAAAAACAGCCCAAGGGAATCATAATCCCTCGGTTTTGTTTTCAATTTGTCTCTGTAGATGGTAAATTAAAATGCAGCAAAAATAAGAATTTCCGCATTTTTGCCACAATAAAATATAAATTTACCAATTTTAACAAGGCTAAGCCTTTAATTAGTTATTGCTACTTGTTGTTGAGGAGTGGGATATAAGTGGGATAAACTTGAGTTTGATAATTAAAGCGACTTAAGCCTTTTGGACTTAAGTCCTTTAAAGAAAGAAAGTAACTAAGTCTTGTTCAAGGACTTACTTTCTTGCGGTTTGGCAACATGCTCGGATCCGGACTCGAACCGGAACAGGATTGCTCCCGAGGGATTTTAAGTCCCTTGTGTCTACCATTTCACCACCCGAGCGAAAGATGCCGTTAAGATAATCGATATCACGTTTAAATTGCAAGCCTAAAAGATGGCTTTTTAATTTTCGTAGACTTGATCTAATAAAATTCAAACATTAATTTGACGTTTTAAAGCCTGCCTCCTATAAGAAAAATAAAAGAAAGACGATATATGTAGTCCTGCGGGGGCAGACTTAAAAAAATTTGTCGCCTCTGGACATCATGACCGTCAGATACATTTCTAAACATTTGTTCAAATTTTAAGCAGGGTATACCATGCTCAGCAACCCATCGAATAATAAAAATATTATGCCTATTTATGAGAAACTTAGAAGAGAATATCAAGATTCGATTCCTTTAAAAATTGACAAAATTCAATCGATTATTGAGCATTTTCAAGCCTCAGATTCTTTAGAAACATTGAATGAACTGAAATTTGAAATTCATAAAATAGCTGGGAGTGCAGGTTCTTTTGGATACCCTCTTGTGAGTAATATTTGCAAAGAATTTGAAAAAGAGATCAATCAAAAAATTAAAGATTTTCCCAACACAAGCTCTCATGACTGGAAGGCACAGTTTCAAGACTATTTAGCAAAAATACAGAATAGTTTTTACAAGAAAGATTAAAATTAGTAGTGAAAATGAACTGGGAAAGCCACAATAAAAAGATAGCTCTCGTTGGATCTTCTTTCTGTTTATTTTTAAATCTATTTTTTATATTTTGTTGGTACGTAGATCTCTATTCTGTTTTATCCTATCCCACCCCGCCTCCCATTTCCTACCTGGCTGCATTAAATGCTGTGATGACCAGTTTAGCCATTTTATCTCTATATAGAGAATCTTGCCTGAGGTACATCCCCTTCGTTGGACTATTTATCATTTTCACCTCCCTCTCACGTATCCTAGAAATATTAACATTTAAGGATTTTGCGCTCACCCACTGGCTAATTCCCTCTCTGCCAAATATTTACGATAATCACTTGTCTGCAATCGGAGCCACGGTTTATTTTTTAATAGGAATGATCCTATGCATGTGGAGACCGTATAAAAGGGTGGCTTGGGAAAGTGCCTTTCAATTTTTATTATCAGAAATCGTCATAGCTTTAGGTTGCATTGGCGTTTTAAGCTTTTTCGTTCCTCTTAACTTAAATTGGCCTACAGCAAACACTCTAAGCTTTTACGGATCGCTGAATGCAATTATTCTCGGAATCTCTCTTATCGCCTCCTGTTCGTATTATGATATCAAATTACATGCACCCATCAAAAACATTCTTCCCAAACTTGTGGCGATTACTTTAGCGTTTACCACACTCTTATTTCTATGGGGCCTTGAGTCCCACAAGACTCGAGAATTGAAACAAAATATTCAATCAAAATTAGGGGATATCCAAAAAAAACTAACGAGCGAGATCAAGAAAAATTTAATTCTTATCAATCATCTGAGCGATAAAATGGCTTTAGATAAGAATCATTCACTAGAAGCCAAAGAATTAGAACTTCCACTTTATTTTAAAATGCATCGGGAATTACTGGCCGTTGTTTGGCTCGACTCCAACCTAATGGTCCGTAATCACATTTTTAAAGAGGGCCATCAAGATATTCTCAATAGACGATTACATGCGAATGATTTAGAAAAAACGGCGCTTTTCGAGGCTGCAGCTAAAGGTCAGTCTTATTTTCTTATAGTAGAAGACCCCTCCTCTAAACACCACAATCTATGGTTAATTCATCCTATCTATCAAACAAATGAATTAACGGGCTTTATGGTTTTTATTCTCAGCCTTGATACTCTCTTTGCAGAGATTCTTGGAAACCAACAGCAGTATTACGCGCTAACCGCCTCATTGGGAAATCAACAAGTTTATCCCTCATTCACGCCGTCCGATAACATCAAAGACTGGGAAGTGCAAGACACCCTTCGCCTAAAAAATTTAAAACTCTCGCTAACTCTGGGACCCACTCAAAAACTTTTTGATTCTTATATCAATAAAACATTGACCTTCTTAACCCTCTTAGGAGGCTTGATTTTGTCGATTGGAGCGGGAATTTTGATCCATTTATGGCAACAAGAGAAAAAAAAATTATTGGAAATGGAGTCCTTCAAAAAGCAATTGCTGCTAGCAGAGGAAGAACAAAATGCCGCTTTAGATGCAGTAAAAATGGGAACATGGGAGTGGAATGTAAAAAACAACTGCGTTAAATGGCACACATCTACCTATGAACTCTTTGGAGTTAAACCTTACGATACGATTACCTCTTATGATGATTTTCTAAAAAAAGTCTACCCGCGTGATGTAGAGAGAATCAAAAGTTATCTAAACATGTGTATTGAAACGCATACGCCGATTGATTTAACCTATCGGGTGATATGGCCTGATGGGAGTATCCATTGGCTCATTTCTAAGGGAAAGTTCTTCACGAATGAGCAGGGCCAAAGTGAAAAAATGAGAGGATTCTGCTGGGAGGTCACAGACACAAAACGGGCGATGGAATGGCTTGAAATATCAGAAACCATTTCAAAAATTTTGAGTGAAACGCATCCCATTCCTACAACATTTCAAAAGATCGTGAATGTCTTAAAATACTATCTCGATTGGAGTGTCATGCTCGTCTGGACATTAGATCGAAAAAATGAAGAATTAAAACTTTTAGAAATTGCACACACGCCTGAGATTCAAATCCCCGAATTTAAAAAAGCCTCCTATAAACGTGAGAATTCGAATGAAATGTTGATTTCAGAGCGAGTGAAAACAATTTTACGCCCAATTTGGTTTAATGACATTACTGATCAAAGCGGGTTTAAACGTGTAAAAGAGGCTACGGAAGAGGGGCTAAAGGGCTGTCTCGCCTTTCCCATTCTAGAAGGTTCAAGATTAATCGGCGTGATTGAACTATTTAGACAAACGCCCTTTAATGAAAAAGTCAGTGAAGGGTTGTTAAATTTATTTACTTCGCTAGGAATCGGGATTGGCCAGTATTTGAATCGTCTTTCGTCCGAAGAAGAGCTAGCAGAGTTAGCCGCTATAGTCACAAATGCCAATGATGGGATTTATAGCACAACTCTAGATGGTATCGTTAAAAGTTGGAATAAGGGAGCTGAAAAAATATTTGGATGGAAAGCCCCTGAAATGATAGGTAAACCTATCACCATCATTTATCCTGAAGACTATCTACCCATCCATGAGAAACTTTTGAAAAATATTCTTAGCGGGCAGACCGTTGATCATATCAAAATGCAAAATTTGAGAAAGGATGGAAGTTTAATATGGGTGGATAAAGCCAAGGCCGGCATCAAAAATCTGCAAGGGCAGATTATCGCTATAGCGACCATTGTGCAAGATGTTTCAAAAGAAATCGAAATTTTAGATGCCTTAAGTGAAAGTGAAAGAAAATTTCGCGATTTTGTAGAGTCGACGGATGAGTGGATTTGGGAGATCAATGAAAATTTTAATTTTACCTACTCTAATCCCAGCGTTTATAATATTTTAGGATATTTACCCGAAGAAATTATAGGTCAAAGTATTTTTTCCTTTGTGATGGATAGCGAAAAAAAACATTTAGAAAATAGGTTGCAGCAAAGCATCCAGGAGAAAGTGGGCTGGAAAAATTTTAACGTGAATTGGAAACACAAGGATAATTTTTTACGCATTATTGAAAGTAATGCCACACCCATCATTAGTGATAATGAGAGTGTAATAGGTTTTCGTGGAGTAGACCAGGATGTCACGGATCAAAGAATGATGGAAAAGACTAAAAATGAGTTTATTTCCATTGTAAGCCATGAATTAAGAACACCCTTAACCTCCATTCAAGGCTCTTTAGGCTTGCTGCGTAATGAGATGCAAGATAATACAAAACAAAAGGATCTCTTAGAAATCGCCTACCGTAATTCAGAACGGCTGATTAACCTTATTAATGACATTCTAGATATTCAAAAATTTGCATTAGGCAAATATGAATTTTTTAATGAAAAAATTCCTGTGCAAGATCTCATTCAAGAAAGTATTCATCTAGCGATGCCTATGGCAGAAAAATTTGGAATTTCCATCGTCATTGAAGGAAAAATCCTTGAGGAAAAGATTTACGCAGACAAAAAAAGAATTATTCAAGTGATGATGAATCTTTTATCAAATGCCATCAAATTTTCTCCTGCTCGAGGCACAGTTTTTATCTCTTCTATGCTAAAAGACGATAAAGTTAGAATTTCCATCAAAGATCAGGGGCCAGGCATCTCTGAGGACTTTAAAAATAAAATTTTCGAAAAATTCGCGCAAGCCGACAGCAGTTCAACGCGCAGATTTTCTGGCACAGGACTAGGTTTAAATATTTGTAAAACAATTATTGAACAGATGGGCGGAGACATTCATTTTGTTAGTAAACTAGGAGAGGGGTCGACTTTTTACTTCGAACTACCCTGCGTGAAAGAGGATTCTCATGCATAGAAAGCTATCTAAATTAATGTTTGTCGACGATGATCAGGACATCCTAACGATTGCAAAGTATAGTCTAGAAAATCTTAAAGACATGGAAATCCATTACTTAAGCTCAAGTGAAAAAGCCATTCAGGACGCGTTATCCTTTCATCCAGATATAGTTTTTTTAGATGTAATGATGCCAGAAATGGACGGAGTATCTCTGTTTCGCACCTTTAAATTGATCCCTTCATTATCTAAGACGCTGGTTGTATTTTTGACAGCCAAGACACAAAAGGAAGAGCTTGAATCCTATTTAAAACTAGGGGTGACCGACATCATCATCAAACCTTTCAACGCCTTAACGCTTCCTCAAACTATCCTAAATATATGGGATCGAAATCAATTAGACGTTTAGATACAAGCTTAGAGCGAAATAGACCCGAGCAATCAAGGAATCACTCGGATCTATGAGTCTTACCTAAAATTAGATATCTTTAGGGAGATCTTCTTCTTTTTTTTCTTCTGAGTAGGTTGGAGAAGCTTCTTCACCTTCAAATGGCTCAACAGGTGGAAGGGAAGGCATCGTAGGTTCATTGCTTAAAGTTTCCCAAAAAGAGCTAAGAGTGGGTTGAGGTTCTTCGGGATAGGAAGTCAGTCCTTCAGTAGATTCTTCTAGGATTTTTTCTTCTTTAACCTCTGCACCTTCCATAGGTTCAGCTAGAGACTCTACAATTTCATCTTCAGCCTTTGCAACTTCAGCTTCTTCTTTGGTGTAAAAGGCATTTTTAAATAAAACGTTTTCCTTATAGCGCCCAATGGTTTCCGAAATCAAAGTGGGAGGGGGAGGGAGAATGCTACTCATAAAATTGGATGGAGTAACCGGCGCTGACGTCTGACCTTCTATGCGTGGGTGTTCTTCTGCTGAGGATATTGTCGCAGTATCTTCCACAACGTTTGAACTCTCCATGGAAGAAGTTTCTTCCGTAACAGATTCGTCTTTAACGATTTCTTCACGACCACGACGGCGACGTTGTTGACGGCGGCGATCTCTTTTTTTCTCTGCTCGATTATCGACAGAGACTGGATTTTCCTCTGGAGTGGTCGCCTCTTCAGTTTCCAAGGAATCAGTTTTCTCCGGAACGACTTCTTTAGCCACTTTAGGTTCTCGCCCGCCTCCTATCTTAATCGATCGATCAAGACCCACGTTTTTAAGCACCATACGAGCTTCACGGACTTCTAATATTTCATAATCACTAGCTGGTACCAAAAAAGCCTTAGGTTTTTCTAGAGAGCGAAAAAACATAGCGTTTCCAAACGAGACAACTTCTAACGAGTCAACAAAATATTCTTCTTGCCCGATACTTTTGCTGCTACGAACAACGATCTTGCAGCCTTCTTTAGGGGTAATCACTGTTTCAATGATTGGTTCACGAGTAAAATCCACGATTTATATCCTATTATAATGTTCTATTCCTTTAGACTTTTTTGAAAGTCTACTCTGATAGGAAGAAAAATGGAAATCAAAAAGACATGATATCACAAATTTATTCCTTTTTCGGAAGCAAGATACCAACAAATATCTAACAAGAGGTTTACTCTTTCGATGCCATATAAGCTAGAAGATCAACACATCTGCATGCATAGCCCATCTCGTTATCATACCATGCCACAATCTTATAGAAGGTATCATTGAGAGCTATTCCTGCATCTTTGTCAAAAATTGAAGAGTATCTGCTGCCGATAAAATCACTCGACACAACCGGTTCATCGCAATATGCTAAAATGCCTTTCATAGACCTTTCTGATGCATCTTTCATCGCATGACATATAGCTTCGTAACTAGTTGGTTTGCTTAATCTGACTGTCAAGTCAACAATTGAAACGTCCACTACGGGGACTCTCAACGCCATTCCTGTCAGTTTTCCTTTCACCTGAGGTAAACATAGAGCTACTGCTTTCGCTGCACCAGTCGATGAGGGAATAATATTTTGACTAGCTGCTCTGCCCCCTCTTAAATCTTTATGCGAGGGACCATCCACGGTAGGTTGCGTCGCAGTCATCGCATGAACGGTAGTCATTAAGCCTTCTTCTATCCCAAAATGATCTAAAAGAACTTTTGTGATAGGAGCCAAACAATTTGTTGTGCATGATGCATTAGACACAACAGTATCGTTTTTAGGGTCATATTTATCTTCGTTCACACCAAGAACAAACGTCGGCACACCTTCGCCCTTTGAGGGTGCTGAAATTAAGACTCTTTTAGCTCCTGCCTCAATATGTTTTTTTGCACCTTCCAACGAGGTAAATAATCCAGTGGATTCTAGAACATAATCTACCTGAAGATCTTTCCAAGGGAGCTTTTGAGGATCTTTTTCAGCAAAAATGCGTGTTCTTTTCCCCTTAATGACTAGGGCATCCCCTTCCAATTTAAATTCGTCTTTAAACTTGCCATGAACAGTATCGTGCTTTAATAAATAAGCTAGGTTCTCTGACGGTACGATATCATTGATCGCCACTACCTCCATATCCTCTCTCTCACAAATTAGACGAAAAACTAAACGACCAATGCGTCCAAATCCATTAATGGCAATTTTTTGAGTCATAATCATTTTCCTCAGAGTGACATTTTGATTATAACATAATCGAGACTTATCAAGAAAGTAAAGGAAATAATTGACACCTGCAATCCCAAAGATAAATTTCGACCGGTGATGGCATCCGGCGCAATCATGGTTCGAGGTAGCGCGGGTTTATTTTTTTTCACGTAGCTTTATGTATAAAGTGAAAAAGATTAATTAACTGAAATCTCTTCATTCCTAATTGAAATGATATACAATTAAAATTAAAAAAATTGTTTTATTAAAAAAAACCATTGATATTATTTATTTTCTGATCTATTGTTTTCGCTTAAAAATTCATTAAAACATTCAATTAGGGTTAATTATGTCTATCTCTTTAAATGATCCTATACAAACTGCACTTTTGAAAGCTCAAACTTTCCAGTATGGAAATCGAGAGACCAATCGAAATCCAGAAGCAGCCAAAAAGATTTATCAAAAGCTCCTGAAAGATTACAAAAAAGATCCAAACGTTCAAGAAGCCTATATAGAATTTTGTCTTGAATATACAAATCCAGAGAGCCAAACCCTGAATAAATTAGAGAAAATGTGTCTAAATCTTATTATGAATCATGAAACCCCTTCTTCTATTAAAAAAAAACTGAATATCCACACTTATCACATGGATTGCATTCGCAATACGCTGGGTGAAGATTTTTACGAGTCCGGGTTAAACGAAGGATATCTTTTTCTAGAAGCAATTATGCGCGAACAAATCCAACCTCTAGACATTTTAGCTAAAATTCGATTGATATTTGGAACTTGCGAAAAAGAATTCCTAAAGAAATGTAATAATTTTAAAACTGTTGCCCAGTACACTGACCTACCCTCACATTTTACCGCAAGAGCCTTGTATTTGCTGATTCAAACACTCTGCGATGCCCCAGAGAATTCTCTTGAAAACCAAGAACAATTAATGAATAGCTATATTCAATATGCCGAACATCCCGCTGCAGCTCCCAACGATATCCTTGATCTATCTGACCGTATTCTCAGGACAACACACTCCTTACTTATGAAGGAATTAACGACATTTGAAAAATATCGCTTATTATTTTTGAAAAATCTAAACTCTGAAGAGTATCCTCTGAATAAGGAAGACTTCCCTCATTTTTTAAAAAATTTGAAAGTTATTCATCTATCAAGACAAGCCTCCATCATACAGCTAATAAAACATCTTTTAAATTCTCCTCTAGAAAATGCTGAATTAAAAAACCTGCTAAAACCCCATTTAGTTAATTTTTTAATGAATCAACCGGCAGACCTTACCCAGGAAACAATACAAGACGTTCTATTTTTATTAGCAGAGATTGTCGAGGGTCCTATTGAAAATGCCCTTGAACCCCTCTTGCTTTTTGTCACAAAAAATATAGATTTAATCCTTCTTAATCCTTGCGTAAAAGACAACCCAGAACTCCATTCAAAAATCCTTTCGTTTAGCTCCAGGTTACTATTTGAAATTTATCTAGCAAGTGATACAAATCCTCATATACAAAATTATTGTCTAAATGCTTTTAATGAAATGATGAAGGCTTTTCCTGCAAAACGGACAAGAATCGGGTATTATCTAGATTTAATCCATTTTTCCCAATTTCGTACCTTTCAAATGCCCTTAGAAATTATCCTTAGTTACATGTTCAATACAGACGGAAAAAGGCATAATGAAGTAAAAAAACTAATCATTCATACATTAATGATAAGCCATGTCCCCCTCTCTGCATTTTTTCAAAAGGCGTCCACTGAAAATGATAGAGTTACCATCAATAATTACGCCGCTCTATGTTTACAAATTGCAAAAGATTATTTGAGTGTACAGAATGAGGGGTACGCACTGCTTTTTATGCAGGCGATCCCCGCCCTATCCACTGTATGGGAGGAAGCACAACATCATATAACAACCATCCGTCCAAAAAATCACGATTAAAACTGGTCTAAAACCGCATGTTCTAGGTACAACAAAAATTATAAATGCAATCGAAAAAAGGTTTAAACCATGCAAGTGAATTCCTCCGCCACCTCTCAAAATCTTTTAGAAGTAAGCCGTAGATTATCGGAAAATCAGCCAGATGTTGCAGCCGAATGTCTAAAGTGTCTAATCAAAAGTTCTACACAAGAAGCTTCTTCCCTACAGGAGGCCTACAATCTTTTGCTTAGTATCTATAAAAAAAACATACAATTACTAGTGATTGAACCTAAAGATGACCCCTTGAGCCTCTTAAAGTTTTGCAAGTATGTGGTGAATAGACAAGAAGCCCCTCTAGGGCATTTACTGCTTCTCCAAATAGCTAAACTGTGGGATCAATCAATGATGGTAATCCCAGAAAAAAATCAGTTATTAGGACCCACAATTAGTTTGTATCAATTTAGGCTAAGTCTTCGTTTTAATTTTGTTGACCCGTCTGTTCAGAAGAGCAACTTAGATTTTCTTAAAAAAATTCCTCCCACTCTTTTAACCGATAAGCAAAGAGTCTCTGTCAATTTTTATAAGGAACTTTTAATCAGCGATTTTCTTTCAATAGAGTCCTTGTTAAAACAAGCTCCAAATCCACAAAAAAGAGCTTTGCTCCTTTATAAAAAAGCTTTCCTAAGTCTAGAATATGCCAAAAGCTTAGATTCTGTTATAATTAGCCAATCTTACATCAAAATAGCTAAATTAATCTGTGACCAACTTTTATGCGGTATAGAAATTAATGAAATCATCAAATTCAAAATACAAATTTTACTTTTAACGATTTACTATGAGAAAGCAAAAAAACAAGACTTTTCATTCAGCATCGAAGAAATTAAAGGACTTTTTCATCAAATTGTGAGTAGTTCCCTTGCTCATCCTTCTGAATGTACGCGCGCAAATTTTCATTATGCCTATATATTAGTTCATCTAGATTCATTTTTATTACGATCTGAGGGCTTTAATTTAATGAGAGCTCTTTTAAAAGACCTTTCATCCAACCTAAATGAAAATTCCCGTCTTACAGATTACATCAAACAATATGTCAACATATTATTTGCACGCACCTCTCCCGTGGAGTTATATGCGTACGGCATCCCTTTTAAAGAGTCTTTAGAGGCCTATCATAAGAACATTGACCTTGAAATCGCCCAATATCACTTAGCAGAACTGTATTGTTATGGGGACCATGAAGTCCCTGGTAACCCTTCTGCAGCAAAAAAAATTTTTAATCGATTAAAGCGTTCAAAAAACAATAATATTCGCTCATCTGCCGCTTTAAAAGAATTAGAAGTCACCTTTTGTCTAATGCAAAACCATCAAACGATGCTTAAACCTCAAATGCTGAATGATTCTGATGACCTAAGTACTTTGTATAAAATTATAAATATAGCAACGGATGCTAGGAAAAAAAACCAACAAAGTACTTTAAATCAAATATTTGACACTACCAAAGCTCACCTCAACAATCCTTCCATTCGAATTTACGGGCTCCTCACTATGGCCGAATTTGTTGCCAAAGAAACCGTAGAATCAACAAATGAATTCTTGGATAAACTAATTGCAGACATAAAAAATGAGCTGGATCTAACAAATTCAGAAGGACCCCAAGGAAACACCTTAGAACACACACGCATGCGTGCCTATTTTTTGCTCGCCGAATTAAAAAGAAAAAGAAATAGTCAGGACGAGGCCTTAGATTATTATCGGCGCGTTTACCAACATCCACTATGTCTACATCGACATAAACTAATTGCAACTTTTTATATCGCTCAAAGCTTAGCCCCCTCTAATCCAGAAAAATATATTTATTTTTTTCTCTTAAGCCTTAAGAAGGGTATCTTCCCAAAATTGATCGAGAAAGAAATAGAAAATTTTATGAAACGTTTTCCCCTTGAAGACGAACCTTTAATTGAACAGATTATAGAAAGACTCCTAGATAAAGACTCTGATTGCCTAAGATTCGGGTTAAGCCTAGCTTTCTCCTTATACCAACGAAATCATCATAGCCTCTTTGAAAAAAGCCTTTTGAAATACATCACAGTGCCTGAAATGCATATCTATTATCAGATTCTCTTGGACCGTAGAGAAATCAACGCAGCACTCCTCAAAGAAATTTCTCTCCCCAAGCTAATTGAATTAATCATTCAACCATTTATATATGCGGAAGAGAAGTTAAAATGCAGCCTCATTATGAAACAATTAATCCAATTAAATTTTTTAGAAACAACCAAACTCAATGATCTTAAAAATTGTATCATCCCCCTTGATACGAAAAAAAACATTCCCTTATTTGTTGACTTCTTGAAAAAAATATATGAGGCCCACTCAACTTTAACAAGTGAATCGGATGCATTATTAACAAAAAGAATAATGCAAATTTTATTAAAAACAAACAGTTTAAAAAAAATTGCCGAGGAAGATCCTGATCTGATCTCTTTGCCTGGAGAAAATCCAATAATACCTGATCAGATCTCTTTGCCTGAAGAAAATCCTATAATAGTTGAAGAGGATCTCCAGCAAGCTGCCAGCGCTCATCAATCCTTTGACTCCGACCGGGAGACTTCTCCCCACTCCCTCTCCTTCGTCCTTAATTCTTCTGAGGAAGAAACTCTGGATGACTTCGATTGGCAAAACATGTCCACTATCCATACATACTCTCAAGATGACTGCGAGGAACTTGAACCTATGCAATTCTAACAAACGTCTTAGTGCAAACAAAATGATTTCTTAAAACGCTGCGATTGCGTCCAAATCTCGCTTCCTAGCTGATTCTAGCAATGCAGATACGTATTTCCGCGCTGAAGCCAAGCTTTCTATCTTAGCGAGGCACGGAAATTAAAGCAGATGCGTTGCTACAATCAGACTAGAAGCGGCTAACTTTTAGAGAAAACACTAAATAGATGCAAAATAATAGACATAGTGTAGCTGGTTAAAACCCAACTTGCCCCCTAAATGTTTAGTTTCAGGACATAGGTAACAAGTTGGGTTTAAAGTTGCTTTTACGTTAGAACAAATCTTAACTATGATTGTGCAGGTGTAGAAATACTAGATCTTGCTAAAAAAGTGACTCTAAAAAAGCTGTATATGTCCAAATTTGGGTAACAAGATTTAAACTGAGAATTTATGTGGGGATTTAAGGTCTCTTAAGCAATTGTACCGTTTAATAAAGCGGTATGGAATACCTTCCATACCGCATAGACTTAACGGGGCTTTTTGTCCTTTGCCATGGAAAGTTTAGAGGGTTTCACTGCTTTGATTTTTTGCTTTGGCTTCCCTTTGGCCGTCTTAGAGTCCATTAATTTAATCTTCCCGGTTTTTGGCGGAGCTTTGGCCTTTTCCGTTTTTTTAGGACTCTTTATAGGTTTGACCTTACGCATAGAAGAGCCCGAAGTTTTTGACTTGGCAGCCGTTTTCTTTGAAGTCTTGGTCTCTTTTGAAGATTTTGTTTTACCCGATTTTATCTCTTCGTAAGTAAATTCGTCCTCATCGTCCTCATCAAAATCAATCTCCTCATCATCCACCTGATCGTCGGCGTCTAGGATGGAAGCAGCCTTTTTTAGAGAAGGCTTATCATTCTCAGGCTCAAGCCATTTTGTAGAAAGATTTCTAAGAGCTGCTAATTTTAGGTTTATACTCTGAATACTCTGATCGTTATCTAGATCGTGTGCGTGTCTGCGGCTTGCTAAAAGTTGCTCTTCATTGTCAAATTTAGAGGAGAATGTGATCCCCGATGCAGTCAAATCAGGTATAAATAAAAAGGGGCGCATGGCTAAGGGGACGGTTGTGTACACATCCGTAGCCACTTGTGGTTCAAATTCCTGTTTTACAGCCTGTTTAGGTGGTCTTCCTCTTTTGGGCCTTGGATTCAAGGCTTCATTGGAATAATAAGTTTTAGCCTTTGTGATTAAAGCTTTGCGCGCTTGTAAAATGTCTTTACCCACTTTAGATTCAAAAAGTTGTCTCTTCACTTTTTCTAAAAGTATTTTGGGAAAATCTAGGTCTTCTTCAAATACAAAATGGAACTGATTATTACGTAACCACTCAATGATTCTAATACGTGAACGTTCCTGATAAAATTGTTGCCATTTCTCTAATTCAGAATGATGGTCGTAGATAAATTCAAGAAAATTTTCACGAGCCTCTTTGGATTGAATAATCTCTAGTAACTTTTCTTTCGTGTCAATGTCATAAACCTTTTCGTTGACAAACCCTTCCATAATTTTTTTTGTCTCATAGAAGGTTAGCTTAGGAATCAAGAAATAACGGTCGCTATTTTTGCGCAGCTCTTGCTCCAAGGCTTCAATTTCTTCTTGAGGTTTGTCTAGATCAATGTAAACAATAAATCCTTCCTGGCGGTCTAAATAAAAATCGCGCTCATCATCAGATTTAGTAAAAGCTTCGATAAGTCTGTGGCAACGTAAGATAAGAGGGTTTTGAGCTTCTTTCATCAACTTAGTCCTCATGAGAGATCCTTAAAAAATGTGTGTAGATACAAAAAGATCGCATATTCATGCGATCTTTCTTTACTGAGAATTGTATTTTTACTTAACAGAGCTATTAACTGTCAAGATATTCAATCACGCAAACTTGAGCGTTGTCACCAATTCTTCTTTGACCTTTGACAATACGTGTATACCCACCTGCGCGGTTAGCAAAACGTGGGCCTAGCACATCAAATAATTTTTCAATGACTTGACGATCTGTATTGTATGCGCTTTTATCGCCTTTGCGGGCAGCGCGAGCCTCTTTATCAGTTAGCGAATTGAAACGCACCATCATTTCACTGATCGCACGACGTCTGGTCGCTAATGTATTTTTTTTAGCTAATGTAATCATTTGATCAGCAAAACTACGGAGTTCTTTAGCTTTCTCGACCGTAGTTGTAATACGTTCATTTTCGATCAATGATTTTAACATGTTTGCAAACATACATCTTCTGTGCGAACTTGTACGACTTAGTTTGCGATTCTTATTTTTGTGTCTCATATCTTACTACCTAGGTGCTTCTTCTACTTTTGATAAATCTCTTTTACCTTTCTTCTCTTCATTATGCTGCTTAACTTTCTCTTTCAAATTATCATGGGTAATACCATAACGTGAAAGATCCATTCCAAGAGATAATCCCATATCATGCAACTTCGCTTTGATTTCATTTAGAGATTTTTTACCAAAATTTCTAAATTCAAGCATTCTTTTCTCTGGAATCGACACTAATTCAGCAATTGTATCAATATTAGCGCCACTTAAGCAGTTTGTTGATCTAACAGATAACTCAATCTCATCAATACGGAGACAAAGTTTTTCCATCATTTCATCATCATCACCATCACCTAATCCAAGACCTTCGTCAAAAATGAGGGAGTGTGATTTCACTTTTGTAAATACATCGAAATGCTTAACTCCAATCTGTGAGGCAAATGAAACTGCTTCAACTGGCGTTACGCGTCCGTCTGTTGTGACTTCGAAAATTAGACGATCGAAATCTGTATCCTGGCCCACACGTGTATTTTCCACGTAGTAATTGACTAAGCGTACAGGAGAAAAAGCTGCATCTAAAAGGATTTCATCAGCAGTTTTATCAAAAATTACATGACGCTCAGAAGGTACATACCCACGGCCGATGGCTACGCGCAGATCAATCTGGCGCTTCATAGGCTTAGTCACTGTGAACAATTGGAGTTCAGGGTTGACGACTTCAAAAGTCCCATCCTCTACTACATCTCCCAGAGTCACTTTATATTGGCCTTTATTATTGTCTAAATCGTCTTGTGTAATATCCAGTATATTTGTAAGGATACGAGTCTCTCTGGAATTAGGTACTTCATCTGTAGGCAATTTTCTCAATAACGCACCTTTAAAGTTAAGGACGATATTGGTCATGTCTTCGATGACACCTTCAATGGCCATATATTCGTGAGGAACACCTTCGATTCGCAGAGCAATAATAGCTGGTGCCTCTAAGGAAGATAGCATCATACGACGCATTGAATTTCCAATAGTATGACCGAATCCTCTCTCGAAAGGTTCCGCAATAATTCGAGCCACGTTGGAATTTTCTTTATCCTCTTCGACTAAAATTTTTTGAGGCATTTCGAATTTGCCGTATTTGACTGACATTAAGCGACTCCTAAATAATTAAAAATTCTGAGTGTTTATTACACACGTCTTCGTTTACGAGGACGGCACCCGTTATGTGGAACTGGTGTTGTATCGCGAATGGCAGTGATCATTAGACCAGTGCTCTGTAAACCGCGAACCGCAGATTCACGTCCGGCACCTGGACCTTTCAGATTAACTTCTACCTCTTTCATACCCATAGCCATTGCTGCTTTACCAGCATCTTGGGCCGCTACCGTCGCTGCAAATGCGGAGGACTTTCTAGAACCGGAAAAATTCACTTTTCCAGCGGAGGACCAGGAAATTACGCGTCCGGAAGGATCTGTAATCGCAATAATGGTGTTATTGAATGTTGCCTTCACGAAAGCAATTCCTGATGGAACGTTTTGATGGCTCCTCTTTTTTGCTTTAACAGGCTTTTTTGTTGATGTTGCTGGCTGCTTAGACAAAGTAAAGAACTCCTCTTAAAAATTATTTTTTCTTATTAGCGATTGTTTTACGTTTACCTTTACGCGTACGGGAATTTGTTCTCGTGCGTTGTCCACGAACAGGTAATCCGGAACGATGTCTAGTTCCACGATAAGCATGGATAGAAATCAATCGCTTAATATTATTTTGTATTTGTCTACGTAAATCACCTTCAACCATGTACTCAGACTGTAGCATATTGTTGAGGCGTGCGATGTCATCTTGGGTTAACTTGTGTGCGCGCATATTGCGATCAAATCCAAGTTTCTCAATTATTTCATTCGATAAGCTACGACCAACTCCGTAGATGTAGGTCAAAGCAACTTCTAATCTCTTATTATCCGGTATATCTATACCGATAACTCTAGGCATTGAATCTCTCCTAAAATTGCAAAATGGAATTCAAAACTTTAACATATTTAAGCTTTATAAGCAAAAGCTTTCTTCATTCCCATAAATTCACGCTCTCATGTAAGCTACAAACATATTCACCATTGCAACTCTCGCTTGCACTTGAGCTTGATATAAGGGCTTAATTTAAATTTAATCTCTGCCGCGTACACGCCCTTTCTTCATAAAGCCATCATATCTCTTCATCAGTAAATGAGATTCAATTTGCTTCATGGTATCGAGTACAACTCCTACTAAAATCAGTAAGGCTGTTCCTCCAAAGAAATAGCTAATGGTCTGCGGAACTCCTAATAATCTACCAACAATCGTCGGCAATATAGCTATAAGAGCAAGAAATACAGCGCCTATTAACGTGATTCTATTCATCGTCGACTCAAGGTAATCTTGAGTAGGCTTTCCTTGTCGAATACCTGGTATAAAAGCTCCATTCTTCTTCATATCAGATGCAATCTGATCTGGTCTAAACTGAGTTGCAGTCCAAAAGTACGTGAAGAATATAATTAACGCTACAAACAGCACTATGTACAGTGTACTTCCTGGGGAGAGCCACTGAGCAACTTCACTTAACCAATTTCCTGTACCTGCAAAAGTAGCTACAATCGCGGGAAACATGAGTAACGATGAAGCAAAGATGACTGGGATAACACCCGCATAGTTCACTTTCAGAGGTATGTATGAAGTACCGCCCTGTACTTCTTTTCTCCCTACAACACGTCTAGCGTATTGCAGAGGGATACGTCTATGTCCTTGAATAACCAGTATGGTAGCCAAGGTAATGACGACAAATATTCCAATCAACACAAGAACTGTCGTAAAATTCATTGCTCCAGGCTCTTGCGAGTCCAGGTTGAGCTGTTGTATAATTAAACCGATAGCTGTGGGTAACTGAGACACAATCCCAACGGTAATAATTAAACTCATCCCATTACCAATGCCTTTGTCTGTAATTTGCTCACCAATCCACATCAGGAATACAGTACCTGTCGTCATAGTAAATATGAAAATCATGTAGAACAGGATAGGCATGCCGAACATTTGTACATCCAGGAGTTCACCTGTTACAATGCCCGGGCGACTGTAATTCATTTGGATGGCATACTTGGCAAACATCGCAGATTGCAAAATAGACAAGAGTACAGTTAAGACCCTTGTATATTTATTAATCTTACGTCGACCCTGGTCAGCATTTTCTTTGATTTCTCTTTGCAGTGAAGGCCAGAGAGCCACGACCAATTGCATGATGATTGATGCAGATATGTAAGGGACAACTCCCAATGCAATAACTGTCATTTGGGAGAATGCACCTCCTGAAAATATATCTACGAGCTGGAAAAGGTTTTGACCCCCTCCAGTTGCATGCCTGAAAAAACTTACCGCGATTTCACCATTAATCCCGGGTACAGGAATAAAGCCCCCTATGCGGAACACAGCCAACATAAGGATTGTGAAAACTATTTTCGCTCTCAATTCTGGAATTTGGAAAACTTTCTGCAACTCTCTCAGCATTTTCCTACCTATGGTTGGTGATCGGTATCAATTTCTAAACAATTTCAAATACAATTTTCGCTTTCTCTAGCTTATCTTGAGCTGATGCTGAAAAGGCAGCGGCTTCAATTTTGACTTTTTTGGAGAGCTCTCCATTTCCAAGAATCTTGATTCCATGTGTTCTTCCTCGGAGAAAACCTTTATCAATTAATGTTTCCGCATTAACTGTTTCTCCATCTTCGAACATTTCATCAATTTGTCCTAAATTGACAGCATCGAATTCTTTCTTGAAACGCGCGTTGCTAAATCCTCGGATAGGTAATTTCATGAATAGGCGGAATTGACCCCCTTCATATCCATATCTTCTTGTATAGCCAGATCTAGAACCTGCACCTTTTTCACCACGCCCGCAAGTCTTACCTACACCAGAACCGATCCCGCGACCCACTCTCTTACGTTTTTTTCTTTCTCTAGATATGTCTTTAAGCTTATTGAGTGATGTCATGCCTGACCTCTCATTTGTTTAATTTGTTCTAGCTTTTTCAATTGTGCTAAGGCTCTGAATGTTGCACGTACTTGATTGATTGGGTTTTTAGATCCAAGGCTTTTAGCCATTACATCTTTGAAACCTGCAAGTTCAAGAACTGCACGAATTTTAGATCCAGCAATAACTCCAGCACCCTCAGGAGCTGGTTTAAGAAGAACCTCAGCCCCGTCCCACTGAACAACTACTTCATGAGGAACAGATGTACCTTCCATCGCAAAACTTACCATATTTTTACGTGCAGCTTCTCCACCTTTGCGGATTGCATCAGTCAATTCATTTGCCTTCGCAAAACCATAACCGACGCGACCCTTACCATCGCCTACAAGAATTAGAGCTGAAAAGCTGAACTTACGTCCACCTTTAACAACCTTGGAGCAGCGGTTAATGTAAAGAACTTTTTCGTTAATATCGGAATTTGCTCTTTCTTTTTTCGGATTTTCACTATTTTTTGCCATTTGGGGTTTTCCTAAATTTATTCCAAATAGTTTTAGAATTGAAGACCAGCATTTCTCGCTGCATCAGCAAGAGCGGCTAAAATTCCGTGATACTTAAATGGTCCTCTATCGAAGACGATTTCTTTTATATTATTTTGTTGTGCAATAAGCGCAATCTTCTCGCCTAGTTTAGCAGCAGATGCTTTATTCTTTCTAGCGAATTCAGTATTTTTAAATTCTTTTGAGAATGTTGCAACGCTCCCTATTGTGTGATGAGTGTCATCATCAATAAGTTGAACCTGAATGTGCTTATTGGTCTTCACTACGCATAAGCGTGGCTTTCCGGCAGTCCCGTGAAAATGTTTACGCACTCTTTGAGCACGCTTTAGACGCATTTTATGTCTTTTTTTGGTAGTATTGATCATATATTCCTCAATGGGCCCTTTTACCTACGATTATTTTTTCGCTGAAGCTGACTTACCAGCTTTTTTACGGACATACTCCCCTTCGTAACGAATACCTTTGCCTTGATAGGGCTCTGGTGGTCTTGTAGAACGAACCTGAGCAGCAAACTGTCCGATTTGCTGAGGATCTGAACCTGTAATGATAATCGTTGTGTTTTTTTCTACAGTTACGCTCAAACCTTGAGGGATTGGTAATTTCGTTGGATGAGAGTATCCCACTTGTAAATCAAGTAACTGGCCTTGTACAGCTGCTCTATAACCAACTCCAATCATTTCAAGCTTTTTGCTAAACCCCTGGGAAGAACCCACAACCATGTTATTAATAAGGGAGCGGTAGAGCCCATGGAAATTATTCATATCTTCATGACCTTTGGCCAAATTAATCTGAAGATGATCGTTTTCAATTACAACTTCTATACCAGGAACAATTTCGCGAGTGAGCGTTCCCTTTGGACCTTTAACGGTCAAGGTAGAACCGTTGAGCTTAACTTCTACACCTTTCGCTAATGGGATTGGTGCTTTTCCTTTACGTGACATTGACAAAACTCCTTCTATCGAGCAAACTATACCTTAAATATTATTTACCATACGAGGCAAAGTAATTCACCGCCAATATGGCGTTTGCGGGCTTCGTTACCTGCCATAATACCCTGCGATGTTGACAATATAGATAAACCTAATCCACCGTAAAAGTGTGGGATATCTTCATGACCAACATATTTGCGCAAGCCAGGCTTTGACACCCTTTTTAATCCTTGGATTACAGGCTGACGACCTTCAACGTATTTAAGGAAGAGTCTGATTGTTCCGCGGTGGTTTTGGTCTTTGTTAACCAAATAATTTTCAATAAAACCGTTTAATTTCAGAATCTCTGCAATATTCTCTTTAAGTTTGCTCCAGCTTACATCAACATAGCGATGTTCTGCTTTTGCACCATTTCGAATCCTTGTGAGGAAATCGGCTACTGGATCGCTTGGTACTGCCATGATTTCTTCTCCTATTCTTAAGCTATTACCGAGACCGGCATGTTTTTAAAAGGTAGTCCAAGCAGACGTAAAAGTTCAACACACTCATCATCTGTTTCGGCGCTAGTAACGAAGGTAATATGCATACCTTGTGCACGTTTAACTTCGTCGAGGTTAATTTCAGGGAAAACCTGCTGATCGTCTAATCCTAGGGTATAATTTCCCTGACCATCGCACTTTGTTGGAAATCCTCTAAAGTCACGAATACGTGGACTAACGATATTAAATAAACGGTCAATGAAATCATACATTCTTTGACCACGCAATGTCACCTTAATACCAATCGGTTGACCTTCACGTAGTTTGAAGTTTGAGATCGCCTTTTTCGCTCTTGTAATTACGGGCTTTTGGCCAGACAATGCTGTCAGTTCATTGACACACGCTTGAATGGCATTTTTATCTTTCGAAGGTTCAGCGATACCCATGTTGATCACAACTTTTTTTAAAGCTGGTATCTTCATTGGGTTGTTATACCCAAACTTTTCATGTAGCGCAGGTTTTACCTTTTCTAGATAATTTTTCTTTAACCTAGACATTGTAACTTTCAACTCTTTTTAGATTTTGTTTGTTTAACAGCACGATGAACAACATGTTTGTCATCTTGTTTATAAACCAATTCTTTATGGCCATTTTCGCTACGTTGCGCTTTTAACTTAACGGGTTTGTTCTCAGCGTTAAGTACTTTTAAATTAGAAACGTGAATTCCCTTTTCCAGTTCAACGATGCCGCCATGAGGATTAGTTTGGCTCTTCTTAACGTGTTTTTTACGTACATTAAGACCCTGAACAACGATCTTATCGCCGAGACGAGAAATAACTTCGCCAGTTTGGCCTTTGTAGTTCCCCGCAATGGCAATGACTTTGTCGCCTTTGCGAATCGTTTTATGAGTTTTAACTTTAGTCATTTTCTAGCCTCAATTTTTATATCACTTCTGGAGCCAGAGACGCGATTTTAAGATAATCTCTTTCGCGAACTTCACGGGCTACAGGTCCAAAAATACGTGTACCACGAGGGTTACTTTTATCGTCGATCAATACGCAAGAATTTCTCTTGAATCTTAAAATCGTACCATCTTTTCTTTTAATAGGTGCGGTTGTTCTAACAATAACTGCTTTTACAACATCACCTTTTTTCACTCCACCTTCCGGATCAGCTTCTTGCACAGAGCATACGATAATGTCACCCACATGGGCGTATCTACGCTTAGAACCACCAAGTACTTTAAAGCACTTTACACGCTTGGCACCTGAGTTGTCGGCTACATAGAGCTCCGTTTCTTGTTGAATCATACGTTGCTAACTCCAAATATTATCATTTGTTAGGCGACAACACGCCATCTCTTTAATTTTGATATTGGTCTTGTCTCAACAACAGTTACTTCATCGCCAATTTGCAATGGTCTAACATCATTGTGAGCATAAACTTTTTTATTTCGTGTAATTACCTTACCGTACCTAGGATCACGCATTCTCCTTTCGATTTTGACAACAACTGTCTTATCCATTTTATTGGAGATTACGATACCTTTTTTTTCTTTACGGCTTCCTCTTTCTTCCATGTCTTAACCTCAAACTTGAGTAATTTATTTTGCTAACTGCTTCTTCTCATTAATGACAGTCAGCAAGAGGGCTATTTCGCGCTTCTTATGACGCACTAAATGCGGCTTTTCAACCTTCTTAGTTTGCTTCATTTCGTTGATAAGGTTGAAGAGCTCCTTGCGGGCATCCCGGCAATTGGCTTCCAATTCTTCTAACGATTGGTCTCTAAAATCTTGAGCTTTCTTCATAATTAGCACCTTATACTTGTTCTACACGTTCAACGAATCGTGTCTTAAGCCCAATTTTAGCTGCAGCACGTCGCAAAGCGTTTTGAGCTTCTTCTTTTGTTACATTTCCTACTTCAAAAAGAATTCGACCAGGTCTCACAACAGCTACCCAATGATCGAGCCCCCCTTTACCTTTACCCATACGTACTTCCTGAGGTTTTTTAGTCACAGGCTTATCAGGGAATATCCTGATCCAAACTTTACCTTTACGTTGGAAATAACGGTTAATTGCCACGCGGCAAGCTTCAATTTGTTGATTAGTAATCCAACCACGTTCAAGTACTTGGATGCCAAATTCACCAAAATGTACGAAGTTAGCTCCCTTGCTTAAACCAGCGCAGGAACCTTTCATCATCTTACGATGCTTAGTTTTTTTCGGCATTAAAGGCATATTACTGGCCCTCCTTCACTTGACTATCTTCACCGCGATAAATCCAAACTTTTACACCAATGCTTCCATATGTTGTTTCAGCACGGCCCATAGCATAATCAATATCAGCACGAAGAGTATGAAGGGGTGTACTGCCTTCTTTATACCATTCTGTACGGGCAATCTCAGCACCACCGATACGGCCTGAACATTGTACTTTAATACCTAGAGCGCCTGCTTCAATACTAGACTGCATGGCTTTTTTCATTGCTCTACGGAATGGTATGCGTCTTTCTAACTGCTTCGCAATTCCATCCGCTACGATTTTTGCGTCGAGATCTGGTCTCTTAATTTCTTCAACTTCTATCCAAACTTCTTTGCCTGTTAGCTTAAAGAGCTCATTGCGTAATACATCAATTTCTGAGCCTTTCTTACCAATTACCATACCAGGTCTTGCTGTGCATATAGTCACCTCAATTTTTTCGCTCATACGGCGAATTTTAATTTGCGAGGTTCCTTGGCATTGAGGTTTTTTCATTAAATACTCGCGGATCTTTTGATCTTCAACGAGTAAGTTTCCGAATTCTTGCTTATTCGCGTACCATTTTGAACGCCATTTTTTATTGCGAATGAGGCGGAATCCAATTGGATTAGTTTTTTGTCCCATTCAATTACTCCTTTCCCGAACTGACTACAACAGTGAAGTGACTGGTTCTTTTTAAAATTGGATGACGTCCGCCCTTATTTTTTGGCTTCGCTCTTTTTAATCTTGGACCTTCATCAACACGTACTTCTAAGACCTTAAGATCTTCACGACGTACGTCGAGTTGCGTTTCTGCGTTGGCTACAGCGCTATCTAGAGTTTTTTTCAAAAGACGTCCACCCTTCAAATTACTATATGTTAGTTGAAGCGTAGCCTGAGGTACAGGTAGTCCACGTATTAACCCTGCGGCGAGTCTCGCTTTGCGCGGACTTATTCTTATGTATTTTGTTACTGCTTTTGCACTACTCATTTTGCTTGTGCCTCTGCTTTCTTAATTGGGTGACCTTTGAAAACACGTGTAGGTGAAAACTCTCCTAAACGATGTCCAACCATATTTTCAGAGACGAATACTGAAATGAACTTCTTGCCGTTATATACCTCAAACGTATGTCCGATCATTTCTGGGATGATCATGGATCGTCTCGACCATGTTTTAATTGGCGTTTTTAAACTTTTATTATTCATATCTTCTACTTTCTTGAGAAGATGATGATCAACAAAAGGTCCTTTCTTCAGTGATCTTGCCATACTTATTTTTTCCTTCGATCTTTAACAATAAACTTGTTCGATTTTTTCTGGGATCTCGTTCGAAGTCCTCTTGTATACAGGGCCCATGGTGTTTGTGGGATGTTACCTTTATGCTTACCCTCACCGCCCCCGTGTGGGTGGTCAACAGGGTTCATTGCAGTACCGCGAACTGTCGGGCGGATACCTTTCCATCTCATACGGCCAGCTTTACCTTCGACACGTAAATTATGTTCTGAATTAGAAACCATACCAAATGTTGCGCGGCAATTTTCACTGACCATGCGCACTTCTCCAGAAGGCATTCTAATCGTTGCGTAACCACCGCTACGAGCCATCAACTGAGCTGATAAACCAGCAGAACGAACTAACTTCGCTCCTCTTCCAGGGACCATCTCAATCGCATGAACTGTGGAGCCTAATGGCATATATTTTAATTTCATGCAGCATCCAGTATTAAATGGAGGCTGATCACTTGTTTGTACAACATCACCATCTTTTAAACCTTGAGGCGCTAAGATATATCTTTTTTCACCATCAGCATAATTGAGGAGTGCAATGTACGCAGATCTATTTGGATCATATTCAATGGATGCTACGCGAGCAGGAATATTTTCCTTATCTCTTTTAAAATCAATAATTCTAAAATGACGCTTGTGCCCTCCACCTTTGTGGCGGCAAGTGATGTGTCCGTTATTATTACGGCCGTTAGTACGCTTCTTAGGAAGCATTAACGACTTAGTGGGCTTCACTTTTGCACGTGAACCTTCCTTAGCACGAGTTAGCGTTTCATTGATCGGTAGGATTAATTGACGCGTACCAGGAGTAATTGGACGGTATTTTCTTAACATTTGCTCTCTACGCCTCTTATTTATACGTTATCAAGACTGTCGCCTTTTTCCAGGGTCACCACAGCTTTTTTAAAACCTGGTTTCATACCTGGACGACCGCGCACACGTCTTGCTTTAGGCTTAACGTTAATTGTATTAACGGCTACGACTTTAATGCTCTTGTCGCTGTAAATTTCTTCTACAGCTTTTGCAATGTCAGTTTTATTCGCCTTGCGATCAACTACGAAAACATACTTAGGAGATTCGCAACGCGCAAGCGATGGATTGCTTTTGGCATTTTTTAGCTCTTGCAATACCAAGGATTTCTCTGTTACGAGCTGATATTTCACCACTTGGTAAGGATCTTTTTTTGACATTACTCTATTCCTTTCATCTATAACTTGGTGTTATTCCTTTTAATCAGCAGAGCCATTCAACGAGTTCATTTAAAGCTGACTCTGTCACAATGATATCTTTCGCTATCAGAACATCGTAGCCGCTGATGTTAGTTGCTAATGTAAATGTAACTTTGGGTATATTGCGTACACTCTTGATAAAGTTGTCATGCTTATCATTACGTACAGTTACACGCTTTGTGTCTTCTTCTGTTTTTACTTCAGCATAATGGGATTCGCCCAGAAACATCACTCTTGTGCCTGATAATCCTACTGCTTCTAAAAAGTCAGCTACAGATCTTGTTTTTGGCTCGTTTAGATGAGGTTCACTAATCACATGTAAACGGTTTTCAGCGATTTTCTCAGCTAAGAGACATCTGATAGCAGCTTTTCTCTCTTTTTTATTGATACGGACATGCTGATCAAATTTAGGTCTTGGACCAAATACACGACCACCACCTTTATATTGAGGGGCTGACAACATCCCCTGACGAGCACGGCCACCACCTTTTTGAGGGTGTGGTTTTTTCGTTGAGTGGTTGACTTCCGAACGTGTCTTCGTATTTGCTGACCACTGACGAGCATTAGCCCTGAGCGCGACGATGTAGTCTTTAATCATTTGTCCGTGCGCTTCAGCGTTGACTAATCTTTCGTCAACTGTTACTTGGCCAGTTTCCTGACCTTTTAAATTGTATTTTTTCAGTGTAGCCACAGGTTAAACTCCAAGAAATTTTTACTAACGAGCTTTTTTAGAGCTTGATTTTTTCACAGACGGGGTAATATAAACTAAGCCATGTGTTGGCCCTGGTACAGCACCCTTAACAATAATAACTTGTTCTGTCGGTTTCACCATTACAACTTCTAGATTTTGTACGGTGACTGTCTCTAGACCCATGTGACTTGCACGTGGGCTATTAGGCAGTGAACGACCAGGAGTCGAACGCATACCTGTGGATCCAGCATGACGATGGAAACCAGAACCGTGAGAAGCTGGGCCGCCAGAAAAATTATACTTCTTCATCACGCCTTGATAACCCTTACCTTTTGACACAGCTACAGCATCAACAAATTTGACTTCAGAGTAGAGATCAACTCCCAACTCTTGTCCAACTTGGTACTGGCTTACATCTTCAACTTTTGCCTCGCATAGATATCTACGTGGTTCTACAGAAGCTTTATTGAAATGACCACGCAAAGGCTTAGTCACACGATTTGCTATTGTTCTTTGATCCTTCACTTCGATTTTCTCAAAACCGATTTGTACGGCATCATAACCATCAGTATCTTTCTTTTTGATTTGAACAACGACGTTCGGCTGCAATTCTATAACAGTTCCGACTATGTTATTTCCTTTCTCATCAAAAAGCTGTATCATTCCACGCTTTTTGCCCATCAGTTTAGGCGCCATAATGAAAATCCTTAACTCAATGTTTTGATTGCTTTTGCCAATCTTTTTTTATTTTCTATATCAATCTAAGAAATGAATATCTTGTTAACAAGTGCAAAGTTACATGCGAAGCACGTTCTTAGCAGAGTTTTCAAGATGAAAACATTTTTAGCAATTTATCAAAATGCATCAATAAATTTGCTTAAATGAAGAGATTAGCAAACCAGTGTATTTTTCTCAATATAAATCTGAAAAAAATTACTTCTCATTTACCTTTTTACTTCTTGACCTATATACAGGTGATTTTTTGTGACTAGAAATGTATACAAACTCCCCATCTTTTAACCATTTTTTTCGTTTTGTTTCCTTCCCACACCCAACTTCAGATTTATTGAAAAGCCGCATCAGGTCACCTAACGTGGTTTTTTTTGGCACAACAAGCATTCCTGAATAATCTTGAGCTCCTATCACCCATACCGTTATATAATCTATACCAGGCACCTTAATAGACAAGCCATCTCGCACTTTCTTTTCTACGTTTAAGGCTTCTATATTAGCATATGAAGAGGGTTTTGCTAAATTTAAAGCCTCTTTTATTGTAGCCCCTTTCTTGACTTTATAAAGACCTGGGAAATCTACAGCACCGTGTATGTAGACATTCACATAATTGACAAATTCATTAGGTGTCCCTTGATTTAGGCAGTAATAGTATTTTTCTTTGTGGGTGGTGTAAGTTAAAACAGTCAATAGTAATAGGAAAGAGCCGACCACAATCCACTCATAGCGATTTAAAACTTCCACTTGGTTCATTTTTTAGCTCTCGGCAATTGATTACACTTAAATTTTGCAGCATGACATGTCTGAAGCCTCATTGGTCAATGGTATTTGTTTGAAGCCACCCACCAATAATGCAACAACCCCTTCTAATTGAGTAACCAACCTAGCAGATTAAAACTAAAACTTAATATTTTCAAGCTCTTTAGTCTTGCAATCAGTGGTGTAAGCGACAGCCCCTCGGACATACTTGTGCTTCCAAGAAATTGCAGCATTCTAGCCGGGAGAAATCGGTAGAGAAAGCAAGCGTTGCTAACTATATTCTATAGTTTTAATCTGTACAACTGACGGCTTGTTATACACGCCACCCTTATTGCTAGGCTAGACTGCGCTGATAACTTTTGAAGCGAGGGGTTAAAGACGTTGTATGAAGCTCTGGACGTAATGAATGCTTTTCTTGCCAGAAAAACTTAAAGATTCCAAAAGAATAGGTGAAAATATTCAGTAAAAAGTAACTTGCCAAGACGGGAACAGAACCAATGCCAGTAAAGAATAAAAAGACTGCTGCCACAGCAACCATAATCTTTGCCGCACGATAAACTAAGCTAAATGTCTTTTGAATTTTTGCTTGTTTAACTAATTTTAGTTCGTTCTTTTTCTCTTGAGCCTTCTCGTGGAACAGATTCTTCGTCTGCACAATTAAATCCATCTGATTTTCCTCAAGTGCTTTTAGAACTAATTCCCACTTTTCTACTTTTATCTTCAACGGCTCTATCATAGTTTGAGCATCTTTTGACATCTCAAGCTTTTTTAATTGATTTGATGCGGCTTGAATTTTTGCAAGATAATGCCCTTGCAGGTCTTTAGAGGCACTATGATTCTGACTAGTGCGGATTAAAACACTTCTAGCCTTTATACCATCATCTTCCGTGGCGATTTTTAGATCCCGTCCTACGTCCACGTTCCCCTTATAAGTTTCTTGAATCGTAGGATCTGGATTAATACTTTGGGGCGTTTCAGCAAATACAGTCGTCTCGTTAGAAACTGATTTAGCATGAGTGGTTAGCTGGGTGGATTCGATAGAGGTATGCAATGGATGTGTAAGGGTGGAAGATCGAGGCTTATTAGATGTGTTTCTTTCCTCTGTATCCTTAATAACCTCCAACTCAAGCGATGGATCTTGCTGACAGGTTGAATCTTCTAAAGTAGATCTTCCCAGTAATGAACTAATTAAATCGGGCACATCTTGACCGGGTAACACGCTTGGCATCTCACTGACTAATTGTTGCATCTCATCCACATGAGTCATCGCCGTTAAATGATTAGAATCCATTTCTGATGATCCTGGTAGTCCAAGTCGATCTAGAATGTCTTCAATCAAACTGCCGGTCAAATCCGATGATCTGGAGGAGCTCATAGGGGTCTGGAAAGTGACGCTATTATGCTCTGTTGTCAGTGGCTTGCTTTGCGTTAAAATCTCTGACGAGTTCTGATCTAATTTTGAACTGCCATGTAAATACTTTAAAGAGTGTTCATCGCTCAGTTTTTTTGACTGATTTAGGCTAGAGAAGACACCTGTTAAATCATTAAATTTAATATCTGGGATCGCCTGGACAACCACGGGAGAGGGAGGATGTATTGTCTGGTTGGCTTTCTCTTTTGGTAGAAGAGGAGTGGAAGTTTCTAAAGTCTCTGTAATCGCACGCACAACCACAGGAGGCTGAGGATTTGTGGGCTGATTTAATTGTTCATTTGACGCAGTAGGGTCAAGCTTTTCTAAACTCTCAGGTTTGTCTCCAGATTGCTTTGTTCCGTCCCCATCTTTTGGATCTACTTGTGAGGGTATATCCCCTTGAGTTTGTGCCTTAATGGCTTTTATGATTTGCTCTAGCTGTTGAGTTCTTTGATCCCATTTCACCAAACTTTTAAGCGTTTTATCTTTCTTTTGATTCAATGCTAAAAAATCTAGGATGTCCTCTACTGCCCCTAATACACTGGTGGTAAATTGAAGGACGTGGATAGCCACCCCTAATGGAACTTTAGTAATCAAACCAATGATGGGAATTTTTCCTACACTTGCTGCTATCTCTCCAAGCTTTAAAAGCCCCAAAAACCCAAAATATTTTACCACTTTAAGTATACTGAGAATATAGCTAACGACTTTGTGCGCGACATGCAAACCTGAAGAACCTTTAGTTAAATTAAAGAGCCCGCGAGTTTTTTCAGGGAGTTTCAGGGTACCTGTTATATCTTTAATTGACTTAAGAGGCATGCTCATAAGGTTAAGCGCGGGAAAGGCTTCATCGCCAAAAACAACGTGTGATAATTTAATGATTTTCAGGGTAACGTTACTTAATTTGCTGACTGAGGCGATTTTGGAAAAAGCATTACTCAGGTAGAGTATCCCCTTTTGAATAATTTTTTTTGGATTTGTATTCTCTATGCGGCTTGTGGGCGGTGGGACTTTATTTAAATGATCGTCATAACCATTAATTAAAGAAGGCATTACAAAACTCTTATAATAAAAAAATTAGATATATTATATCAAAACTTAAGCGACATGTAAAGATTTTAACTACACTTAAACGCATGAGTAAATTCTAATACGGTTTTTAGGCTAAGTTTTCATCATGGCAAGGACGGAAAAGCTGTTGTGTCAAGCTCACTCACTAGTGGATAAATGGTAAATATCTATGCAATCACGGGTTTAACAATCGGGGAACTTAGCTACAAGGGCCCATGCAAAAAAAAAAGAGCTAATGGGTAAAAATACCATTAGCTCTTGTCGAATTAACTCTTACAAGATTTAAGCTGCAGGAGCTGCCTTATTCAAGCTATAAGCAGCCATTACTGAATTTCTTTTATTGACGAAATCTTTCATGTTTTCTTCTTTTTGTTTCTGCCTAAAGCCATAATACAGACGGCACATGCCTATAGAAGAGGTGACTAGCCAAGCAGAACCTAATACCAGTGCAAATACAGGTCCAGATAAAGCTAATGCAAATAATGCAGTTAATCCCATAACTACAGCGGCAATTTTTGCTACATTAAAGGCAATACCCAGCCAATTAGAGACTAATGCAGATTTTTGCTTTTTCACTTCATCCATCTTAGCAACCACTTTGTTCTTACAATGGGTTTCATGAACACCAAGTCTTCCTTGTTCATTATAACGAGCCACTGTGACCGCCCACTTCGTGTTTGCGTCTTTGTTTTCAACTTTCACACTCTTGTCTAGAGTTGCTAACGCCGTCTTTATCGCTACATACTGTGTCTTTAAATCATCATTACGCTGCTGTGTGAGGGTTCCTGCTGAAATGTCCTTTATCAAGTTTTCTTTCACGTCCCATTTTCTAGCCTTCAAGGCAGCTAATTTCTTACTAGCCTGAGCTTCCTTTATACCCACGCCATGATCAGCAATGCCAAAGGAGGCGCTAATCACAGTCAGTGTATCTTTAACAAGTTTTAAAGGAGAGTATTCTCCAATCACCTTAAAGACCGGGATAGTATTCAAATAAGCCGACACCTGCGCAAGCTTTAGGATACCGATATCTAACAAGAATTTGAAAACACCGACAACTTTAGAGGCTGCACCAAAAAACTTGCCAATTTTTTTCCACTTGGAGACATCTTTATGGAATAAAAGCGTCTTCTTTTTACCCTCAGGATGGTCAATCGATTTATCTTTCTTATCGGCAAACGGCACAAACAAATCTTTCACGGCAGTCACAAACTCAGCCACTTCCAAGGTGCTGTCAACAATGGCGAACTGTTTGCTTAGATTATTAAAACCTTCTGTTTCAGCAGAAAAAGCGTATTTGAAGAATGGAATGAATGACTTACCAAATTTGCAGATGGACTGCACATTTTCAGAGGTACTGACAGAATGCGCTAAAAAGGCTGCAGAATGTTTAAAGGCGGCATGTAAATGTTTAAATGCCTCCACGACAACACATTTAATCGCGGTAAAGAAAAGGCTTAGCTTAGTCTTTAAAGGAATACTGACAGCATGACGATCATTAAATTTTAGTCTATTGTCTGAAAATCTATCTTCCGGATAGGGCATAAAGGCTTGACGAACTGTACCTGCTGCTGAACTCATATAACCTACTTTTTATTTTAAAGTTATTTTTACAATCTAAATTATTTATGCCGCTGGGGCTGCTACATTAACTCTAGCTAAAGATGCTTGTCTTTCTTCTCTATAGTCTTTTACCAACTTATAGACGATCGCTGCCAATCCCATACCCGCTGCTACACATCCTAAAGCAACTAATCCTGGTACTGTTGTACATCCCGCAATGGCTAACACTTTGAGCGCCACTTCTGCAGTGTAAGAAGCTATATTGAGTAGGCTGATAGCCATCTCGTGATATTCCTTGGCTTTAATCGCTTGGCTCATTTTAACACTTTCATGCACAATCAAGCATACAAAAGCTGCTCCAACTACCGTTCTAAGAACATTTAATAAGGATATTTTAGCAATCGTTTTAGCAAGAAATGGACAGGACTTAGCAACTGATGCTGTAAAACCTGTAAAGCGAGGGCCTAATGCGGCTGCTAATTTAGAAAACCCTTGGCCAATCGTTGCACTAATTTTAGATAAATTGATCAACACTAACTCATCAAGCCACAGGAGTACTCCCCCCACATCTGCTATAAGAAGATTAACAGTAGCAGCAAGAGCCCACTTGTCCACAGGCTTTTTAATTTTTTCACCCGTTTTTGGATCTTTTTCGTACTCTTGATAACGCTTATTGATTAAATGATCCGCATCGGCTGCCAGATCTCCAACATCTAAAAGACCGTCCGTTATACTTAAAGCTCTAATCAGGCCAGCCCCCCTAAAAGCATTCCCTACCGCATAACCAACACCAGTGAGAATAGAAAGGGTAAGCTTAACGACTTTACCAAGACGGGGCCTTTCTTTAACAACATCACCTGCAACTCTAATGGTATCTACAGAAATGACTTTAATTTTTTGTGCGACCGTTTTTAATCCGCAACCAACAGAATGAGTGATTTTTTTTACATGATAACCGAATCCGCTGCTCGTTCTACTATTTCTGTAATTTTCAGAAGGTATTTGAGTCCACGTATTATTGAATGTAAGTGCTAATGATAGTGTTTCTGCCATACTTTTACTTTGTGTTAAGAGGGTGTTAAGACAATAATTATAACTGAAAACGATTTTCTTATAAAGAGAAAAATTGAATAACTAACAAGATTTTGTCAATAAAAAAAACGAATAAAATAAATTTTCACATTTAATAGGCCTTCCTAAAGCGGAAAAAATCATAGATAATCTTTATACATCCTGTGAACACTGCAATGCAACCTAAGATTAAAGCGAGTGAAGCATGCGTCCCTATAATCAAAAGAGCTGCAGCGACAATATAGTTGAGAGTACTAATGATACCCATGATCGCAGATTTTTTAAGCCGTTGCGCCGCTTCTTGTTCATGATAAGGATTCTTCTCGGAAATTTTACTAGCTTCGCGGTAAATCTTAATATTCTGAATCAGTGCTACTAAGCTTGCAAATCCGAATAAACAATTGCCGGCAATTTCAAGTGGAACTGTAAAACTTCCCATGCGGACCCAACCGAGCCTATCAGCTGCAGCAAGAGAACCTACGACTCCTGAGGCACAATACAACGAACCATGGGCAACATTAAACGGCACAACTCCAAACATTTTATCTTTTCGGACGAACACTCCATTTAAATAATGATTCATCAAGCTTGATGGACTATTTTTAGTCTCACGAATTTCTTTAACTCGATCAAATAATAATTCCTTCGCACCATAGAAGGAAAGAAAAGACCATTGCATGAAATTAAAATGAACAACTGCAAAATCCACCAGCTTTCTAAAAATAGTCTTCGAACTAGTGGAAGTGATAGGACTAGAGGTGACGATTCTAGAAGCAAGAGTATTTAATGCAACAGTCATAGCAGTATCCTTGAATAGCGAGTTTTGGATAAGCAATTTACCACTCAAGAATCATTTTCTTCTATAGACTTCTCTCGAAACTCCATTTGATCGTTAAAATCACGACTTTTGGCACCGCATCGTCAAATTTTAGACCCTATGTGGACATATACTCTCAAAATTCGCTGATGAATCTGTCCTAAAGTGATCAATTTTTCCAAGAGGTCTTATATTTGAATTATTTTTATTTAAGAAGCTGAGTGAGGTTTTAGAATTAAAAAAAATTTATTCTGAGCGCCTCTACCCTATTCAAAGGAAATAAGAAAGAGTAAAATTTCAGTCTATATAAATGCAATATTCTCCACTGAAACGCCACGTACAAGTTCCTCAGCCGACATCGCTTTTTTACCTTCTAGCTGCAACTCAAGAATTTGAAGCGCCCCTTCTTGGCATGCAACAATCAAACCTTCTTTACCAGTAGAGAGTATTGTTCCTGGCGTTCCAGAAAGATCATTCAGCGCCCTTGTGGAAAGGAGTTTTAGGCGCTTTTGCTGCCCCCGAATGTGAACGTAGCACCAGGCTGAAGGATGAGGATAAACACCACGAATCAGATTATGAATATCCTTAGACGAATGATTCCAATGAATTTCACAATCCTCAAGTTCTATCTTGGGTGCTAAAGTGGCAAGGCTATGATCTTGTTCCGTCCGTGAAACGGTACCGCTTTGAAATTGCTGAATCACTTCTAATAAAGCGTGGGAACCTACTTCGCAAAGATTGCTCTCTAACTCACCATAAGTGGTATTAGGTCCTATAGGAACTTTTACCATTTTGATGATATCTCCAGCATCCATCTTCCTTACCATATACATGATCGTCACACCAGTCTCACTTTCGCCATTAATGATGCTGCGCTGGATCGGAGCAGCTCCTCTGTACTTAGGCAATAAGCTTGCATGCAAGTTAATACACCCTTTAGAAGGCATATCTAAGAGATGCTGTTTTATAATTTCCCCATAAGCTACAACCACGAATAGATCTGCATTTAAAGCTTTTATTGTTTCCGTAAATTCAGGAGCTGATACAAACTCAGGTTGAAAAACTGGAATAGGAGGATTTTGGGACTGAGCCACTACTTTTACAGGAGTAGCTACGGGTTCTCCAGAACGCCCTTTAGGGCGATCAGGTTTTGTGATGACAGCTTTAATTTGGATTTGATGGTCAAGAAGGTATTGCAATACGCGAGCAGCAAAAGAGGGAGTTCCAAAATAAACAATCTGCATGAGTGTAATCTATTAAATGTTGATCAAAGATTCTTCTTCTGACTCTTTTTCAGCTTGAGCAACCTCATCATCTGCGGCAGTTAGACCCTCCAGACCTAGTAAACCTCTCCTAGATCCTCGGCAAAAAGCAACAAAGTGCAGTATTTCAGGAATGGGTTCCAATTCCTTTTCAATATGATCTAAAGCCTCTTCTAAGCGATATTTTGAACGATAAACAATTTTGAAAGCCTTTCCAAGCTCCTGGCGTGTTTTTAAAGGAAATTTATTACGCTTTAAACCCACCACATTGATGCCCCCAAATTTATAAGGAATCCCAGCACCAATAGTATAAGGAGGAACATCGCGTGTGATCCGACTCATCCCGCCAACCATCGCATACTTACCAATTCGAGAAAATTGATGAACAGGAACAAAGCCGCTGATGATCGCATAATCTTCTACAAGAACATGACCCGCTAGGGTAGCATTGTTACTCATAATGACGTGATTGCCCACAATGCAATTATGCGCGATGTGACAGTAGGCCATAATTAAACATCCATCTCCTACTTCTACAGATGTATTTTCTCCACAAGATGAGTTGATGGTTACAAATTCACGGATGTCGCAGTTTTTACCGATTTTGACAAATGTGACTTCCCCTTTATACTTAAGATCTTGTGTTTTTGTTCCAATGCTAGCAAATGGGTATATCGTAGTACCTGATCCAATTGTCGTATGTCCATCAATATAGGCATGGGCTTTGATGGTCACTCCATCTTCTAAGACAACGTTAGCTTTGATAATTGCGTAAGGCTCTATGGTTACATTGTCCCCAATAATCGCCCCTGGTTCGATAATTGCTGAAGAATGGATATTCGTTTTTTTCATGTTCTGTACTCTATAGATTAGTAGTGCTTTTATAGTGAATTTTATATTAAACTTTCGTCTACCAGGGCAAAGCCAATTTCTGCCTCAGCTGCAATTTTATCATTAACTAGGGCAAATCCATCCATGCGTCCTGCTTTAGAATTCATGCGGATATTCTCTATTTTCAATGTCAAGATGTCTCCAGGTCTAACAGGATTTCGGAATTTTGCATTATTGATCGTTAAAAAAACTGCCAACTTATCGTGACCTTTTAAATGAAAGATGATACTTCCTACCTGAGCTAAAGCTTCTAAAATCAATACTCCAGGCATGATGGGTGCATTAGGAAAATGACCTTGAAAAAAAGGCTCATTGAATGTCAGATTTTTCTGACCGATGATCATTCCTTGATCAAGGTTGTAATCTAAAATGCGATCCACTAAGAGAAAGGGATATCTGTGAGGGAGGATTTTCAAAATTTGTTTAATATCAAGAGTTTTAGAATTATCCGAACTTGTAGATTCCATTAAAGACTCTCCGTAATTGAATTTAATAATTCTTTAGCAAAGGCAAAGTTAGAGGCGTGACCGGCTCTCAAGGCTACAATGTGAGCCTCGATATCCACGCCCATAAGGGAAAGATCCCCTATCATGTCTAAAATTTTATGACGGACCATTTCGTTAGGAAAATAGAGTCCTCCCTTGCTAAAGGCAATTTCGTCATGTATGATAACGGCATTATCCAAACTAGCGCCCTTGATTAACCCTCGATCTAATAAATACGTAATTTCTTTATACAGCGAGAATGTACGACAGGGTGCTATTTCACTTTTAAAGTTATGACTGTTCACAATTAAAGAGTGAAATTGAGCCTCTAATAACTTTGAATTAGGATAATTAAGTGTGTAACTGATGCGATATCCATCGTAGGGAAAAGCTACCATATGGATATCATCTTGCGTCCAAACGACTGGGGTTTGAATCTTGACTATAGGCTTTTTAGCCTCTTGCTCTATAATCTCTGCTTCTTCAATCATGTCTACAAAAATATCTGAACTTCCATTCCCTACAGGAGGTTCAATGCCTCGAATTTCGATTAATAAATTGTCAATATTATAGGCACGTATAGCTGCCATGACATGCTCAATCGTATGAATGGCAATATTCTTAGTCCCAATAGTGGTACTTCTACTTGTATCACAAACATGCGACACTGCAGCAGGGATCACGGGTTTATCAGGAAGGTCTACACGACAAAAGGAAATTCCACTGTTTTCAGCAGCGGGTTGAAAGGTCATTTGCACTTCTTTTCCTGTATGGATACCAATACCGGAAAAACTTATAGTTTTTTTAATTGTTCGCTGCGAACGATATCTTGTTATCAAATTTTGTTTTAAACAAACCACAATAAAGTGCTCTCTTACACAATGAAAATGAATGAATTATAGAACAAAGAAATACTACTTTAACCTATAATTTTTAGCAAGTAAAAGCTTTTGGGCCCTATCCCCTAGACACTCTTTGAAAACCTGCTGAAGCCCATGGTTATTCCTTATACCAGCCCCAAGTTAATCCTATTAAGCTGATCGCTAGGATTAAATAATCCCCCAAAATTGAATAAATAGTTGGATAAGAGTGTTTGGGAATTTCCACATATAGGGCTCCAGGATTCCAGATTTTTTCTTCATGAGTTTGACCTAGAGTCTGAATTTCTTGGCCAAAACTGTCAAATGCTGTTGTAATCCCTGTATTACAAGCACGAACAAGAGGAATCCCATTTTCTGTAGTTCTTAGACGAGCATGATCACAATGTTGTTGAGCAATGGTAGGGTACCATATATCACTCGTTAAATTAACCAGAAGCTGGGCACCATTCAAGCGTGTCTCGCGCATTAAATGGCCAAAGGTCTCCTCGTAACAAATTGAAACACCAAGGGGTACTTTTGCTGAAAAAATAGTGGCGTTTTGGCCAGGAGTAAAGGAACCGCTAATTCCATATTGAGCAGCTATACTTCTGCAAAAAGAAAACGGGATATACTCGCCCATAGGAACTAAAATTCTTTTATCGTACCTTTTGAAAGGAGGCCATTCAGCGTAGATGCCTCTCTCGGGACATACGAATTGTGCGGAACTGTAGCTTTCCCGAGTTCCATTATATACATCTACTACGTCCATCATACCTGCAATAACTGGAGCGTTAAACATATTAGCTAACCCTTGCAGCCAATAGGCATTACTCACCATCCAAACAGGACCTTGGGGAGTATTATACTCCTTTGCGATGGGTTCTTGCAGAAGCGGCAAATGATTTTTTTTATCTGAACCGTAAACATCTATAAATATTTTCTCAACGTCTCTGTAGTGAAAAAGAGGCGTGTAAGTTGAGAAAGGGACTACAAATTCTGGTAAGGCAATTAAGTCGACTTTTTTATCCAGATGGGGTTTAGAAAGTTTAAGAATTTGTTCCCACTCGGATCTCACAAATTTTACATAAGCGGCAGAGTCCTTGAATTCCATATTTTCTTCAATGGGGAAAACAGGTTGTATTAAAACTGCATTGAAGGTTTCGGTTGTATTTGTTTGATGGATTTTAAATTGTACAAATCCAAAAACAAAAGGAAAGGCTGCACATGCCAGCCAAAGCAACAAAGATTTTATTTTTGGCACTTCTAGCCACGCTTTTAGACCCAGCATATTTACCCATAAAACCCAAAATGACATGCCAAAAGCGCCCCATAGAGCAGCTGTTTGTAAGGTGTATAAATTAGCGCTTAAACTAAGCCCAATAGGATTAAAAGCTATTCCTGATAATAGAAAAAGACGAGACCATTCTAGAAGAGTCCAACAGCTCACAATCAAAACGATACGACTTAAAGCAGTGATTTTTGTTGGTTTTGCCAGAATCCCTAAACAACCAAAAGGCAAGGCGTAAAGGAGGGAAATGAATGTGTAGACCGCAATAATATACAGATAGGGATGTGAAAGGAACCAAGTAAACTGCACAAGTTGTACAGCCAAAAACCAACCTGTAGCTATACAAAATCGCTGCTTTTTACTTTCAAAAGAAATAAGTAAGCGGAAAAAAAGTCCAAATCCTACTGTAGTGGCCAAAAATGAAGCTACTTTACTCCAGTAGGGTTGACCGAATGCGACGATTAAAAAAGATAGAGTGACTAATAAGATTTGTTGGGTTTTTGTAAGTTGCATAAAAAATATATTAAACGAAGGTCTTTCAACCTGCAAGAAATATTAAGAAGTATAATAAAGCCGGGTGTTTCCATACGCCGCCGATAAATCGCGATTTCAATAAGAAACCCTCCCCCCTTTTTTGAATCTATAAATTTTGTAAAATAAAAAATGCTTGATTAAATTAATAAAAATTTTAGAGCCGGTTAAATCTATGGGACAAATCGTAGAATTCATAGCAAGTATTAATGGGACTTACTCAGCTTTGATGGCTTTTAGTCTATTAGAGATTTATCTCTGGGTTATAACTTTCAGAGATTAAGGATTTTTCATGTTCTAATCATTTACGAATGCGCTCTTAAACGCATTCGTAAACAAATTCAGCTATTTCACATCTATATCTTTACGGCAAGAACCCGATGTGCAGCGATCACAACCGATGTAGCCGGCACCAGTAGCTGCCACATAAAGAAGACCTCCCATAATAGCCAAGTTTTTAAAGAAATGATACATATTATCTTGCATCTGGAGCGGATCTGTCATGGTCCAAAAATTATGCATTGTTAATGTAACTGGAATAAGAAACAAAACTAATAGGATTGATAAAGCACGGACTTTGTAGCCGAAAACCAAGGAAAGCCCTCCCAAAAACTCAATCACTATAGAAAGACCCAATAGTAATGGAACCATGGGCAAACCTTTTGTAGTCATATAAGCAGCTGTCCCATCGTAATTCATCACTTTTCCGTAAGCTGAAAATAAAAAAATTGCCGCCATCAACCAGCGTCCAATTAACATTAGAAATGATGATGCCCAACCCATAGGGTTTTTCCTCCTTGTAATTATTTAAATATTTACACCTAGATTTATTTTGAGAGCAAAGACATTATCTTTATTCATTGCAAGGAAACACAAAATAAATCCTTCTTAATGCTCTAATTTAGAAGCTTCTTAAGTACAAAACATGTTTTTATACGGTTATAGTTAATATTAGAAAAGAGAAATTTTTCCACAGATGAGTTTTAAGAGTGAAAAATTACCTCTCTTATGTTATCTTATTTGTTATGAAAAAACCTTTTCGCGAACATCATCTCATTCAACTTTTGGACGCTTACGATCAACAAAAGCTTCCTTTAGATCTATTTATCAATCTTTATTTCCGCAGCCATAAAGCTCTTGGATCCAAAGACCGCGGTTATATTGCAGAAACGACTTATTTTTTAATTCGCTGGCAGGGATTAATTGACCATTTAATTTCCCCTTCTCGGTCATGGCAAGAAAGAGTCAATTTATTATCTAATTTTAATTGGAAAGATTATCAAAACCATCCTGATCTCCCGGCTCACATTAAACTTAGCTGCCCCGAAAATCTTTATAATCTTTTAGTTCAAAGTTATGGACCGGAACGTACGCGTGAGCTATGTCTAGCCAATAACTCTGCTGCTCCTACCACAATACGAGTCAACTCTCTTAAAACAGAGAGAGATCAACTGCTTGAACAGTGGAGAAACCTTTACGAAGTGATTCCCTGCCATTACGCTCCTACTGGAATCACATTTTTAAAAAAAATTAATTTTTATACTTTACCCGAATTTAAAGATGGGCTTTTTGAAGTACAGGATGAAGGAAGTCAATTATTGGCTGATCTCATCCAATGCAGTCCTGGTCAACTTGTATTAGATTTCTGTGCTGGAGCTGGTGGAAAAACCCTAGCTTTTGCTCCTAGTATGCAAAATAAAGGCCAAATCTTTTTACATGATGTGCGCATACATGCCTTACAAGACGCCAAAAAGCGTTTGCGACGCGCAGGTATTCAAAATGCTCAAATTTTCCTAGCACAAGACCCTAAGCAGAAACAACTCAAAAAGAAGATGGATTGGGTGTTAGTGGATGCTCCTTGTTCAGGTACTGGAACATTACGCCGAAATCCCGATATGAAATGGAAGTTCAATCTAGAAATGGTTCAACGTTTGTCGGGCCAGCAAAGGACGATATTTGAAAAAGCTCTCAGCTTCATGAAGCCAGAAGGACGCATCGTGTACAGTACTTGCAGCGTCCTACCTCAGGAGAATGAGGAACAAATGCATCATTTCATGAAAACCTATAACCTCAAAATTGAGGGATCCATATTCCAATCCTTTCCTTCTGAAGGAGGAATGGATGGTTTCTTTGGAGTTGTTTTGAAGTTTTAAATCTATTATAATATGATCCACAAATCATAAAACCCCTGTTTATTATGAAATCAAAAATTCTACTTTTATCTTTAGCCCTCTGCTGTTCAGTATATATGTTAGAAGCTGCAAACGATCCTCTCCTTTTTAGTAAAGAAGAGAAACAGCATTTGGCAGTGAATAATCGCATCCTAGCAAAAGTTAATGGTAAAGCCATTTCTGTAGTTGACGTAATGAAAAAAATGGATGTGCTTTTTTATCGCGAATTTCCTGAATACACCTCTTCCACACAAGCCCGTTATCAATTTTATAAGGTAAATTGGAAGCACGTCTTAGATGAGTTAGTTAGTAAGGAACTTGTCATGGCCGATGCGGAGGAAAACAAACTCCCAGTGAGTAACGGGGATGTTAGACAGGAGATGGAGAATATTTTTGGTCCTAACATTATTGAAAATTTAGACAAAATTGGTCTTAGCTATGAAGAAGCTCAAAAAATCGTCCTAGGAGATATTACAATACGTCGGATGATTTATTTAAGAGTTAATTCAAAGGCTTTAAAAAAAGTCACCCCTCAAGTGATTCGTGCAGCTTACGATGAGTACGCCAAAAATCCAGCGAACATTAAACCAGATATGTGGCATTACCATGTGATTTCTGTCAGGGATAATGATTCTACACGGGGGGCAGAAGCAGCCAACCTCATTCATCAATTGCTCAACGAAAATGTTCCTCTTGATCAACTGACTCAAGAAGTCAAAAAAATGGTGACTTTTAACAGCACTCAAGTCAGCGTCTCCGAAGAATATAGCCTGCCTGAAAAAGATATTTCAGATAATTATAAATCTATCTTAACAAAAATGACACCCCATTCACATAGTCTTCCCATCGTACAGAAAAGTCGAGCCAATCGAACAAATATTTTTCGCATATTCGTGCTTAAAAATGTCGAAAAGGGAGGGGTAGATTCTTTCATTGCTCTTGAACCTAATATAAAAAACAAGTTACTAGACATTGCTGTGAATGAAGAAACGGAACTATACTTAAAGAAATTACGTAAGCATTTTCACGTGCAAGAATTTTATTCAACCAAAAACGATGATCAAACGTTTGAACCTTTTTCCTTGAAGTAAAGAACCATGCCTATCTACCGACCCAGTGAGCTTCATCAATTTTTAAATGAATTAGGGGTCCATCCTAAAAAAGGTTTATCTCAAAATTTTTTAATCGATGGAAATATCATTCGTAAAATTGTCGCCAGCGCTTCCATTGATTCTGAAGATCTTGTTCTAGAAATTGGACCAGGTCCCGGATGCCTATCGGAAGAAATTTTAAATACGGGCGCTCATCTAATGGCAGTTGAAAAAGATCCTGTAATGGCTAAAGCCTTAGAACGTTTAAAAGGACCTAACAAAAAATTAGAGGTTTTCTGCGAGGATATTTTAGAGTTCCCCATAGAACAAAGCTTATCCCAAAGATTAAAACCAGGAAAAAAAGCTGTTATTTTGGGCAATCTCCCCTATCATTTAACAACGCCTATCCTAACAAAATTAGTCAATCTCCATCCTTACGTTTCTAGAATTGTCATTATGGTCCAAGAAGAAGTCGCTAGACGGTTCACTGCCCAGGCTGGGACTAGCGACTATAGTTCTTTTACAGTTTTTTTGAACTATTATACGTTTCCAAAATATGGTTTTATGGTGCGTAAATCTTGTTTCTACCCTATTCCCAAAGTAGACTCAGGCGTCGTGGTACTAGATCTGCACCAACCTCCTGTAGTTACCAACGAACAAGCTTTTTTTGAACTCACAAGAACAGCTTTTGGGCAACGACGTAAGATGATGCGAGCCTCCTTAAAAGAGCTATATCCAAGTCAAGCTATCACCGAAGGGTTAATTAAAATCGGGCTTCCTGAGGAAGCCCGTCCAGAACAGTTAACTCTCGAAAATTTCATTCATTTGTTTGATTATCTACAGATGCTAAAAGCACAACTAGGATGAATAATTCCTAATGCTAATCTCGTACAAGACATCATAAGATTGAGAGGGTAAAATGCAAGTGCTAAGGCAAGATCTAAGATCAAAACTGCACGCAAACTCATACGATCACAGTACCCTCTTTGAAAATTCAAACTCATGGCTAAAGCCATGAATATAGATGCCGAAATTACAAACACCTTTTTTGCGATTGTCTGCAAAGCGGTTAAAGGTGAAACAACTAAGTTAATTAAACAATAAACCCTGGCATCGCAAGTGTTTTTGCAATTATAAGGAATGACTATATTACTAGGCATCCCGCTCCAAAAGGGTTTGAAACACTCCTTCGTTTGAGGAAAATACACAGTGAAGTCCATAGAAAGCTCCTTTTTGATCATTTAAAAAATATTATTGTATTGGAGAATACACAATCCGCGGATGAATAATCCCAAAAAAATACCGAATTCGCTCAACTAGTAAAGTAAGAGGAGAGAGGGATAGTAAAAAAAAACAATCCATCAATTTTAATCCTGCTATTTTAAAGACCCTTATATTTTCATTTTTAAATTCTAAAAGCCCTATAAGGTAAGCTAAATACTCAATAATAGCAGAGGCAAGCAAGCCCACCCTTTTTGTTATTTGAGCTGTCAAAGTGATGGGGAAAGAGACAAATCGGCCTGCACTTTTTAATCTTCCTCTTCTTGATGTAAAATAATGAAGTTGAGCTTTCATGGAACAAGTCTCAAAATCAGAACGAAAAACTTTTAATGACTCATAAGTTGCCGGAAAAAATTCTTTCAAAAGATATTCTCCTTATATTGTCTATTTAAAAATAGCTTTTAAACCATTCTACCCACGTTTCTTCAACATTTTCGCGTGCAAATAAGGAGATTTTTTGTAAAAGCTCTCCTTGTGAGGTTTTAAGTTGAATCTCCCCCACTATTTGATCTTTATGAATTGGCAATTTTAAAGGAAGCCACTGCAAATAACACTTTACAATCGGCTCTTCGGCTGGATAGTAGGTATAAGAAATAGCCTCTTTTGTATATGTAGATAATAAATGGTCAGCCCCCTCAATGTTTAGTGTGTATTTTTGATCCCCTTCTTTTAAAACAACTTTTTGTACTTTAGCCTGCTCAAAGGCTGCATCAAATAAAGTGATTGCATCGCGGAAAACCTGTCCGGCTTCATTACATTTCATTAAAACTGCTATGAGTTCCCTATCCCCGTGCTTGGCTGCAGCAACTAAGGTATGCCTAGCAATTGAAGTATAACCTGTTTTGACACCAATTGCTCTACGATAGTAGTAACGTCCTGTTCTCAATAAACGATTCTTTTGTAAAATAACAGTGGGTTCTTGTTTGTTAGTTTTCGGCCTTACAAATTTAGGAGCAGAAGCAAGTTCACGAAATACGGAATTTTTCATCGCTTCCATGGTAATGACTGCCATATCGTAAGGTGTGGTTTGATGTTTTGGGTGGTGAAGTCCATGAGGATTTGTAAAGTAGGTGTTTTTGCAGCCAATAGTTTGAAGATATACATTTAAGTCTGATACAAATTGTGGAATTGATCCGCCTACGAATTGAGCGACAACGTTAGACGCATCATTTGCTGAAACTACCATTACCCCATAAAGCAGATCCTTTAAAGTAAACTCCTCTCCTTTTTTAATTCCCATATGGGAACTCGCCTGCTCAATCCAATAAGAAGGTGTAGTATAGTTAGATCTTTTTTTAGCTTCACCGGAGATTGAAGCAATAGCCTCTTGTTCCGCTACAATCTTTGTGGATAAAGAATCCCCCTTTTGAGTTAAGGAATAAAGGGTCGTAGCTACCTTGGTAATGCTTGCAGGAAAATATGACTGATAAGCATTTTTTTCATATAGGATGACTCCACTTTTAGCATTAATCAAAATAGCAGCTTCGGATTCGACAGAGACAGATAGCTTTTCTGCATAGCTCATATTTATAAATAATAAAGAGACCAAGCCTAGAAGGGTCGTCTGGATAAACATACAATTCCGTTAAAATAATGAAATAAAACAGTAATTTACAGATTTTTAATACAAAATTCAATCTTAAATGAAGTTTTGTCAAATTAGGCAAAAGCTATCAAGATTTATAAAAAAATCTTATTAAAAGTTAAAATTTTTAAATTTAACTAATTCAAGTCATACTCACTTGTTTAGTGGCTCAATAATTGCATATAGATCTTAATAATTAATTGAAAAATTAATCAAACAAAGGTTAATATATATATAAATACCTTATAAAAAGGTGCTTAAAATGCATGATTTATCACAGCTAGATGAAAGTTTTAAGAAATATTATAAAGAAATAACAAAAGGCTCACCTGAATCTATCTTACACATTGATCTCCAACATCTTCAGCAGTTAGGGTTATTGAGTTATCATAACAAAAATGTTAATCACTCCAATCTCACCCGCTATTTTCATGTCATTGATGCACCGGACAAAATTACGCTTGTTAATGAAGATTTCATCATATGGATTGTTCCTGAAAAAGAAAACGAAGTGGCCACCACGTATAGTTTGATTGCACTCAATAAAAATGAGGGTCCCAAATTAGAAATTACTTTTGTCACGCAAGGTGTTTATAATACATCTCGTTTAGTGATAAGAATTTTAGAAAAATTTCTTTGGGATATTCAAGAAAACGAGGAGTTGCTAGAAAGCCTTTAACCCCAGGAATGATTAATTCAGGGGTTTTTATGCTTGATTAAGACTAGGATATTGTTCCCATGCAGATGTTTATATTGTATTTCATCCATGATTTTTAAAATAAAAAAAATCCCATACCCTCCCACTGACATATTCTCTAAAACGGCAGAAAAGTCGAAAATCTTACTTTGATTTAGAGGATTATAAGGTGTGCCCTTATCTACAAGGATAATTTTGAAAGAATCAAAATCTTCTGAGATACACTCAATGCGTATAACACCCTTTTTATTGCAATAAGCATACTTAATGATATTCACTAATGCTTCTTCAACAGCGAGTTCAATCTGATAAACATCCGTTTCAAAAAAACCAGCTTCCAGAGCATTTTGACAAACAAAATCGAGCATATCATGCAAGTGGCTGATGGATGCTGGAAATTGTTTTATCATATTTCCTCAAGGTAAACTAAAGAATTCATCCTCAAAAAAGCCAATTTTCAAGCCACCCGATCTCGGTGCATGAGATATTCACATAAATTAACCTTCTTTAAATTCACCCTATCATATATTCATGATGAAGTCAGCGATTTTTTGTGATAATGCACGATATAAAGGTTCAGAAGCGGCGTCATAAGCTTCATCATAATCAGTCAGCTGGCCTAGAGAAAAAACATTCACACCATTACGCGTTTTCTCATACTCATGATCAAAGTCAATGCTCGCTAATATTTTCGCAGGTCCTGCAATTTTTTCACCTGAAATATTATCGACTAATGAGACAATGGCTGCACCCATCAACCGAGTTTCAGTAGGGATGATATAATGCGTGAGTTTCCCGTCGTTCTTCCGATCATATCTATAACCAATATTTTCTTCCTCAAACTCTAGCAGATCAACAAGTAGAGTTAAATCCCCTCCACATTTTTCATACTGTAAACCTGTTTGAGATGAAATGACTCTTATCAAAGCAGCCGTCATACGTCCTTCAGAATCATTTTTTACATAAGGAATGGAGATAGTATGATATTCGGACAAGGCTCCCCCTGGAGTAAAACGATAGCCGCATCCTGTTAATATCAAGGCCCCTAGAATAATTACATAAAAAGAATACTTCATTGTATCAAGAAATTTGATCTTGTTTGATGGACTCTTGATCTTTGTTAGGAAGGTTTAGATCCTCTTCGCAAAATGTAGGATCTAAAACATAAAGTCTACTGATGCAACGCCGTGCAATTTCTGTATCAGGAAAGCGGCTAATCGCACTGTAATAGTAAATGATGGAAGCTCTAGGTTGATTCACTCTTTCATAAAATTGTCCAGTTTCGTATAGAAAGTTGGCGTAGAGTTCTTTAATTGTTTGCACGTTGCGATCAACTTCGCATAGGCGTTCTTCCTTAGGAAATTCAATTTTGAACTTTCTTGCATTTAGATCCGCAAAAGAAAGTACGTCTGGATTTTGAGGTTCACTCTTGCAGAGATCGATATAAATATAACTCATAATCACATAGCAGTCAGGCGCAAATTCACTCTTAGGAAAACGCTTACAAATCAATTGAAATGCCTCAATACTATCTCTATATTCACCAATATCCCATAACAAGTAAGCTTTTGAATACAAAGCCTTTGCCGCCATCTCACTACTTGGCATCGCAGCTATAACTTCATCGTAAATTTTTAAGGCTAAAGTGCGTCCTGAAGCCCACTTGGGTAATTGCTTTGTGCCTAAAAAGCGACGTCTTGCTCCGCTACGCAATTTTTCTGCAATACAGTACTTATATTCGATCGCACTTAAAAAGTGTTGTGGATTATTTTGTCGCTTAAGATATTGGGAAAATGCATCATTAGAGAAATCTAGTTCATCTAAATTAAATTCAGCTACCCCCAGATAGTAAAAACTCTCCTGACCGATTTGTGAACTGGGGAAACAAGTAGAGATAATTGAAAATTGCCGAGAAGCCTCACGCCAATCATTACAGTCCATGGCTTTCAACCCTAACGCATAATGTTGTTCTGGAGGCAAAGTTGCCATATAATCAGCATTAACTAGACGTCCGTTTTTTATTGTATATGCTGCCTCTAAGGGGGTGCAAAGCATGCAACAAAAAGTAATAAGGGCTAATCCAGTGTAGAGCGACTTAATTTTCATGTAAACTCCTAGCAGATTCCATATGGCTTAATTTTAAAACATTCAAGGATGAAGGATAAGTCATCTTCAATAAAAGGTAAAGACGATTTGTATAAGCATAAATTTTGATTTTTTAATTCAAATTTTAATATATAAAAGTTATTAAACCAACCTTTAGATTTTTAGTTCTTCAGGTATAAATTTTGCTACTCTAAGTTGCAAAAAAACGTACGTATATTAATTGTAAAAACAGAGATAATCTATGTTTAAAATTCTATCCAAGAAACTTGTTTTATTCATGAACTGGTCGGCAAAAATGGCTGGAAAGCCTCTCACTTTTATTTTTGCTTGGGTACTTATCATCCTATGGGCAATTAAAGGCTTTATTTCCGGGTTCACTCCTTCTTGGCTTCTTGTTATTGATACAATTGCCACGATTAATGCCTCCTTAATGGTGTTTATTATTCAAAACACTCAAAATAGGGAAAATAAAGCTCTACATATAAAAATAGACGAATTAATTCGCACCACAGAGAAGGCTGAAACAACCTTAATTGCTATTGAAGATAGAGAAGAAGCTGAAATCGAAAAAATTCGCGAAGTTCTGGTTAAAAAAATCAAAAAAGGACAAGGGGAATAGGCATTATCTTTAGACCCATAACATTTTGGGTTTTAAATTTTAAATTTCAAAATTTAATAAATGGTAGTGTCTTTAATTGAGTCTCAAGTCCTGCAGATACATTCACGCCCCATTTACTTTCGATGTGCAGAAGGGCATGGATAAGATCTTCCCTGTAAAATTCAATTTGAACCGGAGTGTCTCCACGATGTTCTGTAAAAAGCTGTTTTAGATGCAAAATCTGGCTTAGCCGCACCTGATCCAAATCTATTTTTAAGCAAAGGTGTTTGGGCACTACAGGTTCTGGCTTATTCATCTTGACCTCCTTCGCTTTTTCAGCTTTTTTGTTTTTACCCTCCGCCAAGGCTTTGGCATAACGAGCTGCTTGTAATTTTGCTTTATCAAAGGCACGATCACATTCTTCAATCATCGCCTCATCAGCTTTCGTGAGATCATCAAACCACTTACAAGAAAGACGAGGTGTCTCTTCTTTTTTATCTACTTGAAGGACAGCATAGAGAAGTTGATTCTCCTTAAGCAATAAATTTTTCTCTTCAAATAAGTCGGGCCAAATAGGCAACTCATAGCGATCCATGCCATCACTAACTGTAAGAATGGCAAATTTTTTTTGTGTTTTTGAAGCTATGCGTATATCGGCGGATTCGACAATTAAAGAGGCGCGAAACACAGCATCATGGTCTAAATTTTCTACGTGACTGAGCGGAACACAAGATAAACGTCGAATCACATCCCGATAGGCATCCATTGGATGTCCTGTAAGAAAAAACCCTAATAATTCTTTTTCTCTTAAAAGCGTATCTAATTTAGAAGTTTTTTTCTTTACCTCTGGAGGATTTATAAAACGACTTTCTGATGTTTCCCCCATTAAGGAAAATAATGAAAGTACTCCAGCAGAAGCTTCTTGTTTTTCTTTAGATACCGTCTCATAAATGGGGTCTATGCATTGTCTCAAAGCGTCTCGGGTCCAGCCAGTAAAATCAAAACAGCCTGCATCGACTAAGTTTTCAATCACTTTTTTTCCTACTTTGCTATTATCAATTCTTTTAATGAACTGATAGAGACTCTTGTAGGGACCATTTTTAGTGCGTTCTTTTACAATGGCTTCAACCACCCCTTCTCCGACTCCTTTAATGCCAGCCATCGCAAAACGAATTCCTTGCGTGGTAGCAAAAAAAGTAGAATGCGCTTCGTTAACATCCGGCTGCAGCATAGCGATTCCCATTTCTTGACATTCCCCAATAAATTTGGTGACCTTAGTCAAGTCATCACTATCACACGTCATCAATGCTGCCATCCATTCGCGTGGATAGTTCGCTTTTAAATATGCAGTGACGTAGGATAAATAGCCATACGCAGCGGCATGAGATTTGTTAAATCCATACGCCGCAAACTTCTCCATCTTATCAAAAACTTGCATGGAAGTATGTTCATCAATCCCATTTTCCAATGAGCCTAAACGAAACTTTTCGCGCTGTTGAGCCATCTGCTCCATATCTTTTTTACCCATAGCACGGCGCAGTACATCACCTTCACCTAAAGAGAACCGTGCCAGCTTGCTAGCGATTTGCATCACTTGCTCTTGATAGACCATAATTCCGTATGTTTCTGCTAAAATATCTTTCATCCAAGGATGGTCGTATTCGATAGGCTCCCGACCATGCTTACGATTAATAAAGGAAGGAATCATGTCCATAGGTCCTGGACGATAGAGAGCGCCTACCGCTATAATCTCTTCAAATTTATCTAAATGCAGTTGGCGAGCCAAATCTTGCATGCCGCCAGATTCTAACTGGAATATACCTAGCGTTTTCCCCTGGTTTAGCAAATTAAATGTGGGTTGATCATCAAGGGGAAGATTGATCCAGTCAATCGATCGGCCCGTATTTTTATAGATAGAATCTACACATATTTGAATGGCAGTCAGGGTTTTTAGGCCCAAAAAGTCCACTTTAAGCATTCCAACGAGCTCTACAGGCTTCATAGAGTACTGTGTAACAGGCATATCGGAATCTTTTGACAAGCAGACAGGAATGAAATTGGTTAGGGGTTCACCGCTTATAATAATGCCAGCTGCATGAATACCTGTATTACGTATGGAGCCTTCTAGAGTTTTTCCTATATCAATAATGCGACGTGCATCTTCATCCTGCTCATACATAGCTCTTAGGTCAGCATCTTTTTCTAATGCTTTAACAAGGGTAATGTTTAGATCTTCTGGAACTAACTTTGCAATCGCATTAACTTTTGTTAAAGGAACGCTTAAAACCCTTCCTACATCCTTAATTGTCATCTTAGCTTTCATCGTACCAAAAGTGATGATCTGCGCAATATTATCTTTTCCATACTTTTGCAAAGTATAATTGATGACCTCACCCCGCCGGTGCATACAAATATCTACGTCAATATCGGGATATGAAATACGTTCAGGATTAATGAAACGCTCAAAGAATAAATGGAACCGCAAAGGTTCAATATCTGTCACACCGATTAAGTAAAGGACAATGGAACCTGCGCCAGAACCTCTTCCAGGACCCATAGGTATCCCATTTCTCTTAGCCCAATTGATAAAGTCCCACACAATCAACAAGTAATCGCTCATTCCCTTGGGAACAATCACATCCATCTCATATTTTAAACGCTCTCTGACAACTTGCATCGGGTCTTTTTCAGGAAAAATTTCTTGAACCTTCTTCAAACGCTCAGGAGTATAACGTTTTGAAATCCCCTCCTCACATAAATCCCAAAGGTATTTTTCTACGGCCTTTGCTTGTTCTTCTTTGCTATAGGATTTTCCTTCAATAGCCGGGGGAATGTAAACAGGATAGTGCTTAGTTTTAAAATCAATAGTCACATTGCATTTATCTGCGATTTCCAAAGTGTTGGAAAGAGCTGTGGGTATATCCTGAAAAAGTTGCGCCATTTGTTCAGGAGACTTAAAGTAGCACTCATGAGAGGGATACGTCCGCCGTTTAGGGTTAGGAACCCTAAATTTGGGATTTCCCTGAGAATCTTTTTCCCAAATTTCTGTCGGTTCACCAGATTGTATATTTAAAAGAATTTCATGAGCTCTCCAATCTGAGCGCTCAATATAATGACTATCATTCGTTGCTACGACTTTAATATTGTATTCGTGAGAAATTTCAAGAAGAGTTTGATTAATTTTATCCTGCTTTTTAATGTAATCTTGATAGTACTGTAAAAGCCAAGTCTCTTGATATAGCCCATCGCTGCGCATATCTTCTTCTGTCATTTGGTGACGCTGTAGCTCTAAATAATAATCCTCTCCAAAAAGATCTTGATACCAGCGTATTTTATCAAGCAAACTTTCTTTTGTGCCATTTAACACTTCATAAGACGTCAAACTACTTTGACAGCCTGATAGACAAATGAGGCCTTCGCTATATTGCTTTAAAACACTATGGTCAATGCGAGGAAAGTAATAAAACCCCTCCAGATAACCTATAGAAGAAAGTTTACATAAGTTATGATAACCCACTTCATTTTTCGCAAGAACTGTTAAATGAAAACTAGTACGAGCCCCATACTCCTTTTTTTTATCTAATCTTGATTCTGGAGCTACATAAAACTCACAACCTAAAATAGGTTTTACTTTAGAATCTTTACAGGCCTTATAAAAATCAACGGAGCCAAACATATTCCCATGATCGGTAAGAGCAACCGCCGGCATGTGATATGCAGCAGCTTTTTGAGCAATATCGTAGATATCAGCAGCCGCGTCTAAGATAGAATATTGCGAATGTACGTGTAGAGGAACCCACTTCATAGAAATCAATTTTGTAGGAAATTTAGGAATAACAAATATACTCCCTTAAATGGAAAGAGTAAAGAATAAAGAGTTTTAGAAGACCTGGGATTATCGTCATCTATTCTATCGACGCTATAGACCTTTTAAACCTAACTTGCGCCCCTAAATCACGCATGAACATTGCCGAACTTGACAAGTGAAAGGATAAGTGAGGAGAATGAGATAATTAATATTTATGCAATGCCAGCATTTCTGAATGGATTATCGAGAAAAAGACGATCTTTGAAATTTAATCTCTTCAAGTAGATGAAATAGCTACATTTGCATCGTGTCGATCATTCGGGTGGAATCACCCAGGATCAAAAGTAATAAAAAAAGCCAACTGCCTAAGCAGTTGGTTTTGAGAGTAAATAAGATATCACTTAAATTTCTAAATCTTTTCAACTAAGCGTTATTTTTAGCAGGGACTAGTTTTCTATTTTCAGTTACAGCCCATAGAGGAAGTAAAAACACAATAGAAAGTGTACAAGAAATCCCCAATGCCCAAAAGAATCCGTCCCATCCCATTTCTTGCGTAATTTTTCCTAAAGGATAACCAGCAACAGCAGCCCCCATGTAGGCAAAAGTTCCAGCAAAACCTGTAGATGTGGCAGCTGCTTTTTTGTGAGAAAGTTCGGCACAAGCAACACCTATTAACATTTGGGGTCCAAAAATAGCAAAGCCTATTACAAAAAGTGCAACTGAATCAATTAAGGGATAGCCCGCAGGAACAAACCAAAATAAAGCAATAGCCGTAAACATTAATATGGCAAAGAGAACATTCACAGGTCCTCGTTTCGCAGAAAAGAAGTAGTCTGAAGCCCAACCCGCTGCTAAGCTACCAAAAAAACCTCCTACTTCGAAAAGAGAAACACAACCGTTGGCACTCAACTGACTATATCCTTTATTTTCTATCAAATAAAGAGCTGTCCAGTCGTTGATCCCCGTACGCACAAAATAAACGAAAAAATAAGCAATAGCCAACATCCAAATGTATTTATTTTTTAGTACATATTCTATCAAAATCTCGCGTGCTGTGAGCTCTTGTTCACCTGATTTTGTACTAGTGCCGGCATAATCATTGCGAAATTTTTCGATAGGTGGCAATCCTAATGATTGAGGTGTATCGCGTAGACGATTAATTAAATAAAAGCCACCCATGATACAGATAATTCCAGGAATGTACATAGCTGCGCGCCATCCTCCAAAATAGTAGGCACTAAAACCTACAATCCAAGGAATCAAAAAAGCTCCCACATTATGAGAGACATTCCACGTAGACCACCACGAACCTCTTTCTGAGTGAGAATACCAGTGCGTGAGGAAACGTGCGCAGGGAGGCCATCCAAAACCTTGAAACCAGCCATTTAACCCCCAAAAAAGACAAAATAGAACTAAGCTCGATGAAAGGCCAAATAAAATATTAAAAATTCCTGTAACAATTAGTCCTAATGCCATAAAATAGCGAGCATTCGAACGATCTGATATAATCCCGCTTGCAAATTTGCTAATTCCATAGGTAATGGAAAATACACTTGCTAAAATGCCTAACTGACTTTTATCAAATCCCAACTCAGAAATAATGCCTGGCATAGCAAAAGTAAAACTTTTCCTGGTGAAATAGTAGAATGCATATCCAACAAACATCGAATAAAGAATTCGAATACGCCAGTAGTGGTAAAGTTTTTTCACTTCTGCAGGATCTTCAATCTCGGGTAGATAAGGGGCGGGCTCTAATAGTTTAAGCAACCAGTTCACACATTGCTCCTGACATTAAATAATATAATATTTTTTAAGTAAAAATTCTATCTGACTAATGAAAATGCCTTTATAGTCATGAAAATAATTTTGCGCAAGGGGTTATTTTAACATAATTAAGGTATAAATCCAATTATAAATTTTGTTAACAATAATTTAGATTGACCTATGTTCAAAGATATGCTAGAAATTCACCCCAGAAAAATAAAATCCTCTGGCTTCGGTTTTTAAGAACGAGTTGTAATGATAAAGCTCATAATAGACCCCCACACATCCCATCAAGTAAGGACATTCGATCAAGAAATTGTCACCATCGGATCTGGTACACTTTCACCCCAAGCCGACCTCTTGCTTCATGATCCAGAACTAAAGCCTATCCATGTCAAAATTATAAAAAAAGGGGATCGTTTTACCCTTGTAAATTTTGCTCAAGATCCATTTGCTACCTTAAATGACTTGCCTTTCGGTAAAAGAACCATTCAGTCGAAAGATGTGATAAAGATAGGTCAGCACACGCTCGTTTTTGAAATTAGCTCTACTGCCGATAATCCCTCTGAAAATCAAAACGAAGATTTTCATATTCAAAACACCCCTCTTAAGCCTGCTGTGTATGAAGTTTCTGGATATGACGATCCTCTCTTCCATGATCCATCCCCCGCTCTACCTATTGAAAAACCGATTGCTGAAAATTTGCAGGCCCAAGACACAATGGTTATAGATGAAGATCTAGCCAAAGATGTGGAATCCAATCAAAATACCCACATGGAGATAGAAGATTCCTCACTCAAAACTTCCCCTAATTTTGCGAAATCTCCCCCTTCCCTCTCTTCAACACCCCTCTCAAAATCGCCATCATCCTTTAACTTAAAGAAAACCCCTATTGAATTTCAAGTAGGAGAATTCGACGATGAAAGCGAAAACTGGACCACCGATAAAAATGATATTAGCCTCACAGAATCTAGCGAGGTTTCTCATTTAATCAATTGGAAATTAATTGGAACCATCATTATTTCTTTTCTATTTGTCTTAAGCTTAGTAGCTGGCGCCTTGTATTTTAATATGAGTGCACGTAATGAAGATGAAGAGCTACGAGCTGCAGAAGGTGTGGCTGACGTAGCCATGGCTCTTAAATATGCCCAAGTCCATCACATTAAGCCTCACAAAAAGAATTGGTCCGATCCTGAGTTTATAAAAACCAGTCTTGCTCAAGTAATCCCCCATGATTATCCCTCGTTAACGAAAATTAATCACCATGGACATCTCAATAATACTGCTTACTCCTTAAGGGTCTATACAAGTACGGACTTTTCGCAATTTCTTGTGATTGCTCAACCAGCTCCCAGCCTTCTTCAGTGGCTCATTCCCAAAACTGCCATTGTCATTGACTCTAAACTGATGCAGCTCCGTAAAGTCGCTGATATGAAAACTCTCAATCGATTGCTTGTCAATTCAAACAATCTGGACAACTCAAACGCTGTGGAAGTGACTAACCTAGTAAAAAATGGAGAATTGATTCCTCTTGAAACCTTGGCACAAAAACGAAAAAGTCAAGATTTTTCCCCGCCAAGAGCATTAACACTTCTGCGTCCAGGTGCAGAAAATTATATTTATAATGCTCCACGGTATTATCAGTTAGGTGAAACAATCATTAGACGAGCCATTAGTTTAATGGAAACTCCAGGTAGCGCTTACGAACTTTCAAGACTTAAACAAGAAATGAGCTTACTCTCCAAAATGTCTGATATGGTTCTCTATTCTTCAGATGGAATTGAGCTTACCCTTGAGGCGCAAAAAGCCGTTGCCACCTTTGTATCTAACGCGAGCTTTTTAACTGCATACCTTAAGTTTAATCCCGATGGACTAATAGTAAGCAGTCACCTGATTATTGACGATGAAGGATCTCATCATGCTTTAACAGACACTTCCACAAAACCTATCGTTCCAGTAGAAAACTATGGAGAGGAAGTGGCCCAGGCGGAGCCTCAAGAGAATGTTTTAGTACCCGAGGCACCCGTTCATCCTCTACTTGCTAAACTCGTTGAATTAAAAAAACAAAGGGAAAAGACTTTAGCGCCTATAAAAAATCAAATCATAGCGGCACTTGATCTTGATCTGAATCATCCAGCTGAAACTCTTTACAGGGAAATAAGCGCGCTAATAGATCAACACAAAGCACTCCATCATAAACTTAAAAAAGAAATACAAGCATCCATTCATCAATTATCCGATGATTACAAATTAATGCCTCTTGAAGAGTTCATCGATTATTTAGATAAAGCGGGATTAAGCGACATAAAATTAGGAGAAAATCATGATCAAAAAGAAAAAGTAGATCAAGCCCTCCAGCGCATATCCACTAGCGTAAATTTTGTAGACTTAGATCACTCCTTTGTGGAAATATCTCGTGTATTAACAATAAAAAATTCTTCTAATCTAAAAGAACTTCTATCCCATCAGAAAATGATCAGGAGCGCAGTAATCGCTCATCTTAACAAACTCCTTCTGTCCTCTCACCCTATAGCTATTGAAGACAAAGCTAATCAACAACACGCGTTAAAACATCTTTTAAAATTATGCTGTATGGACTCTCCAGAAGAAGAACAATACTATATAAATGAATTTAATACACATTTCTTCAACCATTGACTTTAATTTTTTTAAAAAATATAATATTGTATCAATTAAACAAAGTAAGTATGTAAATAATGGTAAAAGTCACTTTCCAATCTTCCGCTCACTATCAAGATGAAATTCTTCAGACCACTCAAAATCCTTCAGACATCCCTACCCAAGTAACGACCCCCAGAGGTTATACTTATCGATTGATTAAAGATGCAGTGGCTTGGAATCCGTTTGAACTCATCGGAAGACGTTTTTTAGGAGGCCTTTTTGCTGTTTTATCTTTTAGCCTTTTATATTTTTTAACCTCTACTGTAAAAAACTTATTTGAAAAAACAAAAGAACTCAAAATCCAAGCTGTTTTAACTCATATCAGACCCAACAATAGTCCTCAAGCTGTTCTAGAATTTCCAATTTCTGATACCATTTCTTCAAGAATGTATCAATATACCACCTTAGAAAAAAATAAGACTAACGACCTTTTGATCGAAACGCTGTCTAATCAACTACATGAAAAAAAATTAAAACTTAGCGAAGTTATACAGTTAGCGAATAGAGAAGTGGAAAAACACTTTGGACCCATCTCCGGAGAAAATGAAGTAAGGCTTCTCCTCCAACTCACCCAAGCCCTCCTAAAGACTTCTTCCCAAATCTATACAGAAGATGAAATTCGTCAATTAATTCAGTTAAATAAAATTGTTAATCAAGCAAATCTAACATGATGAAGAAACCTTAGAGCATAACTTACGTTTATAATATCCTAAATCTTGGATAAAACTTAATAACTCTAAGATTAAATCCGCACCTTAAGCCTTTAATCAATATGTATAGATCTAATTTATCGTAAATGAAATATCTTTTTTCATATTAATCCCTTATTTTACAAGTTACCAAGCTCTACCAAAGATGTCTGGATCTTGAAAATTTCCTTCTTTACCCTTTATTTTCCTTAGATTATAATCCCTAGGTCTTAATAAGGAGACCTTCCATCTATGACTATCCCATCTGCACCAGGTGTTTTTGACATTTTACCTTTTGAATCTGATGAAGCTTGGAGAAGTTCTTATTTATGGAATTATATTGAATCCATCATAAGACAAACAGCTCGCGACTACGGATATCAAGAGATACGCACACCTATCTTTGAAAGAACTGAACTTTTTGTGAGAGGAGTAGGCTCGACCAGTGACATCGTCACTAAAGAAATGTATACCTTTAATGATAAAGGAGAACGTTCCCTTACATTAAGACCTGAAGGCACAGCACCCGTCATTCGAGCCTTTATTGAGCATAAAATGTATACGCAGGCACCTATTCACAAATTATTTTATATAGGACCCATGTTCCGCTATGAACGGGCCCAGCTAGGAAGATACCGTCAACATCATCAATTTGGGGCAGAGGCTATAGGTATTTCTTCACCTGAACAAGATGCAGAGTTGATAGATCTCGTTTACACAGTTTATCAAAAACTAGGCCTAAAAAACCTACAGGTCAATATTAACTCCATAGGTACCCCTGATACACGCAAGGCCTTCAGAGAGGCTCTGCAAGATTATCTTAGAAAAGACTTTGAAAATCTTTCGGAAGATAGCCAGCGGCGTTTTTCTACCAATCCCCTTAGAATCTTAGATTCAAAAGATCCACGAGACCAAGAAATTGTAAAAAATGCACCGAATATTTTGAATTATCTAGACGATGAAAGTGCCCTGCATTTTCAAAAACTTCAAAAACTCCTGGATACACTTAAAATCCCTTATCAGGTTAACCCATTATTAGTCCGCGGATTAGATTATTATAATAAAACTGTATTTGAAATCACCTCTGGCCAATTAGGCGCACAAAACAGTGTAGGGGGTGGAGGTCGTTATGATGGTCTAATGAAAGACTTAGGCGGCCCAGACCTACCTACAATAGGATTCGGTACCGGTTTAGAAAGAATTTTGCAAACGATGCTCAGGCAGGAAAGTTCTATTCCTAAGGCTCCTTCCCCAGAAGTTTATTTGATTCCTTTAGGTGAAAATGCTAAAGAAGCCTGTTTTTCTATATTACATGATCTTAGAAAGCAGGGTATTCCTAGTGACATGGACTTGAGTGGCAGAAAACTGGGTAAAGTTATGCAATATGCCAATCAAATCCAGACACGCTATGTGTTAATCATTGGAGATGAAGAATTGCAGACAAAGTCAGCTCAACTTAAAGATATGGCCACAGGTCATCTCACACCTGTCGCTTTAAATCATTTAGCGAAAACTCTTACTCTGGATATAAAAAACAATACCTTTATTCAACTGATGAATGAAATGACCCATGCGATGCAAGACCCACATGAAGTGGAATTTTATATGCAAAATATCGAAAATAATATTGAAAAGACTCAAACCATGATCTCCGACCTCAAGGATACCATGGAAAAAATTAAAAAAATTACAGATTGAATAGGAGCTATATGATTAGTTATCGCCGCACGCTAAATTGTGGCAGTTTACGGAAAGAACATGTGGGTCAAACCGTGATACTATCTGGTTGGGTACACCGTCGTCGTGACCATGGAGGTTTAATTTTTATCGATTTACGCGATAGATTCGGTCTTACTCAAGTCGTATTCGACCCTGAAAAAAATCCTCAAGCCCATACAATCGGTGAAAAATTACGTTCTGAGTATGTGATCACTGTGCATGGCCAGGTGATCCCTCGTCGTGAAGGAATGGCCAATCCTAAACTAGCTACGGGGGAAATTGAAGTACAAATCTCTGAAATCGAAATTCTCTCAAAAGCAAAAACCCCTCCTTTTTCTATTTGTGATGAGCAAATCGAAGTCAATGAAGAACTTCGTTTGAAATACCGTTACTTAGATATACGACGAGGAGACATTGCTCAAAAATTAGTCAAAAGACATCAAGCCATGTGGGCCACAAGGCAGTATTTAGATCAACATGGGTTTTTAGAAATTGCCACCCCGATTCTAGGAAAATCTACTCCAGAAGGAGCTAGAGACTACCTTGTTCCTTCTCGTATCTATCCAGGAACATTCTTTGCGCTTCCTCAATCTCCGCAAATTTTTAAACAGCTCCTGATGGTTTCTGGCATGGACCGCTACTTTCAGATCGCTCAATGCTTTCGCGACGAAGATCTTCGCGCGGATAGACAGCCTGAGTTTACACAAATTGATATGGAAATGAGCTTTGGGACACCAGAAGATCTAATGCCCATTATTGAAGGTTTACTAGGTAAAATCTTCAAAGACTGCAATGGTATCGATATTCCGAAAACGTTCCGGCGTATTCCACATAAAGAATGCATGGCTCGATTTGGCACAGATCGCCCTGACTTAAGATTCGGTATGGAGCTCGTTGACCTTAATGAAATCGCTAAAAAATCCTCCTTCACTGTATTTCATGATCAATTAAATGCAGGAGGCACTGTTAAGGGTCTTTGCGTAAAAGGTGGCAGTGATATTTCTCGTAAAGGAATTGAAGAATACACCGATTTTGTCGGTCGTCTGGGAGTCAAAGGACTTGCATGGATGAAAATGCAAGATCAAGTTTTAAACTCAAGTATTGTGAAGTTTTTTAATGAAGAAGTGCAAAAAGAACTCATTGAAAAAACAGGAATGGAAAACGGGGATCTAATTTTCATGATCGCTGATACACCCTCCAAAACAAATCAATCTCTAGATCATCTAAGAAGACGTTTAGCAAAAGATAGACATTTAATCAAATCCGATCAGCTCGAGTTTTTGTGGGTGACAGATTTCCCCTTGTTTGCCTGGGATGAAGAAAATAAACGCTTAGCAAGTGAACACCATCCATTTACATCCCCTAATTTAGAGGACGTGCATCTACTGGATACAGATCCCCTCAACGTCAGATCCTCCGGTTATGACATTGTGTTGAATGGATATGAGATCGGCGGCGGTTCCCAAAGAATCCACAACAGTGATCTGCAAAAAAAGATATTTGAACTCCTGAAACTCACGCCAGATGAGCTAGAAGTGAAATTTGGCTTTTTCATTGAAGCCTTGAGCTATGGAACTCCCCCCCATTTAGGCATTGCACTAGGTTTAGATCGTCTTGTCATGCTTTTGACACAGACAGAAAATATCCGTGATGTCATTGCATTTCCCAAAACGCAAAAAGCCAGCGATTTAATGCTAGAGTGCCCATCTAAAGTCGCATCTGAGCAGCTAAAAGAACTTAAATTAACTACTGAAGACCCTGAATTTTCATGGACATAATTTAAGAAATTACCTAACGTGTTGGATATTCCAAAAATGAATGGAGGAATGATCGTATATGTTTAATAGAACAAAACTCTTAGCACTGACTGGCGTCATTACAGCTTTTACATTAGGAGCGTTGATTGCTCAGGACAATACTAAGGATAACAATACAAAAACGACTGCTCAAGAAAATTCAAGCGCTTCAGCACATCAAGAGATCGATATGAAAAAGCTTTCTGAAGCTTTTGGTCATTTTATTGGTAGAAATTTGAAGAGCCCTGGCGTGACTTTTGATTTAGATAGTATCATTAAAGGCATGCGTGAAGGAGCTGAAGGTAAACCTTCTCCAATGAGCGACCAAGAGTATGAAACAATGATGTTAAAAGTGCAAGAACAAGCCTTCACTAGATTGTCTGATGATAATCTGAAGGCTGCGGAAGCTTTTATGGCTAAAAATGCACAAGATTCATCCATTAAGTCTCTTGTTCCTGGTAAACTCCAGTACATCGTTTTGCAAGAAGGTACAGGACCTGTGGTAGGTGAACATGGAACACCCAGTATTAAGTATACAGCTAAGTATATCGATGGGACTGTTTTTGACAGCTCAGAGGCAGCTGGTGGACCTATTACAATTCCTCTAGATCAGACAATTCCAGGTTTCAGCAAAGGCATTGCAGGGATGAAAGAAGGGGAAAAACGCAGACTCTTTATTCACCCAGATTTAGCCTATGGCAAAACAGGTCAGCTTCCTCCTAACTCCGCTTTGGTTTTTGAAGTTGAAGTCGTTAAAGCCACTGGAGACACAAAAAATCTTAAAGATTTGAATGAAGATGAAGATGACGATGCTCTTTTACTAGACGAGCACGACTCTTCTAAAAAAGCAAAGTAACGAATTTTAAGGCTGTCCTATGGAGACAGCCTTATTTCTTTTAGGACTTATTCTGTGAAAATCGTTCTCTACCAACCTTGCATTCCTCAAAATACAGGAAACATTGTGCGCACGTGCGCTGTGACTGGCAATGATCTAATTCTCATTCCTCCCTTGGGTTTTAGCATCAATGATCGTTGGCTTAAAAGATCAGGTTTAGATTATTGGGAAGGAGTGAATGTGCAGATTGAAGAAGACTTGGAAAAGTTGTTATCTAATACAAACTGCCAGTTTACCTTTTTTTCAAGTAAAGCCCACCAGCTTTACCATGAAATCTCGTATCAGACATCTGATTATTTAATTTTTGGGTCTGAAACATCAGGGTTACCCGCTCAGTTTTTCGAACGTTGGCCTGAACGGTTTGCACGCATACCGATGATTGAAGGCGTACGTTGTTTGAATTTAGCTACTTCCGTAGGTATTGCGGTTTATGAGGCCTGGCGTCAAAATGGATTTGGCCAGATAAGAGAATAATAAATTTATTCAATAAGTATCCGAAATAATTTCTGAATTAGATTAGAACCCATTTGTATGATAGGCTTCTGCGATGATTTCAATTGAAAATAACTTCTGGGGGAGCTCTACTCTAATTGCACTATTTGGCACAATTAGAGTGAGAATTCAGGGATTAAATAGCACCCAAGATCGCATTTTTTAAATCATCTTTAGATTTTACACCCACAAAACGTTTAACTTCTTTTCCGTCTTTGAAAACAATAATAGTCGGTATAGAAGTCACTTGAAATTGCGCTGTCACTTGCTGGGCATTTTCTATATCCAATTTGGCCACAGTCGCTTTTCCTTGCATTTCACGGGCTAATTCTTCTACTATGGGAGCTATCATTCTGCAAGGACCACACCAGTCAGCAAAGAAATCTACCAATGTAACACCTTGGGCTACTGTTGCTGCAAAATTATTATCATCTAAATGCTTTAAATCTTCTGCCATAAATCTCCTTAAAAATTGCATATTTGCCAATTCAATCATAACCTATAGAGGTATTTTTACGCGAGTTACAAAAATTGATACTTATAAAATATAACGGTAAGTTACCCTAAAGGTATTCATTAGTATTTCTTAATTTTAGGTTTTTTCATGCTGCGAATGATTGTCTCTCTATTACTCATTTCCTTCTTAGCTTTCATAGGTTACCTCTTCTATCCTATTTTTATTGTGACAGGGAAACCTCTACTCATCGTTAACATGTGGAACGAGCCTGAACTGCCTAAAAACTTTCGAATGTCTACGGACCCTCTTCCTCTTAGTTCCTCTAATCAGCCTTCACAGGAAGGGTTAAAAGTATTGAAAGCGTCTGGAAGTGCTCAATTTTCTCAAGGGGGTCTTCAAGCAATTCTTCAAAAAATTCCTTCCGAAAACGTAACAATAGTAGATTTAAGACAAGAATCACATGGTTTTATTAATGGAATCGCTGTCAGTTGGTATACTGAAAGAGACTGGGTAAATAAAGGAAAAACATCTGAAGAAGTGATCAAAGACGAAAACCAACGTTTACAACAACTTTTACAGTCTTATGTGGCCATCGTGTATGCTAGCAAAAAATTTCCTGTCCCTCTGTGGGTTAAGGATGTAAAATCCGAGGAGGAATTAACAACATCTCACGGGCTGGGCTATATTCGAATCCCTATAACTGACCATTTAAAACCTGCTAATCAAGATGTGGATACTTTTATTAATTTTATTAAAGCTATACCCAAAAATGCGCTGTGGCTACATTTTCATTGTGCCGCAGGGGAAGGGCGTACCACAACTTTTCTCGTGATGTATGATATGATGCGCAATGCCAAGCATGTCCCGATTGAAGATATCTATCAAAGACAATATCTTCTGGGAGGGTTAAATTTTTTAAATGAAAAAGCTAACGACTGGAAAAAACCTTATGCGGAAGAACGTAAAGACTTTCTAGATCAATTTTACCTCTATTGTCAGCAAAATCCCCAATTTCAAAAAAATTGGACGAGCTGGCTCGCTGAAAATAAGAAAAAAATTGGATTTTCAAATACAACAAAGACACAAGAGATACGTAAATAGCTTACTATTAGAGAATCACTTGTGGTCTCTCACACTTTGGACTATTATACTAAAGTTTACAAACAATTTAATGTATATTTACATAATCTTAAACATGTTTATATAAATTTAGTTGTATAAAAAAATATCATATTCAAATTAATTTGGTTTCAAATGCTCTTAAAATTTTTTCAATTAATCCTATTGTTTATTTTAATCTTCCCTTTTACCTTCTTAAAAGGACAGGATTCAAGTAAGCTCCAGCTTGTTATTAATATGGAAAATAAAGATGAACTTCCCCGAAATTTTCGTATGACTCATCCTTCCTATCTGTCTCAAGATTTTTTTAAAGATCCCTACGAGTCCAAAGCTCTTCTTTATGGACTTTTCGACTTAAAAGCTTCCGCCAGTGGTCAATTTTCTAAACTTGGCTTGCTTCGCATTAAAGAAATCATTGCTCATCAACCGCTCGTCGTTATTGATCTCCGTGAAGAGTCCCATGGATTTATTAATGGAATCGCAGTGAGTTGGCACGGAGAAAAAGGCTGGAGTAACCGAGATAAGAATCTTAATGAAATTATATACGATGAAAAAAACCGTTTAGAAAAACTTCTTAATAAAAATGACATCTTTTTATATCACAAAAAATCTGCTCAAGTTGTAAAAATAGATGTCCAAGATGTTTATTCTGAAAAAGAACTTGCGGATAGCTTAGGGATAACATATGTACGTTTGCCCGTTACTGACCATTTAAAACCTACCGACGAACAAGTCGATCATTTTATTGAATTAATAAAAAACCATGCCCAATCAAGCCCCTCTTCTTGGCTACACTTTCATTGTGCGGCAGGTAGAGGCAGAGCGACCTCATTTATGGCCATGTACGATATGATGAAACATGCCTCACAGGTAAGTTTTAAGCACATCTTATCTAGACAAGCTTTACTGGGGGGGAAAGATTTATCCGAACCCTTTCCTTCCCACGACTGGAGATACTCCCATCATTTTGAAAGACTAGAATTTCTCACGAATTTTTATAATTACTGCCTAGAAAATCCTAAATTCGAACAACCCTGGTCCTCTTGGAAGCAAAGTATTGCAAAATGACCTAAAAACCCTTCAATTCCTCTCGTATGTATGATGAATAAGGCATATCTCTATTTTGCCTCCCGCGCAGGCCCAGATGGTAAAAATAGGCAAAATACAGGTTAGTATAGAAAATTAACCGTGTACTCACTATAATACTTAATGATTATTAAAAAATGAGTCCATGTACTTATGAGTAATGAATTACCTTACTTAGTCCTAGCCTATTACCATTTTATTACCCTAAGCGATCCTCAAGAAGAGGTGATCAAACACAAAAGTTTTTTTGAAAATAGAGACGTAACCTCGCGCATCTATATTTCAGAGAATGGCATTAATGGACAAATGTCTGCTTCTCGGCAGGACGCATACGCCTATATAGACTGGATGCATAGTAGACCTGAGTTTAAGGATGTATATTTCAAGATCCATGAATATCATGAACAAGCTTTCCCTCGTTGTACAGTCAAGTATCGTAAACAACTTGTTGCCGTTGATGAAGTCATCGATTTAGATAAAAGAGGCCAACACCTTTCCCCTGGAGAATGGAAGCAAAAGCTAGAGGAAAATGAAGGTCATGTATTAATCGATGTCCGCAACGACTACGAGTGGAAGGTGGGTCATTTTGAAGGTGCCGAGCTCCCTCCCTGCGAAACCTTTAGAGATTTTAAAGAATACGCTCATCAATTAAAGGAAAAAGTAGACCCTAGTACCACACCAGTCATGATGTATTGCACAGGTGGAATCCGTTGTGAACTTTATTCTTCCCTACTTATCGAGCAAGGTTTCGAAAAAGTTTATCAATTAGATGGGGGGATCATTAACTATGGTTTGAAGGAAGGCAGTAAACACTGGTTGGGTAAGTTATTTGTCTTTGACGATAGACTCACCGTACCCGTTAGCACTGAGCCTACACCTGTAATTGGAACGTGTCATCACTGCCAAGTTCCCAATGAAACATATATTAATTGTGCCAATATGGATTGTAATGCACTATTTCTATGTTGTCCGGATTGTTTAAAACAACATGCAGGCTGTTGTAAAGAAGACTGTAAATCCGCTGAAAGAGTCAGACCCTATCACGAAGCCACGACTCATAAACCTTTTAGAAAATGGTATAACTATCCCGATATCAAAAAGAAGACCTCTTCTACTTGATGGCTGGTAGTCATGAACGCTTATTAGGATGCTACATGGGTTTAAAGCCGTGATGCATCGAGATCCCGCTTAGCTTTCTTTATCATAATTTTCCTGGCGATACCTAATCAAATCCATGATGCGCTTTTGAGTACCATCTAAAACGACTGTTAAGCCGGGTTTTATGCCTTTTTCGGATAGCTCAAATGCTTTCATCGTATTACAGATACGCCCATCCAATCTGACACCTACTCCTTGGATATGAACCATATTGCCCCAGTCACCAAACATTTCTAGTGTCATCTCGCAGGCTGTAATAATAAACAAAACCTTTCGATCAGGGTTATTGTGGACGATCTCAAAAATCTTGGCCCCTATGTAATGAATCGTAGGGATAAACAAAGGAATGATGTAAGCTGATTGGGAAGCGTGAACAGCTTTACCTATAAAGCATTGCTGACAAACAGCATTCTCTTTGTTGTTTTCACAACGATCTGTAAAACGCCCAGAGGGACATTCAAAAGGTTTGTGGCAATAAGAAAATCCTAAAACCAATAAGGTATTCGGGGTTTTTAAAAGTTTTTTAAACTCCTCCTCTCCTTGCACACCATAAAAGAAAAAATCCCCTTCGCGCGTGTAGGATTTTTTCTTGAATATAGATTGAATGAAAGCCCAACTATACTTCAGAGGATGCTTCAAAAAACCTTTTCGCACTTGTCCTTCATGATCTTGAGAAATCATCCATTTTAAACTTTTCCACTTAAGATTTTTGGCAGTTTCCTTTGTAATACCTGGCATTTCGGGTAATTGTTTTAACTTCTTAATGGGATTTTTTCGTGAAGCTTCCAAAGCTTTATTTTCCCAGGCGCTTTCAGCCTCTTCCCAGGAAGGGTATTCTTTCCACATTTTTAGTTTAGTCATGTCTTTTCTCTCTTCTTTTGGGAGGAATTATACGTGACTTAGAATGTTTAAATCTATTAGAACCGGTGATTGCCTACAAATCGATAGTCCCTCCCCTGCGATAGATAATTTAAACCCAACTCGTCCCTAAATTCTAGCACAAGTTTAATAACATAATAAAAACTAGTTTGAGCAAGAACCCCTCTTTAGTAACCGTATGTTTTTTTCTTGGAAACTTGCTTGTTATTTGACTAAAAGGGGTTTCTATTCTTTTTCTTACAACAGATTGCAAATATCGAACACAACCAGAGTGTTGTCTTGTTGCGTTTGTCTTTCGGTCTGCACTTAATTTTTTTCAAATTCTTGCAAATCATCTTCAAATGAATAATGTGTATATGCCTTATCTCCGACGTATAAAAGGGCATGTCGCCTGGATGAAATTTTGAATAAATGTGCCTAAGCCATTTTATGGATGACGAAGGGCTAAAATCTTATCAGAAGAGACGAAGACTATTCAATTCATGGAAATTATGTTATACTTTAACAGAAAGCAAATCTTTTAAGGCTTAAAATGACTGAAATTTCCTATCATATTAATCAAACCGAGTCAGAAAAATCTGGGATTCTAGCCATCCAATTATTAGAAGCTGAACGTTACGCGGGGGGGCTTGAATTTAACTCGAAAACAGGCACCACAGTTTCTCGCTGGAAACAATTAGCCACCCCAAAAGATCTGGATGCCTTAAAACTGTTGACTCAAAAAGATGTGAAATTCGAGAACTCTATAATCAAAATCCCTTACAGTCTCGCCATTCAAGCCCTTAAGTGGTTAGCTGCCTCTGGGAAGTTTTATTATAATCAAAAACAACTGATCTGTGACTTTTTTACGCCTGTAGAGTTTTACTATCTGGTCTCAGAGCAAAAGGTGCAAGGGATGATCAAATTTGTAGATAAAGAATTTGATATTACCACCTGCGACTTTATCTGTTTTGGATCCCAGGTATGGTTTATAAAAGGAAGTTTACTTAAACTGATCAAAACAGATGTGAGTTGGAAAGACATCAGAAATCTCTACACTTCACCTTCTGAATTCTCTCTTTCTCAAATTGAAGACATAGAAGATGACACTCTTCGCATCGTTTATGCAAATCCAAACATCGCTCAGCAAAAAAATGAACCATCCCCTTTACCAATCCTAAAGTTAAAAGATCGTTCAGGGGCTTTTGCTGATCTTTGGATGGACTACGGGTCCAACAGACAAATCGCTTATCACGAACAAGTCTTGAATCCTATAAAAAGGGACATGCGAGCAGAAAAAAGTTGGGAACAAGATCTTCTTGAAACCGGGTATTTACAAAAAATTGTAGGTCAATCCCACTACTATTGTCCTCTGGATCAAGTGGCCAAGTCTTTATCTTTTCTTTTAGAGATAGGTTGGCATATACAAGATTTTCAGGGAAAAAAAGTTCTTTTATACAAAGACTCCCAGCTGGACGTGTCTTTACAAATGCATGATATCACAGTAAAAGGAAAGCTCAGGTATGAGGAACATGAAACAGACCTAAAAAACGTAGTGGGAGCTTTCACGAGACGGGAACGCTTTGTAGAAATTGGAACCCAGGCGGTGGGTTTATTGCCAGATCATTGGAACCAAGAAGGCTTGAGAGAACTCTTTGAAGAAGGTGAGATAGCAGCTGAAGGAATCAAACTAAAAAAACATCAACTAGGGACATTAGGTCAACTTCTAAATCAATCACAAAATATCACTTTTGATAGCGCTATCCACCAACTTAAAACAGTTTTAACAGACCTCGATGAGATTCCTCACTCTCCTCCAAGCGCCTCTTTCCAGGCTAACCTAAGACCTTATCAACAGCAGGGAGTCGACTGGATAAACTTCCTTTCAAGATTAGGTTTTAATGGCATTTTAGCTGATGATATGGGCTTGGGCAAAACTGTACAGGTGCTAGCCTTTCTTTCCTCGCTGTCTTGTGCAAAACCCACACTTATTGTCATGCCAACTTCCTTAATTTTTAACTGGAAAAATGAAATTGGAAAATTTCTCCCAGATCGAAAAGTAGTTATCTATCATGGACCCCAAAGAAATCTTCCTCCTGATATATTCCATGAAGAAACTATTATCCTGACCTCTTATGCAACGATGCGTTTAGATATTGCATTGCTCCAGACTATCGATTTTGCCGCTTTAATCTTAGATGAAGCGCAATCTATCAAAAACTCCTCAACGCAAATTGCACAATCAAGCTATCAACTAAAAGCTGATTTTCGTCTTTTGCTCACTGGTACGCCTATAGAAAATCATATAGGTGAAATTTGGTCGCATTTTCATTTTCTTATGCCAGAACTTTTAGGAGATGAAAAAAGCTTTTATAATGATCTACAAGCAGGATTATCAGATTCAAGGTACATTCAAAGGATTAAGAAAAAAATACGTCCTTTCATTTTGAGAAGAAAAAAAGCGGATGTGGCTAAAGATTTGCCAGATTGCATTGAACAAACAGTCTGGGTTGAAATGCCACCTGCACAAAGACGAATTTACGAAGCGTACCTAGCGGGTTTTAAAACAAATCTTTTTGTTAAAGTGAAAAATGAGGGTTTATCCAAGCATCGACTCGAAGTCTTCGAAGCAATCTTAAGGTTGAGACAGATCTGTTGTCATCCGCTCCTTATATCCAGTCATTTATCGCCTACTGAAAATCTTGAATTCTCAAGCGGAAAAATGGAATCTCTATTACAAGATTTAGAAAATGCAGTCGAAGAAAATAGCAAAGTACTTGTTTACAGTCAATTCACATCCATGCTTCATCTAATTGCTAAAGAAGTTAAATCTAAAAATTGGAATTATGTTTATCTAGATGGTAACACGCAAAATCGCGAAGCTGTTGTCTCTGAATTCCAAAATAATCCGAGCATTCACCTCTTTTTAATTAGTTTGAAAGCAGGAGGAACGGGACTCAATCTAACAGCTGCCGACTATGTATGCATTTTCGATCCTTGGTGGAACGAAGCAGCCGAACAACAAGCGATTAATCGTGCCCATCGCATCGGCAGAAAAACGACTGTATTTGCCAAGCGCTATGCCATGTTAGAGAGCATTGAAGAAAAATTGATGCGTCTAAAAGAACAAAAAAAAATCCTGGTAGATACCCTATTTGATGATGAAGCAGCTTTAGGTCAATTATCCATTCAAGACTTTGCCTTTCTTCTTGAATAAACTCGTACAAAAAAAAACACCACAGCAATCATCCGTAACTGCTGTGGTGTTCCAACTTTAAACAACTATCAACAACTTAACTAGGAACAAATCAACTCTTTCTAGGGCTTCATTCAACAACTTAAACTACGGACACAAATCAACTCTATCTTTAGGATTCCATTCAACTTATGCAATCTCTCTTTGTCTAATTTGCTCAATTTTCTTATAAATCCCGCCCTTTGATTCAATTATTGCGGCTTCTAATTTTTTTTTGCTTTCCGCTTTTGGAGCCATCTCTAAGGAAAGTCCTAAAAGATAATTGATGGGATTTTGAGAATCATTAAGATTAACTACGTCTCTTCTAAGAGTCAGCTTCTTTTCATTTTTTGAAACTGTTTCAGAAGCTTTATGAGGAACGCTATTTGCTTGATTAGATATTTTCATTTTTCTTGTCCTTTTTATCTTAGTTTAGAATTATAAAACATCTTCTTCTCTACTTTCGCCTGGATGCTCACTAAGATATAATTCCTGAGCTGTTTGCTTTACAGTTTCCAATCCTCCTTCAAAGCCGACTAAACGCATTAATCGATCTATATCACATAACTCCGCATACATTTGATCATTCACGGATTCTAACAACGCTACTTTTTTGATAAGTTCTGCTTTAGTCATACTTTCCTCCTTTGAAGAAGTCATTCGCATGCTTATTCTTATGCAGTTCTCATGCCAACAAGAAAAAATAATTTAAGTTTCTTATAATAAATTATCTATGTTGTTTAAAATTATTCAAAATTCCAAATAGCGGAATAACAAGGCAATTAATGGTGCCCATCGCATGGCTAGAAAGGCCCCCTGTATTTGCCAAGCGCTACGCCATGTTAGAAGGTATTGAAGAAAAATTGATGCGCTTAAAAGAACAAAAAAATTCTATTGGACACAATTTTTGATGACGAAACAGTTTTTATCGATTCAAGATTTTGCCTATCTCATTGAAGAGGCTTATTCGCAAGAATAAAAAAACACCACAGCAATCATCCGTAACTGCTGTGGTGTTCCAACTTTAAACAACTATCAACAACGTAACTAGGAACAATCAACTCTTTCTAAGACTCCATTCAACTCAACTTACGCAATTTCTCTTTGCCTAATCAGCTCAATTTTCTTATAAATCCGGCCCTTTGATTCAATCATTGCGGCTTCTAATTTTTTTTTGCTTCCTGCTTTAGGAGCCATCTCCAGAGAAAGCCCCGAAAGATAACTGATGGGATTTTGAGAATCATTAAGGTTAACTACACTTCTTTTAAGGGAGTGCTTCTTTTCAATTTTAGAAACTGTTTCAAAAGCTTTATGAGGAACGCTGTGTGCTTGATTAGAGATTTTCATTTTTGTAACCTTTTTTATCTTAGTTTTATCATCTATAAAATATCTTCTTCTCTACTTTCTCCAGGGTGCTCACTAAGATATAATTCCTGAGCTGTTTGCTTTACAGTTTCCAATCCTCCTTCAAAGCCGACTAAACGCATTAATCGATCTATATCACATAACTCCGCATACATTTGATCATTCACAGATTCTAACAACGCTACTTTTTTGATAAGTTCTGCTTTAGTCATACTTTCCTCCTTTGAAGAAGTCATTCGCATGCTTATTCTTATGCAGTTCTCATGCCAAGAAGAAAAAATAATTTAAGTTTCTTATAATAAATTATCTACGCGTTTAACATTATTCAAAATTCCAAATAATCGTAGAATACATGCGCTTTTTTTCGATCACTTGATGTATTTCAATTTAATTTACACATCTCTAATCTGCATTTTTTGGCAGTACTTAGCACATGAGGGAGCATAATCAGGATTTATGAACGGAACTTTGATGACAGATAGAAAATAAAAAAGCCCTAGATGAATTATTCTCTAGAGCTTTTTCTATGGATTAAAAGAAGTGCTTATTCTGGCAAATTATTAATATTGTACCCTTTTTTAATAATCTCATTCGCTGTTGCTTTTACTGTATCTAAGCCGCCGGCAAAACCGATCATTTTCATCAGTTGGTCTATGTAGGTCACTTCAGTACTTAGTTGGTCGTTGATGGATTCCAGATATGCAATCTTTTGTTCAAGTTCTTTTTTATTCATGACTCCCCCCTTGAGAGACGACTTATTAGGATGCAAAATTATTTAAGACTAAAATATTTTCTATACCATTTTTCGAATAATTAAACGTAGAATTCCAGACTTTCAGCCTATCTTGTTGAAACCAAACTCTCTGGAAAAGCTTTTAAATACATGAGTTACTTAAGGAATCCCATCGACCCATAAAATCTCCTCATATTCAGGCTTCTTGCGCGGTTAGCAAGTTTTTTCATTTTTTCCTCCACGGTTATTAAAGAACTAACATTTAACCGTAAAGGTGTTAAAATTTCTTAAAGAATACATCAATTTCCAATTAATAGAATGATTATTCATGACGATTATCTTCCAGAATATCTCTTGCGACTTCCTTTACCGATGCTAATCCACGAGGAAAGCCTACAGATTTTAAAAGTTTATCTATATACACAAGCTCGGTACCTAGTTGATCCTCCACAAATTCCAAATAAGCAATCTTCTTGAGTAAATCTTCCTTCGTTATTGTCTTTTTCATAGCTACCTCCTTGCATGATCAAAGCCAAGAGATGCAAAAGGTATGCCATTCTATAAAAAACTTATATGTGAGCGCATTTATGCGCTCAGTTCAAACTCAAGTAGACGTATTTTGATTTCCAATCCTCCCGTATATCCACCCAATTTTCCTCCACTTGCTAGGACGCGATGGCAAGGAACAATTAATGGAAAGGGATTCTTGCCACATGCATTCCCTACAGCGCGAGCTGCACGTGGCTTACCTGTTAACTTGGCTAAATCTTGATAGGAAATGGTAAATCCAAAAGGAATATGATAGATATGTTTAAGGATCAATTCATTATAATTAGATAAATTTTCAAATTCTAAGGGTAATTTTATTTGAGAATTTTTCTTATCAGCATAATCTTTCATCCAGAGATAGATCTCCTTCTCCAAGAGAGGAGATGGCCTTTCCCCCTCTACCTGCCAAGATAAAATATTCTTATTCTCGGATAAAGAAAGTTTTATTTTTAAAATTTTATCTTCTGCAAGAAAAAATTGACCTCTTATTCCTGGCCCATTAACCTGATAAATCTGTGAAACATACGGAAACATGTCTTTTCCCTACCCATAAACTTCTTCACTTTAGCATAAGGAAGCTCTTTGTGACAAAATATTATCATGACTATTTCTGGAAAGAGGGGATCCCCTATGGAATCGAGCCCCTCCAAGATTGGCAAAACTCTGCACTCAGTTACAAGATTGTGATGGACCCCTACCGTAAACGCATCTCTATCGAAAAATATGTTTATGGAAGTTTTATAACTACAATATATGACTCAAACTTTATAAATTTTAGATATTTAAATCAAATTGATCAGCCGAGTTGGCAAAAAATTACAGTCAATGAAACTCCGGAATCTTCCCATTGTCTAATCCGTGATCAAGATGATCGCATTGTTTTTATTGAAACCTACTTCTTCCAGGGGAATTATTGCACAAAATGCATTGCAAAATCTCCTCAAGGCTTCTTGCTTTCTACACAGTTGATTCATTATAAAATCCTTGGAGAAACAGAAAATAAAGTCGTCCTCTTCGATGCTAACGGCCACCCTGTGTTACAAAAATACTATGAAGCCGATCCAATCAATGGGGAATTTACCCACCTTATAAAAGAACTTAAGGACATGCAAGGAGTTACTTTTGGTCAAAATTAAATTTCATCAAGCTCAAAAAGAGTTAAACGTTTCCTCTGGCAGTGAATTTTTAGACATCCCTGGCCTGCCCATCCAATTTGGCTGTAAACACGGCACTTGTGGAACTTGTAGCATCCGGATTCTTTGTGGGATGGAGAATCTTACAAAAATATCACCTAGGGAAGGCCAAACGCTTAAACAAAAAGATCTCGACCCCACACATCGCCTTGCTTGTCAATGTGCCATCAATGGCCCTGTCGAAATTTTTTGATGCAAAATACGTGTAAGGATTTTCGGGCAGAAATAAATGCTAAGAGAGGGAATTATACAACTCGGGAGTATCTACACAGGTAGATTGTATCTCTGATTTCGATTAAGTCACAAATTGTACTTTTTCGATCTCACAAATATAATCTACCTGTCATCTTACTAATCGATGAGACAATCAGGATTAGTTAGCGTTTTTCCAAATCGCTTTTCTAGGAGCCTGACCATTAAGCATATCATAATTAGGTTTGGAAACAGGTTTATCCTGCCAATACCAATCTGTTTTGGAAACATTTCCTATATAGCTGTTGGCTGGCCCATGCTTCTGTCCCTCTACCCAGGAAATTTCCTGAACCACTTGATGACCATCACGATAACGTTTTTCAATGCCATGTTTTTGTCCATTCACATAGGTACTATCCGCAGCTTTTTCCCCATTAAAAAATTCAGTAGTTTTTCCTGACTGAACGCCATGACTCCATTCTTCCACAGTCAAAGGTTCCCCAGCAGGTAAATAGGTCTTGACTAAACCATGCACTTGGTTATTGGCATAAGGAATCACTTCCTTGGGAGATCCATTTTGATGATAGGTGGTGCGAAGTGTTTGTTGTCCTTTGTCTATGGTATCAACAGAAACAAGTAAGCCATAATCATCTCTTCTAGTTCTTGTCCCGTTATAATTAACGACTTGGCTTTCCATTTGATTGTTTTGACTATAGTAGGAAGCTTGGAAAAGAAGGTTACCTTGAAAATCTTCTTTACTTTTAGTTACACCACTTTCGTACCAGGATGTCACTGTCCGATTCTGGGGATTATGATAAATAGTTTCTTGCTTAGGAGCTCCAGAGATGTAATAAACCGATTCTTTTTGCAAGACACCATTCATATAGCTTTCTACTTTTTCAATAGCAGAGCTATGCGGATACGAATAGGTCGTATCTCCGTCCAACACACCTGCTTGATAAGATTTTGTAACCACCACCCCATTAGCCAAAGTCGAAACGATTTGGCCATAATTTCCACTCGCACTCCAATCTTCAGGGCTCACAGGAACACCATATCGATGAACATACGTTTCATCAACAATTTCAGGTGCCGAATAATATCTTTCTTGCGTCTGACATCCCGAGAATGTCAAGGCTGTAACTGCAAAACCGAGGAAAGGAATGTATATTTTACGCATAATTCACCTATTAATGATTTTATTTCTCTAATTTTTTTAGCGTTTCTTCTATCACGTGAGCATGTTCTTTATCGACCTCATCTTGCGATAAGGTTTTTTGATCATCCCTGTAAATAAAGCGAAGAGTGACATTTTTTAAGCCAGCACCTAGCTTATCGCTACGGTAGATATCGAGTAAACTAATTTTCTTCAGAAGATTTGACGGAACCTTATGCAGAATATCTAAGATGGCTTGTAGCGATGTATCTTCATTAACTGTAATCGTCCAGTCACGTTCCGAGGCAGGGTAGATCGGAATATCAGCCATGATATACTCACTTTGGCGCACTTGGAATAAATCGTGTATATTTAATTCGGCAAAGTATACACGTTGGTCTACATCTAATTTCCTCGTAATAGAGGGATGAATTTCTCCTAAGGAGCCTACTTCAAGAGAATTAACAAAAATCGCAGCCTGGCGCCCCGAATGGAAAGTACTCAAGTCATTTTCTTTAAAAGTAATATTAAAAATACGTAACTCACGTAGAACATTTTCAATGATCCCTTTGAGATCATAAAAATCTGATTCACGATCTTTTGCATCCCAGGCATGAGGTTGAGCTTTACCTGTTAGAATTATACCAGCTACAGATTGCTCCTTGTATTGTCCTTCATTTTTAAAGTGAATGCGACCCAATTCAAAGCCACTTATATCATGATTCTGATGAGCAATATTATGCTTGACGAGCTGAAGAAGACCCGGCAGTAAAGAAGTCCTTAAAATAGACTGTTCCACTGAAATAGGGTTCATGACTTGGATACGTTCAGGTTCGACTTCATTTTTACCAATACACTCTAAAATGGATGGACCTATTAAATCACAAGTTAAAAACTCTTGCAATCCTTCACTAGTAAGACGATCCCTCACAGTTCTCTCAAAAAGGAAGATGGGAGCATGGGGGATATTAGAACTTTTGTATAAGGGTGGCGAACGAGAAATATGATCATATCCATAAATGCGTGCAACTTCTTCAATTAAATCAATTTCATGCAAAAGATCTACACGATAGGTCGGTACAGTCACGTTGAATTGATGATGACCATCCCAACTATAGGTAAAACCTAGGCGTTTGAATAGCGCTTCGACCTCACTGACACCTAAATTAATCCCTAATAGGTGATTAATGCGCGTTAAACGGCAAGGAATCACTAACTCAGGAAAAGCTTGTTTTTTTATATCTAATGCATTTTGTGCAACTTTGCCATGGGCTAGTTGCTGGATCAACATAGCGGCTCGATCGAGGGCCCAAAGCACAGCATTAGGATCTGCTCCCCTCTCAAAACGTTTAGAAGAGTCCGTTTGCAAAGCTAAGCGCTTGCTTGTTTTACGAACGGCCTGAGGTTTAAAGTAAGCAGCTTCAAGAAGAATATTTTGAGTTGTTGGTGTGACTTCAGAGTTTTTTCCACCCATGACCCCCGCAATAGCTATAGCTTTTTGCTCATCGCAGATGAGAAGATCATCACGAGTCAATACCCTGGGTTTATCATCGAGAGTGATGAAATTTTCCCCGTCTCTTGCAGTTCGGACAATGATTTTTTGACCGCTAATGGAATCATAATCAAAAGCATGCAGAGGCTGTCCCATCTCATGAAAAACGTAGTTTGTAATATCTACTACATTGTTAACAGTCCGAATACCGATAGCTTTTAGCCTCTGAACGAGCCATTCTGGAGAGGGTCCTACAGAAACGTCTTTGATAACACGGCATGTATAGCGAGGACATTTCTCCACATCCTGAACATCGATATGAATAAGTCCAGATGTGTGTAATAACTGATCTTCCTGAATATTAATAGCAGGCAAAATAGCTAAGGAACCCGTCGCAGCAGATAATTCTCTTGCCACACCCAAGGCAGAGTTACAGTGCCCAAGGTTGGGCGTCAGGCCAATTTCAAAGACAACATCAGAAAAGTGAGAGGCTAAATCTAATCCCACTTTCATTTCTTGAGCGAACTCAATAATTCCTTCTTGTTCGGTGTCAGCTAGTCCAATCTCATCTGCCGCACACAACATTCCCGATGATTCTACACCGCGCAATTTAGATTTTTTTATTTTAAATTTTTGTCCCTGATCATCTGTCAAGACAGCACCCACACGAGCTAAGGCAGTTTTAACACCTGGACGGCAGTTTGACGCTCCACACACCACTTGAAAAGTTTCTAGACCATCCGTAACTTGAGCGACACAGAGTTTATCTGCATCAGGATGCTTTTCCACATTCAATACTTCTCCGACCACCACGCCTTCAAATCCACCTGAAATTCTCTGAATACTATCCACCTCCAACCCTGCAGAGGTTAAAATTTTTGCAATCTCTTCAGGACAAAGATCGATTTGAATATAGTCTTTTAGCCAGTTTAATGAAATTTTCATAATTCTTTTTTTTGTGTAACAATTTGCATGAATATTAAGAAATAGGATACAGAATTTTGAATAGAAAACAAGAAAGAACAATAGAACATTAGTTTATTGAGGTATAAAGAACTGCTCTTAGAATTTGAATTGTTGGCTACAAAGCAAAGTAAGATCCCACATTAAGTGCGTGTGGAATGTAGAATAGAAAGCTGGACGTCGGTTGATTCTCCCAAATCCAACAAAGTAGGTAGATCCGGATTATCATCCATATAAATATTTAATGTGCGCGCCATGCGTATACGCGCCTCCTCCGGCAAATCTTGTAAAGTATTAACGATTAACGCAGCTAGTACAGTCGCATGAGGATTATTAAGCTGTCCGGGATTAGCAAGAAGAGAGATAAAGTCTTGGGCCGTGATACTACTCCAATTCTCTTTTGCTAACCGCATCTCTTTAAAAAGAGCAGCTAGAGCAGAGGAAAGGAGCATCACCTGAATTTGATTAGCTAAGACCTTTTTGTCCCCTTCATTTAAATTGGCTGCAGAAGGGAGTTTGTCTACAATAGTCATTAAATATCCACTTAAAACGCCATCCAAAGCCCACAGACTCAACTGTGAAGCTAATTTATTAGTGATAACACTTTTTTGATCCGCTCCCCCTGCCGCTTTTTGAAGAGCTTCGGCCGCTTGAGTCCCAAAAATTGCATGCAGAAAAATACTACTAATGGAAAAGAACAATCCCCCGATAAAATGAATTTCTTTATAAAGAGGATTGAGTTCTTTTTGTTTCTCTTCTTCTCTTTTTTCATCGGCAATTTTTTTCAAGCTTTCTGACCAACTATCCAGAATGCTGAGACAAATTTTATCCATGGCTAAGCGAGTAATCGCTTCGATGTTATTAGGATCAGGCGGCGTCAACATGGGAAAAGCCATAGGAGGCAAATAAAGAGCTGCTACCACTGAACTTGCTCTTTCGATAGAATCTTTGCTCGTTGATGCAGTGGGACTTGTAGAGGATTCTGTGGAAGAAACAGAGGTAGGCTGATAGACGGGCTGTGCCCCAGATCCTAGATTAAGATTGGATAAATCTTGACTCATACAACACATCCTTGTTGGAGATGGTTTATATTTATTATAGCAGGTTTTAGATTATTAATACAGAGTAGAAGTGTCAACAATTCAGACCCAAATCTTTGTGGGCCACCCTACATGTCACAGGTTAAGAGACTATTCTTCCAAGAAGCTTGCAAAAGTTTTTATTAAAGATTAGCATAGATGGCGAAGAGACTATAAACGTGGATTTTAAATTAAGCAGATTACAAAACGTTTCTTCAATAAAAGTTCAAAAACGGAATTATTTATGTCAGAAGATTCACATTTTACAGGGAAAACGCCCGTCAGACATGTGGCCGAAAAACTCGCAGAAGGAAAACTATCCGCGGCTGAAGTTCATGGAGCTGAATTACCAGGCTATTTGTCTGCTGGCACAGACGCTGCGCGCGAGACAGCTGTGGTCCTTCTCTTGCTTAGCGCCATTATGGTTTCCGCTCCTATCCCTCCTCATCACTGGACCCTCCTTCTTTTGATATTTTCTCTAGGCTTAGTCATTTGGAAATTTGGTCGCAGCGCTTGGCTGGGGTGGTCTCGCATTGAAAGACTTCATCGCGTGGTCAAGCAAGAGAAATGGGAAATTGAACATAACCGTGAACAAGAAAAGTATGAATTAAAAGAACTCTATGCAGCCAAAGGATTTGAGGGAAAGCTTCTAGAACAAGTCGTAGATGTCCTGATGGCGGATGGAGATAGACTTTTAAAAGTCATGGTTGAAGAAGAATTAGGTTTAAAATTAGAATCCTATGAACACCCCTTAAAACAAGCCTGTGGAGCAGGAATAGGTGCAATCATTGCAGTTTGCACAATTCTTTTATGCCAATGGATCAATCCTCATTATGGCGTCATGATTGGTGCCTTTACAATCATTGCAGGAGCTTCTACACTTTCGGCTAACTATGAAGAAAATCGTGTCATCCCAGCCGTCATATGGACTACCGGCTTAGCCATTTTGGCCTATACTTGGGTCTACTTTCTCTATGATTTTTTCTTTAAAGGTTAATATCCATGACATCCATAGACTCTTCTAATGAACCCTTCGGAGAATTTTTTGAGCTTGACTCACCCGAAACGACGAGCCCTTTTATAAAAAAATCTAGTCGAAATTGGGGGGTTAACCTAACTCTTCGAGCCTCAATTGTAGCCGCTCTCCTTCTTGCCGTTGCCTTTGCTCTCTCTTGGTACAAAAACCTACTTCCGCTCTCAAATTTATGCCTTGTCATGGTGTACTTCCTCGCTGGCATACCCGCACTCATTGAATCTTTTGAAGATCTTTTGGATTTAGACATAAATATCGATATTTTAATGACCCTAGCAGCCTTCTCTTCTGTCTTAATTGGTAGCGGAATGGAAGGAGGCTTATTGCTCGTCCTATTTGCCCTATCTGGAGCCATGGAGGATGCAGTTACGGAAAAAGCCAAAAGTGCTATCAGTAGCCTGCACAAACTCTCTCCCACAAGAGCTAGCGTGCTCCAAGAAGATGGGACATTGATCGAACGTTCCTTGCCAGAAATTGCGGTCGGGGAAAAAATTCTTGTCAAGTCCGGACAGGTAGTACCGCTTGATGGCCAAGTCCTCGAAGGAATTTCATCTGTCAATCTCGTGCACTTGACAGGCGAAAATTTTCCTGTGACAAAGAGAGTGGGTGATGAAGTAGCTGCGGGCGCATTAAATCTTGAAGGCGCCCTAGTTTTAGTAGTTTCTAGAACCAGTTCCGACTCGACCCTCTCTAAAATCATTCAATTAGTGACTGAGGCACAAGATGCAAGACCAAAACTGCAACGCTGGTTTGATAAGTTTAGTAGAACTTATGCCATCAGCATTATATGCCTATCAGCCTTTTTTGCGCTCATTTTTCCCTGGCTCTTACACATCCCCTTTTTAGGTTATGAGGGCTCTCTTTATAGAGCATTGGCGTTTCTTATTGCAGCTTCTCCTTGTGCACTCATCATCGCCATGCCGATTGCCTATTTAAGCGCGATAGGGGCTTGTGCCAGAAGAGGAATTCTCCTGAAAGGAGGCATGATTCTTGATGCACTTTCTCATTGTAAAGCGATTGCCTTTGATAAAACAGGTACATTAACAACTGGTGAGCTAACATGTGCAGCCATTGAACCTTTAGACCATGCATTTTCGTCTGAGACGGCTCTTAGCATTGCCTTTGCTTTGGAAAAAAATGCTGTTCATCCCATTGCAAATGCCATTTTGAAACAGGCAGAAAGCTCTCAAATCTTACCTTGTGAACTTAAAGAATTTAAGGCCATTCCTGGAAGTGGTCTTCAAGGAATGGCTTCTTTGCCCGCGGGCGATTTCCCGGTCTCCATCGGAAATCCACAGTTTATTGCCAACCAATTACCTCCAGAGCAAGCCCAAAAACTTTTAGATAAATGCCAGCTTCTGCAAACCCAAGGAGAATTAGTTTCCCCTCTACTAGTAGGTGAACAAGTCATTTTATTCCGTTTTCTAGACACAATTAGAGAAAATGTAAAACCGACTCTCTTCAACCTAGGAGAGAAGATGGGTCTAAAAATGGTCATGCTTACTGGAGATCATCAATACAGTGCTGAAAGAATTGCGAAAGCCCTGGGAATATCCACCTTTTTTGCCAATTTAAAACCTGATGACAAATTGTCACATGTCAGCCAACTTGCAGATCGCGAGGGCTTAGCGATGGTAGGAGATGGAATCAACGATGCCCCTGCTCTAGCACGCGCGACTGTGGGTATTTGCATGGGAAAAGTAGGCTCAACGACAGCCGTAGAAGCAGCTGATATCGTCTTACTCCAAGATAATATTGAACGCTTAGACTGGTTGTTTGCCAAAGCTAAAAAAACTCAATCCATTGTAAAACAAAATCTTACACTTTCAATCGCCGCTATTTTTATCGCGACGATCCCTTCTTTAGCAGGTTTTATCCCCCTATGGCTTGCTGTTCTATTACACGAGGGAGGAACAGTCCTCGTGGGCCTTAATGGTTTACGTCTTCTCCGCAGCCATTAACCTATGTTCTCGAGAAAAGCTTTCTAAAGTTCTAGATCTCCATTTATTAAGTTCATTTGTGCATAAAATATAAAGGATATGATAAAGAAAAGTGCGATCGCCCAAAGGGGATGCATCGCCGTTTTCAGTTCAATCTATAGGAGAATTTATGGCTAAAGGAACAGAGAAAGTGAAAATCGACGGGAATTTGACAGCCGCAATTGAAAAAGAATCAAAAAAGTTTCAAGAAAATTACCTTTGGTTAGAACAATCCATGCCCTCCAATTTCTTTGCCGAAGTCGGTCAAGAGAATGCCATGCTTATTACCCATAGTTTGATGGGTTTCCACCTACAAGACTTCTTCTCTACTATCCATTTGAAGGGTGCCGCTATTGTCATGTGTCTAGATAGTGCAGACGCCGATTTGAAAATTTTAAAAAATTACTCATTCTATGGTATTAAGAACTATGAAACCTTTGTTTCAAACTCCCCTCCCCCTCTACCAGGAATCACAGCCTTTCTTCGTATCGCTACAATTTATTTTACTGAGGAATCGGACAATAAAGAAAAACCTCTACCCGCGGAAACAAAAGAATTGTTGCATCAGATGGTCAAAGAACGCAATCCTGCTCTCAACGAAAAGGAGTTTGAGAAACTCATTAGCGGGATCAGTCATCGTTTTCTACGTTCGTTACCCTTTGACCGATTAATGTTGGCCATTGAAATGTTTTTTCGCGCGCAAACACGTGACAATTGTCAATATGAACTTCACCGTAATCAGAATTGGAAAAAAGATGGCACCGCTTCGCTACACATCACACTCGCCTGGCGAAACGTCCCGAAATATAACTTTCTTTATAGACTCGCGCGCACAATCCACCGCCACGGACTAATTATGAAAAGAGTCAATGCCACCTACATTGACCCTTTGAGCCGACACTCTGTACTCATTATGGCACTAGAACTAAGCGGTCCAGGCACAAAAGCGGCCTGGGAAGTTGCTGACATCCACGATTTTTTACGTGAACTTGTGACAGGAAAATATTTCTCCAGCTTTGATCGTATCGATGACCAACTCGTGAGTAAAGGGGTCATTTCTGGCAATATGGGGAATTTATTAAGAAGCATGGTGTATTTTATTCATCAAGCCTTAGTCAATTTAGACGTCAATTTATACACCATCGAAAATATAGAAGAAGCTTTATGCCGCCATCCAGAACTCACGGCCAAAATCTGTGAAGCCTTCAGAGCTAAATTTGATCCCTCCCGGCATAAGTATAGTGAGTATGAGGAAATCAGAGAAAAATTCCTCCAAGATTTAAGCCATTTAGATACAGGGCAAATTGATTTTGATACACGTCGCAAAAACGTCCTTTATCAAGCCATGAATATGGTCCATTACACTCTTAAAACCAATTTTTATAGAACCAATTTTACAGCGCTATCTTTTAGACTTAACCCTCAGTATTTAGATCATATCCCTTTCGAACGCGAAAAAAAATTCCCCGTACTACCCTACGGAATTTTTTTTATGAAAGGGATGCATTTTTTTGGTTTTCATATTCGGTTTAAAGACCTCTCAAGGGGAGGCTTAAGAACAGTCCTCCCCGAACACCCTGAATTTGAAACAGTGGAAAGAAATAGTGTATTTACCGAATGCTATAATTTAGCTTATACGCAACACATGAAAAACAAAGATATTCCAGAAGGTGGTTCTAAAGGGATTATCTTCCTTAAATCCTTTGAACGAGCAGATTCTGAAGTAGCCATTATAGAAAAAGAACTTGAGAATTCTAAGTATGATCCAGCAGAAATTCAAATGAAAATTGAAAATTATAAGATCGAGCAAAAAACGGAACACCTTTACCAGGCGCAACGCTCCTTTGTAGAAAGCTTGATTACGATCGTTAATTGTGACCCTGATGGGACCATTCGCGCTAAAAACATCGTAGATTATTGGAAACGACCTGAATACTTATACTTAGGTCCAGATGAGAATATGCATGATGCAATGATCAAATGGATTGCGGATTTCAGCGCTAAGTATAACTACAAACCCGGCAGCTCTTTCATGTCAAGTAAGCCTAAAGTAGGGATTAACCATAAACAATATGGAGTCACTTCTCTTGGAATCAACGTCTACATGGAAGAAGTATTAAAATATCTGGGGATCAACCCTCAAACGGATACATTCAGCTTAAAAATGTCAGGAGGACCTGATGGAGATGTGGCGGGAAATCAAATCTATAACCTCTATCGGTTCTACCCTAAAACAGCCAAACTATTAGCTCTTACAGATGTTTCAGGTACGATAAATGATCCAGAAGGCTTAGACTTAGCGACCCTCGCTGAGCTTTTTAAGCTAGGAAAAGGAATTAAAGATTATCCCCCAGAACTTCTTCATGCCGGAGGTTTTTTATTAGACAAAAGCATGAAACGTAGCCCCACACCGTTTGTACAACAAACGCTTTGTTGGCGTCATGTAGGTGGTCAACTACGACAAGATTGGATCTCGGGCAGTGAAATGAATTACCTTTTGCGCAGCAATGTACATCAAACAGTCACAGATATTTTTATCCCCTCAGGCGGACGCCCCCGCACGCTTAATGAAAATAATTATGAAGAGTTTTTAGACGATAAAGGCAAACCTACCGCGCGTGCCATTGTAGAAGGAGCCAATTTATATTTAACTGCAGGAGCTAGACGTGAACTAGAAAAATTAGGGGTTTTAATCATCAAGGACAGTTCTGCTAATAAAGGCGGCGTTATTTGTTCCTCGTTTGAAGTTTTGAGTGGTCTGACTTTAGGAGACCAATTATTCTTTGAGAACAAAAACCAAATTGTAGATGAAATTCTTGTCAGGATCAAACATTGTGCACTTCTTGAAGCAAGACTGCTTTTAAAGACCCACAAAGAAACAGGGCAATTTTTAACAGATATCTCAAATCAAATTTCCAATCATATCAACCAGTTTACGTATCATTTACTCGATTATTTAGACAAAACCTCTCTTTCAAAAGATTCTGCAGACCCCTCAATGAAATGTTTTTTAGATTACTGCCTTCCTCTTCTGCGTACCTACTTTCAGGATTATCTGCTCAAAGAAATACCCGAGCATCACAAAAAGGCAATTATAGCTTGCCACATTGCCTCTAACCTCGTTTATAAAAAAGGACTTTCATGGTCACCCACAGTCGTCGACATCTTTCCTGTTTTGATTGCACAGTACGATTAAAAAGATGTTTACATCTTTAACTTAATCTTGAAATTATAAACTTAATTTAATACTTTAAATTTAAAATTTAAGACTAAAGGAGCTCATGATGGGTGGAATTACAGTGAACGAACAGGGTCCACTAAAGAATCATACAATCCATATACAAGAAAATGCGTTAAAGGCTTTCAACGGCAGAAAAGTTACCTTAGTGTTACTGAGCGCCGCAGTGGGCCTTTCTTTAATAGCTACGGCAGTCGCCGCCGTCTTTACGGCTTATATAGTCACCTTATGCACGGCAGCAGTATTTGCTCTTACACTCGCCTCTTTAATTGTCCTCGCTCGTGTAAAACTCAATCCAATCGGTAAATTCCCTATTCATTTGAAAACACAAATAGAAGAAACCCATTCTGAAGATTTAAAACAACGTCCAATGGCAGATCTAGAAGTAGTGAGCGTTTAATTGTATTCTCCTTGCTAATCGAAAAAACTATACTTTGGCTATGTTTTTACATGGCCTTTTTTTATAACTATCGATTTCGCGCCCCCATGCATATCTTCAGGTTTGATGAAAAACTTACTCTTTCTACAGGCTCTTCGTGCAAGCAAAGATCTTTGCCAAAAACTCCCTAATAGATTAAAATCTTTGAACTTAAGAATACGTTAAACTTTAATAAAACCTATCTGTGCATAGGATTCGCCCTATGAAATGCTGCATTTTCAAAGTCAAAGAACTTCCACAAAAAATTTCTTCCTACATCCCCCGGGGAAAATTGTGTAACCGACGAGTCGTTGCTATAACACTTTTTAGCATAGGACTTGCCGCTTTGATAGTTAGTGTGGTTACCACAGCTCTGCTCGTATCCAACACATGTGCCCTTATATTTGCAAGTATGGGCGCAGTTTCAGCTGCAGGAGCATTAATTATTTTGATGGTAAAGTCAAGAATTGAAGAAAATGATCTTCAGAATGAACTTCTTTCCTTAAATCAAAAGTTAAAGAGTCTTATAAAAGAGAGGTCTGAGATCGATCAAAAGATAAACAAGTCAAAAAGAGAATTAATAAAATTAAAAAACGAATTAGTTCACTACCAAATAATCCTGCATAAAGTAGAGATAAGAAATCTTTAGCAAGTGACCAAATTTCGGTTTCTTGGACATTAATTTCAGTAGATATTTATTTAAAAACAATCCTATCTATATAACTTTCAAGATTTACACATCGAAATTTCAACAATTATTCTTGTCAAAATGCATATAATTTTATAAATTAAATGCTTATTTAAACATCCATATTAACAAGGAGATGTATAATGAGTAGTTTTATTAACACGGTTGCTTCCTCTAAACTTTTACAGATGCCACAAGATATCGCGAAGTCAACAGCCCAGAAGGGACATTTAGACGGTCGTAAAGTGACTGTTATTGTTTTTTCCTCAATAGCACTAGCCACAGTCACTGCCGCTTGTGTAGTCGCTGCTCTCAAAATTTCCTTATTTATTGCCGCCGCCCTTTTAGCAGCTGCAGTCGTTTCAAGCATCGTGACCCTCATTGCAGCCTCTAAAATCAAGACATCCAATCATTCAGAGAAACAGGCCCATACTAGAGAAGTTGAAAAACTCAATCAAAAAATTGTTGAGTTAGAAGGCACAGTGGCTAAACAAAAACAAGATTTAGACAATCAGCCTAAGGCATCGACCCCTCCTGCCGCAACAATAGATAAAGAGCAACTCACGAAGCTAGAAGATGAAGTCAAAGCGCTTAAAAAGGACCTGTCGGAAAAAACAGATGAGTTAAATCAACTAAAAAGCCTTCCTGATCAAAAACAACGCATCGCTGACCTAGAAAACCAAGTTAAAGGTCTCCAAGATGATTTAAAAAGCAAAGATGATAATCTTAATCAGTTAAAAGCAGATCTGCAAAAAGCACAAGCTGCTAATAACAACAAAAATTCTCCAGCAAAACCCCAGTCTCCAAGAACAAGCACCACAGTAAAAAATCTTAATGATGCAGCATTAACTAAATTCAATGCTTTAAAAGGTGAATACGATAAATTAGTAAAAGATCACACAACTCAACAGCAATCCATGCAAAAACTTGTAGATGAAAAAGCTCAGCTTGAAAAAGCCAAACAAGAGGCAGAAAATAAAATAGAAAAACTACAAAGCGAAAAACAAGAGGCCGTTGATAAACTTACAAAGCAACTAAAAACTCTTGAAGATTCTTTAGTAGCACAAAAACAAATCCTTAAATCTGAAGAAACTAATAAGGATAATATATTAAAACTAAAGAGTGAAATTGAAGAACTTAAAGCAGATCATGAAAAACAATTAAAAGCTTTAGTTGAAGAAAAAAAATTATTAGAAGAGCAGTTAGACAATCTTAAGCAACAACAAGCAGAATCTGAAAAGCTAAAAAACGATCCAGAAAACAAAACTTATTCGCCTATCCCAGTTCACCACCATCCATTGGAAAGAAAAACCAAGGAAGTTACATTCGTACTTCCTCCAAATAATTTAAGTTTATCAACACCCCTTAAACCCGAAGAACTTGTAAGTCTCAGACAAGACGCAGAGAAATGGACATTAATAGGCCAAAAACAGCCACTTGAAGACCAAATTTCAATTCTTGGTGATCTTTTAAAATCCAAGCTTCCCGCGTCAGTAAAATCTATTTTTGAGACAGAAAAAAAATCTCTAGAAAAAAGAATATCTGAAATTACACCTGTGAATATGGGAGAAGAAGAAACTGAACAACAATTAATGAAACAAAGAGATTTTTGGAAAGGCAGATGTCAGTTAGAATCAATTAATTCACAAATAGTGCTAATTACAAGCTTGACGAAACAAATTGAATCGTTATCGTTAAACGGTAAATTTTCAAAGAAAAAAGATTTAGATCGTCTTAATGCTCTCATTAGTGATCTAAACAGCAGGAAGGATAAATTACAAAAATTATTATCCTAGTAAAACAGCTAGAAGGATGATCTAAAAAAGAGTTATTGTCGCAGTAAAATCACTGTCTAGGCAGCAATTTAGCCTGCCTAGACAGACTTTCTTACAGTCAAAGTCTGTTTCAGCCTCATGCTTAAAATATTTTATTTAAAAAAATTTTAAGTCCAACACCTCGCTCTTATTAAAATAAATATTTTATTTATTCCAATAACACAATTTTATTGTTGTAATGATGTATTTTTCACTTGTCAAAAATTACAAATATAATTTACAAACATTTCGTTTTTTTAAATTATTTACACTGGAGATGAAAAATGACGCACGAAATCTTAAGAATCGCGCAAAATGCTTTGGACATCGATAAACCTAATCATCAAGTCACCCCTGTCAAATTCGGACTTTTGAATGGACGCAAAATCGCTACTATTGCTTTGCTGGGAGTCACGACAGGCTTAGCTGTAGCTGCAGCTGCCACGGCTATCGTCTTTGCCTCAACCCCCTTAGCCATTGCAGCAGGAACTTTTGCAATCGTGAGTGCGATTGAAATAGCGATTGTAGCGCGTACAGATATTTCAAAAGAAGCCTTCCATCTCATAAAAAGCTTATATCAAAAAATTAAAGAGATCTTTGAAAAAAACCAAAAGTTAAGTCAAGAGCTAGAAACCCTTAAAAACTCCCCTGCTCCTATCGTCTCTTTAGAAAGTGATACTAAACGTATTCAGGAACTAGAAAAACAGGTAGATGAACTCAATCGTGAAAAACAGCAATCTACAACCCTACCACTGACAACTGACGCGTTCGAACAACAAATCCAAGATCAAAAGAATGAAATCGAAAAATTGAAAAAAGAAATTGATGAAAACACAAGTAATAAAATTCAATTCTTAGATGATTTGAATAATCAAAATGCTTCTTTTGCTGATATCGTTAGCGATTTAGAACTAAAAATTAAAGATCTTGAGCAAAAATTGGAGGAAGTGTCAATCCAAACAGTAAATAAAAAAGAACTTGTGACACACAATAAATTTACAAACCAGGTTGATATAGACGCCGATGCATCTGGGTTAACAGAGAATCTTAAGGAAACAATAAAAGCACAGAAAATTGAAATTGATCAATTAAAATCTAAACTAACTAATTTTGAATCAACGGTTTTTACAAAATCTAAAATTGAAGAGACGAAAAAATTATTAGAAACTAAAAATAATTTATTAGAAGAAACAAAAAATGAGCTAAAAGACAAATATAGTTCCTTAGAGAAGAAATATAAAAAACTTCAAGGGTATATGGCTAAACTAGACAAACTTATTGATCAGCTTCCTATAAAAATAGCAGAAAAATTTAATGATGAAGAATCAAAGAAATTAATCCTCCAATCAGCAAAAAACTATTTGGAAGAAAGTAAAAATTCTGCGGCACCCGTAAAAGAACCTACTTCGACGAATAAATAATAAATCACAACAACAATTTAAAATTTAATCATTATATTAAGGAGAACCATGACCGCTATAAATCATGTAAAAAATTATTTTGCCGATCAAACTTTGCCTGTAAAATTATGTCTAATTGGTGGCTTTGTTGCAGGAACAACATTGACAGCTCTTGCTGTCCATATCATTTCAAAAATTAGATCTAGTGGTGAAAGTCAAAAAATAAACAATAAAAATGTAATTGAAATCAAAACTGAAGACTTAAAAGAACTTATTTCGCAAGCAGTCGCTGATCATAACAAAAAAAAAGAAGAGGAAGAAACAGCTAGGCTTTTAAATAATTCGTTTTCAAGTGCATCTTGTCCATCCACCCCTACTAATAAATCCTCAATTTACGATAGCCCTCAACGTGATTTAGGCGTGCTAGTTTATAATAGATATCTTCATGGAAACGAAAAGTACTTAAGGGCAATAGAAATAGAACAGTTACATAAACAAATTCAAAAGCTTACTCAAGAGAACGCAGAGCTAAAAAAGAACTCTTGGGATTATTCCTCTACTAGCAATTCACAACAGCAAACTCCTGCAAAGGAATATATGCATGGAGCCCACACACCTCAAGAGTCCTCTACTCCTGCAAAAGAATTTTTCTCTCCTTCAGTCTTGGAAAAAAAGTACGGGAGTCTCTAAATATAAATATAATTTTAGCACTCAAAAACATTGAGTGCTAAAATTTATTTGCCTATAAAATCCTCATTATTTTATATTAGATTATGTACGGGATAGGAGGAAATCTTGAAAGCTTTAAAGCCGATCATCAAAAAGTCAGCAAAGCACACGCGTGAGCGCCAAGTTTTAATGGGCCTGATAGAACTCTATCTTAAAACGGGTAAGCCCATCGGATCCAACACACTCAAAGACTTTAACTTTGAGGAACTTAGCTCTGCAACTATACGAAACTACTTTGTGCGTCTGGAAGAAGAGGGGTACCTCTCGCAACAACACACTTCCGGAGGACGTATCCCTACGCCCCTAGCTTTTCGCCTGTATGCGCAAGAATATGCTCAAGAAAGTACCATCTCAGAAACTCACCAAGCGGAGATCAAGAAACTTAAGGATCGAGAAACAAAAGAACTCGCCTCCTATTTAGCGGAAGCCGCTGAGCTGCTCAGTCAGTTGACAAATACTGCTATTTTCCTCTCTGCGCCCCGCTTTGACCATGATTATATTACAGAGGTTAAATTAGTTTCCGTAGACCACCAACGTTGTGTTTGCATAATGCTCACAAGCTTTGGGGTGATTGAAACTGAAGTCTTGCACATAGATAAAAAACTAAGTTCCTTCTCTTTAAAACGTATAGAGGCTTATTTTCAATGGCGACTCAACCTGATGCAAAGAGAAGACGAAAACGCGCTTAAACCTGAAAATTTAACTCCTGAAGAAGAGCGGTTAGCTCATCAATTTTATAACGAAATTATGATGAGATATATAGTTCGCTATGCCAATTTTACAGATGAAGATATCTATCGCACCGGATTTTCTAAACTTTTGGCCTATCCTGAATTACAAGATGTTTCTACATTGACTAACTGCCTATCCCTGTTTGAAAATGTACATTCCATTCGACTTTTACTGAAAGAATGCAGTAAAAAAGATCAATTAAGATTTTGGATAGGTTCTGATCTCCATGCATTTTCCGAGGGATCTCGGGATTGCGCTGTCATTACAGTCCCCTATTCGATTAATAGGCAGTGTGTAGGAGCGATCGGCCTTTTAGGTCCCGTACGTATGCCTTATCGCCAATTATTTGGATTATTACATCATTTTTCTGAATGTATTAGCGAAACACTGACACGCAGTATTTACAAATTTAAAATTGCATTTCGACAACCACAACGAGATGCGCATAGCACGCCAATAGATGATTCTCATTCACATCTAATGCTGATTGAGCATGATCGTCAAGCAACACAAGAGGAGTTTAATAATGACCAGTAATGGCAAAAATAACCAAGAGCATGAAGAGCTCCAGAATCCGCAGGAAGAAGCTCCCAAAGAGAAGGAAGCAGCTGCTGCTTGCGAATCGAATAAACACATCACAATCAATGCATGTGAATGGGAGCATCTTAAAAAAGAAGCTCACGAATTTAAAGATAAATACCTACGTTCTATTGCTGAATCCGAAAATCTCAGAAAACGCTTACATAAAGAGCGTCATGATATGACACAAATGGCTGTTCAGAGTGTTGTGGTAGATTTTCTAAATCCCATAGACCACATGGAAAACGCCCTTTCATATACAGACAACATGTCTGATGAGGTAAAAAACTGGGCGATCGGGTTCAAAATGATTCTTAATCAATTTAAGGAAGTTTTGGCGAATAATGATGTACATCCATTTAAATCGCTAGGAACTCCCTTTGATCCACACCAACATGAAGCTGTCGAGATGATAGAAACGCAGGATGTTTCTCCGGGGTTGGTAATGGAGGAAAATATAAAAGGTTATAAGATGGGCAGTAAAATCATACGCCCAGCCAGGGTGAAGGTCTCCAAAAAACCCGCCCCAAAAACTGAAGCGCCCTCTGAAAAGGGAGAAAATCAACCCGAAACCACATCCAATAATTAAAATTTATAAATAAGGAGTTTTGGCTATGAGTCAAAAAAAATCAAAAATAATAGGTATCGATTTAGGAACTACCAACTCCTGCGTAGCAGTGATGGAAGGTGGTACACCCAAAGTAATCCCCAACGCCGAAGGTACTCGTACAACGCCATCCGTAGTCGCTTACAAAGGGAACGAGCGTATCGTTGGGATTCCTGCCAAACGCCAAGCAATTACCAATCCAGAAAACACCATCACTTCCTCCAAGCGTTTTATTGGACGTAAATATGATGAAGTCATCTCTGAAATAAAAACAGTCCCTTATAAAGTCACCAAAAATGCAAACGGGGATGCTGTATTCGAAGTTTTAGGCGGAAAAATTGTTACACCTGAAGAAGTGGGTGCGCAGATTCTTATTAAAATGAAAGAAACTGCAGAAGCGTACTTGGGTGAAAAAGTCACAGAGGCTGTGATTACAGTGCCTGCGTACTTTAACGATTCCCAAAGACAGTCAACCAAAGATGCTGGACGTATTGCAGGACTTGACGTTAAGCGTATTATTCCTGAGCCCACAGCGGCAGCGCTAGCTTATGGTTTAGATAAAGAAAAAACAGATAAAAAAATCGCTGTATTCGACTTAGGCGGTGGAACATTTGATATTTCCATTCTAGAGATCGGAGATGGAGTCTTTGAGGTATTAGCCACCAACGGTGACACACATTTGGGAGGCGATGATTTTGACAATGAGATTTTAAAATGGATCCTCGAGTCATTTAAACAAGAAACAGGTATTGATTTACATCATGACAAGATGGCTCTACAGCGTCTCCGCGATGCTGCAGAAAAGGCCAAAATTGAACTCTCAGGAACCCAATCGACCGAAATCAACCAACCCTTCATTACCATGGATGCCAGTGGACCTAAGCACTTATCCATGACACTAACAAGGGCCAAGTTAGAGAGCCTCACACATAATTTGATCGAGCGCACAAGAGAACCTTGTTTAAAAGCCCTCCAAGATGCTGGCTTGAAAAAAGAAGACATTAACGAAGTGATTCTTGTGGGTGGGATGACACGTATGCCTGCCGTGCAAGAAATAGTCAAAGCTATCTTTGGTAAAGAAGGACATAAAGGCGTAAACCCTGATGAAGTGGTAGCCGTGGGCGCTGCAATTCAAGGGGGTGTATTAACAGGTGAAGTGAAAGATGTGCTTCTCTTGGATGTAACACCTCTAACACTAGGGATTGAAACAATGGGTGGTGTAATGACTCCCCTCGTCGAACGTAATACCACCATTCCAACGCAGAAGAAACAGATCTTCTCTACTGCAGCCGATAATCAACCAGCGGTGACCATTCGTGTTCTGCAAGGAGAACGTAAGATGGCTAACGACAACCGGGAGATTGGACGCTTTGACTTAAGTGATATCCCTCCTGCACCGCGAGGCATTCCTCAGATTGAGGTCGCCTTCGATATTGATGCTGACGGGATCTTGCATGTCTCTGCAAAAGATATTTCGAGCGGAAAAGAGCAAAAAATCCGTATTGAAGCTCAGTCCGGTTTACGAGAAGATGATATTCAGCGTATGTTGAAAGACGCTGAACTCCATGCAGAGGAAGATAAAAAACGTAAAGACGAAGTCGAAGTGCGTAATGAAGCTGACTCGTTAGCTTTCCGCGCAACAAAAGCACTTGATGAGTACAAAGACAAACTTCCAAAAGATATTGTTGATAATGTACAAAGCAAGATCGAAGGAGTCAAAAAAGCCTTAGAAGGTACTGACATCGAGCGTATCAAAACTGCTAAGCAAGAGCTAGAAAGTCATATGCAGCATATTGGGGAAGCAATGGCCAAAGCCGGTGCTACTGCACAACCTGGTGCTGGAGCCGAGCATGCCGGACAAGCTGGCGGTGGCGCAGGTTTTGCAGGCGGTCAGGAGCATCAAAGCCATCAGCAGCAGCCAAAAGGCGGCGATGATGACATTGAAGAGGCTGATGTAGAAATTATCGACGATAATAAGAAATAAGACTTTTTAGTCTTTTGCTTAAAGAGCCGGTGATCACCGGCTCTTTTTTTTCATCTGAAACAGATTCAATCAAATTCCTTTTAACAAATTTTCCGATAATCACTTCGGTGTTTATTGCTTAAGATCAAAGCAAATGTCATCCCTTCACCTATAATCATTTTGCTCTGCAAAATCTAACCTACACCCCTAAATCTTTGAGGCATCTTCGGCCGCAGTCAAGTTTTCTCAAAAAAATGTTGTCGATTCTTTAAGAATTACATCTGGATGCGACCAAGGAATAGCATGTCTTCTCACTGAATGCAGCCAGATAATAGATTTTATCTTCCACTTTTTTTAAAGGATCTCGATCCATTTAACCTCTATCCTGCAGATTAGAGTTTGAAGAGGAAAGAAAATGGAGGTGCCTTATTAACCTTGATAAAAGTCTTTTATTCAGGCGAAAGATCGACTTCAAGGAGAAATTTGATTCACAAGATGGCTATTCTTAAAACACAGTCTCTTTGTGATTTTGCTACGCTCAGAAGTTAAAGAAAAAATGGAAGTTTTTACGGTTAATTATCTGTCGTGCGGAGCCCAAAGCTCTACACGACAGGGGTCACTAAATAGGAGTTACCAGCTGATGAAGTGACCAAATATGCGACTTAGATCGTTAAAAGTCAGATAGAGAAATAGAGCAATGAGTAAAATAGCAAAAGGTAGGACTAATTTTTCAAGCATCTTTGGACTGATTTTTTTTCCAGTGATCATCTCTATCAGTGACATAACGATCGTGCCGCCATCCAATACGGGGATCGGTAACAAGTTTAAAATACCTAAGTTAAGGCTGATTGCTCCAATCCAAAAGAGAGCATCGCGCATGCTAACCATCCAGCTATCATGGACCACCTGCACAATACCAATCGGACCGCTCATCCATTTCGGATTAAGAGAGCCAGTCACTAAAGCTTTTAGAGTATTCCAAATCTCATCAAACACATTCATAAACATATCAGTCGGAATAGGATTATATCCCACTTTACGGTCTTGTACACTCGGTAGCCCTAACATGAGCTCTTTTTCTCGCACATTTAAAAGATTAAGCGCGCGAGCGCGAGCATCAGGATCTTCGATAGCTTCGAGTTGTTTTTTTTCATTCAGCATTTCCGCCGTTAACCAAGCCTGCTTTTCAGGAGATAGAAAAATTTCACTGCGTGTCTTAGGAACAACTGGGTTAAGAAGCACCAGATTTCCCACGTTCTTTAAAGGATGTTCTGTCCCGATACTTTTAACGAGTTCTTGAAGATCATTCCAGTTGATGTACTGATCAAAATTCTGATCCGCCTGCTGCCAAGAAAGTGTTTCTTCTAGCTTAGGGTCCCGTTGAACGATGATGTTTACAACGTGAGATTGTAAAAGTTTGAGAAGCTCAAAGGCACTATTTACAGGAATATTGTTCACAGCAATGATACGATCGCCTGTCTGCAGAGGTGTTTCGAGTTCTGAAAAAGGAAATTTAGGAAAAGCTTCCTCTTCATTTTCTTTATCGATAAATTTAATTTGATTTTCTACAACCGCTTGATTAGTCAGATTGTAAGGGAGTGTGTAGAGATCTTGCAATTTGACTTGATTTAAGTTGGCCGCATATTGCCAGTCTGTCAACTCTTCTTTTACATGCATGTCGTATTTAAGTTCTTTAACAGGAACTCGGGGAGCACGAGCGAAGAAATGTTGATTTCCACGTTTGATTGTTAATAATACGCGATTGTCATTAAGAAGATGACTAAGTTGCATGGAGGAGAAAATGATTTCACCATCGACCCACAGGATACGATCATTGTATTGAATTCCGCTGTCTTTTAAAGGTGAACCATCGGGTAGAGGATTTTCCCCACCATTAGGTAGCTTTCCATAAATTATATAATTTGCAGGTTGCAGCACGCCTGCAGTGAGAATCCCCTTTTCTAAGGAAGCTGGATGAGGATAGGTCTTTACTTGATAATCAAAAGGTGTTTTCAAGCCTGATTGATAAGAGACCTTTTCTCCTTTGATGTCCAAGGTTTGGTGGCCCATCATAGGAGCATATAGATGATCCTTTGAGGACTGATAAGCTTTGTTATCATAGGACCTAATTTCATCCCCAGGACGCACGCCATGAGCGTAAAGTTCAGACTTGGGGTCTACCCAGCCTAATTTAGTTGTATATTCACTAAAGTTTTTTTGACGACCACCGTCCACCCATAATAAGCTGAAAACTAGCAGCGCAAACAAGAGATTAACTAAAGGACCCATAAAGGCCACTTTGATGCGGTCGATGGGACGTTTGCTAAAAAAGCTATCAGGGATCGCATAGGGATCTTCATCCTTACTCAAATCTTGACCCGCGATTTTGACATAGCCTCCGAATAAAATCCAGCCAATCTGCCATTTAACACCATCGCGAACCCAGGAGATGATTGGCTTACCAAAGCCGATGGCAAAAGTCTCTACACGCATGCCTACACGACGTGCCATAAAGTAATGGCCCAGTTCGTGGATAAAGATCAAAAAGCTCAGCGCGAGAACAGCTAATAAGATATAGAAGAGGCTGAAGATCATGATTGACAAAACCTTTATTTTAACAAAATGAATAGTGAGAAATTGAAAGTATGCCAGAAAACTAGTAAAGTGGCCAACATTTTTAAACAAATCAGATAAATTATGCCAAAGGGATCACAATTTGGGTCTACAAGGTATTAACCTAATTTGGATTTTTTTAATTCTTTAGCTGCTTTAAAGATCTAAAAACTCCTCACTTAGATGATTAAATCAAAGCTGCTTCCCGGCGAGCCAGCGCATCAATTGCAAAGACATCTTCTAGAGATCCAATCTTTGCCGGCTGGTGCTTTTGCATCAGAGACTCAAGTTTAAATCCAATCTCTTGCCAACCCATTTGTTTATTGAGAAAGCGCTGCACCAGAACTTCATTGGCAGCGTTCATATAGCCAGGTAAACTTTCACGGTAGCGAATAGCTTCAAAAGCCAAACGTAAACATCTAAATCTTTCGTAATCAGGTGGATAAAACTGAAACTCATGCATTTTTGTAAAGTCAAATTTTTGCAAAAGTCCAGGCTGACGGTTAGGATAGGTCATGGCATATTGAATAGGTGTAATCATACTGGGATTCCCTAATTGAGCCATGATCGAGCCATCATTAAATTCAATCATGCTATGGATAAAACTTTGCGGATGGATCACCACATCGATTTGGTCTACTGGGACATCGAATAACCAGTGAGCTTCAATCACTTCAAGACCTTTGTTCATTAACGTAGAACAATCAATCGTCACCTTAGGACCCATTCGCCATGTGGGATGATTAAGTGCCTGTTCCACAGAAATTTGCTGCATTTGTTCGGCAGACCAGGTACGGAAAGGCCCCCCGGAGGCGGTAAGAATCATGCGATGAATTGTTTGGGGATTTTCGCCATTTAAACACTGAAAAAGTGCACTATGTTCACTATCAATAGGAATGATATCAACGCCTTTTTGTTTAGCAAGAGACATCACAAGCTCACCCCCAGAGACTAGGGACTCTTTATTCGCCAAGCCTACATTCTTCCCCGCTCGAATAGCGGCGACAGTGGGACCTAACCCTTTTGTGCCTGTCATGGCTGAGATCACCATTTGGGCGGGAGCATGCGTCGCAACAGCTAAGAGACCTTCATCACCAGCTACAACTTCAAAATAAGGAAGCCTTTTCTTCAATTCTAGCGCTTTTTCCTCATTATAAACAGCGATCAATTCAGGATGAAACTCTTTAGCCTGCTGTTCTAGTAAATCGATATTAGAATGAGCAGCGATCGCAGTCACACGAAATTGTTCCTTTAAATGTCTAGCCACATTAAGAACGTTCACACCTATGGACCCGGTGCTTCCTAAAAGAGCAATATTTTTCATCTGAGTTCCTTTTAATAGATCAGAGATTATAACTAAGGTTAAAAATAAAGCCAAAGGCAATTTGACAAAAAGAACCTTTTCAATCATGATCATATTCAACTTTAGACGTTACTCGTCTATTTAGGCGGTGGATATGAAAGAAGAAGCTATGAGCTATTTAGAAAACCATATCCCTGAACTTGCGGAATTAGCTGTGAAGCAAGCCTATTGGCAAACATTAGCAGCGGGTCTACCTGTATTAAAATGTGTGAGGAACTCTAGTAGAAACACACCCTGATGGTAGTCGAAAAATCATTAAATACATCACCCCTCCTCGCCCTGTCACACCCGGACATAAATCGAGATTGGATTTACAAGTCCTAGTGGATCGAGACAAAGTACGATAAAATCTAAAATCAGCTATGACTTGTTAGGAATCTACATAAATGCTGACAAGACTGAAAAAATAATGCGAGCGTCTAGATCCCTGGATTTATTAAAATTTCAAATTCCCTGCACAGCTGAAGAAATACTCTCCTTCTTTAATGAGTCTTCTCTTTTAAAAGAATCTGGTCTACTTAAGGATGTTTATAAATTAAATTTTTTACCACCAATCAAAATACATTTCTCAACTTAAAAAATCCTCATCTAACGATAACCCCCACTTTTTCGTACAAAGCCATCCAAAGACACGTTGATTTTCAAGCCCTTGATAAATGTTTCTTTTCAAAAAAAGCCTTATTCGCTTATACTGTCGCGCATAGCTTCTCAGTTTTTCATAAGATTGAGAAGGGGCAACTTATCATTAATTAATAAGGAGAAAGGGAATCACATGCCCACAATTAACCAACTTGTACGAAAACCCCGTACACCTAAGAAAAGACGTAGTAAGTCTCCTGCTTTGCTCAAATGTCCACAAAGACGTGGTGTTTGCTTACAGGTTAAAACAAAGACGCCTAAAAAGCCCAACTCAGCTTTACGTAAAGTAGCCTGGGTACGCCTCTCAACCGGTCAAGAAGTTATTGCTTACATCGGTGGTGAAGGTCATAACCTCCAAGAACACAGCATCGTACTCGTACGTGGCGGTCGTGTAAAAGACTTGCCAGGGGTTCGATATCACATCGTTCGTGGAACATTAGACTGCGCGGCAGTACAAAACCGTAAGAAGTCAAGATCGAAGTATGGCGCGAAGAAGCCCAAGTAACGCTAGAATACTCTAGGATGGGTATTTTGGCCCGTGATTCGCGCTCTCCATTTAGTTAGAACGCCAATCACGCGCAGGCTTTAGGATAATTATCCTTAAAAAGCCGGGTGAAGCATTCAGATCTTCGACAGAGACGGCCAAGAGCTGTCTACTAGCTATTAAAAAGAATGCATTAACGAAGAGGAAAAAATGTCAAGAAGACGTAGAGCAGAAAAAAGACACATTGACCCTGAGCCACTTTATGGCAGCGTTTTGCTCGCTAAATTTATCAATAAAGTGATGATTGGTGGTAAAAAATCTGTAGCTCGCAGAATTGTGTATAACGCGATTCAAAAATTTGCAAAGCGTGTGAAATCAGAAAATCCCCTAGAAGTATTTGAGCAAGCATTGGAAAATGCTAAGCCAGCTCTAGAGGTAAAATCCCGTCGTATCGGGGGCGCTACATACCAAGTGCCTATTGAAATCCCTGCCAACCGTCGTATTTCGATGGCGATGGGCTGGATTATCACGCACTCTCGCTCTAAAGCAGGTCGTTCTATGGAAGAAGGCTTAGCTTCAGAACTGGCTGATTGTTTCAACAATCAAGGAACGACTATTAAGAAGAAAGACGACACGCATAGAATGGCTGAGGCGAATAAAGCTTTTGCTCATTATAAGTGGTAACGGGAGGACGTATTTATGGCAAGACCTGAAAAGGAAAAAATAGCTAACGTCCGTAATATTGGTATCATGGCCCACATTGATGCTGGTAAAACCACGACGACTGAAAGAATTCTTTATTACACTGGCCGTTCTCACCGTATTGGGGAAGTGCATGATGGCGCTGCAACCATGGACTGGATGGAGCAAGAGCAAGAACGTGGAATTACGATCACTTCTGCGGCTACAACAGTTTTTTGGAAAGAATGCAAGATTAACATTATCGACACTCCTGGACACGTAGACTTTACAATCGAAGTCGAGCGTTCCTTGCGCGTTTTAGATGGTTCCGTAGCTGTATTCTGTTCAGTATCAGGCGTTGAACCTCAATCAGAAACAGTATGGCGTCAGGCTGACAAATATGGAGTACCCCGTATTGCATTTGTCAACAAGATGGACCGTATTGGCGCTGATTTCTTTGACGCCATCAAAACAATGCGTGAGAAACTCCACGCCAACGCGATTCCAGTCCACTGCCCTATCGGAGCAGAGTCTGAATTTAAAGGGATGGTAGATCTTGTTAGAATGAAAGCTCTTTATTTCCATGATGAGACCTTAGGTGCAGAGTGGGAAGAAACTGAAGTTCCTGCAGATCTTCTCGAAAAATGTAAAGAATTACGTGCTGAGCTATTAGAAGAATTAGCCACAGTAGACGAATCTAACGAAGAGTTCATGACAAAGGTGTTAGAAAATCCAGATTCCTTAACTGTCGATGAAATTAATGCTGTGATTCGTAAGGGTGTTTGCACAAATAAGTTTACACCTGTTCTCTGCGGATCTGCCTTTAAAAACAAAGGGGTTCAGCAGCTTTTAGATGCAGTTGTTAACTGGATGCCTTCTCCTTTAGATCGCGGACAAATTAAAGCTCACGATCTTAAGAATGATCAAGACATCTTCTTACAACCAGATGATAATGCACCTTTTGCTGCTTTAGCATTTAAGATTATGGCTGACCCCTATGTAGGACGTCTGACATATATCCGTATCTATAGTGGTACTCTTGTCAAAGGGATGAACTTAATCAATAGTACAAAAGATACGAAAGAAAGAATTTCACGTCTTCTGGAAATGCATGCTAACCAACGTAAAGAAAAAGATGAGTTCTATACGGGTGATATCGCAGCTTGTATTGGTTTAAAAAAGGCAAGCACGGGAGATACTCTCTGTTCGCCAGATCACCCCATTTTACTTGAAAAAATGGAATTTCCAGAACCTGTGATTTCGATGGCGATTGAGCCAAAATCTAAAGGGGATCGTGAAAAGTTAGCACAAGCGCTTTCTTCTCTATCGGAAGAAGATCCAACTTTCCGTGTTTATACAAACGAGGAAACAGGACAAACAATTATTGCTGGAATGGGCGAGCTCCACTTAGAAATTCTTCACGATCGTATGAAGCGTGAATTCAACGTGGAAGCTAACGTAGGTAAACCCCAAGTTTCTTACAAAGAAACAATTACTGTTCCCTCTTCAAGTCAGACTAAGTTCGTTAAACAATCCGGTGGTCGTGGTCAATACGCTCACGTGGAACTGGAAATCGAACCTAATGAAAAAGGCAAGGGGAATGAAGTTGTCAGCAAAATTGTGGGTGGTGTCATTCCAAAAGAATACATTACGCCTACTATTAAAGGTATCGAAGAAGGTCTTGCGACTGGAGTTCTTGCTGGATACAACCTTGTCGACGTTAAAGTAGCTATCGTCTTCGGTTCTTACCATGACGTTGACTCTAACGAGATGGCCTTTAAAATTTGCGGTTCCATGGCTGTTAAAGACGCTGCTAAAAAAGCGAAGCCAATTCTACTAGAACCGATCATGAAAGTTGACGTTACAACACCTGAGCAGTATGTGGGTGATGTGATTGGCGATCTTAACCGTCGTCGTGGTCAAATTTTAGGTCAAGAAAGTCACAAAGGTGCAGTCATCATTCATGCTGAGGTTCCTCTTAGCGAAATGTTTGGCTACTCCACACTGTTGCGTTCCTTATCATCAGGACGTGCAACTTATGTGATGGAACCAAGTCACTTCGAAAAAGTGCCGGCAAAAATACAAGAAGAAATTATTAAGAAATAAGGTTTATCATCATATGGCAAAACAACAAGAAAAACAGGCAAAGCAAGACAAGCAAGCCTCTAAGCCGACACGTCAGAAGATTCGTATTCGGCTTAAAGGGTACGATCAGCGTATCCTAGATCGTTCTACAGAAGACATTGTCGAAACAGCAAAACGTACAGGTGCGGCTGTAGCAGGTCCTATTCCCCTACCTACACGTATTGTAAAGTTTACGGTTTTGCGTTCTCCTAACATTGACCGCAAATCCCGTGAGCAGTTCGAAATGCGTACACACAAGCGCCTTGTTGATATTCTCAACCCTACAGGTAAAACAATCGACGCTCTCAAGACGTTGACTTTGCCAGCAGGGGTCGATATCAAAATTAAAGCGTAATTTTTTACGTTTTAAGTTTGTGTCATGTTCACCAGAGGATCGTTAGATTCTCTGGTTTTTTTTTATCACTAAAAATACCTCTATCGCTTTAATGCATGAAGGGATGCCTTAGAACGTTCTTCTGTTTGCCCGTACCTGTACTCTTCAGCTTAATTTTTTCGCCGAGCCCTTTTAATCAATAATCGATATGATTACATAATCATGAATTAAATTTATTCATGTAAATGCATGGATTAAATTTCATCTCTAATTCTAATTTAAATGCTTATTGAAGCTTTAGGCAGAAAGAATTCATATATTACCCTGATTGCGCTTTAATCATTGATCAATCACTGTAGATGGATGGCAGATTTTTTAACTTTCAACAAAGGGAGTGTTCCTATGGTCCCAAGGGGAAAGAGGAAAAAGATGACATTCAGATATCAAATGATTAGTCATGAGCGCTATCGTTCTTAAGGTATCATGAATGAACAAGTGATAGCAATTTTCTGCATCTGCGATGAAATCGTAAAATCGTTTAGTTTTTCTGTTGAACCTCAAAAAAAAAGTAAATAATTAATTAAAATTTAAATTGACCAATCCAATCATTTAATTTAATATCCGCAAAAACACAAATTTTACAAGGAGATTAATAATGAGTTCCCCTCAAATCATTTCAAGTACAAGTTTTACCACAAATACAGGGTATGTAATTTCGCCAGAAGCACAAAATGATCTCCAGCAGGCATCTGCAGCTAATGTAGGCCTAGTCAGTGGCAGGCATGTGATTGTTTTGGGCACTGCGCAAACTGGTGCAGGTGGGGCAGCTTATATTCTCCCCCTACGCAATATAGAAGGCACACATCTAGACCTCAAATCACAAAAAGTAATAAAAATTGTGACAGGTAGAAATTTTGATTCCTTTGGTTCAAGCGTAGCTGCCGGGGCTTTAAAAGATCAAGAGACATGTGTCATTGTAGGTGCAGAGTTTTCTCCAGGAGGATCGCCCGTAGGACAAACCTACGCCATTCCACTTTCTGAAATTTTTAAGAGTAATGGGACCTTGGATCTCTCTCAGCTATCGCCGACCTCGTTTGTTAAATTTGTCGGTGATAATACAAATAGCTCCACTGTCAGAAATGGTCACTCAAGCACCTTTATGATTAACGAAAATCAAGCGCCTAGTCTAATCATGGGAGAACAATTAAAAACAACTGTGATCCACGGAGGAGATTGGCTGCAAGGGCAAACGACAATTCCATTGAAAGCTCTGACTGACCCTCAAAAAATTCAGGTCATCTTTAATCCTAACTCTAGCATGAATAGTGGAAATATCGTAGAGGTTGGAGATCTTGGAGTTGGACACCCAGGAATTATCATGAGCACTGCTAATGGAACCTATTATATTCCTCAAACTCCTTCAACCACACCGATCAATCTAGCCACTTTTACCGACCCTTTTCTACTCATCAATACGCAAGGGGCAATAGCCGTAGGAGATGTCAATAAAGATTGGAAAACAGATCTTATTATTGCTAACGAAAAAGGGCAGGTCTATGTCATCTTTGGTGGAGATCATTTAAAAAACGGCACCTTAGATGTGACACAATTGACAGCAGAAACTGGCTTTATGTTAAACTTCCCCACCAACAATCCCAAATCCGTTACAACCTTTAAATACAGTAACGAAGGAGATGATCTTGTGATTGGCGATTCTGCGAGCGATGCTGTGTATGTCTATTATGCGAATCCCGATATTAGCACTTTAAATGGCACGAATCCAATCGCAGAGAATAATAACAATATAACCTTTTATGGAACTACCAAAACGGGTGAAACTGTGAAAGGTCTTGATGGCGGGCTTTTTATAGCAGGACCTAATGAGGGGTACATCTTATATACCCCCACGTTTGCGAATACTCCCGAAAGTATTTCCTCTCCAACTGTTAGCACACCTAAAGGAAATTCAGCTCTTTCTTCTAGTGCTTCAAAAATGTCATCGCCGCTATCTTTTTTAAAAACAACATTTAATGTAGCCGGCATGATCGTAGGAAAGCTCTTTACCGATTATCAAATGCAACAAACTCAAAAACAAGTTATGCAAAGAGGTCATTTAAGTGCAGAACTCCACGCGCGACAAATCCCTATAAATATCGATGTAGAAAAGGCGATCGCCTCTGAATTTGCTAAAGAGTACAGGGTTTCCCCGTCCTCGGTTCTTGAGATTATCCACAATCAGGACCTTCAAGTCATGTGTCATTCGCCGTCTAAGGATTGTCATGTTCAATTCAATGAGACCACGCAGAATTTATTAAATCATCTAATTAAGGAAACACGTCGGAAAGAAGCACTAATAGGTGAAACTAATCCTAATCTCACACAGATGGTTCATTCTACACTCCTACTAGGAAATTTCGCCTTACAGTTATGGAATAAATTCAAATCCTCTTCAAATAAAGAACAAAATGCGAACACTTCTATCTCCCTCCTAGCTCCTGAAAGAAGAGAATTTTGGAAAAATCAGTATTTACCTCTATTAGAGGCAATTGAAAAGGATTTGTTAGCACAAAATCTTCTGAAAGATGAACTAAGATTTTATATTAATGAAACTAAAGAGCGTTTTAAAAGCTTAGAGTCTACAGAGGATTTAAAAGATGCTCTCTTTACGGTTAATTATCTAAGAAACGCTACTAAAAAAGTATAAATAAAACAATAGCTGAAACGACTCTATACAGCATAGAGTCGTTTTTTTAAGAATATTAGAGTTCAATTCATTGACGATAGTTCACATCAATTCCCTTAGGATCTAGACGAATATTTTTGGAGACGACTCGACCTTTGCAACTGTATATCACATACACTTCATGTTCGTCTGATTCAGAAGAAACAGGGATACGTTGAATGTAGGTGTGCTCTTTGAAGCCACTAGACATGGTTTTCACTTGGTAAGGCTCTCCGCATTGTTTCTCTACTTCCTCGATGGGCATGCCAGGTTGGACGGTTTCAAATTTTTGTGGAGTCATCACCTGCGTATTGCAGGATGACAGGACGAAAAGTAAGAGGACTAAGTAGATTTTTTCCATATTCTTCCATCGATAATGGTTCTATATTGATCGGGTGACGAGTATTCTGCATGGAGCATATAATCCCCGTTATCTTGTAGTTCGTAAACTTCGAAGCCTTCAAAATCAGTTCCTTGGCGATACTCCCAAGCTATCGTTTTTTCATCAAGCACGCCTTTGCCGAGGACTTTGCCCATCAGTTCGTTTTCTAATCCCACCATGAACGACGTGGAGGTAATATCAAAAAATGTTAAACTATTAAACACATTTTCATCAACTCCACGCATTTCAACTTGTTGTTGGCAATGACAAACATGCTTCTCCATGTCTTGATCAATCATCCATTTGGTGTAGAAATGAATGCTTTCTGGAGATGTGCTGAAGGTAATCTTTCCTTCCCCTATCCATATTCCAGGGGTAAATATAAATTGATGTAGGGGCATATTCTTAGTCATTAAAACATAAACCTCCGGCTATAAATACTTTGTAAGATCCCGAGCGCCATCATCGTGGATAAAGTAGAGGAACCCCCATAAGTCACCAAGACCAAAGGAACTCCTGTAATGGGTAAAAAACCAACCATCATGCCAATATTCACTAAGATATGCATGGCTAGATAGACAGTGACTCCTGCTGAAAGCAATCTTCCAAAAGGATCCTTGGCCACCACAGATACCTGAAAACTAAAATAGATTAAAGCATAAAATAGCGCCAGCATGATCAGTAGCCCTACAAATCCGAACTCTTCACCGAAGGCAGGAAAAACCGAGTCTGTGTATGCGGCCGGCAGCCATCCTCCGCTCGTGTATTCGCTTTTTCTCCAACCTGTCCCTGTCAATCCTCCCACTGCAATCGCAATAGCAGCACTTTTTTGATGCGGGGTATGGGGATCGAGGCGATCAAATTGATAATCTTTTAAAAATTTGGTGGCATAGGGCCTCAATTCTTCATGGGAAACGACCCCTAAAAAAATTAAGGCCACAACAATCAAAATACATGTAGCCATGAGGGTCATTCCTTTAATTATCCAAGGATGAATATCTCCAAAATAAAACATGACCAACGTAATAGGAAAGAGAACCAAAGCTGTTCCAAGATCAGGCTGTTTTAAAATTAAAAGAAAAGGAATTCCTACAATAATCATGCTAAAAAAGGCTGTCTTAAAGGAACGAGAGTCGGACTTTGTTCTTTCCAAAAACCAGCTCAGAGAAATCACCACAATTAATTTTGCATACTCAGAGGGTTGAAAGCTAATATTTAAAAATGGTACTCGATACCAACGATTCACCCTGGCTATAGAATCTGTAAAAAATAAACCGATAAGAGAAAGGATCATTAAGACATATAAAAACCACGAGAGTTCTCTCAGTTTGTTGTAATCAAAAGCCGCAAAAAAAAGAAAAACAAAAGAACCAATGACGAACCATTGAATCTGCTGTCGTACAACAGGGGTCATAAAACGTTCCTCTGCTATATCAGTAGATCCATTTAAAGTATAAGAGGAGATGACCAGTAAGCTAATGATCATTAATCCTAATATAATGGGGATCATTCGATAATCGATGCGCGAAAGATATTGATAATTCCACATAAGAAAAACTTTGATAAGTCAATCGATTTAAATATCTCCAGGTGTCATCCCCTGGAGTTTGGTCAAAGCAGAGTTCACCTATTGCTTAACAAGGCAATCTTCCAAATTTTAGAGGATCTTTAAAACTCAAAAGTATGGAAGCAACCTGCAAATATTCTATAGGAGAAGCGGTTTTAAAGGAAAATTGAAATCAGAAAAAGTTTATTTGCTTTCTAAGATTAGATATTCAATCATAAAAAATTCGCAATCTTTCAAGCAAAAAACAATGAAGCTCGACTCTTTCCATTTTGATACAATCGGTTCAACCAATACTTGGGCAAAAGAAAACTATTCAAAATTTGACCGTCATAGAATTACCTTAATTACCGCTGATCAACAAACCGCAGGGAGAGGACGACACAAACGCACCTGGATGTCTCCAGAAAAACAAAACATCTATGCGACCTTTACTTTTTTTATGGATCCCTCGCGCCTTGACATTTGCAACGTTCCACAAATTTTAGCCCTTTCCGTGCAAGAAACACTGATTGATAAGGGCTTCGACTCTCAAATCAAATGGCCCAATGACATTCTTCTTAAAAAGAAAAAGCTCGGGGGAATTCTCTGCGAAACAATTGCAGATCCCCTTACCGTTGTGGTTGTTTTAGGGCTGGGATTAAATATAAACATGCCAATGGATCTATTGGAAACGATTGATCAACCTGCGACATCCTTGCTGGCAGAAGTTGGATGGACTTATAATCTTCAAAGTATTCTTAAACCTCTTGTGGGGAATTTTTCAAAAAATTTAGAACAGTTCTTAAAAGAGGGATTTTCTTCTTTTGTTGATCGATTTAGACAGATGATCATCCACCAGGAGAATGATCTGCTTAAAATCGGTAATCAAACCGGTCGTTTTATGGGTATTGCCGATGATGGGGCTTTGATTATAAAGATGGATAACGGAGAAAATCAAAAAATTTATTCAGGTGAAATTCTCTAGTTAGATCGCACGAAGGCTGTGTATCCTTAGAAAATTAATGGAGGATAAAAAATAATCTCAACCTTCAAATTAATTTAGTATAAATCCTTTTATACAATGTTGATTTTAAATATTTTTTTTGTATATACTATTAATAAACCCGAAGAGACTTATGAAAATAATTCAAAGTTCTTTAAATCATCTAGATAACATTCCTGCTACCTACACAAATGCTTGTAAGGAAGGGAAGTGGTATAAATTCAATCGGATTTTTATTTTACAGTCGGATGACGGGTATTCTGTTATTTCCATGAATATCTTTGAAAGATTATTGAAATCTATTATCGGTGATAAGGGGTATTTTAGTAAAAACAAGTTTCAGAAGGTCAGAGTTTTAGATCCCAAAGAAATTAAATCTATTCCTGAAATTTCTCAACAATCCCTCAACAACTTGTCTCCTTTTTCCCAAGACCCTCAAGCACAGACACTTGCTACGAAAATTCTTATTGACGGACAAGTCACAGGTCGCCCCATTCCTCTTACAAGACAAGACATTGTTTTAGCAGCAGAAGATTACATTTCTCACACCAATCCTGAGCGCGAAAAAGTACTCGATCAAATTAAAACTCATATTCAGACCGATGAATTTCAAAAAAGACCCAAACAGTTTGTAGAAAAAATAATAAAAAAAGGCGCTCCTAAAACTCCAGTGGATGCAGAAACGCTAGATTTTTTATGTGCGCTAATCAGAGACTGTGATTCAAATCCTAACTTTCCTTGGAACAAAAAAAACTAGCTGCTTCCGTGATGTGCACCTTCCGAATCTCTTAAGGTCCATTTCTCTAATGGGAAAAATCTGACATTTCAGGAACCACATTTATTTCTGGATGTACCTTAGCACGAATGACTTGTTGGATATAGGATAGAGTGGTTCCAATGGAAGAGTAACAGGACGTGCAGGAACCTTGATAGGCGATCAAAAGCTCTTTATCATCAATCAAATTAAGAACAGTTACTCCCCCAGCATCTAAGGCTATATAGGGGCGAATATCCTGATCTAAAACTTCTTCGATTACCGCTAATTTTTTCTTTAACGAAAGTTCTTTCCAACCAGGATAACCTCCAGGGACTACATCAGACATGCCCACAGGCACAGGTGTTGTTAAGTAAGAATCGGATACAGGAAGATCTTTACACTGAGAGGCACAAATTTCTATCGCCTCCAGGACTAAGTTTAAATGGGGGTAAGTCTCTCTCGGAAAAGCTTGATCATCCGTTCGATCGCGGACTTGCATATCAATTAAATCTGCACTTATACGCTGAGCCTGCAAATAATTTTTGCCCACAAGTAATTCACAAGCCACTTCCGCGGCACCAATCAAAGCTGTCTGACCGAAGACTTGAAATTTCGCATCTAGGATGACTCCATCCTCTTTATCGACAAGCCAGTAAAGACGCACAACATTCCCATCTTCCACTGTTCCCTCTGAACCTTCCACAAGACGGACGTCTCTCTCATCTGCATCTTTCTTTGAAAATGCTCCCACACTACGCGGATAATCAATTTTATTCAGTAATTTTTTACTATAACGCGACCAGGTGAAGGGATTTAAGAATTGATGAATACCCATTTCAAGCCTCTATAAAAAATTGTGCGGAAACTTTTCGCAACGCTATCACGCAGTCTTTTATGATTTCAACAGCTTTTAAAATTTCCTCTTCCGTTGTTTCTCTAGAAAAGCTAAAACTAATCGCGGAATGCGCCAAGGTCTCAGGAACTTCAGAGGCCATTAAAACAAGCCCGATTTGCTGAAAATTTCCTCCTCCTATATTCGCATATAATCCCTTCCTATTCAAGGCGTAGAGAAGGGCTTCATTGGCTATACCGGGGAAGCCAATGGCACTAATATGAGGTAAACGTTCTTGATTTTGGAAAAAAACGGTAGATCCTTTGATTTGTGAGGTAATTTCCTGTTCGAAAAGATCTCTTAAGCGTGCACCCTCAGTACAAAGCAGATCTCGACTATCCAAAACTTCCTTAGCCGCTTCCCCTAGTCCAATCAAGGCAGGTACGTTTAAGGTCCCTGCTCGCTTACCTCCTTGGTCCATTCCACCTAGAAGTAAGCTACTGCACTTCACGCCTTCCTTAATGTACAAGCCCCCTGTTCCTTTCGGAGCATGCAAATGATCTCCATTAAATGTCATATAACTGGGCGCTACTTCATCTAAATGGTAAAATAGCTTTCCTAACACATGAGTCGCATCCACATGAAAAAGCACGCCTTTTTCCTTACATACTTTAGATATATCGGCCACAGGATTAATCACCCCCGTGAGTCCATTCGCCCATGAAAGAGAAACTAAAGCAGTCCTGGGTGTAATCATCTCACTAACTGCTTCAGCCGTAATTTGTCCTGCAGCATTAGCTTTCAACATTTTTCCTACGCAGGTCCATTCTTCTAAATGACTGACCGTCATCATTCCAGGTGCCTCTTCAATATTTGAGGTAATAAACTGGTTTTTGCCTGTCAAACGCGTCACATCATGATAAACTGCATAAAAAACATGGTTAATCGCCTCGGCTCCGGAGGAAGTAAAAACAAACCCTTCTGTTTCTTTAGCATCCATTAACTGATAAATCGAATGCAGACTCTCTTCAATGGATGGTAACAATTCCTGCCCCATCATGTGAGGGGAAGAAGGGACTCCCCACTGCTGACAAAAAAAGGGAAGCATTTTACTGATAGTTTTTTCGGAGGGACGTGTCGTGGTACTATTGTCAAAATATATACGTGGAGGCATTTAACTCTATGACTGTTTAATAAATTGATGGTCTTGGTAGTCGTAAATAATAGGAACACCTGTCTCCAGTTCGAGTTTTACAACATCTTCTTTTGAAAGGTCTTCTATATACATCATGATGGATCTCAACGAATTACCATGAGCAGCAATGAAGACGTTAAGTCCGTTTTTTAAGGCAGGCACAATCTCTTCCTTAAAATAAGGAATAGAGCGCGCAGCCGTCATTTCTAAACTTTCTCCTCCTGGAGGAGCCACATCGTAGCTTCGTCGCCAAATTTGCACTTGTTCTTTACCAAATTTTGCCATTGTTTCTGCTTTATTTAAGCCTTGGAGTTCGCCATACATCCTTTCATTCAGCTGCCAAGCTGTATAGACAGGAACCGATTGAGTACGCGCTTGCTCACTAAAAACCCGTGCCCACTCTTCCAATTTTCCCTGTCCAGTATGCTGAAGCACAGGAACTTTTTGAGAATCATGTTGGAGTAATGCTAACATGGCTGTTTGCATGGCACGCATTAATGAGGAGGTAAAGACCACATCGATAGGTATCCCCTTAATGGCTTGCCCTCCTTGAATGGATTCATCAATCCCTTTCGCTGAGAGCGGAACATCCACCCATCCTGTAAATAAATTTAATTCATTCCATCGAGACTGGCCATGGCGCATCATGATAAGTTTACTCATGAATAAAGATCTCCTTCCTCATGTAATATCCTACTCATCATAGCTGCTTATTAGCCAACTATCAATAATAAAGTGCTCGAAAACCCCATCTTTAGAAACTGGATACTAAAAACCTCTCACTTAGAAATTTTTTAGTTCTTCTGCTAGGCTGTAGGATCGAAAAGTTTAGTCTATTCACGTATTTTCTAAACATTCGATCGTTGAATGGTTCTTTTGAAAAAAGTCTATTTCATGCGAAATTCACCCCTGCTTTATGAACGAATAGTCATTTTATTAACCTTGAAAGGTTAATAAAATTAGTTTATAATCTTCTACAAAACAATTTTTAGGCTTATTAAATGGAAAAATCAAAAAATAGATTGAGTAAAGTATTAGCAGCTGCAGGTGTGGCTTCAAGGCGCGCGTGTGAAGAAATGATCTTCGAAGGCCGTGTGCAAGTCAACGGAGAAATCTGCAAGATTCCCCAAACCATGGTTGGTTCTAAAGATCAACTTTTAGTGGACGGAGAACCTATTAATAAAGCTGAAACAAAGGTTTATTACATTTTGAATAAGCCTCCTGGTTATCTTTGTACAAATGCGCGCCATGGATCGACAAAAATTGTGATCGATCTATTTGAAGGGGTCAAAGAAAGGCTATTTACGATTGGAAGACTCGATAAAGATACGGCAGGACTGCTCCTTGTCACCAATGATGGCCATTTTGCTAATCAAGTCATCCATCCTTCCCAAAATATTCAAAAAGAGTACCTAGTCAAAACAGATCAGGAAGTCAGCGATGAGCAGTTAAAAGTCATGGCCAGTGGGACATTAGTCGAAGGAACTTTCGTCAAACCCTTGAAAATCACCAAAGTACGAAAAGGCACTCTAAAGGTGGTGATCATGGAGGGTAAGAAAAGAGAAGTTCGCCATTTAGTCGAAGCAGCCGGTTTAAAGGTGCGTGAATTAACCCGCATTCGTTTAGGCGGATTGATTCTTGGACGCTTACCTTTAGGTTCTTGGAGACCGATGACTGAAAGAGAAAAAAAATTAATTTTTGAGCAATAGATGAAAAATAAAAAGCTTCCTCCACATGATTTAGATGAATTAATGCCCGTCCTCATGGGTGCTTGGCGTCGTATGCATAAAGAACCTGGCCCTGCAGACAAATTACAAACACGTGAATTCCGCCGTGTGGTATCTGCTATTAAGACTCTGCAAGAAGGCTTAGAGACCAGCAATAAACTCGTAGGACAAGATTACTTTAGCGATAGAGAACTTTTAGGTGCTTATTTGCTGTACCAATGGGTTGTCCATTATCAACAAGGTTTATCTATTCTAGGTGAACTTCCCAGGGAGCCTCGTCGAGTCTTGGATATTTGCAGTGGTCCAGCGGCTTTCTCTTTAGCGGCCTTAAAGCATGGAGCTTCAGAAGTCAATGCCACAGATCAAAATGCTGAGGCGCTTAGATTAGGGGCAGAAGTTTGTGGCCGCTCGGGCTATGCATTAAACGTGAGAACGTGGAATTGTCTAAAACATCCTCTTCCGCTCGAGGGTAAATTTGATCTGATCATTTTAGGACATTGCCTCACGGAACTATTCCCCAAAAAAGAAAGTCATTGGCAGGTGAAACAGATGGAATTCTTATCCATGCTCTTTAACCGCCTGACACCTGATGGATACCTGGTGATTGTCGATAGCTCTTATCCTGACACGAATCGTCGCATCTTACAATTACGGGATACTTTAGTTGAACGAAATATACCTGTACAAGCTCCTTGCGTGTGGAAAGGCCCCTGCCCCGCATTACAAACGCAAAATAGTCCTTGTTATGCACAAAGAGAGTTTTATAAGCCCTATTTAATTAAAGAATTGCAGCGTGCGGCTCAAATTAATTTAGGCTCACTCAAAATGTCTTATATCATCTTCCGCTCTCCCAAAGCTCAATGGCCTGTGCTTGAGGATAAAAAATATTATCGTATTATTAGTCCTCCAATAGAATCCTTCCACGGAACACGTTTTTATTTGTGTGGCGTTGATGGAAAAAAGAACTTAGGGTCAAGGTTGGACATTATTCCACCTGAAGCAAAAGCTTTTGAATATCTCAAACGTGGAGAATTAATCTCCATTGAAAATCCGCACGAGCATCAGCATTCGCTAGATATTATTGAAGGAACTCAGGTAAAGATGGCAGCAGCCTGTGGAAAACCCATTCCTGAATTCATCGAAGAATAAACACTATTAAACTCATGGCGTTTAGATGGATGAAAAAAGAAAGGATTCGACTTACGAAATTCAAGCAGCCATCGAAATTCTAGAGGCCTTTTCACGTGAAAGAGAGTCTAAATCCTCTTTTTCACTTTTAAAAAAGACCATAGCTTTTGCTAAAGATATCTTTACTAGATCCACGGATACGCAAATTAGAGTCCAAAAGGCTCTAGAAACACTCAAGCGCAATGCATCCCTCATTCAAGAAATGGAAAAAGGGTCTACGCCACAAAAAAATTTAGCCTCTTCTGCATACGCAGCTATCGATCGTTTTAATGCCATGGGGCAGCAATTAAAAAAACGACCTCTTCCTTGGCGCCGATGGATGGAACAAGTGCATGGGGAAATCCCCCGAGACACTCTTCCTAATGAAAAAATAGAACTGTCTCATAAGTTTCATTTTGTTGAATCCGAAAAGACTTTATATCGTCCTTTGCTTTTTATTGATCCCCCCCCCATCAAAAACGATTTACAGCCTTCGCCCTTCGAATTAGATGCTTTTCGTATGAAAGCCATTACTTTACTCAAACATCAAGAAATACGTTTTACCTCTCTAACAGACGAATTAAAACTGATTCGGGAGGTTCCAATTGTTGTACAAGAATCTCCTTCTTTATCTAAAACATTCAAAGAAAGCATTATTGCTATGCGACAAACCCTCTCCACTCTACCTGGAGAAACTATTGAGTTAAAAGGATCTTTTAAAAGATATCCTGAGAGTAGTTTTCACAGTGTTCCCATTCCTGAGAGCTTCCATATCGAAACACAAATTCATCAGATTGGCTTTCCCCACCCATCCCAACGAAACGGTTGGAGCGTCTCTCATCTCTTACTCCCCTCTGAAGGAGTCGCACATGAAATGCAAATCCATATAGCAAAAGAATTACAACCCCATGGAAGATGGAATCAACAAGCAAAGGAAACACTAAAGTTAAAAAAATTGGCTTTTGAAGCTAGTTTAAATGAATTTATCTTGCTGCATCGTCGATTAAATCAAAAAATGTTAAAAGATCGCCACCAGGACTATTGCTCCGTGTTAGACACTTTTTACGAGGAGCTCGGCAAACATCCTCATCCTTATCAATACTTAAGTGAGGTACATCAACAAATTTTAATCTGTGCGTTTGATAAAAATCCTTCCATTCCTTTTACTCGCCCTGCAGAATGCGCTTACATCGATCTATTAACCTCTACCTATCAAAAAATAGCGATCGAAAATCCTTCTTTTCTTCATGAGATGGCCTACAAGCAACTCCATGAGTTTTATACTGAACTTGTTTCCCCTCCTAGCGCAAAGGAAATACACTCCTCTCTCTTAAACAGCCTTGGCAATGACATCTATCTTTGGGATTAGTTGCCTTGCAACAACGATAGAGGAGAAGATGAAGATTCTTATAGGATAAAGTGATAGAAGTCTAATGATTCTCTTGAGTAGGGTTTTTCTTTGCCGAACAGTGACAATTATTAGAGCACCCTTCCTGCGAACAGCAGCCGCAATCTTTGCCTTGGCTGCATGGACAATTCTGACAGCTGCAGTTCTTTTTTGGATTTGGAATGGGTTCGGCACTTAAAAAACTTAAAGTCATCAGGGAAGCTCCTAAAAAGCTTAGTAGTGTTTTCATCTGCATCTCTCCTTCTTACAGTTATTGTTGTATTCCAGGTTTTAAGCAATTACGCTCTAACCCAAATTTACTTTTGTGATCATTCCTTCAAACAATACTTTTCCATGTATGAGGAATAATGAAAATAAAATTAATACTCAATAAAATTAAGCGAAGGAAGGGGATAATTCCAAGAAAGGGTTTATGAAGAAATTATTCCTCCAAGCGAAACTTTATCCCACATTATGAAAGCTTCCTCGGAGAACACTTTATAGTTCTTTAGAAGAAGAATGACAGATTAGATAGCTTTTAGAGTTATGGAGCTTCTTCAACTTTAGCAAATGAGGTCGGATTGGCAGGATTTGGTGTAGGATTATTATTAGAAGTAGGATTCACTTGAAAACCAGTTTTGTTTGTTGAGCCTTTAATAAAACTCCCCAATTTTCCAAATGATTCCATCCATAGTTTAAATACAGTATCTGCTAAACCAATACTTCCATCAGGTATTTCGATATTAAAACGACGATGAATCGCTCTATTGATTGAATCCCCCGTGGGTGCTAAAACCCCTCCCACTAATAGGGTTAAAACCATCACAACAGGTGTAAAGGCAATAGCTGTGGCAATACCCAAAACGCCCCCAAATATTCGACCCACTGTCTTTAGTCTTTCTATATGCTTTGAGTTAGTTTGACTTTTAGCCAAAGATATTTGCGGAGGGCCTTGTGACGGATCCGCTTGTTGAGTGGTTGGATGGGTGGAACCGGGGGTTCCTACCGGCGTAATATGGGTTTGATTCGTAATAGGATTGTTTAAAGGGCCTGTCATATACACCTCATGATATTTCTTTATTTAACTCTTGAATCACTTCTTGCCACTTTAATAGATCCTCTTGAGGAATCTTTTGTTGAAGTTGATTGAGTTGGTCTAGGGCTAAAGATTTTTGACCCGTTCTTTTATAGGCATTGATTAAATAAAAATACGTCTCTGGCAATTCAGGCTCAATCTCTTGTGAAATTAAAAAGTAATGAATAGCTCGATCATAATTTTCCTCCAGCTGATAGCAATACCCCATGGCATTCCAGTAAGAGGAGACGGATGGAGCAAAGATTAAAATTAATTCTAACAAATCTTTTGCATTAGAAACTTCGCGATTTTCTAAACATTTAAGAGCAATTCCATAGATGAGTAACAAAGTAGAGCTTGAAATTCCATAAAGTGAGGTCCATACGGGCACTTCAGGATCTAACTGATTTAACCATTCATAGTCTACATCGTCTTGATGCTTTTTCTGCAACTCTGCAAAGTTAATGAAAGCATTGCCTAATTCTTCTCGGATAGCTTCTAATTGATTGACCGACCCAAAGGCCATCAAGTGATTAGTCATTAAATCGACGGCATTAAAAATTCCTCGGTTAAGGGCAGCAAAAGAAAAAGCCTGCTGCATTTTATCACGCAGCTCATCTTTTAATTGATTGTTCGTTTTTAGGGGGGTTTGGAGTAAAGATAGGTCTTGTTTTTCTACATAATCTTCAATAAGAGATTTTATGTCATGATCAAACTTTTGAAGTTCTTCATCCTGCATAAGTACCCCTTATTAGGAAATATTCATTATAAATATTATTATAAACCATCAAGGTTTTATATAAAACAAATATTAACTTAGAATAAAAACAATAAAAATCAACAATTTACATAAAATAATTTCTATTATATTTAATTAGATTCATTAGAAAAAAATTTTTCTTCCAAAATACAATGATACTGATGGTCTATTTTTCCTGTTCCAGAATCAAAAATTTCTCGAACCGGAGGAGTTTCTGCACAAACAGGTTGAGCATAAGGACAGCGTGTCCGAAAAGGACAACCACTGGGTGGGTGAATGACAGAAGGAACTTCCCCCTTTAACACCATGCGTTCTTTTTTTTCATGAGGGTACTTCTTAGGCGTAGAAGAAAGGAGCGCGCGTGTATAGGGGTGTCTAGGATATTTAAAAAGCTCTTCGCTGGAGGCTGTTTCCATCACCTTTCCTAGATATAAAACCACTACGCGGTCACATAGATAGCGTACAGTGGACAAATCATGAGAAATGAACAGGTAACTTAAGTCAAATTCCTGTTTCAAATCATTCAATAGATTGAGTATTTGAGCTTGGACTGATACATCTAAAGCAGATACAGCTTCATCGCATACGATTAATTTAGGATTTAAGGCCATCGCTCGTCCAATACAAATTCTTTGCTGCCCTCCTCCAGAAAATTGATGTGGATAGCGATACATCACATCCGCAGGAAATCCAATTCGGTGTAGAATGCGTGCCACATGCTCTTGCTGCTGCTTTTTATTTTGAACCAGACCGTGATAAAGTAAGCCTTCTCCGATACTTTCTCCTACCGTCTTCCGTGGATTTAATGAAGCATTAGGGTCTTGAAAAACAATTTGAACCTGCCTGCGAAAAGCTAACAATTCGTCAGATGCTTTGGTAAGAACATTCTCTCCCTCGAAAAAGATCTCTCCTTCGGTAGGTTCTATCAAACGAATCGCAGCCCGACCAGCAGTACTTTTCCCACACCCCGACTCTCCCACCAGTCCCACGACTTCCCCTTTATGAATCGTAAAATCAATTCCTCTAACTGCTTTTATATCAGCCACATGACGGCGGAAAACCCCTGAATAAACAGGAAAATATTTTTTCAGTTTTTGAACTCTAAGTAATTCTTTCATGACTCATGACTTTTGATTGATTGAAAACTATGATGCAGATCTATCTGGGCTTTTTTTTCTTTACTTTCTTCCGTACCGTCATAGAGCCAACAGAGTGCTGTATGCTGTCTTTCAATCTCCATCGTGGGAACATCACCTTGACAGCACTTCTCCATGACATAAGGACAACGAGGGTGAAAGCGACAGCCACTTGGATAGTTTATGATGGAAGGAACAGAACCTTGAATAGACATTAAACGTGCGCGACGAGGTTGATTAGATGTGCGAGATTTAAAAAGTCCTTGGGTATAGGGATGGGACATATGATTAAAAATCTGATCCACAGACCCCCTCTCGACACCTTGAGAGGCATACATCACAATCACATCATCGGCAATTTCAGCCACCACCCCCATATCATGGGTAATCACCAGTACAGCCATCCCCTTTTTCTTCTGAAGGTCTTTAATTAAATCTAAGACTTGAGCCTGGATGGTGACATCTAAGGCTGTCGTGGGCTCATCAGCAATCAGAATATCGGGCTCGCAAATGAGAGCCATAGCGATCATGACACGTTGTTTCATTCCTCCTGAAAGTTGATGGGGGTAGTCATTCAACCGATCCATGGGAGAAGAAATACCAGCTTCTTGCAAAACTCTCACAATTCTTTCTAAAGCTTCGTCACCATAAAGATTTAGATGCAACTGAACAACCTCCAACATTTGATCCCCGATTGTATAAACCGGATTCAAAGCGCTACCAGGATTTTGGAAGATCATGGCAATTTTAGATCCTCTTATTTTACGCATTTCGCGTTCGCTTAAGGTTAAAAGATTGCGACCTTTATAAAGAATTTCTCCCGTGGAAGGTAAGGCCGGCGGGGTAGGTAGGATACGCATAATGGATAATGCCGTTAGAGACTTCCCGCATCCAGTTTCTCCCACGACTGCTAGGGTCTTGCCTGGATAAAGATCAAAATGAAGATTTTCTACAACTGGATAAGTATTTTTTCCTATTTGCAACTTCGTCGTCAAGTTTCGCACACTTAGAATGGATGTAGACATCATTAATACCTTCTATCAGAGTCTCTATCAAATTTTTTAAGACCTAACCGCAACTTTGTGAATCTTCCAAACTTACACCCAAAAAATTTCAAAATCAGGATTTCTATCATCGTGGGTCTTTATCTTCTTTTCATGAGACTATCAAAACTCGCTCTTTATCCGAAATCCCAATTATAGTATGTTATGCGCGATGGCCTGAATCCATTGTATAGATGGGTATGGATTGAATCCAGAATGGAACCGTCATACGTAGCCATCCTGGGTCAAATGCGAGATCCACAGAGATAAGTTAAATTTTTTGCAGGGAATATTATGCTAAAAACAATTTTGGGCATTTTTGGTAAATCGCCTTTTGCTCCTTTACAATCCCACATGGAAATTGTGGATCACTGTGTGCGTATGTTGCCCGAATTGTTTGAAATCATGAAAAAAAAGGATTATGCTCAATTAGAATTGATTGCAGAAAAGATCTCTGAACAAGAACATCATGCGGACATCACAAAAAACCACATTCGCAATCACCTACCTAGAAATATTTATCTTCCTATTGATCGACAACACCTTCTTGATATTCTTTCATTACAAGATGACATTGCAGATCAAGCCCAGGACATAGGAGTATTAGCGAATCTCAAGCCTTTACATCTACTCCCCAGTTTCGAAAAAGAATTTGAAGATTTTTTAAAAAAAAATATGGATTCCTTTCAAGGAGCCCACCGCATTATTCGCGAAATGCATGAGTTATTAGAAACCTCTTTTGGTGGATTAGAGGCTGAAAAAGTACGGACGATGGTAGAAAATGTGGGATTTATGGAGCATGAGGTCGATTTGATTCAAAGAAAATTGCTGAAGAAACTTTATCAATCGGAAGATCAAATGACCTATACCACCTTTTACTTATGGCAAAAAATATTTGCGTCTGTAGGCGCGATTTCTAATCTATCGGAAAAATTAGCAAACCGCATACGCCTAACTCTGGAATTAAAATAACGGAGACTCAATGTTGCCTGAAAATTTAATGTCGCCAGAAAACATGTTACTCCTCGTGTTCCTGTTACTTGCTGGTTTTTATATGGCTTGGAGTATTGGTGCTAACGATGTAGCCAACGCCATGGGAACCTCTGTAGGATCCGGGGCATTGTCACTTAAAACGGCTGTTTTTATTGCCGCGGTCCTTGAATTTTCTGGAGCGTTTTTCTTTGGATCGCATGTCACTGAAACCATCCAAACTGGCATTGTAGACTCTTCTATTTTCATTTACGAACCTCGGCTCCTCGTGTATGGCATGTTATCTGCCTTACTTGCCGCAGGAGCTTGGTTACAAATCGCTTCTTATTTTGGTTGGCCTGTCTCGACTACACATTGTATAGTCGGTGCAATTATTGGTTTTGGAATTGTCATTGGAGGCTGGGAAGCTATACAATGGGAAAACGTCTTTTTTATCGTTACAAGCTGGGTCATCTCCCCCATCCTGGGAGGATTTATATCCTTTTACATTTTTACACTATTAAGAAAAAAAATATTTTACACGCATAATCCTATAGAAGCAGCCAGACGTTTAACTCCCCTCATAGTGTTTGTCACGGTGACTGTTCTTGGATTGATTCTTATTTTTAATGGTTTAGAAAATTTAAATTATCAATTTACTTTCGTACAAGCATTCCTATGCTCTGCTATCCTAGGCTTTATAGGCTCTATGATTAGCTATGTTTGTTTAAGGAGAATTCAAAGCCCTAAACGTTATCAAGCACAACCCGCTTTTAATGCAGAGACGACTGTTTCCTTAGAAAAAGCCAAAAAACACTTGTTACGTGCACGAGACACCTTGATAGGCAATGAAATGAAATACCATTTAGCCATTCTGCTTGATGAACTCGACAATGTCTCAAATACCATTCATCAATCAAACGAGACAGAAGTGCATAAATCGGAATATGCAACTGTAGAAAAGATTTTTGGTTATTTACAAATCATGAGCGCTTGTTTAATGGCCTTTGCTCATGGAGCCAATGATGTCGCCAATGCTATTGGTCCGCTTTCAGAAGGTATTCAAATCCTAATTACTAATACCATTGAAACGACCAAAACAACGACTCCCATTTGGGCTTTAGCCTTAGGGGGTGTGGGTATTGTGACAGGTCTTGCGACCTGGGGATGGAGAGTCATCGAAACGATCGGAAAAAAAATTACCGAGCTGACCCCTACCCGTGGATTTGCTGCTGAGTTTGGTGCAGCGGCCACAGTCCTTTTTGCGTCACGCTTAGGTTTACCGATCTCCACTACGCATACCCTTGTTGGATCTGTAGTTGGGGTCGGTTTAGCCCGTGGATTAGAAGCTTTAGATTTAAGTATGACACGCGATATCGTCATCTCCTGGCTCGTGACAGTACCCGCTGGAGCTGGCATCGCAGTCATTTTTTATAACATTATTCACTATTTTTTCTCTTAAGTCATGAAACAAATTAAATTGATCTTTTTATTTTTCTCTTTGTGTCTATGCATCTCCCTAAATGCACAAGAATCGCGTGGGGCCATTTTACAGGCAAAGGTCACTGTCATTTCTACGGATCCTCACGAATTAAAAACAGGCAAGGTCTATCCTGGCTCTAAAGTGAATCTTCAAGTGGAGATAAAAAATATAGGGAATAAAAAAAGTGCCCCAGGAAAAATTTTTACGCGGTTCGTTCTAATGGAGCCTATGGAAGATTTGCTAGAAAGCCGGATTTTTCAAACCGAAACACAAAACCTTCCGGTGATTTATCCTGGCCATGTGGCTGTCATCAAATTCAATCAAGAGCACCAATGGCCTTCATTAAATGACTTTATCAAACAAAATTGGAATATGCGGCATTATCAGGTGATGGTAAAAATTAACGGAGAAAAAACTGAAAAAGCCATCGGCTACTTGCCCATCTTTTTTTCCACTTATTATTACGAGGGTCTGGGAAGAACAACCCCCCAACTAGTCTCTTCAGTAGAAGATTAAGTTGAGAGGATCAATCATTTACCAAGGAGTGCTTATGAATCCTGTAGCAGCTATTTTAGGGTCAGGTTACACGAAGATTACCACAGAAGAGTATGAACCTATTTCCACGGAATTAGAGGGTATGATTAATATCGCCCGAGGACTTTTATGTATCACAGCAGGTGCAGCGAGCTTGGGTATGCAATCTTTAAGAGGCAGGGTCACCATTGAAGAAGAAGATGGCGCCAAAGATCTTCTCGGAATTGGTTCCTATCTTGTTTTTGAAGGAGCTGCGAGGTCTAAAAATCTTGCCGTTACTTGTGTTATAGCCTATTGTTTGATCAAGTATTTCAAGCCCACACAGCCGCGAAATCCTCATTAAGGTTGCGCTAGGTTAATTGCAGATACGTGATTGCGTCCCATAATGGGCCGCAATCACCAAAGGGCTCATTTAAACCCTTCGTAATCTAGGGTCCATGGCATCTCTTAATGCATCTCCTACTAATGCAATGGCAACAAGTAAAATGGTCAAAAGAATCGCTGGTGGCCATAATAAATAACTTTCCGCCGGAAACGCTGCACGCCCCTCATCCATTAAAACTCCCCATGAACACGATCCTTCTTCACCCAAGCCTAAAAACGATAATCCAGCTTCGCTTGTGATCGCTGACATAATGGCAAAAGGTAATAGGGTCAAGATGGGAGGAATAGCGTTAGGTAAAATATGAGAAAAAATAATATATAAATCATTAAAACCCTGCGCATGACAAGCCTCCACATAGGGAAGATGACGTTGTTTAAAAAACTCCCCCCTTAAAAAGCGTGTAAAGGTCGTCCATCCGAATAAACCGATCACCGTAATGACTATAAAGATAGACTTATTTTGCATCATCGCAACTACAATTAATAACATAAAGAAGGTCGGCATGGATTCCCATATCTCAAGCAATCGACTCGTTATAATATCAAAAGTTCCCCCATAATAGCCGGAAAAGGCTCCTATAGGAATTCCTATTAATAAAGCAATCCCTACAGCAATAATCCCTACGCTTAAGGAGATCCGAATTCCAAAAATTAAAGCCGCTAGTAAATCTTTACGGTTGACTCTGGTTAAATGCCACCAAGGAATCACTTGATTTAACGCCTGACTCCCTCCTGCATCATCTTCCCAATGAAAATGACTGATCGGAGGCATGAATAGACCTGTGATTTTTTTAGTCTGCTCATTTAACCACTGACGTCTATCTAAAAGATAATTCATCTTTTGTTCCGCCTGGATGTACTCCCGGGAATCTTTTTGGTTAGCGTAAGCCTTTAATATCGAGCGTTGAGATTCTATTTCTGCCGCTTCATTGATTTGCTCTAAATTCCATAGAGTGGGCATCGGTTGATGATTAGCTTTTTCATAAATTTTGGCGTAGGGTTGCAATTGCAAATCTTGTTGTTTTCTTAAGATTTCACGGATCACCAGGTTTAAACGTGCATAATCATTCATGTATTTTAAATCAAAATTCCAACTAGGAACGAAGTTTTTATTCTCTAGAGTTTGCTCTCTTAAAGCTTGTTGACGTTTTTCGATCAAAGCACGATCTGCAGAGGGATCTACTGGTCTACTATAGCCGTAATAAAAAAAAGCCACTATTTGCAGAATAAATAATAGTAGGGTAAAGACTTTTCTAGCACGAGGATACCGTTTCAAGCCGCGATAACCTAAAAGAAAAACAGGAAGAATAAACATCAGAATATTGAAAAATATATCCAGACGCTTGGTATAAAAACCTGAGTAGAAGAGGTATTTAAAAAGAGGAAAATACCATACCCCATCATACTCTACCCAAAAAGGCTTACTAGACGCAAAAAAAGGTGCATATAAACCCAAAAAAACAAATAAGAAAAATACGTAAAGACCCAAGTTGCCTAAACGATGTTTGCGCAATTGATTCCAAACATCTTTCCAATAACCTTCTTGTTCATCCTGCATGTATAAATCCAAACTTTTTTTCTGGTCGTCAAAGAACACTATATACCTCTCATTTTAAGATATAGTCAATCAAGGATCACCAAAGACTGTATTTATATCCCCAAAAATTATAACTTAAAACTAATTTGCACCAATCACTTTGAATAGGAAAAGGAACAAAAAAACTTAAAGCACTTTAAGGATTGGTTTGTCTAGAAAACTCTTAATCTTTAAGAAAGTTTTCTAAGTTGAGACTAAAACAAGTTTATCCTATCCAATAGTGCCTAGATTTTGATTTACTTTGGAATACTAAAACAATAACTTGAGTTTACTTATGTCTTCATCGTCTTTTCCATCATCTTATAAATTTTCTGGATCATTCAAGGAAGAACCTTTTATTAGCATTGACTTTTCTAATATGCCCTTAGTTCACGAAGATATAAAAAAAGCAAAAACAACCCTAATTCCTGATGATCCAAAAGTCATCTCCTATCAGGAACTCAAATCCAGTTTTAAAAATTATTGGAATCAACTTCTCGATCACCAACGTATTGTTCTTTCACCATTTTTTTTTCATTTAAAGCATAATCAAGAGGTATCTAAAGAATTTGAAAAAAATGAAACACTGCAAAAAATTTCGCAAACCATCCTTCATATATTTCACACCACTACCTTGGATGAAGCTTTTGAAAGCAAGCCTCTTTTGCATGAAACCCGTCAAGAAATTTTTCAATTCGATGACTTTATTTCCTCACCTAGCTCAGATATCATCGAAGATCAGGATGATCCAAAAATTCAGCAATATCTCGATTATTCAAAATCAGCCCTACAAGAATTAGTGAGCGATTTATTTATGAAATATATCAATCCTAATAAGCAATCGACCTCTCAGATAGGCTATAAGTACCTCATGCCTCCTCTTGTGCGTTGGTGTGATAAAATTGAAAAACCGTCATTTATATCTTCGATGCAAAATGGAAAAGATTTTAATTTTCATGCAAGTTTGATAGACATGCCTTATTTTATCTCGCAAGGGGGAATTACCGCGTGGATCCTTTGCTATGAAGGTTTGGGCTATGAAATATTAAACTCTCGTGAGGGTTTAACACAAGAGCTCATAAGCGTAGCAGAAAATACAATTCAACAGGCTGGATCCACAGAAAAAAGCAAATGTCATTTTCAATCTTACTTCAAAACTCTTTTTGAAAAATTCATGTCGGATATCTTAAGCGTGCTACATCTAGGCCCCGCAGCTCCCATTGCTCTTTTAGCTTACGCAAAGTCTCTGTATCGAAAAAATGATGTGGATAGCAAAAATTCTTACCAGGATCAACTCATCCGATTATTTGGCACCATTGAGGTTCTCCGTTCTATGAGTTATAAACTTCGAGAAAAGTGGGCAATAGCCATTGAAAACGAAATTATTAAAGAATGGTCTTCTCTAGAGTCTAGTTTCATGGATGAAACTTTAGATTGGGTGCGTCCCCTTTTAAGTCAATTGATAAACAAACTAACGACAAGTCCCTTAGAAACGCTTCAAGGTTGCAGCCTGAAAGATATTTATGCTTGGAATGATGAGGAAGAAAAAAAAGCCAAATACTTCCGTCAACTATTCAAAGGAGATGAAGCGCATTTACCTGCTCAATACCAAAATGTGTATAAATCCAATCACGTGGTAGCGGCTGCCATTCTAGAGGCCTTCGAAGCAGGAGCCGATTTAAGTAAGCTATTCCGCGTCATGGTCTCCAGCCTAAGGATCATGCACATAGCTAATCCTTTCTGGAGAGCATGCGAAAACAGAGAAGAATGAGCTGAGAAAAATCATGATGAATGATCTTTTTTAACTTGCAAAAGTTGCTGAAACCTTTGGAAAGTCTCGCACATTGCTTGATTGCTTAAGTCTTGCGCAGCTTCGGTCAAGCCCTTAATCTGTTCAACAGATAGATATTCAAGCATTTCTACTTTAAGATCTTTGAGTTGAGTTAGATCTAGATGAGGGACCATAAAGGCATGCTCTTTGGTTAACACATCAATCTGCGTCGCACTTAAAAACTTAATCAAACGTGGCTCTGTTAAAAAAATCAGTCTATTTTCAGGAATCCATGGGATTTGATTCTCAACTAAATGGTTGATAAGATTTCCTGGTAAATGAGCAAGCTGTTGCTGGTTTAAATAGGGAATTTGTTGAGCATGTTTATGAGTAAAGTTTTGCAATTGTATAGGTGAAATGAGTTGAATATGTTGCGGGTTAGAAAGAAGCGTTAAGTTTTCTAACGATAAGCGAGAGACCTGCATAGAGTTCAATTTATGTTCCTTCAACATCAAAACTTGCTCTGATGTGAGATGTTCAAAGCAGGAAAAATGGACTTTTAAGAGCATATCGATGGATTGATGAGGGATTTCAGCAGGAGATAAAATCAATAAATAGTAATGATAGGGTTTTAAGTGAGAGCGTGCGGCAGGAGTGCTAATCGTTTTTACGAGTAAATCTCCCGTTGTTTTAGGATCCAGCTCTTTATATCTTTCAAAAGGAATACTAAGCAGTAATTGCCCTGCTCTAATACGATTTAGATCCTTACTAGATAACGTAAGCAATTGACTCACTGAAATAGCCTGTAAGGCTTCGTTTGTAAGAAATGATAATTGATGGGCTAAAAGCTTTTGAATGATTTCTTTTTGATTCGGCTGTATTTTTTTAATTTGATCCATTGATAGATCTTTATAAAACTTGGAATTTAAAGAAGGAATGAAATGAGGTAGAATATTTTGGACCTGTTCTGGTGTCAAGTCACATTGATTGACAATAGGTATCTGGTAAGAAACTAACCGGCCAAAACACTGCGGTTGAAGTTTCTGAAATAGACCCGGCTGATCTAAATAGTGTATGATCGGCGCTCCAGGCTGAATATATTCTAGATGATAATCTTGCAGAAGTTTGAGTTGAATCAGGGTATTAATCTTGTCAATCACCTTTTTTTGAACCTCTAAATTGAGAAGTAAGAACTGGTTTTGTTTTAAATGGAGTAAATGTTCAGGTTCAGTCAAGCGATTCAAAAGGCCAGGTTCCTCTATAAGTTCTAACTGAGCAAGAGAAATTTTTCTCAAAGAATCCGTATTAAGATGATGTAATTGCTCTGTCACGAGTTTTTGGATCACAACCGTCTGAACAGGTGTTAAAGCGCGAATTTGGCTTTCAGAAAAATAAGCACATAATTGCCCATTGGTACATACATGCTGCAGATAACGTGCAGGAATTTGTTGCACCTGTTCCGGTTTTAAATTACCCAGTGATACATTGATGAGCTGCTGGGGAGATAAATGGGTAAAGCAACTGGGTGGAAGTTGTTCGAGCATTTCTTTTTTAAGAATAAATTTAATAATTATTGAATCAGGATTGATCATTGAGAGATGAAAGCTCTGAAGATCGTTGGGGTGCATGGATTGATTAACCAAGGCTCGAATCTGCTTTTTGGTTGAATCCTCTAAACTCAAAAACTGTTCTTGAGTAATCTTTAAAACAAGTTTTGGGTGTTTAAAGCGTGATAAAACCTCAGGAGATTTTATTTCCTTCACCTGGTGGGGAGCTATCCATTGTAAAGATTCATCATTTAAGTATCTAAATTGAGAGACTTTAAGTTGAGAAATTAATTTTGCTTGTTTCCCATTCAATTGGAAAATTTGTTCTGGAGTTAGCGCCTCAATCTGCTCGTCCGAGAACGAAAGATCCGATTCTGATAAAATTTGTAATTGGCGCATGTCCAAACTTTTAAAATGAATGGGTTTGAGCTTAATTAAATGCTGAAGTGAAGATAAGCTTTTTATCAAAGGAGCATTCTCCTGCAGCAGAGCGAGATGGTAGTCTTGAAGCACATGGATACAATCTTTAGATTGTCCATTCAGGATGGAAATGAGTCGTTCTTTGACTTCATCTGAGGAATTCTCAAACTTGTTTTGAGAAATTTTTAGTAAGTTTATATTAGATATAAAGGAAAGTCGTTTTTCTTCAATCCAGTTGATCTGCTCAGTTGAAAGATGATCCAACAATTCATCGTTGAGGTGTTGAATCTGCTCTCGCGAAAGTTTTTGGATAAGATCGCTATGTTTTTTGGTTAATTTTTTTATCATATCTTTCTTCAAGAAAGCGGCTTGACTTTGATTTAAAAAATTTAACTGAGACAGCTGAAGCTTATCTACAGAAAAGACGGGAAGAGCTTGAATTAAAGCTGGATTCATCAAATCCTTTAGCCGATCTTCAGACAAAAGAGAAATTTGTTCCAAAGAAAGATGATAGAGCTGGGTTTTTGACAAGTGCGCAATTTGTTCTTTAGTGACAAGCCAACGTACTTGATGAGACGCAATATTTTTTACCAACTGCGGATCTAATTGAGCTATCTCCTTTTGATCTAACATCCGTAGACGATGGTAAGATCTTTCTATTTCATTGCGGCGACTGCTAAACAAAATCATCTCGCGAGAATATTTAACAAGTACCTTGTTTAAGTCTAAAATGGAACTAGATAAAAGTTTACGTAGGTGTTGAGGATTATTGCCCACACGCAATTGAATAAATCGCGCAACAAGAGCTTCATGACTTTCAATAAGGTGTTTATACGACTCATAATATTTCTCTACAAAGTCAAGGTTGCCGTTATAGATGTTAATCAACCATAGATCTTGCAGACATTTGTTTTTTAAATCTGAAGGAGCTTTTTCATAAGATGCGCTATTCACTTCCGGTAAACCTGATTCATCTAAGAGGAAAACAGAGGAAGACGGTTTTAATTTTAGTAAACGGGCAAAATAGCTGGCGTCTTTTTCCGATAGAATGACTAGTTGGTATTTCTTCTCATCCAGAATGACCAGCACAAAAGAAGCTAATTTGCTGTACCGATGGAGAAGAGGAAGTTCTTTAGTATACGTATAATAAAAATTATCTGTGATCCAAAAATGCTCGGGAAAACACTGAGAGTACTGTTTTGTTGTGACAGCCTCTCCTTTATCATTCACATATGTTTTTTGAAGAGTCTGAGGCAAATTGAAAAGTCGTTCTTTTATTTGTTCCCATAGATTTTCTGATTGAGCAATTTCCCATTCTTTCTCTTTATAGGCTAAGTCTACCTTAAACAAATTGTAATCTTCCAACTCTTGTTTTAAATCGAGTTCAAGGTCGAGCTGTTCCTCTAATATTTCATTCTCAACTTCCACCTCTACTTCAACCGTCATGTCTAAATCTTCTGTCCTTAGAATTGTGCTGGACAATGTTTCGGTAGAAGATATTTGATTTTTAAATACCTCTAGCAGTTTACTCATCTCATTTTTGACTTGAGTTGCATGTTGGGGAGCTTTTTTGATAAAGGACTGCATGTATTGGTTCGCAAACTTTTCTAAAACGGGATATGCAGACGTCTGATATTCAATAAACCCATTCTGCTCAAAAGGTTTATCTTCAAAGGTATCGATTAAAAAGTTCTCATAAATAGGCAACAATGTCTTTAACGTCTCAAGGTTTTTAGATTGAAGATCCTGGCGAATCACTTTCCAAATCACATTCTTGATCATTTCAATGCGCGCGAGTTGTTGATCCTCCTGCATGTTTAGAGCCTCATTTTTGATCCATGATTCTCTAAAATCGACTAATTTTGCACCTTGATTAGCCAGCATAGAACGACTCTTGGAAGTGATGATGAAATCTACACGTTGACCTTTAAAGATCTTTCTTGCTCTAAATACAGCTTGCAGAGCTTTTCGCATGGTGGTACGGTGATCCACTGTCACCAAAAACAAAGCTTCATCATCCAGTTGAATATTCGTACCTGTAGCTCGCGGTTCATCCATTAAGATAAACACGTTTGTAGATCTTATCCGATGTCTAATCAACTCATCTTCACCAATATGATTTAATAAAATCTTAGGTTCATCCTTTTTTAATAGAACATAACTTTCAGATAATCCTTCCGCTTGTTTTGCTTCTTCATGCGAGAATTTATGCACATAAATGACCCCGTCTATATCAGGCCCTCCATGAGGCCTTAATTCCTCAAAAAGTTTGAGAAAATTTTGGGCAATTTCTTCATTTTTATAGTTTCTTAGCAAGCCTTCAGAATCAACAAAAGCTCTTAATTGTGCTTTTTTAGGATGCTGACGCACGACTTCTAGAAAATGCGTCAGTTCTATTCCTGGGATTTCTAAAATATGAAGTTGTTCTAGTTTTTCATATTTTTCTAGAGCATTTAAAATAGATCCCTCGGAGCCTTCATCCAAAAGAGGTCGATCAAAACGAGGATGATAGGTTTCATGGTTATAAGGGGTTCCTGAGAAAGCGAGTGAACGACGAAAGGTTTCTACATTGTTGATTGCAGTGTATTTAACTCTTTTGGGGTAATATTGAGCAAAGAAAGGAGCAACTTCAGCTTCTACTTTCAAACGTCGTAAAAGATCTTTTGAGTCGTTAATATAGTGAAAGGCCTTCTCTAACATCCCAGGTTCTAATATTCGATCTAACTCAACACTTGTTAATGTGAAAAACTGTTGGGCCTCCAATGTCTTATTAAAAGAAACATTATCTCTTTTTGAATAATAATCCGCAGCTTCTGTCATTTTTTTTGCCAAAAATGTGACTTCTCCCCTACTTATTCCCTTTACAGCTGATTGGAAGTGATAAACTAGAGTGCTATAGATATTTCCGAAACGTGTATGAGAAGGACATCCCACAGCTTGATAAGGAATCACACGTCCGTTATCTTCACTCAAGTCTCTTCCATAATTCCTATTAAAGGATTTGCCTAATGTTCTAGGAAGAACTTTATAAATAATAAACTTAGAAAAAGCGATTTGATTTGCAGCATTTTTTTCATAGAGATCATCAGATTGGTAATATTGATGCAACAAGCGTAGAAAGTGCACATTTTCTTGTTGGGTTTTAGGCAAAATGGTATCGTCTGTCGACGTGTTGAGGGCTAGCTCTTCATCTGCGACAGGGATGGCATTGGAAAGATAGCGAAAAAAAGCCTGCCGATGCTGAGGAAAATTTTTTAGTTTAAATTCGGGATTTTCAAAGATGCTTTCCGCAATGACCGGGGCAATTTTTTTCTTAAAATCCTCTTCAGATAGTTCTGTTTGAAGATTACTTCTCAAAGAGATTAAGCTTTCAATCTCAGGCCTTAAAAGAACTTCAAAAATATTTTTCACCACCTCAGCGCGCTGAGCTAAAATATTTTTACGCTCCCAAAGAGTCATATTAATATATGAAGTCATTTGTAATGCCAGATCGCATTCATCATAAAAGCTCATCGCATGGGTAGATAAAAACCGATCGATTTTTTGTAGTGCCTGGATCAAATCTCCATTTTTCATAGGATTTGTTAAGAAAGCGATTTGCAATTTCAAAGAAATGAAACCTGGAAAAGAAGTTTTCATCAAAACAGGTCTTTGATCTGCGAAGGCTTCCTGCAAATCTTTATAAATTGTGTTCAAAACGTTTACATCAGAAAGTTCTTTAACTGTGTAATCAAACACAGTGGTTTTTTTTAAAAATCTCTGACGGTGCTGTGCATCTAAAAAGCCTTTCAAAGAGACCATCTGTGAATGGTGGGAAAGAATGCAGGCTAAAACGTGCCCCTCACGCGCAGCCAACTCGAGTAGAAAGGAAAGAATGACCGTCGTCTTCCCCCCGCCCATAATTAACTGAAATATTTTATTTTGTTTTTTTTCGTCATCGCTTGTATCCAAAATACTTTCAAAAAGGATATTGATGAGCCTTGCTTGTTTTGCAAGAACACGTAGCTCACTAAAATATTCAAATATCAAAGGATAAACTCGATCTGCCGGATCATATTCTCGCTCCTGACTAAAAACATCTAAGAGGTTTTCATAAGCCGTGTGATTGGACTGGCCACTATCCAGCCATTTTTTTAATAAATCCGCAGCTTGTTTTATCTGCCTATAATGAGTGGCTTCAGTCATGTAATCTATGCAAAGAGCGCGCAACTCCTGAAGTTGTCTCGGGTTAAGATAAGGATTGATTTTTTCAAACAATTCTGAAGATGGATGAAAAATAGCACGAATCACTTGCTCCAACGTCATACGTTGTTGGACTGCATACCTAAAATTGTGCAACTGGGCAAATTGGAGAGACGAAGAGGCAAAATCAACTAATTGAACGATCGATTTTTTCAAATACTCCATCTGTTTTTTACAATCTTGCTCCTCCTTTTTCAGATCTTGGAGAAGTTGAGGATAAACCTCTCCCTTAAATTCCCAGAAATTCTGCGAACGAAACGTGGCTATTTCACTATCTTTTAGATAGTGTTGCTCACGCCTTTTGACGATGTCCTGGGGAGGCTCTTCAGTTTTTGAGAATACTTTTACTGAATCAAGGTTGAGCGGATCAGGTTGATGAGGCACCAAGTATTTATTTTTTAATTCTTTAAATCGATCATCAGCATCTGAGGTCATCTGCAAAGGTACTGGTGGCCACTGCAAGAGCCTAGGTGTGGTTTTTAAGCTTTGATCCCTCAAATCGGGTCCCACAAAATCCTTCACGGTTAACGCACGCGCAAATTTAAGCAAGTCTGTATCTTCCATCCCACTAGGAGTAGAGAATTTTTTAAGCGCATTAATGAATGCATCTATTTGTTCCCTGGAAGCCGTTTGCGGGGGTAAATCTGGTAGAAGATTCCCGGCTTGCACAATGCGATGCCAAAACCAAAGAGTATTTTTTTTAATTTTTGCATCGATGTATGCATAAATGAGTCCCCGAACTCTCAGATTGTCTGTGGGATGAGCATTTTTCAATTTTTCATAAAGGTTTCTAGCCTCGACGTTTTTTTCTGTAAAAAACAGCTTGTAGAGATCCATCGAATCCATATTCACTTGCGCATGAGCAGCATCCGGGTAGGTTTCTAAGGATTTTCCTACTTCAAAAATACGCCTAAATTCTTTGTGCTGTTCTAATGATAAATTTCTTACTTTTACAAAATTTTTTAAATTCTCACTGATAGATAAAGTCTCTAAGATGCTTCTTTCTTTTTTAAAATCTAGCAAAAATTGTTTATCTATATTATTTAAGCCGCGCAAGTAAGTCAGGTAAAGTTCGAAGATAACCTGTAATAATTCTGTTTTCTGCATATCCCTGTAAGAATGAGGATAAATAGCGGCCCATAATTGCAAACGCAAAACTGAAGCATTCGGAGAAAAATCACAGCAAGGGGGTGAACTTTTCAGGATATCAAGAACCAAGGAAATAGAAAGTTCAGAAAACCCCCTATCAGGCAAAATTTTTAAAAGCTCATAAGCTTTATGGTAATTTTTTTGAGCCAAGTGGAGGTGAATTAAATAGATGCGGTCCTCTGTAGTTTGACCCTGTAATTCTCCCTGCGGAGATACATTAAAGATAAAATAGGCATAATCAGAGTCCAAGTCCTCACTAAAATTGAAGATGACTTCTTTTGAAAATCCTTTTGAACCCAAGGGGGCCTGGGGAATTAAGATTTTCCTTTGTGAAGAATCGCTTTCATGTATCAAGCATAAATAATGACTCACTTGGACATCCCACTCCCATCCATCACCAGAGTCTAAAGCATATTGGGGCATTTGCTGACAGTGCCATCTCTCAGAATCTTTTCTAAGGAAAAAGCTTAAACAGTTGCCCTTATCGTCAAAAAAACGGTGATAGATTATTTTTGCCCTTTCCGGAGAATCTGCTAGGTTATTTTGCCAATAACCGATCCCAGAACTCGTATCAAGACGACAAAAAACACCATGAGGTTGAGATTTTATTAAATGCAAAGTGTAAGTCTGATCAACTGTGCGAAGTTGACCCTCGTGAAGCACATACAACATAACAGCTGTTTGAGGATCGTACAAATAAATCATCTTTTTTGAAGCGGAAAGAAAACAAATATTTATATAAAAAAGAATGTGTCCCTGATAAAGATGCATTTTTAAACGACTCAACAAGACGGAGCACCATTCGCCCTCGATGTTTTTTTGTAACTCTGTTTGTGTTTTTCTAAGCTCTCCCCATAACTCATCATAAAAATAAGCCATATTTCCAAAGTAGGAAACTTCATGGTGTTTGGATGGAATAAAAGAAGGCAGATTAAGGATATCAAATTTTTTAATGAAAATTCCCTGACTACTATTTATTTGAGGATGGAATAAGTCAATCGACCAGTGCTCTCCGTCAGCGTCAAGTCCCGATAATCTATTTGCTTTTAAAGTCCACTGCGCTTGAAAAGAACTGTGGATGATTTCAGAGACAATTTGATTACCAAAGGCTTGGATAGCATCTTCTGTGTTTAAAACCTCATTCCAAGCTTTCTGCATAAAAGAGCTTGAATATAGACTTTGAAGATGGTGCATTTCAAATGTTGTAAATAAAGAGGAAGAAGAGGGAAGTTCAAGCCATGTTCGAAAAAAGAGCACGCGCTGTTCAAATGTCTGTTGTGTGAGCGGCATACCGATTAGAATTGAAACTTGGCATAGCTTCACATTAGATTTTATTTTCTGATCATCCGTTTGCGCTGCAGATAGCAAAAATGCTTCTATGCGCTTAATCCAACGGAGGGATTCTAAGCTCAGTTCAATTATTTGATGTTTTTGAACAATTTGAAGAGCAAAAGCATACAGCTGGATTAAAAATAGCATTTCCTCCACTTTAGGCTGATGGGAAAGCTCTGTAAAAACATTAAATCCTCGCTCAAGAATTGCTTCGAATTTTTGGATATACAAGGGATCTTTTAAAGATTCCATCAAAGGTGAGACAAGAATTTGGTCTTGCGGAGTCACCTTAAATAGCATCTGCTTGAATAAGGAACGAAAAGAAGCCTCTTGGCATCGTTCAATTTGATACTCTAAAGATTTAAGAAGTAAGGTGGTTTGAATGTGAGGTTCTGCTAAGGCTAGATGCAATCTAAAATTTTCATCTATTTCCTGCTGAACAATCCAATCATTTTCGCTCAAATGTAAGCCTGTGTGTAGCACTTGACGAGCCAACGCACCTGCTTGATCGCTTAAATTCAAATAAAACTGGCTAGCTTGTAAAAAAGAATTTTCAAGGGTTAAAGGAGTATTCATCCCCTGGCTAAGAACATAATGAGGTGAGGACACAATACGCACTTGTGCTTCATTGATCCTGTTAACACCACGCGATACTCTTCTAGCTACATTGCACGCTTCATAAGCATATGCACACATCATTTGCAATCGATAAATATGTGTTAATGTCGGAACACTTTTAAGCAAGCGAATATTTGCATAGCAGGCAAAAGCTCCGAGCAGAGAAAGTGTTAAGACTTGTCCTGTAAAAAATTTCTGCAGGTAGGAGGGAACTTTTAAAGATTCAAACTCTTGATTAATCTTAGCATGTGTTAAATAGGATTTAAAAAGTATGCCCTCTGCAAATTCCTCAATGAAGTTTTTAAAGGAAACACGTTTATATTCATAGAAGTCAAATAAGCGATCCAGAGGTAATTTATTAAAAAAAGTCTCTAGTGTTTGACGCTCTTCTAAATTCTGCGGATCAAGGGTCATAAAAAAAGGATCTCGCCTTGCTAAATCATAATAATACCTCACATCGATTCCAAAATGTCTTAAAATTTCGTAGGGTTCATCTTGTCTACAAGCGATGATATAACCCAAAGCGACGAAAATCATCATCGTATTTTGAACCACTGGCGTGGCTACCTTGTGGATGTCAAAAAGAGCTTTGCGATAAATACGCTGAAGTTTGAAAAGGTCGGAGAGAGAGGAAGATTCGGCGATTTTTTTATTTTCCAATTTTTGTGAATCGTTAAGTAGAGGTAAACAGGTACGTAAAAACTGCTCTATCTCGATCGATAAAAGATTTGCATCCTCTATGTGAGCACACTCTTTTATAAATTGCTTGATAGATGAGGGAAAACCCTCCCAAGTCAAGTCAAAGATACGTGGGGGGGGAATAAAGACCTGTGGATTTGAAGAGGTTTTTAGCATCAATAAGCTGTTCATCCATGCAAGAGTGGTGCTTTTCGTCTTTTCATGAATCGCTGTCATTTTCATTGGAGGTTCAAAATTCCGCGAGATCTGATCCCTACTTTTCATGTTTTCAAGATCATTCAAAATATCGTGAATGGTCGCACTCGCGATTAGATAACTTTTTTCTGGGATATTTAACTGGGATCTTTGAAATTGAATATCCAAAAACTGCAAGTAATTTTGGCATGAGGTTTTTAACACATATAAATCTTTAGGATTTGCATCAGGAGATGAAATATTTTTAAAATTTTTATAAGCATAGAGGATTGTATAGAACCTCAAATCTAAAATTAAATTCTTGGCTAGTTTAAACTGTTCACGCGTATCCTTCATTGACTCTTCTAAGATATGTAAGTAAAGACAATGAAAAGTCTTAACCACACAATTTCCCCCTCTTTGGGTGGAAATAAAAGTTTTTGGTAATTTTTGGCTTTCTTCTAGACGATGTTGAATGTGATAAAAGCATAGGTAAACATCATTGAGATCATTATCTATGCCATCTTCACTTTCTTCTCTTAGAAGACATAGTTTCTTAAAGAGTGCGGGATTACTCTCTTGGGGTTCCTCGATTTTGCAAAAGAATAACTCCTCCCATTCCACATTTTTGAACAATAGATAGGGATAAACTCTTACTCTTTCATTATGTGCATACCCTCCATTATTTTGAAGGCCCCCGTATGTATCGTAGATATAGATATCGTAATGCCCAGTGTCTTTACGAATAAAGCGGTAAAGCATGGCATGACTATTCGGCGTGGCAAACCAGCCCCCCACCATCACAAAGCTCTCTTGAATTTTAAGTTGTTGAATAGTCGTCACAAGCTCTTGCACATCCTTATCCTCAGAACTTTCGTAAGATTGCGTAGCGATTTGATGGATTGAATTCCTAAGCTCTGGAATAAACTGTTGACTGAAGACCGGTTGCTGCAAAGAGAGAATATTAAAGTGAAGCTCTCCAAGACTTTTAATCAGCCATCCCTCATCTTCGGTCCCAAAAGAATAAGACCCCAAATTGGTGCTGATAAGCGCCTTTCTGTAATTGATATCAAGAGTAGGGATAGAATCCATGAATTCTTTATTTTGAATGAAAGAGTTTTGCGCAAGCGTCTCTTTGTAAAGTTTTAATTGACTCTGGAGATTTTTCAAAAGAAGTTGACGCTCATGAAAGGCTTTAACTGCAGGAGTTTGTTCGGTATCGTTGAGATTTTTAACTTTTGAAAAACTATCGACTAGCGATCTTGAATAAAAATTATTATTAAATAATGGCTGCATACAACTCTTTATTTTTGATTTTAAATCATTATATATTAAATTAAATAAATTTTAAATTTTATTTTTCTAGATTTACTGATGGAGCTTAGCTCCTAGAGGAAGGAATCAATCTAACGTGATGCGTGGATCTAATATTGTATAAGCAATATCAGCCACAAGATATCCCAATAGGGTCAAGAAAGAGCCAGCTAAAGCAGAAAACATAATGACATTATAGTCTCTATTCACTACAGCGTCATAAAAAAATTTCCCAAATCCATTAATTTCAAACAGAGTTTCTACAATCAGAGATCCTCCTAGAACAACACCTAAAGAACCCGCAAGAGAGGTTACAATAGTTATAGCGGCATTACGTCCCACATGACGAGTCATGACAGTCCATAGCGACGCCCCTTTAGCCCATGCCGTACGGACATAATCTTGTCTCAACACTTCTAATACCGCTGTTCTTGCTAAACGAGTTTGGGCAGCTAGAGTTCCATACATCACAGCAATCAAAGGTAAAAAAATATGTTGTAATACATCAAACAATCGTTGATAGGACACCTGCTGATTATAAGTGCGATCGGGACTGGTAAATCCACTAATAGGAATCGGAATATGGGTGAAAGGAAATGTGCCATTGAGTCCTACCTTTTCGATTAAAAAAGGCGCCACCACAAAAATAGGAATAGCGTATAAAATTAAGAATGTCACATTTAAGGAATAGTCCGGCCAACGATTCTGTTGCAAAGCCATGATAAATCCAAAAAAAAGACATAACACCAATGTGATGATCATGGGTAAGATAGAAAGAGTTAAGGAATATTTAAATCTTTTGGTCACTTCACTGATTACAGTCTTATTGGGATCACTTCTTAATGTTCCAAAGTCTAAGGTAAGAACTCTCCGCATATAACTGAAAAAACGCGTTTCGAAGAAAAAGATAGAAATTTTCTGTGCCGTCGTCGGCTCGGCGTAATAAAAACTTTTATGGGTCTCATACCATTCACGCAAGGCTAAAGCCGTCCTCTTGAGCTCGTTTGCATTTTCAGGAAAAGGAGTCAAGATTGCATTTAAAGAATTATTATTTTGAGATAATTTTTTATTAAATTCTTTTTCTGAAGAAGATAAATCTGACCCAATATAGGCATTACGATAAGTTCCACGTTGAAAAAATCTTAAAGCCAGCTGGCGTGTGTTTAAAGGCTCTTGAGAGCTTTCCACTACCTGGAGTAATTGAGGCAATACATATCTCGCTTGATCTCCGAATTGGATGCGTAGTTTATCATAATCACTATAGGGCATTTCTTCAAGAGATTGGGGTGTTTCTTTGCGGTTGCTCAACTTCCAAAGGGTAGTATCCACATCTTCTTGGGTTAACCAAGGAGCTGTATTAAAAAGGATGGGTAAGGTTAAACCATAAAACTCGCGGAAAAGTAGATAGCGGTCATCACTCCCATAGGCTAAAGCCCGTCCTTGTTTTTGACTTCCTTCTTTACTGATATCAATGATCGAGACGGGATCACCAGGTGCTAAATTAATGATCAAAAAATTGACCAATATAATGAAGAACAAAGTAATCGGTAATAACAATAATCTTCGAATAATATAATGCGTCATTTTATTTTCATTCAGGGATTTTTAAAATCTTTTATCCAAAAGATACTACTATCAGGCTCAGTCATATTTGCACCAGGAATAAGATCCTGTCTGTCGGCTGGGATAAATACATTTTGCAACTTCTCTCGATACAGCAAAGCTTCTTTCCAGCAAAAGAGGAATATATAAGGAGCCTCTTCGTGAATAATCTGATGAAAGCGATGATAGAGTTCAATGCGTTTTTGCGGATCTGATTCATAATCTAATTGATCGATGATTTGATCCACCTCTTGATTGCTAAAACCGATATAATTAGACGATCCTTTTTGATCTCCTTTGTCAGTATACCAGATTTGTCGTAAGTCTTCAGGAGGACTCCCCATCGACCAAGCCATCAAGAGTGCATCAAAATTTTTATCATTGATTTTAGATGTAATATCGGGAAAATCCAATCCATTCGGACGGCAATCAATGCCTATTTCTTTAAGAGATGTGGCGATAAACTCTGCGATATTTTTTCCAATCGAAGAACGTCCAATATAGTTTAGAGTAAATCTAAAAGGAACATCCTGACCGTCAATGACTTTATCGATAATGCCATCTCCATCATGATCATACCAGCCTTCTTCTTCCAGTAACAACCTAGCTCTCTGCAAGTCGAAGGGCCAAGGTTTAATACTTCGGTCATACGCGTTGCTAAAAGGAAACAAAGGACCTGTAATTTCAATGGCCATATGATTCATAAATTGCGTAATGATGCGTTGGCGGTCGACAGCCATCGTTAGCGCACGGCGGACTTTGGCACTATTAAAAAAGGGCTTTTTTTCATTCCAACCCACATAAGAAAAAATCCGGGCCACATAGTCTAGACGATTAATTTTAGCGTGTTCTTTCTCTTGATCTGCATACTGTTTCGTTTTAAGAAAATTCTGTAACTCTAAGAGCTGGTCAGCACGCACGGCGTAAGTGGTTAAGCGGTTGCCTTTAAAATCTTGCCAAACATTATCAAAACTTTCTTTAATTTGAATTTCACGTCTTTCCATTAAATTAGCAAAAGGTTGATAAAAATCACGATTACGTCGGAAATTAATTTGTCGATCCGTGCGACCTTCAAAAACCCAAGGACCGCAGCTCACAATAATATTCCGTGCCCAATGTTGATTAAAACCCTGGGCCCAAATGGCATTCGTCCGGTATGTTTCTGGATCTTTATCATCCTCAACAATTTTTTGTCCGTTTTGATAATATTGATACACAAAGGAAGCTAAGGGACGCAGGCCCCCTGTCGTTTGAGATGATACATATTTGGTTTTGAAGACCTCTTCGCCATTAGGCAATGTGAATTTTTTAGGTCTCCAACGCACCACAAAAGTAAGAGGATCAATGACTCTAAATTCTTCTATATCAATTAAATAATTTCTTAGAGCTACAGCAGCGGCTGCACTAATATAGGGATTCATCACTGCATCAAAGAAAAACTTGAAATCCTCAGCTGTCACCTGATGCTTTTTTAAGAAATGCTCAGATAATTCAAATCCAGCGGGAAAAAAATCTTTTCTTAAGGGCTGCCAGAAAACATTGTCACGCAAGTGAATCCAATACTCTTTAGACCCATCCTCTGTCTTGCGTTCTTCCATTTTTATAGCCATGTTGGGACAAAGTGTCTCATATTTCCCAAACTGCAGTTGTGCCACAGATACATTGCACATATTGTTCCATTCGCTCACCTCTCCCCACTCACTGAAAGGGAGTAAATTGTCATATTTACCAATAGTGGCATCTTGAAAAATTCCTGATGCTCTAAAATGTGGCCCTAATAATTCAGGTAGAGTTTTTTGATAAAAGGGATCCTCTTTCAATAAATTGGGCAAAGAAGGATCCATATGCGGACGATTTTTATAAGCCACAATAGAGGAAGCTAGAGAAGGATTTTGTGGTATAAAACTTCCACTCCCCACAGGTATCTTTTGTATATCTGACTGAATCGTGCTCAAGTCCCCTCTTAATGCTTCAACTTCCGTGCGGAGAGTTAGCATATCCTCTTCTAAAAGGGACGAAGACCAATAAAGCATAATCAGCAAGCCTAAAATGGCGCAGCTGATAAGAAAGCGTAGAATATACATAGTTAACGATTCTTTTTTCATATCGATATCCCTAAAAAATCACTAAATGATAGTGATGGTTTGCTTGAGGATTCAAAATCAAATGAGGAATGAGATTTATGTCTGCCAATCCTCGACATATCGCTAAAAGAGCGACCACGATTCCAAAGATACCCACGATTTTGTTGTAATGTCTTTTCAGTGGATTCAACAGACGATGCGCATGCATAGCAATGAAAAGCGAAGGAGTAGTCAAAAGAGCAAAAACACATCCATTGATTAATCCTACCCAAACACTTCCTGAAAGAGCACAGGCAGAAAACACGATCAAGGTTTGTCCACACGGTAATGCTAGAGTAAAAAAACCAAATAAAAAGGCCGGCCACGCTTGATCTCTTAACATTAAAAGAGAAAGAGTATGATTAGCTGCAGCTAAACGTCTAGACAAAAAGTGGTAACCTGGATAATGCCACCCAAATAGAGCGAAAAGAGAAATGAGAAGAAGCAAAAAACCAAAAATAAAACTCGTCAAAGCGCCTATTTTATAAGCGCTTAAAAAAACATGTACCACAGCTCCCAACCCACCAGCCAAAGCTCCCGCCATCGTAAAGGACATTAAACGTCCCAAAAAATAAAAATAGCGATATTTGTGCTGACTGATCATCATCACTAAAGGACCACACATTCCGATACAGTGAAAATTTCCAAATAAGTAGATGGGCAGCATCGTCAATAGTAAAGTCATCGGACGTTTAACTCATCTGATTTTTTTACTTTATCTTGATAAGCCTGTTGAATCTTCATCATATCCATTCCCGTCGATCCGGAACGCTTGGTATGAGCGACCACTGTCACAAGAATCATCATGCCCATAAAAAAACAAAAGATCGCAATCACAATTTTTTGAAAGATTTTCATGCGTGCAAAAATGGACATCCTAACTCCTTTTAAATCGTGAAAAAATCTAGATTTTTATTTAGGGATGAGGCCTTGTATGGAGTCATATACAACGATTATCGCTGGACCCAAAACCCCCCTTTTTTTTGACCCCTACGTTCTATAGCAATCTCACCTAACCATTGATTACCCATAGATTCGATCAATCAAGTAAGCGTCAAATGTCTAGTGATTAAGATAGTGCAATCCTTTAAAACCTTCCAGCTCTTTTCATGATTGGATGTCGATTAAAGCTTGGTAAGTGAATCGCTCTACATTAAAACATCTGAGAATGAAAGGATTATGAATCGCCAAAGAAAGGAGTGTTTATAAAAAAATAACTTGATGCTATACAAACCTTCATGAACGAGAAGGAGCTCATATGACCATTCCTATTGATATCGACGCTATTGTAGACAGCCTAGTCAACAAAACCAAACACTATTTGATCACTAATTTAGGCAGAGTCATCGAAGATGCTCATACCGATGAAATTTATAATGCTTTGTCTTATGCGCTGCGCGAAGAGGTGATGATCCATTGGTTAGCTAGCGTGCGCACGCAAGTCAAACATGATGTACGGATGCTCTATTATTTATCGATGGAATATCTGCCTGGAAGAATCCTTAGTAACGGGATCACAAATATTAAAGCATTAGATATTGTACAAGCCGTTTTACTGAAACTCAATCGATCCTATAATGATATTATCTATCATGAAGCAGATCCAGGCTTAGGGAATGGGGGTTTAGGTCGATTAGCCTCTTGCTTTCTTGATTCATTAGCCACATTACATTACCCAGCGCAAGCCTATGGATTAAGATATCAGTATGGGATTTTTGAGCAACAGATCTGGAATGGAGTCCAGGTAGAGGCTCCTGACTGCTGGCTGATCAGTGGCAATCCTTGGGAATTTCGCCGCGACACTAGAAGAGTTCACGTGAAATATTGTGGAACTCCTACCACCATGCAAAATATTCATGGAGATGACATTTATCAACTAAAAGATTTTGAGGAAGTTCAAGCACTTCCTTACGATTACCCTATCTTAGGATATGCAAAAAATAATAACTATTCGATCGTTACTCTTCGCTTATGGACCACTAAAGAATCTCCCCGTAATTTTCAGCTGCAGAGGTACAATGCAGGTCGCCTCGATCAGGCAGCAGAAAACTCTGCTCTAACAGACGTATTATATCCAAGCGACCATCATGAGACTGGCAAGCGCATTCGCCTCAAACAAGAATTTTTATTAGTCTCAGCCTCCTTACAAGATATTGTGCGCCATTATCTTTCTCACCACCAAAATTTTCGAGCCTTCTCAGACAAAATTCGTATTCAAATTAATGATACGCATCCAGCTTTAGTCATTCCTGAATTGATTCGCATGCTGATTCAAGAGCATGATCTACCCTGGAAAACTGCGGTAGAGATGACACAAGCCTGTACCGGATATACCAACCACACAGTTCTTAGCGAAGCATTAGAGGTCTGGGACAAGGAACTCTTCAACTACCTCCTTCCCAGACAACTGAGAGTCATCGAACGCCTGAACCAAGAATTTTGTAACTCGGTACGCACCATGTTTCCTGGTGATGAAGCACGTGTACGTCGTATGTCGATTATTGAAGGCAATAATAATGTGCGTATGGCCAATCTATCCATCGTGGGCTCGCATTCTGTTAACGGAGTTTCGGAAATTCACTCTGAGATTTTAAGAAAAAATGTCTTTAAAGACTTTTATGAGATGTTTCCGAATAAATTTGTAAACGTGACAAACGGGGTCACCCAAAGACGTTGGTTGCTGGAATGTAATCCTGAATTAGCAAAATTTATCACAAAACGGATTGGTGATGGATGGACAGTGGATTTTACCCGAATTGCTGAACTCAGTAATTTTGCAGCCGACCAGCCTAGTCAGGAAGAATTTTTAGCGATTAAAAAACGCAATAAACAGCGCCTAGCTGAATACCTATCAGAACATAATCGCCAGCGAAATGATAAAGGGGATGTGGTTGTGGGCTCCCCTCTCATCGATATCAATTCCCTATTTGATGTCCAAATCAAGCGTATTCATGAATACAAACGTCAGCTCATGAATATTTTACATGTCATCATGGTCTACCAGGAGATTGTAAAAAATCCTCACCATCAGCGGATCAAAAGAACTTGTATATTTGCCGGTAAAGCAGCGGCTTCTTACGAGATGGCCAAAGACATTATCCGCTTCATTTATGCAGTCGCAAGAAAGGTGAATAAGGATCCTGCGACTTATGATTTACTTAAGGTTGTATTTATTGAGAATTACAATGTTTCTCGGGCCGAATTGATTATTCCTGCAGCAGATTTGTCTGAGCAAATTTCTACGGCCGGTACAGAAGCTTCGGGCACAGGAAACATGAAATTAGCCATCAATGGAGCTCTCACCATTGGCACTAATGATGGAGCTAATATCGAAATGCGGGAGTCCGTGACAGATGCGTGGTGGCCGTTTGCCTTTGGAGCCTCTGCAGAAGAGATAGAGAAAATGCAGTTAGATCAATCCTATCATCCAAAGGAAATCTATAACAACAATCCCCTCATTCGCGATGCATTAAATACTCTTAAAGATTACACTTTTGCTGCAAATGAAGAGGAACATCGAGCCTTCAATGGGTTATATCAAAAACTCATCGAGGGTTTTTATGGATCCGGGGCTGACCGATACTTTATTCTGAAAGATCTAGACAGTTATTTTGAAGTGCAAAAGAAAGTCGAAGCTTTATATGAGAATCCTCTTAAATGGGCAGAGTATGCACTCCATAATATTTCTGGCATGTCGAAATTTTCAACAGACCGTTCCATCCAAGATTACAGTCAAAAGATCTGGGGCTTGCAACCCTGTCCGACCGATGAAGAAATTTTAAGACGCGTAGAACATGACTACCGTCTATATAGTCGTTAAGCAATGAAGAAAGGTGGAGGAAACTCTACCTTTCTAGTTCGTATAGATCCCATTTTTGCACAAGCTGATGGTAAAGCCCGCTTGCTTTTACGCGCTCTAATCCATCATTTAAACTCTTCATAAAATTTTCTAAGTCTGTATTGGCTAGCGTCACAAGTCTTAAGCCCTGACGTGTGAAGGGGCGGGTAGCAATTTTCAAGCGCCCCGCATAAAAGCTTTTGGTCATGACATGGGCATGCCACATGTCCATAATCACCCCATCGATCTTATTGCGGTTTAAATCTTCTAAGGCTGAATTAATATTATCATAAGTGAGCAAAATCATCGAAAATTGTCGATTGACTTCATAAATAGAGGGAGAACCTGCACTCATTCCCACTAATCGATTTTCCATTTGCTCCAAATACCGAACATCAGAATTTTCTCTTACAACTAAGACCATGCCAAGCATGTAAAGAGGGTCTGAAAAAAAATAATGACTTTCGTTAATACTATTTGGAACCATAAAGGTAAAAACAGCATCATACCCTCCAGCTCTCAAGTCTTCCAAAAGCGTATTAGGATTGGCCGAGACAAACTGTATACGTAAATTAGCCTCTTTAGCTGCAGCCAAAACGAGCTCTTCTGCAAAAGCTTGGACATTTGGCTCCTTGCCGGTGAATTGAAAATCATTCCAGTTAATATTTCGGGCAATGAGATGGTATCGATCTTTAAGACTGCGACCATTAGAAAAAAAACAAGCCTTAGATACTCCTAGAAGGACAAGAAGAATCAACAGCCCTATGCTAGCTATGCGGATATTTTTTTTATTTAAAATTTGATTAGAAAAAAGCACTTTCTATCCCTATTTGTTCACATCAAACATCTTAGCACACGAAGATCAATTAATAAATCCTAATTCTTGATCAAATTGCTTAGTTTATTTAAAGTGCGCAAATAGGTACATACAGAAGGGATTTTATCATGCTAACTATGCCAGTGAATCAATCAAAAACACGTATCAAAAAAACCCCATCGATTAACCAACTTTCATGCGACATGAGCAGAGTGGCAACCATCATTTTAGGCGGGGGCCAAGGAAGTCGACTCTATCCACTAACCCGATCTGACTGCAAACCAGCTATTACCTTTGGAGGCAAGTACCGCTTAATTGATGTACCTATGTCAAACGCTATCAATTCAGGCTGTCAGAAAATTTTTATCGTCACACAATTTCTCTCCAAAACGCTTCATGATCATATTTTTAAAACGTATCGTCCAGGATCCTTCAGCTCAGGTTTTGTGGAAGTTCTTTCAGTTGAAGAAAAGCCGCACACTAAAGCTTGGTTTCAAGGCACAGCCGATGCCATTCGTCAAAATCTAGACTATTTGACTGATGTCCCTATTGATTATTTTTTAATTTTGGCAGGTGACCAACTCTACCAAATGAACTATCAAAAAATGATGAAGGTGGCCTTAGAAACAGATGCAGATGTAGTCATCGCCGCACTGCCTGTGGAAGAAAGTCAAGTCAACCGTTTAGGAATTTTAAAAATTAATTCAGACGCAAGAATCACCGATTTTGTAGAAAAACCCTCAGATAAAAAATTGGTAGAAAAATTAAAGGTTTCTCCTAGTGCCTTAGAAAAATTCCATCTTAAAAGCAACAAGAAATCCGTCTACTTGGGTTCGATGGGGATTTATCTATTTAAGAGAAAGGCTTTGCTTAAATTACTGTTAACGGATATGCGTGAAGATTTTGGCAAACATCTCATTCCTACCATTATAAAGAATGGTAAGGCTGTCGCCCACTTGCACGATGGATACTGGGAAGATATAGGAACGATTGAATCTTACTTTCATGCGAACATTGCTTTAACCAAAGAAAAGCCCGATTTCAACTGGTATGATGAAAAACAGCCCCTTTTTACGAATAGTTTGCACCTTCCAGCCTCCAAAATCTATCAAACCAAAATACAAAACTGTATTATTGGTGAAGGTTCATTAATTGATGCCAAAGAAATTACTCACAGTATCTTAGGTCCTAGATCGAAAATTAATAAAGGGACCATCATCAAAAACTCTTATCTGCTCGGTAATGATTATTACCATTCTCCTGCCCAAGAAGGCCAACCATCTAAGTGTTATCAAATTGGGGAAAATTGTCGCATTGAACGTGCGATCATTGACAAACAAGCCATCATTGGCCATAATGTCGAACTCGTTAATAAAAACAATTTGACGGAGTTTAATAGTGATAATCTCTATATACGGGATGGGATTATTATTGTTCCTCGTGGGGCTTGCATCCCCGATGGTTTTTCTTTATAGGATAGCGTGATCCATGGCAGTTTGGGCCCTTGCAGATCTACACCTCGCGCTTAATGTTCCAGATAAAAAAATGGACTATTTCGGCGACCCCTGGGTACACTACACGGAAAAGATCCAAGATCATTGGCAAACTTTAATTACGCACAAGGACTTAGTTTTACTTCCTGGTGATATCTCGTGGGCTATGCGACTCGAAGACGCAGCTATCGATCTTCAGTGGATTGACCAACTCCCCGGCACTAAAGTGATGATCCGTGGAAACCATGATTACTGGTGGTCGTCGCTTAGTAAGGTTGAATCCATTCTCCCTCCCTCTATCCATTTGATTCAAAATAACGCCTTTAATTGGAACGGATATTCGATCGCCGGAGCCAGGCTTTGGGATTGCGAGCAATTTAATTTTAATTCTTACATAGACTTTAAAGAAAATCCTCGTGCAAAGAAGCTGACCGCAACGGAAGAAAGCCCGCAAGAAATTAAAAAAATTTTTCAACGAGAATTAGGCCGCTTAGAACTCAGTTTAAAAGCTTTAAATCAAGACGCTTCTGTTCGAATTGCCATGACTCACTATCCCCCCGTTAGTGCAGATCTTCAAGAATCTGCAGCCACAAAACTTTTGGAAAAATATCATGTACAAACGTGTGTGTTTGGTCATTTGCATAACGTAAAAAAAAATATCCCTCTTTTTGGTAGCAAGAATAGCATAGATTATTTTTTAACTTCGTGCGATTTCCTTGATTTTAAACCACAATTAATATATAATTAAATTTTTTCATCTATCTTTAATAGAATTATGTCAAAATTGATTAAAATATTTTTGTTGTTTGTTATTATACTGTCCCCGCTACAAAATCCTATTTTTGCAAGTGGGCCAGAAAGCTTAATTTTAGGGAATTCTGAGGGCTCTACTGCAAAAGAGCCCCCGCAAATAATGGAAACGCCGGATCCAACTGCACTAAAATTGAACTGGTGGGAGTATTTTGATGTAAAAAACCCTCCTGAATTTGCCCAGCGTATTCAAGCCGAAAGTCAATTGCTTTATTCTCAATTATCCAGACTCTCAGGAAAAGATTTAGAGCTAGCGACCTCATTAATTAACAACATCCTGATGCATTTGAATGCAATTTTAGCAGCCAAACAGCAGCCTCCTTTAGAATCCCCCACCCCTCAACCGTTTCTACCCACTTACACGATCGATCAGCAAATCGAGCTTAACCACAAAATTAAACTCGTCTCTATCGACAAAAAAAATGATGAAGAAGACCTTGAGAATATAAAAAACCGTATCGATCGCATGCAAAAACATCTCGATAGCCTCATGGTTGCCTACTTAGAGCAAAATACACCGTCTGTGCAAAAAATGTTGGATGGTTTGGAAATTATGGCGAACAAGACAGCTCTATCTTCGGCACAAGAACAACTCAAGCAGCTTTACAAACGGGTAGAAATTCAGAAGACTAAACTCTCCTTACTTCAAAAGGAGCTAGAAGCTACAAAGGAATTGTTAAATTTTAAAGATTTTGATCCCAATAAACTTGAAGCAGATATCAAGACTGCAGAACAAGAACTTGAACGCAAGCAAGCAGAGTTATTAAAATTAGAGAACAATGCCTACCTGAGCACTTCACAAAATCCTAATGAAAAAAATCTTTTTACCCAAAAGCTTATCCATGCTGCTGCTGAAAGAGCTCTGGCACGTACGAAGGTCGCGTTTTTTAACCTAAAGTATAATCTTTATATGCATTTTAACAGACATTTCGATGAAAGCCATCAAGAAATGTATGATAAACTGAACGATTGGAAAGAGCACTTAGATAAAATTGTGCGTAATGCAAAAGATTGGAAAAAAGTTGCTTTACGCGAACAGGATCGCGTGCGCCAAGAATATACGACCTTAACCTCTCAGCAAGAGACTATCGATAATAAAACATTGCGCCTCAATCAGGCACGGCGTCTAGAATCTTTAGAGACACTCTCGACTCTGCAACAATTGGAAGATGAAGTAGAGAATACCTATTGGTTAATCCATCAACTGGAAAACTTCATTCGCACCGATAGCAGCTTTATGGAAAACAGCTGGATGAATTTTACAAGTGCTGTTTCCAAAGCGTGGGAGATGGTGGATGATGGTTTAAATTACACGTTATTTAAGATCGGCGAACTGCCCATTACGATCCTATCATTAACGCGCATCGCCATTATATTAACTCTCTCTATCTTTATTTCTAAGTTACTCCGTACGGCCTTAATGACTTTTGGGAATCGCCGAGGAAAAGTCACTGTTTCGACCCTTTACAATCTGGGACGACTGATCCACTATTCCACTTTAATCATCGGCCTACTCGTGGCTCTTTTTTCTATTGGCTTTGATTTTAGCAATTTAGTGTTGTTGGCCAGTGCCCTAACCTTGGGTATCGGATTTGGTTTGCAATCTTTCGCGAATAATTTTATTTGCGGTCTACGCATATTATTCGAAAGAAACTTGAAAGTAGGCGATTACATTGAATTGCAGTCAGGAACTTACGGAAAAGTCACCGAAATTCACGTTCAGAATACTCTGATTTGCACCTCTGATGGAATTGAAATTGTGGTTCCTAATTCAGAGTTAACCAATCATACGCTTATCAATTACACCATGAACAACGATTTTCGAAGATTGACGATCCCCTTCTCTGTCGCAAGCGATGCCGATAAGAACTTGATTCGTAAAATCGTCTCGGAGGCTGCTAAGCAGGTTCCTTGTACAGCTCCGGCCTCTAAATATGGTTCCCCTCAAGTATGGTTAAAAAAATTTGATAAATACACGCTAGAATTTTGTTTAGTGGTATGGGTCAACTACAAAATGAAGTCTTTTACCGATTCAAAAGAAGCTGATTATTTATGGGAAATTGAGAGTATTTTACAAGAATACAAGGTCCCTTTAACCTCCAACTCCCCCACCATTTTACTGGCACAGAACAATCAACTCGTTGAGCTCCCTCTCCCCAGTGAAAGCTAAAACCTGAAGTCGCAAACTTTTGGGGCTACGATTTTTGAAAATGCCAGACCTCTCGTTTAGGCATATACCTAAAGGGACGGCTGCAATCCCTCTACTATCCCCTGATAGGTGTTTTCTAAAAGATCCTTTAAATAGTGTTTTCTGCTTTTCATCCAATAGCCTTTGATGGTGGGGTATGGATAGTGGTCGTGACTTTTCCACCATAGAGCCATAGCGATGAGTTTCAGTATAGGAGTCAGAGATCCCATAGGCATCCCCAACAATTAACAACCAACTTACAGCAAAAATAGAGGGCAATACTTAATCTCTACACTGCCTAACAACGCGCAAAATTGCCCGTTAGTGGACCGAATTTGTGCATAGTTTACAGGGGAAAGGGATTAAGCAAATCCGATTTGATTATAGGAATAGAGGGAAAGTTACATTGGATTGGAAGATCTTTTAATACATCAAGAAAACAATTGTCAGCTATAGGAGACACTATTATTTTGTCGATAATTGATTCAGATAATTTATTATATGAAGTTATAATTGCTAAAAACGAAGAGCTGTTAGCGTATATTTTCCATTGAGCATCTGAATCGCTATTATTGATATGCCAGCAGTTAACAAAAAATTGTCGCCTAAGAGCTGTATATTGCTCTTATTTTTTACATTCTTAACATTTTCCCATGCTTTTGCAAAAGCGTGGATTGTTTATAGATAACCCTTGGATGGGAATAATTGATATCGGATGGCGGTACTTCGGATTCAATAAATTCGGGCTCAGTTATAACTGTATTTTCCCTGAGATTAACAGGAGATGGAAAACCCTCTCAAGGATCTGTTTTAGAAAATTGAGTTAATGATGATAAAAAGAGGCTTTTAGTTTTAATCAGCAAAGCGAATTTTGAAAAGTCCATATACTGCCAAGCTCCTGGCCATTGATGGTTCTTTTAATGCAGAGTAAGGGGAATTGAGCTTAAGATATATAAGGCATGATTTCAAATGACAGGTATCAATATTGGTTAATACGAAGTTCTAAATCGAATAATATAGTGAGCATATCATCAAAACTGAAGGGCTCATTAAGGTACATGTCGCGCATCAACTGATAGTCATGTCGCAATGCATGTAACCTCTCAGTCTGAGGAACGAGACGAAAAGTTCCTGATTTGGCTAAGTCATAGTTTGCCCAAGAGCTGCCGAAGAACTGACTCTTCCATGAAACGACCTGGTTTCGGAGGTCATAGTTATTTATTGCTTTAATTGCCTCTGGATGATTTGAAAGCAGTGCAGTATCGGCATAATGACGTGAAAACCTATCCGGCATTGGTTTATTAGGTGGTCGATGAAATTCAGCATGTAGGATTGTAGCTTTTTCCCAGAAACTTCGTTCTATCTCTAGAGCTATGACTTCACATTTCCAATCATGAAATGGTTTGGGGAAAATCTCAGCAATCCATGGCTGTATCTTATGGCATCCTGTTGGTTGTTGATCAGTTAGGGAACCGAATTCTAGCTTTACGGAGCGTTTGATATATGAAAATCCTGTGGGTATCGATGATGGATAATGAAAAAGAAGCACAGGTGAATGAGTGTTCAGATCTTTTAAAAACTCGAATCGTATTTGCTCACTTTTTCCTATCATGTTCGCTACTTCTATTTCTAACATCGGCATGATCTGGGTTCGAACAGCAACTTCGCAAGCTAGTTCAGCCTTTTCCATCCACTTATGAGCTTGATTCCGCGTGGGGCCAACTTCTGGGAGCTTTAAGAAAGAGGGAGACAAAGAAAGATCTATGTCTTCAGAAAAGCGGTTGATGGCACCAAATACCTTAGACAATGAGGTGCCACCTTTAAATACTAGACTTGCTGCAAATTCCGATTGGAATAAAATATCAAGCAGCCAACATACCCAGAAGTCTTTTTCCACGATTACAGGCGATACATTTTTCTTAATGGCAGCTTGTTCAATGTAGAGGCGGCGTTCGTCCCCGGGAAGTTCTAAAAATTCAAGTTTCATATATCTTCTTCAGCTAGTTTTTTGAAAATGGAGTGCATCCATTCAGGAGCAAGCCTAATATCTTTAAGCAGTTCTTGTCGCTTGTTTAGAGGAATAATTCGCTTTAAATGCTCAATTCGTTCAGTAGTCATATTTTCTTTACCAATCTCTCTAAGGGCTTGAATCAGAAGTCCACTGAGTTGACCTGCCAAGGCCATATTCTTAGGAGTTGTGTGCCGTAGCTGAATAGTTGATCCTCCGATTTGAATTGTTCGGTTGGGTCCATCAGTCAAAAATACTACTTTAGCAGGAACTTGTTCGGATAATCCTAAAATATTAGCAGCATAAGCACCTGATGGTTGAATACGTATGCCATCGCGATTAACTAAGGCCTCTGCTATTTTTTCTGGAGATGGTTGAAGTTGACCGAGAATGGGATGCTCTTTTGGAAAATCATATACTCCTCTTGCCAGGCGGCGAATAATGCCTTTTTGGACAAGTCTATGAAGAACGATATCGACTGCTTCTCTACTGCCTAAATCCAAAAAATCGGTTGGAACGAATACAGCACCCTCCCCCTGAGCTTTTATAGCTGCTAATATTTGAGAATCGACACTTTTTGCTTGTTTCTTACTAATCTTCATGTAAGAAATATTAACCTGTTTTTCTTACAAAAGCAAGATAAATTATTAATATGACTGCAAAAAGATCGATTCCTGGTCTATTAAGCGTTTGCAAACTTAAATTTTGTAAGAAATGCCGCGTTGTTTTTCTTACAAAACAAGGGCAACCTTTTGTAAAATCAATTTTTTATGCTGAAATCATATAAATCTTATCCGAAGTCAAGCAAGGCTGACCTCAATAGATGTATGAGTTTAAATAATTGATTTTTAAGTATATGACCATAATAGAGCAGTCTAGGAACAAAAATTTTTATTTGGAAAAGGTTTTATGTGTTGTATTGGTAGCGGAAACAGATACATAAGCACTGTTGATTTCACTCAGTTAGGTCCAAAAGATTGGGATAATGAAGATAGAGTTGAAAAGCTTGTACAGCAGGTTCGTGATGCTAACATAATTATTACTCCGGCGTTCACCATTGCCGTATTATTTCCCGTGACGTCCATATACACTATGAAGAGAGTTCCGAGTACGAAGATATTTTGCCTTGGTATTCCTTGAATCCTAAAAAGCAACAATATTATTGGACGCCTTCAATTCAGCATTTAAAGAGTTGCCTGAAGTTTCATTTCAAATCACTGGGATCATGAATTTGATCAAAGATTTCTATTACTTACAAAAATTGTAAAGGAAAAGTTCACGCTTTACGATTCTATCATAAGCAGTAAAAAAGCAGATGCAATATCTGTCGCAATTTTGACTATCGGTGGAGGAAATCTCTCTGCTGCTAAATCGATAGAAGAATCGTTAAATAAACACGAAAGAAGAGTCACAATATTTTTTTACATCTAGCCCCTCAACAAGACTCTCTATGCCCTTGGCATTCACCGCATGGATCACTCCATTGGAATAGAACTTTAGTTCATGCACTCGGACTCTCACCAACTGTGGACCGTGCTCGACCTTTTGCACAGCTAGAGTAGAGAGAGTCAAAGAATTGTGTCGTGAAAATAAAGAAAGATTTTGCATCATCATATCACCATTAAAATATAGATTTTAAAGCAAAAATACATACAAAACTTTTTAAAGCAAAGAAAAAACTATATAATGTAAAACTTTGGAATGACCTCCCTGATCTTCTATGTTGAAGCAAAATTTGTCCTCTCTAATCTCGTGCTAAGAGAAATTTCCTGATAGCGATTATCAAGGATTAGGCGCAATCGGGTTAAAGATCTTCGTTTTTCAGTAACCTTTGAAAACGACTTTTAATCTGATCATAAATTTTATGAGCAGTTCCTTTTGCTAAATCCCTAGAAGAAATCGGTAAAGGGAGCTCTGCGTCTCCCGGCAATGGATCCGTCGCGACTAGGTGAGCGTGCTTTCCGCCAGGTTTTAAAGTCATGCCAGCATATTTTTGGGCTAACTTAACCATTTTTTTCCACTTAAGCAACTCTCTTGAAAATTCAGGCATTTGAGTCTTAGATGAGTTCTCTTTAATTTCTTTAATCTCTACCTTTCTAGTCTTTCCTGGATGTCTGACTTCAGAAAGACCTTTCTCCTTAGATTTTATAAGGGGTAAGGGTTCGCTCCCTTCCACCTTTGTTTCCTGTTTCTTTTTGTCTTGTTCTATAAAAGGGAAATTTTTATTAGCCCGGATAGAGGGTTCTGATGTCGATGCAATTCTGTTTTTTTCTTCATTTTCTACAGGATCCACAAAAGCTTCTCTATTTGAAGAGAGACGAAGCGCAGCCATATTTCTTCGGTTATTTCTCTTATTTTTGATTGGCTGCTTCCTTTTATTCTTAAGTTTTTTTTCTTCCGTTTTAGATACCGTTTCTTCCAGGTGAAACATGGCATAATAAACTTTTTTCAAAGTTCGTACACATTCAATTAAAGAGCTAACCCAAAAACTCATTTGCTCTAAATTTTTTTGTATTTTTATTATTAATAGATCGTTGGGAGCTTCTTTTAACAAAGGATTTAATTTGCTATAAAGCAACAAGTAATTCTCAATATAGCTAAAAAAAATCTCATCACTATTAAAAAACAATTCTTCTTCAAAAATTTTAATGCACGCAATAGCCTGGCTAAAATCAAAATCCAAGCTCAGACTGTCTAGGTGCATTTTTAATCTATCCAATGTATCAGATTTTCTCCACTCCTGATCCATTTCAAGCAATAATCTTGAGGGTTTTTCATACATTAAAAGAAAGACGTCTCTTAAAAATTTTTCTATTTCAGGATCCAGCCCCTCTTCCTGTTTTGGCTCGAACTGCTTAAAGTTTTCTCGATTGAGGAAATGAGCAATTAAGCTTTGAAAATCCTCTACTGTATCGTTGAATAATTCTAATGGTTCCTTTTTAAATGTAGTCGTCTGATACTTTTCCATAAGAACCATGAAATAGAGGTAATTTTGAAAAAAAAGTTCCGTGTTACGCACGTATTGTAAATGGTGAATTAAAAAAGTATTTTTTTGAATAATCTGCAGAGAAGCGGTGCGTACCCACATAAATTGCTCCGCATAACCCTTATAAAATTTTTGCAAATGGGTATGCAAAAAAGGCGTCAGATTCTCCAGCCCCTCTCTAAATTTTTGGATTAACTCCAAACTTTCTTCTCTTTGCCTCTCATCTTTTGGAAGATGGGAGGAGACATTAAGCAACTGGGTAAATTCTGCTGAAAACCCTTCACTGTAAATGTCTAAAGCTTCTGAAAATTTTTTATGAGCATTTTGTTTGATTTCGTTAATCACTTTAGAATCTATGACTATACACGATCTAAGGGGTTTCAATAGAAAAGGATGCTTATTAGGGTCCTCTAACAGCTCTAAGAGATACTCGATCATCTCAATCATCTCGTAGATGTGCTGATTTTTTATACGCTCAATCTGTGAGAGCGAATTGTGGTTTTGACAAACGTAGTTTTGAAAATCCTCCATGAAATTTCTGCCAAACTTTAAAACAGATTCTTTTGGGGCATTGCTTCTAAAAAAATTGTATTGATTAACAGTTAGGTGGCCAAAAAAAAGCGCCCATCGCATGTGCCAAGTAGCTGAACGAGCGGAGGATTGGTTATTGCGGATCATGATTCTCCTCACTAAAATCCTAGCAAAACAATCCAGACAATCGATGAGTTTTTCATGATTAAAGATCAACCCTACCGTGGGAAGAAGTTGATGAGATAAAAATAAGGAAAATTTTCCCTTAAATTTTTGGTCCATCATTTGGATAATCTTAAAAGCTTCTGGGTCCGATGCAGAAGGTCTAGGCCTCATTTTTACTGGCAACTTTCCTTCCTCACTGAAATTGGGTCGAGTGATGAACTGAGCTCTAATGTTTTCCACTCTACTATCTGTATTTTTTATAGCCTGTTTTTGACTGAAAGAATTACAGATTGAGGGGGAGTCAAGTGTATGGACGGGAAGGGTAGCGAATGACATAGGATTATTTAAATAATTGAGGGTAAATAAAAAAAGAGATTGCAACTTGCGTTACAATCTCTTTATCAACAGATCGAGCAGGTTTATCTTACAGGACAAGCACCACCAGGACATGCAGCTTCTAGCTCCTCATCCCGCATTTCGATGCCTGAATAATCGATCTCTTTAAGTTTTGAAACATAGCTATCATACATTTCTTTAGTCACAACCTCTTGAGGAAGGTAAGCGTACCCTAGGTCTTCCGCATTTTTAGTCGGATCGTTCCGGAATAAAAAGGAAACCCCTACATAGGTATCCCAATTCTCTAAAAGCCAATCAATGATGGCTGGTACTTCCGAGGGATCATAGGAAATCGTATTAGACACATTTTGCTCACACCAAGTTTCCTGAAGCAGCTTATACCACTCTAGTTGAGTGACCGCAGAGTCCATATTGACTTCTACCTCCTCGACCTTGCCATTCTTACGCGTAACCATTGTACGTGTAAAGGCTACGTTTTCAAACTTCACAGGAAACTTGACTAACACAGATTCGGGTTCATAGGGCTTTTCTACCACGGTATAACCAGCGGCACGAAAACGTGTCACTAGAGGGTCATGCTTGGAGTATGTAATATTGTTGAAAATATACTTACCCAGAGGGAGATGAACTCCCTCAGGAACTTCGCCCCATTCCTCCGTACCCATGATTTTACTGAGTGTTCCACTCGGCTTTACGCAGGTAACGTTTTTAGGTAAAGGAGAATTCAACTCATGAGCCATACTATAAGCTGCACTCACAGTAATATTACGCATTCTTTTGAAGTCATAGGCTGTTAAGTCAGCTCTTGCTCTAATTCCTGTCAATCCTACACCACATAGATGAAGAAAGTCATTGTTAAGGTGCCAAGCTTCTTGAAGAATCTCATCACGCAAATTGACCATCGTTTGACGGTAGTTCATTCTTCCTGCTAAGTAAAGAGCTCTTTCTAACCCGATTTTATCCCCTTTAAAGGCTAACACATTGACTTCGGTCAAATTACAGAAACTTTTATTGCCCAAAAGAATTTCTACACAAGGATTGCATCCTTTAAACCAAGGCGCTCTTCTTTCTGCTTCCATGGCATTGATAAAACCTGGCTCTGAGCCGCCTGAATCCATCATGATCTGAAAGAGATTTTCAAGCTCAGGCTTTGTAGGCTTTTGACGAAACAGAAGGCTATTGTTCGATTGCTGACGGTGTGCATTCCCTTTTAACCACCATTCTTTTTTAGCTACGGCAAAATCTTCCCATTCGGGTTGCCCATACTCAAACAAAGCAATTTGCGCAGAGCGACGGCTAGATAAAATAGTCCCTAACCAATTCACAATATCTAAAATATCTATACGTGTTAATAACTGATCAGCCCGATCTGACAAGATTTTAGCGATGGCCTTAAAAGCTTTGGCTATTTGCTCATCCCCAGACGAAATCCATCCATATCCTTTTAAGCGCGTTCCAGCAGGGCGAATTTCAGAAAAATCTAGGATCAGTGTCTTGGCTGGATATTTTCCTGCCACTAACTTACCTACGGCTTTAGCCCAAGCAATAGCAGAATCTCCAACCTTGATTGTCCACGTTTTAGTTTCCAGATCGTAGGTTTCTACGTTATTTTGCACTCCCCCTTTTCCCGTACGATTGGAACGAATGACACGTATTTCTTGTAAAGGACGGCGAAAACCGTTTAATGTTCCTGTAATGGGTCTAAACCCCACTCCACAACCCTGCAAAAGTAACCAAAGAACGTCGACTATATCATAAACCGTTTCCACGTGTGTATAAGAACAATTGAACATGCTCGACTCACGCGTGCGGCTTAGTTCAGTTCCGCCCAACCAAAGCGTGCGGCCTGCAGGAGCAACACGGCGCTCTAAGACTAATTGACGTAACTCTTCTAATTCATCATCTTCGCGTTCATTCAAAGAACGTCCTAAAGCTCTTTCCCATAGCCAACGTTGATGGTTGATGACCCGTTCTACAACTTGCTCCCAGCTTTCTAGCAGAGTTTCTCCCTCGTTGATAGGGCGATGATAGGTTCTCAAAGCTGTGGCCATGGCCCGTGCTGTTGGTTTTGTCATGATCAATTCCTTGAATAAAATTTTGGTGTGTTTAGGGTATACCCTTCGCGGGTAAAACACAAGATATTGTGGTCATAAACCAGAAAAACCACTACAGCTTGTGTTTTTAAAACACTTTGGTATCTCTTTTTTTGGCTTAAAAGTCAATATGCAGATTTCTTTTGAATCTGAAACCCAATCCTCTCTGATGCTTTATGCGTATGGGTGTTTTAAGATCTTGAATTTAAGATAAATAGGATGGATTAAAAATTCCCCTTTAATATTACATAAACAGTTCAAATTAAAGGACTTAAAACGACAAAAAAATTCCTATTTTAGGCGAGAATCTTTAAAAATTCTCTCACTTTTCCATCTTTTGGCTGGATCGGATTTTCCCAGGCATTTTGAGGTCTTTCCTTGAGAATTTTTTGAACCATAGACTCTTCTCGCTCTTGGTCTAAGAAATGATAATAATCTGCGCAGATGACCAAAAGTTCCTGAAAATCTTCTTCCGTTTCAAGCATGGGAACTGTCTGTTTAGCTAAAGTGCGGAAAAGATCAGGATCTCCCCCTTTAGCTAGGAAAGAAAGAACTTCTAAACTTAAATCCAAGTCCTGCTGCTTTTTAATATCGCGCGTCAGATAACGAATCATTTCGTCCGCACTTTCCGGATGAGTATGGGATAAAAGACGCGCTCTTAGAAAGGAAAACCAAGAAGTGTCCTTGACATAAGTTCCGAAGCTATCAAGAAGATCGGAGGTATAGGCATAATTATGGTTATCAATTTGTTCTGAAATGTAATCATATAGAAATGTTTCTAGATCGTTCGCACACCCATTGGAAATCATTTCAAAAACCTCAACAGGATCTGCCCCCTCGTCCGTATTTTCGTCTAAAATGACTTCTAAATTTGCCACAGCATCTTGAATGTCTTCTGGACGTGGCATGCTTTGGTGATCATAAGCAAAAATCTGATAATCTAATTCATCACAAAAGATCGATAAACAAGGTTTTTCGTTCGCAAGACGGCGCCAGAGCTCGAATATGAGCAAATAAATTTGATCTTGTTCGGCAGGCTCTAAGTCTGCATCAGCTAAGAGGGCATCACATAGATCTTCGGGTGAATCCGCCTCTTCTGCTAAGGCTCCAAAGGAAATTCTATCCAAATTCACATCCTTGTGATGGAGTCTTAAAAAAATTTCATCCAGAGGAAGGAGGCGATAATCTTCCACTTGCCAGGGCAAAACCTTAGAAGAAGGATCTACTAACCAATTAATACGCAATGAATTGAAAAGTGCTCGTCGTCCAAAATCCATGTTTTTACTACTCTTTATTTAATAAACTTATAATATCATATTTAAAATAAACAATCTACACAAGAACAAGGATCAATTTTGATAAGGTTTTGTCAAGAAAAAGGATAATCTCTATAAAAATTGACCCAAGTTAGAACTTTTGTTTTTTAGTCAAGCCCGTGTTCTGTTTTAGCACGAATGTACCTAGTCGTCCTATTAGCTATTGATCAAGGATTAGGGCATAATCACGGGTTAAATTAAAAAAGCGTCAGATAAGCGATAAAAATCCGATTGACTTTGTAGGTCTATCAAGAATGAATTTTTTTGAATTCTTGATAAGCAGTCTCCATATCTAGAATATGTTTCTCAACCTCTTGAAAAACATGCACGAGTGATCGACACTTTCTATCAAACTCTAATGTGTTCTTAAGATCATCTAAGTAGCAAGCTTCAGAGGAAATCTCGGGGATAGAAAGCGATGATGTTTTTTTTTCAATTTCTTGCAATTCGCTCATAAAGACCTTTAATGAATGAAAACTCAATGTATCACATCGCGTGAATCCTCTCAAGACCAACATCATCCTCTCTAGCAGATATTTCCTCAAGATGCCTTAACTAAATTGTCATTTGTTTGTAATAAAACGCAATTTCAAAATCGTGCAGAAAAGGATAAATCCCCCTGCAACAGCCAAAAAAAACATGAGGGCTAATTGATACGTTTGCCCATCGAAGAAATAGCCATTAAGCGCCACGTACAGAGAAACCACAAAAGCCCGCAAACCAATAATGGCGGAAGAAGCAGTCCCCTTAATTTCAGGAAACATTTCCATCGATGAGGCATAGACCACCGGATAGCTAATGGCAAACCCGCAAGAAAAAAGCAGCATTGAGGCTGTGATTCCATAGGCAGAAAATGGCAGGATCCAGCTCACGATTAATAAACACAAAGCCCCAGTAAGCGTTATCGTCTGACCAACAAAAATGCTAGCACGATTGCCGATGCATTGATTGACAAGACCCGATAAAAAACTAGTCAGACAGAATACAGCAATGATACAAGCCTGGTGAATCGAATAAGTCAATACAGATAACCCGATAGTATCGACATATAAAAAGGAGGCACTGGATATAAAAGCCATGTAGGCTGCATAGATCAGTGTAGGTGCAAGAGAAGTGAATAAAAAAGCCTGATGAACGAACAGATTTTTATAATTTTTCAATAATTTTTTTAGGTTAAAGATATCTCTGTTGTGTTTTGTCTCAGGTAGTAAAAAAAGGAGTAGAAACCATGTCAACACTGTAATGAGAGCCACCACCCAATAGTTACCCTGCCAGCCTATGGCAATATTTATAAAACCCCCGATCACAGGAGCACTAGCGATCAGCAAGGTCAACACGGCATTCATAATGCCCACAATTGTGACAGATTGATTTCCTTTATAAATATCCATGATCATCGCCGATCCCACAACCGCAGCTGTACTAGCCCCCAAGCCTTGGATAAAACGGAAAGCTAATAACAGATAAATGTTAGGTATTATAGCTGCATAAGCTGTTCCGAGAGCCCCCAACATCAATACCCCATTTCCGATCATCATCATTTTCCGTCTTCCATAGTTATCAGATAAAGGGCCATAAAAAAATGCAGCAATGGCATAACCCAAAAAATTATAAGCAATGGTTAACTGGATCACTGATTCTGAAACGTTAAAATATTTAGCCATTTCAGGAAAACCAGGCACAGAAATTTCCACTTCTATAGAGGCGGCAATAAATGAAAACGTAAGAAGAAAAAGGAAGTATTTAGGCATATTGTTTTGATTCAAGCTCACAGCAATCCCTACGTTAAATGCTAACAACGACCAAAGAAATCTCAAATCAACAAGACAAAGGCTTCATGATCTAGCCACAGACTCTATAGATCTCTTCGAACGCAACTCATTTTATAATTTTTCATCACTCATATAAGATTTAATAAAATAATGGTCTTTAAAAATTTCAAGAAACAAAATAAAACTGATCAATGCAGCCAAAAATACCATCATCGCTAAATTCAAAGCTTTCCCATCAAAAAAAAAGCCGGTTAAAGCCACATACAAGGCTACAAGTAAAGCTCGCGAGCCAATCACAGCTGATGAGGCGGTTCCTTTGACTTTAGGAAAAATGTCTAATGAAAAAGAGTAAATTAAAGAGTATGAGAGAGCAAATCCCATACTAAAAAGAGCCATGGCAGCGGTAATCCTTGCTGGTGAAATCAAAACAAATAAACTTTCTATCACGAAAAGCAAAGCCCCTATGAGAGTAATGATTTCACCCCACAATAAACACCGCCTGACTCCTAATAACCTTGAAATTCGACCCGAAAAAAAACTGGTTAAACAAAAAGCGCCTATAATCAAGGCCTGATGAAGAGAATAGGCTGTTATAGAAAGACCTAACGAATCCCTATATAAAAATGGAGCGCTAGCGATAAAAGCAAGATAGGCCGCATAGGGCATAGTGGGAGCAATCGCTGATACTAAAAAAATACGATGTGTAAACATCTTGACGTAGCATCTAAATGTCTCCTTTAATCTCATGGGATGGGTATCAATAGTCGTTTCGGGTAAACACACCAACAGGACAATCCATGAAATAACAGAGATAGCTGCCACAATCATGTAATTTCCCTGCCAACCCACAGCTAAGTTAACGAATCCGCCTATTACAGGGGCACTAGCAATTAAAATAGACAAGATGGCATTGATGATACCCACACTGGCTGCAGCCTCGGGTCCTTTATGATAATCTAATATCATGGCAGGTGCCACTACTGCTGAAGTGCTAGCCCCAAATCCCTGGATGAAACGAAAGATCAGAAGGCTATGAATATCGTTCGAAAAGGCAGTACCTAAAGCACCTATCATCAATATCGCATTTCCTATAATCATAATAAGACGTCTTCCATATATATCTGAAAGGGGTCCATAAAAAAATGCAGCTATGGAGTAACCTAAAAAATTCAATGCAATTGTCAACTGAATAACAGATTCAGTGACATTGAAGTACCGAGCCATCTCAGGAAATCCTGGAACAGAAATCTCCACCTCAATAGCGCTTGCGACGAATAGCAGAGCAAGAAGAATTAAAAAATATTTAGGCATTGCTGATTCCTAAGTCATCCAATCCCTGTTCCATGTAAAATTCCTGCTCATTTTTTTTCTGCACGTTGCGATCCTTGATTAGATAAGAATGAGAAGCTCCCTACAAACAAAAGAAAAATAAAACCCTATCACTTTAGAAGCAAAGCCTGTCGGTCAAACAAAACCTTTTATATGATGTCTTTACCGAAAAAGAAGCTTCTAGCACTCCTTTTAAAAGATTTACTCTGAATAAAAATAGATGCCTTTACCTAAGCATTTACGTTACCAAAAATTCAAAAGGCCGTTTTTGTAGCCGAAAACAGGATCCAAAGAGACGAAGATCGACTGAATTTTATTCAAAGGTAATTTCTTAAAGGGCTATAAACCAAAATTCAAGTTATCAACCTTTTTCTACATATAATTTGATTCAAAATCAACAAACTTCGTCTCTTGATTTCATTAAAAATTATTTTTTACTGCGAAGGTTAAATCCTGATGATCTAAACTCTATGGTTTTTATACCAAGAGTATAAAATTCTCCTCCTATATAGGAGGAGAATAAGACCGAGGTGACCCGTCATCTGACAGAAAGGAAAGATTTTTTCATTCTTTCCTCTCTAGAATGCAAACGTTCCTTCAACGAAAGCTAAGAAATCTGCCGTCCCTCTGCAGATATGGACCGCGAGCTAGAGGAGTGCTTAAGCAGCAAAAGGATGGATGACATGATGGACCGTTTGCAAAATATTAACGACATTTATCGCCTCGTGAGCACAAGTGATTGCCTTCTTACGTTTTTCACAACAATCTCTAAAATGATCACACTCTCTTTTCAAAGGTTCTAATTGAGGAATTTTAGCCATCTGATCGTAGACCTTCAGTCTATGATTGTAAAGCTTATGCTCTTCATGACTTAAAATAGCTAATTTTTCATGCCAAATTTTAGTATCATCAAACACAAGCACTGCTTTGGAACACGTGAGTTCTATTTTTTGTTGCTTGATAGGGCTCAATCGACTAACACCTACATCTGCATGAAAGCCTGATTCAAAATCCATATGAAAAGTCAAGGCATCTAAAACCCCACCTTGGCTATGATTTTGCTCTGTGTAGCAGATATTTTTAAGAGGAGCATTGCCACAAAAAGAGAGGATCAGTGAGATATCATGAGGGCCTAAATCCCACAGAACATCCTCTTCTTTATAAAAAGATAGTGGGTTAAATCTTTTAGATTGAATGGAAATCAGAGGGCCAAAAAGCTGTTCTTTGACAATTTCCTGCATCATATTAATAATAGGGTGGTATTGCATGATATGTCCTGTCATTAAGACAAGCCCTTGTTTTTCAGCAAGATGTGCGAGTTCAAGCCCTTCATTCATATCCATGCAAAGTGGTTTTTCAACGAAGACATCTTTGCCTGCTAGTAAAGCTTGTTTTACTAGCGCATAGTGCGTGGGAGGGGGAGTGGCAATGGCAACCTTTGTAATCTTAGGTTGTTTAAGCACACTTTGAAAGTCTGTCGTGAGTTTTACCTCCGGATATTTTTCAGCATATGTTTTTAAATGTTCTTCATTTAAATCACACAGTGTATGCAAGAGCCCTTGTGAGTAAAAGCTGCGGGCTAAATTTTTGCCCCAGTTTCCACCACCCACAAGAGCTAAAGACCGTGAGTCATCAGTATTTGACGTCATTTAATAACCCCTTATTTAAAGAGCTTCTTTAATAGATTTTGCTACATAGAATTGATCTTCCTCTGCTAACCAAGGATGCATTGGAAGACTAAAAACTTCTTGAGAAGCCTTTTCGGCCTCTGGGAGATCACCAAGCTGGTGATTCAAATAAGAAAAAGATTTTTGTAAATGGATACATCGCGGATAAAATATGCGCACAGGAATCCCTAATTGATCAAGATGTTGCATGATAAGATGCCGCTGAGGAGATCGAAGGGTGTATTGTGCATAAACATGCGTATTATGCTCTTGTACATGCGGAATCTCACAATAGTCTTTTAAGAGATGATTATAAATAGAAGCTCGTGTTTGACGAGCTGAAACCTCCTGATTAAAATACGACAATTTAACTTTTAAGATGGCTGCCTGTAATGTATCTAAACGTCCATTAATTCCAAGATAATTGTGATCTAGCCTGTTCACACTTCCATGCGTTCGAATGGATTTCATCTTTTCTGCTAATTTTTCATCATTTGTAAACACAGCTCCGCCATCACCGTAACACCCTAAGGGTTTAGTAGGAAAAAAACTTGTGCAACCAATGGTCGTTAAACTTCCACTCAGAACACCCTTTTGAGTGGATCCAAAACTTTGTGCTCCATCTTCAATGATCGCAATCCCATATTTTTTGGCTATCGCATTTAAAGCTGTAAAATCCGGCATCTGGCCAAATAAACTTACAGGCATGATGGCTTTGGTGCGGGGAGTAATGAGGGTTTCCACATGATTAAGGTCCATTAGATAAGTTTCGGGATCAATATCAGCAAAAACAGGTTTTGCTCCTAGCAAAGCGATGGATTCTGCTGTGGCTATCCAGGTAAAAGGAACAGTAATGACTTCATCTCCAGGGCCAATATCTAATGCCATCATAGCTATTTGTAAAGCAACGGTGCCGCTAGACACTCCTAAGCAATATTTGACCCCGATGTATTTGGCTAAGGCTTCTTCTAATTGATGAACTTCAGGACCCAGTATGAACTGTCCTTCATTCAATACTTTTTGAATAGCTCGATCTATATCTAGTTTGTAAATGTGGTACTGTTTGTTGACACCCGTGAATTCCATAAAATTTCCTTGTTTAAACACGTTTTTCGTCAGCGTTATTCAGGTAAATTTCTCAAGCATTTTCTTATAAATCGCTACAACAATTATAACTTTTTCTTGAATTTCAAAAAAACAACAAAATATTTTAATAAATAAAATAATAAAAATAAATAACTAAAGATTAAATAATTAAAAAAAATAACTAAAGATTAAATAATTAAAAAAAATAATAATTATTTTATTAATCTAATGTATCGACTAGATACAAAACCGATATTCCCATCAATTAGCTTGACTTTTAACCATTGACCTTCGTTCAGCACATCTAGCACTTCAACTTTAGTTCCTGCTCTAATAGGTTGACTATTAACAAGTAATGCTTGGGGATTTGATTCACGCTTTAGCATAGAGCCCTGAATCATGACACCTTCCAGAGGTTCGAAATATCTTTCATAAAACAGACTTCCTAAAAAAATCATCCAAACCCCTATCAAAAAAACATTAAGGCCCTTAAAAAGTCGAAAAGGTTTCCATAAGTGTATAGAAAATAAAAAAAACAGCAATAGGCTGAGAACATTGACAACCTGTAAACGTTCAGGCAAAGAAAGGAAGGTATGAAAGAAAAAAACATCCTTAAATATTGAGGAGGGTAAGGCATCTGGCAGATTGAGTTGCCGTCTTGTATGATCAATAGCTTGCGCTAAGTCCCTATCACGAGGTCTAAGTTTAGCTGCTTGATAGTAAGAGAATAAAGCGAGGGGATACTCTTCAAGATTATAATAAAGCTGTCCGAGGTTGGCATAAAGCCGACCATTGCCATATACAGGCCTGAAAACTTGCTCTAAATAAGCATTTAGTTCAAGTGCTTTATTAAATGATTGCTCACGAGAATAAAAGGTAGATGCTTCTACTCCTTTGTTATAAGAGGTATTTGCAGCATCTAGTATTTGTGCAGACGGGTTTTGGAAGGAAAGATAATACCATCCAATGACCAGCAAAAGTCCGATGCATGTAAGAATCGCTGTATAAGGATTAAGCTTCAACAAAGAGACTCCTTCTTATGTCGTAGTCATTGTTAGATCTCATAATTTTTTGTACAACACCAGTCCCTTTTCATAAGCCTTCTTTAAATCTCCTGTCTCAAGATAAGAGCCGGAGTACCGCAAGGCATCTATTTCTTTTAAGATGCTACGCACCTCGCCTTCTATACCGGTCAAAGGAAGATCTTCATAACTCATATCCCTATCGACGATCAACCCCTTTTCTTTTAGACGTACCATAAATATTTTTTTATAGAGCTCAAAAAAACCTAAGGAATCAAAGGACATCTTCTGCAATTCTGTATAGAGATCTTGACTCGTTTGCCTATCTTTTTTCTCACTTTGTTTCAAAACCTTCTTTAAAACCATTTGGGCGAGAGTTAATATGGCTAGAAGCGGAATTAGCCCTAAAATTTTCCAAGACCCTAGAAAAAGGTTATTTAAGTCCCTGGTTGTTAACACAAACATTTTTTGAGGTTCAAGGGGTGACAATGACTGATAAATTTTTATCCAATCTACCGGCCCAGATGTAGTTTTAACCGGCAATGGAGCGACGGATCTCAGTTCAATCATATCTTGCGAGGAAACAGAAACAGGAAGGGCTTTTGTGTCTATCACTTGATAGCGCTCTTTTTCTGGATCAAAGTAAGAAAATTGGATCGCAGGGATTTGCGCTACTGCAGAAGAGAGAGGATTCAGCACAACAGTAAAATTTTTGCTATTTTCTTGCAGTTTACCCACAGAAGGTAAATCGCTAAGTTTAAATAAACCGCTGAATCCTGGCTGACAACAAATTTCAGGTAGAGACACACGATCCCAATTAGATGTTTTTCCAGAAATTTCTAAATCGACGACTAAGGGATCCCCTACACTGACTTGAGCGGGACTCATTAAAGTGGCTTTAATGGTAAATTTTCCAAACGCCCCCTTGAAGGAAGCTGGTTGCCCTTCCAGGGGGAAAGGTTTAACAAGCACATGGACGGGGGGCGCTTCTGAAGATAATGTTGTTGAGGTAAATTGCTTATTTCCTAAAGCATCTTCGACATAGACAACCCCCTCCACGAGTGAAGGTCCCCAAGAAAAATCTCCAGGATTAAGGGCTTGAACTTGCTGAGAAATTTCAAATACACTCGTTTCACCTTCACTTAAATTTTGAATTTCATAACGCCCAATCCTCTCTAATCCTTGCGCCTCCAACATCGGCAGAGTTTCTTTTGAGAGTGCGATGTTACCTCTGTAAATATACCGATAAACCAGCTTAGTCATTTGACCAGGGTATAATTCCTTAGGTCCTTGAATCAAAGCCTCTAATTTGAGAGATGCCTCTGCCTGCCCCCTCGTTGGCTGAGAGGAGAGGTTTACTGGCCCCTTCACTTCATAAGAAATAGGCAGTGTTTGATAATTTTTCCCATTCACCTTCAGATTGATAGGTGATAGAGTATAAGTCCCTTGTTTCTGAGAGGGGATGCTGAACTGATAAATACTTACCATTAAAGGACTATCAGGTGAAATTTTTACATTTCTTAATAAATTGATTTTTAAAGGCTTATTATTTAGTGTCGCACTCGTTTCCTCAACTTTATCTGTTTCATTATGTGTGACTTCTAAAGTTCCTGGAATAGGCCATCCTTGGAATGCTTGAGAATTATCGAGAGAAGCATTGATAGAAACATCTCCCCATGCAAGCAAAAGAAAAGGATGAACGATCAAAAAAGAAAAGAGCAAGTAGATAAGTCGCTTGTTAAAAGAAAGGATAAAGAGCTCTACCATGGTTTTAGACCCTCTTTCACCTGCACAGTACGGGGTGAGGAAGGTTGATCTTCATCATTCATTTGCTGAATAACACCGGCGATTTCTTCAAAAGAAGCAGCTTGTGATTGCAGAGACTGATTGGAATCGAATGAAGAGTGACAGGTTGTTTTTTTCTTAGGGGCTTGCATTTTTGATAAAACGTCTAACCAGATATTCACGATCTTTTCCTGATGAATAATGACCTGATTCAACGGGGGATTTATATGTTTTAAAAGCTCTACAGTCTTTTTAGATAATTTTTCCCCCTCATGGAATAATGGAAATACCTCATTCCAAGGTTGATATTGGCAACGTAGATCCTCTTTTCCTGGTAAAACAGCTGCATTGAATTCTTTCTCTTGTAGATGGTAAGAAGCACGGTAGAAATAATCGAAAAATGTCTGCAGATACTCTTGTGATGCACTAGCAAAGGTCAATACTGACTTAGGAAAAGTCTCCTGGCCTTGCGATATACGTTCTAGAAGACGTGTCTGCTTCAAAGCATGACGCTGCACCTCTAAAGCTATCTGTAAAATTCTTTGAGGACTTTCTTTGATGTCTTTATCTTCGGTTAAGAGCAGCACACGTTTCATCTGATCCCAAGCTTCATTAAAATATAACTCACTGAGCAGCTCTTGATGATTTTGAAGAGCCGCTAAACTGTGTTCTAAATTATCTTTGATCGCTTCGATGCCTGTTCTTAAAATCTCATACTCCTTCGGTAGGATAAGTTCTTGAAACTGTTGTTCTAAAAACAATAAAGTATTAGATTCTAGTGGATCTTGTAATGACGCAAGAGCAAAATTATTAAGGATTCTTGTTAAGGTTTCTTTTAAGGAGTCTCCTGAGAAGACCTGATGCATCAATGAATTTAATGTCTCCGATGCCTGTCTTAAATACAACTGACCCTCTTTGTCTTGCCCCGACTCCATTGCATTTATCAGTCTTTCAAAGTTTCTTTTCGCTTCATTAAAAATCTTGAATTTCTCAACATCTACATCCAATTGCGCGCTTAATGCATCCCAAAGAGGGATCCAACTCATGGCATTATTCAAAAACAACAATCTATAGGTATCCATTTGTTTAGGAGATAACTGAGAATTTAACAAAAAATCCAAGTCTTGAATAATTAATTCTAGACTTGTAGATAACCATGGCAACCCTTTGGCTAGGTCTGCCTGAGCGATCAAATTTTCTCTCGTTTGTAAACGCTTATGAGCGATTTCAACCTTAGATTGCGTTTCCATTTTTTTAAGAATTAGATCTTCAGGACAGACGGGTTCTCCTAAGATAGCAAAAAGTCGGCATTCCGCCTGCCTAGCCAAAGGAATTCTTTCAAGCGCTTGATGAAAAAAATATAAATCTTTGGAGAGTAAATCCTGACTAGGGTGAGTTTTTTTTAAAATCGTTTGATTTAAGTTTTCTGCTTCTAAAAAGTTGGCTGCCGCTACATTGCGCTTGGCTCGGTAGATGAGCAAGGGAGAACTTTGCGGATTCTCTGATAAGTTTTTTAAATCATTAATAGCCTGTTCATCATAGCCTTTTACAGTCAACACTGTTCCTAAATTATACCTAACCACAGTCTCTTCCCAAGGGGATAAATCTTCACTAAGCAGGCTCCGATAGATTTCCTCTGCCTCCCTATAAGCTCCCGCTTGATAATAGTCTTCCGCTAAACGTAGCCTATCCACTGAAGAATCCACAGCCTCTAGAACCATACTCCAGGGGCAAAAAAAGCCTAAAAAGAGGATAAAAATATACCGACGTAATATATTTTGTTTTAAGGTTTGCGTTTTGGGCCATAAGGTCACCCAGCCTAAAAAGAGGATGGCAAACCCCAGAGGAATTTGGTAATAAAGGTCGTATACAATATCCTCTTTAGAATGTGTATCTCCAGCCCCATCTATAGAAGCAAATGCATCTGCCTGCCTAATGTGGTTGACAAGATCCCCTGCAATTTCTAAAGCAGAATAATCGCCAGCTTTATAGTAACGCCCCTCTCCCTTAACACTTAAAGCGGATAATAAAGAAGAGTCTAACTTGGAAATGACAGGCTTTCCTTGATCCTGAATATGAGGGATTTCTCCCCCTTCCTCACTCCCTACACCTACCGTATATACACGGAGTTTTTCTCTGCTTGGATCTCCTATTAGAGCAACAATTTCGCGAATATAATTTTCACGGTCTATACCTGTCAGCATATCCAAACGATTATCCCCCCCATCAGAAATAATGATGAGAGTTTTGATTAAAGCTGTCGATGATTTCAAATAATTATCATGGAAAAACTGCATGGCCGATTGAAGATCTGTTCCCGATACATCTCCTTCATTTATTGATAGATTGCGTAACATAAGCCGCATAAATAAATAATCCATCGAAGGCGGGGACAATTTTGTAATCTGTGAAGTAAAAGCGTATAAAGATCCTGTTTGGCCACTTAAAAGACTCATGACTTGATCTGCGATCTCCTTAGCGTTCTCTAAGCGAGTCTGTCCTAGACGACCATCTTTGACATTCATAGAGGCTGAGGCATCCATAAAAAAAATGACCTCATGAGGTTGCATACGCTGAATGCTTGGATTTTGAATATCTTTGATCCCTGTAGGGGGATAATGCCCATTCCCTCTAGGTTGCATCAGGGCTAAACACAACAAAATCCAAGTTAAACATAACCCTACCACTTTAAGCCAGTAATTAGAGGCCTTTTGCGGTAGCAGCACATCCAACAATCTCGAGGGTGCAGTATATTGGGAAAAAATATTCAATCTATATTGATATAAGGCCCAAAACAAAATGACTACAACCGGGGTTAAAAAAAGCAAAAACGCCGCCTGAGGAAGTGTGTAATCAATATCTATCGTATTCACGGAACCTTCCTCACAAAAACCGTCTCTAGTAATATCGAACACCCAAGAAAAAACATACTGAGTAGGATAAAATAAGGATATAATGAAAAACGTCGATAAGCATTCGGTTGATCTTTTTTAGATAATCCTATCTGAGGAAGTACGCTTCTCTGTAAACGATCGATATCTGCATAGATTTGAGCCAGATCTCCAGGATCGTTAACAATATATAAACGCCCTCCAGTGAGGTGCGTAATTTTTTCCATTTGTTTGCGCTGAGGGGCTAAATCTTCTGCATACGTTCTTGGGTCAATATTAATGAGATAAAGACGTACGCCATTCTCTTTAGCAAAACGTGCGGCTTGCTCTAAGCCTATATTACGTAGACGACTCTCTTTATCTAAAATGCTCGGATCTTGCAAGCCGTCGGTGATTAAAATAATGATCGAGTTTTTAATATTATAGGAGGGGCTTCCCTTTTGAGAGAGTTCTTTCGCGAAATGTTTTGTGGCCGCAATCATGCTAGTAGTCTTGAAAATAGCATACCCCATTGCAGTTCCATCCTCTTCTTTTTTTTGTATCACCTGCAAATGCGACAACTGTTTTAAAAGCTCCTGATGATCTAATGTCAAAGGAGAAAGAATATCAGGTACTCTCGCAAAAGCCACAAGACCTATTAAATCATGGGGACGCCCCTTTAATCCTTGTGAAGGATCTCCTAGAATAAAATCCTGTGTGACCTTCTTAAGAAGATCTTCTTTAGTCATGGTAACTCTTTGGCCCTTCAGATTGGCAGAAACCTCCTCTGACATAGATCCGGACTGATCAAGCAACAAATAGATCGCTAAGCCTTCCGCAGGAATTCCCTCTCCTTTCTCCTTTTCGTTAGATAGCTCCCTAGAAATAAAAAAATGGGGGTCTATAAAAGCTAGTAATAAGAGGCCAAGCGAGACATAACGCAACCCTTGGGTTCCGTCCCATTTTTTTGATTTATTATTTTCAGCAGAATCAGAAGAACTTAAAGAGGAAAAAAATAAATAGGGGTCTGTATAAGAAGAAAAAGATCGCCACAAAAAATAACCCAATAGAATAGCAGCACCTGCAAGGATTAAGGCAATTCTATCTATCTCAAAAAAAATATCTGACATACCCAACTCCATCAAAAGTCAGGTATAACAGAATAGAAGAATGGATAAAATTAAATTTTGTCACTAGAGAGTGACATAGAATTTCTCTCTTATTACCTAGCAGACGTGGGCATTTTTCGTCTCAGGAAAGAGTAAAACTTCCCTTCATCCAGGGTTAAAAATCTCGTGCAGATACAGCAATTGGCCTGGAATAGGGCCCAGCTTAACTGAGTAGAATCGCATCATCTAATGCTTTAAAATATTCATTGTAAGCATCTGCATCTTTATAGGGCTTTACCTTAGAATCTTTAAGATGTGGATACTCGCAGACTTCTTTTAAAGCCTCTAAATAGTTATCAAAAAGAGACTCGCCTTTTGCCTCTTCCCTATTAAATGAAACATTTTGCAAAGGACCTACACTAAGGTTTAAATCCCGCACAATGGATTCAATATCCTGCTTGATTTTTTCAATTTTTTTGGAGGGTAGATGACTCTCATTTGAAATTTTTTCACTAAAAGCATTAATATGATTAATAATTTTTTCAGCAAATTTTTTATACTCTTGATCAAAGTTGATTATTGTCTTAAGATTTGATAAATCGGTTTTAATTTCTTTTATAATTCTTTCAATTTTATTTAGAATCGACTGGGAAGGTTGCTTAATCAACTTTTCTAAGCTATCCATCTTTTTTTGTAAATTTTCCACCTGGCGTCCCTCTAGCTCTCCTATTGGATGGTTTTCAAGATCTGGTGTATCCCGATGTTGCATGGAACTGATGTGCTGAATTTCAGACATAAAGCCTCCCGATAATATGAAATCGCGTATCCTTTATTATAACACTAAAAAAAATATTTTATGTTATATAAAAAACAAAAAAAAACATAAATAAAACATTTCTATTTATTTATGTTTTTTAATTCAAAATTCCTCCCCTTCTTGATTGATGTCTTCTTACTTCATCTATCGTTTTTTTAAGGGATCAAAATCTGTAGGTTCAAGATCTTCAAATTTAAGCTCTTTTACTTTACCCTTTTGGGGTTTTTTATTAACTTTAGGCTCCTCTATCTTTTCTTTCTTAACCGAAGTTTCTACATTTGGAGATTCTTCTCTAGTCTCTGCTTTAAATGGAGAACTTTTACTTTTCTTAGAAGAGGTAGATAGTTCTTCCGCAGAAACAGCTTTCCTTTTACTTTTCTTAGAAGAGGTAGATAACTCTTCCTCAGAAACAGCTTTCCTTTTACCTTTCAATTCCTGAGATCTATTTAGAGCTTTCTCTTTCTTGCTAAGTCTTTCGCCTTTCACTAATTCCGATGAAGATTCAGACACATCTAAAGTGTCAGGGGCCTCCATTGAAGTCGTTTCCTTCTGAGGGTGTTTTTTATCTACATCTTTCTCTTGTTTAACTTTTTGAGAATCCCTCATTTTTGTTCCCTGCTGAACAAACTCAATTTCTTTATCAATGGATATTTTTAAGTTCTTAACGATTTGTTGAATGAGTGTCAAATCGTTCGCTTTCTTTTTGTTGTCCCCTATTTTATTTTCTATGACTTCAAAAATCTCGGCCATAGTAGAAAGATTTTGTTTCATTTCTTGATTGAGTTTAATATATTCTTCCTTTGCACCTTGTACAATTGCAGAAGATTTAAAATGATAAGTATTAGAAGCCTTCTCCCAATCTTTATTGAGTTGTTCAATTTTTTGTTTTAATTCATGATATCCTCTAATCTCTTTGGACTCCCATTTACCTTCTTTGAAAAGATGTTCTAGTTTATTAAAAGCATTTTCTAATTTTCGTACGGCTCGGCCTACAAATTGACCGATTTTGTTAGATTTTTCTAAGGGTTTCAATTCATCTTTCAATAACTCAAGATCTTGCGTAAGATTAGGCTGAATTTTAGTCATACCGACCTCCTCTTCAAACTCTTATTTAAATTCCGAGAGACGATTCACAGATTTGTAGCTTTTAAAATTCGTGCATTAGAATGTAAAAGTCTTATGAAATTTTACAGAAGCCTTTCAAGGCTCCTCTTCAAGCTCTTTTTCGTATTGTTTTTGAAGTTCATCTAAATATTGATCTTGAGCTTCATTTAGGAGTTTTTTTTCTATTTGTTCCAAAGATTCATGAGAGTCTAGTGATGGCTCGCGAACCACCTCTTCTTCGGTTAACTCCTCAAGTTGCATGTCGTTGTGATATTCTTTCTCCAGCTCGTCCAGCGCGAGGTCTCGAGCTTCTCGCTCGAGGGCTCTGTCATCTTCTGAAAATTTGGGGAGTTCTACTTTTTTTTCTTCTTCTGTGAGCTCTTCTATTACACCATCCTCAGTGTTGGACGTTTTTTGAATTCTATAGGGCTTCCAATCTCTTTCAAAAAGTTGTCTTTGATCAGCGGCCCTCTTTAGAGCCTCAATAAATTCTTGGCCTGTCTGCTCCTCCACACTCATTTCTTCTAGAAATTCATAGGCGCCTCTGTCATTTTTTTGCGCGTTGAGTACAGGCGGTTCTTCAAAAACTTCATCGGGAGAAAAAATATTTCTTTGTTCAAGAACTTTTTGCTGTAGAGTCGAAAGATTAGCTGGCTCTAACTGGCCTAAAGATTTTAAAAATTGCTGATAGGAAGCAATCCTTTTTTCCAATCTATGAATCTCATGCAAAGTATTTTTGTCAGAAGATTTTGTTTTAACTAGGTCTATTATTTTTGAAATAGCAAGAATGTTTTCTTCAACTATTTTATTAAACTTAAAAAAATTCTCTAATTTTTTATCACTTTTTTTGTTATTCTCAGATTTCAATCGATTATAATGATTATTCCAATCTTTGGCTAAACGCTTTATACTTGTTTCAGTTGTACGGTATCCAATCGATGTCTTCGATTCCCATTTTCCTGTCTTAAATAAAAATTCCAACTTAGTACAGGCTAATTCAAGTCTTCGCACAATTCTCCCCATCAAATTCCCTGATTGTAAGGAATCCGCACCAGAGAGTTGCCGTTCAATTTTTTCCAGATCTTTAGATAATTTACGTTGAATGGAATTAGACATAGACCTATGACCTCTTTTAAATCATAGATTTATTATAACACAAGGATTATAAATAATATTAAATATTAAAAATAATCAGATTAATTTATTAAAATCAGAATATGATCTAAATCTAATTTATAAAAAAAAACTCTCTCCATGGTCAATTTTTTTTCCCACAAAGATAAAGGTTATAATCTAAAAGGTTTAGATGTTTCGTCTCTGGTTAGCGGGAATGTTTGAATTACTCACTAATACCAAAAATATGGAGAAGACGATCTAGATCGTCTAGATTAAAATAATCAATGGAAATGCGTCCTCGTCGGCCTTTTCCTTGTATGGAAACTTTAGTGCCAAACTTATACTGTAATTTCTCTGCTAATTGTTCTAAGTAGAAATCTCTCGTCGCATACTGAAGCGTTTTGTTCTTTGCTTTTTGGCTAAGTCGCTGAGCAGCTTCTTCAGTTTCTCTTACACTTAAAGAATCTCTAATAATAAGATCATGTAGATACAACTGTTTTTCAAAACCTTCTAAAGAAAGAATAGCTTTAGCATGGCCCATGGTGATGACTCCTTGCGAGAGTCCATCTTGGATAATTTTAGGTAAACTTAAAAGCCTCAAGTAATTAGCGACTGTCGATCTTTTTTTTCCTACTCTTAGAGAAACCTCTTCCTGACTCAGATTAAAATCATTCATTAAGCTCTTTAAGGCTTTAGCGATCTCTATAGGATTTAAATCCACGCGCTGGATGTTTTCAATAAGTGCAGCCTGGGCAGAATGGGTGTGACTGGAATCTCGAATAATAACAGGAATCTCATTCAAGCCTGCCAATTTTGAGGCTCGAAATCGACGTTCCCCTGAAACTAATTCAAATTGCTCAGGATCTTCGGTTAACCGGACTAAAGGAGGGTGGATTAAGCCCACCACCTTAATGGATGCGGCTAGTTCTTCAAGCTCCTGTTCTGCAAAATGCCGTCGAGGTTGGAAAGGATTGACGCGAATACATTCTATAGGTACGTAACGCAATTCTTCTACTGGATGAGCTGGTGATGAGGTCATAAATATATAACTTTTAACTTTACAATAATTGAATAAGCTCTATTATATTTATCTAGATCATGCAAAAATCAAGCAAAAAAGATTATTTATGAAAAAAGATTCCAAACTCCACGTACTTCCTCCAGAACCACAGCCTTCATGGTCTAATACTTTAGAAGAACATCCATTTATTCAGTGGGCTTCCGAAAACGGAAAAATGTTACTTTATGGATTACTCGCCCTCTTCTTATTCCTTATTTTTTTCTATCGCTTAATAGGGGGAGGAAGCTCTGCCAATCAAGCTGATTTTGTCAATGCAGAGCGTGACTATCTCACTTTTGCCTCATCCAAAGAAGAGCCTGCTAGCCAAACAAGTTCGCTAGAAAGTTTAAATAAGATCCTCTCCGCACACCCTGAGTTACACCCCAAGTATGATGGGCTTATTGCTGAAACGTTATTAGTGCGAGGAAAAGCTAAAGATGCTCAGTCTTATGCAATGGCCGCCATTAATCGTACCGAAGACGAAAATCAGCCTTTTTATACCCAATATGCGCAAAATACTTTAACAATTGCGAATGAAAGATATGAAGAGGCTCTAAAAGCTGCAACGACGATGAAACAAGAAATGGAGCAAAAAGGGCTCGAGCTGCAAAGTAACCCTGAAAAAATACCTTTTGGCACGCTCTTGTATGCATTAAATTTATTAAGAATTGGCATGCTCCAGCAGCAACTCAACCTGAAAACTGAAGAGCTCGCTACATGGCAAGAATGGAAGACTATAGTCAATAAAAGCCGCGAGGGTTCTACACCCCTGTATTTGGATGGACAACTATTTCTAACATTAGACCGTCTTCTTGCCGAAGGCAATGCCTCTTTTTCAACGTACATACAGACTCGAGAAAAACTATTGAAAAAAGGTTAATAAATCTTGCTAATTTTTTTTTTAGACTGTTATAGAAATTTATATTCCATAGATTTAAGTGGATAGCCCTAAAGGCGAACCCGATAACCGTGGATAGACAAGAGCACAAAGGGAGGTGGCATTAGTCTTTAAAGCTCAAAACCACAATTTTCGGGACTGGAGAATGAAATTATAAAGTAGAAATTAAACCCGTATATTTTAAGGATGTCCGGGATTAAAAAATTAATTGTTGGGAACACCAATCAATTGATTGTTTGTATTAATAGTGTTAATCGCTGTTAGATTGAATAGAAAGCCTTTTTGGGCAGCATTGTCTAGATGTGTTAACATGTGGACATAGAAGACCAAGGAGCACTGACTATTAGACTTGGACTTATGAAAGTCCGCGGAAAGTCCTCAATCGTTGATAGGAAGTTCTCATCTTAACTACCTCATGAGAGGTAGGTGGAGAAAACTGTGAGTCCTAAAAATAGCTCACTCGCCTTTGACGATTTAAAAGAACAAAATCTCTTAGATGAGTTTGTTCCTGAGTTAAATGTGATCGTCAATAAGCGACATAAAGATTATGGTACTTCCTCAATGACAACGCAGAATGAAGTTTTAGTTTCTGCAGTTGAAGTCAAAGGAATGTTTACTGTTTCCTTTTAATCTAAAAGGAAAAAATGCACTTAAGACGGTTATTTCATAACCGTCTTATTTTTTTTATAGGCCTTTATACCGAATTTTGAGATTCCTGCGGTGTAATATTCCTGGCGATAGATAGAAAGATTGGCTTCAAAATTGGATTTGCAATGTACAAAATTCAGTTTGAAACAATTCCTAAGATAGAAAAAAATGCTTATCCAATTACCTGAAGTCGATTCCAACATTCAAATTACCTCTGAGCCTCTCTCACAGCTCTCTTTTCTTTTGAAAAAAAATTACTCCCAGGCAGTTTTAATTTCAGACACTTCCGTTTTCTCTATTTATGGTCGTGAGTATCTCCATTTGTTACATAAACTCCCCTTTTTATCCATTTTGCCTATCACAATTCCACCTGGAGAAACTTCTAAAAACTGGGAAATCGCTTACGATTGCTGGAATAAGATGCATCAAGCACATATCGATAAGCAAGCCATTGTCATTAGCCTAGGTGGAGGTGTAGTTTCTGATCTAACAGGATTTATTGCCGCCTGCTATATGAGAGGATTAGACGTCATTCATATTCCAACCACCTTAATGGGGATGATAGATGCTGCGATTGGAGGAAAAACAGGTATCAACTTAGAAAGTGGAAAAAATATTGTAGGAATCATCCATCAGCCTAAATGCGTTTTAATTGACCCTAACTTTCTTGAAACTTTGCCTCAAAAGGAATTTATTGCCAGTTTAGCCGAAGTTATAAAATACGGAATTATTTTAAGCCCCGAGCTTTTTGAATTTCTTGAAACCAACACACAAAACATTTTAGAAAAAAAACCAAACACGCTCCGTACTATAATTGAGGTCTGTTGCCAGTTAAAAGCTAAAATTATTAAAGTAGATGAAAAAGAAAATAACGTTCGTGCTATTCTAAATTTTGGACACACTTTTGGACATGCGATCGAAGCCAGCACCCAATACCGACAGTACCTCCACGGAGAAGCAGTGGCTATAGGCCTGAGCTGTGCATTTTACACAAGCCATCTCTTAGGGTTAATTCCTCGAGATCTCATCCATCGACTCCATCAACTTTTAGATCATCTCCAACTCCCCTATTCTCTGCCTATTGATATAACTCCTGAAACTTTAATTCAAGCGATGTATAAAGATAAAAAAACATCACGAGGAGTTTTACAACTTATTCTCTTAAAGGCATTAGGAGAAATAGAGGTTAAAACACGGGTCACATCGGATCTTGTGATACAGGCTTTGAATTTAAAAAAATTACATGAGAGCCCTCATGGAAAATCTTGAAGCACTCGCAATTTTGAACAGTGTCCCTTATCTCGGCCCTGTCAAAATCCGTCACCTTTTGAAGGTGTTTGGATCTCCTTTAGATATTTTGAAACTTGAATCCAAGATCTTCGAAGAATTACCCGGTTATGGTCCTAGAGTGGCAAGACATTGGAACTATTGGGAGAAGGACCTTGCATGGAAAAAAGAATTTGAACTCGCTGAACAACATAGCATCCAAATCCTCGGAATTAATGAACCCGGTTATCCCAAAAAACTCTTAGACATCCCTGATGCCCCTATCATCCTCTACCTCAAAGGTAACATTCTACCCTGTGATACGCGCGCATTAGCCATTATTGGGACACGTAACGCCACTCGCTATGGGCACGAAATGGCTGAAACAATGGCTACCGAATTAGCTTTCAATGGTTATACCATTGTCAGCGGGTTAGCACGAGGCATTGACACAACAGCTCATCGTAGTGCTTTAAAGCATGGAAGAACTATAGCTGTGATCGGTTCGGGGCTTTTAAATCTATACCCGCGGGAAAATCAAGAATTAGCGCACATGATCTCACAAAAAGGAGTGCTGATGAGTGAATTTCCCTTAAATACACCGCCCGATCGTCAAAATTTTCCCAGACGTAATAGAATCGTCAGTGGTTTATCCATGGGAACTTTATTAATCGAAGCCCCAGAGGAAAGTGGGGCGATGTTAACCATGCACAATGCCATTTCACAAGGCAGAAGGCTTTTTGCAATTCCAGGCCGAGCAAACGAGAATTCTTTTAAAGGCAATCACTTGCTTATAAAAACTGGGAAGGCTCAATTAGTCGAAGGTGCCCATGAAATCATCGCTGAATTGGAAAATTTGCCTAATATCTTTCAGAAACCTCCGACTCATTCTCAAAAATTTGTTTCATTAGAGCCTGAAGAGCAGAATCTACTAGCGCAGATACCCCCTAGGGATTTATCATTCGAAGAGATCATAGGATTGACAAAACTGAAGGCCACTCAATTAAATGTACTATTAATGAGCCTTGTATTAAAAAATGTCATAAAAGAGTATCCTGGTAAAATATATAAAAAGGTTGTTTGAGGCAAGAATGGCAAAATCTTTAATAATCGTCGAATCTCCGGCAAAAATTAAAACTCTAAAAAAGTTTTTAGGGCCTAACTATATCTTTGAGTCTTCGCTTGGGCACGTTCGAGATTTACCAGAGAAAGAATTCGGAATAGATGTTGAGCATGATTTTGAGCCGACCTATATTACCATGCCCAACAAAGACGAAGTCATTAAGCGCTTAAAACAAGCCGCAAAACAGTGTGACACAGTTTATCTTTCCCCTGACCCTGACCGTGAAGGAGAAGCCATTGCATGGCATATCAGCCAAATTTTACCCCCTAAGACTAACATAAAACGTGTGTCCTTTAACTCTATTACAAAAGATGCGGTGATAAAAGCTCTCGGGCAACCGCGGGATATTGATGAAGCTTTAGTCAATGCCCAACAAGCCAGACGTCTTTTAGATAGAATTGTAGGTTATAAAATTTCTCCTTTACTCAATCGACGCATTCAGAGAGGTCGGGAAGGTTTTGTATCGGCAGGACGCGTGCAATCGGTGGCTTTAAAATTAGTCGTCGATCGTGAAAAAGAGATCGCTGCCTTTAAACCTGTGGAATACTGGAATATTGGGGCAATCCTTAAAACAGAAACAGAAGAGCGACAATTCAAGGCCAATCTCTACTCTATCGATGGGAATCGAGTCGAAAAAGAACCAGTAGAAGGTAAAAATTTTGCGATCATCAATAATAAAGAAGCCGCTGACGCCGTTCTTGCACGTATGCAAAACAAACCTTATAAAGTCGCTAGCGTCGAAAGAAAAGAGAAGCGTCGCAACCCAGTGCCTCCTTTCATCACTTCTACTCTCCAACAAGAAGCTAGTCGCCACTACGGCTTTTCCTCTGCTAGAACGATGAACATTGCCCAAGGACTTTATGAAGGAATTGACATGGGGAACGAAGGGGCGGAAGGTCTCATTACCTACATGCGTACAGACTCAGCGCGTATTGCTGAAGAAGCTTTAGGACCTACTAGAGAATTTATTCTACAAAAATACGGTAAAGACTATCTTCCTCCTGAAGCCAAACAATATGCCGTGCAGAAAAGTGCCCAAGACGCGCATGAGGCCATTCGACCCACGAATTTTATGCACGAACCTGAAAAAATCGAAGCTTATTTAACACGTGAACAGTTTATGCTGTACCAGCTCATTTGGCGTCGATACATCTCTTCACAAATGATGCCAGCTATTTATGACACTGTGTCTGCCGATATCACTGTTGATGATGAGATCGTTTTAAGGGCCACAGGATCTGTCATTAAATTTTCAGGATTTTTAGCTGTTTATGAAGAAAAGAATGATGATGATGACAAGGATGATGACAGCCGTCAATTACCCAATTTGCAAGAGGGCCAACCCCTAGAACTTCTTCAATTAACTTCCGAGCAAGCCTTCACTCGTCCGCCTCCACGCTACACAGAAGCATCGCTTGTAAAAGAATTAGAAAGATCAGGTATTGGACGACCTTCGACTTATGCCACCATCATGAATAAAATTCAAAGTCGTGACTATACGATTAAAGAGAGCGGTCGATTAAAGCCGACTGAACTCGGTTTTGTCATTGCTCAAATGTTAGAAACCAGCTTCCAAAAAATTATGAACATCGGCTTTACCGCCCAAATGGAAGATGATTTAGAGCTCATTGCAGAAAATCGCAAAGATTGGAAAGCTCTTTTGCGTGAATTTTGGAGTGAATTCCTCCCCACAGTTGAAGTCGCCGAAAAAGAAGCCTTTGTTCCTAAAATCCAGACAGATATCGATTGCCCCAAGTGTGGAGCTAAACTTCAAAAAATATGGTTCAAATCTAAATATTTTTACGGATGCTCTCGCTATCCTGATTGCGATTATACCGCGCAGGCAGAAGAGATCGCCTTTAATAAAGACGACTATGCAGAAGACTTTAATTGGGAACAGCCTTGCCCACAATGCAATAGCGCCATGAAAGTTCGCCATGGACGTTTTGGAGCTTTTTTAGGATGCACAAACTATCCTGAATGCAAGGGAATCGTGAATATTCCTAAAAAAGGAGAAGTCGTCATTCCTCAGGAAGACATGCCAAAATGTCCTGCCATAGGTTGTGAAGGACATATGGTGGCACGTAAATCCCGTTTCGGAAAAACATTTTACAGCTGTTCGACTTATCCTGACTGTGATGTGATTGTCAATGATCTATCTCAACTAGACAGTAAATATCCGAACCATCCCCGCACTGCTTATATCAAAAAAGCCAAAAAAGGTCGTAAGGGAGGAGCTAGCGAGGAAAAATCTTCAAAAACAACAAGTAAAAAAAACTCAAGTAAAAAGACTGCAAAGAAAAATTCCACAGATACAAAGAAAAAGACACGCACTCAACCTTCGGTTAAAGTTTCAAAGGATCTAGAAAACATTGTGGGTGCTTCTGAAATGACTCGAGGGGAGATCATCAAGAAGCTGTGGGATTACATCAAAGAACATAAATTACAAGATGCAAATAATAAGCGCCTCATTACCCCTGATGCAGCTTTAGCTAAACTATTTGGCAGCCAAGAATCCGTAGATATGATGAAGCTGGCAGGCGTTGTGAATAAACATATCCAGAAGTAGCTCTAAAAATAAAAATGATGGGGAGAGTTATAAAATAACTCCCTTATAAACTAAAGCTTTCTCTGGATCTAACGTGACAAGCTGCCCTTCTTTTAAAATATGGCTAGCCTCATCAGCACGTACGATGGCTGGCTTCCCTAAGGATTGGGCAATTTGTATAGCAAATTTTTCTGAATCGGTGTCATCGATATGATTTTGAAGGATAATGCCAGCTGATTCCTGAATTAAAGGAATAAAAGAGTCATTACAATTCGTCATGACAAGCAACTGCCCTCTAACAGCATAAGGCTTCTTAGATTCTGGAGATAGGACTAAGGATATATTTCCATGTACACTTGCACCCACCCCTGAATGGCCTCTGACTAATACATTTCCAATATTTTCCACCATCATCATGTTCGTGGTACCAGAGACACCGAATGGTGAACCGGCTGTCACAACGACTAAGTCTCCATTACTGACTAAACCTTGGCCTAAAGCAAAGACGCTAATTTGATTGAATGCATCCGAAATAGACTTTGAATCACCTAGAAAAGGGATAACTCCCCAATTGAGAGCCATTTGATGATAAGATTTTTCATTAGGCGTCATCGCTATAATCGGCATTTCAGGTCGCAGACGAGAGATTAATCGTGCGGTCGATCCACCGCTTGTAAATGCAAATATCGCTTTGGCACCTGAGCTATAGCCTGTTTTAACAGTAGCCAAAGTCACTGCTGAAGGTACATCGTGGTAAATTAAACCAGAATGAAAATCAAAAAAGTTTCGGTAATTAAAGTCTGATTCTGCTTCCTGAACAATACTTCGCATCACATTAACGGTTTCCAAGGGATATTTTCCTACAGCAGTTTCTCCTGACAACATGACAGATGAAGTACTATCATAAACTGCATTAGCTACATCCGAAGCTTCGGCCCTCGTTGGGCGAGGGTTATTGATCATTGACTCTAGCATTTGCGTAGCCGTGACCACAGGCTTGCCAGCTAAGTAACTTTTGCGGATCATCATTTTTTGCAAACTAGGCACTTGACTTAAAGGAACTTCTACTCCCAAATCCCCTCTCGCCACCATAATCCCATCAGCCACTTGCACAATGCTGTCAAAATTTTGAACTCCTTCACTATTTTCAATCTTTGCGTAAACAAGAATATCTGATTTTTTTTCTTCGGCTAAGAGACGCTTAATGGATAAAACATGATCTGGGGAACGTACAAAAGAGGCGGCAATAAAATCCACATCGTGTTTACATCCAAAACGGATGTCTTCAATATCTTTTTCAGTGATGGCAGGAAGATTCAGACTGGCATAAGGAATATTGACGCCTTTTCCTGATTTAATCACTCCACCATTATCAATTTGAACAACAATCCCATCTGTATTTTTCTCAATGACATGGGAGGATATATAACCATCATCAAATAAAACACGTGTGCCAATATTCAGATCATCTAAAATATGCGGAGGAGAAATATAAGCCCCTTGTACACCCCCTTCCATAGGATATTTAAACAAGCACCAATGTTGACCGGGCGTCAATTCCGCCTGTCCATTGGCAATTTTGCCCAAACGTATTTCAGGACCTTTTGTATCTAAAATAATCGCTAAGGGAGTGTTTTTTTTCGCACGAGCCTCCTTCAAACGATTAATCACTACTTCATGTTCCTCATGAGTTCCATGACTAAAATTAAGACGCGCCGCATTCATTCCAGCGTCGATCAGTTGTATCATTTTATCCACAGTATTAACAGAAGGACCAATAGTACAAATGATTTTTGTGCGTGTGACAAGCATATAAGGTACCCAAATGTAGAAAAAGCCGTTAATCAGTCATCTATAGAATCACAGCCTGCACGATTGCTTTATTCTTCGACTCATCAGAACATCCTAGCAAACTACAAAAAATAGACTTGGTTAGATTGGACTCAGCGTTGTCTAAAATGCCAAAAAAAAACAAAGTTCAGGTTAACAGCATTATAGCCAAGCCATCGAATTTGACAAACAAAACCATGATTTGCTTAAAAGTAAATGAGTCATTTATAAAAACTATAGCGCATTTAAGAATCCTAAATCCTTCTTGCCTCATTCAAACTCTTACCGGAAAGACTGCTATCTGAGATTTTCAGTCACCCAAATGTGCAAGATGAGTCCCTTAGTGCCCGTCATAGACCGTTCCTCTACCCAACACAATGATTTCATCCTATTCAGAATATTTTTTTTGTCTTATAAGGGTATAAGTCACTGCTTTAAAAAATTTTGGTAAGCTTTCTATCTCATACCTAGTGATAGAATCTGCATAGTTGAGGATTATAATGAAACATCTATATTTAAAATTTGCGCTAATGATCCTTGTTTTTTGCCCTCATGATTTAGCTGCAGAAATTCAACAAGTGACCTTAAGATGGACACAGGGGATATGTCAAGATTCTTGCACCCGAGGGTTAGAACAAAGATTCAAAAGAACTCCAGGAGTTGCTGCTGTAGTGATTAATGGACCTTCAGGCCAAGCGCTCCTCACGTGGGATCCGACAATTCCTTTTTCCTATAGATCCATTGAAGAGGCTATGGCCTTTATAGGGCTCTCCATAGAGGATATTCGATTAACAGTCCAGGGATCGATCGTTCATGATGAACGTTCTGTTAGTCTTGTTTCCAAGGGGGACAACACACATTTTCAATTATTAAATCCTGTCCAAATTGAGGCTAATCGTTTTGTCGAACAAAATAGTCTTTTCAATCGCAACCTGACACCTGAGCTGAGAGCTCAACTTCTCGACGCGGAACAAAGACGCCAAGTGGTGACGATTTCAGGACCTCTTTTTCAACCAGAAGCCTCACCGCCCCTATTCCTTGTGATTCAATCGTTAAGTATGACTGAACCCACAGAACGACAGCTCACACCGCGGTAATCTCCTGAAGGTTTTTCCACCCTAGTACGACCACAACGTTATTTAAGTAAGGATAAGCTTTTTTAAATTCGTAAGGTAAATTTTCATAAAATGAAATTTGCTTTCCCTCCATAAAATCCTGAAAGCGTCTTCGTATTTTTCTAACTTCATCCCACTTATTTTTATAGTTTCTGTACAAAAGATCGAGACGAGGAAGCGTGTCGCAAAAGATAGGAGCTGTAAGATCCAGAGGATTTTCAAAATTAGCGTCAGTTTTTTTAAAATCTTCTTTAAGGAGATCTTCAAAAACATGGTTTTGTATGTCTATATCAGAATCAAGAAAAATAGATAAAGTCCCCAAGGTAGATTGCGTGTAAAGATAGCCATGCCAGACTTGCTCAACGGCGTTAGCAGCCTGCTGAACTTCTTGAGGCAAAAACAGGGAGTATTTCATTACAATGGATTCTGTCACACGATGTGTATCAAAGTGTTGGCCTTGCACTCTTAGAATATTAGGTTTTTGTTTCCAATCCTCTTTGGATTGGGCTTTAATCCAGGAATACAAGTTTTTATGCAAACGTTCGGGAATGATCACTGGGTATTCCAAAATCCTTTTTAAAGAACCGAAGAAATTGATGAGTTCAGGTTTTAGATGATACTTGTCTGTATGGTGTTTGACTTTCTCAATCAGCGCACAAAATGAAGAATTTTTTTCACTTGGTTCTAAACCCTTGATGTTTATTTGATAAGCCCCTACACAATGCGCATGATCTTTCTTCATCAGCTGTTGAAATTCTCTATTCACCCCACTGAATCGAACTAAATCCGGAATGTCTAAAAAACTAAAAATATTCAACTTCAACTCTGTAGGTAACGAAGAAATAGCATTCTCGGCTCTAGGCTCTGGAGTTTTTTGATTGTTATTTTGTTTTTTAATCAGAAAATGATCTAACCGACGATATTTTTCTACCAAAGCATCGTCATCTCGAGCGATCCATTTTAATACATGGAATGTAAAAAAGGCAGGAACAGCTACTATCATGGACGCCAAAAATTTTATGATGCGAAGAGCCAGGTTTTCTATTTTTTTGTTCTGCTCGACTAGCGAAAATCGACCATTCCCCTCCCATTTATAAATCTGCATAGGCTTGCCTCTGCAGACTTGAAGCGGGTAGTCACAGGGCTTCCAAACCTGGTAGGCTAATTGATCAAAAAAATTGCCTGAATGGGTTATATGTCTCATGGCTAAATATCATGCAATTTAGTAATTAATTATAGCGATCATAAACAAAGCATCAATTATTTAATAAATAATTATTCAGTGTCCCAGCCTAAAACGATTTTAATTTTTTCTAAATAGGGATGAGATTTTTTGAATGGCGCAGGCAATTTATTAAAAAAGCTCAAAGGCTGACCGTTCATGAAGGCTTGAAAGCGTGCATTTAATTTTGTATCACCATCAATCTTAGTAAAATACCCCATGGCTATTCTGGTACAGGGAGAGTTAAAAAATTTAGAAAAGACCCATGCTACAAATTCATATTTTTTTAAAGATAAATCCTTAGGTATTGTTCCGCAAAACAGATAAGAGATAAAATCCCATGAGTTATAGTTCTCATTATAAAGCTGATGAACGGCGTGTGTTAAATCGGAATTCAGATAGGTCCCAGTACTTAACGCATTCGATTCTGTATAAAGATAACCTTTCCATATTTGGTCTACAGCCTGGTCCCTCCGCAGCACTTCCTTAGGAAGATATAAGGAGTATTTTATGACCAGAGATTCTGTTTTATGATAAGCATCAAAGTGTTTACCTTGAACCCTTAAAATATCCGGCTTCTCCTTCCAATCCTCCGGGGTTTGAGCATTGATCCACTCTTTTAATGTTTTATACACATCATTTTCTGGCACGCACACAGGGAGGGTTAACATTTTGTTTAATGAGCCTATGAAGCGAATGAGCTCCGGCTTTTGATGATAGGAAGTCGTATGGTCCTGGACTATACGAATGAGCGTATAAAAAGTGGAGGGATCAGCTGGATCTTTTTGAGTTGATAAGCGCCTTTAAAACTCAGCTGATAGTCAGGGATGAAAGCTGTTATTTGTTTATCTACTACTTGCTGAAAACAACGACTCACCGCTCTGATACGGACAATATCTAAAAGATCTAGATCGAGGCAAATCCTTAGTTTTAATTCACTAGGCATACGATCGAATGCCGTGATCTCAGGTCGAGAAAAGCTCGTTTCTGGATTAAATAACCTGCTGTTACATCCTATTGCATTCATTAAAAACTCAAAAGATTGTTGAAGAAAGAATAAAAATATACGAGGGAGAAAATTAAAACAATCTTTTACCCTAACTGCTGCTAGCAGGGCTTAAATTAGCTAGAAAGATTTAAGTTCTTGAAAACTTGATGTTTTTAGTATTTGGTTTAGTTTCTACAGGCGTTTGAGTCGTTTTTTCAGGTAAAGTAAAGTCTTCTTCGGCAACTTGAGTCGCTGAAGAGCCTCCCCAATCACTAAAGGTGAGGTCCTCTGAAATTTTAATGACATCGCCAGGAGTCAGGTGGATGGTTTCTTGATAATCTTCAAACGCAATCGCATGAGGAACACTAATCTCTTTTTTTCCTTTAAAAATCGTAGGGGCTTCGGCTAAATGCACTTTATTTTTTACAAATTCATCGGCATGCAGCTTTTTAAGAGACTCATCGGAAATTACAAAAAAATCTTCACTTGCATAACCTAAACTACCCATGCAATAGATGGCTAAAAAAAGTGATAGTTTTCTAGAAGCCATAGGTTTCCTCCCCCTAATCTTTACAAACTCAAGGTACCAAAACGCCTGATAACCGTCACTAAAATATTTTTGAAATTCTTTCCAATAGATTGATACTGAATATAAGCTTATGTATTTATATCATCCTATTATATCCCAGAGCTTTAAAAAAGGATTTTTAACGGACAAGAACGTTGGTAAATTGAATAAATTTATTTACACTCAAAGCAGTTATTCCCCTTTCGCCAGAGCTTTTTTTGAAATTGAACTCTATTTTAAAAAAATTAATTTACCAGGAGAAATGAGATACCGAGAGGGATAGTACTTCCCTGCACTAAACATGACTCTTGTATGAAGATGTAAGGGCAAGTCGGGTTTTAATTTAATTTTTATAAATGATGATGTATAATTTCAAGCATTTATGAATCCCAGAAGTCATTAGCCCAACAGGTTTCCACGTGGACAACAAACAAATTATTTTAAAAAAAGTTAAAGTTCATAATCTTAAATCTGTAGATCTTAAGTTAGACACCAATGAATTAATCGTATTCACTGGAGTATCTGGCTCAGGAAAATCCTCTTTAGCTTTTGACACCATTTTTGTGGAGGGTCAAAGACGTTATGTCGAATCTCTCTCTACTTTTGCCAGACGTCAACTAGGAGAAATGTCTAAACCTGATTTAGAACATGCTTCTGGAATTTCCCCCACCATTTCTATCGAGCAAAAAACAGCAGGACGCAATCCTCGTTCTACGGTGGGAACGATGACAGAAATTTACGATTATCTCAGAGTTCTGTATGCGCGCGTAGGGGTGCCGCATTGTCCCGTGAGTGGAGAACCCGTCTCTCCACAAAGCCGAGAACGCATTATAAAATCCGTACAAAACTTTCCTGTTCAGACTAAACTGATCGTTCTATCTCCTTACGCGAAAGGTAAAAAAGCTGAATTTAAGGAAGACTTTCAAGATTTAATGCGTAAAGGATTCACAAGGGCCCGTGTCGATGGAAAAATTGTCACTTTGCAAGAAGAAGCGGGTTTAGACGGAAGCGTTTCCCATGATGTGGATGTGGTCGTTGATCGTCTAGTTGTTAATGTTGAAAATCATTCTCGGATTGCTGAAGCACTAACCGCAGCCTTAAATCTAGGAAATGGGGTCTGTAGTGTTTTAAATGCTGAAACCGATGAAGAAACCCTTTTCTCCACCCATGCTTATTCCCCAAAATCTGGTTTATCTTACAATTCCCTAGAACCTCACGATTTTTCCTTTAACAGTCCTTCAGGGATGTGTCCAGTCTGTAACGGCTTGGGAACTGTGAATGAGTTTGATTTAGATAAGGTTATAGATCCTAACCTAAGCATTTCTCAAGACTGTTGTTCCATTGCCAGTTCTTATCAAACCGTACGCTACGGAAATATCTACGATAATCTCGCCGCAATGTACGACTTTAGCGTTAAAACTCCTTGGAAAAAACTTTCAGAAAAAGCTAAGAAAATTTTCCTTTATGGAACGGATAAAAAATGGACCCGGATGCAATTTGTCCACCCCATCACAGGTGCTCGCTGGATCGACAATATCCAGTGGAAAGGTGTTTTACATGAGGCCCACAGCAGATTTGCAGAGGCGAAAAGCGACTTGTATAGAGGCAAGATGCAAAAGCTTATGCATTCTCAAACTTGTCCGGAATGTCAGGGTGAGAAATTAAAGCCCTACCCAGCCGCAACCCTTTTAAATGGAAAGCGCATCAGTCAATTAGCGGCAATGACCATTGAAGAATGTCAGCAATTTTTTCTTCAACTCAAACTATCTCCACAGGATGAAATCATTGCCGAAGAACTTTTAAAAGAAATTCGTCAGCGCCTTCAATTTTTAATGGAGGTAGGTCTTCATTATCTCAATCTAGACCGCACAGCTCCTACCCTCTCAGGCGGCGAAGCGCAACGTGTACGCCTGGCTTCACAAATTGGCTGCGGCTTAGTAGGCATTACCTACGTACTGGATGAACCTTCCATCGGTTTGCACCCCAGAGATAATAAAAAACTCATTAGCACTTTAAAACGTCTCCGCGATATGGGAAATACCGTGATTGTGGTCGAACATGATGAAGAGACCATATGGGAAGGAGACCGTATCGTCGATGTGGGCCCGGGCCCTGGAGTGCGAGGAGGAGAAATTGTCCATAATGGGGATATCAAAGGACTTTTGGATAGCAAAAAATCAATCACTGGCCAATATCTTTCGGGACGTCTTTCCATTCCAGTGCCTAAAAAAAGACGAAAACCTTCCAAAGAGAATATTGTCATCAAGGGAGCCTCTCATCATAATTTAAAGAATGTCGACGCAAAAATCCCCCTTGGAGTATTTATTGCTGTGACAGGTGTATCGGGTTCAGGAAAATCTTCCTTAATTACCGACATTCTCTACCCTGCACTTTCTAATCATCTGCATGACAGTGAATATCCAGTAGGTAAACATAAGGAGCTTTTAGGAATTGAAGCTATCGATAAAGTCATTGCTATTGATCAATCTCCTATCGGGCGAAACCCGCGCTCTAATCCAGCGACCTATATTAAACTTTTTGATGATATTCGTGATCTATTTACCCAGCTGCCTGAAAGTCAAGCGCGCGGTTATAAACCTGGTCGTTTTAGCTTTAATGTCAAAGAAGGCTCTTGTCCCCAATGTTCTGGAATGGGCATGATTAAAATCGATATGGATTTTATGGAAGATGCATGGGTGGACTGTCCTCTATGCAAAACTAAACGATTTGATCAAGAAACCCTTTCAGTTCTTTACAAGGGTAAAAACATCTATGATGTTTTAGAAATGGACGTGGCGGAGGCTCTCGAATTTTTTGTCAACATTCCTTCGATTCATCACAAACTTGAGACTTTGCAAAAAGTGGGCATGGAATATATTAAACTTGGCCAATCCTCTACCACCCTTTCAGGAGGAGAGGCCCAGAGGATCAAATTGGCCAAGGAATTAGTGCGACCTGCTACCGGCCACACCTTTTATATTTTTGATGAACCTACCACTGGTTTGCATTTTCATGATATCAAACACCTTCTAGAAGTCCTTCAACAGCTTGTCGATAGAGGTAATACGGTTCTTGTAATTGAACATAACATGGACATAGTAAAAACGGCCGATTGGATCATCGATATAGGGCCTGAAGGGGGATACCAAGGGGGACAAATTGTCGCCAATGGAACTCCTGAGCAAATAGCTCGTTTAGATACCCCTACAGGCCGTGCTGTACATGAGGCTTTAAATCATGATATTGAAGGAAAAATCCAACTCGCTCTACAAACAGCTAAACACAACCGTGCCAAACGCAAGGAACGAGAAAAACATGTGATTAAAGAAATCACAGTCACTGATGCGGAACAAAATAATTTAAAAAGCATTTCTGCTACCATTCCTCGCGAGATGATTACGGTTTGTACAGGCCCTTCTGGTTCAGGAAAAACTTCTTTAGCATTTGAAACCATTTATGCTGAGGGCCAACGGCGCTACATCGAATCCCTCTCTCCTTATGCCAGACAGTTCGTTAAACAGATGCCTAAGCCTAAAGTGGGCCATGTAGAAGGGCTCTCTCCTGCCATAGCCATTGAACAAAAAGCGCATGCCGGAAACCCTCGCAGTACCATCGGAACCATGACGGAAATTTACGATTACTTACGCATTCTTTATGCCCGCATTGGCATCCCTCATTGTCCTGAAACGGGTGAGGTGATTAAAGCCATCAGTAAAGATCATGTTCTTGATAGAATCATGGCATACCCTGAGGGAGAAAAAATTCAAATTTTAGCTCCGATTGAAATACGAAAAAATGAACGATTTGAGGATGTCATTTCGCGTCTACAACGCCAAGGGTTTTTACGCATTCGCTTAAATGGAGAATTCTATGATTTAGATCAATCTCCAGAAACCATGCATTTTGATCGAAAAAGAAAAAACGAGTTATTGCTTATTATTGATCGTTTAAAAGTGAACGCTACTATAAAAAATCGCCTTTTAGAAGCGATCGAAAATGCCACTCACCTAGGAGGAGGCAAGATTGTTGTGCTAAGGGAAAACCAACAAGACATTCTATTTAACTTAGCATTTGCAGTGGAAAGTACCGGAAAATCCTATCCTGAAATTACCCCTCATACCTTTGCTTTCAACAATGCGGAAGGTATGTGCCCGGACTGCTTAGGCTTGGGATACCAGTATGGAGCTAATCTTACGCAAAAGCCGGAAATTATGGAGCAGTCCATTGCAGGTTTGATGAACTTCTTATGGCAAGAACATTATACGTCTGTGGCTTTTGCCTTTGTTGAGGCTTTTCTTGAAGCAGAAGGAATCGATTTGTTCACGCCGCTGAATCTTTTGCCAACAAAAAAACTGCAAATGATCTTTAATGGCTCCGCGGAAGATAAATGGTACTCCACAAACTCCCATTTAAAATTTCGATGGGTGGGAATCAATCATATTTTAGCCAAAGCAGGTCGTAGCGCTCAATCAGAACTTCGCGATGCCATTACTCCCCTCTTGGAAGAGCATGAATGCCTCTCCTGTCAAGGATCAAGACTTAATCCACTTGCACGTCATGTGACTATCCAAGACACCTCCATAAGCGAACTATGCAAGTGGCCTGTTGAAAAATCTCTTTATTTTATGGAAACTCTAGAAATTCAAAAACAGGACAATAAAATTCTAGAAGAAGTACGTGCACAACTCCTCAGTCGTTTAAGATTTTTAGCCGCGGTAGGTTTAGGATACATCGGCCTTGATCGTCGTGCACCTTCATTAAGTGGAGGAGAAGCGCAACGTATCCGTCTCGCGCGTCAACTGGGCAGCGGTTTGACAGGAGTCCTATATGTTCTCGATGAACCAACGATTGGCTTACACCCACGTGATAACGATCGTTTAAATCTGGCCCTTGAACAACTCAAACGTCTTGGAAATACATTATTAATGGTCGAGCATGATCCATTAACTATCGCCAAGGCCGATTATATCATGGATTTTGGTCCTCATGCAGGCAATTTGGGGGGACATGTCACGGCAAGAGGTTCTTTAAAACAAATCCTCAAAAATCCTAAATCCCTTACAGGACAATATTTATCGGGCAAACTTGCCATCCCAGTTTTAGACAAAAGGCGCTCATTAAAAAAAGGCTTTTTACAGATCAAAAAAGCTAAAGTGAATAACTTAAAATCCCTTAACGTCAATATTCCTCTAGGAGCTCTAACAATTTTAACCGGTGTATCTGGATCCGGTAAGTCTACCTTGATGCATCAAGTCATTCAACCTGCAGTGCAAAAAGGAATTTATCAAGCAGGCGAAATTCCCAAAGAACTCGGTCAAGTGAAAGGTGTGGAAAATTTTGATAAAGTTATTTCAATCGATCAAAATCCTGTGGGCCATACGGTACGTTCCGATGTAGGAACCTATGTGGATGTTTTGAGTCGTCTACGGGAATTTTTTGCTTCTCTACCTAGTGCCAAAGCTAAAGGGCTTCAGGGAAAACATTTTAGCTATAACCATCGTCGAGGCATGTGCACAAACTGTTGGGGGTTAGGCTATAAGCGTATTGAAATGCATTTTCTTCCCCCTGTAAGAGTGGTGTGTGAAGAATGTCAAGGCTTACGTTTAAATCCTGTGAGCTTAGAAATCCTTTATAATGGAAAAAACTTTGGACAATACTTAGATTTAACCGTCGATGAAGCGCGTCATGTGTTTGAAAATCATCCCCGCATCACACGTATTTTAGATACTCTTATCGCGGTTGGTCTAGGCTATTTGAAGTTGGGTCAGGAAACCGCCAGTTTATCCGGAGGAGAAGCACAACGTATTAAATTAAGCCGCGAGCTAGCCAAACGCTCTACAGGTAAAACTCTCTATCTCTTAGACGAACCTACGACAGGCCTCCATAGTGATGACATTAAAAAATTATTGCAAGTTCTCCATAAGTTAGTGGATAAGGGCAATACCATGGTAATCATTGAACATAACCTAGATATGATAAAAAATGGCGACTACGTGATCGATTTGGGACCTGATGCTGGAGAAAAAGGTGGAGAAGTTGTCGCTGAGGGAACACCGGAAGAAATTGTGAAGAATCCTCAGTCCATTACAGGGCGATATTTGAAAGATGTCTTATAAGAGGTGTTGAAGTTTTATTATGAAAGAAAGGATGTCTCATTCCGTAAGGTCATTCTGGATAGTCAGTCTCTTATCATTTTTTTCATTTTTATCGGCCCAGGAAATTCCATTGAACGTTGAATTTGCTCTGACTCATAACCAACGAGCTTGGGGCTTGATGCAACGTGCGGCACTGCCCGAAAATCAGGGGATGCTTTTTTATTTCCCTTCAGGAAGCATTTGGATGTTCAATACTTTAATCGATTTATCTGTCGCCTTTCTAGATAAAGAAGGCTATGTGATCGATCTTATTGATCTTAAGGCCTATCCCGAGATGATGGATCCCCGGCGCCCTGTGCGTCATTTGGCCGATATGAAATATTACCCTTCTTCGGATGCTATCTACCAATTCTTTTTGCAAAGGAGTTTTGCCATTCCTTTAGGGACGCGCTATGTCTTAGAAATGAATAAAGGTTGGTTTAAGAAACATCAAATTAAAGAAGGGGATCAACTTATATGGACTCTGGGATGTCCCAAAGCCCATATGGTCATTCACCCATAAAATACAGGTTATTACAACTGCTAGGTCTTCTCAAGGGGCTTGGCATGCTGGCCCACTGCGACTTCTACAAGCTCAAAGTGGGTAGGATATACACAACCCGTAAAATGTTGGGCTAAGGTTTCATTTTTTATGCCCTTAGGGCCTATTGATATCAGGTGATGAATGATCCTATTCTCGTCCTCTTTAAAACTTAAAACAAATTTTTCAGGTATACTAGATCTTCTAAATAAGTAGCCCCCCTTCTCTTTAGTTAAAAGCAACTTTTCAGCTTCTTCACGCCCCACTGAATAAAAGGAATTGAGACGTGTTAAATGAAGAGACTCATACGGGACCATCAAGATCTTCATATCCTTTTGAATAATCTTGGCCTGAGGACATAGAGCTTGGAGCTCGCTAAATAATTCTTTTATATTAACTATTCCTAGATAAAGAGTAGAGTTGGTCAGATCAACCTTTTCAAGCTGAGGAAAGCTTAAGAAAATGCTCTTCAGAGCATAAAAAGAATAAAAAATTCCTCCGGAAGCGTCAATTTCCTTTACAGTGTTTAACCTCCATATATCTAATTCTTTTTTTGCCACATTGTAATGCAGCTTTAAATCGCTTGCTCCAAATTGCAAACAAATGCCCAAGTTTGTCGTTGCTTTAGTTCCAGTATAATGACCCATTTCAAACGGCTCCCAATGAGTATTCATTCCCCACACACACTTTTTAGCCTCGATCTTTTCAAGTTTGTGACAATAAGGTAAAATTCTCCAAAAGTAATTTTTTGCATGCTCGTTTTCCACGCATAAATTGCAAGAAGAAAATTCTGGATATTCTGAGATTAAATCCAATCCCTGCGCGTAGTAGTCCAATAAGGAATACATTGAATGTCCCGACAGATCGCGATGGGCTTTCATCTCTTCAGATAAATGGGAAGGTATCAAGAGCTTTAAGATCTCACGATTTGGAGGGTCTATATCTTCCAAATATTCTTTTCCAATGAATGTGCGCAGATAGGTCATTAAGGGGATTCTTCCACTCTGGTCACGATCTAATAGGCTATAACGATTGGATTTCAATACAGCTTGAATTATATCAAAGTGTCCTTCACTGGCTGCGAGGTGCAAAGGAGTCCCTGCATAAAGAGAGACAGATAACTGAGGTAAATTATCCTGAACATGATTAATCTCTTGAGAAACGCCTATCTCCAAAAGTTTCACAACAGACTTTAAACATGCAAATTTAATGCAAATTTTTAGATCAAGTTCGGTCGGAATAAAATCTTTTTGACTTATCAATTTTAGAAATATTTCATCTAAAACAGATCGTTCATTTTCTTGGCATAAACAACCTCTGGTTGAATCTTCAATATGGGAGGAAAATATTTTCTCTTTGATTTTATCAAAAAAAACTCTGGAAGAAATTTCTATGCTCTCTTCTACTAATAAAAAATCTAAAACCTGCACTTTAAGGGGAGAATGGATGGAAGCATCGATAAATTGATCGACAGCATGCTTTAGCAGAGGATTTTTCTTTATTTCATTCCTTAATGTCTCTACATCTCCTTCCCATGCTGCTTTATGGCAGATGGTAACAGCAGGATCTTGATTGGGAGAGACATAAAAAAAAGATTGCAACCATAAATTATCCATGTGAATACTCATAATTCCCTCCTTTGATATTTTCTATTTTAAAAGCATCTATTTACAAGGTAGAAGAGAATTATATAAAATGAATAAATAAAAGCAATTTAATGATTGTAAAATAATTTCTTATTTTGAGAAAACAGCAGCATGCAAAATTAAATATTCGTAATAGTTAATGGACAGATTAAAAAATATCTCCATGACTTCTCCCCTCTCCACCAAAGCAGAATTTTCTAGAGCAGTTTTGAAAAGTGTTTAAGGAAAAATGATGGGGGACTATTCCCAATTTTAACCAAAATTAAAAAGTGTATTTGATTATTTAAAACCACACATGTATAAATATTAAAAATTTTTAAAACAAAAAATATCTAAGATAAAAAATTATTTATAGAAAAGGTTTTTATGAATGTTGACCCCAACTTTAAAAGAGCATTTAGCCAACTCGAAGGTGAAAATGAGAGTCCAACTCCCAAATACCCCAAAATCAGTTCGACAGTTGGTCCAGAAAAACTTGCTGCTTTATCAGATAGCTCTACATTAACTTTAAACAATAAAGTCTCACCAAACCCCCGAAAATCTAAAACAGCTCAGATTGCTCTTGATTGTCTAGAGATCCATGCAAACTCGATTGCATCTACCTTGTGGAGTGGACTACCTTACAAAATAAAAAGCATTATTGTTTCTAAAATAGATTTCAGCGCTTTGTTTCAAACGACACACATATCCAAAGAAATGAAAGCTATAGTGGATAGAGAAATCATTGAGCGTATCAATAAAGATAAAATCTCCTTGGATACCGATGAGGATGCTTTTGCGTATCTGAACAAAATTCTAAAAGAGCAAGGACAACATCTAAAATATCTTGGTTTAAAAAACCATTATATATCTGGCCCCGTAGCTTTTGGCTTGATAACTGATTGTTGTCCTAATCTTGAAGAGGTGGATATAGCTTTTCCCTACAAAGAAGTCATTTCCATCGTACATGCTATAGCGGAATTATCACAAAAATCCATGCTTTCTCATGTAAGAAAACTTAAATTGCATCATACCGAATCAGATTCCGCATTTTCCGCAACGGGTACCATTCAAGGCATAGAAGCAGCAAAGGCACTAGCAGAGATTTGCCTGCCGGACTTGTCAGAACTTGCTCTCAGGAGATTTATGTTAGGTGATGAGGGTATGCCTTACGTTGCTGAACTATTAAAAAAATCAAAAATAAAACGTTTGAATTTAAAGAGTAATTGGATCCACTCTGAAGGCATAGAAAAAATTGCCCCATTCCTCTCTAAAATTTCTTTTTTAAACTTAAGATGGAACACAATAGGCACTAAAGGTTTGGAACTCATGCTTCAAGCAAAACCAAAGCAAGTGGATTTAAACATGTGTAGGGGAGAAGCAAATGTTCTAGCAGAGAGCCCTTTAGAGAATTTGTCAGAAGTTAATCTTAGTTATTGTAGTTTAGATGATGATAGTATGCTTTACGTTGCTGAACTATTGAAAAGGTCAAAAGTAACAAGTTTGAATTTAAGTTGTAATCAAATCACTTCTAATGGCATAGCAAAAATTGCCCCATTTATTTCAAAAATTTCAATTTTAAATTTAAGTAAGAACCAAATAGGTTCTAAAGGTTTGGAACTCATCCTTAAAGCAAAACCAAAGCTAAGGGTTTTAAATATGTTTAGGACAGAAATTGGAGATGAAGGAGCACAAATGATATTTAATTTTGAAAATTTTAAATTCATGCAAAAGCTAGACTTGTCCCTTAACGTTTTATCTAGCAATTTTTTTTCGTCTTTAGAAGAGCCACAGATTGAAAGTAATTTAGAAGTTTTTTATCTGAATTATAACGAGAAACTCATAAATTCGGATGCCTCAAAAATTGCACAATCCTCTATCTTTTCTAAATTAAAAGTCTTGGGTATTTCACGTACCGGAATCAATAACATAGGTGCGCTGGAAATTCTAACATCTCTAAAACAATTAAAAAAAATGAGCTTCCTGCCTATTTTCGGAGAAGATAAATGTAAAGAGTTAGTTGAACTTGCCAAAAGGCTGGGATATAAAGTGGTAGTCGCCAAAAGCTCTATTGAAAGGTAAAATTTTTATTGCGGAGTCGCTGAGACTTCTTCACGAGGTCTAATGATCGCACGTTCATAGTGTCCGAAATTGCCGCCTTTAAAATAAATACAGACTTCATCTTTGCCATTTTCATTGATGATTCCTTGTTGAAGCACAGCTTCGTCTTTCCCCCATCCTTTTTGAAATAGGCGGACACGCTTATTGAAACACTCGGCCATAATCATGAGTTCGTCTTGGAGCATGTAAGTTGTAGGATCTTTCATGTAGGCAAAATAAGCTTCACGGATGCGTTTGTCTTGGATAAATTCTTCGACAATCGCATCACTTTGAGCAGCATATAATTTTAGATCTCTACTCACCTTTTCGGCTTCTTTCATATCCAGTTCTGCAGGAGGAGAGGGTTGCAAATCGCGAATTTTGCTCTGTTTGTCCTGAATTTTTTGGTGTAATGCTTCATACTTTTTCTGATAGTCTTCCAACAATCCAGGCCCTTGATCCCCTAGCTCTTTCTCTAAGGCGTTTTTAAAATTTTGAGGGACTCCTTCTGCATCTACTAGATACTCTTTTAATACCGTATTAATGTAAGGGTGCTCTTCTCCATTTTTATAATTTTTTAAGAAGTTACAAAAAATCTCACGTTTCTCTTCAGCATTGCATGTATACACCCCGTCTACAGGTTCTCCTAGCAAAGCATGAAAGGCGCAAGAGCCATCCCCCACAGTTTCAAAACGCATGACTTCAAGGCCATTCTCTAGAGGATAAGGAAACTGAATTCCCTCATTTAAAAGTTCCTCTATTTTTTGCACGATATCGGCAATTTGGCTATCCTCAAAATGAAAGTCGGGGTCCATCGATTTCCTTAAGCTTTTATAATTTTCCCATACAATAAAAGCATCTTTCTCGGTGGGGTTCATCAATTGAATATAGGCCTTAACCACATCACGTAAAATTTCTAGCGTATGCGTATCATCCCCCACTGGCTTTATGCCTTCATTATCCGCTGGGTTTTCTTGGGGAGAATCATCCAAGCCAGTCTTTTGCTTGGCAATTTTATCAGCTTTATGTGCTGCATGGATTTGAGCCTCATTTAAAGGAGTATTCTTAAGCTCTAATTGTCTAAATCGACCAATAAGCAAGGGAGTAATAAAATATGTCCCCACCCCTAGGGTAAAGATAGAGATAAATATGGATACAACGATTGTGAGCGCTTGATGAGCAGAATTCAGATTTTTAAATTCAGAAAAAACGTCATATCTAGGCTCTGTATGATTTGTTGCAGATATTCTTGACATACCTATCCTTATTTTTCAACTCCATTATAACAAATAAATTGATTAAAAATCATTAATTATGAGTTTATTGCGAAGTAATTGAAATATAGATTTTTTGGCAATAGGAAAGTGCTTCAATCCCGGTATTGAGCTATCCATATCTTTCACATAGAATGGCTTAAAGCTCTAGCCCTGACTGCATGAATGAAAAACTACCATAGAACTCTTCATGTTAATTTTTTTAAACTTTGGATTTTTAGAGTAGATAGTGAATTCTGGTTGATTGAAAATCTCATGAAACATACAGTTAAAGAGGGTTTTTCCCAATCGATCGATGAATAGGAATATCAACTTCTAAGTAATTCTATTCCACCTCATTAGATCCCAATAAAAATAAAGCCTTAAGGATAAATATGGCCAAACCCCTCTTATCAAAAAGAAAAGCTGATTCAATCTCCAACGGAGCCTTTCTGATTGGAATAGGTATGCTATTATACTCTAATCAATGGTGGCCTAATTTTTTACTAGTTTTATGGGTGACACTAGTTTTAAGACAGTATTTAACAGGTAGGATTTATGATACAATTTTATCCACCATCCTTCTCTTGGGCCTATTCCTTGTATCGTATATAAAGATCAACTGGTCAGTCATTATTCCTGTGCTATTTGTGATCGGGGGAATTTATCTGATATTTCGTGAATATTTCTACGCTGAGGAAACAATCGAAGAAGAAACCCTCAATGAGACTTCCGATGCAGACAAGCGTTGAACCTCCTACAAAAAAACTAGGACAGCTGATTCATGTCGCCCAAATCACTCTAGAGACAAAAGGACCGCGTCTTTTGTTTTTACGAAAAGAGGATCCTGTACGCTTTACCTGGTATGAAGATCTAGTGCAGGAAGAAAAAGAGACCGAAGTTTTTTCAACAACAGCACTGGAAGCGATTCGTTTAGCTTATCTATACTGGAAAAACTATTCCTTTAAAACATTAAATTGTGGCTTCCGTTACACATTGCCCGAAAGGGATGAGCATGGTAACAATGCCCTTTTTCATCAAATGATCGCCTCCTACAGCTCCATGAATGGCATCTACTTTGATGAAGATCTTGGACATAACTGCTTTGTGAATTTTGCATCAGATGAAGCAAAAAATTTGTGGAAAAACCTACAATCTCAAAAAAGATTATAAATGATGGTGGACTTATCCTGCTCTAATTGTGCTTATACCTTCTCCATCCAATCAACAAGTCCCAAGGGAAAACCTAAATTTTGTCCTTCTTGCGGTCATCCATTATCCAAAAATGTCAAGAAACCTAAAGACAAGAAGATTTCCAGCGATTTACCTAAATCCGAGGCTTCTTTAGAGGAAACAACCTTAATTCTCCTTCCTGGACAATCCCCTCCCACGAAAGATCATACACACTCTACGATAGGCTCCTATAAAATTTTAGAGTCAATCGGAAGAGGAGGAATGGGAGAGGTTTTTTTAGCTTATGACACTTCATGTGGTCGTCGCATTGCTTTAAAAAGAATTCGAGAGGACCTTCTTGAGCATAAACAGGTCCACAATCGGTTCTTAAAAGAAGCCCATATCACCAGTCAACTGACTCATCCTGCTATCATACCCATTTATGCCATCCATGCAGAAAATGAACACACCTATTATACAATGCCCTATGTAGAAGGAGAAACCCTTAAATTAGTATTAAAGGCTGCGCGAAAAAAAGATAAATTAGGTCTTAAAGCCGCCCAATCCAGTTCTATTCCTTCTTTAATGCGAATTTTTCTAAGTATCTGTCAAGCGGTAGCCTATGCACATTCCAAGGGAATTTTGCACCGTGATTTAAAACTTGAAAATGTCATTGTAGGTAAGTATGGAGAAGTGGTTATTTTAGATTGGGGCCTTGCACAACTTATCAAAGCTCCTCCTTCGGAGGAAGAACTCTCTATAGAAATCCCTGAATCGCAACACCCTTGGCATTATATGACAAGGCTAGGTAAAGTCGTAGGAACTATTGCTTATATGGCACCTGAAAGGGCAAAGGGACAACCCGCAAGTTTTCAAACGGATGTCTATTCTCTGGGGGTGATTCTCTATCAAATGTTGACTTTACGACATCCCTTTAAACGCGGCACTCTTAAAGAGTTCCGTAAAAATATGGCCGAAGAAAAATTGTATGATCCTATTGAAGTGGCTCCTTACAGGGACGTTCCGCGTATTTTATCTAGGATTGCTTTAAAATGTCTTTCAGTGACACTCGAGCACCGTTATAAAACAGTCGATGAGATTATTCACGATCTTGAAACCTATTTAGAAGGCCGTTCAGAGTGGTTTCAAATTACTGAATTAAATGTCGCACAAAAAGAAGATTGGGAGTTTCAGGAAAATGTTTTAATCGCAGAACATACGGCAGTCACACGCAGTACAGAGACTTCGGATTGGGTCAGTTTAATGATTTCCAAAGGTTCATTTGCTGAAAACACCAAAATTGAAGCCCAGGTAAAACTGGGAGAAAAATGTCAAGGAATCGGTTTTCTTTTAAGTATCCCTGAAGCTGCTGAAAGAATGCATCTGAATGATGGGTATTGCTTATGGTTAGGCTCCGACTCTTATCGCTCTACAAAACTTTTACGCTCGGCCGTTGAGGTCATGCATCATCCGGAAATTTTTCTACAAAGACATGATTGGTACCACATCCGCATTGAAAAAATTGACCAGAATATCCATTTCTATCTCAATAACATTTTGCAATTTTCCTATATCAGCCATCTACCTTTAGCTGGTACGCATATTGGTCTTTTATCCCGCGATGCAGATTATGTTATTTCGCCGATAAAAGTATCTTTAGGAAGTTTAAATATCAGAGTCAATTGTTTAGCAGTCCCAGACGCCTTTCTTGCACATAAGGATTATACCACTGCATTAAGTGAGTATCGCCGCATTGGATACTCTTTTCCAGGGACTGCAGAAGGTCGTGAAGCCATGTTTAGGGCAGGTATCACGTATTTGGAGCAAGCCCGCAACACACCAGAATTGAATAAAAAACAAGAGCTCTATGAGCTCGCTTTAGAAGAATTTTGGAAGCTTCATTCTACCCCTGGGGCACCCCTTGAATATCTAGGAAAGGCTTTGATTTACCAAGCGTTAGAAGATTCTGACGAAGAAATCAAATGTTTTGAATTAGCTTACCGACGTTATCCTCATCATCCTCTTCTGCCTGTCTTAGAAGAACAAATTCTTTACCGGATGTTAGAAAGTTCGCGGCATAATCGTAAAGCCACTTATCAATTCATCTTATTTGCTTTACGTTTTATTCCCACGATTAGGTCCCAAAACAACGTAAAAAAATTATTCAATAGTCTTCAAAGGCATTGGGAGCCTTTGCATTTTATGCACCGTGAAGCAGAAGTCATTCTTTCAGACGATTTGAAGAATAAGGATTTCATCATCCATCTCGCCTTTTGGTCTGCTAAACCATATGTTTTATGTGAAATCATTGATGATTTAATTAAAACGGCCCCATTTTCATTAACTTTATGCTCCAATGCTATTTTTGCATTAATTGAACTAGGAAGTTATGCCCTAGCAAAAGTAAAATTAAATGAATTAATCAAAAAACTAGCTCCCCATCTTTCCAAGGAACTTCTGCATGAAGTAGAGCTGCTTAACATTGCCATTAAATTATACCAGCTGCCCATCCAAAAATGTTTTGAAGATTTATTAAAATTATTAAGAGCGCCCATCCTTGAAAAAAGTGAGCTCCGTATTTTGCTCCATCTCTTTAAGTTTGCCTTAAAAAAACATAACTTTTCTTTTGTACTTAGTGTCCTAGAAGAATTAAAACCTTATGATCTAGACGCAGATGCTTCGCTAAGAATTAATTGCGCCATGATCTGTGCTTATCTAGGTGAGCATCAGTGGAAGAAAGCGGGAGAGCTGTTACAAAGTTATCCTATCGAAATCTTAAACCAAGAACTCCACCCTCTCCATCTATTGTATGGGATTTGGCTATATATGGCTGAGGGAAAAGAGATTGCATACATTCATTTTTCAGGGGTTCTTGAAACTTCCTTTCCCAGGACATGGACCCTCCTCAGCCATTTTTTAAACTCTCAAATTGACCAAAATAAAAATTGGTTAGATAAAGCCTTTTTATGGGAAAAACGTCAACTGTATTCGCAGGCTTCCTTCTTCTATCACTGCATAGGCGATGAAGAAAAAAGTCATTATTACATGCAACTGGAAGCTGAACAGTACGTCTACGCTAAAGCTTTATAATAGATTGAGATCTTTTATCTCCCCTGGACCCCTAACCTTAGGTTAGTATCCCATCCATATAAGCCTCTATTTTTCTGAAGTGATACTTCTCTTGGATAAATCCGGCTAAATGTAAGCCTGCTGCTATAGCAATGAATGCAAAAGCAAGCGGAGCTAAAACACCGGTTAATAAAATCACTAAGGCAATCACATTGACTAAAGCTGCTGTCCCTTTCAATACATGGGAAGTTTTAATTGCATGACCATATTGATAACTCTTGCTGATAAAATTCGAAATAGCCTTTTGATCTTTTAGTCCTTGAACCTTAAGAGCCGTCTGTTGAAATTTTTTAGCATCCACCTTTAAAATCTTCTGTATTAAATGCACATCTACCTGACCGATCTTACTGATACAAATTTCATTTTCTTTCTCTTGCAAGAGAGGGTCGTGAAGAGATTTTAAGGAAATATCATCCATAAACGTCTCTGTTTGTTGCCACCTTCTCCCGTGAAAGGCTACGGTGGCTACAGATAAAAAAGTGCTAAAAATGTTCAAAATAGGAATCCACGCCCACGTAGAAGAAGAAACTCTTAAGATTTCAGCTAAGCCACGCGAAAAGGATACACCTCCATCCAGAAGAGACGAACAACCCTCCAACAAGCGTAAGGATGCGTCCACTTTATCTGCGGGATTTCCTTTGGAAAGAATCCAGCTATTTTTGATGATAGTAAATATCATCCAAGGTGCACTGATGAGACCGCCTAATTTCGCATACTTGATAAAAACATGCATAAGATAAAAGCGCGTCCAGAGATGGTGGGTGGCCTCATGCACTTTATGGTGTTCTTTCCTCAATGCAAAAATCGAATTAATCGATTTATGCAAATAACTAAGCACTCTAAATGTTTTACTAATGGCCTGACTAGGTTCGTATTTAAAAGCCCAGAGGCTAGTCTGGTAGACTCTAATTTTTTCAATTTTTGCTACTAGCTCTTGAAACTTCTTTTGAAGGATAATCTTCAGACGTTGAACCTTAGAAAATTTTAAGGGAATGGCTGGTAAAGTGGAAAAACTCGGAGATAATGTGATCATTTTGTCCATTCGTTTAAGTCATTGAAGAGCTGTTTGGCTAATGTAAGCTCGCCCAAGGTTAAATTTTGTAAACTTCTATTATAAAATAGATCTTTACTAAAATTTTGCCTTCGCACAGCTTGACCCAGTTAATCAAAACTAGGGCAGTTAGAGTTTAACTCTAACTGCCCTAAAACGTCTATGAATTACAAATAAGATAGAAATAGGGCAAAAGTTAGAATTAGATTTCTATCGCACTCTCTAATACACAGCACATGGCTTGCAGATTATTAGACAATTCTTGAGCCTGGAGTAGAAAATCTTTTTTTAGATTTTCATGGGAATTATTTACATTCTTAATACCAGGAACTTGTGGATGACTCACAGGAGGGATGAGCCCTTGGATTTTTTGAAAATTCAAAGTTCTTTTCTGATTGCGCATGAGCTGAGCTAAGTATTCTTTGTTAAAGAGATTGAGTATATCTAATAAATGATGGGTTAAATCCGTGACACATCTATGAGCCTCTTCCAATTCACTTTTCGCTTGCTGACATTTTTGACTAAGCTCATATTGCTCATTTTGTATGACATAGGCGACTTGCTGTCTTTCCGATAATCTTGAAATCTCTGCTGTAGATGAATTGTTATGCAGTCTTGAGTTATTTCTATTTTGAGGCTGCTCCTGCCGCTGTTGGGCTAAATATTGCTGAAATTTTTGTTCTAACTTAAATAAGGACTCCTCAATGGCCGTCCACTCCGCCTCTTCTGCAAGCAGGTTGGGACTCGGTTGATTCCAGTTCGCAATCAGTTGTGTCCTTAATCTTTCCAGTTGTTTGGCTAGCAATTCATGACAATGGGAGGTCTTTTGCACGATTTCAAACATTTCATGATTTGAAAAACTGTAAATTTCCTGTAATTCTTGACGATATTGTTGATATTCTACCTGAAGCCTCTGATTGGGACTGGAAAGTATGGGGGTATTCGATGGAGAAACAGTCGTTAAGACAGGCGCGGATGAGGAATGAGTATTTCCGCTAACTAAGCTAGTCGCAGGTTGTCTGGGTTGAGCGACAAATAAGATTTGTGACGGCTGCCCTTGTTTTGCTACATAACTGGAATTTTCTTGCGGCCTCGACCGAGGAGTCGGTGAACTCCACACTTTTACATGCACTGTGGATGACTGGATGACGGATGAGGCAGGTCTAAATAGTGTAGAATTTGAAGTTATATTCACTCTCGAATGAAGTTTAGTACAGTAGGCTTTTTCAGAGCTAGAAAGAACATGCACTCTTCTTGATCTAAAAAAAAGAGAAATAAGAGTAGCATTAAGAAAAAAATGAACGAGACGATTAAAAACTGATGAAACAGACATTATCAAATCCTTTTATTGTTTATTAAAGAAAGAAAATTAATGAATGATTATTAAAAGCAGATTAAGAAGTAATTAATTATATATTTATTGAAAGGTGAACTCATACTTTCATCGACAAGAGATAATCCCTCCTCATGATTTTTTTAAGATCTCTTTGCACTTTCTGAGAGTCAGTGTTATACTCGTTGAGAAAACATAAAAATTTGTGAGATTCCTATGACCTCTACCCCTGCAGAATTTAAAGAACTTCCGAAAGCCTATGAAGCCAAAAATGTCGATCCAAAATGGTTTAGCTTTTGGGATCAGCATGGCTTTTTCAAAGCTAACCCACACAGTCAAAAAAAACCTTACTGCATTGTAATTCCTCCTCCGAATGTAACAGGTAGCCTGCATATGGGTCATGCTCTCACAAATACGCTACAAGATGTACTGATTCGTTGGAAGCGCATGTCTGGTTATGAGGCTTTATGGGTCCCAGGCACAGATCACGCAGGGATTGCTACACAAACCGTCGTAGAACGTAATTTATATAAAAATACGGGGAAGAAACGGGTAGATTTTTCTAGAGAGGAATTTTTAGAGCATGTCAATCAATGGAAAGAGGACAATGAAGGGCGTATTGTAGGTCAGTTAAAAAAAATGGGAGCCTCCTGTGACTGGTCAAGACAGCGGTTTACTCTAGATGAAGGAAACAATCGAGCTGTAAAAAAAATTTTTAAAAAACTTTATGACGAGGGGTTGATCTATCGTGGAGATTACCTAGTTAACTGGGATCCTGTGACACAGACCGCTTTAGCTGATGATGAAGTCGAGTATGAAGAAAAACAGTCTTTTCTCTGGTATTTCAAATATCCCTTAAGCGACGGTTCGGGGTTCGCCACAGTGGCTACCACTCGACCAGAAACACTTCTCGGAGATACAGCAATCGCTGTTTCACCTAAAGATTCTCGTTATGCTGGCATGATTGGTAAAACAGTGCATCATCCCTTAACAGGACAGCACATACCTATTATAGCAGATTTTTTAGTAGACCCTGAGTTTGGGACAGGTATGGTTAAGATTACTCCAGCCCACGACCCCAATGATTATCAAATGGGCCTCAGCCATCAACTCCCCTTCATCAATATCATGACACCCGATGGAAAAATTAATGCAAATGGCGGGCAATTCGCGGGTTTAACGATGGCAGAAGCACGTCAAGCTGTGGTATTGGAAATGCAGAATAAAGGTTTGATGGAAAAAGCTGTACCGCATGTCAATCGTGTAGGTGTTTCTTATCGCTCAAAAGCGATTATTGAACCTTACATGTCCAAACAGTGGTTTGTTAAAATGGATGGGTTTGCTAAAAAACTGCGTTCAACTGTCTCTGAAGGTCGTGTCCGTTTAATTCCTAAAAATTGGGAAAACACCTATTTTCATTGGATAGATCATCTACGCGATTGGTGCATAAGTCGCCAGTTATGGTGGGGACATCGTATTCCTATTTGGTACAATCGGGAGAATCCTGAACAAATGATTTGTTATGATGGGGAAGGAACTCCTTTAGAAGTGCAAAAAAATCCAGAAGCATGGATCCAGGACGAGGATGTCTTGGACACTTGGTTCTCTTCCGCTCTTTGGCCTTTTGCGACTCTAGGATGGCCAGAAAAAACCCCAGAGTTGGAAACTTTTTATCCAAACTCTGTATTGATTACAGGCCATGACATTCTATTTTTCTGGGTCGCTCGTATGATCTTAATGGGTGAATATGCCATGAAGGACGTGCCCTTTCCAGATGTGTATTTGCATGGTCTTATCTACGGTAAATCCTACTGGAGAATTCTCCCTGATGGAGGCATTACCTACATTGCAGATAAAGAACGTCTAGATTATGACCTAGGTAAACCAACCCCTCCAGATGTACATTCCAACTGGGAAAAAATGTCTAAGACGAAAGGCAACATCATTGATCCATTAGAAATTATTGACGAATATGGAACAGATGCGATGCGTATGGCTTTATGCGCTAGCGCCAACCAAGCGCGTGAAATCGATTTAGACAGACGACGCTTTGAAGAATTCCGCAATTTTGCCAATAAAATATGGAATGGGGCCCGCTTTGTTTTCATGAATTTGACAGGTGATCAACCGCTGACTCCTGAGGAGTTTTCAAAAGGCCTTAACGAAGAAATACTAACACTCGAAGATCGATGGATTCTTTCCGTTTTAAATAAAGTTGTGGAAGAGGTCAATCAAAAACTCACCCAATATCAATTTGACCAAGCAGCCTTGGAAGCTTATGACTTCTTCTGGAAAGATTTTTGTGCCTACTATTTAGAAATTGCCAAACCCGTTTTATTTGGTAAACAAGGATCTAAGGAGGATAGAAAAAACAAACAAAAGCTTTTGGCCATTATCTTATCTCAGTCAATGAGACTCATCCATCCCATGGCGCCTTTCATTTCGGAAGAACTCTTTCAACAACTAAAAATCCTTTTAGGATCAAGCGAAGAGAATGAATCTATAGATCCCTACACTTTAGAAACTATCCAAGCCCTCCACCATCCAGCCTGTATCGTCTCACCCTACCCTAAGATGATAAGAAAATCTGATTGTCATCCGGAAATAGACCATGCCTTTGAAGTGATTGAAAATGCCGTCTATCATATCCGTAATTTGAGAGGAGAAATGAAACTTCCTCCTCATGCTGCGACAGATGTGCACTTGATCGGACCTGAAAATAATGAACAGCTACTTTTAATTAAAGCTAATGCTGGAATGATTAAAGCTCTTGTTAAAATAAATGCACTTCATTTCCACTCTTCGGAAACAGATCTAGGTCCATCATCCTCTACACTTTATAATGAAATAAAAATCATCATTCCGATTCCAGAAGAAATGCTTAAGCAGGAAAAAATTCGTTTAATCAAAGAAAAAGAACGCTTAACTACCGCTGTTGAAAAAATTAATCTACAACTATCTAACCAAGAATTTGTCGCAAGAGCACCAGCAGCATTAATTGAAAAAAACAATGCTCTTTTGAAACAAAGTGAGAAAGAGTTATTCGAAGTTTCTGAAAAACTTTCAAAAATGCAACTGGAATAAAAAGGTTTTTTAAACATGGAAGTATGGATAGATAGTATTCAACTAGACACAATCCGAACAGCAAAAGCTCTAGGTCTTTTGCACGGGGTGACCACCAACCCCTCCATTCTTCCTAAAAGTAAAGAGCTCCTAACTATTCAACAGCTTCTAGACAATCAAGAAGGCCCTATCACGGTGCAAGTCAGAGACAAAGATAGTTGTTCTATGCTTGAACAAGCCCTCGCCCTTGAAGAAATTTCGGAAAGGATTATAGTAAAAATTCCAGTTACACAAGAAGGGCTTAAGGCTATCCACGTCCTATCCAAAAAGGGTATTCAAATCATGGCGACCATTGTCTTTAGTGCCTCTCAATATTTATTTGCTGCCAAGGCCGGTGCCACTTATGTGGCTCCTTATTACTCAGGTATAAATAAAAGTGGTCTCAATGCAGATCAAGAATTAATGCACATGCTTGATATGAAAGAGCGCTACAAATTCCCCACAAAGTTATTAGCAGCCTCTCTCCAAAATCTCGAGGATATACAAAGATGCATCGATATTGGCGTGGATGCAATCACTTTAAAGGATTCCCTATTTTTCGAATGGATTAAAGATCATCCCCTTACACAAGAAAGAGAGAGAAATTTTTTGATTACCTCAATCGACTAGAAGAGTCAAGTTATTGAGACTCTTGGGAGCTAGCATCCTCACCCACAAGAATTAATTCATGCCATAACTGATGGCGCCACTCTTCTAAAATATTTCCCCCACCCACTAAATCAACCTTGTAAGTCAGTAGACCCTTGGTTTCAAAATATCGAGCATCGGCAAGAGAATAAATATAAGAACCGCAAGGATTTGTTAAAAGGATACTTAAACTTTCTTCCTCTCTGTTTTTAAAGCGTATCCGTATACTTAAATGCAAATCGTCATATTGCTTTAAATAATAAGGCGGAACGGACCACGTCACAATTAATCTCTGTTCGATAGGAGGATTGATAAGAAGAGGATCCGGTGTTTCTACATAATAACTCGCGAGAGATTCGCGTGTAAAATAAGATGTCTGCACAGATAAATGGGCACTTTTGGAACAAGCCGCACAGATAAATAATAAGAACAAGAAAAGGAAATTTTTCATATTAACAGGTCTTTTGAAAAGCAAAATCATCCAAGTGGAGCGCTTGCTGACGAGAAGTTTTTAGCACAGCTTCATTTTTAATTTTATGATAGGCCCAGCGTATGATGCCTTCTGTCGTCTCCCAATCTAAACAGCTATCGGTGACAGAAACTCCATATTTAAGAAGAGCCATATTCTCCATCATCAGTTGATTACCTCCATGCAAGTGACTTTCAAGTAAAATCCCTTTAATGGCTTGATTCCCTTCGATGATCTGACTAATAACAGACTGAAAGACTTGACACTGCTGTTCGTGTGCTCTTTTTGAATTGCCATGAGAACAATCAATGAGAAGTCTCAGTGGAAGATTAAATCTTTTTAATATCATTAAAGCGTCAGATATAGATTCTGGATCATAGTTTGTTTTAGTGTCACTGCCTCTTAAAACTAAATGCCCTTGATCATTTCCGGATGAACGCATGATAGAAACTTGACCTTCAGGGTTTATACCCACATGGGTATGCGCATGAGCACAAGAAATCATTCCATGGACGGCTCCCTCTATGTCACCTTCTGTGGTATTCTTAAATGCCATAGGCATAGGTAGGCCTGAGGCCATCTGCCGATGGGTCTGGGAGGTGACTGTACGAGCACCAATACATCCCCAGGAAATTAAGTCATCAAAATAAACACTCGAAGCAGGTTCAAGAAATTCAGCCGCTAAAGGTATTTCAAGTTGAGTTAAATCGATTAAAAGTTGACGAGTTAAAGAAAGACCTTTTTGAATATCATTGGATCCATTTAAATCGGGATCATAGAGAAAACCTTTCCAACCTAACTTTGTCCTAGGTTTCTCATAATAAGCTCTCATAACCAATAAAAAATGATCGGAAACTTCTCTTGATAATTGACTGAGTCTTAATGCATATTCCTTGGCTGAAACCACATCATGAATAGAACACGGACCTACGATCAATAAATGCCTAGAGTCCTTTCCTGACAATATCTGACAGATTTCTGCTCGCTTATTCCCAATGAACGCCTTTTGCTGGTTGAGAAGAGGATATAAGCTTTTTAATTCAGTTGGAGTGTATAGTGGTTTAAAATGAACCATAAACCTGCAATTAAAGAGGGTAAAAGTTAAAAATGGAGCTTAACAAAAAGGCAGATTAATTACCAATCTGGACTTTTACCTATTCAAATCCATAGAGATACCTTAGAGAACTTGAAAAAAGCTAAGGATATTTTAAGCGATAAAAGACAGCAAAAAAAGAACCGAATCCATATAATACGCATAATAAACTCAGCGGCAGCTTGGATGACTAGAGTTGAGTCTAGGTTCATATAAATGATTAGATAGAAAATGCACAAAGCCAAACTTGTTTTCGAAGATCTTAAAAATGAATACTATCAATCTTGCAAAGTTCCTATCCATTGGCTTTCACTGGCTCCGTCCCATTCTGAAAACTACAAAGCCGAAATAGAACAAGGCGCCCTAAAAGTAAAAGCTGAAGGATATCTAGGCGCCATTCAAGCCCTGCAGAAAATCCGCATAGGTTTAAAAAGTGGCCATCTACAAGATTTTCTAGGTTTCCATTCTCCTCAATTCAGAACGCGTTGTTTGATGATCGGATCCTCTATGCAATCACTGCTCGGAAATTCAGATAAAACCCATCAATTTTGTAAAAGAATTTTAGAAATGGGTTACAATAGTTTGCTGATCGAGACTGTTGAAGAAAAAAAAGATTTTACACAACTCTGCAAAGATCTGCAAAATTACGGCTTCAAAATTATTTTAAAATTCAAACCTTCCCAAGTTCAAAACGCAAGTAAACGCTCCCCCCTTGACTCTAGTTATGCACATTTCATTCATCAACAATTAGACGATTTTATCTCAAAACACCCCTCTTTTGATTTTTTATTTTGGGAAAGTCAATGGCTCGACCCTTCCTTTTTGCACTCTCCCACAGCAGATGCATACACCTTATCTGAAGCAGTTTTACTGGAAGCTCGTCTACTAGAAAATAAACTTGCTATGCACGCAAAATCTTTAGTTTTATACCTACCAGTCAATGACAGCACATCTGCAGAACTCTGCTCACCATGGATATTAAATCTGGCAGATCAACTAGATGCCAAAACTATCCTGGCTTTTTCTGCCGTCTGCGGGGATTATTACGCAGATCACCTCGCGCCTCATCCGATCTGGAATAAAATTCGCTCAAGAATTCCCTCCGCTAAGGCAGCTTTAATGCCCATTTTGAATATTGGAAATGTACGCCAGGGTGAAGGCTTATGGCCCATCCTTATCCAAGACTTAATTGATGATTATATCATGCGCTGTCCGCACACTCATTTCCCTGGAGTCTTTTGTGCGACGCATCAAATTCCTCAAAGGGAAAGTTTACTAGACTGCAATTTGTGGGTCACAGGCCAAGTACTTTGGAATCCGCATATGCCCTCTCTTTCTCTTTTTGATACTTGGTTTACCGCTTTCCGTCCAGAATGGAACTTTATGAGCAATCGAGCTTTATTTATTCAATTAAGGAATCTTTCCAAGCAACTTAATCTTCTACGTTCATGGATTAAAGAAATTAATAGAGATTCAATAACAAGCCAGGAATGTAAGATTTCTGCAGAATCTATCTTGATTCAGCTATCTGAAATACAAACTCAATTAGAAAAACAAGAAAGAAAGCGCCTCAAGAAGTGCGAAAAAACTGCACTGGGAGACTATTTCTTTCATTTCTCTAATGATGCAAAAAAAATCATTTTACATGTATTGCAAGGATTTAATCTATCCCTTCCACAATTACTTAATGAACAAGAACTTAAAGAATCCTTCTGGACAGATTATAACGTAAAATCAGGCCAAGGACTACGTGGTAGTGCTCAAATCTCTTTTTTAGAAACCCCTAACCGCGGGGCTCCAGGGAGTAGAACTCACGCCATCTACCAAGAAAATCATCTTTTCGTATAGCAAGACGGATACGACCTTACGTTCTTAGTCTTTAGCATAACAACGATCCTCATGATCAAAATTTCATCAATATAAACCTCTGGAGTTTTGACCTCTTTCGATTAGCTCAAAACACTAAAAAACTCTAAACCCAGGGTATAAAATTCCTTTTATTAAAAGCGCTTTTAATTTATCCTTTTTTCATTCCCGAATTATAGGTTTCCTAATGGAAAATATTGATCAATTTCTGAGTCATTTAAAAGATGCAATTTGGAGCGCACCCATCCTTTTATTACTTATTGGAACTGGAGCCTACTTAACAATTATTTTAAAAGGCGTACAGTTTCGGTATCTCGGCTATGCAATTAAACAGGTTTTCGCGCGCGCACGCATGGACTCTGAAGGAGACATCAGCCCTTTTGAAGCCCTGATGACATCATTAGCAGGGGCGATTGGAACGGGAGCAATTGTAGGCGTTGCAACTGCTCTTGCCGTTGGGGGCTTAGGATCTATTTTTTGGATGTGGGTCACAGCTTTTGTCGGAATGGCAACTAAGTATGCAGAGTCATTACTAGCAGTCAAATATCGCGTGATAGACGAGCGTGGCGAAATGATGGGGGGACCCGCTCAATACATTGAAAAAGGCTTAGGCTGGAGGTGGATGGCCTTCTTATTTGCTTTCCTGGGAGCAGCAGGGGCCATTACAACAGGAAATTTAGTTCAAGTGAACGCCATTACAGAAGCTGTTCAGCATTTAAAGACAATGGATCCTTTCTGGATTGGTGTGGTTTTAGCAGGTTTGACGGGTTTAGTCATTATTGGCGGCGTGAAAAGCATCGGTCATGTCGCTGGAGTTTTAGTACCCATTATGGCTCTTTTTTACATGGCTGGAGGAATTTTAATTATTGCAATGCACCTGGATAAGATTCCAGGAGCTTTTGTTCTAATCTTCAAATCTGCCTTTACTGGACAAGCTGCCACAGGAGGATTTTTAGGTGCGACGTTGATGATGGCTATTCAGTCAGGGGTGTCTAGAAGTGTATTTTCTAATGAAGCGGGCCTGGGAATTTCCTCTATTGCTGCAGCTGCTGCAAAAACTGACAGCCCAGGACGTCAAGGCATGATTACCATGACAGGAGCACTGGTCTCTACAGTCATCGTTTGCACAGTCACAGGCTTAGTATTAGCTGTCACCGGTGTACATGGTGCAACAAATGAAGCAGGAGATGTTCTCAATGGAGCTTCTATGGCCTTCGCAGCGTTTGGATCTAGCATTGCGGGAGGGGGTTATATTGTTTCTGTCGGACTCATTCTTTTTGCATTTTCCACTGTGATTGCCTGGGCGTATTATGGAGAAAAGTGTTTTGAATATATTTTTGGTTCACGCTCCGTAGTCATTTACAGAATTTTATTTACTTTGATCATCATACCGGGATCCGTAATGAAAATGGAATTAGCATGGCACCTGGCTGATATCACAAATGGATTAATGGTCATTCCTAATTTAATTGCGCTCATTGGACTCTCGGGCGTGATCGTCGCAGAAAATCGCAAATTTCTAGATCTGGTGAAAAAAGAACAGCAAGACGAAGTAGACATGAACATGCATAAAGCGATGAACATCAAGCCATAACTAGGAATACAATGACACCTGAAGAAAACGAATTAAGCGCAGTGATCATGCGTGCACTAGATAATGTTTATACCTGGGTTTGGGGAGCTCCTCTCTTAATTCTTCTCGTAGGAATAGGTTTATATTTAACGATTGCCTTGAGAGGCTTGCAATTTCGCTATCTACCATATGCATTAAAAATAGCTTTTGGCAAGCAACAGAATAAAGAAGGCAAAGGAGATATCAGTCATTTTGAATCTCTGATGACTGCCTTAGCTGCCACAATCGGTATTGGAAATATTGCAGGTGTTGCTACAGCGATTGCCATAGGAGGATTAGGTGCTTTATTTTGGATGTGGGTGACTGCACTCATTGGGATGGCCATCAAATATGCAGAAGCTATTTTAGCAGTTAAATACCGCACAACAGATGAGCGTGGGGAAATGTGTGGGGGTCCCATGTACTTCATCGAATATGGATTAGGCTGGAAATGGCTATCTATTCTTTTTGCTATATTCGGTGCTATAGGAACTTTCGGCGGCGGAAATATGCTACAAGCTAATTCGGTGGCTGATGTCATGAAAGGTGTTTTTAATGTTGATCCTTGGTGGTCTGGTATCACTGTAGCTGCATTAACAGGCCTTACACTATTAGGCGGAATCAAATCCATAGGTAAAGTGGCAGGACTATTAGTCCCCTTCATGGCTATCTTTTACATTGGTGGAGCTAGTATCATCCTTTTTAAACATTTCGATCGGATCCCTACAGCATTGGCGCATATCTTTCAGTACGCATTTTCTGGACAAGCCGCTTTTGGTGGGTTTATGGGATCAACCATGTTAACAGCTATACAGGTAGGTGTAAGTCGTGGTTTGATGACGAGTGAAGCGGGTTTAGGGACTGCCTCTATCGCTGCTGCTGCTGCAAAGACAGATTTACCTGGTAGACAAGCTTTGGTGTCAATGACAGGATGCTTTTTAGCTACAATTGTGATGTGCAGTGCCACGGCATTAGTGTTAGGAGTGACAGATGTGTTTGGAACTTTAGGTCCAGATGGAAAAATTTTAAATGGGGCCTCCATGACTGTAGAGGCCTTCGACCGCACCTTCTCTGGTGGGGCTTACGTCGTAACAATTGGCTTGGTCTTATTTGCATTTACGACTTTATTGGGCTGGGCCTATTATGGAGAAAAATGTGTGGAGTACTTGCTTGGATCCAAGTCCGTTGCTTTTTATAGAGCGTTGTTTACTCTTGTTGTGATCCCTGGGGCAGTATTAGAACTGGATGTTGTATGGAAGATTTCTGATATTTGCAATGGTTTAATGGCATTTCCCAATCTAATCGGTCTCTGTGCTTTATCAGGAGTCGTTATAGCGGAAACGCGATCCTTTTTAAAAGTATTAGCACAAGAAAAACAAGGTCGTTTAAGCCCGTGAGTTTGACTCATAAAGCCCTTGAATGGTTTCATGGCTATGTAAGATCAAATTAATAAAGTATCTCTAGACACCATCAACTCGACAATGAGTTTTAAATCTTCGATTTTATAAGGTGAATCTTTGCGATGCCTTAAACGCTTCATGATGAAGTTAAATCTTTCCTTACTCAGTACGAAATGTTCATTTTTCAATTCTAAATAATACTCTCGTAATGTTTTTCCCCATTTTGCGTTAGAAGAGAGGATTTTTAAATAACTTTTTGCAGATAATTCATGACTCTGTTTTTTTATAAGCAAACACGTTTGATCAGAAAAACGGTGTCTTTGCGATGCCTCTATACATTTTGCAAAACAATCAAGCCCCTCTTGTGGAAAACCAGGAGAGGTTAATTTAATTTTCCCCCCAAGGCTTTTTAAAATCCGCATAAAAGAAAAGTAATTAAAAGCTGGATGAATGTGATGCATCTCATCCGCATAAGGTTCACTGCTAAGACTTATTAGTTGTTGCAAGTAAGGTAAGCCTTTTTTTTCGAAGGACTGGCTAGGTATCGTGATACTCATCGCAATTTTTTGTTGTTTATGGAATAAGCTTTTCACAGCTCCTTTAAAGAAATTGCCTTCAATGATCTCTAAAGCACCACTCGTATCAAATAACTCAATATTCACATCTCCCTTAGAATTTTTGGTAAAAACTGCTCGAAATGCATGCTGAGCATATCCTAAATCTAAATGCAAGGATTCTCCATCAGATAGATTAAGAATTCTTTGATAGCTTAACTCTGCAGCTTGATTCACAAACTTTAAGCACTCTCTACTCGTGTTAGAATCCTTAGTTGAAAGATAGATTAAATAATTAATAGGAAGGCTTTCTTTGATATTTTGATGATACTGCACTAATTGTTGATGATCATCCGCCAAATCATCATCTTGCAAGATCTTCTCTATCGCCTCATTCTCTAAGGACGATGCGTAGAAGGAGTCTCCTCCCCTATTATAAAATCTCTCATCAGCTAAACTAGCAAATATTTCACTGAGCTGCATAGTGGAAAGACACCCTAGACAATCGGAATGTTTTTCTTTATTACTTATTTTAACAAGAGTCTTAAAGGAAGGGGGAGAGATAGAAGAGGGAGCTTCGTGCTCAAATTTACTCTTGGCCAGACAAACACAACTCCTAAGAAGTGCATTCCTTTTTATATCTTGATTTGTTCGATAAAAATGTCGATCTGCTGAAATAAGCTGCTCTATTTTATTCGCTGCATATCTATAAAGAGATTTTTCCTCATCGTTTAATTGATGGTAATCTAAGTCAAATAAAGTCTTTAATGCATAGGTACTACGAAAAAAACTCAAAATGCGATCAATAATCTTTTTAATAAAATTTTGATGTTTTTTTATTAACTTTAAATCCACTTCTCCTTTTTTACTTACTTTTAAATCTACATCGCGTATTTTATCAATGTCAGTTAGATAAGCAATTTTAGTTATCATTTTCATCTTCTCTGCTAGAATCTTTTTAGATTCAAGGGCGCTCTGATTTGACATTCCCTCGGCATTTAACAGATGAATCGATCGCACTAACTCTTGCTCAGAAAAGACTTTTAAATCATAGGGATTGATTTGAGCTTTAACAATTTTTAAGTTTTTCTCAGTAAGAGTGTGCTTAAAAAAATTTTCCACTAAGATTTCTTGGATCTTTTTATTCGATTTAAACTTTTCTGAAAGTTCTTTGTTATTTGTCAGATTAAGAACAACTACGCGGGCTAACTCATTTTTTTTTAAAACTGAGTGAGTTTTTTTCTCTTCAAAGCGGTCTTTAATAAAACAAGCTAAGCCACTTTTTACCTCAGATTCCTGAGGAATCACAATTTGATCGTTTTCGACTCTTATATGATTTGGAATATTAAAAGAAACACCCATAGAACAACCTTAATAATTAATTATTATAATTATACCAATAAAAACATTTAATAATTATTAAGATTCTGTAATTAAAACGATTAATTTTGTTTATGATTTCTATGTCAATCTAGGCGACGACGAAAAAACCAAGTAGAAAATGAGAGAGTGAATAGAGCAATAAGTGCCATAGGCCAAACATTCATAAAGACGATTGAAAAAGGCATGGTCTTAAGAAAGACCCCTTTTACTATGATTAAATAATACCTTAAGGGATTGGCATAGGTCGCATACTGTAACCAGGTAGGCATGTTTTCAATGGGAGTCGCATACCCAGAAAGCAAAATAGCGGGGGCCATAAAAACAAAACTCCCCAAAATAGCTTGTTGTTGTGTAGCTGAGATGGAGGAGATAAATAGGCCCACCCCAACAATCGCACTAATAAAGACAAACATCCCAAAATACAGATAAAGGAGCGAGCCTGTTAAAGGAATGCCAAAAATATAAATAGCAGCCAATATAATAAGGGTTCCTTCCATTAGACTAATAAGAATAGCGGGGATGGATTTACCCATTAAAATTTCCAAGGGAAGCAAGGGGGAGACTAAAAGCTGATCAAAAGTTCCAAGCTCCCTTTCCCTTGCGATAGATAGGGCTGTCACTATCAAGCCCACTAACATAGTTAATACCCCACTCAAATTAGGGACATTAAACCAAGTATAAATTAAATTGGGATTAAACCAATTGCGAGGAACAAGCGTCGTACGTTGTTGTTTAATCTGGTATTGATGAGTGAAATCTAAGTTAAACTGTTGAATAATATTTGTGGCATATCCAGCCACAATCTGCGCCGTGTTAGATTTTCGGCCGTCGAAAATGAGCTGCACTTCTGCCCGCTTCTGTGCATTAAGTAAGCGAGAAAATTGCTCATCTATGGAGAGAACCATCACACCTCGTTGATTATCAATAAAGGGCTTGATCTCTTCAACTGATTGTAAGTAAGTGATCTTAGAAAAAGTAGGGGCTCCGTTAAAGCGCTGAACCAATTCATAAGCTTGCTCCCCGTTATCTCGATTAAGAATACCGATATGAACATTTTTTACATCAAGGGTGGCTGCAAAAGCAAAAATAAAAAGCTGGACTAGAGGGGGGAAAACAAGCACAAAACGACTTTTTTTATCACGCCATACAGCAAGAATTTCTTTGTAAATTAAGGCAAGTATTCTTTGTACCATATTAATCCAGACGTTTAACCGTTATTTTTGCCGTAATTAAAAAAATTGTGAGAGCAGCTAAGGCCATAAAAAACAAGTCGATTAGGATCAATTCCCAGACATTACCTACCAAAAAAAGTGTTTGTAAAGCAGACACAAAGTATCGGGCTGGGATAAGATAAGTAAAAGCTCTAATGATCATAGGCATGGAGGAAATTTCAAAGATGAACCCCGAGAGAATAAAACCAGGTAAAAAACCTGCCACCATGGCCATCTGTGCAGCTACAAACTGGTTCTTAGCGATCGTTGATATAAGTAATCCCAACGCTAGAGCGGCTAATAGAAACACTGCAGAAACAATGGTTAAAACTAATAAGGAACCCCGAAAAGGGACGTTGTATAAAAAAATCGAAACCAGTACACAAATCACCATGGAAAACATTCCTAAAATAAAATAGGGGATTAACTTACCTATCAATAATTCAGAAATTTTTACGGGTGTTGCCATAAGAGCTTCCATCGTTCCCCTTTCCCATTCCCTTGAAACGACTAGAGCAGTCAACAATGTTCCTATAAGTGTCATCACAATCGCTAAAGATCCGGGCATCAAAAAATTTCTACTTTCTAGTTGTTCATTGTACCAGAAACGCGTTTGCGTAGTCACTTTAGGAAGTCCTTGTAAATGACTGCTAATATTTTCTTGCTGTAACCAGTTCTGCCAAGCACCAGCTACGTAGTTTTGGACAAAACTCGCTGTATTAGGTTCGCTACCATCCGCGATCACCTGAATGGGTGCGATATTATCCAGCCTACCTCTGAACTGGGTAAAGTACGAGGGTACCACGACAATCCCCCTAATAGATCCTTTAATGATATCTTCTTCAAATTCTTTACGATGACGGCCTACTTTCACATGGAAGTACTTTGAATTGATGAGAGACTTTGCAAAACTTTGAGCGTCCGGAGCGGTATCTTCTAAAACTAATCCAATATTTAAATTATTCATATCTAGCGAAACACCAAATCCATAGACAAAAAGCAAAATCAAGGGTAAGACAATGCTAATCAAAATGCTGCTTGGATCTCGAATCATTTGATAAAACTCTTTATTAATTAACGCACGCAAGCGTCTCAGGCTATCCCTATCCATGCGATAATTCCTTATCATATTCTTGAATCAAGTGAATGAATGCATCCTCTAAAGTAGGCGTGCGATTTTCCTCCGTTGCTGCCAAGCTTTTCAATTCGTCAGGTGTCCCTAAATTAATAATTTTCCCCTGGTATACCAAGCCAATACGATCACAATACTCTGCCTCATCCATGAAGTGAGTCGTCACCATGACGGTTACACCCTTTTCCACCAATCCATTGATATGGTTCCAAAATTCACGACGTGTAATAGGGTCGACTCCAGATGTAGGTTCATCTAAAAATAGAACCTCTGGATGATGCATCACAGCACAAGAGAGAGCCAAACGTTGCTTAAAGCCTAAAGATAGAAGATCTGCCGTTTCATCGACATAATTTTGAAAATTGAAGATATCAATCATTTGATTAATCATGCGAGAACTCTCTTTCAAAGATAGGTTGTAGATCCCAGAAAAAAAGTTTAAATTTTGAATGACACTTAAATTTCCATAGAGAGAAAATTTTTGAGCCATATACCCTATATGCGATCGCGCCTCGCTAGGAGCCATCTGCAAATCCAATCCATTGACAAAAGCCTTTCCTTGAGTAGGTTTCAACAACCCGCACATCATCTTAAAAGTAGTAGATTTTCCTGCCCCATTAGGTCCTAACAAACCAAAAATCTCTCCTCTATGAATTTGAAAAGTGATATTGTTTGCTGCCGTGAATGAGCCAAATTTTTTAGTTAATCCTTGAGCTTCAATGATGACACTCCCCTTACCTTGAATTTCAGGAGTGTTTTGGGCCAGCAATGATCCTCCACCAGGTCCTCCACCTAAAATATCGACAAAAGCATCCTCAAATCGAGGTCGAATAGGCTCTAGATGAGATCTTGGACCCGCATTGAGCCTGGAAACATCCAAAGAATTTATCCCTTCTTTAAGCACAAGACGGATATCGCTTCCTTGGATCACCCCATCTAATACTTCGGGTTGACATAAAGCTTTATTTAATACGTCACGGCGATTTGTAGAAACTTGGGTCAGTTTAAAAACCCTCCCTTCTAACCTCGCAGCTAAATCCAAAGGAGAGCCTTGATATAATAACTTCCCCTCGTTTAAAAGAAGCACTGCATCACAGCGTTCTGCCTCATCAAGATAAGCTGTGCTCCAAAGAACTGAAATTCCCTCTTCAAGCAAATTTCGTACCATTTTCCACAATTCTCTTCGAGAAATAGGGTCAACGCCTACGCTAGGTTCATCTAAAAGTAAAAGTGAAGGTTTTTTAATTAACGCACAAGCCAAACCCAATTTTTGTTTCATACCACCTGAAAGATCCCCAGCAAGTCTTTCTTTAAAAGGATCTAAAGCAGTGAAAGAAAGAAGTTTTTTAAACGTCTCTTGCCGCTCTTCTCCCACAACGCTGCGCAAATCGGCGTACAAATCTAAATTCTGCTGAACTGTTAAATCTTCGTAGAGTCCAAATTTTTGTGGCATGTATCCAATAATTTCGTGGATTTGCTCTGCTTGTTTAACGGTATCAAATCCAGAAACACTAATAGACCCTTCTGTAGGCAACAATAATCCTCCAATTAAGCGGATTAAAGTTGTCTTTCCCGCTCCATCAGGTCCAGCTAAACCTACAATCTTTCCTTTAGGAATAACCGCTTGTATTTGGCTTAGAGCGGCTAATGGGTGGGGAGGAAAAAATTTAGACAGATTGCGGATGTCCACTAAGACTTCGCTCACTTGCTTTCCTGTGGATCGGACAATTTTCGATGAAGTTTAACAGTCACTGGCATTCCTTGCCTTAAACCTTCATCAGGGTTATCTGCTATAATGCGTAAGCGATAGACAAGATCTGTACGTAATTGAGTCGTCTCTACAGTTTTTGGAGTGAATTCTGCAACGGGCGAAATAAAGCCTACATGTCCTTGATACACTTTTCCATTAAGGGTATCTGTATAGACCTCTGCGCGCATTCCTGGAAAAATTTCACCTAGTTGAGGCTCAGCCACAAAAGCACGAATCCACACAGGAGATGTCAAAGAAAGGGTATAAATAGGATCACCTTCCTTTACAACGCTCCCAGGCTCTCTAATACGTGTTAAAACTGTTCCGTGATTGGGTGCATAAACTTCAGTGTCAGACAATTGAGTCATAGAGACGCCTAAGGCAGCCTCAGCCTGCTTCAGATTGGCATTTAAGGAATCTCGTGAAGCTAAAGCATTATCATAATCTTCTTTAGAGACACTACCACTGTCTACGAGTCCATAACGACGGCTCAAAACTTTTTCCGCATTCATTAAATTAGTTTTGATCGATTCAATGGTTGCTATGGCTTGTTTAACTTGGTCACCATAAGGTTGCTTATCCAATACCCCCATAAGCGTGCCAGCAGAAACCAAATCACCCTCTTGAAAAGGCATCTCAATCACTCTTCCACTAACTCTAAAACCTAAATCAACTTGTCTTACATCGACATTGCCATATAAGATAAGGTCTTTTTCTGTATGACGACTGTGCCAGTAGAGGTATAAGCCTAGCGTAAGCAATATCAATAGTAATAAAATTGTTAAGAGTAGGATAGGTCTTCGCATAGTTTTCTACATTAAAAAAAATGAATCATCATATTTTTAACGCATAACTTCAACAAATTTTTTATTTTACCTCTATTTTTTTGAATTTTCTTGGGAGATAAACATGCTTAAGATTAATATCCCCCATTGGATTTAGCTTGTTTTCTTGAGGATAATGATGTTCTATTTTTAAAAATCTCTTTGCTTCCTCAAGTAAATAACCAAAACTCAAATTTATCAACCTTAAAGATTAAGAGGAACGCAAGCATGCAAAAATGGACATTATTTATCAGCCTACTGTTAGTTCAATTTTTTTCGTTAAAATCTATCTATAGTGAAACTATGCATCCACCTCAAGCTACAAGACCAGTCGTAACCTTTGAGACCACTCAAGGAAGTTTTGAAGTCACATTATTTCCTGATGTTGCCCCTAAAGCTGTGGAAAACTTCCTTAAACATGTACAAGACCATTATTACGATGGAACTACATTTCATCGTATAATCAAAGGTTTCATGATTCAAGGAGGCGATCCCCTTGGTACAGGTACTGGCGGACAATCCATTTGGGGTCAGCCATTTGCAGACGAAGTAAAACCGCAAGTAAAATTTGATCACTCAGGACTTTTAGCCATGGCCAATAAAGGACCCAATACCAATGGAAGTCAATTTTTCATTACCACGGCTAAAGCTCCCTGGCTTAACCAAAAACATACGATTTTTGGCGAAGTCACTAAGAATTATAATGTTGTAAAAAAACTCGAGTCTGTGCGTACTGGACCCCAGGATCGACCTCTGGAAGTTCAAAAAATTATCAAAATTACAATTAATCCTCCTTTAGAGCCGTAATTGCGCTCTAATTCTTGATCAATCGCGATTGCAGATTTTTCCAAGATTTCGCTTCGAGGATATTCCTACATTCCCCGAAGCGAAAAATAGTTTTTAAGTTCTTCTCTTCTTCGAAAGCAGGATAACCCTCTTGCATAATTATATAAATTTTTTTTTTACAAAATTGTTTCTGGGATCTATATATCAAATAAAGCTAAACGATAAGGGGCACCCATGGAACGTAATAATTTTACAGGACGTATTATTGCTGCTCTTATGATTGCTCTAGTGGCCTGGCTAATGTACATGGGACAAGTCGAAAAAAACCCAGTGACGGGAGAAAAACAACATGTATCTCTATCTCCCGACCAAGAAATTCGTTTAGGTCTTGAATCTGCACCTGAAATGTCTAAGGAGATGGGCGGAGAACTCCCCTCCTCAGACCCACGCACACAAGAAGTGGAAAAAATGGGCAACTATTTAGTCGAAAAAAGCAAGGCAAGTGATAGTCCATGGAAATTTAAATTTCATCTGGTCAATGATCCAGAAACCATTAATGCTTTTGCCCTCCCAGGAGGTCAAATATTTATCACTCTTGGTTTGTATAACAAACTGCAAAACGAGGCTCAATTAGCTGGTGTACTAGGCCATGAAATGGGACACGTGATTGAACGCCATACCGCCCAGCAAATGGCTAAAAGCCAACTAGGACAGGCTTTGGTAGTGGCCGTGGGAGCAGCGGCCAGTGATCCTCAAAACCCCTCTTCTGGATATACACCTGCCATGATCGCATCGTTCGTCAACCAAATGTTTCAATTACGGTATAGCCGGCATGATGAATCAGAGTCTGACGTCTGGGGATTGATCATCATGTCAGATGCTGGATTTAATCCAGTTCAAATGATTAAAGTCATGGAGATTTTAAAAGAAGCTGGGGGACGTGGACATTCCGCAGAAATTTTTCAAACTCATCCTAATCCAGATTTAAGAATTAAACATATTAAGGCTTATTTAAATGAACATCCGCCTAGATCTGGATTAAGTGACGGTAAAGTTTTAAATCATAATGGCAAAGAAAATAGCAACGGAATCTTCGACAGCTTATGGCAATAGCCATGATCTTTTCTCTCGGTACAAGGTACTTAAAGATTACGTCCTGTTAAACGTAGACGATACTTTGCAAAAAAATAATAACCTATGGAAGCGATTTGCTTAAAAACAGGAACGCGCATAAGAAGAGAGAGTAATCTCCAGTTTAAAGCGGCATAAATTTCTGCAAAGGCCTCCACTCCCACTAATGTATTTCCTTCAGCATCGATGGCATGCATCGCTTGCATAGCGGTTTTATAATCCAAATTGTTGTACTTTTCTGCATCATACATAGGATCAGCAATGTTAATAAATTTGACCTGAGTAGGACACCCTTTTAACATCCACCCTACTTCCTTTGAACATAGAGGGCACTCTCCATCATAGAGCATAGTCACCCCCTTGCCTTCTGATTTAAAGACCTGATAGACAATATTTTTTAATCGCCTATTTAAATTACACATGAGATGTAAAAAAAGACACCAACAAGGGATTACAACTAAGCTCATTGCCCAGAAACCCATGGGAAATAAACAAGCCCCCATCTTATATCCACAGAGGTAAACTAAAGGAGAAAACATTCCTAGCAAGATAGGATACACACGTTTGTCGTTCAGCCATTTCATCGAATAATTAAAAGTCAGTACAAAAGCGGGATAAAGCATCAAAATCCACAAGGTCACAGTTTGAGGTTGATCGCTATACATGATCAAGCCTAATCGCGTAAACACAAATTCCATCCCATATCCGATCATTAAGGCATACAAAACCAGAAATAAATCTTGATAGAATGCCTTTGGATCGACTCTATATAAGTAAATTAATTGCCCTAAAACGATTACCAAGGAAGGCAGCCATGCCGAAGTGTAATAAGAAGTAGCTCCCCAATAGACTGTGAGCCACCAACCGATAGTGTATAATAATGCATTTATAATGATAAACATCATTTATTTAATAACCAAATACCTGCATTTAAGTAAACAGCATATGTGACCCACATTAGATAGGGAAGAAATAGAATCCCAGCTCTACGATCCACTTTCCAGAAGGCGATTAAAGTCGCCACTATTGCAAACCATAAAACCACAATATCTAATAAGGCAAAAAACGGATTTTTTAAGCCAAAAAATAAAAAAGACCAACTGAGGTTAAGAAAAAGCTGCAGTCCAAACAACCATAGCTCATAGCGATGGGGTCGACGCCACACGAGCCACGCTGCAATGGCCATAAGCACATATAACAATGTCCAAACAGGTCCAAAAAGCCAAGAAGGGGGAGTAAAGGGAGGTTTAACCAAAGAAGGATACCAGTCTCTTACAGATAGAGCAGTCAGCCATCCTCCTAAAATTTCTACGCTAAGGCAAAGGACAAGAAAAAAAACTAAACCCTTAAAAGTACGCATTCATTTCCTTTTTGAATTTTATCTTATTTTGATTATATCTCTAAATCTAACAGTTTTAAATCACCTCGTCCTCCTGGATCATTTTCATGACCCAAGAATCAAGCCAGCGGTATCCATGCTCCTTCCCCGCCCACCCTAAAAACCCCATATGCCCTCCATGTGACGTCACAGAAATCTTCACATTAGATGGAAGTTTTACATAATCAAGGATATGACAATCAATAAATGGATCATCTTCGGCAAAAAGAATCTGCGTTGGGATAGAGATTTTATTAATAAAACCTCCAGCACTACATTGAGTATAATAGTCCCTAGCATCTTTGTATCCCCAAAGTGGCGCTGTAATTTTGTCATCAAATTCATAAATCGATTGTATGTTTTCTGATCCAATCCATTTTTTACATTGTTGCAGAAGATGTTTCAAATAATATTGATGATATAACTTATGTCCAGGAGCTTGAATATATTGAACAGAATGATACAAATCCAAAGTCGGACAAACTGCAATTAATTTGTCGATAAATTGAGTCGCTTGTGAGGATAACTCTCCCGCTAGTTTCAGTACAACATTTCCTCCTAATGAAAAGCCAACGAGAATGATTTCTGCATTTGAAAAACGTTTCCTAAGGATCTTCAATACGTCTAAAACATCCTGGCTCGTCCCGCCATTATAGGGCTTTTTTGCTAAACCTGCTCCAGTCCCACAATTACGCAAATTCAAGCGCACGGCCATATATCCGGCTTGATAAGTTTTGCGTGCTAAGCGTATTAAATAACCAGAACGATAGCTTCCACCCATTCCATGAACCATGACCACAATCTTTTTAGGGCTTGTCGTTGAATCTACAAATGAAACTGCACAATTTAAGGAGTCACCGTCTGCTAGTTTTACAATCATTTCTTCTGATGGCGGTGAAAAACCATCTGACATAAAAACGGGTAAAACAGTTTGAAGATGCGCTGAACTGAGTCCCCATGCTGGTTGAAAATTTAAATGATTGTACATGCATTTAACCTCTTGACTCGTGATGTCTTTCCTCTTCTCCATAAATGTGTGAAATCACTTCGTTAACTTCAAAATAATGGGAAAATCGATGGTACAATGTCTCATTTATTTGAGACCGCTGATTTCAAGTTATTTATATATAATTTAAAGTGATCATAAACACAAGTTTAAAACTTTGAGCGTCTAAATTTATCAAAAACATACCCGCATGGACAAAAAAGGGTAGGATAGATCTATCGACAAAAAAATCGTGAAGTTGGACATTTTATTAGATTTAAATGAAATATCCTAAAAAAACAATCTTAACAATATATAGAAATACCACAAGAACGGTCCCTAATAGGGTTCTTGTCCTATCATTTGCTATTAACCACCATCCTAAAAAGAATATAGCTAAGGGCATCAGAGGCCATGCGATCAATGAAACGCTGATCGCATTTCCAATAAAAGTTCCTACTGACAACGGCTCTTCTTTTAACCAAGGCTGCAACCATCGGATTTCAAGCATGACAATAGAAAATAAAACAAGAAGAACAATCATGGTTTGTTTCCAAACGGGAGGAACCTCTTCGTTTTTAGCCATTGAGGAAAACCAACCAGAATATAAAGAAATGACACGATGCGTTTCAAGAGAGGCTATCAAGACTTCAGATTCTTTTAACCCGTGTTGCATCCTAATCTCGCTTCTAGACTGATTCTAACAATGCAGATGCGAATTTTCCGCGCCGAAGCCAAGATTTTTATCTTAGCGAGGTGCGGAAACTAGCAGATGGGTTGTTAGAATCAGCCTAGAAGTGACTAACTTTTAGGATAAATGCTAAATAGTGCAAAAAATTGCTAACTTGTTCATTCGTGATATCTTACCCTGTTTATTAAAAAAGAAAGATATCGCTCATGATCAATCATCTGATAGCTGAACGTCATCTTTTTCATCTTTCGCCTTGGGAATGTAGGAACATTCCCTTCGACGAAAGCTAAAAAACCTGCCATCCATCTAAAGCGATTGATCAAGGATTAGGGTGCAATCACGGGTTAAATAAATCCGCTCGTTCTGCAGAATGCAGCCATAGATCTAAATTTTCTGGGGTGTCAAATTGCAACAAGGTAATCCAAGTTTTTCCTTGAGTTTCTCTCGGTGGTTTTACATAAACTCCCTTAAAACCCGGAAACCTGGCCTCTGCTTCATGAATTTTTGCCATCCACACCTTATAAAAAGAAGCTTTTTCAGGTCTTACTTCGGTGATAATTACTTCAGTTATACTGTGCAGATCTTCTTGTTCTTTTTAATCTATTTCTAATACAAAATGATTTCCACCTAGCTTCTCGCGCAAATTCCGCAAGAGTTCTTGTTTTCTTTGGATGCCTTCCAAGCACGTTGACTGGAATCCTCCCTAAAGGTTTGTGTAATGATCCAGTCTACTTTTTCATGATACAAAGATATAATCTCAAGACTAAGGAAGCCAGGCACGTTAGCAATCTGATGATTTAATTGCCCTTGCCATTTTATAAAATCTAAGAAGAATTCAGGCTTTACATGCACTTTTAATCGGTAAAAAGGTAGCGTTTGCATAAGCCATTAATAGCGTGCACGATCTGGCATCACAGAAAACTCTTTCCAAACTTCTACCGCTTCTGGACGCATCATTTCTGTAAATTTGATCAAACGATCTTCGGGTTTTTTACGGATTTCATCTAGAATGTTGATATCTCGAAAATCTCCATACTTCAAAGAGTCCTCCACTTTAGAAGCATAGTATATGTGTTTAATATGAGCCCAATAAGCTGCTGCTAAACACATGGGACAACACTCAGCACTTGTGTAAAGTTCACAACCTTCTAAATGAAAATGATCTATTCGTTTGCAAGCCTCTCTAATGGCCTGCATTTCCGCATGCCAGGTAGGATCTTTGTGCTTAACCACTTGATTATATCCTTCTCCAATAATGACACCGTCCTTAACCACTACAGCCCCAAATACTCCCCCAGTTTTTTCTACCATCGACCCTTTTTTACTGAGTTCAATCGCTCTAGCCATAAATACATGTCTTTTATCTTCCATAACATCCCTTATTGAATTTAATCTTTTTATACTCAAAACTCAGGTTATTAAGAAAAAAGATAAAAAAATCAACTCTATTCCTTTACTTTAGGTAGAGACCTATTTCAAATCTTTTTTTTCAAATAAGCTTAGATTATAACTCCCATGACCTGTTTCTTCCTTTACGAAAAAGCCACTATCCTTTTAATTTCAAATTAAGATTTTAACTGACAGAACTTATAAAATTTCGATTTTTTAGAAAACGGTAAAAACTATAAAGCACGTGTCGTTTGAACTAAAGTAATCTCCACCCTATAAATTTGTAATCTATGGATTGCTATGAAAGAATTTGAGAAATTAGGAGTTTTTTATTTAGGAAAACTTTTAAATAAAAAAACCGCGGAATTAACTCAAGAACCCCTCTTGTATGACTCTAAAAATTTCACGACTCATGCAGTTTGCTTAGGCATGACCGGGAGTGGAAAAACAGGCCTTGGTATCGACCTTATTGAAGAAGCGGGAATTGATAGCATCCCCTCCTTAATCATTGATCCCAAAGGGGATTTAAGTGATCTACTCCTGACTTTTCCTGATCTATCTCCAGAAGAATTCCAACCCTGGATTGATACCAATGAAGCTGAAGCCCACGGGATGAGTATAAAAGACTATGCTACAAGCATATCTAACAAGTGGAAAAAAAATCTAGCGGAGTGGGGACAGAGCGCAGACAGAATTCGAACCTTAAGAAAAACAGTAGACATGGTTATATACACACCTGCCAGTGACGCAGGCATACCATTATCTGTCTTAGCTTCTTTTGCTGCCCCTCCCAAAGACTTTCCTCTTGATCAGAGTGCCTTGCGAGAAAAAATCCTCACGACTACCTCCAGTTTACTGGGTTTAATAGGTCTTGAGGCAGACCCGGTCAATAGCCGAGAACATATCTTGATTTCAACCATCATCAGTCATGCATGGGAACAGGGTGAAGATGTAACTCTTCCTATCTTGATCCAACAAATTCAAAAACCGCCTTTTGATAAAATCGGGGTGCTAGATCTAGAAACATTTTATCCTTCTAAAGATCGAATGGCTCTTTCCATTAGCCTAAACAATCTTTTAGCGTCTCCTGTCTTTCAAGCTTGGATGAAAGGAGAACCTCTAGATATCCAAAAGCTCCTCTATAGTCCTCAAGGCAAGCCCAAACTATCTATCATCTCTATTGCTCATCTCTCCGATAAGGAAAGAATGTTTTTTGTAAGCTTATTCTTGAATGAATTATTGTCATGGGTCCGGCGACAACCTGGAACTTCCAGTCTACGCGCTCTGTTATATATGGATGAAATATTTGGTTACTTCCCCCCTGTCGCGACCCCTCCTTCAAAACTGCCTTTAATCACCCTGCTTAAACAAGCGCGTGCGTTTGGCCTAGGAATCGTCTTGGCGACTCAAAACCCCGTAGATTTAGACTATAAAGGACTCTCTAACTGTGGAACCTGGTTTATTGGAAAATTACAAACAGAGAGGGATAAATCCAAAGTCTATGAAGGCATTAAGAGTCTCTCTCAAGCGGAGATAAATCAGGAAACTTTCGATAAAATGATAAGTCAGACAGGCCAGCAGAACTTTATCCTACTAAGCCTCTACGAAAAAGAACCTTTGCTCTTTAAATCACGCTGGGCTTTATCCTATTTACGCGGCCCCCTTACGCTTAATCAGATCCAACTTCTCACTCCAAAATCTTCAGAATCTAAGCCCCAAGCAGCATCCAACCTTTCTAAAGCAGTATCTAATCTCCCTCCTGAAGAAACTTCCTCAAAACCCATTATACCGCTAGGCATAGAAGAATTTTTTGCTAACCGCGCCATCCCCAGAGAGGATAGTGTCTATCAACCTATGTTAGCAGGAAAAGCAAAAATTCATTTCATCGAGAGTAAAAATCAAATCGATACATGGCAAACGCTCTTTATGATCGCGCCCCCTTCAGAAGACGGAAGTTTTGTCAAATGGGAGCTGGGGGAAAACAGACCCGAAGTGAATCAGGTTTTAGAAAAAACCCCTTGGCCCGAGGCGATTTTTAAAAAGATTCCTTCAGGACTTTTGCAAGAAAAAAATTACGGTGGATTTGAAAAGAGTCTGTTATCTTATCTTTATGAACATAACACTCTCACAATTTTTCAAGCACCAGATCTAAAGTTAAACTCTTCTGTTAATGAATCTGAAGCAGAATTTCGGGCACGTGTAGCCCTTTCTCTACATGAAAAGAGAGATGAAATGCTCTCTAAAATTAGAGAAAAATACCGCACAAAAATAGCTTCTCTCACCTCAAAAATGCAACAAGCACAAGAAAAGGTCGAAAAAGAAAAACAACAAGCGGGCCTACAAAAAACAGAGACATTTATTTCTATGCTGGTCGCGATAATTGGTTCTTTTTTTGGTCGAGGCATTACGAAAGGGACGATTAATCAAGCAGGGACTTCCATCAAAAAAGTAGGTAAGATACAAAAAGAATCACAGGATGTGGTCCGTGCACAAGACGCCTGCAATAGCTACCAACAACAAATTCGAGAATTAGAAAGCGAACTCAACTTAGAAATTTCCCAAGCCTTAGCAGGGATGGATCCAGAAACATTAAAAATAGAAACCCTTTATATCCGACCTAAAAAATCCAATATAAACGTGGAAAAGGTTTCTCTTTTATGGTGGCCCGTATCTAAACAACTTAGAGACCCTCTCTGAATCAAGAGACTCTCATCTAAGATGATTACCCCCTCATCTACAGTCTAGGGAGGATCAGTTTTAACGTGTGGTAATCAATATTTGTCCTGATTTATCCACTAAGACAGAGTTTTCTGCTTGGGCGACCAAGCCATGTCCTTCATCGATCAAAGGTGCATATCCCTCCAGCACTTTAGCTTTTAAAAGTTCAGAGACATTTTTTCGCAGTTCAAGGAGTGATAATCCACTTATCATAAGATCATGGATAGAGAAAGGTAGACCACTAAAGCTTTTAATATGGGAAATTAACTGGCGGTTCACACTTAAAGGGATAGGCTTTGCCCGCACAAAAGAAAAAATGGTGGGATTTCCCGCATCATAAATAGACCCTTTTCCATTAGTGGCAAAAGGCTCAATCGCAAATGTCATTCCCGGTTTTATCACTGCCGTTGACCTATCATTATAGTTAGGAATCATCGGCGGCATATGCACCTTATAGTAACCTAAACCGTGACCTGCCAAATTTCTAATAGGCGAAAGACCATAGGAAACAATCGTATCCTCAATAATTTTTCCGATTTCCCTAACAGGCATTCCTACTTTAAGACTCTTCTCCGCATTCATTAGAGCACTTTCTGCTGCATCAATAAGGATTTGATGTTTACCAGATAAATCCACTGTAACTGCACAATCTCCAATCGCCCCCTGGTAACAAATTCCCACATCTAATTTGACAACTTGATCCGAAAAGATAATATCTTCATCAGGTTGAGGTAAAAAATGAGCTGCCACTTCATTTAACGCTATCTGCGGGGGAAAAGCCGCACGAGCCCCTAAATCCACAATCTTCTGGTTGATCTGTCTAATTACGTCATTATATGAAGCACCTTTTTGGATTAAAGACTTACCAAATTGACGCACCTGGTTTGCTAACTTGCCAGCCTGAATAAAATCTTGCTTGTATTTCTCGTCCATAAAAATCCTATTGTTGATTTTATCCTCAGATTTTTTAATCTGAATCATGTGAGCCTAGTTGGAGATGGGAAAAGAATATCTATTATAACATATTCTCGCATGAAAGTCTAGAGAATGCTAAAAAGGTAGAGATAGGTAAAACATATAAAATTTCTTCGTTATGCTTTTTGAGCCACAAAAATTATTTGTTTTCATACTTCTCATCTTTTTTTTGTCTATTTTTTTTATCAGTGTTTATATCTTCAAACGCTGGGGGAACCCCTTGCCCCGACTTTTTTTAGAATTCGACAAAAAGATGTGGATGACAGTCGGTTTGGGTTTATTCTTCTTTGGCTTCTACTTTTTATTCATTCCTCTGCTTGCTTTATCACTCAATAGTCAAAAAATTCAAACTATTCTCTCTTTTATTCGTCATCAACCTACTCTCTCCATCTACATAGGCTTGTTGATATTCATTCTTTTCACTCTTTCGATCTATTTAGCACGCCTCTTCATCAAATATCTCTATCGCAACAGAACAAAAAAACTTTAAAACCGTGAATGTTCTAATCTCGGGATAAAATTTATTATACTCATAAATTACTAAATAGATTGCATTTATAATAAAAAAACAACAAAATATCTTACAATAAAGCTTCGTGTTATAATTATTAATAAAGTGAGTATTCCTATGTCATTAGATTCTATTTCACCGATAAAAAAAACAATTCATGAAATCGAAATCGTCATAGACGAAATAAAAAAAAGCAATGGCCGAGTTTACGCGCATATTTCTAACAATCAAATCGTCTCAACCACGGATGCAAAACTAGCCTCCTCCTTACGTCAAATCAAGGAATTTTTGACAAAGGATCTTGACCAGGCTACTTCTACACAATTGCAAGCCTTACTCAAGGGATTTTCTCAATTAACAAGCCTCTATCAAACTAAACAGGAGCGTAAAAAACCTAGCCTCATCCATGCAGATAGTATGGGAAGAAAGATTTATCAAAAAATTGCCCATAAGGTGCACCAGTTCAGCCCTTATAAAAAAAGAATCCTGACGCAATTTAAAAAAGAAGTCGATCATCAAAAAGTCATTCAACCCGTCATTGCATTAAGACCTGATTTAAAGGAACAAATGCAGGATTTAAAGAGTTTAAATCCCCAAGATCTAGAAAGCCTACTACAGATGATTAAAGATCAGTATAGCTATCCTTCTGAAAGCCCTGCTTATCAAAATATAGAAGAATTTATTCAACGCTTATTAAACACACCCCATGCAAAACAAAAAGCCCTCTCTCAACCCAAAAAAGAGGTTCATTTTAATTCTTCAGTCGAAGTAAAAAGTCATAAAGCTAATGTTTTTGTTCCTCTCAATGTTAATGATCGCACTGTAGGAGGAGGGGGAAAGACCATGAAAATAGGAGTGCGTTCCGAAGCACAAGATGATCTCTCTATAAAAACCTACTTAAAAAATATAAATGAGAACCCTTACGCGCCGCCTGCGCCCCCTCAGTCCCTTGCCCTAAAAAAAATGCTTAAGGGCTTTGTGGAAGGCATGCAATTACATAAAATTTCGCAGAAAAAAATCCAGCTTCTTCAAGATGTCCTGATCTCAATCTGGGACCGCAGACCTAAAAACTCAAAAGATGTCACATTCATTATTGAATCTTTCAGGAATGAGCTGGACAAGCAACGCATGGATTCCGAAGAAGAATGGCTTGAAGTCAATAATCCCAAAATTGTGAAGGGAGAAAAAGCTGATCCTTATATGAAACTTATGGACTCTAAAACTTCAGAAATCGCTATTAAAACTTTAGAAGCTATCTTAAATACCTAAAGAACCAAGCCCTCTCCCCTTGCTTATTATTTAGAGACGAAATTCGATCGGGTATCATGCCATCGATTGTTGTATAAGGGGATTGGGTTTTTAGCACTTTAGACGACACTTAAGCTTTGCAGACGAAATTCCCATCGAGAATCTCTCCACTAAAAAATCCTAATACTTTAGCTAGGAGGAGACTATGAATCAAAGGGAACAAAATGGTCATGAAGTCGGCCGAGAACACTTGAGAGCTTGGCAACGCGAAATTCAAAAAAACATCTTTCAGGAAGATCAAGATTTTAAAGATCTTATTCATAAGTACTTATCTAAAAACAACCCTGCTATAGAAGACGAGTTATCAGATTTTGCAGAAAAAGTGATTCTCGAACTAGATCCCCTAGTCACTGAAAATAATTTACCACTTAACCTGCCACGCATGGAAACCTATGATGGAATCGGTCAAAAAATCAACGCAATCATCCATCATCCCACCTACGTAGGAGCAGGAAATATTATTTATAGCTCCCACCTATTGGAACGCATGGCGAAACCTGGAGGATTACTAGAGGCTTTAGCCTTTATGTTTTTATCTTCTCAAACCGGTGAGGCAGGCCATAATTGCCCTTTAGCTTGTTCCGCGGGAATTATTCGTGTTTTACAAAAAATTGATAATCTTCCAGAAAAAGATTTTTATATTCAAAAACTCATTGATCCCTCTTACACAAATAATTATACGGGAGCTCAATTCTTGACCGAAATTCAAGGGGGGTCAGATGTGGGTCTAAACGCCACAGAAGCCTATCAAGACGAAAAAGGTCGATGGAGAATCAAAGGAGAAAAATGGTTTTGTTCGAATGCAGACGCTGAATTGATTTTAATAACGGCGCGTTATAACCCCTCCATTTCAGGTACAAAAGGCTTAGGACTTTTTTTAATTCCTGCCCAACTTACATCTGGAGAAAAAAATCATTACACGTTACGCCGTCTTAAAGATAAAATTGGAACCCGCTCGATGGCCTCCTCTGAAATCGATTTTCACGATGCTTATGCCTTTGTTGTGGGTCATCCGGAAGAAGGATTTAAACTCGTCATGGAAAATGTCCTACACATCTCCCGCCTTTTTAATAGTTTTTGTGTGATCGGCATGGCACGACGGGCTTACCATATCGCCCGCTCCTATGCTATGCATCGTATTGCATTTGGAAAGGCTATTATTCAATATCCTCTCGTCCAAGAAAATCTTGCACAAATTAAATCAGAAAATGAGGCACTTCTTTCCTCCATATTTGCCACTACCCATCTTCAAGATCAATTCGATCGCAGTGAAGTAAAAATTGAAAAAACTAAATTATTGTTACGTTTATTAGCCAATCTCAATAAATATCTTTCTGCACTTTGGTCCGTGGAACATATTCATCACTCCCTCGATGTATTAGCAGGTAATGGCGCTATCGAAAGCTTTTCTATTATTCCTCGTTTATTAAGAGATAGTGTGGTCTGTGAAAATTGGGAAGGCACACATAATACCTTGCGTATGCAAATCCTCAAAGACATCTTGAAATATCATTTAGATGAAATTTTTATTTTGCATATAGAAACACTCCTCTCCAAAAAGATTCCTCTTGATCTTCATCAAGATATCATCCTCAAAACGATTCATCAATTAAAAGAAAAAATTAAATTTTTAAAATCTTCTCAAGAAGAATTACAAAGTTTACTCATCAAAGATATCGTCGATCTAATGGCTAAGTTATACGGCGCCCTTCATCTGATGAATGACGCCCTTGATCAAATGGAGAAGGGTGTCCAATCCAAAAAATTATGCTTAGATTTTTTTATTTCTAAGCACTTCAATGATCATGCACCTGTCTACGATGATGAATATCTCAATCTTATCAAAAAAATTGTTCAATCCAGATAAGTCTGTAGACGGTTGATCCAACCTTGTAACCAACGTTGCTCATGCCTTTCTGCTGGAGAATTATCTACACGTCTTTTTAAAACTCTTTGACCTGCTTGTACAAAATCCAGAACAAGATTTGAAGAATGAGCAGGAATCTCCTGCAAAACTTGGAGCAATCCCCACCCCTGGCCTTGATAGGTCTCTTGCGGCAGAAGCCCCTCTCCCTTGAAATTCACATAATCAATGAGAGCGTAAAGACCGCGCGGATCTTTCATCAGATCAACAATTAGATGTTTTATCTTTTCGGCCTCCTGCTTATCTAAAACTTCATCCATCTTAGAAACTGTGTTTTCTAACCGCTGTGTGATAAATAAGGCTTGCAAATCCCTCGTATCCTCTAAATATTTTCTTAAGTTTTGCATGTCTAAACTCTGCATCTGGGCATAAAAATCTTCGCGGTTTTTCCACGGACAATATCCTTCCATCCATGCTGGTGTTATTATACAATTCTTTTTCAAATACTGAACAAGGGCTGGGAATGTTTCTTGAAAAGTCTGAGGCACGCCCTCAGGATACCAAATAAAATGCCCAATTCCAAAAGATCCAAACTCTTCTCCCTTATTCCAGGTCGTTAATCCTTCCAACGTACCCCCGCACTCGTTCTTCCAAATTTTTTGTGCTAGAATGTGCATATGTTCTCTGGAAATTTGTAAACCAGAAAGGTTTAAAATAGGAATCACCGTTAAGAGTGCATAGATTAAAAATCTTTTCATTTTTCTAAGTCATTTTTTAAGTATTTATAGGCTTCCTTTAGAGAAGTTATGGTTGGACTAAAGGTCATCAGACTCATCGATAGATGCGGATGAGTGATTTCACTAAATTCATTCACAGAAACAACTACCACAGGTTTTTGCATGTTAACTAAAAGATCTAACATCTCAGCCTGCCATGAGTTTTTAAAAAAGTCATAGGTACAAAAAATCACTAAATCTGAATCCACACAATTTTGCGTAGGTCTCCAGTTAAATGTAGGATTTAAGTGATCATAGGGGAAGAAATAAACTTCATGACTTAAATCCCCGAATCCTGCTTTTAATAATGTTTCTTCAATGATGTAAGGGTGCACTATCCATATTTTGCTTGGACCCATGAAAAGGCTTTTCAAAGATCCTATCGCTTGAATGGATCGCTTAGCTATTTCTTCTGCACATTCCTGATGTAATGAAAGCTCGATTTTTTCAAGAGAACGACCCTTCTGAAGTTTGCTTTTAAAATCCAAAATTCTTCGAATCGAAACATTCAATCTATCTTCAGAAATTATGCCGGTTTGAACAGCCTTCACGAGGGCTTGATGGATCTTCTCTATATCGTTTGTGCTAAGTTCAAGGTTTTGATGAGCACCGATTAATTGTTTTCCTCCCAATAATATAAGATCACAACCTGCCTGAAATGCACGTACAGCGGCTTCTTCGATGGTACCGCAGCATTTTAATAATCCCTCCATGACTAGGGAATCGCTAATAATTAAACCTTTAAAACCTATCTCCTGTCTCAAATAGTCTAAAGATTTTTTTGATAATGTTGTGCAATGAAATTCATCTAGAGCAGGAACCATCATATGCGCCGTTAGAATAGCTTCAGTATGCTCAGATAATTCTCGAAAGGGCCTTAATTCTCCTTTTTCCAAGTCTACAAGATCTTTCTTTAAAATAGGCAGTCCCTCATGGGAATCTATTTCGACATCGCCATGACCTGGGAAATGTTTGAGTGTGGTCATCACATTTGCGCGATGAAAACCCTTTAAAGAAGCCCTAGCAAATGAAATAACAGTTCTAGGATCCTCACTAAAGGAGCGAATTCCAATAACGGGATTACGTACTTGAGTATTAATGTCTACGACGGGAGCAAGATTTAAATTAATCCCCACATCATGCATTTCTTGACCCATAAAAAAAGCGCTCTTTTCGCACAAATCCAAACTTCTTGTCAGAGCAACAGCACGGTTACCAGGAAATACAGTAAATCCATGGGTTAAGCGGCTCACGCGTCCCCCTTCTTGATCTGTTGTGATGAATAGAGGGATGGAGAGACGTGTATTTTTTGCTAGGTCTTGCAACCCCTGACTGAGTTCTCGAACTTGTAGAGGGCTATTTAATCCATTGGCCCAATTATAATAGATCACCCCTCCTACCCCTAACTTCTGCACTAACAATTCGGCATCCCCATTGACTCTGTCACCATTAAAATGGACGATGAGGAGTTGCCCTACCTTCTCTTCAAGAGTTAGTTCCTTATGGGTGGTCTGAGACCAGCTGGATAGAGGAGTAAAAAGATATAGGAGTAAAGAATAAATTAAAGCGTATTTCATATTGCAGAGTAAAAATTGTTTTTAATGAAAAATCCTTCTCTAGTTAAAGCTGCTTAACACATCGATAACGCATAGTATGGGGATAAACGTCTCCTAATGATTCGATCGAAAATCCACAGGAGCGGTAAAATTGAATAGCCTCATGATCAGTTTCTGCTTGGATTTTTAGGGGTTTTAACTCTTCTACGATAGCGTTTAACATTCTTCTTCCTATCCCCTTGCGGCGGTAGGAAGGATCCACAGCAAGATGCATTAAAACGCTCATTTGTGGATTAAAGCCGGCACAAGCTACAATTTGCTTCTCTACACAACCTACCCATAATTTAGCGTCTTGCAGACAGGCATAGTGCTGTAATAATTGTTGAATTCGATCCTTAGATGAATGGCCTAAACAGGAAGAAAACAAATTTTCTAAAACAGGCCCAAGATGGTTTTTAGGGACATAATTCTCAATCACTAAGGAAGTTGGAGCTTGAATTTCTAAGAGAGGATGCGGTTTTTTTAGAACAAATTGTTGGTGAACATGTGTTAGAATTCTTTTTTGTTCTGACCAAACTAAACGTTCTAAAGCTTCTTCATAAGAAACCCAACTAAAAGCATCATGTTCGTCTGCAGAAAGTTGAACACAAGGATTTCCCTCCACATAGGCAACAAAAACAGGTACAAAAGCAACTTTATCTTTGATTTTTAAATAAAAGATCTCTATTGCATCAGCAGAGTAAAGCTTCGAAGGTCGTAAACCTGTCTCTTCAAAAACCTCTCTGTAGGCAGCTTCCCAAGCGGTTTCAAATGGGTCAATTCCACCAGTCACCATTTGCCATGTGCCTTTTAAATATTCACCGGCTCTTTTAATTAATAAATAAGGCGCGTCTACCTTATCTTTATTGATGATAAAAACGCTGAAGCAATAAGGAGTGATTAAAGAGGTCATCTTACACCGTTTATGTTATCATCTTTTTTAATAAGCAAAAAATTTCCAACAAAGTCGGTATTGTAAACAATCATCCCTTTTTAATCCTCCTGATAAATACCAGGCCCCGACAACTTTCTTTTCTTGAATAACTGCAGAGGAGATAAAGGCTTAAACTTCCAAATTACACCTAGCCTCACAAATCTCTAGTCAAACGTCTTTAATCAGTTCATAATGGGCAGTTTATTAGTATAGCCCTTGTAAAACCTCTGGGGTAAAAGGAACAATTTCACGGATGCGCTCTTCTAATATTTTTTGCGACCAATCTGGGTCACTTAACAATGATCTTCCCACAGCTACTAAATCAAAATCACCCTGCTTCAAGCCTTGTATTAAGTAGTCCCATTGATGTTTATCTTCAGAGAAGTGGGCAGAGCTAAAGCTAGTCACGAAATCTTTATCCAGGCCCACGGATCCTACAGTTATTGTTGGCTTTCCCGTTAATTTTTTGGTCCATCCAGCCAAATTTAGAGGAGATCCTTCAAATTCAGGTTCCCAAAAACGCCTTGTACTGCAATGAAAAATGTCTACACCTGCATTTACAAGCGGAATTAAAAAATCTTCTAATTCTTGCGGCGTGTAAGCTAACTTAGCTGTATAATCCCCCATTTTCCACTGGGAAAATCGAAAATCAATAGGAAAATCTTTACCCACCTTTTCACGTATTGCTCGAATGATTTCCACGGCAAAGCGTGTTCTTTCAACTAAAGTCTTTCCACCATAGAGGTCTGAACGTTTATTTGTATATTCCCAAAAAAATTGATCGATCAAATATCCATGTGCTCCATGAATTTCGACTCCATCGAAACCTAATCTTTGAGCATCCTCTGCACCCTGCGCAAAAGCAGCTATAACCTCTTGAATATCCTTCAAAGTCATCTCATGAGGAATTTCGCCTGTTGGTACTGAGGGATGAGGCACTGCAGACGGTGCATAGCCAGGCACCGGGGTTTCACACGTACAAACTCCCTGGGGATTATCTTTACCTTTATTTGCACATTGATGGCTTTGACGTACACTTCCTACATGCCAAAGCTGAGGAAAAATCTTTCCACCAGCTCCATGAACGGCCTCTACGACTTGCCTCCAACCTGCAAGAGACAGTTCACCATAGAAGTTAGGCACATCGGGATAACCATGACCTGCTGGATGATTAATCACGGTACCCTCGGTAATAATCAGGCCTACCCCACCCTCGGCTCTTCGTCGGTAATAATCGACAACATTTTTTCCAGGAATATGTTGCTTAGACTGACTTCTAGTCATTGGAGCCATAACTACACGATTTTTTAATTCTAAATTTTTGATTTTAAACGGTGTAAATAGTGGATTCATAAATACCTTTTAAGGATTATTTTTGTCTTGTGGAGCTTTGTAAAAATCTGCATCCTCTTGACGGATGGCCTGCATAAAAGCGCTTAACTCTTCTTTAGACTCAAAAGATAAAATTTCTGCATCCGGTCGATCAATATTTTCGATTCCTTGCAAATGATCATATTCATGTTGAAATACTTTAGCTGCAAATCCCTCAAGAATTTTTTCTACGCTTTTACCTTCTAGATTGAGATACTGAACTAGAATAGTTTTATAACGGGGAACTTTAGCTAATTTCCAAGTTTTTTCACTTAAAATGACAGAAAAACACCCTTCCCACCCCTTCCAAATTTCTTCTCCAAGCGGTTTATAAGTAGGATTGATAACCACCTCAAGATTAACGAGCTGGCGATCATAACTATAGATAAAAATTGATTTACTGACCCCTATTTGGGGAGCTGCTAGACCTGCCGCGGGCATTAAAGGAAGAAGTGTTTTTTTTAAATTTTCTGCTATTTCTAAGGCTAGATTCCATTCATGATTTTGAATATCTAAGGTTTTCTTTTTGAGAACTTCTTTCAAAGCACAGTCGATTGTTACAATCTTCATTGTATGCACGCATTTTTCCTTTTTCAAATAATTTTGTATAACTTATCTGAATATTGAAATTTTCATTATATATAGCAGAGTATCTTGAAATGGACAAGCTTTTGAGTTTGTTACCCCATCTAGCTTAGCAAAATGACTTGCTTTTAAAAATCCTCATTCATTAAACCGAATTTTGAGAGGACTTCGGCCAAAAACAAGCTTTTAGATCTTATATATTAATTATGAAAAATTTTCTGACATTTTTTTATCATTTTTTAAAAGATCCCAAAGAAGTGGGTGCCGTTGTTCCTTTATCAAAAGTCACCTCCAAGGAGATGATTAAGCACTATCTTAAAAGAGATAAACGACAGCCGTGTCGCATCCTAGAGGTAGGCGCTGGAATCGGAAATATCTCAAATGAAATACTACTTTCTCTAAGTCCTAAAGATCACTTTGATATCGTGGAAATCAATCACGCCTATTACAAAGTTTTAACAAAATCCTTTAAATCCCATCCTCAAGTTTCCGTTCACAACCTGTCCATTTTAAATTGGTCCCCTGCCTATACTTATCACTATATTATATCTACACTTCCCTTAAATTCCTTCGACGTCGATATTGTAGAAGATGTATTTGAGCATTATGAAGCATTAATTGAAGTGGGGGGAGTTCTCTCTTACGTTGAGTATGCAGGTCTACAAAGATTGACTGAAATATTCACCAACAGAAAAAATCGTGAAAAAATGGATAAACGTCGAAAATTTTTAAAGAATATACAAGATGAATTTATGATAGAAAAAACTCTTATCTGGAGAAATTTTCTCCCCTGTCATATCTACCATTTAATTCTTAAACCCCTGCCAGATTGTGAATTAAAACTCAACGTGCAGGCCTAAAATCAACCAAATATATCGGCGAACTGTCAATTGAAAGAAGAGCTTAAGGCTCAAAGTCCATTGTTTTTAATAGGTAATTGCAGGCTTATGCATGTACGAATTTTGGAATAAGTTCATGACTTTTTCAAAGATACTAGCGCCATAATATTTTCCACCCCACGACATTCCTGATTCAAATGTCTTTTTTTCCCATGCCTCAGGTAGGATAATGTAGCCATGGGCATCATTGACCAAACCTAAAACAGAAACGTGTCTAAAACCCTCTTTTTTTCCCCATTCTTTCAGCATGGCATCATATACACAACTTAACTCTCCTGGAATGGTCACAAAAACGTGTTGGTTATCAAAAATCATTAAGTTTAATTCGCTTTGATATTTTTCGATGGGGATTTTTAATCCCATGGGTGTAGGTTGTGTATTAAAAGTATAATTCTCTTTATAAAGCTCTATCTTCATTTCATCTGTGGTTTCTGTCGCCTGCCATACTTGTACAATTTCTTTGGCTAAAAGATCCCCTATTAATTCGCATTGAGCATAGCCATCTATATCCATTGACTGAGGAATGATCTCTGCCTGTGCTCCATTGAAAAAAATAGCCTCTGCTGGTTCCCCTAAGAGTTTTTTAATAGAGTTTCTCGCCTGTCCCACATAATCCGCAGAAAAAAATAAATTGTCGGCATTCAAAACCGTAGGATGCAAAGCATAATTATATACAACCGCTAAAGGAGACCCATCTAGATGGGTGACTTTAATAATAGCTAGATCTGTTAATGGATCCACTTTTTGAGGCCATTGACTGCGATAAAAACTTATTTCTTTCACGTCACCATAGCCAATTCCTACTTTAGCCGGCTGAAGATTTTTGGCTGCAGTTACTATGGATTGGACAGTACGATCTATCGTTTGCTGCGTCAATTGGGAGTCGTAAGGGCCGCATAACATTTCTCCTATGATGGGGATATTTAAAAAACCTCCCCCGCCAGAATGAGTATGTGTAGAACCAAGATATATCTTTAAATCTTGCAAGTCAGAGTATGTGTGGACTTTTTGCTTTACCTCTTGCACCATCTCATAGGTAAATCCTAAATGATCGACGCTACAAAATGCTAAAAACTCTTCTCCGTTATCGATAGCTAAAGTGGTGGCCAATAGAGGATCGTGGATACCTAGCATTCCTTTTCCACATCTTTTTTCATATCCAGCACTTGGAGATCCAACAGGTGGAGTAATCTCACTTTTCCCTACTCCGGCTAAAATGGCCCCATAGACATTAGCTGTATAATATAAAATAAAAATTAAAGATAAAAAAATTAGATAACATCTTGACTTAATCATGATTAATCTCTAAGTAAATTTGAAAAACTATTTTACATTTATTTGTTAATTCATTCAATTTAAATTTTGAGATTCCTGGGCAGCTTGTTGTATAATTTGACAAACCGAGCTGTAACTAGGTATAAAATTGTGGCTTAGGCCAAAATCCCATTAAGAGTTTAATATGAAATCTTCAGAACCCTCTTGCTCCCATTGTAAAAAAACTCCACCCGGTCAGAATTCTACAGATCTTTATACATGTCCGATGCACCCTGAAATACAAATGGAGCAGCCAGGCTCTTGTTCTATCTGTGGGATGCACCTTGAAAGAAAGATTTCCTATTCTTCTTCAAAAGTCTACACCTGTCCAATGCACCCAGAAATCCAACAAGATCATCCGGGGAATTGCCCCCTCTGTGGGATGTCTTTAGAGCTTAGAGAAGTGACTGCAGAAGAAGACTTATCAGAATATCATGTCATGCTAAAAAGATTTATTATAGCATTAGTTCTTACCCTCCCCGTTTTATTTTTAGCATCCATCCATATGATTCCCTATTTAAATAATTCTTTAAATATTTCTAATTTTACCTCTCACTGGGTTCAATTTTTACTAACAACTCCTATTGTTTTGTGGGCAGGTGGATCTTTTTTTAGCCGTGCTTGGGATTCAATACAATACAGATCTTTAAATATGTTTAGTTTAATCGCGCTAGGGATTGGTTCTGCCTACTTATACAGTGTTTTTGTACTTCTTTTTCCCGGACTATTTCCTGAATCATTCAAAGAAAATGGGACTCTTTTTATTTATTTTGAAGCTGCAGCCGTCATCACCAATCTCGTTTTACTCGGTCAAGTTTTAGAGCTTAGAGCAAAAAAGCACACAAATGTTGCTATCAAAGCTCTTCTTAGTCAGGAAGCAAAAAATGCTCATCTGGTAGTAGGAGAAGAAGAAAAGGAAGTCTCTATCCAGGAAGTACATATGCATGACATCTTAAGGGTAAAACCAGGGGAAAAAATTCCCGTAGATGGAGTCATCAAAGAAGGTTACAGCTATATTGATGAATCGATGATCACAGGTGAACCCATCCCTGTAGAAAAAAAATCTGGAGACAAAGTCACAGGAGGTACAATCAATCAAACCGGCAGCTTTTTGATGGAAGCCTTGCATGTAGGCCAAGACACTTTATTAGCTCGTATTATTCAAATGGTCTCACAAGCGCAGAGAAGTAAAGCTCCCATCCAAAAATTAGCAGATCTGGTTGCTAGCTACTTTGTCCCTGCCGTGATCATAATTGCTATCCTTACTTTCATCCTCTGGTCTTTGTTTGGTCCTGAGCCCCGCTACATATTTGCTTTTTTAAATGCCCTGGCTGTACTCATCATAGCTTGCCCTTGTGCATTAGGACTAGCAACCCCCATGTCGATTATGGTGGGGATGGGAAGAGGTGCTCAAACGGGCGTTCTGATAAAAAATGCAGAGGCATTGGAGCGTTTAGAAAAAGTCAATACCTTGATTATTGATAAAACAGGCACGCTCACTGAAGGTAAACCCAGAGTCTCTGAAATTTTTGCAGCCTCAAATTGGGTGGAAAATGATCTTTTAAAATGGGCGTGCGCGGTGGAAAAGAACAGCGAGCATCCTATTGCACAAGCTCTCATTCATGAAGCTCAGGCCCGCGCTTTATCTATTCCCCCCGTAGAAGAATTTAATTCAATCACAGGCGGAGGTGTTGAAGGGATTGTGGAAAAGAAAAAAGTGATTGTAGGGAATCTAAATTTAATGAAAACACTAGGCGTCACTATAACACCTGCTATACTTGAAAAAGCTCAACAAGCTCAGGAGCAAGCACAAACCATCATCTATATTGTTATTGAAGGAACATCTGCTGGATATATAGGCCTTTCTGATCCAATTAAAAGCTCGGCCTCCGAAGCCATCCAACAACTTCATGTGATGGGTCTAAAAATTATCATGCTTACAGGTGATAATCCACAGACTGCTCAAACAGTTGCTTCAAAATTACATCTGGATGATTACAAAGCAGAAGTCAACCCCAAAGATAAAAATGCATTTATAAAAAAATGGATGGATAAAAAGCATATTGTCGCTATGGCAGGTGATGGAATCAATGACGCACCAGCTTTAGCAGCTGCTGATGTGGGAATAGCGATGGGGACAGGCACGGATGTGGCCATGGAAAGTGCAGATGTGACTCTTGTTAAGGGAGATCTCAATGGAATTGTAAAGGCCATTCTCTTGAGTCGTGCGACCATGCAAAATATTCGACAGAATTTATTTTTTGCATTCATCTACAATTTTCTCGGTGTCCCTGTTGCAGCAGGTATTCTTTATCCCTTCATCGGTTTATTATTGAATCCCATGATTGCAAGTGCCGCGATGGCTTTTAGCTCTGTCTCAGTCATTATTAATGCTCTAAGACTGCGTTATTTAAAACTTTAACCCCACGATTAATGGATAAGAAACAATCAGCTGTCTTAAGGATTAATAACCACAAAAGATCCTTGGTAATCCACAGCTAAAATACCCTCTTGATAAATTTTAGCATGCAACAAGATCCTTGCTTTATGTTTCTTCTCAAGAAGAAGAAAAAAACGCTCCCAAATAGGGGCTTCAGGCGTAAGACAAAGGGCTTGAAAATCATTTTTGATCGGAGCAGGATACTCTACATGACTATGATGAATCACAATTTGAGCGCTAGGGTAACGCTCTTGCAAATTCACATGAAGTAAACTCCAACAGGCAAGAGTCGCTACAATATAAAGACTCCCCCCAAAAGCAGTTTTAATGTGGTTGTAATTGTATTCGATCGGTGCACTCAATAAAATTTTATCTTTGGATACATGCTTTGCTTGAATTCCCATACTTTTTGTAAGGGTGATCTGGGTATACAGATAATTCTCTAAATTTATTCTTGCATCAAGCTCATCCATTTCCGTTCTCGCCTTTCTTAGATTTCAAATTGTAATCAGCTATCTATCGAATGTATAATTTGCCCTAACCAATTCTTGCACAAATCAGCTTCGTAACCACAAATCACTTGTGCATATTTTAGCCCATTTTTCATCAAAGTAAGGGAAGTAGACATTTCTTGTAAATGTTCCAACTCCTCTGCCAGAATCGAATTCACACGCACTTTGGATGCATGTAGCTTTAAATATTCCGCATAGCAAGGATAGAGTTCCTGAGCCCTTAATTCAATCGCATAAGTCACTAAATAGTAAGAGTACTCTTTGATTTTCAGAGAAGGAACCCCTGCCTGTCGTAGATATCTTGAAGTTTTTAGATCTAAGGAATTTAAATACTGCAGAGCAGAAATGCCCCCCATTAAATGAGCCAACGAGTAATTTTCCACAGGCTGAGTTGTAATTTTTTTTATCTGACATTTAAGGTAGTATGCATGACGAAATTCTTCAGAAGCGTGTTTTAAAATTTCCTCTCTTACTAAAGTGGGATGTTCACAAGCGGCAATCTTTCTTGCACCACAATTCTCCAAATACGAGAGCGTATTTAGCCACCGAACATGAAGAATATCTGATTGAAAGACTTTTTTTAGAACTTCATGGATCCAGGGAGTTAGGGAAATAAAAGAGTTCATGAATTTTCCTCAAGATTAAGTAAAATATGTTCATAAATGTTTTCAAGCTCTGCATATTGAATGCAATAAGGAGGAAGGATATACAAAACATTTCCTAGGGGACGTAATAGGATTTGATGATCTAAAAAAAAATGATAAAGAGAATCGCGCATCGGTTGAAAGTACGAGGACCCCTCAACAGTATGATACTCCAAAACTAAAAGTGTCCCTAAGGATTCGCAACGTTTTAAACGAGGATGCGTTTTATATCTTTCCACAAATAATTGATGAGACTTTGCAATACGACTTCTTTGTAAAGTACAACTTTCATCTAAAAGAAGGTCGAGGCTTGCTAAAGCAGCTGTGCAAGCCAATGGGTTTGCTGTATAGGAATGGCCATGAAGGAAGGCTTTGCTCAGCTGGTCTGACAGAAAGGCATCATAAATTTTTTGCGTGCACGCTGTCACCCCTAAAGGTAAAAAGCCTCCTGTCAACCCTTTAGATAAACAGATGATATCGACTCTTTTTAAAAGATGTTCACAGGCAAAAAGAGGTCCGGTACGTCCAAAGCCTGTCATTACTTCGTCTGCAATTGTTATGACATTGAAATGACGACACGCTTCAAGCAATAGATCCAGCCCTTGAGCAGAATAGATACGCATTCCTCCGGAGCCTAGCACAAGGGGCTCAAAGATAAAAGCCGCAGTTTCTCCCTTTTCCAAAATTTGCATCAGTTGGGATAAAGATCTACCTGTTTCATTCTCCCAAGGGGGATCAATCATTTCCACCTCAAAGAGATGTTTCCAAAAGGGTTGATTTAATGCGTTTTTTCCCGCCGCTGACATCGCCCCAAATGTATCCCCATGGTATCCACCTCTAAAACAAACAATTTTAGATTTTTTTTCTCCAACCTGCTGATAATTATATTGTAGAGCAATTTTAAGGGCTGCTTCCACGGAAGTAGAGCCGTTGTCCGTATAAAAAATCTTAGAAAAATCACCAGGTAAAATCTGGACAAGCTTTTTAGCCAGCTCCACAGCAGGCGGGTGTGTAAAATCAGCAAAAATGACATGTTCTAAACGATCTAATTGAGTCTTAATCTTTTCTGCTATGTAGGGATGCGCATGACCATGCAGATTCACCCACCAAGAAGAAATTCCATCTAAATACCGTGTGTCCTGCTCGGTATACAAATACACTCCCTCGCCTTTAGTGATTGGAATCGGAAATCTGGCTGTTTTAGCCTGCGTAAAAGGGTGCCAGACATGCTTTAGATCATCTAAGATTAAGGAAGAAGGACCATTCAAAAAGAAGCTTTCCATAAAAAGGCATATTTTTTAATGATTGAGGATTCGATTTTTTGTTCGGGTAGTAAACGTCCTAAAAGAGGTAATTGAGTAAAACTCAAGATAGCTTCCTCTGTATCCTTCTGAGGCAGGCCATTAAAAATGAGTCCCAAAATATTTACGCCACGGGTTTTTAGCTGGTCCACCGTTAGAAGAGTATGATTGATACTCCCTAAATAATGTCGAGATACAAGAATCCATGCGGCCTCCCACAGTTGAAAGAGGTCAATATTTAAAATCTTTTGATTTAGAGGGACCATTAAACCACCTGCAGTTTCTATAATCAGGGGCTTTTCAGTTTTAGGCAGATAAATTTTTTTCGGTTCGATGACTACATTTTCTGCACGTGCTGCTTGATGTGGAGAAACAGGCATTTGAAGAGAATATGCCGGGGGATATACTGTGTGCAGCCTTGGATCGATAAGTTTTTTCATTATTTTCGAATCTTTTTCCTCCTCGTTCCCACATTCAATGGGTTTCCAATAATCCCCTGATAACAAATGCACTAAAATCGCCGAGGCAATAGTTTTACCCACTTCTGTTCCAATGCCTGTCACAATGAATTTTTTACTCATCGCTTTTTATCCTCATTAAACAATTATAAAGTTCATTAACTTGCTCAGCAGTATTATAAGAATGCAAGGTAACCCTCAAACACTCCTGACCTAGACGCACTGTCGGACTAAGAAGAGCGCGTACATCAAAGCCTTGAGCGTCCAAGGCTCGTGCGGCTTGGCTACACGGCCTATTTCCTTTGATCTTAAAAATTTGAATTTGCGAAGTATTTTTACTATTCAACAACTCTTGATAATGTTTAATGCGTTCATAAAGAGACTGTCGTTCTTCTTCGAGATAAGGAAATATGGCATAGCTGCTCTGAATAGCCGTTATGGCATATCTTGGAAGGGCAGTGGAATAAATGAAAGATTTAGCAAAGTTAGTTAGAATTTCTTTTAGCGCTGTTGAGCCCAAGACAATTGCACCTGAAACCCCCAAAGCCTTTCCGAACGTAAGAATCAAGGCAAAGACTTTAGAACTTATTTCATGGGAGTCGACTAAGCCTCTTCCCTCAGAACCCCAAACGCCCACCGCATGGGCTTCATCAATAATCAAATATGCTTGATACTTCTGAGCTAAGCGGGCAATTTCTTTTAATGAAGTTACAGTTCCATCTGTGGAATAGAGCGATTCAATACAGATAAACCGTTTTCCTCGACAAGCAATGTGCTCAAGTTTAGATTCTAAATCTTGCATGTTTTGATGACGGAAAGGAATACGAGAGGCTGCGGATAACCGCATGCCATCATGCATAGAGGCATGCACATGTGTATCATAAAAAATGGCATCCTTTTCCGTAGCTACTGCTGATAGGACCCCTATATTGGCCATATAGCCGCAATTAAAGAGCGTACCCGCAGCATATCCATGAAAATGAGCAATCTGCTCTTCCAGGTGCAGAACCTCTCTTGAATTTCCCGTTAAAAGACGCGAACCTGAAGATCCCAAACGAATATCTTCATATTGATGCCAGGCAATCTCAAAAGCCTCTTTGAGTTTAGTTGAACGCGCTAACCCTAGATAATCATTGGATGCAAAATCAATCGGAGAGTTTTTTAAAAGAAGTTCTCTATAGTTAAGAAAACGTTTTCGACGTTCAAGTCGTAGGTCCTCAAAGGATTTCATTAGGCTTGATCCTTCACAAAAGCGGGTTGCTTTTGTATTCCTAAAAGTTGAAATAATTCTGCATCTTTATCAATGGATTGATTCGCCACTGTCAGTAATTTTTCACCGGCAAAAATTGAATTTGCTCCTGCTATAAAACATAAGGTTTGTTCAATAAAGCTTAAGGATAATCGACCAGCTGATAGACGAATCATGGCTTTGGGCATTAAAATTCTTGTTAAAGCAATGATACGCACAAATTCCCATATTGAAACAGGAAGCTGTTTCTCTAACGGTGTCCCAGGGATGGGTTCTAATCTATTAATAGGAACTGATTCCGGATGCACTTTGCGCGTGCTCAACGTGTGTAATAATTGTAAGCGATCTTCGATGGACTCCCCTAGCCCCATAATTCCCCCGCAGCAAAGACTAAGCTCTGTTTCTTGCACAATGTCTAATGTATGCAGCCGTTCTTGATAACTTCTGGTGGAGGTTATATTTGGATAAAAACTTTCTGAAGTATCTAGATTGTGATTATAGGCATACAGGCCAGCCTCTTTAAGTCTTTCAGCCTGCGTACTAGTTAGCATACCTAAAGTACAGCACACTTCCATATTCAAGGCTTTAATGCCTTTGATCATTTCAAGAATTTCCTCGAAAGGTTTATTCTCTCGGATCTCTCTCCATGCTGCCCCTAAGCAGATACGCGTGGATCCTCTGGCTTTTGCTCGCTTCGCTTCCGCAATAACCTCAGCATATTTCATGATAGGAAGGGCCTTTACAAAGGTTTGATTACGCGACGATTGTGCACAATATTTACAATCTTCTGGACAGCCGCCTGTTTTTACAGAGATTAAAGTACAAACTTGAACTTCATGCGGAAGATGAAATTGTATATGCATCTGGTGTGCTTGAGAAATTAAAGCAAGTAAAGGAAGGCGATACATTGTTCCGATTTCTTCTATTGTCCAATCATTTCTTACGATAACCATCTGTTCTACTCTTTAAATTTTTTAAAAGGCTGAATCTTATGTATTCGTTTCAGCTAAATTCAAGATAAAACAGATAAAATAGAGTTTATAAAAACTAATAAGTAGTTTATATATACTCAAATTTAGTTTAAAATTCAGACCCAAGACCTGAAAAATCCACAGACTCATTAAAACTATTTGTTAGTTTATAAAACACAAAAAAGGGGTTATTTTTTTATGCTTACTGCATTATGTGGCAACAAGACTGTTCAAAAAATTTTGATTTTTCTATTTGTTAATGGGAAATGTTATGGAACGCAGCTTCATCGTTATTTAAAAACCCCCCTTACACCAATTCAAAAAGCACTATCTAGACTTGAAAAAGGCCACATTATTATCAGTCATTATGAAGGAAAGACACGGATCTACCAATTTAACCCAGCCTACCCTCTACTCTCAGAACTAGAAGAGCTAATAAAAAAGGCCTATACGCTTCTTCCCGCCCATGAAAAGAAAGATTATTACGTCGCTAAAGATGAGTCTTCTTACCAAACACCTAAACAAATCAGTAAAGCCAAAGTCTTGATGACTTTTTGGGAAAAATTAAGCGAAGTTAAACGACTCTCTTTCCATGCTAAGAGTAAACAACAGGAAGGGGAAGGCTGGAATGGGCGAGGTCAAGGCGAAGTCTCAGTATCGAAGGAAAGAGAAAGTGTTCTGATTTTTTCTGAAAAAGGGTCTTGGCTGGGAAAGCAAGGAGAGATCTCTTTTAGTAACTCTTTCCGCTGGACACTAGATCGCTTTGCCGGAATCATTTCCTTAGAGCATCTAAGACGAGGAGTTACCCAACCGGTCTTTCTATTCCACCTAACTCCCACTAGTTCACAAACTCTATCCTCGGTTGACTCTCATTTATGTGGAGGTGACACTTACTTTGGTCAAATTTATTTAGATCAGCAAAGCCTACGTTTAACATGGCGAGTCATTGGACCAAAAAAAAATGAGGAGCTTAATTACTACTACTCGTAAGCTACTAAATTATACTTTTTGTCTATATTTGACATTTAATCTATTTTTTGAAAGAATGGATTTATATTCAAAACCAAAGAGATACCCATGCAGCCCTTATTTATTTCTACCCCCCTTGTGAAATCCATCAAGATGGGAAAAAGCTTTCAAGGTCAAATTTATCTCAAACTCGAAACTTTGCAGCCCACAGGGTCTTTCAAGTGCCGTGGCATAGGAACTCTATGTAGTCATTATGCCCAAAACGAAAATTGCAAAGGATTTGTTTCTTCATCGGGAGGCAATGCAAGTTTAGCAGTAGCTTATGCTGGTCAGGTTTTAGATAAGCCGGTAGAAATTATTGTGCCTCAAACCACTCTTCCCTTGATGATAGAAAAAATGCAGCGTTTAAATACGAAAGTTTGCGTGCAGGGCGCAGATTGGAATGCAGCAGACGCTCATGCCCGCCTATTGGCTAAGCGCTTAGATTGGCATTACATTCCCCCTTTCGATCATCCTCTCATTTGGAATGGGCACTCAACAATTATACATGAGATAAAAGATACAGGTTTGAAACCAGATGCAATTGTAGTCGCAGTAGGGGGCGGAGGATTACTGTGCGGTTTGATAGAGGGTTTACGAACTGTGGGATGGTCTGAAATTCCTGTTTTTTCTGCAGAAACCGAAGGAGCGGCATCCTTTGCTGCCTCTATCAAAAAGGGTCAGCTCATTACCTTAGACTCTATTGATACCATCGCGACATCCCTTGGAGCTAAGCGGGTAGCGAATCAGGCCTGGGTAGATGCTAAAACTCATCCCATTATTCCTAAAATCGTTAGCGATCGCCAAGCTCTTCAAGCAGTCATACGATTTTTCGACGAGCACAACATCCTGGTAGAACCTGCTTGTGGAGCTGCGTTAGCACTCATTTATGAAAAAATTGTCGACCCTACTCTTTATCCAAATATTGTTGTAATTGTTTGCGGAGGAAAAGGTGTGACTCTCAATCTTATTGAAAAATGGTCCGAAAAACTAGGCTTAAACAATGCTCCTATTTACTAAAGAACATTTATTAAAAATCCATGACTGGGACTTCCTTTTAAAATGCATTGAAGAAGGATTTATGGCTTATTCTAAAGGTGAAGTAAATATGCCTCCTGTTTGCCATATGCATTTTGAATCACCTCCGGGAGACCTACATGTCAAATGCGCAGCTAATAAAAGTGCATTCTATGTGGTAAAAGTCGCTTCTTGTTTCACAGAAAATCCGCGCTTTGGCCGTCCTTCCATCTACGGACTCCAGATTTTATTTCACAAAAGCTCGGGAGAACCTGTTGCTCTTTTTTTAGATGAAGGGTATCTAACACACCTACGCACAGCACTTGCCGGAGCAATTTGTGCAAAATACTTAGCTCCACAGAACATGCAAGCCATTGGCATTTTGGGTGTAGGACAACAAGCCCGCTTTCAGTTGAAAATCTTAAAGCAGGTAACAAACTGTAGGGAGGTTTATGCTTGGGGTCCCCATGCCCAAAAGATCGAGGAATTTCAAAACGATCCTTTTCTAGATGATTTTAAAATTCATAGGGCAAAAAGCCCTGCAGAATTAACATCAAAATCACAACTAATTGTCACAACGACTCCTTCTACCACCCCACTACTGAAAAGTGAAGATATTTTGCCTGGCACACATATCACTGCTGTAGGCTCAGACCGACCTGGCAAACAAGAGCTAGATAGTTCGATCCTTCGAAAAGCTAATCGCTTAATTGTGGATAGTCGCGCGCAATGCTTTCTATATGGAGAAACAGCATGTGCTCTGCAGGCAGGCATGATTACGCCAAATGGAGTCACTGAAATCGGTGAAATCCTCTTACTACAGGCAAAAGGTCGAGAAAGCGATGAGGAGATCACAGTCGCTGATCTAACGGGTTTAGGGATTCAAGATTTAATGATCGCAGAAGCCTTTTATCAAAGGCTTGCCTAGCGATTAAAATTCATTCTTTTAATTTAATAACGAGCTATTTATAACGCATAGATAAATCACAATAAACTCATCTATGACGGAAAAAAAACCTTCAACTTCTTCATTAATAGGTCTGGACGGAATGATTTTTTGTTTGTCAGATGTCCGTCCTGGCATAGGTCCTTTTCTTTCCCTTTTTTTAAAGTCTCAACTCCACTGGAAAACGGATCTGACAGGCTTAGCTCTAGGTGTGGCAGACTTAACGGCCGCATGCTGTCAAATTCCAAGTGGAGCGATCGTTGATACTACAAGATATAAACGGTTGATTATATTTTTAGCATGTCTTGCTATTGCGCTTAGTTCTTTACAAATACTTTTTATTCCTACATTTTCCGCGGTGATAGGCGCACAAATTTTAATTGGCATGTCTACTGCACTTATTCCCCCTACTATTGCAGCTATTACATTGGGACTCGTAGGAAGAAAATCCTTACCCAAACGTATTAGCCTCAATGAAACCTGGGCTCATGCTGGAAACGTTTTTACGGCAGCCCTGGTAGGACTTTTGAGTTATCTTTGGGGTCATGAATGGATTTTATACATGATCGTCCTATTCGCTGCAGGGAGCACTGCATTTGTCTTTTTCATTAATCCTAAAGAAATTGATCATCAGGTGGCTCGAGAGTTACCTAAAAGTATCGATAATCAAAAATCTAAGCCATTACCTATCTCTCAGTACCTTAAAAATAGCCCCTTGGCAATTTTTTGTCTCTCTGTCTTTCTGTTTCATTTTTCAAATGCGGCTCAACTTCCCCTTGTCGGTCAACTATTAGGAGAAAAAAATCCTTCCATAGACACTCTGTTTATGTCCGCCTGTATCATACTGGCTCAGATAGTCATGATATTCGTCGCCTATGGGATGGGATTTTTAATGAATTATACCGGAAGAAAACCACTTTTTTCTATGGCTTTAGCTGTACTTCCTTTGAGGGCAGTTCTTTACACCTTTACAGATTCCCCTACATTGCTTCTAAGCATTCAACTTTTAGATGGTATTGGAGCTGGCATCTTCGGCGTGCTGGGGATTATAACGATCTCAGATATAGCCAAAGACACGGGTCGGTTTAACTTTTCTTTAGGGATGATGTCTCTTGCTCAAGGGACAGGAGCATCCTTGAGTAACATGTTTGCTGGGGTCATTGTGGAACATTGGAACTTTAACTACGGCTTTATGAGTTTAGCTTTTATCGGGATTTTCGGACTTGGCTTTTATTGTTTTTGCATGCCTGAAACCAAAAATAGAGATTTTAAACTATGGAACTCATGACTTTAATTATTTTTATTCTGGTTTATATAGGCATGCTTTTAGGAAGTTGGCCAGGGCTTGCGATTGATCGAACAGGAATAGCTCTTCTTGGGGCCATCGCTTTTATGGAGTTGCAAGGTCTATCTGCTGAGCAAATGGTAAGCTATATCGATTTTCCTTCCATCATCATTCTATTCAGTTTCATGATCATCTCCGCACAATTTTACTATAGTGGGTTTTATACCTATACAATCGAAACTGTCCAACAATGGAATCTCTCCCCTAAGTTCCTGCTCTTTATTGTCATTTTTATATCAGCTATTCTTTCTGCTTTATTAATTAATGATATTGTTTGTTTAGCCTTAACTCCTCTCGTGATCAAAGCCTGTGCACACAAAAAATTCAATCCCGTTCCCTTTCTTTTAGGATTGGCTTGTGCTTCAAATATTGGATCTGGCCTCACCCTGATAGGAAATCCTCAAAATCTATTGATTGGTCAAGTTTTGCAAATACCCTTTGGACAGTATCTTCTATACTCTAGCATTCCCTGCATCTTAGGGATATTCGTCACATGGTTTATCATTCTTCAACAAACCAGAAACCAGTGGCTTTTAGAGAAGGCCGAGACAAAATTTGAATCGATTCCTTTTAACGCATGGCAGAGTTTAAAAGGTATTTTCATTTTAGTCATCCTACTCATTCTTTTTTTTGTGAATGAAATTCCACGCGATAAAATCTCTTTAGCGGCGGCAGGTTTTCTGCTTTTAAGCCGTCGCATGGCTTCACAGACGATGTTAAATTTTATTGATTGGCAGTTACTCGTCCTTTTTATTGGGCTTTTTATTGTAAATAAAAGTCTCCTGAATACTTTCTCTGTCGATACCTTTCATAGAATCCTAACCAGTTACCACATAGATTTAAATTCTCCAGCCTGGATTTTTCTTTTTTCGACAGTTCTTTCCAACTTAGTTTCTAATGTCCCTGCTGTGATGTTATTACTTCCTCTTATTCAGGGGTCATTCGAAGGATCTTTGTTAGCTTTGACCAGCACATTAGCCGGTAATATGTTTCTTATAGGAAGTATTGCCAATTTGATCGTCGTCTCCCAAGCCAAGAAGCATGGCATTCATATAGATTGGAAACGCCACCTTAAAGTAGGTCTTCCAGTCGCCTTAATGACTCTTCTACTCACCGCTTTATGGATGTATTATCTATCCCCAGAGTCTTCATAAATAATTCCCTAAGGATTACGCATTAATCTCTTGCAGAAAATATATTAAAATTAAGTCATCACTTCAGAAGTTTAAGAATTGATATTCATTTAAAAATCGAATTATTATAAAAGGAGATTATACCTGAACGATTATAGAGTTGGGTGTCTAGGAGATTATCTCTGGAAACTTGGTATAAATTTGTTACATGAGGTTGTATATGGTATCTTCACTCTCAGCCACAAAAAAGTCTGAATTTAGCCCTTCCTATTTCTCCCATGGGGTAAATGCAGAGAAAAGGCATCTTCATGCCAAATATTTACCTAAAGATAGTGTGGAAATCACACACCTGCATCGACTTCGTCAGCAAATCCCGTCTAAAGATTTTTTAGAGAAAAGCTCCCCTACAGCAAAACTTCAAGATATTGCTGCCAAAGTCAAAATGCTATCTAGTCACTCTCCTAATGGTCTTTTTCTTAATAGTCAAACCCGTCAATTAGAAATACGTCCCACAAATAACGAAAATTATGATTATGCAGCGATTCAATATATTGTGGATGCTTGTCATCAATTCCTGAATGAATCAAGGACGCATTTTTTTGACCAATCTATCCAAGAAAAAATCCTAACCAGACTTACACAAACAACGTGGTTCAAAACTTTTTCTGCCCAGGACTCGTCTATCTATGATTTAATGTCAGGCCTCATTCATCAGTTTAATCGATTAGAAAAACGACAGAGTCATCATGAAATTGCCAGTGTGGCAAAATTAGCGCAGCGCGCTCTATCCTTAAAAAATCAAAAATTCTTAGAAACTTATGCAACAGCCCACAGAAGATGGCTGACTTTACATGAAAGATCCTGTAAGCAAGAACTCAGTCGATTAGAAAATAAAAGACAAAAAATTTTAAAACAGCAAATGGTTTTAAAAATTTTGGATCAAGGAAATCCATCGGAAATGAAAGAGTATGACATGATTTCTCTTTCCACTCTGCTATTCTCTTATCAGTGGATCATGACTTCCCAAGAGCTCTTTGAATGTATTCAGAAATGTTTCTGTAATCTTTCCGAAATTATAGCTGCAAGTAGACCTGAATCTGAGATCGCAATCCAACAACAGCTCAGACTATTGAAATTTTGCAACGAGTGGATCTGCTCTGATTTATACCAAAGTGAAAAAGACGAAATCATCTTAAGTCAACTCCATCGTTTAGTGCGTTTCACTCAAAATTCTCCTTCCAAGCGTATTAAAAGTATGGGAGGTAAACTTGGAGAAATCTTAAGTCAAACACAGTCTGCTAAAGCATGCCAACAGCAGCCTTTATTTCCAGATTTTTCAAAAAAACTTGAAGTATTGAAATTTAATAAAAAAAACTTAACTGAAGAAGTGGCCGATTCTTTAGGCGTTTTTTACACTGAAGCTTTGTTAAATTTAAAAATCAAAGATTTGTTTAAACAAGATCAATCAGCAGAGACATGGGCGTCTATAGCTCATTTAGAAAACACACTCAGTCAGGATATTGTCTCCTTTTTTAAATCTATTCCAAAGAAAAATCGTATTCATATTTTAAAGAACTACATTGGTTTAGTAAAAACTTGTCTAAATAAACATAATTATGCCACGGCTAAGACTCTAATATCAGGTTTAGGAGCCCTATTAAACAAAGAAAAATGGAAGTTGCCAAAAAAACTTCAAGCCAAAATTGATGAGCTAAGCCACTATGCCATCTATGGGATGCGAAAAGAAATGGGGCACTTATTGGAAAAAAACGAAACCCCTTTTGTTCCAGCTCCTGATTACATTGGACAAAAATTCCAACTCCTCAGTGTAGCGCCGCGTTTCGATAGCGAAGATGATCAAGAACCTGAAAAATTAAACATTGAACAGTTTTCGTCTGTTGAAGCCTTAGTTAAACAATGGGTAAAAATGACGGCGCTCTTGCAGAATTACAATAAAAGGATGCCTAGAGAAACTTAGCACTAGACGATGACAACAATTAGAGCGTGCTTTGTTTAGTCTATGATTTGCCCTCTGATTAAATCTAGATCAGCAATTTAAAGATGAAAAAATGTAGTTTTTATTTCCCTTGTCTTCTATAATTTCTAAAAAAATTATTAGAAGCATCTCATGAACAATCCAATTCTTTCTACTCTTCCTGAGATTGTGGGTGACAGTAAGGGAATCCTGCTAGACGCCTATGGAGTTTTTTGGGCGGGAAATCAAAAAGGTTTAATCCCGGGTGCCAGGGAAGCCATGGAGCAATTAGTTCTTCAAGGGAAAAAAGTGGGTATTCTCTCCAATTCCACCCAGCTTATCGCCAAAGAATTGGATAAATTTCATTCTCATGGTCTTTTTCAAGATCAACATTTTCATTTTATCCTGACTTCAGGCGAACTTGCTAAACAAGTCTTTACAGAAGCAAAATTCCCTTTCCCAACGCCAGCTAAAAAATATTGGCTGCTAGGTCACCCTCATCCTAAATACTCTTCCCCACATGCACTTTTTGAAAACTCTCCCTTCATAGCGACCCCACATTTATCTGAAGCAGATTTTATTTATATTTCCATTCCTCATATAAATGGTGAAGACCAAATAGATCCTCACGTTTTTATGCAAGAAATTATCAAGGTTAAAGAGTCTAATCTCCCCATGGTTTGTGCTAATCCTGACGCTTTTGCGCATGAAGGACGACCTCCCGTTCCTGTTGTCAGGCAAGGTAGCATTGCCAAACTCTACGAGTCTATCGGTGGAAAAGTTTTTTATATTGGAAAACCTGCTAAGTATGCTTTTGAAAGAGCTTTAGAGGCATTTAAATCCCATCACATTCATCATCCTGAAGAAATTTTAATGATCGGTGATACACCAGAAACGGATATCAGAGGAGCAAAACTTGTAAAGATGCGTTCAGCTTTAGTGACCTCTACAGGTATCATGGCAGAAAAAGTGCAAAATAAAGGACTCATACACACTTTACAAGAAATTGCCACGCAAGACTACCCTGACTTTTTGATAGAAAAATTGGAGTATTAATGGGTTTTGAATTACATCCTAATCTATCTAAAAAAATTCTAATTGGGGATCTTGCGCTTTGTCGAGTTCTTCTGGAAAATGATTCTCATTATCCTTGGATTTTTCTAGTCCCCCGTCGTCCTGCTATAAGTAAAATGATGGATTTGTCATTAAGCGATCAACTTCAATTAATGAAAGAGTTAGACCTGTCTCAAAAGATTATGTGGTCTCTGTTTAAACCCACTCAAATCAATGTGGCTGCTATTGGCAATAAAACCCCTCAATTACATATTCATGTTATAGCACGCTATACAGAGGACCCGGCCTGGCCAGGGACAGTATGGGACCATCCTATACGTAATCCCTATACCGCAGAACAAAAAGATATAATTGTCAATCAATTGACCGATGCTTTTTTACCTCAACTTACCTCAACCATTTAAGGCAGGTATGATTAGAAAAATCTTCTTTCTATGCATTTCATTTGTTCATTTGACCTATGCGCAGGTCACCCCTATCTATGTGGATTCTGCAGATGTTTTTCATCAAATTTCTACCACACAAAATGATGTATATAATTATCTAAAAAATACTCCACTCCCTTTTGAAAAAACACGCTTCGTCTTTATTCGTCATGGAGAATCGACAAGTAATCAAGAAAAAAGTATGGCCGGTAGAACTCTAGATGTGGATTTGTCAGATAAAGGACAGACACAAGCCCTCACATGTGGTTTATCATTAATCGAGAACGGTATTTTATTTGATAGAGTTTATAGTTCTCCTTCCCTTCGCGCTAAAAGAACCGCCGAACTTGTACTTGAAGCCTCTCATCAACAATGGATGTTGAATCTCGACGAAAGGCTTTATGAAAAGTTCTATGGCCCCTATGAAGGAGCTTCAGAAAATGCGTATGCTCCAGTTAAAAAAATAGAAGAAATAGAAAATTCTGGTCCACAGAAATCCTTTATGGAAAAATTTCACTTCAAAGCCCATCCCGATATGGAAAGCATGGCTGAAATCCATCAGAGGGTTTTAGATTTTTTGTTTGATACTACGACTCAGATAAAAGGTAAAACTGTACTTGTCGCTACCCATAACGGTGTGATGAAAGCGTTATTTATGGCAGATGCCTTCCAGAAGGGGTATGATGTCGATTATAGATCCTACGACCTAGGCAACTGTTCTCTTGTGATTGTGGAAGTGATGGACAATCAATGGGAAGTGTGTGCCACAAAGGGATTGAAATTTAGAACTAAATAATTATCAATAGAAAATACCTCCATTACAGCTCACGTGCTCCGCTCATTTAGCGACTATGTAACCTGATTTTGAATTGTTTAGTTCTTCTGTGCTAATCCACGTTCCCATTATAATGCGCCAAAATTCAGATTTGAAATTAGGCTGTATAAAATTTTATTTACATAAATTTCTTGTAAATATACAATTAAAAATTCATTAATTTTAATAAATCTAAAACAAAAGATATATTATATGACAATTGATCCAACTAAAGAGCCTCTATTACCTCCAAGTTATTCCCAAGAACTTGAAGAAATCAAATACCCATCAAAAAATAAAAGACAGAAAGTAAAACTAAGTCGCCAAGACCCCTCCACATCAAAAGTTAATTCCTTCAGTCCTCATTGGTTGCTGCAGCAGCCCATTCTGGAGAATCTTACGTATTATTTAGATCTTGTAAGTATAAAACGTTTTCAATTAGCAAGCCCTCAATTCTACAAAACTCTTCAAACCTTTTTTGATCAAGCATTTAAAGAGAAAAACACGCTTTTTTTACAAGTCAGTAAAGCAGCGGGAGCAAATAGTTTGCCCGCCATTTTTTCTCCACAAGATTTATTGAAGAAAACTATCGATATTAAAATCTCTAAATCTTCTAAAGGTTTTTCAACAAAACGTAGTGGAATGCATGATCTAAAAACGATTACTATTGGTCCCGTGATTAAGGTAAAACACTATAATAAAATGAACAACTCTTCTATTAAAACCAAATCGATTCCTAATGCAGGGATATTTAGTGAAAATCACCTCTTTAAATTTGAAAATCATCTCGCTATTTTTCATGAAAAAAATTCTCGATTGATAAAAATCCTCAATACACAAACAGAAGAAGTCACGCAAGTCGTTCTCTTAGATGATGAACAAATAAAACAATCCCTGCCTCTTCTTAATAGAAACGAGCAGACGCTGCGCAATAAAATAAGAGATTTAAATTTAAGACCTCTAAATTTGCATGCGATAGATGTATCAGCCGAAGATTTGTATGAGACTTATAAAAAATATAAAAAAAATATCGAGACACTTGAAAAAGCCATCAAAGAAGCAAAAGAAGAGCTGCCTTCATTACTAGATACAGTGATTCCACTCAATGCATTAGATTGGGATGATGAACAAATAAAACAATCCCTGCCTCTTCTTAATAGATACGAGCAGACGCTTCGTAATAAAATAAGAGATTTAAATTTAAGACCCCTAAATTTGCATGCGATAGATGTTTCAGCAGAAGATCTGCATGAGACTTATAAAAAATATAAAGAAAATATCGAGACACTTGAAAAAGCCATTAAGGAAGCAAAAGAAGAGCTGCCTTCATTACTAGATACAATGATTCCACTCAATGCATTAGATTGGGATGATGAACAAATAAAACAATCCCTGTCTCTTCTTAATAGATACGAGCAGACACTTCGTGATAAAATAAGAGATTTAAATTTAAGACCCCTATATTTGCATGCGATAGATGTATCAGCAGAAGATCAGCATAAGACTTATAAAAAATATAATGAAAATATCGAGACACTTGAAAAAGCCATCAAAGAAGCAAAAGAAGAGCTGCCTTATTTACAAGATGCAGTCATTCCACTCAACGGAAATTTGATTGCATTGGATTGGGAAGAAAAATTTGCCCTTGTTCAATGCTCAACACGCATCATGAAGTATGATTTAAACAATCCCGCAAATAATCATGTATTTCAAACCCATGTTGATTTTAAAGATCCTCAAAGTGATAAACCTGCATTTCAGACAGAAGGTCTTTTGATTCAAACTTATTTCTCTAAAAAATTTCTTATTTCATGTGTTAAACCCTGCCTCATTAATAAGATTGCGAAAATTCAGGGTGAAATAAAAAATGCCGTGGAATCCTTCAAATGCATAGAAGGCAGACAGCATCAAGCAAATGCTTATATAAAAGATCATCAAGTAGGTAAAGCCTGTACAGAGTTGATCATCAATGGCCGCGATCTAAGAAATTTACAAATAAGCCTTGAAGATATATTTAACAGCATAGAAGGTCATTGGAGATCTCTTACAGAAGCTGAAAAACAACATTTAGCAGATTTTAATACAGCTTTAACTCAATACGAATTAGACATAAAAGAATCAAACCTATTCGATGAAAATTCTAATCTCAGTCCTGCTCTCTTTATCTCTAGTCAGAAGAATACTTTAAATGCCTTAGTCAATAAGTCAAAATTTATCATAAATTTCTTGAATAAAACCTCTCACTATTATTCCCAAAAACTAGAAAATCTTCCTTCCGAATATGCCGTGATTTCTTTTGATACAGGAAAACAAATGAACACTTTTAAAATTCCAGAGAATGAAGAGTTTTTAACTGCAAAGAATGAGGTTTATTTTACTTTTAAGCGTAATAAATCTGAGGATACCTACACAATTTTTGCCAAAAGTCTACTGGATAATACTCTCCTACATTCTTATACCTTTAAATCCGAATTCTATTATATAGACCATGAGTATGAAAAAATACTTTTTGTTAATGATCAACATTTAGTGATGCAAATTCGTAGCCGTGAAAATTCAGACTCAGACTTTTATGCATTTCATCTAGATCAAACGCATAATGATAAGCCCGAACACTTTTTGTATAAAAGAGTTCATCAGGCTTATATTACAGACAAAGAGCTTGTCATTGCCCATGACATCCCTAGAGATACATTCTCTTTTTGGCAATGTGAGCGTACTGTTATCACTTTTAAAAGTCGCATTTTAGAAAAAAAATAGAGTGATTGGTAATTAGGTTAAGATTTCAAGGGTCATTCTCCAAAATTTACCCTTGAAATCTTTTTTATAGATGTATGACACCATAATCCTATTTTAGTTTAAACCCAACATCTTTGACTTTAAAGTTCTATATATAGTAAATCTTTCCTTGATTTTCCTTAATTCCCTGTTTTTTTAGGCTTTAGACCGTGTTTGCTATTGGAGACTGTAAGAAATTCCACTAATGGAATCTTTTTTTTCGGCTTCACTTTACGTCTTCTTAGTTAAGGAAGCGCGATTACATAATGTCTAATAAAGTTCGTGAAAATAAAACCACTAATCCTATAAATGATATATTTATTGGATGGTAAAATGACTTCTATAAATACAAAAAGTTTTTTAGACCAACAAGAAATTTACATTGCGATACTTGCAAGCATTTGCATCATTCTTTATTTAATTTTAGAATATATACTCCCTTCTGGCGCTCTTTACGCCAACTACCCTTTGTATTTGGCTTTAATAGTCGGAGGCATCCCTCTAGTGTGGAACCTTCTTAAAAAAATATTACAAAGAGATTTTAGCTCCGATTTATTGGCAGGCCTTTCGATTATCACTTCCATCCTTCTTGAGCAATACCTTGCAGGAACATTTGTAGTTCTGATGCTATCAGGAGGCACTGCTCTAGAAAAATATGCGATCGAATCCGCTTCGCGTGTGCTAGAAGCTTTAGCCAAACGAGCGCCCACGATTGCGCATCGGAAGGAACAAAATATCAGGGATATTTCTACCTCAGAAATTCAAGTGGGCGATACTCTAGTCGTTTTTCCTCATGAAATATGTCCAATCGATGGAGTGGTGTCTGAAGGAGAAGGAACGATGGACGAAGCGTATTTAACAGGAGAACCTTTTCTTATCTCAAAAGCTCCAGGTTCTGAAGTTCTCTCTGGCTCCATCAACGGCGACCAAGCCTTGACCATCCACGCCACAAAACTTGCGGTTGACTCACGTTACGCGAAAATCATGCAGGTCATGCAAGAATCAGCACAAAAACGTCCCCGCATGCGGCGTTTGGCTGATCAATTAGGGGCTTGGTATACGCCTCTTGCTGTGGGTATTGCCCTTTTTGCATGGGCATTCAGTGGAGATGCCATTCGTTTTCTAGCAGTTCTTGTGATCGCCACTCCTTGTCCTCTCCTTTTAGCCATCCCCATTTCCATTATTGGCTCCATTTCTCTTAGCGCTAGTCGCGGGATCTTGATTAAAAATCCTGTCGTTTTAGAACAAATTTCAGAATGTAAAACGATGATATTCGATAAAACAGGAACTTTAACCTATGGCGAACCTCAATTAACAGAACAGTTGATATACAATCAAAGACCTTCGAAAGAAATCTTGCAATTCATAGCGAGCATGGAAAGGTATTCCAAACATCCTTTAGCCAGTGCCATCTTATCCCAAGCCAATCAAGAAAAGATTGAACTACTTCCTGTTGCACGTATCCAAGAAGAAAAAGGACAAGGACTTAAAGCTATCATAGAAGGTCATGAAATCTTCATTACTAGTCGTAAAAAACTCAAACTCCTAGGATTAGAAAACACCCCAGATAAACTGCCTGAAGGTCACGGATTGGAATGTGTCATTATTATGGATCAACAATTAGCTGCATTATATCGATTTAGAGACACGCCACGCAAAGATAGTAAATCATTTGTGCAGCATCTTTTTACAAAGCATGGGATTCATAAAGTGATGATTGTATCAGGAGATAGAGAAGAAGAGGTCAAATATTTGGCAGATTTTATTGGGATACCTGAAATCTACGCGAGTAAAAGTCCTGAAGAAAAAGTTGAAATCGTCTCTCGCGAACGCAGTTTGGCAAAAACGGCTTATCTGGGGGATGGAATTAATGATGCTCCCGCTCTATTAGCTGCAACAGTAGGAATTGCCATGGGCAAAAATAGTGATATAACAGCTGAAGCAGCGGGCGCAGTGATTTTAGATAATTCCCTCGAAAAGGTTGATGAATTTATACACATCAGTTCGCGTATGCGAAAAATTGCTTTGCAAAGTGCTTGGGGAGGAATGCTTCTCTCATTCTTAGGAATGATATTTGCGGCGGGGGGCTTTTTAACACCAGTTGCGGGGGCCATCGCTCAGGAAATTATCGATGTCTTCGCTATTCTCAACGCTTTAAGAACCCTTAAAAAACCAACCATTCTTACCGATATTTCCCTAAAGAAATGAGAACTACACTTCTTTGATCAATAGGGACCTAAATAAAATTTAATTGCTCATAACACCCAAATCCATTAAAAGCATGATTATTTAAAGTACCTGTATCAGGAGCTCCTCTATGCCTAATAAAATTAACCCATTCCATTCTCTTAAAACTCTGCAAGATGGAAAGTATCTCTACTATTCTCTCCCTACACTAGAGGAGCAAGGTCTGGGACCTATTAAACGTTTACCTGTTAGTATTCGTATCATGCTGGAGTCTCTGTTAAGAAATTGTGATGGTCACTTAGCGACTGAAGAAGATATTAAGCGTTTGGCTAAATGGAGTCCTGGGCAGACAGTTAGCTCTGAAGATGTTCCTTTTGTTGTTTCAAGAGTGGTGCTGCAAGACTTTACTGGAGTTCCTTTGCTAGTCGATTTAGCAGCTATGCGTGATGCCATTGCTGCAAGAAAACAGGACCCTGCTGGGGTCGAGCCAGGCGTACCTGTAGACTTAGTCATTGATCACTCTGTTCAAGTCGATCGGGCAAGGACCCCCGATTCTTTCATCTTTAATTTAGGGATTGAATTTGAGCGCAATTATGAACGTTACGCCTTCCTTAAATGGGGACAAGGCGCGTTCAAAACACTAGGTATCGTACCCCCTGGTATTGGTATTGTCCATCAAGTGAATTTAGAATACCTAGCTTCAGTGGTCATAGTCCATCAAATCCATGGAGAAAATTACTTATATCCCGATACTTTGGTCGGTACAGACTCTCACACCACCATGATTAATGGACTTGGAGTGCTGGGCTGGGGAGTGGGAGGAATTGAAGCAGAAGCGGCGATGCTAGGCCAGCCCGTTTTTCTACAGATGCCAGAAGTGATTGGTGTGCATCTATCCGGAGAATTAAAAGAAGGAGTAACCGCCACCGACCTTACGCTGCGCATTACACAAATGTTGCGCAAGGAAAACGTCGTAGGAAAATTTGTGGAATTTTACGGAGAAGGGGCGGCTAGTTTAACTGTAGCGGATCGTGCCACTATCGGAAATATGGCTCCTGAATATGGTGCAACAATTGGTTTTTTTGCGGTGGATGATAAAACGCTTGACTATTTACGTATGACAGGACGCTCAGAGGAACATATTGCACTCATTAAAGAATATTTATCTGCGCAGCAACTTTTCGGCATTCCCAAAAAGGGGGAAGTCGATTATTCAAAGCATCTCGAGCTTGATTTAAACTCTATCAAACCCTGCGTTTCAGGTCCAAAACGTCCACAAGATCATATTGAGCTTCCTGAGCTAAAAAGAAAATTCTTAGATTTACTCTACAGTCCCCTCTCATCCAATGGGTATGGAAAATCTGCCCAAGAAGAACCTCCTCGCGTAGGTATTCATGCAGGCGGTGTCTTTGATTTTAACGCTCGCCAGCTAGAGGGTGGAACACCTTCACTCAATGGTCATACCACCTGGAGTGAATCGGAGATGGTCACAAATCGTCCTTTAACAGACGCTATTGTCAATCCGGGATATTTAGAGATGGATGCCTGTGACGTGGTTTTAAAACATGGCTCGATTGTGATTGCTGCAATTACAAGTTGCACAAACACTAGCAATCCCAGTGTCATGGTTGGAGCTGGTTTATTAGCGAAAAAAGCTGTAGAGCGTGGTTTGAGAGTCAATCCAACCATTAAAACCAGCTTAGCACCGGGTTCCCGAGTGGTAACGGATTATTTAGAAAAATCCGGACTTCAGAAATACTTAGACACACTTGGTTTTCAATTAGTAGCCTATGGATGCACGACTTGTATAGGTAATAGCGGGCCTCTAGATGAAAACATCGAGATGGCGATTAAAGATTACGACCTGATTGCTGCCAGTGTGCTGAGTGGAAATCGTAATTTCGAAGCTAGAATTCATAGTGCCGTCAAAGCTAATTTTTTAATGTCTCCTCCTCTTGTGGTCGCTTTTGCTCTGGCAGGTCGTGTCGATATTGATCTGGCAACTGAAGCCTTAGGTTTAGACAAAGACGGAAAACCTGTTTTCTTAAAAGATATTTGGCCGTCAAATCAAGAGATTCAAGAGGTGATCTCTCATGGACTTCAACCTGCCATGTTCAAAGAACGTTATGCACACGTCACTGAAGACAATGAACTATGGAAAGAAATTCATGTCGCTAAAAATCCTATCTATCCCTGGGATCACAAAAGTACTTATATCCAGCATCCTCCCTATTTTGAAAACGTGGATGAGCATATTCCCGTTCTCCAAGATGAATTAAAAAATATGCATGCCCTCGCTTTATTTGGAGATTCCGTCACAACGGACCATATATCCCCTGCAGGATCCATTAAAGCAGATTCTCCCGCAGGAAAATATTTATTGTCTTTGGGTGTCAAAGAGCAGGACTTCAACAGCTATGGAAGTCGCAGAGGAAATCATCATGTCATGGTCAGAGGAACATTTGCCAATGTTAGATTACGCAATCATTTAGCCGGCAGCAAGGAAGGTGGATTCACGAAGTTAATCCCGGATCATTCGATTATGCCCATCTTTAACGCCTGCGAAGAATACGCTAAACGGGGCACCCCTCTCATTATTTTTGCAGGCAACGACTATGGAATGGGAAGTTCTCGCGACTGGGCGGCTAAGGGAACAGCTTTATTAGGAGTCAAGGCTGTCGTCGCCCGCAGTTTTGAACGAATCCATCGCAGTAATTTGATTGGAATGGGAGTGCTGCCCTTAGAATTCATGAATGGCGAAAGTTATGAAACTCTAGGGATTACTGGTGAAGAGACTTTCACTATTCAAGGGCTAGGTACTGAAATCACTCCTCAACAAGACGTGATATTAGAAATTACTCAAGATCAAGAGAAGCGGCAGTTTAAGCTTCGCTCGCGTTTAGACACCGCAAGCGAAGTAGAATACTATCGCCATGGGGGAATCTTACCCTTTATTTTAAGACAAAGACTTTCATCGATTAGAGAATCCTAGACTTGCTTCAAAACTAGCTTTGAAAGAAGTCTGATTACTTATCATCTTTACATGGGTAGATCATTGCATGTTAAATACAGGAGATATAGCTTGGGTCTTGATTGCGACAGCGCTAGTGATGGTTATGACCCTGCCAGGTCTAGCCTTATACTATGGAGGCTTAGTTCGGAGAAAGAATGTTCTATCCATGATTATGATGTCTTTCTGCGTACTGTGCTTAGTCAGCCTCCAGTGGATTTTATGGGGATACAGTCTGGCCTTTGGCCCTGATTATCATCATCTAGTGGGTCGGTTAGACTGGATCGGCTTAAAGAATGTAGGATTACAACCTAACACAGACTATGCAGAAACCATCCCTCATCTTTTATACATGTCCTTTCAAATGATGTTTGCTGTCATTACCCCAGCTTTAATATCTGGGGCGTTTGCTGAACGTATGAAATTCTCTGCCTATATTATTTTTATTCTCCTATGGTCTACCTTTGTCTACGATCCCATTGCACATTGGGTATGGCATAAAGAGGGGTGGCTGAGCCATTTGGGTATTCTCGACTTTGCCGGAGGAACAGTGGTGCACATCACCTCGGGCATTTCTGGCCTTGTCTGTGCTCTTGTGATCGGAAAAAGAAGGGCTTTTGGACAGCCTATGCGTCCGCATAATTTACCTTTAACGATGCTCGGTGGAGCTTTATTATGGTTTGGATGGTTTGGATTTAATGCAGGTAGTGCTTTAGGTGCTAACCAAGAAGCTGTTTTAGCTTTTATTGTTACTCATACAGCTGCTTGTGCTGCAGGCTTGACATGGATTTTGATAGACTGGAAAGTAACTGGAAAGCCTACGCTTCTAGGGGGTATTACGGGGGCTGTCGCTGGTTTAGTAGCAATCACGCCAGCTGCTGGCTATGTAAATCCTCTATCAGCAATTGTAATTGGTGCTCTCACAAGTTTGATCTGCTACATAGCTATCACGTCAATTAAAAGTCGGTGCGGATATGATGATAGTTTAGATGCTTTTGGAATTCATGGCGTAGGAGGCATTACTGGTGCCTTGTTGACAGGATTATTTGCAGAAAAAGTCTTGAATGTACATGGAAATAACGGCCTTTTTTACGGAAATCCTTATCAATTGTACATCCAATTCCTAGGTGTTTGTACCGTTATAGTCTACGCAGGTTTAATGTCTTATCTACTGATGAAAGTCCTAGAGTATACGATTGGCTTACGTGTAAATGATCATGAAGAGCTTCTAGGACTTGATTTAGCACAGCATGAAGAGAGTGCTTATACACTTATTGATTAAAGGTCAGCATGAAATTAATTATAGCGATTATACCCTCTCATAAATTAGAAAATGTCATTCATGAATTAGATCTTATCCAAGTCTACCGCAAAACTGTTTCCAATGTTTTAGGCCCGGGCAAATCACACACAGAAGTGTACCGAGGAATGTTAGAAACAGGAAATTTGGTCAAAAAAGTGCGTTTTGAGATTGCTATCAGTGATGGGCGTGTCGAAGAAGTGATTCAGGCCATTCTTAAAGGGGCTAAAAACGAAGAAGGTGATGGAAAGATTTTCGTGGTCCCTTTGGCCGATTGTATCCAACTAGGGACACAAGCCAGAGGTTCAGAGGCAATCGGTCAATAAGAACCATCTGATTCAGAACCTATGATTCCGATCGCTTTTAGCCATTCTTCCGTCGGATGAATCAGTTTCCTTTCTTTAAGACTAAAGAGACCAATGGTAAATTGAGCCGTACAACACACATCGCCATTGCGAATCATCTTCTGCCCCATTTCTGCCACTTTCTTAGTATGGGATAATAGCTCAGTTTCTATGACAATCTCATCACGTAACCGTAGCTCTTTAGAAAATTTGAGATGAATCTCTAAGATTACAGGTCCTATCCCTGTTTCTAAAATTTTTTTAAGCCCATAACCATTTTTATGGATGATATCCCAACGTGCTTCTTCAAAAAGAGTTAAATACATGGCATTATTGACATGACCAAATACATCTAAATAGCTTTCCTGTATGGTCACGGGGTAAATATAGGTTTTAGTACTCATAAAATATTCCTCTAAGGCTCTTAATTTTTAATGTATCATATAGCCCGGTAATTTAAAACTTTTTATTTTAATATTGTTTCATGTATAATGTTAAATTCATTTATTAAATTTATTAGGGATTAATGTTTAAAGGAATTTTATTTATATTAAGTGCCTGTTTGATATGGGGTCTTATATTTGTTATTCCCACTCTAATTGAAGGATTTTCCCCATTAGAAGTCGCTTTAGGAAGATACTTTTTCTATGGGATTCTTTCACTGATTCTTTTTCTAATTTTTTCCTACCGCAATCTATTAAATTATCCATTTAAAATATGGTTTCAAGCTTTTTTATTTGCGTTTGTAGTCAATATTGCTTATTACACCACCCTTGTATTCGCCATTCAGTACTCTAATGCGGCCCTCACCACATTAATTGCTGGGATTTCACCAGTCAGTATTGCCTTATATGGGAATTGGAAGAATAAAGAAGAGAGTTTTTCTAAACTCATTTTTCCCGCTCTCTTAATGATCTTGGGTCTATTTATTGTTAATTTAGATGCCTTCTTCGATGCACAAGTCTTTCAGTTCTCATTCTTGTTTATGTTGGGCGTCATAGGGGCCTTTTTCGCACTTGGAGCATGGACGTGGTTTGTGGAAGCCAATAGTCGTTTTTTAAGAAAACATCCCACTATAACCAATTATGATTGGTCAACTCTTATGGGTTTAGCGACTTTGACGTGGGTGATCATCATTGCTTGTTTATGGGTCATTTTTACCCAAGACACCGCACAATTTCAAAAATATTTTCATTTATCTTATTCATTGAAGATCTATCTCTTAGGCACAACTATCTTAGGGTTACTCTGTTCATGGGTAGGCTCTTATCTTTGGAACTCAGGTTGCAACCTACTTCCCTTATCATTAAGTGGACAACTGACTATTTTTGAAACCATTTTTGGACTTTTTTTTGTATACCTTATCGAACAAAGACTTCCCACTTACTGGGAAGGCTCAGGAATCACCTTGATGCTTCTGGCCATCATTTACAGTTTAAACTCTCTAGCCAAAGCTCCCTCACAGCCCTTACACACTTAGGGGTGATTACTCAGGTTCAAAAATAGCCTTATTCTATAAAATAAGCATTTGTCATTGGAGCCTGGTGAGTTGAGGCAGTTTTAAAAGGACTTGAGTCACTCGATTAATCCGATAGTCGTGCGCCACTCTATTTTGCAACAGAATAGGTTGATTAAGCAAAAGTGCAGTCAATTTCAATACATCGGGGTTAGGAATCCCTTTATCTTCACATAAAAGATCAAAGAAAAATATGGCCGTCGTAGAAGCGGCTCGGTCAATTGTATAATGACAGGTTAGGTTACAGGTATCCGGCTGAATTTGTGAAATTAAAGCACGAATGATGCGACTGTAGCAAATTTCAATAAAGTCCTGTCTTTCTTTTACAGTTAAATTTTTCTTTCCTTTAAACAGTTGGTTATAAAGATTTTTAACAAGAAGAGTACACTCATTTTTCCAAACGTTTTGATTTAAATGGGTGGGCCAACGATAACCATTTTTTCCCGAAAATAAACGTTCCAAAAAGGATTTAAAAAAAACACCCGCATCTTTTTGCTCGGAAAATTCTTTATTTTGGTAGTAAAAAGAGGAATCCTTATCTAACATAACATAATAAAAATTGTCACCCCAATCTGGATGCATCTCTAACTCTGCAAGCTTTTCAGTAAAGCAGCGGTTTTCGCCGTTTTTCCAATCATTTAAAAAACTTACATATAAATGTTTTTGTTTTTTTTGCGCCTGTAAACTTAGAAAGCAAATAAACTCTTCATTGATCACCACTTCATCTTTATGTTTCAGATACATCTTGGGACAAAGAGAACGTGCTGGCGCTGGCATTCTTATAAACTGAACCTCTTTTTCTCCAAAACGATGCCGATACAGAATGTAAGGGAAATTTCCTACAAAAAATGGATCTAAAAATTTATCTTTAATATAGCCATCAAACTCAGGATTTTCTAAAGTTTCCTTGTAATGATTTTGGATGAGTCGGGCCACTGTCTCAGGATGAGAATACCCCTTTGTGTCCAAATCGATGCCTAAACGCCGCTTAGCATCCTCTAATTGTTCTTTATTTAGATCCACCCCTAAGAAAAACCATTCGTAAGCTTTGATAGGAGCTTTACCCTCTCGTAAAGTAAATAAAAATTTTCGATAAAAGCCTCTAGGATTTGCAGGATCTGCTACGAGAGGATTAGAGTACAAAGGAGCTATGTCTTGATCAAATTGCTGCTGGTAGCTTTTGAATATTTCTGTATGGAATAAATTTTCTGACTGCTCATGAATCTCGCTAAAAAGAATTAAGGAGGGTAAAAAATAGATAAAGATAGAGAATAAAAAACAGTTAATTTTCATAAAACCTCTTAAAAAAGAAGTTTATAATAAAAAAATCAACTGTTTTTAATCAATTTAATAAAATCCATGGTAAGTTAAAATACCACCGAGAATCAAAGAGACTAAAAAAATCATCCAATACCCACTTCCTTCTAAAACTCCTCGACTGAGTTCTACTTGGGTACTAGGGAAAGCCAATCTAAATATCCCCGAAAAGAGACTCAAATATCCGATGACTGTAATCAATCCTCGCCAATCCCATGACCAGATGGGATGACCAATAGCTATAGCCAAGCCCACAATCAGATTGAGAATTCCAATCACTGCAATCATCCCTGGCGATCCAAGCATATCTCTAACACCCACTTTGAAGGAACTCTGAAAGAGCAGCATAATGGCTGCAGCAATTAACATATAAAGACCTAAAAGCTTAGCCAAAAATAATGATAATTCCATAGAATCCTCCCTGTAACAACTTAATTATACACCATTTATTTATTTGACGTTGAAAACCAACAAATGCATTTACCTTTAAAGACTTACATTAAAAACATTAAAAATCTGTACTTACACTCCCTCGATCATAGTAATAAGCTACATATAGTCCTGGGAAATGAATCTGCCGATTTAGATTCCATTGCCTCTTCCATTGCCTATGCCTATCTCTTGAAGTATCAAGCGCTTGAATTAGAGCCTCTCTATTTCCCTCTGATATCTACGACCCAAGAGGATTTAAGTCTTAGAAAAGATGTGATCTGGTTACTTGAACTTCTCCATATAGAAATAGAAGATCTTATATTTTTAGATGAGGTGCCCTTACAGCAATTAATCCTTAAAGGTTTAATCACAGTGTCCTTGGTTGATCATAATCTTTTAACACCTTCCCTAGAATTTTTAGCTCCTTCAGTGACAAGTATTATCGATCATCATAAGGACGAAGATGCCTCTTACCCAGCATTGATTGATAAGCAAATCGAAAGCGTGGGATCAACAGCTTCACTAATAGCGGAGAAGTGGTTTGAAAAAACCTCTATTCCAGCAGATGTTGCTACGCTACTTTTATCCACGATCCTTCTGGATACACACAATTTGCAATCAAAAGAGAAAACAACCCTTAAAGATCAACAAATGGTAGAGTTTCTAAAAACTGCAGTGGATCAGCCCTTGTGTCTTAAACGACTATACTTAGATCTTTTAAAAGCTAGGCAAGATATTTCTACCTTTACTCCCCTTCAAATCCTGTATAAAGATTTTAAAATCTATAAAAGTGTTCATCTAACTTACGGAATGGCTTCCTTATCAGATCAGATAAGTTGGTGGGTGGAGGATGAAGATTTCTTGCAACCCATCCTAAAACAGGTTTTGGAAAATAAAAAATTAAATTTTATTTTTTTACTCATGAATGATTCTCATTCACAAATAGGCCAACGAAAACTACTCCTATTTTGTTTAGAGGCCACTTTACTGAATCAAATAGATGAAAAACTGAAGAACAATTCCGCATTAAAAAAAATTCTTAAAGTTGAGCCATCACCCAAAAATTTACATTTCAAGTACTACAGCACAAACACCCATATATCGAGAAAACATCTTCAACCTCTCCTCCATGAAGCTATCTAAAAATCTGATTTGAGTGTCCGAAAATGGCCAGCTTATTATTCATCTAGACCCTATAATATGGATTGAATAAAGGATAAAATCATGACATTATTTCACGCATACATAGAAAGCCCCCTAGGAAAATTAAAAATTGTCTATCATGAACAAGCCTTGATCGCGCTTTTATGGCCGAATGACGATCCTAAAAGAGTTGCCCTAGGATCTTGCATCGAAAAGAGCCATCATCCTTTAATCCGCACAACAAAAATACAACTCATGGAATATTTTAATAAAAAAAGGAGCGTCTTTGACCTCCCTCTAGAATTAAGAGGAACCTCTTTTCAGAAAGAAGTTTGGAAAGCTCTGTTAGATCTTTCTTATGGGGAAACGAGTTCCTATCTAGACTTAGCTAAATCTATCGGTCGCCCCAAAGCTTTCCGAGCGGTAGGAACAGCCATAGGCAAAAATCCTTTATCGATTATTATACCCTGTCATCGGGTCATTGGGTCCAATGGAAGTCTAACAAGATTCGCTGGCGGCTTAGAGTCTAAAGCCTTTCTGATTTCTTTAGAAAAAGATATTTTTTCTCTAAAACAAGATTTGATGCCATCCCCTTAGATTTATACAGTAACAATAATTTTACCCATTTGTTGATTAGATTCTAAGTAGCGGTGAGCCTCTACGATTTGATCAAAAGCAAAAGTTTTGGCAATCAAAGGTTTTAACTGTCTAGCTTCTAAAGCATTTAAAATAAATTTTTTAGCTTTTTCAAATCGTACTGAATCCATTACGATTTCAAACAATACATACCCCCTCATAGAAAGTCCCTTTTTCATTGCTTGCGAAAAGGGAAACGGAGTAGGTTCCATACTGAGTGCTCCATATTGAAATAAGATTCCTCCTGAAGACATCGCTTTAGCCAGCTCTATGACAGTTTTCCCACCGACTGGGTCAAAAACGACTCGAGCTCCCACCCCTTTCGTAATCTCTAAAATTTTTTCTGAGACCTTTTCTTCTTCAGTGACAATGACATGTGTAGCACCAGCTTCAAAAAGAGCGGATTTTTTTTCTTGAGTACGAGTTAAAGCGATGGGAGTTGCCCCTACTAAATGGGCTAACTGAATAGCAGCTAATCCGACACTACTTGAAGCTGCCGGGATCACAAGGTAATCACCTGTTTTAAGTTGAGCTATATCAATGATAGCGCCATAGGCTGTTAAATACTGCATCCAAAGAGCTGCCGCCTCTTCAAAAGATAACCAAGAAGGGTGTTTTACAACATATTGTGCCGGTACATTAGCCACTTCCCCATAAATCCCGTACTTTCCAAGACCAAGCGGAGGAACAATACTTACCACATCCCCCACTGTAAAATTTGTCACGCTTGAATCTACCTTTTCAATAATGCCTGAGGCTTCGTAGCCTAATGTAGAAGGTAACTGAGGGTGTTCTAGGTATTTACCTGCTCTAAAAAGGGCTTCGGCTCGATTTAATCCTATCGCCTTTACACGTATTTGTACTTCTCCTTGACCTGGAGGAGCCATGTTGATCTCCTCAATTTTTAAGACTTCAGGGCCACCTAATTCATAAAAACGTACGATGCGAGCCATTTTCTATCCTTGTATTCGAGATGCTAAAATAGACTTCATTCTATTTTTTCTATAAATGATTGATCTTTTATCCAAAATCCAATTTTTCTCTATATTGCTTTTTTACAAAAAATTTTGAGACCACTTCCCTATAATTGTATTATTTAATAATAAATGCTATACACCCATTTAACGAAAAAAACAAAGATGATGATAAAAACTATTAAACAAAAAAAAACTTTTTTACATGCTTTGAAAATCCTCTTAGATCAAACTAAGATTTACCCAGAACTCACTATCCAACAAATTCTTGAGGTCTTGTCAGGAAAAGGCTATGCAGCCCTGTTGATTGTTTTAAGTTTTCCATTTTGTTTTCCAATTCAAATTCCTGGATTTTCTACTCCATTTGGATTACTCCTAGCTTTTTTAGGCCTTCGAATTGCTTTCGCAAAGAAACCTTGGTGGCCTCAATGGATATTAAATAAAAAAATTAAAAGTGAGTTTATTGCTAAGTTAGTACAAAAAACAATCAAGCTTGTGCTCTATATGCATAAGTTTGTTCATCCCCGCCTTCTCTTCTTAACGGAAAGCCCTTTTTTTCATCGGCTTAATGGTATTTTGGTCTTTATTTTAGCCATTTTTCTAGCTCTTCCTCTCCCCATCCCCATGACAAATCTATTAACAGCACTTCCTCTCTTATGCATGGGCTTGGGATTGATGGAAGAGGATGGGCTTTTCATTCTGCTTAGCTATATTTTAGGTTTTATAGGGATTAGTTTTTTTATTAGCTTATTTATTTTTGGCTACTCACATTTGCAAAATTATTTATACCCATGATTGTGAAGATGGCCATGGGTGTACAAAACGTAAAATTTGTATTGCAACCAAAACATTTTTTGATCATGTTGTAAATCTTACCGTTTAACACACAAGATTGAAGGAGAAAGATTATGCCCATTGAAAAAGTACTCTATCGTGCTCATGCTAAAGCTACAGGCGGACGTGAAGGTCGCGCTGTTTCTTCTGATGGTGTATTAGATGTTAAATTAACCACGCCTAAAGAACTTGGAGGAGCGGGGGAAAGAGGGACTAATCCAGAGCAACTATTCGCTGCGGGCTATTCGGCTTGCTTTTTAGGTGCGTTAAAATTTGTGGCCGGTCGCGAAAAAATACACTTACCTCAGGAACCTTCTATTGAAGGAACAGTCGGAATTGGTCCTCTTCCCACAGGTTTTGGAATCGAAGTAGAGTTAAAAATCTCGCTTCCTGGCCTAGAGAAAAAAGAAGCTGAAGATTTAGTACAAAAAGCCCATGTCGTTTGTCCTTACTCTAACGCTACTCGCAATAATATTAACGTAACGTTAACTGTTGTTTAATCTAAGAGAGTGTGTATAAATCAGATGCACGGATAAGAGCAGAAATAGAGTCTTCGACACTTTTCTGCTCTACACTCCATAAGAGAAGATTTTGGGTCTTAACCCCCATCAAGGCTAGAGAAAATAAATTCTTTTTCGCAAGAAATTTCACTTTCAGCGAAAGAAACCCAGACTTAAAAATCAGATGAATAATTAACTCCACCATCATCTTAAATCTCAAAATTTGATCTTAAACGGGAAAAGAAGCTTACAGTTCAAGATCAACGAGGACACCCAAATTCTAAAAGGAAATTCTATGTCTACATCCATGAAAGAAATGTGCCCTTCTTTTATCCAATTAGTTGAATCCGGTCTCTATGCAGAACTGTTAGAATCTCTAGATGGACAACTGATTAAACTTGAAAGCTGTTTTCCTCTCTCAGGGCGAACAATTATGAAAGATTACTATTTCTCTACTCAATCCACACGTATACAAGAGATAGCAGAAAAATCCCAAGCTCATCAAGATCAATGTCTAAAAGCCTCTGGTATTTCATTCCACGAGCTTTCTAAAGAGAATCAAGAGCTTTTTAATACAATGAAAAAAGTTTTATATTCGACATTCATCCAGGAACAAATGCTCTTGAAAACAGCAAAATCCCAACCACTCTATTCACTCTACCTTCCTAATGGAAAAGTGAACAATCAAGTTTGGCAGCAGCAACTGATGGATAGCTTCCCCCACGAAGACTTAAAAGACTTTTTTACATCTGCAGATGATTATGAGCTTATTAAATTAAATGCAAATGTCAAAGTGGCTATTGGCGCTAATGGAGGAAAGGGATCAATCGCTGAAAAAGCAATTTCTACATTAAAGATAAAAAAAAAAGAGATCCTAGAGGGGTATAAAAAAAGATCAAAAACATTTGTAAAAGTGGATTACTGCCAAAAAGAAGTGTTTACTCAATTTCCTCTCTCAGAACAACAAATTTTATACAAAAATATCTATGTAAAAGTCTATTCGCTCGTTCAATATGTAAGAGGCGATACCAAAAAGCTCTCGCAGTTTACACAATTTAAATATAGTCCCCAAAGCCCTCGGTTACCCTCAGATGATAACACCAGGATTTTTAAAATGATTGATAGCGTCCTTCATTCTCCCCCTGATTCATTCAAGCGGCAGGTGAAAAAAAATGACGCTCTTTCCCTTAATAACAATGCAGCAGACACCTTTAAACTATCTACCCCGACTATTACCGTTGAAATATCTACCCAAAAACACTCGTCCATAAAAAACTTGCAAGTCTCTTCGCCTGTGAGTTGCGAGCTACTTAAAAGTGTGATAGACGCTCCTCTTCTCAAACTCTCCAAAGCATTAGCAAAACTTAGCTTCCTTTTAAATGAGATTGGTGAAGATTTTTTTACTTCTCTATTGACGCCAACACTCCCTGAACTACAGTCTGAACGTGCAGATTTAAAACCTATCCAAGAGATGAGTCATCTAATCTTTAAGTATAAAAAAGTTTTTGAAGATATACACACAAACGCTATGAAAGAAATGAATTCCTTGAAATAAATATTCTTATTCTATAAACCATAGGTTATGAAAAAATTGATCACAGGAATTCATCACATCACCGCTCTAGCCTCGGATGCGCAAAAAAATTTTGATTTTTATGCAGGCATTCTTGGCTTACGACTGGTCAAAAAAACCATCAATTTTGATGCCCCTGACGTCTATCATTTGTATTATGGAAATGCTGAAGGATCGCCTGGGACTATCATGACTTTCTTTCCCTACCCTGATATTCCTCCTGGACGCAAAGGAAAAGGACAGCTAACGGTCACCTCGTTTTCGATACCCCAACACTCTTTAGATTACTGGACTAAACGTCTAGAGGCTTTTAATATTCCTTTTCAAGACCCTCAAAAAAGATTCGACGATGAATGGTTCATTTATTTTGAAGACTTTGATGGTCTAGGCCTTGAGCTCGTTGCAAACGATCTGGATAGCCGCAAGGGCTATGGTCAAGGAACCGTCCCTGAAGAGCAGGCGATTAAAGGATTTTATGGAATCACCCTTTCTGAAGAGTGTTACGAAAAAACTGCAGGCCTACTTATTGCTCAAATGGATCATCAACGCATGCATGAGAAGGGTAATCGCTTTCGTTACTCCTCCAGTGGTTTACCCGGCGATTTTGTGGACATCGTCTGTCAGCCAGATACATTAAAAGGAATTTCTGGTTTTGGCACCATCCACCATGTAGCTTTTGCCACCCCCCAAGATCAAACCCAATTGGAAGCACGCTCAAAGTTATTAAAAGCAGGTCTTAATATCACACCTGTTTTAGATCGAGAGTATTTCCACTCCATTTATTTTAGAGAACCGGGAGGAGTTTTATTTGAAATTGCTACAGCTTACCCAGGTTTTACGGTGGATGAACCCTTTCAGCAGTTAGGTGAATCTCTGAAACTCCCCCCCTGGGAAGAAAGTAACCGCTCAAAGATAGAAAAACATTTACAGCCCTTAGACAATGATTTAAAAAAATTCATTCTGTAGGCATCTGAGAGCTAAAATTTAGGCTATGGGATTATATGCATACAGAAGAAGTCGTCGAGCAAGGTGCTCCTCTTTCAAAAGCCACTAAAGCCCTCTTATTAATCCATGGTCGAGGCGCAAAAGCCAAAGACATATTGCCTCTAGCTCGCTTTTTTTGCGATCCTCACTTCTATATAGCTGCTCCTCAAGCGACTCATCAGAGTTGGTATCCCTACAGTTTTATGGCAGATGAAAAGCTCAATGCACCATGGACTGATTCAGCGATTGAAAGTGTAGAAAAATTGATAAGAAACACCGCTACCTATATTCCCCTTGAAAAGATTTATATCATGGGCTTTTCTCAAGGGGCCTGTCTAGCCTTAGAATCCACAGCACAGTTTGCCAACAGATATGGTGGAGTGGTCGCCTTTACAGGAGGACTGATCGGTAAGACAATTCAAAAAGAAAAATATCATGGCGATTTTGCTGGCACGCCCATTTTTATAGGGACAGATGATCAGGATTCCCATGTCCCCCTAGAAAGGACTCAGCAATCCTGCAAAATCCTAGAAGATTTAGGTGCAAAAGTGACCTTAAAGATCTATCCCGGCATGGGTCATACGATTTCTCAAGAAGAGATTCAATGGGTGCAAAGGCACATTTTCAAATACAAAACTGATGCATAGAAAAAAATATTGCATAGATTACTACATTTGTAGTATTTTTACTCGTCAGTTAAAAACACCTTTAAAAACTACTACCTAAAGAATTTGATGATGCTAGAAAATTGGATGGGACTTTATGCTTTTAATCTTCTAATTAATAGCATTCTTTCATTTTTTACTACCTTAGGGCTTACACAACTCGTCATTTTTATTTTTAAAATTCACCATCCAAGACTTAAGACTTTTTTGTGGATGTTACCCATTTTAAAGTTAGGCCTTGATCCCTTTTTATATAATTTTCAAGACTGGGCTATTTTACAATGGATAAATCCTTTAGAAGTAACAGAAGGCACAAGAATGTTTTCTTTAGGCCTTTCTTTTGCAGATGGGATCCCTTTTTCAACGATTCAACTTAGACTATTCGATCATCTAACATTTACGATGGCCGATCTTATCGCTTTGTCTCTGAATGCGTCTATTTTAAAGGGAATTCTTCTAGGAGTAGGGGCTATTTCTTGTCTTTCAGTGATTAGATATGCTTATAAAAACTTTCAAGCATCTGCTCATTTCAAAAAATGCGTGGCTCATGCCTCTATGCATCAGCGTCCTGTCTTTAATGCACGTCTTAACGATAAACTGATCAAAAATCGCGTAGAAATCCTTACCTCTAATCGGGAGATCATTCCTTGTGCGTGCGGAATATTCAAAAAGAAAATTTATTTCCCCTTAAATTTGGCAGATACCCTTTCACAAACACAATATGAAGCCATTTTAGGACATGAATTAGATCACTTAGTTTGGTATGATGGTTTATGGCGATTGATAGCTTATCTAGTCTGTCATGTATTCTGGTGGGTCCCTACACGCAGATGGATGAATCATTTAGAACAAATTCAAGAAATCGCTTGTGATGACTCAATCTTGGGTCTTGATATGCTAAGCTTAGATCTAGCCTCAGCCATTCTTGATTCATACAAACAAGCAAAACACGACTCGCCTTTAATGATCTCTCACTTACAGGGAAATCGTTTTTTATCAAAACGTTTTGGGCGAATGATGGAAGCTCCTTCAATGGAAAAGAAAAAGCTCTCTATATACAAAATATGCATGATTGGTGTTCTTTCCTTTGGTATTTTCTTTAGTCGTTTTTGGATATTTTAATTTTTTTAACCGCAAATACTACAGATATAGTAAAAGAGAGAAATCATGTTTAAATCGCTATTCAGGATGCTGTTAACAGCCCTGATGTTTGTTAATCCCATCTGGGGACAAGAAGACGTCCATTTTCATGAAGAAACTAGTGACGCCAACCTTTTGATAAACCTCACAACCTTAACACCTGAAAATCTAAAGGATTTTTTAGCTGAAAGAAATACTCCCTTTATTCTTGAATGTCCCGAAGGATCAATTATTCCCATCAATATCTATATAAAAGGGGATTTTTTGGACCAAGAATCCACAACAACCCTAAACTTAAAAATCAGAAAAACTTGTTACATTAAACATTTCCATTCTACTCTTATATTTAGCTTGGACAAAATTAATTGGAGAGATTTTCAAGAATTTTTCACAGGCTCTATAGGAGTGCTTCTGAATCACACACGAGACTGTGCAGAGTTGGGTCTTTCGTTAGAATTAAACCAAAGGGGTTAAAGCTTTGGGGGGTAATGCCCCCTCAAATCAAATTATCTAGTGGATACTAGCTGCCGAGCAGCCCTGAAAGGGTAATAAGCATCCACATGCCCACTCCATTCAAAATCAGAAAGGCGACTTATCCTAACCCAAGGCATATTTTCGCGTATACTTGTGTGGATAAACTGATTATTCCCTAGAAACAGGCCTACATGCATAATCTTTTCTCTAGATTTACCAAAAAAAATCAAGTCTCCGGCTTCAATGGTATTTAAAGGAATATCTTTAAAACGTGGATCTTGTATTTGTTCTTTAGAATCTCGAGGAAGTAGGATTCCCATCTGGTTATATAGCATTTGTACAAAGCCTGAACAATCATAACCAAAACTAGACCTTCCTCCCCAAATATAGGGAATGCCTAAGAATTTTTGACTGAAGTAAACAAGCTCTGCTTGAGATACTAGAGGAGGTTCTATTCCAGCATCGCCCTTTTGGATATATCCCTCACAGTTATCCGGTAAAACCACCTTATACCAACGAGGATCTTCCATATCTATTCTATTCAATTTAGAGCCATAAGGAAGAATTTTCATAGGACCATACTCGATGTCTTTTTCCTTGTAAATCGTGGCATTCAGACGAGAGGTCATTATTTGATGAGAGTATACATCCTGCCTAGAAACAATTCCATCATTAAAAACCCATCCTGAGTAGCCTTCAGAGGTTTTAATTAAAGACCATGCGTTTTTTTTCTCACAGATTGTAACTTCTTCGGCAAATAAGGCTTGGGAAACGATTTTTGAAGCATGACTTGGATGTTCTCTCATATTGACAAGGGGTTCATTCACATAGTGTAAATTAGCGACTAGATAAGTCTGAGAGGTTGAACCTAAAGCAACCATTTCTATCCTCTTAATTTTAAGTTTGAGTGTTTAGTCCCAAGATAATGCAAAACAGCTCACATCTTAAGTTATTCATAAATAGCCGTAAACTAAGACTGCAAAAGAAATAATTTTCAATTAATGTAAATTGCATTTTGCCTAAGCAAAACAATCACATCCCAATGACCAGGGATTGAAGGGTTTTTCATGGTAAGTATGACCGAGAATGAGGTCAAATGATTGTTTGTTTATTGAATGACAGGAACAGGAAGAAGGTTTATTCATGTGTTCATATCCCTGATAAAATTTTACAGGTGACCAACTAGGGCTTACCGGTAAATTTCTATTCGGATCTAATTTGTTATACTCCTGAGCGCCATACACGACCCTGCCGCCTAAAAGAGTGAGAACAGACGTGATATTTTTAATTTCCTCCAAAGGTACACTAAAATAATCCTCGGAAAGAACTGCTAGATCCGCAAACATCCCGGGTGAGAGAGAGCCCTTCCTTTTTTCTTCACGCGAAAATTTTGCACTCCCTTCCGTGTAAAGCCGGAGAGCTTCTATACGTTCTAACTGATTTTCTTTACCGTATAAAGGGGTTCCTCCTACAGTTCGACCACTTACCAACCAATAGAGAGAAACCCAGGGATTATAACTAGCGACCCGCGTGGCATCAGTTCCCGCGGCTACAGGGATGTCTAAATCGAGCATCTTACGAATGGGAGGACTTCTTTTGGCAGCCTCTTGACCATAACGCTGTATAAAGTATTCTCCCTGAAAAGCCATGCGATGTTGAATGGCAATTCCTCCTCCCAATTTTTTAATTCTCTCTAGATTGATATCTGATACTGTTTCCGCATGATCGAAAAACCACCGCAAATCTCCAAAGGGAATTTCCTGATCAATTTCTTCAAAGACATGCAAAGCCCTGCTAATCGTTTCATTATAAGTGGCATGAAGACGAAAGGGCCAACGATTTTCCACAAGTAAACGTACTACCTTTTTTAGATCACCTTCCATATTTTCAGGTAAATCTGGACGAGGATATAAAAAATCCTCAAAATCTGCAGCAGAGAACACTAACATTTCGCCCGCCCCATTATGACGGTACATGGCATCCCCTGTATAAGGGATAGAGCTTTGAATCCACTTTTGGAAATCGGCAAATTCTCCTCCCGAATTCTGCGTAAACAGATTATAGGCTATACGAAGAGTCAGCTGATCATTTTTGTGTAGAGTTTCAATCACCTGATAATCGTTGGGATAGTTTTGAAATCCACCACCGGCATCTATACAGCTGGTTAATCCAAGACGATTTAGTTCCCTTGTAAAATGCCTCGTAGAGTTTAATTGATCCTCAAACGATAGCTTTGGACCTTTAGCTAGTGTGGCATATAAGATGAGGGCATTGGGCTCTGCGATCAGCATTCCTGTAGGATTCCCATTTTTATCCCTTTCAATACGGCCACCTACAGGATCTGGAGTTGTTTTTGTGTAGCCTACAGCCTTTAGAGCAGCTGCATTTAATAAAGCTCTATCATAAAGATGAAGAATAAAAACTGGAGTGTCAGGAGCTATCTCGTTAATTTCTTGAAGAGTTGGAAGCCTCTTTTCCATAAATTGAAACTCTGACCAGCCCCCTATCACACGCACCCACTGTGGAGGAGGGGTACGCAGCACTTGAGCTTTTAATCTATCCAAAGCTATTGCTAGGGACGGAATTCCATCCCAACGCAATTCCATATTATAATTCAATCCCCCTCTGATCAAGTGGAGGTGAGAATCATTTAATCCTGGGATGACCCGCTTTTGCTTCAAATCTATACATTTTGTTCCCGAATTAGCAAAAGACATCATTTGCTCATCCGAACCCAAGGAGGCAACTAATCCCTCTTTAATCCCCATAGCACTTACTTCGGGTTGAGAGGAATCTAAAGTCGTAATTTTTCCATTAAATAAAATTAAATCAAAAAATGGCTTTTGCATAAGGGATTTTATTTAATTCCAGCTTCTGATGCATGCTCCCCTAAAGCCCACTTTGAAAAACGCACTTGAATCCCGTAGGGAGAATCTGCTTTTAAAATATCCATCACACCCTCATATGTCTCCCCTCTTGCCCAATCTTGCTGGAGTTCAAATAAAAACTGTAACGATGTAATAGGTACAGCACCGGCTTGAATCATACGCTGCATGCTGCGTTCATGAGCTTCTTCGGAAACATCCCCACACGCATCTGCGGGTATATAGACCTCATAACCAGCTTTCAACAAATCCATCGTAGGAAATAGTACACAAGCTTCAGTCCAAAGACCTGCTACAACGATTTTTTTACGTTTAGTAGCCTCAATCGCTTGGCGAAAATCTTTGTTCAACCAGGCATTGATGGAGGTGCGATCAATGATGTTTTGCCCTGGAAAAATGGAAGTAATTTCTGGAGCTAAATCACCACTAAAACTATCTTTTGCCACTGTAGATAAGATGGTGGGAATCTTAAATAATTTCGCTGCTTTAGCAAGCACCGTTGTATTATGCATGATCAACAGTCGATCGTGGCTTTGCACTCCAAAATACATGGCAGGTTGGTAATCGATTAATGCTAAGGCTACATTTTGGGGAGACAGAAGCTCTGTATAAGATTGAGTCATTTTGACCTCATAATTGGTGGTTGTTTATTAAACTCACCATGATCAATAAATTCACGCTTGTCAATTTATATTTTTAATCAAACAACCATCTTATTGAAATTCAATAGAATGTTTGTTTTCACAGACGGATTTAATCAATGAGTACTCCAACATAGCGAAAATTAGACTAAATAGCCTCGGACTGAGACAAAAGGTGCGTAGAGGGCGTTAACAAAAAATGAATAGTAGGAGATTGAGATTTGAGTTAACCATGCTGCTTAGATCAATCAATCTATATGCATGTTATCTCTTAATAATTTGAGGGACATTCGTCTTATGAATCTGACGATCTCACAATGATCTTAAAGGATATTTCTATTATTCATTAAATCCACGTTAAGTTTATGAACTGTAAAATGGATCAAAATCATTCTGTTGTTGGTAAAGTCTGCAACAGAATGATTGATAATGCATTTAGAATAATGAAAAAGGATTCATAGAAAAAATATGTGAAGTCACTAGCCGAGATAAAGATTCAGCGACTATTTTAACATGGGGTTTAAATTTAGCTTTTCCTTGTAGAACGTTTGAAAAGCCTTGTGAAAGACCTCTAAATCCATTTGTTAAACTATTAAATCCTGTGTCTAAGTTTGCATCTAAATCCTGAATTCCTTTAGTCATGTCTTCCATTCCTTTATAAAGAGTAGGCTCTATGCGTTTCCCACAATATTTCAAAAATTTCCATTCTAAACTGTAGATGGACTTTTTAAATTGGGTATCCTCTTTCATTTTTGAATTTAGTTCTGAAAACTCCATTTTTTGAATATATTTTGCCACACGGGTTAAATGGGCCGAACCAAAACCCAAATGCATCCAAAATCTTCCCCACCAATTTTTTGATACAGCGGCTAAATGCTGATTTGTGCCCTTCCCCACCACCTCTAAATAGACTTTTCTGTTTGTATTAAACGATGTAAGCGCCTGAATATCTTGTGTTTTTAACATAAAACAAACCTTTATGAATTAATTTTTTAATATATAAAAAAAATAAATCTAACATTTTTTTTAATTTTTTATCTATAAAATAAAAAAAATTTATTTAAAAAAAATTAATTAACAAAGCGATTTTTTTACTAAAAATAAAATCTATCATCAAATTTATCTAATCTTTATAGGCCTTGTTGCATGGTATCTAAAGTGAAATCATTAAAATTAATGAATCAATAAATCTAAGAAACAAATTTTAAGATGGCTGTATTGTAGTAGAATCTATTAATTGAAATCTTGCTCTTCTATCTCCATCCACGAAAATATCCCCCAAAAATAAACTTAAGGGACGCACCCAAACCTCTTGATCCCCATATAATGCTTGATACACAACAAACTCCTCAAGCGTTTCACTATGCCTACAAACGGCAACTATTTGATAGAGAAGACCTTTATAATGTTGATAAACACTTCCCACCGTAACAGATTTAGCCTTAGAAGAAAAATTGGGTAATTTTTTTTGCTGCATCGCTTTAATTCACTTTTACATCAAATCTAAATATAGGATTTACACTAAATTAATAAAGCTCGTTTATAATAGTTCTTTTAATATAAATAAATTAAATGATGATTATCCCTTCTCTTACATTCAGTCCCATAAAATTTCAAAATCCCAAAATACCATCACTTACCGATCAACAAATGAAAATAGCAAGGCTTAAACCTGTGGGTTTTTCTCGTTCGGAAAAAACTATAAATGCCCTGAAGATTACTTTTAAAGTTATTTTTGCCCCTTTTACTCTGATTGGATATATCTTTTATAAATGCATTTCAAAATTTACCTCCTCTAGAGGAATATGTCCGCCTTCACATGCACGTTTAAGTCATCCAGAATTAATGAAAGCTCTCAAAGAATTAAATGGTGAGGAAATTCGTTTTGGTTTTCATCAAGGATCCATCCTAGAAGGGATGTTTTTTAATCCCGTGGTTCCGATTACAAAATCAAAAACTGTGCTGATTTGTGCAGGGAGTGGTGCACCTTATGAATTTTGCGTCATTCCTATGGTTAAAGAATTCCTTTCCATGGGTCACCGTGTGATGGTTTTTAATTATGAGGGGGTTGGAAAAAGCGAAGGTAACCGCTCTGAAAATGGTGTGTATAGAAGTACGGAAGCTGCCTACCAATACTTAAAGCAAGTCAAAGAATTTAAAGATGAAGAAATTGTTGCTTGGGGATATTCTCTAGGGAGTGGAGCAGTTTCACATCTTGCACAAAAGCACAAAATGGATGTAGTCCTCGATCGAGGTTTTTCTACCATGAGTGAAGTGGCTGCACAAATGGCTCCTAAAGGTTTAAAAACAATCGCTCGTCTACTTTTTTTTATTGGATCTCACTTTAATAACTTAAAAAAATTAAAAAAAGCCAAAGGTAGAATCTTGATTGCTCAAGGAACACAGGATTGGATGATGCAGGAACATTTGCACGGAAAAAAATTGCACGATACCCTTCCTCATGCAATTTTTAAAAGAGTAAACTCTTCTCATGAGCATGGCCATAAAATTTGGTTTAGCAAAGGTTATGACAAAGAATTTATCAGACAATTTTTGACCTCTCAACCTTGAGTAATAAGGGTGCCAAAATCCGGACTTCAAGATACTGGTGAGATAATTTTTCATTCAAAAGAATTTTCTTACTGATCTCCCCCCTCTTTGATCTTGCTCTTAATAATAAGCTAGTTTTGAAAGGGTTGACTTAAAAAAATACGCCTCTCTTATTTTATCTTTTAACACCCTTTAAAATTTTATAGAAAATTTAATTATATCTATTTTAGGGTGAAATAAGCTCTATGAATAGGGATATTCATCGATTATCTCGAAATTCAATCCCGCAGAAGACAATTTTTAATCTAATAAAGCAGGAACTGTATGACTCACAAAAAAAAGAAAAGAGATCCAGACGACCCAAAACCTCTAAACTTCGACAGAGATGAAGAAAAAGGACCTAGCGATCACTTAAAACAACCTTTTCTTACCCCTGAGGATTTGAGAGGCGATAATGAAGATGATCAATATTACGAAAAAGAGGAGGCTATCAGTCCTGAGGAAGTTAAGGAGAGAAAGGAAGAAGACGATTTTTAATTTTTATCATGGGATCATTACATGAAACTCAAAATTGGAGTCATGGGCTCAGCCTCAGGAAAAATACTAAAAGCTCATAAACAATTGGCTTATGAATTGGGCTGTGCGATAGCAGAAAGCGACTGCATCACTATTACAGGGGCATGTCCTGGCTTACCATTAGAAGCAGCTAGAGGAGCCAGTCAGAAGGGCGGATGGGTCGTTGGAATTTCTCCTGCACTCAGTGAAAAAGAACATATCGAAAAATATCAATCGCCCACAGCTTACCATGACGTCCTGATTTTTACGGGAAGTGGACTGATGGGAAGGGAAGTCGTTAATATTCGTAGCTCGGATATCGTGATTATTTTAGGAGGTCATTCTGGGACCCTGGGGGAATTTGCGATTGCTTATGACGAGGGGCATCTGATTGGCGTTCTTCTGAACACTGGAGGGATCGCCGCACAGCTTAAAGATATTGTAAAATTTATAGATAAGAAGGCAGGAGCGAAAGTTCTCTATGAATCTAACCCTCGGCTCCTTCTCAAAAATCTGATCGATGATTATCTTCGTTCACACGACAAGCATCCGAATATTCATTCTTAAGTTTATTAGATTTTGTACGGATTAGGATATTTTATTACTGTATTGTCCGCTTGGGTGATGAGATAATAGTCTGCTTTAAAAAATTCTCCTTGATAGAAATTCCCTTTAAATAAATATCTTAAGGCTTCATCTAAATTATCAAAATAGTGATAGGTGTCCCATGTACCGTTTTCATGACATTTAAATTGCCCATTCTCCACTTCAAGTTGATGCCCAATCCACCCGCTGTCACCACACGCCAAGGGACAAGAGTAGAAAACAACTCCATCATCGCAGTAGGTATCCCGTTTCATTCCGAGAGACCACTTATCTACGTCTTTACACCAAACATCACGATTCACATTCAGCAGTTGATCGATGTTGTTTGGTGTAATGCTTTTAAAAAAATTGTGAACAGGATCCGCTTTCTCTTCAGTTTTAAAAATACTGTTTGTTAAATGAGCAAATCGCTGCTTTAACTCATGGGACGGATTAGCACACTTCACTTTAAAATAATTTTTTACAGCACACACCGCATGACAAATTCCTAATGTGAAGATCCCGCACGCAATGGAGGCCACTAGGGCTTTAGATTTATCCTTTTTTGTTTCCGCTTCCATCGGATGAAAAATAAGGCGTGAGAAGAAACTTTGAACAGTTAATTTCATAAATCCTTTAAATATATTATTTTATAATATTATAACATTAAAAGGATATATTTACATATTAAAATGTTACGCTAGTCATACCGAAAATTCCCACACTAAGGTATTTTTTCTTTATTCTGTAAAGCCTAAAACTTATAGTTTGCATCTATGTTATATTTCCATGTCCGAAAATGGCTAGTGATATTTTCAACATAGAGTTATAATAATGAAATGAATAAAGATTTAGATATCTATTACAAAGCCTATGCTGCAAGAGATGCGCGTTTCGATGGGGTATTTTACATTGGAGTAACATCCACTGGAATATACTGTAGGCCTATATGTAAAGCAAAAATGCCCAAAAGAGAAAACTGCCGCTTTTTTAAAAGTCCTGAAGCAGCAGAGAAAGAATTCTTTCGGCCCTGTTTACGTTGCCGTCCTGAACGTGCTCCAAGAAATCCTCATGCAGATCACGTTCATCGTATAGCCAATTGGATTATAGAGGAAGAATACTTAGATGAAAAAACATGTCTAGAAGAAGTCGCACAAGAGTTTGGATTAAGCTCAAGGCAAATGCGCAGAATCATTCAAACAGAGTTCGGTCTACCACCTATCGCTTTGTTATTGACTCGTCGTTTATGGCTGGCCAGACAACTATTAACTGAAACCCATTTATCCATCATTGAAATCGCATTTGCAAGTGGTTTTTCCAGTCTGCGTCGCTTTAATGACGCCTTTAAAAAACATTATAAGATGCCACCTAGCTATATAAGAAAACCCCAAATTCATCAAACTCTATCTTCAGAAAAAATTACTTTACACTTACATTATCGTCCTCCCTTTAATTGGGTAACTCTTTTAAACTTCCTCCAAAATCGCATGATTGAAGGTGTTGAGTCTATAGAGGAAGGTCATTACTCTCGTACAGTTCAAATTAGTAAACATAAAGGCTGGATCCGAGTCTCTAATGTCCAAGAAAATCATGCACTTAAGGTAGAAATATCCTTATCGTTAACTCCTGTTTTAGCTATTCTGTTAACAAGAATTCGGCATCTATTCGATTTGAATGCGCGTCCTGATCTAATTACAGCTCATCTAAGTCAAGATCCCCTATTAGCAGCAGATGTTTTAAAAAATCCTGGATTACGTGTTCCCGGGGCTTTTGATGGTTTTGAAATATCTTTAAGGGCGATCTTAGGACAACAAATTACTGTTAAGGCTGCAACGACTTTAGCAAGTCGGCTTGTTAAAACATTTGGAGAGACAATTGAGACGCCTTTTCCTCAACTTCACTATTTATTTCCTACCGCACAGTCTATAATATCAGTCCCCACAGAAAAAATTGCAGCTTTAGGAATCATCCGTAGTCGCGCTCAAAGCATCCTTGCATTAGCCGATGAAATTTCATCACAACGACTGCAACTGAATGGCCATGCAGATCCAGAAAAGACAATAAATCAGCTCATTTCAATTCCCGGTATTGGCAAATGGACCGCTCATTATATAGCTATGCGCGCGCTCCGCTGGCCAGATGCTTTTCCTAAGGAGGATACTGTCTTACGCAAAAGATTAGGCGGAGTGAGTGCTAAGCAAGCAGACATGCTCTCTCAGGCCTGGCGTCCATGGCGTTCTTATGCGACGCTGTACCTATGGTCAAAAACATCTACCTAACGTCTAAATCGAATTGAATCCAATTTTTACGCCAAAGCATTTCATTAATCTTGATTTAGCTTGAGGCCTATTTGTGCATCCATAAACAAAAATATTGAAATCATGTAAATTTTAGCTTAGATTTTAATTTTATGAATTGTTCAATTTCAGGCTTTTATATCAAAGATCTCAAAATTTAAGGATGGAGTGAGTGATGCTGAATTTATTCCCTGCATATAGAAATATTTTTCTTCTTTTTATCCTGTTATGCCTCCCTTTTTGTATATATAGTGATGATTCATCTCATGTAAAAACTTGCAAAAAAGATAAAAAACTGTCTTATTATTTATATATAGATGATTTTATAAATAGCTTTATTGAAATACCTACCTCTAATGTATCAAGCAGTAGTTCCACAGTATCCTCAAGATATCTGGCGGGAAGAGCTCCTCTATACAACAAGCAAAATGAAAAAGTGGGGACATGCTCTGCTTCGTTTTTATGTATGCAAAATGCAGATGGCATTTATACTGACATCTCCAATTATTTATCAGTTGATAATGGGCTTATCATCTCATGGTTCACACCTACAAGATTAATTAATCTTGAATTAGATAGTATCGTCCATTCGATGATTACCCAGTGTATTGTTAAGGCTTCTACTAAGATTGGTTTTAATCCATTTTATGGCAAAACATTTAATATGGTTGTTTCATCTGATGACCAAAAAATCTATTTTAAATTGTATAAAATATAGAAAAACAGAATAAGTCTTGGGTTTTCTGCACAAATTTTAGATTCTATTAGTCCAAAATCCTTGTGCAGAAAAACCTAAGAGGGTTAATTAAGTCAACAAATCACAAGACTCGATTTCCTCAAAAATTCCGGAAGAGGGTTGTTTTCGCTAAATCAATGACTTCGCTTCCTCGACCATCTAGTACAGCCTTTGCCATCCAAAGATTAAATCCATACACATCTTGAAGTGTTATTTTGGGTGGCATCGATAATTCAAGACGATTCACAACAACATCTATGATTGCAGGTCCTGGATGGTCAAAAGCATTTTTTATGCCCTCTTCCAGATCTTCGGGGTTTTCCACGCGTACGCCAAAGACCCCCACCGCTTCTGCCATTTTTGCGAAATTCGGGTTATCGAGCTGAGTAGCAAATTCTAATATTCCTGCAGCCTTCATTTCAAGTTCTACAAAACCATACGCCCCATTATTGAAAATCACGATTTTTACTGGGACTTTTAATTGACGCAGCGTCAGTAACTCTCCCATTAGCATAGAAAATCCCCCGTCTCCGGAAAAAGCTATCACTTGCCTGCCTGGAAAGGCTATCTGCGCTCCCAGAGCCTGAGGAACAGCATTCGCCATAGAACCATGATTAAAAGAACCCAAAAGACGTCTTTTACCATTCATTTTTAAATAGCGCGCAGCCCAAATAGTAGGCGTCCCTACATCACAGGTAAAAATTGCGTCTGTATTTGCCAATTCGTTTACCACTTTGGCTACATACTGAGGATGAATGGGTTTTTTACCTGGATACCCTACAGCAAGATCATCGATCCCCTTCCTAGCGGACTGGTAATTTTCTAGAGAGGTCTGAAGGAATGACTGATCATTTTTTATCTCAAGTTTTGGATTCAAAGCATTTAAAGTCGTCTGAACATCCCCTACTAGCCCGTAGTCGACAGGGGCTCTTCGCCCTATGTTTTCGGGCCGACTATCAATTTGGATGATTTTGGCGTCTTGTGGATAAAATTGTCTATAGGGGAAATCTGTGCCCACCAATAAAAGAACATCACAGTTCATCATCGCTTGATACCCAGAGGAAAAACCCAAAAGTCCTGTCATCCCAACATCAAAAGGATTGTCATATTCAATAAATTCTTTCCCCCTCAGGGTGTGAATGATAGGCGCTTTCAACTTTTCAGCAGTTTTCAATAAAACTTCATGGGATCCAGCACAGCCTGCACCGCCAAAGATTGCGACTTTATTTGCTTGATTTAAGATTTGGGCGACTTCTTCTAGATTTTTATCTGCAGGGCAGGTGAAAGAATGACTTCTATGGATTGGTAATTTAGTCTTACTTTCTAAAGCGGGCATTAAAGCAATATCCCCTGATATAATAATCATCGAGACAGTAGAAAGGGAGGTGGCTGTCTGTATTGCAGTTTCCAGAACATGCGGCAACTGCTCTGGGCTGGTTACTCGTTCACAGAAAGTTGTACATTCTTGATATAGATGCTCTGGATGTGTCTCTTGAAAGTAGCGAGTTCCTATTTCTGCAGTGGGGATATGCGCTGCAATAGCTAGTACTGGGACACGATTGCGAAAACAATCATAAAGACCGTTGATTAGATGTAAGTTTCCCGGACCACAACTGCCCGCACACACGACTAAGGAATTTGTTACATGGGCTTCAGCACCAGCTGCAAAAGCTGCAGTTTCTTCATGCCTAACAGGGATCCATTCAATCTCTTTATTTTGACGTATACAATCAGTAAAACCATTAAGAGAATCTCCACATACCCCGTAGATTCTCTTCACTCCCGCTCTAATCAGTCGCTCGATAATAGCCTCAGCAATTGTTGGCATGATAGTTCCCCCCGTCTTTAAAATTCGCATCCTAATTAAAAATTTTTAATATTGTCAATAAATCAATAATTACAATTTTACTATTCATTCGCTTCTAAACCATTCTTGAACACTTATAATCAAAAAAAAATCATAATAATTTAAATTTTTATATACATAAATTATTTTAAAGTAGAAGGTAATCTTAAAGGGAATCAAAATTTTGGGAGGTTGCTATGAAGAAATTTGTTTTAATGACTATGCTTTCTTTATCTTTAATAGGTTGCGACCAGCAAAGTAAACCAAACAATCCACCTCAGAATGGACAGGACTATGACAATACGGGTATCAATGTGCGTGATAGAGATTCAAACACAAAAACCCCGTTAAATCAATCAGAGAGCGACGCTGACCGAAAAATTACACAAAAAATTCGTCAGGCGATTATGGCTGATGATACATTATCGACGAATGCAAAAAACATCAAAATCATCACAATCAACGGTGTAGTTACACTTCGTGGTCCTGTCGCTAACTCCCAAGAAAAAGATGCCATTGCAAGAAAGGTGACTGCTATCCCTGGGATAATAAAAGTAGACAATCAACTAGATGTGACGCGCAATAATTATTAACAAAGTAGGAGGTTTTTATGACAAAAGCTGTTTTTGGACTAGCCCAAAACGAAGAACAAGCTCGTCGTATTGTAGATCGTTTATTATCTTCAGGATTTTCTAGCGAAGATATCTCTATTCTTTATCCTGATAGAAATAAAGACAAAATAAGAACCAATGAAAGGGGCGAAGTAGAGTATGAAGATTCCCAAAGAAAAAAGGGTAATCTCACCACAGAAAAGCATTCAAAAGCTCCTGAAGGTGGAGTCGCGGGCGCAGCTACTGGAGGAATTCTGGGAGGTTCTCTGGGCTTATTAGCTGGCATTGGCGCATTAGCAATCCCAGGCCTTGGAGCCTTTATTGCCGCTGGTCCCATCATGGCTGCTTTAAGTGGTTCAGCTGTAGGTGGCGGCGTAGGTCTTTTAGTTGGTGCTTTAATTGGATCTGGTATTCCAGAGTACGAAGCAAAAAAATATGAAGCAGGTCTGAAAGAAGGCCATATATTGATCAGCATTCATGCAGATAATGATGATGAGATCCATAAGGCTAATGAAATTCTGAAGAAAGAGGGAGCTAAGGATATTTCTTCGACAAGCGAAGCAAGAAGCAGACACTAAACACTTTTTCGTTCAGGAATACTTTAGTGTTCCTGAACGAATAGAAAGACCAAGAACTCATCAATTAATCAAGAGTCAACCTAGGAAGGTTTTTATGGCGAAAGATCTAAAAGATCTACTAATAGATGAATTGCAAGATATCTTAAGTGCAGAAGAGCAAATTGTAGAGGCTTTACCTGCAATGGTCACAGCCGCGGAATCCCCAGATCTAAAGAAAGCTTTCCAACTGCACTTAAAAGAAACTAAAGGACAAATTCAACGCCTTAAGAAAATCTTTAAACTCTTAAAAATCGAGCAAAAAGAAAAGTTTTGCAAGGCCACTAAAGGGCTAATTCAAGAATGTAAAGAAGTTTTAAAAGATTTTAAAACTAAATCTCTCACTCGAGATGCAGCATTAATCTCAAAATCACAAAGAATAGAGCATTATGAAATCTCTGCATATGGCACGATGCATACATTTGCAAAAGAACTGGCGCTAGACGCTGTTGCAGATTTACTAAGAGAAACATTAAGTGAAGAAGAAAGCGCTGATAAAAAATTAACACATATCGCTGCAGGAGGGGTATTTAAATCGGGAATCAATCAAAAAGCGATCCTCCCTTCAAGTCCATCCAAAGATCTAAAAAAACCAGTTAGACCCAAAAGCTCTGCGACGAAAAAAAAACCTTTATTGACAAAGAAGTAGATGACTTTAAATAAATAGACTTCAGATCATACCCCTCTACGGAGGGACTAATCTATTCATTACAACGCCTACCCTAAAAAATCAAATTTTTATTTAAGAAATTGCAAACTTTTCATTTGTAATATCTCTTCCTTTCCGGTTGAATCATCAAAAAAGCACGCGATCCTATGTTTTTTGAAAATTTAAACCTCAAAATATCAGCACCTTATCACCTTCTTCACGAGCCTCTTTTGATATCGATGAGGAATGTTTAGTGTATGGTGCAGCTCTTCTTTCCCAGCTTGTTTTGCTTCGTGCATAGTTTTTAAAACAGACGACAGATCAAATTTTGTTTTAGGATATATGCGCATGCATGTCAATATGCTATATTTTTGACATAAATGCTACGTATGTAGTAATTTAACATCTCAACAGGAGCTCAGAGCATGTCCAAACGAAATTTTGGGGAACTAGAATCAGAAATTTTACAGGCATTTAAATCCAATCAAAGAATGACCGTCAAAGAGATTTATCGCATCCTTGGTGAGGATAAAAATAAGTATAATACGATTATGACTGTCATGTTGCGCCTTTCTCAAAAAAAAATATTGAATCGTGAAAGAGTAGGGCTACAATATGAATATTGGCTCTCGGATCCAACATCTAAAGTCCCCTCTTTTTTCGAGCAAATCAAAAAGAAATTTTTTGGCCTAAAGACAAGCCAAATGGTCAGCTATTTAATTGATTCTGCAGATGATATTTCAGAAGAAGATCTAGAAGAAATGGAAAAAATGCTTGAAAGGGCTAGAACAAACAAAAAAACAGTCAAACCATCCTGCTAACGCTTTAGCTAGCTTGTATGCCTAGCCTTCCATGTGAGGATCTATTTTTTCTTCCTTTAGACCAAGTTTTTTTGCCTCATCGTCTCCATGAATTTATTTGAAAGAAACAAAGCGTAAAATTTAATTTTTTCTTCTCTTTTTCATTTAGTTATTTACGTAGATTTGAAAAAAATAGATCGATATTTTGATCCATTCGTACTAGGATAAAAAAAATGTGCAATTAAGGAAATTTCGAGGAAAAAAAACGAAAGGACCTTAGACCAAAAAAAGCAATCAAGCGTGATGTAAGTAGAAAAAGGCAAGAAGGTTCACAATGCCCGAAGATCTTAAAATTATTTGGATTTTAGCTATTGGTTTAAGCGTTGCCTGTGGCGCGGGATATCTTGCCCAACGCTTAAAGCTTTCTCCTATTTTAGGGTATCTACTCGCAGGCTACCTAATTGGTCCGAATTCACCTGGTTTTATTGCGGATCAATCCATCTCTGACCAACTCGCTAATATTGGCGTCACATTACTGATGTTCGCAGTGGGACTTAACTTTAACTGGAAAGACATCAATGCTGTCAAAAAAATTGTGGTTCCCGGCGCTGTCACCCTATCCCTCTTATCGATTTTAGCTGGCATTTTTTTAAGTGTGTTTCTAGGAGAAACAGTCACAGCTGGTTTTGTGGTGGGTGTGGCTATCTGTGTTTCGAGTACAGTGGTTATTGTTCGGGTTCTCACAGACCAGCATTTATTACACTCCAAACAAGGACATCTTGTGGTGGGCTGGACCATTATTGAAGACTTGGTTTCCGTCTTTGGGCTCATCCTTTTACCCTCGCTTGTTTACTCCAGCGCGTCGGACTCGAGCCCTTTTCTATCGATTACATACTCTATCTTAATTGTACTTCTAAAAATTTCTTTATTGGGATTAATTGTCTATTTCATTGGAGAACGTTTAATAGAAAAGATTCTAAAAATCATCGCAAGAACGCGATCCCATGAACTCTTTACTCTTGCTATTCTAGCTTGCGTTTTTTTAATTGCCGTAGGGAGTTCTTATTTTTTTGGCATATCCTTAGCCTTAGGGGCGTTTATCGCGGGTACGGTTGTGGGAAAGACAGAATTAAGCCATCAAGCAGCAGCAAACGCTCTGCCTATGAGAGATGCTTTTGCAGTCATTTTCTTTCTCTCTGTAGGCATGTTATTCAACCCTATCGCTGTTCAAAATAACCTTCCCTTATTTCTTGGCATTTTGGTTATTTTACTAGTATTTAGACCTCTTATGGCATTTTTTATTCTTAAAATCTCCAAGTATCCTTCCTATGTAGGTTTTACCGTGGCCTTAGCTATCAGTCAAATAGGTGAATATTCATTTATTTTGGCAGAAGAAGGGAGTCGCTTAAAGATCTTGCCCGACAACGCCTACGATATTATTGTTGCATGTGCTCTAATTAGCATTGCTTTAAATCCTATACTATTCCAAATATTCAAATCACAAACTCATCCAAAAAAACATAATATCACAAAAGATGACAGTGACATCTCTCTCAGTACCCTTTACCAGATTGAAAGTCCTAAGGAATCCTTTTTGCCCAGAGCGATGGTCATTGGCTATGGGCCTGTAGGAAGAGCTGCCACCGATTATTTATCCAAAAAATATCAGGTATTAGTCATCGATCAGAATATCGATACTATTTCTAATCCTAAGGGAAAAAATATTGAAATGCTTTTTGGTGATGCCACGCAACTACAACTTTTAGAGCGGGCAAACATTGAAAATACTCAAATGGTTGTAATCACTACACCAGATATTCATACAACTGCATTAGTCATCGATGCTGTTCAACATGCCAACCCAACTGCCGAAATTATTGCACGCGTCAATTTCAAAGCAGATTTCGAAAAGATAAAATATGAAAACATTCCCGTTGTTTGTGATGAAGAAGCAGCGGCTGAGAAAATGGTTGCGATGATCCAAAAATGTCATGGGTAGAATCTAATAGAGTTACATCTTATAGCTAAAAAATCTGCCAGCCCTTTACATCAATTGGCTACGGGTCAAGGAGCCACACGATTTAAAAACTGTTTTCTCAATGTTCTAACGGATAGTGTTTTAAAACTTCTCGTGCACCATCCATTAAAGCGACAGTGTCCAGCGCAGAGAAATCCACCCACCTGTAGCTTTGATGTTCGCTAGACAAAAAAACTTGAGGTCTATGCGCTAAAAAAATTTTGAAAGGATGGTAAATATATTCAAGCTTGGGCTTTCGGATATACAACTGACTCAAACGATTCATGAGCCCATCTTTTATTGTAATACCAGTTTCCTCAAATAATTCTCTTTTCGCCGCATTTTCTGGGCTCTCACCTGGTTCAAGCTTTCCTGCTGGCACTCCCCATTTCCCTTCTTCCAATGTTCTCTGAGCTTTTTGTAATAAGAGAATTTGATTATTTACTTCCAAGTAGCAGGCTGCCACTTGTACTTGAGGGCAAAATCCCAAGGGAAGAGTCAAGTAAACTTCGATAGAACAAGAGTTTTTCATAACGATTGTTTAAGAACCTTTTAAGAATCATTTTAAATTTTTTCCAATCTCTATATCTTGAGAATCTGTTTCATACCCATCAGGATCCTTGAAGGGCATGCTTTCATATCCATGTCTAAGATAAAACCGATAAGCTGCGGGTGAAGATTGAGCCACTAACGTTTGAAATCCTTGATGGAGTAGCCAACGTTCGCAAAGTTTCAAAAACTGACTTCCAAATCCCTTATTACGGTAGCCTTCATCCATCACAATCATTCTTAAGGCTGCCCTTTTTTCCTCCCAAAGCTGAAGATGCGCGTACCCGATGATTTCTGCATTCTTATAAAAGACCAAGTGTACATGATCTTTATGATCGAAGGTCCAAGCATAGGGGTCTACAAGATTTTTGAAAAAATATTTCTGCCTAAATGTGTGTACTGTGGCCCACTCTCTTTCAGTAAGAGCTTTCACCATACGCCAACCCTCGTAACCATTTTTTTTATCGATACTTGCAACAAAAGCATCTTTTCCATTGCAATATTGCAACATATCCTCCGGAAATCTTGTAGCTAATTCGATCTTGAGTTTTGCATAAGCCAAAGCATCGTCCGCATGCCTCCGCATCCAATCACGAAATTTTAAATACCGATCAATTTCAGGATTCCCTTCTTCATATACATGCACATGATGGGTGGTAAAGTTTTTGCCTTTTTGAAAATAACGACGAAAAGCCATTCCATGCTCACCTTTGGACTGGTATTCTAAAGACTCCATAGCCCTTATTGCTTGATCAACCTCTTGAATGTTTTTCACAATAGGAAGAATGTCAAGGATAGGCTTAGCAGACAAGCCCGGCACTGAAGTAGAGCCGATGTGATGAATAGATAAACAATTAGGACCAAGAGCCTGAAGAATCAACCTGGACTCTTGTTCAAACATCGTCGGCCAAAGCGGGTTGTAAGGAACGACAACGATCTTAGTGTTCATGATAAGTCTAATCTAGGGTTTAAAAGAAACATCGATTAAGCATAGGTTTTGTTCAATTGGACAGGATAAAAGCCTTATTCAATCGCTATAAAAACACTCACCTCTTTAGCAGAGTCTGAAAAAAACTTCTCTCCATAGACCTCATAGTCACCCGTGTAGGTGCGTTTTAAAGGAGTTTGCCAAATTTTGCCCCATGTTTCAATCAAACTTTGAGGGTGCTCACCTATGGCACTAAAAACTGCATAAGATCCCTCTGGAATGACTTTAGCTACCATGCCGTCTGGAATTTGCTCTAAGGACGAGACAGGACATCCGATGACGCAGGAATAAGGCTGTGTATAGTCCCCTTCGTAGTCACAGTACAGAGCCATGATCTCTTGTGAACATTTATGAGGAATCTGATTGATAATATCTTCGGTATAAAACTTCTCCCATAATCGAGGAATATCCCGGGAGCCCTCTTCTGGGGCATTTGAAGTTCTACATTGAATGCCTATAAGAAAAATAGTTGGTTTGTTAATGACTGTGTAAGTCTGCATCATCTCTTCTCTCTTCAATTCGCTTTCCATGGAATATACTAATGGGGGTGTGATGGCTAAACAGAAGATGAATATCCCTATAAATGAAAGAAATACAATTCGATCGCCCTTCAAAAAATTAACGCTTATCATTATAAGGTGTCTCCTTTAAAAAAAACTAGGATAGCAGAAATTTTGATCTTAATCACCTATTTTCCACAGCAAGACGATTCTATCATTTTTTTTATTGAAGAAAAATGACTGGATGCATACAAATCAAAATTAAAGAGCAAAGGGTCTAAACGTATAAAAGTGCAGTCATTATGGACTATGTCAAAATACTTCTTCAGCTTGTTGTAGCCCTAGGCTTACTGAATGTGTGGCTGGTTAGAAGAGATAAAAAAACAGCTTATAGGGGTTGCGACAGTCAATCTTTAAAAAATGAGTTCGCAGCCTACGGTCTCCCTTTATGGTCCTTTTACCTCATCGGATTTATAAAAGTCACTTCAGCTTTTGCACTTCTTCTTGGTTTATGGTGGCCCGTTCTAGTCTTTCCCGCCGCCCTAGTGATTTCAATCCTAATGGCTGGAGCTCTGTGCATGCATATCAAAGTCAAAGATTCGTGGATCAAGTCATTGCCTGCATCTCTCATGCTCATTTTTAGCGCAGCTATTTGCCTGTTATCTTTTTATTGATGAATGGATAGACGTTCAATCACCTTGTCGCGAATTGAGGCCTCCTCATCTTAACTGATTGTGTGGACTGAACTTCTTCTGTGGAAGTACGAGTCTCAATGAATGTCTCTACCCATACGTTATTCTGTTTTAAAAGATATGCACGACTATTTTCTGGCTCTATTGCCACTAAAATGAGCCACTGATTAAAAATCAAAGTTTGTAAGATTGTATGTTTTTCAATGATAGAAGTTATTTTTGCGCGAGGTGCATAAACAATGACTTGGAGACGCATCACTTCATGGTAGCAATCATCGTCAGATATGTAGACCGATTGGAGAGGAAGGCCTTGCATCAAGTCGCTGCTATTTCCTTGCATGATTCCTAGCTTACCCGTCACATTGTGGGTAATTTTACTTCCACTTCCGTAGATAGTGTTATTCAAACCAGAGAAGAAGTACTGGGCATTAATCCATTGAGCCACAATCACAGGAGCTGTGAGAATGGTCTCTAGAGATTTTCCGTGATCATCCTCTTCCCACAAATAAGAATGCAAAAAACATCTTCCATCAAGGTTGATGCCTTTTGTAAGATTTCTAGGACCAATGATGAAAGCTGCATGGCGTGCCAGACCCCACTCTGGTCTTACTTCAGACCAATCAGAACTACGTCTCAACACATCGTTTGCGGCTTCCCTTAGGGAGACTTGCAAACCAAATGCTTTACATCGGTATTGGCTATTAGCAGCGCCAGCTGCAAGAAAATCTTTCTTTAATTTTTCAATAAGCTGTTGGTGTTTAATGTTTGCACCCCTATACTCCTCTAACAGAACCTCATCTGTCGTGGTATTATGCTCAGCACCCACAAACAGTGTATCCTCAGGAATCACAATCCCCTTCTCTTTAAGAGCCGCCCTTACTAGATGGCTATTAAATATATAGGCTAGAACTTTACCATTAGGTCCTCCATGATTTCCTCCGCAAGCGCCACAGTCAAGGGCAGAAGCATAAGGGTTATTCTCTGTTTGACTTCCGTGTCCGCAAAATACAACTAAACGGCCGAAATTTTTAGTGAGTCCCATCGTTTTTAATGCGGATTCTGCATAGATAACTTGTTGATCTAAAGGGATGTCGATTCTAGGAACTGTCGCTAGGACTGGCTTAATCTTTCTTCGAATGGTTTCCCTTAATTTTACACTGCGGATCGGCAGCAGGGTTCGAACTGCCATCCAGAGGCCACAAAAAAACCCTAGGGTCTCAGCGAGCGCAAAAGGTGTAGCAAAGTTATATTTTAAATTCTGATAAATTTTGTGGCAAAGTTTCAAAAAATCTCGACCTTTTTGATGACGATTTAATCGTTCATTTTGTTCCTTGACTGGCTCCTCAAAGACTTGATAACGAGGTTTTAAAAGCACGGGACAATTATCAGTTACTTGATGTGAATGAAAATGATGGATTGAAACTGGCAATCCAAAGAAGCCTGCAAATCCCAGAGTCTCATAATTCCCCTCTTGCTCGATTCTCTGACGCAAAGGTTCAGAGCGTACATCGATACAAAACACAATTTGCGCATCTGGACGCGACAAACGTTCTTTCGTATTTTTATTCTTTACAATCTGAGGAATCATTAACTCAAGGAGTTTTTCAAGATATTTTTCTTCATGATTCTTTAATTGGCTAAAAAATTGATCTCGTCGGACTTCCGGTGTTTGAACCTGGCTTTTCTCTTTTTTTGCATAATTTTGTTCTAGTGCGCACGTGATGATAAGCCGCACAGCTAAAAAATCTGTTAAGGTAATCGGATTCTTCACTCCCGTTGATGGATTTTGCCATTCGGCACGCCATTTAATATAGCCTACCCAGCCAGGAAGTTCTAAAAGGGCACATTTAAGATAATCTTCTATTTGATCCTCCTGAACTTCCAGTCTTTTAAGCGCATAAAAAACAGCCTCTTCCGCTTCAGCAGGAAGCTCTGCTAACCAACTTTTGTTTTTAACAAGATCTAAATGTTTATCAAACGGCGCAAGCAGTCTCCAAGCGCTATAAAAGCCATTCTTTCTATCGGGCATTTTGAGCGTCGCTTGACCTTCATCTAAAAAGACCTGACACCACTTGATGAGTTCTCGATTGACAGGACTAGAGAGTTCTTGATTTAAGCTATTATAAAAAAGTGTCTCTCCCATTTTTACAGCGTCTTCAAAGGGTAATGATTCCATGCCTTGGAGCGGATTTCTAGCAATGATCGTTTGCATAGGCCAAAGAGGGGCTATAACTTGCGCGGCATTGGCGATCAATGTTCTAAGATCTATATTGTTATTTTTCATAATTTTTTCCTTAAAATTTATATCCATCTCTGCGGGATGTAAGTGTTCTAACATCGGGCTGACTAGCGTTCAACATATGTACATAGAATCTTCGCCACCACATGGAATCTCTGGATACCTGTAAAGGTTTCAAATTTAGCAATATCCAAATGATAAATACTAAAGAGACTCCCACTAGATGAATAAAATGCAGGGATTGTGGTTCTGAGATGTGCAGGGGTGCTAGAACATTCTCAATCATATATATAGTTAATCCATAAATGATTCCGAAAGTGAAACAAACCAGAGTTGTCGTAAAAAAAATAAGGAGTGAAGACTTCTTTTCCAGTAGAGTTTGGGCGACTTGAGTGAATGCTATCCATGAAAAGAAGATGAGAACAAGCGTCGTATCCACAAGATTTAAAGAGAAATGACCTCCTATCATAAAACCTATGGCACCTATTAATCCACAGAGGGACGCTATAAAAAAAGTGGAGACACTAGAAAGTTTTTCTTCATCTGATGCTCTATGCTCTACAAGAGTAGAACCAGACCTTAAGAAGAGATATGCTTTGAACAACCCATGCCAACATAAATGAGTCAATGCCGCCGGAAATAGGCCTAATGCACACTGCATCATCATGAAGCCCATCTGAGTCATCGTCGAGCACGCTAACATGCGCTTAATATCGCTTTGCAAGAGCTTCCATATTCCCCCCAAAAAAAGAGTGATTAAAGCGATTACAAATAAAATATCCATTAGGGCGCTCTCTAGCAGAAAAATATTTGCTAAGCGCACAAGTAAAAGCCCTCCTCCATTGACTAATCCAGCATGCATAAAGGCAGAAACAGGTGTAGGTGAATTTAGCGAACTGATGACCCAAGCGTGAAAGGGCCAAACTCCAGATTGAGTAAGAGCAGCGATCATGATGCAAAGGAGAGCAAACACCCTGAAAGGACTTGAAAGATTTTCGCTATTTTCACTAATGCCTTGTAACGACAGAGTTTGAGTTCCATAAGCTAAGAGTTCTAAACCTACGCATAAAAACAGAAATCCTAGTAAAAAAGTTTTAAGAGCCAGTAAGCCTGATTGTCTAGCAGCCTCCCATTGGACCTTGTGGATCATAAGTAAGACCAAGAGAAGGTTGCTAAGTAACCAAAAAGAAATTAAAATTAATATATGATCCGCTGCAACCATCAAAAGGACGGTAAGGGTAATCAAATTAAGGAGAATAAAATAACGTCGATAATGACGGTCTCCTGCCATATAACGCAGAGAAAAGTGATGGACTACGGCACTTACTAGTAAGATAAGGGTGGCCATGACCCAAGCAGTTTCATTGGCTAAGAATCCCCATGACTCCAACTTATTATTGTAAGGCGTATGGGTGAACCAAGCAAAAAAACTACTCATGAACCCGATCCAAACTCCGCAGGAAGCGACCCGTGCGCCTGTAACAGGATCTTTTTTAAAAAAGAGTAGATTAATGATGAGTCCGCATAGGGGACCTAAAATGATGATGAAAAAATCTAAGGTTGAATTTTCTGTGAAATACATGGAAACTCCAGTGATGTACTCTTTTATGTTAATAAATTTGAAAAAATAAGAAAAATTCATTATTTTAATGTAATTAATAAGGTTTTTTAATGGATGAATTTACCCTGCGCTGTTTTTTAGCTATCGTAGAAACGGGGAGCTTTACCAAGGCGGCTCAGAAAGTCAAACGCACCCAATCTGCGATTACACAGCAAATGAGTGGACTGGAAAAGTATCTAGGGAAAAAGCTTTTTGATCGAAGTAACAAGCAAGTGAAGCTCACACAGGATGGAGAACTATTTTTATCCTATGCGCACAAAATATTTTCTTTACACTTAGAGGTACTGGATCGATTTAAATATCCAGAACTTGAAGGAGAAATACGTTTTGGCCTACCTGAAGATTTTGCTGCCAGGCTGCTGTCTGAAGTTCTTACTGACTTTTCTAGACTCCATCCGCGTATTCTCTTGAATGTAGAGTGTGACTTAACTCTAAATCTATTTGATCGTTTCAAAAAAGGTGCCTTTGATATGGTCTTAGTAAAGATGAGTCGTCCAGAAGATTTTCCCAATGGTGTAGAAGTGTGGTCAGAGCCTTTAGAGTGGATTGGTAACAGCGAAATTATATCCTCCATAACGGATACATCCCTCGTGCCTCTAGTCCTTTCTCCTCATCCTTGTGTCTACCGAGCAAGCGCTCTTTTCGCCTTAGAGAAGGCAGGAATTCGATGGAGAAACGCATTCATAAGTCCTAGTTATGCAGGAGTCATTGCTGCCGTAAGTGCAGGAATAGGTGTGACGCCTTTACCCATCACTATGATACCCGAGGATCTTGGAGTCATTAAGGGTTCCTTTCTACCTAAATTACCAGAAATTCATGTGTCCCTACTCAAACAAACTGAGCAAAATGATTGTCTTCAGAGCTTAGAAGACTTTCTCTTAAAAAAATTAACATCAAATCCAAGTTCGGTGAAAAACTTCTCTTAGAACTTACTTTAAAGTTTATTCTTGTGCATATAAGAGTTCAAAGAGAGATTTTTCATAAATCTCTGATTTTAAACTTTTTTTGATGAATATTCACCATATAAAGTAAAAAATTAAATTGACCGATTTATGAAAGAATCCTATAAGGTGAAGAACTTGCGAAAAGCAGTATTGGAATAAATTTATATAGAGGAAATTTTAAATTATGGATCTAACCCTTGGTGAATACGCATTAGTTTATAATGTATTTTCATTTGTTATTGCTTCGATGGGAGCGGCCTTTTTCTTCTTTGTCTTATGCAGAGACTTAGTTTCAACAAAATATCGTCTAGCCGTCTATGTATCTGCTATCGTGACATTGGTGGCTTGCTACCATTACTTTAGAATCTTAAATAGTTTGGAAGCCGCCTACGCTTTACAAAACAGTGTTTATAAAGTTACGGGTGTTTCTTTTAACGATGCCTATAGATATGTGGATTGGTTGTTGACAGTCCCCTTATTAATGGTTGAGCTTATAGCTGTTCTAGGCCTCCCTTGGGATAAAGCTAAAGGTTTATTTACACGTCTGGTCGTTGCAGCATTTGCGATGATTGCATTAGGCTATCCTGGTGAAATCTCTAACGACTCACACACAAGAATGACCTTTTTTGTATTAAGCATGATCCCCTTTATTTATATCATGTATGTTCTTTATTTCCGTCTAGGAGACTCGATTGCAAACCAACCTCAAGCCGTAAAATCCTATGTAAGTTTACTTAGAAATCTTACACTTGTTGCATGGAGCTTCTACCCGATTGCTTATCTGTCTCATCAATTCTTTAGCTCATCCACGGGATGGGTGGCAGTTCAAGTAGGTTATAGCATAGCCGACGTTGTGGCAAAGTGCGGTTATGGAATTATCATCTACTGGATAGCTAGAGTAAAAACAGAAAGCGAAGGTCAGTTGTCTAAGAATTACTAATCGATTCTTTTTAAACCGGCATGATATACATGCCGGTATTTTTTTATTTATTTTTCAGGACATTCTCAATGACCCACTCTACAGAAAAACAGGCGATATGCATGGGCGCAGGGTTTGGAGGAATGGCAGCAGCTCTGCGGCTTAAAGCGATGGGCTATCAAGTGACCTTAATCGATAAAATGCCTCTTCTAGGGGGCAGGGCGCAAGTTTTTCAAAAAGATGGATTTTCTTTTGATGCAGGACCTACTGTGATTACAGCCCCATTTTTATTGGAGGAGCTGTTCAGCCTATTTTCTAAAAAAATGGAAAATTATCTAGAGTTGATGCCGCTGGACTTATGGTACCGTTATCAATTTGAAGATGGATTTACTCTTGATTACGGAAAGAGTTTAGATAATTTATTATCACAAATTCGTTTACTAAATCCAGAGGATGTAGCTGGGTATCAAAAACTCCTATCCTTTTCAGATAAAATTTATCAAGTGGGTTTTGAACGTCTCGCCAGTGAGCCTTTCCTCAGTTTATTAAGTCTTTTGAAAACCCTACCTGCCCTTGTAAAGTTAAAGAGCTATACGTCGGTTTATCAGCTTGTTTCAAGTTTCATAAAGAACGAAAAACTAAGACGTGCTTTCACGATATCCCCCCTTTTGGTAGGGGGAAATCCTTTTCAGACAACTTCTATCTACACATTAATTCACAGTTTAGAAAGAAAATGGGGGGTTCATTTCCCTAGAGGAGGAACAGGAGCTCTTGTGTCAGCATTGAAAAAATTAATGGTAGAAGAGAAAATCACTATTCATCTAAAGACATCCGTTAAAAAAATTGTCGTCAATCAATCCCATGTGAAGGGTGTAGAATTAAGTGATGGTAGAATTATTCCTGCAGATCTCGTCGTTGTGAATGGAGATCCCGCCTATGTATATAAACACATGATAGACCCTATCTTTAGAAAAAAATGGACTAACCAAAAGATTGATGGGTTATCTTACTCAATGGGTCTATTTGTGCTATACTTTGGTACAAAGAAACGGTATCCAAAAGTCGCCCACCATACGATTATGCTAGGTCATACTTATCGTGAACTTCTTGATGAAATTTTTAGAGTGGGAACACTTTCAGAGGATATAAGCTTATATATTCATCGCCCCACAGCCACAGATCCTGCAATGGCACCCTTAGAATGTGATAGTTTTTATGCTTTAGCCCCAGTTCCCAATCTGAGATCGGGCCTAAATTGGGACGAGATAGGTCCTATCTACCAGGAAAAATTATTGAGCATGATCGAAGATAGGCTTTTACCTAACCTTCGCGAAAATCTCGTAACAAGTTTTTATATGACCCCTAAGAATTTTCAGCAAGATTATCTATCAGAGCATGGAGCTGGATTTTCTATCGCTCCAATTTTTCGACAGTCGGCTTATTTTCGTTTTCATAATCAATCGGAAGATATTCGCTCGCTCTATTTTGTTGGAGCGGGTACCCATCCTGGAGCAGGTCTCCCGGGTGTTTTAAGTTCAGCTAAAGTTCTTGAGAAAATCCTTAAAGAGAAAAAATATGATGGAAACTGAACAAGTGATGCGAAAGCACGGAAAAACTTTTTTTTGGGCATCAGCTTTTCTTCCCAGGGAAGAAGCACAAGATATCTATACACTCTATGCATTTTGTCGATTTGTTGATGATCATGTCGATATCAAAGGCTTGTCCTGCCAAAAAATAATAGAAGATCTGCAAATTAAACAAAGCCCTATCGTGCCCCTTCAGAACTTTCTCTCCATGGCTATAAGAAGGAAGATGTCTCTTGAACCGGCAAAAATTTTAGTGAAGACGATTGAAGAGGACCGTGAAGGTCAACGAGTAGACAGCTGGGGAACGCTTATTCGCTACTGCTACGGAGTGGCTTCCACAGTGGGTTTGATGATGTGTGATATTTTAGGGGTTAATAATCCACAAGCGCATGCATTTGCTATTGATCTGGGGATCGCCATGCAATTAACAAATATTGCCAGAGATGTTTATGAAGATGCCTGTCAGAATCGTATCTATCTTCCTATTCAAGCATTTTCTAACCCTATAAATCACGCTTATATCCTATCTAAGGATAATCAAATGGAAGTATTAAAGGTTAGGGAACAAGTTTTAAAATTGGCAGATCGCTACTACTCCAGCGCAGACCAAGGCATGCACTTTCTTCCAGCGCGTAGTCGTCTGGCCATTATCATGGCCTCAAGGCTCTACCAAGCTAAAGGGGAAACAATTCGCCAAAACCCCCTAAAATATCTGAAGGTAAGAGCTAATGTTCAATTTTTAAAAAAAATTCATCACACCCTTCGAGCTGTCAGATTTTTTTGTAAAAATATCATTCAACCTAAATCAGAGATACGACATGATGCATCGCTCCATGTAGATCTGCAATATTTGCATGCTGTTGACGTATAAAAATGATTGATGAATATGACGTTATCATTATTGGAGGAGGATGTTCAGGGCTTTCTTTAGCTCTACACATTGCAAAACATCAGTCGCATAAAAAAATTTTAATTTTAGAAAGTCGAAGAGAGTATCAATATGATAAAATTTGGTCATTTTGGGATGTAGAAGCCCATCCGTACGAAAATCAAATTCAACACAGATGGAGTCATTGGCAAATTCAACATCAAGGGTGCCGATTGATCCAAAGCTCACCAATGTATCGCTATTGTTCCATACCATCAAACTGTTTTTATAAAAACGCGATGCAACAAATCCATGATTTACCGCAGATTAATTTACAAATGGATAGTCCAGTTTACCATGTAGAAGAATCTCCTTCTTACGTCTTTGTTCAGACGAAAAAGGCCATCTATCGGGGTAGTAAAGTATTTGATAGTCGTCCAGATAAAACTGAAACTTATCTTTATCAACACTTTTTAGGCTGGCACATCATGAGTGAACATCCTATATTTGATTCTAAAACGATCACTTTAATGGATTTTGATGTGGATCAATCAAAAGGTCTTCATTTTATGTATATTCTTCCATTCTCCGCGCATGAAGGATTGCTTGAATCCACCTTCATCACCCCTCACCTGCATGAGGAACAAATCTATGAAAATTCTATCTCTGATTACCTAAAAACACGTTTTAAGAATCCTAAATATCAAATGATTCGAAAGGAACGAGGTGTCCTCCCTCTAAGAACGACTCTCCCCGAGCAGAACTCTAGCAAATTGATTCCTATCGGAGCAAAGGCAGGATGGACGAGAGCCAGTACAGGATATGCTTTCTTACCGATTCAGAAAGCCATTAAAAAATTAGCTTTTAATCAACAAAAGCCTGCTTTTTTCAATATCGATCTTTGGCTTGACCGAATTTTTTTAAATTTTCTCCATGATAATCTCCAGGAAGCTCCGCAAGTTTTTTTTGATCTTTTTCGTAAAAATGCACCAGAGCAACTGATCAGATTTTTAACCGGCAATTGGTCTACCATGGACCTTTTACAAGTGCTTTTTTCAATGCCGAAAATTCCCATGCTAAAACAAGCCTTACGAGTCATGACTAAAAGAGGTCTATGATAGATTCAAAAACGTATAGAATTCATCAAATCGTTTTTATTTTTTTAGCAACTCTTGTTTGTTTCCTTCCGTTAACCTATTTTAAGTCATTTTCTAATTTTCAAATTTTTTTGACATTACTACTTTTCTTTGGGTTGGGAATTCCTCATGGAGCTCTTGACCTCTCCCTTGGAAAAAAATTACTTCAACCAAGATTTGGATCGTGCTGGAGTCTCATATTTATACTGGGTTATTTATTGTGTGGGGGTATTGTGGTTATAGGATGGATATTCTTTCCCCTTTATGCCTTCCTATTCTTTTTAGCTATCTCTGTTTTCCATTTTGGATTTAGTGATCGTTTGTATAAGGAAGGTTGGCTAGGGACATGGGAAGGTTTAGCACGGGGACTATTACCGATTACTGTCCCGGCGTATTTTTATCCAAACTTATTCCAACGACTGGTTGAAAGTTCTCTGTCAGTAGAACAAACACTTTTGCTAATCAAAATCATTCAACTTTTTTTCTATTCAGACCTTATCCTTCTTTTAGTTGTAATTCTTGAGGGATTTTGGAAGATGAATAAATCTGCCTGGATGAACAGTATAGAACTCCTCACCCTATTTATCTTATTTCGGGTTGTAGAACCTTTCACAGCTTTTTTGATCTATTTTTGTTTTCTTCATTCCTGCAAGCATATTTTATATGTGTTAGAGGAAATGCATAAGCCCCTTAAACTCGACACCATTAAATGGTTGATTGTACAGGCTTTGCCAGCTACTTTAACTACCCTGGTAGTTCTTTTAATCTGCTATTGGAGCTTTGAACATGAGACTATGGATATCCCATTGATGCTCAATCTTTTCTTCATTAGCCTAGCGGCATTAACGCTTCCGCACATGATTGTAGTGGAGGCTTCAAAAAAAATTTGACATAGGACTCATCCTTTTTCCATAGATTTTTTCACAGCCCAAAGAATAGGAATTGCAACGATTTGTATGCCGGACGAAAAAATAATTAAAGAAATTAAAGATGTGTCGTATAGATATCCCATCCAAGCACTACCCAAAAACCAAAAAATTCCAAACCAAATATTCAATATTCCATAAGCCGTTCCACGCTTATTCATTTGCACAAGATTGGCCACAACTGCACGCATAACAGACTCTTGTGTTCCTAAACCGATCCCCCATAAAATCATTCCCAGCAGAGCTAAATAAAAATTATCGATAAACACTAAAGGAGCAAAACAAGAGGTAAGGCCTGTCGCAAAAATTAAAACAGAAAAACCTTTAGAATCATACAGGCGTCCAAAAATGAGTGCGGCTAATCCTGCAGCTGCCATAGCTATGGAAAATAAAATGGGCATCCAGACTTCAGACATGATGGAAGTCTTTTTAAAATGAAAAGCCATTAGAGGAAAATCCACATATCCAGCTGCCACGCAACAAATTGCCCCTATGTACAACCAGTAGATTTTTGAAAAGCCCTCCATTTTCAAATCAGGATTTTCTACTTCTAAGTCTTGCGGTCTAGGATACAGCATTCTTGCACACACTAAAACACTTAACGCAGCCAAGGCTGGGATAAGCAATAGACCAAAACTCATGGAGTAAGTTCCTTGGTAGTAAAGAACAGCACTCACAATTAGAGGTCCAGCAATGGCTCCTATCTTATCCATCGCATCATGCAGACCAAATCCCCAGCCACGACCAATTTTTTGAGTCGCATAGGAAAGCATGGCATCTCTTGAAGGACTCCGAATGGCTTTGCCAAATCTTTCCAAAACCATTAAAGAGGCTGCTACAGGCCAATTTTCAGCAACTGCCAAAAGAGGCACTGCAAGAAGATTTATGCTATACCCTAAAAAAGTGGTAAGCCAATATTTTCCAGTTTTATCGCTTATATATCCTGAAACAAGTCTAAATCCATATCCAATCAACTCTCCTAATCCTGCCACCATCCCAACAATAAAACCACTAGCTCCTAATAGGGCTAAAAACTGTCCTGAAATACTTCGAGCACCCTCATATGTCATGTCTGCAAAAAGACTGACAAAACCTATGAGTATTACAAACTTGATTGCAGAGACTTTGGATATAGAAGGATTCATTGACGTTCTCTTTTCAGACACCTTAATCTTTTTTTTACTTCACATCAACAAGATCTACTATAAATGCCGAATTTTAAATAAATTTTTATTCTTTTAAAAATTTCCATTGCGCTGGAATCCTTCACTAGAGTAGTAAAAATAAATATCTTAATTTTTTCAGCTCTAACTATTTGGGCCAAAAATCAAGATTGATCGTTGTATTCTCACTAGATACCTATTAAAGCCGCTTGTGAGCAAGTCCGATTATGTAGAGTGTAAAGAAACAGATTCATTTTGAACTTAAGCTAAGATTATCAAAAAGAGGTGTTATGTCATCAAAAAAAAGCGACAAACAAAACGAGAAAAATAAAAAAATTTCTGACCTTGAAATGTTTACTGAAAATAGTACTGGAGAGTTCCTTACAACAAATCAAGGTGTGCGAATCAATGATAATCAGAATTCATTGAAAGCCGGAGAGCGAGGGCCGACTCTTTTAGAAGATTTTATCCTCAGAGAAAAAATCACTCATTTTGATCACGAAAGAATCCCAGAAAGAATCGTTCATGCACGCGGCTCGGCTGCTCACGGCACTTTTCAACTCTATAAGCCCTTAAATAAGTATACCAAAGCTAAATTCTTAAATGATACTTCTATACAAACGCCAGTATTTGTCAGATTTTCCACAGTCGCAGGATCACGTGGATCTACCGATCTAGCACGTGATGTGCGTGGTTTTGCCGTAAAATTTTATACCGAGGAAGGGAATTTCGATCTCGTAGGGAATAACATCCCGGTCTTTTTCATTCAAGATGCGATGAAATTTCCTGATTTAATCCATGCGGTTAAACCTGAACCTCATCATGAAATTCCTCAGGCAGCCTCAGCGCATGACACTTTTTGGGATTTTGTTTCAGTCATGCCGGAAAGCATGCATATGATCATGTGGGTAATGAGCGACAGAGGGATACCCAGAAGCTTGAGAATGATGGAAGGATTTGGCATTCACACCTTTCGTTTAATCAATTCTCAGGAACAAGCTGTATTTGTAAAATTTCACTGGAAACCTCTTTTAGGTGTACATTCTGTGGTTTGGGATGAAGCACAAAAAATTTCTGGAAAAAATTCTGACTTTCATCGTTTAGATCTTTTTGAAGCTATCGAAAGCGGCGCTTTCCCAGAGTGGGAACTGGGAATACAAATTATCCCAGAAGAGGATGAACATAAATTTGACTTTGACTTACTGGATCCAACAAAGTTAGTGCCCGAAGAATTAGTTCCTGTACTGCCTATTGGAAAACTCACCCTCAACAGAAATCCTGATAATTTTTTTGCAGAAACAGAGCAGGTGGCTTTCCACCCAGGTCACATCGTTCCAGGCATTGATTTTACCAACGACCCTTTGTTGCAAGGTCGTTTATTTTCTTATACAGATACGCAACTTTCTCGCCTGGGAAGTCCCAACTTCCATGAAATCCCCATCAACCGACCTATCGCACCCGTGCATAATAATCAGCGGGATGGGCACATGCGACAAACCATCAATAAAAGTAAAGTGGCGTATGAACCTAATACTTTGGCTAACGGATGCCCTTTTCAAGCAAAAATGTTAGAAGGAGGTTTTGCTTCCTATGCAGAAAAAATTGATGCTAAAAAAATCAGAGGGCGAAGCCCAAGTTTTTTCGACCACTTCAGCCAGGCGAAATTATTCTATTACAGCCAGTCAGAAGCAGAACAAAATCATCTGGTGGATGCCTTAAGCTTTGAACTCGGAAAAGTAGAGCGAGAGGATATCAAAGTTCGGGTATTAGGCTTATTAAGCCAAGTCGATCAAACCCTGGCCTCACGTGTGTCAGATGCAATTGGTGTGAGTGTCCCCAAAAAACCTGAGGAACCGATGAATCGTAGTTATGGGGCAGACGCCGATCCCAAAACATGCCAGCCTAAATCCGTTCATCCGCCTTTAAAGAAATCTGAAGCCCTTAGTATGAGTCATACACGCAAAGATTCTATAAAAACAAGGCAAGTAGCCATTCTAACGGCAGAAGGAATTGATGAAAAATCTGTGGAGAGAATGAAAAATGCTTTAACAGCAGAAGGGGCAGTTGTGAAAATTATAGCACCCAAATTAGGCACCGTTAAAGGGCAGGCTGGAAATACCTTGAAGGTGGATCAAAGCTTTTTAACATCCTCTTCAGTTTTGTTTGATGCAGTGTATGTTCCAGGAGGTGCGGCAGCAATAAAAGCTCTTTCTTATGAAACTGATGCTTTACAATTCATAGATGAAGCCTATAAACATTGTAAAGCGATCGCATTAGATGGGGAAGCTATAGACTTATTTAGAGCGACCTATGCAGGTAAATTTTTATCCGATAAAATTTCAGAAAAAGCCCTATCTTCAATGGGGGTAATTATTAATGGCTCCCCTAAAGAATTTATCCGGGCGATCGCTCAACATCGCTTTTGGATACGTGAAAAAAATAGCTAATATTAGCTGATTAGCTTATGTATCCCCTCTCCCAGAAAGAGCCTGAAACGATCCGTATCGACAGAATCTTTCTGGGGGACACCCCATCACAAAAAAATGATTCTATAGATAGATTAAGATTTATTTCTTATTTATTTTATTTCTATTTGCTCCCTTCTCTGCGAATAAAAGATTGATTGAACTACATATCGCCCACACCATACATGTTAGAGCTGCAATGATTGTCCAGTCTAGTATATTCAAGGGAACAGTTTTAAATACGCCCTGCAAAAATGGATGATAGATGATGCATAACTGCAACAGAAAAGAAGTGATGATTGCCACATGGATGAGAGGATTTAAAAAAAACCTTGTGTTAAATTGAGATCTAATAATTTGTACTGCCAATAATTCTAAGACAACAAGGGTTGTAAATGTCATCGTTTGGGCAAGTTCACCACTTTGTTTGATCCCCCAATAGCAGGCTGCTAGAGCCCCCATTGCAATAACTAAACTGATTAAAAGCAGATGAAATGCCAGACGAGCAGAAATCATCGGCTCTGATGGTTTTCTCGGTAAACTTTTCATTACCTTTGGATCTATAGGATCTACGCCGAGAGCAATGGCTGGTAATCCATCAGAAGCTAAATTGATCCATAAAATTTGTACTGCTGAAAGAGGCGTAAAAGAATTTCCTGAAAAATCTGTAAATCCCAATAGCACTCCTACAAAAACCACCAGAATTTCAGCTATGTTGGATGAAGCGAGATAACAAACAAATTTCGTGATATTTTTGTAAATTCCACGCCCTTCTTCGATAGCATTTACAATAGAGGAAAAATTATCATCCGAAATTACCATATCAGAAGCTTCCTTAGCGACATCAGTCCCTGAAATTCCCATAGCAACTCCAATATTCGCTTCCTGAAGAGCTGGAGCGTCATTGACTCCATCTCCTGTCATGGCCACAACTTCACCAAGAGATTTCCAAGCGCGTACAATTCTTAGCTTATGCAATGCCGAGGTGCGTGCAAAAATGGTTATTTTTCGTAAACAGGCTTTCAGTTGATTATCATCCATTTGTTCAAGTTCAGCTCCTGTTAGAATCATGGAATCCTTTTTTAGTAAATCCAGCTCTCTTGCTACAGCGACAGCTGTCTCCTGATGATCTCCTGTAATCATCACTGTCGTAATTCCCGCATGACTACAGATTTGCAGCGATTCTTTTACTTCTGGCCTAGGAGGATCCATCATGGCAATAAGTCCTACAAAAATAACATGCTCTTCGATGGATGGATCGATGGAGGTATTGGATGATAAAGGACGATATCCGACAGCTAGCACACGCAGGGCTTGACATGCAAGGTGCGCATTTGCCTCAAGAATATTTTTTATGTGTTCATCGGATAATTTTTCAATTTTTCCATGAATATGAATGAATTCCGAGTGCGTCAAAATTGCATCTGGGGCACCTTTAATGTACAGCACTGGACCTTGAGAAGTCTTTCTAACCACACTCATCTTTTTTCGATCTGAGTCAAATGGTATTTCAGATAAGAGAGGATTTTCTTTTTCTAAATCCTCCTTAAATAAATGAGCTTTTCCTGCTAAAGCCAATAAAGCCCCCTCAGTGGGATCTCCCATGACTTTCCACTTATTTAATGGATCATGACTTTGAGACAATTCAGCGCTATTACAAAGAACTCCAATTTTAAGTGCCTCAAGTAGTTCGGGAATATGATGTGGATCGATGGAAATACGATTTATTTCAAAATTACCTTCCGGATTGTAGCCTGTTCCACTCACTGTGACAAAGGTATTATTCATATAAATGGATCGAACGGTCATTTCATTTTGGGTAAGTGTTCCCGTTTTATCTGTACAGATAACGGTTGTACATCCTAAGGTTTCAACAGAGGGAAGCCGACGTATTAACGCATGACGTCGTGCCATTTTGTGTACACCGATTGATAAAGCTATTGTGATTATAGCCGGAAGTCCTTCAGGGATAGCGGCCACAGCCAGGCTGATTGAAATGAGTAAATTTTCTATTAAAGGCGTTCCGTTTAAATATCCCAAACCAAAAACCAGAGCCACAACTCCTAGGCAAATCCATACCAGTCGAATCCCTAGTTCCTGCAAACGTTTTTGAAGAGGAGTCTGTTCTTCCTTTCCTCCTTGTAAAAGTGAGGCTATTTTTCCAATTTCCGTTTGAACACCAGTTTCTGTGACAATCATGTAACCTTTACCGCTCAAAGCGACTGTACCCAAAAACCCTATATTTTTTTTGTCTCCCAACGGAAGTTCCTCAGCCTCTAAAATCTCTGCCTTTTTATGAATGGGCAGAGACTCTCCTGTAAGAACAGCTTCTTGTGTAGACAAACCGTAGGCTTGGATGAATCTTCCGTCGGCTGGAATGCGATCCCCTGCTTCAATTACAACTAGATCGCCAGGAACAATATTCTTGGATGGAATGGTTTGTAGTTTACCCTCTCGTACGACTTTTGAGTAGTGAGTGATCATCTCCCTTAAACTAGCCAGAGATATTTCGGCTCTATATTCCTGAAAGAAACCAAGCAAAGCATTGAGAATCACAATTCCAATGATTGCCAATGCATCCACCCACTCTCCTAAAATTCCGGCAATAATAGCTGCAAAAATTAATATCCAAACAATCAGACTAGAAAATTGATAGAAAAATATATGGATAGCAGAGACTCTAGGATGTTCTGAGATTTGATTATAGCCAAAATCCTCCAAACGTTTGTGGGCTTCACTTGCACTTAAGCCTCGTTGAGAATCTGTATTAAGATTACATGCAAGCTGTTCTTTTGAAAATTGCCACCATTTTTCGATCTTTTTATCCTTATTGAAAGGCATGAATATTAAAATCCCTATCTAATTTTAAGCTAAATCCTCAGTGGTCACCCCATCGAAATGTTCTTCATCAGCTTCTGCCTCTGCTTTTGTTTGATGAATGACACCATCACGATGGTTGGGAGGAGAGTATAAAGTGTAAAGTTTAAGAGGTAGATCAGAAGAAGTGTTAATAATGTTATGTCTAGCTCCTGCAGGAACAATGACACTAAAGCCACTACCGATCTTATGAGTAATGCCATCCAGTATCGCTCGCCCCTCTCCTGCCTCACACCGAATAAACTGATCCAAGCGATGGATTTCTTCTCCGATGTCTTCTCCGGGCTTCAAACTCATGACAACGAGTTGACAATTTTTAGCTGTGTATAAAACTTTTCTAAAAAATTCATTTTGCAGAGTGATCTTTTCAATATTTGTGATATAACCTTTCATCCTTAAATCCTTAGCTAAATTAATGATTCTATCTTTTAAGTAGCGCTTCTTCGTCTAAAAGTCTAGCTAATATTGACCTTCTCCACATTAAATACTCTTCCATGGCTATGAATTACAGGACAGTCATGGTCTACGTGCCTGAACGTTGAAGGACCTTAATTCCTGATTATTCCCTATTAAAATTAAATTTAAGGGGATTTTTTATCCCTCTTAGATTATAATGATTTATTCAATAAAGGATTCTTATGACAAAATTTGCCTATTCACTCGATAAAACGAGTTATTCTTGGAAAAATGCTCTCCTTTGGGGAAATTTTGTTGCCCATTGTAGAAACGTCAATAAGGGAAGCTTAGGTCATCGAATTGTAGCTGCTGTCATGGCGGCTATCGAATTTTTGCCCATTATCAGTCAAATTTCATCTATTTGTGAAAAAATAATTGTAGGTAACTTGCTTCCTGCTCCTCCGGCTTCTAGCAAGTCTCCTTTAGTTAATAAAAAAATTCTGGAAGAAACAAAAAATGCAGCGCATCAAGGGATTCCCAAACCTAATGCTCCCATTAAGTCTCAGTCCTGGGAAAATTATAAAATCGATTTACTATCACAGCTGCCTACAGTCATAGAGAGTCAAAGGAAAAATAAAACGTATAAAAGAGAGAAGCTCGTTGATCTACTTAAGGCGCACGAGAATATCCCTATCCCTCTTTCTAACTTGCCAAAGTCAGTCAAATATTTTTCAGAAAAGACTACTTTTTATAGCTACAATGCCGAGGGCATCCGCGACTATAATTGGGGTTGCGCATGGAGAGCTATACAAACCTGCCTAAGTGCTTACAGTATACATCCTTCCTTTGAGGAACTTTTTCACTTATTTGGTCCTTTACCTCATCTGAAAAGAATGTATGAAAGTAAATATCCTGGAGAACAACTTCCCAACACAAAGGTATTCGCTCCCTATGACTTATCTTCAGGCTGGGCCGAGCCCTTTATTGGACATATGGCTATGCATTTTTACGACATTCCATCTGTCTTAACAAGGGTAAATGGCATTCCGGGTTATTGCAATGCCCCACAAGATGTTTTTAAGCATTCGTCTTCTCTTAACTTTTATGACTTTAAAGAACGTCTGTTGAAGCACTTTAAACAGGAAACCCCTGCTCCAGTCATGATTGATGATGCGATGTTTGCGCTTAATATTGTAGGCTTAGAAGAAGAAGGGTTGAATATAACTTTATGGATTGCTGATCCACATATTCAACAGGGTATAAATACCTCTATCGATAAAGACCTTGCCCCTGCTGGATTATATAAAGTAACTCTCGATCCTACGGGAAGACAAATAAAGTGCTCACTTGCCGATGAACATAGTCATCAACTTCCTAATATGTTTTGTAAAGGCAGCTATGAGGGACTCCACTTTGATACCAAACACTGGATGGTTCTATTTCCCTTAAATAAAAACTAATGAAGGGCATCATCACTTTTCTAATCACTTCAAGTTGTCCACGTAAAGAAAAGTTTTCTTGAATCTAGCCCCACCAGTATCTACTGAACTTGAATACACTATATAATTAATCATTATTCTTTATTAACAGCAGACAATCTCTATTCTTATAAAGAATATTGTTATATTAAACACATGAATAATTAATACTAATTCATTCAGAAACAGACACATTTTGTTGATTTTCTAAAATATTTATGATAGCATTTCGACATGAAAGCTATTCTATATATGAGTCTTATGATGTCTTTAATTGCTAGCTATCCAGTTTTATCAAATGAATATTTCTATTCAGATTATAAAAAGGGATCTCATCCGATTTTAAATACCCAGGTAGAAATTGAATCAGTTTTTGAAAACATTAATGATTATTTAAATAAAACAATTGAAAGTCCCTTAGATGAAAGAATTACAAGGATTTTTATTGTTCGTCATACAGAATCAGAGGCTAATCGATTAGGTATAAATGCGGGGTGCATGGATTTTTTACTTAGTGAAAAAGGCCGTAATGACGCTGAAAAACTTGGTGAAAATTTGGCAAAAAATATGGATCATTTGGTTATCGACGCAGTGTATCATACATCCCTTAGACGCACATCCGAAACTTATCAAAATATGAATAAAGGCTGGAAAAAACACCGGGCTAGCGAACTGCCAACTCCTCAGATTGCCGATGGGTTACTAGAAAAGAATAATGGTAAATTAGAAGGATTACGAAAAGAAGAATACGAACCTCTTAAAAAGAAAGAAAGTCAATTTCTTGAGAAAATTGACGAATTTGATGAATTATTTGATTATAAAATTCCTGAGGGGGGTGCAGAATATGAAAGTCTGCACGATGTTTGGAATCGAGCTGTCATTAATATAAATAAAATTGCTCAGAACCATCCAGGAAAAAATGTGTTAGTCATCAGTCATGTGGGAACAATGAGAGCCCTTATTGTAGGCGGCGCGGCGTCTAGGGAGCGGCCTGTTACCTTAAATTATCGGAAATTCGATATTAAAAATGGTAGTCTACTAGCCGTGGAATCCAACGGCGCGGGAATTAGAGTGCAAGCTGTTAGCTCTTTTGATTATGAAAAAAGCAAAAAGTGAATATATTCATTATGCTAGTTTGCATTCAAGAATGGTCTCTAAGATCTGCCTTATATATTGCGAAAACTTGTTCCACTGCATCTATCATTCTTACCAATGTAAAACATGTGTTTGATGGCAAAATTCAAAAAGCATTATCCAACTACCTCACCTAGCCTATCATGTAATCTCGAACCTTTTGTACCCGCTGGATACTCCTATATTTTTGAGTACCCAATGTCGATATTATTTCCAACGCAACTTTAGCTATAAAGTTGAGGGTTCATGATTCAACTGACAGTCTTGAAACAATTACTCATCGGATATTTTAGAGATTTTCACGTAAGTGGAAGTTTACAAAAAAGCTTCTGACCATCAAATTAAATAGGCCTAATTGAAGCTTTATTCAAACCTTTAATCGCTATATATCTGATATATTTTTCTCTAAGAGATGCTCAAAGTGAACTAAGAAATAGCTTTAAATTTCTATTTTTTTGAAAAGGGGTTTCAGATGAGTTTCTCTTTTCTTACTTGAATAAATATTATTTTAATGATCTTAATACAATCAGTATGAAGATTCATTACTAGGAGCAAATATGCTTAAAGTTGCTGTTTACGACACAAAGCCGTATGATCGTCAATATTTTGAGGAAGCTTGTGGAAGTAAAAATATAAAATGGCAATTTTTTGACTTTCGCTTAACAGAAACTTCAGCAGTTACTGCTGCAGGTGCGCAAGCTGTCTGCATATTCGTTAATGATAAAGCGAATCGTTCTTGTCTTGAAACGCTAGCAGAAGTAGGTGTGAAGCTGATTACTTTAAGATGTGCTGGGTATAACAATATTGATCTAAAGGCCGCTAAAGAGTTAAATCTACGAGTGACTCGGGTACCTGCTTATTCTCCTCATGCGGTGGCTGAACATACGATTGGATTATTGCTTGCACTCAATCGCAAAATTTTTCGAGCCTATAATCGCGTACGAGATTTAAATTTTTCTTTAAAAGGTCTCATTGGTTTTGATGTATGCGGGAAGACTGCTGGGATTATTGGAGCAGGAAAAATTGGCAAACTTGTGGCTAAAATTCTCCGTGGATTTGACGCAAAAGTCCTTGTCTATGATCCTGTGCAAGATTTAGAATGGGCTAATAGTTATGGAATTGATTATGTGGATTTGTCTGTTCTCCTAAAAAAGAGCGATATCATTTCGTTGCATGTACCACTAATCACAGAAACATTCCATATGCTTGATGATCAAGCATTTGATCTCATGAAACCTGGGGTTTTTATTATAAATACTAGCAGAGGAAAAGTGATTAATACCGCCTCACTCATTAAAGCCTTGAAATCTAGTCGGATAGGTGGCGTTGCTTTAGACACTTATGAAGAAGAAGAAGGGATTTTTTTTGAAGATCTTTCCGATCAAATCTTACTTGATGATGAGTTATCTCGCTTACTCACCTTTCCCAATGTTCTCATCACTGCACATCAAGGATTTTTCACGCATGAAGCCTTATGCGAAATTGCAAAAATCAGTGTCGCTAATTTAGAAGCTCTTTCTTTAAAAACTCCATTTTTACCAGGGACTATTCTGAATTAAACTTTTCGTTTCATTTTTTATCCTTCCTTGGAGAGGGGGTCCATCCCGCCACCACTCAATGAGCACACTTGAAAACGATGCCGCATCATGGGATGAGGCACCTCATATAGCTGGTACTAGTTTGCCATCTAGTCCATCATCTTTTATTTTTTAAATTTCCATAAGAGCGTAATTTGAGAAACATTGAAGTTTGGATCCTAACTCTTTGCATAAACCTTCCATTTTTGATAAAATTGCTCCTTGCATATGAGGAGGGGCTAGATTAGCTTGGAATTGGTTGATATAAGTTGGATAAAGATAAAGTTTTAAACGGGAATTTTGTTCTTTCTCTAAGATAAAAATAAAAGATTCGTCATTCCTTTCAATTTCATCAATCGCGTAATCATCGATAAAATCTCCTGCGGAATAAATGATGGGCCTGTTTTTATAAACTTCTATGCCTCTAAAAACATGACATGAATGTCCAAAAATAAGGTCAGCGCCAGCATCTATCATCGCTCGTCCTATAGATCTATGTTCCGTTGGAGGGTAGTACCCCCAATTTGTGCCCCAATGGACAGAAACGATCACAAAATCCACTGTTTTTCGCAAATTTTCAATATGTCTTAAAAAGATTTGCATTCTTCTATCATGTATGTCGGTCGGGATGTACAATATCCCTGGTTTATTTTCTTGTGCTGCCCATGCAGGCTCATTATCAGTAAACGCAACTAAAGCAATTTTAAAACCCCTTATTTGAAAAAATGCCGGCCTTGAAGCCTCTTTAAAGTCTTCGCCTACCCCTGCATATAGGATCCCTTGTTTATCCAAAATGTTTAACATACGCTTTAGCGCTTCATGATCATAGTCAAGTACATGGTTGTTAGCTAAAGAAACAATATTAATTTTAGCCATTTGAAGTGAATGGATGTTTTTTTCATCTGAGCGAAAATGAAACATCTTTGTTGTAGAAGACCAAGGATTGCCAATATCTGAAAGAACGCATTCCAAATTACAAATTCTCAAATCGGCTGTTTGTAAAATAGATAGAGTATTCCCCCATGGATAAGCTGGATGATTATGTTTAAGGGTCCTATTGACCAAACGACCCAACATCACATCTCCAACTAATGCTATTCTCATTTCTCTAGAGATGTTGGATTAAGATACTTACAGAACCATTCCTTAGCTAGCCTTGCAACCTCTTCTAAACAACCTGGCTCTTCAAAAAGGTGGGTAGCGTTGGGAATGATTTCGAATTTTTTAGGACAAGTTAATCTTGAAAAAGCCTCTTGATTTAATTCGATGACGCCAAAATCATTTCCCCCTACGATAAATAGAGTAGGAGCGGCTACGCTATCTAATACATTGATCGCTAGATCAGGACGCCCCCCTCTTGAAACAACGGCTCCAATGTCCTTATTCATCTCTGAAGCTAATTGAAGAGCTGCTGCAGCTCCTGTACTCGCACCAAAAATCCCTAAAGTCAGATTGCTTGTATGAGATTGTTTTTTTAACCATTGAGCCACAAGATTTAATCGATCTGTCAGAAGATCAATATCAAATCTTGTTTGATACGAGAGATCTTCTTCTTTTGAAAGTAAGTCAATGAGCAGAGTGGCTAATCCAGCTTCATTGAGAACATTAGCCACAAAATTATTGCGGGGAGATAATCTGCTGCTACCACTTCCGTGAGCGAAAAGCACAATGCCTTGTGCAGATTGTGGAATCCTAAGCATCCCTTCCAGCAGAATATTTTGATGTTTTATTTGGACTAATTTTTCCATCATTTTATCTACCTTTTTAAATTTGCCTGGCTGTATTCAATAATAGGCACTTTCGCGCAGAACGCATTATCCCCACTGCAACTATGACTCGAAATTTTCAAATGGCGGAATAAGCCGCTCTTGTTGCATCCTGATGATTTATAAAATAGGATTTATTCTCGTTGTTTTTTTTCGTGTTTCGCAATAATAAGACGAGTCTTTAAAACAGCATCGGGGCTTAAACTGATGCTATCGATGCCACAATCGACAAGAAATTCAGCAAATTCTGGATAAGTCGACGGGGCATCTCCACAAATACCAATCTTGCGCTTGCGCTTTTTTGCCTCTCTGATTACATGTTCTATCATGCGCATAACCGCCTCATTTCGTTCGTCAAAAATATCTGCGACTAATGCGCTATCTCGATCCACTCCCAATGTCATTTGTGTCAAATCATTGCTTCCGATACTAAATCCATCAAAGAGATCACAAAACCTATCAATTAAAACCACATTACTCGGAATTTCACACATTACGTAAACTTCTAATCCGTTTTCACCTTGTACAAGTCCATTTTCTTTCATCACGTTTAAGACTTTTTGCCCCTCCTCAACTGTGCGACAAACGGGGATCATCACCTTTAAATTAACAAGTCCAAATTCTTCTCTCACTTTTTTTATTGCTTGACACTCTAATGCAAAGCCTTCCTTATACCCAGAACTGTAGTATCGAGAGGCACCACGCCAACCAATCATAGGATTCTCTTCTTTTGGTTCAAAATACTTACCTCCAATCAGATTGACATATTCATTGGTTTTGAAATCGCTGAAACGCAAAATCACATCGCGCGGATAAAAAGCTGCGGCAATAATCGCAATTCCCATGGAAAGCTTATCCACAAAATATTGCTTTTTGTCTTCGTACCCAGCTGTTAATTCATTAATTTTATGCTGTGTTTGAGCGTCTTTCACTTCTTCAAATTTCACGAGTGCCATGGGATGAATACGGATATGCTCTGTCACTATAAATTCTTCACGTGCTAATCCGACTCCATCGTTGGGTAAAAAACTTAATTCATAAGCTTCATCAGGGTAACCCACATTGATCATAATTTTTGTTTTAGGCTTGGGATTGTTTTGAACATCTATCTTTTCCACTTTGTATGGGAGTAAACCTTCATATACAACCCCTTTTTCCCCTTCCGCACAGCATACAGTGACTTCTTTTCCACTTTCAATGACCTGAGTGGCACGATTTGTACCTACAATACAGGGTAAGCCAAGTTCACGGCTTACAATTGCGGCATGCGATGTCCTTCCTCCTCTATCTGTCACTATGGCTGAAGCAATACGCATGATCGGTACCCAATCAGGATCCGTAATCTCGGTAACCAATATTTCTCCTGGCTTGAACTGTGCAATGTCCTTGACATCCTTAATCACGCGAGCAGCCCCCTGCGCAATCTTATTCCCAACACTTTTGCCTTGAACTAGAATTTTTCCTTTTTGAAGTAATTTATATTCTTCAATGATGTGACGATTCCTTTGAGATTGCACTGTTTCAGGACGCGCTTGTACAATAAACAGTTCTTGTGTTTGACCATCTTTTGCCCACTCTACATCCATGGGTGTCCATCTGCCGTATTTCAAACTATAGTGATCTTCGATCTCCATCGCCCACTTTGCAAGTTGCAAAACTTCCTCGTCAGTCAAACAAAACTTTTTTCTATCTTCTTTTGGCGTGTTGACCGTTTTGATAGGGGATAGGGACTTTTTTGCATAAAGGATTTTCGTAGCTTTATCGCCTAGCCGCTTGTCTATTAAAGGACTATAACCTTGCTTTAGCGTGGGTTTGAAAACATAAAATTCATCAGGATTAACTGCACCTTGCACTACACTTTCCCCTAATCCATAACTTCCCGTAATGAAGACGACATCTGGAAAACCTGTCTCAGTATCTAATGTAAAAATCACACCAGCAGAAGCTAAATCAGCACGAACCATCTTTTGGACACCAATAGATAGATAAACTTTGAAATGATCAAAATTATTTTCATGACGATAGAAAATGGCACGACTTGTGAACAAGGAGGCAAAGCAATTTTTACAAGCCTCTAGTAGCTGAGCAACTCCACAAATATTCAGAAAAGATTGCTGCTGGCCAGCAAAGCTCGCGTTTGGTAAATCTTCTGCCGTGGCTGAAGAACGAACCGCTACATCAGCATTTTCATTTTGGCATAGAGTAGATAATTTGTGGTAAGCAAGACCGATGGCATCTTGCAATTCCGAGGGCAATTCGCAAGACAAAATTAGCTTTCGGGCTGCTTCTCCTGCTTTTTCTAAAGCATGAGGATCATGCATATTCAAGCCGTCTAGTACAGCTTTTAAATCATTAAGAATGCCTGCCTTTTCTAGAAAATATTGATACGCATAAGCTGTGATGGCAAATCCTTCGGGAATCTTTACCGTGGTATGTTTGCACATCTCCCCTAAGGACGCATTTTTTCCACCTACTAAAGAAATATCCTCTATACCGATCTCATCAAACCACAGGATAAAAGACTTTTCACGTTCCTTTTCCTTTTTCATATTAGTGCTCCATGGCTTGCATTTTCAAACATGTAAAATAAAATTTTTTATTTCACAAGTAATTAATCAGAAATTCATTTCGCAACCATAAAGTATTAAAGATCGGCACGATCCTTGAAGTGAAAAAAGATATTTTTTTTCAATAAAATTGCTGAAAATCAATCGATATTTAAACTCTAGGTGATATTTTTTTTAAACCATAAAATCAATTCATCATCTAAAGAATAAGGTTCCCCAGGCACTGTTGGCTTATATTTATATGTAATTCCCTGACCATCAGGTACATATCCTAATCGGACATAGAGTCTTTGTGCTGAACCATAGTCTGCGTAAAGACCCACACCAATGCCTATTTCTTTATAGCCCTTCTTTTTAGCAAGCATCTCAAGCCAACGAATGAGTCTACTGCCTAAGCCCATTTCCCGATATTCTTTATAAATCCATACATCATGAATCTCTGGAATGTCAGAAAAATAAGGGTATTGAGATTTAAGAAGTAAACTTCCATAACCCAATATTTTGTAGTCTTGTTCTACTATACCTACGGTACGTATAGAGGATTCGTGTTCGTTGTAATACTTCTTCCATTTCTTGTTTTGTTCTTGAACGGTCGACCAAGGAGGACAGTGTTCGTTAGCAATAATGTATATGTCCGCTTCGATCATAGAACGAATGATTATTCTATGATCAGATTTAACATTTTTATTTTTCTTCATACCTTCTCCATAGCTAATCGATTCACTTTGCTCAATCCAGCTAACCCATCTTTGCACATTTCGCTTGATTCGTTACTTTAAATATTTTTAGTAAAAAATCCTAACCATAGAAAAAACTCTAATAAAACATTCGATTTTTTGAATCATTTTTTCATTCTCAACACGTATCTTTTGAAATTAGTCCTGTACCTTTACACTCTTAGCTGTTCGGAATGCTATATCTACCACACCATTTGGGGCAAACATGTCCAGAAAGTGTTTGTAAATTTTTTGTTTATCTTCTTTTCTATCAGATGTGAATAACAGCGCTTGATAATACTCTACAATGTCCTGAATGATTCGCTCATGTCTATAATAAGCAAGGATTTCTATCTGGATAGGAGTTTTTCCATAACCTTTATAAAAAAGTTGTTCTTCATGCAGATGATTCCAGACATTAGCCACACCTCCCCCAATAAACATGAGATCGCGTTCTTTGGGCGCCATAATAGGCTCATCCCAATCCACTATGTAGATCGCACCATTTTCATCTATCAGTACATTGCCACCATGAATGTCGGAATGACAGAGCACGAATTCCGTCGACTCTCCCTGAATCATTTGACATAGGAGTTCCGCCTGATTCACAAGACGGTGAATGATCTCCTTATGTTCTTTCATGAAAGTTTGTAACTTCCAAGACATCTCATCGTTGGCAAAGTTTCCATCCATACTTTCAATCGATCGAAGGGTTTCTCGCGATTTGGAAGAAAAATCTTCCTTTTTAATTTGATCTTTGAAGGATTGAGGTACATCCAATTGATGAACTTGCTTCAATGCTTGACCTAAATTAATCCATTGAACATCGTTCAGATGGCAAGAAAAACCATTCTGACCATTGATAAATGGATACACTATAAGAGTAAAATCGTTGATAGGGTGAGTCAGCTTACCATCTCCTCCTTGGATCGGAGGAATGATCTGTTGAATTCCAGAGGCTTTTAAAAAGGCTAACAAAGTTACACCAATATTAGACTGATGGCCTTTTTTTACCTTGATGAAGTAAGACTTTTCATCATCTGCCTCAGCCTTATATACAGAGGCATCCATATCTGCTCCCAGGGGAAGGAGGGTTATCTGAGTAGTAGCGATGCCATATTTTGAGTTTAAGCAATCTATAATCTTACTAGCATCAGCTTCTTTCTTCATGAATATCCTCTATTCTCAGCTGCATGTTATACAAGTTCGCATAGAGACCATTTAACCCGATCAATTCCCGATGAGATCCCTGCTCTTTGATGCCTTGATCAGTCAAAAACAAGATTCTCTTCGCATTTCGAATAGTTGAAAGGCGATGAGCAATAACAATTGTGGTGCGGTTTTCAATGAGTTTCTCTAAAGCATTTTGAACAGCCTTTTCACTTTCATTATCCAATGAGCTTGTCGCTTCATCAAAAATAATAATAGAAGGATTCTTCAAAAAAACGCGAGCTATGCTTAAGCGCTGCTTCTGTCCACCCGATAACTTTACTCCCCTCTGTCCAATATCTGTCGCATATCCATGAGGTAGTGACATAATAAAGTTATGTGCGTTAGCTTTTTTGGCTGCTATGATAATTTCTTCATCAGTGGCTTCTAAGTTGCCATACCGAATATTCTCTAACACCGTTCCTGCAAATAGATAAACATCTTGTTGAACAACTCCAATATGTTTTCTTAAGGAGGCCAACTTAAGACTTTTGATGTTATTACCATCTATTAATATTTCCCCGGAATTCACTTCATAAAAACGAGGGATAAGAGAGCATAGAGTTGATTTTCCAGCTCCTGAAGGGCCTACTAAAGCAATGTATTCTCCCTTACTTATGCTAAGAGAAATATTTTTAAGAACATGCTCATAACCTTCTTTATATTTAAAACTGACGTTTTTAAATTCTATATTCCCTTGTACCTCTCTAAGGTCTATGGCTTCTGCCATGTCTTTAATATCAGGTTCTACTTCTAACATATCCATGAAGCGATTAAAACCGGTAATACCCTCTTGGTAAAGTCTAACAAAGTTACCCAATCGATGTATAGGCTCAATTAAAATCCCGATATAGAGTAAAAATGTCAACAGGTCCGCTAAATCCAACCCTCCCTTCACGATGCTGACTGCACCAAAGATGACAACAGCAACAGTCATAAGCTGGATAAGGACTAATAAACCATCATAGAAATAGGCCTCATTTTTATATCCCTCTTTTCTACTTTCAACGAAGCGGCTGTTTTCGTAGCAGAATTTCTTATTTTCTGTGGCCTCATTCGTAAAAGATTTTACTACCCTAATTCCAGCTAAGGAATCTTCAACCTGAGCATTAATGTCACCCGTTCTATCTCTACTCTTTCGTAGAGCATGATGCATTTTCCTACTAAAGTAGAATCCATATAAGCCCATGATGGGTAGAAAAAGAAAAGCTATAAAAGCAAGTTTTGCATGGATGTTCAAAAGGATAATAAACGCACCCATAAAGTTGAGAGAAGCGATGACTAGATCTTCAGGTCCATGATGGTATAACTCAGCCAGGTCAAAGGTATCATTGGAGATCCGTGTCATGAGCTGGCCTGTTCGATGTTCATCATAAAATTTAAAAGAGAGTTTTTGATAGTGATCAAACAGTTCATTGCGCATATCCCGTTCCATTAAAGCTCCCATCACATGACCCTTGTAATCCACAAAGATATGGCAAATCGCATGGAGGGCTACTAAAGCAAGCATTACACCGCCCATGAAATAGATTTGATCGAGAGTATCAGGCGATTGTGATTCTAGATTTTTTGTTATATAACGAATGCAAAGCGGGATCGCGAGTACAGTCAGCGATACAATCATTGCGCATGCCATGTCAGCGTAAAAAAGACCCAAATAAGGCTTGTAATAGGATAAAAATTTTTTTAATCTTGGATTCATCTGCTTGTCGTCTTAGGTAACAATTGCTAGACAGGGTCTGTAAAAATACTATTTATCTTCATAAATGTGTTTTTTGTATTTTTGAAAAGTAAGCCAAAGTCACTTTACCATCTCATACTTCAATTGCACTAGGCCGCTTGGATATGCCTGAGAACTCACTAAACGACATGTCTGCTCTCTATTTATCGTACTAAAAAGTGGAATTCCTGATCCTAAGATCATCGCAATAATCGATATAGTGAGTTCATCCACAACTCCAGCCTCTAAAAATTTAGATACTGTAATACCTCCATCCACCCATACATGCTTCACATTTTCTGCGTGCAGGACGGATAATAGGTGATGTATATCCCCGCAATATAGCTCTGCTTCTTCTCTAACTTCCTTTAAGGTTTTACTAAGAACAATCACTCTTTTTTCTTTATAGGGCCATTCATCAAAGCCAGAAACTACTTCATAGGTGTTTCTTCCAAGAATCAATGCGTCAACGCTATTAATAAACTTCTTAGAACCATAATCTTCATCGCCTACATGACCGTATTGCAGCCAATCAAAACTGCCATCCTTGCGAGCAATATAGCCATCTATACTTGTCGCAATATAGACTGAAACTTTAGGACGAGGTAGAGATGACTTTACAGCTGCCTCTAAATTTTGCATATTTCTTTTCTCCAATGATTAATTCCAATTCTATAAAGAACCAGTCTGCTTATCGGATGCTCCTTGGGTAGCTTTGGATGATAAAAGTCATCTCGAGAAGCACGTTGCATGCCGATTCTTTCCATTACAGCTCTAGATCGTCGATTTTTTAAAGCCGTATAAGCAACGATTTCCTTTAAGTTTAATATTTCAAATCCAAATTTTAGGCACGCTAACGCACCCTCTGTCGCATAGCCTTTTCCCCAAAAAGAAGGGGCCAATCGCCAGCCCACTTCCACAGCGGGTCTAAAGGGAGCCGGGAATGTGGCTTGATCTACATCATTCATTCCTACAAAACCTATAAATTTTCCATTTTCTATGAGAGAGACCGCCCACCACCCCCAGCCTCTTTCCTGTATCTTATTTTGCATACGTTTCATCATCTGAGCGCTTTCATCTCGACTAAGAGTTGACGGAAAATATTCCATGACTTGAGGGTCTGCATAAGTGCTGCAAAAGGTTCAAAATCTTCATCACACCACTGTCGAAGAATAAGACGTTCCGTTTGAAGGATAGGTTTTATGATCATAAATTTTTCCTTAGATTGATGAAAGAGGGGGTGCGCAAGACTATATCAGATTAACCACATAATATTTTAGAATTGTCTTTTATCACTTCATACTCAAATTCCTTGAATGAGCTGGATTGAATTGTATCCATCAACAGTTGTTAAAATACCTTTCACATTATTATCTAGAAAAGCTTCATATACATCGAACAACCGAGATTGAAATTGAACTGAAGACGAATCAAATATATCTCATTCTTCACAATACTTGAAAAAAAAACTTTCAGATCTAATGCTTCTAGTCTTTCTTTAGCTATTTTTCTTGTAGATAAATCTACAATGACAAGAATTCTTGCAGGATAAATGATACGTATTTCATCTCGTGGTGATAGTTTATTAGGAAATATTTTTCTCATATACAAATAACTTTATATCAATCGTATTTTTTAGAGACACTTTGAGACCTCAATTCTTAAGCGTGGCATAGCAGTACCGATTTCAGTACTATCTTATAACCTTCATGGGGCAAAAGCTAAAAATCCGAACGATAATATAACAGAAAAAGGCTCCTTATTGGTATCCCTCATGCTGCATTTGACTAGACCTTCCACTCATTCCATGCATGTGACTTCCCATACTATCTGCTGGTGTACTCTGCATCCAATTCATCTTCAGAGGGCTTTGCGGTTCTCTTTCATTTTCTTTTTTACTAAACCAACTTACAGTGTCTGTATTAGATTTTTTATTTATAGGTGTTTTATCATGATTCTTATGAATATTTACAGATTCAGCAACAGTTCCCTCTGGATGTTGATACCAACCTGGATCAGCGTAGCTTGTGAGATTATCCCTCACTTTAAAGATCGTAAACATACCGCCCATTTCAATAACCCCAAATGGGCCTGGACTACCAATAGGGGAGATATTTCGTGGATACTTAACCTTCATATCCATCATCTCATTCGTCCCATACATTTCAAACATATCTCCCATTCCGTTGATATTCATTAAACCCATAAAATCTGGGAAAAAATGCTTGATACGTTCTTCAATTCCTCGTTTATTTATCCCTGTTAAATTAGGAAGCTCGTGTTGCATTTGATTCATTGTATGATGAGATTTATGGCAATGCATGGCCCAATCACCTGGATTGTCAGCAATTAGCTCAATATCTCTTGTTTCTCCTGGAGCAACAAGAACAGTAACTTCACTATATTGAGCCGATGGAGGTAACCTTTTTCCTCCTCTTCTAGTCACAACGAATTCATGACCATGCAAGTGAATAGGATGAATCCCCATCATTACATTTCCAAAACGAATACGCACACGATCATTTGTTTTAACCACTAAAGATTCAATATTTGGATACAAAACACTGTTAAATGTAAAAATGTTAAAATCTAGCATCTCAAACGGAATAGGAGTTTCAGCTCCCATAGGAATACGCCACTCATGCAGAAAAATTGCAAAATCTCTATCTATTTTAGGGTCATCGCCATCTTTTGGATGAATAATAAAAAACCCCTCCATTCCCATAGCAATTTGAAACATTTCATCCGCATGAGGGTGATACATAAATGTGCCATTCTGCTTAAGAGTAAACTCATATTTGAATGTGTCACCAGGTGGGATAGCTTTTTGGTTAAGGCCAGCTACGCCATCCATTCCATTAGGCAAAATAATTCCATGCCAATGTACAGAGGTTGGTTCATTTAGATTATTTGTGACTAAAATTCTAACTCTATCTCCTTCAACAGCCTCAATAGTGGGGCCTGGACTAGATCCATTGTATCCCCAACAGTTCACCCAGAACCCCGGAGCAAACTCCCTTCTTATGGGTTCTGCTATAAGATGAAAGACTTTAACATCACCATCCATAGTCCATTCCAATGAACCAATGTTAGGCGTAATAACAGGGGTATAATTCAACTTTTTATTTGAAGGCTGAACTTCTTTTTTTTCTTGCGGCTTCTCCTTAGGAATGTCAAGGATTTGATGATTTAAGATATCATGATCTTGAGCGATAAGAGAGCTGAACAGCACAAAAGTTAATAAAAAAGTAGCAGTCTTCATTCAATCTTCCCCTGACAGTGCTCTCGTTGAATTAAAAACTTAAATAAGTAACCACCTAAAGCGCGATCCAACTCCACTCTTGATACCAAATATTTTTTGACACTTTCTGTGTAATTTTTGAAACCAACAACTTCTATGCATTTATTCTCTAATAATTTATCAACCCCTAATCCCATCACATTGTAGAGCTCTTCAGAAGAAGCAGATATTTTTCCCTGCATCGGTAATAAACGACCTCTGTAATCATTGATTATCTTTGAGTAGTTCATGAGAAGCTTATGTGCCTCTCTAACTTCTGACCTGATTTTAATTTCGAGTTCAGCTAGACGATCTTGAGCTTGCCTAAATTCAGCAAATATCCTCATGCGTGCAGCCTGTCCATAATTAAATATAGGAAGCTCTCCAGATATTCCAGGACCAATTACGTTAGTTCCATCGGGATCTCTTTCTCCAGCAAGACCACCTTGAAGTTTTGTATAAGTCCACCAATCCTTAAGACCCAGCATGCGACTAAAACGAGTAAGCTCCAGCCTTGCGACTTGTATATCCAACCTTTCTTCGATGGCTATAGATTCCAAAGCGCATAAGTCATAACCTTGATAATCGAAGTCTTCAGGTAGATTTTCAGGAAGAGTTAAGGAAAAATCTGATTCTAATCCTAGAAGTCTATTAAGCTTTTCATTTAGTCGTACAATTTCAGTCAAAGATTGCGATAATTCTAACTCAGCCTCTAAGAACCTGGATTGAGCCAATTGAAATTCAAGAGTATTTATATTACCTATTGATATCTGTTTTGAAGAAATTTCCCCAAGAATACTTGCTAGTTCTACAATAGAGCGAATATACATTGTCTTTTGCTGTTCTGCTATTAATTCATAATATGTCTGTCTAACATCAAAAGCTAAATTAAGTATTTCATTAGACACACGCAATTTTGTTTGTTCAAATTCAGTCGTAGCCAATTTTGTTCTTAACGGAATAAGGAATGCATCAAGCAAGCTGGTTGTTAATAAGTACTCGATATTTGTTCGCAATCCTTTAATATGAGGATATCTGATTTCTACTTCAAAAACAGGGTTAGATAAAAGTCCCGCTTCCACCAAATCTGCCTGAGCTATGCCCAAATCCTCAAAAACAGCTTGGACTTTAGGGTTATTTAATAGAGCTATCTGAATGGCTGTATTAGCATTCAATTCGCTATTGATCATGCTTTGTATGAAATTCTTAGCTCTTTCATCTTGGCAGTACCCACGACGCCATTCCACTTGACTATCTAATCTATTCGCTACAACACAAGATACAAAGCCATCATCAGCAGAAGGAATTTTAGAACATCCTGATATTAAAAGACCTAAAGAAAAAACAGGAAGTGTAAAATGCTTCACGCATTACCTCAAAATATTAATCGCTACCTCCTGTTAAAGAAAAGCAATAGGAAGGTCCATCGATATGAAATTGCGAATTTTCAGCAAATTTCTTTCGTTAGCATATAAGCTTATAGTTGTAAAGCAAGAATTTACAGGTAAAGTATGATAAACATATCTTTAATCAAAGAGAAGTAATTTGGCTGGTCTTTATGCTGGAAAAGAAAATTGCACAGTTATTCAGAATACTCTAAGAGATCATCAGTCGCTTAAAAGCTTAAGAAATTTCTATAAATGCTTTATTTAACAATAAAAGTCATAGAAGCACCATCTTCATTTGTAGGATTTCTATAGACTATTGCCGACATGGCTCCTTCTACAGAATGAGTAAAATCTCAGCAAGGATCAAATTACATGTAAAAGTGCTACAAAACTAATCTATCTAAAAAGCAAGTTTCTCATTTTCTTGATAGCAACCGGCTGTTTTGAAAAAATATTATTTTTCAAGCAGATCATCTCCTTTGTACCCCTGCTAGCAAATTACACTTGTCGTATTGATAATATGACATTTTAAACTGCTCTCGATTTTTTGAGAAAAATCTCTTCTAAAAGCTGTCTGTAAAACAACACGTCTATTATATCCTGTCACTGTGCCCATCATCTAAGAGATAGCTCAGCTCCTCTCATTCTGCATTTGTGAATATCCTCGGTCTCTTTCACTATCACCGTTGTAAAATTCCCAGTCCATTAAGAATTTTTTCATTTAATTCAATAAAATTATTATATTAATATCGAGATTAAATAACATTTACATGTTATAATTATTATAATGAAAATTAAAGGAATTTGTTAATGGTTAATGTATCAAAGTTTGTGAGAGATCACATTCCTCTATGTGTTTGTACGCTAGGTACCGCCATTCTTGGATATCTGGGATATCACGCCGTGCAATGGATAATTAACAAATGTCATAAAACTGAAGAAATTGACCTTGTAGCGCAAAGGACTATCTCTACGTCATCGCAAAGAGTTTCTCAAAGTAACGATCACGATACAAATCCCCAGATTCTTCCTCAAGCAAAAGTTGCTACGCAATCTGAAGAAGTGCCTGTGGACGAGATTTCTTTGACACAGCAATCCGAAGATCAAAAGCCACTAGCTGCAACAAAAATTCAAAATGCCTTTCGAGGGCATCTAGCCCGTGTAGCTTTAAAACAAATGCAATTTGAGAAACTAGAAAGGCAAAAATTAACAGCAACAATAAAAATTCAAAGCGTTTTCCGAGCACATTTAGCCCAAATTGCATTTAAAAATGAAAAAAGACACCTTCTTAGTTATTCTCTTTATGAACAAGCCAAACCTTTGATCGATGAGTCAGAAAAACTGAGAGATTTACCTACAGCTGATAGCGGAAGGACTCGCGTCTACTTGCTGAATGATTTACCTATTGTCCTCAAGCAAAGCGGTTCTCCAGAGAATAGAAAAAGATTTGATAAAATGAAAGAAGCAAGAAAAATATGTGATGACAACAATTACTCTTGTCTTGTCATCCCAACTGCTAGAATTCATGGAAATTTTATTATCGAAAGTCGTTTACCTATTAGGAAAAATCACGATACGAAGGAACAAATCGGCTTTTACCTTGATCATTTAGCACAATTCACAGAAGCAGTAGAAGAATTTACAAGTTTTCTTTGCCAATCCGAATTAAGTGATATCACAGGGGGAACAAATGATGCTTACTCTACATTATCTACAGTTCCTATAGGAAGATATGATAATGTAGCAATGTATCTGGAAGAGGGGGATGGTAAACTCGGCTTAATTGATTTAGAAAGCTTTTATCCTAAATCAAAAAGTGAACAATTAGAAGCTTTTTTTGCTTGCAGGGAAGCTGTTCGATTATTTCCTCACCATCTTGACGCTATTATAAATGCAGCTAACAAATTTGATCCAAAAATAGAAAGTCATAGAAAAGCATTAGAAGAAGAAAGGGATTACGTTCTGGAATATTTTAAAAAAGCCTATCAAAATCACTTAGATTTCGTTAAAGAAAAAAATATTGATCTAACAAATCCTATTAAATTCGACGCTATTTCACTAATTCGCAAAGACCAGATAAGAGAGGCTATAGAAGTTTTGATTCAAAAAGAGAATAATGACCTTCGGTTTGAAAACTGTTTAGGTGAAACTCCTGACGTCACAATGAAGCTTTTTAATGAAATGGCTTTTCCGGAAATTTTCGATTATACCCAAAAATTTATTACCGATCTCTTGAAAGATCAACTTGAATATCATGTAGGAAGTACAGCCATTTCTTCTTATTCAAAACTTATATCGGCAAGAACATTAGAATTTAGCTATGGATCTAATGAATATGAAGATTTAAAAAGATTGATAGCATCAAAGCTTGATATGTTAACATTCACATCTAAATTCAAAAAGACTCAATTTGCCTCTGAAATAGTATATGCCATTTTAAAAGAACTTGAAAAGGGTAAAGAAATAGCTTACTACAATCCCAGCTTTGGTGTTGGTGGACATGCTAAACACTGTATATTTTGTTAACTCACAACCATAAATATACATGCTTCTTCTCTATAAACTTTTCTCATTCCCTGTAATGGTTTAAAGCTTTGCTATTTTGAAAATGAGATAGCCATTTTTCTTTTTGATGGCTTCCCATGCATCTATCGTCTCCAGTGTTCGTCGGATAGCTTTTCCTATTCAGGGATTAAGCAATTTTTTTGAGACACTTGTACATGTGCTCGCAGCCTGGCAAAAAAGTGTGGGCGATTGGATGGGTTCAGAACTTTTGACTGGACTGGAATGAAGGAAAGACTTCACACTTTGCCCTTCTTGACTACTGGTTAATCGCCAATTTTATTGAATTTGGATTAGCAGGAAAATGGAACGAATCAAGGAACTGACGATTGAATGTATACAAACCTGAGTTCCTGTTGTTCCATGTCTTACTTTTAAAGGTATATCCAATCACAGCAAGGGACCTTCCTAACTGCAGTAAGGGCATGATCGGTTGATAGTTTGGGATTGGTCGAATACAGGAGTAGCCGTCTAACAAAATTTTCTTGTATTTTGAGTGAGGCGCCCATTTGAAATGCTCTATTGAACAAAAATCCTGCTCAGCAAATCCAGAACGGGCGCTAGCCCAATCAATAATAGCTTGCAACCTGCCTTGCGAGACAATCATATTTCCTGGTCGAAAATCACGGTGTACTATACAAGGACCATCAACATTGGCTAAAAGAATCTGACAGCTATCAAGATACGTATTACATTTCTCGATGAGATTTTTTGGAAGATGTCCTTTGCATTCATCAAGTTCTTCCTGGAATTTTTCATTGAAGTATAGACTTGCTTCTCGAAATAAAGTCTTAGGTTTTGTTAAGTCTCCATATCCATCTGTTCGATTGTTATGAAGGTGAGCTAAAGCGATACCAATTTCAAAAGCTAGGTCATTTGACCAATCCTCATCTTTCAAAAGTTCTCCCTTCATGTATTCCATTAAAATGGAGCCGAAATGGCTGTTTGTAGGTTCGACAGTGGCAATAATCTGTGGCACAGGCATACAGCCTTTAAGCTGACGAAGAAAGAATGCTTCCCGAAAATAATCATCAATGCGAGGGCAAATCTTCAAAATGAAAGGCTTTTTGTCAGGCGTAACGACTTTATAGACTTCTGCGATGATGGTATCAGGATGATTAATACGAGTGAATGTAGCTGAGTGCAGAGCAAGCTGTGATTTATAACTTTCTAAATCTATTCCCACACCTTCTTCTGAATCTTTGAGTGGTCTCTCCTGAATAAATAATTGTAATGTTGCAGGACGGTTCAATGCATCTTTGCTATTTATCTGTTGATGTTTGCGAAAACCACATTTTTTGAATAGCCGAATAGAGATGTCATTACGAATATCAGGGTCCACCAGGCAATACTTATAGCGAGTCCAGATATAGTTTTGAAGAAAAGCCTCTACAATTTTGCACCCAAGCCCCTTACGTATAAATTTCTTTTCTCCAATGAATAAGTCCATTCCAGCTGAATTTTGGATTACGTCCTCAAGTAAATTTTGGTTGTCCCAGGGATACTCTTTGACTGGATAACATTGAATGTAGCCCATAGGGGTTTTATCAATAGAGATGATGTAGCATTCCATACCTCCCTTACCCTGAATATAAGGGATTAGTTTTTGGTGAACCTCCTCAATAGTCCATGCTCTAAGCGAATAAAAAAATTGAACATGGGGTTCATTAAACCAAGTGTGAATCAATGCAAAATGTTCTTCGCTAAGAGGCCTAAAAGATATCTTGCAGTTGTTTATTCCAGTTTCATTCATGTGCAACCATTTCAAGTTGGTCTATGTCTAGATTACAAAACAGCTTCAAATGTTTATTGATTTTTTCAATTTCCCAATTCCACCAAGCGATTTTCTGCAAACGATCAATAGTTTTATCATCGAATCGCATTTTTACAACCTTTGCAGGGTTGCCAGCTACAATAGAATAAGCAGGGACATCCTTCACAACGACTGCTCTGGCTGCTACAATGGCTCCATTTCCTATTTTGACACCGTTCATCACTAAAGAGTCATAACCGAACCAAACATCATTTCCTACGACGATATCACCTTTTACAGGTAAGTCATACACATTGAAAGTTGATTCCCACCCCTGCCCAAAGATAGGAAAAGGATAAGTGCTAATTGCATCAAGCTTGTGATCTCCAGTCATGACGAATCTTGTTTCTGCCGCAATTGCACAGAACTTGCCGATGATAAGCTTTACCTTGGAAAAATCGTAGTTATAGAGAACATTGTATTCTTCAAAATTTTCTGGACCATTTCGACGGTCATCGAAGTAGGTATAGTCACCAATGGTAATGTTGCTAGCTTTGACAAAGTGTTTTAGGAAAACAAGGCTTGTATATTCTTTGAGTGGGTAAATAGACTTTGGGTCTGGACCAGTAATTTTCATAAATTTTTCCTTAGCATAAACATCTTTGAATCTTTTTCCTTAATCGTATATTTAGCTTAGATTCTTTCTTAGAAAGAACTTTGAATGACCGAACCAACAATTTTTTAATTCACCGACTCGTTCATAACTGCTTTTCAAATAAAATTCTTCCGCTTGGAAATCAAAAGTATCTACTGCAGAAAAAACGCATCCATTTTTAATGGCTTCTTGCTCAGCTGCATCTAATAATTTTTTGCCGTATCCTTGTTTTTGGAGATTTCTTTCAACCCATAATACGTCAATGTAGATTGATTCGGTGCCCATGAATGCTTGTATCCCGCCGAAAACCTTTCCCAGGCTATTTTTCAAAAAAATGGAAAAGGCTCTATCTCGCTCACCTAATACTTTCTCATTGAATGCAATGATACCTTCTCTTACAACTGCATTATCAGCCTCGGTAGGTGCATAATCGACGACTACTTTGTAAACATTCTCTTTAGTTTGAATATTCGGTCTTCCTTGAGAGGTGAATTTTAAAATAACCATAGGGTGTGGTTTGGGCTCTGAAACAATTTTAAGTGTTTTTTCAAATCGACCATCTGAATATCGGCAGACGACTCTATCCCAAAATTCTATTGCTGCTTTATTTTCTGTTATTTGAGAAGTCTCCCATACTCCAGGAAACTGATTGAAGACTTGTTCTGCTACATGACTTCCAACGCCTTTTCTTTGAAATTTGGAAACAATGAAGAATTCCCCAATGTTCCAATCTACATCAGGTGTGCTTCCTACTTTGTTGATCAATACAAATCCAGCTAACTCTTCATCTACTTTTACTAAAAATGCATGTCTGTCAGGCTTTTCGCAGTAGGAGCTGAGGTCGATGCATTCAAATAGACCATTGGATGGAGTTTCCCAAGTTGGTAAAAATCCACAATACCTTGACATTTCATAAACGTAAAAGCGACCAAGATTTTGAATGGTATTTTTGTCTTCTTGATTAGCTTTTGATAGGATAATATTCATTTCCTTGCCTCCAAAAGATTCTTCATAAGCTCCATTTGGTAATGGGGAGCTGGATGCCAGCTAGCAATAAACTCGCCGAGGATTTTAAAGCCAACTTTTTGGTAAACGTGGATGGCCCATTTATTGGTCGCTTCAGGATCTATCAAAACTCTTTTCAGAGTTGAAAACTGACTGAATAAAAACCCTTGAATCATCGGTACGCAATACCTTTTCCTAAATAATTCAAGTCGCAAATGAACAAATCTAAGGTAGTGCATCATTACCTTCGGAAGAAGTAATTAGAAATGCAACAGGGACGTTGTTATTATAACCAATCCAATAGGTAGTTTCGGACTGTTCTAGAAAGAATTTTTCCAAGCCATTTAGGGTATTTTGAAGTCCCACTCCATGAATCCACTCAGAAATATAGGGTTGTATAAGCCATTCGTGGACAATAGATCGATCTTTTACTCTTACTGGTTTAAATGAGAACTGAAATTTAGAGGACATCATAACTGCCCCAGTAGTTTCATCGTGTATTTTGCTGGCAATGCTCGTAGAAGACGAGTTAAGATCTTATAAAAGAAAGAGGGTTCATAGCTGGATTTGTTACTTAAAGCAAAAACAACCATAGATTTGCCCATTTTTTCTGCTTTCCACGTGAAGGGTAGTTTTCTTGGAGCTTTAAGTCCCGCTGTATCTACAGGTCCTGGGTACACCACAGAAAATCGCAAATTGGTCCCATAATAAGTTAGGGCTAAGCTTTCAAATGCTTTGGCAATAGCAGCCTTTGATGCACTATAGGCACTACCTGTTGGGGGTGCGAAAATTGCATTTACTGAACTTGTAACAATAAAGTTTGCACCTCCATTATCCTGACAGAGCTTTTCCCAAAATTCAACCCAAGCTAGAACACCGAAATAGTTGACCCACATAATATTCTCATGAATTTTGAGATCGAACTTATTAGGATTCTCGATAACAGATTCTCCTGCTATGCCAGCATTCAAAAAAAACAAAGATGGATAAAGTTTTCTTTCGAGTATTTGTTTTGAAGTTTCTCGGATATTTTCTTTACTAGATACGTCGCAAATCATTGGAATAAAGAAGCCCGACAGCTCATTTTGAATTTCCATAAGTTTATCTTCCGAACGTCCTACACCAATGACTGTCCAACCTCGATTTACAAGTTCTCTAGAGATGGCTTCTCCTATGCCTGAAGAGGCACCGGTGACTAAGGCGATATTACCCATTATTTTTTATTCTCTTTCTTTTCGGATTTGGAATTGCGCTTAGTTCTGCCTCAATTTCATCAATTGTTGGGAGTTGCCCTTTTAGCTTCTTAGGTAAAGTGGAAACGATTTTTGTCTCGTACTCAGCGACTCCCATTGGCTTGTGAATGTCTCGTAGTGCATATTCTGCAATGAAATTGTCTTTACTCTTGCAAATCAAAATACCGATAGTTGGGTTATCTGTAGAATGCCTCATGAGATCATCAACAGCGGATAAATAAAAGTTCATTTTCCCAGCAAACTCAGGCTTAAAATCAACAGCCTTGAGTTCAACCACAACGAAACATCTAAGCTTCAAATGATAAAAGAGCAGATCAATATAGAAGTCTTTGCCGCCCACTACCAAATTGACTTGTCTACCAACAAAGGAAAAACCCTGACCTAATTCAGAAAGAAATTTTTCAACATGCTTGAGTAATCCATCTTCAAGATCTTTTTCAATGTGCTCCCTCGCTAACTCAAGAAAATCGAAGTTATAAGGATCTTTCAAAGTATCATGAGCTAGCCGTGAATGTGGGTCGGGTAATCTATGCTGAAAATTGGTGATTGCTTTGCCATGTCTCATGTAGGTTTTTATTTTGATAGAATCTACTAGAGCATTGCGAGACCATCCTTCCTGAATAACCATATTGACGTACCAAAGACGTTCATCCAGCGATTTAACTCCCTCAAAAATGGCTATGTTATGCCCCCATGGGATATTGAAAATAGGTAGATCTTCTAATTTACCCACAGCTTGTGGGGAAATTGAATATGCCAGGTAAAATGCCCTCATTCTACCCATATTTGTCTTAGAGAATCCCTCGATCCCTGGAAATTCATTCTGAATGTCCCTTGCAACCTTATCTATGACCCCAGCACCCCAACCATCTTTTTCTTGCCTTTCAACGATTTCTCGTCCTATATCCCAGTACAGACGAATTAGCTCTCTATTCACCGCTAACGCAGCTTTGAATTGAACAGATCGTATCTTTTTCTTAAGCTGTGTCACGAACTTGGCATAATCTGTAGAAACAATGCTTTGTCTCTTGGAAACAGTTTTTTTACTATTTGTCATTGGGTTCTCTTGTTTGGAAGTCACCGGCTCTGCTTGTGACCTAAACTCTCTATAAATCTGAGCTCTCATCGTCATAAAATATACTAGCTGAGACGTAAAAATTAAATAGTTTTATAATAGATTCGTCCAGCCTATTGCATAGTACGCCTTTGGTAAAGCATCTTTGGCAAAGCCTTATCGATATCCGCAAAGGTTGAGGAGAATTAAGCTCCCCTTTCAAACTGTCGCTTCAGCTGTTCAAGGGATTTCATGTCCAAATTAATTAGGTCAGAGATGAGAATCAAGATGTCAAAACTTGGATATACAGAAAGCCTTATGTAGCAGGCTGGAAGAAAGAACAGATCGGATAAGGGAATTTCAAGAGGTATTTTATTCTCTGGAGTAAAACAAGCATTTAGATGTTGAAAAGCTGTTATTGGCATGTTGCAAGGAATAAGAAATCCTAAAATTGAAAATTTTTCTAAATGACCAATGTCTAGAATATAAGACAAAGGGGGCAAAGATTCAATATGCTTTGCTTCCCAGGTTCCTTCGCCTTGGATATGAGAGATTATGAAAAGAGGAGATAAATCGGATGGAGAAGAAGGTAAAAAGGTTCCATCCGCAAACTGACCTTTTTGCATTTTATGATCAGCGTTGATTTTGAGATGTCCTTTTCCATTAACGTGCCAACTAAAATGATCTGGACGTCTTGTAATCTCTTGAATATCAATATTTTTGTATTTTTCTTTGTTGAGAAGAATAACAAAAATGCAGGAATAATTAATTTGTTTGTGGCCGTAACTAAAAGCATGGAAAGTTTTACTAGAGGATTTAAAACAAATATTAAAAACAGAAGCGTTGGTGGTATTCATAAAGTAACAATAGATTTATTTAGCAATAACTTGATTGACGCTCTTATTACGTGATTCCATATTATAGGGTTATCCTTTAAAATCAAAGGGATTGAAAGAGAAAGACGATGGTTAACAAAGTTGCGAAATTAGCAAGAATTTCAGGGATCAGGCTGTCTACCATGGGCCAATAAATATAGAGATAAAATGAAGAAGAACAGTTGCTTGCTCTGCAGCAAATCTTGTTCTTTAGAGAGCTTAGATTCGAGCTTAAACAGATAGAATCGATTCTGAAAAGAAGAGATTTCGATAGGGTGTCGGCTTTAAGTTCATACCGTAAATTTCTGTAAAAGAATGTGGAACGACAAAAAGTTGATTAAAACTATCGACAAAACAATCGAACACATCCCTGGGAGTTCTTAAAGCTGTGAAATACATTAATAACTTTCAAGAATGTAAAGTAATCGGCAAACGATTATTAATTGACTTGGGAACTTATGAAACGTTCTTAGTAGGCGGAGAAACCAATAATGAATGCACAATTTGTGGGAGTAAAAAGTAAAGATGACAACTACTTCTTTATCGCCAGCGAAAATTTTATATAATGATGGAAGCGTTTCTTTGTTGATACGTCCTCTACGCAAAGAGGATGCATCTACTTTAAACACTGCTGTACAAGAAAGCTTAGATAATCTTTTACCATTTATGGACTGGGCACATAGCGAATTGAATGAGAAAAATCAACTTGATAGAATTATCACTTCAAATCAAAATCATTTGCATGATTTTGCTGTATTTGATAATTCAGGAAATTTTTTAGTTTCAGCAAGTTGGCATCCCTCAAAGACTAGAAATAAAAAATGCTTTGAAATTGGGTATTGGACACACGCTAAACATTGCAATAAAGGGCTTGCGACACTTGTAACTAAAATATTAACGTTTACTGCTTTTGATTTTATGGAATGCGATCGAGTTGAAATTGGCTGTAATAAAGCAAATAACCTAAGTAAAAAAGTAATCGAAAAATGTGGATTTTTTTTTGAGGGTGAGATCCGGAATTATTTTTCTAAGCCTACAGAAAAAATGTTAAATAACGGCTATTCATCAGAAAGAACATATCTATTATATGGGTTAACGATTGAAGATTTGCCAAAAGTTTCGTGGTATTCTGAAATAAATAATCATATAAAAATTTTTCAAATTTAACTGAAACACCAGTTAACGAATCTGGGTGTTTTTTGTTGAACCGCGCGTTTTAGTAGACCCGTGGGCGGTGACTTACAATGATAGAAATGTCTACAGAAAAGCAAAAATGTTGACATTTCTATCATTCGAGAGGATGAATTAAAGGGTTCTGGATTTTGTGATTTACTTAACTCATAAGATTACTGTTTTGCGCTTCAAGGCGGATTTCATTTTTAGATGCTTTATCCAAGAGACTAAGAATGATTTTTTCAGCGACAGGTTTATAGTCCCAAACTTCAACAGAAAGATTGAGTTGATTAGAGATAATTTTGCTTGGTCTTTTTTCATGGACATGCCCATGCAATTGAAAATGAACAGGCTTTTCATTTGAAGGAATGTGAATGAGTTCAACTGTATGCTGGCCGATTTTCAGAAAGGCTGATTCTAAAACAATACTGAAGCCTACCCGCATCATATGGCTGGCATTGCGATCATGATTTCCACGGATACAGATCTTATGACCTTTAAGTTGAGAGCAAATGGAATGCAGATGATCGACATCACCAAGTCCAAAATCGCCAAGAAAGAAAACTTGATCTTCGGCATCAATGCAATCATTCCAATTCTTGATAAGACAACGATTCATTTCCTCTACAGTTTCAAATGGCCTACCTGTATACATAATGATATTGGTATGGGAAAAATGCGTATCTGAAATGAACCATTTTTTCATTTTAACATCTACTTAATCTCTACAGCAGGGTAGTTTTCAGCATAGGATTCACCCAAAACACCATAGTAAGTGACTACGCGCTTTTCAAAGTCTACAATATAACTCACTATGCCTGCCTCCCAAGAAGCCTTCAAGAATTCTGGAAAAGTGCTTTGCCCTGCCTGATCGATCCTTAAGGCTTTTATAAGTGCCTCACGATCAAATAAAGGAACTTCAACGCTCGTGTTAATAAGAGGGGTACTTAGACTAACAACAGAACCATCCTTAGTCAGATAAATACTCTGACATGAAGGAAGGTTCCAAATGTTTCGAGTCACTCCAGCTTTTCTTAAAGCTTCAGCAAGGTAAGGAAAACCACCCACCTTAGGGCGAATCCTCATAGCGTATTCTTGTGCTTTTAGTAGGTTTTCGATAGCTTTACTCATACTCTTCTCTCGAATCTAAAGTTTAAGGCTCACTGAGTTTCGTTTATTTTCTATTGAACTAAGTTCTGGTTCTTACTCCAAACCATTTTCCATGAGAAGCAGAGCTGCCTCATTACTCAAAATTTGATTTAGAAATTTATACTGAAATTCAGCGATTTCACGGGAATAAACTGGTTTAGAGTCTTCTATTGCAGTGTAATGAACTCCAATATATTCAATTCCATACTTTGTTAAACTTTCTAGTTCTTCAACATTCTTTCTCTTATCATCGATAAAAACAATCTTTTTAGGACTCTTTTTAACAATAGAAAGAAACGGTTCAAAAATATCGATTTTTTTATTGTAGTCACCTACAAATAATATTCCTTGAAAATATAAAGTAGGTGTTTTTGAAGGAACTACAAAACTGTCTTTAGACGGGGCAGTTGTCGAAAAATCAAAGCCCAAAGAATTTACCTGTCGTACTGTTGAATCAGCGACTGAAGGCTGTCTATGAGTCAATCCCATAACTGTAATTTTTTTGCTTTGTAACGACAATAATAGAGGAACAAAGCTTTCTTCAACAGGCTTTACTCTGCAAGCTTTTTGAGTTTTAATCCAACCAGGATAAGCATCAGCTATCGCCTCATCACGGCTCATTCCTTTTTCGATTCTTCGTTGCAATTCGTCATAAAACCAGTTAGCATGACCAAGAGCTTGAGCACCTTGAAACATACAGTTATCAAGGTCAACCAAAAACCAAGTCTCTTGATCGATTAGAGGTAAAATCTCTTCGACATGTTTAGTTTCTAAGATTTTTGCTTCCATCCTCAATGAACCTAGACCACAAAGCGCTATCATAGCTAATCGAATGATCATTAATATCCCCCTCTTATGGCTTTGGCATTGCAAGAGCAGTATTACCATTTCTCCACTCAAGATAATCTTTTAAAACTTGAGCGTGGTCGAAAGCCAGTTCGTTCCATGGAATATCTTCTAATTTAACAATAAAAGCCTTAGCAGCATCATCTCCTGCTGTGGGATTTTTATAAGCTTTTGCGACATGAGCTACTTCTACAGAATGATGTCTAAAATCTCTACTAGGATCAGAGTACACATGAAACTGTCTGAGGTCATTTAAATCTAAATTAACTTCCTCCATCATTTCTCTTCTTATGGCATTTTCAACTGTCTCTCCATATTCAACTTTTCCTCCAGGTATTGCTTTACCCCAAGGAGCTTTGCCACGTTCAATCAATACAATTCCTTTAAATTGTACACCTTCATATATTTCAATGATTGCAGTAGTCGTAAGAATTGGTGGCTTATGGGCTTGTACAGTTTTGAGAGGTTCATCGGAATTGCCCCCTAAAGGAGCAAGAGTTATTGCAAATAAAATAAAATATTTACTTAACTTTTTCATAAACATTCCTTTTTCTTAAATCCAGACAGTATAAATAGTAATATCCACAAAATCCAACAAAAAAGTGTTTGAAGATTTTAACAAACGAAACCATTTGTGAAAATTTAACAAATCTTCTCTTCTTTCTTTCTCTAACTCTTTTGCTGATGTAATGTCCTATAGACGTTCTTTTCGATATTTGCTTCGTAGCGTGAAAAGATTTTGAAGGTAACCTCAATCTTGACCTTTAAAAAAGCTTTTAAGGTTTTTACAAACCTCTACGAACCACAACCTCGCCTTTATTTTGTATTGGTCAAATTGAAATTGGCCTGTTTTGATTTTCCTCTGATAGTTTTTTTTCTAATTATCAGCTTCTTTTTTCTTCAAAACTCTTTGCAGATAGTAGAGTATCCGTTAATAAAAAAAACTGCTCATCAGCTAATAAATTTTCCATTTCTATCTCTAGGTTTATAGACATTACTGAAGGTAATTCTACCGATTTTCAGCGATTCTATGGTAAGCACTTCATACAGCTTTTGCAGTCAATATCCTAAACTACATCTACTGTTGCTTATGCTATGGTTATATGATATCGCATAAATAGCAAGTTCCAAATTTCGTTTGAATCATGTAGTCAATTTGACATCCTCGACAATCATTTGCTTTGCGTTGGAAAAATGGATTGTCATTGACGATTTCAGAAGGATCGATACCAAGGATTTTTTGAACCGTTTTTCAGTTTCCAAGAACAAGGTTTTCAAATTGTAATCCCATTGCAGATTGCCATTGAGGTAATAGCTTCAATCCTTGCTTTTCGATCTTTTTTTTATTTGGTTCAATTTACTAAAGATAGAATCTCAAATAGTTATCCTTAAGACGATAATGACTCAATTTTGAATCAAAATCTGTTTTAAGATGCCAGGTAAAAACATGAGAAACAAATCCAGCGGTAATACGCTTTGGTGAATTGTCAGCTTCTAAAATACTTAACTATATGTCTTTAATATTAAAAAAAAGTTTTTAATAAAACATTGACCTGTTAGGGTAAAGAAAAGATTTGCTTAAGGACGGCTATGCATAAATCTATTTGGTGTATACCTTTATTTTTAGTTTGGATCACAGGTCTTTTTGCCGCTAAGGAAGAAGGGAAAAAGCCAAACATTGTTGTCATCTTTGGCGACGACATTGGGCAAAGCAATCTAAGTATTTATACAAAAGGTTTAATGGGTTATCGCACCCCAAACATCGACCGTATTGCTGAAGAAGGGCTTATTTTTACCGATTACTATGGCGAGCAAAGCTGTACAGCTGGACGAGCCGCCTTCATAACAGGTCAAAGTGTTTTTCGTACTGGTCTTAGCAAGGTTGGACTGCCAGGTGCCGAGCAAGGATTCAAAGCTGAAGATCCTACAATCGCAGAGTTATTGAAATCTTTAGGCTACGCAACAGCACAATTTGGAAAAAACCATTTTGGTGATAAAGACGAGCACTTACCTACCGCGCATGGTTTCGACGAATTTTATGGCAATCTCTATCATCTTAATGCTGAAGAAGAACCGGAACTGCCAGATTATCCTAAAGAGTCTGATTTTCCTGGATTTCGTAAAAAGTATGGTCCACGCGGTGTGATTCATAGTTTTTCAAACGGCGACGGAACACAAAAAATTGAAGATACTGGACCGTTAACTAAAAAACGAATGGAAACGATCGATGACGACATTGCCACACGTTCTGGAGAATACATTGAAAAACAACATAAAGCAGACAAACCATTCTTTGTTTGGGTAAATTTCACTCATATGCATTTTCGCACTCATTCCAAACCTGAAAGTGTCGGTCAGGCAGGAAGATGGCTAGGCCCTTATGCCGATGTTATGATTGATCATGATAAAAATGTGGGAACTGTACTCAAAAAACTTGATGAATTAGGAATTACTAAGGACACTATTGTTATCTATACTACAGATAATGGGCCTCACATGAATTCATGGCCAGATGCTGGCATGACGCCTTTTCGTAGTGAAAAGAATTCAAACTGGGAAGGCGCCTATAGAGTTCCTGCCCTGGTAAGGTGGCCGGGGAAAATAAAAGCTGGTTCAGTTTCAAATGCTATTACCGCTCATTTAGATTGGTTACCAACTTTGCTAGCAGCAGCAGGCGAACCAGATATCAAATCGAAACTTTTGTCAGGTTATAAAGTCGATAACAGAACGTTTAAAATTCACTTGGACGGCTATAATTTTTTGCCATATTTCACGGATAAAGAGAAAAAAAGCCCACGTAATGAATTCTTTTATTTTTCTGATGATGGCGATCTGACTGGCCTACGATATGACAATTGGAAATTTGTCTTCGCAGAACAAAGAGCGACAGGAACGTTGCAAATTTGGGCGGAACCTTTTACAAAATTAAGAGTTCCAAAGATTTTTAATCTTCGGATGGACCCTTACGAGCGTGCTGATATCACCTCCAATACATACTATGACTATTTGTTAAATCATGCATTTCTGATGATCCCTGCTCAAGAATATGTAGCTAAATTTCTAGCAACATTCAAAGAGTTTCCACCAAGACAAAAAGCAGCAAGTTTTTCTATAGATCAAGTTCTCGAAACTATGCAAAAAAGTCAAGGTGATTAATTTAATAAATCAACGTGTAGCAGTGATTAGTGGCTGCGCGCTTAATTGTGGTAAAATATTAGTCTCTGCATGAAATTAAAGCTATTCGTGTTTTGTTTCTTTTTTAACCTTTCTTTCTGTTTAGGCCAAATTGATCTACAGCCTTGATGGAATAAGGGAAAAGCAAAGCAATCAATCATTCAATTTATCAATGATACAATAACATTTGGAAGCAAAGATCAATCCAGAAGATAGAAATAGAAATACCGTATTGATCAGGAAGGTACTTTATGGATTGAACAGCCTATCTATACTCATCTTTTTCTTTGCAATTGATACAATCCGATCTATAGCATCAAAAAATCCTGAATGGAAACAGACTGAGCCATGCCAGGCACTAATAGAAGGTAATTTAGAAAAAATAATTGCTGTATCACATGCGAATATGGCGGGAAACCCCTTTTCGTCCATGCAATTTAAGGTGGCTTAATGTGGCTTGTTGCCCCTATTTGGTCCACCAGTGGTCCACGGATTTTTCCAGCTACTAAAAATTTTTTATTGGCTTATATCAGTCGGTTTATTGGGACTTTGCACAGTTTTCATACCATGTTTCACGTAACGTGGCTCAACACCCATATTCCAACGAATAGGACAAGCGGCAGCTATTAGCCCTTCATTTAACCATTGAGCTGTTCGTGGAATTTCTATAGGCGACCTTGTCATAGACCAATCATTGCAGCACAACGTTCCGACTATTGCTACAGCATCAAGAGTACTTGCAAGAGCATCCTTAATTTCACAATATTGTTTAAAAGATAGGTGAGTGACAAATCTTTCCTCATCATATTTATGAGCTAGAACCTTATCTCTAAATTTCAGGATTGAGTCTCCCGTTGTTTGTAATCGATTGGCTAAGGTATGAAAATAACTGTCTTTGACTTTTCCGCTGTTTATAGCATCATCTAATTCAGGAAATAAAAATGATCGAGATTGGGCGTATGCGTCTTGACTACCCCAGTCCATCTTAGACAGATTTTTCTTGAATTTTCTAAATAGATGACTTTGAGCTGGAATTTTTGTACGAAGTCTATTGAGAAATTCAGCGAAAATTTCTGCTATCTCTAACAAACTCGTTTGAAGAGCATCATCTAACAAGCTACATTCCAAAGCTACTTCGGCTGATAGATATTTCCGTTTTTCTTCTTCATATTTTTCTTTTGCCGTTAACAGCAGCTTAATTTTAAGGTCAGCATCAGCTACTCTTACAACTAAATCATTGATTAGATTCTCTTTAAACTCAATACGCTCTTGGAATAGCGGATCTTCGGAACCAAAATGCTCCAATATAAATCGAGATTCTCCTTCTCGAATGAAGTAGTGACTTGAGCCTGGAAAAAATTTTGAGTCATTCATGTTTACATTTCGTGTGATCGTTTTAAAATCTCTTGGATTTGGTGGCGAATTTGGTTGAGATAAAATAAATCACCAAATCATGAATTCTTGATTTGGTGATTTATTTAGCTCAAAAATCTGCTTTGGGTTGTGTGAAAGGCATTTCACTTTTAGATGCTTTATCCAAAAGACTAAGAATGGTTTTTTCAGCGACAGGTTTATAGTCCCAAACCTCGACACATAGGTTGAGTTGATTAGATATGATTTTGCTTGGTCTTTTTTCGTGAACGTGTCCATGCAATTGAAAGTGAGCATGCTTTTCATTTGAAGGAATGTGAATGAGTTCAATTGTGTGCTGGCCAATTTTTAGAAAAGCTGATTCTAAAACAATACTGAAGCCAACCCGCATCATATGGCTCGCATTGCGATCATGATTTCCACGGATACAGATCTTATGACCTTTAAGTTGAGAGCAAATAGAATGCAGATGATCGACGTCACCAAGTCCAAAATCACCAAGAAAGAAAACTTGATCGTCGGCATCAATGCAATCATTCCAATTCTTGATAAGACAACGATTCATTTCCTCTACAGTTTCAAATGGCCTACCTGTATACCTAATGATATTGGTATGGGAAAAATGCGTATCTGAAATGAACCATTTTTTCACTTTAACCGCCTCTACTCAAACTCTACAACAGGGTAGTTTTCAGCATAGGATTCACCTAAAACACCATAGTAGACGACTACTCGCTTTTCAAAGTCTACAGTGTAACTCACTACACCAGCTTCCCAAGAAGCTTTTAAGAATTCCGGAAAAGTGCTTTGTCCCGCTTGATCGATCCTTAAGGCTTTTATAAGAGCTTCACGATCAAATGGAGGAATATCAATAGTCGTTTTAACAAGAGGCATACCTTGATTTACAACAGGGCCATACTCAGTCAGATAAATACTCTGGCATGAAGGAAGGTTCCAAATATTTTGAGTAATCCCAGCTCTTCTTAAAGCTTCAGCCAGATAAGGAAAACCACCCACCTTAGGACGAATGCTCATAGCGAATTGTTGCGCTTTTAGAAGGTTTTTGACAGCTTTGCTCATGTTCTGCTCCTGGCTCGGATTAATGACACCCTCATTAAGGTTGTTCTATATTTTATCTTGTTCAATTTTTATTGAACAGTGTATTTTAATGAACAGATGGAGGTGTTCATGAAAGGTCGTTTTTTGATAGGTTCAAATGAAAAGCCTACAGAAGGAAACATTTATTCTGACAAATCAGCTCTCATCCTCGATTGGCTTTTACGAGAGGGAATCAAAAATGAAGATTTGTCTTTAAGAAATGTGAGCAAGGAGACTGGTGTAAGTCTTGGATTAGTACAACGTGTCTTTGAGGTTTTAGTTCTAAAGGGTATTTTGCAAACTGAAGGGGTTAGAACCGCCAAGAAGTTTTTCTTGAAAGATCCCAAGCGTCTTCTTGAAAACTGGTTAGAGTATTACAGCATTGTAAAAAAAAGCAAAATGAGAACCTATCGTTCAGGGTTCCAAAATAAAGAAGAGCTTTTAGAGGCGTTCAAAAAGTCCAATCTAAACAAGAAAGTAGCGCTGGCTCTTCATTCTGCAGCTGAAGCATATGGATATAAAAATACCAACTTAAACACTCTTGAATTATACCTGCTTGATCCTTTGATTAGACCACAACTTGAGAAAAAGTTATTATTAGAACCTCAGGAAAAAGGGTATGAGGTCTTGCTAATTGAACCCTACTATAAAAGTTTGCTCAGAGCAGCTTGCAATTCATGTCAAGATATCAGTACATCTCCGCTTATTTTGACTTTTTTGGATTTATATCACTTCCCTTTACGTGGGCAAGAACAAGCAGAATTTATGGCAGAACGCCTTCAAGAGCTTAAGCGTATTTATAAAAGTGGTAAATCGTCATGACATCTAATCAAGAAGACAAAATCATTTCAGAATTTTTAGAATCTATTGGTCCATGGCGAGATTTTATTGTAATTGGAGGTGGCTTTGCTCTTTTTATCTACAAACTTTATTTAAGCGATCCAAAATTGAAGAACTTTCCTGTTGGTACAAGAGATATCGACTCTCTTATTCCAAGGAAAATCCCCGAAGTATCAAAAAAGAACATTCAAAGTTATCTTCGTGAAGCGGGTTTCAAGCATGTCTTTAAAGATTTAGATGATCCGGCTACTGAAGCCTATGTGAAAGATATTGCAGGCGCAGAGGTTGAAATCGAATTCTTGACCGACGACTCTGTCAGAAACAACAAAGATAAAAATGTAGTTATTGCAGGTGTGGTAGCTCAACCACTAAGTTACTTAACTTTAAGCCTACAGACAACTTTAAAGTTTCAGACTTATTCAAAATTTACTGGAAATGTTGTGACGCCTGGCGCTTGGATATTCCATAAAGGCTTAACTTTTACGAAACGCAAAAGTAACCTCAAGATGCTTAAGGATCTTTATGGTATTTGGTATGTTGCCTCCCAGTTGGGTGCCCTTTCTGATCAGGCTTTATATGAATTCAAAGACCTAGCAAAACATCATCCAAAATGGGTTAAAACTCTTCAGAAAAACCTGAAAACTTGGTATGAGAATGCTACGCTATATGATTGGTCGAAATTGGAAGCGCAAGATCCCTCTGGTAGGCTAAGAAAGCTTAATTTTGAACAAATAGTACGAAATATTATTTGAAACCTGTTTAAGTCTGTTTGTAACGTTGGCACACAAAGATATGACTTGGGAGCCTTCGTTACATGCTTGGGACACAGTTGAGGTCCCAGCCATGGACCTGCTCCGTCAAGGTTTTATGTGCGCCTATACATAAAGACAATCGAGCTTCTATATCTCTTATGGGATCACGCGTCACACATACGCCAGGAGCTATCCTTTTCTTATCCCCATTTCGCTCTTGTTCAGCAAGCCACTGTCTTGCCAACTTTTCATCTTGAAAAGTTTTTATTTGATCAGGATAGCCCTTCTTGCGAAAGCGGACTCTGAAGGAAAAAACTTTTTTTGCACTGATTCGAACATCCAACAGGGAGATTTTTTTGATTGCTTCAATTTGATTCATATCGATGACCCTATCTTTGTAATAATAAGTTGGGTCAGCTACTGAAACTTCCGAGGAAATTGATGTCGGTTCCTGTGACTTGCTGTGATCATTTGGTCACCAGTGGTCCACGGCAGTGGAATCACCTTTTTAGCTAAATCTAACAAGACACTACAACACCATTTTAACACAGTTTTAAATGGGTTTTAAAAAGTGGGGCAACCAGGACTTGAACCTGGGACCAACGGATTATGAGTCCGCAGTAAAACCCCAGCTTACCGCAATTCGCGACAGCTAATTACAGGTAAGGATACTGTTTAAGAGCTTTTTCGTCTATCGCCAATTCAAGTCTTTTGAAGTCTCTTTTTGTTAGCCAGTGTCCCAAATTTGCCCCACGCATTTTATTCGCGTTCTTCTAAGATTCTTGCATATCGATTTCTGAAGAAGAGACCCTGATATAGTTATCCAACTATCTCTTCACACGCATCGAAGTTTCTTTTCCAGACAATTCAAAGGATTATTTTCTTGGCAAGGATACATTATGATCTGCAAATTTTGCCATGTTGCAGGCCGAATTCACCAGTAGACACATACGACGTACACTCGCTTTGTCAAACAAAATCGGTTTGACGATCATTATCTTTTAATATAGAATGATAGGCACATCAGATTTAGCCAGAATAGCTTACGAATCGTCATTAGGCTTTTTTTAGAATAAATTCCACTTTGCTATGCAAATATGATACTGATTCTTGAACGTTTATCTTATAATAAAACCTTTAGGCATCGGGGCTTACATAATTTTATTTTACTTATACATATAACTCATCTTTAAAACACACCAAGAATTTCATGTTCAATATCATCAATCACTATCATCCTTCATCTCCTCCACAAGCTTCTTCCTTTCTTGATCTTGGCGGTGCATTAACAGCTGTTGGCCTCATTGGTCTCGTATATCAATTCCGAACGCCTCTCTGGACTTTGATTCTAAGCATAAAAACTCCTTCGCAAAGAAACTTAATTTGGATTTTTAGTGGTGCAGGGCTTTTAGTAATCTTATTGAAAGTTTTGTTATTTGGTGACCAATGGGTGAAAGAAGGCCAGAGTCTCTTAACAAATCCCATATATTATGAACTTATTGCATGCATTTTGTTTATCATAGGGCCTTTATCAACTATTTGGTTTGCAAGCAATTTGAAAATATTCACTAGAAAAAACTGTAAAAAATTCTATAAAAAAATAGTCGAAGAGATATCGAAAAATGATGATAAACACTCCCAAGCTGCGTTTGAGATTTTTATGGCTAACTTCGACGATATTTGCTCCGTGATGAAATGCACAAATAAAGATGCATCTCATTTAGCCATTGATTTGGCAAATGAAGTTTTAAGCGACAACTATATCGTTGAACTATTAACCACTAAAAGACTAGATTCTCTAATCTATTTTTTTGAATGCATAGAGAAAAATCAATTAAGCTCAAAAGGAAATTTTTTCGTCAGCAAAATTTCTCAAAATTTGTTCTTAAATCACGAATCCTTTTTTTATAAACATCTTTCAATGGATGGCCTTGCCCTTTCGTCGAATATCTATAGAATTTTTTATTTCGAAAACTTGATTAAAAAATTTCCACTTTTAGACAGCCATCAACTAGGCTACTTATACGGTAATGAATTCAAAGCAATAAGGGCTGACGTGCTTATCACTGCGATGAAGCACATGATTTGCGCTTATAAGCAATTTCAAAACATACCAATTGAAAACATTACTTATGGCTTAAAGAATGTAAGTGAATTATTTCATAATTTATGCCTTAAAATTAGACGGCTAGAAAAGAAGGAAATTGACATATTTCACGAGTATGGCGAAGAGTGGTTGGCCTTACAACTGCTTTCTGGTTTTTTGGGAGAATTTAAAGGAATTAATAACAACACTACACCAATATCCAAAGAAATGGATATTCTTGTAAATCTTAATCAAGAATTTGCAAAAGCCCTTTCAAAGTCAATCGGAAGCCTTTCTTTAATAAAAGACAGTACAGTTATATATCAAAACATGATTTCCTTACTTAATGGTTTAGAAATCGGTACTCCTCCGGTTGCTGAATATGTAAACGAATTTGAAAAAGAGATGTGGGGGCAAATAGCAAAAAATGTTGTTTCAAGACTCTATCCACCTTATCTTAAGGGTTATCTTATATATTTTGGTGGTTGGCTTCCGCCAGATAGTTGTAAATTAAATCAAGGGTCTCAAGCAATTCTCGAAAATATTAGAAAGCTTCTATATGTCGATTTAAAACCTTTATTAGATCAAAATGCTTTAATGGCAAATGGAGATCTTATGAAAAATGCACTCCTTCCTCCATCTTTAATTTACGAGAACGGTGAATATGCCTACATAGATAGATTTAATCAAAGCAGAAGAATAATTCTTCCACCGCAAGATGAGACATCAATTATAGCAACAGTTAAACCAATTCTATATTAATTTTAACATTTGAAAATTTGGTAGACAGTTCCATTAACAGATAAACTCACGATCTTATAAGTTGATTTTAATAAGGTACATCGTATTCATTAATTATCGTTGAATAAATGATGATTTATGATTTTGATATACTTAAAAAAATTAGGGTTTTCCTTACGTCGCTCTTTAAGGTTTTATTCCCAACAGCTTCAAGATGAATTTCTCCACGGCTGCACCAATTTTTCGTTGTCGCCCCGAACGGGATAAAGGAATACCGATTTTACGGGACAAACGCGCTTGAGCTGCTGACACTCCAAAAAATCTTTTCCAAGAAAAGCCACCTCTGTTCATGTTATATTCCTTTAAATCTTAAGTCCGACTGTCTTAGCGTCAACAATGGCTTGAGCATATTTTGGTAAAATTTCGTACATTTGATCTTGCATTTTCTGCCTGCTAACATTGATCTCTTTACTTAGCTGAGAAAGTTGCAAAATTTTAATAGATAATTCAGCTTCAATGGTTTTGCGCTTCCCTGTAATTTCACGGTCAAGAGTTGCAATTTCGTTTGGAGAAACTCCTTTTTTAGAATCAAATACAAATTTGCTTTCATACGTTTTCCTCCAATCCATTAGCCGGGATATTAGCACACGACCAAAACCATTAATACTCATCAATTTTGTGATTTCGATATCTGCAGCTGTTTCGATCGAGTAACTTTGAAGAGTAGCAACTCGTCCTTGGCCGATTCCTTCAATGGTTGCTTTAGCGATCCTATTACTATCCAAATATTGTTTAAGCTGCTGTTGAAATCGATTTTGCAGAAGGCCTTGAAAACGTTTTTCTCGCTCTCTTCCAATGTCATCGTGTTTGCTTTTCAAATCGTTAATTTGATTGCGAAGGAATTCGAAAGAATAATTTTTCGCTAAAGTCTCATGTTGAAGACAAAGTGATTCCCATGTAGGAGTTATTGAATTCAAAGTTTCAGAAATTAAGGTAGTCAGTTTTTTCTTTCGCTGATTATACAATCTTAAGAAAACAATAAATGTACAAGGTCCTATCAATGCAATTATAGGAATCGCAGAGCTTAGAATTCCCGAAAATGCTGCAACAATCATGAAGAATAAAACCGCAAAGGGCGCGCGATAACTCTTAAGTTTTTTCCCTATCTGCAAAGCATTGTTTGAAGGAGCTGTTTGAAAATTTGCAATATCTGGTAATGGAGGAATACTTATAGGGGGATTTTATGCTAAGGAATTGTTGCCATAATCCCGATATATTAATATCAGTACTTGATTTAGGCCCTATAATAGGGAAGAAGGAAGCATTGCATTTTGTCTCTATATCGCACCATGGACAGCTCTTTACTTCCTGAAGAAAGTGATGTGATTGATGTGTAGAACATTGCTTCAATTTCGAGAATAATCCCAGTAATGAAGTAATCCAATCCTGTGGTGAAGGTCTAAATCCTAACTTCTCACCCTCTTTTGAAAAGGCGCGTTCAAAATTTAACCGCAAACTAGATGTGAGCGCATTCATTGGTAAGCTTGCTGGGGGATGGCTCATTTTCGTCAAATTCATATCAGCAGATATGCATAACGATACTCCGAGATAGCCTTTTCAATTGGCATGTCTCCAGGGCCTAAATACCTACCTGAAAATGGATGCCTAGAAGCAAAGCGCTGAAAAATTAATATTGCCAAGCCAAAATTATCATGATTAGGAGTGCGAATGACTCCTCTTTAGGATGTTTTATTTTGCATTTCTGGGGGTTGGTGAGTAGGTACTCCAACTTCACAAAACAAATATTTATTTTTTGAAAATATTTGAAATGAATCCCTATCGATAAATTGAACTGTAGCGTCAGACGCTACAAATAGATTACCGTGGTTGACATCTCCAATTACATGACCAGCTTCATGTATAACCGAACACGCGCGAGCAGTATTAATTGCAGCATGAATTAAAAATCGCCAATCTGCTTTAGGAAATTCCTGAAGTCTTATTTTTGGACTATATAGCTCAAAAATTGGCTTATGATCCGTCAATCGTGGCATCGTAAAACCGATGAGCTTATTGCCTGAAGTATGAATGGAAATAAGTTGCTTAAAGCAAGGGAATCATTTCATGCTGTGAGAGGTATTGCGCAACAAAGTCTTTATCATTTGTTAATAATTATTTAATAGATTTAAAGTCTTTTTATGTTATAATAAATTAAATCAAAGAGCAAAACATGTCATTTAATTTAAATTTGAATCATTTTTTTGTTAGTCCATTATCTACATATAATGAAATTAAAGACATTAATTCAAAGCCAAAATATTTTTTTATTTCTGAAAATCACGATGATAGATCTAAAACAGCGCTTTTTATAGAAGGAAACTATAATGAAGGAGATTTAGTTTTGGCAGAAAACTTTATTTCCATGTGCGAGATCGATCAAAACAGCTACCGATCTACAAGAGATCTAAAAAATAAAATCAAACTCATTGGATGGGATATACCTGAAATGAGTGTTGATTCTGATTTTCCATCAGGATCAGTTTCTGAAAAATTAAATAAATTATCAATACACTTAGCAGATTTATTCAAAAATTATTGTGGAATGTTCGACAGTCAGAGAAAAGAAATCATAGAAATTATTAGTTTAGATATCTGCAATGAAATTGAAGAACTGCACAAAAAACAGCGAAAAGAAGAAAATGAAATAACAAATATTGTTAAAGAACATAATATTTTAAAAAAATATAATTCCATTTCCAATGAGTTGAAAATAGATATTAAAAAAAATGAAATAGCATTAAATATATTGGCTTATGATATACCCAATTTGATAGATACCACCATAAATAAAATAGAATTCTATAACGAAAATAAAGAAAAATGCAGTTTAGATACAGATTTTATAGAAAAACTCGCTTTAAATTTTAGATTATTAAATGAGTGTTTTATTATTATTAATTGGCTGGAAAAAAAATCAACCAATCATCTAGTGGATTTAGAAAGTTGCATCAACTCAGAAAGAATTAGAAGCACTTTTCAAGATAGAACTATTTCTATGATTCAAACCCTAGAAAAAGTATCTTCTAGTGCAAAAACGATATTTGTAGTTGCAGGCATGAATCACTTTATTGAGGGTCAGGATGCCTTACAAAATCCTGAAATGAGGCTTCATAAATTTCATGAGTGGCTTAAAGATAAATCTGCTCTAGTTCTTGGGTTGAAATAAAAATTTTGATACTGTTAATTTTTATGTGTAAATCATTTCAGTCCATCTCTAAATCCAACCACTCTCCGTACCCATGAGCTAGGCAGGATCAATTCCTACAATAAGGCCAATATAAAGTGTAACCTTAAGAAGTGAGTATTTGAAATAAACCATCATTTCATCTTTATGCTCAGTGTTTATGTATAAGATCGTTAAAGTCGATAATAGAAGTGAAGAAATCATTTTCTACAACAGATCATCGACACCATTTACGTGTATTAGAACAGGTCTTATGGATATATTTTTAGGTAGAGCTAAACTTATAATTTTTTGTTTTACTTCATCGATGATGCTTTTAGTAATTTCTTGAGAATTAAATTTGATCTCGCATAAATAGCAAGTTCCAAATTTCGTTTGAATCATGTAGTCAATTTGACATCCTCGACGATCATTTGCTTTGCGTTGGAAAAATGGATTGTCATTGACGATTTCAGAAGGATCGATGCCAAGGATTTTTTGAACCGTTTTTCAGCATTTTCACTAAATTTACGTGTTGATTGAGCTTCTAAGTGTGAATAGCGTTCAAGCATTTGTAGAGTTTTATGCCCTAAGGCTGTTTTAATCTGAAGATTACTAGCTCCTTCTCGAGCCATAAGAGTAGCATAATGATGGCGAATTCCATGAAAAACAAATCCCTCAATGTAAGCTCGTTTGAGAGCTTCATTCCAGGCTTTATTGATATCAATTTTTCCAAAAGCATTCCAAGTTAAATTTAAGATTTCACCTTGCCTTGCTCCTGTAGTCAAACTCATCAAAAACAATGCAGTAAAGATAGGGTGACTTGCTTTGACATCAAGCAATTAAAAGCTTAGTGATTTCATCTTCAGAAAGTACACGATCTCTACCTGAATTTTCTTTGAACTTAGTTAAATTAAAGCATGGATTTTCATCGATTCATCGAAGATGTTTTGCATAGCTAAGAATAGGAGAAAGACTTGAAATGTATCTGTTTACTGTTGCGGGGCAGGGTTTATTCCCTTTAACGGTGGTTTATCAGCAAGATATTGTCTTTCCTTCCCAATAAGATCTGGGGTAAGGTGAATTAGATCATAGTTCCCTAGATGAGCCTTCCAATAATCAAGATGAGGGCTAACATTTTTAGCCGAACGAATGTACTGTAAAGCTCCATCGTTTATATAGCAATCGAGCAGTTGAGTGAAAGTATGTTGTTGTTTGTGTCGATCAAAGTTGAATTTTCCCAACTTAATCTCACGTTCTACATCAGCAGCCCAATCTTCTGCTTCTTGTTTACGATCGAAGTGACCACATACTATAGGATAGCCCTTTATGCGGACAACTGCTCGCCAGGAGTTCGTCTTTGTCCCATCTTTATCTTTTCTTTTGTATACAGAAGCCATAACTCAAACCTTTTGTTGGTGGTTCGAGCGGCTGGATGGTGCTTGTTAAAATTGTTTTTCGTTGCACCGCCATTGCACAGCAGCGTCAACATTAAACTTGATTATTGATATTCAAGCAAGCTTAATCATGCTGACAGATGCGTGTAAAGAAGTGGGGCAACCAGGACTTGAACCTGGGACCAACGGATTATGAGTCCGCTGCTCTGACCAACTGAGCTATTGCCCCAAAGAAGCGCTTAGCATAGCAAAGGATGGGATCTCAAATCAAGCATTTTTATATCAAAATAGTCCCTAACTTTAACCATTCAATTTTTTATCGAACGTTTAAATTAAATTTTAACTACCTGGAATCTCAAAAATTTCATCCTGAACAATTGCATAGTAGTTTTCTTCCTTTTTCTTTCTAAGCGATAACCCACTGACAAGTGTAGTAAATGCAGGCAAAATACCCACATCTGTACCAATAACAAAGCAAGGAAACTTATGCTTTTTCCCCACATAATTCACTGTGACGCAAGGATGAATATGTCCAGACCAGACAAATCCCAAGGGGTCGGGTTCGGGAAAATGTTTAAACACAAAAGGTGCTTTAAAATATTTTTCATGATGACAATGTACCTTCCAATCCTGGGGTAAAGATTTTTTTAGGCTGAGATCATGATTACCCAAAATCAAGTGAACCTCAAGGTTTACTGTCTTTAAAAATTCTGCAAAAAGCTGGACCGTGTGTGACGTTAATCCACGAGGTGCATGGATTAAGTCGCCTGCTATAATGCACTGCTTAGGTTTATATTTATCAATGACACTTTTAAGGTTGTTCAAATCTTCCTGCATGCAGCCTTCTGGTACATGAATCCCAAAAGAACGAAAGGTCGCCGCTTTGCCTAAATGGATATCGGCTATCACGAGAGTTTGTTCTTGTTCCCATAAAAGGGCTCGATCAGCTAAAAGCAGAATATCTTGACCCATGAGTTTGATTCGCTTCATGTTTTTACCCAGCTTTTCTGTATTTTTTCCATAATAGCTTTTAAATCTTCGTTGGAAAGATACTGACTTTCCCCTTCTACATAGATAGGCAAGGCAAAAGGAGATAGTTTACGCAGCTGAACAAACTTAAACGCACTGGTGCGAATTCTTTGTAAGACATCCTTTAACCTTTGCAGCTCTAAATCCTTGACTAGCACTTCTTGTTTAGCCTGTTGCAACAATAAATTAGTGGGATCAAATTTTGTAAAAACTTCATAGAGTAATGAGGTTGTCATCTGAATTTGCCTTAAAGATTTGCGCTTACTAATAAATCCTTGAATCACAAGACCAGCTATACGTGCGATGTCTCTAAAAGTTGTCTTGCCCATCTCCGAAATATTCACGGCTTCATTTAAATCTTCCTCTAGATTTGTTTCAGTAAAAAGCTCTTTAAAATCATCTTCAAGATTTACGAAAGGCTCAGCACTTAAAATTTCGCATCCATAATCATTACAGGCTAGGGTAAAACTGCTTTTCATCTTTTTTAGAAGGCGAAAAGCTACTAAAGTGTTTAAAGTTTGATGAATGGATCTTGATTCAAACGGATAAAAGAATAAATGCCACCCTTTCTTTGTATGCATGACTTCTACAAGAAGCTCTTGATGAGCGGGAATTTGACTGATTTTATTTTGAATTTTTAATACATCAGCAAATAAAGAGTACTCTGGATAGCTTTCAAACGAATCAGGAAAAGCTAAAACATCTCTCATGAACGCAGAAACGCTTGAGGAAAGAGGTAACCTTGTTCCGATCCACTGAGCGACTCTCAAAGCTGGTTTTTTAGATAACCTGACCACCGCCTCGGATTGATTGGTGCGCAACAGCTGATAACTCTTTCCTCCAAAAATAAAGGTCTCCTGGGGCTTTAATCGATTGACAAAGCTCTCCTCAATGACTCCTATCCTTTTTCCGGAAAGATATTTTAAAGCTAACATATTCCCCGTAGGAATCGTCCCTAGACTCATGCGATGAAGCTGTATTAAACGTCGGTCTTCGATCAAATAGCGTTCATTTTTAAATTTTAACTTATGAAATTCTGGATAAACTTCCAGGCTACGGCCTCCTTTTTCTAAAAACTCTATCATCCAGGCCAGCTGCTCCAAACTCATTTGAGAAAATGCAAAAGTGTTTGTAATTTCTTGAAAGATCTCATTTTTTGTAAAACCTCCAATCGCTTTGGAGATGATGTGTTGAATTAAGACGTCCCAACAATCTTTCAAAGGAGTTTTAGCTTCAACAAAATGCTGATCAAGTGCTTTACGAAGACTTAAAAACTCGATTAGTTCCATCGCGTGCGTGGGAACCCAAAGGAGATAACAAGGAGCCCAGGGACGATGATTACTCCGGCCAGCTCTTTGAATTAAACGGGCAACGCTTTTAGTGGATCCAATTTGAATCACTCTTTCCACTAAAGGAAAATCCACTCCTAAATCTAAAGAAGAAGTGCAAATGACTAAACGTAATTCTCCGGCTTTGGTGGCTTCCTCAATGCGTCTACGCTCTATAAGATCAATAGAGCTATGATGAATGGCTATCTTGGCTTTCCATTCGGGTTTTTCCTGTATAATTTTTTCATACCATTTTTCAGCTTGGGCGCGTGTATTGGTGAAAAGCAAAGTGGATTGATCCAAATCTAATTTTTGTAAAAGATAGGGAAACATTTGCAATCCAAAAAATCCAGACCCTGGAAGTTCATGGAGCGTTTCGGGCAATAATGTCTCAATCATCAAGACTCGTTTGCTTTCTACTTGAAAAGGTTTGAGCGTATGGTGCTTGCCTCCTAATACTTGAGCTGCCACTTGGCGATTTCCCAACGTTGCTGACATTCCCCATAATTGATAAGTGGCTATAGAGCAGAGCTGTGAAAGAAGGAGTTCCAGCATCACGCCCCTTTTGTTGCCTAGCAATTCATGCCATTCATCGACAATTACAGCTTTTAGCTCTTTAAAGCAGCCTTGCATATGTGGATCGGTTAGCAGCAAGGCCAGACTTTCAGGTGTCGTTAAAAGAATTTCAGGAGGAGATTTTTTTTGTTTTTGTCTGGCAATCTGTGAAGTATCTCCCGTGCGCATTTCTACTTTAAATGGCAAGTTGAGAAGTTCAATGGGTTTTAGCAGAGCTTTATGGACATCATTCGCTAAAGCTCTCAAGGGAGTAATATAGAGAATTTGGATCCCTCGGCCAGGTTCTCGAATGAGTTGGGCCAGAGGACCGCCAAAGGCCGCGTAAGTTTTGCCTGAGCCAGTAGGTACATAAATTAAACCGTTCTCACCCTCCAAATAGGCCTTCCAGCACTCTTCTTGAAAAGGCCATGGATGGATACCCATTTGTTTAAAAAATTTATATAGAAGCTTTAAATCTGGATTCATGATGAACCAATAAACTTTTTTACATCATCCAATTGATCAGCCTGCTCGGCGGTCTTATCCTTTCGCCATCTTAAAATGCGAGGAAATCTTAAAGCGACTCCTGACTTATGTCTGTTTGAAGGTTGAGCATTTTCAAAAGCAATTTCAAAAACGTAGAAGGGTTCTAGTTGCCTGACAGGTCCAAATTTTTCCGTCGTATGCCTTCGAATCCAGCGGTCTAGTTCCTCTATTTCTTTTTGATCTAAACCAGAATAAGCTTTTGCTATAGGAATTAATTGTCCTTCCTGCCAAACAGCAAACGTGTAGTCTGTATATAAGTTGGCACGACGTCCACTACCTGGCTGCGCGTAAAGAAGGACAGCATCAATGGTCATCGGAGCAAGCTTGAATTTCCACCACTCCCCTTTGGTTCGACCTGTACGATAGACAGATTGACGATCCTTCAACATAAGACCTTCAGCCATCAAATTTTTTGCGTTCAACTGAAGGTGTTTTAATTCTTCCCAACTTTTAAACGGCACCTCAGGAGAGAGGAGTAGGTAAGGAGACTGAATGTGGGCGATCAATCTTTTCAATTTTTCCCGTCTGATTTCGAATGGATCCTGCCGACAATCAAGACCCTCTTGGGATAAAAGATCATAGGCCATAAAAATTAAAGGGATTTCTTCTTGTATCTTCTTAGAGGGCTTTTTTCTGCCTAAGCGTTTTTGTAAGGCAAAAAAAGGCAAAGGCTTTTCATGCTGGAAAGCCAGTATCTCACCATCCAAAATGGCCGAAATTTTCCAATTTTTTGCTTCTTGAATAATTTCAGGACATTGTTCAGTAATGATTTCATTCCCACGCGACCATAAAAGAACGGATTCTTCATGCATAATCAATTGTGCCCGAATCCCGTCCCACTTCCATTCGGCCATCCATTGATAAGGACTCCCTAACAAATGAAGCTCTTTGTCCAAAGGACTCGCTAAATAAAACGGAAAGGGATGGGATGCAGAAATTTCTGCGTCTTTTAAATGACGTAAGTTTTCAAAAAATTCCCCGGAAGGGATTGTATTTGTATTGACTGCTTGAGCTAACTTCTCTTGAGGCACCTCTAATGCTAAAGATAAAGCTTTAAGTGTCACTTGCCTAGACGCTCCTACCCTAAATCCACCCGTTAAAAGCTTGTTGAATATAAAACAATTCTTGCGATCTAATTGTTTCCAAAAATTCAGCACAAATTGTTTCTTTACTTCTTCTGATTGGCTCTGCAGTGGGATGATATGAAGTTTCATCAATTCCCCTAATGCAGGTAAAGGCTTTGGATCCTCTGAGGGTGTGATTAACAAGGCTACGGTTTCCGCTGTGTCCCCTACAGCACTATGACACTCTTGATAAAGCCAGTCAGGGATTTGCAACCAATCTATGCACCATTTTTTAAGATCATGGCTACTTATCAAGCGTTTTAACCTTCGCCCCATTAAAAAAAATAAAGCCCATGCTGCATCATCTGGGGAGGATTTTTCAAAATATTCTTTAATAATTTGAATCTTTTCGTTGGTAGATTGTGTTTGATCGATATCGAAATAAAGTTTTTTAAAAGTCTCCATTCAATCTTCTCCTTCATCGCTTGACCAGCCGGCAAGATGAAACGAATAGGCCTCAATCTTCTTCATTTGATGGAGATAACGAGCAAGAACTTCCTCATTGCCATGGGTGACCCAAACTTTTTTGGCACAGGTCTCTTCAATGGTACCAATCAACGCATTCCAATCGGCGTGATCTGACAGGATAAAACCTGTATCAAACCCTTTTCTGCGTCGAGTTCCTCTTACCGCCATCCACCCTGAAGCTAAGGCAGTCTTATAAGGAGCAAACCGTTTTAGCCAGGGAGATCCTGCTGCGGATGGTGGTGCTAGAATGAGTTCATGTGTAAAATTTTTCAAATCAGATTCCTGGGGTTTTTTCCAGGCAGATAAAACAACACCTTCTTGTTCATAAATTTGATTAAGCGCAGCAATTGCACCATGCACCAAAACGGGTTGATCTGTATATTTTTTTAAAAGGGATTGCACGTGCTGTGCTTTACCCAGAGCATAGCAAAATAGAATTGAAGCTTGCTCTTGTTGAGCATTTTTTTGCCACCAATCAAAAATATCTTGAGCCACTTGTTCTGGAGAGGGCCAGCTATAAATAGGGAGGGCGAAAGTCGATTCCGTTAAAAATTCATCACACAAGAGCACCTCAAAAGGCTCACAGGTAGGATCAACCTGGCGCTTATAATCTCCAGATATGACAGTTACATTTGATCCGACCTCAATGCGTATTTGCGAGGATCCTAAAATATGTCCCGCTGGATGAAAGGAAATCCAAGCTTGCCCTAACTTAAATTTTTCTCTATAAGGTTTAGCAATAATTCTTGCGTCAGCACCTAAGCGGTAGCGCAAGATAGCTTCACAGGGCTTAGAGCAGTAATACAGATCAGAACCGGTATAGGCATGGTCTCCATGCGCATGTGTAATAAGAGCTACTGGGGTTGGAGACCAGGGATCAATAAAGCATTGACCAGCGTCACAATAAATGCCTTGACGAGTCTTTATAATAGAATGTGGCTGCATATCGTTACCCAATGAAATACTTCATGGCATATAATGCACATTATATAAAATCAATGATTAAAAATAGCAGCTTTTAAGTTACTTCTTTTATACTTTTCGATTAACAAACGAATTTTTTTATCCATTTAACTGATCCATTTCCAAACTACGTTTATATGAGATCATGGGCAGGGTTCTGCAAGGAGGATTCTCCTCCTTGCTTTGATATGTTATTAGAAGATCGGGTGCCTAGGTGACGAGAGACTATGAAAATGCTTTAAGAAGTTCCTCCACTTTTTTCTTAAACTGGTTATCTATCTCATCTTCCAAATTAGATCTTAAATTATGATTAAGATTAATTTCATCTTTGCAAATTTGGTCCTCTAATTGTATTTTTTTACGTAAGAGACGCATGTATTTTTTTTCCAAATCATCAATATTGAGTTCTTTTGTTTTCTTTTTTTCTTGGATCGCTTGATCAATTTTTTGTTTAGAACTCTGTGATATTTGTATTTCTAATAGCTGCATGTCCAAGGCATTCCTCTTCATGCGTTTTAAAGAAATATTTTTCTCTAACGTTTCTTTTGTTCTTAGATAAACCTCTTTTTGCTGTTTACAATAATTTGTAAAAATTTGAGGTAAATTTGTCACAGGTTCTCCCTGATCTTTTAAACACAGCTGTCGGGCTACGTAAATTAGTTTGAGAGTATCAGATAACGATTTGACTTTACAGACATGAAAGTTTAAATACCCATCTTTAATACCTTTAATACTATTTTGTAATTCCGCAATTTCATGCTCAAGTTTTTCGATGTGATTTTTTATTTCACTTGTAATTTCTTTTTGTAGAAATTCCATTTGGGTTTTCAAGGTTTGAATACTTTCGATTTCGTTGGATTCACTGACTTCTAAGTTCAAGCTAATGTATGTATTTAACCGTTGAAGAAGGTCGTTAAATCCCTCTGAGCAATTTTTCATTTGCAGATAATTATTTAAGTGATCTCTAAACTCAATTAAACCTTTTTTAGATTTGCTAAGAGCTGTTTTAGGGGGAGTATCATCCAAAGGTTTTTCTTTAAACTCAACAGGTAAGTGAGTCAATATATCCTTTAAATCTACATATTGATTTAAGCTCTTCACTAAAGACCTTAAAGCTTTTATATTGGTCTCTTGTATTTGTTTTTCTTCGAAAGTATAGGCGATTTTATGAGAGATAATTGGAGGAGGAACCGTGTAAAGATCTTGTGCTTTCGAACTTATATGAAGCAATGAATCTGTAAGATTGTTTTTAAGGGGTGAAAAATATTCTGAAAGCTTTTTTATTGATTTATTACATTCAACTGATGCTTTAACCAAAAATGGATTTAATAAGTTTTTTGTTAACGCCCCATGCAAAGCAGAGGCTGAATAAAAATCGTGCTCTTTTAAGCATTGAATGGCCACCTCTGCAAAAAACTCTATCGCTTGAATAACTTCTGCAGGACTGTCTTTTAAAATGCTTTCCACTATAAAATTTGTCATGTAGTTGTAGTAGTCACAGTATAAACTCCAAGAAGGCGCTATCACTTCCAACTCAGGATGATTCATCGCAATAAAAACTTCCGAGATATTTAGCTTTTTGGTGAGCCTTGTCACTAAATGTGTAAAGTCACTAGCTGCTTCATACTTATCGATTTTTCGTTCAAGCTCCCCTTTAGGATATTTAATCAAAGTTTCTACATGATTTTTTTGGAATTCAATTCTTGCTTCTAATTCTTTGATTAAGAGCGGCAGCTCGTTCGAATTAATATTTTTTTCAATAGCAGGAATAATTTTTTCCTCTATCCATCTTCTAGCGTTGTTGTCCGATTCCTTTAAAAATAAATTCTGAGGATATATCCCATAACTGATCCAATCTCTTAAAAATGAAAGGATTCTTTCTTGAAAATTTAAAATTTTATAGATGGATTGCTCATTTGTTACTTCGCCGGTGCTGGATTCGCGAACAATTTTTTGATTTGTCATTTCTACTAAATTGTAGAGGTTTTCTAAAAATTGTTCAGCTGAAGGGGTAATAAATAAATAGTAGAGGGATATTTCTAGGGAGGTAAACGCATTCTGCTCGAGCATTAAGTCATAAAGCTCTTGAGAATTTTTGCGATCTTCTATTTCGACTTTATTAAACAAGGAGAGTAAAAGATGAGAAAAAGTTTTTTGCTTGCACCACTCGGGAGTGAGTTGTTCTTCATGAATTTCGCGACAGATGCTCTCTCTAAAATTAGAGAATTCTATAATTCCTTTCCTATCTTCGACCTCTTCTAAATCTTTTTTATATTTTTCAAGTATTTTTAAGCTTTTTAACTTATCTTTGTTTGCACTTTTGCTTCTGACTAACTCTATAAAATCTTTTAAAATCTGATGAATAGAGATTAATCTATTTTCAAATCTGACGAGTTTTATTTCTTCGGCAAAAGCTTCTTGCATGTAACCAATCATCTGTTTTACAGATGAGATTAGATTCGAAATTTTTTTATCTTGGGTCCATATCAACTTCACCTCGCCTTTGATGTCTACATAAGAAATGTAGAGTCTTTTTTCCTTACGAGAAATTTCTTGATTAAGACTCACCATTTCAAGAAGTTTTTCCATTAAAAAATTTCTACGTTTGACGGAATCTGACAAGTCTTTTTCATTTCGATTTTTTTCATTTTTGGTAGGAGTCTTTAAAATGAGAGAGTTTTGACGTTGATGAAAATCTCTCTTCTGCTCAGTGGTTAAGGATTTTAAACTTGCAGATGAATGAGAGGTTGTAAGAAAAGGCGGATGAATTTTTTGTTTGTTAAAAACCTCTTTGGCCTTACTTTTTTGTTTCTCGTAGTGTTTTTCTATCTCACTTGATTTCTCTGAATCTCCTCTAGTTTCAGAGAGTGAATTCGAAGAACTTGAGTTCCTTTTCCTTTTATGCACCCCGGATGTACTATTGGCTAGCTGATCAGAGATCTTTTCAAAAACTTCTATCTCATGGCTGCTATTCGAGGAGGAACGATTGGAATCGGAACTCGTTGTTCTATGTAGAATAATATCTTTCCTGCTAGGTCCATAGGGAATAATATCACTTTCATTTGAAAAGGACCTGGCCGAGTCTAACTTGGCTATGTCTTGATGATCCGATCCATGACCTTGCACCAGATCTTGAATTTTTTTATCTTCCTCTTTCGGGATACCACTTATTGGAGCGCTGCTTGAAAATGACTGTGTCCGGAATCCGTTTGACTTATAACTTGAAGTAACAGAACTCATGTAAGATCCTAAAAATTAAAGGGATTAAAAAAAATATTTCAGATAATATTACATTGAAGAATAAATTTTTACAATCACTCAATTAAACTTTAATGTAAACAACAAATTTTAAACAATATACGCTATTAAACAAACTAAAATAATTAAATATTAAAAAGACATTATTCACAATAAAAGAAAACTACTCGTTTATATTCAACAAAAAATTGATTTATTATAAATATAAAATTCTTCATCAAAATAAGGGTAATCAATGCGTCTTAGAAAACTTCTTCTCCATGTGTGGAATTTATGGCCTCCTTTCTTTTTTTCAGGAATAAAGATTGTGAAGCGATCCAAGGACTTTCGCCACTTTACTGTAAAACTCAAATTGCGTTTTTGGAACGCCAATTATGTGGGAACTCAGTATGGGGGATCCATATTCTCTATGACCGATCCTTTTTATATGATTATGCTCATGCATAATCTAGGGAAAGATTTTGTGGTTTGGGACAAATCCGCCACGATTCGCTATAAAAAGCCAGGAAAAAGCGATTTATGGGCCGAGTTTAATCTTACACAGCAGGATCTTGAGGAAATTCATCAGACAATAGAGAACCAGGGCTATATGCATTGGATTCGTGTAGTAGAGATCAAAAATAATCAGCAGGAAATAGTTGCAGAGGTTGAAAAAGTGATTTCCATTAAACCCAAAAAGCATTAAAAAAAAGTTCGATCAAATGGCGAACAAGGAGTCACTCTCATGGAATTCACTTCAATCCCTACTATCAAAAAAGAAATTTGCCGAATTGGATTAGGCACTTGGGCTATTGGGGGTTGGATGTGGGGAGGAACCGAGGAAAAGGAAGCGATTGAGACAATCAAGCAGGCACTTAATAGAGGAATTAATCTGATTGATACTGCACCCGTCTACGGCTTTGGTCAATCAGAAGAAATTATTGGAAAAGCCTTAAAGGAATATGGAAAACGGGACCAAGTGATCTTAGCGACCAAAGTAGGCCTTTTTTGGGAAAATGAACAGGTCTTTCGTAATTCCACAAAAAAAAGACTCTTTAAAGAAGTGGAGGATTCTCTTCGACGCCTACAGGTCGATTACATCGATTTATACCAAGTTCATTGGCCAGATCCTTTAACGCCCATTGCTGAAACAGCAGAAGCCATGAACGAACTTTTAACCCAAGGAAAAGTTCGAGTTGTAGGTGTTAGTAACTACTCTGTAGATCAAATGGAAAAATTTAGCTTAAAATGTCCTTTGCATACCAGCCAACCTCCATTTAATATTTTCGAAAAAGATATTGAAAATACTGTTCTAGAGTATTGCCTTAGTCACGGCATTGCCATTTTAGCTTATGGCCCTCTATGCCGCGGTCTTTTAACTAAAAAATTAAAAATTGATACAGAATTTAAAGGAGATGATTTGCGAAAAATCGATCCGAAATTCCGTCCTCCCCGATTTGAAGAATATTTAAAATGTGTGGATTTATTAGATGATTGGGCCCAGCAAAAATATCAAAAATCCGTGATGTCTTTAGCGATTCGTTGGGTCCTAGATAAAGGCGCTAATATTGCCCTATGGGGAGCACGTCGCCCTCAACAATTGGACTTGATAGATACTGTCTGGGGATGGAAACTCACTAAAGACGATCTTCGAGAAATCGATCAAATTGTCGCTGAAACTATACCAGACCCCGTAGGACCTGAATTTATGGCCCCTCCTACAAGAGAAATGGCTTAATTCAATTTTTTTTAACAATCAGTCTGTTTGATGTTTATCGTGTAATCTTGTATGATCATTCAAAAAAGGAAGACCCCATGACGATCCCTGTACAAAAATTACGAGAAGTTATTTTTCAAATGCTATACAGCTATGATATTGGAAAAGCAAGTCAAGAGGATATGATCGAATTGATGATGAAAGAGCTTTCTGTTTCACGCTCTTCAGTGGCAGCCGCCCAACGACGAGTGGAAGAAATCCAAGCTATCCAAGAAGAACTAGATGAAATGATCGCGGGTGCTTCTTTTTCTTATGCATTTGAACGGATTCAAACTGTTGAGAGAAATATTCTACGCTTGGGCGTCTTTGAACTGTTTTTTGCGGGAAATATCCCCCCTAAGGTTGCCATCAGCGAAGCCGTGCGCTTAGCGCGAAAATTCAGTACGCCAGAAGCCGCTAATTTTATTAATGCCGTTTTAGACACTCTTCTAAAAGCAAAAACGGGTGAACAAATAGACATCCAAAAACTTTCTAAATCCATTGAGGACATGGCCAAAAGTGAAGAAATAGCTAAAAATCCTCCACCAGAAACCACGGAAACTCAGGAAAAATAAAAAGTGAATGTATCGGCGCCTGCATTGGAACAAAGTAAACCTTTGAAAGAAGTATGCACCTTCGGTATAGGAGGACCTGCCAGTTACTATATTGAGGTCCGCACCATTGATGAACTTAAAATAGCACTTGAATATAGTCAAAATCTGAACATTCCATTCTTCATTCTTGGAAAAGGTTCTAATTGCCTTTTTGATGACCGGGGCTATGCGGGTCTGATCATCCACAACAAAATCGATTTCAAAAACGAACCTTCTCCAGGGGTTTTTCACGTTGGTGCCGGATATAGTTTTTCTCTCTTAGGAGCACAAACAGCGCGCGCTGGATGGTCAGGTCTTGAATTCGCTTCTGGCATTCCAGGGAGTGTGGGAGGAGCAATTTTTATGAATGCCGGTGCAAATGGAAAAGAGACCTGCGAAACGTTAATTTCAGTCGAATTTTTAACGCCAGAGGGAACTTTAAAGGTATATTCCCATAAAGAAATGACATTTTCTTACCGTACCTCCTCTTTTCAAAAGATGCAAGGCTGTATTGTAGGAGCAACTTTTGCTCTTAATCAATTGCCAGAAGCTCGCTCTAAACAACTAGAGATCATTAATTATCGTAAAAATACACAGCCTTATGGAGATAAGTCAGCGGGTTGCATTTTTAGAAATCCCCTCCCAGCGCACGCAGGTGCTCTTATTGACAAAAGCGGCTTGAAAGGATCTCAAATGGGTGGAGCTAAAGTCTCAGAAATGCATGCAAATTTTATTGTGAACACTGCACAGGCTAAAGCATCCGATGTACTCAATTTAATCGAGTTTATAAAAAAAAGAGTCAAAGAACAAACAGGTTATGAATTAGAAAGTGAAGTGCGCTACATCCCTTACGAAACAAAAAATCATGAATGAGTTTCGAGCAGATTTACATTGCCACTCAACTTGCTCTGATGGAACGGTCTCGCCAGAAGAACTTATACGTATGGCTGCGGCGCGGGGACTCTCAGGGATTTCTATTACAGATCACGACACAACCGAAGCTTACACAAACATTCTTCCGTTAGCTCAAGACTTAGGCATAGAAATTATTTCAGGGGTGGAATTTTCTTCCTTTCTTGAAGATGTAAGTGTGCATATATTGGCTTATAGTTTTCCTTTAGATAGCCCTATCATTAAAAATTTCTGTTTAAGACACCATCAAAGACGCACACAACGTAATAGAGAAATTTTAAAACTTTTAAATACGCATGGTATTGCAATCCGAGAAGAAGATGTTCTAGAAGCCCTTTCTGCAGACTTTGAACATGTGGAAGGAGCCATTGGCCGTCCACACATCGCGCTGGCCATGTTAAAAAAAGGTTATGTCACTTCTATCCAAGAAGCGTTCAATAAATACCTGGCGGAGGGAAAGCCCTGTTATGCTCCAGGAGAATGTTTTTCAGTCAAAGAAACTTTAGATGTGATTCATGCAGCTAAAGGTTTAGCCATCATTGCTCACCCACACCTTCTTAAACACCCCAAAACCCTCAAAAAACTCTTAGAAATGAACTTCGATGGAATGGAGTGCTATTATGCTTGTTTTAATGCAGCGAGCGCCAAACGATGGCTTAAAATCGCCCAACATCGTCAATGGCTCATCACGGGCGGATCGGATTATCATGGATCTATCAAACCCAACATCTCCCTGGGTGCATCCTGGGTCAATGAAGAAACATTTCGCTTTTTAAAAAACCACTTTCAACAAGTCTCAAAATCCTAAATGTCTCAAACACTCCCTTTATATCAAACATTTATCAACCGTTTATTCGCCATCAATTTGCATGGGGGTATGAAATTAGGTTTAAAGAACATGGAAACGTTAAATGCTATGTTGGGAACCCCCACACAGCATTTTAAATGTATTCATGTTGCAGGTACCAACGGAAAAGGATCGGTTGTTTATAAAATCGCTAAAAGTTTAGAGAAAGAGGGATTGCGCGTAGGCCTATACACATCTCCCCACATCTCTTCCTTTAGAGAGCGTATTCAAATCAATGGCCAACTCATCGATGAATCTTCTGTCGTTGCAGGTTTATCGCGCATTTTTGAGGAAATAGACAAAAGCAAAATCCCCGCCACTTTTTTTGAAATTACCACAGCACTTGCTCTAAAATATTTTGCAGATCAAAAAGTAGACTATGTTGTGTTAGAAACAGGCCTGGGAGGACGTTTGGATGCCACTAATATTGTGACTCCAGTTCTTTCAATCATCACTTCGATTAGCCTAGAACACACAGAATATTTAGGTTCGACCCTTGAAGCAATCGCTAAAGAAAAAGGCGGGATTATTAAACCTTATGTGCCTATTTTTATTGGTCCTCGGGTTCCTCTAAAAGTTATACAAGAAATAGCTCAAGAAAAAAACAGCCCCTTAGAACAGATTCAAGGATCTTTTCAAGGTTTCAATGAAGAAAATAATGCGATCGCTCAAAAAGCCCTTGAATACTTAAAGATTAGTTCTTCCTCAATATGCGCAGGACTAGCTAAGCGCCCCCCTTGTCGCCTAGAATTAGTCCGCGATAATCCACCGGTGATCTTAGATGTCGGACATAATCCTGATGGTCTCATTCATCTCTTTAAAGCCCTTAAAAATAAGTATCCTCAGCAAGAGCTAAGGATCGTTTTAGGGCTTTCCAAAAATAAAGATATCGAGTCTTGTCTAGATATACTCAAAAAATATGGAAGCGCCTTTCATTTAGTCGAAGCTGCCAATGGTAGAGGATTAGAGGTGGAGAAGCTTGCAGAAAAGGCCAAGCAGCATCATCTTGAAAACATTTTTATCCATAAAAACATCTCCCAAGGCATTCAATTAGCTTTAGAAGCTGCACTCCAAGAAAAACAGGTCCTTGTCATTTGTGGGACATTTTTTATCATGGCAGAAGCAAGAGCCTGCCTAGGCATCCAAGAACCCCGCGATGCTCAAGACTTTAATGAACGCATCCTTAATAACTCGTAGGGTCTAGCTTCACCTTCCCATAAAAAACTTTGTAAATGGCGATGGTATAGGTAATCACGAGCGGCACCCCAATCATGGCAATCAAAAGAAGAATTCTTAGTGTCTTCGGTGAAGAGGCTGAATTGTAAATGGTGAGACTTAAGGCAGCAGGATCATTAGATGCTCGAATCACTTCAGGAAAAGTTCCTACGCCATATAAAGCCATTAAGCAAATAATATTCCCGCAGGAAGAAATGAAAGCCCATCCATCGTTTCCTTTAGAAATTTCTCGGGGAATATTCGCTATAAAAAACATATTAATGACTGCAATGATAAATAACTCCCAGCGATCCCGCACAATTTGCACCATGTGAGGAAAATAGATTAGGGTCGCTGCAGTAGTGATCGCATAACACATAATGAAAAAGATAATGGAAGGATTCACTCGTTCACGTAATTTATCGTGTAAAGCTCCTTCAGTTTTCATCACTAGATAAATAGAGCCATGCATCAGAAAAAGAGCAGTCGTCATGACTCCCACTAATAAGGCATAAGGATTAATAAATGACCAGAAGGTACCTATAAACTCTCCATGAGAGTCTAAAGGTATGCCTATAATTAAATTACCAAGCGCAATCCCTAACGTCAGGGAAATGATCAAACTTGCAAGAGTAAACATAATATCCCAGCTCCAGCGCCACCAAGCCATGGGCTGTTTACTCCGAAATTCAATCGCTACCGCACGGAAAATCAAGCCCGTCAGTAAAATCATAATTGGAAAATAAAAAGCGGAACAGAATGTCGCATATATAGGAGGAAACCCAGCAAATAAGGCCCCCCCTGCTGTCACAAGCCAAACACCATTTCCGTCCCAGACAGGTCCGATGGAATTTAGAATCACACGTCGCTCTCCATCATTTTCGCCAAAAAGATGTAACATGCCTACACCCAAATCAAATCCGTCTAAGATGGCATAGCCTGTCAAAAGGATGACAAACACCGAAAACCAAATAAATTCTAAATCACTGAGAAACGTCATCTTTTGTTCCTTCTTGTACTAGTACATATTGTTGGTGATAGGGTGTTGTTACATCAAGATCCGCAGGCCCATGCTGGAATTTCTCGTTGAGAAGATAAATGAATAAGATAAACAAAAAGGTGTAGACAAATCCAAATAATATGATGGAGCCCAAAACCTGTTCAGCGACCACAGCCTTAGATAAGCCATCGGAAATTCTTAACAATCCTTGAACTATCCATGGATACCTTCCCATTTCTGCTGTGACCCAGCCAGCTTGATTTCCAATTTGAGGAAAAATAGCTGACGCGACTAGCAATTTAAGCATCCATTTTTTTTGAAATAAAGTCCCTTTACGCCAGAAGTAGACAGTTAATAAAGAGGTCATCACCATCAAGCCCCAGGTAGCAATCATCAGATGGTACGTTTGAAATACCACTGAAACGCGCGGCCAATCTGCGCGAGGAAACGCATCTAACCCTTTAACTTCCGCATTAAAATCATGGAAAGATAAAAAACTCAGCATGTAGGGAATTTCTACAGCATAATCAAGGGTCTGAGTCTCAGAATTAGGAATACCCATAATCGACAAAGGTGCTCCTTTCTGTGTCTTATATAACCCCTCCATGGCCGCAAGCTTCGCTGGTTGATGTTCAGCAACGATCCGTCCACTGGAGTCTCCCGTAATCACCTGTAATACACAAGCCACTAAGGCCACTGAAACACCCACCTTGAGAGAGTTTTTGGCAAATTCGAAATGTCGATTTTTTAGAATATAATAAGCACCCACACTCATCACTAAAAAAGCTCCAGCTAGCCAACAACCGATGACGGTATGAAACAAACGAGTCATAGAGGAGGGATTAAAAACCATGGCCCAAAAGTCGGTAATCACGGCGCGGGCACCAAGCCCCTCGCCTTCAATTTGAAAACCTGCTGGGGTTTGCATCCATGAATTAGCCACTACAATCCATATCGCACTAAAGTGGGCCCCAAGACAAACCATCCACGTAGCAAAATAATGCATACCCGCACTTACCCGATTCCATCCAAACAAAAGTAACGCTAGAAAACCTGATTCAAGAAAAAAAGCAAAAACACCCTCGGCCGCTAATGCACTTCCAAATACATCTCCTACAAACCGTGAATAATTTGCCCAGTTCGTGCCAAATTCAAATTCCATGACAATACCAGTTGCCACACCTATCGCAAATGTCAAAGCAAAAACTTTGGTCCAAAATTTTGCCATCTCTAGATAGATAGGATTTTTCGTTTTCATATAAATCCCTTCCACGATCACCAGAATTAAACCTATCCCAATACTTAGAGGAGGATAGATGTAATGGAACATAATCGTGAGAGCAAATTGGAGACGGGCTAATACTTCGACATCCATGGTTGACCTTTACATTCTTAAAAATTCAGATTAATAGAATAAAAATTTTCCATCCATTTAAAAAGAGAAAGATGTATGATATTCTCTGCAGCTGATCGCAAACTTATATGAGATTGATACAAAATTTCTAGTCACTGTTTATCTTGTGAGGCTTCTTACCCTTTACCAATCAGTCATCTAGAATGATAAACCATAAAAATCCTATGTCTTCATCTAACAAGAGATCCTTTATGCCTAAAACACAATTGATGGGAATTTTAAATGCCACTCCCGATTCATTTTATGATCAAAGCCGTTTCTTTGACTTAGAAGCTGCTATCCAAAGAGGTGTACAGATCAGCCATGAAGGAGCAGATCTTATAGATATTGGAGGGGAATCTACCCGTCCCGGAGCCACACCAGTTTCTTTAGAAGAAGAGCTGCGCCGCGTCATCCCTTTAATCAAAGAGCTAAAGTCACGCGTTCACATTCCACTATCGATCGATACCCTTAAGCCACAAGTCGCCTTACAAGCTCTGCAAGCAGGTGCGGACTGGATCAATGATGTTTCCGGGTTTCGTGACCCCATGATGCGGGAGATTGCAGCTTCAAGTGGTGCTAAACTCTGTGTCATGCATATGCAAGGCACTCCAGAAACAATGCAATTAAACCCCCAGTATTCCACCTCCATCATCGACCACATAAAGACTTGGTTTTCAAACACTTTAGAAAAACTTATTCAAGCTGGTGTGAAAGAAGAAAAAATTGTTTTAGACCCAGGAATAGGCTTTGGAAAAACCGTTGCTCATAATCTTGAAATCATACACAATCTGCCTGAATTAAAAAGGCTGGGCTTTCCCATCCTTATAGGAGTCTCGCGAAAATCTTTCATGAGTAAAATACTTAACAAGCCAGCCAATGAACTTTTAGCGGCCACGCTTGCGATAAATTCTATAGCAGTATTATCCCAGGTAGATTTTATACGTGTGCACGATATACAAGCACACCGCGATGTGATAGATATAATAGAGGCCTATAAAAAAGCATCCTAGGTACCATAAGCGATATGTACATTTTGAGTTGGTTCGTTCCTGCTATTGAAATTGCTCTGATCGCGATCATTGTATACTACTTACTCTCATTCTTCTGGAATACCCGCACGATGGACCTCCTCTTTGGTCTTTTTGCCGTGGCCTGCATCTATGCCATCTCTATATGGTTACATCTGCCAGTTATTGAAAAATTAATGCATTATTTTGTCAGTGTGGCCGTGATTGCGCTGCTAATTATTTTCCAGCCGGAACTCCGCTTAGCACTCTCTAAATTAAGTGTGAAAGGGAAAAAGTATCGTGAAATTACTGAATTCGATAAATTTTTAGATCATATTTCGCAATCCATTTACAAAATGTCGGAAAGAAGAATCGGCGCTTTGATTGTATTGGAAAATCAAGATTCATTGGATGAGTATGCACAAAAAGCTGTAGTCATGAATGCTCAGTTTTCTCCGGAACTTTTAGAATCCATTTTTATTACTACAACCCCCCTTCATGATGGCGCTGTGATCATCAGAGGGACAACAATCCTCTCGGCAGCTACTATTCTGCCCTTAGCCGATGATAGCTCACAATTATCCAGATCGATGGGAACTCGCCACCGCGCGGGCCTGGGCATTAGTCAACAAACAGATGCCTTAATCGTTGTGGTTTCAGAAGAATCTGGAAAAGTTTCTATCGCGCGCGATGGCATCATGACACGTGGGGTCAAAATCGATCGATTTAAAGGAATCATGCGCAGTATTTTCACCCCTCCTAAAACAACTATCCAATCGGGCTTTGATGCTATAGGACGATTAAAAACATGGACACGTTAATCACAAAGCTTTTTATAGAAAATTGGCAGCGCAAATTGGTCGCACTGCTTGCGGCTTTAATTCTATGGCTCTTTGTTAATTATTCTATTTCTGCGACGAAAACGATTCCAGGAGTCCCCATACGCATTATCAATCTTCCAGCAGACAAAACTATCGTTGGTTTATTACCCAACGGAATATTAAACAAGAGGATTGCGCTTACTTTAAGCGGAAGCAAAAATGTCATTCGCGAGTTAGAGCCCGGGGACCTCGAGGTCTTAATTGATGCTTCTACCATCGATAGAGATGATTGGGTCTTAGTTTTAAACAAAAAAAACTTAGTCAGTTTAAGCCCTGATATCGACCTAGCCCATAGCATTTCCAATGTTGAACACACAGAATTTATCATCAAAATGAGCCGTTTAGTCACAGCTAAGATTCCGATCACCATTCTACCCCCTGTTGGAGATGCACCGCAAGGATATGAGCTCTTAGATATATGGCCTCAAAAATTAATGCAGACCATCAGTGGACCTGAAGAGGCCATTCAAAATTTAAAATCCCGTGGTTTAGAAGTTGTATTCGACTTAAGTGAGATCACAAAATCAGAGTTAGATGCCATAAGAAGTGCGCATTTAAATGCGCAGGATGATGAAATTAGTTTTTATGTACCCAATCATTGGAAGGAGGTGGCTATTCCCTTCCATAACAATGCTTTGGAAGAAATTAATGACCCTGATGCCCAACTATTGCGGATTGACTTTCTACGTGTTGAATTTCTTCCTATCGACCAAGAACTCCCTATCAGGGCCTTTTACCCCTTAAAAAGCTTGGATGAAATCAATCCTCAAAAGTACCCTTTAGCACCTAGTAAAAAACTCACGGAAAGACAAGGTGTGATGGTTTTTAACCAAAAAGTCTATACACAAAATGTGAGTCGACTTTTTGTAGATATTATTAAATCTAATCTTGAAATAGTAGTGGTTGCTGCGCCAAAAAGTGAGCGAGAGATCTTTGAATGGAGCGCAGAAGTGGTGGCAGCGCAGGAGCTTGAAGACACTTATGTTGCATATTTTATCGGTGACCAACAACAAGTTTCTGAATCCAAAATCCCTAACCATCAGCAAGAAGCCATGCTAAGGAAACGCTTCCGTAATTATTTACAAAAACTTTCACTCTTTATAAGCCCAGACCAAAAACTCCATATAGATAGTTTCCTTGAAGGGAACTCTATACAAGTTAAAAGTTAATTTATGCCAGCCGAACGTTTTTTTATCCCTTCCCCTCTAATCCCAGATGCTGAAATTCATCTCGAAGGCACCGAATTTCATCATTTAGCCCATGTGATGCGACTCAAAGAAGGAGACAGCGCGGAGATTGTGAATGGAAATGGAGTGCTTGCCCACGCCATTTTAACCCATAAGGATAAAAAAAGAGCTTTGTTTAGGATCGTGTCTATTCAGGAGAAAAAGAAGGAGGCGCGCGCTTTAATTTTAGCCCAAGCACTTCCTCGGATTAATCGATTAGATTTCATTATTGAAAAAGCAACTGAATTAGGAGTCACGCACTTTTGGCTTTTTCCCGGGCACTTAAGCGAACGAAAAGCCTTGACAGACCATCAGTTAGAACGTCTAGATAATCTCATTATTTCTGCCATGAAGCAGTGTGGACGCTTATTTAAACCTTCCTTAGAGATAAAAAATTCCTTAGACCAATGGCCCTCACTTTCCCATCCAGCCTATTTTGGAGATGTAAGAGAAGAAGCCCCTTCTTATTTTAAACTTCATCAACCAAAAGATGATGCCCTATTCTTTATAGGACCTGAATCTGGCTTTTCGGACAAGGAAGAAAAGATCTTGCAAAAATTAGGAGCCCAGGGAGTAAAACTGCATTCTAACACTTTACGCACCGATACTGCAGCACTTGTGGCTCTTAGCCTAATGAGCCAAGATAGTATTTAATCCGATTCCTCTCGAAATTCGGTCGCAATCATAGGTCTAAGAAATGGATTATCTAGGAAGCTGTTCAAAACCATCCAGAAGTTGCTGCACACGTACATCCCATGTATGTTCTTGCATCACTTTTTCACGACCACAAGATACTATTTCCTCTCTAAGCTGAGGATTGTTTAAGTATTCATTCACCCACCCGTCTATCTCTTGCCATCCTTTAGGAGGATAGATCAAAATATTTTTCTGATGCTCAAAATTTGCTCTTACCCATAGATTATCTGAGGTGATAGGCAAAGCCCCACAAGCTAAGCCCGTGAAGATCCGTTCATGCGTTCCATTTTTAAAAAAAGGCATGCTATTTAAACACAATTTACTTTGTTTTAGAATATCCAGAGATTCTGCAAAATTGACAGGAGAATGAATCGTTACATTTGGCATGCCTTTTAGAGAGTGTTCCCATCCTAAAATAGGTTCTTCTACCCGCCAGCAAACATCTCCGAAAACATGGACCTGTGCACTTTTAATCCCTCTTATTAACTCCGTACGATCTTTTCCTCGCATGTAATTATCCACAAAGTAAGCATAATCATGAATTTTTTGTTCCAACTCATCGGCTTGATCGAATGATAGATGATGCTCAAGAATTTGATCTTTCACAGCCTGATATAAAGGTGTTTTATTATCACTTAAAATTTTCTCTATGGCAGATTCTATGATCTCCACATCGACTTTATTGAAATGTGCACGCCAATAGTCCTTTAAATTCTCGTGGTCATAACAACTTCCTATAAAAACAACATCATAAAGCCGCTCTTGATGAGGAGCGGGACCCAGTTCACGTTCAACGGCGTGAGCCCAGAAAAAAACCTTTTGAAACTGCTTGGATTTGACATATTCGCAGTCGAAATGATCTACACATGTAATCAGGGTGTTTTGGCTTTTTAATACTTCACGGTAGTTAAAGGCCGGATCTACAAAAAATGCCACATGCGGAACGCCTGTATAATCCGCAATATATCTGCCGTCTGCAGAAGGGATGATGGAGTTAAATGAACAAGTAAACAGAGTTTCTTCAGGTTTACAGGCGCGCATAAATTCCGCCTGTTGCTCTTTAAGTGTATGAAAATCAATTATACTTGTTTCAATGCCTATGCGGTTAAAGGCTTCAGCTAATTTTAAACAAAAATAACGTTTAGATTCGTATAAGTTGTAATTCGAGAGTAAAGCGACATGCATAGGGATACCTGATTGCTCTTTTTGTCTTAAAATGCCTCTTTTCTAATAATTTTTCATTCTTTTTTCCTAAATTTTCTTGTGCCCCTGGATTTTTTGGATTAAAAACACAATAATTTAGTTTTATAAATATTAATTAACATCTTATTAACAATAAATTAATAAACAATCATGTTATAATATTATTATTAGTAATCATAGGAGGATATAAATGCCTACTATATCTGGTAATAATTATCATCATGATGATCTGGCCCCCATTAATAAACCAGAGCCACAAACTACCTCTCCTACTAAAAATGATTCTGAAGGCTCTCTTATTTCAGGAAGAAGAATCTCATTAGTTTCTCAAAGGGTGCAAATGTATGAAACGATGACGCAAAAAGCTCAAGATGCATTACCCAAAGCTCCTTTAAAGGGAAAAGAATTTACCCCCTCCCAATCTCCACAAAATACGGCTTCAAGTGAAAAAATCAATCGCTTATCAAAAGAAATTATACCCAAAACACCTTCCAATCAAGAGTCTGCAGCCACGCACCAGCTCATTGACCCAGAAGTCAGATTAGGGTCTTATGAAAATGATTATGATATGGAAATTCTAGATGACTGGGTAGCGCATTTTGAAGAAACGTTAGATGAATTAAAAATGGATGAGGATTTGCCTGAGTTAGACCAAGAAAGCGCAAGTTTTGATCAGTTCGTCAATGAACTCCTTGCAGCACCTGATATAGACGAACCTGCTACTAGTAATGAAAACGTTCAATCTAAGGAAATAAAAAATGAGGAAACACCTAAACAAGAACCTGCAAAAAACATTTCCAAGCAAAATAAGCCCAGTGAGCCTCTTATAGATGAACGTTTTAAGGATTTCTCTGCGTTGCAAAAAAAATTAACCAAAAGCAATATGAAATTAGTGCTAAACTCAAAAGGAGAAACTTTAGCAAAACGCAGGTTTGGAATCTTTAAAAGTGGTCGAAGCGATAAAACGCAAAATGCGCTCAGAGACGTTCTAGGAAAGATCAATACAGCTCTTGTAGCAGGACATAAATCTTTTGTTGATGAAAACAACCAAGTGCAAGATTTTCAAACGCTCATTGACGGCTTTCTAAATACTAAATATGCCCAAAATGTGATGAAAAATGCGCCTGATATTGCGATGAATGTCATGGGGTTCTATCTAAAAACACTACAAGAAAATGACACTTCTAAAAACTTGACTGAATTTAACAAACATCTAACTACATTTAAAGATCACTTCATTAACATAAGCGATAAGAAAAATTTTGAGGGGGAAGCAGCCTTAAAATTTATAACAACTCTCCAGATGTCCGCCAAAGCGGCTGTTGCTTACAAAAAAAATCAAGAAGCAGAAAATCAAGTACGCGCAGATCGAAAGAGAGAATCTCTAGATATCATCAAAAATCTTGAATCTTATACCCTTCCATCAGACATTCGCCTAAATGAAAATGAAAATAAGAAATTAAATTATAATTTAAATGAATTAATAAAAACTGAGGATTCCTTTTTCAGTAAAATTTCTCACTTGCCCCAGCAATTTCAAACTCTTTTGGAAAATAATTTACTGTCACAAGAAGAATTTAACTCATACAGTGCCATTATAAATCCGCTTTTATCCGAGGCGAAGGCCCTTAACACAGAACTCCAAGGATTGAAGGGAAAGGAACTGAATGAGCAAATAAAAACTATTTTAGAACTCTACTCACCCAGTAAGATCCAAACCTATCTAAAAACTTTTATGCCTTACATGCGAGTATATAGACAAATAGAACAAAAAATTGATCAAATCAAAAAGTCTGACCTGAATTTTTATAATACTCTAGGGATTCCCAGCTCACTGACTAGCCTTGAAGATTTAGCCATCGAGCCCGTTCAAAGATTACCTAGACATCAAATGTTGCTTAAAGAGATGATTAAAAATGTGAATGCGGAAGAGGCTAAAGCAGCGTTACAAGCTGAATTAAATTTCGTGAATAATTATGTCACCATCATTAATGACGAAATTCCTAAGTAAAGGAGATACAGACACCCACGAAACACATGCATTCCACACATATTTTTGATGATTTTGGGTGCCTCTTTCGAAAAAGTAGGCTATTGTCCTATATATTCTTAAGAAGTGATTTGTATGGTTTTTTGAAAATTTGACGCATCCACTTGCTCATGCTTTAAATGATCACAGGCAAATACCCTCAAGTATTGCAGATTTTTCATCGTATAAAGATAGGGAATACATCCTTCAGTTATTCTCGAATTATTGAAAAGCCTTAAACTCTCAAGAGTTGGAATGGATGCAATATATTTGATTCCTGTATCAGTCATCCAAAAACATCTTCCGATCTCCAAATACCGTAAGTGCTTGAATGCAGACCATGTTGACATTCCTTCATCATGTAAACGAGCATCACTTATCATCAACGAATTTAAATGCATCAGTTTTGAAAGGATTTTAAAACCAGACTGTCCCCACCAGGGACGCTCCAAAATTAGAGTTTTTAAGTGATTTAAACGCGTGAGATACTCAACGCCACTTCTTGTAATCTTGGATAATGATTTTAATTTGAGAATCTCTAATTTTTCTATGTTTGCAATATAACGAAGGGCGGTGTTATCTGCATAATCCACATGAAATGAAATTTCTAATTCTTTCAAACTCTTAAAACCAGAAAGAGCTTGCAATCCCCGGCCCGACACATAGCAGTAATCCAATTTTAGTTTTTCAAGTGAGGGCAAATCGTGTAACTTTAGCATTCCATCTTCGACGTCGCAATAGATAAACTCTAATGACTTCAATTTTTTCATTGAGGAGAGATACGAGACTCCTCGACTTGTGATATATGCACGTTGCAGAAAAAGTGAAGATAGATTAGGCAACTGCGATATATATTTTAAGTCATCGTCCTCCACATCCTCACAGTCTGTTAGATGTAGAGTTTCAAGATTTTGAAGATTCACCAGCTCAGAAAAAAAATTTGATGTAATTTTTTCACATTCGTTAAGCTCTAAATGAACAAGGTTTTTTAGCTCACAGATTTTCTTTAAGCCCTTTTGACTAAAACGTAAAGAATCGAGCTTTAAAATTTTTAGAGACGGTAATAAAACCAACTCATCCAACCACTCGTTGACCCCACTCCATATTTTTACTTCGATTAACTGCGGACAATTGCGTACAATGTATTGAAATTCACTTAAAGGCATTTTATAGGCCTCTAAAGTAATCGATGTAGGCTGATTAGCAATCAAATTTGCTATTTTCTCATTCATGTTAAATAGAACTTTTCAAAAAAAATTTAAATTTTACGCATTAAAACAAATACATAAAATTTAGTTCAACAAAAAATTCAGCTATGAACAAATTTTAATTATATAAATCTTAATTCTGATGCAAAGGGTGGGACTTGAGAGAACCTACTGAGAAATCTATCCTCAATGAGCTTTTTGATTATGAATACTCTGCGTTTCAACTCTAACACTAAAAAACTTATAGACCTAGTTTTTTTCTGAAAGCTTTTGATAACCTAAAAAAACGAGGGGCTGGATAAGTCCCTTCGTAATCATAGGTGATGAATTGATTCTTGAGAAGCATCTGCACTCCTTTGTCTGAAAGAGGTTCCGGTATTAATGCATTTAAATCTTCCAAAACAATCGGTTGCCGGCTCGCAATGACGGCTAATATTTTTATAGCATATCCACTACAGGTCTGTTTTACACGCTGATCTTTCCAGATTAAATCCCTGTAATATCCAAATTCAGTAAACGTTAGATGAGATTTTTTCAAATCTCTGATAATATCTTTTGTCAGATCTTCTTCATTGCTCTCATTTACGAATAATTTGTTGTACATGATTTCCACTTCTTCACGCAAATCAGGATGCTTTTCCCAAAATTGATAGGAAACTTCAAGGATAGCACCTAAAAGACTACCTGGATAAAAATCACGATCCTCTAATGGATCTGCACGTAAACGTTCCATAGCTAGAGGAACTAAATATTCAATTCCAATATTTTGTAATATCATTCGTACCAAGTCGTCTGCCTTAAACTCATTGAGAGGAATTTGCCGTAGTTGAAGACACTTTTTTTCAAGCGGAGAATTACTCTGAGGGTTTCCCCAGTCAGATTTTTCTAATTCTTGAAGAGATTTATTAAGATCGAAATTCATGAATCTTCCTTAATTTTAATGTTGAGTTAAAAAATGGAAAATTGATTCTCCATCATGTTCAGTTCAAATGTAGAGACTATAAGAAAAGTCAGCCTACCGACTCACACAATTATTATTCACCATCTTAATGAGTTAAAACTTTTGGCTCTATCTAGATCGGGCACAAATCTGTGGTTAATCAGTAAGATTATGCAATCGATTGAAACAATAGACAAGTACTTTCTGAGATTCAATAGGATTCTTTTAAACTTTACTACTAAAAAGTACTCTTTTGGACTCTTTTGCTAAATTTTTCGTCCCTTCGTAATCATATGCTCTTAAAATTTATAAAAAAATCAGGACAAAAAAAGCTGATTTTTCAAATCTACGTGAGTTTTAAAAGATGTTAAATACAGTCTGGTGCGATAACCGAATATTTCATGTGATCAAATTATCAATTTGAATGAAAATTTTTGAAGAAAATTCATTTCATTAATCAAAATAGAGGGAAACATATTTTTATAATAAGAATGGATAGATCGTTAAATAAAGAATGTGGAAAATGATTGAAAGAAAAGAGACAAAAAAAAAGCTTGGCGGCGACCTACTCTCCCACACTCTTGCGTGTAGTACCATCGGCGATGAGAGGCTTGACTTCTGAGTTCGGTATGGGATCAGGTATTTCCCTCTCTCTATTGCCACCAAGCAAACTTGAATGCTTGTTTAAAGCTGGCAAATGATTGCTTTTAAAATCTGTATCTAGCGCTTCGCTTTCACTTACATAAATCGACGCTTGAATTTCAAGTCTTACCTTGGCTTTTTCATGCGTCAGCTTGTAGTCTTTTTTGTTACTTTGACCCAACTTGTCTCGATAAAGAAAGTTGGTCAAGCCAATCGACTTATTAGTATTGGTTAGCTCAACGTATTACTACGCTTACACATCCAACCTATCTACCACGTAGTCTTCGTGGTGTCTAATTGGGATACCTTATCTTGAGGGAGGCTTGGCGTTTAGATGCTTTCAACGCTTATCCTTTCCGAACTTAGCTACCCGGCTATGCACTTGGCAGTACAACCGGTACACCATTGGTTCGTTCACTTCGGTCCTCTCGTACTAGAAGCAACTCCTCTCAAGTATCCTGCGCCCACAACAGATAGGGACCAAACTGTCTCACGACGTTTTGAACCCAACTCGCGTACCGCTTTAATTGGCGAACAGCCAAACCCTTGGGACCTTCTTCAGCCCCAGGATGCGATGAGTCGACATCG